>Ga0208315_1000003_pt1 | contig 899232 bp, 887 predicted proteins | sample MalvireepMed_215_FD_184239 | JGI IMG/M metagenome (GOLD analysis project Ga0208315, IMG submission 184239) | Marine viral communities from the Global Malaspina Expedition - Malaspina viral metaG DeepMed_215 (SPAdes) (version 2) | ecosystem: Environmental > Aquatic > Marine > Oceanic | place...
GGCGCCGTGGCGCTCCGCCTGATGATTTGGAATGGCTACGGAATGGAGCGTTACCGCCCGCCGCGCCGGACAGGAGTTTCGGCGAGCACCCGCATGGGGGCCCATGGTCCCGGGTCTTCGTTACCGGCTGCGGAGGAAAAGCAATCGCACTGCGATTGCCCGAAGCAGGCCCAAGCGCAAGCGCAGGGCTCCGGACGAGGCCTGTCTCGGGAAATCGTGCCACTGGCACGATTTCTGTTCCTCGACAGCTCAACCTGCTTTCGCAAGCTCACCCTGGCCTGACCTGCCTAGGCGCGCATCAGACCGTCGCTCCGACCCGCACCATCCTGTCCCTGACCCCACAACCAGAACGGTACCTGATCCGGCTCCTGTGAGAGCAGATGCTTAGTATGGGGCGGGGAGTTCTCAGACGGATTGGAGACCAAACCCTCACCCCGAAGATACCTGCGCAGGCAGGTATCCATCTCCTGAAGCTGCCTCATGTGCATGGGTAGAAGTCCCGAGATGGACCCCTGCCTGCGCAGGGGTCATCGGAGGAGAATGATCTCTATCCCACAAACCGTATCCTCGGCGCATGCCGGCGTCTCCTGCCGAAGCCAGACGGAGCCAGCCGGACGAGACTCCGGCATGCGCCGGAGAGGCGGGAGCGGAGAAACTCTCTCCTCACGCGTCATCCCCCACGCGTAGCGTCTGGGGTGACGCCAGGAGGGGAGGAGCCGCGCAGGGCGGGTCATGACATACAGCTCTGCAATACCGGATAGCGGAATCATCTTGGATAGACCGCTGAAACGGTACGCGTCTGAGAATGTGCACCCAGTTCATACTATGATATGCGCATTCGGTGCTTGGAATTAAACGGTGACTTAGGAAGGAATATGGATTCGATCGGACTTCCCTTCGGGTGGATGTATAGGATTTGGGTAGCGGTACGTTCTAATCCGTGCACCATTGAGATGGTATATCGCCAGTTCGAACCGAGCGAAGAGTACGTCAGAATTCGGAATGACAGTGCGCAGCCGGTGCAACTATTTGATGTCAACTTCCTATGGCGACCGAAAGGATCACGGAAGTTCTCGGAACTACATAGCCCGCTGGTCTGGATACTGAGCGAGAGGACGCAAAGCGCTCTAGCGCCCGGTCATTCTTTTGAATACCCAATAGACTCACATGAACTCGGAATAGAATGCTCGCACGTCAAAGTGGTGGTGGAACACAACCGTTCCAACAAACCCTCGCAAAAGAAGATCAAGCTGCGTGGCGCCAGAGGATAACCCCACTTGCAGCCACATCAACGCTCCCTAACTCATCCACCTCAGCACCCGCGCCTCAATCGGGTTCGCGAAGTCGCGCCCTTCTGAGCGACATTCCGTCCACTCACGTTTCAGGCGCTGGTACCATTTGGCCTGGATGTCTATGTCGTCGATCCACATCATGGCTTTCTGGTGGGCCATGCCCTGGTTTTGCAAATCCACCATGTCGCCATCCTGGCGGAGGAATTTGCGGGCCATCGGTTTGGCGATGGGCACGGCGAGGTGGAGCAGCGGCGCGCCGGTCCACCAGGTGAACTGGGTGATCCGTGTACGTTTCGGGGCCTCAGGCGTCAGGCAGGTGAGCGTCAGCAGGCGGGCGGTGTCATTCGAGATGATTTCCCAGCGATAGCCGGGCAGCTGGAACCGGATCTCGGTTTCCACATCATCCCCGAACACCCAGCGATAGAGTTTCGAGTTCGAACTGGGCGCGTGGCGGTCAATTGCCCAGCCGCGCTCGGTCGGGATGAAGGGCTTTTCTTTCAGCTTCAGACCCACAGAAGGCGGACGCCACCACCATTGATTGTGCACGAAGGGCACATGGGCCGGGTCCATCAGGCCGACCACGGCATCATCCATATGGGCGTTGAACACGTCATGGATGACAAAGCCGGGCTTGTCCGGCAGCGGGCCGAATTCCGGCGGCGGCACGGCAGGGGGCGCAAGCTCACGGGGATTGTGGGCGACATAGAGATAGACCGCGCCATTGGCCTCATGCACCGGATAGCGGCGCACTTTCACCTTGGACGGGTCATAAGGGCTGTCGTCGGTGAGGGATGGCATCAGCTTGCAGCCGCCATCGGTGCCGAAGCGCCAGCCATGATAGGGGCATTGCAGTGTCCACTCGCCATCGGTTTCCAGCTGCTGGCCCGCAGACAGCGGGACGAGGCGATGGGGACAGATGTCGCGCAGGGCGAAGGGTTCGCCCTTGGGCGTGCGGCCGACGACGACGGGTTCGCCCAGCACCATGATGCGGTGCTGCTTGCCGGCGACGAGGTCGGTGGACGGCGCGGCCAGATACCAGCTGTCGGTGAGGTAGCCTTCGTCGGTAATGCCCTGTTTGGGCGCGGCGTGTTGTGTATCGGGCATGGGCGGGACCGGTCTTGTAACGATGGCCCCTGATTAGCGCATTTGGCGGGGGGTCACCAGTGCGCGGGCTGCGGCGGATATGGGGCGGAATATTGCCAGCGCGGTAATTGGCAATAAGGTGTCCCGCTTGATCTGGTTTTGACAGGGGAAATGGGCATGGCCGAGGCAGCGACCAATAAGGGATTCCTGGGATGGGTGGAGAAGACGGGCAACCGCCTGCCCGATCCGGTTTTCCTGTTTTTCTATCTGATCATCGCCCTGATGGCGATTTCACAGATTGCGGCCTGGACCAGTTTCAGCGCGCCGCACCCGACGCAGGTGACAGACGGCGGCACGCCGCTGGTCATTGAGTCGGCGAGCCTGTTCTCGGCCGAGAACATACAGCGCCTCTGGGTGGATATGCCGAAGACGTTCACGCACTTCCATCCGCTCGGCTATGTGCTGGTCGTGATGCTGGGCGCGGGCGTGGCAGAGCGCTCAGGGCTGTTTTCGAGCGCGATCCGGGCGGCGGTGCGCAATGCGCCGAAATTCCTGCTGACGCCGCTGGTCGCGCTGGTGGCGATGCTGTCGAACCATGCCGCCGATGCGGGCTATGTGGTGATGATCCCGCTGGCGGGCATCCTGTTTGCCTCTGCCGGGCGCCACCCGCTGGCCGGGATTGCCGCGGCCTTTGCCGGCGTGTCGGGCGGGTTTTCCGCCAATATCTCGCCGGGCCAGCTGGACGCGCTGCTGTTCGGCATCACCGAGGCCGCCTATGGCGCGAGCAATATCGATGCGGGCTGGACGATGAACATTGCCGGCAATGCGTATTTCATTGCGGCGTTGCTGTTCATCTACCTGCCCGTGATCTGGTTCGTGACCGACAAGATCATCGAGCCGCGCCTCGGCAAATGGGTCCCCAGCCCGGAATCGGCCGTACAGGCTGGCGATGAAGACAAGCCCCTGACCGCCGAGCAGCAGAAGGGCCTGCGCATGGCGGGGCTCGCCCTGCTGGGCGTGTGCGCCTTGTGGGCGTTCATGACGTTCGGACCGGGCACGCCCCTGCTGGCCGATGGGCCGGGCACAGAAGGCAATCCGTGGTACCAGAAGGCCGGGCCGTTTTTCCGCTCGCTCGTCGCGGGCTTCCTGGTTCTGTTCCTTGCTGCGGGCTGGGCCTATGGCGCAGCCGCCAACACGATCAACAATCACCGCGACCTGGTAAACATGATGGCCGAGGCGATGAAGGACATGGGTTATTATCTGGTGCTGGCCTTTGCGGCGGCCCATTTCGTGGCGATGTTCGGCTGGTCCAATCTCGGCCTGATCTCGGCGGTGCATGGCGCGGACGCAATCCAGAATAGCGGATTGCCGCTGCCGATCGTGCTGGGCCTGATTGTCCTGTTCTCAGCGCTGCTGAATCTTTTCGTCGGCTCGGCCAGCGCAAAATGGGCATTGCTGGCGCCGGTGCTTGTGCCGATGCTGATGCTGTTGGGGATCAGCCCGGAAGGCGCGACCGCCGCCTATCGCGTCGGCGATGGCGCGACCAACATCATCACGCCGCTGATGGTGTACTTCCCGCTGATCCTGGTCTTCGCGCGTCGCTGGCAAACTGATTTCGGGCTTGGCAGCCTGACGGCGATGATGATCCCGTATTCGGTCTGGATGCTGATCACGGGCGTCGCGCTGATGATGGGCTGGATCTTCCTGGGGCTCGATTTCGGCTTTGGCGCCCCGGCGCACATCACCGTACCCGGCGCGGGGGGATAGCGCGCACGGCAAACCCGGCCTGGCAGTGCCAGACCGGGCTCCCACCCCGTGGAGGCCAGCCGGAGTTACAGTTCAGCCAGCCCGCCTTGGGGGGTGGAATCAGGCCGCTTCGCGGTTCACTTCGCCTTCAGCCAGCTGCGACATCTCGCGGTCACCGGAATAGGTGTTGTCGAGACAGGTCTGGAGCTGTTCGGCGTCGTCCTTGAAGCCAAGGCGACGGGCAAAGGACAAGACGGTGCCATAGCCAGCAAGGGCGTAATGGGTCATGCGCTGATATTGCGAAATGATAGAGGCATCGCGGACATCCTCGTCCTCGATCTCGGCGTCGATGGCGTGGGCTTTCGCTTCTTTGACGAGGCCTTCCATGCCCTGACAGAATTCGCCGCGCGGGTCGGCCTTGTGCTTGCGGATCAGGCCTTCGACGGCGTTGATCCCGTCCTCGATGCCGCTGACGCCGCGTTTCAGCGCGTCCTGCAGCTTCGGATTATGGGCCTTTCCAGCGAGCTTCTCAGTCACCTTGAGGGATTGGCGATTGGCGCTGTAGAGGTCTTGCAGCTGGTCAATATAGAGGTCTTCGAGCGTCTGGATGCTCATGGGAAAATCCTTCCTGAGTGCGTGTTTGTGTGACGCAGAATCAATGGAAGGCACGTCGACTTGTTCCGGAGTTTCCTGATTTTAATGGAAATCCGCGACATTCTGCACCTCAGGGCGCCAGAACCGGCCCCCGCCTGAACGAGAACGCTTCCCGCGAGGCCAAAGCGCGGTTATATCCCGGCCATGATCTCACGTGACAAAATCCGCAATTTTTCCATCATCGCCCATATCGACCATGGCAAGTCGACGCTGGCGGATCGCCTGATCCAGCATTGCGGCGGCCTGACCGAACGCGAAATGAAGGAGCAGGTGCTCGACTCGATGGATATCGAGAAAGAGCGCGGCATCACCATCAAGGCCCAGACCGTTCGCCTGACCTATGAGGCACAGGATGGCGAGACCTATGTCCTGAACCTGATGGACACGCCGGGCCATGTCGACTTTGCCTATGAAGTCAGCCGCTGCCTCGCCGCCTGTGAAGGCTCGCTACTGGTCGTGGACGCCTCCCAAGGTGTCGAGGCGCAGACGCTGGCAAACGTCTATCAGGCCATCGACCAGAACCATGAGATCGTGCCGGTTCTGAACAAGGTCGATCTGCCAGCTGCTGACGTTGAGCGCGTGAAGGCCCAGATCGAGGACGTGATCGGACTTGATGCCTCTGACGCCATCGAGACGTCGGCCAAGACCGGCCTCGGCATTTCTGAAACGCTGGAAGCCATTGTCCAGCGCCTGCCTGCGCCAAAGACCGGCGAAGTCGACGCGCCGCTGAAGGCTGCCCTGGTGGACGCCTATTACGACCCCTATCTCGGCGTGGTCGTCATCGTGCGCATTCATGATGGCGTGCTGAAGAAGAAGCAGAAGATCAAGATGATGCGCACCGGCGGCGTCTATGAAATTGACAAGGTCGGCACGTTCAATCCGAAACTCACCGACGTTGAGGCGCTTGGGCCGGGCGAAGTCGGCTACTTCGTGGCTTCGATCAAGGAAGTCGGCGAAACGGCCGTGGGTGATACGATCACGGAAGACAAGCGACCCTGTGACAAGGCCCTGCCCGGCTATAAGGAAGTTCAGCCGGTCGTCTTCTGCGGCCTGTTTCCGATGGATGCGGGCGACTTTGACGATTTGCGCGCGGCGATGGGCAAGCTGCGCCTGAATGATGCAAGCTTTACATGGGAGATGGAAACCTCTGCCGCGCTCGGCATGGGCTTCCGCTGCGGCTTTCTCGGCCTGCTGCATCTCGAAATCATCCAGGAACGCCTCAGCCGCGAGTTCGACCTCGACCTGATCGCAACCGCGCCGAGCGTTGTCTATGAAATGACGATGACGGACGGATCGGAAATCGAACTCCACAATCCGGCAGACATGCCCGATGTCGTGCGCGTTGCCGAAATCCGCGAGCCGTGGATCAATGCGACGATCTATACGCCGGACGAATATCTTGGCGGCATCCTGAAGCTCTGCCAGGATCGGCGCGGCATCCAGACCGAACTGTCATACGTCGGCGGACGGGCGATGGTGAAGTACGAACTGCCGCTCAACGAGGTCGTGTTCGATTTCTATGACCGCCTGAAATCGATCAGCCGCGGCTATGCGAGCTTTAACTATGAGATTGTCGGCCACCGCGCCGAGAATCTCGTCAAACTGCAGATCCTGGTCAATGACGAGCCGGTCGATGCGCTCGCCATGCTGGTGCACCGCGACCGAGCCGAAAGCCGGGGTCGCCAGATGTGCGAGCGCCTGAAAGACCTTATCCCTCGCCAGATGTTCAAGATTCCGATCCAGGCAGCCATTGGCGGCAAGGTGATCGCGCGCGAAACCCTCAGTGCCATGAGGAAAGACGTCACAGCGAAATGCTATGGCGGCGATGCCAGCCGGAAACGCAAACTGCTCGACAAGCAGGCCGCCGGTAAAAAGCGCATGCGCCAGTTCGGCAAGGTCGAGATTCCTCAGGAAGCGTTTGTGGCTGCCTTGCGGATGGATGGGGATTAGCCTTTTCGGTTTGCCAGCCCAACCGGATTGCCCTTCGCTGAGATTCTCCCCGTCATGGCGGCGCGGAGGATGCGGCGGAAGCTGGGGCATTCCATATGGCTCGGCGCGCGGCACTTGGCGGCGTGGCGCAGGCCGTCGCGCATGATCGTCAACTGACGGATTTTCTCGTCCAGCTCCTCTGCCTTGGACATCAGCGCGGCGCGCTCGATGCGGGGCCCCTCTTCCGACATCATGGCGGCGATTTCGTCCAGCGTGAAACCTGCGGCCCGGCCGAGGGAGATGAGGCCCAGCCGTTCAAGTACGTCTTCATCGAACAGGCGACGCAGGCCGCGCCGCCCGGTGGACCGGATCAGGCCGCGCTCTTCATAATAGCGCAGCGTGGAGGCCGGTATCCCGGATTGTTTGGCAACGTCGGAAATTTCCATGATACACTCTTGACCTCAAGTCGGCTTGAAGTGGCAGGGTGCCTCCACAAGATCGCAAAAACAAGGAGCACGCGCGCACATGAGCATGGCAAACAAGGATCAGGAAGAGATATGGAACGGCCCCGGAGGCAAGGCCTGGGTGCGGGCGCAGGCGCTGCTGGATGCGGCCTTCACGCCATTTGAGCGCATACTGGTTGAGACCGCGACGGCAGCGGGGGCGGCCCGCGTGCTCGACATTGGCTGCGGCACTGGCGCGACGACGCTGGCGATGAGCAGAGCCCTTGGCCCGGATGCAGAATGCCTCGGCCTCGACATTTCCGAGACAATGATCACGCATGCCCGCAAGCGCGCTGCTGAAGCCGGGTCAAACGCCGAATTCGTTGTGGCCGATGCCCAGACGCATGAGTTTGCCGCCAATCATCATGATCTGATCACCTCCCGCTTCGGCGTGATGTTCTTTGAAGATCCCGTCTCGGCCTTTCGCAATTTGAACCGCGCCACTGCGCCGGGGGCCAGTATGGTCCTGCTCAGCTGGCGTGACCCGGCAGAGAACCCGTTCATGACGGCCGCTGAAGCCGCCGCCCGCCCCTTGCTGCCAGACCTTCCAGTGCGCGAGCCGAACGCGCGTGGCCAGTTCGGCTTTGCGGATTCTGCGCGCGTGGAGCGCATCCTGTCCGAGGCCGGATGGCAGGACGTGACCAACGAGAAACTGGACGTCGAGTGCCGGTTCCCTCTCTCCGCCATGGACCTCTATGTCTCTCTGATGGGTCCGGTCGGCTATGCGATGGCGCAAGGCGTGGATGAGGCGACCAAGGAAAAGGTGATCGAAGTGGTCCGGGCTGCCTTCATGGAATTTGCCGTGGGAGATGAAATCGTCTTCACGGCAGCCTGCTGGAAGACTGCCGCGAGGGCGACTTAGGCGTCGTCCGCACTCCACGCCCGATTCAGTTCGGCAATCTCTGCATCGAGCTGCTTCACTGCGCGATCGTTCAGCCAGATGACGCCGGCGAACACGCCGCCCATGATCGCCATGGAGATGACGAAAGTTGTCAGCCCTGCCAGGAAGGGCATGCCGGTGTCGGGCGAAAAGGTCACACCGGCCACGAACAGCACCGCGCCGGGCACGAACGGGGCGAGATACCAGCGCCAGACCGAGGCGAGCGCATCACGCTGGCGCATCAGTTCGCTTCGGTAATGGTCCAGCAGGCGGGCCGCATTATCCGCCTGCTGACCAGCCTCCCGCCCGGCGATCTTGTGCAGCTTCCAGCAAACATAGAACGCCCCGAGAATGATCAGGATCGTGCCTGCCTTGACCGTGAACACCGGAATGAGCCACGCCATCCAGCCGAACACACCGATCACCAGAAGGGCGGCGAGATACTCTGTAATGTTCCGCTGGTGGATCCGGGCTTGAAACTGCCCAGTGCGCTTGCGCACCTGGTCTACGGACAGTGTAAACGGCTCGACAGGCTGGGCGGTCCACAGGGCGCGAATCTGGTCGAAATCAGTCATGACGGGACTCCTTGAAATCTGAACTGAGGCGGGTTTTGAGACGAGAAATGCGGGTGGCCACAGCGCCGGGCGTGAGGCCTGTGATATCGGAAATGTCAGCTGCGCTCACTTCTTCGAGGTAAAGCAGCATGACTTGCCGGTCGGGCGGCCCCAATCCCCGGATCCACTGATGCAGGCGGGCCAGCGCATCGGCCTGTTCCCGCTCGGCAGAGACATTGCGACCGTCCGGCATCTGGCCGACAGAATCGAGGGGCACAGCGGCCTGTCGGTGGCGGCGTTCGCGCCGGACATGGTCGGCCGCCACATTGTGCGTAACCCGATAGACCCAGGTGCCGAGGCTGCACCGGCCGTCGAACCGGGCAAGGCTCTGCCATAGCGCGACATGCATATCCTGCAGCAAATCGGCCTGCCGGGCGGGATTGGCCTCTGTCGCATATGCGAGCCGTTGCATGGCTGGCCCGTGGGTCTCGGCCGCATCTCGGTAGTGATCTTCCTGATCTTTTGCGTGTGTCATGTCTGTTTAGTCCACCGCGGCCCGACTTTCTTACACAAAATCTGCAAATCGGTCCGCCATGACAAAACAATGCCGCGAGGGCAGCCTAGGCCCACTCGCCTGACCGCGTTACCTTCCCTTCCAAAACAAGAGGGAGATACGCCATGCCAGACACCGCCACCAAACCAGCCGAAATTCTTTATGAGGTGGCCGACCATGTGGCGACCATCACCCTGAATGCGCCGGAGCGGATGAACACGATTTCCGGCCCCATGCTGGATGAATTGTGCGAGGCGCTGCTGAAAGCGGACGCCGACAAAGATGTGCGCTGCGTGATCCTGACCGGTGCGGGCCGGGCCTTCTGCGCGGGTTTGAACCTGGAAAGTGCCACCAAGGGCGAAGGCATCGGATCCGGCGCTGTGGCCAGCGCCACGCTGGATCTGCGCAACACGCCGCCGACCGTATTGTTCAATATGGACACGCCAACCATCTGTGCCATCAATGGCGGCGCGGCAGGCTATGGCATGGACACGGCGCTCGGCTGTGACATCCGCATCATGTCGGACAAGGCCAAGATGGCCGCAGCCTTCACCAAGCGCGGCATCCTGCCGGAATCCGGCGGCACCTGGTTCCTGCCGCGCATGCTCGGCTGGGAGAAGGCCTGCGAACTGATCTTCACCGGCCGCACCCTGACCGCAGAGGAATGCCTCGCCGAGCAATTGTGCGCAAAAGTGGTGCCGCATGATACGCTGATGGACGAAGCACGCGCCCTGGCCGCCGACATCGCCGCGAACGCGCCACTGGCCGTACAAGCCTCAAAACGCCTGATGCGGATGGGCCTGTCGGAGCCTTTCACCGAACATGTCCATCACGTCTTCCTGCAATTGCTGCCGCTGCTGAAAACGGAAGACGCGCGTGAAGGCATGATGGCGTTTCTTGAGAAGCGCCCGGCGGAATTCAAGGGGCGTTAGCCCCGGCCAGTGTCAGGCTGGCGCGAACCCCATTCGCGCAATCTCGGCCAGCATCTCCGCCCATGCGGTTTCCATGGCGGGCGTCCACTCCCCTGCCAGCGCTTCCCGGCAAGTGTCGCGGATGGCTGTGAACATGTCATCCAGTTGGGATTCCGGCACGCCATACCCCTGGTGCGACAGGCGGGCAGACTGAAGTTCAAAGCGCGGCAATCGACTGCCCTCGGTAAGACCGATGATGCAGTCGAAGCAGGTTGTCAGCATGGAACCGCGCACGCCACCATCCGTGTCCATCGCGAACAGGTCTTCAAATTCGGGATGCTGTGCGAAGAGGCGCCGATAGATCAATGGCGCGGGATCAGCGCAAATCTCTCCGAAGCGTTCAAGCGAAAGCATGATGGGTTCAGATGCGGCCATTCCTTACCCTACCGGCGGCTCAGCCCCCGCGCAATCGCAGGACGAGGCGACGCGTGGCGCGCTGGCTCATCTTGCGGTGTCGGGCAATCCGCTTTGCAAGATTCTGGCGTTCCTCGCGGGTGCGACCAAGATCATAGAGCTGCGCCGCAAAGCCCAGCGCAGCCTGCTGGTCGCTGTTCGGTCGGCGGGCGGCGCCCTCCTCCTCCGCCCAGCGGCCCGGATGAAAGCTGGCGGTCACTTTGGGCTGATCATTGCCGAGATAATGGAGGAAGGCTGCAGGCGCGGAAACATTTCGAATGATCGCATCCGGAATGAAGTGCAGCCAGTCCTGATGCTGTTGCCAGCGCCAAGTGTTGGGGGAATTCTTTGTACGCACGCGCAGCCCGATGATGCGTAGGCGGCGCTGAACGGCGGTCCAGTCTTGTCCTTCCCGCTCGGCTTGCAGTTTCATGAGGCGGATCAGGCCCTCCATCGTTCGACCGGAGGCAACAAAGTCGACCAGGGCAATGGGGCGCGAACCGGTGGCGATCGCCTTGGGGCCGAGACCTTCGGCGGTGAGATACTCGAACAGACCCTGCAATGCCGGTTCCGGCAATTGATCGACCGCGCTGGCATTGCGCAGAGAGAACTGGATGAGGTGAAGCCGCGGCGTGTCGCGCAGCCCTTCGAAACAGCCAGACAGATAATCATACAGGTTTTCGGGCGTCCTCCCGATAAAGGCGAGGTCTGACCGGTTCGCATGCGCCAGAATGCGGGCAGCCGTGGATCGCAGGGATTCAAGGAACATGTCGTTCAATGAGCGCGTCTCGGTCGCGCCTGTAATCAGGCCGCCCAATTGCTCGCGCTGTGCGATGTTCCATCGAAACGGTTTCGCCAAACTTCTGCCTCCCGGTCTTTTCCTTCGACTATAGGGCCTGCGGGCTGCGCTTTCCAAATCCGTTCTGGGGTCCTACATGCAGCGGATGAGCAAGACGCTGACAGTTCTGGGCATCGAGACAAGCTGTGACGAGACGGCCGCGGCTGTGCTGCGCCTGACCGATGGCCGGGCAGAGCTGGTCTCGGACGTGATCCGCACGCAACTGGAAGAACACGCGCCCTATCTGGGTGTGGTACCGGAAATCGCTGCGCGCGCACACGCCGAACTGGCTGATTTGACCGTGAAAGCCGCGATGCATGAAGCAGGCATTTCCTATTCAGCGCTAGACGGGATCGCCGCCACGTCCGGTCCCGGCCTGATCGGCGGCGTGCTGGTGGGCATGATGACCGGAAAGGCCATCGCGCAGGCGGCCGGAAAGCCCTTCATCGCGGTCAACCATCTGGAAGGGCACGCGCTCAGCCCTCGGCTCGGCAATGATTGCCCGTTCCCCTATTTGCTGTTGCTTGTTTCGGGCGGGCATTGCCAATTCCTGGAAGTGCGCGGCCTCGGAAATTATCGCCGGCTCGGCTCGACGATTGATGATGCGGTGGGCGAAGCCTTCGACAAGACAGCCAAGACGCTGGGGCTCGGCTTTCCCGGCGGGCCTGCGGTCGAGCGCCTCGCAGAGGGGGGCAATCCAGAGGCTTTTGCCCTGCCCCGCCCGCTGCTGAACAGGCCGGGTCTCGATATGAGCTTTGCAGGGCTGAAGACGGCTGTTGCGCGCGCCGCGGCCGAAGACGAGATGAATGAGGATCGGATGAAGGATCTCTGCGCGAGTTTCCAGACGGCGGTGACCGATATTCTCGCCACAAAGGCCGCGCTGGCGCTTGAGGCGTTTGATCCGGGTGAGGATGGCACGAAGCGGTTCGTCGTGGCGGGCGGCGTCGCGGCCAACAAGGCCATCCGTGCCGCACTGGACGACGTGGCCAAAGGCGCAGGTGCGCGCCTGATTGCGCCGCCGCTAAGACATTGTACGGATAATGCCGCCATGATCGCTCTGGCCGGAGCGGAAAGACTGGCGGCGGGCCTCGTCAAAGGCGAGGCCGGGGACCTTGGCACCGGGGCGAGACCCCGCTGGCCGCTCGATGAAGCGGCGGCGCAATCAGCGCCCGTCTATGGAACGGGCCGCCGGGGTGCCAAGGCCTGATCAGGCCGCATTCTAAACCGCGAATTCAGCAAGCGAATAGGTCGCCGCAAGGATGGCGATGGCCATAGGAAGCGCCGCAAGCAAGGCGGCCAGGGACTGGCGAGCTTCGGTCTTGGACAATGTCATTGATTTGGTCTTTCAGCATTTACCGACAGCGACCATCGCTGCCGTTGACTGCCATATAGCAATCATCTGAATATTTATCAATGAACAAAAACGAAATTATTCAGAATTTATCTATCTGACGCTCCGGAACGACCGCGCCAGCTGACAATCCAGCCAGAACCAGGTCCATCACACCCGCCAGTTCACGCTTCAATTTCGGCAATGTCAGGTGCGAGAACATCTGGGGAAAGCGAAACTTCATCATCGATGCCTGAATCATTTCCGCCGTCTCTTCCTTTCGGTCGAGCGGACGAAACTCACCGGCCTCAATGCCGTTCTCGAGAATCTGAACCAGATAGACCCGCTCTTGGGCCAGCTGTTCATTCATGAACAGAGGCCGCTCATCTGCCAGCGTCTCGGCCAGCTCGACCAGCTTGTCCTTTTCTTCCAGTGCCTCATAGGTACGCACCATGCTGAACTCAAAAAACTGGCGCAGACGATCTGCCGCCGTGATTGGCTTTCGACAGATGCTGGCATAAGTCTGGTAGAGTTCTGAATTGAACTTGCGACCGATGGCTTCGGCAATATCGAGTTTGGACGCGAAGAAGCGGTAGATATTGCCCGCGGACATGTTGCAGTCCTTGGCAATCTCCGACATCGTCGTCTTGGAATAACCGTAGTGAACGATGCGTTCCATCGCGGCTTCCAAGATCTGTTGGCGGGTGTCTGTTGTATCGTTCATGGCGCCACCATACTCCCTGTTACTGAAGGATCAATGATTCATTCAGCCCATTTGTTCCACTATTGCGGACTCTGGGCAGGTTGCAGGCAGTGTGCAATAGAAACAGGAAATCTTGCCTTCATTCGGAGTCGTTCGTCATGCGCCTTTTCTGTTTTCACAATCTGGACAATGAAACCAATGGTGCCGAGTTGCGCGCCGCGACCCGGCCGGCCCATCTGGAATGGGCTGCAGGATTGGGGGACCGGCTACGCATGGCCGGGCCGCTGCTGTCCGAGGATGGCGCGATGATCGGGTCTGTCTTCCTGGTCGAGGCCGATGACCTGGCTTCGGCCAAGGCGTTGGCCGAGCAGGACCCGTATAACAAGGCAGGAGTGTTCGACCGCGTGGACGTGCGCGAAACGAAATGGCTGATCGGGCAAGGAAAGCGCGCATGAGACAGCTGGTCCTTGGAAATCTGAACTATTCCAGCTGGTCGATCAGGCCATTGCTTGCCGCGCGGCGCGTGGGCCTGCCGGTGGAAGAAGTGATCGTGCCGCTCGACTTTCCCGACACATCGGCAAAACTGAAAGAGATCAGCCCGACAGCAAAAGTGCCACTGTTGATCTGGGATGATGTCACGGTCTGGGAAAGCCTTGCGATCACGGAATGGATCGCCGATTGGGCGCCGACTGGAGAGGTCTGGCCAGAAGACGCCGCCAAGCGGGCGATTGCCCGCGCGGTGACTTCCGAAATGCATGCGGGTTTCCCCGCCCTGCGCAAGGCCTGTCCGATGGATATTCGCGGCCGGGAAGCCACGCCGGAAATGACCGAAGGTCTTGAGGCTGACATTGCCCGCATCCAGACCATGTGGGACCAGATGCGCACTGAACATGGCGATGGCGGCCCATACCTGTTCGGCAAATGGAGCGCTGCGGATGCGTTCTACACGCCGGTTGTGACGCGGTTCCGCACCTATGGCCTGCCCCTGACAGGGGCCGCGGCCGAATATTCGGCGGCCATCCTTGAAGACCCGGTCTTCCTTGAACTGGAGAAACAGGCGGAAGCCGAACCGTGGTGGATCAAATACACCGCCGACGGACGCTCAAGCGGCTATCTCAAGCCGGAAGGCTGAACAGGTCATAATCCAGATCATGCCGGAACAGCGTCCGGATATGATCTGTGTAGATATCCAGTGCTTCGCCGGTGAAGAGTTCGGTTAGCGGTGTCTTGCGGTTCTGCAGCACATTGGGCTCCGCATCCGGATCGATCTTCTGCGCCATGGCGTCCTTCGTGCCCGCCGCGAGCGCTACATTGATGGCATCGGCACTGAGCCCGAGAGACCAATGCTTCGAGACCGCTTCCAACGCAGCGCGGGGGTCTTGCTGGGTCCGCTCATACTGGATCAGCTGGATCGAGTCGCCATGACGCGCACGAATATCACCCCAACGGTTCCAGAAGCGCGCGAGCCAGTAGAGATCGCAGCGATATTTCGATCCGCCCGGATCGCCCTTCAGATAGGTCAACCAGTCAACCTTGATGTCGTACTCCCATTTGGCGTGGTGACTGGCCAGGATCGCCATCGGGTGTCGTACAGCCAGCACATATGGCGGCAGGCTGGCGAGGCTGCGGGCCCAGCCCCATTCGGCCAGATGGTGGGGGATCGTGTGACTGAACGCCAGGCGCGGCAGTTCCGGAAAGGTCTCATCGTCCTTCGGCCAACCGATATAGGGGCGCACCGCATTCTCCGAAAAGTATTGCGGGTGAGGAATGCCATGGGTTTCCGCCAGCGCCACTGCCAGCATGTATTTCAGCCAGTGCGTACCGGAATTCTTGGAGGTAACGAGCAGGCCATCAAACCGGCCATGACGCAGGACGGAAAAATTCGTCCAGGACTCATTGAGAACCTTGGCGCGGTATTCGCTGGGAAGTGACTTTGACATGGCCAAATTCCCTATTGTGCCAGGGCGAAAGGCGCAACTGTTCTTGAGCGGTTGGAAGACTCAGGTCTTGAGGCCTGCCTTGTCCCGGAACACTTGCAGGAGGGCCAGTTGTTCGCGCGTCGGCACGCCTTCCGCCTCGGACACCGCCACCAGCATCGCGTCGAGATCGACAATTTCCTTTGGGCCAAGCTGCGGGGAACTGACGATCAATTCGCTCAGCTTGCGCATGGCGCGCTGGGGATCCGGCGCGGAATTGGTGACCCAAGCCGCATGGGCGGACAATTCATCAGCCTCAGCCTGGGTGAAGCTGAAATTCTGCATCATCTCATCATCTATGATGCGCGCCTGTCGTTCGGTCAGAGGCCCTTCCCGGCCACGGGCAACTTCCATCATCATGACGGCGGCGGCTTCGCGCGGGTCTTCGATCAGGCTGATGCCATTGCGGCCTGCCTTGTATTTGAAGGCAAAGCGGCGAGGCGTATTCGTAAGCGTGCGCGCCGCATCCATCGCCACTTTCGCGCCGCGGCGGGCCATCTGGATACGCCACGACCAGATGCCGATCGTTGTCAGGATACCCAGAATGAGGATGACTATATGCATTCGGCGTATGTAGCGCGGCCCGGCAGGCCGCGCTACTCACAATTCGATCATTCGCCCCCGGAGCCAGCCGGGACAGCGGCATGGGCCTGCGCCAGCACATAGGCGCGGATCGATTCCACCTGATCCGGCGTCAGATGATCTGCGAACGAGACCATGCCATTGGCGGCGAGGTTTCCGTCGACCACCACACCTTTCCACGCCATTTCGTTGCCACTGATCGCCGACCAGCGCAGGTCCGGCAGAACGCCCGAGCTGACCGCCAGCGGACCGTGGCAGACGGTACAGTTACGGGCATAGTGAACCGATCCCTCGGCGATCATGGTCTCGTCCCCGAACGAGTCGGCTTTCGGGGTCTTGTCGATCATCGGGAAATCCGGGTCGGCGATTTCGCCCGTGCCGCCCAGCTTGAAGGTGACGACCTTGCCGACTGTAGAGGGCACGGTCTCGTCATAGGCGAAGCCTGCAGAGAGACCAAAGGCACTGCCCCAACCAGTCGTAATCGTGACGTATTGCTCACCATCGATCATGTAGGTGCCGGGGCCGGACGCGCCGCCGGATTTGAGTTCATGATTCCAGAGCTTGTCGCCCGTTTCGGCATCATAGGCGACGAAATCGCCATTCAGCTTGCCCTGGAAAACCAGACCGCCTGCCGTGGACAGCACGCCGCCATTCCAGGCATTGCCATGTTCCACCGACCAGCGCGCTTCGCGGGCAATGGGATCCCATGCGATCAAGCGTCCCTTGAGGGTTGAGCGCAGGAATTTGGCGACTTCCGGCGGCGCGATCGGCGGGACGCCAGCAGAGAAGTCTGCGCCCGTATTCCAGCCGACAGGCTGGGTCTCGAAGCGCGGATCGCGAGCATAGGCCTGCGGAATTTCCTGCGCTGGAATATAGGCGAGGTTCAAATCCGGATTGAAGGCCATCGGATGCCAGTTGTGTGCACCGAGGGGGCCTGGCAGCTGCTCGTAAGGGACGGCGCCATACCGTGCATCGGCGATTTCAATCGGACGACCGTTTTCGTCGAGGCCCTCTGCCCAGTTCATCGGCACGAACGCATCGCCGGAGATGAACTCGCCGGATTCCGCGTCCAGTACGTAGAAGAAGCCATTCTTCGGAGCCTGCATCGCGACACGGCGCGCTTCACCATCTTCACCAACAGGCAAGTCTGCCAGAATGATGGTCTGCGTGGCTGTATAGTCCCAATTGTCGCCGGGTGTGGTCTGGAAATGCCACTTGTACGCACCGGTTTCGGCATCCACCGCAACGATGGAGGACAGGAAGAGATTGTCGCCACCAGACGGATCGCGGAATTCCCGGTTCCACGGCGAACCATTGCCGACCCCGAAGATGATCTGGTCGTTGACCTCATCATAGACGATGGAGTCCCAGACAGTTCCGCCGCCACCATCGGTGACCCAGGCGCCTTCGTCACCCCAGGTGACATTGCCGATGTCTTCAAAGGCTGCGTCCGAGATCTCGCCGTCTGGCTGTTTCTCCGGGTTCGGAACAGTGTAGAACCGCCAGACCTTGTCTCCGGTATTGGCATCATAAGCCGAAAGATAACCGCGCACGCCGAGCTCGGCGCCGCCATTGCCAATCAACACTTTGCCATTCACCACACGCGGCGCACCGGTGATCGTATAGGGCTTGGACTGATCAACGGTGACCTTGCTCCAGACAACTTCGCCCGTTTCGGCATCAAGCGCTTCGAGCCGCCCATCAATCACGCCCACGAAGACCTTGCCGTCATAAACAGCCACGCCACGGTTTACGACATCGCAGCAGGCTTTCACGCCGACGGCGCGGTCCACATCCGGATCGTAAACCCACAATTCCTCACCCGTCTTGGCATCAAGCGCATAGACCAGCGACCAGGCAGAGGTGACGTACATCACGCCGTCCACGACAATCGGCGTCGATTCCACGCCGCGATTGGTGGCAAGGTCATAAGTCCACGCGACGCCCAGGTCTGCGACGGTTTCCTTGTTCACATCTATCAGGCTCGAATGGCGCTGCTCGTCATAAGTCCCACCATATGTCAGCCATTCGTCAGCTGCGCTCGCGGTACTTATCCGGTTCGTGTCGACCGCCGCAAAGGCTTCCGGTTCCGAAGGTGTCTCAGTGTCTGCTGTTTTTGCCTGCCCGCAGGCGGCAAGGATTGCGAAGGATGCTCCCGCAATCAAGGTGGACTGCCAGTTCGCCATGGCCGTTTCACTCCCCTGTCTGTTTCCTCAAAACGGTCTTACGCCGCGCTCACAGGAAAGAGTAGATGAGGCAGGCCGATTGTCGAGGCCTGTCTTAAGGTCAGCCCGACGCTACAGGCACGCGTCCGGCATGTATGGAGAGATCAGTCTGAGCAGCTTCAATGGCGGCCACAATGAGCGCGTGCCAGTCGGCTTGGCTTTCTACGGTGTCTGATCCGGCCGGGAATGTGACGGAGCGCGATGCATTCACGACGCCGCCTTCGAGGCGATTTGAAACCGCCTTGAATCCCGCAAGCGCATCTTCGGCCCCGCCGCCCTGCGCGCCATAGCCCGGCACCAGAAACAGCGCGTCCGGCGCGAGCTGTCGCAATTGGCGGGCCTCATCCGGGCCCGTCGCGCCCGCCACCAGCATCAGGCCGGACCATTCGCCCGCCCCCTTCAGGCGCTGGATCGCCGGGGCGAGCGCCTCAACGACGCGTGCATAGAGTGGGGCGCCCTCAAGATCTCTCGCCTGAAAATCGGCTGAGCCGGGATTGGACGTGCGCGCGAGCACGACGACCCCCTTGCCGTTTGCCTCGGCCTCTTCGAGGAAGGGCTCCAACGTATCGAGGCCCATATAAGGGTTTACCGTCACGGCATCGGAGGGGAACGGCGCCGCTTCTGACAAGTATGCGGCTGCATAGCCTCTGGCTGTTGTCCCGATGTCGCCGCGCTTGGCATCCGCGAGAACAAGAAGGCCCGCCTCTCTTGAAGCTTCGCAGACGCGTTGCAATGCGCGCATTCCGTCAGGCCCGTGCCGCTCAAACAGGCCGACTTGCGGCTTGACCACGCAGGCGCGTCCGGCCGCCGCCGCCACGACTGCTTCGCCCCAAGCGGCCACCCCTTCGGGCGTGTCCCCGCCGAACAGGTCCGGGATACGGCCAGGATGCGGGTCGATACCCACGCAGAGTGGGCCCAACTGGCGCGCGCCAGCGATGAGGCGAGAGGCAAAGCTGGTCATGGGGTGACCCGGCAGGCCACTTTCACGACCTGAAGACGGCGGCGGGCATTGTCTGACATCGGGCCGTAAGTCTCCTCGGCAAAAATCTCGGTCGGGCCATCCTCGCGCTCCACGCTCAGGCTGGTCAGGAAGGCATCTATAGATGTCGGCGCAGCCGTATAGATACGCCCGCGCCGCGGGCTCTCGGCCACGATCACGCCGCGCACAGTTCCCCCCGCATCAAAGACCGGTCCGCCAGAAATTCCCCCCAACGAACCGTTCAAGCCACGCGTCCGGCCAATCTCGGCCCAGGCAAGAATAGGTTCAGCGCCTTCCCGGCGCCCGCGCGTGATGAGTTTCGAGCGGGACATGAGTTTCGTGGCCACTTCTCCCGGTCGTCCCTGAGGGTAGCCAACATGATAACCATGCGTGCCGATGCGAAGCGGAGATACGAGATCAAGTTTTACCGAGTTGGGGCTGCGACCTGTTGAAAGAAGGGCAAGGTCATGATCCGGATCAACGACGATGCTGTCGACCGGCACATATTGCCCGGGCGCCACCAGCAGGCCGACAGAGTTGCAACCGTCCACGACATGCCGGGCCGTGATCCACTGACCATTCTTGTTCACGGCGAAAGCAGTGCCGATCCCGTCCTTGGGCTCGCTGACCTGGACAAGCACCTGTTCGTCCAATGGCGACGGCGGCGGCAGGGTCGGACCTTCGGATTCCAGGACGGTTGGCGGCGGCTCAGGTGCGTCAGCTTTTGGATCCTGCGAAAACATGGTCCAGACGACGACGCCCAGAACCAATGCATAGATCACCCAGTCAAACGAACGCATCACTGCCTGAGTACCTCCGTTAGAACCTCTGCAGGACCGGGTCCCAGAGACCCGCTGCAATGATCAGGGCTGATGCCAGCTTTGCCGCAACAAGGACGACGGCTGCGCCAGCCTCCTCCTTTTCGATCCGTTTGGGAATATCGGTGAGCAAGACATCGACGAGACGGTAGACGAGGAGCTGGATCAGGAGTGAGACGACCCCCCAGATGGCCAAGTCTATCAGGGTGACACTGGAGGCCAGACAGGAGGCAATGGGGATCGCAAGACCAACAATGGCCCCGGCCAATGCAAATCCTGCGGCCGAATTGCCTTCCTTTACGAGCGCCAGCTCCTTCCACGGGGTCAGCAGCACGTATATGGTGCTGGCGATGGCAAGCATCGCGCCAGCCGCTGCTGTCCATAACAGAAAGCGTGGGAATGCCTCGACAAAGGCAAGAGTTTCACCGCCCATAAACGCTCACTATTTCCTCTAATATCAATCGGCTCTATCAGAGCCAGACCTATTCCTACCCATAGCACGCCACAGCCTCAAGGAGACATATTCATGATCAAGGGGAAAACCGCCCTCGTTACCGGCTCCACCAGCGGGATCGGGAAGGCTATTGCAGACCGTCTTGCGCAGGAAGGCTGCAATGTCGTGCTGAACGGATTTGGCGACGCCGATGAGATCAAGGCCCTGCAGGCTGAAATGGGAAAGGAACACGGCGTACAGATCGGCTATTCAGGCGCTGACCTGACCAATCCGGACGCGATTGAAGAGATGATGGCCTATGTGACAACCGATTTTGGCGGTACCGATATTCTGGTCAACAATGCCGGCACGCAATTTGTGTCACCCCTCGAAGAATTCCCAGTGGCCAAATGGGATCTGATCATGGCGCTGAACTTGTCAGCTGCCTTTCACACGACCCGGATGGCGATTGGACCCATGAAAGAAAAAGGCTGGGGCCGCATCATCAATACCGGCAGCGCCCACGCCAAGGTCGCTTCCCCGTTCAAGTCAGCCTATGTCGCGGCCAAGCATGGGCTTTCCGGCCTGACCAAGGTGACGGCTCTGGAGGGTGCGGAACACGGCGTACGGTGCAATCTGGTCTGTCCCGGCTATGTCCACACGCCGCTGGTCGATGGCCAGATCGACGATACGGCAAAGGCGCGCGGCATGACGCGTGATGAAGTTGTGAAAAACGTGCTGCTCGCCGCCCAGCCAACCAAGGAATTCGTGACTGCCGAGCAGATTGGCGGCTTCGTTGCCTTCCTCTGCTCGCCGGATGCTGACCAGATCAATGGGGCCGACCTCTCCATGGACGGCGGCTGGGTGGCACAATAGCTCACTGAAAGGTCATTTGACGGCGCAGCTATCGTGCGAGATAGAAAACGACGATGTTCCAAAGAATCGCCCTTCTTTGCCTCAGCCTGTTGCTGATCGCATCCGGTACGGCAAGCGCCGCGCAGGACAGCTGTCCTGCATCGGATGCGGGCCAGATGACGCATGTGATGCCTGCAATGAATGGGGATTGCGACATGGGGATGGGGTCCATGGACCACTCCCAGCCAAAAGATCAGGACGGGCCATCGCACGATACGGCTTGTTGCTGTCCGGCGATCGTCGCCGCCCTGCCGATAGCGGCAGCACCTGAAGGCCATAGCGACCTTTATCCGCCCCTGTTCAATATTCCTCTGGATGCGACGCCAATCTCGGTCGCATCCGTTCCGGAGCCGCCTCCTCCCCGGGCCTGATGATCCTCTCATAATCTCAGGATCAACCCGGAACAAAGGAGAAGGCCTTGTCCTTCCTTTCCCGCGCCGCGCCTTTCGCGGCCTGTCTCACATGGGCGGCCCTCGCTCCCATGGCAGAGGCCCGTCCCGTCTCCTACCCAGGCGGCTGGACGGTCATGCAGATGAACAATGGAGATTCCTCCTCGCTGCATGCACACTATTCACCCACCGCATCGGACTCGATCGGGTTCTATGCAGAGCGTAACTGGGCCGAAGACGTCCAGTTCACCGGCCTGCAATACAACCGGCTGCTGAAACGCTGGAACGGCCCTTCAAGCCAGGCGAACACCTATTTCAAATTGGGTGTGGGTCAGGCCGATCCGTTCGGGAGTGAGTCTCCTGAACTGTCCGGTTTTGCCGCTTTCGCCGCGGACTGGGAAACCCGCCGCTGGTTCACCTCCTATGAGGCAAAAGCCACCGACTATGCCGGCAACAAGAGCGTGCGCCATAGCGGCCGCGTCGGCGTTGCCCCGTATATCGGCGACTATGGCGACCTTCACACATGGTTGATGCTGCAGGTGGATAACCACCCCGAAAGCAATGAGCCCGTTACCACAACCCCCCTCGTCCGGTTCTTCAAGGGCGTCCAGATGGTCGAGCTCGGCTACACGCTGGAAACCGAAGAGCTGCTCGCGAACTGGATCGTCCGGTTCTGACTTTCAAAGGATACTACTCATGAAACTGATTAAACCCGCTTTCGCGTCCCTCGCTTTTTGCCTGCTCGCCGCTCCGGCACTGGCGGATGAAACGATGGATCATTCCAAGATGGATCATTCCAAGATGGATCATTCGGCGCATGCCGACATGGTCGCTGAACCCAATACCGATGCCGACCCGGCCGCTTCAGCCCAGACCGTCACCGCCAAGGTGAACGGCCTCGTCTGCGATTTTTGCGCACAGGCCGTCCGCAAGGTGTTCAAGAAGCAGGACGCCGTCGAAAGCGTCAATGTCGACCTGGACAATGGCGAAATCGTCCTTGGCCTGAAGGCTGGCGCGATGATGGATGATGAAACGATCGAAAAGCTGATCCGCAAGTCCGGTTATTCGCTCGTCAGCATTGACCGCGGTGGCGACGCATGAGCGAAGATGTAAAATCTCCCAGCACCCTGCCTGCCTTCCTGTCGCTGTTCACTTCAACCGGAACACTGATCTGCTGCGCCCTACCGGCCCTGCTGGTCAGCATCGGCGCCGGCGCGGTGATGGCAGGCCTGATCGAGGCCGTGCCGCAGATCACCTGGCTCGGCAAGAACAAGGGTCTCGTGTTCGGCATCGCAGCGTTGATGATCGCGTTGGCGGGGGCCTGGCAATGGCATGCAAGGTCGCTGCCCTGTCCAATTGACCCGGTGAAGGCACGGGCGTGTACGCGCGCGCGCCAGCTCAGTTGGGTCGTCTGGTGGGTCAGCGTTGTCGCATTTCTGGTTGGCGGGTTCTTCGCCTTCTTCGCGGCAAGCCTGTTCATCTAAGATGTTCAGGGCCCGGCTGGAAAGTCGGGCCCTTCATCCTAATCCTGCAGGATCTCTCCGAGACAGGCCGAGATGGTTTCAGCCGTGTCTTCATGCGTGAAGAAGGTCTTCAACTGCCAGTTCTCATCCATCAGATAGAGCAGCGACGTATGGTCCATTGTGTATTCGGACTGGCTTTCAGATTGCTCTACGCGCGAAAAGTCCGACAGGAACTCATCCGCGGCCGCGCGAATTTCCTCTGGCGTGCCCGTCAGACCGACGAGGTTTTTCGGAAAGCGCGGCGCCTTCACATAGCTGGCCAGAACTTCGGGCGTGTCCCGTTCCGGATCCACCGAAATGAGCAATGTCTGCGGCGGCTCAACACTTTCGGGCAGCTGCTCATAGGCGCGCTCCACATTGACGAGCGTCATCGGGCAGACGTCCGGGCAATAGGTGAACCCGAAATAGATCAGCGTCGGACGACCTTTGAAATCGGCTTCCGTCACGCGCGCCCCGGAATCGGAGACGAGTGAGATCGGCCCGCCAATCTCCGGATAGGCACGGCTGAGGCAACTGGCCTGCGCACCTCCGGACTTTACCGCTCCGGCGGAGTCTTTCTCCGGCGCGCTGGCGGGAGAGCAGGCGGCCAATACGGCGGTGGCGAGCAGGGCGGATGACGTTGCAATCGATCTGAGCATCATAGGGGGATATGCGCCGCAAGCGGCGCTTGGCGCAAGCGTCACGCTGCCGCATAAGGCGCTAATGGATGATTTGGCCCGCGACGGACACATAGATCTCGACGATGCGATCTTCACCCTTCCCCCAGAAGGGTTGGGTTCGGCGCAATCCGCCCTCGGGCGCACGCGCCTGCGCACTTTCATCACGCTGCGCTGGCTGGCCGTGGCCGGGCAAACGGCAGCGGTATTGTTCGTGGCGTTCGGACTTGGCTTCGACATGCCGCTTGCGCTCTGCCTGTCGATCATTGCGGCGTCGGCCTGGTTGAACGTGTTCCTGTCTTTTGCCTTCCAGAGCCAGCGCCTGACGCGCGGGTGGGAGGCGACCCTGCAATTGGCATTCGATACGGTACAATTGGCTGCGCTGATCGCCGCGACGGGTGGACTGTCAAACCCGTTCCTGTTGCTTCTGGTTGCCCCCGTGACTGTTGCTGCGCTCAGTCTCAGCTCGTTCAGGGCCTCCCTTATCGCTTTGCTTGCCTTGGTATTGGCGGCCCTGATGCCGCTTATTCACATGCCCCTGCCCTGGGGTGTGGCGAACTCTTCGATTGCGCTGCCGCCTCTGTTCCAGCTTGGCCAGTTCGCAGCCCTTGCTGTCGGTGTGGTCTTCTTTGCCTTGTCAGCGGCGCGGGTCAGTCAGGATGAGGCCCGGCTCGTGCGCGCGCTCGATGCAGCGGGGGTCGTCATGGCGCGGGAGCAACGCCTGTCCGCGCTCGGTGCAATGTCTGCAATGACCACACATGAGTTGGGAACCCCGCTTGCCACGATCCATCTCGTCGCGAAGGAATTGCAGGCGGATCTCGACCCCGAGGATCCGCGCGCCGAGGACATCATCTTGATTGCCGAACAGGCCGACCGGTGCCGCGCGATCCTCGCCACGATCCGTGAAGCGCGCGAAGCAACCGACATCGTGCATGCGCGAATCCCGCTGGATGCGCTGGTGGCCGAGGCCGCTGCGCCATTCAAGGGGTTGGGCGTGGATCTGACCGTCCGGGCGGAACCTGCTGAAGATGGCACACCACGTGCGCCGACCCTGAAACGCAGTCCGGAAGTTTTGCACGCGCTGGGTGCCTTCATCGAAAATGCGGTGAGTTTCGCCGATACGCGCGTGAACGTCGTGGCAACTTGGACTGCAGACCAGATCATGGTCACAATCAGCGATGACGGCCCCGGCTTTGCCGCCGAAGTGCTGCCGAAACTGGGCGAGCCCTATGTCTCGCAACGCGGCGAGGCGCATCTGGGCGGGGGTGACATGGGGCTTGGATTCTTCATCGCAAAAACGCTTATTGAGCGCACCGGCGGCCGCATCGCGACCCGAAACAGGACCCCGCCGAAAAAGGGCGCGGTCGTCCAGACTCTATGGCCCCTTGGCATTTTGCAGGCGCCTGACTTGGATTAATGACCGGTTCAGACCTATATGACGGTTGTTACATCAAGGAAAAGCCAATGGAACGGCCCATCACTGTGAATTTGCACGAGAGCCTCAAGGATGTTGAGGATCGCTCATGTCTCGTAATGGACGATGATGGTCCGTTTGTGCAACGCATGGCCCGCGCGCTCGCCCAGCGCGGTTTCGTGGTCTCTGCCGTCTCGACCGTGTCCGAAGGCAAGGATATTGCCCGCCTGAACCCACCGGCCTTTGCCGTTCTGGACCTGCGCCTGGAAGATGGCAGCGGGCTGGATGTGGTGGAAGTACTGCACAAGCACCGCCCGGATGCCCGCGCTGTTATCCTGACCGGGTATGGCGCCATTGCGACAGCCGTCGCCGCTGTGAAAGCTGGCGCTGTGGACTATTTGTCGAAGCCTGCAGATGTGGAAGACATCATTCGCGCGCTCGCCGCATCACCTGACGAAAAGCCCGCTCCGCCAGAAAATCCAATGTCGGCCGACCGGGTTCGCTGGGAGCATATTCAGCGCGTCTATGAGCTGTGCAATCACAACGTCTCGGAAACCGCGCGCCGCCTGAACATGCACCGACGGACGCTGCAACGCATCCTTGCAAAACGCGCCCCGCGCTAAACCTGTATCCTGTAATAGTGTTGCCAGAATACGTCGCTTTGGCTGACGCAGCTTCGGCATCAGCTAAATGCAGTTGCGTCGCATTCTGAACGGCTGGTAATCGCCGCTCATGAAAAAATTTCAGTGCTCAGTCGCCCCGCTCGCCCTCCTCGCTTTTGCCCTCCCAGCCACGGCCCAGTCCGATGACCCGGTGAACCGGCTGGACACGATCGTCACCACCGCCACCCCGAGCGCCACGCCTCTGACAGACATTCCGATGTCCGTCAGCGTGATTGATACCAGGGATCTGTCGCTGGCGGATGCTTATGTCAGCGCCGAGGACATGACTGACCTGCTGACCGGGGTTGAGGCCGCTGTCGCAAACGGTACGCAGGTCGCCTTCCAGATTCGCGGCATCGGCGCGGTTGACCATCAGGCCCTGACGCCCACCGCCGCTGCGGTCTATTCCGATGGCGTCTATCTGGCGACCAACGTCCAGACGGGCCTGATGCTGTATGATCTTGCCCGTGTGGAAGTTCTGAAAGGCCCGCAAGGCACGCTGTATGGCCGCAACGCGTCCGGGGGCGCGATCAATTTCATCTCCGCGAAACCTGGCGAGGACCAGCGCCGGTATGTTCGGGCGGGCTATGGCAACCTGAATCGCGCTGACCTGGATGGCGCCTATGGGGAGCACTACGATAATGGCTTCAGCTATCGCCTCGCCGGGCGGTACTTGTCGCGCGACGCCGCACTCGACAATATTGCCGGCCCGGAAGATGCGGGCGGTGTGCGGGACGAATTCGGTTTGCGCCTCGGCCTCAATTGGGACAAGGCGTTTGGTGGGTCCCTGCTCGTGCGCACGCACTATGAGGAAGACAATGGCGTCAATGCCGCGCCGCGCAATGATACACTTGACCTTAACGACCATGAGATCGCGGTGGGCCGTGACGGCGTTCAGGATACTGATAATGAATTCTATGGTGTCTCGGCAGAATATGAGCGCGCTGTCGGGCGGTGGACGCTGACATCTCTCACGGCCTTCGAAGGGTACAATCAGGATTACGGGTTTGACTTTGACGGGGCCGTCGCCCTGTTCGACAATCCGAACTTCAACGCCAACCTCGCCTATATCCGCGACTTCCGGCAGTACTCGCAGGAATTCCGCCTGCAGACAGACTGGGACGGCGCCAGCACCATGATCGGTGTTTCGGGATCGCTGGAAGATTTCAGCCAGACCTATACGATCTGGTGCGGCGACCTGGATGCCGACACGCTGCTCGGCACCTGTCCTTATGTCGGCGCCGCCAGCCGGGCAGGGCCAACCCCGGCCTCAGATGCACGGGCGATGACTCTGATCACAGATATCAGGCAGGACCGTTCGGCTCTGGCCGCCTTCACTTATAATGAATTCGACCTCTCTGATCGGTTGACCGCTACACTCGGCGCGCGGGTAACGCATGAGCGGATTGAGGGTCAGGGAAGCGGCCGTCACATCTTTGAGGATGGCACCATTGGCTTCAACAATGTCGGGGGTCTCGGCCTGGCGGCAGGCGCGAACGAGATCGAAGAGACGCGGCTTTCGGGCAACGCGGCCCTCTCCTACGAACTCGGTCAAGGCAGCGCTTATGTCTCGGTTTCCAACAGCTACAAATCGGGCGGCTTCAATGGCGAAGTCCAGAATAACGCCACTCATTTCGCTGATGCGGGCTTGTTCGACGCAGAGACCGTCACAGCCTATGAGGTCGGCTACAAGAGCCGACCAGACGATACGTTCACTTACAGCATCGCTGCATTTCTTCAGGATTATCAAGACCCGCAGGCGCGCATCTTCGTGAATTTCGCCTTGCCCGACGGTTCAAGCATTACGTCCAACTCGCTGTCCAATCTTGATGAAGCGACATCCTACGGGGTGGAAGTCGATTTGACATGGCAGGCTACGGAGCAACTTTTGCTGGATGGTGGCTTGACGCTTCTGGAAACCGAGATTGATCAGTCGTCCGACATTGGCGGAAATGCCGACACATTTGACGGCACCCCCCTCCCCTTCGCACCAGATGTCTCCGCCACCCTCGGCGGACGCTACGAGTTCGCGGTTACGGAAACGATCGAGGCCAGCCTCGCCGCACACGTCAAGTATCGCGGTGATTACTATCTCGACCCAGAGGGCCTGGACAGCCGCATGCAGGACGGCTTCACGACCCTGCAGGCAGAGGCGAACTTCGTGTTTACAGATACCGGTCTCAGCTTGACCGTATGGGGACGGAACTTGACCGATGAAGACTATGCCGTCTCAGGCTATGGCTTTATCGGGTATGACACATTCCGTTCCGACCCGCGCACCTATGGCGTGCGGATCGGCTACGAGTTCTAGAAATCAACCTGGGCAGTCGCCATAATCGAAGCGGAGGACCCGGAAATTGACCGGGTCCCCGTTCGAATAATTCAACGCATAGTAAGGCTCGGTCTCGGTGACACAGAGGCGCATCTGGTCGGCCTGAGCGCGCAAATGGCGGATCTCGTCTTCGATCGGCGGCTCGGCCTTGCGATCCTCGAAATTGACGAGATAGACAACCGGATAAGCGGACGGGTCTTGAGGCAGGTCGAGCGGGGTTTCCGGCGGGTGGAGATTCTGCGTGCCAAGGGTCAGCACATAGGAGGGCTCGGCATAGCCAAGCGCCAGGATGCGTTCCGGCGGCTGCCAGTCACACGCCTCGCCCGGCACACCGCAGACATCCTCCAGCGCCAACCGCGCCGTTTCGGTCGGCTGCACCCAGACCTGGCTCGGCAGCATGAAGATGCGGATATGCCAGCCGATTGCGACGGCCGCATAGATGGCGAACATGGCAGCATTGCACTCATGGCGCCGACTGAACTCGATGATGGCAACTCCACAAAGGCCAAAGCCGATCCACCAGAACCAAAGTGGGAACGCCCGATAATCCGCCCATGATGCGAGCACGTCTTCGGGAAAGGCTGTCGAGAAATCGCCCGCCGTTTCCGCCATGAAATGGGTTGTCACACCGGGGAATGACGCGGCAAGTAAGAGGATCGCCCCCAACGCGAACAGGATCAGGGACGCCCATCGCGTAACGGGCCACAATTCCCCTTCCATCATTTTAGCCGCTGCATAGCCTGCGAGCAGTCCGAAGGCAGGATAGGCCGGAAGGATGTAGTGACTGAGCAGTGTCGGCATCAGTTCGAAGAAGGCATAGGTCAGGACCGCCCAGGCCACGAGCATGCGGACCGCGCGCGTCTCGTCAGGTATGATCGCTTCTCCGACCGGATGCTTCGCCATCCATGTGTCGCGCCCCGACACCCACCAGAAATAGGCGAGCAAGACTGCTGGCCATGCTGGCAGCGGCTTGAGGGTGGCAATTGTGTTCAGCGCTTGTGCTGCCAGTCCCGTTCCTGCCGGGCGCGGCAGGAAGGGCAGCAGATAACTCAAGATCAACAAGACCGCGAACAATGCCGCGCCCACCAACAAAACGTGCTTCAGCCATGCCGCGCCTTGCGGCTTGATGGGCTTCAACGTCTTCCACGCCGCCACAAAGCCGGGAATGATGAACAGGGTCGCCGGGAAGAACCAGGCCGGAATATGGGTAAGATGGTAGAATGGCCAGCCACCATGCCCCTCAGAGGCGCCGGTGAACTTGTCTTTCAGATCCTTGCCGACCGCGCCCTTGATGTATTGCCCATCAGTCGCAGCCTGAATCCAGAGAAACCAGGGCAGCACCATTGCCACGAAAATCGCTGGCCCCGGCCACCAGAGCAAAACGCGCCACCAGTCGCCTCCTTTTCCGTCAGTCGCCTTGGCCCAAACCCATGCCCCGATCCCGGCATAGGCGGCCACCATCGGCGTCACTGGCCCCTTGATCAGGAAGCTGGTGCCCATGCAAAACCAGAAGAGCAGCGCCATCTTTTTCGACTGGTCACGGCGCATATAAAGGCGCGCAAGCGCACCTATACTGAGCGTTGTCAGGAAAACGAGCATTCCGTCTGTTTTCGAGATGTGCGCTTCCGATGTCAGAAGGAGCGTCGCGCCGAACAAGGCTGAGCCGACAAAGCTGGCCCTTCGCCCAACCAGGACCAGTCCGGCCCAGAAACAGGCAAGCGTTCCGAAGGCGGCCCCCAACCAGCTCGGCACGCGATAGGTCCAGATCTGCTTTGCCTCGGGCCCCGTAAACACTGCCGTCGAGGCGGCCTGCAGCCAGTGAATGCCTGCCGGCTTCTTGTTGCGCAGCTCATCCTGATACTGGATGCGGATATAATCCTGCTCCTCCAGCATTTCCTTCGAGGCCTGCGCAAACCGGCTCTCATCCCTGTCGAGGGCAGGCAAATTGAACACGCCGGGCGCGGCAGCGCCGAATGTAAGGATGAACAGGACGAACCAGGGTTTCCAGCCGGTGGAAAGTCGATCAAGCAAAGTCATGATTGCCATTTACCTTGTTCATGTCCGCGCGTCTTCAGGGTTTTGCGCTGAGATTCCTAGCGTGACAAATGCGCCGCAGGGCTCGCCTTGCGTCAAATCGCTTTGTATGAGCGTGCGAAACCTGCCTCGCGCGCTCGCGAGCCCCTGCCTGAAAGGTGCCAGCCGTGGCCCAGTCGCTTGAATTTTCCATCGTTGTTCCGGTTCATAATGAATCCGGCAATGTCGAATCCCTGATCACCGAGATTCACCGCGCGCTCGATGGGCGCGCATTCGAAATGGTGTTCGTCGATGATGCGTCGACCGATGACACGCGGGCACGCCTGATCGAACTGAAGGAGCGCTTTCCGATGTTGCGCGTGATCGGGCACCGCAACAATGCCGGGCAGAGCCGGGCCATCCGTTCCGGAATAATGGCGGCGCGCGCGCCGGTGATTGGCACGCTGGATGGCGATGGACAGAACGATCCAGCCGATCTGCCAGACCTGTACCGCCAGCTGACGCGGGCAGATGCGCCGGAATCGCTGAAAATGGTTATGGGCCGCCGCACCAAGCGTAAAGACACTGCCTGGAAGCGGTTTGGCAGCAGTTTTGCCAACAAGATCCGCAAACGCCTGCTGCGGGATGATTGTGACGATGCCGGCTGTGGCGTGAAGGCGATCTATCGGGAAGCCTTCCTGAGGTTGCCCTATTTCGATCATATCCATCGCTACGTCCCTGCCCTGATGCAGGCCGAAGGCTTCGATGTGGAATATCGCGACGTGAATCATCGCGAGCGTCGTAGCGGAACATCGAACTATACGAATTTTGGCCGATTGGCCGATGCCCTGTCCGATTTGCGGGGCGTTATGTGGTTGGTCCGCCGTCGGCGCAATCCGGGCGGCATGGACGAGCTTTAGCCGTAGGTCGCGACAGCGATACAGATTTCGCCATCCTCATCGAAAATAAAAGTTTCAGCCGCGTTCTGGCCGCGATGGTTGGTGTAAAGCAACGTGATCGCGTCTGATCCGGTCAACACGTCTTCCAGTTCAAAATACAGATCACTCGCGCTGGCCATTGCGGCCTGCCAGTATTTGCGCAGCCCCGCTTTTCCAGTCAGGAAATCCTCATCCGTCCCCATCACCAGCGCAATGCGCGGCGAATGGAACACGACCCCGTCGGCATAGTGCGACAGCACAGCGTCGAGGTCGTGATCATTCCAGGCTGCTACCCATTCACGGGCAAACGAATCAGCGTCCAGTCTGGCCATACGGCCTGTTACTAGGCTTGGCCGTTTACCGCCAGAACATCTTCAACCGTTCGGAGACCCGGCTTTGGTGAGGTCACCAGAACAGCCATGTTTCCAGGCAGATGCTTGTTGTCCAGCATCTTGTCGTGCGCGGCCGGAATGTCTTCCCACGGGAAGACTTCGGACATGCCCGGATCAATGCGCCGGTTGATCACCAATTGGTTCGCGGCGCTTGCCTGTTTCAGGTTTGCGAAATGGCTGCCCTGTACCCGCTTCTGCCGCATCCAGAGGAAGCGCGCATCCATGGTCAGGTTGAAGCCGGTCGTGCCGGCGCAGATGACGACCATGCCGCCACGCTTCACAACGAACACAGACACAGGGAAAGTCGACTCACCCGGATGTTCGAAGACGATGTCGACATCCTTCTTGTCAGTGAGTTCCCAGATCGCCTTGCCGAACTTTCGGCTCTCTTTCATATAGTCATTGAATTCCGGACCATTCACCGTTGGCAGCTGCCCCCAGCAATTGAAGTCCTTGCGGTTGAGCACGCCTTTGGCACCGAGACTGAGCACATGCTCTTTCTTGTCATCGCTTCCGACGACCCCAATCGCGTTCGCCCCCGTGACAGCACAAAGCTGGACACCGAAGCTGCCAAGGCCGCCCGAGGCGCCCCAGACAAGGACATTGTCTGCCGGCTTCACGATGTGCGGGCGGTGGCCGAACAGCATGCGGTAGGCTGTGGCAAGCGTCAGTGTGTAGCAGGCGCTCTCTTCCCAGGTCAGATGCTTGGGGCGCGGCATGCATTGGCGCGCCTGCACGCGGCAGAATTGGGCGAAGGAGCCGTCTGGAGTTTCGTAGCCCCAGATACGCTGACTGGGCGAGAACATCGGGTCGCCGCCATTACATTCCTCGTCGTCGCCATCATCCTGGTTGCAGTGGATGACCACTTCGTCACCCGGCTTCACGCGTGTCACTTTGCGACCGACAGCCCATACGATCCCGGACGCGTCGGACCCTGCAACGTGGAAATCCTGCTTGTGAACGTCGAATACGGACATCGGCTCGCCAAGTGCGGCCCAGATGCCATTATAGTTCACGCCAGCTGCCATCACGAGGACCAGCACTTCGTCGGAATCGATTTCCGGAACCGGAACCTGTTCCAGCTGCATCGCCGTTGACGGACGCCCGTGACGGTCGCGGCGGATCGCCCAGGCGTGCATCATCTTCGGAACGTGGAACTCCGGCGGGATCTCGCCGAGCTCGTAAATATCTTTGGTTTCCCTTGCCATGGCAGGGGGGCCCTCCTCCTTGATTACATTTCCGGGATGGTCTGGCGCACAATTATTCGTGGCTTCACAAACCACCCGGTTCCCGCCACCTTGGCCGCTGAACGAAGAGCTTGCAAGAATTTTGTTGCGCTGCACAAATTTCGAAAAAGGGGCGTTGCAATCATGTCTATCGGCGACACGGTTTATCTGAACGGAGTCTTCACCCAGCGGAAAGACGCCCTGATCTCCCCGCTGGACCGGGGATTCCTGTTTTCCCACGCAGCCTATGAAGTGACCGCTGTTTACGGCGGAAAACTGATCGATTTCGAAGGTCATGTGTCGCGCCTCGGCAACACGCTGGAAGCAATTTCCATCCCTAACCCACATGACGCGGCCGCGTGGGAGGACATTCACAGCCAGTTGATTGCCCGCAACGGCCTTTCAGAGGGACTGATCTATCTCGAAGTTTCAGCAGGCGCCTACGACTCCCGGGATTTTGCTGGCCCGGAGACCTTCACACCCACAATTTTCCTGTATGCGGATCATCGCCCCCTGATCAGTGAGAAAGCCGAACAGGGCATTCGCGCCATCTTCCTGAACGACATTCGCTGGCGTCGGCGCGATATCAAGACAACTCAACTCCTGTCGCAGGCCCTCGCCTACCGCGCTGCGCGCGAAGCCGGCGCCGAAACCGCGTTCATGGTCGAGGACGGCCACGTCACCGAAGCGGCCTCAGCCAATACATGGATCGTGACCGAGGAGGGCCGGATCATCACGCGCAATCTGTCCAGCGACATACTGCCCGGAATTACGCGCGCCCATGTCATTGCCCGGCTTCGCAATCAGGGACTGGATATCGAGGAGCGCGCCTTCACACCGAATGAGGCATACGCTGCCAAGGAGATTTTCACGACCTCAGCGGGGGCTATGATTGCGCCTGTCATACAGCTGGAGGATCGACCGGTCGGCACCGGCAAGCCGGGCCCTGTTACGCGGCAAGTACAGCGCCTCTATTATGAGGCGATTGGCGCTGATGTGGAAAAGGTCGCGGCTTGGGCTTTGGCCTGAAGCGAGTGACGCACTTTGAGGGCCAGGATCATACTGGCCAACAGCAGCGTGACGCTATTGGCCACGATCATGGGGAGCGATCCCAGCAGAATGCCATAGACCAGCCAACCTGCGACGCCGGTAGTGAACATCGCATACATGATCAGCGAAATCCCATCAGTCCTTCCGGTGCGAATGACCATCAGGGCCTGAGGCAGGAAAGACAGGGTCGTCAGAGCTGCGGCCATCAGGCCAATCATGTCAGACATTGAGGGGAAATTCCTTTAGAGCCCGCGCCGTATAGCCGATTTGCAGCCCTCACGAAACCGCCTGGAATCGCATGGTGCTCATGAATGTTTGCGGTAACGAGACCATACCCGTTTCAGTCGCGGTCGATCACTTCGCCTTCGATGATTTCACCCGGCCCTACGCCAGCCTGAGACGCCCCGCCCGGCGGCGTGATATTGGCGTTCATCTGGGCCATGACACTCGACACTTCCCGGGTCGCCATGCGCGCGCTGATGGCATTGGCCAGCAGAGTAACGCCAGCCACGGCAGAAAAAAGACCAAGATCAGTCAGACCGAGCCCCCGCGCCAGAATGGTCTCACGAAACAGAGCGAGCACGCCAAGGCTGACAATGAACAGGCCAGCCAGAAAGCCTGCTCGCACAGCAAAGCCGGGCAATAATCCCGTGATGGCGGGGTACGCATCATTCCCGGACAACCGGTGCAGTCGAAACCGCTCGACCCAGCTGACCGCCAACATGCCCGCTGCGAGCAAGGCGACCATGAGCACACTACGCTCCATCAGCGCTGCAATCACCACACCGACCGGAAAGGCCAGGATAGCGACAATCCGCAAAAGCAGGGCAGTCTGGATCACATTGGTCGGTGGGTTCACGGCAATCTCCTCTCGCCTACATCTGGTTGTTCAGACATCCTGACGCAAGCAGCAGCGCTTGCCTTGTGACGTTGCACGCGGCATGCTGCGCCGCAACATAACAAGGGGAGAATTCCGTGGCAGACATGGATAAAGCATACCAGCACGCACCGGACCGCCCGTGGATTTTCCGGACCTATGCCGGACATTCAACGGCAACAAAATCCAACGAACTGTATCGCGGCAACCTCGCCAAGGGTCAGACAGGCTTGTCGATTGCCTTCGACCTGCCCACCCAGACCGCGTATGACGCAGACCACATCCTCTCCAAGGGCGAAGTTGGCAAAGTGGGCGTGCCGGTCAAGCATCTCGGCGACATGCGCCTCCTGTTCGACCAGCTGCCGCTGGAAGAGATGAACACATCAATGACGATCAATGCGCCAGCCGCCTGGATGCTGGCGCTGTATGTGGCACTGGCGGATGAGCGCGGAGATGATCGCAAGAAACTGCGCGGCACCACTCAGAATGACATTGTGAAGGAATACCTCTCGCGCGGCACCTATGTATTCCCGCCGGAACCGAGCCTGCGTCTGATCTCGGATATGGTCAGCTGGTGCTACACCGAGGTCCCGAAATGGAATCCGATGAATGTCTGCTCTTACCATTTGCAGGAAGCGGGCGCGACGCCGGAACAGGAACTCGCCTATGCTTTGGCCACGGCAATCTCGGTGCTGGATACCGTAAAAGCCGGAGGGCAGGTTCCGGAATCAGACTTTGAAACGGTCTTCGGTCGAATTTCCTTCTTCGTGAACGCCGGAGTTCGTTTCGTTACGGAACTTTGTAAGATGCGTGCCTTTGTGGAACTCTGGGAAGAGATTGGCCGCGAACGCTATGGCGTGACCAGTCCGAAGGCGCTGCTGTTCCGCTATGGCGTACAGGTGAACTCGCTTGGCCTGACCGAGCCGCAGCCTGAAAACAATGTCTATCGCATCCTGATCGAGGCAATGGCCGTCACCCTGTCGAAGAAGGCTCGCTGCCGGGCCCTGCAGCTGCCGGCCTGGAATGAGGCGCTGGGCCTGCCACGCCCGTGGGACCAGCAATGGTCGCTGCGTCTGCAGCAGATCCTCGCCTATGAAACAGACCTCCTGGAATACGAAGACATCTTCGACGGCAGCCATGTCATCGAATCCAAAACAGAAGAGCTGAAGGCGCTGGCCCGGGATACGCTGGCTGACCTCGATGCGCGGGGCGGCGCAATCCAGTCGATCGACCATATGAAGGAGAGCCTCGTCGGCGCACATATTGATCGCATCAAGGCGATTGAGAGCGGTGATCTGACCGTGGTTGGCGTCAACCGCTATGTCGAGACGGCGGAGAGCCCACTCGCAGGCGGCGACGGATCGATCCAAACGGTCGACCCGGCAGAGGAATCCGCCCAGGTTCGCGACCTGAAAGAATGGCGCAGCAAGCGAGATGCAAGCGCCGTTGAAAATGCGCTCGCCGCGCTGAAGCAAGCCGCACAGGACGGGACCAATATCATGGAGCCCTCGATTGCCTGCGCGAAGGCCGGCGTCACGACAGGTGAATGGGGCACGGCAATGCGGGACGTGTTTGGCGAATTCCGAGCACCCACGGGCGTCGCCATGGTTATCAAGACCGATGGCGAGGAAGATGCGGCCGCTGTCCGCAAGGACGTCGAGCGTGTTTCCGAAGCGCTCGGGCGCCAGCTGACCTATGTGCTCGGCAAGCCGGGCCTCGACGGCCATTCCAACGGCGCCGAACAGATCGCGGCACGGGGCCGGGAAGTCGGCATGAATGTCGTCTATGAGGGCATCCGGTTCACGCCGTCGGAGATTGCTGCGCAGGCCAAAGAAGCGAGTGCACATGTCGTTGGGCTGTCCATTCTCTCTGGCAGCCACCTTGATCTGGTACGCGAAACAATTGCCGAGCTGCGCGCGGTCGGTCTCGGAGACGTGCCGGTCGTCATCGGCGGCATCATTCCGCCGGAAGATGCCCGTGCCCTGCGCCAGATGGGAATTGCCCGTGTCTACACGCCCAAGGATTTCAAGATCACCGAAATCATGGGCGACGTGGTCGGAATCGTCGAGAAAGCCTGGCTGGTCGAAGGCTGATCCGCTGCGTTCTGCGGATAAGAGATTGAATACCTGCCGGTTCACCTTTATCGGGCGCGAACTGGCAGGAAGGCTTTCATAATGTCGCAATCAGACCCGTTCCAACTCGGCTGGGAAGAGTGGCTGACTCTGCCCGATCTCGGCTTGCCCGCGATCAAGGCGAAGGTGGATACCGGCGCGCGCACGTCTGCGCTGCACGCCAGCGTCATTGAGCCATTCGGGCCTGCCGATGCACCACAGGTGAGATTCCTGATCCAACCGGACCCGAGTGATCCGGGCTTGGAAATCACATGTTCCGCGCCGGTTGTAGACCGCCGCGACGTGACCAGCTCCAATGGGGACACCGAGCTGCGTTATGTGATCCAGACCGATGTCGAGATGGGCGGACGCCGCTGGCCGATCCAGCTGACGCTGACCAATCGCGAGAGCATGACCTACCGCATGCTGTTCGGCCGCGGCGCGATTCAGCCGGACATGATCGTCAACGCAAACGCGTCTTTCCTTCAGCCGAAACTCGACTTTGCAGCCTATGCGGGCCTGCCAAAAAAGAAGCCCGTCAAACGTCCATTGCGCATTGCGTTGCTCACGCGCGAGCCGCGGAATTATTCAAGTCTGCGCCTCATCGAAGCGGCACAGGAGCGAGGCCACGTGATCGAGGCCATCGATACCGCACGCTGTTACATGCAGATTGGCACGACACATCCGCAAGTCCACTATGATGGCAAGGCACTGCCCCGCTATGACGCGGTGATTCCGCGCATCGGGGCAGGGATTACAGATTACGGCTTGGCCGTGCTGCGACAGTTCACCAATACCGGCGCATTCTGCTTGAACAGTGCCAGTGCGATCGGCCATTCGCGCGACAAGCTGATGGCGCACCAACTGCTTGCCCGCGCCAAGATCGACATGCCGGTCACGGCCTTTGCGCACAGTCCGAAAGACACCAAGGATCTGATCTCGCTGGCGGGAGGCGCGCCTGTGGTGGTGAAATTGCTCTCATCCACGCAAGGCAAGGGTGTCGTGCTCGCCGAGACCCGCAAGGCTGCGGAAAGCCTGATTGATGCCTTCCGGGGTCTGGAAGCAAACTTTCTGGTACAGGAATTCGTCGAAGAAGCTGCAGGCACCGATGTTCGGGCGTTCGTCGTCGGCAACAAAGTGGTCGGCGCAATGAAGCGCCAGGCCCAGAAGGGCGAGTTCCGCTCAAACCTCCATCGCGGCGGAACAGCCTCAACCATCAGGCTGTCCCGCACCGAACGCGACACGGCCCGGGAGGCCGCCAAAGTACTGGGCTTGCGCGTCGCAGGTGTCGACCTGCTGCAAACCGAAAAAGGCCCCAAAGTGCTGGAGGTAAACTCTTCGCCGGGTCTCGAAGGCATCGAATCGGCCAGCGGCAAAGACATTGCCGGCCTGATCATCGAGCATCTGGAAAGCCAGGTTCGGCCCTTGTCTCGCATTCGCGAACCGGCCGCCCGAAAGCGCCGGCAAGCCAAGCTCAGCGAGAGCTGAACAATTTGCCCTTCTCGGTGATCAATACGATCACGAGCGAGCCCACCCCAAGACACGCAAACCCGAGAACGAGCGGCACCGTCGTGCCATTGTAGTAGCTTCCGATCAGAATTCCGAGAATGCTTGAAACTGTCGTCGTGGCGAAGCCGTAAGCTGCGGAAGCCGTGCCTGCAATCTTGCCCAACGGCTCCATGGCGAGCGCCGAGAAGTTTGCACCCATCAGGCCAAAACAGGCAAATGTCATCGCGAACATCGGGAAAAACCATAACAGGCTCTCGCCGAAGAAATGCGTCACCAGCGCCAGCGACGTCGACATGATGATGAAGAACACCATTGCGGCATGACTGATGCGGCGCATGCCAATTCTCTCAACCACGCGGGAGTTGAACAGATTTGCGCATGCGAGCGCACCTGCCACACCAGCAAACCAGAACGCGAATGTTTCTTCCTGGCCGAAGACATCCCGAAAGATCTGCTCTGAAGATCCGATAAATGAGAATAATGCGCCGAATATGACACCGGAAGCGCACATGTAACCGAACGTGATGCGACTACGTATGACTGCCATATAGCTGCTGGCGGCAGACGAAACATTCAGAGGATTGCGCGCCTCGGGCGCCAGGGTTTCTGGCAAGCGCAACCATGTCCATGCAAGCAAAAGCCCGCCGAACAAGGCAAGGACGCCGAATATCCATTGCCAGGGGGCGACGAACAGGATCAGCTGACCCATGGCAGGCGCGATCATGGGCACAACCATGAAAATGGTCATGACCAATGACATGAAACCCGCCATACGCCGGCCTGCATAAAGATCACGGACGACCGAAACAGCCACAAGCCGGGCGCCTGAAGCAAAAACGCCCTGCAGGAAACGCGCAGCAAGCAGCGCATGAAAATCCTTTAGCGCGATACAGAGTAGCGCAGTCAGCGAGTAACCAACCAATCCGACGAACAAGGGGACGCGCCGACCGAAGCGGTCGGAAATCGGCCCCCAAACGAGTTGAGGTGCGCCGAAGCCCAATACATAGGAAAACACAATCATCTGCTGACGATTGGCATCCTCCGGGGAAGCACCTGTCAGACCGATCGAATCCGCGATCTCACCCAGTGCAGGCAGCATGATGTCAATGGCGAGCGCGTTAAGCGCCATCAGCGCCGCAACCATGACGACCATCTCCGTGCGCCCCGGCACAGGTCGACCATGGGCACCTTGCAAGGTGCGCGGCTCAGGAACGGGCATTTCGGAGTCCGGCATGGGTTCGACAGGCTTTCTTGAGATTCTCAAGGGCCCTATCTGGGCCTCCTGCAAAGGAATGGCCAGTGTCCAGACCAGAAAAAAGCCCCGCCAAATGGCGGGGCTGCAATGCGAATTCGCGGGTCGAGGACTATTTCAGCTCCGGTCTCATGATGTTTGGGCTGAGATTGAAGACAACTTGCTCTGCATCAAAATAGGCGGCATCGGCGGGCTTTTCGCCCTTACCCATCAGGATTTCTGCAGACGCGACATAGCTCGTCCGCTCACGGTATTCCCGTGGGCCGCCCCAATAAGCGTCATAAGGTCCAAACGCAGAATAGCGAGACCGACGGAATGGGTCATGATAGTAGGCCGCATAAGGGCCGAAGTATCTGTAATTCAGGTGGAAATGGTCGTAATAGGGCGAGCCTCCGCCAACCGGCACAAGGCGGCTTTCAGAATCTGTGTCGCGGCGTACGACCCGGAAGTGGTCATACCCGTTCAGTCGGGTTAGCTCCGCAGCCCGGTACAGCAAATAGGTCTCTACGGTCTTTCGATCTGTCAGGGAGTTTCCGGAAAACTCGACCTGGAACCGATTGTCCTCGATCTTCATTTCCGAATAGCCGCGATCGCCATCCAGAGCGGCCTGATATGGCGTTGCGGTCGCGCAGGCGCCGAGCACGGCCAAGGCAGCGATTGCACCTGTAAGCTTGAATTTGGGCATGGAATATCACCCTCCAAAGCGATGTTTCCTGTAATGTATGGGGGAAGTTAGCTGAACACTAGTTGAATTGGCTTCACAATTCAGAGAGCCGCCTGATCGATGTCAATCAGGCAAACAAAAAGGGCGACCCGAAGGCCGCCCCATAATATTTTCAGCCGTGAAACCGACTAGGCGGCCTTGTACCCCATGACTGCCTTGACTTCGAGAAACTCCTCAAAGCCATGCTCGCCCCATTCCCGGCCATTGCCGGATTGGCCGTAGCCACCGAATGGTGCCGTGAAGTCTGGCCGCGCACCATTGACCTGAATCTGACCGGCACGAATGCGGTTGGCCACTTTGCGGGCTTCATCTTCAGCGCCCTGCACATAGCCTGCCAGGCCATAGACTGTGTCATTGGCCATTTCGACAGCATCATCCACATCCTCATATGGGATCATGACGAGCACTGGCCCGAAGATTTCCTCACGCGCAATGGTCATGTCATTGGTGACATTCGCAAACACGGTTGGACGCGCGAAATAGCCCTTGTTGAAGCCTTCCGGACGGCCTGGTCCACCGGCGACCAGCGTCGCGCCTTCCTTGATGCCGGTCTCGATCAGATCCTGAACCTTCTGGTACTGGTTGCCGTTCGAAATCGGACCGATAGCGCCCGGTGAGGCTTCACCTGGCATCATCACTTTCACCGATTCAGCCGCTGCCTTTGCGATCGCAATCGCCTGGTCCTGCTGGTCCTTCTGGACGAACATGCGCGATGGCGCGTTACAGGACTGACCCGTATTCGTCATCATCTGCATGACGCCGCCACCGACAGCCTTCTCGAGGTCTGCGGATGGCAGGATAATATTCGGGCTCTTGCCGCCGAGTTCCTGCGCGACGCGCTTTACGGTCGGCGCAGCCGCCTGAGCCACAAGTACACCTGCGCGTGTGGAGCCGGTGAAGCTCATCATGTCGACGTCAGGGTGTGAGGACAGCGCCGAACCGACACCCGGACCATCTCCGTTGACGAGGTTGAATACGCCCTTCGGCACACCGGCCTCGTGCATGATTTCCGTCAGGATCATCGCGTCGAGCGGCGCGATTTCGGACGGCTTGAGCACCATGGTGCACCCTGCAGCAATTGCCGGAGCAACCTTGCAGGCGATCTGGTTCAGCGGCCAGTTCCAAGGCGTGATGAATCCGCAAACGCCGATTGGCTCCTTGCGAAGCAGCGTCGTACCCTTCAGCTCCTCGAACTGATAATCACGCAGAATGGCTGCAGTGGTCGCAAAATGCCCCATACCGGCAGGCACTTGCGCCGCATTGGCAAGCCACATCGGCGCGCCCATCTCGTTCGAGATCGCTTCTGCCATTTCCGGCATACGCGCCTGAATGCCTGCAGCGATCTTTTCGAGCAGCTCGGCGCGGTATTCCACGCTGGTCTGCGAAAATGCCGGGAAAGCCTTCCGAGCTGCGGCAACGGCCTTATCGACATCGGCCTTGGAACCAATCGAAATGACCGCGAAGTTTTCTTCAGTGGCTGGATTCTCGATTTCCAACGTGCGCGGCTCAACGGGATCAACCCATGCACCGTCGATATAGAACTGCTTGTATTCCTTCATGCCGTTCGGGCCTCCCTGTGGTCCATATGCTTGGTATGACTATAGGTGAGCCACTCGCCGCCTGCGAGTCCTGACGCTGGGGAATTTCGTGACGATGACGTTAGCCGCCGTGCACGTGATCCACATCAAAGGCTGCAATCGTTGCGAGGTTCACAATGTCACCGACCGTTGCGCCGAGCGATGCAATCTGTACCGGCTTTTCTAGACCCAGCAGCATTGGCCCAATCACCGTCGCGCGGCTCATCGATTCCAGAAGCTTGGTCGAGATAGATGCGGCGTGAATGGCTGGCATGACCAACACATTTGCCGGACCAGTCAGGCGCGAGAATGGGTAGAGCAGCTTGTGGCTGGTGTTCAACGCAACATCCGCGCTCATGTCACCTTCATATTCGAAGTCGATATCCTTCATGCCATCCAGGATGGCGACGGCATCGCGCACCTTTTCGCCGCGCTCGCCCATCGGGTTGCCGAAGGTCGAATAGGACAGGAATGCCACGCGCGGCGAGAAGCCAAGTGAGCGGACGCCTCGGGCGGCCTCTATGGCGATATTGGCAAGGTCTTCGCCCTGCGGCAGCTCGGTGACGCTAGTGTCTGCGATGAAGACCGTCCGCCCCCGGTTAATCACCATCGACATGCCAATTATGGCCTGTCCCGGTATCGGATCGAGCACCAGCAGCGAGTCGTTCAAGGCGACGTCATAGTTACGGGTCACACCCGTGACCATGCCATCAGCGTCGCCATTCTTCAGCATGCAACAGCCGAAGACATTGCGGTCCTGGTTCACGAGACGCTGGGCATCCCGCTTCAAATAGCCGTCGCGCTGGAGGCGAGCATACAGCATGTCCGTGTAGACCGGATTGTTGTCAGACAGGCGCGCATTGAGAATCTCAAGTGTACCGGGCTGGATACCCATCTGTTCCATGGCGCGCTCGACCTGAGCCTCGCGACCAATCAGGATCGGGTGACCAAGCCCCTGGTTCTTGAAGCTGAAGGCAGCGCGAACGACGGCGGGCTCTTCACCCTCAGCAAACACGATGCGGCGCTGCAGCTCCTTACAGCGAGCCTGAACCCCCTGAATGAAGGAGGCAGACGGGTCCGCGCGGCGGGCCAGCGAATGCCGGTAGGCTTCCATGTCATCAATCGGTTTGCGAGCCACGCCGGTATCCATGGCGGCCTGCGCCACGAAAGGCGGAATGAAGCTGATCAGGCGCGGATCAAACGGGGTCGGAATGATGTATTCACGCCCGAAGCTTGGGCGCGCGCCATGATATGCAGCCGCCACTTCATCCGGCACGTCTTCGCGCGCCAGCTCAGCGATTGCCCGTGCAGCTGCAACCTTCATCTCTTCATTGATACCACGCGCACGCACGTCCAGCGCGCCGCGGAAGATGTACGGGAAACCCAGAACATTGTTGACCTGATTGGGATAATCCGACCGGCCGGTGGCAATGATCGCATCATCACGAACCGACTTGATATCTTCCGGCGTGATTTCAGGGTCGGGATTGGCCATGGCGAAGATGATCGGGTCCTTGGCCATCGACTTGACCATCTCTTTCGAGACAGCGCCCTTCGCGGACAGGCCCAACAGTACGTCAGCGCCTTCGATTGCTTCTGCGAGCGTTCGCTTTGTGGTTTTGACGGCAAAGGCGGACTTGAACTGGTCCATCTTCTCGGTGCGTCCCTCATAGACAACGCCGCTGGAGTCACACATCAGGATGTTCTCAGGCTTCACGCCGAGATGGCGAATCAGTCCTGCGCAGGAAAGACCGGCGGCCCCTGCCCCCGAGACGGCGACTTTCAGATCTTTCAGTTCCCGACCCGTAATGTGGCAGGCATTGATAAGGCCGGCCGCGGCAATAATCGCCGTGCCGTGCTGGTCATCATGAAACACCGGAATGTCGAGGTCTTCGCGCAGACGGCTCTCAATGATGAAACAGTCCGGAGACGAGATATCTTCCAGGTTGATGCCGCCCCACGTGGAACCGATGTTCCGGACCGTCATGATGAATTCTTCGACGTCTGTCGTGCTGACCTCGACGTCGAAACTGTCGATATCGGCAAACCGTTTGAACAGGACAGACTTGCCTTCCATAACCGGTTTGGACGCCATCGGCCCAAGATTGCCGAGGCCGAGGATGGCAGTACCGTTGGAAATGACCGCGACCAGATTGCCCTTGGCAGTGTAATCGTACGCCCGATCCTCGTCTTCCGCGATGGCAAGCACGGGTACCGCAACGCCGGGACTATAGGCCAACGACAGGTCACGCTGCGTACCCATAGGCTTGGTCGGCGCCATGGAGATTTTGCCGGCGTGTGGCTGCGAGTGAAAATCGAGGGCTTCCTGGTCTGTGAAGCTCGGCCGTTTAGTGGTCATCGCGCGGCAAATCCGTTTTGCAAAAAGTTTCAATTGAGGCGGCAAACTAGGCCGGTGCGAAAGCCATGCCAACCGTAAAACGGGCCATTCGGTGCGATATGATCACTTTGTCGCGCGCAAGCTGGTGCGAGGCTTTGCGAATCTCCGGCACTGACGATAGCGTCCCCGCCCATGGCCGATACTTCTGCTCCCTCGAAACTCACTCCTGCGCCAAGCCCGTTCATGGCGCAATACCTGTCGATCAAGGCACGTCATGAAGATGCCATGCTCTTCTTCCGGATGGGCGATTTTTACGAACTGTTCTTCGACGACGCGGTTCAGGCCTCGAAAGTGCTCGGCATAACGCTGACGTCACGAGGCGAGTATGAAGGCAAACCCATCCCCATGGCAGGCGTGCCCTATCATGCCGCCGAGGGTTATCTGGCGCGCCTGATCAAGGCCGGATGCCGGGTTGCCGTTTGCGAGCAGACAGAGAGCCCCGCAGAGGCCAAGAAGCGCGGATCAAAATCCATCGTAAACCGGGACATTGTCCGCATTGTTACGCCCGGAACGCTGACCGAAGACGCCCTACTGCCCGCTAATCAGGATCAAGCGCTGGCCGCGATTGCAATAGGAGGCGGCGGAGCCGAAGCGGCCATCGCCGTCTGCGACGTCTCCACCGGACGATTTGATGTCTCCGCGCTCGCAGCGAACACGCTTGCTGATAGCCTGATGGCTTATCCATTGTCTGAACTGTTGGTGTCCGAGGGCGATATCGACAAACCTGCCATCGCAAATGCGACTGCGCTCTCCACCGCACCAGTGACCTTCCGGCCCGCCCGCAGCGCGACGTACAAATCAGGCGAAGCCCTTCTCAAAGAAACATTCGGAATCGCTGCGCTGGAAGCGCTCGGCGACTTCGGCCGTGCAGAACTCGCAGCAATCGGCCTATTGCTGGATTACGTGAAGCTCACCCAAGCAGGCAGCGACATCCGATTGGACCCACCCATTCGAGCACGCGCAGAGGGCTATCTAGCGATTGATCCAGCAACCCGCACGAGCCTGGAGATCGACCGATCCATGCGCGGCGACCGCGACGGATCCCTGCTGGGCACAATCGACCGGACCGTCACCGCACCGGGCGCGCGGCTTCTGGCCTCGCGTCTTTCGCGTCCCTGTGTCGACCGGGTGGAGATTGATGCGCGGTATGACGCTGTGGCTTGGTTTGCGGATGATCGCGACGCGGTGGAGTCCGTCCGTGCCAGCTTGAAGGCTGCGCCGGATCTGGAACGTGCGCGGACACGGTTGCGCCTCGGTCGGGGTGGGCCGCGCGACCTCGCCGCGATCGGGCGCGCACTGACTGCCGCACATGAAGCGGCAAGCCAACTGACAGCCAGCTCTGCGGGCCTGCCGCACAAAATCGATGAGGCTGTTGCCGCACTCGACCTGGGCAAGGACGAAGACCTCGCCACACTCGCGCGGGATTTGGAGACAGCACTTTCGGAAAACCCACCCACACTCGCCCGCGATGGCGGGTTCGTTGCACCCGGCTGGGACGAGGCGCTCGATCAAGCCCGTGGCCTGCGCGATGACAGCCGCCAGATCATCGCTGCGCTACAGGCTCGCTACGCTGACGAAACCGGCATCACTGCGTTGAAGATCAAGTTCAACAATGTGCTTGGCTATTTCGTCGATGTCCCGGCCCGCTATGGCGACCCGTTGATGAAGCCGCCTCTGTCCGAAACCTTCATCCATCGTCAGACTCTGGCCAGCAATGTGCGCTTCTCTACGCAGGAACTTTCTGAACTCGCGGGCAGGATTTCCCGAGCAGAAGACGAAGCAAAAGCGCGTGAAATGTCCGTCTTCGAAGGGTTTTGTGAGCGAATCGATGCACTAAACTCGCCTCTATCCCGCACTGCAGGCGCCATTGCGGACCTCGATGTCGCGGCAGCCTCAGCAGAATGGGCGTTTGAGGTCGACGCGATCAGACCCGTACTGACAGAAGAAACCACATTTCACGCCACGGGGCTGCGCCACCCGGTGGTCGAAGCTGCGCTCAAGAAAGATGGCAAGGGATTTACCGCCAACGACCTGGGACTAAGTGCCGAGGGCGATTTCGGAACGCGCCTCCTGCTCGTGACTGGTCCGAACATGGCCGGTAAGTCCACCTATCTAAGACAAGCCGCGCTGGCCGTTATCCTGGCGCAAGCAGGGCTCTTCGTGCCTGCGCGATCCCTGACATTGGGCTTGGTCGATCGGATCTTTTCGCGCGTCGGCGCGTCCGACGATCTGGCACGCGGGCGGTCCACCTTCATGGTGGAAATGGTTGAGACCGCCGCCATTCTCAATCAGGCTACGGAGCGCAGTTTCGTCATCATGGACGAGGTCGGCCGGGGCACATCAACCTGGGACGGTCTCGCCATCGCCTGGGCGGCAGTCGAGCACCTTCATTCGGTCAACAAGGCCCGGGCCCTGTTTGCCACTCACTATCATGAGCTGACCAAACTGGTTGAGGACTTGCCCGGTGCGGCCAACGCTTCGCTCCGCGCCAAGGAATGGAAAGATGACCTTGTCTTCCTGCATGAAGTTCAGGCCGGGCCGGCTGACAAGTCTTACGGCGTACAAGTGGCCAAGCTTGCAGGCCTTCCAAAGAAGGCCGTCAAACGGGCGGCGCAAATCCTGAAGCAGCTTGAGGCTGAACCTGACGCGCCCGAAAACCTGCCCCTCTTTGCTGCCGCATCTCTTGCGCCGATCACGGACGAGGACACTGCGGATCAGATAATTGGACCATCAGAATCCGACCTGTTGCTGCAACAGATTGACCCGGACTCCCTGACACCGCGTGAGGCGCTTGACTTGCTGTACCGCCTCAAATCACTCGGCAGTGAATGATACATCGCCAGCCTTGAGCCCAAGCCTGTTGAGCGGCCTGCCCATTCCACCCGACACCATGGCGGCGAGCACTTTCGGTGCGGGCGGTATCTTGCTGATCGGGGCCGCCAGCCAATCGCGTAACCATGCTAGCATCGTGGAATCGGACTGGTAGACCGGCGTGAAAAGCCAGCTCATAGTCTGGAACATTCTGACGTGTCCTGAGCGCATTGAAGTGTAGTGGCGCAATTGCCTGTCCAGATCGTCGTGGACGCACAATGCCCGCGACAGCGCATAAGCATCAAGCAAGGCCATGTTGGCCCCCTGGCCCAGTTGCGGGCTGGCCGCATGCCAGCTGTCGCCGATGTGCACCAGCCGCTGGTTTACGGCAGGCGCGTGTGTGCGATGGTCATATTCTGCATAGGTTAGCTGAGCGTGACTCTTCAACTGGTCCAGCAAGACAGCCGTTTCCGGCCAGAGCGCGACCGCCTCTGCTTTCCAAGCTGACAAGGGAGCCTGCTTCCATGCCTGATACTGATCCGTTCGGATGGACCAGAAATAGGTGAGCGTGTCCACGCCCTCTTCCTCTGAGCGGCCTGATGGCATAACCCCCGCCATCTGACGGGCCTGCCGGTAGCGTTGTGCCAAGGCGTTCCGCTCAAACCCATGTCCCTCCTGCCACGGAAGGGTTGCCCAGAGCGCGCCATATGCGAGCTGGCTGCGCGGACGAGATGAGAGCGGGGAGCGCACACCGAGTGCATCAACCACAAGATCAAACGGCCCCAACGTCTTTCCGTCCCCTGTGGTCAGGTAACCTCCCACGGCCTGAGCCGCGATGATCCGTGTGGACGGGACAATATTCGCGCCTGCCTCTCTGGCTGCTTGATACACCAGGTCAAACAGGACGGGACGCTGGATGGATATGCCCCGAAGGCTGGGCCGGATGGCATCATATCGGACATCCAACACGGTGCGCCCGGAATTGACCGCCTGGCCATGCAGGCGCCGAATAGGCGCGCCCAGCGTTTCGGCTCGCTCACGCAAGCCGAGCTCGCCCAATATCGTCAGCCCCGTTTCTTGCAGGATCAGGCCAGACCCAACAGGTCCTGGCGCATCGAACTGGTCATAGACGGTGACGTCATGGCCAGCTCGGGCAAGCAGAGCTGCCGCGGCCAGTCCCCCAATGCCGGCACCGGCAATGGCTATCTTTCGCAATGAAGTCATGTCAGCCGGCAACCTTCACCGGATTTCGCTCACGCACCAGTTGCTTGACGAACTCGACATGACTGCGAAGCCGGTAAAGATCGTCCGTATAGGAAAGCGGCACTTCAACGGCACCGATTTCTGCCTGCAGGGTTTCGAGTTCCTCCTGCACCTTGTCACGTTCCGCCTTGTTGTCGGTCGAACGTCCACGCTCTTCGAGCGCACGCAAGTCTTCATACCAGACATAGATTTTCCGGCGCACACGCCAGCGATAGATGGGGGGTGCGACCCGGACCAATGGGAAGAGCAAGGTCAGCAACGGGATTGCAAGCACCCAGGCCCTGTCCAGAAAATTCGCGACGTCGAACGAAAAGTAACGGCGCAGGAATGACGGGCCGTCCTTGTAGTATCGACGTGCCTGTTCGCTGATGGGCAGATCGATGAGGTCCGGATCAGGATACTCCCCCGCCGGGGCCAGCAGCGTACCTTGGGAATGAATCGCCGTTGCAGCATCTATGAGAAGCGCTTCGATGGCCGGGTGCAAGTCCTTGCGGACGACGAGTTGAGCGACAGGTGCGACTAGGGGGATGTCTGTTGCTGGCAGATTCTTGCCGATATCCACAACGCCTCTCAGAAGGACAATATCTGACAGCGCCTCGTGTCGGCGCGCCAGAGCCGGAGCGCGGTCAAACGGAAGCAGGCGGACAACATCCGGACTGTTCAGCAATCGGTCCACATAAGATGCCTCCACCGAGGCAGAGAAAGCAGCAGCGTCCAGACTCCCGGACAGTAGGGCGTCCGCCGCCGCATTGCCCGAAAGCGGCAGCCGAGACGTTTCATCCCATTCGCCCCCATAATCGGCCTCTAGCTCCAGGGCGAGCATGCGCGTGCCTGACCCGGCACCGCCAACTGCCATTCGAGCATCGTGAAGATCGCCCAACGTGTCAGCGGGAACATCATTCCGGACAAACACCCAGAAAGGCTCCGGAAACAGTCCTCCAATTGAGCGCAACTCTTCCTCGTCGGACACAGTTGAGAGTCCGCCCTGCACAAGGCCGACATCAACCTCGGAATCATCCAGCAGGCGCAGATTGTCGATTGAGCCCTGCGTCTCCACCAGCACAACCTCCACCCCCTCTTCCGCGAGAAGACGCTGATAGCGTTCTGCAAAGGCATGATAGGCACCGCCCGGGCTGCCAGCGGCGAACCGGATCGTTTTCGGCGGCGCAGGGTCCATCAGCACCAGAGCCAGGAGCACGCCCGCAAAGGCAACGACGACCAGAGGCCAATAGACTTTCAGGAAGTCCCTCAATCCCGACATGGTAACCGCCTCCCACCGCGCTAGTTCGGTCGACTACTGCTCTAGGCCGGGAAATTGCAAGGATCAACAAAGTGTAAGGCTCTGCCCTGAAATCGCCTCATGCGTGCCGCGCATGGAACCTATTCCGTTACAAGAGTGTTCATCAATGTATCGAGGCACCATCTGGAGCCCAAGCGACCAGAAAGGACGATCCCGTGAGCCATCCCATATCCATCACACGACTATTGTCTGTTGCCGTTTTAGGGGTAATCGCGGCCGTAACATTTGCCATGGTCCTGATGCCACAGCCTTCACTCTACGCAGGTTGAGCCTTAATCCTTGTGATAGGGCGTCCCGGCGAGGATCGATACAGCGCGGTAAACCTGCTCTGTCACCATCACCCTGACAAAACGATGTGGCCAGGTCTGGGGTCCAAAAGCCAGAGTATCCGGAACGGCTGACTTCACCGCGTCGCCATAGCCCTCGGCTCCCCCAATCAGGAAAACGAGGTCAGGCACGCCCTGATCGCGCCATTTGGCGAGATTTTCAGAAAATTCGCGAGATCTTTGTGCCCGTCCGAACTCGTCCAGTCGGATACATTTGGCACCTGACGGTAGTTTGGCGAGAATCCGGTCCGCTTCAGCGTCCAGTCCGCCGCCGCTGGGCACTTCGATCTCTTCAATGCCGCGAAAGCCGAGGGATCGTGCGATCGGCCCTGCACGCTTGATATATTCATCGACAAGTTCGCGTTCCGGCCCGGCCTTTAGCCGCCCGACGACCAGAAAGATGATCCGCATGGTCGCCCGCTAATTGGCTGGCGCACGATGGGCATTGTCAGATGCCCAGATCTTTTCGAGATTATAGAATTCCCGGACTTCCGGGCGGAACAGGTGGACGATGACATCCCCGGTATCGATCAGCACCCAATCTGCATTCGGCATACCTTCGACACTGGCCGGGCGACCGGTCAGTTTCTTTACGTCTTGTGCAAGATGGTCTGCGAGAGCCGCAACATGCCGGCCGGAACGACCGGATGCGATGATCATGAAATCTGCGAGCGAAGATCTTCCATCAAGGTCAATGAAGAGAATGTCTTCAGCCTTGTCATCCTCAAGGGCCTTGGCGAGGGCTTCGGCCACATTACGGATTTCTTCGAGCGTGGCCTGCTGGGCGGGCTGGAGCCGCGGGGCGCTGGGGGTCAGGGGTCCGGTTCCTTCTTGTTACGTCCTCTTCAGATAATAGCATCTACGGGGCCGAACAACCAGCCATTAAAGGTCTGTCGCCGTCATATCGAGTCTGAATTCGCACCAAATTGCACCTTATGCGCAGTTTGCCAGATTTTCGCCGCATGTTCAGGGCATGTTCCGACGTCATTCTTGTTGCTGATGGAGTAGAGTTTCATGCGCATGCAATTTGCTGCTGCCGCCGTTTTGTTTGCTTTGCCGCTCGGGGGTTGCGCCGTTGCAGCGCTTGGCACCGCCGGGGCCGTTGGCGTTGCCGCCGCCCAGGAGAAATCGCTCGGTGAAGCTGTGGACGATGCCACCGCGTCGAATGAGATCAAGAGTAAGCTCCTGTCTGAAAGCGCAAACAAGTTTGGAGAGGTCGATGTGGAGGTCACCGGGGGACTCGTCCTGCTCTCCGGCCGCGTAAACAGTCCGGAAGAGCGTGTGAAAGCCGAAGGTATCGCCTGGACCTCTCACCTCACGCGCGATGTCGCCAATGAAATTCGTATCCAGCCTCCGGGCGGTTTCCTCGCAAATGTCTCCGATGAAGTCATCACGGGTCGGGTCCGCGCACGCCTGGTTGGTTCCAGCACGGTCAAAAGCCTCAACTTCAACATCGAAACCTATAATGGCGTTGTCTACCTTATGGGCATCGCGCGGTCGGCCGAGGAGTTGAAGCGCGCAGCCGAGGAGGCCAGTGTGGTGGGCGGCGTGAAACAGGTGGTTTCCTATGTCCGCATTCGTGACAATACCCGCACCCAACAAGCCGCGCCGACGACGCAGGGCACGCCCCCTTATCAAACAGCACCCGATGCCTCATATGACTATCAGGCCGACGGGGAACTGATCGGCGCCAATTACTAGCCGGGTCAGGTCGCGCGGGCGGCGGCCCATGAAGGGAGCCGCCTCATGAGCCTTCGCGTTGCGATCCAGATGGATCCGCTCGAATCCGTCAATATCGACGGAGACACCACTTTTGCCCTGGCCGAAGTCGCACAAGCGCGCGGCATGGAGCTGTTCGTCTACGGTCCCGATGACATGAGCATCGAGCAAGGCCGCGTAACGGCCCTGGTTCGACCCGCGCGCGTTCAACGTGTGAAGGACGCACCCGGCCTGTTTGATGCGCCCGTTCGGCTGGATCTTGCAAAAGACGTTGACGTCATCTTGATGCGTCAGGACCCACCCTTTGACATGAGCTATATCACGGCCTGCCATCTGCTTGAGGAAATCGCAGATGAAACCCTCGTCGTGAACGACCCGGCTGGCGTCCGATCCAGTCCAGAAAAGATTTTCCCGCTAATGTATCCAGACCTGATGCCGCCAACCCTTGTGTCGCGCGACTTGTCTGTCATCGAAGCCTTCCGCGCAGAGCACAAGGACATCATCATCAAGCCGCTCTATGGGCATGGCGGCGCAGGCGTGTTTCGCCTGAAGCAGGACGATTCCAATTTCGACTCGTTGACTGAGCTCTTCTTCAGTCGCTCGCGTGAACCGGTCATGGTTCAGGCATTTCTGCCGGCCGTCAGTGAGGGCGACAAGCGCATCATCTTGATCGATGGCAAAGCCGCCGGCGCGCTCAACCGACGCCCCAAGGAAGGTCAGGTCCGATCGAACCTCGTTGTCGGCGGTACGGCCGAGGAGACAGATATGAGCGACGCGGATATGCGGATTTGCGAAGCCATCGGGCCGGAATTGAAACGTCGCGGACTCGTCCTGACGGGCATCGACGTGATTGGCGGGCGTCTTACCGAGGTGAATGTCACCTCTCCTACCGGTGTTCAGGCCATCAAGAAACTCAGCGGCATTGATATCGCTGCCGATTTCTGGAACGTTGTGCAAGACAAGCTTGCGAGCCGCTGAAGCTCCCGGCAAGAATGGGGACATGATCATGAAACTGACAACGTCTATCGCCATCGTGTCTTTCTGTCTGGCAGGGACGGCCTGTTCTGAAAATTCCAGCAGTGAAGACGCAGCTGTCGTCGCTACCGAGACCGCCCAGGTCGAGGACGAATATACGGGCTCCCTCAATCTGAACCTGCCAAGTTCATCGGCGGCTCAGGACACTGGCAGCGGTACGCTGAATTTGCGAATTGGGCAGTCGGACGAAGATGATGGTCTGCTGATCGGGTCCGGCGGTTTTGGCGGAGGCCAGTTCGAGGATGCTCCGTCGCTTGGCCTGTCCCTTCCTGACGATACTGCAGAGCCGGCATCGTCAGAAGACGACGTCATTCGGCTTGATCCAAAATAGTCGTCGGCCCAATTGATCATCCTGCATGAGGATGTTGGCTCTGGCCGCCTCGAAAGATAAAGCAAAACTCGACACACAATCGCAAGTTGCGTGCGGGCATTCTTTGGGCTTGAAAACCACTCAGGATTGAATATTGTCAGCCCCTGATTTCAATGGGTGCGCGGCGCATTGCGTCAGACACCCGGCCTCAGGGACCCAGGATGCCGCATGCCCCATCTCCCCAGGACGTAAGAAAACCCACAGATGCAGACCGCTTTATCGGTCGGCAAGTCCGACAAGCGCGTCGTGAAGTGGGGATGACGCAAGAGGCGTTGTCCGAAAAGCTGGGCCTTACTTTTCAGCAGGTTCAGAAGTATGAGGCCGGCCGCAGTCGTTTGTCAGCTGGCAGGTTGAGGGACGTGGCCATCGCCCTCGGTAAGCCGATCAACTATTTCTACGAGCCATTTCCTGCGGCACCCGAGGTCCGCGACCTTGAGCATGCAAAGATAGGTTTGCTGAAGCGGGAGGCGAAAAAACTCGTCGACTCCCTTGTACGGGCAGATGATCTGGAAACAGCCATTCAGATTCTGGCCGCGCTGGGGCCATCTCGTCCCTAGCGTTGGCAGGCACTACAGAAGAAACTCGACCTACCTGATTGGACGATGCGTTGGATCGGCTTGGTGCAGTTGCGGCAAGAGTCCCCTTCCCGGTCATAGACGGCGAAAGTGTGCTGGAAATAGCCAAGCTCCCCACTCGCGCTGGCGAAATCTGAGATGGATGAGCCGCCTGCCGCTATAGCTTCGGCTATAACGTCATTGATCGCTGGCACGAGGCGTGCGGCGCGCTGGCCCGGCACGGTCGCTGCACTCCGGCGCGGGGATACACCCGCACGCCACAACGCTTCGCACACATAGATATTACCGAGCCCGGCAATCACCGACTGGTCGAGCAGCGCCGATTTGATCGGCGTCTTGCGCCCCCGCAGAACTGTATTCAGATACGCCTCGGAAAACCCATTGGAAAGTGGCTCCGGCCCCATCGCCATTAACCTTGGATACGCCTGAAACTGCTGCGCGGGCCAGAGTTCCATGAAACCAAATCGACGCGGATCATTATAGGTTACGCGCGCGCCGCTTTCGAGCTGGAAGACAACATGGTCATGGCGTGGGTCTGTGCCGGTCTCGTGATGGAACGCGCCGAGTTTGTCGTCCGCCACCGTGAACCGTCCAGTCATGCCGAGATGCATGACGAGGACCTCATCCGTCGACAGGGCAAGCGTCAGGAACTTCGCCTTGCGGCCCAGATGGGTGATACGCGCACCGCTGAGGCGTTCGGCGAACCGGTCGGGGAAGGGAAACCGTAGATCAGCCCGGTTGTGGACCAGACGCTCAATACGCTGGCCCTCCATGACTGGCGCAAGTCCGCGGCGAACTGTCTCGACTTCGGGTAATTCAGGCATGGCTATGGCATATAGCCTAGGGTGATCGAGGCAACTATGGTGGCGCGCATGTCTGCAGATAGAGATACGGAACGCAAGGTGTCGTTCGGCTTCGAAGAGGTCACCGAGACGGAGAAGGTCGCCCGAGTGAAAGGCGTCTTCCGCTCTGTCGCGTCCCGCTACGACCTGATGAACGATCTCATGTCCGCAGGCGTCCACCGCCTCTGGAAGCATGATGCGATGAATCAGGTGAACCCACAGCCCGGCGAGCGCCATCTGGATGTTGCTGGCGGCACCGGCGAATTGGCACGCGCCTTCCTCACCTTGGCTGACAAGGCGGGCAAGCGCAGGGGCATCGACACGCCCGCCACCGCAATCGTGTCCGACATCAATGATGCCATGCTGGACGCAGGCAAAGCCCGCGCGGACAATGCTAAATGGGAAGGTCGGCTAGACTGGATTTGCGCCGACGGCCAGAATTTGCCCTATCCCGACCGAGCATTCGATGCCGTCACGGTGTCGTTCGGAATTCGCAATTTTGCGGATCGTCTGGAAGGATTGCGGGAGTTCCGCCGCGTGTTGAAACCGGGCGGCAGATTGGCCGTTCTGGAGTTCAGCCATATGACGGTCCCTGCCCTGCAGGCCGCATACGACACATACAGTTTCAATGTGATCCCGCGCCTCGGCAGCCTGGTTGCGGGAGATGCCGATAGTTATCAGTATCTTGTTGAATCAATACGGAAATTTCCGACACAGGACGCCTTCCGCAAAGAAATCGAAGATTCAGGCTTTTCTCGTGTGAGCGTCACGAATTATTCGGGAGGCATCGCCGCCCTGCACTTCGGCTGGGCGGTCTGATGCGGGTCAGCTTGGGCTCGAATCCGGCGTCAGACTGGAGCGCTGTGCAGGGTCCAGCAACAGCTGGTCTGGGGCTTGGCTCGGCTCGGCATAGTAGATCGCCGCAGCAATCATTGCAGCCACAAGCAGTCCACTCGTCACAAAGTATAGAGTTCCTTTGTTTTTTGGTGCTTTTTTAGTGGCCATGACAGCCTCCTCTGTAAACATATCTTCCCTCATCAAACGCCGTCCGGGCCTGCCGGTTCCCGTTGGCGCGCGGAGCATGGCATGGGACTGATTGGAGATTACCACCGCCTGATGCGCGCCGGCATTGCTTTGGCGCGACACGATGTGATCCTGCCGGGCGCTTACCAGACCCGCCTGCCTCTGCCTGCCCGCATCGCCGGGCGGGTGCTACGCGTCTTTGGTGGTGGGGCACGCGGACGGCCTGGCCAGCGGCTTGCCCGCGCATTGGAAAAGCTGGGCCCTGCCTATATCAAGCTCGGCCAGTTCCTGGCCACGCGCCCGGATGTGTTCGGCGCTGAAGTCACCCAGGATCTGGGCCGTCTGAAGGACAAGCTGCCGCCCTTTTCGATGAAAGCGGCGCGCGCCGCCCTCGCGGAAGAGTTTGGTGAGGCTGACGCCGCGCGCCTGTTTGCCGAATTGTCAGACCCGGTTGCGGCCGCGTCCATCGCGCAGGTCCACAAGATGTCCCTGCCAGAAGGGGAACGCGCCGTGAAAATCCTGCGGCCGGGCATTGAACACAAATTGATGGTGGAACTTTCTGCCATGAAACGCGCTGCGCGCACCATCGAAGGCATCTCAGCCGAGAGCCAGCGTCTGAAACCTGTGGCTTTCACTGAAACCATTGCGAATGCCATGATGCGCGAAACCGACCTGCGCCTCGAAGCAGGCGGCGCAGACGAAATGCACGAAATCAGCCAGAAATCCGGCCATTTCGTCATTCCCTCCGTCGATTGGGACCGCACCGGTCGCCGGGTTCTTACCATCGACTGGATCGACGGAGTTTCTCTCACCGATCCAAAAGCGCTGGACCGTCCCGGCATCGACCGCAAGAAATTGGCGAACGACATCACGCAGGGCTTCCTGACCCATGCGATCGAATACGGCGTGTTCCATGCGGACATGCATGAAGGCAATCTCATCATCACGCCGGAAGGCAAGGTGGCCCTGGTGGATTTCGGAATCATTGGCCGGATCGGCCTGGTCGAGCGCCGCTTCCTCGCCGAAATCCTTTGGGGCTTCCTGAAGCGCGATTACCGCCGTGTTGCCGAAGTCCATTTCGAGGCCGGTTATGTACCGGCCAACCAGTCCATCGGGGAGTTCGCACAAGCTCTCCGTTCCATCGGCGAACCCGTACATGGCAAACCGGCCGAAGAAGTCTCGATGGGTCGCGTCCTGCTTCAATTGTTCGACTATACGCACACATTCGGAATGTCCCTGCGTCCGGAACTTGTCCTGCTCCAGAAGACCATGGTCCAAGTGGAAGGCGTCGCCCGCGCGATCGACCCGTCGCACAATATATGGTTTGCGTCCGAACCCGTGGTCGGCACGTGGATCCGGCGCAGCTTTGGTCCAGAGGGCGCCGCAAAACTTGTCGCCGGCAATGTGAAAGAGATCACCAACCGGTTGAAGCGTCTGCCAGAAGTCATGGACAGATTTGAGGCCTCACTACTCGAACCGGTTTCGCCCCCGCCGCTTCCACGCCGGTTTGCGCCTTGGTGGGGCTGGTTTGGCTTCATCGCGGTCTTGGTTGCGCTGGGCATCTGGGCAGCGAAATAGCGAGTTTCGGGCATTTCCCTGCTGAAACCCGCGAAAACCTTAACCGAGCCGCCAAGTTCACAGGGATTTCATGGGGTAACGGCAAGAAATTTGCGATAAGACACGCGTAACAAACAGAGCCCGGCCCATGACGCAAAAACGCATCCTTTTGATCATTTCCGGCGGTATTGCCGCCTATAAGAGCCTGGAACTGATCCGGGAGTTGCGCCGGCGCGACATTGCCTGTCGGTGCATCGTGACGAAGGGCGGCCAGGAATTCGTCACCCCTCTCTCGGTCTCCGCCCTGTCCGGCGACAAGGTCTATACCGAGCTGTTCAACCTCAGTGACGAAGCGGAAATGGGCCATATCGAGCTTTCCCGCTCGGCCGATCTCGTCGTCGTCTGCCCGGCTACCGCAGACCTGATGGCCAAGGCCGCAGGTGGCCTCGCCAATGATCTTGCCTCCACCACACTTCTGGCGACTGACAAACCTGTCCTGGTCGTGCCCGCCATGAATGTGCGCATGTGGCAGCACCCAGCCACGGTGCGGAATGTCGAAACGCTCCGCGCGGATGGCGTGACGGTGATGGAGCCGGACGAAGGCGCGATGGCCTGCGGTGAATTCGGTCCTGGCCGCCTTCCGGAACTTCCGGTCATCGCCGAAGAAATCGAACGCATGCTGGCAGGAGACGCCACCGGCGCACTCGCGGGAACCCACGCGCTTGTCACAGCAGGCCCGACACGCGAACCGCTGGATCCTGTTCGGTTCTTGTCCAACCATTCTTCCGGCAAGCAAGGCTATGCGATTGCCGAAGCGCTCGCGCGTCTGGGTGCGCAGGTCACTTTGGTCTCCGGTCCGGTCGCCCTGCCCGCACCACGGGGAGTGAATTTCGTACCGGTCGAGACTGCCCGCCAGATGTTGAAGGCCTGCGAGGACGCTCTGCCTGCTGATGTATTCGTTTCTGTGGCCGCGGTTGCTGACTGGCGCCCGGCACGGGCCGCAACCAAGAAGCTGAAGATCAAGGGCGCAGGCAGCGAACATCCGTCCATGGAACTGACCGAAAACCCGGATATCCTCAAGACGCTGGCCAACAAACGCAAGAACCGACCCGCCCTGGTGATCGGCTTCGCCGCAGAGACGCATGATGTCGAGGAACACGCTGAAGCGAAGCTCGCCCGCAAGAATTGTGACTGGATCGTCGCCAATGATGTCTCCGGGGATGTGATGGGCGGCTCGGAAAACGAGATTGTCCTGATCACCCGGAACGGATCCGAACGCTGGCCCCGCATGGGCAAGACCGAAGTGGCGCGCCGACTGGCGCACAAGGTCGCTGAAACGCTGAATGATGAAGGCGACGGGCTGAAACTCGCCGCAGAATAGGGATTAGGCGGGCGGCTCACCATTCTGCGCAAGCACCTCCCCTGCCAGATACAGAGATCCGCAAATCAGGATCCGGTCGACGCCGGTTGTCGCCGCAGCCTTGAGCGCCGCTTCGAGACTGTCGTACGCGGCAGCTTTCAGCCCCGCATTGGTGGCCGCTTCCGCCAAGGCCTGAGGCTCGGCGCCCTGATGACCCGGCGCATTCGGCAAGGTGAAGACCTCAGGTCGCACCTGCCGGAACGGCATGAAATAACCGGTCGCATCCTTGGAGGCGAGCATGGCTGCGACCAGTGCGGTACGCCCGGGCATATTGTTCAGCAGTCTCGCAATGGCGCGGGCCGCATGCGGATTGTGCCCGCCATCCAGCCAGATTTCCTGATTGGGGGCGAGCGCCGTAAGCGGCCCGTCTTTCAGGCGCTGCATACGCGCAGGCCACACCACGTTGCGGGCGCCCTCGAAGATCGCATTCTGGTCGATGATTGTGGAATTTCCGAACAGCTGCACGGCCATGGCGGCCAGAGCCGCATTGGCCCGCTGGTGCTCGCCCAACAGGCCAAGGTCTTCCGGCATTGCATCAATGAAGTGCGCTTTCAGCCGATAGAGCGGCGCGCCGACATCTTCGGCCCGTTTTGCGATGACATCGTCACAGATCTTGCGCTGGATCGCGGTCAGCGCCGGGCGGCCGGACTTGATGATCCCCGCCTTCTCACCCGCAATCTTGCGAATATCCGAGCCGAGAAAGGCCTTGTGGTCGAAGTCGATTGGCGTGATCACGCTGAGCGCGGGCTGGTCGATCACATTGGTCGCATCATAGCTGCCACCAAGTCCGACTTCGAGAATCAGTACATCAGCCGGCACTTCCGAGAAGGCGAGCAGGGCCGTGGCCGTGGTCGCCTCGAATTGTGTGATCTCCTGCCCCTTGATCGCGTCATGGGTTCGCTCCAGCCAGTCGATCAGGCGCGCATCATCCACGATCTCACCGGCGAGCCGGATACGCTCGTTGAAACGCACGAGGTGCGGACTGGTAAAGACATGAACGCTAAGGCCCGCTGCTTCCATCATGGCCCGCATGAAGGCGCAGGTGGACCCTTTGCCGTTGGTTCCGGCCACATGTATCACGGGCGGCAGCCTGTCTTGCGGCCGCCCAAGCAACTCAAGCGCATTCAAGACGCGCCCGAGCGATAGTTCAATCGTGTCTGGATATAGCCCTTCGAACCGCCCCAGCGCCTCGGCCAGGGCCGAACTGTCACCGATCAAGCAGAGCTGCCCTTACTCTTGTTTGGGGTCTTGGCGGCATGCGTTTTGGGTGGCGTCAGAGAAACCGGCAGGCGATCTTCAGCGCGCCGCACATTTGGCATCAGCATCGACAGGACATTTGAGATCGTGTCCTTCAGTTTGCGCCGGTCGCAGACAATGTCCACCTGGCCCTTTTCGCGCAGGAATTCGGATCGCTGGAACCCTTTCGGCAGGCTTTCGCGAATGGTTTGTTCAATCACACGCGGGCCGGAAAAGGCGATCATTGCGCCAGGTTCGGCAATATGGATATCGCCAAGCATCGCATAAGATGCCGACACGCCGCCCGACGTCGGATCAGTCAGCAGCACAATATAAGGTAGTTTGGCTTCGGCCAGTTCATTGATCGCGAGCGTCGTGCGCGGCATCTGCATCAGGCTCAGCGTGCCCTCCTGCATGCGAGCGCCACCGGACGCCGTGCACACAACAAAGCCCGCCTTGCGGGCCAACGCCATCTGCGCAGCCGCTACAAAGCCTTCCCCTGCCGCCATGCCCAAGGATCCGCCCATAAAGGCAAAATCCTGAACCAATACGACCGTGGGCACGCCGCCGATCTTTCCATAGGCCGCCACCATACAGTCTTCCTGGATGATCGGTGCGCCACCATTTTCGGACTCTTTCTTGTCCCGGGCCGCAATCTTGGCCTTCGCAGCCTTCAGGCGCGACGGATAAGGCTTGTCATCCTTGAATTTCAGGGGGTCATGCGGAACCGATGGCAGGGCCAAAGGCTCCCAGCGCTCATCATCGAACAGGAGGCGCAGGCGGGTGCGCGGGCTGATCCGCAGATGCGCGCCAGCAGGTGTGACATGCCAGTTTTCTTCCAGATCGGTCTTGTAGACCAGTTCGCCGGACAGAGGACATTTCACCCACAAATCGTCGGGCGTGTCCTTCTTCGCGAGCATGGTCTTCAGGCCCGGCGGGGTGACCTTGGTAATCCAGTTCATGCCAGAACCTCCTCGGCGGCAATCAACACTTAAGGCTTGGTGATCGTTCTGATCGCCGAGCTCAACTCCTTCGCCAACGCGCCCATTCCCCGCGGTGCACTGGCAAAATCCCCCGATTCGTGGGCCTTTTCTGCATGCTCCACGAAAGCGGAGCCTACGACAACCCCATCGGCAATTTTAGCCATTTCTGCAGCTTGAGCGCCAGTTTTGACGCCAAAACCCACACAGACCGGCAATCCTGAAACACGTTTGGCCATTTCAATGTTCCCGGCAATCGCCTGCGGATCCGCGCTGCCAGCGCCTGTAACGCCTGTCACAGCGACAAAATAGAGGAATCCGCTGGCGCCTTCGGCGACCTTTTTCATCCGGTTTTCATGAGTGGTGGGGGTCGCAAGCCGAATGACGGAAAGATCGTATTGCGCATAGGCCTCGCGCAGTTCGCCATCTTCTTCCGGCGGCAAATCTACCAGGATGGTTCCGTCGACACCGGCTGCATGAGCCGCCTTGGCGAACTCAGCATATCCCATGCGGAACACAGGATTGGCATATCCCATGATAATGACAGGCGTTGTCTGGTCCTCGGCGCGAAACCGGGCCGCCAGCGCCAGCGTGTCAGCGAGCTTTGTTTTATTGGCGAGCGCGCGCAAGCCCGCCTTCTGAATGGATGCCCCATCGGCCATCGGGTCGGTAAAGGGCGCGCCAAGCTCAATGATATCGGCGCCGTTGTCGCGCAGCGCGCACATGGCAGCATAGCTCGTCTCAAGGTCGGGGTCGCCGGCCATAAGGTAGGAAACCAGAACGGCGCGGGATTCGCCGCTTGCGCGGGCGAAGGTGTCTGTAATGCGGGAAGTTGGCATCAGGTGTCCGTATTCTCGTGAACCCATGCCTCATAAGGCGCATTCGCCTGAATGCAAGGCAATGCGACCATAGCGGGTACTTCATAGGGATGGTGCGTCAGGACGAGGGCTTCGATCCGATCCCAATTCGCTTTCGGCGCTTTCAGCCACAACACGAATTCGAAGGCCTGCTCCACCACACTCTTCCAGCGATAGGTGGACGAGACCGGCCCTTCGAGATTGGCGCAGGCAGCAAGGCGGTGCTCGATGGCCGCATCGCCAATTTCCTCGGCCACGCGGCGGGAGGGACAGGTGACTCGAATGAGAAGGAGATCAGTCAATTTACTCTCTCGACAAAAGATAAAGTGAAGGCGCAGGGGAACATTTTCTAGCCGCCTCGTCCATCAGGATCGTGGCAAACGATGCAAATCTTGTTTCCATCGAGATCTCGGAAATATGCCCCGTAATAATTCGCGTGATATTGCGGGCGCAGGCACGGGGTACCCTCATCCTGAGCGCCGCGAGAGATGGCAATTGCGTGCGCCTCATCTACGCTTGGCCGGTCGGGTGCGAGCAGGGCGAGCATCTGGCCATTGCCCGGCTCGTGTCGCTGGTCATTGAACGGCCGCACCAAAGCGACCAGCGGGCGGTCATCGCCCGGACGCCGCCACATGATAAACGGATCAGACCGCTCGAATGGTACACGCGGATTCCCAAGCGCCTGCATGATCGGCTCGTAAAAGGCAGCTGCATTTTCCAGATCATTCGTGCCCAAGGTCACATGCGAGATCATCGGCCTCTTCCCTACATATCGACGCCGAGGGCCTTGGCGACCGAGAAAACGTCCTTGTCGCCGCGACCACACATGTTCAGGATCATCAGCCCATCCTTGCCGAGTGCCTGAGCGACCTCACCTACGCGCGCGATGGCGTGTGAGGGCTCGAGCGCCGGAATAATACCCTCAAGCCGCGTGCACAGTTGGAAAGCTGCAAGCGCCTCCTTATCCGTGCACGACAAGTATTCAGCGCGACCGGAATCTCTCAGGAAAGCGTGCTCTGGCCCGATGCCCGGATAGTCCAGTCCCGCCGAGATCGAATGCGCATCGATGATCTGGCCGTCATCGGTTTGAAGGAGATAGGTCTTGTTCCCATGCAGGATGCCCGGCTTGCCGCCATTCAGCGCGGCAGCATGCTCTCCTGTCTCAATTCCGTGGCCAGCGGCCTCGACGCCGATCAGGCGAACGCCCTCATCTTCAAGGAAAGGGTGAAACAGGCCAATCGCGTTCGAACCACCGCCGATACAGGCCATGACCGCGTCGGGCAGGCGCCCTTCCCGCTCAAGCATCTGGGCGCGAGCCTCCTTGCCGATAATGCTCTGGAAGTCGCGGACAAGCTCCGGATACGGATGGGGCCCCGCAGCCGTGCCAATGCAGTAGAAGGTGTCTTCGACATTGGTGACCCAGTCACGCAGTGCTTCATTCATTGCGTCTTTCAGGGTGCCTGTGCCGGAAGAGACCGGGACGATCTCTGCGCCGAGCAGTTTCATGCGGAAAACGTTCGGCTTCTGGCGCTCGACATCCGTCTCGCCCATGAAGACAACGCAATCCAGTCCGAAGCGCGCGCAGATTGTCGCCGTGGCAACACCATGCTGACCGGCGCCCGTTTCGGCGATGATGCGGGTCTTGCCCATACGCCTGGCGAGCAGGACCTGGCCGAGGCAATTATTGATCTTGTGCGCGCCCGTATGGTTCAGCTCATCGCGCTTGAAATAGATTTTCGCGCCATCGAAATGCTCGGTCAGCCGCTCCGCAAAATATAGAGGCGATGGACGCCCGACATAATGGGCCCACAAATCGTCCATTTCCGCCTTGAAAGCTGGATCTTCCTTGGCCTTGCGGTATTCGGCCTCAAGTTCGAGGATCAATGGCATCAATGTCTCGGCGACATAGCGCCCACCAAAGTCTCCAAAGCGGCCATTCGCATCTGGCCATTGATCCCATGTGTTCCGCAAATCCATCGTCCTGCTTTCCTTGCACTACCGGCCCGTATCTAGACCGAAGGACGTGCCAAGGAAAGCGCGACGATGCGCCCGGCCCCGTGACGCGTCAGCCCATGGGGGAATAGAAAAATTCCTCTCGAACGATCTTCCCGTCCTTGACCGTATACACGCCAACCTCCTTGGCTTGCATCCGCTCGCCGGACTCCTTGTTGGTGACATCCATGTCGAAGACGAGAGAAAATTGGTCATCCCCAAACAGGAACGGCCCCTCGGCGCTGACCTGGTGCACATCGTGCGCACCATACCACCAGTCGTGCTTGCCCTTGATGGCGTCGAGCCCCTGAGCTTCGCGGCCCGCATCGCCCATTGCAAGCGCTTCGACCGACACACAATCTTGTGCGTAAAGTGTCTCCAGCGCTTCGGTCTCGCGGCCAGAATTGCAGCATTCCGCCAACTTGCCAGCGACACTCGTCAGTTCTTCTGGAAACATGACACGTCCTCCCATTGCCAATAGGAGCCATATTAGCACAGAACAAAAACGGAACAATCGGTTTGTTATGAATTTTTTGAGGCGTCGATGAATGTCTTTACCAGTACCCGGTCCTTCAGGCCGCGAACACGCTCTACGCCTGAAGAGACATCCACTGCTGGCGCACCGGTCAGACGCACGGCATCGGAGACATTGTCCGGTGTCAGCCCCCCAGCAAGAATCCAGGGTGCCGGTCTCTGCCAGCCTTTCAGCAAATTCCAGTCAAATGACAATCCGTGCCCGCCTGTCCGATCAGCGCCCTTAGGCGGTTTCGCGTCCACCAGAAGCCGATCGGCTGCCGTGTAGGCCTCAGCCCGCTTCAGATCGTCTGAATCGTCAATTCCCACGGCTTTCCAGATCTCCAGACGCGTCCGCGCCTTGACTTCGGCGACGCGCTCAGGGGATTCCGAACCGTGCAATTGCAATATCGGAAACCCCAGCGCCACGATCCGGTCGATCTGCGCGTCGTCCGGGTCAACCAGCAAGGCCACCGGCGTGGCGGACCCTACCTGCATCAAAAGGTTGGCCGCCGCTGCTTCCGTTACGTGCCGCGGGCTGGCCTCGGCAAACACGAACCCAATCCAGTCTGCCCCGGCTTGCGCGGTATAGCGCACGAGGTCGGGATCGGTCAGGCCGCAGATTTTTACGAGTGTCATGCCGCAGGCGTTACGCTAACGGCCTTGCGTCCGTCAATTCAGGGGCTGACGGGACGCGTATTTTCCTTGAGGACCGCCGCAAAGAAAATCTTGCCTGAATCTTTCGGACCAATCTCACGATTGAAGGTCCAGCGCATATGCGTGATCTCTTCCGGCATGGACACGCTCACCGGCTGGATCTCATCGAGACCGGATTCCGCGATCAGTTTTTCACGCGGCACGTATGTCGCCCCACCGTCCATGGAGAAATCAACAGAGGCCTGATCATATTCGGCCATGGCAGAATCTTCGAGCAGGCTCACATCTGCCGGCACTGGCAAGGTCAGAACAGCGTCCCTTGCCGGGGTTTCGCCCGGGTTTGAATATGTCACGGAATAAAACAACTGCTCACCCGGCTTCACTTCCTCAGCAGGCAGCAGCTCCATTTCCAATCCGCCCTCTTCGTCTTCAATGACGATCACACGTTCAACCTGTTGCTCGACGATGAGTTCCTGGGCGAACGCCGGAAGTCCGATGAGGAGAGTTCCGGCAAGAGTGGCAGCTGCGCGTATCAGCATGGCGTTAATCCTTGGCAGGGACGGTTAAAGGTTCAGCGTCAAGAATTGCGACAATTAGTTAACATTCGCTCAAAATCCATAAAGCATTTGCAGAGTTTCCAGTCTGACATTGCCAGATCCTCAACACGCGCCTTGGTGTCGCCACAGAGGCGCCAATCCGGGGACACCGATGTTGCACACCGACACCATTTCCCGGGGAGCTGACAAACCCTCGGCATAGGGATCTCCTAATCATGGTGAACCACGCATTCTCAGGATCAGGACTCATCCCATGCTGAATAAAAAGTTGAAAACCCTCCTCGCTATCGGCCTCGTATCCAGCGCAGCCGCATTCGGGCCCATCGCCTCTGCCCAGGCCCCGCGCGAAAACCCGCAAAGCGCCGCCAGCCATCATGGCATCCGCTATGTGAAAGCGGAAGCTGTAAACGTGCGCGGCGGCCTTGGAGTCAGTAACCCTATCATCACTGTACTGAACCTTGGTGCGGAAGTGTCCATGTATGTCACCAAAGGTGACTGGGCGCGGATCTCTGGGCCGGGTCAGCCGGAGAAATGGATTTACGCGCCACTTCTGCAGGACAACAAACCCCAACCGGTGAAGGCGGCAAAAAAGCAAACAGCGGACCGGCCAACGCAGAAAGCATCCGCCAAGCCTGACAGTCACCAGACGCACGAGCCTGAAGCGTCCCCTTCAAAGAAGGTAGAACATCCGACGGCTCAGAAGGAAAAGCAGGACGCACGGCCTGCACGGTAGACTGCCGCAACTTCACCTCGGCGACGCGCGGGAACGACAGTTGGTGGATTCAGGGCCTTAAGGGAACATCTTGTTGATGAAACCTATAACTAATTCGACGGCTTGCAGTTCAGAGACTCCGAACAAGCTCGAATGGAATTCACTTTCCGATCCCTTGATTGAAAATTCACATTCCCACGCCGCCTTCTCTTCCGAAAAGGTAGGCGACCGTATGATAACGTTGGCACCGGCAGCAACCCCGATGTTCAGGTAATCTTTCCCGGCTGGCTCCAAGCTTCATTCTAACAACGTCGATGTCTCCTGAAAGCAACCGGATATGAAGACAATTCAAAAGGGATTACAAACTACTTATTGGATTCTTGTGCGCTCAGCATATCGCCGACGACAGTAGAGTCCTGAACGCCCTCAGCCTTGACGATCGCATCGTTCGGACCCGGGAAATGCTGGCGGTGAGACAGGGATTCGAACCCTGGAGACTATTGCTAGCCTACACACTTTCCAGGCGTGCGCCTTCGACCACTCGGCCACCTCACCGTACTCAGCAGAGGGGAGCCAATAACCGAAGGCCTGCAAGATCGCAAGACTGTGATTGCCGTTCCCGGCAGACAAACCCATATGAGACACAGAAAGGGAGACCCCTCATGTTGTTCTCGAAGAAAAAACTGACCATCCCGGATGCCGAGAGCGCCCTGCCCGGCCGCCCCGATCCGATCCCGACCGCCACCACGCATTATGTATTCGACCGTGACCTGCAGGGCCCCCTTCCGGCGGGATACGAAACGGCCGTATTCGCCCTCGGCTGCTTCTGGGGCGCTGAGCGTGTATTCTGGCAGCAGGATGGCGTTTGGCTGACCCGGGTAGGTTATGCTGGCGGATCGACCCCGAACCCGACCTATGAAGAAGTCTGCTCAGGCGGGACCGGGCACACGGAAATCGTTGAAGTGGTTTTCAACCCTGCCGAAGTGACCTTCGCCGCACTCGTGAAACTGTTCCTCGAAAGCCATGATCCAACCCAGGGAATGCGTCAGGGAAATGACATCGGCACGCAATACCGCTCGGCAATATACACGACATCCGAGGCACAAGCCGAAACTGCGCGCGAGATGATCGCAGTATATGAGAAGTCGCTTGCCCAGAGCGGTCATGCCAGCCAGATCACAACGGAGCTTGCGCCGTTGGACAAGGTTTATCTCGCCGAGGAATACCATCAGCAATACCTTGCAAAAAACCCGAACGGGTATTGCGGGATTGGAGGCACGGGCGTGTCCTGCCCAATCGGCCTGGGTGTGTCGACCTGATCGCGATCAGGCTGGCGCTAGCCGCCGAAATTCACGGCAAACCTTTTGCGTGTCTCAAGCAGGTTCTGCGCCTTGTACATGGCGTCAGAAGCGGCTTGGGCGCGCTTTATGGTCGGGTCTGCCTGCAAGGCCTCAATCACTTTGGTGAGGTGACTGATCGCCTCCTCTACGGTCTTGCGATCGAACTGGTTTGTCGCGCGCGCCAGCAGGGCCCGGCCGAGATCCATGTGCGCCTGAACGGCCCGCGATGTGTCGCCATCACTCTTGATATCCTGGAGATGGATTCTCCGAAGCGTGATCACGTGGTCGAGCGCATCCATATCTCCAGACTGTTCGGCAACGTGCACCAGAGACGCGCAAAAATCGGCTTCGATACGGCTGCGCAGAGCGACCGGAAGCGTAGGCGAGTCCTCAAGGATTTCAGCCAGCGCATTAGACAGGATCTTTATCTTTTCGGGCCGGAAGGATTGCGGATTGGCCAGCGCAGGCTGCAATTCCCGCGCAAGGAAGTAAGCGGCCACGCGTGGCATCTGCCCCTCAAGGTCGATCATCTTTCCGGGCATTGGCAGCGTGAACAGCTTCGCTTCCGTGGCTGTCAGGCCACCACCGCGGCTTAGGCCGTGAATGACAAAGCCATCTTCGCGCCGACCGGTCCTGTCTGCCCAGACCAGCATGTCCGCATCTGCCACTTCCAGTCGCCGACGGGCACGCTGGACCGCGCGCGTTTCGATGCCGCCGCGAATAGTGCCCGTGCGGAACACTTTCAGGGGTGCACCGAAATTGAATTCGGAGAGGTGGGAATTGAGCGCCGAGAGCAGCCATTTCCATGCGCGACCCGCGCCTTTGCCAGCCGGACGGGCGACAAGTACGCGGTATCCGGGCGACTTATCATTGCGCGCAGCCCGGGCCCCGGACGCATTGCGCAAAGTCTTCAACAGCGAACCCAGCAGGCTGAACATCAGGACGACCAGTGCAACGAGCAGGACACACAGCATCACGAATCCAAACGTGGCGAGCTCTGTCGCATCCACCACATTCGTTTCGAACCAGCGCTCGGCTGTTGTGAACCAAGTATCCACAGGCATTCGAGATGACCTCCTGTATGTCTGTGCGATACGGTTCCTGCCCTGTGCTTGCAACAGCTAAACGCTGTTCAGCCTGTGCGGGGGATGGTTAGATTGCCTGAGAGACAAGCTGATTCAGGGGGTCGCATGGGTGCCGGGGAATTTGTCACGCGGTTCGCACCGTCCCCCACCGGGCATTTGCATCTCGGTCACGCGCTCTCGGCTTTCCATGTCTGGGACACTGCCCGCGCCCATGATGGAAAGGTGCTGTTGCGGATTGAAGACATTGACCAGACCCGATGCCGTCCAGAGTACGAAACCTCCATTCTCGCCGATCTTGAATGGCTCGGACTGGACTGGGATGGCCCCGTGCGACGCCAGTCCGACCACTTCGCGGAATATGAGTCCGCGCTCAACTCCCTGAAGGCGCGCGGGCTGGTTTATCGATGCTTCAAGACCCGTCGAGAGATCGCCGCCGCGCTGCCTGCCGGGGCCAGTCCCGATACGGCCGGCTTCACTGGCAAGTCGCTCCCTGCGGACAAGGAGCGGGAACTGCTGGACCGGGGACACGCCTATGCGTGGCGGCTATCCCTCTCGGCTGCCCGCGCCCAACTCGGCCCTGTATATGATGCGTTGAGCTATACAGTCTTCTCAAAGTGCGGCCAGCACAGGGTGAAAGCTGACCCCGCACCCTTTGGCGACGTCGTGCTCGCGCGCAAGGATACGCCAACAAGCTATCACCTCGCCTGCTGCTACGACGATGCCTTGCAGGGGATCACGCATGTCATACGCGGCGAAGACATCCGGGAGATGACATCGGTACATGTCCTGCTGCAGGCGCTGATGGACTGGCCACAGCCTCTTTATACGTTTCATCCGCTCGTTTTGGGGGCAGATGGCAAGAAATTGTCCAAGCGCGCCGGGGACCGGGGATTGCGCGCATGGCGTGAAGACGGCAAGACGCCTGAAGACATTCGCGCCATGACGGGCCTCTTTTAATGACATCAACAGAAATGACAGCGCCGGCACGCCGGGAATGGCTCGGCGTGCTTATGCTGGTTGGCGGCGCGGTTGCCATCCGATTTGCGCCGATTGGCTTGCGCTTGGGTCTCGACGACCTCGGCCCGCAGGCCATTGCCTTCTGGCGCTACACATTTGCCCTGCCCGTGCTGACTGCGCTCGTCTTGCTGGTCGAGCGGCGCGCTCCGCGCAAACCGAACATATATGTCATCCTGGCCGGGATCTGTTTCGCTGTGGACATTGGCTTCTGGCACTGGTCCCTCACCCTGACCAGCGTGTCCAATGCCACCTTCATCGTGAATCTCGGAAACGTCTGCGTCGGCTTCCTCGCATGGCTGTTCCTGAAGGAGCGCCCTGCGCCGATGTGGTTCTTCGCCGTAATCCTGGCGATTGGCGGCGCATCTGCCCTGTCACTCGGCGGTACCGCCGAAGGGGGAGCCAGTTTTGTCGGGGATCGGATTGCGATCATCGCGGCGATCAGCGTATCGGGCTATTTCCTCTGCTCGAAGCTCGCCCGGCGAACACTGAACGGTCTGGAGACTTTGTTCTGGCTGACACTTGTGGAAGTGATTGTCGGAGCCATCATGGTCATGGCTTTCGGTGAAAACTTCCTGCCGGAGAAATTGTCGGGTTTCGCCGTGCCCCTGTTCCTTGGAATCGTGATCCACGTCGTCGGTCAGGGTTTGATTATCACCGGGCTTGGCAGCACGCCAACCTCCATCGCGGGTGTCATCATCCTGATCCAGCCCGTCATGGCTGCCGCGATTTCTTGGCATCTCTTTCAGGAACCTCTCACAACCTTGCAGGCAGGCGGCGGTATGCTCATTCTTGTCGCGGTCTGGCTGGCCCAGCGCGGCCACAAGGTGGATCCAATCGACTGAGTGCAGCAATAGTGTCACGAACTCAGTCTATGCCCGCCCCAGACCTGATATTCCGGAGACTAATCATGCGCCGCACTGCTCTATCCCTTGCTTCAATCACCGTCCTTGCTGTCGCGGGCTGTTCAGCGCCGTCTGATACCGCCGTGGCACAAAACGAAGCTTCATCGGCGCCGCTACGCGAAGGCACGACACCCATCCAGGCAAGTGATTCCTATTATCAATCTGCCGCTGAAGCCGTAGAAACACGCATTCAGGAGCGCGGCGTAAAATCGGCGAAGAACATCATCCTCTTCGTTGGCGATGGCATGAGCATTCCGACCATCACCGCCGCCCGCATCTATGCTGGCCAACAGCGTGGACTCGACGGCGAGTCCTATACGCTGGCCATGGACACGCTTCCGTACATGGCCCTGTCCAAAACCTACAGTCACGACTATCAGGTTTCCGACTCCGCCTCGACGGCAACTGCGATGGTGACCGGTGCCAAGGTCAATTCACGAACGCTCGGCATCCTCAAGGAAGCCGGCTTCGGCAATTGCGCCAGCGTCGAAGGGCGCACGACAGAGTCAATTTTCGAACTGGCCGAGCGGTCAGGCCTCGCAACGGGTCTCGTTTCCACCGCCCGCCTGACCCATGCAACGCCGGCGTCCACCTTCGCCAAGACTCCCAGCCGCGACTGGGAAGCTGACAGCGATCTGAAAGGCGGAGACGCAGGCGACTGCAAGGATATTGCCCGCCAATTCATCGAGTGGTCGGAAGGCGACGGATTTGAAGTGGCAATGGCCGGAGGCCGCGCGCCCTTCACAACGACCGAACAGTCAGATGCCGAGGACGCCAATCGCACCGGAAGCCGCACGGATGGTCGCGACCTGACCGCCGAATGGACCGCAAAGTCCGCCGACCATGTCTATGTCACCGACAAGGCTGGTTTCGAGACCATCGACTTCGCCTCGAATGCAAAAGTACTCGGCCTGTTTGAAGGCTCGCACATGAAATTCGCGCTCGATCGGGATGAAGACCCAGCTGGCGAACCTTCTCTAGTCGATCTGACAAAGGCGGCTATCACGCGCCTGTCCCAGGATGAGGACGGTTTTGTACTGATGGTCGAAGGCGGCCGAATTGACCATGGCCATCATGGCGTCAGTGCCGCCCGGGCCCTGTCGGAAACCGATGAACTGGACCAGGCCCTCGCCGCAGCACTGGAAATGACCGATGCGGACGAGACGCTGATCATCGTGACCGCGGACCATTCACACACGATGACGATTTCTGGCTATCCAAAGCGCGGCAATCCGATCCTCGGCAAAGTCGTCAGCGGGCTGGATAACGCGCCGATGAAGGCACAGGACGGCAAACCCTACACAACGCTCTCCTATGCCAGCGGCATGACCGCGTGTCATTTGGTCGACGGCGAACCGGATTGCACCCGAGAAGACCTCTCCGAGATCGACACGACCGAAAAGAACTTCCAGCAACCCTCCCTCGTCTTCATGCCGTCGGAAACGCATGGGGGTGATGATGTGGCCATCTTCGCAACCGGCCCTGGGTCGGAACTCGTCTCCGGCGTGATGGAGCAGAACGAAATTTTCCACGTCATGGGTCGCGCTTCCGGTCTTGTGGCCGCGCCCACCGAATAACCCCTGCCCCTGCGTAGGGCCTGTTCAGGCAGCGCATTCTGAGGGACACTTCCTCCCATATTCGGTCATCTGCGCCAGCAAGAGCGCGGAGACCGGGCCAAAGGAGGAAGACCCATGAAGGCTGCTGTCATGCGCGCGCCCAATGCGCCGCTATCCATCGAAGATGTCACGATTTCCAAGCCCGGACCGCGCGAAGTGCTGGTCCGGCTGAAGGCGGTCGGCGTCTGCCATTCGGACGTGCATTTCTGGGACGGGAACTTCCCCGCCGAATTGCCGGTCATCCTCGGGCATGAAAGCGCCGGCATCGTGGAAGAAGTCGGCTCCATGGTCTCAGCGGTCAAGCCGGGCGACCATGTAATCTCGATCCTGTCGCCCTTCTGCGGCACCTGCGAGTACTGCCTGACAGGCCACATGTCCGTCTGCCATACGGTGAACAAGGAACACTTCCAGCGCCAGCCCACAGAAGCCCCCCGCCTCTCCATCAAGGGTGAAAAGGTCGGCCAGTTCCTGAACCTCTCTTCCTTCGCCGAACAGATCCTCGTCCATGAGAACGCGCTATGCGCAGTCGACAAGGATATGCCAATGGACAAGGCCTGCCTGATCGGATGCGGCGTCATTACCGGTGTCGGATCAGTCTTTCATTCCGCCAAGGTCGAGCCGGGTTCCACGGTTGCCGTCCTCGGCTGTGGCGGCGTCGGGCTTGCCGCGATCAATGGCGCAGCCATCGCAGGCGCCAGCCGTATCATCGCGGTAGACCTGTCAGACGAGAAACTCCAGATGGCTGTCCGTTTCGGCGCGACCGACACCGTCAATCCAGGCAAGGTCAATGCGATCGAGGCCGTCAAGGAACTCACCAAGGGCGGCGTCCACTACTCCTTCGAATGCGTCGGCCTGAAACAGACGGCTGAACAGGCCTACCACATGCTGCGGCCACGCGGCGTGGCAACCGTGATCGGCATGATTTCGCCCGGCGTGAACATCGAGATCCCCGGCATTGAATTGCTGGCGACAGAAAAACGCCTGCAGGGGGCGATCATGGGGTCTAACCGGTTCCGCGTGGATTTCCCGCGCCTGATCGAACTGTACAGACAGGGCAAGCTGCACCTTGATGATCTTGTCTCTGACCGGATCGGTCTTGAGGGGATCACCGGCGCCCTCCAGAACCTTAAGGACAACAAGGGCACGGTCGCGCGGCAGGTGGTCGTGTTCGACTAGGCTTCGGAACTGCCCGGCTCGCCCGGCATTGTTGTGATCACTGAGCATGATCACAACAGAAAGCGGGCCTTGATGTCGGAGAGTTTGGAATGGATCGCAATGGGCACCGGCATTGTCGCGGCCATCATGGTGTCGGCCGATCTTGGGCGACGCATTACCGGCTTCGCCTTTATCGTGTTTGCGGTCTCTTCCACATGCTGGGTCATGATCGGCCTCTCAGATGACGAGGCCCCGCTCATGTACCAGAACATTGTCCTGACCGTGATCAACTTCATCGGCATCTACCGCTGGCTGATCCTCAAGAAGGAATCGGGCTAGAGTCCGAACCGGCCCGGATTGTCCCGGATCAGGGCTTCGAGTTTCGGCATGCCGTCTTTCAGACCCTTGGCAAGCTGTTTGGAGACAATTCCGCCCAGGATCAGCGGCGCACTGGCCTTGCCCGCCCAGCGCAGCTCGCAGCCTTCCGGCGTTTCAACGACGACATAGTCCTCAACCGCGGCCGAGACCGGCAGCGTCGACTTTTCAAACCGGAAAGCCATCCGCTTGCCCTCTTCCCAGGCAAAGAAGGTTTCCTCGACTTTCTGGTCCCCGATCTCGACGGTGCGCGTGGTCCCGACCCCGAACGGCTCCGGGCTCGTCCAGACCACATTCGTAATCGGCAGCCATTCCGTCCATGCCTCTGCATCCAGCAAGGCGGCCCAGACGGCGGACGCCGGAAATGGGAATGCATGTGCGACCCGCAGTTTCGGACTAACAGTCGCGAGATAGTCTTCGCCGACCGGCTTGTGCTGTTTCAGTGACTTGGCCATTCAGTTCCCCCTCTTCCTGATTTCAGGCAGGATGGGAGCGGACCGAACGACCTGTCAAACCGTGCCGCCACGGCAGCACAGGACAGACCCTTGGCATTAGATCAGTCCCGCAGCAGTTCGTTGACACCGGTCTTTGAGCGGGTCTGGGCGTCGACGGTCTTGACGATGACGGCGCAGGCGAGGCTCGGGCCGCCATTCTTGTCGGGCAGCGTGCCCGGCACGACGACGGAATAAGGCGGCACCTTGCCATAGGTGATCTCGCCGCTGTGGCGATCCACGATCTTGGTGGACTGGGTGATGAAGACGCCCATGGCAATCACCGAGCCTTCTCCGACGACCACGCCCTCGACCACTTCGGACCGTGCGCCGATGAAGCAATTGTCTTCGATGATGGTCGGGTTCGCCTGCAGCGGTTCAAGGACGCCTCCAATGCCGGTGCCGGCCGAGATATGGCAATTCTTGCCGACCTGCGCGCACGAGCCGACGGAGGCCCAGGTGTCGATCATTGTGCCTTCGCCGACATAGGCGCCGATGTTCACATAGGACGGCATCAGGACCGCATTCTTCGCAATGAAGGCGCCGCGGCGCACAGCGGCCGGGGGCACCGCACGAAAGCCCGCGGCCTCGAATTCGGATGAGCCCCAGCCCTGAAATTTCGATGGAACCTTGTCCCACCAGTTGCCGCCGCCGGGCACGCCGGAAATCATGCCATTGGCATTCAAGCGGAAGGACAGCAGAACAGCCTTTTTCAGCCATTGATGGACAGTCCAGTTGCCGTCGCCATTTGGGCTGGCCACGCGGGCCTCACCGGAGTCGAGCAGGTCAATGGCCGCCTCGACGGCTTCGCGCACCTCACCCCGTGTCTGTGTGTTCAGGGTGTCGCGGCTTTCCCACGCCTGTTCAATCGCATTGGCCAGGGCTTGTGTCATCTGTCTCTCCGGGGGCAGGTCTTAGTCGAGTGTTTCAATCGCCGCCTCAAGGAAGGCAGCAAGGTCGCCCGTCACATAGTCTATGTGGTCAGGCCCGTCATCCCCCAACAGATCGTCCAGATTGGCAGGACGCGCCTCAATCGGCTCGTGGCTCCAATCCTTTTCGGAGTGCACCAGAACCGTCGTGAAGCCCATATCCTTGGCTGGAAGGAGATTGCGCGCGAGATCCTCGAAGAAGATTGCCTTGCGCGGGGCCACATCATGCAGCGCACAAAACCGATCATAGGAGCTCTGGTTCGGCTTGGGAGTGTACTCAGCGTCTTCGATACCGAAGCTCCCGTGGAACAGGTCTTCCAGCCCCATCTTGTCAACAACCCGCTCGGCATGGCGACGCGAGCCATTCGTGTAAACGAATTTCCGACCCGGCAGCGCGCTGATTGCCTGGCGCAAAACCGGCAAGTCCGGCAGTGGCGACAAGTCTATGTCATGCACATGATGCAGAAAATCGGCAGGATCGATCTTGTGCACCTTCATCAGGCCGGACAGCGTCGTCCCATAGGTTGCATAATAATGCTTCTGCACCTTGCGCGCCTCCAGCGGCGGCAATTTCAGCAGGCGCGAGACGAAATCCGTCATGCGCGTGTCGATCTCGGCGAACAGGTCGCATTCTGCTGGATAGAGCGTATTGTCGAGGTCGAACACCCAATCCGTCACATGACCGAAATTGCCAAACGGTGCGAGGTGTACACCCGCCTTTGGAGAGGTCATTGACTACCGGCCTTGGCGAAGTCCCGCTCGAAGAACTCAAACACGAGACGCTGGTCAACTGGCTCCGGTGCGGCAGCGAACAGCGCAGTGCGATAGGCGGACGCTTCGCAGTCGTCCCGGCCAACGATCGCAAACTTTGCCCGGCCCACACAGAACGGATCCGATGCCTTTGCCAGCGTTCGGATGCGCGTCCCATCTTCCATCTCGCCAAAGACATAGTGCTCGGTGCCGCGAAGGGCCTTGTCGATCACTCGCGCGCAACCTCCCGCCTCGAGCATCCACCAGCCACGGCTCTCCCAGCCCTCGGTGCCGCGGCGTCCGATGGCGCTCCAGATCCGTTTGTCGGTGCGGTTGCACAGGGTAAACCCGACATTGCGGCCATTCTCCTTCGCCACCTGCTCCAGGAAGTCGATGAGGTCTGAATCCGACGTCGAGTCAGGCAGATTGTTCTCTTCCAGAAATTTGCCGATGGCGGTGCGGGTCTTGTATCCGATCCGGCCATCAATCGCGCCTGACAATACGCCCGCCTCTTCCAGCAGGCGCTGAATCCCGGCTGCCTGCGCGGTCGCGCGGTCATAATTTTCGATTTCGGTGAAAGTTGTCGTCCAGCGGGAGCGGCTGGAAATGTCGACCGCCCGGAAACCTCGCGCTTCCAGACCCATTGCATTGCAATTGGGCGGGCTTTCCAACGAGAAACCACCGGTGGGGTCCACGCAGAGTTCGCGCTCGCCGCCCCACTCTCTCAGGCCACCCCGATGGGCAGTCGATGTACGCCCATAGACATAATGGATTTTCGGATCGAGCGGCGCCCGCACGGCGACCTGACAGGAGCCTGGCTGCAATTTGGTCCAGCCATCCACATTGACGGAGCCGCCTACAGGGCGGCCAACCGCTGTTTCGATGATAAAGCTGGTCTCGTTACACAGCTTCCAACCATCGCCCGTCCCTTGTGCGTGCGCTATTGCGGGCAAACCCGCCGCTGCTGCAACAAAAGCAAGACCTTTAAGAAATGAGCGTACCTGCGCCATGTTCGGTAAATAGCTCCATGAGCAGGGCGTGCGGGGCACGCCCATCGAGGATCACTGCCGCCCCGACCCCATGTTTTACGGATTGGGCCGCAGTTTCAAGCTTCGGTATCATGCCACCTGCAGCTGTGCCGTCCGCGATCAGGTCAGGAATGGCATCCACGGCAATCTCGCGCATCAAATTCTTCTGCTTGTCGAGCACGCCAGCGACATCTGTCAGCAGGAACAGGCGGCTAGCGCCCAGTGCCGAGGCCAGCGCGCCGGCAGATGTGTCTGCATTCACATTGTAACGATGGCCATCCTTGCCGACTCCGACCGGGGCAACCACCGGAATCAACTGGGAGTCGGACTTCAGGAGCGCATCGATCACGCTTGTATCCACTGCAGTCGGTTCACCCACAAATCCAAGGTCCAGAACCTGTTCGATATGGCTGTCCGGATCGCGTTCGGTTTTCTTGGCCTTCTCGGCCTGGATCAGATTGCCGTCCGACCCGGACAGGCCAACGGCCTTGCCGCCCGCCTGATTGATCGCCCGCACAATGGATTTGTTGATAGGCCCCGACAGGACCATCTCGACCACTTCCATCGTCGCTTCGTCGGTTACCCGCAGGCCGCCCTTGAATTCGGACACGATGCCCAGCCGGTCCAGCAGTTTGCCAATCTGAGGCCCGCCGCCATGCACGATGACGGGATGAATTCCCAGTGTTTTCAGCAAAACCACGTCGCGCGCAAAGATTGCCGACAGGCGCTCGTCCACCATGGCGTGACCGCCATACTTCACGACAATTGTCTTGCCAGCATAGCGCTGGATATAGGGCAGCGCTTCTGAGAGCGTCTGGGCGGTGAATTGCGCAGCGGAGATCTGGTCTGTCATGCGGGCCCCTTTAGCGCGGATCGCCGCCGTGACAAACTCGAATTCTAGAGGGCCCGATGCATGTACACGCTGTTCGGATCAAGCGTGTAGTCACCAAATGGCGAACAATAGACAAAGCCATACGCCTCATAGATGCGCCGTGCTGGCAGGAATCCGACCATGGACCCGGTTTCCAGATACAGCGCCGAATAGTTGCGCTGCTCTGCTTCGGCCATGATGTGTTCCAGCATGCGGCGGCCATGCCCCTGCCCGCGCAGGTCCGAACGCGTATGCATGGATTTCACTTCGCCCACACCGCCTGGCAACTCCTTCAGTGCCCCGCACCCAACGAGAACTTCCTCGTCCCACATTGACCAGACTGTCACGTCCGGTGCCCGCAATCCTTCCGCAGGCAGGAAGTGGCAACTGCCCGGAGGGGATAATGCCAACATCAAATTCGCGTGCGTCTGGAGAAGGGCCAGCATGGCAGGGCTGGTCACGTCATCAACTTTGATCTCGATTGGCATGAATGCACGGCTCCAGATTATTCTCCGGCGCACATGTAATCTCAATTCGTGGCGCTATTCCAGTCCGGCGATTTCGGCGCGAAGTTCGGGGATGCCCCACCCCTTCTCAGACGAAGTCTGGCGAACAACTGGATGCGCCGCGCCGCGTTTTTTCAGCTTGCCGGCGATCTCTTCAACGAGCTTTTCGACTTCGGACTTCTGCATCTTGTCGACCTTGGTCAGGACGATCTGATAGGTGACCGCCGCCTTGTCGAGCATAGTCATGACTTCCTCGTCCGTATCCATCAGGCCCCGGCGGGAATCAACCAGCAGGAAGACCCGGCGCAACGACGGACGGCCGCGCAGATAGGAGCGCGTCAGCCGCATCCAGCCCTCGGCCTGCGTACGACTGACCTTGGCATAGCCGAAGCCCGGCAGGTCGACGAGGAACATGCGGCCTTCGCCGAGGTCGAAATAATTGATCTCGCGCGTGCGGCCCGGCTCAGCCGAAGACCGCGCCAGTTTCGCGCGATTGGTCAGCGCATTGATGAGGGAGGATTTGCCGACATTCGACCGGCCCGCAAAGCAGACTTCCGGGCGGTCTGCCGTGGGCAGGCCCTTCAGGTCCACCACGCCCTTGACAAACACGACCGACCCGGCGAACAGGACGCGGCCCGCTTCGAGCGCGTCTTCACTGAAGGCGTCTCCGGTTTCCATCAGACTAGTCCGCCGCTTTCTTCTTGCCGCGCACAAGTCGGCTGACAAATTTGCCAATCTCGGTGTCGACACCGTTCCGCCGCATGATGAAATATTGCTGCGCGAAGGAGAGCAGGTTTGACCATACCCAGTACATCACAAGGCCTGCCGCAAATCCGCCGAACACGAACATGAAGACCAGCGGCATGGCCTGAATGATCCGGCGCTGTGTCGGGTCTGGAGGTGGCGGGCTGAGAGTCTGGATGGCCGCCATGGTCACGCCATAGAGAATTGGCAGAATGCCAATACCAATGATGATGCCGATGATCGGAATCGCCTTGATGTCCGCGGCTGACCACCACGGGATGAGACCGAACAGGTTGCCGATGGCCGTGGGATCAGGTGCCGACAAATCCTTCAGGAAGCCGAAAGAGGCATGGCGCATCTCGATGGTCACATAAAGCGTCTTGTAGAGCGCATAGAAGATCGGGATCGTGAACAGGATCGGCAGGCAGCCGCCGACAGGGTTGGCGCCTTCCTGCTTGTAGAGTTTCATGATTTCCTGCTGCTGGCGCTGGGGGTCTGCCTTGAAGCGCTCACGGATCTCCTGCATCGGCTCCTGCAGCTTCTTCATCTTCGCCATCGATTTGTAGCTCTGATTGTAGAGCGGCACGAGCGGCAGCTTGACGAGGACCGTGAAGGCCAGGATCGCCCAGCCGAACGAGCCCACAATGCCTGACAGCCATTCCAGCGCGTAGAAGAAGGGCTTGGTCAGGAAGAAGGCCCAGCCCCAGTCAATCGCATCCACCATGAGCGGAATGCCAAGTTCATTCTGATATTGCTGCAGCACATCAAACCGTTTTGCGCCAGCATACAGGCTGTTGGACACGGTCTGGCTCTCACCCGCTGCCAGCGTGATCGGCGCAGACTCGGTGCGCACTTCCAGAGGCCCGCCACGCGACAGTTTCCGCTTGTCGACCAGGCCGGCAAAGAATGCGTCCTGCTGCGGAACCAGCGCGCCCAGCCAGTACATGTCTGACAGGCCCCACCAGCCGCCCTGGCTGGACGGGAACGTACCCTCGCTGGTTTCGCCCTTGATGTCCTTCAACTGGAACAATGGCTTGTACTTCTTAAGGCGCAGCTCGCCATCAACCACGCCCATCAGGCCCATATGCGCCAATTGTCCTTTCGACGATGAACCGGGGTCGGTTGTTTCCAGGAACTGCTTGTAATCGCCATGACGCTCAATCGAGCCGATGGCGCGCACCTGGCGCGGCTCGCTCGAATTGTTTGTCACCGTATCGGTGAAGGTGAACAGATAATCCTCATCGACAGATATTTCGCGGTCGATGACCAGGCCTTCGGATTCGAGGCGCAGAGTGAGCGGGTTGCCGGGCGTCAGCTGCCCTTCTCCGACCTGCGTCCAATTCGAATTGCGGCCAGCAACCAATGTAGAACCATCGGCCCAGTACCAGGTTGCGAAATAGCCGAATTCGGAATTTTCCGGGCGAAACAGGCGAACTTCCTGTTCCTTGTCGACGGTCAGATAATGCTTCTTGAGGTTGAGGTCATCGATGCGTGAGCCGGCAAGGCGGATCGACCCATCCACAGAGGCGGCATCAAACGGCACGCGGGCATCATCCTGCAGCGCGTCCTGGACCGGCTTGATTTCAGCAATCGCCGGGGCGTCAGACGACACGACCGGGCCGGTCTGCTGTTCTGCTTCCCGCACGGCCTGATTGGCTTCGAACTCTTCCTGCGCTGGCTTCATGATGAAGGCCTGGTAGGCAAAAACGAACGCGATCATCGCGACCATGGCGATCAGAAAATTGCGCTGGTCAGGTTTTTCCATCTGGCGGGATCCCGGCAAATCTTGTGAGCACGCCGGAATCGGCGGCAGGGGTTAATCAGCGGCGAGGCTTATCAGCGCGCTTTCCATATCGTCAAGCAAACGCGGCCACGCAATGTCAGCGGTGTCCATACGTGCAATGAAGACATAATCCCACCCCGGTTTTCCATGCTGCGGCAAGAGAACACGCGCCGCTTCGCGCAAGCGCCGTTTCGCCCGGTTGCGAATGACCGCATTCCCGATCTTCTTGGTGGCGGTAAATCCAGCGCCGGCATGCGCGCCCGGACTGGCCCCCTTACGGTGTCGCGCCTGCACCAAAAGGGCTTTGCGCCGCTCGGTTTTTCCGTGACGCACATAAAGAAATTGAGGTCGCACGCGAAGACGGGCGACCTCAAATTCGGTTTTATCTGTTTTGCTGGTCATGGCCTGTTGCCGCCTGCGTGAGACGGTCCGTGGCCTGCCGCCTTAAGCGGACAGTGACTTGCGGCCCTTGGCGCGGCGACGTGCCAGCACCTTGCGGCCGTTTTTAGTCGACATGCGCTCGCGGAAACCATGGGTGCGGCTGCGGCGAAGGTTGCTTGGCTGGAAAGTGCGTTTCATGGGTCTGCTCTGAAAGCTAAGAATCTCGGAAAGAGGGGCCAATACAGGCAGCAGAGGTTCGAAGTCAAGCCGAACCGACAGCCAGAACCGAATAAATCTGTCTCTCCGCGCCCAAGACTCTTTACATGGCCAGAGAGTCTTGTGAACTCTGCACGCTGAGGCTGGGCAAAAGAGTTCGAAGAGGTCCAATGCGGTTTCCACGCTTTGCCATCCCGTGCCTGTTGGCCATGATCGCGCTTCCCATCACAGCGCACGCACAGTTCATAGACTATGACCGTCTGGATGCCCGGCTGACGCGGCTCGCCGCAGATGAAGACATTGTCGGCCTCTCTGTTGCCGTGATCGACCGGGGCGAGGTCGCCTTTGCCAAAGGGTATGGCATCACCCAGTCGGGCGGAGAGCCCGTTACAGACGAGACGGTGTTTCGTTGGGCATCCTTGTCCAAAGGCGTGGCCGCGACCGAAGTCGCGATCCTTGCGACAGAAGCGCGCCTGAACATCACCGACCCGGTATCGAAATACGCAACCACGCTGCGACTTCCCAATGGCGGTGAAACCACGGCGACGCTCGAAGATGTGCTTTCGCACCGACTGGGTATCCTGCCAAATGCCTATGATACGCGGCTGGAAGATGGTTGGGACCCAGCCGAGATTCGCAACAGCCTGAAATCGCTGAAGCCCATCTGTCCGATTGGTGACTGTCACACCTATCAGAATGTTGCCTATGACAGCATCGCCGAAGTGATCGAGGACGTGACCCAGTCGCGCTATGCTGATGCCGTAGAGACCTCAATATTCAAACCCATCGGCATGGTAACGGCCAGCATCGGTCGCGCCGGGCTTGAAAACTCCCGGTCCTGGGCCCGTCCGCATTCAAAAAACAGCCGCACGCCCGGCCCACCGCGCAAGAAGATCGTGAATGACGATTATTACAACGTCCCTGCAGCCGGCGGCGTGAACGGTTCGATCCGCGATCTTGCGCTCTATGCCCGGGCGCATATGGGATTGCTGCCGGATATCCTCAGTGATTCCGCCCTCGAACTGCTCCAGACCCCGCGCATTTACACGCGGCGCGAACAATCGGGCATGTCCCGACGCTATCGGGGTACAGTCCGGGATGCCCGCTACGCGCTTGGCTGGCGCGTCTACAAATACGGAGAGGCGGGCGACCGGGTGGTTGGCCATCGCGGCGCGGTGGAAGGCTACCGATCCTACATCCTGTTCGATCCGGACCGCGACACCGGAGTCGTCATTCTCTGGAACTCGAGCTCTCGCCGCCCCAATGGGATAGGGTTCGAGGTCATGGATATGGTCTACAACCTAACCTTCCGGGACTGGATGGAGCTGGACGCGCACGCCAGCGCAGGCAGTCGCTGACATCTCCCTCACGAGGGCGTTAGCCCGGCGCACGCAGTCGTGACGCGATCTTTTCCAGGCATCAGGCTATGCGGGGGCATCTTTCGCCCCATACTTCAGACCCGATGCTTATGCCTGATCTCCACTTTCTTGTTCGCCCGCTCTTTGGCCTGGCTCTGGCCAGCTGCCTCGCCCTGCCCGGTGTGGCGCAGGGAAATGACGCATGGACCCAGCTTCTTGAAACCTATGTCCATGAAAGCACGGACGGCGTGAACCGCGTGGACTATGCCACGCTTTCTGCCAGTCCCGCCGACCGCGCGACGCTCGACACTTATATTGCGAGCTTTGAGGCGCGTGACCTGACAGGCACGGACGATGCCACCTTCGCTGCCTGGGCCAATCTCTACAATGCTGTGACGGTTCGCTACATCGCGGAGAAGTACCCGCTGGATTCGATCCGCGACGGTTTCCTGTTCGGGGGGCCCTGGAAGAAAGTGACCGTAATGGCTGGCGGCCGCGAAATCTCGCTCGATGCCATTGAGCACGACATCTTGCGCCCCCGCTTCGGGGACCCGCGCGTCCATTATGCCATCAATTGCGCCTCTTATGGCTGCCCGAACCTGCTCACTCGCGCCTGGACGGCGAACACACTTGATGCAGACCTCGACGCCGCTGCGCGTGCTTACATCAATCACCCTCGTGGTGTAACGGTCGGAAACCGCGGACTTACTGTATCGTCTATCTACAAATGGTTTGAGGTCGACTTCGGCGGATCGAAAGATGGCGTTATCAAACACCTGCTTCAATATGCCGAGCCGGCGCTCGCCGAGAATATCCGCGCTACGCCCAAAATCCGCGGCTACACCTATGACTGGTCGCTCAATGATACCCGGACGGACCCTGCCAAATGACCGAAGAAACCCAACACGCTTCGCGCCCGCTCTGGTTGCGCCTGTGGCCCCTCTACCTGATTGCGGGTGGCCTGATCGCCGCATGGTTCTTCGGCCTGTTCGACTATCTTTCGCTTGAGACACTGCGCCAGCAGCAGGCCTCGCTACGCGCGTTCGTTGAAGACAACCTGATCCTGGCCATTGCCGCCTATGTGGGCGTCTATGCAGCCAGCACAGTCTTCATGCTGCCCGGCGCACTGTGGATCACGATCAGTGGGGGCTTCCTGTTCGGCCTCGCCGGCGGCACGCTCGCCACCGTGGTGGGCGCAACCCTCGGCGCCAGCCTGCTCTTCCTGGCAGCAAAGACTTCGCTGGGCAGCTTCATGCGGAAGATCGCAAGCGGCTATGCCGACAAGGTCCGGACCGAATTCCAGAACAGCCCCATGGCCTATATGTTTGCCATGCGCTTCATTCCGGCCATGCCGTTCCCTGTCGCCAATATCCTGCCTGCCATCCTCGGCGCCAAGTATCGTGATTATGCCATCACGACGGCGCTCGGCATCATACCGGGTGTGATCGCCTATACATGGGTCGGCGCAGGGCTCGGCGCGACCTTCGCCAAGGGCGAAGATCCCGATCTTGCCTCCGTTTTCCAGAACCTGCTTCCCGCCGCGATCGCCCTGGGCGTTGTGTCCCTGTTACCCGTCGCGTGGAAGAAGTTCTTTCCCAAGAAGGCCAACCAGATTGAAGAGGCTGCCTGATGTCCGACAATGCCGACCAAAATGCCCGTGCACCGCTCGCCGGATCGGCGGATCCAGACAAGGTCGCGACCTCCCCTGCGCCGCATTCGCCGGGCGCCGCCCCGATGCGCGAGATGAAAGCCGATCTTGTCGTTATCGGCGCTGGGTCAGCTGGCCTGTCGGCTGCGGCTGGTGCAGCCCAGTTCGGGCTCTCGGTCGTGCTGTATGAAAAAGGCGAGATGGGAGGTGATTGCCTGAATTCCGGCTGTGTCCCGTCGAAAGCCCTGCTCAGCGCTGCCAAGGCCGCCGCCCATGTGCGCGAGGCTGGCAAGTTCGGTATCGAGACCACACCGCCAAGAATCGATTGGGAAAAGGTGAAGTTGCACGTGCGCACGTCCATCGCGACCATTGCGCCGGTTGATAGTCAGGAACGATTTGAAGGCCTTGGCTGCACGGTTATCCGCGAACATGCAAAGTTTGCCAGCCCGGACACCGTTATCTCCCCGACCACGCGGGTAAAGGCCCGGCGCATCATCATCGCCACAGGATCTCGTGCCTTCATTCCGCCAATCGAAGGACTCGCCAACACACCCTACCTGACCAATGAAACCATTTTCGACCTGCCGGACTTTCCCGAACACCTTGTCATCCTCGGCGGCGGTCCAATCGGGATGGAAATGGCGCAAGCCTTTGTCCGGCTCGGTGCCAAGGTCACCGTGATCGAGATGGGCAAGGCACTCGGTCGATCCGACCGTGCCCACGCCGAGATCGCCATCGAAGCCCTGCGCGCCGAAGGCGTCACTCTTCTGGAAGGTTACAAGGCTACGAAGGTTGAACAGGACGGAAAGACCATCCGCGTCCACACAGAGCCAAAGGACGGCGAGGCCTGGATGGTCGAAGGATCACACCTGCTCGTCGCCGTCGGTCGCCAGACCGTTTTTGACGGCATGGATCTCGACAAGGGCGACGTCGATCATGACCGAAAGGGCATTATTGTCGGCGACAATTTACGGTCAGCCTCAAACCGCCGGGTCTGGGCGCTGGGCGATGCCGCCGGCCGCGAACAATTCACGCATATCGCTGGCTGGCACGCCTCAGTTTTTGCCCGCCGCGCCTTCTTCAAGCAGCGGACAAAAGCAGACAGCCTGCCGGTGCCCGCCGTCACCTACACATCGCCGGAAGTCGCCCAGCTGGGTCTGACAGAAGCCGAAGCCCGCGAAAAGCATGGAGACGATATCACGACGCCGAGCTTCCAATTCGAGGAGAGCGACCGCGCCATTGCCGAAGCTGACACAGAAGGCGAAGTGAAACTGATTGTGTGCAAAGGCAAACTGCTCGGTGCGTCAATCGTCGGCAAGGAGGCCGGAGACTTGCTTCAACTGGTTTCTGTGGCCATGTCCAATGGACTTGGCGTGAAGGAACTGACCAATTTCATCTCTCCTTACCCTACCCGGGCCGAAGGGGTGAAACGCGCTGCCAATGCGCACTATGCCGATGTTGTGTTCGGAAAGAGCGCAAAGCGACTCGTCGGCTTGCTCCAACGTATCCCCTAGGCTAGTTCAGGCGGTGTGAACGACACCGCCGACCTGCCCCCGCCGGCTCTGACGAAAACCCGCGCCGGGGCGCGCTGGTTCGACAGCCTCTCATTTCGATTGTTTGGCCTGACCATACTCGCCATTCTGGTCGTCGAAGCCTTCATCTTTGTGCCGAGTGCATCCGGTTTCCGTACGAGCTGGCTGACCGAACGCGTTCAAGCCGCCCGGATCGCATCCCTCGCCCTCGAAGCTGCGCCGGACCGATCGGTTTCCGAAGAATTGTCGGCAGAGCTCCTCAAATATGCCGAAGTCTGGGCCGTCACCGAAATGGAAGACGACATGCGTTTCCAGCTATTGCCAGCCCAAATGCCTCTGGATGGCGACATGCATATGCTCGACCTGCGAGAGGCAACATCCACGAACCGCGTCGCCAATACGTTTGGCGCGTTCTTCGCACCGGATGACCGTGTGCTGGTCGTCACCGCGCAGGGCGTGAACGAAGACCGGGTCATCGAAGTTCTGATGCCGCACGCACCGATGAAATCCGCGCTGTTGGCCTATGCACGCCGCATTGCCGCTCTTTCCCTGCTGATCGCACTTGCCGCCGCCACGATCATCTATGTCTTGCTCCACCTCCTCGTCGTGCGTCCCATGCAGCGGGTTACGCTGAGCGTCGAACAATTCAGGATGGATCCCGGCTCATGGACCCGTCGCCTGCCTCACACCAAACGGCGCGACGAAATCGGCAGGGCCCAGAATGCGCTGGCCGACATGGAGAGCGCCGTGGCTGAAAGCTTCCGGCAGCGCTCTCACTTGGCCGAACTTGGCACCGCAGTGGCCAAGATCAACCATGATCTCCGCAACTCACTGGCATCAGCCCAGCTGGTTTCAGATTCCCTGGCCCGCTCGGACGACGTGCGTGTACAGAAGGCTGCCCCCCGACTCGAGCGCGCGCTCACCCGCGCAATCACACTGGCGACCGAAACGCTGGACTATGGCAAGGCGACGCCCCAGCCGGCAGAACTGGAGCAGGTTGAATTGCGACAGGCGCTCGATGAGGCCGCCGACGAAGCGCTCGCCGCCTGGCCATCGGTCGAGTTCGTCAACAATGTTCATATGCTGGAACATGTGATGGCCGATCCTGACCACCTGCATCGCATCGCCGCAAACCTGCTCCGAAATGCCGCCGAAGCCATGTCGGCGGCCGGGTCTGACCCTTCCCGCATCTTCGTCAGCTTAGAGACCAATGAAATCGTCTTTTCCGACACGGGTCCTGGCATGCCGGAGAAGGCCGCAGCGAACCTGTTCACCCCGTTTGCCGGCACGACCCGGCAAACGGGCAGCGGACTTGGGCTTGTCATCGCTAGAGAGCTGGCGCGAGCCATGGGCGGCGAATTGGTCTTGGCTGAAACTGGCCCCGCGGGCTCGGTCTTTCGCCTCACACTTGCGCCGTACGAATGACACATCCCGACACATTTGCTGGAACCAAGCCGGGGTGAATGCATTGGTCCACCAGATAGCTGGATGGACACCATGACCCCCGAAACCATTGTTTCTACTTTATTTTCAACAGGCGCTGCGGCCGCTGCAGGACTGGCTGTTGTGCTACAGCCGAGCCTGCCCCGGCCTGACGTGACGCCGGTGGATCATTTTCAGGAAGCCGACTTTGCCATCTATGATCGCGACTTCTCCCTTCAGGGGCGCGACTGCGAGATTGGCATTGAGAAACGTGGCATCTGCCTTAGCGCATCGCCGCTGGAAGATTCCATCGTTCCCGGCATGATACTGCCTGTAAAAGTCCCTGCGACGAGTGCTGAGTTTCCAATCATTCTCGAGGGTTCCCTGAAAAAGCCGAACCTCCAGACCGTGCGATTCGGCCACCGCATCGCGCTCTTTAACCCGACCACGCGCGAAATCGTCGACGTGATGGATCTGGATGCGAAGAGTTTTGCGGAAGCCAAGAATATCAATCACCAGAAAGCCGAGGTAACAGCCGCATCTGCGCGCTCCAGCTAGAAACGTCCGCCCAAAACAGCCCCATAAAAAAGCCAGCCCCGAAAGGCTGGCTTTTCTTTGTCGAGAGAAACCGGACTAGTTGGTTTCGTCTTCGAGTTCGTCTGCAGCGTCGTCAATTTCTTCACCGAGTTCTTCAGCAGGGCCCTCATTGGTGTCGCAGGCTGCGAGACCGAATGCGCCAAGACCGAACAGAATTGCAATAAGTGGCTTTTTCATTTCCATAACTCCTTTATCAGTCAGCCCCCAGAGCGAAGGCGTCCCCCTGCAAACGTATGTGTGGGAGTCTGGTTCCAACGGAGCAGGATTGGTTTGACATCCCCCTACACACCCCCGGCCGAAATGCCGACGATCCTTCATGTCGATGACTGGCTGATCGTCGCGGAGAAACCGGCCGAACTGCTCTCTGTTCCAGGGCGTGGTCCGGAAAAGGCCGACTGCGCGCGCACACGTATCCAGCAAACCTATCCCGACGCGCTGACCGTCCACCGCCTGGACATGTCGACGAGTGGCTTGTTGCTGTTTGCCAGATCCAAGCATGTGCAGCGCGCATTGTCCGCTGAATTTGAACAAGGTCGTGTGCACAAGACCTACCTCGCCGATGTTTGGCAGCCGCCCGTCGAGTATTCCGGCCTGATTGACTTGCCGCTTGTGAATGACTGGCCCAACCGGCCTCGCCAGAAAGTGGACCATGAAACAGGAAAGCCGAGCCAGACCAGATTTCAGGTCCTGACGCGCCACGCACAAGCAGCACGGGTTCAGCTGACACCCCTCACCGGTCGAACTCACCAGCTCCGCGTCCATCTTGCCGCGCTGGGGCATCCAATCCTGGGCGATGACCTCTATGCCCATGATGATGCCTTGTACATGACCTCCCGGCTGCACTTGCACGCGACCGAGTTGATCTTCCGCCATCCGGGCACCGACGCGGCAGTAACCTACCAATCCCCCTGCCCATTCGAGACGCCTTGACGCTGCGCATAATTGACATTATCGTTTTTCGATAATTTGGAGATTAGCCATGCACGCCGAGATCGTTCGCCTGTCCCTGCACCATGTCGATATCAAGATCGTGAAAGATGAGCAGATGCACGTCCTTCAATGGCGACGGAACCTGCTCTGGGATGAAGTCCTGCTGGACGGCAAACGCCAGGCATCCAGCCATGGGCTGTTCGGTCGGGAGAAAGTATACGGCCTGGTCTTTGGCCGGGATGAAGAGGGCAAAGGCGGCCAGCAGGTCATGCTGTTGCTCGATCCCTCCACTCATGCCGACTGGACCGAAGGCACACAGCGCGTCAAAGGCGTCCGGCTTGAGGGTCGCGATGGTCCGCTCGTCGCTTACGGAACACTCGACCCCAAGACACTCGAAAAGCCTGCAACATTTGCAGATTGGATGAAGAAGAATATGGGTATGGAATGGGGCGACTCAGCCGAGAGCCGCCCTCATTAGGAACTTCTAGGAATCCCGCGAGTTCGCGGAAACCGGAACGAGACGGACCGTCGCTTTCCGGTTCAACGGCTCGACCAGGCCATTGGCCGCATAGGCGCTGGCCTCGCCTTTCGGCATGACACCAATCTGCTCAGCAGAAATCCGGCGGGCTTCCAGAGCAGCCATGACAGCTTCGGCACGGTCCTCGGAAACACGCTGATTGACGTCTTCCGGACCGGTCGCATCTGCATGGCCGGCGACTTCAATCCGGAAGTATTCACACTGAGCTGAATCCGCAGCCACAGCATCCAGAACCGCTTCAGCCTGATCGCCAAGCCGGGTAACACCCCGCTCGAAATAGATCGTGAATTCCTCGACAGCGCAGGCAGCGGGGGCCGTTTCAAACGTGACCGGCTCCTGCGGCGGAGCGGGCAATTCTGCTTGGGCCGCCAGGGCTGCCATTGCGGCAGAAATTATTGTCAGGCTGGCGATTTTCATGGTCGTCTCCATAAGTGACTATGCAAACAGAAACGCCACCTCCCCCGCCCGGTTCCTCACAATCTTTTCTTTGTGCGCCCCTCATGGGCCTTCGCCAAGGCCGGATCGGACGGCCAGTCATGCTTCGGATACCGCCCGCGCATGTCCTTGGCCATGTCCAGATAGCCCGCCCCCCAGAACCGGCCGAGATCCTGTGTCGTGGCGACAGGTTTCATGCCCGGCGATAGCATTTCCACGGTTACCGGCACCCGCCCCGAAGCCAGTTTCGGGTGGTCACCCAACCCATAAAAAGCCTGCGCCCGCGCAGATATGAGCGGCGCGCGATCATCGAGATAATCGACCTGCGCCGTCTGGCCGGAGGGCAGCGACAGGCTGAGCGGTGCCTCCTTGCGCAGCGCCTCCTGCACCTGCCAATCGAGCGAGGCGATCAGGGCTTCGCGCACCGCATGGGGCGCAGGCACCTGCGCACCTTTCCGTTTCAACAGGGGGAACAACCAGCCGCTTGCCGTCTCAACCAGTTTCACTGTGTTCCAACCCGTTTCATCCAGGCACCCGGCTGTTTCAAGCATTGCAATCCGGGCCAGTGTTTCGCGCACCACATCGCCTGCGCCGATGGCTTCGAAGCCCTCTTCCGCAATTGCCTCGAGCATCGCGCGCGCTGCCACAGTCGGGCTCGGCTTTGGCAGCGGACTTTCCGACAGGATGATCGCGCCGAGCGCCTTCACCCGCCGCGCGGCAAATTTTCCGGTCTTTGGGTCGAAGGTCGCCCGGTCTTCGGAGACGATGCCGCCAATTTCCAGCGCGTCCGCCTCTGAAATCGGCGCGGCCAGCGAGATACGCGCCTCTTTCGCTGCGCCGCCAAGGTCTGCAATCACCAGCCAATCCTGCTTCGCCAGCGCTTCGGTCTCCGGCAGCATGGCTGCGCGCCCTGACGCCATGAGGTAGCTGCCCGCACTGCCGGGGCGCTTGCGGGCAATCTGGTCCGGCCAGGCGCGCGCCAGAAGTTTCGCCACATCCCCGCCCGGCGCAGCCCCCTTCCCCCAGCTTTTCGCCTGCGCCTTCAGGCTGCGGGCGCGTGGCGAACCATCGCGGCGGAACCCGGCCAGCCGGTCGCGCAGATCCGGTGAATTTCCGCCCATGCCCCGTTCCCCGGCAAGAGCCGCAATCTCCGCCGCCAGCGCGCGCGCTTCCGCGTTCGGAGCGCTCGCCACCAGGGCACCAAGCCGGGGCGGCAAGGGCAGGCGAGCCATTTCAGAGCCAAGCACCGTCAACGCGCCCGTTTCATCAATGGCACCTAACGTCGAGAGCAGTTCCTGCGCCGCCTTCAGCCGTCCAGCAGGCGGCGCATCCATCCAGGTCAGGCGCGTTGCGTCTCGCTCGCCCCATTCCGCGAGGGTGAGGACGAGCCCGGAGAGATCACTTTTCAGAATTTCCGGAACCGGCGCGGCCATCAGGCCCCGCGTCGCCGCCTCATCCCATAACCGATAACAGACACCCGGCGACAATCGCCCCGCCCGGCCGCGACGCTGATCAACTGACGCACGCGAGGCCTTCACGGTGGACAAACGCGTCCCCAGCCCGCCGGCGGCCTCTTCCGCCACGCGCGAGAGGCCGGAATCGATCACGATCCGCACGCCTTCAATGGTCAGCGCGCTCTCCGCAATATCCGTCGCCAGCACAATCTTGCGCATTCCTTCCGGCGCCGGTGACACGGCCGCATCCTGCTCTGCCGGGCTCAATGCGCCGAACAGAGGGGCCACGCGCACATTGTCAGGCACGGTCTCTAGCTGTTCGGCCGTTCGCTGGATTTCCCGCGCGCCGGGCAGGAAGGCGAGGATCGAGCCCTCCTCTTCGCGCAGCGCCTTGCGCACAGCAGCTGCCATACGGTCTTCGATCCGGTCCTGCGACCGGCCGAGATATTTCGACTCCACGGGATATTGCCGCCCCTGACTCTCCACGACCGGAGCCCCGAGCACGCTGGATACCTTTTCCGTATCGAGCGTGGCCGACATGATCAGGATTCTCAGATCGTCGCGCAAAGCGCCCTGGGCTTCCATCGCCAGCGTCAGTCCCAAATCCGAATTCAGCCTACGCTCGTGGAATTCGTCAAAGATCACCGCGCCGACGCCTGCCAATTCCGGGTCGGAAAGGATGCGCCGCGTGAACAGGCCATCCGTAATCACCTCCACCCGCGTCGCCGCAGACACTTTCCGGTCCACCCTTGTCGTCAGGCCGACCGACTGGCCGAGCTTCTCTCCAAGAGAATTTGCCATTTGCTGCGCCGCCATGCGCGCCGCAATGCGCCGTGGCTCCAGCATGATGATCTTGCCTTCAATGATGGGGGCTTCGCCGAGCAGGCCCGCCAGCGCCAGGGGCACGCGCGTCGTCTTGCCTGCGCCGGGCGGCGCCGCGAGCACAAGCCGCGCATGGTCGCGCAGGCCCGCGCAGATTTCGGCCAGCACATCATCAATCGGCAAGGAGGGCAGGGAAGACTGCATCCTGCCTGATAGGCTTTTCATCATCCGACTGGCAAGCTGCAGGAATGCGCACCGCGCGATTGCCTTCCCCGGCAGCGCGCCGTACCGTCGGGCGCTACAGACGGGGCAGGAGCAGCTTATGAAATGGTGGTTTGGCATTGATCTCTGGAAACGGGTGATCGCAGGTCTGGTTCTGGGCGCACTCGTCGGCCTTGGCCTTCGCTATGGGCTCGGCCCGGAAGCCGCCAGCGACAATGTCTCCACCTGGGCCAAGCCTATTGGCGATGCCTTCATCAACCTCATCAAGATGCTGGTTGTCCCGCTGATCTTCACCACGCTGCTGTCCGGCGTGCTGGCCATGGGTGATCCCAAAAAGCTCGGCAGCCTCGGCGGGCGCGCCCTGCTCATGTATATGGGCACCACGGTCATTGCCGTCAGTTTCGGCCTGCTCATGGGCACGTTGATCCAGCCCGGCGCAGGCTTTGACCTCTCGATTGCCTCAGCGGCTGACATTGCCGAGGCTAAAGCCCGGCTCGATGCAAACCCGCAACCGGGCAGCATCGGCGAACAGCTGATGAATACGCTGCTCTCCATCATCCCGACCAATCCGGTCGCAGCCTTGACCAATGGCGACGTGCTGCAGATCATCTTCTTCGCCATCATGCTCGGCATCGGCATCCTGATGACGGGCGAAGCCGGCAAGCCACTCGCCAATGTCATCAACAGCGCGGCTGAAGCCGTCATGAAGCTGACGCTGATCGTCATGGAAACAGCACCATTCGGCGTCTTCGCCCTGATGGCCTGGGTGCTTGGCGAGCGCGGCCTCGACATTCTTGTCTTCCTCGGCAAGCTGACGCTCACCCATTATCTCGCCTGTATCCTGCACATCTTGATCACATATGGCCTGATCATTCGGGGCGGCTTGCGCCTGCCCCTGATCCCCTTCTTCCGCGGCGCGGTCGACGCGCAGGCCGTCGCCTTCTCGACATCTTCCTCGAATGCCACACTGCCCATGACGATTTCCTGTGCGCGGGAAAACCTGGGCATTGGCAAGCCGGTCGCCTCTTCCGTCCTGCCGCTCGGCGCGACGATCAACATGGACGGCACCGCGCTCTATCAGGGTGTGATTGCCCTGTTTGCGGCCCAGGCCATGGGCACGCCCATGACGGCCGGCATGTATCTCACCATCATCCTGATGGCGACGCTCGTCTCGATCGGCACAGCCGGCATTCCCTCGGTCAGCCTGTTCCTCGCCGCCACTACGCTCAGCGTGATCGGGGCCACGCCGGAACAGATTGTCGTCGTGATTGCCGTCCTGTTCCCGTTCGACCGCATCCTCGACATGATGCGCACCGTCACCAATGTGACGGGCGATCTCACCGTTGCGACGGCGGTGGCGAAATGGGAGGGCGAACTGGACGAAGAAATCTTCCGCGCCCGCGACCCGGTATAGACTGCGCTTTTCAACCCAGCTGACATTCCCACCCGTCCAGTCATCTTGCGTTCAACAATCGATTGTTACGTATAACCCAAGTTAAATCTGAACGGAGACGGGAATGGCTGGGATCAACCTTTTTGACATGCTGACACAAACGAATAATGGCGCTGCCGTACAACAGGTAGGGCAGCAGACTGGCCTGCAGCCGGACATGGCGCAAGCGGCCATCAAGGCCCTGTTGCCAGCCATCGCCGGTGGTCTTCAGCGTAATGTTCAACAGCCCGGCGGGCTTCAATCCCTGCTCGGCGCGCTGCAGAACGGCCAGCATGAGCAATATCTCGACCAGCCGGAATCTCTGGCTCAACCGAACGCCATCGCCGATGGCAATGCCATTCTCGGCCATTTGCTCGGGTCGAAGGACACCAGCCGAGCGGTCGCCGCGCAGGCTGCCCAGAAAACCGGCCTCAGCGAACAGGTCCTGAAATCCGTCCTGCCGATGGTTGCGTCCATGGCAATGGCCTCGCTTTCCAAGCAGACCAAGAAGCCTGACATGGCGGGCGCACTTGCCGGCATGTTGAGCGGCCAGCAGCCTCAACCTGCGCAAGGCGGTATCGGCGGATTGCTGGGCGGCCTTCTGGGAGGACAATCCAAGGCTCAGGCCCAGACCGGCGCGATGGGTATGCTCGGCGGCCTTCTCGATGCAGATGGCGACGGCAATGCCGTGGACGATATCTTCCAGATGGTGATGAACCGCCGCTAGGGCTTGGAACCGGATGATGTGTGAGGCATTCAAGCCTCATGCATTTTTCCCGAACGCAATGGCTGTGCGCCAGTCTCAGCCTGCTTGTATTCGCCGGTCTCGCTTTGGGCGAGGCCGGCCTCTGGCCGCTTGAGGCGTTTGATCGTGCCATCACGGACGCAGTGCCCGCCCTTCGCACCGAAACACTGAACCTGCTGATGCTCGCCGTCACGGCGCTCGGGAACACTCGCTTTCTTGTCTTCGTGGCCTTCACGACCGTGTTGGCCCTGCTGGCTGCAAAGGCGTGGCGCGAAGCCCTGCTCTTTGGCACGGCCTTCACACTGATGCCGCTCATCGTGAAATTTCTGAAGATGACGATCGCCCGTCCCCGACCCACAGTCGATCTCTATGGCGGCGTTGAATCCTTCAGCTTTCCGAGTGGGCATGCCACCAATTCAGCGCTCATCTATGGCGCATTGGCCCTGCTCGCGCTGGCCGTATTCCGCAAGCTTCCCGGCCGTCTACTCGCCTTGGCCTTTGGTGTGCTCGCCATCATGATCGCCGTCTCTCGAATCTATCTTGGTGCGCACTGGCCGAGCGACACGCTTGCCGGGCTGGCCCTCGCAAGCCTGATGCTGACATGCGTGTCGGCCATTCAGGACGAGCTGCGCCTGCCCGAAGCCGCACGTTTCGTGCCTGTTGTATTGATCCTGATCACCGCTGCCTTCCCGCTCTATCTCCTGATAGCGCTGCCTGAGGCGCGTGAACTCTATACAGCGCTGCACCCGGAATAGGCCTCGCCCCGATCCGGCAATCACGCTAAGCGGGCGGGCATGCTGACCCGCGGAAAAGTCATTTCCCTCGCCGTGCCGATCATTCTGGCGCAAGCCGCGACCGCCACGACGGGCGTCGTTGATACGGCCATCATGGGCCGGTTCGGGGACAAGGCAGATCTGGCTGCCGTCGCCATCGCGGCTGTGGCCTACAGTTTCATTTATTGGGGCTTCGGCTTTCTGCGCATGTCAACCACAGGCCTGACGGCGCAGGCCAATGGCCAGCACGACACAGCCGAATCCCGCGCCATCCTCCTGCGCGCACTCATGCTGGGTGGCGCGATCGGAGTGGCGCTTTTCCTGCTCTCTCCTCTTCTGAAGATAGGCACGTTCGCGGCCTTCGAAGGGACTCAGACCGTCGAGTCCCTTGCCAAGGGCTATTTCAATGCACGCATCTGGGGCGCGCCCGCATATCTGATGGGCCTCGCCGTCACCGGCTGGATGCTCGGCACTGGCAAGACCGGCCAGATGCTCGCCTTCCAGATCGTGATGAATGGCACCAATGCCGGGCTGGATGCCTGGTTCGTCGCAGGCCTCGATTGGGGGCCGACCGGGATTGGCGCAGGCACAGCCATCGCTGAATGGGTCGCGCTGATCTTCGGCCTTATCCTTGTCGCGCCTGCCTTCCGCGGCCATGCCCGCCTGCTGGACCGGGACAAGCTCACCGCGCTGTTTGCGGCCAATCGCGACATCATGATCCGCACATTGGCGCTGGTCTTCTGCTTTGCCTGGTTTGTCCGCTCCGGCACGCTGATCTCCACTGCGGTGACGGCCGGCAATGAAGTCTTGCTCCAGTTCATTACCGTCGCCGCCTTTGTATTGGACGGATTTGCCTTCGTGGCGGAGAAAGAAGCTGGCGAAGCCTATGGCGCGCGCGACGGCAAACGGCTTGCCCGGGCCATGCGCCTGACAACAGAGTTCGCGCTTGTCTCCGGCGCAGCGATCTCGCTGCTTTATCTTTTCGGCGGCGGCTGGGTGATCGAAACCTTCATTCGTGATCCGGAGGCGCGCGCCGCAACGCTGGCCTATCTTCCGTGGTGCGCCGCTGTCCCCCTGCTCGGCATCGCTGCGTGGCAGCTGGACGGGCTTTTCCTTGGCACGACCCAAGGCCGCGCCCTGCGGAATGCGGGAGTCATCTCAGCTGTGCTCTATCTCGGCGCCGACATGCTGCTGCGTCCGGCCTGGGGCAATACCGGTGTCTGGGCAGCTTTTCTGACAATGTATGTGTTTCGTGCGGCCGCCCTCGGCGCCTATGTGCCGCGCCTGTTCAGAGATCTTTCCCGACCGCATCAGCCAACGTCGTGAAACCGTCCGCCTGCAACAGGCGGACAAGTTCGCGATTGATCTGTTCGGCCAGACCGGGCCCTTCATAGATCATCGCAGAATAAAGCTGGACCGCATGGGCCCCTGCCCGAATCTTGCGATAGGCATCGGCCCCGCTGGCTATGCCGCCTGCCCCGATCAGATCAAACTCACCCTTCAGTTCACGCGCGAAACTTGCCAGCACGTCCGTGGAGGGATTCATGAGGGGCGCGCCAGATAGGCCCCCCGCCTCACCCTTGTCAGCACTCTTCAGGCTGTCCGGTCGCGCAATCGTCGTGTTGGAAACGATCAGGCCGGACAGCCATGCGCCCGGTCCGCGCACAACGCCGCAGATATCTGTAATGGCTTCCGGGTCGAGATCCGGCGCCACTTTCAGGAAGACCGGCTTGCCGGCGCGCGCAGCCGCGCCGCACGCCATCAGCAAAGCTTCGAGCGATGCCTTGTCCTGCAAGCCGCGCAGGCCCGGTGTGTTGGGCGAGGAAATATTGACCGTGATATAGTCCGCATGGGGCGCAACGGACTCGATACCGCGCACATAATCCGCGATGCGGTCATCACTCTCCTTGTTCGCCCCGACATTCGCGCCGAGTGGCACGGCACCGGAATACACTTTGAGGTTCGCGACGAAATTGTCGAGACCTTCATTGTTGAACCCCATCCGGTTGATGACGGCCTTGTCAGCGCTGAGGCGAAACAGGCGCGGCTTCGGATTTCCCGCTTGGGGCTTCGGCGTGACGGTCCCGCACTCTACAAAGCCGAAGCCAAATTTCGACATGGCGGTCGGCACGTTGCAATTCTTGTCGAATCCCGCGGCAAGACCCACCGGCCCGGACAGGACGAGTCCTGATTTCGGCAGCTTAACTGCGAGCGTCGGATGGGTTGCCGGCGGATTGACCGGCACGCCCAGGCGCTCCTTCAGAAGACGGATCGTTGTTGTGTGCGCCGCTTCCGGCGGCAACAGCTTGATTACGGCAACGCCAAGATCAGTCAGGCTCATCATTCAAATCCTCTGGCATGAGCGGGGCGCCATTCTCTGCACGCGCAAGCCGCCAAACCGCATCGGCCTTGGCAATCTGCAACCGCCCGTAGAGGTGCGGGAACAATTGCCCTCCCCGGCTCGTTTCCCATTTGAGTGGCGGCAAACGGTCCACGGGAAAGCGGACCAGCCGCACGTCCTTGAGACCCTTGAAATACTTGTCCGCCGTTTCGCCGACCTGCGCCGCCGTGGACAGATGCACATAACCATCGTCACGGTCCAGCGGCACATTGGTCACCCCGGAGGCCTCGGCAGCACGCCATTGGTCGTCGGTCAGCAATTTGTAGACATGCGTATCATCCATACGCGCCATTCAACAGGCTTTGACGCGCGGCGCAATATTGGGTCACTGTGACACTGGAATAAGGGGACAAATGACATGCCATCACGGATCAGCCAGGAAGAAGCAGAATCGCTGCACCTGCCCAATGGGCGCACTGTCGCCGACGAGATCGCCGGCTTCGACCGGTTCTCGGATTTGATGGATACGCGCTTCAGGATTGCCGGCGTGCCGTTTGGGCTCGATTCCCTGCTCGGCATTATCCCCGTCGCAGGCGATGCCGTCACTGGCGCCGCTGGCCTTTATGCCCTCGGCACCGCGGCCCGGCTGAAACTGCCCATCACGGCGCACATACACATTATCTGGAATCTGGTCGTCGACGTAGTCCTCGGCTCTGTCCCACTGGCAGGCGACGTATTCGACTTCTTCTTCCGGTCACACCGCAAGAATTTCCGCGTGGTGGAGAAACACCTGATCAAGCGCGCCAAGCGCCATCACAAGGACATGGCCAAACGCCTAGATGCTTGATTTGGACTCTTCACTCGCCCGCGAGATCAGCCACTCGCCCTTGCCCGACTCACATGCCGCGAACCGCCCGCGCTCCTTGCCCGGAATGACATAGGAAATATCCCGGCACGTCAGGGCAACACTGCGATCCACCTGCGCCGTCACCGAACGCTGCACAGCATTAAATTCGCTGACCGAATAATTCACCGTCTTCAGCACAGGCCGGCTCGCTTCGCGCATGGTCGTCTGCTCGACCGTGATCTCGATCTGGCCGCCTTGTGGCAACGCAATCGTGGAAACCGCGCCATCCTGCGCGGAGTTCACGATGGACAGGAATTCAGCCTGCAAGGTTTCGAGGGCCGCCGCGGATACGGGCGCATCAGCGGTGCGCTGCACCCGCTCGGCCATGAAGGCTTCGACCTTTTGAGAGGCTTGTTGAACCGGTTGCGGACGGTCAAAGGCGCGAACATGCGCGCCATTGGGCTTGAGGGCGGGCGGCGCAGCACGCTCGACGGGTGTCTGCGCAACCAGGACAAGGGGCTTTGACGGTTTCAGCGAGGCCGTGGTTGGCATTGGGCCACTATAAGCTGCCCAGGTCGCCACGGGCTTGGCCTTGGGTGTGCGGACCAGCGGCTTGACCTGCGGCGTTGGCGCCACCGGCAAGCTGACCGCATTCGCCATCGACACATACTGAACCGGTGCGCGCAGCGCCTGCACTTCCGCAGCAGCCACCCGGCGCGCCTCGGCAAGACGGTCAGCTTCAATATTGGCGAGCCTCAGGGCTTCGGTCTCGGCATGCGCGATGCGGCGCGCTTCCAACTCGGCAAGGCGCGTCGCCTCGGCGCGGGCAGCTGCAGCTTGCTCTGCGTCCAGTTTGGCCTGGCGGATCGCTTCCATGCGCGCCACCCGTGCGGCTTCTTCCTCGGCAAGGCGGCGCTTCTCGGCAGTGGCATCTGCAAGCCGTGTCGCTTCGGCAAGACGCGCAAGGCGCTGTTCTTCGGCAAGCTGTTGCGCTTCCGCCTCGGCAATGGCCGCAGCCGCGCGGCGTTCTGCTTCAGCAGAGGCGGCCACAGCGGCAACGCGCTGGGCTTCACTATGCACTTCATTGCGTGCGGCAATGTCAGAGGCGATGGCCTTGTAGTCGAACCAGGGCTGGGCCGTGCCATCGGCGGGCGCGGAGGCGCTCGCCATCGCGAGTGCAGACGCCTGGCTGGACGTGATCCGCTGGCTGGTTGCCGCTTTCAGCGCGGCATGTGTTTCAGCAGCCGCGGCGGCATCCTCGTCGCCATCGGCCCCGTCAGCGCCGTTCAGCGCATTGTCAGCCGCCATGAAAGACAGGCCCGCAAAGCCGAGCACGGCAAGACCCGCAAACATGATCTGCGACAGCTTGGCCATGCGCGCGCCCATGCCGGACGCATCATCGCCGTCTCCGCCGCCGAGGGTCAGACCATTCGACAGCGTGATCGCAGGCAATGCGCCGCCCATGGACGACACGGCCCGCATCAATAACGGCGTGACACGCACCTGCGGCTCGGCAACCGCATTCACAGGCCGTTTCGGCTTGGCCGCCCGCATCGGCGCGGGGCGGTTACGGCCTGCGTCCAGTGTTGGATAATGAATGCCGGATGTGATGGCCAGCGTGGACTGGGTCCGCACCGCGCGGCGCGCTTCAAGCCGGTCGTGGAAAGAGGCCTCCGCCACACTCTGGCGCGGCGCATCGGCGCGCGTATCCGTGCAGTCCAGGACGGCACGGCGAAGGGCTTCGGGAAGTACGGAAACGGGCTCGCGCCGATCTGTCATGTGCGTCTCAAGCATGACCCTATCTAACCCCCAGCTGCCTACCTTAACCTTAACGGCCCGACTATATCGCGTTAACCGGGATCAAACTATCCCTTCCGCCAAAGAGTCTTGTGAGACTCTCGTGAACGCCCGGTCCCCGCGCAACGCTTGTCAGCACGGGCTTTCCCTCCTATTGCATCCCCGCAATCAGCAGGTCCCCGAACAAGGTACAAATTCATGTCCGTTTCCGCTCCGAAAAAAGTCGTGCTCGCCTATTCCGGCGGCCTCGACACGTCCATCATCCTGAAATGGCTGCAGACGGAATTCGGCGCCGAAGTCGTCACGTTCACCGCAGACCTCGGCCAGGGCGAAGAGCTGGAGCCGGCCCGTGCCAAGGCGCTCGCCGCCGGGGTGAAGCCGGAGAACATCTTCATCGAAGACGTGCGCGAGGAATTCGTCCGCGACTTCGTCTTCCCCATGTTCCGCGCCAATGCCGTCTATGAAGGCGTCTATTTGCTCGGCACCTCGATTGCCCGCCCGCTGATCTCCAAGCGCCAGATCGAGATTGCCGACATGGTTGGCGCCGACGCCGTCTGTCATGGCGCGACCGGCAAGGGCAATGACCAGGTCCGCTTCGAGCTTGGCTATTACGGCCTGAACCCCGACATCAAGGTCATCGCCCCGTGGCGCGACTGGAGTTTCAAATCCCGCACGGATTTGCTCGCCTTCGCTGAGCAGCACGGCATCGAGATCACCAAGGACAAGCGCGGCGAGGCCCCCTTCTCCGTCGATGCGAACCTGCTGCACTCCTCCTCCGAAGGCAAAGTGCTGGAAGACCCGGCCGAGCCTGCGCCGGAATTCGTCCACATGCGGACGATTAGCCCGGAAGACGCCCCTGACGAAGCCGAGATCATCACGATCGGCTTTGAGCGCGGCGACGCCGTTTCCATCAATGGGGAAGAGATGTCCCCCGCCACGCTGCTCACCGCGCTGAACGCGTATGGCAAGAAGCACGGCATTGGCCGGCTGGACCTACTCGAAAACCGCTTTGTCGGCATGAAGTCGCGCGGCATCTATGAGACGCCCGGCGGCACCATCCTGCTGACGGCGCATCGCGGCATCGAACAGGCCACGCTCGACAAGGGCGCGGCCCATCTGAAAGACGAACTGATGCCGCGCTATGCGGAACTGATCTATAATGGCTTCTGGTGGAGCCCGGAGCGCGAAATGCTGCAGGCCGCCATCGACCATTCCCAGCGCTGGGTGACCGGCGAAGTGACGCTGAAACTCTACAAGGGCCAGGCCTACCTTACCGGCCGCTCCAGCCCCTATTCTCTGTACCGGGAAGACATCGTCACCTTCGAAGACGACCACGGCGCCTATGACCAGAAAGATGCCGAAGGCTTTATCAAGTTGAACGCGCTGCGCTTGCGGTTGCTGGCGGGACGTGATCGGAAGTTCGGGAAGAACTGATGTTGTTTCGCAAAACCTCTATTTGGGTTTTGTTCGCGGCATGCATTTCGCCTCTTCACTCCACAGCAGAGGAAACCTCTTTGCTCGAGGCGTTGAAGGTCAACGCTTTCATCAATTGTCTGGCATGGACACGCGATGGCGCACCAATAGAGGATCTTGCCGCCGAAGGACACCTCACGCGACTTCTCAAAGAAACCGAAGGGGACCCCATATGGGGCCGGGAACTTAAAACAGGCTCGCTTCAGGTACGACAACACACAGACGGCAGCCGTGCCTGCACAGTGACCATTCATGGGAGCAACGCCGACAGCATCACAGACTCGATCGCCAGCGTCCTCGACAACACGGAAACACCCATTCTCGATTTCCGCCTGCAGAGCGAGCAGACTATCGGCGACATATCAACACGTCACTACCGTCAGAATTCTGACAAGAGTATTTCCCTGACCATTTCGACACATAGAATAGGAACTGAAAGCCAGCCTACAGGAATGCTGACGTTCTACTATTCGAACTAGAATCCACAGTACTGGCGTAGGCTTGGAGGGCCGTAGCGTACCAGCAGTTCATCCTTCGACTTCGCTCAGGATGAGTCCGGTGTTTGCTGCACTCTCTATTGCCAATCCCCGACCTATGAGCCAAATCGCGTCCCATGCCCATCCGTCACTACACCCCCACTGACCTCCCTGCCCTCTACGCCATCAACCAGGCCTCGACGCCCGGTGTGGGGCATGAGGGTTCGGCTGAGGGCCTGAAGCGCTGGATTGATCTCGCCACCTGCCTCGTCGCGACAGATGCGGACGGCGCGCCGCTCGGCTTCATCAATCTGATCGAGCCCGGCACGCTGGCCTATGAGAGCGCCAATCTGCGCTGGTTCGAAGCGTGGCAGGCAGAGCAAGACTGTGACCTGCTCTATGTCGACCGGATCGCCATATCCGAGGCCGCGCGCGGACAGGGCCTTGGCCAACGCCTCTATGAGGCCGCCTTCGATATCGCCAGCGGCCGCCAATGGCTCGGCGCGGAAGTGAACACAGACCCGGACAATCCGGGCTCGCACAGATTCCACACCCGCATGGGATTCGTCCGTGTTGGCGAGAAACGCTACACGCCGGACTATGCCGTCGCCTATTATGCAAGGCCGGTCTGAGGCACGTCCCTTCCTGTCATCCCCGCCTCTCCGGCGCATGCCGGAGTCTCGCGCGGCTGGCTCAGCTTAGTTTCCGCAGGCGACCCCGGCATGCGCCGGGGATACGGTCTTTGTGAGCGAGAGGTCGCTCTTCGAGGGAGCACAAATCGCACGGCGATTTACCCGAGAAGGCCCAAACGCAAACGCAGGGCTTGTGCTTGACCATGAGAGACCCGGATGGCCCGCGCCAGTTCGCCTTGCGCATGGGCCGTGACTTCTCGCGTCCCACTATTCCACTCACGCCAAACTTGACACAGGTCTCTTGATCATTCACTTTGCTTTTCAAAGTATTCTGCAAAAAGGAAACTTGTCATGGTCCGCACGCTCTCCCTCACCGCGGCGACCTTCGCCCTCGCCCTTGGTGCACTGGCGCAAGAGGCCGCCGCCCCTGCCCATCCGCTCACCCCATTCTATGGCACATGGGTGGGCACGGCGAGCGGCTATGACGAGGCCAGGCAGCCCTATACTGTCACACAGACAGAGCGTGTCGGTCTCATGCTGGACGGCGCGATCGCGGTGATCGAAGGGCGCGGCTATCGCGACGACGGCTCACTGGCCTTCAACGCCTTCGCTGTCGTGTCCTGTTCCGAAGACGCCGAGGCCTGCGACATGAACAGCTATCTGCCCGATCGAACCGGGTCTTTCAAACTGGTGCCAACCGAGACCGGGTTCATTTGGACCATCCCTGCTGGCCCGGAGGCAGAAGTCAAATATGTCGCGACCCTGGACGGTGATGTCTGGACCGAGATCGGCCACTACCATCCAGCCAGCGGAGACCCGATGGAAATATTCCGCATGGAAGTCACACGTACGGGCGATACAGACTGGCCCGCTGGCGGTGCTGTTCTCCCTCCGGCGACAGAGTAGACAGTTGCCTGCCTAGCCCGCGCAGTCCAAACCCGCTAAAGCCCGCGCATGCCAAATGCGCCGACATCCTATGAAACAATTGTCCTGGGCGCGGGCGCGGCGGGTCTGTTCCATGCGGGCCTTGCCGGTCAACGCGGACGGCGCGTATTGGTGATCGACCATGCAAAACGCCCCGCCGACAAGGTACGCATCTCCGGCGGCGGACGCTGCAATTTCACCAATCTCGAAACGCGCGCCGACCGCTTTCTCAGCCAGAACCCGCATTTCGCGAAATCGGCGCTGGCCCGCTACACGGCCTGGGATTTCATTTCCCTCATGGCCGCCCACGGCCTGACCTATACCGAAAAGCACAAGGGCCAGCTTTTCTGTGACCAGAAATCCGGCGCCATCATCCAGATGCTGCTGGACGAATGCGACAAGGGCGACGCGGAGATCCGCCTCTCCACAGAAGTTTCTGGCGTGACCCATACGGATGGACGGTTCACGGTCGAGACCAGCAGCGGCGCGGCCAGCGCAGAGCGGCTCATCGTGGCCACAGGCGGGCTTTCCATTCCCAAAATGGGCGCGACCGGCCTGGCCTATGACATCGCCCGCCAGTTCGGGCATGACATCGTGGAAACGCGGCCCGGCCTTGTCCCCTTCACCTTTTCGGGTGAGCTGGGCGAAAAATTCGCCTCGATCTCCGGCGTCGCTACCCCCGTGCTCGCCAGCGTCCCCGGTGCGCGCTTTGATGAAGACCTGCTCTTCACCCATCGCGGCCTCTCGGGCCCTGCAGCGCTCCAAACCTCCTCCTACTGGCATCAGGGCGACCCCCTGTCGCTCAGCCTGCTGACGAAGGCAGATCTGGGCGATGCCCTGCGCGCCGCCAAGCAGGCTGCGCCGAAACAGACGCTCGCCAAGGCATTGGAAGCCCACTTCCCTGCCCGCCTCGCCGGCCTGATCGCAGATCTCGGCCCGATCGCACAAGATGCCCGGCTGGCCGACCTCTCCCACGTCGCCATCGACGAATTCGCAGCCTTCCTCAAGGATTGGCGCGTGACCCCAATGGGCACGGAAGGCTATCGCACCGCCGAAGTCACCGTGGGCGGCATCGCCACTGACGGCGTGGACCAGAAGACGATGGAAAGCCGCCATGTTCCGGGCTTGCATTTCATTGGAGAATGCGTGGACGTTACCGGCTGGCTGGGTGGCTATAATTTCCAATGGGCCTGGGCCAGTGCACACGCCGCCGCAATGCTGTGATCAAGGAGTCCAGCGCGGCCGTGTCAAATAGCCATCGCGCTTGCGCTGGGAGACCAGGTCTGGATGGTCCATCAAGATGGGATCACCACCTGTTTCCGTATCAATGGCCCGCATCGCCTCGGCCAGACGCTGATGGAACAAGGCGTCTGTCTCAACCCGCAAGGGGAATGGATGGTCCAAAATCAGCGAATTGTTCGGGTTCGTATTGATTTCGTAGACCTCGACCTTTCCCTTCACCAGCGTGAAATCCGCCCGTCCGAAGGAAATGCCTGCCGCCTTGAAATGCCCGGCAATCCCCGCAGCATGGCGGTTTTCCTTCACCGCCTGCATCTCGTCGAGATAGTGCGCCTCACTCGCCACACCTTCCTTGCCATACTTGGCGTGCCAGTTTTCATCGTGGACGGACATTCCGGTTATGACTTCATCGCCCACGCAATACGCGGCAAGCTTGCGGAACAAGCCATCCTCAATAGGCTCGGCGCAATATTCCACAAACATCAGATCTGACAGGCAAAGCCCCGATCTGACGAGTTCGTCGAGCGCAGACCGAGCCTCTTCCGGTGTCGTCAGCAATTCGGTCTGCGTACCGCGATGCGCCGCGCGTGTGCGCAGGAATACCGGATACCGATCCGGCAAGCCATCCATCTCCGCGTCCCATACCGAAAAGCTGTTCAGGCCTTCGCCCTGGAGTTTCTTGAGCATGGGCAACCGGGTGCGCGCGCTGGCCGGATCATTCAGCGCCCTTGCATTGTTGGCCGTGAGGCAGCGATAGGCTTTGGCGGCCAGTTCGCGCGTCCAGAAATCAATGCGGTCAAAATCGGTGAAGACGTAGGTGGCGCGAGGCAAGGACTTCTTGCGAAGCAATTGGTTGTACGACATCAGATCGATCTTCGGCATGCCGGGAACGTCGCGCAGCTCGCGCACAGCGTATTTGTGCGATCCGGATGTGATAAAGCAGATCAATTATTCGTCCCCGTCTGTCAGATTTCAGATCGCGTCTTCGACGCTGTCATGATGGTTTCGGAACCAGGTCATCCCCTCCCGGATTTCCCTGACTTGCCGCGCTCCAATCAAAAACATGAGCGCACCATAGGCCACAATACCAGTCGCAACCATTGCAGCAATGATGGCGACATCGAACCATTCACTCGGCAGGAATTTCTGGACTGTCCACACCGCGCCGACCATGCCGATCGCGCTGAGCAGTGCCTGCCAGCCAACGGTCAGCTGGTGCAGCGCCGAGTAGCCTGCGGCTCGCTGCACCAGCAAGGCCGAGAGCGGCCATGTGAGAAAAGTTCGCAGGGCGATCAGCGCCGCAATACCGACAACACCATATGGCATCAGGAACGGCGCCATTGCGCCCAAGAGGACGATACCTATCGAAAGGATCAACAGAGGAGACTTGCTGTCGCCTACACCCCTCAGGATCGCAATATTGAAATTGCCTGTGGCGTCCCGGATCCCCAGAACAAGAAAAATCTGTATCGGCAACACCGCCGCCACCCATTCATCCCCCACGACAAGCGGCACAAGCAAAGGTGCCACCATTGCAAGGCCCAGGGTCGCCGGATAGATGGCTGCTGTCGTCATGGCGAATACACGGTCCAGCAGATCATGCACCGTCTTGCGACTGGACTGCAGACGCGCCACCACGTTCATCGCGATCTCATTGAATGGTCCCATCAACAGTTCCGTCAGCATGCCGGAAACATTGCCAGCCATCGCCAACAGGCCGACCGCGCGTTCGCCGCCGATCATGCTGAGCAGGAAGCGCGGAATGGCATCATCAATATAGCCGAGCAGATAGGTCAGTACGGTATCGCGATTGAACGCAAACAATTCTCGAAAGGCGTCCCGGCTCACGGCAAATCCGGGTCGCCACTTCGCGGCATAGATGATGCCCGCTGCCGAGATCACCGTGCCAACCGCCATACTGAGGACAAGCGCCCAAACGCCGAAGCCGAGAATTGCCAACACAAGTGCCGCGCCGGTTGAGACCACTTCCGAAACCGTCTCGATCAAAACCACTTTATCATTTTCCAGACGCCGCTGGAGCAGTGCTCCAGGCACCCCCTCAACGCTACCCAATACCATGAGCAGGCTGAGCGCAGGCAGGACATCCGCTACGGCGGGAGCGCCGATCAGGTTGGCGAGAGGTTTTGCCAGCAAGGCGATGATGATGGAAAACAGAACCGTCAGACCTGAATTCAACCAGAAGGTCGTATCCAGGTGTGCATCACTGAGGTCTTCTCGTTGCTGCAGGCTTTCGGTCAAAGGCGGGCCGACAAAGATGCCCACCAGGCCAAATATCAGACTGGCGAGCGCCATGATGCCATACGGCTCCGGTCCCAGAATGCGCGCCATGATCGCGAAGCTGACAAGGCCGAAGATCGCCGAACCCCAGGAATGCGCGAACATCCATACAAGGTTGCGCATGGCCCGGCGTATGATGAAGGAGGCCGTCATGTCAGACGGAAATCGGCAACTTGCCTGACCCATCCATGAAATCAGTCATCGCCTGCAGCACGCTCTTGCCCGTCTCGGTCAAACGTCCCTCGCGCCGGACAATGTCTGCAGAGTCCCGCTGGATGGCTTCGGCTTCCTTCAGGATTTTCCTGAGTCGGCGGCGCTCGAACCAACCGAATTCATCGCCAGTCAGCATGTGCTTCAACACCCAAATCATCCGGGCAGATACAAATGATGCGTGAAAAATACCTTCCAGCGGGCGTTCGGTTCGGCGGATGGGCGACCAGAACAATTCTGAATCCGGATTTTCCACAAGCATTTCATTCTTGCAGGCACCGAACAGGGCCGCATGGCCTTCCTCGTGCGCCAGTGTGACAATCAGATCGGCCACAGACGCCTTACGCTCTGCATTCAGGGCAATTGCACCCCAGAGGCGGAAACAGGTGCCGCCTTCAAACTCGAGCGAGCCTTCCGCCGGCCCCACCAGGACCAACTCCCCCAGCAGTGCATTCATCTCATCGTGCAACTCGGGCAGGTTGTGCTCTATCCAGCCAATTGCCTCTTCCAGCTTCGCGGAGAAGCGGTCGGCTTGCGACGGGTCTGGCCGAGTTACGCCTGCAGCGCCCGTTTCGGGAGCGCCCATGAAAGTTTGAATTCGGCGACTGTCAGCGTCTGTATAGTCACGTCCCAGAACAGTGATCTTCGTGCTCCGCGCCACGGGATGTTCCGTTAGAATGCGCTGAATAAGCGCCACACCTGTGTCGGTCTCACCGGCTTGGAGAGCTTCCACAGCGTCGTAGTAGGTTCCGAATACCGCTGATGATACGCGCTGAGCTGGTCCGATTTTCTCGCGCCAGGCTTCAAATGCAGCGGGCAGTGTCGGCGCTTTGTCGCTCAGTTCGCCTGCCAGATATCGAAGGCTGTCATACAGGCCATCATGCATGGCCTGATTGGTCGTGATGGCGTCGCTGGAGTTCGGAATGAAGCGGAACGGCATTTTCAACGAATCTCCCGGCATACGCTGTTTAAGTATGTGCACCGCCTCGCGAGAGGCGGTGCACGTTCGCTAGCGCTGGTATACTACCAAAACTTGAAGAATTTTCTTCCGCCGCGCCGGCGTTTGTTGCGACCTCCCTTGCAGCCGACCATCGTGTCGTTTTTCGCGTCACGAAGGTTGCTGAAGCCGAGGAGCATATCTTTCTTGAGATTCATAAGAGTACTCCCTTGTTTCCCGCCGTCATTGACGGGACTACGCATCTTGCAGATTCCGTGCAACTTTCCAGCAGAATCTCGCTAGGCGCGAAAAAATTAATGAATCAAATAGCCACATTAATGGATGTACATCTGCATGGGACGAATCTCACGAATTCCCGCAGGAATGGGCCCCGTCTCCGCGCTGAGAGAGACCTGACACAGTTCTTGGAAAACTCGTAAAACGCCTGAAATTATGACGTAAATACGCGACTTGGCTCGAAACGCCCGGCGCGGACATCCCCCAAGGCAACAGCTTTTCCGTCGCAAACGGCGATCGCTGCCCGGTCGTCTGGATCGTCAGACGATTCTTCCTTCCATCGCTCAATTATGTGCGGCAATAGAACAATCGTCCGTCCGTGGCGGATGTTTCCTGCTTCCTCGCGTGTGATGTCCACACTTGGCACATTCTCGAGCATGGCATGGATCGGCTGAAGAAACCCCATCAGGGTTTCCATATTCTCAGCTTCCTCAATCATTGCCAGCGGGATCGCCGCAGGGGCGCCGAACTGGCCGACACGTGTGCGCCGCAACTGACTGATATGGCCTTCGCATTCGAGATCAAATGCCAGGTCCCGTGCCATGGCGCGGACATAGAAGCCCTTGCCCGACGTGACATGGATCACGGTATGGTCTGCGTCCGGCATACCAATCACACTGACCGTGAACACGTCGACTTCGCGCGAGGTAAGTTCGAACTCCTCCCCTTCCCGTGCGAGGTCATAGGCCCGCTGGCCATCTACCTTGATCGCAGAGAATTTCGGCGGCACCTGCTCAATGGTCCCCAGGTAGCCTTTCAGAAGTTCTTCCACCTGTTCCCGCCTTGGTCGCGCTTCGGATGTGGCGGTCACTTCGCCTTCGGCATCCTGACTTTCCGTCGAGATGCCCCAGCGAATGGTAAAGACATATTCCTTCTGGGCATCCATCGCCCACTGCACCGTCTTGGTCGCCTCGCCGAAAGCAATTGGCAGGATACCGTCGGCCAGCGGGTCCAGTGTCCCGCCATGGCCAACTTTTTGAGCATTATACTTCCGCTTCAGGATCGCGACGGCCTGAGTTGATGTGATATCGACAGGTTTGAACAGGTTGAGCCACCCGTTGATCGGGTCGCCTTTGCGCTTTCTTTGACGGGCCAAGTTTCAGAACTCTCTGGTTGCGCCAGCACGCGGTTCGAACGCGGGCGGCGGTGTGTCGGAAAAGGATTAAGGCGCGGCCATACGCAGCCCGCTCATGTGCGTCAAGCCAGTGCGGCCAGCCCTGCGACAATGGAGGTCAGGAAGCGTCGCGGACGATCTCGGGATCATGATCGAACAAGACCTCGGTTTCGGTCTCGGAGGGTCCAGCCGGAACGACCGGCTCTCTTGGCGACGCAATCGTCTTTTGTGGCTCGGTCGGCAAGCTGAGGTCCACAAGATCCAGATCGAGATCAAACTCGCCGCGGATGGCACGCTCACCGGAATCCATCTTGTGACGGACAACGTCCCGAATACGCATCAACACGTCACGATTATTATCCACCAGCGGGATCTGCCGCCCATCCGATGCGCCGATCACGAGCCGGTAATAAGGCTGGCGCGTCTTCATGCGACGCGCGATCAACGCCGCGCGAATGCCAAGGATAAACCCCAGCAACGTCAGCACGCCGCCCACCAACAGCGCGACCATGCTGGAGCCGTTCCCCGGAAACAGGCCGCCCCAGGCGAGCGCCATCAGACCGAAGAACAGATTGATTACGAAGAAGGACGCATAAAGGCTCTGGGTTCGCTTGTTCGCGGGCGTCTCCCATGGCGCAAACTCCTTCGACTCCACGGACATGGTGGCTATGCATTGGATGGCGATCGTGTCTTCGCCCATCTGAAGCGACGCCGCAGAAATCTCTCCCCGGCGAGCCCCTTCCATGTCGAGCGTCTGGCGATCCATCCGTGCGGGCCCCTGATTGCGATCAATCAACGCTCGCAATCTGGTGCAGGCGAGTCAACTTACAACCTGTCCAGAGACAGCGGACCAGATGCTATTCCTGGTCCAGATCGCGTCTCACGCGAGGATCTGCCAGCAAGCGGTCAATCGCGGTCGCCTCATCATAGGATTTGTCGGCAATGAAATGGAGCTGCGGCGTGAATTTCAGCTCGATTTCCCGGCCAAGTTTTCCTCTCAGGAAACTCGCCGCGCGGTTCAGGGCTTCCGCAAGTTTGGTACGCCCCTCTTCGCTGTCATTGCCCAGCGGTGATACAAAAATGTTTGCATGGCGCAGGTCGGGGGAGCAGCGCACTTCTCCGACTGTCACAATGACGCCGACAAGGTCCGGGTCGCGAAAGTCTTCTCGGGCAAGAATGTCCGAGATCGCATGACGCACAAGTTCGCCTGCGCGCAACTGGCGCTGGCTCGGAAGCCCCGGAGAGGATGATTTGCGTGCCATCAGACACCTGCTTTCTGTTTGAGGCGCTCCACGAAATTGCGGCGCGCCTGCTTGTCCTTGTTGAACCATTCGTCGGGAATGATCAGCGCATCTGCGCCTTGTATTTGTACCGATGTGAACCCGCGACTGGATTTGACGGCCGCAACGCTGGTCCAGTCAATTCGGGTTTCGATACCGCCTCGTCGGACTTTCAGATATTCGTCCATCACACTGATTTCGGTTTCCAGAGGCGAGGCTCCAAACACATCGACCGGAGACCGGTATGACCAGCGAATGAAAATGAGATACCAAGAAATCCCGGCAAACGCGGCGACAAGCGCCGACAGGAACCATTGCCAATATGGGCTGAGGCCGGCCATTTCGGTCGCGTTGCGCATCATGACCGACATGCTGGCCGATATGATGGGTGCCGTCACGCCCGCATAATATATTGCGGTCGGCCCGACTGCGCCTCGCCTGGAAAGACGGATCAGGCGCTTCTGGTCTTTTTCACCCAGAAGGCCGGAGATGTGATCAGGCGCAATCATCCGTTCCTGGCTTATTCAAGCGACCTTGCGATTTCCTCAACCTGGAAGCACTCGATCTTGTCGCCGACACGCATGTCGTCGTAGCGCTCGAACGCCATACCGCACTCCATGCCGGAGCTGACCTCAGTCACTTCATCCTTGAAGCGCTTCAGTGTTTTCAGCTTGCCTTCATGGATGACAACATCATCCCGCAGCAGGCGAACACCACAACCGCGAAGAACCTTGCCTTCGGACACACGGCAACCGGCAACCTTGCCGACTTTGGTGATGTTGAAGACTTCCAGAATTTCGGCATAGCCGATGAAGGTCTCGCGCTTCTCTGGGGCCAGCATGCCCGACAGCGTGGATTTCACATCGTCGATCAGGTCGTAGATCACCGAATAATAGCGGATCTCGACGCCTTCTTTCTCTGCGAGGTCACGCGCCTGCTTGTTTGCACGCACATTGAACGCAAAGATCGGAGCTTCGGAGGACTGGGCGAGCAGAACATCGCTTTCGGAAATACCGCCGACCGCACCGTGAATGACCCGTGCACGGACTTCGTCGGTCGAAATCTTGTCCAGAGACTGGCTGATCGCTTCGACGGAACCCTGGACGTCACCTTTGACGACCACCGGCAGTTCCGACGTTTCGACAGACCCGTCCTTCAACTTGCTGAGTAGCTGATCGAGCGATGCCCGCGCGGCTGCGCCAGCCTTGCCGGAAACCTGACGCTTCTGGCGTACACGATACTCGGTGACTTCACGGGCACGCGCTTCGGTATCGACCACAACGAACTGGTCACCCGGATCTGGTGCGCCATCCAGGCCGAGCACTTCGACAGGAAGCGACGGACCGGCATCTTTCAATTGCTGGCCACGCTCGTCGACGAGCGCACGGACCTTGCCCCACTGAGCGCCGGCAACAACAATGTCGCCCCGCTTGAGCGTGCCGCGCTTGACCAGAACCGTCGCGACCGGGCCGCGACCCTTGTCGAGTTGGCTTTCGATCACGGTACCGTCCGCAGGACGGGCCGGATTGGCCTTCAATTCCAGAAGTTCAGCCTGGAGCGTGATGGCGTCCGTCAGTTCGTCCAGTCCGGCGCCGGTCAGCGCAGATACTTTCACGGCCTGGGTCGAACCACCCATGCTTTCAACCTGCACATCATGCTGAAGCAAATCGGTCAGCACCTTGTCGGCATTCGCATCCGGAAGGTCGCTCTTGTTGACGGCGACGATGATCGGAACGCCAGCAGCCTTCGCATGATTGATGGATTCAATCGTCTGCGGCATCACCGAGTCATCGGCTGCGACCACAAGAATTGCGATATCGGTTGCGGTCGCGCCGCGGGCACGCATCGCCGTGAAGGCTGCGTGGCCCGGCGTATCCAGGAAGGTGATCTTGTCACCGGATTTCAGCTTCACCTGATAGGCACCGATATGCTGCGTAATGCCGCCAGCTTCGCCTGCCACAACATCTGTCTTGCGCAAGGCATCCAGAAGCGACGTCTTGCCGTGATCGACATGGCCCATGATCGTCACGATCGGCGCGCGCGGCTTCAGGTCTTTCGCATCATCCTCGCCGCCTTCCAGGCCGATCTCGACATCGGCTTCAGACACGCGTTTCACGGTGTGGCCGAATTCCTCGGCGATCAGTTCAGCCGTATCGGCATCGATAATGTCGTTCCCGCGGAGCATTTCACCCTGCTGGATCATGAACTTCACAACGTCACCGACGCGTTCGTTCATGCGTTGGGCAAGGTCCTGCAACGTGATGGTCTCTGGTAGAGTGACCTCAACGGACATCTTTTCGCGCTGGTCATTACCGCCCGTGCGGCGCTCACGTTCACGCTCCCGGGCGCGGCGCAGCGAGGCGAGCGAGCGTTGACGATCAGCGTCATCACCGAGCGCAGAAGAAATCGTCAACTTGCCACGGCGACGTTCGCCACCACCACCGCCACCGCGTGAACCGCGGTTCTGTGAGTCGCGGCTGGCACGATCACGGTCATCACGACCGGACTTGCCGCGCTTGGCACGTGCCGGGCTGTCATCAACGGGTGGGGTCGCCGCTGGCGCGGCTGCATCCGTCTTCCCGCGAGCCTTGGGCGCGCGATCCGCACGTTCCTTCGCGGCGGCTTCCTCGACCTTGCGAGCTTCTTCCTCAGCCTTGCGACGAGCTTCAGCCTCTTCGCGTTCCTTGACTTCCTGGATCTTCTTTTCCTGCTCCGAGCGCAAGCGATCCTGAGCAGCCTTTTGGGTCTGCTCTTCCTTGGCGCGGCTGGCCTCTTCCTGTTTGCGCTCATACAGCGCTTTCTGGCGGGCTTTCAGCTCATTGACCGTGATACCAAGCTTCTTGGCGGTCGCGACGAGGCGGGCTTCGAGGGAGTCTGAAGCCGCTTTCGAAGCATCACCACCTGGCGCAGCAGCCGAACCACTCGGTCCTACAGACCGGCGCTTCTTGGTTTCAACAACCACCTGCTTGGAGCGGCCATGACTGAAGCTCTGCTTCACCGTGCCGGATGACTTCCGTGCAACAGTGAGCGGCTTGCGTCCGCCCGTATTACCACCAGTGTCTTTCGTATCGCTCATACGTTCTTCATACCACGTTTCTTACCGATCCGCGCCCATGCGCCTCGGCCTTGTTTTCCGCTACCGATCCTGATCCGGGAACCAGTCCAGTTCGGGCCTTGCTCGAAATCCGGCTAGCCGCTGATAAGCAAGCTCTGTCGCCTTCGCAATTGGACCCTTGCGGACGAGACCGTGTATCACACGCTCACGTCCAAAAGCCACGCCCAATTCCTCTGAACTGAGCGCACCGGCCATTTTCACGTTGCTATATAATGCTTTGGCGAGGAAATACACCTTTGAACGGCCATCTTCTGCACCATCAGCGGCTTCCAGAAGCAAGCCAGGACGCTTCTTCTGCAACGCATCTCGCACCTGGTCGAAGCCCAGCACGATATCCCCTGCTTTCTTCCCCATGCCCAGCAGGCCGGTCAGCCTCTGCAACAGTAAAGTCTCTACAGTGCCAGAAAGTCCTTCCGGGACAATGACCTGTTGCTTGAAGCCGCGCGCAAAGGCGCCCTTCTTCACGGCCGTTTCCAACGTCTCACGGTCCGAATGGACCCAGACGCCACGGCCAGGCAACTTGCCTGAAATATCCGGGGTCACGACATTGTCTGGCGACAGCGCAAATCGCACCATCGCATCCTGCGGAAGCTTTTCCCGGGTTACGGCGCATTGCCGGACGGGGGCCTCCCCGTCCGCAACACGACCTTCAGTAGCGGTTACCCGCGCTTCACTCTTGCGGTGCGGCCTCTTCATCATCACCGCCCTCCGCTGCCAGGGCATCGAGATCAAACTCGAGCTCTTCAAGAGCTTCGTCCACCGCATCCGGTGATGGGTTGTTACCCAGTTCACCAAGTGCCAGGAGCGCACGCTCCTCCTCGGTAAGTTCAGGGGCTTCTTCTTCGGCTTTCTCGGCCAGCATCTGCTCAATGGCGTCCGGCTCGATCCACCCTGCGGCAACCCGTGCGCGCATGATGAACATCTGCGCGTCATCCTTGCGCATCTCGCCCTTCTTCAGAACACCTTCGACCCAGACCGGCTTGCCGTCAGGGCCGGGCTCACGCCAACCGGTGATGTCGTCCGGCACAAGACCCGCCACATCGTCCAGCGTCTGAACACCCTCTTCGCCGAGGCGGACCGCGAATGAAGGCGTCATGCCTTCCAATTCCATCACAGGGTCCTCAACACCGAGTTCCTTGCGCTTGGCATCATTCTCAGCGGCAAGACGGTCAAGGAATTCCCGGGCGCGCTCCTGAAGCTCTTCCGCCACGTCAGCGTCAAAGCCCTCAATCGTGATGAAGTCTTCCGGCGCAACATAGGCGATCTCTTCGACCGTCTCGAAGCCTTCGGACGCCAGCAACTGCGCCAGCGTTTCGTCGGCATCAAGCGCCTTCATGAAGAGATCGGTACGCTCCTGGAACTCGCGCTGGTAACGCTCGGAATCGGCGCTCTCGGTCACGAGGTCGATCTGCCAGCCGGTGAGCTGGGAAGCGAGACGCACGTTCTGGCCCCGACGGCCAATGGCCAGCGGGAACTGATCATCAGCCACCACGACTTCAACGCGGCGCTCTTCTTCGTCCAGCACCACTTTCGACACTTCGGCCGGCTGCAGGGCGTTCACGATGAAGGTCGCATCGTCATAGTTCCAGGGAATGATGTCGATCTTCTCACCCGACAGTTCGCCGACCACAGCCTGCACACGCGCACCGCGCATACCGACACAGGCCCCGACCGGGTCGATGGAGGAATCATTGGAGATCACGCCGATCTTGGCGCGGCTGCCCGCATCGCGCGAGCAGGCCTTGATCTCGATCACGCCCTCATAAACTTCCGGCACTTCCTGAGCGAACAGCTTGACCATGAAGTCAGGCGCAGAGCGCGACAGGAAGATTTGCGGACCCTTGGTCTCGCGGCTCACCTTGTAGAGATAGGCGCGGACACGGTCATTGGTCTGGAAGTTCTCGCGCGGGATACCGTCATTGCGACGGATAATGCCTTCGGCGCGGCCGAGGTCCACGATGACATGGCCATATTCGACGCGCTTGACGACACCGGAGATGACTTCGCCGACACGGTCCTTGTACTCATTGTACTGGCGCTCGCGCTCGGCATCGCGAACCTTCTGCATGATGACCTGTTTGGCCGTCTGGGCAGCAACACGGCCGAAATCGAAAGGCGGAAGCTCTTCCTTCAGCTCGTCACCTGCCACCAGGTTCTCATCAATCTTCTTGGCCTCGGACAGGCGCAGTTCCTTGGACTCGTCCTCGAACTCCTCGTCCGCCACAACGGTCTGGATGCGCCACAGCGTCTGCTCGCCTGTCACAGAATCGATCTTCGCACGAATGTCGTGCTCCTGGCCGTATTTCGCTTTTGCGGCCTTCTCGATTGCTTCCTGCATGGCCTCGATGACAATCGACTGATCAATTGCCTTCTCTTCGGCGACCGCTTTCGCGATCTGCAGGATTTCCAGCCTGTTGGCTGAAACGCCGATGGTGTTCATGTGACGTCTCCCGTCTCTTCGTTTGTATCGGTGTCTTCGTCCGTCTCGTCGATCTCCAGATCGCCAAGGTCGTCTTCGTCTGGCTGCGGCGGCAAGGTGCCAGCCGCGCGCGCTGCATCAATCAATTCGTCGGTCAGGATCAGGCTGGCGCGGCTCATCTCATGGACATGGGCAACGAGTTCAGTCTCGTCGTCCAGCTCGATATGCGCGCCATCCTCGTCCTCGCCCCGGATCACACCGGAAAACCGCCGACGGCCATCAATCGGCCGTGACAGTTCAATCTTCGCCGCATGGCCAATCCAGCGCCCGAAATCCCCTTCCCGCGTCAGGGGACGGTCGATTCCAGGCGTGGACACTTCCAGCGTGTAGGCCTCGCTGATCGGGTCAGCCTCATCCATCAGGGGCGCGATTGCGCGCGACAAGCTGGCGCAATCCTCGACATTGGTTGGGGCGCCGCCGGCGCGCTCTGCCATGATCTGCAGCTGTGGGCGCCGCCCGCCCTGCACGCGCAGGCGAACGATTTCCATGCCAAGCGACTCGGCCACGGGCGTGACGAGCGCGAGAATCTGGCGTTCCTGTTCGGTCAGGGCAATCATCGGAGAAAGGGACTATTCCGGTAAAGAAAAGCGGCGGCCCCGTTGCCGGAACCGCCGCCGATATGTTTCGACTTGGGAGTGCATATACTCCCTGCAGTGCGGCCTGTCGAGAGATGGGGTGCGGTAAGCATGGAAAAACGGCGGTCCCGTTGCCGGAACCGCCGCCTTGAACCCAGAAAGGGTAATTCGTGCTTACAGAACCTTCAGGTCCACAGCCGAGGTCTTGCCACGGCGTTCGTCCTTGAAGAGTTCGTAAGATACTGCCTGGTCTTCAGCCAGCGTACGCAGGCCGGAGCGCTCAACGGCCGAAATGTGTACAAAAACGTCCGCGCCGCCCTCATCAGGTTTGATGAAGCCAAAGCCCTTCTGGTCGTTGAACCATTTCACTTTGCCAGTTGCCATTACTTGTAGTCCTTTACGTTAGATAGAAGCGTCCCGGTTCGGATTTGAACCAGATCCACTTATCGAAACGGGTAGGAAGAAAGTCATGGCCGCCGGTCTGACGGGGTCTTGAAGTTTCAGACCGACCGAATTCGATGGCAATATAAACGCATGGGTGCGACAATCGGTCAAGTGAATGTCTTGTGTCAGCTGCGAACGAAGTCCAGCCAAACCGGGGCGCAATCGCCCAATTTCTTGCGCTCATAGCGCGTTGTGAGGTGATCTTCTGGCGGACGCCGCCAATCATCGGCACAGTTCACCCCCCAGTCGAATCCTCCATGTTCCAGAAACCGGGCAAGCGCTTCGTCAGCATAGCTCTTGACGTCAGTCGCGAACCGGATCTGCGCGCCGGGACGACAGATACGATACAGTTCATCCAGAAATTCCGGCTGGATCAGGCGGCGCTTTTGCTGCCGCTTTTTCGGCCACGGATCCGGGAAAAGGATAAAGGCGCGCGCAATGCTCTGATCCTTCAGCGCCGCCATAACCGGCCGCGTATCGTCCATGACGAGCCGAACATTGCCGAGGTCATGATCCTTGATACCCGTCAGCGCCTTGGCCATGCCCTCCACGAAGGGCTCACAGCCGATGAACCCAACTTCCGGGTGCAATCCGGCCTGACCAACAAGATGCTCCCCGCCCCCGAAGCCTATCTCCAGCCAGATGTCGCGATCATCCCCGAACATGTCTGACGGATTCAACGTGCCCGGATCCGCCGACGGGACTTCCAGCTCAGGCAGGAGATTGTCGATCAGGTCCTGCTGGCGTGCGGATAGCGCCCGCCCACCCGTTCGGCCAAACGTGCGCAATGGGCGTGATTTCAAGGAAGGGGTATCGTCGGTCATCGCGGCGTCTGATGCCTCAGTGATCGAAAGGGATCAATCCTCGTCCTGCTGCTTTCCGTCAAACGCGGTTGCAGCGGCCTGAATGGTTCCAAGCAGGGATTTGCGCAGCGACTGGTCTTCGATCTTCTGGAAGGCGGCAATCAGGTCCAGGATTTCCGACGTCATCACAGGCGCATGGATCGCGTCGCCGTCTTCAGCGACATACGCGGCATCATGATCGAGAAAGGTCTCTGCCCCGTCAAAGAAGTAGGTGATGGGGACACCCATGGCGGTGGACATCTCAAACAGGCGCCCCGCGGATACACGGTTCACACCCTTTTCGTATTTCTGGACCTGTTGAAAGGTCAGGCCGAGCAGCTCTCCCAGCTTTTCCTGGGTCAGTTTCAGCTCCTTGCGCCGCCACCGGATGCGCTGGCCGACGACGCGATCAATACCGCTGGGTAGCTTGTTGTCGGCCATGTCCCCCCCTGTTTCTGTATGTCGCTTGTACTTTTTCTATCTTCGCCACGTAAGGAAGGCCAGTCCGACGAACAGGAACAGGGACAGCCAGAACAGGATTAGGCCAATCCGGGTCTGGAACAGGGTAACCGGCTCGGGCAATGGAAGTCGTCCACGGCCAAAGCTGGTATTCCACCCACTCGGGGCGTCTGCGACCGGCGCCGCACGCAGCACTTCCCTGCCCAAACCATCGACAATGGCCGACGCCCCCCGGCTGGCAACACGTGCCATGGGCAAGCCTGTCTCGATCGATCGATACCGGTTTTGCGCATAGTGCTGGGCCGGGCCCATGCCACCCCCAAACCAGGCATCGTTCGAAATCAGGACCAGCCAGTCCGCCCGCGCCCCCAAATTGGCGTTTCGCGGGATCGACGGATAGAGCCCCTCATAGCAGATCATCGCGACGAAAGGCGGAATGTCATCGGCATAGATGACTGCCGGGCCAAGGCCGGGCCGGAACCCGTCACTGGCCATGCGCTGTATTGCGCCCGGCAAGATGCCGGACATGGCCTGCCCGAACGGAATGATGCGCGTGGCCGGCAGCTCTCCAAAAGGCACCAGGCGATGTTTGTCATACAGCGCCACAGGGCCGGAGCGGATCGCATTCTCATCGATCACGGTCAGGCTGTTATAATAATCGCGCATGTCCTTGCCGGTGATCTCGTACCGGGTTGTGCCAGCGATCAGCTTGCGGGGGCCAAGATACGCGCCCACAGCGTCGAGGGCGTTCGCATCCTGCAACAAGGTGGTCGGCAACGCCCCTTCCGGCCAGAGGACAATATCGCCCGCCTCCCCTTCCTGCGTCGACAGCATGCGCAAATATTCGATCAGGATGGGATCGGGACCGATCTCCCATTTCTCGCTCTGGGGCACACCCGAATCCATCAGCACGACAAACTGATCTGACTGGGCCGAGGGTTGGGCAATGCGTTGGGCACCCCAGGTCCAGCCGAGCGCGATCAGGATCGCGGCGGCAAAGGACGGCGCCATACGCACCGCCAATTGGCGGGACTCTCGCGTGTCCACAAGCGCGGCCGGCGCCGACATGATGAACACCGTCAACAGCGTCAGCCAGTAGACCCCTCCAATCGACGCCGTCTGGGACAAGGCGCCGCCCGGAATCCAGGTCGTACCGGGCAAGTTCCACGGAAACCCGCCGAACAGATGACCGCGCACGAACTCGGCGAGTGCAAAGAATAGCGCGAAAATGAAAATGCGTGAGGGTGAGGAAGACCAGAATGCGCCCGCCATCGCGCCGAACACGCCCCAGATGATCGCCATCCCACCCGGCAACAGGATCAGCGGCATCCACAGGAAAATGGCGTGCTTTTCCGGCTCAACCAGGAAGGGCGCCGCCGTCCAATGCATGCTGATCAGGAAAAATCCGGCGCCAAATGCCCAACTGCGCAGGAAGATTGCCTTGCCCCATTTACGGTGACTGCGGGCACCATCCAGCATCCAGATCAGACCGGTGAATGAAATCACCAGGACCACGCTGAAATGAAACGGCGCAAATGCAACCGCCGAAAAAGCGCCCAGCAACAAGCTGGTGATCACTGCCGGCCAGCCGGTCAGGCGGGCGAAGGCTTCATGCAGGGGCCCAAGCGCTGTGAACCCGTGGCTTCGCACCGGATGAGTCATGACTTACTCCTGATGTGCAGGGGCAGGCATTTCCGGGGTGCGAAGGCGAACGCGGCGAATACGCCGGGCGTCGGCTTCCATGATTTCGATCTCGACACCGGTCGGGTGCTCCAGCACTTCTCCGCGCACAGGAACTTTTCCGGCCAGCGCGAAGGCGACCCCGCCAAGCGTGTCGAAATCCGTGTCGTTGTCCTCAAGTGCGAGGTCAATGCCCGTTTCCTCTGCAAAGTCGTCAATCTCCGTGCGGGCGTCCGCCTCCCAGATTCTCTGGCTCCGGCGCACGAACATGGCTTCTTCATCATCGTGTTCGTCTTCGATGTCACCGACGATTTCTTCGACAAGGTCTTCCAGGCTGACCAACCCATCCGTACCGCCATACTCGTCCACGACCAACGCCAGATGAATACGGGTCGACTGCATTTTCACAAGCAAATCGGTCAACTTCATGGATGGCGGCACATAGAGCACTTCGCGGTGCAGCTTTTCCAGCGGCCGCTTCATGGGCTCCTCGCCCTTGGCCAGTTCGCTGACCACATCCTTCATGTGCACAAAGCCGATCGGATCATCGAGCGACTCCCTGAACACCGGCAGTCGCGAATGCGTGACCTCGGCGAAATATTTCAGAAGTTCCGGAAACTCGATCCCGACCTCTACGGCCTTGATCTCGGCGCGCGGGACCATGACGTCTTCCACACGCAAATCCTGGAATTCGGCGAGGCGCAGGCGCATCTCGTGCGGATTGTGCGGCGGCGTTTCCCCATTGGTGGCGGCGGACACCGGTTCCACAGGGGCTGGCTTCCGGCGGAAACCGAAAAAGCTACGTAATCGGCCGCTTGGCGGCGCGTCAGAAGGGTCAGGGTCGCTCATGGCCTCAGGTGATTCAGTTCATCAAATATGGATTATCAATGCCCAGCGATGCAAGCGCCTTTATTTCGAGGCCCTCCATCGTCTCGGCATCATGGGTGATTTCATGGTCGTGCCCCAACAAGTGGAGATAGCCATGAATTAGAAGATGGGTCAGGTGATCGGCAAGCGACTTGCCTTGCGCTCTGGCATCAGCCTCGGCGACGCCAAAGGCCACCGCAATATCGCCCAGCAGGGGCCGGTCCATCGGATCGGCCGGGAATGAGAGCACATCCGTCGGCTTGTCCTTGGCCCGAAACTGCAGGTTCAGCGCCTGTAGCGCGTCATTATCAGCCAATAGCAGGGACACGACACCCTTCGCTGGCTCAACAGTCGCGCCAGCCTTGAACGCCGTCTGGCACACAGCTTCCAGATCAGGAATTGCCGACCAGCGATCCTCTTCGATGATAAGATCAAGTTCGATCATGCGCGCGGCGATCAACCCTCTCCGTGGGCGGCGTAGGCATCAATGATGCGGCTGACCAGCCCGTGACGGACAACATCCGCCGCGGTAAGCGTGTGGACATTGACGCCTTCGACATCAGACAGGATTTGCAAGGCGTGCTTGAGGCCCGATGGCTGGCTGCCCGGCAAATCCACCTGGCCCGGATCGCCCGTAATCACCATGCGGCTGTCACGGCCCAGCCGCGTCAGCACCATCTTCATCTGCGGCACGGTTGTGTTCTGCGCTTCATCCACGATGACGAAGGCATTCTTCAGCGTACGTCCACGCATGAAGGCGAGCGGCGCAACTTCAATCTCGCCGCGCGCCATGCGGCGCTCCATCTGTTCCTGTCCCATCAACTCGCGCAGCGAGTCCCAGATCGGCAGCATGTAGGGATCAACTTTTTCTTCGAGCGTCCCCGGCAGGAAGCCGAGCTTCTCACCAGCCTCGACAGCGGGCCGCGTCACGATCAGGCGCTGGCGCGTGCCGGAAAGAAGTTCGGACACCCCCGCCGCGACCGCGAGAAAGGTCTTGCCGGTTCCGGCCGGACCGACCCCAAAGATCATCGCATTGTCAGGATTGGCCAACAGGTCGATATAGCGGGACTGGCCGCGCGTTTGCGGGGTGATCGGCTTCTTCAGCGAGCGGAAGGTTCCAAAGGTCTGCGACGGCGTCTGCGCAGCTTCCACAGCGCCATCAACGTCCATATCGGAAATTTCCGCGCCCGTGCGCAATCGACGCTCAAGTTCTGCAAGCACCGCCTCGGCAATCGACACGCCCTCGGCCTTGCCGACAAGCAGGATGCCCCCGCCCTGACTTTCCGCCTTCAGGCCATAGTCGGCCAGACGTGTTTCCAAAAGCTGGAGGTGGCGGTGATGCGGGCCACAGATGTCCCGCAGCCATTCCGCATTGCGGACTTCGAAGATACGGCTGACAGGGGCTTCAGGCGAAGCGGACGGACGACGTTTCACGCTCAAAGCGCCACCTCATGTTCGCGCACAAGATCGCCGGTGAGCGAACTCATCGTTGCGCCACTCACTTTCACATCGACAATCTGACCCGTCAGCTCTTCCGGTCCCTGGAAGTGAACGGATTGCATCCACGGAGACCGCCCATGCGCCTGCCCTTCAAGGCGTCCACGCCCTGTGACAAGTACGGGCACGGTTTGGCCGATCTTGGACTCGTTGAACTCGGTCTGCTGGTCACGGAGCAGTTTCTGCAAGGCTTGCAGGCGCACATCCTTCACGTCTTCCGGCACCTGACCGAACATCTCTGCCGCCGGCGTGCCAGGTCGCTGGGAATACTTGAATGAATAGGCCACCGCATAATTCACATCGCGCACCAGCTGCATGGTCGCTTCGAAGTCCTCGTCGCTCTCTCCGGGAAAACCGACAATGAAATCTGATGCTATGGCGATATCTGGCTGGGCCGCGCGCACTTTGCGAATGATCTCCCTATACGCGTCTGCCGTATGGCTACGGTTCATGGCCTTCAGGATACGGTCAGACCCCGACTGAACCGGCAGGTGCAGGAAAGGTTGCATCTGGGGCGTGTCGCCATGTGCTGCGATCAGGTCGTCTTCCATGTCGCGCGGATGACTCGTCGTATAGCGGATACGTTCAATGCCGCCGATCTTCGCAATGTGGCGACAGAGCTGGCCCAGCGTCCAGTCGTCTCCCCCTTCAACGGCCGGCGCAGCGCCATGGAATGCATTCACATTCTGGCCCAGCAAGGTGATCTCCCGCACGCCCTGCGCCGCCAGGTTCCGCGCCTCCATCACGATGTCGTCCACAGAGCGGGAAAGCTCAGCGCCACGCGTATAGGGCACGACACAGAAAGTGCAGAACTTGTCGCAACCTTCCTGCACCGAGAGGAAGGCGGTCGGGCCATCTGCCTCACGGACTTTGGGCAGCGCGTCGAACTTTTCGAGCGTGTCGAATTCGGTTTCCAGCCGGTCACCCACAGCGCGGCTGGCGCGTGCAATCATCTCCGGCAGCTTGTGATAGGCCTGCGGTCCCAGCACGAGGTCGACCAGCGGCTGGCGGCGCATGATCTCTTCGCCTTCGGCCTGCGCAACACAGCCAGCCACGGCGATTGTCATGTTGCGACCGGTCTTGCGCTTCATGCGCTTCAACTGGCCGAGTTCGGAATAGACTTTTTCGGTGGCCTTTTCACGAATATGGCACGTGTTCAGCACAACGAGGTCTGCCGCCTCGGGCGTATCAACCGGCGCATAGCCGAGCGGACGCAATACGTCCCGCATGCGCTCGGAATCATAGACATTCATCTGGCACCCATAGGTCTTGATGAAGAGACCCTTGGTGTTCTGTTTCGCCTCTGGTGTGGTCATGCGCGGGCTTATGCCTGAAAATGACTGTCGCTGCCAGAACCTTGTGCGCCTCGCCTGCAGCCGCAGCAAACGCGTCCCGATCCTGCGACAAAAGCTTCACAGCGCCGGAAAGCTAGCTAGGGTGCGGCCAAGCAATCAAAGGAGCCGGGGAGGCCCATGGATATCATTAAGCTTATCGAGAACGTCTCAGGATTCATCTGGGGAGGAACCTGGGGAGATACTGTCGTCATTCCGGGCCAGATCGGCCCGCTTGCCGTTGTCCTCCTGGGCACTGGCCTGTTCATGATGGTTCGACTGGGCGCGCGCCCGATTCTCCGGTTCGTGCCGGCGGTGGTCGAAGTCTGGCGAGGCCGCAAGGCACAAGGCGAAGACGGCGCCATCACACCCTGGCAGGCGCTCTCCACAGCCCTGTCCGGTCAGGTCGGCACGGGGAACCTCGCCGGTGTGGCCACGGCCATTACATTGGGCGGTCCCGGCGCGATCTTCTGGATGTGGGTGGTTGCCCTGTTCGGCATGGCGCTGGCCTTCTCGGAAAGCTCGCTGGCCATCAAGTATCGTGAGACCGACGAATATGGCCGCATCAATGGCGGTCCGATGTATTATATCAAGAACGGCCTCGGCAAAGGCTGGGGCTGGCTCGCCGTCATTTTCTGTCTCGGCACGCTGTTCTCCGCCATGGCAACCGGCTCGATGATCCAGGCCAATTCCATCACCGAAGCTGCGCTGGAAACCGGCTCCCATATGGGCGTCAGCATTCCGAACTGGAGCGTGGGCATTATCCTGTCTGTCCTGGTCTTCGCGGTCATTATCGGCGGCATCAAATCCATTGGCTCGTTCGCCGGCAAGGTCGTGCCGGTCATGGCTGGCCTCTATGTGCTGGTCGCCTTCATCGTGCTTGTGATCAATGCGGACAAGGTGCCGGGCGCCTTCATGCAGATCATCGGCACAGCATTTGGCTGGAAAGAAGCTGCTGGCGGCGCGGCTGGCTACGGCGTCATGCAGGCGGTCCGTTACGGTATCGCCCGAGGCCTGTTCTCGAACGAAGCCGGTCAGGGTTCCGCCCCGATTGCCCATGCTGCCGCCCAGACCAAGAACCCGGTCATGCAGGGCGAAATCGCCATGATTGGCGTGTTCATCGACACGATCATCATCTGCACCATGACTGCGCTGGTCATCCTGACAGTTCAGGGAGACTTCAAGAAGAGCCCTGCCCTGATGGCGGCCAATGCCTGTTTTGATGCAGGCATTGAAATGCCGGTGAACCCGGGCGCGACTGACGGTGCCAAATACGGTGTGGGGGACCTGTTCCCTTCTGCTTACGAAGATGGCCGCGAAGCGAAGATCGCCGCAGTGGGACCGACAGCCCAGTCCTACCTCCTGGCCTGCCAGGCATCTGGTCAGGTTGAAGTCAATCAGCAAGCGCTCGACGCGTCTGGCAATCCGGAAGTTCTGATGGATGTGGACCATGCCTGGGAAACAGATGCGAACTCGGCTGCCGTCACCACGCGCGCCTATGCCGCCGCTATTCCGGTGGTGGGCCCGTGGATCGTGCCAGTCGCACTGTTCTTCTTCGCCTTCACCACCATAATTGGCTGGTCATACTATGGCGAGCAGGCCGTGACGTATCTGATCGGCGAATGGGCGACACACCCGTTCCGCTATATCTGGGTCGTGGTCGTATTCCTCGGCTCGGTTGCCGCGGCTGACTGGCTCTGGCTGCTGGGGGACATCGCAAATGCCTCAATGGCGTTCCCGAACCTGATCGCCATCCTTGCCCTGTCAGGCGTCGTCGCCGCCATGCACAAATCGAATGGCGATCCGGACAAGGGTCATCCTGTGCATGACTACCGAGAGGAGGAGCGCCATCCTGAAAAGGAATAGGCGCTGACCCTACCGAAATGAAAAGCCCCGCCCGGTTCAGACCAGGCGGGGCTTTTTCTGTCCGGGTGTATTTGGACACAAAGCCCATATATGCGGGCACTTTATGGACAGTTTATGGGCTGGTTTATGGACCAGCGCTTCGGGACGGGGCCTACCAGGCGCCGATATTCTCTGCGCTCGCCCACGGCTCTTTCGGTGACAGCGGCTCGCCCTTTTGCAGCAATTCGACCGAGATGCCGTCTGGCGATCGAATAAATGCCATTCGGCCATCGCGCGGCGGCCGGTTGATGGTCACGCCAATTCCCTGCAGCCGTTCAACCGCGCCGTAAATGTCGTCGACCATATACGCCAGATGGCCGAAATTGCGGCCACCTGCATAGTCTTCGGGGTCCCAATTATAGGTCAGCTCCACCATCGGAATGTCGGTCTGGGTCGGGCTGACGCCGTCCGGCATGCCGCCCATACGCTCGACATCTTCCGGCGTGGCCAGAAAAACGAGCGTGAACCGCCCCGCTTCGCTGTCCATCCGGCTGACCTCTGTCAGGCCCAGGCCATCGCAGAAAAATTTCAGCGACGCGTCAATGTCACTGACGCGCACCATTGTGTGTAGATATTGAATGCTCATGACTGGCCTCCATTAAGGTCCCGAATGACATGTTTGAAACTAGGCGGCATCAGCGCGTAGTACCGCCGCATAGCGATGGCCAGCAGACCGATCGATGCCAGCATGAAGGCGATGAAAACCGAAAATGTGTGAATCAGCGTCCCTGTTTCGAAAACAGGTGACTGGCCGCTCAGCCGCCAGATCATCCGCCAAACCTGATTGAAGCCGGCCACGAAAGGTGCCAGCAGAACAAAAACGATCGCAGCGCAGACGAAGAAATAGGTCGCCGCGCGCGGGCCTTCACTGCGTAGATAGAGATCCGTGAACTCGGCATCGCTGACATCTTCCGGCACTTCTCCGGCTGCCTTGCGCACCGCCAGAACTTCCGGCGCGAAGTCCCGCGTCTGCTTCCAGCGCCAGGCAAGGTGAGCCCCCCAGGCGACAAGGCCAGCGAGTATGATCAGGAAAAGTATCATGGGCGGTGCGGAATCCAGCTTGGGCGGCGTGGGCCGACTGCCCACCGCCTGGTTCAGGCTGCGCAGGCGCGTTCGAGGGTCAGCATGGCACGCTTGCGCGCCACACCCCAATGATAATTATGGAGCCGGCCGTCCGCCGCAAGGGCACGGTGACAGGGAATGAACCAACTGATCGGATTTGCGCCCACTGCCGCACCGACAGCGCGGGCCGCCTTCGGATTGCCGCTGGCCTTCGCCAAGGCCCCATAGGTTGACACCGCACCGACAGGAATTTCCAGCAAGGCCCGCCAGATCTGGCGGCGAAACGGCGTACCATAAAGCGCAACCGGGAGCGGCTCACCGGATTCAAACACCCGGCGCGCCAGAGTCTCGGCCTCGTGATCATCCCGGCGAATGCTGGCATCCGGATACCGCGCCGCAAGATCGGCAAAGGCCTGCTCTTCATTGCGTCCCTGGTGCTCAAAGCCGGTGCGTTCCGGGGCGTTCTCATCAACAAATCCCAGCGCCACCAGGCCCCGCGATGACATGAGCCAGGCCCCTTCCCCGAATGGGGTCGGCGCCCGGCCAAGGACCAGATCGGCTCCCTTGCCGCCTGCCTTGGCTTCACCGGGAGAGAGGCCTTCATGCGCGATGAACAAATCATGCAGGCGCCCCGGTCCTGACAAGCCCGCCTCCAGAGTGGCGTCCAATACACTTGCGCCCTCTCTCAACAGATCACCTGCCGCAGCGTGGGCAAGTGCGGACTGGTATTGTTTCGGGCTGATGCCGGCCCAGCGGGTAAATTCTCGCTGAAAATGGCTGGGCGACAGGCCTACAGCCTTTGCTGCAGTCGAAAGATCCGGCCATTCCTGCCAAGTGTCCCCCAGATAGGACAGGGCATTGGCCATGCGCCCATAGGCGACAACGCGTTCATCAAGAGGCGAAACTAGATTGGTCATGTAAGAATAATGCCGCGCCGCGGAGCCTGTCGCCACCCGTTTCTTGCGGCTTGTCAGACCAATTGAGGCTTTCCAGCGCCTGAAAAGCCCGGCAAGAATAGGGACCAATAAAAAGAAGGCTGGGAGAAATAGAATGGCAGATGCGCGCAGTATTATCCTGCATGAATATCCCACGTCACCCTATGCAGAGAAAATCCGCCTCGCGCTGCGCCTGAAGAATCTCGCCTATAGCCGGGTCGAAATTCCAGTCATCATGCCTCGGCCAGACCTGATGCCGCTGACGGGGGGCTATCGCCGGACACCCGTCCTTCAGATCGGCGCCGACATTTTTTGCGATACCGCCATCATCCTGCGGGAGCTCGAAGCCCGCTTCCCTATGCCGGCACTCAAATTGCCCGGTCATGAGGGCCTCGCCCAAATGGTCGCCGGCTGGACCGATGGCCGCTGGTTCCAAAGCTCGGTCGCGGTCATCTTTGGTGAGCGAGGCGACAGCGTACCGGATGCGTTCCGGAAGGACCGCGAAGCCTTGTCGGGTCGTCCCTTCGACACCAATGCAATGAAAGCTGTTGCCCCCATGATGCGCGACCAATGGCGGGCCCGACTCATGCTGCTGGAAGAGCGCCTGCAGGGCGGCAAGGGCGCTGGGTCCGGCATCTATCTCGTCGGCATGAAACCGGGCCTTGTGGACATTCACGCCTACATGAATGTCTGGTTCATGTATGAAAATCTGCCCGACTTCGTCGAAAAATGTTTCGAGACAGCGGACCTGACCAAGGCCTGGTTTGAGCGGCTGAAGGAGTTTGAAGGGCAAACCCCGGACACGATCAGCTCTGCAGAAGCCCTCGAGATCGGCCTGAATGCGGCGCCGCGTCTTGTGGCGGCGACCACCCGCAACGAACCGCAACAATTTGCTCCGGGCGAAAACGTCGCCGTTGCGCCCGATGATTATGGCCAGGTCTGGGTGAAAGGGGAACTCGTCCACGCCGACTCCCAGCGCGTCATTCTCCAACGCACTTCACCAGAGGCGGAAACAGTGCATGTGCATTTCCCACGCGCGGGCTTCCTAGTCCGGCGTGTCTAGCCTGCCTTGCATGCCGGGCGCGCGCCGCTAGTCTCGCCAGCATCAGCAATTCGGACGGAGACGGCCATGGACCGGCGACTTTGCCTTATCACGGGCGCATCAGCGGGAATTGGGGCTGAGTTTGCCCGCCAGTACGCCGCATTGGGCTGGGATGTTGCGCTCACCGCACGCCGCGAAGATCGGCTAACCAACCTCGCCGCAGAGCTGGAAGAGAAGTTTGGCATTCACGCGATTTGTATCGCGCAGGACCTCGCGCGCGCCAATTCCGCGGACAAGATCATCTCCGCGCTGTCCGAGCAGGGCCGCCATGTCGACGCGCTGGTCAACAATGCGGGCTATGGCCTGCCGGGCACCTTCTTCAATACGAGTTGGAAGTCACAGGCAGAGTTCATTCGCGTACTTTACACCGCTCCGATCGAGCTTGCACACAAAGTGCTGCCAGGCATGGCAGATCGCGGCTATGGCAGGATCATCAATGTCGCCTCCCTTGCGGGCTACGCCGCCGGCAGCAATGGGCACACGCTTTATGCCAGCGTAAAGTCGGGCCTCATCAAGTTCTCCGAAAGCCTGAATGCCGAGTGCGACGCGTTTGAAGGGGCGGACATTCACTGCACGGCACTCTGTCCCGGCTTTACCTATAGTGAATTCCATGACGTGAACGGCACGCGCGAGCAGATGAACAAGATGAGCAAGCGAATGTGGATGGAGGCTGCGCCTGTCGTGAAAGCCGGCATTGATGCGGTCAATCGCGGCCAACCGGTTGTTGTGCCGGGGCTCGTCAACAAAAGTCTTGCCACGCTGACTCGCATCATGCCGGAACCCATCGGTCGGGCCATCATGCGGCGCCAGAGCCGGACGATCCGGCGTCAGGATTAGTCGGAAGAAGCTGAAAACTCATCGCGAATGCGATCAGCCGTCGGCGTGGTGTCCGATTTGCGCCAATCCTTCGCGCCACGCTGACGCAGGATTTCGACTTTGCCGGACCGCTTGGCCTCTCCGGAATCGGACCTGTCGCTATCGCGGGCAATTGTCACGATTGGCCCCTCGAAAAAAGCTGACCAGTATTTGGACAGTACGTCCCGACGGCCCTCAAGGGAGCGCAGCTGCCGGCGCTCTTTCCAGGATGTCAGCTTGATGGCTTCTGTCTTGATGCGCTTGTCCATACCCGCCACTTGCAAGCAGCCGGCATACCGGCGCGGGGCGCCTCCGGTCAGGTCAAACTGAATCTCGCCAAAACCCTCGGCTTGTCGGCCCGAATCCGATGGCAAGGTTTCGCGGAACTTGAAGTCCAGTCTGGGCCAGCTGATTTGGTGGAATTCTGCATGCAGGCCACTCTCAATCTCGCCCATGCGAGTCAGGGTCGAGGAGGTCACAAGGATGCCGGGGTATGCAGGCTTCATTGAAACGATGGCCAGGCGTGGACCATTTGGGCCACCGCGTTCAGCCTGAATCCAACTGCCTTCCACGAAAGCACGGCCGAGGACCCATCGACGCAGCACCCCCATCTTTAGAACACCCGGAAGGAGGACACCCGACAGAACAGACCAGATCACGAGCAGCATCACACCCGAGCCTATCAGTCCGGCCCACTGTGCGACTTGGCTGGAACCGGCGGCGTCAACAATGGTCTGGCGCACAACCGGGCCAAATGCCAGGACACTCGCCAGCACCGCGCTGGACGCCAGGAAGCCCGAGACAATGCGGAAACGTTCATAAGGGTTCATATGTGAGGCGGCTCCGTTAGGAAGTGGCGGCAGAAAGGGCCATTTAGAAAGCCGGAACCGAAGTTTCGGTTAACGCAAGGATACCCGGTGTGATCCTTCAATTTTACATGACATCGAACCGAGACGTTTTGTTGCAGCGCACAAAATATATATGACTTGCCGCCACCTGCGCCCTATACTCAACGAAAATAAAGTCCAGTGGAGGAAATTCGAATGGATGGTGCTGTTGAGGGTCCGGCCCTGAATTCTGCGATAATTCCAAACCTTGTTGCCGTCATCAAGGATGCGAGCGCAGCCGTCGACGCCTATGTAGACGTTGCACGTGGCAAATGCCGCGAAGCGCTGACCAAGGCGGATGGCCGTCCTGACCGGGCTGCACTCGAACGCCAGCAACATATGGCCCACGGCCTGTCTTGGCTGGGCACATATGCTGAAACGCTACGCCAGACAGCCGAATGGGCCGCGCGTCTGGAGCAAGAGGGCAAATTCAGCACGACCGAAGCGCTCCTGACGCAAATTCTCTTTAGCGAATACTGCGCTCAACTGATTGGTGGGGTACCCATGAATCAGGGCGAAGTGATCCGCCCTCACGAATTGGGCATCGTTGCGGAAGCTGATGCCCTGTTCGCGACGCCGGTGGTCCAGCAGCTGATTATTGATGGAAAAACCCCTGCTGTGATGGCTGCTGCGGCTGAATGCCTACCTGACGCCCTAAGCCGGAACACGGTTGAAGAAACCGGTCTGGACGAAACCATGTCGATGGTTCGCGAACAATTTTCCAAATACGCGTCCGACAAGATCAAACCCCATGCCCATGAGTGGCACTTGAAGAATGAGTACATTCCGATGGAGGTCGTCAATGAAATGGCCGAGCTTGGTGTGTTTGGCCTGACCATCCCTGAAGAGTTTGGCGGGTTTGGCATGGGCAAGATTGCCATGTGCGTAGTCTCAGAGGAACTGTCTCGGGGATACATCGGCACCGGCTCTCTCGGCACCCGGTCAGAGATCGCGGCGGAGCTGATCCTGATTGGCGGAACGGACGACCAGAAGACCCATTGGTTGCCGCAAATAGCCAGCGGAGAAATCCTGCCAACGGCCGTCTTCACTGAACCGAATACCGGCTCTGACCTTGGCTCGCTGCGGACACGCGCCGTGAAGTCCGACGACGGCTCTCATTACAGTGTCACAGGCAACAAGACATGGATCACGCATCCCGTGCGAGCCGATCTGATGACACTGCTGGCCCGGACTGATCCCGCCACAAACAATTTCTCTGGTCTCTCCATGCTGCTTGCGGAGAAGCCGCGCGGAACAGACGACACCCCCTTCCCTGCTGACGGCATGACCGGCGGCGAGATCGAAGTCCTCGGCTATCGCGGGATGAAGGAATACGAAATCGGATTCGATGATTTCAAGGTGAAGTCCGAGAACCTGCTTGGCGGTGTCGAAGGCCAAGGCTTCAAGCACCTGATGGCGACCTTTGAAAGCGCTCGCATCCAGACTGCGGCCCGCGCCATTGGCGTTGCGCAAAATGCGTTTGAAACCGGTCTTCAATATGCGCTGGATCGCAACCAGTTTGGCAAACAGATCTTCGACTTCCCGCGCGTTTCAAACAAGCTTGTCATGATGGCCGCAGAACTGGTGGGTGTTCGCCAGCTGACATATTTCTCGGCGCGCCAGAAGGATGGCGGAAAGCGCTGCGACCTTGAAGCCGGCATGGCGAAACTGCTTGCCGCACGGATCGCCTGGGCTGCAGCTGACAACGCCCTGCAGATTCATGGCGGAAACGGATTTGCGCTGGAATACCCAATCAGCCGCATCTTGCAAGATGCTCGTATTCTGAACATTTTCGAAGGCGCTGGCGAGGTTCAGGCCATGGTTATTGCCCGTCGCCTGATCGAAAGCGGAAACTAAAAGGAATCCGTAGGGTGCCCCGCACCCTACGGCGTTTCTCGTTCGTACACCCGGACCCAGTCGACCAGGAAACGATCAGGTAAGCGCTTGTTATCCGGCACGTTGGACCACCATTTGTGGGCCACTGTCGACTGCGTGCTTATCTCGCCGGATAGCTTCACCCATAAGGGCACTTTCGACACGCCGCCCGCAGCGCTTTGCCAGACCTGCTCTCCGTCCACGAACCATGTATATTCGGTTTCAGTCCATTCCAGCGCGAAGACGTGCCACCCACTCCGAATTCCCGGGTGGAACTCGCGCTTGTTCTTGGTCTTGTGGCGTTTTCCGTACCCATCCCAGTGAAGCGCATAGCTGATCTTGTCAGTCCAGCCAAACGCTTCAACGATGTCGATCTCGGTTCCATCCTCTCCCGATCCATCCACTCGGTGGACCTCATCCGCGAATAGCCAGAAGGCAAGCCACCAGCCCGGATCCTGTGGCAATTTTATGCGGGCTTCATACCTGCCGAACGTCGTTTCGAACTTGCCTTCGGTGGAAACCATGCCGGATGCGTAGTCATAGGGATCGTCATCCTCTTCAGGATTGCGATTCGGAATTTGCGTCGCGCTGATTTCGAGTTGGCCCCATCCTGTCAGACTGACATTATCCTTGAGCCACCAGCCATCCGGGCCGTCAGGATTTTTCTTGCGATTATACTCCTGCGATATCCATTTTTCAGGATCAGGCTTTCCGTGTCCGTTGAATTCGTCCCGGAAAACCAGCGACCACCCCGAATTGGGCTGGTCCAGCGCCGAGTATGAATTGGTCGCAGTTGAGCACGACGCCAACATTACGATGGCCGCAACGATTGGAAACGACTTCAAACGAAATCTCACCGAATTTTACCTTCGAGGGGGTCAATGTCCGCAGGTTCATGCTGGATGATGACCTTTGCGCCCAGGGCATCCGCACGCGCCTCAAATGCCTCCATTGACGACACCGTCATGGCCTCATCGGAGTTGAACCGGGGAACGCGCTTCAGCTCGCGGCTTTCAGCGCGATGGTAGAGGTCCCCGGTCAACAGGACCGGGCCGGTTTCCGGCATCATCAATTGCAGGGATGTATGGCCCGGCGTGTGTCCGGGCGTCTCGAAAATCACAACGCTCCCATCACCAAAAACATCAAGTTCGTCTTCGAAGACTTTCTGCTCCATGGGGGCGAACAATGAAAACAGCGCCTGCTGCTCCTGGGCAATTTCGGCCCCTTCCCCGAACATGGCGTCGAGTTCTTTCTGGCTCACCAGCCAAGTCGAGCCCGCGACCTGATCGGCCTGGCCGATATGATCGAAGTGGCTGTGAGAGATGGACACGTAGTCGACATCGTCTGAGGACATCCCCCTATCTGCCAATTGTTCGGTAATTGTCTGCTCGAGCGAAACCGTGAAGATCTGCTGCGTTTGCGGGCCCGCAATAGCCAGCACTCCTGGCAAACCAAGATCCCAGAGCAAGTTGCCATCAGGATGCCTCACGAGGAAACAGGAATCGGTGAACGTGTCAGTCTCACCGGCATAGTCGCCGGCAGACGAAAACGCGTCGAGGTCAGACACTTCAATCGTTCCGCAATCCAGCACATCGACTTCCAGCGCCGCTTCCTGCTGTGTTTCGGGTGGCGATTCTAATGTTGCCTCGGTAGATGCAGGCGATTCTGACCCGCATGCGCTCGCGAGTGCCAGTGCGGATACTGCCGCAGTTATAGTGATAAGACGCATGCCAGAGGCCCCCTTCTGTCTTCCAGCAAATTCAATCTCAAGTATCAGATGTTGGCAACAGACAGACTGCGTCCATCTGGAGACAAAATCCTGTAGAAACAGCTGGGTCGCCCTGTATGGCAGGCACCGCCTGTCTGGTTGACCTTCAGCAGGATAGCATCCTGATCGCAATCAATACGGATCTCGATGACGTCCTGAACATGCCCGGACGTTTCACCTTTGACCCATAGCGCTCCGCGCGAACGGGACCAGTAGGTTGCCCGCCCGGTCTCGATCGTCGCCGCAAGCGCGTCGGCATTCATCCAGGCGAGCATCAGCACTTCGCCAGTTCCGGCATCCTGCGCGATGGCGGCAACCAGGCCGTCCGCATTGAATTTCGGGCGCAGCTCAAGCGTCTCGTCCTGCGCACTGCCGGAAAGGGGATCGGGATAATCGGTCATGAGGGCGGCTTAATCGAAATGACGCCGGTGAGCCAGTCAAGATTCGCGCTAGATGACGCCCTGCGCGCGCAGCGCCGCCTGCTGGTCCGCGCTGAATCCAAGGCCTGCAAGGATGCTTTCTGTGTGCTCACTCAGGCTTGGAGACGTTTCTTCCACCCCGCCGGGCGTATCGGACAGTTTAGGAAAGACGCCCTGCATCGGTACGTCGCCCAGAACCGGATGGGCCACGCGGATGATGGCATTGCGCGCCGCAATATGTGCATCTTCCAGCATCTCCTTGGCGCGGTTCACCGGCCCACAGGGAATGCCATTCTCTTCGCAAGTTGCCAGCACATCTGCCATTGTGCGCTGTTTCGTCCAGTTCGAGATCATTTCATCCAGTTCCAACTGGTTCTCGCCGCGTGCATCATGCGTTGCGTAGCGTGCATCGTCAGACCATTTCGTTCCGCACATGGCCGAGAGGCGGCGGAACAGGGAGTCCTGATTGGCGCCGATGATGACCATGCCATCGCTGCATGGATAGACGCCCGACGGCGCAATCCGCGGCAGGATCGGCCCGCTGCGCTCGCGCGTATGCCCCATCAGGGCGTATTCGGGGATCAGGCTCTCCATGAAGGCCATGACGGTTTCGTAGATTGCCGCATCGACCACCTGCCCCTTCCCCGATTTCTCGCGGGCAAACAGCGCCATCATCGTGCCGAGCGCGGCGAATGTGCCCGTCATCGTGTCACCGAGCGAAACTCCGGCCCGCGCCGGCAACCGGTCCGGCTCGCCGATCAGGTAGCGCAGGCCGCCCTTGGCTTCACCCACGCTGGCATAACCTGCCTTGTGGCTTTCCGGTCCCGTCTGGCCATAGCCGGAGACGCGCGTGATCACGAGGCGGGGATTGAGTTCGTGCAGCACGTCTGGTCCAAGTCCCCAGCGTTCCAGTGTGCCCGGCCGGAAATTCTCGACCAGAACATCGGCGGTCTTCACCAGTTCGCGCAGGATCGCCTGCCCCGCCTCGACGCGGAGGTTCAGGGTCAGGGATTTCTTGTTGCGACCTATGATCGGCCAGAACAGGCCGATGTCATCCTTCTTGACCGCGCCCCAGCCCCGGGCCGGGTCCGGCAAGCCGGGCGCCTCGACCTTGATCACTTCGGCGCCGAAGTCACCGAGTAATTGTCCACAGAAGGGGCCAGCGATCAGCTGACCGAGTTCGATGACGCGCAGGCCATCCAGGGGGCGTTTGGAGTCTGTCATTTGTCCTCAATGCACATTACATAGGCATCATGACAAGACGCATCGACATTGTAGAAGTCGGCCCGCGCGACGGGCTGCAGAATGATCCGGCCGACCTGACGACCGAACAGAAGCTGGAATTCATTGCCCGGCTTGAAGAGGCCGGCGTTCGGCGGATGGAATCCGGCAGCTTTGTCAGCCCCAAGGCCGTGCCCAAAATGGCGGATTCTGCTGCGGTCTTTGCAGGCGTCGACCGATCAAAGCCGACGCGCCATATCGCGCTGGCCCTGAACGAAAAAGGCGTTCGTCGCGCGATCGACGCCAAGGCTGACGAGATCAATTTTGTGCTCGTGGCCTCGGAAGCCTTCGGCATGCGCAATCAGGGCATGACCCCGCAGGACAGCGCGGACGCCCTGCTGCAGATTGCCCCGCTCGTACTTGAAGCAGGCATCCCTCTGTCCGCCACGATATCGGTTGCCTTCGGGGATCCGTTCGACGGCGAAGTCGACATCAAGTTGGTCGGCAATCTCGCCGCGCAGGCCCAGCGCGCGGGCGTCAGCGAACTGGCGCTGGGTGACACGATTGGTGTGGCCGACCCGTGGGATGTCCGCAAACGGATCGAGCGCGTGCGCATGGAAGCACCGGATGTCTATTTGCGCATGCACTTCCACGACACACGTGGCGCAGCGCTCGCCAATGTCGCGGCCGCCATTGATTGCGGGGTCGATGTCATCGATGCCAGCTGTGGCGGCATTGGCGGCTGTCCGTTTGCCCCGGCGGCGACAGGCAATGTGGCCACCGAGGATGTGGTCTACATGCTGGAGCGCGGCGGCTTCGAAACTGGACTGGACCTGAGCAAGCTGATCGAGACATCGCATTGGCTGGAAAAAGTGTTGGGGCACCCGATTGCGTCGTCACTCAGCAAGGCGGGCGGATTTCCCACTTGACCCTACTTCTTCGGGCCCTTCACTTCAGTAAGGGTCGTCGCCTTCACGGCCCGGCCGAGATCGACTTTCTTGCCATAGCTTGGCGCGCCGCTGGTGGCGCCTGAGACGGCGCTGCCGCCGCGCACAGTCTTGTTCGTCAGAGGCGGAATAGCCATCGCCTTGGGCTCTGGCGCGTTCTCGTCGAACAGGCTAGCCAATTGCTCCGTCATCGCACCACCGAGCTGTTCGGCGTCCACAATCGTAACGGCGCGTTTGTAGTAACGTGTCACGTCATGGCCGATGCCGATGGCGATCAGCTCCACAGGGCTCTTGGTTTCAATCTCTTCGATCACCTGCCGCAGATGGCGTTCGAGGTAGTTGCCGACATTCACGTTCAGTGTGGAATCGTCCACCGGCGCGCCGTCAGAAATCACCATCAGGATCTTGCGCTGTTCCGGTCGCCCCAGCATCCGGTCATGCGCCCATAGCAAGGCCTCGCCGTCGATATTTTCCTTCAGCAGACCTTCGCGCATCATCAGGCCGAGGTTCCGGCGCGCCCGGCGCCATGGCGCGTCAGCCTGTTTGTAGACGATATGGCGAATGTCATTCAGGCGCCCCGGTCCGGCGGGCTTGCCGGCCTTGACCCAGTCCTCCCGCGAAAGGCCACCCTTCCACGCCTTGGTCGTAAAGCCGAGGATCTCCGTTTTCACGCCGCAGCGCTCCAGTGTGCGGGCCAGAATGTCCGCACATAGCGCCGCCACCATGATCGGCCGGCCGCGCATGGAACCGGAATTATCCAGCAATAGCGTCACAATCGTATCGCGGAACTCCGAATCATCTTCCTGCTTGAAGGAGAGCGGCGCTGTCGGGTCGGTGATCACACGCGTCAGGCGGGCCGTATCCAGCACGCCCTCTTCAAGATCGAAGCTCCAGGAGCGGTTCTGCTGTGCCATCAAACGTCGCTGCAGCTTGTTGGCAAGTTTGGACACCGCGCCCTGCAGTCCCTGTAACTGGTGATCGAGATAGGCGCGCAGCCGCGTCAGTTCCTCAGCGTCACAGAGGTCTGGCGCATTGGCGACTTCATCATTCTCGCGCGTGAAGACATTATAGTTGAACCGGTCGCGATCATCGCCATCCTTGAAGTTCGGGCGCAGCGGCTTGGTCCCGTCCTCATCATCATCAGGCGTGTCATCGGCCTCGGCGTCGACATCCATGTCGACGCTGACATTGGATTCCTCGCCCTCCATTTCCTCGGTGTCGCCCGCATCCATCTGCTCGGCGGAAGAACCCATCTGCTCTTCGGACTCCATGTCCTGATCGCCTTCAGAGGGCTGTTCATTCTCTTCGGACTGTTCCGAATCGTCCTGTTCCTGCGTTTCCACGTCTTCGCCCGGCGCATCGGAGGCGGTCAGGTCCCGGATCATATCGCGTACTGTGCGTGCAAAGCCGGGTTGATCGTGCAATTGCGCGATCAGACGGTCAATTGCACCCCCAGTTTCGGCTTCGACCCGTTCGCGCCAGACATCGGCCACGCGTTTCGCGCTGTCCGGCAAGGCGCGCCCGGTCAGCTTCTCGCGCAGCAGAAATTCGAGCGCCGGCGCGAGCACCGCCTCAGCGTCTTCTGCGCCCATCGCGAACTCGCCGGACTGGCAGCGATGGTCCAGGACAGCGTCGAGATTGTCGGCCGTACCGCGCATGGCATTGGCGCCCAGGCTTTCGATGCGCGCCTGTTCAGCCGCGTCATAGACCTTGCGGGGCAAATCCCCGCCGGGACGATGCGCGAAATGTGCCTCAGCATTGTGGTGCGCACGACGCAGGGCAATGGCATCTGCCTCGCCGCGAATGCGCGCAGCGATATGGGGTTCCAGCTGTTGTGGCGGCGTGCGCAGAGTGATCGTCTCACCGTCCCCGCCCACATCATTGCCAAAGCCGACCTCGACATCACGGTCTGCACTCATCGCTTTCGTGGTGGTGGCCAGCGCCTGCTTGAACAATTCCTGAGGAGAGGTGTCTTTGGACATGGCTGTGACTTAGCGCGGGGCTCCGGCTCAGGCGACCCTCACCATGAGGGCGCTTTCAGGCAGTTCCTCGGCGAAGCAGCGCTGGTACATTTCGGCCACCAGAGGCCGCTCCAGCTCGTCGCACTTGTTCAGGAACGTCATCCGGAACGCATGGCCAAGATCACCAAAGATGGCGAAGTTTTCAGCCCATGTGATCACGGTCCGCGGGCTCATCACTGTGGAGAGGTCGCCGCTCATGAACGCGTTCCGGGTCAGGTCGGCCAGCGTCACCATCTTGGCGAGCGTGTCTTCATCCACGCCCGTGGCCTTGGACTTCACGATCTCCACTTCAGCATCATGTTCCAGATAGTTCAGCGTGGTCACGATGCTCCACCGGTCCATCTGGCCCTGGTTCAGCTGTTGCGTGCCGTGATAGAGGCCGGTCGTATCGCCGAGGCCGACCGTGTTGGTCGTGGCGAACAGGCGGAAATACGGATTTGGCTCGATGACGCGGTTCTGGTCGAGCAGGGTCAGCTTGCCGCTGGCCTCCAGCACGCGCTGGATCACGAACATCACGTCCGGCCGGCCGGCATCATACTCGTCGAACGTGATCGCCACAGGGCGCTGCAAGGCCCAAGGCAGGATGCCTTCGCGGAATTCGGTGATCTGCGCGCCATCCTTCAGGACAATGGCATCCTTGCCGACCATGTCGATCCGGCTGACATGGCTGTCGAGATTGACCCGGATCATCGGCCAGTTCAGGCGCGCGGCCACCTGTTCGATATGGGTCGATTTCCCTGTGCCGTGATAGCCTTGCACCATGACGCGGCGATTGTGCTGAAATCCTGCCAAGATCGCCATTGTCGTCTGAGGATCGAAGCGATAGGCCTCGTCAATCGCTGGCACATATTCTGTGCGTGTCTTGAACCCATGTACGACCATGTCCGTGTCGAGGCCGAAAACCTCGCGAACATTGATTTCTACGGTCGGCTCCATGCCGTCCAGCACATCGGTATCACTCATCACAGTCATGGCATGCGTCTCGTCATCTATTGCATTGATGGACCTATCACACCTGACGCTTCCGCCAAGCGTGACATAGGGTCAAATGTGGGTTTGGTCCGCCGCGCGGCAACTCATTCAGCAGCTTGCCAGACGATTTCCCCGCCAATGATGGTCATTCGGGCCTGTGCATCAAGGATTTCAGCGGCAGGAATCGTCATCAAATCCCGGTCGAAGACGGAGAAATCCGCAATCTTGCCGACTTCGATCGTGCCGAGGTCATCCTCCTGGAAAGCTGCAAAGGCAGCGGCGGACGTGAACAGGGCCAGCGCCTGGTCCCGCGAGAGGGCCTGTTCAGGGTGCCACCCCTCCCCCGCATTACCGTCGAGGTCCTGCCGGGCCACCGCCGCATAGAATTCGATCAGGGGTGAGCCGACTTCAACCGGCGCGTCCGAGCCGCCAGCGACCACGGCGCCTCCGGCCAGCATGTCCTGCCAGGCATATGCGCCGGCCAGCCGATCCAGACCGAGACGTGAGGGGGCGAACTTCAAATCGCCAATCGCATGAGATGGCTGCATGGAGGCAATCAGACCCAGCTCTCCGACGCGCGCGACATCCTGCGGCGCGAAGATCTGCGCATGTTCAATCCGCCAGCGTAGCTCATCGCCATTCCCCAGCGCCTCGAAGGTTTCGAGAATGTGCCGGTTCGCAAGGTCCCCAATGGCATGGATGGCCAACTGGACGTCTGCGCCCTTGGCTTTCATCATCAAGTCGTGGAGCGACTCCGTATCGAGCAAGGAGAGACCATTGGTATCCGGCTGGTCTGAATAGGGTGCGATCAACAGGGCGCCCCGGCTGCCAAGGGCGCCGTCCATATAGAGTTTCACAGCACGATTTGTGACCGTGTCGGTCTCGAACTTCCGGGACTCCGCCACTTCGAAGGCGTCCACGTCGAAGGCATTGTAAACGCGCAGCGGCAGGCGCCCTTCCCCGTCGAGGCGGGCCATGATGGGCGCCTGGGATGCGCTGACGCTCATATTGTGAACGCCCGTCCAGCCCCGGCTGGCATAGGTATTGGCGCCAACCTCCAGGGCCGTCTCGACATCTTCTTCCGTTGGGGCCGCAAGCAGCTGGAAGACAGGGCCCATCGCATTGTCGATCACAATGCCCGTCGCTTTGCCGCTGTCATCCCGCTCCACCCGGCCGCCCGAAGGGTCTTCGGTCAGATCGTAAATGCCGGCCGCCTTCAGCGCGGACGTGTTGGCCACGAGGGCATGGCCATCCGCGCGCGTATAGATCACCGGATTATCTGGGCTGACCGCGTCGAGGTCTGCGGCGGAGGGCATGCGCCCTTCCGGCCAGCCGGTCTCGATCCAGCCGCGCCCGAACAGGATTTCGCCAGGAGCCTTGCCCTGGATCTCTGCCTCGGTGCGGGTGACAAGTTCATCTACGGAGGCGGTGCCTTCCAGGTTAAGCGTCAGTTCGCGCTGGCCAATCCCCATCAGGTGCGCATGGGCATCGGTGAATCCCGGAAACATGACTGCGCCTCCGAGATCAACAATCGTGACCTCGTCTTCGCTCCAGTCGGCCGAGGCGGGCGGCACAATGGCAACGATCCGGCCATCAGGCCCGACGACCACCGCGTCAGCGGTGGGCTGGTCAGCGACCCCGGTGTAAATTGTGCCCCCAGTAAAGACGGTAAGCGCTTGCGTCTCATCCGTTTCAGATTGCGGAGCCCCGCCCGGCTGGCATGCTGCCAGAACCCCCAACGCCAGTGCAAAACCCAATACCCGCATGATCACATTCCCTCCAAGACGGGACCATGTGTGGCACGCACGGGCGCCCGCTGCCAGATTATGGACGTAAAAAAGCGCGCGCAGCCTGTGCCGCGCGCGCTTTCAAATCTCATCAGCCCAAAAGGTCCAGACCTCAGGCGACAGCTTTCTTTTCGATGTCGCGCTTGATCTTCAGGGCCTTGGAAGACAGGGCATCTTCCTTTGCCTTCGCCAGGAACGCATCCAGGCCGCCGAGCTTGTCGACAGTGCGCAGGGCTTTCGCCGCGATGCGCATGCGGAAATTCTGGCCCAGTGCATCGGAATGCAGCGTAACCTGTACGAGGTTAGGGCGGAAAATCCGCTTGGTTTTCATTTGCGAGTGGCTCACATTGTGGCCAGTCATCGGCTTGGTGCCGGTAAGTTCACATTCGCGGGACATGGCCTCGCTCCGAATAGGTCTATAGGGATCTCGAAGGCGCGTCGTTACAGGGCAGATGGCCCCCGTGTCAACTCTGAGGATCAGGCATTTCGGCAGTTTTCCGGTTGCAGGTGTCATCCGCTGTCATACTTGTTGAATGCAAACCCCATCCGAATGAGGCATGATCAGGGCATGGCTGTTCAGGTGGTGTTGGAGAAGACGGGGTATAGGGGATGTTGTAACCTAGTGCTCCGGAAAGGATTCTGGTTCAGATGAAACGCGCTTTCCTTCTTGCCTCTGCTGCAGGACTCGCCCTCGCTGGTTTTTCAGCTGCCGATACGGCCCCAAGCAGTGCGGCCCCCGCTGTCCTTGCCAATGTTAAGGCCGGTGAGGCCACACGCATGGTCTATGAACTGGAGGCGAAAGCCTATGTCTTGTTCATCCCGGCAACCGGCCGGGCCCATTTCGATGTCGAGATGCGCCCCGATACCTACAGTATCAAATCACGCGTCAAGGTGACCGGCATCGCCGACTGGTTCGTGAATTACGACATGCACCTGCAGGCCTCCGGCTATACGCGCGGCGACGAGCTGAAGACCTATAATTACGTGTCGCAGAACCGGGACGGTAAAAAGAACCGCCGGGTCAATCTGACAATCACGGATGACGATTTCTCGATGACTGCCAATCCGGTCTTCGGGAATCTGGGCGAACCCCCGGCCACGGTTGAGCAGGTCCTCAAGACGAATGACCCGATTACCGCGCTCATCACATTCGCGCTCGAGCCCCGCGCGCCAGGTGCTGACCCGTGCGGCGGTCCGATCCGTCTGTTCGATGGTCGCCAGCTGACCTATCTGCACCTTGAAAATGCCGGCACGAAACAGATTGATGTGAAGGCTTGGTCTGGTGAAGCCATCGAGTGTCACATCACGATGGAAAAGGTCGCTGGCTACAAGAAGGACAAGTCTGACAATGACAATCTGTCAGGCATCGACGGCCCGCTACGCATGTGGCTCGCACCCCTGCCAAATGGTGCGACCGTTCCGGTGAAAATCCAGGCCGATACAGACAAGATCGGCAAAGTCACCCTTCAAGCCTCGAAACTCTATTTTGAGCCGGTTGTAACATCAGAAGCCGCGCTGAATTCTGACGGCGGCTAAACTCGTTACTTTTCGATGGGCAGGCTTCGCAGCGCATCGATCAGCTCAGACATGTCTTCTGGAAGAGGCGCTTCGAACCGAAGCGCCTCTTTCGTTATGGGATGTACAAAGCCGAGCACAGCGGCGTGCAAGGCCTGACGGGGAAAGGCGCGCGCCGCATTGGTTCCCGCAATGTGCGCATCGCTTTGCCCATGGACTGTAATCCCCTTGTGACGTCCATAAACCGGATCACCAATCAGCGGTGCGCCGATATGCGCCATATGCACCCGTATCTGGTGGGTCCGGCCAGTTTCCAGCTGGCATTCCATCAGCGCCGCTGCAGGCAGCCGAGTGCCCTTGTCTCTGGTCCCGAACGTTTCGAGTGCCCGGTAGTGCGTGACGGCGTTGCGGCCAACACCGCTTTCAGGGTTACGCACCACCGCCATCTTCTTCCGGTCTGCAGTGGACCGGGCGATCGGCATGTCCACCGTACCCGACAATGGCCGCGGCGCGCCGCGCGTCACCGCAAGGTATTTGCGTTCAATATCGTGTTTCTGGAACAGTTCAGACAGGCCGAGATGCGTCGCCTCGGTCTTGGCCGCGACCAGAACGCCGGTCGTCAGCTTGTCGATCCGGTGAACAATGCCCGGCCGCTCTACCCCGCCAATTCCCGAGAGTTGTCCCCGGCAATGATGGAGCAGCGCGTTGACCAATGTGCCGTCCCAGCTGCCGGGTGCCGGGTGGACTGCCATACCGGATGGCTTGTTGATGAGGATCAGGTGCTCGTCCTCAAACAGGACGTCGAGCGGGATGTCTTCCGGGTCTGGTGTTGCAGGAACAGGCTCCGGCAGCTTTATCAGATAGCTGGCACCGGCGACGGCACTGCGCTTCGGGTCCAGCACGGCCTCCCCGTCGAGCGTAACCGCGCCTTCAAGAATCAACGCTTTCACGCGCGAGCGCGACAATTGCTCAGCCTTTGAGGCGAGAAAAGTATCAAGCCGGGTGCCGGTATCGTCCGCAGTAGCAGTAATTTTCAGGGTGTCCATTGTGGCGCTTATAGACGAACTTCCGTCTGATCGTCATGCTATTGTCAACAGACCGGACTAGGGGAGGTTCGGAACACGGGAGAGAACCATGACCAAGATCACTCGACGCGGCCTGCTGGGCGCTGCTGCTACCGGAACCCTGAGTGTTGCCGCCTGCGCAACCACGGCTACCAATGTTGCGCCAAAGCCGGCGCCATATGCGGGCGAGGTTGAGTTCCTCCATGGAGTCGCATCCGGTGACCCACTCAGTGATCGTGTCATTATCTGGACCCGCGCCACCCCCAAGACCGGCACTGGCCCGATCCCTGTCTCCTACAGCGTTACCGATCCCGAAAATCCCTCCGCCCCACCTATCACCGGCACAGCTATGGCAAGTGCATCGCGAGATTATTGCGTGAAGGTCGACGTTGCCGGGCTCAAGCCGGGCAAGGCCTATTCCTACGCCTTCAGCGTTGCGACCGAAGCGGGCAATGTCGACTCGCCGGAAGGTCGCCTGAAAACAACGGCGCTTCATGGGGACGCCCCCGTGCGCATGGGCGTAGTTTCCTGCTCAAACTGGCAGTTTGGATATTTCAACGCCTATGAAGCGTTGTCGAAGGAAGAAGACCTCGACGTCATTCTTCATCTTGGTGACTATCTGTACGAATATGGCGTGGATGGTTACGGAGCTGAAGTGGCGACCGAGATTGGCCGCGTTCATGATCCGATCACGGAGATGGTCACGCTCGCCGATTACCGCATGCGCCACGCGCAATACAGGAGCGACCCTGCCCTGCAGGCTGCACATGCGCTCGCGCCATGGATTTGCACATGGGATGATCATGAAAGCACAAACAATTCCTATCGGACGGGCGCTCAGAATCACAATCCTGAAGAAGGCGAAGGCGATTGGTCGGATCGCAAACAGGCTGCCATTCAAGCCTACTTCGAGTGGATTCCATTGCGTGAGCCCGCTGCGGGTGAAATCACATCCGCCGTCTGGCGGAGTTTCACCTTTGGCGATGTCGCCACCATCCATGCCCTGGAAAGCCGCCTGACGGGGCGCTCACCCGATGTCAGCTGGTTTGATGCGCTCACCGGCGTTACCGACCAGGACGTCATGATGCAACGCGTCGCCGAGACCCTGGAGACAATCAATGATCCAGCCCGCACCATACTTGGATCAGAGCAGGAAGCCTGGCTGTCCAGCGAGCTCAAAAGCTCGGTCGAGCGCGGCAAGGCCTGGCAGGTTCTCGCCAACCAGGTCGTGATGGCCCGGACAAAACTGCCGAATTTCCAGGAAACTCTGACGCCTGAACAACTCGCCGCGCAAGACAACGGCTTTGTCCAGACCATGGTTGGCTTTTCAGCGCTGGGCCTGCCATTCAATCTAGATGCGTGGTCCGGGTTCCCTGCTGCTCGCGAACGGCTCTACGCGGGCGCCGCTGCGGCAGATGCGAAACTGATCACACTGGCAGGAGACACACACACGGCCTGGGTGAACACACTCTATGACGCCGAGGGTGGCAAACGCGGCGTCGAGTTCGGGTGCACCTCGATCACTTCACCGGGCACAGGCGCCTACATTAAGGGAATCCCCGATCTGGGCGAACAATTCGCCGACGCAAACCCGGAAGTGAATTGGCACGATCCGTTCAATCGTGGTTACACAATCGTCACCCTGTCGAAGGACACGGCGCGCGCAGAGTATCGCACCGTGTCGAACATCCTGAGCCGCGACTATGCGGTTGAAACGGTAGCTGTGTACGAAACAAGCCAGGAAAATGGTACACTGAGCGATCTGGTAAGCGTCGCCTAGTCGAGGATACCGGCGAGGCTGGAGCGCCCACCGTCCAGCTTCAGCAGCTCGCCGGTAACAATGGCAGCTTCTGGAGAAGACAGGTACCGGGCAGCATCTGCAATTTCATCAGCAATCGCGGCACGTCCCAGCGGGGTGCGTCGGGTTGTCCAGCTTTCAATACGCTCTTCACGAGGGCGGATGGCGATGATGCCGTTGACGCGTATTTGTTGTTCAGCCAGTTCCACAGCGCCGGCCTTGATGACACCCAGTACGGCAGATTGTGTAATCGTCTCAGTGAACCGTCCTGGCATGGTTGCCATGGCCGAATAGGACAGGACGAACGTGACGGCCCCCTTCTGGCGGATGCGTTCAACACCAGACTCAGGCAGGTCTTCTTGCTCAGAAATCCGTTCGGAAAAGACCTTCAATGCCAAGGCCGCGCCGCGTGTGGCCTTGGCCACCGCCTTGTCGAATTTCTCCTGCGCGAAGTCTTCCAGTGAATCTGCAGCTTCAATATCCGGAATGACGATCAGATTGTCGACTCGGCCAAACGCCTCGACCGCTACGGTTAGCGCGTTGCGCAGACCGAGCCGCGTATGCAACTCACCATGATGGAGCAATACTTCGTCTGGCACAGCGTTACGTGAGGCGGCTATCCGGTCATCAGAAGGGTCAGCGGCGACGACATGATGACCAAACTTGCTGAACCGACGGGCGACAGCGTCTCCAACCTCACGGCCGAGACCCAGGATGACCGTGACGGGCTGAGCCATAGCCCCTAGGCCCTGGTATCTGTTGTTGGATCAGCGACAGGTCGGCTACGCCTTGTGCGGATGTCATCTCCGACCACGGACAGACGGTCGTTCAGCCGGTGTAGCGCTGCCAGAATTTCGGCCAACAAGCGTACGACGATGTAAAGAAAGCCGAGTACAGCCAAACTGGCGACGATACGTCCGATTCCATGGAAGACATGGCCGCTGAAGATCTGTCCCAACCCTGATAGCACAGCGAACGCTGCGGCTATGAGGAACAGTATGGCGAGGACGCCCGTAGCCTGTTTGACGGCTCCAAGCGTCATCGCTCTTTCCTGATCAAAGATCTCGCGCATGCGTTTTCCTTATGCCTGCTGAAATTCAGGCTAGGGCACAAAGATGAAGGCGAGGTTTCGAGGCCCTAGCTCGCTTCCAACACGTGAAGCTGTTGCTTGATCTGCAGTTTTTCGCGCTTAAGGCGTTTTAATCGAAGGGCATCTGCCGACGGTCGTTTCTGTTCCTCGTGGATAATCTCGTCGAGTTTGCGGTGCTTGTTGGCGAGCTCATTGATCCGGCCTTTAAGCGACATGGCAGTCTCCTTCTTGCTGTTAAGTTGTTGTGTCTTAACGGCAACAGTAAATCACAAGAGGTTGGGGTCGTCACGGGGGGCGGCCCCCGGAATCGCGCTCAAACGCGTGAATTATTGTTTACCTGCCTGCTGGCTGGTTTTCCTGCGCGCTTTCTGGGCGAACATCGCCTGGTCGGCCAGTGCCAGCAGGCTTTCAGCGTTCTGGCCCACCTGCCATTCGACCACACCACAGGACGCGCCGATCCGGACTCCCGGATGGGCATCATCGCCATCACTCCGCACCACCAGCTGGTCGACTTCATGTGTGAGCTGCTCTGCCTTCAGCCGGCTGTCGTCCACATTGGCCTGCGCCAAAACGATTCCGAATTCATCCCCGCCTAGTCTGCCCACGATATCGGTCTCGCGCGTATGGCGCAGCAACAGCTCCGCGATACGGATCAGCACCTCATCGCCCGCCGCATGCCCGAACACGTCATTGACCTGTTTGAAGTGGTCGAGATCGATATAGATCATCGAAAGCGGTGTTCGGAACCGCGCCGCAAGGGCGATTTCACGCCGGATCTCTCGTTCGAAGGCCCGCCGGTTGAAGACGGGACACAGTGCGTCATTGTCGGCGAGTGAAATCGCCTCATCAAGCGCGTCTCGCAACTCATCTGCGTCTTCGCGCAAAACCAACACTTCATCACAGAGGGCTTCAATGGCGGCGCGGGCCCTGAAATCCAATGCTGACAGGTCAACGCCCAGCACATTCAGCAGTGCCAATCGTTCCGTCGCCTTTGGAGTGTAGAAGTCGTCCGCCATGTCGGAAGGTTAAGCAAATATTACGCCGAGATACAGTCATTCCTGCCGCGTGAGCCAACACGCTGGCAGTTGACGCCGCAACCCGCTTACTTATGTTGCGCGCTTTCCAGCGGCGAGGCTTCCCATGACGGACACAGATTCCCCACAGGTCGGCATTATTATGGGTAGCCAGTCTGACTGGCCAATCATGAGGTTGGCCGCCGAGATCCTCGAGGAACTGGGTGTTACGCACGAAACCCGCATCGTGTCCGCCCACCGCACACCTGACCGATTGGTTGAGTATGCAAAATCCGCGCGCGGACGCGGCATGAAGGTCATTATCGCTGGCGCTGGCGGCGCTGCCCATCTGCCCGGCATGGCCGCGTCGATGACCCCCCTTCCCGTGCTTGGTGTGCCAGTTCAGTCGCGGGCCTTGTCCGGCATGGATAGCCTGCTTTCCATTGTCCAGATGCCGAAAGGTGTGCCCGTCGGCACGCTGGCCATCGGTGAGGCTGGCGCGACGAATGCCGGACTGCTGGCTGCGTCGATCATCGCCCTTCAGGATCCTGTCGTCGCAGACAAGCTGGATGCGTTCCGCCAGGCCCAGACGGACAAGATTGGCGAGTCTCCAGAGGCATGACGATGATCGCGCCCGGTCGCACCATCGGGATACTGGGCGGCGGCCAGCTCGGCCGTATGCTGGCTAGCGCCGCGAACCAGCTTGGCTTTGATGTCCACATTTTTTGCCCGGAAACGGACTCCCCGGCGTCGCGCGGTGCGCGCAAGACTTGGAATGCCGATTACCTCGACGCCGATGCAATGCGTGAATTCGCAAAATCCTGCGATGTCGTCACACTCGAGTTCGAGAACATCCCGGTCGAAGCAACAGACCTGATTGCGTCATGCGGAGTCGCGCTGCATCCCGGGCCCAGATCTCTCGCCATCTCGCAGGACCGCGCCGAAGAGAAGGCATTCCTGAACCGGATCGGCATTCCAACAGCGCCCTACGAAGTCATTGAGTCGGCAGCTGACATTCCTCCTGCCCTGAAGCGTGTCGGGGGCACGGGCGTGCTGAAGACCCGCCGCGATGGATACGATGGCAAGGGGCAGACTTGGGTCCGTGCGGCTGACGAGGCCCAGGCGGCATGGTCCGCCATTGGAGAGGCCCCAGCAGTGCTGGAAGCAGCCATCCCCTTCGAGTGTGAAATTTCAGTCATTGTCGCCCGTTCCAGCGCCGGTCAAACGCTGAGTTGGGCACCCCCACGCAACATGCATGAAGACGGCATTCTGGCCCGGTCGGTCGCGCCATCCGGTCTCAGCAAAGCCGTTGAAACCGAAGCCCGCGAAAAGGCCATGAAACTGGTCGACGCCCTCGACCATGTCGGCGTCCTCACCCTTGAATTCTTTGTACTTTCAGACGGGACGCTTCTGGCCAACGAGTTCGCCCCAAGGGTTCACAATTCCGGTCATTGGACACCGGAAGCCTGCCAGACAGGCCAGTTCGAACAGCATATCCGCGCCATCTGCGGCTGGCCCCTCGGCGATACCCGCCGCCTCCATGACGCAGAAATGCGAAATCTGATCGGTAATGAAGGCTTGGTTGACCCGACGAAGCTGAACGCCGATGAGACTCTGACCCTGTATGGAAAGAGAGACGCCCGACCCGGCCGCAAGATGGGACACATCACGCGCCGGATTGCTCCCAGAAAGGACTGAATGCATGCTGCTTCCCGTTTCGACCTGGACTGACATCGAAACCTGGCTGAAGACGTCCAAGACCATCGTCATCCCGATTGGCTCCATGGAGCAGCACGGGCCGAATGGTTTCATCGGGACGGATGCGCTGTGCCCTGAAATCATTGCCCGCGAAGCCGAAAAGCTAGCGCCGGAGGACATGCTGGTCGGCCCAACCTTCAGTGTCGGCTGTGCCCAGCACCATCTCGGCTTTCCCGGCACGATCACGTTGCGCCCCTCAACCATGATCGCTGCAATGGCGGACTGGACCGAAAGCCTGATGCGGCACGGCTTTGAGCGTATCTACTGGCTGAACGGCCATGGAGGAAACATCGCCACGATTGAAGCGGCCTTCTCTGAAATTCACGCCCGGCGCAGCTTTGACCCGCGCGGCGAGGACAATCGTCACGGCCTGAGTTTGAAACGTCGCGACTGGTGGGATTTCAAATCCGTCATGTCCTTGTGCAACCAGCTCTACCCGGTCGGTCATGGCAGCCACGCCACCGCATCGGAAGTTTCGGTGACATATTACGGCTACCCCGATCATGCCCGCACAGATGTGGAAATGACGCCAAAAATCGCCCCGAACGGCAAGATTGGTGATGCCGTGCAATATCGCCGCGACTTCCCGGATGGCCGTATCGGATCTGACCCCACGCAATCGAACGTGGAAGACGGCGGAAAGATCGTGGCAGCCGCTGCGCAGGCGGTGCTGGACGAGGTACGCCGCTTCTCCGCATAGAGCGGGTCGCTTCTACGTTAGGCCACTGGCCAGACTCGCCGAAGAACGGTATCACGAGGCTCCCGGGAAAGGATCTGTCGCGAAGAATGCTGGACATTCAGAAGCTGGAAAAATCCTTTGGTGAAAAGCGGGCCGTGCAGGGCCTGTCCTTCACCGTAGAAAAGGGAACCGTGCTCGGTTTTCTCGGCCCGAACGGGGCGGGAAAGTCGACCACGATGCGTATGATCGCGGGTGTGTTGGAGCCGGACTCCGGCGACGCCACGATTGACGGAAAGTCAATCGTCTCAGCCCGTCGCGAGGCACAGGCCGCTTTGGGCTACCTGCCCGAGGGCGCGCCGCTATATGACGACATGACCCCACCAGAATTCCTCGCCTTCATGGCGGCTGCTCGGTCCCTCCCCCGGTCCGAACGTAAATCGGCAATCGAACGCGCCATTGCGGACTCTCGTATTTCCACCGTTTGCGGACAAAGGATCGGATCGCTCTCCAAGGGCTATCGCCGCCGTGTCGGCCTGGCCGGCGCCATCCTGCATGATCCACCCGTCTTGCTGCTGGACGAGCCCACCGATGGCCTAGACCCCAACCAGAAGCGAGCTGTGCGCGCCCTGATCGCGCGTATGGCGCCGCGCAAGGCGATTGTCATCTCCACGCACACGCTGACCGAAGTTCCGGCCATGTGCACACGCGCCATTGTTGTGGATCGCGGCCGTATTGTTGCCGACGAGACGCCCGAAGGCCTGTTGAAGCAATCTGCAGATGGCACGCTTGAAAGCGCGTTTACGCGGCTAACCGACCAGGCAGAGGCCGAATCCGCATGAACCGGTTCCGTCAACAATTCGACAGTTTCCTGCCGACCTTCCGGCGCGAGCTTGGCGCATACTTCGCAACACCTATGGCCTATGTTTTCCTCGCCGTGTTCCTGCTCTCTATTGGCATGTTCACATGGGAGGCCGCCCGCTTCTTCGATACAGGCACTGCAGACCTGTCCCCGTTCTTCGTCTGGCATCCCTGGATCTACATGATCTTCCTGCCAGCGCTCGCAATGCGCCTCTGGGCAGACGAAACCAGCGCAGGCACTGACGAGCTGCTTCTTTCACTCCCCCTCGGCATGCCGGGCCTGGTGCTGGGAAAGCTCTGCGCCGCATGGACCGTCGCGGCTGTCGGGCTGGTCCTGACGCTACCCATGTGGATCACCGTCAATTATCTCGGCAATCCGGACAATGCTGCCATCGCGCTGACCTATTTTGTCAGCCTTCTGATGGCTGGCTCCTACCTTTCCATTGGGGCCGCTATCTCCGCCCTCACCCGCAGTCAGGTGACCGCCTTTGTTATGAGTGTTGTCGTGGCCTTCGTGTTCACCGCCGCCGGATGGCCTTTGGTCTTGTCTGGGGTGAAGAGCCTGTTCGGCGCGGGCTTTGCCGACCTGGTGGCCCAGTTCTCGTTCCTGTCGCATTTTGAGGCTGCGCAGCGCGGCGTGCTGGAATTGCGCGCTGTGCTGTTCTTCGTCGGCTTCATGACGCTGTGGACCATCCTCAACGGCCTGTGGGCATCTCGTCAGAGGCTCGGCTGACATGAAGGCGAAACACTACCTCATCATCGCAACAGCGCTCACGGCAATCATTTTCGTTGCGGCAAACCTTCTTGTACAGAAGGTCTTCACTGGCGCGCGCATCGATTTTACCGAGAACAATCTCTACACACTCTCGGACGCGACAAAGTCGACATTGAAGACCGTGGCAGAACCAGTCGATCTGACTTTTGTCTACACACGTAGCGCCGGGCAGGATTTCCCGGCCATCCGCGCCTATGCCGCGCGTGTACGCGAATTGCTGCAAGTCTATGAGAGCCAGTCCGATGGCAATGTCCGCGTGACCGAGATCGACCCCCTTCCCTTCTCGCCGGCTGAAGACCAAGCGCTCGCCGCGGGCATCACTGCGATCGATACAAACGGCAGCGATCCGCTCTATTTCGGCATCATCGGTCGCAACTCAATTGACGACCAGCGGGTCATTCCCTTCCTCGCACCCGAACGGGAGGTGACACTAGAATACGACCTGACCCGTATGGTTGCGCGGCTGGACGATCCAGATCCGCCCAGAGTCGGGATCCTGTCTTCGCTGCCCGGCATGACCGCACCCGGAGGTGAAGGTGGGTACACGCTCCTGCGCGACATACACAAATCGTTCGATGTCGAACCAATCGCGGAAACTTTTCAGTCATTGCCTGAAGACCTGGACGTCTTGCTCATCGCTCAGCCGCCACTTCTGTCCCCACGCCAGGAATGGCTGATCGACCAGTTTATCTTGCGAACAGGTCGCGCCGTGATTCTCGTGGACCCCGCTGCCAAGACGGTCGCAAGCACGGGTCCGTTCAACATGAGTGACGCGGCCACGTCCTCCTCCCTCATGGCTTGGGGAGATGCCTGGGGTGTGGAACTGTCGACCGCCGCGGTCGCTGACGCCGCCAGCGCCCTGCCCGTTCCGGTCGATACCGGTGGCGGACGCATAGAGGAACTGGCGCATCCGCTGTTTCTCGGCATACCCGCCGGAGACATGAATCAGGATGACCTGATTACCGCAGACCTCAGCCGAGCAGTCAATTTCGGAGCACCGGGAGCTTTCTCTACTGAAGACTTGGCCGCGACCCTTGAGATGACGCCCTTGCTCTCCACAGGGCCAAGCCCTTCCTTCATTGATGCATCGGACGCCATCACCGACATGGCGCCCCAGCAGGTGCTGCGTCAGTATCAAACTGAGCCAGCCCCGCTCGTCCTAGCCGCAAGACTGTCCGGCAGGCTGAGCACGGCCTTCCCGCAAGGTGCGCCGGCTTTCGATGAACCGTCCGATCCAATGCTGGCAGAGATCGCGCGCGCCGAGGCGGCAAGCGCCCTGCCCCACATTTCGCAAAGTGAAACCGATGCACAAATCGTCCTCGTCGCTGATGTCGATTTCATTGCAGATGACTTCTACATAATTCCCAACGAACAGATCGTCGTTGCCGACAATGGCGCGCTGGTCCTGAATGCGTTGGACGCACTGGCTGGGAGTGGAGAACTCTCACGCCTCCGGTCGCGTGCGCCCAGCCTGCGCCGCATGAAGCGAATAGACCGTATGCGGGAAAATGCCGAGGCGATCTATTTCCGCCAGCAATCAGCTCTGCAGGACAATCTCCAGACGGCGCAGGCGCGATTGGAAGAGTTGCAGGCCATCGGTGCAACGGATGGATTTTTCTCTGGCGACCTCGAGGCCGATCTGACCGAAGCCGAGCGTACGGAACTTTTGGACCTCCGCCAGAAGATCGTCGAGTTGCGCGCCCAATTGCGGGAAATCGAGCGCAACTACCGGCGCGACATCGACCGTCTCGAAGGCACGCTCAAAGCCATCAATATCTGGGGCGGCCCATTTCTGGTCTGTTTGATCGGACTATTCGTCTGGTATCGCCAGAAGCGGAAAGCGACAGCATGAGCGATGTGAGATCAAAACAGCGGATTCGTCGTCTCCAGATTATGGGAGGCATTGCGATTGGCCTGACTGCACTGACATTTACTGCCCATAGTCTTCACGGCCCATCTGCGCGGTCGTCTGAACGCGACGGCCAGCGGGTGATCCCCGATTTTGCCGCCATTCGCGCCGATGCCAGCGAGATTCGTGTCACCTTGTCTGATGAAGCCTACACGCTGGCCAACACGCAGGATGGCTGGAAAATGGGAGGCCCGGACGGTTATCCCATCCGCCCCGACCGGCTTGCGGAACTTGCAACGGGCCTTGAAGGCCTGAGCTGGGGCGAAGGGCGCACGCGCGATCCCGACAAGCTGAATCGTATCGGTCTTGGTGACCCGCGAGATGGCGGCACTGGTGCATTGGTCGAAATTCTTGATGAGGATGGCAAGATCACGGCCGCCCTGATTACGGGGCGCAAGGACAGCCGCGTCTATGGTCGCCTGCCAAGCGAGGAACAGGCCTTTCAGGTCAACGGGGACTTGCCGCCACTCTATAGTCATGACGCTTGGCTCGATTTCGATATTCTGGACATCAATTCAGACGCCATCTCGGCCGTAAGGCTCTTCGATTCCATGGGCGAGAGTCTGTATTTGCAGCGCTCTGTCGGATCGAGCGACCGCAGCTTTGTCCCTGGTCCGCCTTTTCAGGAATTCAGATTGGTCAGCCGTCTTGCTGCCTCTACGCCCGCCCTCGCCCTGACGCGGTTTGCACCCATTGGGGTGAAGCCAGCCAGCAAACTGCAAACGCGCACTGTCGCGCGCCATATCACCGAGACCCATGACGGGTTGGAAGTCGAGCTTCGCGCTTTCAGGGAGCCTGATGGGTATTTCGTGACCCTGCGGGCCATTGAAGCCGGCGAAGGCGCCCATCGCGGCAGCACGATCAATGACAAGGCCGAAGGCTGGGCCTATCAGCTGGCAGAGTATGACTGGAATGAATTCACGCCGCGCGTGTCCTCAATTGTGAGAGCGCCGGTCATGGCTATCGAGACCAGACAGCCTGCCCAGCCCTGATCAGGGCGCGATCACCATTGTTTCGAGAACAGGGCCGAAACCAGCTTCCTGGACAATAATCGCACAACCAGACTCACAATGCGGAACACTGAGTTCGACTGGATTTCCCAACCATGGCCCAAGTGCAGATACCCGCGTAACCGGATGAAGCATATCGGTCGTGTTGGCTTCACCGGAAAGGTAATCAACAAGCCAGATATCAGCCAGATCCGGCACTTGTCCCGACAGACGAATTTTGTCGCCGGTACGCACAAGTTGGACATCGAAATCTGACTTGTCCTGAATCTTCGCAAGCGCCCGCTCGACATAGTGGCGCTTGTTGCCTGCGCATTGTTCCTGTCCATTATAAACCGTCTGCGGCGTATAAGGGCCGCGCAATCGGAAGCGATCTGTATAGCCCCGCTGTCGATCCTTGGATTCCGTCATCGCCATCGGGTCCTTGTCGCCAAGATAGTCCCAATAGTCGACGGACCAGGTCAGCACGAGCAGATCATCGCGCTCGGCATTCACCGCTTTCAACGTTTTGTGGGCTTTTGGGCAGGCGCGGCAATTCTGGGACGCAAACAGCTCCACCAATACCGGACCTTCGGCAAAGGCGGGTGCCACCATGAGTTCCATGGCAAGCAGGAGGGAAAGCACAATTCGTATCATTTCAGTCCCAGTTTATAGAGCCAACTCCGCTCCCGTGACAGTCACAGGGATGTGAGGGCTGCAAAAAAGCCCCCACAGCACGCTGCAGGGGCCCTCTGATCAGAAATCGCGAACCGCTCAGGCTGCTGCGCGGGCGAGGTTCCGCAGCACATAGTGCAGGATGCCGCCATTGCGGTAATAGTCGAGTTCGTTCTCGGTATCGATGCGGACCGTCGTATTGGCGGTGAAGCTCGTACCATCTTCGCGTGTGATCTCCACGGCGAGCGTCTGGCGCGGCTTGATTGAATCGATTCCCTTGATGGTCACCTGCTCTTTACCGGTCAGGCCGAGCGACGCGGCACTCTCCCCGTCAGCAAATTCGAGTGGCAGAACACCCATGCCGATCAGGTTTGACCGGTGGATCCGCTCAAAACTGCCCGCGATGACGGCGCGAACGCCCAGCAGAACCGTACCCTTGGCCGCCCAGTCACGCGACGACCCATTGCCGTAAAGATCGCCAGCAAACACAACAAGCGGTGTACCTTCGGCTTCATACTTCATGGCCGCATCATAGATCGGCATCTGCTCAGCGTCCGGATAGTGTACCGTTACGCCGCCTTCGACACTCGGAACCATCTGGTTCTTGATGCGGATATTGGCGAACGTGCCGCGCATCATGACTTCATGGTTGCCGCGGCGCGAGCCGTAGGAGTTGAAGTCCAGCGGAGAGACCTGGTGTTCCTGCAAGTACACACCAGCCGGGCTGGAGGCCTTGATCGATCCGGCCGGAGAGATGTGGTCGGTCGTGATGGAATCACCAAACAGTGCCAGGACGCGCGCATTCTCGACGTCCGCCGGTGCGTCGATATCCAGGCCCATACCTTCAAAGTAAGGCGGGTTCTGAACATAGGTGGAGGCTGGGGGCCAGCTATAGGTCTGGCCACCGGACACTTCGATGCCCTGCCAGTGCTCGTCGCCCTTGAAGACGTCGGAATAGCGCTCGGCAAACATTTGCGGCGTCACGGCTTTCGACATAATCTCGGCAATCTCGTGCGAGGTTGGCCAGATGTCTTTCAGGAAGACGTCATTGCCGTTCTTGTCCTTGCCCAGCGGATCCGTGGTCAGGTTCACGCGCAGCGAACCTGCGATGGCATAGGCGACGACCAGCGGTGGCGAGGCAAGATAGTTGGCCTTGATGTCCGGGCCGATCCGGCCTTCGAAGTTACGGTTGCCCGACAACACCGAACAGGACACGAGATCGCCATCGGCGATCGCTTTCGCCAGTGGGGCTTCGAGTGGACCGGAATTACCGATACACGTCGTGCAACCATATCCGACGAGGTTGAACCCGAGCGCATCGAGTTCATCCGACAGGCCGGCCTTGTCGAGATAGTCAGTGACAACCTGCGAGCCCGGCGCGAGGGATGTCTTCACCCAGGGCTTGCGGTTCAGGCCCAATTCGCGCGCTTTCTTGGCCACAAGGCCAGCAGCAATGAGGACGGACGGGTTGGACGTGTTCGTACAGGATGTGATCGCCGCGATGAACACGTCGCCATGCGTGACGGTGTAGTCCTTGCCTTCGACCGCGATTGGTTCAGCGGCATCGGCTGCCTTGCTGAATTCCTTCGCCATGGCTTCGGCAAAGGCGGTGTCGCCTTCGGACAGCAGGACGCGATCCTGCGGACGCTTCGGGCCGGAAATCGACGGCACAACTGCGCCAAGGTCAAGTTCCAGCGTATCAGTGAAGATCGGCTCAGCCTGTTCCGGACGCCAGTAGCCCTGTGCCTTGGCATAGGCCTCGACGAGGGCAACACGTTCGGCGTCACGGCCGGTATTGGTGAGGTATTTGACGGTGTCCTCATCAACCGGGAAGAAGCCACAGGTCGCGCCATATTCCGGCGCCATGTTGGAGATCGTCGCCTGGTCTTCGAGGGTCAGGTTCGACAGGCCCGGGCCGTAGAATTCGACGAATTTGCCGACGACGCCCTTGGCGCGCAGCATTTGCACAACTGTCAGCACGAGGTCGGTCGCGGTCGCGCCTTCTGCCATCTTGCCGTCAAGACGGAAGCCGATGACTTCCGGGATCAGCATGGAGACCGGCTGACCCAGCATGGCTGCTTCGGCTTCAATGCCGCCAACGCCCCAACCGAGCACGGCGAGGCCGTTGATCATGGTCGTGTGCGAGTCGGTGCCGACGCAGGTGTCAGGATAGGCAACGGTTTCGCCGTCTTCATCTTTTGTCCAGACCGTCTGGCCCAGATATTCGAGGTTCACCTGGTGGCAGATGCCGGTGCCCGGTGGCACAACGCGGAAATTCTTGAACGCAGTGGAACCCCAACGCAGGAACTCATACCGCTCCTGGTTGCGCTTGTATTCGATTTCGACGTTCTTTTCGAAGCTGTTCTCGCCGCCGAAGCTGTCGACCATGACCGAGTGGTCGATGACGAGGTCGACCGGGACTTGCGGGTTGATCGCGTCTGCTGACGCGCCGAGCTTCTGCGCGGCATCGCGCATGGCTGCAAGGTCAACCACAGCCGGAACCCCGGTGAAATCCTGCATCAGCACACGAGCCGGACGGTAGGCGATCTCGTGGCTGACACCGCCCTTGTTCTCAAGCCAGGATTTGAATGCGAGAATGTCGTCCTTGGTGACGGTCTTGCCGTCCTCATGGCGCAACATGTTCTCAAGCAGGACCTTGAGGGACGCAGGCAGGCGGGAAACGTCGCCAAGACCGTTTTCTGCGGCTGCGGACAGCGAGAAATACGTGTAGGTCTTGCTACCGACGGTGAGTGTGCGTTTTGACTTGAAGCTGTCGAGGGACGGCATGGAGAGGGAACCTCGCGTCTGAAATTATCGATCTGCGGCGATGAGCCGCCGCGCTGGTCTGTCTCATATAGGCCCTAGTGCATTGAGGCAATTGGGACAAAGGGTCTAAACGGGACATATGAGCGCCAGCGCCCTCCTTTCCGCAGCCGATATCGGCATGATCCGCGGCGAACGCCTCCTGTTCCGGGAGGTGTCCCTGTCCTTGGCGCCGGGCGAAGCAATTGTCCTGCGCGGCCCGAATGGCGCGGGCAAGACGACGCTGCTGCGTATTCTCGCAGGCCTGACGCAGGCCGAGACCGGCACAATTGACCGCAACGCGCCGCATCATTGGGTGGCCCACCGGGACGGATTGAAACCGCATGAAACGCCGCGAGAGCATTTGACCCTCTGGGCACGCGCATGGGGACAATCCACAACAGACATCGAGCCTCTCCTGGACAAAATGGGGCTTTCGCGTCCGTCAGATGTGCCCGCCAAGCACCTATCGGCCGGACAGCGCCGCCGGACCGCCCTTGCCCGTCTGCACCTCGAATACCGCCCCGTCTGGCTGCTGGATGAGCCGCTAACCGCGCTCGATTCCGAGGGGCGGACGCTCCTGCTCGGGATGATCGAGCAGCACCGGCAGTCGGACGGTGTGGTGGTTGCAGCCGTCCACGGCGATGCAGGCTTCCACGCAACACGCGAGGTAGAGATTTGAAATATTTCTTTTTCGGAATCTGGGCTGTCTTGGGATGCCTTTTCGGTTTTGCAGCAACTTATGTTTGCGGCTGGAAAAATGGAACCGATGGCCTGGAATGTGGCATTCCAGTCTTGGTGTTCTTTCTAGGTCTCGGCTTTGTTCACTGGCGAAAGCTCCGCCGATATGGCTAGCCCCGCACCCATCTTCTCCGCCTTCCGGCAAGCGCTGGGCGAAGCCTGGGCGGGCGGCGCCGGCGCGCTGCTGCCGGTGGGCTTCTTCGCAGGGGCGGCTGTCCTCGTGCCTCTCGGCGTCGGAACGGACCCGGAAACCCTGCGCACGATTGGTCCCGGGATTCTGTGGGTTTCGCTGGCGCTTTCCAGTCTCGTAACATTGGAGCGCATCTTTCAGGCGGACGCCGAAGATGGCTCGCTGGATCTCTGGTTACAGACCAGCGCCCCCGCCGCCTCTATTGCCGCAGCAAAGACATTCGCGCATTGGCTGACCGCTGGCCTGCCCCTCGCCCTGCTCTCCCCCTTGCTGCTCCTGATGTTCCAGGCCCAGATTGGCGACGCATTGCTTGAGAACATGCTGTACTATGCGATTGGCGGGCTGGCCTTTTACTTCTGGGGCGGCGTAGGGGCAGCACTCGCCGCGACCGTACGCCGAGGTGGACTGTTGATCAGCCTGATCGCCCTGCCCCTTTACGTCCCCACCGCCATATTTGGCGCCCTCGCCATGGGAGACAGCCCAAGCAGCGCCGCCGCCCCATTATTTCTCGCTGCCTCAACGCTGTTTGCGTTGGCTGTCGCACCATTTGCCATGGGTGCAGCCCTGCGCTTGGCGGCAGACTGAGGGAAGGGTATTCCGAACGCGATGTTTTCCTGGTTCGCCAATCCGCACCGTTTCCTGATGCTGTCCAACTGGCTCGCGCCCCTGTTCTATGCGGCCGCAGCCCTGTTGATTGCATGGGGGCTCTGGCAAGGCCTCTGGATGGTCCCGAAGGATGACTATCAAGGCGGCGACATCATGCGGGTCATGTTCATTCATGTCCCGGCCGCATGGCTTGCGATGGCCAGCTATCTCGGCATGGCCGTGATGAGTTTCGTCTGGTTTATCTGGCGCCACGAGGTTGCCGACATTGCCGCCAAGGCGATCGCCCCGCTCGGCGCGACATGGACAGCACTTTGCCTTGCCACGGGCGCCATCTGGGGCAAGCCGACTTGGGGCACCTGGTGGCAATGGGACGACGCCCGGATGATGTCTGTCCTCTTCATGTTTTTCCTCTTCCTCGGCTACATGGCCCTGCGCGCCGCGATGGATACGCGCCAGAAGGCCACGCGGGCCGGCGCCATCCTTGCCATGGTGGGCGCGCTGAATGTGCCATTGATCAAGTTTTCCGTGGACCTCTTCACGTCCCTGCACCAAGACGCCAGCGTCATCACGCCGGAAGGCCCGAAAATGGCCGCTGTCTATCTCTGGCCATTGCTGATCAGCTCGCTGGGTCATTCGCTACTGTTTGCCGCCCTTGTCATGACGCTGATGCGGGCCGAAATATGGACCAGACGCGCTGCCCAGTCCCGGGCTCGCCTGATGACAGGAGACTGATCCCATGCTGCCAGATTTTGATTCCAATGCCGCATTCATCTGGGCGAGCTATTCCGTTGGCCTGCTCCTTATCGGCGGCGCGACGGCGAGTGTCTGGCTGAAAGCCCGCGCGGCAAAGACTGAATTGATCCGTATCGAAGCGCGCATCCGGGACCAGAAACGCGGATGAAGCGCTGGCTCGCAATTGTTCCTGTCGGAGCGCTCGTCGCTTTTGGAGTCATCGCAGCCAGACAATTGATCAATCCCGAAAAGGGCGACTTCAAGCGCAATTTGCGCAGCGCACCCGATACGGCATTCCCAACCCTCGAATCCGCCCCCCTCAGCTTCGCTCCCTCGCCGACCGGCGGCACTATTGCCGTAAACCTGTTCGCAAGCTGGTGCGCCCCCTGCGAAGCGGAGCACAAATACATTTCCGAACTGTCCGCCGCATATCCGGACCAAGTATTCGGCGTGCTCTACAAGGACAAACTGGACGACGGCCTCGCCTTCCTCGACCGGCTGGGCAATCCATACACGCGGATTGCACTTGATCCGAACGGTCAGGGGGGACTCGATTTCGGCCTGACCGGCGTGCCGGAAACGTTTGTTATCTCAGCTGACGGTGAGATCATTGACCATGTCCAGGGTCCGCTGGACGAAGATGCGGTCAAAAAAATAGGCGAGGCGCTGAAGAGCGCCCCGCCGAATTAGATCCGTTTCCGGAACCTTACTTCTTCGTCGCTTTGCGAGCTTTCTTCACCGGGGCCTTTTTGACGGCCTTGGTGGTCGTGGCTGGCTTCGCTTTCGGTGCTGCTTTCGCTTTGGCTTTAGGCGCAGCTTTCTTGGCTGGCGCTTTTTTCACCGCAGGCTTCGGAGCGGCTTTGGCAGCTGGAGCTTTCTTGGCAGCGGGCTTTTTAGCCGGAGCCTTCTTTGCAGCAGGCTTCTTGGCTGGAGCTTTCTTCACTGCAGGCTTCGGAGCAGCTTTTGCGGCCGGCGCAGGAGCAGCAGGCTTTGGCGCAACAGCGGCTTCAGCCTTGTCAGCCTCGGCAACCATATCCTTCAGACCGGATACCAGCGTGGCTTGCTTGGTTTTCGGCAGGGCTTCGAAGATGGCCGCATCAGCCTTCTCAACAGCTGGAAGAGCTTTCTCGTAAGCTTTCTTGCCTTTCGCCATCAGCGAAACGACCTTGGCGCGCTTGTCCGTTTTGGAAGCGACGCGCTTGATGAGGCCAGCCTTTTCCATACGAGCGACCATGTCGGCCAGCGTCGAACGGTCGATGCCGGTTGCGTTGACGAGGTCGGACTGGCTGACGCCATCATTGCCTGAGAGAGCGGCAAGGACAGAGAACTGGCGCAGCGTGATACCTGCTGCGGCAAGCGCAGAAGCCGATTCATTGGCGGCAATTTGCTGGGCACGATGGAGCAGATGGCTCGGTGAGGTTTTAAGATTGTAGGTCATGATGGTAGTCTTTCTGTGTTTATTTAGGCGTTGGGCGCGATGGATAATCCGGTTATTAGTCTGTTAAGTATACGACCCGTGTGCGGATCAACATTCACCCCAATACAAGCAAGAGGCTTAAGGTTCGATGACGGAGGAATTATCAAATGGTTTCTTTTCTCAAGATTTCAAACTGAAAATACCTTCTGGCGACGACCGAATACGCCGTGTTTGCTCACATTGCCAGTTCGTAGACTACATAAATCCGAAAATTATTGCAGCTTCAGTTGCGACAAAAGGTGACAAAATCCTGCTTTGCAGGCGCGCGATTGATCCGCGTAAGGGATTCTGGACGCTTCCAGCCGGGTTCATGGAGGTCGGGGAGACCGTTGAAGACGCCGCTAAACGAGAGGCTCGGGAAGAGGCAAATGCCGATATCAGCCTGGGTCAAGTTCTTGCCGTCTACTCCGTTCCCCGCATTGCGCAAGTCCATGTCATGTTCAGAGCAGAGTTGGTGTCGGATATTTCGCCTGGGCCCGAGAGTGAGGAAGTCGCCCTGTTTGACTGGAAAGACCTACCGTGGGCGAATCTTGCCTTTCCGACCGTCGTCTGGGCCTTGACCCATTTTTCCAGCGTTCGAAACCGCGCGGCATTCGTGCCGTTCTCAAATCCGCCCGGCACCGAGCAATTGACCCGCTAGGTATCTGCTTCCTCGGGCTTTCGCATATGCTTCAGCGTATACGGCGTATTCGCCAGCGCAAAAACCACACCGATCACGATGTTGCCGAGCTTCCAGTTCGCCCACGTCGCCTCGGAAAAGTTACGCCAGAGAAACTCGTTCCACGCCGCCATGGCAACAAAATAGAGCCCCCAGCGAATGGCCAGGGTTTTCCAGGCGTGATCTGGCAGATCAAATACGGTGTGGAACAACATTTTCCAGATGTTCCGTCCCACGGCGAGCCCGCCAAAGATCACGCCTGCATAAAGCAGATTGATGATCGTCGGCTTGATAAACAGGAACAGCTTCGACTGAAGCAGGATACCTGCCGTACCGAACGCCCCAATCAAGGCGGATGAGACAATCAGGAATGGCGGGATTCTTTCACCGCGGATCAATTTCTGAATAATCACGAAAGCGGTGAAGACGATGAGTACGCCGGTCGCCCAATAAAGCGCGGTATCCTTGGTAAACAACCCTTCGCCTTCCGGGAATCTCAACATAACGTTGTAGATACCGATAAACGCCAGCGTCGGGCCGAGTTCGGTCCAGATGCTGCCAGCTTTGGCCGTCGCATCGCTCAGCTCAGCTGAGCCTTCCGTGTTCTGTTTCTTTGTCATCACTTCTCTACGCGTCTCGGCTGCTGCTGGATTGGTCACAAGCTGTAGCTCCCCTCAGACAATAGTCGACCTAATAAATCACGAACGCAGATGCAGCGATTTGAAACAGGCTATGCCCCGACTTGCATGGAGAGGAGCCCCGCGGCCAGCAAAGCGGCGGCACATATTCGTCTGTACCCGAATCCCTCCTTCAGGAATATAGCCCCAAGGGCCGCAGCGAACACGACCGATGTTTCCCGCAAGGCGGTTACAATGGCGGCATCTGTCAGTGTGTAGGCATAGATGGCGAGCGCATATGAGAACGTGCCCAAAATCCCACCTGCGAGCCCTCCCTTCCATTGTTTCGCAATGGCAGCGCGTATACGTCCCCTGCGCTGCATGCAAGCGACGACGGTTACGCCGATCCAGTCCAGCAGGAATAGCCAAACCACAAAAGTCATTGGATTCGGCATAGCGCGAGCGGCGCGCGTGTCCGCCACAGCATAAAGACCAACGCCCAGTGCAGTGAGCACGGCCCAGATCAGGGCGTCCCGATCAAGCCGCCGCGTTGAGGCTGTCGTTCCCGTCGGCAGGGCAAACAGAATGATGGCAAAGCTGGCCACGGCCAGCCCGCCCATCTGGAGTGCCGTCAGATGCTCGTGCAACGCAAAGACAGCAAAGCAGGCGGTCGCGAGCGGCGCCAGGCCTCGCATCACGGGGAAGACCAGAGACAAGTCGCCCCTGTGCAGCGCTCGTACGAGACAGAACTGGTAAACCCAGTGAACCACGACCGAAACGCAAATGAGCGGCCAGGTCTCTCTCGGCGGGGTGGGAACAAAGGGCGCAAAGGGCAGGACGCTTAGCCCCATGACGATCGCAACCGCCATGCGCGCTGTCAGGACGTCGCCGCCCCGCTTCACGAACATGTTGGTGGCGGCAACCGTCACTGCAGACAAAAGGCACAGAACCACAGGCAGAAGCGTCATCGACATTGCGGCGACCTATGCACGACTTGCTGACGCGTGGGAAGGATTTGACTCTTGCCCGGTTGAGGGTCTGACTCGCCTCAAACAAGAAACTCCGGAGGAAACCCATCATGACGCACGATCTGGTCTTGCGCGGCGGAACGATCATAGACGGCACAGGCGGCGAAAGCTTCGAGGGCGACGTCGCTGTTTCAAATGGGATGATTACGGAAGTCGGAAAAGTCTCTGGCCGCGGCATCGAGGAAATCGACGCGCGCGGACAAATCGTGACTCCCGGCTTTGTCGACGTCCACACGCACTATGATGGTCAGGCAACCTGGACCGGATCAATCAGCCCGTCATCCCTGCACGGCGTCACGACAGTGGTGATGGGAAATTGCGGCGTCGGATTCGCTCCGTGCAAGCCTGAAGATCATGATCGCCTCATTCGTCTGATGGAAGGCGTGGAGGATATCCCCTTCCCTGTTCTGGCCGAAGGCCTGCCTTGGAACTGGGAGAGCTTTCCCGACTATCTCGACAGCCTGTCGAATGGACAATTCGACGCTGACATCTGTGCGCAGCTGCCTCATGCGGCCCTGCGGGTCTATGTGATGGGCGAACGCGGCGCCAATCGGGAGCCGGCCACTGAGGACGACATCCGCCAGATGCGGGCTTTGGCAACCGAGGCTATCCGCGCAGGCGCGATCGGCTTTTCGACCTCCCGCACACTGAACCACCGTACCAGCGACGGTCAGCCTACGCCCACCCTCACCGCGAGCGAAGCCGAACTCACGGGCATCTCGCAAGGCGTGGCAGACGCCGGACGGGGCGTCCTGCAATTCGTGTCGGACTTCGATGATCCGGAAAAGGAAGCAGCCATGCTGCGCCGTATTGTCGAAGCGAGCGGCCGGCCATTATCTGTCTCGCTGGCCCAGGCAGATATTGCCCCGGAAGGCTGGCGGCGCTTGTTGGGCGCCATCGAACAGGCCGCCGAGGATGGCCTGCCAATGCGTGCACAGGTCGCCCCCCGTCCGGTCGGCGTGTTGCTTGGCTTTGAATTGACGCTGAATCCATTCAGCGCCTACCCGGTTTACCGTGAAATCGCGAACCTGCCTTTTGAAGAGCGCATAAAACTGCTGCGCACTGAAGACTTTCGCAAACGATTGCTGGCCGACGCACCGGACACAGATAATCCCTTCCTGAAAGTCATGTTGCGAAGCTTCGGAAAGATCTTTCAGCTTGACGATCCAGTAGATTATGAGCCCACACCTGATCGTACGCTGGAAGCCATTGCAGCCCGGCGAGGCATATCGCCAGAAGAAGCCGCACTCGACCTGATGCTGAAACGGAATGGGCATGGCATGCTCTACCTGCCCTTTCTGAACTATTCCGGTGGCTCGCTTGACCCATCCTACGAGATGATGCTCAGCCCTGCGACACTGCCCGGCCTGTCAGACGGCGGCGCGCACGTCGGCATGATCTGTGATGGCTCTTTCACCACCACGATGCTGACCCATTGGGTCCGCGACCGAACACGGGGCCCACGCATTCCCATTGAGCACATCGTGCACCGTCAGACCCGCGCCACGGCACAATGGATCGGACTGAATGATCGCGGACTGGTAGCCCCGGGCTACCGTGCCGATCTGAATGTGATCGACCTCACAAACCTGAAGCTCCACTTGCCTCGCGTGGACTATGACCTCCCCGCTGGCGGTCGGCGCCTGATGCAAACTGCCTCCGGCTACACAGCAACAATACTAAACGGACAAATTACCCACCGAGACGGAGATCCCACCGGTGCACGCCCCGGCCGCCTGCTGCGAGGAGCCAGGGAACCCCAATCGACCGTCATCGCCGCCGAATAGTCAGTCCTGAATTCCGACCAAAGCCTTCGAGAAGGCCTCCGCGCTGAATGGGCGGAGGTCTTCTGCTTTTTCGCCGATGCCGATGAAGTGGATCGGCAGGTCAAACGCCTCCGCAATGGCCACCAGCACACCGCCCTTGGCCGTGCCATCGAGTTTGGTCATGACGAGACCTGTGACGCCCGCCGTATTTCTGAATGCCTCGACCTGGGACAGCGCGTTCTGGCCAACGGTCGCGTCCAGCACGAGAATGACATCATGCGGCGCAGTCGGGTCCAGCTTACGGACAACACGGACGACTTTTTCAAGCTCGGCCATCAACTCAGCCTTGTTCTGCAGCCGTCCAGCCGTGTCGACCAGCACAAGATCGAGATCGTCCGCCTTCGCCTGTTCCATCGCCTCGTAAACAAGGCCTGCCGCATCGGCGCCCGTAGGCTTTGACATGACAGGAATACCGGCCCGCTCGCCCCAGACCGTCAGTTGCTCAATCGCCGCCGCCCGGAATGTGTCACCTGCGACGAGCAGCGCCTTCGCCCCCTGCTCTGTCAGCTTGGACGCAATCTTGCCGATTGTGGTCGTCTTGCCGGAGCCGTTGACCCCGACGAACAAGACAATGCGCGGACGCGGACCGTCTGAGAAGTCCACGATCTTTTCGCGAGGTTTCAGAACGTCGGTGATTTCATCCGCCAGCGCCTGTCGGATTTCGTCTTCGCTGATTTCCTTGTCGAACCGTTCCTTGGCGAGATTGCCGGTCACACGCATCGCAACCTTTGCGCCCAGATCTGACGTGATCAGCAGGTCTTCGAGTTCTTCAAGAGTCTCATCATCAAGTTTCCGTCGGCCGAAAACCGCGAGGCCGGACGTCAATCGCGCCGAAGACCGGGACAGGCCGGATCCGAGCTTGGCCACGAACCCCGGATCATTGGCTTCCGCTTCCATGGCCGCCCGCGCAGCAGCTTCCCGCTCAGCGCGCATACGCTCGGCCTCGCGCCGATCTTCGAGCAGTTTGAGTTCTGCAGCCGCCTTCGCCTGCGCCGCTTCGCGCTCTTCCTTGGCCTTGCGGGCCCGTTCGGCCTCTTCCGCAAGACGCGCGGCTTCCGCATCATCCGCACGCGCCTGAGCGGCGGCACGTGCCTCATCAGCTTTGCGGACTTCCTCATCCAGCCGCTTTGCTTCTGCGGCCGCTGCCTCGGCCTCGCGCGCCTGTCGCTCTTCCCAGGCCTTGTTAGCTTCGGCGACCTTGCGCTCGATCTCTTCCTGTTCGGCAATCTTTCGCGCAGCTTCAGCTTCCCTGGCCGCCAGTTCATCCGCTGACAGCTCCGGCGATTCCATTGCTGCGCCAGCCTCTTTCAGCTCTTCTTCTTTTTTCTTTTTTCCGAACCAAAGGATCATGCGGTCAGCGCTCCGATCAGCTGTTTTCCATCCTGCCGGACTATACGTGCGCGTACCGGGCGTCCAGCTTCTCCCGGATCACTCTCGAACTGTACCGGCGTGAAGTCCGGCAGACGCGCGGAGTTCCCGCGCTCGACCAGCGCTTCAACGGTCTGGCCGTCATATTTCCTGAGATGCCGCTCCAACGCCGCCGCCCCGACGTCTCTCAGACGCGCGGCGCGCGTTTTCACCTTGGCCTTGTCGAGTTGCGGCATGCGCGCAGCCGGGGTGCCGGGACGGGGCGAATACGGAAAGACGTGCAGGAAAGACAAGCCGCACTCTTCCACGAGCCGGGCCGAATTCTCAAAATGGGCTTCGGTCTCAGTCGGGAAACCGGCAATGATGTCCGCGCCGAGGGCGATGTCAGGCCGAACCGCGCGGAGACGATCTGTCAGCGCAATGGCGTCATCGCGCGAATGCCGCCGCTTCATGCGCTTCAGGATCAAATCGTCTCCGTGCTGAAGGGACAGATGCATGAAGGGCGCAAGTCGAGGTTCCGCCATGGTCTCCATCAAGGCATCATCTATCTCGATGGCGTCAATGGAGGAAATGCGTAACTGCTTCAGCTCCGGCACCAGTTTCAAGATGCGTTGGACAAGATTGCCGAGTTCCGGCGCGCCGGGCAAATCAGCACCCCAACTGGTCAGATCCACGCCGGTCAGCACAACTTCATAATGGCCGGTCTCGACGAGCCGCCGGACCTGTTTGACCACCTCCCCTGCCGGGACAGACCGGGAATTCCCACGGCCATAAGGAATGATGCAGAACGTGCAGCGATGGTCACATCCATTTTGGACCTGGACATAAGCGCGGGCGCGACCTTCCATGCCATCAATCAGGTGTGCAGCGGTTTCCCGCACTGACATGATGTCATTCACGCGGACCTTTTCGTGCCCGCCCAGCAATTCGGCTGGCCGCCAGGTTTCCGCCTGCATCTTTTCATGATTGCCGATGACGCGCGTGACTTCCGGCATCTTTGCGAACATGTCCGGATCGATCTGCGCCGCACAACCCGTCACGAGGATCGGCGCGTCCGGATTGTCTTTCGCTGCCCGCCTGATGGTCTGGCGCGCACTGCGGACGGCTTCCGATGTGACGGCGCATGTATTGATGATCACCGCATCATTCAGGCCAGCATCGGTGGCATGGCCCCGCATCACCTCGGATTCATAGGTGTTCAGGCGGCATCCGAGCGTGATCAGCTGCGGGCTGGAAGGGGATTTGGTCTCAGTCATCGCGATGTGTTGCAGCGGACATCGCGCCGTCAGCCCCGCAAATCAAGGGATCTGTGCAGGATGACTCCTTTGCCCAGTTCAGATTTCGGTCTCGAATTCCAGCTGCACAGGTCCAGTCATGTAAACCCGGTCATCGGATTCCTGCCAGTCGATGATCAGCGTACCGCCATCGAGGATGAGATTGGCACGGCGGTCGGTGAGCTTCGCCCGGGCGGCGCACACGAGCGCCGCGCACGCGCCGGTGCCACACGCCTTGGTCAGGCCGGCCCCCCGCTCCCAGACGCGAAGGCGAATGTTCTGCCGGTCAATGACCTGCGCGAACCCGACATTCACCCCCTCAGGAAAGGTCGGGTGCCATTCAACGAGCGGCCCGATGGCCGGAATGTCGTAATCATCGATATTCTTCACGAAGAACACGGCGTGCGGATTGCCCATCGAGACCACTGCCGGACGTGAGAGCCAGGGATTGTCGATCGGTCCGACTTTCACATCAACGCCGCGAACGTCCATTTTCTCGGAAAGCGGAATGTCCTCCCATCCCATCAGGGGCGAACCCATGTCGACGGTTATCTGGCCATCCTCTGCGGCAAATGCTTTCAGAACATCCGCTTCGGTCTGGATGGACACCCGGTCCTTGCCGGTTTCAGCCAGTAACAGTTTGCCTACACAACGGGAGGCATTGCCACAGGCAAAGACTTCGCTGCCATCGGCGTTCCAGATGCGCATGAATACGTCGCGCGCGACATCACGCTCCAGCGCAATGATCTGATCGGCTTTTAGGTCTTCGGCAATCTGGCGCACCTGGTCGGTGCTCGGCACGAACGCAGTCGAGCGGGCGTCGAATATGGCAAACGCGTTGCCAGCACCATTCATCTTCCAGACTTTCATTCGCCTGCCCTTAATGGGTTTCCCCCGTCCCGAAAAGCGGAACTTCGTCAGATATTTCGCGCGTCTATTTGGGCAGCCCGAACGACACAATCCATCCAGCCACCTGGATGACCAGCGCTGCCACCAGCCCCGCCCCGACAAAGGGATGCGACACGAAGATGGCGAGCGCCACAATGCCCAGACACGCATAGTCGACGATATCGCTCGACATCAGCCACCCCTGAGGTTGCCGGAAGCGCCGCACATCAAAGAGTGTGACCGTGCGCCAGACGCTGCCCATGTCGGGCGGGCCAAAGGCTTCCTGTAGCTTCTTGGGATCCCGGATACCGGTCATCTCCGCAAGATCGGCCACGGTCGCCTCGCCAAGCGCAACATTCCGCTTGCGAGCGGACGTGCCGATCAGGCTGACAATTGCCGACAGCACCACCGCAATTGCGATGGCGAACAGCGTGAAATCATCAAAGGGCCCATATCCGCTCATGCGGCATCATATAGGGAGCGCGCGCCGAAACGGAAGCGCCTTACCGCTTGCGTGGAATGGCGGCCCAATAGTCGAAGTCGAGCAGAACACCATCGGCATACTTCCCGTCCTCGCCCTTATAGGCGAACGCGCCCGGATCCTGATCCTTCACTGCCACGAGGCGCAAGCGCAACGCGCCAACCTTGTCGGACAGCTCAGCTTTCTCAAGCACTTCGCTCCAGGCATAGATCGTGTCACCAGCAAATAGCGGACTGACATGGCTGCCGGCATTGATCGCCAGCATATGGCCCGCATTGGCGAGACCATTGAAGGCCAGCGACCGCGCGATGGAAATTACCACACCGCCATAGATCAGGCGCTTGCCGAACCGGCTGGATTTCTGGCCATGCGCATCGAAATGAACCTTGGCGGTGTTCTGGTAGAGGCGTGTCGCAATCTGGTGCTCCGCCTCTTCGACGGTCATGCCGTCGACATGATTGATCTTCTCGCCAACCGCATAGTCTTCGAACATGTATTCGCTGCCGGCGAGGGATGTATCCCAAGCCTCCATGGAGGCAAACCCGGACAATTCGGCCCCGGGCACACTCTTTGGCAGGTCGGGGATCACCACGTCTGGCGCGGGTGAGTTGGCATCCCGCTTGTTGACCATGACCCAGCGCACAAAGGACATGACTTCTTCGCCGCGCTGATTGGTGCCGCGCGTGCGCACCCAGACGACGCCGGTCTTGCCATTGGAGTTTTCTTTGACGCCGATCACTTCCGAAACCGTGTTCAGCGTATCGCCTGGCAGGACGGGTTGAGAGAAGCGACCATCGGCATAGCCAAGGTTCGCCACCGCATTCAACGAAACATCCGGCACGGACTTGCCGAATACGACATGGAAAGCGTGTAGCGGATCAATCGTGAGGCCGGGATAGCCGGCGGCTTTGGCGAATTCAGATGAGGAATACTGGACAAACCGGCCGCCGGTCAGCGCGCGATAGAGGGCGATGTCGCCTTCAGTCAGCGTCTGCGGCGTCGCATGCGCGAGGGGCATGCCCACGAAAAAATCTTCGAAGAAATGGCCGGGATTGGATTTCGATGTGCTGGTCATGCGCCCCTCAGGTGGAAAAGGGGCAAGACTTCCCGGCGTCAGGCCTGGATTTGCCCCATATACAGATCAGCCAGCACCTGACCGTCACTGGGCGAGGAAATCAAGGCGGGTGAGACGAAGGGCAGCAGGAAAAGTGCGATGATCGCGGCCCCCAACAGGCCAGCCATCATTTGCTGCTCACGGTTCTCGGAGAACTCATCGAGCATGCGTGGTCCCGCCAACATGTACGGCACCCCAAGAGTGCAAAATGCAGAAAAGGCGATCAACACCGCCGCAAGAGTCATGAACACGATCATGCCCACAACCTTGCCATGCAGATATTGAATCTTCGCGTGAGAGATCGATGAAATTTCATCGATCTCCCCGCAATATCAGCCGTGTAATACTATTTCAGCTCGAGCAGTTTCTCGATCGGACGGCCCAGCACGGCCTGCTTGCCGACAATGCCGATGGGGCGCTGGATGATCTTTGGATTGGCGGCCATCGCCTGGAAGATCTCGTCATCTGTCGAAGTCGCATCGATGCCGAATTCGGCAGCATTCTTGTCGCGTAAGAACTCGCGCGGCGAACTGGCACCCATCTTTTTGGCGATGTCCTTCAGCTCATCCAGGCTGAGTTGCTCGGAAGCATTCATGTATTTCCGGACCTCCGGCTCGACGCCGTTCTCCTGCAACAAGGCGAGCCCCTTGCGCGACGTGCTGCAGCCGGAATGGTGAAGGAGAGTGTAGGTCATGCGTATTCCTGAATGTGTTGGTTTACCATATGAATGCCCGAGAGCATTGAGGATCAGCTCTCAAAAGCCCGGATGGCTTCATCCATGGTGACCGTCCGGCGGGCTTCGTCGAGATGGAGCAATTCGGTCATCTTGCCGTTTACCTTCAATACGCCCTTGCCGGCATTCTGAGGGTCTGCGAACGCCTCAATCACGGCCTGTGCATGTTCCACATCATGCGGGCTCGGCGCGAAGACGCGGTTGGCCGTGTCGAGTTGCGAGGGATGGATCAGCGTCTTGCCGTCGAAGCCGAGGTCACGCCCCTGTTCACACTCGTCGATCAGGCCCTGCTCGTTCTTGATGTCATTGTAGACGCCATCAATCGCGACGATGTTGTAGGCGCGGGCCGCAGCCATGCTCATGCCCAGAGCCGTCTGGAAAGCCAGCCGGTCCGGCGTCATCCGCGCGCGGTATTCCTTGGCGAGATCGTTCGTTCCCATCACAAACGTCGTCATACGGGTGCGGCCAACGGCTTCGGCAATGTCCTGGATGTTCAGGATCGCCTTGGGCATCTCGATCATCACCCAAAGCCCCATCTCGGCCGGGGCGCCGGCGCGGCTCATCGCGTCGTCGAGACGATCAATGTCGCTGCCATCAATCACTTTGGGTGCAAGCAGCGCATGTGCGCCCGCTTCAACCGCCATCTTGAGGTCGGCTTGGCCCCATTCGGTATCCAGCCCGTTCATCCGGACCACGATTTCACGGTGGCCATAACCCCCTGCGGTCACGGCCGCGCGGATCGTATCACGCGCGGTCTCCTTGGCTTCCGGCGCCACGGCATCTTCCAGGTCCATGATGACCGTGTCCGCGGGTAGCGTTTTCGCCTTTTCCAGGGCGCGCTCATTGGCGCCGGGCATGTAGAGGCAGGATCGGCGGGGACGGTGGACGTGGGACATATGTGACAACTCCTTGACCTGAACTGTCCATTTGATGCGTGATTGCGAGCCGAATACTCGTCCCGCACTGCACCGAGATGGATCAATGATGTTTCGCCTGCTCTTACTGGCTCAAATCTTCCTGTTTTGCGAGCCTGCCTTTGCGAAACCCATTACGCTGATCGAGTTTCGCAACGAATTCCTCATACGCGAATTCCAGTCCGTCAAAATCGGGTATATCGACACGCACCCCACAATGTCCGCAGCGATGGACAAACAGGGGTTCGAGGCCGTGCTTCGGGAGTGCTCCCAGATCGACGGCACCTGCCAGACGGCCCGCTTTACGGCCTGCCGGGACCTGCCTGGTTATTCGCGACTGGAAACGCTGGAACTTGCCAATCAGATGAATGAGGGCTTCAACCCCGGAACCGCCTACGCGAAAAAGGGTCCTTCTCCGAGTGGGATATGCGTGAGATTCCACGTCTCCTTTAGGGGAGAGGATGAGTTCGGCCTCAGGCAGATCTTCGAATGGCAGCAGGCGCTCGAGGATTTTATAGCCTCCGTAGACAGCGACCTCACCAGCCGTGTTGCCGCCGATGTGCGGGCCTTGGTTCAGCCGTAACGCTTGTCGGCCAGTTCGGTTTATGCGAGCCAACACCGATGACTGATACAACATCTGACAGCTGGCCAATGGCCGGACATGCCGACAGCGGATTTGAATCTGTTCGCCGCGTCTTCGAAAAAAACTTCGAGAATGGCGAGGAGCTCGGCGCCGGATTCGCCGTCATCAAGGACGGCAAAGTCGTCGTGAACCTGGTCGGCGGCTGGGCTGACCGGAAGAAGGAACACCCATGGTCAGACACCACCCTCGTCCCGGTCTATTCGACCACCAAAGGTATCGCAGCCATCGTCCTGGCCCATCTGGTGGAGCGCCTGCCGGGCGGCTTTGAGACGCCCGTGGCCGATGTATGGCCCGAATTTGCAGCCAATGGAAAAGGCGCGGTCACAATTGCCGAAGTTGCGAGTCACCAAGCCGGCCTGCCCGGCTTTCCGGAAGAGATCGACCCTGAGCTCTGGCTCGATCCGCCCGCCTGCGCCGCCGCACTGGCGGAATTGGCTCCGATGTGGTCACCGGGCAGCGCGCATGGCTATCATCCCCTGACCTGGGGCTATCTCGTCGGAGAGATTGCACGGCGCATCAGTGGCGAAACGCTCGGTACGACGCTAAATTTGCTGTTTCCGAACGTCGACTTCATGATCGGCACACCCGCCAGCGAGCATGATCGCTGTGCCGACATCCAGCGACCGCGAGAATTGGCAGAACTCGGAGAGATTACCCCCCCGCGACGCGCAGCATTTGTCAGCAAATGGGCCGCCCCAAATCGCGGTGGAGCCATTTGGCGCGAGATCGAAATTCCGTCGGCAAACGGCCACGGAACAGCGCTCTCGGTCGCGCAACTCTATGAGACCTACACGACCAATGGCGAGGGTGTCATGAGCAACGCCACTTTCGAGGCACTCAGCACGGCGCGAACACATGGACCGGATCTGGTTCTGCCCATGATCACCAGCTTCGGCGCTGGCATCATGCACAACACTCACGGCATGTTCGGACCTGAACCCACCACGCTCGGCCATTGTGGCTGGGGGGGCTCCATGGCGATAGCTGATCAGCGCAATGGTTTGACGTGCGCCTATGTCATGAACAAGCAATCCAATATTCTCGTGGGTGACCCGCGTGCGGTACGACTGGTTGAAGCGGTCTATGACTGCCTCTGATCCATGCTGAACCATATTGACTGGGCCGCATTCCTGATTGCCATGGGGGCAGTGGAATTGACGCCTGGTCCCAATATGGGATGGCTCGCCGCGCTGTCGGCGCAGCAGGGCCGCGCAGCGGGAATGCGCGCTGTCGCAGGCATCACACTGGGGCTGGCGGCCCAGTTGGTGGCTGCGGCCACAGGCCTGTCGGCTCTGCTCGCCGGAATGCCCATGCTCTACGACACGCTGCGATGGGCAGGCGTCGCATTCATGGTCTATCTCGCCGTTGAGGCTTGGCGGGATACCGGATCCGTCTCACCACTCAATCGAAACAAGGCGGCGGGCTTCTGGCGGGGTCTGGCTGCGAATTTGTTGAATCCCAAAGCGCTTGTGTTCTATCTCGTCGTCGTCGGGCAGTTCGCCAGCGATACCGCAGGACCAATCTGGTTGCAGATTGTTGCGCTGGGCGTCATCCACCTGGTGGTCGCGACGACCATCCATACGAGTATTGTACTTGCCGGGTCCCGTTTTGGCCAAAAACTGGAAGCTTATCGGACCGCTCCCCTCCTGCGCGGCACCTTTGCCATCATGCTGCTTGGAATCGCCGTGTGGATCGCCGTCTCGACCGGACGTTCGGTCTCCTGACTGGCACAGTCCTTGCGGAGGTGAAATCGGAGGCAACTCCAATCATGCAAAACATCTTCCTGCTCCGGGTGCTCACCGCCCGGAGCATTTTTTCAGCTGACTCGCGCTGCGCGGGCGAGCCGCCGGGCCTTGGCGTCGCCCATGACACTATCGGCGGTGAAGATCGCCAACGCCGTCCAGATGAAACCGAAAGCCGCCGCATGGGTCCAGCCGAACGGTTCGCGGAACACGAGAACCGCGATCAGGAACTGCAAGGTCGGCCCGATATATTGCATCATGCCGATGGTCGAGAGCTTCAGACGACGTGCTGACAAGGCAAACAGGATGAGGGGCACAGACGTGATCGGGCCGGCCGCCATCAATAGTGCGACATCCCATCCCCCATTGCCGAATACTTGCGCATCCGGTTGGCGCGAGAGCCAGGCCAACCAGGCCAGGGCGACGGGCGCCAACAGCAGAACCTCCATCAGAAATCCCGCTCGACTATCAATGGCGACCTGCTTCCGGATCAGCGAGTAACAGGCAAAGGTTACGCAGAGAAACAGGGCGACCCACGGCACCTGTCCGAAAGCCACTGTCATGATGGCAACGCCGATAGCGGCGATGCTTACTGCGCCCCATTGCGCCGGCCGAAGGCGCTCGGAAAAGAAGATCATGCCGAAGATCACGTTCACAAGCGGATTGATGTAATAGCCGAGCGACGCTTCCATCGTCCGGCCAGCATTTACCGCCCAGATGTAACATCCCCAATTGGACCCGATCAGGGCGCCTGAGATAAGCAGCCATTTCAGCTTGTCCCATTTCAGGGCTGTCCGAACGTCCCGCCAGTTCGCAGCAATCGCAATGAAGATCAGCGCAGTCGGTATGGACCAGACCACGCGATGTGCCAGCAGGTCCGCCGCACCGATGTGCTGCATCAGCCGGATGTAGAGCGGCAGGCTCCCCCAGATAAAAAAGGCCCCCAGGCCAGCAAAGAATCCGAGGCGAGTTTCAGTGTTCATCTATCGGGCTTTACCAGTCACTCCAAACAGGCACCACCCGAATTATGCGACCATCTCGAGTATCTGATCCGCAACCAATACGAACTTCCATTTCAGTGTTGACGCGAATATCAGACACCGCTCTTACTGAGCCTGACAAGAAATCTGTTTGTTTACTGGCGGGGTTACAATGCGTGTATTGGTTCTGTCGCTTCTGGCGATCATAACGGGCTTTTGGATGTCGGCAGCCGCCGAAGAAGCGGAGATCAAGGCACCCGCGCCAGACTGGGTGGTCGAACAGCCTATCTCGAACATGCCAGATGACCGCGCCAACTCCATCCGCGATGGAATTGGGTTTCTCCTGACCGATACACAGAAGAAATGGGATGGCGACGGATACGATTACTATGATCGGATGGTCTATGAGATCACCGAGCGGACCGGTCTGGAAGCCGCCGCTCGCATTACCCCCTCTTTCGATCCGGAAGACACGACCCTTGCATTCAGCCGCCTTGATATCATTCGAGATGGTAAACGGATTGACCGGCTGGCAGACACCGAGATTGAACTGATCCAGCAGGAAAGCGAACTGAATGAAGGCATTCTCGATGGCACCCTAACAGCCATCGTCCAACTCGAAGATGTTCGCGTCGGTGACATCATCGATTACGCTTATCATGGAGAAGTATCGACACCGCTGTGGCCTGGAGAGTTTTTTACGTCAGAGGCGGTTGAATGGTCGGTCCCTGTGGCGACGCAATCCTTTCGGTTGCTCGCCCCTGCCGAGGCCCCTCTCACGATTACGCGGGTTGGAACCGATACACCTGTCGAAACGAGCCGGGTGGGGGCAGACCTTGTTTATTCGTTCCGCATTCAAGATGCTGAGCCCGTTCTGCTGGAAACCAACATCGCGTATGGTCACGTTCTATTTGGCTATATCTCGTTCAGCTCCATGGACGAATGGGCCGACGTCGTTGACTGGGCCATGGGACTGTATGACGTGGACTATGACCTGCCTGCAGATTTTGAAACGCGCATCGACGCGCTTGCCCGGCAATATCCGGACAAGGAAGACCGCATTGTCCAAGCTTTGCGGATTGTGCAGAGCGAAATTCGCTATCTTGGCCTGCAGGCCGGCTTGGGGTCCCATAAACCACGAACCCCGGAAGTGACGCTTACGCGCAGCTACGGGGACTGCAAGGACAAGAGTCTGCTGCTCTCCGTCATCCTCCAGAAATTGGGCATTGATGCCCGACCGGCGCTAGCCAGCACATATGACGGCTTCGCCCTTCCCGGCGGTCCGGTAATCGTCGGGGCCTTTAACCACGCCATTGTTCACGTGAAACTGGATGGAAAAAGCATCTGGCTGGACCCGACCCTGAGTCATCAGGGCGGAACACTCTCCCGGCTATCGATCCCGGACTATGGTTATGCCCTGCCCATTCGGGCCGAAACCACGGATCTGGAACTGATCGAGCGCTCGTTTCCCAAACAACCTGAGGAAGAAATTGAGGAGGTCATCACCTTCCTGGGAGGAGAAGACACCTATGACCATGCCCAGCTCGACGTAAGAACCATGTACCGGGGACGTAATGCGGATGGGGTAAGAACTCGCCTCGCCAATAATGGCATCGACCACACGGGTCGTCAGTATCTCGACTATTATTCAGAATACTATCCCGGAATCACAGCCACACGACCCATCGAAGTCTCCGATGATTTGGACCACAACGAAATCACCATCACCGAGGCGTACGCAATTTCGGAAGAGGCCTATGAGGCCGCCGAGCTGAGCAAATCCATGCCTCTGCGGGCAACGGCGGTCCTCGGCGAAATTCCAGCATCCATTGAAGCCAACCGGACCGCCGAGATGTGGCTACCCTATGGGACCTACACGGCTCATACGGTGAAAGTTCACGTACCCGGCAAGACACTCGCTGTTCCCGAAGGCGTCACACTCGAGGCTCACGGGGTGAGCGTGAAGCAGGCCTATCAAGCGCGAAGCGAATGGCTGATTGTGAATTACGAACTGAAAGTGACGGAACGGTCCGTCGCGGCTGGACATGCGATGGACATCATCGAGTTGAAAAACGACTTGGATGATATCGGTTATCTTGAGGTCTACATTAACCGGGCTTCCCCCACATTTGCCCGTCGGCTCGGCCTGTCCGAAGCCCTGCCTGCGGAAACAGAGACAGCCCTTATGGAGGTTTCCTTACTTCTGGGAAAAAAGAAGCACGTTGAAGCGCTCGAAATGCTTGCTGCCCTGCTCGAAACCAATCCCGATCCAACGCCGGTGCGGGGATACATTCAATTGCTGAGAGGCGCGATCTTCGATGAGCGGAAACGTTCCTCCGCGGCCTTGGCGGCTTATCGCGAAGCGTTCGAACTTACGACGCCGGACTGGACCAGCAGCTATTTCTCCTATGCAGGCATGGTTCGCGAGGATTCCCCCGTCGAAGCTGCTGCAATCATGGAGCGGCTGTTCACCGAGCACCCTTCCGCTATCGGAGGCGTCAATATGAAATGGTTGAGAGGACTCCTGCGCGAACTCGATGAGTCTGGCGCAAGAGATGAGCAGGACCGCCTCGTCATCGCTGCGGGCAAGGCGCAATACGCCAACCGCAAGGAAGGAGATGTCGAACGCTGGCTCTATGCAGCCATGATCGAACCCCTGGTCCGGGCTGGGGAAGTGGATACAGCCAGAACTGTCGTTACCGAGATAACAGATCCTGAAATGCTGGCGCACATTCTGATGAAGCGAGATACCGAACCTGTCTGGAGCGACATCGAGGCGAAATACGGTGCAGACCTCACAGTTGCCCTGAACCAGTTCGTCGAACAATCCGAGAAGGAAGCTCTCGAAGATACTTCTGACTTCAAAGTGCAAAGTCGATATGTAAACGCCCTCAGGCAGGCTGGACTTTATGACCGCGCCATCGTGTTCGGTGAGGATCTCATCGGAAATTGGGCGCGGATAGAAGCCGTGGGTGACGAGGCCTATTGGTTCGTGAATGAGTATGCCTACGCTCTGGAAGATGCAGGTCGCACGGATGAGGCCATCGCGCTGATGGACCGTGTTCTTGACCTTGGGATCGAAGAAAATCCGCAATTGATCAGCATGGCAATCAATCGGGCGCATATGTTCCTGAGCGCTGGCCGATTCGAGGACGCCCTAGACGCCAGCAAGGCACTGGAGCAACTCGACGATCATTTTGCCAGCGACTATGGCGAAATGTACATCTACAGCGCCAAAGTCTGTGCGATGCATGAACTTGGCCGTACGTCAGAAGCAACAAGCGCGCTCAATGAGCAGCTCATGCCATTGGCCGATACCAACCCCTCTGCTCACATGCTGACGCTTCTGTGTCTCGGAGATGAAGACGCCGCCGCAGAACTGATGGTCAACCGACTTGACGACGACAGCTCCAGAGACGCCGCCCTTTACGGCTTTGTCTATGCCACAAAGGACGGCGAAATGCCTGCCTACCAGAAGAAGCTCCACAAGCGGATTGCCACGGTTCAACAAAGAAAAGAGGTGGAAGACGCCTTCCTGACCCATGCACGGCACATCCGCGTTACTGCCAGCAAGACGTATTGGGGTCGATTTTAGGTACACGATCAGACCGTACCCTGCCTCACAGGGTACGGTTCTTTATGTCAGCTCGAAACGGGCTGTTTCTCTGGCTTCAGGACGCCGCGATTGAGGAGTTCTTCGGCAATCTGGATTGCGTTGAGGGCGGCGCCTTTGCGCAGATTGTCGGAGACACACCAGAAGGCGATGCCGTTTTCGACCGTCGGGTCCTTGCGGACGCGGGAGATATAGGTCGCCCATTCGCCCACGCATTCCTTCGGCGTGATGTAGAGCTCGTCTTCAGGATCATCGACCAGCATGATGCCTGGGCTCTCGCGCAGAATTTCCTTGGCTTTCTTGGCGCTCAAAGGGCCGGCCAATTCGACATTCACGGCTTCGGAATGGCCGACAAAGACCGGCACGCGCACACAGGTCGCGACCAGTTCGATGGACTCATCGAGGATTTTCTTCGTCTCGACGCGCATCTTCCACTCTTCCTTGGTGAAACCATCATCCATGAAAACGTCGATCTGCGGGATGACGTTGAAGGCAATTTCCTTCTGGAAGACTTCCGGGGTCGGCTCGTCATTGACGAATACGCCGCGTGTCTGATTCCACAGCTCGTCCATCGCCTCCTTGCCGGCGCCGGATACGGACTGGTAAGTCGAACAGACAACGCGGGTGATACCGACGGCATCATGCAGCGGCTTCAGCGCCACAACGAGCTGTGCAGTCGAGCAGTTCGGGTTCGCGATGATCATCTTCTTTTCGTAACCCATCACGGCTTCGCCGTTGCACTCTGGCACGACGAGCGGCACGTCCGGATCCATCCGCCATGCGGACGAGTTGTCGATCGTGATCGCGCCGGCTTTGGCAATTTTCGGTGCCCATTCCTTGGCGGTGGCGCCGCCAGCCGACATCAGGACGAGGTCAACCTGTGTGAAGTCGAATTGTTCAATATCGTGGCATTTCAGCGTGCGGTCGCCATAGGACACTTCCTTGCCGAGCGACCGGCGGGAAGCAACGGCAAAGACTTCGTCGGCTGGGAACATGCGTTCTTCCAGAATGTTCAGCAGTTCGCGTCCGACATTACCTGTTGCACCAACGACTGCGATCCGAGTGGCCATGATATTTCTACTCCTGAGATTGAACCGGGCTTATGGCGCATCTTCGACGCCATTTAAAGCCTGTTGCCAACGTGTCGCTGCTGAGGCAGACCGGATTGAACCCGGAACTGGGAGCCGCCCTCGTGCTTGATGACGTAATCAACCGCTACCTCGCCTGTTACAATGCCCGTGATATCGACGGAATGCTCGATTGCGTGACGGAAGACGTGGTGTTCGAAAATATCTCCAACACGGGTCAGTCCATGCGTCTGGATGGCAGGGACATGATGCGTCAGGTCGCGGAATTGTCAGGAAATGCCTTCTCCTATCGCCGTCAGCGACTGGTCAACATTGTCAGTGGAGGCGGCAAAGCTGCGGCCGAGATCGAATTTGAAGGCAAGGCCGCCGTAGACCTGCCCAATGGCATCAAGTCCGGCGAGACCGTAAAAGTACGCGGCGCGAGCTTTTTCGAATTTCGTGGAAACCTGCTCTGCCGCATCGCGGATTATAGCTGATCTTCATGCAACAAGCCGCAGACTTCCTCGATGAATCGCTGGCCCTGTCCGAGCTGATCGCACCCCTGTCCGATACGGACTATACGCAGAAAACCGCATTCAAGGACTGGACCATCGACATGGTTCTCCGCCACCTGCATTTCTGGAACACCGCAGCGCTATTGTCGGTAAAAGACGAGGCGGCATTTCAAGCGCTTGTATCCGGCCTGACGGACGCACTCCGCGAAGGCGCACTTCCAGACCATGAATATGCGTACTTCGAGGGCCTGTCAGGCCGCGCCTTGCGGGAGGACTGGCTTGTCATGGCAGACCGTACGGCAGATGTCTTCGCTCAAACCGATCCATCCCAGCGCCTGCAATGGGTGGGCCCAAGCATGAGCGCGCGGTCTTCGATCACGGCGCGACTTATGGAAACCTGGGCGCACGGTCAGGAAGTCTATGACCAGCTGGGCGTCGTCCGTGAGAATAGCGACCGTATCCGCAATATCGTGGTGCTGGGCGTGAACACCTATGGGTGGACTTTTGCCAACCGGAAACTCCCGGCTCCGGGGCCGATGCCCTTCCTGTCCCTTACCGCGCCGTCCGGCGAAATCTGGACGTATGGCGAAGAACAAGATGATGAGCGGATTGCAGGCCGCGCAGAAGAATTCTGCCAAGTCGTAACGCAGGTACGCAACGTGGCGGACACAAGTCTTTCCGTATCCGGAAATATTGCTCAATCCTGGATGACACAAGCGCAGTGCTTTGCGGGCCCTCCGCAGCCGCCACCAGCGGCCGGGACACGGAAGACGCGCATAGCTTAAAGCGCTGCGATAATTGCATCCGTCATCTGGTGAGTCTTGAGCTCTCCCCCAAGATCTCGCGTACGGGCGCCATCTTCCAAAGCCTTGCCCACTGCTGCGAAGAGCCTGTCGGCGATTTTTTCACGCCCCAGAGACCAGCGGAGGGCCATTTCAAGCGACAGAATGGCTGCACACGGATTTGCGATACCCTGTCCCGCAATGTCCGGCGCCGAACCGTGCACCGGCTCATAGAGGCCCGGCGTACCATCCGCTCCAAGGGACGCTGAGGGCAGCATTCCGATGGACCCGGTCAGCATGGCGGCTTCGTCAGAGAGAATATCCCCGAACAGATTACCGGCAAGAATCACATCGAACTGTTTCGGCGCTCGGACGAGCTCCATTGCACAAGCATCCGCATACATGTGGCTGAGTTCGACGCCAGCGCCGAACTCGGCATGCGCCAATGTGACTTCCTGACGCCAGAACAGGCCGGTCTCCATGACGTTCGATTTTTCTACCGAACAGACACGGCCATCCCTGCCACGCGCGATTTCGAAAGCAACACGCGTAACACGTTCAACTTCCGGGTGCGTATAAATCGACGTGTCATACCCCCGGCGCAGTCCGCCTTTCTCATCGATGCCGCGGGGCGTGCCGAAATAGACACCCCCTGTCAGCTCTCGGACGATCATGATGTCCAGGCCTTCGACCACTTCAGGCTTCAGGCTGGAGGCGCTGACCAATGCCGGGAAACAGAAAGCGGGCCGCAAGTTCGCAAAAACATCGAGGCCTTTGCGCAATGCCAGCAGGCCAGCTTCCGGGCGCTTGTCGCGCGCCGTACCCGCCCATTTCGGCCCACCAACCGCGCCAAGCAGAACCGCATCCGATCGACGGGCCTGCTCCAGCGTATCCTCGTTCAACGGTGTCCCGTGGGCATCAAAGGATGCTCCGCCAACAAGCCCCTCTTCCAACAGGAGATCTGGAGCCAGAACGTCCACCAGGCGCCGAACTTCGGCCACAACTTCTGGGCCAATCCCGTCTCCTGGCAATAACAGTAAGGTCTGTTTCACTTCCGCGCTCCACTCATGTTCGGACAAGTTTGTTTTGTGGCACCTAGTAGCCACCACAGCACAACCGAGCAATACTGTCGCGTGTGGTCGGCGGCCGGGCCAGGTCGACCTGGGAAAGTTGAGCCACCCGAGAGTGGAAGGGCCTACATGCCGGGTTCGCGTGGTATGGGTGTGTAGCGGCTATCAATCTTGTCCTTGAATTCCTTGGCCTGTTCTTCGTTCCGCTCATCTATGTCGGCCCAGGTTGCCTTGTTGTTGCAAACCCGTTTTGGCAGCATCGAGCCGAACTCCTTGATGGAGCGGCACTCTCTTTCGGCGCCTTCCGCCAATGTCATTTCCTCAGACCCGGTTGAACTGGCGCAGCCCGCGAGAGAAACCATCAATCCAGCTGCAAGCACAGAACCCGCAAATTTCATCTTTATCTCCCAAAGTGTGCATTTCAGAACCGCGTCCACCACTAACGGTTGTAACCAGCGGGCGCAACGCCTTCTACGTCTCCACCAAACAAGAACGAAACCCGCTCGTGCGACTCTCAGGTCTCGGGGTCACGCTTTTCTTCGGTTGAGGCGCCCGCTTCGTCGGACGGCGCGGACTGAGCCTCTGGCAAGGTGACATTGACTTCAGGCTGCGTGCCGAATGGATCCGTATGACAGGCCGCGACAGACGCCAGCACCAATCCCCCCAGAATTATCAGGCTTAATCTCTTCATGACCATCCTCTTCGCTTTCCGGGTCAGCTGGCCTTTTCGAGCCATGGCATGGAGACGCGTCGACGCGCTTCGAACGTGTCGATCTCGCTTGCTGCAGTCATCGAACTGCCAATCTCGTCAAGGCCTTCCATGAGGTTTGCCTTACGGCCTGCATCCACTTCAAACGCATACACTTCGCCATCCGGCCCGGTGACGATCTGGGCTTCAAGGTCCACGGTGAAGACATGGTTGGAGCCTCCCGCCTGATCTGCCAATTTCTGGCATACATCTACTGGCAGGCGCACCGGCAGGATGCCGTTCTTGTAGCAATTATTATGGAAGATATCGGCGAAACTCGGCGCGATGACACAGGTGATCCCTTGGTCCAGCAGTGCCCAGGGCGCATGCTCGCGCGAAGACCCGCAGCCGAAATTTTCGCCCGCAATCAGGATGCTCGCAGTGGCGTATTCTGGCCGGTTCAATACGAAATCGGACCGAGGCGAGCCATCAGACAGCGTTTTCAGTTCGTGGAACAGGCCCTTGGACAGGCCTGTGCGTTCGGTCGTCTTAAGGAACTGCTTGGGAATGATCATGTCGGTATCGACATTGGACATCGGCTTGCCCTTTTCGAGCAGCGGCGCAGCGGTTCCGGTGAGTTGCGTAAAGGCTTTCATGAGGCGTGTCCTACCTTGAAGAATGCGCGATGAACAGGGTCGGCACGCCCAATGTGCCATCCCTTATAGTGAAAACGGCAGACCCCGGTTTGCGACCTGTCCGTTGTTCGGAAACATTGAAGCCAGCCTCCGTGAGGCGTGCATGTGCCGCCGAAAGATCATCCACGGTCCATGTCAGGCCCCAGATACTGTCCGGCGCGGCTGGGTCAACATCTTCCCCGAGGCGGTTGATGACCTCAAAGGTCAGCCCGCCTGTGCGGAAGAACAAAAAGCGCGTCTTCCACTCTTCCCGCGTCCGGTCGAGCGCCAGATCCAGCCCCAACCGTGCGCCATAAAGCCCCAATGCCCGGTCGGGATTGGGCGTGTTGATGACAATATGGTCCAGCGATGTGACGCAGCCAGACGGCGCGTCCGCCACGGGCAAGGCTTGTTCCGGCGAGATGATGAAAGTCTTCACGCCAGCAGTTTGCGCGTCCGCGCACCGGAAGCGCGTCCATTTCCGGGTTTCGCCGTTGATTGCGTTTGTACTGCTTCCATCGGCGATCTCGCCCGGCATCAAGCCACGACGGGTCAGCTTGTGATGCGCGGCGGAAATATCTCCCGTTCCAAAAGCGAGGCTTTTCAGGCCGGGGCCTTCGTCGGAGATGATTTCCCGCAAACGATCGGCCACCGTCCCCTCCCCGTCAGGGGCCATCAGTTCAAGACTGGTATTCTCCAATTGGAAAATTGCTGTTGCGGCACCGTCGGCTGAGGCGCGCCAATCTGCCGGCCGCCCGAGCAATTGCTCATAGACGGCCGTCGCGGAGCTGATCTCCGGACAGACCAGCACAAAATGGTCGAGACCCGTAATCATGCTATCCTAGAGACCCTCAAACAGGGCTGTCGATACATACCGTTCGGCGAAGCTTGGCAGGATGACGACGAGGGTCTTGCCGGCCATGTCGTCACGCGCGCCAACCTTGACCGCTGCAGCCGCTGCCGCGCCGGAGGAGATACCGCCGGGTATGCCTTCGAGCCGCGCAAGTTTGCGGGCCGTTGCAAAGGATTCCTCATTCGAAACTTTCACGACTTCATCAATCAGGCTCGTATCCGCGTTGCCGGGGATGAAGCCTGCGCCGATGCCCTGGATCATGTGCGGGCCGGGCTCGCCCCCGGAGAGGACCGGGCTGCCTTCCGGCTCAATCGCCATCATTTTCAGGCCCGGCTTGCGGGCCTTCAATACGCGGCCTGTGCCCGTAAACGTGCCACCAGTACCTATGCCGGACAGGACAGCATCGACCGCGCCGTCTGTGTCCGCCCAGATTTCTTCTGCTGTGGTCAGCTCATGGATGGCCGGATTGGCGGGATTGTCGAACTGGCTTGGCATCACCGCGCCGGGCGTCGCCTCAAGGATTTCCTTCGCCTTCGCGATAGCACCGCCCATGCCCTTCTCTTTTGGCGTCAGCTCCAGCTCCGCGCCGAGATAGGCCAGCATCTTGCGGCGCTCGATGGACATGGATTCCGGCATGGTCAGGATGAGGCGGTATCCCCGGCTCGCCGCCGCAAAGGCCAGGCCGATGCCGGTATTGCCTGAGGTCGGCTCGACCAGAACGCCGCCGGGCTTCAGCTTGCCGTCGGCTTCCAGCTGCAACACCATGTTCAGGCCGATCCGGTCTTTCACGCTGGCGAGTGGATTGAAGAATTCGCATTTGAACAGCAGGTTCGCCTTGATGCCTTCGGCCTCGGCGAACTTCGGCGCAGCAACCAGCGGCGTCGATCCGACCGTTTCGAGGATAGACGCGTAGGTACGACCGCGCGGGCCATCCAGCGAAACATTTCCGGGCAGGCTGACAGTATTGCTCATGGGTCCACTCCATTTGTTGCAGGGCAAGGTTGGCCGGACTATCTGCCCTCACCCTTCGAGAGGCAACTGAAGGATGTGTTTAGTCGGCGGCACGCCCTTTTATGTCTTCAAGTATTTGCCGCCCAATCTCCCTACGCTCTACGTACTTGGCGGCTGCTTTCGAGGTTTTGAACAAATTCCACTTCAGATGAGGCTTAAGATCCGTGACATCGCGCCCAGTCAAATCACAAAAGATCGCCAGATTGAACGCCCACTCGTCCAGCGACAAATAGCCGAATTTCTCACTGGACCACCCCTGGCTCTCGAAATCCTGAGTTTGGATAAACTCGAATGCGGAATTAGCCCCGAATACTCCAAAGCCCAGAAAGACAGACGTGACATCCGTTGCCGGCTCGATCAGCTCCCAGCCGCCTGGTGGGGCTTCCTGAAATCCTTCATTCAGATAGTGACTGAGTTCGTGCGCAAAGGTTGCGATCAGCTTTACCGGTGTATGAACATGGCTCGGATCATACGTAATCTGACCAGAATTTCCGGTGTGGGAGAAGGTTCCTGCCGCTGTCCCCGAATGTTGAACTCTGCCCAGTGTGGATACCCTTCCGGCAAGCTCGGCTTGCGGCACCAATTGGACTGGCCATTCTGACATTCCGGCCAGATCACGCACATGCTCAAATATGAATTCAGCGCGCTCGTGCCCACTCGAATCGGTTGGCGGAAAGAAGTCCGGGGTTGGAAGCACGAGCGGCGTCTCTCGAAGGGCTTCCCGCCCACCAGTGCACTTCAATAGCCATGCCCAACACAGAACATGGAATGCCTCCACATCCTCATCGAGAAAGTGGCTGCGTCCAAACACTAGCCAATCACACCTTGGATCGCGGCGCGCGCTGCGAGGGTAGGGCTCATCAGATGGGTGCGGCCATCGCGGCCCTGGCGGCCTTCGAAGTTCCGGTTGGAGGTGGACGCGCACCGCTCGCCCGGCGCCAGCGTGTCGGGATTCATGCCGAGACACATGGAACAGCCCGGCTCGCGCCATTCAAACCCGGCTTCGAGAAAGATCTCGTCCAGCCCTTCGGATTCGGCTTGCGCACGGACGAGGCCAGACCCCGGCACGACCATGGCACGCACGCCTTCGGCCACTTTGTTGCCCTTGGCGACTTCAGCGGCGGCGCGAAGATCTTCGATCCGGCTGTTCGTGCACGAGCCGATGAAGACGCGCTGCACCGGTGTGCCCTTGATCGGTGTACCACCTTCAAGGCCCATATAGGCCAGTGCGCGCTCACACGCACCTGCCTTGATTGGATCACTGAAATCTTCCGGCTTCGGAATAATACCCGACAACGGAATCGCCTGTTCCGGGCTCGTGCCCCAGGTCAATGTCGGCTCGACCGCTTCGCCCTTGATGTGGACGACTTCATCAAATACGGCATCCTCATCGGAATAGAGCGTCGTCCAAAAAGATTTCGCGACATCCCATGCGCCACCCTTGGGCGCGGCCGGGCGGCCCTTGATGTATTCAAACGTTGTCTCGTCTGGAGCCACCAGACCCGCACGGGCACCGCCCTCAATGGCGAGATTGCACAGCGTCATGCGCCCTTCCATGGAGAGGCTCCGAACTGCGTCACCGCGATACTCCATGACGTATCCCGTGCCACCGGCCGTACCGATGACGGAAATTATGTGGAGGGCGAGATCCTTGGCGGTCACGCCATCTTTCAGGCTGCCAGATACTTCGATTGCCATGTTCTTGGATTTCTGCGCACGCAAGGTCTGCGTGGCGAGCACATGCTCAACTTCCGATGTGCCGATACCATGCGCCAGCGCGCCGAACGCGCCATGCGTGGACGTGTGGCTATCACCGCAGACAATCGTCATGCCGGGCTGGGTGCGCCCCTGCTCCGGCCCCACGACATGGACGATGCCATTGCGGATGTCGCCCATCGGGAAATACTCGATATCGTGCTCGGCCACATTGCGGGTCAGCGTTTCCAGCTGGTTGCGCGCATCGGGGTCTGTCACGCCAGCAAGGCCGGCGGCCTGGTTCTCGGTCGGGGTGTTGTGGTCAGCGACGGCCAGGGTCAGGTCCCGGCGGCGCACGCCGCGTCCGGCCGCTTTCAGTCCGGCAAAAGCCTGGGGCGTCGTCACTTCGTGAATCAGGTGGAGATCGATATAGAGCAGGCTTTCACCGCCCTCATCGGTGTGCACCACATGTGCGTCCCAGATCTTGTCGTAAAGTGTCTTGCCAGCCATGGGGCCTCTTCCTGTCATATCGCGGCGCACCATAGCGGCGCGCGCCCGGCTGGGAAGGGGTCAATTGGCGATTGGCGACTCTTGATCACAGGGCGGAGACAGGCGCACGGCCAGCGCCTTCAGCTCGTCCATCTCGAAATCGCCGGAAACGAGTATTTCACCGCCTGTGATCCGTTCCAGCACTCTGGGAGACATGATGGTTTCCTCGTCCACCCGCAAGGGGAGGACTTCACCCATATTGGCCACCGTGAGGGCTTCCAGCTTGGATGCGCCGGACTCGTCCATACGGATGGAAAGCGCCGGACGACCCGCCGAATCCGTCACGGCCGAAGCCTGAACCTGATAGGGTGCAAAGCGGGTATCACCGATGAAGAGAATACCCTGCGCTATGTCAGGCGGGCGACAAGCCGGCATTGTGAGGCGCAGCGTGTCGTCGGCGGGTTCGCAGGCAGCAAGCAATGAAACGGCGAAAAGTGTGAGGCAGAGGCGTTTCATGCGTCCGAACGTGCCACAGAAATACCAGCCCCAAAAGTGAAAACGCCCCAACCATGAGGCGGGGCGTTTCTTCAATTCCTGACTGAAGTGTCGGGACGTCTATTCTTCAGCAGCGCCTTCGTCAGCGGAGGCAGCCGCAGCGGCCTCTGCTTCAGCGGCAGCAGCAGCTGCAGCCTCTTCAGCGGCTTTCGCCTTGGCAGCCTCTTCGCGAGCCTTGGCAGCAGCTTCCTTGCGGGCGGCTTTCTCTGCATCTTTCTGGCGGCGGCGCTCGGTTTTCGACACGGCAATTTCGACCGTTTCGATGCCGTGGCCGGTGGTACGTTCAGCGATACGGGCAGACTTACCGCGACGATCGCGCAGATAGTAGAGCTTCGCACGGCGCACGCGACCCTTGCGCTTCACTTCGATGCTCTCGATCATCGGGGAAGCCAGCGGGAAAACGCGCTCGACGCCTTCACCAAAGGAAATCTTGCGAACCGTGAAGCTCTCATTGATGCCACCGCCTGCGCGGGCAATACAGACGCCTTCAAAGCGCTGGACGCGCTCACGGTCGCCTTCCGTGATGCGGACGTTCACGGCTAGCGTGTCACCCGGTGAAAAATCCGGGATGTTCTTGTCGCCGACAACGCGGGAAAACTCTTCCGCTTCGAGCTGTTCAATCATGTTCATCGCCTGTCTCCGGCGGTTGTAATTCGTTGGTATCTGAGTAAGCGGCGTATAAATCGGGGCGGCGGTCAATTGTCAACGACTTTGCGCTGTTAAACCGCCATTCTTGTATACGTTTATGATCCCCCGACAGCAGAACCTCCGGAGTCGGGTGGCCTTCCCACTCCCGGGGCAGCGTATACTGGTCGTGTTCCAGCAATCCGGTCTCGAAAGATTCCTCCTCAAGAGAAGCCTGGTTCCCCGCAACTCCGGGCAACAAACGCACAACCGCCTCGGTCATCGCCATGGCTGCGACCTCACCCCCAGCCAGCACAAAATCCCCGATGGAAACCTCGCGCAGGCCGCGCGCGCGGATCACTCGCTCGTCCAGCCCCTCGAACCGGCCACACATCATCACCATGCCCGGGCCGCCTGCCAGGTCCCGCGCCAGTTTCTGTGAAAACGGCTCTCCGCGCGGCGACAGATAGATCAGCGGCTTGCCGTCTGTGTCGATACTGTCCAGCGCCGCAGCCGTCACATCCGGTCGCAACACCATACCTGCGCCGCCCCCCGCCGGCGGGGCGTCGACATTCTGATGCTTTCCGAGGCCGAAATCGCGCAGCTGGACGGTTTCATAGTCCCAGATGCCTTCGCGACGCGCGCGCTCCAGGATGGAGACGCCGAGCGGGCCGGGAAACGCTTCGGGAAACAGGGTGATGAAACTTGCCTTGAACATGCGCCGAGCCTTTAGCCTACCGCGTGCGCTCCGTCACGTCTCGCCAGGCCGTTACCCAAATGGCCAGCCGTCTTCCTGCCCCCCAAGAGTAGAACGCCAAACGGCAGCGGTCGACAAAAGTTGACGCGTGTGTCATTTTTTTCTGGGAGGAATAAAATGACAAAAACATTGGCGGGTCTCACACCCGAAGAAATTGGCCGTGTCCGCAAGCCTCTGGGACAAGCCTATACCCTGCCCCCAGCCGCCTATCTCGACGAGGATGTGTACGCGCGCGAAACCGACCAGATCCTGCGCAAGAGCTGGCTCCCGCTGGCACGCATCGACCAGATAGCCACGCCGGGCGATTTCGTTTCGCTCGACCTGTTCGGCCAACCGGTCATGGTGGTTCACGGACATGATGGCGAAGTCCGTGTCATGTCGCGCACATGCCTGCACCGCGCAGCCCTGCTGGCAGACGGAAACGGCAATCGCAAGCTATTCACATGCCCCTACCACGCCTGGAGCTATGACACGTCGGGCCAGCTTGTCCGGGCGCCCCTGATGGATGGCGCAGAGGAGTTTGCTGAATCCAATTGCCGGCTGCCCCAGCTCCGCACGGAAATCTGGGAGGGCTTTGTCCTCGCCAATTTCGACCCCGACGCAGCGCCCTTCGCCCCGCCGGTCGAGACGTTTCGCAAGTATTTCGAGAACTTCCGCCTCGCCGACATGAAGGTCGTTCACACGCTCGAATTCGACAGCAAGTGGAACTGGAAAGTGCTGGTGGAGAATTTTATGGAAGCTTACCACCACATCGCCACGCATTCCGAGACGTTCGAGCCCGCCTATCATGCCCGCGACTCCCGCGTGCCGGACAATGACGGCCCGTGGTCCATCCTGCACATGCCAGCGGCCCATGAGGAACTGCCGCCTGGCCTGCCCCCGCTTGAAGGTCTTGAAGACTGGCAGGCGCGCGACCTGTTCGCGACCGCCATCTTTCCGCACTTCCTGCTGGGCATTCAGGGCAGTGTCGTCACCTGGTACCAGGTCTTTCCGCAAGGCGCCGGCAAGTTGCACCTGAAGATCCATATTTGCGTTCCAGCCGCTTACAGCGAGATGGAAGGCTTTGACGAGATTGCGGAAGGCATGGCCCTGATGGTCTCGGCGATCCATCACGAGGATATCGGCGCGAATGATCTTGTCTGGCAGGGCCTCAACGCGCCGATGACACGGCAAGGCCGCCTCTCTCCAATTGAGAAGGCCATCTGGCAGTACAATCAATGGTGGCTCGACAAGATGGAAGCGCCCTAGGCGGCCCCATCCCAATCCGGCCAGTCGCGGAACAGGCCGAACTTGATGTTGGTCACCATGGCATTCGCGCTGAAGTGCAGCGTATCGGTTTCACCGGACCGCGCGGCGGCGGCGCGAAAAGCGGTGTCGAGCTGGGCGAGGTCGCGCGTCTCGATCATGATGTGGAACTCGCGCACATCGTCCGGCCGCAGGCCCAGCTTGCAGCGCATCATGCGCCAGGATTCGATCCGGCCGTCTGACTTCATATGATCCAGAAACGCCGGTAGCGCCTTGGCGAAGGCACGCTCGTCCGTTCCGGGCTTCAGGTCAAACCAGACGTGATAAATATCCATGCCGCGCTCTCCTGCTTGGTCGCCTGTTGCACCTATCGTAACCGGCTGGCAATTGGCATACTCGTTTCATGACGTTCCAACCGGGAGTTTTGTGACATGGGCATCATCGCATCGGTGGCAGCCTTCCTTGGACAGAAACCCCGTACCGCATCGAACCGGAAAGTGCCGGAGGCCTACAAGGCCATGTCCGCCGCCGAACTGAAGGACCGCGCCATGGCCGGCGATGTCCAGGCCGAAACCGCCCTGCGCCAGCGTGCAGCTTCAGCGGGCAAATGAGACTGGACCGCCAAGGCGCCAGCCTCTACTCCAGACCTATGCCCCAAAGCCCCGCCCTCTCCGTCCTGATCCCGTTCTTCAATGAAGAGGGTAATGTGCACCCCGTGATCGACGAGGTCCATGAGCAGCTGGCGGGGATCAGTTTCGAGATTGTGTGCGTGAATGATTGCTCGTCCGACGCGACAGAGCAGGAACTTGCCGAAGCGATGGCGAAGCATCCCGATACCGTGGTCGTGTTCAATCATGTCGCGCGCAAGGGGAAGTCCGCCGCACTGTTCACCGGGCTCAAATCTGTGCGCGGCCAGTGGGTACAATTGCTTGACGGGGACGGGCAGAACGATCCGGCGGATACGGCCCGTCTCTGGAAAGAGATCATTGTGCCGGGCGCATCCCCCAGCCTCGGCATCATTGCAGGCAAGCGCAACAGCCGGAATGATTCCGGATTCAAATGGGTACAGTCCCGCGTCGCCAATGGGGTACGCCGCTTCGTGCTTCAGGATGATGCGACGGATACCGGATGCGGATGGAAACTGATCCGGACCGAAGCTTTTCGCGATCTGCCCTTCTTTGCCTCGATGCACCGCTTCCTGCCCGCCCTGATCAAGCGCGCAGGCTGGGATGTGCGCGAAGAGCGCGTGAATGATCGCAAGCGACTGGCGGGAGAATCCAAATACGGATTCCTCGGCAGGCTTGGCGCAGGCATCTTTGACCTGATCGGCATGTTCTGGCTGATCCGCCGGGGCGGATACGGCATCGCGCGCGAATGGCACGACCCGCGCGCGAACTGAGCCGCAACACCCCTAGTCCTTGTGAACTTCTCCACCCCGATTGCGCAGGGCTTTCGGCATATTATTTGACCGTTGCGGTTGCGGACGCGGCGCGGACCGTTGCTGCGGCTTTACCCGACCCGGTTGGCGCTGAGCCTGTGGCCGGGCTTGCCGTTGCGGCTGTGCCTGTTTGCGCGTCTGCGGGGCAGGACGGACTTGCGGGCGCGCCGGTTGCCTCACCTGTTGTCTGGTCTGCTGTTGGGGACGGATGCGCGTCTGGGTTTGAGGGCGCTGCTGCACCTCACGGCGTTGCGTTTGAGTGTTCCTCAGCGCCTTGGGCCGCGAAGTATTCATGTCCACTTTTTGCCTGGGCCGCGGCGTGGCTGTGGGCCGGCGCTCGGTTTGCGCGCGGTTGCGCTGCGTTGCCGCCGGTTGCACCTGGCGCGTCTGCGGTCTCTGGGTGGTCGAACGGTTGGGCTGAATGGTCCGCACATTAGGACGCGGACGGTCTTCAGAGCCAATATTGGCGCGTTGCGGGCGACCTGGCAGAGCGTGTGGGCGACGTTGCTGAGTCACGTCCCGCGCCTTCGGCCCGCCCGCAAGCGGGTTTGCCGCTGTCGGCGCTACTGTCTGCACATTTCCATTTCGTCCGCCGCCACGATTGCCATTCCGGCCATCATCCCGGCGACCGCGGTCTGCGTGGCCCCCATCATTTCGGACACCGCGATCTCCGCGTTGACCATCTCCTCGGCCGCCGCGCGGGCTGTCACCCACCGGCCGAATGGACGAGATGTTGTCATTCAGACGAATACCATTCAGCCGGTCCGTCGAGGCATCGACGATCTGACAGCGCCCTTTATAGTTCGCATGCTCGCAAACTTCCCATTTGCCGGAACGGATTTGCAGCGACGATATATTGTCATTGAAGCGATAGCGACTGAGGTCGGAAACGCCCTTGTTGAGGCCAAGCGAGGCACCGCGTTCATAGGAATCCGTGTAGAGCGTCACCGCGCCATTGCGCGCGCCATAATGCCCTTTCAGCGGGCGCTGTTGCTTGCGGTAATGACGCCCATAGTGCGGATTCGCGCCATGACGCGTCCAGCCGAAGCCATAGGGGCCGTGGCCGAGACGCGGACTGTAATAACCGTGGGATCGATAGCTCGGCGAATAGCCATAATGGTAGACGCTGACACTCGTGCTGGTGCCATAGCCGTGTGAGTAATTGTCGTACCCGTAACGGGCATTGTCAGCATAGCGGATATAGCCCGACTGATCGCGGGTGAACATCAAGCCGTGCTCGGCTTCGGTATACTCGTAAATCGGGCGCACCGACGTTAGCTCGCGATCAAGGCCGTACCAGTCGAGGTCCTGGACATCGCCACGAATGAAGACACAGCGGCCGGTGAAATCGCTATGCTCGCACAGCTCCCAGGCGCCGGACAGGACCGCAACGGATTGCGCGCGATCATTGAAATAATAGTCGTTCAGGGAATAGACGGAATCGAAGACTTCCCGCACTTCCCCGCGAAAATCCTCGCCGCTGAACAACATCAGGCCCGCCGGTTGTTCATTGCCTTCATACTGCGCGGCTGCAGCGCCCACTACAGTTAGCGGAAGGGCAAGAGCAGCGCCGAAGCGGATTAATCTGGCAAACATGGGCAGTTACCTCGTTCTTAACCTACCCTTTATGACAGGTGGCGTCTGAACAAGCGGCAACATGGGTCAATCAGTGGATTCAGCCTCGTCCCCGGGCGCCGTCCATTCGGCGAGATCCGGAATGATGATGCGGGATGTGGCAAGGTCCACGGTCGGCACATCGGCCAGCGTGAAGGGCACGAGAACCGTATCGCCCCGGTCCGCCAAACGGATTTCGAGCAAATCATCTGCGCCGAAATTCTGCACGGCTTTCACGGTGCCCGCAGGCTCATTCCCGCCCGCGAACACCTGAAGACCGACAAGGTCCTCGATGTAGAACTCGTCGTCATCTGTTTCCGGAAGTTTCGCGCGCGGGACATGCAATAGCGTGCCACGCATCGCGTCCCATTCTTCTTTTTGCTTCTGTTCCTTGGGACGCACAATGAAATGGTCCTTGCCGGGCCGGGCCGATTGCGGCGTCAGCACGGGCTTCCCAGCTTCATCAGTCAGCGCACCATAGGTGAACACATCATCCGGGTCGGCGGTGAAGCTTTTCACTCGCACATCACCGCGTACGCCGTGCGCACCCTTGATAACGCCCACGACGATCTGTCTCTCAGTATTTGATTTCGCGCTCATGCCGCTTCTCTAACGGCCGATTGGCAGAGCGCAAGCGGGCAAGCGCCGTATCAGCGCCAGCCGTCATAGGCGCGGATGGAGGAAATATTGTCGTTCATGCGGATTGGCTTCAAATCACCCGCGCCGCCCTGCAACACTTCGCACCGCCCCCGATAGTTCGCATGCTCGCAGACCAGCCAACTGCCGCCCGTCACGAGGAAGGAGCTTGCGCGGTCATTGAAACGATACTGGCCGAGATCCGGCACATCGTGGCTGATTTCGATGGCCTGCCCGCGCTGGGCAGAATCCTGGAACAGAACAAGGTCACCATACCCTCCTCCGCGACGGCCTTTCCCCGGCCGGTCGCGATAGGCGACAGGACGAAGGGAGGAAACATTGTCATTGAGGCGATATGCGTTCAGGCGACCTGTGCTCGCATCGACGATTTCGCACCGCCCCCTGAAATGGGCGTCCGTACACAGTTCCCATGCGCCAGCGCGAATGGTAATCGACGAGGCTCGGTCATTGAAGCGCAGGCGGGCAAGGTCCGGCTCGGCGCCCTGAATGCGAAGGCCTTCGCCGGAGAAGCCGGAATCAGCGTGAAGCACCACGCCATTCCCACCGCCACGATATGACGTATCATGATAGCGACCCCGGTCTGCGCTGGCAGGAAGGGCGAGCGCCGCAATTTCGAGTGCAGCAAAGGGCAGAGTTCTGAAAAGTTTGGCCTTGGACATCTCGGATCTCCTCTCGTGTCGTGTTCTTTCTAGAGAAAGCGACCTGAACGGTGATTTGGTTCTCTGTTGCCCAGCATTCAGCCTCAGGCCTTGCGTCCACGAAAAAGGCCGGCACCCCGCAGGGCACCGGCCATATCCCGAGACTGGCAAGCCAGTCCTATTCCGAAGCAGCTTCCTCAGCGGGCGCTTCTTCAGCGGCCGGAGCTTCTTCTTCAGCCGGAGCCGCAGCAGCTTCAGCCGCCGCTTTTGCCTTTTCGGCTTTCTCTTCAGCGCGTTCCTGAGCTTTCTTGCCTGGCTCACCCTTGTTCGGGTTGTTGCCATGCGCCCATTCTACGAGCGGCTTGCCGTCCAGTTCGATCTTGGACAGGAAGCGTGCAACGCGTTCGGTCGGCTGGGCACCCTTGCGGAGCCATTCGGACGCTTTCTCGGCGTCGATCTGGACGCGGAATTCCGAATCTTTCGGAAGGCGCGGATCGTAGGAACCGATTTTCTCGACGAAACGACCGTCGCGCGGTGCGCGGGCATCCGCGATGACCACGGAATAGAAAGGGCGTTTCTTGGACCCGCCACGGGCGAGTCGAATCTTGAGGGCCATATGTGTATCTCCTGTAAGTCTGGCGTCTCGGGGTGGTAACTCAGTCGTCGGTCTCAAGACCGCGAATGTGCTCATGATGGCGGATGACTTCCGCCACGATGAAATTCAGTAGTTTCTCGGCGAAGGCGGGATCGAGCCCGCTTTCCTGTGCCAGCTGGCGCAGGCGGTCGATCTGTCTGGCCTCGCGGTCCTTGTCCGCAGGCGGCATATTGTGCACGGCTTTCAGCTTGCCGACTTCCTGCGTCGCCTTGAAGCGCTCGGCCAGGGTGTGGATGATGATCGCATCCAGATTGTCGATACTGGAGCGCAGCTTGGTCAGCTGCAGCAGGGCGAAGGCGTCGCTTTGCTCATTGGTCATTTCTTTTTCCCTCCGCCGAGGCCGGGAAGACCGCCCATGCCCGGTGGCAGTCCACCGCCACCAAGACCGGGCAAGCCGCCTGCCCCGCCGCCCATCTTGGCAAGGTCGCCCGGCGAGATGCCTGCGGCCTGGGCCATGTTCATCATGTTCTTCATGCCGCCCTTCTGGCGCATCTTCTTCATCATGCCAGCCATCTGCTGGTGCATCTTCAGCACCTTGTTGACCTCTTGCACGGTCACGCCAGCGCCAGCGGCAATCCGCTTGCGGCGAGACGCATTCAGGATGGCCGGTTTGCGACGCTCCTTGCGCGTCATGGACAGAATGATCGCTTCCTGGCGCTTCAGCACATTGTCGTCGAGATTGGCCGAATCCATCGCGGCCTTTGCCTTGCGCGCGCCGGGCAACATGCCCATCAGGCCGCCAAGACCGCCCATGCGCTGCATCTGGCGGAACTGGTCGGCCATGTCCTCAAGGTCGAATTCGCCCTTGCGGAGTTTCTCCGCCATGCGTTCGGCCTTTTCGGCGTCCATCTGCTCGGCGGCCTTTTCGACCAGCGAGACTATGTCGCCCTGTCCGAGAATCCGGCCAGCCACTCGCTTGGCATCGAAGGCATCAAGGCCGTCGAGCTTTTCGCCGACGCCCATGAACTTGATCGGCAGACTCGTAACGGCGCGCATGGAAAGCGCCGCGCCGCCGCGGCCATCGCCATCCATCCGTGTCAGGACAAGGCCGGTCAGCGGCAGGCGAGCGTGGAAGCGGCTGGCGGTTTCAACAGCGTCCTGGCCCGTCAGGGCATCAGCCACGAGCAGCGTTTCAGACGGGTTCGCGATCTGCGCGATCTCCGCCACTTCATTCATCATCTGCTCGTCGATCGTCGTGCGACCGGCCGTATCGAGGATGAGGACGTCATAGCCGCTGATCTTCGCGGCGTTCAGGGCGCGACGGGCAATATCAGCCGGCAACTGGCCCTGAATGATCGGCAGGGCGCTGACATTTTCGTTGCACTGGTCGGCAAGGATCGCGAGCTGTTCCATCGCGGCCGGACGGCGCGTATCAAGCGAGGCGAGCAGGACGCGCTTGCGTTCCTTTTCCGACAGGCGCTTGGCGAGCTTGCCGGTCGTGGTCGTCTTACCGGAGCCTTGCAGACCGGCCATCATGATAATGGCCGGCGGGCTGTCGATGCGCAGGCTGGTATCGGCCTCTTCGCCGCCGAGCATCTCGACAAGGCCGTCATAGACAATCTTGATGACTTGCTGACCGGGCTTGACCGAACGAATGACTTCCTCGCCCACCGCGCGGGCGCGCACGCTGTCGATGAAATCCTTCACGACAGGCAGGGCGACGTCCGCCTCAAGCAAGGCGACCCGAATCTCGCGCAGGGCCGCGTTCACGTCCTTTTCGGACAGTGCACCGCGACCGGTCAGGCCGTCGAAAATTCCTCCAAGGCGTTCGCTCAGCGTGTCGAACATCTTTGTCGCTCCTTTGCCGTTTGCCAGATGTGTCTGACATAGGCGATCAAACCCATTGCACAAAGCAGAAGAGCCCCGCTGAGCGACACTTCGCCGGGCGGGGGGCCTCGCTGACCTCATGGATCAGTCAAAGCGCGCTTTTCAAATTTGCGCAGATGTTGGCGCGCCTAAAGCATGCGGGAGCCGCGGCGTCAAGCGAGCTGAAGCGCGCGCACCCGGTCTCGCAACACGGCAATCGCCGCCTTGATCTCGTCTCCGACCAGGCTGAGGACAACCATATTGGCCCATGTGCCCCCGGCCGTACGCATATAGTTCCGGATCAAGCCCTCGCGCTGGGCGCCCATTTTGCTGAAGGCACGAATGGCGCGCTCATTCTGTTCCGGTACGAAATACGAAATTCGCCGGAAGCGCGCCTCATGGGCGCGAGTCAGAAGCGCCAGTTGCGTTGCGGGCACAATGGCTGTGCCGCGATACTTCTCTGGATGCCAGACAAAGCCGATTTCGAGCCGGCGATGCGTGCGCGACACCCGCTCGAATGCGGCAAGACCCGCAAACTCACCTGTCGCCTTGTCGACCACATAGAAAGGATGGAAGGCGTCCGTCCCTTTCATGTCCAGACTATGGTCCATATACGCTTCGAGGCTGGTGCCAGTGGGCATTACGGGCATCCACTGCCACATGGATTCAGCCACCGGAGTCGCCAGCACGACCTCTTTATGGTCCGCTGTGAGCATATCCAGGCGAACAACGTCATTTTCCGGGGGCGGCTCCGCAAGGTTCACGATTTAGATCATTAGGCCGGAGACTGATCGAGGCAAGAAAAACCGAAGTCAGGAGTTCCAGTTCTATTTTCAGACCCGATGAAAGTTCCTATTTGGAACCTTATTGTCAATTTGTCCGGCCTAGCCGCTTGGTCAGGTAGGTGAACTCCAGAGCAGACCGCTTGGCGCGCTCCTTCTGGTTCGCCGCTGCCGAATGCCCGCCATCAATGTTCTCATAATAGTAGAATGGCAGGCCCGCCGCCTCGAACTTCGCGGCCATCTTGCGCGCGTGACCGGGATGGACGCGATCATCCTTGGTCGAGGTAACGAAGAAGGGCACCGGATAGTCTTTCGTGGCATCAAAGTTCTGGTAGGGCGAAATCGTCTCGAGAAAGGCACGTTCGTCCGGCACTTCCGGCGATCCGTATTCGTCTACCCACGAGGCACCTGCCAGCAATAAGTGGTAACGCATCATGTCGAGCAGCGGCACCTGCACGACGACCGCGTTCCAGAGGTCTGGCCGCTGGTTCAGCATGACGCCCATGAGCAGGCCACCATTTGAGCCGCCCATGATGCCGAGATGCTCCGGTGATGTAACGCCTCGTGCAATCAGATCCTCACCGACCGAAATGAAGTCATCATAGATGCGCTGGCGATTCTGCTTTAGGCCAGCCTGATGCCACTCGGGGCCGAACTCGCCCCCGCCGCGGATGTTCGCCAACACATAAGCACCCCCCTGTTCCAGCCACAGACGACCTGTGACAGCGCTGTAGGACGGATTCAGCGAGACCTGGAACCCGCCATACCCGTATAGAAGCGTCGGCGTGGAACCGTCGAGCGGCAGATCTGCTTTGCTTACGAGGAAATAAGGCACGCGCGTGCCGTCCTTCGACGTCGCAAAATGCTGCGTGACACTCAGGCCTGTTGCATCAAATTTCGGCGGCAGACTCTTGAGGGCTTTTACGTCCCCCGTCGAGGCACTGTAGGAGAGCAGCGAATCTGGCGTCAGGAAATCCTCATAGTTGATGAAGACCGTATCCTCTTCGTTGCTGGCAAATGCGACGCTGGCCTGGCCCGTGCCGGGAAGGGAAATGGGTTCCAGCATCCAGCCGGCATCGCTCGCGGTGGCGCGCATGACCTTGCCAACCGCCGTATCACTTACCCCCAGAAGCAGGGCGCCCTTTGCAGTGGACACGCCTTTCAAGGCCTGCGTTTCGCTCGGGTGAAACACAAGTGAAACCGGCGGCAATGCGCGGGTCTCCATGAAAGTCTCGACATCGAAGGCGACCAGATCACCGGATTTGAACGTCGTTTCCTGACCCGTCGGAGTCCAATCCTGCTTCAAAGAAACAAGCAATCGGCCTTCATGGATTCCTTCTGGTGAAGACTTTGGCGGGATAGGCCACTGCACCGGCTCGCTCTCTCCATCGGGGAACCACCAGTAGCGCGTCGTGAAGAACGTGTCGGCCTGAGCCGCGCCCTGCAGAATGCGCCCATCCTCAAGCTCCAGCGTCATTGGCCAGACGCCGACATCATCCACCTCGCCGCGGATCACCTCTTCGGCGGCGTCCAGTGGCGTACCGCGGTCCCAGCGTTTCACAATGAAAGGATAGCCGGACGCGGTCAGTGTTTCCTCGCCCCAATCGGTTGCGATCAACAAAGTGTCAGGGCTGGCCCAGGCACCGCCCTGCTTGGCCTCTGGCGTGACGAAGCCGTCATCAACGAATTGCTTGGTCGCAAGATCGAATTCGCGGCGGACAATCGCGTCCTTGCCGCCATTCGACAGGGAGATCATGCATTTGTAGCCAATATCGCTGCCCTTGGGCCGGAAACAGTCTGCGCCCTTGTAGACCCAGTTCTTGCCTTCTTCTTCCGCAAGCTTGTCGAAATCGAGAATGGTTTCCCACTCCGGCGTGTCACTGGCATAACTTTCCAGCGTTGTCCGACGCCACAGACCGCGCACATGCGTTTCGTCCTGCCAGAAATTGTAGACCATCCCGTCACGAATTGATCCGTAGGGAATACGCTCTGCCGAGGTCAGCGCCTCGATCGCGGCCGCCTCATATCCCGCATAATCAGGATCTGCCTTCAGCTCTTTCAGCGAGCGGTCATTCTGATTGCGCACCCAGTCAAGCGCTGCCTCACCTTCAACTTCTTCCAGCCAGAGATAGGGGTCTTCTGCAGTTGCCTCAGAAACCTGGGGTGGGGGAAGTGTGTCTGCCAAGGGAGTCTCCGTTGGTGTTTGTGTTCCACAGGCCGCGAGGGCCAAAAAGCTGAGCGGAGCGAAAATCTTGCGCATGGTATCTCCATGAAAGACAAATCTTGTCACGTATCTGGGCAAAGCGACAAATTCCGCCCACCCTTATCAACTTAAATCGTCAAACGTCTCTGCCAAGCGCGGCACTCTGTCATGCGAACGGCTTATTCAATGCGCTCGAAGGTGACACTTTCGACCAGAAGGGCTCGTGACTTTTCAGGCACAACCGGACGTATGGCAAAATAATCGAAGCCCTGATCTCCAATATGTTCCGGAACGACATATTCGAAACTGAAATTCTCAAAACCCGAAACAAGGTCAAAAACCTGCCAGCCGGAATCGCCTTCCCGACCCACGGAATAGTTCACTTTGGCCTGCATGGCGCCGCGTTGATCTGCCGGACGCATGCGGACGGTGCAGCGAACGCGGCGCCCCGAGAATTGCACTTCAAGATCACTGGCGAGGCGGAAATGCGGGCCGTCTTCGGGCTCGGGCCCAAGCAAGCCGGCCTGGGCTTCGATATAGAGCAAATAGTCGTCGCCCCGATTGCGCACGAGCTCGGTCGTGGCGTCGCCGCCGGCAAGAATCTTGTTCAGAAATTGCCCGCTGACCGTGACGCGATCATAATTGGTGCCATCGCCCGTTATGGGGCCATCCGGCAAGCGGCCAATAGCGGGCCAGATGGCCAGCACAACCATGCCGACCACCAGCAGGAAGGCCAGAGGGAAGAAGATCCGGTCTTTCATGAACGAGGAGCTCTTTCACAGTTCGGCGGTGGCACCCGCTAGCCAAGGACTGGCACTCCTGTTAGCAGGAAGCTGGGCGGTTTGGCGAGCCGTAGACGCTGCCATGCATGCAATTAACGGGGGCGAGTTCCATGTCGAAAGCGGCATTGAGGCGGCGAGCCAAGGAAGCTCGTCACTGGCTTTTTGAAGCGTGCTTCCCCCTTTGGAGCGAGCGCGGAATCGGCGAGTCTGGCCTGTTTCGAGAAACACTGTCTCTGGATCACGCGCCGGTACAAGACGAGATCACACGCATTCGCGTGCAGGCCCGGCAAACCTATGTTTTCGCGCAGGCCGCCCTGCTCGGCTGGAAACCAGACATATCACTTGATCTGGTTCATCATGGCGTGCGCACCCTCAGCGGTACGGCTCGGCGGGAAGATGGCCTCGTGGGTCGCACGCTCAACGCAGATAGCCACGAATATGTCGACGATACGCCCGACACGTATGATCTCGCCTTCACGCTCTACGCGCTCGCCGTGGCCAGTGAAGCTCTGGACGACGGAAGCGGCGCGATCGCTTCGGCAAGGGCGCTGCTGGATGCGCTGGACGGGCGGATGAAAGACCGGATCAATGGCGGCTATGCCGAAAGCTTGCCGCCGCCATCCCAGCGCAGCCAAAATCCGCATATGCATTTGCTGGAAGCGTGCCTGGCCCTGCACCGGGCCGACCCTGAAGGGGACCATCTCACCCGCGCCAGCGAACTCATCTCCCTGTTTCAAGCAAAATTCACCGCAGGCCCCGGCGGCCTGCTGGGAGAATTTTTTGCCCCGGACTGGGCAGAAGGCGCAGGCGATGCCGCGCGCATTGTCGAGCCGGGTCACCAGTTCGAGTGGATCTGGCTATTGAGCCAGCACGCCCGCGCAACCGACCAGCCAATTCCGCCCATTGCCGGTCGCTTGTACAGCTTTGCCACCAGCACGCTGGATCCAGACGGGCGGGCCATTCTGGAAGTCACCCGCGATGGCGCACCCCACAATGCGGGGCGACGCACCTGGTCGCAGACCGAAGCGCTCAAAGCGCATCTGGCAATGCTGAATCTGACTGATGACGACGCCATCGCTGCCGCGGCCTGCCAGAGCTTCGACATCCTCATGGATGAATATCTCACCCCAGAAGGCGGGTGGATCGACCAGTATGATGGCGATGGCCACATCGTCTCAACCAACATGCCAGCGTCCACCGGCTACCATGTCACGCTCGCATTTTCAGAGCTGATCCGGGCGATGGAAGCTTGAACCCGGACCCTTTTACGCTGAAAAGGGCCCGCAACAGACCAAAAAGGAATTTTTCATGCCCAGATTAGCGCTTGTCCGCCACGGCCAATCCGAATGGAACCTGCAAAACCGGTTCACCGGCTGGTGGGATGCCGACCTGACCGAGAAGGGCGAAGCCGAAGCCAAAAAGTCCGGTGAAATGCTGAAAGCCTGCGACGCCGATTTCCGCGCCGCGTTCACCAGCGTTCAGACCCGCGCCATCCGTACGCTCTGGATCGCCCTGACGGAGATGGACCGCGTATGGATGCCGGTGACCAAGCATTGGCGCCTGAATGAGCGCCACTATGGTGGCCTGACCGGTCTCAACAAGGCAGAGACTGCCGGCAAACATGGCGAAGATCAGGTTCATATCTGGCGCCGCTCCTACGACATTCCCCCACCGCCGATGGAAGCTGGCAGCGAGTTCGATCTGGCAGGCGACCCCCGCTACAAGGGCATCGATATCCCGAACACCGAAAGTCTGAAGCTGACACTGGAACGTGTGCTGCCCTATTGGGAAGAAGCGATCACACCCGTGCTCAAATCCGGAACGGACGTCGTCATTGCAGCACATGGCAACTCCCTGCGCGCCCTGGTGAAACATCTGTTCCGGGTGCTGGATGAGTCCATTACCGGGATCGAGATTCCAACCGGTAATCCGCTCTACATTGATCTGGATGACACGCTCAAGCCAGTCTCCGTTCGTTACTTGGACTCTGATCGCAGCAAGCCGCTTCCTGAACTGCCATGAGCTTTCGCCCGTCCCGACGGCGCGACCGGCGCATGATGGGACGGGCCCACAGCCTGGCTCGGCTCAACCACGGCCTCACCGGGATGAACCCGTCGGTTGGGTGTATCATCCTGGACTCTGACGGGCATGTCGTCGGCGCGGGGGTAACCGGTCTGGGCGGGCGTCCCCATGCCGAGGAGGTCGCGCTGGATGAGGCCGGAGCCGCTGCGCGAGGTGGCACCGCCTATGTCACACTGGAGCCCTGCCGCGAGCGATCCCAGGGCGGAAAATCCTGCTCCGTGAAATTGCTGGAGGCCGGCATCGCCCGCGTCGTCTGCGCCATAGACGACCCACACCCGGTCGCCAATGGGGGCATCCGCGCCCTCAGGGACGCTGGAATTGAAGTCCGGATCGGGCTTGGCCAGCGCAAGAGCCGCCGACTTTACCGAAAATTCTTCGCAAGCCTGCTCTAGCCAGTGAATGGCCCGGCATGCGCGATGATCTTTTCATACAGCGCCACGGAATCGCGCTGGAACGCGGCCTTGTTGAACTGCTGCTCATATGAGGCTCGGCCACCTTCGACCAGCTTTGCCGCGAGCGCCTTGTCCGAGATCACCCGGCTGAGCGCCGTGGCGAGCGCATCGACATCATTCTTCGGAATCAACAGCCCGTTCACTTCATTCTTCACATAGGCTGCCGGGCCAACCGCATCTGCCGCAACCAGCGGACGGGACGCTGCCCATGCGTCGACGGTCACCGTGCCGAACGGCTCGTAGCGGGACGGGAAGGCCACCACATCGCAGGCCGCGAGCAGCGCGCCGCGATCATTGCGCCAGCCTAGGAAGCGAACCCGATCATCCAGCCCAAGTTTGGTACACTGCGCCTTCAACTCTGCCTCAATCGGGCCATCGCCCGCGATCCAGACATACAGGCCTGGCACGTTGGCCGTGGCATCCAGCAACGTGTCGAGACCCTTCTTCTCATGCAGGCGCGCCAGCGCGAGCGCAACGGGCGCATCTTCGGGCGTATCCAGCGCCGCGCGGCTGGCCGGATCAGTGCCTTCAAAATCAGCATAAGTGTGAACGATGGCAGAGCGATCGTCCGGGACACCTTGTTCGCGGATGTGACGCAGCAAATCGATGGTCAGGCCGACATGCCATTCGCAATTCACGAAGCGCGCAAGTTTGTAATAGCCACCATACCAACCAATCGAACGATTGCGGTATTCCTTCGGCGCATATTGCCCGGCGCGGCCCATCCAGTACTCGATAACATCCGGCTTGAAGACCTTGATGGCGTCGCCAATTACGCGCCGCGTCGGGAAGGGCCACGTATTGTTGAACGCGGCCACATCCACCCCGATGCCGGCTTCACGGAATTTCTGGACGCGGAACTGGTTGTCCGGTCGTGTGACCACATGCTGGGTCAGACCGGCTTCTGCCAGTGCCAGCACGGATTCCAGCATGATGTTCTCTGCGCCGCCTTCCTGGGCGCCCGCCATCACGTGCATGATCCGCATCTGCCGCTCCTTTCAATGTCCAACAAGTTCTGACCGAGCGCATACCCATTATCACCAGCTGCGGCAAACGCTCCTTGGCAGTGCGTGCTGAAATGCCTACAGACAGGGCCAAACACAATGAAAGCCGTATGCCCATGTCCGATTATCGCCTCTTCGGCGCAGATACCTCGCCCTATTCCCAGAAAGTGCGGTCGTTCCTGCGCTACAAGAATATTGATTTCGACTGGGTATCCCGCTCACGCGAGAATGAGGAAGAATTCCAGGCATTGGCGCGCGTGGCCTCTGTGCCGCTGCTGGTCTCCCCTTCGCGATCGGCCAATCAGGATTCCACGGCAATCATTTCCGCCCTTGAGGAAGACCATCCGGAGCCTACGGCCGTTCCGGACGACGTTGCCACGTCGACCCTTGCGCTCATCCTTGAAGACTATGCGGATGAATGGCTGAACAAGATCATGTTTCTTGAGCGCTGGAGCCAGAAGCCCGACCGCGAAGACGCAGCCCTGCGCGTGCTGGTCCAGCTCTATGGCGGCAAACGCCCCCGCGCCTACAAGAAGGCCCAGAAGCAAATTGCCGAACGCATGGCCGACCGTCTGAATCTGGTTGGCGCCGACAGCGCAAATGCAGACATGCTGAAAGCCTCGTTCGAACGCTTTGCAACGCTTCTCAACGCGCATTTGACCGAGCAACTCTACATCTTCGGCGGTCGTCCGTCCGCGGCCGATTTCGCCCTCGCCGCGCAGTTCCAACAGATGATGATGGACAAGACCCCGGCCGAATGGCTCAAGAAGCACGCTCCCTTTGTGGTTGCCTGGATCGAGAATATGGAAGATCCCAAACCGGGCGCGCCTTTCGCGTCGCTGGAAGCGCTTGCGCCCACGCTGACGCCGCTGTTTGCCGAGGAAGTCTCGAAAACCTATCTGCCCTGGGCCAAGGCCAATTCCAAAGCTGCCGAACGCGGTGACAAGAATGTTTCCGCATCCATCGAGGGCGGCAGCTTTGAACAGACCACGCAAACCTATGCTGCCCGCGCCTATGATTCCGTCCGCAAGGCGGTCGGCGCTTCGCTCAGCGACGACGCTCTCAAAGGCTTCCTGTCAGAGGCCGGTTGCTCGAAATTCTTCGGCTAGCCGCCAGAGACAATTGGCAAATAGAAAAACGGCGCGTCCCTGTGGTCGCGCCGTTTTCTTTGGTTTTGTCTAAATCAGGACTCAGGCGACCCGGTTTCGGCGGGCGCAGGGTTGAGCACTTCAAGCCGCGTCTGGACGTTCCGCGCGTCCGCGACAAGGCGTTCACCCTTTCGGACATCCGCCTCAGCATCGGCGACCTTGTCTTCGCCCTTGCGAAGCGCCTGACGGGCCTTGCGGACCATTTCCTCGCCCTTTTCAAGGTCCTTGTTACCCTCCGCGATGAGCTTCTCACCCTTGCGAATGTTTTTCTCGGCTTTGTTCCACTGCTTCAGCTCCTTCCGATCGAGATCGGACATGGAAATGTTGGACGAGACGGCTGGTGCGGCAGCCGCGGAAGCGCAGGCGCCAAGCAGGGTGAGTGCGGCGAGACCGGCGATGAGATGGGTTTTCATTGTCGTTTCTCCTTGATCTGACATGCTGCCTAGATAGGGAGTTACATGGAATTCGAATAACGAATTTAATCGATGATTGAAATCGGAATATTGAATGATTGATGTTGAAGTCGCTCGCACATTCCTGGCAGTCATTGAAACCGGCACGTTTCAGGGTGCGGCGGACAAGGTACACGTCACCCAGTCCACGGTGAGCGCCCGGATCCGGACGCTGGAAGATCGCCTCGGACAAAGAGTGTTCGCACGATCGAAAGCCGGCGCCCGGCTGACATCACACGGCTATCATTTCGAACGATATGCCCGGACAATTGTGCGCGCATGGGAGCAAGGTCGTCTGCAGGCCGGGATTCCGGAAACCTTTGACGATATGCTGATCCTCGGTGGGCAGTACAATCTCTGGGCCCGCTTCCTCTCCCAGGCACTTGTGGAGATGCAGGAGCAAATGACAAACGTCGCCTTCAAGGCGGAGGCCGGCACGCCCCTTTCCCTGTCACGCCTTTTGTCAGAAGGGCTTCTGGACATCGCAGTGCTGCATCAACCTCGCCTGCGCACCGATATCGCGGTGGAACACTTGATGGATGACGATCTCATCATGGTCACCACCGATCCGAAGGGCGAATTCGAAGACCGTTATGTCTATGTCGACTGGGGCGAAGAGTATCGTGACCGGCACGCCCAGATCCTGCCAAAGCTCATGGAGCCAAGGACCACAGTCGCCCTGGGATTCTTCGGGCCGTCCTTCCTCATCGCCAGTGAAGCCGCAGGGTATTTGCCTCGGCGCTTGGTCGAAACCCATCTGGCAAAGGGGTTCCTTTTCAAAGTCCCGGATGTCCCGACCATCGCCTATCCTGTGTTCGCGGCCTATCAGTCAGAGTCAGACACGGATGCGATCCAGCCTGCGCTGCAAATCCTGCGAGAAAAGGCCGCCGCCACGCTGGCAGGAAACCTGGCACCACACTTCTGGGCCTGAATGCAAAAAACGGCGCGCCCATCTCTGGACGCGCCGTTCTCTTATCTGATCAGAACTCGGCGTTTAGGCCGCGTTGCTGGCCGATTTCTTGCCGATCAGTTTCGGCTCCGACTTTGCCGGGGCGCCAATCTCGATCTTGCGAGGTTTCTTCTCTTCAGGAAGTTCGCGAATAAGGTCGATGCGCAGCACGCCGTGCTGCAGATTGGCACCGGTCACGATGACATGGTCGGCCAGCTGATAGCGCCGGATGAAGCTGCGCTGGGCAATGCCGCGATGCAGATAGTTGCGGCCCTCGCCGTCTTCATTCTCGCCGCGCTTGCCGGCCACAGTCAGCAAGCCTTCTTTCGTCTCGATCTCGAGGTCATCTTCGGTAAATCCCGCGACCGCGATCTCGATGGCGAAGGCGTTTTCGTCAACGCGTTCGATATTGTATGGGGGATAGCCTTGTGACCCGTCGAGGCGAGACGCCTGATCGATCATGCCCGCAAGCCGGTCAAAGCCAACAACGGTACGGTAAAGGGGGGTAAGGTCGATATTGCTCATGTGTTCAGTCCTCTTAAATCAAGCAACTGCGGGCAACCCGTTCGGGGAGCGCCCGGATGGATGTTCAGCACCTGAAAAGAACCAACCCGAATTCGGCGTTGGGACAGATACCGGTCACAGCCCGATTTACGGCACCGTGACATGATCTATGTGGGTAGCGTAAGGAGAGGTTCAAGAGGCCTGTTGAGGAGACACCCTGTGAAACAATTGACCCAGATGATCGCCCTGTCTGCACTGGTTCTGGCAGCTTGCGGCCAGCCAGAGACACCCGCATCAGAGACACCCGCCCCCGAAACCCCGCCGGTCGAGACAGCCTCGACCGAAGCCTCGCCGCTGGACGCCGCGATCGCTGGCGAACACCGCACGGATGCCGAAAAGGCGCGCGACGCCTGGCGTCACCCGAAAGAAACGCTCGAATTCTTCGGGGTGGAAGCGGATGACAAAGTAGTCGAGCTGTGGCCCGGCGGCGGCTGGTACACAAATGTCATCGCGCCCTATCTTGCCAGTGGCGGTGGCACACTGGTCGCAGCCTATTTCGACCCGAATATTGGCGATGAAGACCGTCGCGCCCGCATCGCCGAGCGCCTTGCAGAATTCCAGGCGAATTATGACGACCCGAAATTCGGCACCATCGAATACAGCGCCTTTTCGGCCGAGAGTGGCCCGCTGACCGAGGCCGGGACAGCCGATGTCGTACTGACCTTCCGCAACCTCCACAATTGGATGAGCGGCGGATACACCGAGAAATTTTTCACGGACGCCTATGCCGCTCTGAAGCCCGGCGGCGTGTTGGGCGTGGTCGAACATCGCCTGCCTTCAACGGCCACACAGGACCCGACGGCCTCTTCGGGTTACGTCCATGAGGATTATGTCAAATCCCTCGCCGAAGCGGCCGGGTTCGAGTTTGTCGAAGCAAGCGAAATCAATGCCAATCCGGCCGATACTGCGGATCACCCGTTTGGGGTCTGGACGCTGCCCCCGGTCAACGCCACGCAGGACCGGGAAGGCAACACTCCGGACGGTTTTGACGCTGCTGCCTATGCCGAAATCGGCGAAAGCGACCGCATGACGCTGAAATTCGTCAAGCCTGCCGAATAGAGCGGCCAAGTTCTGAAGATGAGCCCGCGACCTTGCAGAAGGTGGCGGGCTCTTTCTTTTGCGCCTTGCTCCGTCTAAAGAGCGGCCCATGACCACAAAGACCCTCTTCCCCACTTTGGTGCGGACCCAGCCCGTTGGCGATAGCGATCTGGCGACACGGCTCGAACATGTCTGCTGGGTGCTGGCCGAGGATGACGCCGCCGGGAATGCGTGGTGCGAGACCGAAGGCTATGGCGGGTACACATCCTACGCATCTCTCGACGACTTGCCGGACCGGTTCCCGGAATTTGCGGAGCTGAAAGCCTTGCTCGATACCGTCGCGGCTGACTTTGCGACGGAACTCGACTGGGACATGGAGGGTTTCACCCTGGAACTCGACGCGATCTGGGTGAACATTCTGGAGCCCGGCTTTGGCCACTCCAATCATATCCACCCCGGCAGCGTGATTTCAGGAACCTATTACGTCTCCACGCCAGACGGCGCGTCTCGGCTGAAACTGGAAGACCCGCGCCTGTCGCGCATGATGGCCGCGCCGCAATTGCGCGATGACGCGCCAGAAGACCGCCGTCGCTTTGTCTATCTTGAGCCCGAAGTCGGCCACGCCATCCTGTGGGAAAGCTGGCTGCGCCATGAAGTCCCCGCCAATATGGGCGAGGAACCGCGACTCTCGATCAGTTTCAATTACGCCCTGAAGCGCGTTTGACGGGCGCCTACAGCACTTTTCCAATCACCATGATCGCCAGCGCCAGTCCGCCAACATAGGTGACGAGCGCACCGAGGACTTTAAGCGGATGCGGCTTTTCCAGCGTTGCACAGACCAGACAGCCGAGCGCATGCAGAAAACGAGACAGGGTGATCGCCACAACAAGGCTCGTCACGGCGATTCCAAGGTCGCGCCCCGCATAGGCAAAGCCGGTGATGACAAAAAGCCCGACCAGAAGCGCAGTATATTCAGCGGCATTTCCATGCGCCCGCTCGGCTTTCATCATCGGCCCCGTCGGATCTGTCGCTGCGCCATAGGCGATGGTCTTGGTGCGCCCCCGCGTGATCGAAACCCAAAAGCCCAGCAACAGGGTCAGAATGACCAGCGCCGCGCTACAAAGAATAAGTGTTGAATGCATTTGGTGTACCTCCCAGACGGCAGAGTAACCCCATTTGGGCGAGTGGGAAGCATTCGGGCACAAAAGCTGCATTAACCCTCCCGCGTCACTGCCACTCTTGACGCAATCTGTTTCAGGCGTCATCGCCACCCCACACCGTGTTTCAACCTTCCAGCCAGATGCGAGCCGTCTTATGGACCTTTCCAAAATCAAAACCGGCGACAATCCGCCAGACGACATCAATGTGCTCATCGAGGTCCCGCTCGGCGGCGACCCGATCAAATACGAGATCGACAAGGATTCCGGCGCGATGTTCGTGGACCGCTATCTCTACACCGAGATGCGCTATCCCTGTAATTACGGCTTCGTGCCGCACACACTCAGCCTCGACGGCGACCCGATCGACGTGATGGTTGTCGGCAATCGTCCACTGGTGCCGGGCTCGGTCGTGCGCGCCCGTCCCGTCGGCGTTCTGATGATGACCGACGACAAGGGCCCGGACGAGAAGATCCTCGCCGTGCCGCACAACAAGCTGACGTCATACTACGACAAGATCGCGACCTATCACGACCTGCCGCAGACCCTGATCGACAAGACCGCGCACTTCTTCGAGCACTACAAGGATCTCGAAAAAGGCAAGTGGACCCGGATCGAAGGCTGGTACGGTATCGAGAAAGCCCGCGAACTGATCGAAGCCGCCGTCAAGCGCGGCCAGGCAGAAGGCGCCTGATCGCAGCGGCGGGATGCAAATGTTTGAACGCCTGTTCGCACTTTGCCTGATCCTGCCGCTTTTTGCTTGCACCCAATTGCAAGACCGGCCGTCGGCGCTGCATGCACCGGCGGCCGATCTGTATGACGCCTCAGCGCCCGATCTCGGCCTCTCGCCCCTGCCCGGCGCGAAGACCATCACCGTATTTCGGCCCGGCCCCGGCACGGACCAGTTCAGCAATGGCGCCGTGCCCATCTCCTTCAAGGGCCGCGTCTTCGTTCAATGGCAAAGCTCGGCCCGCGATGAAGACGCCCCGGACACATGGGTTGCCTATTCAGTCAGCGACGACAATGGCGATCAATGGAGCGCGCCGCGTCCCCTGACCACACCGTCTGATGACGAAGAGATCCGCTCCAGCGGCGGCTGGTGGACCGATGGCGAAACGCTTGTCGCTTTCATCAATGTCTGGCCGGAAGGCTTCCACAAACGCACCGGCGGCTACACCGCCTATCGCCTCAGCCATGACGGCGAAACCTGGTCCGAGCCCCGCCCCGTGCTCGGCGCAGACGGAATGCCGGTGAATGGCGTGATCGAGCAGGATCCGCACCTGTATGACGGCCGCCTTCACACCGCCTTCCATGTGCGCCCCGGTATCCGGGCGCGCCCCTTCTACACCGACGACCCGCTCGGATTGACGGGATGGCAGGCTGGCGCGTTCGAGAACCTTCCCTCTGACCCGCCCATGAGCCGGGAGCTGGAGCCCAGCCTGTTTCAACGCGGCGACTGTCTTGTCATGGTCTTCCGCGATCAGGCGTCGAGCTTTCGCCAGCTTGCATCGGAAAGCTGCGACCGCGGAGCAAGCTGGAGCCATCCGCAGCTGACTGCCATGCCTGATGCACGCACGAAGCAAAGCGCGGGCAATTTACCCGGTGGCACCGCCTTTCTCGTTCACGCGCCAAAAGGCGACAAACTGCGCATTCCCCTCGTCCTGTCGCTGTCAGAAGATGGCCACGTGTTCGACCGCGCCTTTCTCCTGCGCGGCGCCGATGACCTGCAGCCCCTGCGCACCGAGGGCCTCTACAAGCGGCCGGGCTATCATTATCCGAAAAGCTGGGTCGCAGGCGATTTCCTCTTCATTGCCTACACCGCAAACAAGGAAAACGTCGAACTGACCCGAATTCCCCTTTCCGCGCTGGAGGCGCGCTGAATGGACCTGTCAGTCTGGCTCGCGCTGATGGCGCTGTTCTTCGCTGGCGGCCTGACCCCCGGCCCGGCCGTCATGATGGTGATGAGCGCATCCTTGCGCTATGGCGCGCCGACCGCGCTGGTCCCTGCCGCAGGTGTATCCGCCGCCAATCTTGTCTGGATTTCCCTCGCCGCAACCGGCATCGCCACCTTTGCGGCGCAGGCCCCGCTCGTGCTGATGGGCCTGAAGATTGCCGGCATCTGCTTCATTGCCTGGTTGGCCTGGACAATGGCCACCGCAGACCCGCACCGGCCTCGCGCCCGCGCAGATCAGGCGCCTGCGAAGTCCAATTTGTTTGGTCGCGGCGTTGGCCTGCAATTGCTCAACCCGAATGCGCTCGTCTTCTTCGGCCTGTTGCTGCCAAGCTATTTCGATCCGGACAAGCCGGTCGTCCAGCAAGCCTTGCTGATCATGCTAACCGTGACCATCACCGAAATGTTCGGCCTCGCCTTCTATGCCTGGCTTGCAGACGCCATGAACCGCCGGTTCCAGTCGCCCGTCTTCACGAAATGGTTCAATCGCCTGGCCGCGTCCGCCATGCTGGTATCGGCTCTGTTCGCGGCGCTTATGACCAGTGGAAACTGACCGCCACTCCGGGGCGAATCAGGGCTCGATCACCTCAAACCGGCTGGTTTTCGGGTTCCGCCAGTGCAGTTCGCCATGCTTGATCGCAAACCAGGCGCCGTGCAGTTCCAACTCGCCCGCCTCGACCGCCCGCTTCACGAATGGAAACGACATCAGGTTTCCGAGAGACGTTTCGACACCTTCCAATTCGAGGGCAAATTGCGGATTGACCGATCCGCTTTCCACAACGCGCGCGCGTGCCGCTTCCAGCAAGCGTACCCAAGGCGTCACGAACTCGCCGATTTCCGGTGTGCCTTCCCCGGCCAAAGAGGCCGCGACACCGCCGCATCCGCCATGTCCCATCACCACGATGTGCTCTATCTTCAACACGTTGACCGCATATTCGAGGGCGGCGCTCACGCCGTGCAGGCCGTCATCCGGCTGATAGGGCGGCACGAGATTGGCAACGTTACGGACGACGAACAATTGGCCCGGCGCGGCATTGAAAATGTCCGAAGGCTCGGCCCGGCTGTCGGCGCAGGCGATCAGCATGATGCGCGGATTCTGGCCTTCGCCCAGTTCCCGATACAATGCAGCCTGTTTTGAGTAGATTCCCTTCCGGAAGCTGCGATACCCTTGCAGCAGATCCTCGACCGTATTCATGCCAACAACTCCTGTTTCTCTGTAGCACTGACTAGTGCATATTGCAGTCGCGGCAAGCGGAAACGGGAGTTTGTTTACTACTTCACCCTTATGCTTGGCTGACAAAAGCTGTACCTAGTGCAGCGCAGCATTCAAGAAACTGGAGTTGTTCATGCCCACGCCCTCGGAGACCAGCAAGTCTTCCCGGAAGGGGCCGACGCGCAGTGAAGCGTCCAAGGCCGCCATTCTGGACGCAACACGCATAGAGATGGCGGAGAATGGCTGGCGCGGCTTCAGCGTAGATGGCGTCGCCAAACGTGCCAGCGCATCCAAACAGACCATCTACAAATGGTGGCCGTCAATCGGCGCGATGTGTGTCGATGCGGCTTTGGCCCTGATCCCCGACAGTCCGGATGGCGGGCGCGATCCGCAAGAACGGATTACCACGCTCATCGTGCCATTGGAGGCCGCCGCACGTACCGGAGCCGGGCACGCGGTTCTGCGGGTCGCCTTGACGGCCGCTGCTGACGACAAGGATGCTGGCGAATTGTGGCGCGCCTGGATGAACCGCGACATTCGTATGCCCATGCGCATGCTCCTCGCCGAATTGGCCGGAAAACGCGTGATTCGACGTGATTTCGATCTTGATGAAGCGATTGAAGAAATGCTGGGGCCTCTCTGGCACCGTATTCTGATCATGCGCGCACCTGTGCGGGAGGGCTTTTGTAGTGCCCAGTCCGCAAACTTCCTGAAAGTGTACGCCGCGAGCTGATTTCGCGTATGGCGTGAAATTTGCAGAGCTGCTCCTGAAGTTTTCGGGGGCATTGCATGTCTGTTACACGCATCAATTGGATCGATTACGCCAAGGGCGTTTGCATTATCGGGTTTGTCCTGGCGCAGTCTGTCTACGGGTATGTCGCCATGACGGGCCAGTCCAACTGGATGCACTTTGCCGCCGCCTGGGCAGCTCCCATCATCCTGCCGACGCTGTTCATCATGTCCGGCTTGTTCCTTCCCCGTACGCTATTCGGATCGAAATCGACGTTTTTCGATCGAAAAGTGCTCCGATTCGTCTATTTCTACGTCGTTTGGCTGATCATCCAGACCGTCATCCTCTACGCACCGCACGTCACGTCAAACCCGCTTGTCATTGCGAGCTCAATGCTGAGCGGTCTGGCACAGCCCACATCGGGGCTTTGGATCCTGCCCATGCTGGCGCTGTTTCATCTCACCACATGGCTCGCACGCCGTAGCGCACCGACGAAAATCCTGCTTGTGGCCGCCCTGCTCCAGACGGCGCATGCGGCCGGCATGATCCAGACGGGTTGGCTCGTAATTGATACTTTCGCGCAGTATTTCGTCTTCTTCTTCGCAGGCTATCACGGAGCAAACCTGTTCCGCCGGTTTGCAGCCCGCTTGTCCGAGGGCTTCTCGGATGTACCGGTCGCACTGATCATCTGGGCCGCCATCAACACGGTCCTGGTCGCGCAGGGTACGGCCACATTGCCCATTATCAGCCTGGTGCTCGGCTTTGCTGGCGCGTTTGCCCTGATCGCCCTGGCGACACGCTTGGCCAACACGCGGCATGGCGCGGCCATGCAATATATCGGGCGGGCGCAGTTCGTGATCTATCTGACCTATTTCCTGCCCATGACGGCCGCGCAAACCCTGCTGGCCCGGAGTGGTCTCCTACCAGAGCCCGGCCTTACCAGCCTGGCGATTGGCCTGATCGCGATCGCCTTGTCATTGGCGTTTCACCGGCTCGTGCGTCGGACCCCGCTCAAGGCGCTCTATCGTCGACCGATGAGGTTCCGCCTCAAGGGCGCGGAACTCAGCCGGGGCGGCCAGCTGATCGGATCAGCCACCGACCGGGTCGAAGAAGCCTGATTGGAAAAAGTGCGCCTTATTTGGCGCGGTGCCACACCATCAACGGGTCAAACGCGCCGGTTTCGGCAGCCCGTTGCAATTGGCTGATCTGATCGATCACGGGATTGGCGGCCATCGGTTTGCGGGACTGGCCATAGAGCGCGTCATCCAGTCTGCAAATCTGCTCGAACAAGGCTTCCGACCGCGCAACCAGATCCAGGAACCGCGTCGGCAGGCCCAGACCTTGCTGTGCCGCCGCGTCCAGGGCCGGCTCTTCGCGGCGGATTCGGTACTTGCGAGCCGCAGCCTCGTCGCGACGCATTTCGCCATCGCGCACAGCTTTCTGCATCACCAGCCAACTCGCCGCCTGCATCAGGCGCGTCGTCAGTTCCATGCTCCAGGCCGAATAGGTGAGGCCAGCTTCACGGGGCAAGGTCGTCGCAGCCTCGCGACCCGGACCGTCCAGATAGGAGGCCGTTTCTTCAACGAGTGCCATGCCGCGCGCAAAAACCGTGTCAAACAGCTTGCCGCCGGTAAACCCGTCCTGGATGTCGAGCTGATCGTCTGGTGACGTGTCTGCCGCCATGAATGATACCTCTATACGCGGGGGTGGAAATTTGGACTTTATCAATCCAGCCTTTCCACCCGCTTAATTGCCGCCCCCGAACAGGGCATCCGCCGCAGATTTCTGCGACTTCTTCTTCTCGATCTCCGCTTCGCAGGCTGCGATGCCTGCTTGGAGCGCTTCTATACGTTCATGCAATTCCTGCACCGACATCTGCTCCAGCGTCTGTGGTGTGTTGACCAGAATTGGCTCTTCATCAGATGCGGCCATGGGGGTCACCCTTCAATTCGTGTTACAGCCCTTATCAAAGCAGAAACGCTGCCTAGATGCGACTCTGGAGTCAGAAGGGAAAACACAAGCGATATGGCAACAGAAATGATGAAAGCCGTCCTGGTTGAAGAGGGCGCGCCGCTCAAGCTCGGCGATTTTGAGAAACCGAACCTGAAGCCGGGTGAAGTGCTGGTCAAAGTGGCCGCTTCGGGTCTCAATCGGGCAGATCTGGTTCAGCGCCGCGGCGCCTATCCGCCGCCCCCCGGCGCCTCCCCCATCATGGGTCTGGAAGTTTCCGGCACTGTTGTGGAAACGTCAGATGGCACCAGCCGATTCAAGACCGGCGACCGGGTTGCAGGCCTTCTCGCCGGGGGTGGCTATGCCGAGTTTGCGGCGGTCGACGAAGGCTCGCTTTTCCCCGTTCCAGACGGCATGGACATGGTAAATGCTGCCTGCTTCCCGGAAGCGCTGATGACGGTGTGGGCGAACGTATTCGACCGGGTTCACTTCCAGAAGGGTGAAGCCTTCCTGTGTCATGGCGGAACCAGCGGGATCGGCGTCATGGCGCTGCAAATGACCAGGATCGCTGGCGCATCAAAAATCTACGCAACCGCCGGATCAGACGACAAATGCGCGCTCTCCAGAGAGCTCGGCGCAGATCGCGCGATCAATTACAAAACCGAAGATTTCGAGAAAGTGGTCAAGGAAGATGGCGGTGTTGACGTCACGCTCGACATGGTGGGCGGGGATTACATCCAGAAGAATATCTCGGTTTCCCGCCCGGATGGCCGGATCATCAATATCGCCTATATGAACGGCTTCACAGCAGAGGTGAATTTCGCGCCCGTCCTGATGAAACGCCTGACCCTTGCCGCCACGACCCTGCGGGCCCGGCCGGTCGAGGAGAAGCGCCGCATCCGCGATGCGGTCGAGCAGGATTTCTGGCCCCATGTCGTCTCCGGCAAAATCCGGCCAATCCTGGAACAGGCGTTCCCGGTGGCCGAAGCCGAAGCCGCTCAGGCCCTGATGGCCAAGGGCGGCCATTCCGGCAAGATTGTGCTGGTCTGGTGAAGCACACGGCTTTCAATTTCCCAGACATGGCATTATAAGGCCAGCAAGGTTTAAGGCACGTCTGAAACCCGACCGCCCGGCACGATGTGTCGGGCGGCTGCATTTCTGGCGGCCATTTCATTCAGGGAGTTCCCCATGTCAGATATTCTGATGCCCAAGGCGACCGCCGTCTGGCTGCTCGACAATACCAGCCTCACCTTTACGCAAATCGCAGATTTTTGCGGCCTCCACTATCTGGAAGTCAAAGGCATCGCCGATGGCGACGTGGCCGAGAACATGCGCGGCGTTGACCCGATTGCGGGCGGCATGCTGTCGCGCGAAGAAATCCGCAAGGGCGAGGGCGATGAAGCCTACAAGCTGAAGAAGGCTGCTTCCAAGATCGCTCATATCCCACAGCCAAAGCGCAAGGGCAGCCGCTATACACCGGTCATCCGCCGTCAGGACAAGCCCGACGCCGTGGCATGGTTCATTCGCAACCACCCGGAAGTCTCTGACGCTCAAATTTCTAAGCTGATCGGCACAACCAAGTCGACCATCAACAATGTGCGGGACAAATCGCACTGGAACTCACCGAACATCCGTCCGGTCGATCCTGTGACGCTCGGCCTCTGTACACAGATCGAGCTTGATGAAGTGATCGCGAAATCGGCTGACAAGCGCCGCAAACTGGAAGCCGAGAAGGCCGAGAAGTTCGAAGGCCCGGGCCTTGCCCCGGCACAGGACGAAGCGAGCGCCTACGAACCCGAAGAAAAGCCTGCCGAGGACAATGGCGGCAACGTGTCAGCAGACGACATCTTCAAGAATTTCAGCTAGGCACGCCCTCGCAAACCCAAACCAAAAAGGCTGGCCACTGAGCCGGCCTTTTTTGTGGAGTGGGACGCCAGTCTCCTCTCCCCACTTCTCCGGCGCATGCCGGGGTTTCGTCCGGCTGGCTCCGTCTGGCTTCGGCAGGAGACCCCGGCATGCGCCGAGGATACGGTTTGTGGGATAGAGACCACTCCTCCCCCCCCCGATGACCCCTGCGTAGGCAGGGGTCCATCTCGGGACTTCTACCCATGCACATGAGGCAGCTTCAGGAGATGGATACCTGCCTACGCAGGTATCTTCGGAGCTGGGATTTTGCGCTCCCTATCCGTCTGAGAACTCCCCGCCCCATACTAAGCATCTGCTCTCACAGGAGCCGGATCAGGTACCGTTCTGGTTGTGGGTTGCAGGGTCAGGATGGTGCGGGTCGGAGCGACGGTCTGATGCGCGCCTAGGCAGGTCAGGCCAGGGTGAGCCGAGGAAGCTCGGTTGGGAATCCGCCTCGTCCGGTCGCACGGGAGAAATCCCCGGATGAGTCATGCGTGTGAAAGCACGATGGATCCGTTCGCGCGGCACCGGTAACGAAGACCCGGGACCATGGGCCCCCATGAGGGTGCTCGCTGAAACTCCTGTCCGGCGCGGCGGGCGGTAACGCTCCACTCCGTAGCCATCTACAAACTCAAGGCGGAGCGCCACGGCGCCCGCCGCGCCGACGGCTCTGTGAGGGGCCGGCTACGAGATACCCGGATGGCGCGCGCCAGTCCGGCTTTGGGTGCAGGGAATGAAATACATAGTTTCGTATCTTTAACGACGTTTTTAATTACATCATAAACGGGCGATGCGCTTCCTGCTCCTCATCCTCATCAGCCCCGCAATTGTCTGGCTTCTCAGCCCTGCTGCCGCGCAGCTGACAAGTGGAATCTCCGCGCCTGAAATCAGGGAGGGCGCGCATTCGGTCGGTTACCGGGCCGCTTATGACGCGGACAGGTCAGGACTCGCGCAGCGCATCCATGCTGAACGCGCGCTGACCGGGAGCGTCGCCGTGAGGGGCGTGGTCCAGGCACACAAGACAGAGGCCCGCGCGGTTGATCTCGACTATGTTCAGGGAGAGTTGCGCTGGCAAATCACCCCGGACGGGGCGCGGTGGGCATCCGGTCTTCGGCTGGACGCGCGCTTCCGGGATGGCGGTCGCCCGGGCCAGGTCGCGCTACACTGGCTGAATCAGGCGCAGTTGACCGACACAGTGCGGTCCCGGTTTTCGGTCATTGCAAGCATCCAGACCGGATCAGGTCGCGAATCTGGAACCTTCCTGCAAACACGGGCGGAACTCAGCCAGCAGCTGGAGGACGGAGTCGATATCGGCACCGAAGTTTACAACACTTATGGCCCCGCAAACGATCTCTTGCCCGTCTCACAACAGGGCCATCTGGCAGGCCCCTTTGTCTCGCTTCCCCTGAATGAGTCCCTGACTTTGCGGACCAGCGCCCTGGTTGGACTGACCGCCGGATCGACTGACGCAACATTTCGCGTTTTCCTGACCCAACGGTTTTAACCTCACAGAAGTCCCTCGCATCTGACGGATCATTACGGTAAACGTGATTTTAATGCAGACAAAGGACGGGTAAGTCCGCGATGGATCGCGAAACAAAATTGGCCGTCGCAGGTGCGGCTATCGCAAGACGGGAACAGAAGCGTCAAGAAAATGGCGGGTCTGGCGGCAAAACCGAGAAGGGGAATCTCATGCGCGCAATCTTCGGAATCTTCCCGCTGCTGGTTATCCCGGTAGCGCTCTACAATCTTCTGGCCATCGGTTTTGGCGGTTCAGTCGAAATGGCAAACGAATTCGGCGAGATCATTCGCGCGGATTCCGCGCCGATCCTGTCATTGTTGAACGACCGTTTTCTCGGTCTGCCGATGATTTCCGGCGTCGACTGGATCCTCACCAAAGGGGATGCGATCCTCTTGCTGGCCGTGGTCTTCCTGTTTCTGGAAATCCTGAAGTCGACCTCGACAGGCACGTCCACGATCATCAATCACGCAGTCTCGATGATCCTGTTCATCGTCTGCCTGATCCAGTTCCTGCTCTTGCCGAACTTTGCGACATCGACCTTCTTCATCCTGATGTCGATGACCTTGCTGGACGTTCTGGCAGGTGTTGTCGTCACAATCGTTTCTGCTCGCCGCGATTTTGGCGTCGGGGAAATGTAGACCGGTCCTGCCGGTTACAAAAAAGGGCCTGCCAGCCGGCGGGCCCTTTTTCGTTTGAGCTGGAGAGGAAGTCAGTCTTTTCCGTAAAGGTCTGACAATTGTTTCTGAATCGCGGCCATCTGGGCCTGCATGTTGGAAAGCGCCTCCGCCTGGTATTCCATCATCGGATTCATGGAAGGTGTGCCATTCCGGGACTGCGCATTCTTCAGCGTCGGCATGAAGAGTTTCATCGCCTCTTCGAACATCGACATGTTGCGCTTGGCCTGTTGCTCGAACATGCTCATGGGGTTGGCAGCCTTGCGCCACTCCTTCTGGGCTTCGGCAAAACTGTTCATGGACATTTCCAGATACGAGGGCAGGAAAGTCTGGGCCCCGCCGCCATAAAAGCCGATCAACTGGCGCAAGAAGTTCAGTGGCAGCGCGCCTTCGCCCTTTGTTTCGTTCTCGAAAATAATCTGCGTCAGAACCTGACGGGTCAGGTCAGCCCCAGATTTTGCATCCCGCACCTCAAAGTCACGCCCTTCCCGGACGAGTTCAGAAAGGTGGTCAAGCGTCACGTAGGACGATGTCGACGTGTCGTAGAGACGACGGTTTGCATACTTCTTGATAATGATCAGATCGTCTGATCCATTTCCCTTGGCCATGTCCTGCCCTCTGCTTCTCCGACTTGCGAAGCAATTATTGTGCTATGCAACAAGTCTGACACAAATTTGCCCTGCGACCAATGTGCTATTGCTATCGATGCAACAGAATGGCTAGCTGATTGCCGTCAAACAAAACGGGAGGAAACACGTTATGACTAGAGTTGCTCTGGTCACAGGAGGCACGCGCGGTATTGGGCGGGCAATCAGTGAAACACTAAAAAACAAGGGCTATAAGGTTGCGGCCAATTTCGCCGGCAACCAGCAGGCCGCCGACGAATGCGCCAAAGAGCTCGGGATCAATTGCTACAAGTTCGACGTTGCAGATTATGATGCCGTTACGGAAGGTCTGGCGCAGATCGAAAAAGAGCTCGGTCCTGTTGACGTCGTGGTCAACAATGCCGGTGTTACCCGCGACGCACCGTTCCACAAGATGACGCGCGAGCAATGGCAGCAAGTGATCGATATCGATCTGACATCAGCGTTCAATGTAACGCGTCAGGTCTGGGAGGGCATGCGTGAGCGCGGCTGGGGCCGGGTCATCAACATCTCTTCCATCAATGGACAGAAAGGCCAGTTTGGTCAGGCGAACTATTCCGCCGCAAAGGCCGGCCTGATCGGCCTCAGCAAGGCACTGGCCCAGGAAGGCGCAAAGAAAGGCATCACCGTCAACACGGTCTGCCCAGGCTATATCGACACCGAGATGGTGCAGGCTGTTCCGGAAAAAGTCCTTGAGGGAATCATTGCGACGATCCCTGTCGGCCGCCTTGGCAAGGCCGAAGAGATCGCCTCAATGTGCGCCTATCTCGCCAGCGACGAAGCTGCCTTCATCACTGGCGCCACCATGACGGTGAACGGGGCGCAATACATCGCCACCTAGAGGCTCAATGTAATCTTGCCGAAATGCTGCTGGCTGGCCTGATGGGCAAAGGCGGCAGCAATTTCGGAAAGTGGGAAATCCTTGTCCAGCACGGGCTTGATGCCGTTGGCCTCGATGGCGGCAATCATGTCTTCCTGATGCCGGCGGGATCCGACCGTTATCCCCGACAGCGTGATGTTCAGAGAGAACAGAGCCGCTGTCGGGACTTCCCCGGACACACCCGTCAGCACACCGATAAGGGAAATATGGCCCCCTGGACGCGACGCTGTAATGGACTGGGCCAATGTGCCTGGCCCGCCAATCTCGACAACCTCGTCCACGCCTCGCCCTCCGGTCAGGGCTTTGGCTGCCTTTCCCCAGTCAGGCGTGTCCTTGTAATTGATCACATGATCTGCGCCCAGTTCTTTCACGCGCTGAAGCTTTTCATCAGAGGATGATGTGGAGATCACGCGGCACCCAGCCGCCTTGGCAAATTGGAGGGCGAAAATGGATACGCCGCCCGTGCCCTGGGTCAGCACCCAGTCACCCGGCTTGACCTTGGCCTCAACCATCAAGGCGCGCCATGCCGTCAAGGCCGCGCAGGGAAGCGTTGCCGCCTCTTGATAAGAGTATCCCTCAGGCATGCGCGTGAAGGATGTCTCTGGCGCGGCAACGAGTTCCGCGCCGAAGCCATCAGCGCCATCTCCCGGAACACTGGCGAACCCAGCCGCTTCGATTTCGCCGGCCTGCCAGTTGGGGAAGAACAGCGACACAACCTTGTCGCCAGGCTTGAATTTGGTGACACCCTCGCCAACTGCGACGACCTCACCCGCTCCATCCGACATGGGAATTCGTCCGTCATCTGTAGGGATGCCGCCCATGACCACCACGAAGTCGTGATAGTTCAGGCTGCTCGCATGAATACGAACGAGTATTTCCCCAACGGCCGGTTTGGGATCCGCGCGGTCTTCTATGATTAGGTTTCCCGGCCCGCCGGGCTTCTTGACGGCAGCAACTTTCATGGTGGTCTCCTCCTGTGTTTCCCACAGGGGAGCTATGGCTCCGCTAGGGAAGTCAAGCGACAGGCGAAAACTAGGTGGCGCTCAATTGCAGCCGCGCTTCCCTCAGCGCCTTTCTTCTCACTTTTCCCGCATCATCCCGTACGGGTTCAGGCACAAACTCGAAACTCTTTGGAATCTTGTAGCGCACCAGGTGATCGGCGAGATGAGCATTCATCTCTTCGACGTCTACTGAGCCTTCGGGTCGATCGATGATCGCATGCAGCCGGGCGCCCATATCATCATCCGGCAAGCCGATCACGGCAGACGACCGCACTCCGGGAAACGCATCAATCGCCGCTTCCACTTCGGCGGGGTAGATGTTCGCGCCGCCAGACAGGATCATGTCGGAAAGCCTGTCCGTCAGGTAGAGATATCCCTCTTCATCCATCCACCCGAGATCGCCCAGACTTTCCCAGCCGCCTTCGATGGATTTGGCTTCCGCGCCGATGTAGCGATATGTCGTGCCCTGGCCCGTCAGGGGCCTGAGGAAGACTTCCCCGACGTCGCCGGATGGAAGCGTCTCGCCCGCCTCCCCGACAATCTTGATTTCGCATGCCTCAACAGGCCGGCCTACAGAGCCTTTGTGCGTCAGCCATTCATCCCCGCGGATCATGGTCGTTCCCTGCCCTTCGGTGCCGGCATAAAGCTCCCAGATCACTTCCGCGCCGAGCCACTCAATGAAGCATTCCTTCAGCCAGGCCGGGCAGGGTGCGGCCAGATGCCAGAGCGTCTGCAAGCTCGACAGATCGTAACCTGTCCGTACATCTTCAGGCAGCGCCCAGATGCGGCGCATCATAGTCGGCACCATATAGACGATATTGATCTTCAGGCGTTCCAAAGTCGCGAGAGTCTGCTCGGCATCGAAGCGCGTCGTGATGGCCACGGTACAGCCGCGAAACAGCGCAATCATGGCCCAGACGAACGGTCCGTTATGATAAAGCGGCCCCGGCACCAGCATGGCACCCTGTTGCGGAATTTCCAGATATGGCAGATCAGTATCCCAGGCCGCCGGTTGAGCAGAGACGATCAGCTTTGGCCGTCCGGTAGACCCCCCACTTGTCATCGCTTTCAGGGAAGCCGCTGTCAGCTCCGGTAGGGGCTCTGCGGACAAATGTTCTCCAGGTACAAATCCCTGAGGTACAGAGACTATCTGTTCAAATGCGCCGGTTTCGGCTCCAACGACCAGCGACGGCTTGCCCAGATCAGTAATCTGGTCCCGTTCGGATTTCGGCAATTTGGCAGATATGGGTTGAGGTGTGGCCCCCAACTTCCAGACGGCAAAGCATGCTTCGAAGAATTCTATGCCATTCGGCAGTGCGATGGTAACGAAATCATCTGGTTGTACGCCTAGCTCGGAATAGGCCCGAGCGAGGCGGTTGGTACGCTCTTCAAACTCACCCCAGGTGATGGCCCGTCCTTCATGATCGATTGCAACCCGATCAGCCTGTCTTGCTGCCCAGTATGAAATGATGCGCGACATGGATTGGACTGGCATAGTGTTTCCTCGCTACGTTTTTATATGTTGGCTCGCCTGAGCAATCGCTGAAAACCCTCCCAGAATTCCTGTCGGCGGGTATCAGTCTCCATCAGGATTTCATGCATGGCACCTTCAATAACCCCATGTTCGCAATCAGGCAGCCGCGCGCAAATCTTTTCGTGTGCGGCATTGTCGACCAATTGCTCTTCCTCGGCAGATGCAACAAAGACGGGAAGGGCGACCTGTTTGAGAGCCTTCGGTTTACTGAACGTATCAACAATGCTGAGTGAAGCACCAAGCCAGCCCCATGTCACCGGGCCCAGCTCCAAATCAGGCTGCGTATCAATTAGCGCGCGCTGCATTTGCCAACGCTGCTTGTCATGCGTGACGATATTTGTCTCAAACGTCTCCGGCGGACCGGGTTGGATGGCATAGTCCCCCGCGCGCCCCGTCGCGCGCATGGCCCAGACGAGATAGCGCATCCCGAAGAAGCGAGACTTCAGGCCCCACATTGGCGCACAAAATGCCGCAGCGTCCACTTTTACGAGACCTTGCGAGATGGCGGCCAATGCGATGGCGCCTCCCATGGAATGTGCGAGAGATACATGCGGACGTGGCAGGCGGTCCTGGAGTTGGTCCAACCCATTGGCCAGCGCGCCCATAAAGGTTTCGAACCGATCAATATGGCCCTTCTTTGTATCATCCAGAAGGCGTTCCGAAAGGCCCTGCCCAGGCCAATCAAGAATCACGACGGCAAACCCCATGGTCTGCAGCTCTCGTCCGACCTCAAAGTATTTCTCGATGAACTCCGTCCGGCCCGGACACACTATCGCAGTGCCACGCGGACCAGATTTTGAAAGCGCAGGGGCCACGCAGGCGCGAAGATTGCGGCCTTCGCTCCCCTTGAACCAGAGTATTTCCGCCCCGTCGGGTGGCGGGTTGCCCGGGATCAGCACAAAGGAGCTGTCCAGTGTGTGGGGACGCGTCGTCATATCGGACCTTCAAAAGAAAGAAGCCGCCCAAGGTTTCCCCGGACGGCTTCAGAGATCAAGTTCAATTCAGCGAAATTAGCTGAACTTCTTCATCAGGTTCTGCAGCTGCATGGCAACAGACATGTCGCCTTCAACCTTCAACTTGCCCTGCATGAAGGCCATCGTCGGGTCCATGGCGCCTTCGGAAATCTTCTTGAAGTCGTCCCAGTCGACCTTGATGGTCGCGTCGGCATCGGAATCGGAATTGTCAGCCTTGCCAGCAACGCCGTCGATGAAAAGCTTGCCTGCATCACCGAAGTCAAATTTCACCTTCTTCGTGAAGTCGCCACCGGCTTCGACGGCCGAATCTGCTTTCGCTGTGAGTTCTGCGAGATCCATTGAATTCCTCCTTGAATGGACTTTGGGCGATAAAGCCGTTCCTTCTATCAGAATGCAAGCCCACAGAGGCCAGATTACCTTGATTTAGTTCAGTTGGGTGGCAGCTTACTCAAATCGCTCAGGTTTTTAAAAGCGTGTTGACCTCGCGTAGCGGAAGCGTGGAAATTGGGCGCCATGAGCTGGCAGAAATCGATCGAAGAATTGCGTCGCCGAGAGCGATTGGCGGAAAAAATGGGCGGCGAGGAGCCGGTGTCCCGGCAGAAAGACCGCGGAAAGCTGACGGTTCGAGAGCGCGTCGCCTTCCTGGCAGACCCCGGAAGCTTCCATGAAATCGGCAAGATCGCAGGCAAGGCAACCTATGGTGCCGACGACGAATTGGACGGTTTCCTGCCCTCGAACTCAGTTATGGGCCGGGCTCGGTTGAATAGCAGATCGACAGTGATTCTGGCAGACGATTTCACTGTTCGGGGCGGCGCAGCCGATGCTTCGATCTGGCAGAAAATGGTTCAAGCCATCAAGATGGCGGCCGAGTACCGCCTGCCGCTCGTTCAGATGATTGACGGCACTGGGGGCGGCGGTTCGGTCAAGATGCTGGAGAAAGACCCGCGCACCTACATTCCGGAGACACCGGGCTGGAATGAGATTACCCACGGCCTGACACAAGTGCCCTTCGTATCATTGGCCCTTGGCCCCTGCGCGGGCATGGGCGCGGGGCGAGTAGCCGCCAGCCATTTCTCTGTCATGGTCAAAGAGCTGAGCCAGGTTTTCGTGGCCGGTCCGCCTGTCGCCATCGCGCTTGGCGAAGATGTCACCAAGGAAGAGCTGGGCGGCTGGAAAATTCAGGGCCAGAATGGCACAGTCGACAATGTCGTGGATACCGAAGCGGACGCATTCGAAACAGCTCGTCGTTTCCTGTCTTACCTTCCATCATCGGTGCACGAACTTCCGGAGCGAGTCGTGGGTGGTGACTCGCCAGTGCGACGGGAGGAGAGCCTGCTCTCTATTGTGCCAACAGACGGTAAGACGCCGTACAAGCCGCGGAAGATTGTTGAAGCAAGTGTAGATACGGGTAGCTTTTTCGAGATCGGACATGATTGGGGCCGGGGTATCGTGTGCGGGTTCGCCCGTCTGGATGGGTATCCTGTCGGAATCCTGGCAGGTGATCCCTTCTTCCTGGACGGCGCATGGACCGCAGATGTCTGCGACAAGGTCACTCGCCACATGGATCTCTGCTCGCAATTCCATTTGCCGGTCGTCCACTTTGTCGACTGTCCCGGCTTTGCGGTTGGCGTGAAGGCGGAGACCGCCGGTGTGACCCGTGCGGGCGTGCGCGCCATGACGGCGATCTATCAGGCCGATGTGCCGGTCTGTTCTGTCGTGATCCGCAAAGCCTATGGCCTGGCTGGGTCCGCCATGATGAATCAGAGCCGGACCAAATGGCGCTATTGCTGGCCGAGTGGGGACTGGGGCAGCCTGCCCATGGCCGGCGGCATCGAGGCCGCCTTCCGCAAGGAACTGGCCGAGGCCGAGGATCCGGAGGCCCTGAAGGCCCAGCTCTACAAGAAATTCGATGCGATCCGGTCTCCCTTCAGGACAGCAGAATCCTTCTATGCCGAGGAAATCATCGACCCGCGGGACACCCGTCCTCTCCTCGTGGATTTCATCCACCACGCCTGGCGCACACTGGAGCCGGGCGAACGGAGAACAGGTTTCCGGCCCTGATCATCCGCCCGAATTCCAACGTGATCTTGCCATTTTGTAGGTTTCATGTGGAAGTCATAGTGGATGTGGAGGGAACAGATGAACATCAAAATTCCAGCAATTGCGACCGCTGCCGTCTTGCTCGCGGCATGTGGCGGTCCTGGCAACGAGTCGGCTGAGCGCGCGATGATGAACGCCCCCCCGGCCCCATCTCCGATGATGGAGCAGGACGTGGCAATGGACGGTTCGTTTTCCAAATCAGGAGGTGGCGGCGGGCCGACCGAGGAGGCCGCGCAACAATATATCGCCTATTCGCACTCACTCGGATTGCGGCTGCCAGTGAAGTCCATCGAGCCAGTCATGCAGGGCCATGTTGCCGCCTGTAACCAAGCTGGCCCCTCGGTGTGTATCGTCACTAATTCCTGGTTCAACACCTACTCGGATGATGAAGCCTCCGCATCGCTCCAACTTCGGGCAACGCCAGATTGGATCGAGACATTCCTGGAGGGTGTCGACGCCGACGCCGAGCAAGCCAATGGCGACGTTACCAATCGCCAGACGACGGCCGAGGACCTTACCGTTTCGATCATCGACACCGATGCCCGCCTGAACGCTCAGCAAACCCTTCAAAAGCGTTTGGAGGAGTTGCTCGCCAACCGGGACGGCGAACTGGGAGACCTATTGGCCACGGAGCGGGAACTTGCCCGGGTCAACGGTGAGATCGACTCGCTAAAATCATCGCTCAAGACTTTGATGCTCCGGGTTCAGATGAGCCAATTGAGCGTGAACTACGAGACCAAGCGCAATCCGGTCTCGCAAGGCGCACTCTCACCGATCGGAAGTGCGTTCGGAGATTTCTTCTATAACCTCGCCAGTGCGCTGGCCGCCGTGATCACCGCCTTTGCGATCGGCCTGCCATGGCTGATCTTGATCGGAGCCTTCCTCTGGATCTGGCTGAAGCTGATCTGGCCACGCATCCGTCGCAAGAAACCCCAATAATGTGAATGGCCCCCGGAGCGATCCGGGGGCCATTCATCATCAGGCTTTCTCAGCCACTTTTGCCTTCTTGCCCTTGGGCTTGGCATCACCAAGCAACAGGTGGGCTATCTCTTTCGGCACAATCATCAACATCTCGCTGGTGGACGTTTCCCAATTCTCGAGAATGTCTTTCGCGCGAAGGGACTTGGTGCGCTTGAAGTGCTCCTCGATCAGCGCCCTGGCTTCTGCAATGTGCTCTGCCTGCATGTCTGAGAGGGGATACCAATCAATCGAATCCGGGTTCGCCACCCGTTCGAACTGGCTTTCCGGATCCCAGATATAGGCTGTACCGCCGGTCATGCCCGCGCCAAAATTGTCACCGACCGGGCCGAGAATGACAGCCCGCCCGCCTGTCATGTACTCACAGCCATTCGCGCCGCACCCTTCAATCACCGTCACAGCGCCGGAGTTACGAACCGCGAAGCGCACGCCCGCCGTACCCGCCGCGAACAACTTGCCCGCGGTTGCGCCGTACAAACACGTATTGCCGATGATAGCGTCACCCGCCCGATGACGCTCTTTCGGCCGTGGCGATACGACAATCGAAGCGCCCGACAGGCCTTTACCTACATAATCATTGGCATCGCCGATGACTTCCAGCAGAAGACCCTGCACCGAGAACGCACCTAGCGATTGCCCTGCGGACCCTTCCAGCCGGATATGCAGGCGGCCCTCTGGCAGTGCCTGCATGCCGAACTTGCGCGTGATCGCAGAACTCGACCGTGCACCGATCGCGCGCATCGTGTTACGCACACCATATTCCAACTGCATCTTCTCGCCGCGCTCGAAGAACGGCTCGGCATCACGTAGAATCTGGGCGTCTAGGGTATCTGGAACCTCTTCACGACGGTCAGGCTGATAAATGACCGGATTTTCGGTATCGACCTGGACTAGCAGCGGGTTCAGGTCGAGATCATCGAGATGTGTCGACCCACGGCTTACCTGAGCGAGCAAGTCCGTGCGCCCGATTGCTTCGTCGAGCGACTTCAGGCCGAGTGAAGCAAGAATTTCCCGGACGTCCTCGGCTATGAAGCTCATCAGGTTCACGACCTTTTCCGGCGATCCGGTAAAGTGAGCACGTAGCGCCTCGTCCTGAACACAGACCCCCACAGGGCAGGTGTTCGAGTGGCACTGACGCACCATGATACAGCCCATAGCCACGAGCGAGGCTGTGCCGATTCCGTACTCTTCTGCACCCAGCATAGCAGCGATCACAATATCGCGGCCCGTACGAAGGCCTCCATCGGTGCGGAGGGTTACCTTGTTGCGCAGATTGTTCAACGACAGGATCTGGTGCGCTTCGGCAAGACCAAGTTCCCACGGCAGACCCGCATATTTGATGGAAGTCTGTGGGCTCGCGCCCGTTCCTCCCACGCCGCCTGCAATCAGTATGACGTCTGCCTTCGCCTTCGCCACGCCAGCGGCAACCGTTCCGACCCCGGACTGGGCAACAAGCTTCACGCAAACCCGTGCCTCCGGATTAATCTGCTTCAAGTCATAGATCAGCTGGGCAAGATCTTCGATCGAGTAGATGTCATGGTGTGGCGGTGGTGAGATCAGCATCACACCCGGCGTTGCATGGCGCAGCTTGGCAATGAATTCTGTCACCTTGAAGCCGGGCAACTGACCGCCCTCGCCGGGTTTTGCACCCTGAGCGATCTTGATCTCAATCTCTCGACACTGGTTCAGATACTCCGCAGTCACACCAAAGCGGCCAGAGGCCACCTGCTTGACGGCAGAGTTCATATTGTCGCCATTCGGCAGCGGACGAAACCGGGCGCGATCTTCGCCGCCTTCGCCCGATACCGATTTTGCACCGATCCGGTTCATGGCCACGTTCAGCGTGCCATGAGCTTCAGGGCTCAACGCGCCGAGCGACATGCCGGGCGTAATGAAGCGCTTACGGATCTCATTGATCGACTGAACGACGGATACTGGAACGGGGTCCCCAGCCGGCTTGAAATCGAGCAAGTCACGCAATTGTATCGGATCGCGCGAATGCACTGCTTCGACATATTTGCGATAGATAGAATAATCGCCGCGATCACATGCCGCTTGCAATGTGTGGATCAGATTACCGTCAAGCGCATGTGGTTCTTCGGACGCTCTCAAGCGGTAGAACCCGCCTATCGGCAGAGATACGACATCCTCGTCGAAGGCGGCCTCATGGCGAACAAGCGAGTTTTCTTCGAGGCCAGCGAGACCAAGGCCAGAAATGCGGCTGTTCATGCCTGGGAAATAATCCGCGACAAGCGCACGCGAGAGGCCCAGCGCTTCGAAATTGTACCCACCCCGATAGGAAGAAATTACAGAAATTCCCATCTTTGAGATGATCTTCAACAAGCCGGCTTCGACCGCTTTTTTGAAATTCAACACACACTCATTGAGCGGCATCTCTCCGAAAAGCCCTCGGGCTTGCCGGTCCGCAATGATGTCTTGCGCCAGGTACGCATTCACGCACGTCGCACCGACACCGATGAGTACGGCAAAATAGTGCGTGTCGAGGCATTCGGCCGACCGAACCGTGATGGAACAGAACGTACGCAAACCTTGCGCCACAAGGTGCGAGTGAACCGCACCAGTGGCCAGGATCATCGGAATCGCAATCTTGTCCGCAGACTGATACTGATCGGTCAGAATTATGTGCTCGCGGCCTTCGCGTACTGCATCTTCCGCCTCCTGACGGATTCTACTCAGCGCGTTCTTGAGCGCAACTCCATCACCTGCCGCATCTGCTTCATTGAATGTACAGTCAATCTCAGCAGTGCCAACACCCAGTCGATCGATCAGGCGGTCATACATCCCATTGGTCAGGACCGGGCTTTCCAGCACGAATACTTCCTGCTGGGACTTGTCGGTATCGAGAACGTTTCCAAGGTTTTTGAACCGAGTCTTGAGACTCATTACGCGCTCTTCACGCAACGGGTCGACCGGCGGGTTTGTGACCTGACTGAAATTCTGGCGGAAGAAGTGGCTCATTGGGCGGTACGAGAAAGACAAGACGGCCGTCGCAGTGTCGTCGCCCATCGAACCAATGGCCTCCTTGCCACCTTCGGCCATCGGAGAAAGGATCAATTCGAGTGTCTCAAGTGTATAGCCCGCGGCTGTCTGACGACGCAGCAGATCTTCCTTGTTGAACATGAGAGGCTCAGGCCCCGGGCCGATTTCCGGCTCCAGTTCGGTCACGGCCTGCAACCACTCTTCATATGGCGCCTTGCCGGCGAGCAGGTCAATTAGCTCGCGATGCTCATAAAACTTTCCGGTCTTCAAATCAGCCGCGATCATGCCGCCAGCTTGGATCAGGCCGCGCTTGGTGACTTCATGATCGCCCAGCGGGCACATACCCGCCTCAGACCCAACCGCAAGAATACCGTCTGCCGTCAGAGCATAACGAAGCGGCCGCAGACCGTTTCGGTCAAGCCCTGCTATGGCCCAGCGGCCATCATAGGCCGCGATTCCGGCCGGTCCGTCCCAAGGCTCCATCACGGAGTTGCAATAATCGTAGAGCGCCTGGTGAGCAGTCGGCATGACCGAATCCCGCTTCGACCAGGCTTCCGGGATCAACATGGCCTTGGCCATTGGTGCCGAACGGCCTGACTTGCAAAGAATCTCGAACACAGAATCAAGGGCGCCAGAGTCGGACGTACCATCCGGGATCACCGGCTTCACATCATCAACATGCTCACCAAAGGCTTCGGATACCATGCGGATTTCGTGGCTCTTCATCCAGTTCTTGTTGCCACGCACCGTATTGATCTCGCCATTGTGCGCGATCATTCGGAAAGGCTGAGCCAGCGACCATTGCGGGAACGTGTTGGTCGAATACCGCTGGTGATATATTGCGAATGCAGAGACGAAACGCTCGTCCTTCAGGTCCAGATAGAAATTGTCTATGTCCTGCGCCAGGAACATGCCCTTGTAGATCAGGGATGAATGGCTGAGTGAACATACATAGAAGGATGGAATCGCGGCCTCACGTGCACGACGCTCGATCCGCCGGCGGCAGATATAGAGCGCACGTTCAAGCTCTTCCGGGCTGCGCCCTATACCATCGCGGAACATGATCTGCTCAATCGCCGGGCGTGTATCCTTGGCCTTCTGACCTATCACGGTCACATCGACGGGGGGCTGGCGCCAGCCATAGATGTAGAACCCGAAATGCAGAACCTCGGTTTCAACCAATGTCCGCGCAGCTTCCTGAGCTGCAAAATCCGTGCGTGGCAGGAATATCTGACCCACACAGATTGGGTCGTCCGTCGGATTGTGGCCTGTGCGAGTGACATGCTCACGGAAGAAATCCTGTGGCACTTCCACGCGAATACCCGCGCCATCTCCGGTCTTGCCATCCGCATCGACAGCGCCCCGGTGCCAGACATTCTTCAATGCCTCGATCCCCATCTCCACGATTTCGCGACGCGGCTTGCCGTCGAGCGCTGCGACAAGGCCAACACCACAAGCATCATGCTCATATTCGGGGTCATAGGCGTGGCCGTCCATCAGCTTCTGACGGTTGGCCTCATACTGTTTTACATATTCTGACATCTGACTACTCCGCCGCTACTTTAGAAGCGCGCTCTTGTGCTCTCATCGCCTTGTGCATGGCTTCTGCTGCGTCCCGGCCATCCTTGATGGCCCAGACAACGAGCGAAGCGCCGCGAACGATATCCCCTGCCGCATAAACGCCGGGCAGGCTGGTTTCCATTGTTGCATAATCGACCCGAACCGCTCCCCAACGGTTTACGGTCAAGGTTTCTTCGCCAAACAATTCCGGCAGGTCTTCCGGGTCAAAGCCCAGCGCCTTGATGACCATGTCGGCCTTGATGTCGAATGTTTCCCCGGTCTTGACCGGAGACTGACGACCGGAGGCATCGGGCTCGCCCAGTTTCATCCGGCTCGCGCGAACAGCTTTAAGTTTGCCGGCTTTCGTATCGAGAATGGCATCGGGCGAAGCCAGCCATTCAAAGGTCACACCCTCTTCCTCGGCATTCGTCACTTCGCGCTGACTGCCCGGCATATTCGCGCGGTCACGGCGATACACACAAGATACGCTCTTGGCGCCCTGACGGATCGCCGTTCGCACGCAATCCATCGCAGTGTCGCCGCCACCGATCACAACGACGCGCTTTCCGTCTGCGTTCAAAGTCCCGTCATCATAGGCCGGCACGTCATCGCCAAAATTCTTGCGGTTGGAAGCGGTCAGGTATTCCAGCGCAGGGAATACGCCTTTGGCCCCGCTGCCCGGACATTTCAGATCCTTTGCTGCGTAGACACCTGTCGCGATGAGGATCGTGTCGTGCTGATCTCGCAGCGTTGAGAGAGACACCGTCTCGCCGACCCGCGTATTGAACTCAAACCGGATTCCGGAATCTTCCAAGCGTTTGATACGGCGCTCAACCACATCCTTCTCGAGCTTGAAGCCAGGGATTCCGTAGACCAACAGGCCACCCCCCCGGTCATAAGCATCGTAAACCGTGACTTGATAGCCCTTTCGGCGGAGCTGTTCAGCGGCAGCAAGGCCCGCAGGGCCCGCGCCAATAATGCCTGCAGATTGGGCGCGTTCACGTGGGGGCGTGATCGGCTTCACCCATCCCTGATCCCACGCATTGTCAGTGATATACTTTTCAATAGATCCGATCGTGACTGTGCCGTGGCCCGACTGTTCGATGGTGCAGATACCCTCACACAGACGATCCTGCGGACAGATGCGGCCGCAAATCTCAGGCATGTTATTGGTCGCCGACGAGACCTGATATGCTTCTTCGAGCCGGTCTTCGGCGGCGAGCTTCAACCAATCAGGAATGTTGTTGGAAAGGGGGCAGCCCTGTTGGCAGAATGGGACGCCGCACTGCGAACACCGCGCGGCTTGCTCACCAGCCTTGTCCTTGCTGAACTCAGCATAGATTTCGTTGAAATCGTCTTTTCGGTCCGAGGCATCCCGCTTTGACGGCATGCTCCGCTCGACTTTGATGAATTTCAGCATTTTTTCTGCCATTTCGGCGCTCCCGGTATTAGAAGTGTGGGCTTAGAACTTTCCCTCCAAGCTCGCAAGCGCATTCGATCATTCACAACTCATAATGATATTTATAAACTGCACTCGGCCGCCCATTTTACCGCCTGTGCGGCTCAATACGGAAAAAAAATATCATATTGATCTTTATACGAGTGGTGGCTTTTTTGGTAAATTCCCATAGTTGGGAATTGCGTTGAAACTGTAAGGCTCGCCTGATGTCCCTATTACAGCTCGCCATTATCGCCCTGCTGCAGGGCACGACAGAATGGCTTCCCGTGTCCTCTTCCGGCCATGTACTGCTCGCCGCAGGATTCTTCGAAGCTAGCCCCGGCGACGAGTTATTGATCAATGCCGTGTCAAATCTCGGCACCTTGTTGGCGATGCTGATCTATTTCCGAAAGGACGTGACCAGCGCCATTGCAGGAGGATTTGAACTGGTCGCCGCACCAGTATCAAAATCGCCACTGTCAAAAGGGGCTCGCCTTGCAGCCGCCGTGATTGTTGCAACGCCGGTCGCCGTTCTGGTCGCATTCGCCTACGAAAAATTCCTGCCCGAAAGCATGCTGGAAAGCATGCGCAGCATCTATGTCGTCGCCGCCACAACGATCATCTTCGGCGCCCTGCTCTGGTGGGCCGATGTGAAAGGTGCGCGCGATCGCAGGGAAGAAGACATGACGATGTGGCATGCTTTCCTGATCGGCGCGACCCAGGCGATCGCTGCAATCCTGCCAGGCACCAGCCGTTCCGGCATTACGATGACGGCCGCTCGTGCATTCGGGTATGACCGCACCGAGGCAGCGCGATTTTCAATGCTGATCGGCGCCCCAATCCTCGCCGCTGCCGGACTTTACGGAGCGATGGGATTGGTGACAGCCGATGCCACCGAAACCGTGCTGACCCTGAAGGATGGACTGATTGTGGCAAGCATCGCCTTCATCACGGGGCTGGCGTCCATCTGGTTCCTGATGTCGCTACTCAGCCGAATGAGCTTTCTGCCCTTCGTATTGTACCGCTTCGCACTTGGCGCCGTGCTGATACTGGGATCACCACTCGTCGGACTACTCTAGACTTAGGCCTCGGACGCCTTGTGAAACTCGCCATAGTCGCGGAACCGCCAGAGATAGGAAGGCACGATCGCTTCAACCGTTTCCAGCTCCGTGACGCCAAGATCCTTCAGCGTCAGCGCATCATCGGCGACCACATTGTCGGATTTAAGCATCTCGACCTGGTCTCCTGTGAGGGGCGGATCGCCGAGAAAGCCCCACGAGAATGGCGGAATATAGCGCCAGACAGCTGCTGTGAGATAACCTGCGGGCTTTGCGATGAAGAACGGCAACGGAATTTTGAACCGGCGCTTGTCAATCGTCTCGAGGATCACGTCATACAGTTCATTGAACGTGTAAATGCGGGGGCCGCCCAATTCGTAAGTCTTGCCTGCCGTGGCCGCATCATCCACCGCCACAGCAATCGCCTCGGCCACATCACCGGCATAGACCGGCTGGAAGCGAGTCGATCCACCGCCAATGGCCGGCAACAGGGGCAATACACTCATCAACGGGGACGTTGCCATCGCAGCAAAGCGGTTGAAGAACTCGTCTTCCGACGCAAACACAATGGATGGACGTAGAATGGTCGCTGTAGAAATGGCGTCGCGAACAGCGGCTTCAGCTTCTGCCTTTGTGCGTGCATAGTCAGCCGAGGAATCGGCATCAGCGCCGATGGCTGAAACTTGGACAAACCGTGCAATGCCTTTTTCGGCGGCAACTTGCGCCAGCAATCCAGCCCCTTCGCTCTGAGCCGACTCAAACGTCTGAGCGCCTTTCTCAAACATGATGCCAACAAGATTCACGACAGCGTCGGCGCCATCCAGCGCGCGCTCGATCGATTCTCGATTGCGGATATTGGCCTGAATAATATCGACCCAGCCTGGAGGCCCCGCAAGACGAACATCTCCGGCAGTGTTCACGTGCCGACAGGCAACGCGCACACGCCAGCCTTTCTTGACGAGTTCACGGGCGGCATACCGTCCAATGAACCCCGACCCGCCGAAAACAGTTACCAAGCCTTTGGTCATCTTCAGTCTCTCTCAAAGCGACCGCAGCCGCGATAATCCGGATGGCGCCTTTGACCATAGAGCCGTTCGCCTGTCTACCAAGGCACGGCGGGCGAAACAGCGCGGCATGACAGAATATACAGGTATGCCATCAACCTGTGCAGCGCGGCGTCAGAGCGGTCAGGCCTTCACTGCCATTTCAGTCGCCATCCATCCCGCGAACGCATCCCGCTCCGCCGCGCTCATGTGCAGGCCCAGCTTGGAACGACGCCACAGAATGTCATCTGCGGTTCGGGCAAACTCTACTTCAACAAGGTAGCGCGCCTCAGTTTCGGTCAGGCTCGCACCAAACATTCGGCCAAGATCGCCGTCCGTTTCGGCTTGCCCCAACAAACGCCGCGCGTCGGTGCCGTAAGCGCGTGCTAGACGCTGCAGAAGGTTAGCGCTCAGCTTGGGATAATCTTGCCGCAATCCTTCATAGAAACCGTCGAAATCCGCGCGAGGCATATCTCCGCCGGGAAGGTCAGCGTCGCGTGTCCACTCACCACCTGCCTCCGGAAAAACCTTATCCAGTGTCTGAAGCGCGTCTTCAGCCAATTCCCGATAGGTCGTTATCTTGCCCCCAAACACTGACAGGACCGGCGCTCCGCCGTCATCATCCAGTTTCAGGACATAGTCGCGCGTCACTTTGGAGGCGTTGGCAGCGTGGTCATCATATAGTGGGCGCACACCGGAATAGGTCGCCACCACATCTGCTGGAGTGATGGCCCGCTTGTAATACTCGCTCGCGCCCTTGCAGAGATACTCGATCTCATCAGGCGTAATTTTCACCTCGTCGCGATTTGCTTCATACGGAACGTCCGTCGTGCCGATCAGTGTGAACGCGCCGCGCTCATAGGGAATCGCGAACATGATTCGGCCATCACCATTCTGGAAGAAGTAGGCGTAGTCGCCTTCGTGCCAGCGCGGCACGATGATATGGCTACCCTTTACAAGTCGTAGGTGGGTCTCGTTTTTCTTTCCATGGTCGACCCCCAGAACATCGTCGACCCAGGCACCTGCCGCATTGACGACCGCCCTGAATGACCGGGTCTCGGATCCTTTCGGACTTTCCAGCACTGCATCCCAATGGTCACCACCGCGCACAAGCGACGTACAGCGGGTACGCGTCATGACTTCAGCACCATGCGATTTCGCATCGACGGCGTTCAGCACGACAAGCCGCGAATCCTCGACCCAGCAATCAGAATACTCGAAAGCAAGCCGATATTCTTCCTTGAGCGAGTCAAGTCTGGCCGACGATTTGCGCCGAAGCGTTGTGGTTGCAGGCAACAATTTGCGTCCGCCAAGGTGATCATAGATGAACAGACCAAGTCGGATCAGCCAGGCAGGGCGAAGTTCCTTGTGGTGCGGCAGGACGAACCGCATTGGCCAGATTATGTGCGGCGCTGCCTTAAGCAGGATTTCGCGCTCGATCAGGGCCTTGCGCACCAGACCGAAATCATACTGCTCCAGATAACGCAGCCCGCCATGAATCAACTTCGTGCTGGCTGACGATGTATGCTGGGCAAGGTCATCTTTTTCGCAGAGCACCACATCCAGCCCACGACCAGCAGCGTCGCGCGCGATCCCGGTTCCGTTGATCCCACCGCCGATCACCAGGATATCGTGCATGTCAGCCCTTCATCAGGCCTGCGGCCTTCAGCAGCTTGCCGGCACGAAGGACGCGCTGGAGCTTGTGTTCTGATGACCGGTCGCCCTTGTTCGAATCCGGGTGGAACCGGCGAACATATTCTGCATAGCGCGCGCGAATCTCCGCTGGCTTTGCATCGGTTTCGAGATCGAGTTCCTTCAAGGCGCGCTTCTGCAGCGTGTTCCGGTGGCCGGACGAGGCCGACTCGCCACTCGCAACATCATCAACATTGAAGAACTTGCTGCCTGCCCAGCGCCGCGGGTCCAACTTCTGAGGTCCCTTTTCGCCGCGCATTGGACCTGTGCCAAATTTCCAGGTGCGCTTGTGACCATACCGCTCAGACCGGGCGAACGAAGCGGCCTCGGCCTGCGACATGCCTTCAAAGAAATCAAAGCTGCGATTGTACTCTGCTGCATGCGCCTGGCAGAAATAATGACGACCATTCCCCTGACGCTTGGGCGCAGGATGGGTCCCCTCAAGATCACATTGCTTGTGGTCGCAGACACGAGTCTTCTGCGCACGCGCACGGGAAGCCTCGTCTTTAGGAGGCTTGATGCGTATATCTTTGAACTTAACGCGATAGGAAAATGGGTCACCGTCAGACATGACCCGGCATAATAGGGAGTGCAGGTTAAAGATGCCACAGCCAAGTGACAGGTTATCGCGAATTCGTGAGCTTTTAACTGAAGCTTTTCACCCGGTAGAGCTGATTATTACCGATGACAGCCAAAAACATGCAGGTCATGCAGGCGCCGCGCCTGGTGGAGAGACGCATTACACCGTGCGAATCACGTCCTCGGCATTCGAAGGTCTGTCCCGCGTCCAAGCCCAACGCGCGATCATGTTGACGCTGCAGTCCGAATTTGATTCCGGCTTGCACGCACTCGCCCTACACGCGAAAGCGGCATGAATCTTGAAAAATCCGACTCCACGCGGAACCGAAATATGACTCGATCATTAACTTCGCAGCCGTCGAGGAGAACGGGTGATGGTACAGAAACTCATGACTGCCGCCGCAATAGGCGCAATGATTGCAGGTTCAGCGATTGCGGAGACACCTTCCGACAAGGTGAATCTCGGCATGATGCACTGGATTCGCGACACGGTTTGCACTCAGGATAGAGAGATAGTCTTCGTTCCGGTGTCCCATGACGTCCCAACGCTCAGCGGCGAGTGGGCTGTTATCGCCATGGACAATCCCGATCCAGACTCCGCCCACATCGTGACGCTCACCGAGAAGAACTGGCTGAAGGCCAATGGCTGCGACGAAGATCCGTCGCCGCAGATGCATATGGCCAGCCGAGAGCCGAAATCAGGCCGTCTCGGCCTCTGATATGTTCAGGCCAGTGACCTGGTTTCGCTGACGCCTGAGTATGTTGAAGCGATACCCGTGAAAGACAAAGCTCTGTCCAGGCTCGGGAATGGTCTGCGCCTCGTGAATGACCAAGCCTGCAACGGTTACGGCTTCTTCATCCGGCAAGTTCCAGCCCGTTGCCCTGTTCAGGTCCCGAATAGGTACCCATCCATCCACGTTGACTGATCCATTTGGCTGGGGACGCACACCCTGAACGGCCACATCATGCTCGTCATGGATATGACCGACGATCTCTTCCAGAATGTCTTCCAGCGTAATCAGCCCCTGAAGCTCGCCATACTCGTCAACAACCAACGCGAAGTGACTCCGTTTTTGAAGAAATGCGTCGAGTTGGTCCTGTACTGGTGTTGTCTCCGGCACAAACCACGGTTTGCGCAAGATCGAGTCGAGATCGAGCGCGCTCAGGTCGCCGCCAAGCGGCAGCGCCGCCCGCAACAGGTCCTTTGCGTGCAAAATGCCGACAATCTCCTCCTTCTCGCCCCGGTATAGCGGTAGGCGCGTATGCGGGCTGGCGAGCGCTTTGGTTACCAACTGCCGAGGCTCAGTATCCGCATTCAACATGCGAATGTTTTTCCGATGGATCATCACGTCTTCGACGGTCAGCTCCTTCAAATCGAGCGCCCCGACCAGTCGCAGACGATCTTCAGCTCCGACACCTCCTTCGGAGGCGTGTAGGTCAATCGCACCGCGAATTTCCTGTTCCGCCGTGACGAGTTCAGCAGGCGCACCAAGGCCGAGGATCTTCAATGTGATGGTGACGACAAATTGGATCAGTTTCACAATCCACGCCACAGCCCAAACCAGACCACTGATCGGCCGCGCTACGCTCATCGCCATAGTGTCGGGACGCGTGATCGCATAAGTTTTCGGCAGGACTTCGGCAAACACCAGTACCAGAATCGTCATCACGCCCGTCGCCAGCACCAATGCGACACCGCCCGGTCCGAACAATGAGGTAAACAGCGACGTGGCAAGCACCGAGGCGAGGATGTTTACCAGGTTGTTGCCCAACAAGATCGCACCGATCAGATTTTCGCGATTACTGATCAGGCGATTCACTGTCTCGGCCCGCTTGTCACCATCCTTTTCAAGCTGGTGCATGCGCGCACGCGACGCGGCCGTCAGCGCCGTCTCAGACCCCGAAAAGAAGCCTGACATGCCGAGCAGCACGAAAATTGAGATGATGTAACCGGCAATCATGGGTGGGGTCTCATATGTGTGGATCAGCTCTCCAGCAATTCGCTACGGAGAAATGCTTCGACGGACGCAAGATCTGCATCCTTGTGGATGTAGGACTGGCCAATACCGCGTGCGAGGATCAAGGGTACTTTGCCGCCGCTGGCTTTCTTGTCCTGCTGCATTAGCTCGACCAGTCGCGCAGCGATGTAAGGCCCACCCTGACGTCCCGGAATGCTTGATTGCAACCCCGTCGCATTGAGGTGGGCCGTCACACGGTCTGCATCGGATTGCGGCGTGATACGCTGACTTGCGCCATAGCGAAATGCGAGCGCCATGCCGATGGCAACGGCCTCGCCGTGCAACAGATCCGGCGCATAGCCGTTTGCCGCCTCAAGTGCATGGCCAAACGTGTGGCCGAGGTTAAGCAGCGCCCGGACGCCGGTTTCGCGCTCGTCTTCCGCAACGATGGCCGCTTTGGCACGACAGCTGGTGGCAACCGCTTGCGCTATTGCCGCCGGGTCCAGTGCCAGCACCGCTTCGCCATGCTCTTCAAGCCACGCAAAGAAACCCGGATCATTGATCAATCCATACTTCACGACCTCGGCGTAACCAGCGCGCAGCTCTCGCGGCGGCAGCGTTTCAAGCAGGGACGTATCAGCTATCACCAATTGCGGCTGATAGAATGCACCAATCGAATTCTTCCCGCGCGGCGTGTTCACCGCGGTCTTGCCGCCGACCGAGGAATCGACCTGGGCCAACAGGGTCGTCGGCACCTGCACGAATTTCATGCCGCGCTTCATAAGGCTGGCTGCAAGCCCCGTAATATCACCGATCACGCCACCACCGAGCGCAATGAGTACATCGCTGCGGTCAGCAGAGGCCTCAAGTAACCAGTCGAGGATCTCTTCGAGATTGGAAAACGACTTCGTTTTCTCGCCCGGCGTCAGGGATTTCCAATGCGTCGTCACACCGGTTGACCGAAGCGCCTCATCCAGTCGATGTCGGTGCATCCGCTCGACCGTCTCATCTGTCAGCACGAAGACCCGCGGCTGTTTGATCATGGCCGACACGCGCGCACCGAGCTGGTCCAGCGCGCCGTGGCCGACGAGAATGTCATAGCTGCGATCTTCGAGCTCGACCGTGACGGTCTCAAGCGGTGGTGCGGTCACGTTCACTTCGGTGTCCATGTCTGGAGGGCCTTGTATATGGCATTGACGGTGGCCGCGTGCGGTCCGTCCTTTGACGGCACGACGAGATCGGCTTGGGAATAGATCGGCTCGCGCTCTGCCAACAGATTGGTCAGTACGTCCTTCGCATCCGGACGCCTCAGCAAGGGACGCGTATCGCGCTTCTGGACACGTCGCCAAAGAGTTTCGAGATCAGCATTCAGCCAGATGGTGACCGCGTTCTTCTGCATCAACAGGCGGGTCTCATCATTCAGGTAGGCACCCCCGCCCGTAGCCAACACGTGGGGAGGCAACTCCAATAGCCGCTTCAACACCTGATGCTCCCCGCGCCGAAAATCCTCTTCTCCGTGCAGTTTGAAAATATCGGTTATTGATAGGCCCGCCGCCTTCTCGATCTCCGAATCACTGTCATAAAACTCTCGGCCCAATCGTTCGGCCAAGCGGCGCCCGACGGTAGATTTTCCTGCCCCCATCAAACCGACAAGCGCGACGGTTCGCGACATGTAGGGCAATGTCGCGTCAACCGGTCTGGAAGTACTGTCACTGTCAGAAGGCATTCTGGACTTTCGGGCTCCGTTCGGTACTTGTCCTATAGTTGCTGTCGCGCCTTCGCAATCCAGCGCCGGAATTCTGTATCTAGGGGTAAATAGCCATGCGCAAGTTTCTGATCCTTTTAGGCCTGCTGGCAATACTTGTCCTCGGCGCGGCCTGGTGGCTGGGCGGACAGGCCGAAAAGGGTAAACCAGAGCCCGGTGAAGTCCGCATCGAGGTCGACAATGTCCTTTAAGGGCGTTGTCTCGGTCGTGTGCCTCATCCTCGCCGGGAGCTTACCGGCAGGCGCGCAAATCGAGGATTCCGGTCTAGAGCTGGTGAATCCGTGGGGAATGAGCTTCCTCGAGGCGGGCGAGCCTTCCCTGCCAACCGATATGTGGCGCGCGTCCGACGCTGATGATTTGCTGCCATTGATGCGAGATGTCCGCACACACGACCTGACTCCGGCTGAACGCACGTTGATGCAACGCATGGCCCTGTCGCCTGCCACACCACCAGCGGGAATGCAGGAACCCCTGCTAAGGGCCGAACGGGCACGTATCATGTACGACCTCGGCGAAGCCCAAGCCGCAGCCACCCTCATGGCACGACTCGATACTCCTCCTCCTGGCCTCGACGCGGATGAAATCGTTGCAGATCTCAATCTTGCGCTGGGCAATGAAGCAACAGCCTGCGATATGCTGAATGCGCCAGACCGTCTTTCAGGTTATTGGGCCAAATTGCGCGCGGTCTGCGCGGCACTGCAAGGCAATACTGCCGGCGCAGAACTCGCGATTGAAATGGCCTTGCAACAGGATGCCGTCGATTCCTGGCTTCTGGCCGCTGTGTTTGCGACATCCGGCGAACTGCCTGACGCGCCAGAGGCAGATTACTCTTCGGGACTGAACCTTGCCATCTCTGCCGAGGCGGGCCTCACGCCTCCGGAGGCACCCGTCCCCGCGAATCGTCCCGACCTTGCAGCCGCAATGGCCCTGCATCCGAAATTGCCAATCACTCTGCGTGTTCAATCCGCAGGAATGGCCAGCCAAGCTGGCATGCTGGAGACGGATGATTATCAGGCACTCTTCCTCAAGCTGATATCCGAACCGGGCTTCGTGCCCTCTACGCCTTTGGAGAGCGCGCTCTATGCAGCGCGCGATCCGCTTGTCACTGATGAAGATCGCGCTTTTGCGCTCGCCGCAGCACTGGAAGGCGCTATGGACACACCAGCCCATTTCAGCGCGGTCGCGCGGCTATTATGGGAGGACGTCGAACGCCTACCGATCAACACTTTCACGGCAGCCAACGCTCCGATCTTCGCGCGGGCTGCGCTGGCCACCGACCATTACACTGCCGCCAAGGACTGGTCATCCGCCAATACGATGGAAGGCGCGCGCGAAGATGGCAGCTTTGATGCCGCGCTCATGTCGGCTCTGGTGGCACTGGCGGGCAGCGAGACGACACGCAGCGCCAGCGACTATATTGGAGAACGTCTAGCCACACTTGCCGAGTCTGACCTGCAAAAGCAGACCGCTGCTCGTCTTTTCGCATTATGGACCGCTCTCGGCATTGCGCCCCCGGCGGATGCGCGCCGCTTGATCGTGAATGCGCCCGAACGCAAATCCACCCCGGAAATAGATTTGCAATTGGTAGGCGTGCTTGCCTCCGCTGAGGCAGATGCTGCAGGAGAGGTTATTCTGTCCACGGTAGGCATGACAAAAGGCGATCCGACCGCACTCGATGACGCCAGCCTACTCTTGCTCCTGAAAGCACTGCAACGGATCGGCGCAGAGGATGCCGCCCGGGAGATGGCATTGGAATCTACTGGCTACTGGAAGGCGCTCAACTAGAAATTTCTCGAATTTCGTTGATCTTGCCTCCAGAAGGCTGATGGTGGACGAAAAACGGGAGGAATCGATGAGGGTATCCATACTGGCCGGGGCGTCTGCACTGGCACTTGCAGCCACGGCATGTGGGGCGCCAGACAAGACACAATCCCAAGCATCCGAACCAGAGCCCGCACCGGCTGCGATTGCCACGGCGAGTTCAACATCAATAGATCCCGCTGACAGGACTGCATTATTCGGCGACCTGCACGTCCATACCGGACAGTCCTTTGACGCCTTCATATCGTCCGTTCGGGCAACACCCGATGACGCATATCGCTATGCAAAGGGCGAGAAAATAATCACCGACGGCGGCTACGAAATCCAGTTGGACAGCCCACTCGATTTTCTGGCCGTCACAGATCATGGCGAATATCTCGGCATCATGCCGGTCATGGCAACGCCCGGTACGAATCTGTCGCGCACGAATTTCGCAAAATCCGTATTTGGACCGGACGCGACGAACCCTGCCCAGTCGTTCCATAATGTGGGCATCACCATCGTGACGGGCGAAGAAATGGATGAGATCTACGATCGAGACGTCATCGACTCGGCCTGGATGAAGAACATTGAGACGGCCGAACGCCACAATGAGCCCGGCAAGTTCACCGCCTTCTCCGGCTACGAATTCACCGCCATGACAGAGGTCATGGACTCGGAAGTTCCCGCCGCAGCGAACCTGCACCGGAACGTCATATTTCGTGGAGACGCGCCGGACCGGCTTTTTTCCACCCTCGACTCCCCAAATCCGGAAGACTTGTGGGCCTGGATGGATGCGCGGCGCGCTGAGGGTCTGGATGTCATCTCCATCCCGCACAATTCCAACGCATCCAATGGCGAAATGTTTGCGTCCGAAACCTATGAGGGCGGTCAGTTGACTGCAGATTATGCGATCACCCGCATGCGCAACGAACCGGTAATTGAAATCTCGCAGGTCAAAGGCACCTCGGAAGTCCACCCAGCACTATCCCCGAATGACGAATGGGCAAACTTCGAGATCTACGACACCTTGGTTGGCAGCGCCGCAAAGTCTACGCCGCACCTCGGAGATTTCGCCCGCAACGCGTTGGCGCGTGGACTGGGTTTCGAAGAAACAGAGAGCTTCAATCCTTACAAGTTCGGCTTCATTGGCTCCAGCGATACACATATCGGCGCGGGGTCTTTCGATGAGAAGAACTTTACTGGCAAGTTCCCCCAAGACGGATCCAATCCTGAGTTCCGACATTCCGTCCCACCAGCAGGTGCGGACAGTTGGGACGGTGTTGTATCGCTGAATAGCTTGCCGCCCGGCGCGGTAAAGCCCAGCATGCGACGCAAGCTGTCTGCCGGCAAGTACAGCGCATCCGGGCTGGCCGGCGTATGGGCCGATGAAAATACGCGGGATGCCATCTTCGACGCCATTCGTCGCAAGGAGACGTTCGGCACGTCCGGGCCGCGCATAAAAGCACGCATGTTTGCCGGATACGGATTTGATCAGGAAATGTTGGCAGATCCGGACCTGGTGTCAGCAGCCTACCGCACTGGCGTGCCACAGGGCGGCGAACTGGTCGGAAATCAGCAAGCCCCGTCATTTCTCGCTTGGGCGATTCGGGATCCGGCTTCTTATCCGCTGCAGCGTTTGCAGGTCATCAAAGTGTGGACCGATGCCCAGGGCAAGGCGCATGAGGCCGTCTACGATGCTGCATGTTCCGGAAATGTCGAACCAGATTCGGACACGCACCGGTGCCCCGACAATGGTGCCAATGTAGACATATCCGACTGCTCTACACGCCCCGGCAGTGGCGTTGGCGAGTTAAAAACACTGTGGACTGACCCAAACTACGATCCGACGCGCCGCGCAGCTTATTACGTCCGCGTTCTCGAGAATCCATCTTGTCGCTGGTCGACATGGGACGCGGTACGTAACGGATCACCACCCAATCCCGACATGCACGTTCTCGTTCAGGAGCGGGCTTGGACATCGCCGATCTGGGTCAAACCGGAATGATGTTCACGCAATTTTAGGCGCGGCGCGCCAAGGTCGGGCAATGTCTGACCGCGCGCGCATCGAAGCCTTCCTTGAAATGATGTCTGCAGAGCGCGGCTCATCCGCAAATACGCTGGACGCCTATGGACGGGACTTGCTGGACGCATCCGAATTTTGTGGTGGCGGGTTATGTGATGCTGAAGGAAGTGAAATTTCAGGCTGGCTGAGAGATTTGTCCAAGCGAGGCATGGCTCCATCGTCGCAAGCCAGAAAGCTGTCCGCGGTCCGACGCTTCTTTCGCTTCCTGTTTGAGGAAGGAGACCGCAAGGATGATCCCACCGCGAAGATTGACGGCCCAAAGCCCGGCCGGGACGTGCCCGATGTCCTGTCTCGCGAAGAGATGGCTCGTCTGCTGGATTGCTGCGGCGACGATTTGAGGCTGAAATGTCTTGTGGAGCTGCTCTATGGGGCGGGCCTGCGGGCAACAGAACTTGTCTCTCTCAAACTCGGCCAATTGCCGAGGCGCAAGGAAGCCCGCTGGGTCACAACGGATGTGATTGTTCGCGGCAAAGGCGGCAAGGAAAGGTTGTGCCCTCTGGGGCGCCCCGCTTTGCGCGGGCTTACAGATTGGCTGAAAGTACGCGAAGATCACTTGCCGGAAGCCTCACTTACAAGGAGCCGAGCTGAACCCTTTGTGTTTCCGTCGCGAGGAAAATCAGGACATCTCACCCGGCGCCGCCTCGGACAGTTGCTCGAAGCCTTGGCACTGAAAGCCGGTATCCGCCCGGATAGAGTCCACCCGCACGCGTTGCGGCACGCTTATGCAACTCACCTGCTCATGGGTGGCGCCGATCTGAGAAGCGTCCAGACATTGCTGGGCCATGCCGATATCGCGACGACACAAATCTACACGCACGTCCTGACGGACGAGCTCGCGGAGCTTCTCGAAACAGCGCACCCCTTGGCCAGAAAGATTTAGCACGAGAAAAAGTTTTCAGCATTGCTGAAACCGGGAGTCATGCCGATATATGACGACGCGAGTTCGCAATGCTTTTGTATGGACGTCTCAGATGAAACGCTTTCTGAATGCTCTTATTCCAACCATCCTGATCTCGGAAATCGCCGCGATCACCTTCATGACAGCGACTTGGGCTATCCTGTCCGAGCTTCATGCAGGACTGAACGTCATCATAGGCGGGGAGGTTGTCACCGCGATCGGAGTCGCAGCTCTTACCGTAGCGGTGTTCCGCCGGGCATCGCGGCCCGACGTAGAAACCGCCTCGGCAGAAGAGTGATCAGGCGGCCGTAGCGGATCCGCGCGACGCGACCCAAAAGGCATGAACAACGCCGGGCAGCCAGCCAATCAGTGTCAGTAGCACGTTGAGCAGGAATTGAAGCCCAATGCCTTCCTTGATCGCAACTGCGACAGGTGGGAGAAATATTGTGAGTAGGATCATGAGCAGGGACATGCAGGGTTTCCTTTTTGGATAAGCTACCCCTGCAACGCCCGGAACAGGTGAAAGTTCCCTGCCTGGCGTTCCACAAATGATTTCGACTTTTCCCGAGATCGACGTTGACCCCGGTTCAGCTGCGGGTTTAGACACCCGCTGAGGGCGTTTCCATCAAGTATAGTAACGACCGCACCGGGTGAGGTGTGCGGCCGCGCGACGGGAGTCCGCTGTGTCGGCCATATTCACGCCTTCTGGCGAGAAGGAATTCTTTACACCCTTTGGCCCCATGATGGGCTATGTCCGCATACCGCCTGCGCTGGTCGCCCATCTGAACGCCTCTATGAGTGAACAGCTGGAAGATCATTCGGGCAGCCTTGTGGGCAAGGTCCGGCAGGAACTCCGTTTTCCCAAATCCCTCGTGGACGCCACCGCCGCTGCGCTCGGCAACGCGCTGATCGAGTACCATATTCGCGCCAGCCGCCGTGGTTCATTCGGCGACTATGACCATACGACCAAGCGCTTTGAGCTGAACGTCATGGCCGGATGGTTCGTCCGCCAGTATGCACATGAGTATAACCCGCTCCACATCCATACCGGATGCGCGCTCTCATGCGTCGGTTATCTGAAACTGCCGGACGGGATTGATCAGGAATGGGCCGAGGACGACCTCGACCATCATCCTTCTCACGGACATCTTCAGTTCGCGCACGGCACCGACACCCATTACTCGGTATCGAACTTCATGATCCGCCCACGCGTCGGGGATTTCTATATATTTCCATCCTACATGTTTCACAGTGTCTATCCGTTCAAGTCGCCGGGCGAGCGTCGCTCCTTCAGCATGAATCTCTCTGTCGTCGAATCACCGGCCTGAGCCTTTCTGTCTGATTGACGCGGCACAACCGCCCTCTATGTTGCGCCGCAACAAGGAGGAACGCATGAGCACGAAAACACCAAGAGACTTCTTCAAGCCCCTGGCCATCGGTGCGCCCGCCCCGATGCACGACCTGCCCATCAGGCTGGAGCGGATGATCCATTTTGTCCCGCCGCATCTGGCCAAGGTCCGGGCCAAGGTGCCGACCATGGCCGAAGGCGTGGATGTGATGCTCGCAAATCTTGAGGATGCCATCCCCGCTGACGCCAAGGATGCTGCTCGCGCCGGCGCTATCGAAATGGCGTCCATGTACGATTGGCAAGGCAAGGGAACGGGCTTCTGGAGCCGCGTGAACCCGCTGAACTCCCCGTGGTTTCAGGAAGATGTGAGTGAACTGGTTCTAAAAGCCGGTCATCAGCTGGACGTGATCATGCTGCCAAAGGTCGAAGGTCCATGGGACATCCATTTCGCCGATCAATATGTTGCACAATTGGAGGCAAAGGCGGGTCTCACGCGGCCGATCCTGTTCCACGCCATTCTTGAAACGGCCCAGGGGATGGCACGCGTAGAAGAAATCGCACTGGCCAGTCCGCGCATGCAGGGTATCAGCTTGGGCCCGGCAGACCTGGCTGCGGACCGCAAGATGAAGACCACTCGCGTCGGGGGTGGCCATCCCTTCTACCGCGTAATCGACGATCCGAATGAAGATGGCAGCCCACGCGACTCAGCCCAGCAGGATCCTTGGCACTATACGATCGCCCGTATGGTTGATGCCTGCCGGATGGCAGGGATCAACGCCTTCTATGGTCCGTTTGGCGATATTGCCGATCTTGACGCCTGCGAACAGCAATTCCGCAATGCCTTCCTGCTGGGTTGCTCAGGCACGTGGAGCCTTCACCCGAACCAGATCGCCATCGCCAAAAAGGTCTTCAGCCCCGATCCAAATGAGGTGAAATTCGCGCGCAAGATCCTTGATGCCATGCCGGATGGCTCTGGTGTGGCCATGATTGATGGCAAGATGCAGGACGATGCGACCTGGAAACAGGCCAAGGTGATTTCCGACCTGGCAGACCTCGTCGCTTCGAAAGATCCCGAGCTAGCCGCCGCATACGCGACCTGATCCCTCTTCACGCCGAGCATTTGCGTGATAGGGTTTCCCTTGGAAGAGGGAGTATCAGTGATGCGGAAACCCATTACGGCCTTGCTGGGTCTGAGCTTGATCGGCCTGTCTGCTATCGCAGATGAAGTCTGGTCCACACCGATTGGTGACGTCGTCTACGAGGATGAGACCGATGACGGCTGGGCCGTCTGGTCTTATCCGGGCCTGACCGAGCGCGGCACCGTCTACATCAAGGATCTGGCAGGCGTCTATGAGGGCCGAACCGCCTATGCCGGCATATGGATTGAGGCGGAAAGTCCGGGGATCGAGCTCTGTGATGTTGCCGTCACCGATCCGGCAACGGGGGAATCCCACTATAATTGGGGCCGCGTGGACATCGTGTTCACGGAGCCAGACTTTCCTGGCGGCTGGGTCGCACTTCGCGGGAGCTGTTTCAATGATCCGGGCGATTACCTGATCGGAAAACCGGTCACCGCAATACAAGAATAATCGAGAGGAAATCCGATGGCTGAACACCTTATCGCCATGACGGGTCATAGCCCAAACCTGCAACGCTGGTTTGATTGGATGAATGGTGACCATTCACCTGCTGGTCTGTCTGTCCAACTCGCTGACAATGTGGTCTTCAAGAGTCCGGTTGTGCATACACCGCAGGAGGGCAAGCCAATCACGATGGCCTACTTGACCGCTGCCGGACAAACGCTGGGCGGCGACACGTTCCGCTACACACGCGTATTCGATTGCGGCGACAAGGCGGTCCTTGAGTTTGAATGCGAAATGGATGGCGTGCTAGTGAATGGAGTCGATATGATCGCCTGGAACCCTGACGGACAGATTGAAGACTTCAAAGTTATGGTTCGACCACTGAAGGGCATGCAAGCCGTACATGCGGCCATGGGGGCCATGCTGGAAAAGATGAAGCTAAAGGCCTGAGGCGGCAACTGTCATGACCCTGCCTGTCATCATCACCGATCGATTGGTACTCTGTCCCCACGAGACCCGTCACTTCGAGCCATCTGCAGCCATGTGGGGGTCTCCATCAGTGACCCAACATATAGGCGGAACTCCGCGATCACGTCAGGAAGCCTGGTTTACCATCTGCCGCAATCGCGGAATGTGGGACCTGCTGGGGTATAGCTCCTGGGCAATCGAGGATCGTGAGACAGGCGCATTCATCGGTGAAGGCGGATTCGCAGACTTTATGCGTGGCATGACGCCGGACTTGTCTGAATGGCCAGAAGCCGGCTGGGTCTTTGCGGAAGTCGCTTGGGGAAAGGGTTACGCCAGCGAAGCCGTTGGCGCGATGCATGATTGGCTCGATGAGAACCGCCCGGGGCAAAGCGTCTGTATCATTGATCCGGACAATGCCGGGTCCCAACGAGTCGCTGACAAATGCGGCTATGAGTTTTGGCAGCAGGCGGAATACAAGGGCGCAATCGTCAATGTGTACCGTCGCAATCCTGCGCGTTAGCCGACCTTAAGGCGCGATGCCTCACTCTTGCTACTCCAGCCCCGAATGAAATCCATGAAGGCCTCATGTGGCAGACCTGCGCTGTACAGAAAACCTTGGGCCATCGAGCAGCCGCGCCGACGCAGGAAGTCTGCCTGACGCTCAGTTTCAACACCTTCCGCAACCGTATTCAGCCCTAGCGTTTCGGCCATGGCCAGAATCATTTCAATGATCGCGGGAGCTTGCTCGTCCGATTCAAGCGCAGAGACGAACTGGCGGTCGATCTTGAAAACGTCAAACGGCAGCTGAGTCAGAATGGACAAGTTGGAATGCCCAGTTCCAAAATCATCAATCGCCAGTTTTGTCCCAAGGCTCCGTAGAGGGCGCATCACCCGCGCAACCTTTTCAGGTTCGGACACGGCCATGCTTTCCGTGATCTCAAGCTCCAAGCGGTTCGGTGGCAGGCCAGTACGCTTGAGGATCGCCAGAACGGTTTCTGTCAGATCACTGGACTGAAACTGGCGCGGTGACACGTTTACCGCGACCGTTGCGTTGAAGCCTTCCTGCATCCAGATGCGGGCGGATTCGCAAGCCGCTTCAAGAACCTGTTCCCCGATCTGGGTCACGAGTCCGGTTTCTTCTGCCAGCGGAATAAATGTGTTCGGAGATATGATCTTCCCGTTCGGTCGGACCCAACGAGCCAATGCCTCGGCACCGACGACCTGGCCGGTTTGAAAATCGATCTTGGGCTGGAAATGCGTCTTGAACTCACGATTGGCGACTGCGTCGCGCAGTTCAGCTTCCAGCATATACTTGCCACGCGCAACACGGTTCAGGCGTGGTGAGAAGTAACGGAAGCCGGATCCGGTGTCGGTACGAACCTGGCGCAAGGCAAGCTCTGCGTGACGGAACAATTTGTGCATCGTATCGGCGTCTTCGGGCGCGATGACGATACCGCCAGAAATGCCTAGCGTTACAGACTGTCCGGACACGATGAAAGGATCCGCAAAGGCGAGCCGAATAGCGCGTGCAATGTTCGAGACGTAGTCGCGGCTGACCGCGCTTGGCAGGTACAAGGCGAAACTGTCGGCCTGCATCGCGGCCAGCATGGAGTTGTTCAGCCCCGCGCGAACCGGACCCTCGAGCGAATCGAGCGCATTCGTCATACGCTGTCCACACGCCTTCAGGACGGCTTCGCTCGCAAGCGCACCAAGTCGCTCGGAAGCCCGCGTGAAATTATCGAGATCAAGGACGATGAGCGCGGCGGGCGTTTCGTATTTTGCGCGGGGCAGGGTCTTGGTTATGTGTTCTTCCAGCGCAATCAGGTTTGGCATGCTCGTGCGCGGATCTTCGTAGGCCGTGCGTCGAAGCGCATCATTGTCGCGCCGCAACTTGCCGACCGATCGGATGACAACCGACCGCAACCGGCGGAGCTCGACAAACGAAACATTGGACAAGCGCGCCGACGGATCAACCTGCGCCACTTCAAGATATCGTGTGAAATCAACCAGGACGTTCTGGAATTCCCGGGCAAAAAACCAGGCTGTAATGGCGGCCACGACCGATGAAGACAGCAGCAACAGCATGATCGCCCAGATCGGCAAAGACATGTCTGTCCATGCTTTACCTTCGATGAGCGCACCATAGGCCTGCTCAATCGTCCATACGCCGACAAAAATGATAATCGTTGCGACCGCTGCGCACCACGCGGCAAACCGGGGAATGGTCATCCGGCCCAGAAGTCTCGAGATGAAACTCTGTTTGTCCACGCTTAGATATTCCTCACCACTCGCCACCTATGTGTGCGGTAACTATGTTTTCCGGAATATGTTTAGGAATCAGTGAACAAAACGCGCTAGCTGTAAGACATTCAAACCACTATATGGGCCTAGATGACCAATAATCGTACCGCCACCGTTACCCGTACCACCAAGGAAACCGATATCTCGGTGACCGTTGATCTGGATGGCACTGGAAAGTCCGACATCGAAACCGGGATCGGCTTTTTCGATCATATGCTGGAGAGCTTCTCCAAGCATTCGGCTATCGACCTGACTGTAGGGTGCAAGGGCGATCTTCATATCGATATGCACCACAGCGTTGAAGATACAGGAATTGTTATCGGACAGGCGATCATGAAGGCGCTTGGCGACTTTGCAGGTATCACGCGATTTGGCCACGCCTATGTGCCGATGGATGAGACGCTGTCCCGCGCCGCGCTGGACCTATGCAAGCGGCCTTACCTGATCTGGAAAGTGGATTTCAGTCGCGACAAGATCGGCGAAATGGACACCGAACTCTTCAAGGAGTTCTTTCATGCCCTGGCCGGAAATGGTGGCATGTGCCTGCACATAGAGAACCTCTATGGCGAGAACTGCCACCACATCGCCGAGTCCTGCTTCAAGGCCACCGCCCGGGCGCTTCGCGCGGCAATTGCGGTCGACCCGAAACTGGGCGGCAAGCCGGCGAGCACCAAGGGTAGCCTCTAAGGGGTCTTATTTCCGATAATCAAGCGGCGGCTCACGGTCACCGAGCAGCGACTTGTACTCATAATCCGGACCCCGGGCCGCGTCGAATTCCTCGCGGGCTTCAACACGCAGGCCTTTATTGGTGAACAGCTCCACTGCCGCCAGCGTCAGCGTCTCCGCGGCGACCTGTGTGCCCTTATGACCAATCGACGTGCCACTGGCCGCAACTGCCTGCCAGGAATGCGCCGATGTGCCCGGCACCCAAGTCGCTGTGCGCAGGCCGACCGTCGGGACCGCGTAGGAGACATCGCCGACATCCGTCGAGCCGTACCCCATGGAGACTTCGAAATCCTGCACTTCAGCGGCTGAGGCGATATCGCGTGCCGAGTTGTCAAAGGTCGAGGCGATGGTCTCGGCAAATTCGCGCTCAGCTGGCGTGTAGTCCACCCCGCCAACCAGCCGGAGTTTCTCGTCCATCATGCGGGCCAGTTTCTCATTCACGAGCAGCGGATTGTTGCCGTGAATGATTTCCCATTCCACGTCAGTGCCCGTGCCCAGCGCGGCGCCCCGGGCCGCGTCTTCGAGGCGGGTCCAGATGGCTTCAACGCCCTTCGGTGAAGGGTGGCGGACATAGTAGAAGACTTCGGCAAAGTCCGGCACGACATTGGGGGCAGAGCCACCGGACGTGATGACATAGTGCATGCGCGCATCCTGGGGGATGTGTTCGTGCATCATGTTGGCCATCATGTTCATCGCCTCGACGCCATCAAGCGCGGAACGCCCCCGCTCCGGCGCGCCAGCGGCGTGAGCGGAAATCCCGGAGAAGCGGAATTTCGCCGACCGGTTGGCAAGCGACGTGTTGGCTGCCGCTGAGTTCCGGTCGCCAGGATGCCAGTGCATGGCAATGTCGACATCGTTGAAGAGGCCCGCGCGGACCATGTAGACCTTGCCAGAGCCCCCCTCTTCTGCGGGCGTCCCATAAACGCGGATGCGACCCGGCGTGCCGGTGTCTTCCAGCCAGTGGCGGATCGCGACCGCCGCAGAGACAGAGCCCGCGCCGAACAGGTTGTGGCCACAGGCGTGGCCTGCGCCCTTGCCGTCGACTTCTTCGCGATCCGGTGAGGCCGCCTGGTTGATACCCGGCAGGGCGTCCATTTCCGCGAGCAGGGCGATGACCGGGCCATCAGAGCCGTACTCGGCCATGAAGGCGGTGGGGATGCCAGCGACGCCGGGCGTGACCGTGAAGCCTTCATCCGCGAGCGTCTGCTGGAGCAGGGCGGAGGATTTCTCTTCCTGATACCCGACCTCGGCCCATTCCCAGAGCTTGCTCGACAATTCGCTGGTCAGCTCCGCCTGATTGCGCGCCTCTTCCAGCGCAGCAGACTCGGCTGCATCGGGCCAGGCGGGGGTGGCGGCGCAGGCCATGAGCAGGCAGGCGGACAGGGCGGGCAGGATGGATCGCATGGGCAGGCTCCGTGTGAGGTCGTTTCCTGTCGAGATTGCGGCACCTTGCCCCTGGGCGCAAGGGAGGCTTGCCCCTTCCCTCACGGGCGCGGCGAGGCTAAGAGCGCGGCCATGAGCCTTGTTGCCCTTATCGACTACGGATCCGGAAACCTGCACTCGGCAGGCCGCGCCCTGCGCGAAGCCGCGCGCCTGTCCGGCAGCGGGCATGAGATCCGCATCACGAACCGCACCGAAGACATCCTCGCCGCCGAGCGGGTTGTGTTGCCGGGCGTGGGGCACTTTGCCGATTGCGCAGCGGGCCTGCGGGCGCAGGCGGGCGTGGTCGAGGCGCTGGAAGCCGCCTGCCTGAATGGCAACACCCCCTTCCTCGGCATCTGTGTCGGCATGCAGCTGATGGCGGAGACGGGCCGCGAGGATGGCGCGACGCCGGGGCTTGGATGGATCGGCGGCGAGGTCTCGCGCATCCAGCCGGGCGAGGGCTTTCGCGTGCCGCATATGGGCTGGAACGGGCTCAGCTTTTCCGGCGCGCCGCACGCCGTCCTGGCGGGTCTCGGGCCAGAGCCGCATGTCTATTTCACGCATTCCTATGCATTCAGCGTGACCGACCCGGCAGATGTGGCCGCCACCGCCAGCTATGGCGCGCAGGCGATCACGGCAGCAGTGGCGCGGGACAATCTGTTCGGCACGCAGTTCCACCCCGAGAAATCGCAAGGCGTGGGCCTGCGCATCCTTTCCAATTTCCTGACATGGACCCCATGACCCGGCTCACCCTGAGCAAAGTCGAAGGGCGAGCCGCTCCCAGCCCGCGCGCTCCTTCGACTTCGCTCAGGATGAGCGCTAAGGAGACAATATGAGCTTTACCCTCTATCCCGCGATCGACCTGAAAGACGGCCAGTGCGTGCGCCTGCTCCGCGGAGAGATGGACCAGGCGACGGTGTTTTCCGACAGCCCGGCCGACCAGGCGAAAGCCTTTCGCGAGGCGGGGTTCACGCATCTTCACGTCGTCGACCTGAACGGCGCCTTTGAGGGCAAGGCGGTCAACCGCGACGCGGTCGAGGCGATCCTGAAAGCCACCGATGCGCCGGTCCAGCTCGGCGGCGGCATCCGCACCCGCGCTCAGATCGATGCCTGGCTGGAGGCCGGCATTTCACGCGTCATTCTCGGCACGGCCGCGCTGCGCGACCCGGAACTGGTCAAGGAAGCCGCCCGCGCCCTGCCGGGGCAGGTCGTGGTTGGCATCGATGCCAAGGACGGCATGGTCGCGGTCGAGGGCTGGGCCGAGACCAGCGACATGAAGGCGACCGAACTTGCGAAAGCCTTTGAAGGCTGCGGCGTCGCCGCCATCGTCGCGACCGATATTGGCCGCGACGGCCTGAAGACCGGCGTCAATGTTCCGTTCACGGCCGATCTCGCCAATACGGTCAGCATCCCGATCATCGCCTCCGGCGGCGTCGCCAGCACGGACGACATCCGTGCCCTGATCGCGGCAGATGCGCCGATTGCGGGGTCTATTCTCGGTCGCGCGCTTTACGATGGGGATATTGTGGCGGGTGAGGTTTTGGGACTTACGGGGTAGCTGGCAGCTGAAAGTGTCAGCTGCCAGCCGAAGCACTTTTACCCACAGTCTGGCAAATTCAAAAGATTATTCGGCGGAAAGCTGTCACCTTCTGTGGTAAGGTACCGACGCTCAGAGCTGTAATGGATTCGAACGACTACACGAACCCGCATTCCTCGAACCTCGACGTAAAATTCTGCTTTCCCAGTTTCAATCCACTCGATAGCCGAGTCGATGTCGAGGTACCAACGATTGCCATTGGATACCCCTCCGATGCCGTCTATTCTTCGGTCCGCATCAGCGCCGTCGCGGGTGATACAAGTTACTTTGTAAAAAGGCATTTTCGCCTCCTTTTAGGAGCCGAAGGGTTGCCGGAAGGGATAATTCTCCCTAAAAAAGACAAACCGCTTCGGCGGTTAATGGACCGAGGGGACACGGTACTTGGCTTCGAAATCTCGTAACCGTGCCCTCTCGGGACGCACTTTCTGTGTGCATCGCCTATAGTAGACTGAGCACTTGTCAGCGAGTCTAGTATCACGCGTGTGAATTCCCCCGGGCTCTAACCGAAAAATTGCGTATTTCAGTTATATTCTCGATTTGCTCACAACTTCTACGATCATAAATCGTCCGCCTCTACTTCAAGTGCGTCTATTTGAGCGCTAGTTCGAATCGCTGCCGTCAACGATGATTCGAATTATCCGTGTCCCCACTTGCCGCAGCCCCCTGCGGAGGCAGGGGGCCATCTCGGAACCTGTCCACACGACGCATGAGGCAGCGCCCGGTGATGGATACCTGCCTGCGCAGGTATCTTCGGAGGTGGGGGAGGGTGTAAGTCTTTTCCTCTCTGCCTGTGGCAGGTAGAGTTCAGGCGCTGCGGTTTCAGGGGGGCTCGCGTGGCGTTCTATACATACATCATGGCCAATCGGAAGAATGGCGCACTGTATGCGGGCCATACGGATAATCTTGCGGCCCGTGTGCTGGCCCATCGGGAAGGCCGTGGCGCGACCCATACCCGCAAGTATGACATCAAGCGACTTGTCTGGATGGAAGCGCACGATACGCGAGAGGCGGCGAAGACGCGGGAATACCAGATCAAGAAATGGAAACGCGCCTGGAAGATCCGCCTGATCGAAGAGACCAATCCGGACTGGAAGGATTTGTTCTTTACGCTCAACCAATGAGGTCTCCTCATTTCAAAGTTCAGGAGATGCTCGCGCAGGCGGGTAAGTATGGTAAGACCGCTCCCCTCGCGCCTGCCGAATTGTTCGTCCATGGATACCTGCCTGCGCAGGTATCATCGGGAGGAGAGGGCAGCACCCAAAGCCGGACTGGCGCGAACCATCCGGGTATCTCGTAGCCGGCCCCTCACAGAGCCGTCGGCGCGGCGGGCGCCGTGGCGCTCCGCCTGATGATTTGGAATGGCTACGGAATGGAGCGTTACCGCCCGCCGCGCCGGACAGGAGTTTCAGCGAGCATCCTCATGGGGGCCCATGGTCCCGGGTCTTCGTTACCGGTGCCGCGCGAACGGATCCATCGTGCTTTCACACGCATGGCTCATCCGGGGATTTCTCCCGTGCGACCGGACGAGGCGGATTCCCAACCGAGCTTCCTCGGCTCACCCTGGCCTGACCTGCCTAGGCGCGCATCAGACCGTCGCTCCGACCCGCACCATCCTGACCCTGCAACCCACAACCAGAACGGTACCTGATCCGGCTCCTGTGAGAGCAGATGCTTAGTATGGGGCGGGGAGTTCTCAGACGGATAGGGAGCGCAAAATCCCAGCTCCGAAGATACCTGCGAAGGCAGGTATCCATCTCCTGAAGCTGCCTCATGTGCATGGGTAGAAGTCCCGAGATGGACCCCTGCCTCGGGAAATCGTGCCACTGGCACGATTTCTTGTCCTCGGCAGCTGCGCAGGGGTCATCGGAGGAGAATGATCTCTATCCCACAAACCGTATCCTCGGCGCATGCCGGCGTCTCCTGCCGAAGCCAGACGGAGCCAGCCGGACGAGACTCCGGCATGCGCCGGAGAGGCGGCGAGAGGAGGCTGGAAATGTGGGAATGCTTCTGCGCTTGGCAAGGCAGCCTAGGCCGCGAACATTTCCGGGTCGCTGTCGGGGTGGTCAAAGCTCATTGCGCGATTCTTGCCGAAGCGTTTGGCGGCGTAGAGCCCCTTGTCGGCGCGCGAGAGCAGGGTCGAGATTTCGCGGCTGTAATGGTCCTTGCAATAGCCGAGGCTGATCGTGACGGTCAGCTCACCTATCGGAGTCTGGATCGGTTCGGCGGCCACATCCCGCACCAGCCGACCGAGCGCGCGATAGGCCACGACCTCGCTGGAGAACATGCCCGCAATGGAAAACTCTTCCCCGCCCAGACGGGCGACAAGGCAATCCTCTGGCACTTTTGCGTTCAGCCTGACCGCGATCTCTCGCAGGACATGGTCGCCCACATCATGGCCGTGGGAATCATTCACGCGCTTGAAATTGTCGATGTCGGCAATGGCACAGAAGAAGGGCCGCCCGACGAAATGCGCGCGGGTCTGGAGCTGGCGCGCGGCCTCGAAAAAGGCGCGGCGATTGGGCAGGCCGGTCAACTCGTCCTTGTGCGCGATCTTGTAATTCTGTTCTGCCAGACGATAGATCCTGAGCCGGGTGCGCAACATGATGAAGCTGAGCGTGGGGCAAATGATCAAAGGCAGGATCGTGGCAAATGCCATCGCCGCCGGGCCGCTGATCGAGCCATAGGCCTGGATCCAGAGATAGACGGGCGTGACAACGCACATCAAGACCAGAAGTGTGACCAGCACGCCGAGCCGTATGGCCCAGGCAATATTTCTATCAGGCATCCGCAACAGCGCCCCTCCCACACGACACCTTTCGCAGAACGCTGTTAAGATTGCCGCTCGCTGGGCGCGTAAATCGCACCGTTCCCGTTAAGACCCTGCTAAGCAACAGGATGGGGGCATACAAAAAGACCGGCCCTGTTGGGGGGCCGGTCTGTTGTCGTTATTACAGGGGGGCTCAGCGCACCGCGCGCCGTGGCTTGTTGGCCACGCTGGTGACGTGTTCGGACACCGCCGGGATGAGGCGCGGGCCATTATGGGAGCGGCGGCCCATGAAGTTCAGGGCCGCGCGTTTGGCGACTTGCCCAGCGCCAGCCGTGAGGGCGGCGGTTGCGGCGGCGATGGCGGCTTGTTTCCAGAGTTTCATGGGCGGGCTCCTTGTGCGTTATGGGATTACCCTATCAATGCGCGCGACCGCCTGCCGGTTCCGCGATGTCACCTAGCGACGGCCCAGCACGGGCGGTATCATGCGGCGTGTGCGCAGGGCATGGGCGATGTCCGAGAGCGCGGGCGCATCGGGGGCGCGCTCAAACTCGCTATCGCCGAGACGCGCATGGCGCAGGCCCTGACGCAGGAAGGTTTCTTTCGGGTGCGTTGCGGCCGCGTCGGCGGCCCGGCGCATGGTTTTGGAAAGATTCATATCGTGTCTCCCTTGCTTTGTGGTGCGAGGGCGGGCGGAGGCCCGCCATGAAGGAAGTATAGCACAGGAGGCGCAGCGACTTGAGTGAAACCCTTGTCAGGATGGCATGCATGAAAAAGGGCCGCATAGGCTGCGGCCCCTGTTTCATCTGTCGGTCTGGCCTATCAGTGCGCGGTGACCGGATCGCCATGGGGGCTGGAGACGCCCTTGTGCTGGCGGAACTGGCTGGATGTGTCTGCGCCGTTCGTGGCTTGGGTATTGCTTTCATCCTGGCGGCGCTCGCGGAGGAATTTGCGGCCGTATTTCTGGCCGGCAAAGGCGGCCCCTGCAGCGCTCAGGACTCCGGCAGCGATCATCAATTGGTTGCGGCGTTTCATAGGTGGGTCTCCTGTGGTTCGCGTTATTCATGCGCGGCAGAATTGCCATCGCATTCCCCCAATCAATGCGTGGCCCCGGCCCCCTGTTCCGTTACATACCTGCAAGGCGCTTCCCTTCCGGGCGCGTGGACGCTAAAGCCCACCTCATGAGCCTGAAGACCCGCATCATTCCCTGTCTCGACGTGAAGGACGGCCGCACCGTCAAGGGCGTCAATTTCGTTGACCTGAAAGACGCGGGCGACCCGGTGGCGCTGGCGAAGGCCTATGATGCGCAGGGGGCGGACGAGCTGTGCTTTCTCGACATTTCCGCCACGCATGAGGGCCGGGGCACGCTGATGGACATTGTTTCGGCAACAGCGGAGCAATGTTTCATGCCGCTGACCGTGGGCGGCGGGGTGCGCAGCGCGGAAGACCTGGTGGCCCTGTTGCGTGCGGGCGCCGACAAGGTGGCGATCAATTCCGCCGCCGTGGCTGACCCCGGCGTAATTGCGCGATGCGCAGCAAAAGCCGGGTCGCAAGCCGTCGTCGTGGCAATTGATGCGCGCGCCGTGGGCGACCATTGGGAAATCTTTACCCATGGCGGGCGCAAAGAGACCGGCATTGACGCGGTGGCCTTTGCCAGGGAAGCCGAGGCGCGCGGGGCCGGGGAAATCCTGCTGACCAGCATGGATCGGGACGGCACCAAATCCGGATACGACCTGCCCCTGTTGAAAGCAATCACCGGCGCGGTGAACATTCCCGTCATCGCCAGTGGCGGGGCAGGCAAGGTGGAAGACCTCGCCCCCGCCGTGATCGAGGGCGGGGCGACGGCGGTGTTGGCCGCCTCGATCTTCCATTTCGGCGAAGCGACGATTGCCGAGGCCCGCGCCGCACTGGCTGCCGCCGGAGCGCCTGTCCGCCCCCTCTGACGAAATCGTCACAAAGCCTTCAATTGAGATATGGCCGCATTGGCGTAGGCTGGCCTCCTTATACAAACAGGAGGGAGCGATCATGAAAGGCCATTGTCTATGCGGCGCGGTGACAATCACGGTGCCGGACATCAACGAGTTGGCAGTTTGCCATTGCGCGACGTGCCGACGCTGGGGCGGCGGGCCGCTGTTCACGGTCGACCATGACGGCAAGCTGGAGATCGAAGGCGAGGACCATATCGCCGACTACCAGTCCTCGGACTGGGCCGAGCGGGCCTTTTGCAAGACCTGTGGCAGCCATCTCTACTACCACCTCAAATTCCACGACCATTTCGCCCTGTCGGCCGGCCTGTTTCAGGAGGCCGACCTGTCAAAGCTGTCGCAGCAGATCTTCATCGACGAGAAAGCCGCCTATTATGATCTGGCCAATGACACGCCGATGCTGACGGGCGAAGAAGCCTTTGCCGCGTTTGAGGCCGCAAATGGCGAGAGCGACTAGTCGGTAAAGGCCGGCTTGCGCTTTTGCATCTCGGCGAACACCGCTTCCATCTGATTCGGTGTACGGATGATCTTGTCCTGCTCGACCGATTCCGCCATCAGGAGTTCCGCGTCGGTGGCATCCTGCATGGAATTGAAGATGCGTTTGGAGGCCTTGATCGCGTCCGGGTTCTTCAGCGCGATTTGCTTGGCGAGCGCCATCGCATCATCCAGCGGATTGTCGGAGATATGGGTGGCAAAACCCATTTCCTGCGCTTCGGTGCCGTTGAAGATCCGGTTCGTATAGGTCAGTTCGCGCAGCACATCGTCACGGACATTGCCGCGCCAGAGCGGGAAACCCGCCATGTCGGGCACGAGGCCCCATTTCAGTTCCATGATGGCGCAACGTGTGTCTGGATGGACAAAGCGAATATCGGCGCCGGAGAGAATCTGGAAGCCGCCCCCAAAGGCCACACCATGCGCAGCGGCGATGACCGGCGCCGGAATCTCACGCCAGCCCCAGGCGACATATTGCGCGCGATTGGCGATGCCGTGCGTGCGGTCGGACAAGGTGTTCTTGCTGCCGGTGACGCTCTTGGACTCGTCGCTGCCGGAATCGCTGCCGAGGCTGGACAGGTCCAGCCCGGCGCAGAAGGCGCGGCCTTCACCTGAGACGACCACGGCGCGCAGGCCCTTTGTCTCTTTCAGCTGGGCAATCGCCTCATTGATGCCGTCAAACATGGCGGGGTCGAGGGCGTTCATCTTGTCAATGCGGATGAAGCGAACGTCGGCGATGCCGTCGTCCAGCATGGTAATGGAGACCCGGTCTTTCATGACATTCTTCCTGATCTGGTGGCGTTTCCTGAGGTTAAAGTGCGCCAGTAAGGCCTCGCGTCAAGCGCCCGCGCTTCCTCACGTCGCGTAAGTGCGCTAAGCCAAGGCCATGACAGATCTCGGCTCCCCTGACCGCCTGGCTGCGGCCCTCGCCCATCTCGGCACCACGATCGACGCACGCGCCAAGGAAGGCGACGCATCCAGTTCGTGGACCGCAAAACTGCTGGCCAAGGGGCCGGAAGCCTGCGCGGAGAAAGTGCATGAGGAAGGCATGGAGCTGGCCGAGGCCGTGCGCCGCGAGAGCGATGCGCATGTGGCAAGCGAGGCGGCCGACGTGCTCTATCATGCCTTTGTCGCACTGCGCTCGCGGGGGGTGAGCCTCGATGCGGTGGCCGCCGCGCTGGAGAAACGGCAAGGCATCAGTGGGATTGACGAGAAGGCCGGGCGAAAAGGTTAGAGCTACCTACGGTCGGCTGTCGTATTCCCCAGAGTCCGCCATGCGCTGCAGCTCGCTCGCCATCGCATGGCAAAGGTCAGTGATGCTGACCCGCGCGGACTCCCTTACCCGCTTCTGAATCATGCTGACTGGAGAACAAAATATCTTCAGGTCAGGTATGGCCAGGACTGTTTCCTCTCCGAACTCGTCCTTCACCCGCACCCATTCAAGCGGAACCTTCTGGGCCAACAGTTCCCCGAATGCCAGTCCCGCCGCGATGATGCCTTCACCATATTCCGGATACTGGCTCGAGAGCGTGTCGTAGAGGTCTTGTACATGCGCAGCGGTAAGAGGCGGGGCAGCGTCCCCCAGTCTCGACGCAAGAGAAAGGCCACTTTCCAATGCCGCGCGTTCTTCTGAAGTGAGACCCCTGAATTCCTGACTCATATCACCCGCTCCATATAGATCACTTCCTTCTCACTTGGCACGAAGATGTTCTCGCCGATTTCTTCGAAGCCGAAGCGTTTGTGGAAGTGGAGGGAGCCGGGGCTGGGCGGCAGGCGGTTCACTTAACAGCCGAACGTCTCATAGCGGGTCGAGAAAAGCGCGAAGGCGCTCTCCGCAGGACTGTCTTCGGGCAATTCAAAGCGCATGCCGGATCCACATGATCGCCGGCACCCAGACCGTGGCGTAACCAATTGCCGTTGCAAGATACTCGGTCCAAGGGGTGTTCTTGTCGAACAGGCCTCCCAAAGCGGAACCAAATATCATGTCAGCTCCACCAAGCAGCGCCATCATAGCTCCAACAAAGGCTCCGAAGCTCACAGCATCGAGAATGTCCGCGCCACTGAACCCATTCAGGACAGCATAGCCGACGCCCAGAAGTGCGCAAACACCGATGAGGATGAATGGCAACGCAGCCCCTAGCACGAAACTCTTGAGAAGAGAGACTCGCGTGCTGCGCACTCTTAAACCTCTTTCGGCGCTTTCAGGCGGCGTTTGGTTTGGTGGGTATCGGCTTTGTCGCCCGTGGGTTTTTCGCCGCGCATATAGTGGCGCTGCCAGCGTTCCTTCATGGCGTTTTCTTCGCCTGTCTTCAGGCGCTTGTTGAAGTCTGACCGGCTTTCGGTCCAGGCATTATATTCCTTCACCAATTCCGTGTTCGAGCGCAGCAGCTTCCGCTCCGGTTCGATCTCTTCCAGCTTCTTGTGCTCCATCAGCGTGATGAAGGCGAAGGGCTCGTCCTTTTCGAAGATCACTTCGCCGGGGCGCGTCATCTGCCAGTTCATTGTGAACGGGAAGGGCAGCCAGTCGGTCTCGACCAGGCCCGTCAGCGGATAGATGCCATCCTTTGGCCAGTTTGGCGGACCCGTGACCCAGACGCCCCAACCGGGCGGCGTGCGGAACAGATGGCCGGTATGGAAGGTGACGATGCCGCGCATGAAATGCGCATCGGCAAAGCTGGAAATTGCGTTCGGATCGCCGCGCGTCAGGATCTGAATGTCTTCATTGCGCGTGCCGCCATTCCATTTGATCTTGATGTCCATCGGGCAGAGCAATTCCCAGCCGGTGGAATTGGCCATGGTCAGCGGCAGGCAGCGATAGGGATGGCGATCTGTGAAGGCGTCCATCCAGTCGCGATTGGAGCGCGCGGGCACCATTTGTGGCGCGACGTCGTAGATCTTGTAGCAATCGAGATGCATGAAGCGGTATCCAGAGCAGTGCTTGACGGGAGGCTAAAGTCTTGGCCCAAAGGACGCCATGACCGCAACCCCTGATGATCTCTTTGCCTATCTGGATGAATTGGGCGTCGCCCATACAACACATTGGCACGATGCCGTGTTTACGGTGGATGAGGGGCGGGAGTTGAAAGCCTCCATGCCCGGCGGACACACCAAGAACCTGTTCCTGACCGACAAGGATGGCGCGATCATCCTGATCGCGGCGGAGGCACATTCAGAGCTCAAGCTGAACCGGCTTCATCGCCTGATCGGCACGCGGCGGCTGTCGTTTGGTTCACCCGATCTGATGGAGGAAGTGCTGGGCGTGACACCGGGATCGGTGACGGCATTTGCCCTGATGAATGATACAAGCGGGCGCGTGCGTTTCCTGGTCGATGCCGCGCTGCTGGATCACGATCCGGTAAACTTTCACCCGCTGACCAATACCGGGACCACGGCGATTGCGCGGGATGATCTGGAGCGGTTTGCCCGCGCGACGGGGCATGGGTTTGAAGTGGTGGACTTTACCCAATTGCTGGACGAAGCCTGAAAAAGGCCAGATCTGAAAAGGGAGGGGCCGCCCATGACAGGCGACCCCGGGGATTGACCTTTGGAACAGTCAGGAAGTCGACTATTCAAACGTATATTTGAACCGCACACCGATCGAACGCGGCGCGCCGACATGGGTGTAGTAGGTCCGTTGATAGACCGGGCCGCCCGCATCATCAGACAGAACCTGATTGTAGAGATTCGTGCCGACGACGCCGGTCTCGTAGAACTCGTCAAAGAGGTTGTTCACGAAGAAGGTCGCCTGCCAGTCGCCCGTGTCATATACGGCAGAGACATTGGCCAGCCCAAAGGAATCGAGCGTCAAACCATCGCCGAGGCCACCCGTGCGGCTGAGCACATCGCCCTGCCATGTGTAGCCGGCATTGAAGGCAACTTCCGCGCCATTTTCGAGCGGCATGACATAGGTTCCGAAGACTGCGAACTGATCTTCCGGAGAGCCGGGCAGGCGGTCGCCGTCGCTGCCGTCCAGCAAGACCGACCCGAAGCCCGGAGGCGAGATCGTGCCGACAAGGCCCGGTGCATCTGCGGTGAGCGTTGCCTCGGAATGACTATAGCTGCCGCGTACGGAGAGGTTCTCATTGACTGCCCAGGCGCCATTGACCTCAAAGCCTTTGGACTCAGCGCCTTCGGCATTGACCGTGATCGGAATGGAGGCGTTGATCGTGGCAGAACTCAGCTGCGGATCGGTCCACTCGATATAGTAGACTGCGCCGTTCAGGGTGACCCGCCCATCCATCAGGGTCGACTTGAAGCCAAGCTCGTAATTGGTGGTCGTGTCAGGACCGAATTGCGATTCGTCCCGCGTGGAAACGTCGCCAGCGCCCGGTCCGAATTGCTGTCCCGGCAGCAGTGCACATGCGCCTTGCTGGTTGTTGGTCGGATCATAGGCCGGGCAAACGCCAATACCGTTCGAGTTGCCAATCCGGTAGCCTTCGCTGACCGTGAAGTAACCGAGAACATCATTCGTCACCTGATAAGAGGTGTTGAACTTGAACAGGGTGCCATCATCGGATTGGCTGGTCCGCTCTGTGCCATTCGGGCTGCCGGCTGCGAAGTCAGACTTCAGGCTGTCTTCCATGTCGCTGATGCCAACGGGCTGGAGATAGTTCGGACCGCTATCGAACAGCGGGAAATCGACATCGCTGAACGATTCCAGATCATACTCATAATAGCGCCCCCCGACCGTGACGGTCCAGCGATCGGTGATGTCAAATCCAACTTCCCCAAACAGCGCTGCTTCTTCCAGTGAAGAATAGAACTGGGAATAGTATTCCAGGTCATCCGGGCGGTCGAAGCCGACATAGTCCGCATATCCCGGCGTGTACTCCTGCGAGTAAGAGGTCACATCGGAATTGTTGTAGAACGCACCAACGATCCAGTTGAACCGGCTGTCAGTCGTCGAAACGAGACGGACTTCCTGGTTGAATGTGTTCTCGCGGCCCTTCTCATGCGTGAAGGAGGTGAAGGTCGGGAACAGTTCATAGCTGTATTCGAGCGAGATCAGGAGGTCGGTCTGGTCGCGCTGGCCATTGTCGTCGAACCGGGAATAGCCGGTGGCGGAGGTCAGCTCCGCAAAGCCGAGATCAGCTGTCAGCTCAAGCGCCAGCAACTGGTTGGTAATCTCGTTCGGTTCTTCGACACGTTTGGCCAGTTCGTATTTCCCGGTCTGGAGCGTGTTGCGCCAGCTGGAGCCCTGGCGGCCATCGATTTCGGACTTCTGGTAATAATAGGTCGCCGTCCCATCGAGCCACTCAGTTGGTTCCCAGCGCGCAGCGAGGCGGCCGGAAACGGTCCGCTCGCCATTCGCATCCGTGACGCCGCGCAAATTGGACGCAACATCAGTCGGGTCAGAAAAGTCCGGGTCCGGATCAGATACACCGATTTCCTGCACGATGTATGGATAGTCGATGAAACCGGAATCGTCTTCGTAGTCGACCGAGCCACGGATCGCAAAGTTTGGCGCAAACGTCTTGTTGAAGGTCAAGCCGGTTTCATAGCTGAGCGATGCTGCTTCGGAATATTTTGAGAATTCCGACCGCACTTCCAGTAGGTCGCCATCAAAATCCGGCTTGTTCGGGATGTAACGGATTGCGCCGCCAAGCGTACCGGCGCCGTAAAGTGTGCCTTGCGGCCCAAGCAGGACTTCCACGCGCTGAAGGTCATTCAGCTTGAGATCCACAAAAAGCGGAATCTCGCCGAGATAGGTGGCAACCGTGCCGCCGCCATCATTGTTGCCGTCACCGGAGCCGAGGCCATCTGCATTCAGACCACGAACAATAACGGGGTTGCCCTGACGGCCACCGCGATCAACGACGTTGATACCCGGTACATAAGCCAGCACATCTGCCAGTTCGTCAAAGCCTTGCTCTTCGATCTGCTCGCCGCCAAGGGCCGCGATGTTCAGCGGAATATCCTGGACGCTTTCGGCGCGGCGGGTGGCGGTGACCGTAATGGTCTGGGCGCGCAATTCGCTGTCGCTGGACGGTTCTTCCTGGGCGCTGGCACCCATGGCAAGGCCTGTCGCAAGCACGACAAGACTGGTCTGCCGTAGTAGACTGGATTTAGACATTTGTAGAAACTCCTATAGTTCCTACCTCACCTCCAACATTAGGAAGCAGGGAAGAATTTGGCACAAGCGACCGTCCCACACGGCAGCACATTTATGTCCTTGGCGTAATATTTTTGGCACAGAATTGCGCCTATACGGCTCAGTTGTAGAATGAAGGAACAATGCACTGACCAAAAATTGGGCATCTTCGCCAAATATTGGGCTACTGGACCGGGCGGCGAGCCATCTGGAAAAGAAGGCTTACAGGCATGCGCATGCCGACTGCATGGAGGCGCTGAAACGGGACCCCGGCGAGCCGCGCGCGTATTATCTACTGGGCATCCTGACCGCGGATCACGCCAATCATGCCAAGGCCATAGACCTGTTTGATCGTGCGCTGACACTCAGCCCACAACACCCTGAAGTGCTCGCCCAAAAAGCGCGCAGTGAAATGGCACTTCTCAGGCGCGAATCGGCTGTACGGTCTGCGGATGCCGCCGCCGTGCTTGCGCCAGACGACGCCTTGACGCTCGACACGCTGGGGGTCGTCTACAGCCGCGCCGGACTGCATGACCGTTCTCTGGAATTCTACAAGCGGGCCACGGCGACCGCCCCAGATGTCTCTGCCTACCATTACAATCTTGGAGCGGCGCTTCAGTTTATCGGACACATGGACGAAGCGCGGGAAGCCTATCGCAGATGCTTAATGCTGGATCCGGGCGAGACCCGCGCTCTGGCCGCAATCGTCCAGATCACGAAGCAGACCGAGGCCGACAACCAGATTGCCGAATTGAAAGCTGTGTTTCCCTCGGTCGCCCATAAAGCCGATGACGCGCTCCGCGTCGGCCATGCCCTCGCCAAGGCCTATGAGGATTTGAACCAACCAGCCGAAGCGATGGGCTGGCTGGCCAAAGCCAAATCAGCCAAATGGGCCGCTGTGCAACACGATACGGCGTTTGATGACGCCATTTTCGACGCGGCGAAAGCGACGACACACCTGCCAATGATGGGTGGCCATACCAGCGCGCAACCCATTTTCATTGTCGGCATGCCCCGGACGGGAACCACCCTGGTCGACCGGATCTTGTCGAGCCATAGCGAGGTGACTTCGGCCGGAGAACTCGCCGATTTCGGGATCAGCCTGAAACACCTGTCAGGCACCCGATCGAAATACGTGCTGGATGTCGAAACGCTGGCGGCAGCCGGGCAGGTAGACCAGAACGAGCTTGGCCGGATGTACATGCAACGCGTTGAATCCACGCTCGGCCTGACTGGGCGGTTCATTGACAAGCTGCCACTGAATGCGATTTACGCCCCCATCATTTTGGCGGCCCTGCCGGAAGCGCGGATCATCTGCCTCAGGCGGCATCCGGCGGACACAGTGCTCAGCAATTACAGGCAATTGTTTGCGACGCAGTTTCCCTATTACGACTACGCCCTGAACCTGGAAACCACGGCGCACTATTATGTCGGCTTTGACCGCATGATCCGGCATTACAGCGAGACGCTTCCGGCAGGCCGGTTCACACAGGTTCATTATGAAGACGTGGTGGGCGACATCGAGGCCCAGACACGGAGATTGCTCGAGTTCTGCGGCCTGTCATTTGAGGCCCAATGCCTGGACTTTCACCAGAATGCCGCGCCGGTTGCGACCGCCAGTTCCGCGCAGGTGCGCGAGCCGCTCTATACCCGGGCGCTGGCCCGATGGAAGCGGTACGAGGCGCAGCTCACCCCGGCACTCGATATATTGGAAGCGGCTGGCTGCATCGATGCCGCAGAGCGGGATATCCCCTAGGGCAATGCTGGCCATTCCGGCCCGACGCATTAGTGTCTTCCCGATAAGAGGGAGTCACCGCCATGAAACACCGCCGCCTTGGCAAGAGCGCCATTTACGTATCCGACATCTGCATGGGCACGATGACTTTCGGCGCCCAAACGGACGAAGCCGAAGCCCACAAGATCCTTGATGCCTGTTTCGAAGCCGGGATCAATTTCTATGACACCGCCGAGAACTACCCGGTGCCGCCAAAGCTTGAATGGGCTGGGCGGACCGAAGAAATCTTTGGCCGCTGGATGAAGACCAAAGACCGCGACCGCCTGATCGTGGCTACGAAAGTGTGCGGGCCGTCGCATGGATGGATCAAGGGATCGCAGCGCGGCGAGATGACGGCGCTGGACCGGCACAATATCCGCCGCGCCATCGATGCCAGCCTGACCCGGTTGCAAACCGACTATGTCGATCTCTACCAGACCCATTGGCCAGATCATGGCACGAACTTCGACGAGACGATGGAGACCCTTGATGATCTCGTTCGCGAGGGAAAAGTGCGCATCGTCGGCTGTAGCAATGAAGATGCCTGGGGCCTGATGAAGAGTATCGAGACCTCCAACCGGCTCGGTACGGTGCGCTATCACACGATTCAGAACAATTTCAGCCTGAACAATCGCCGCTTTGAAGATGCATTGGCCAAAGTGTGTCGCCGCGAAGGTGTCAGCCTTATCCCTTATTCGCCGTTGGCAGGGGGCGTCTTGTCCGGCAAGTATCAGGATGGTGCCCTGCCCGAAGGCGCGCGTTTCTCAGCCTATTTGCAACATGGCGGGCGTCAGACCTTAATGGCCGGGCGGTTCGTCAACGAAAAGTCACTGGAATCCACGCGGCGCTTCATGGACATCGCGAAGGATGCGGGCATGTCGCCCGTGACGCTGGCCACAGCATGGTCGAAACAACATGATTTCGTCGCCTCCACCATTGTCGGCGTGTCGAAATTCGATCAGTTGGCCGACATTCTCGCAGCCGCAGACCTGGAACTCTCCGCAGACGTGATGAAGGCGTGCGATGCCGTCACCAAAGACCAGATGTATCCAATGGGCTAGGGCCCGCAAATGAAATGAGCCCCCACCCGCTTCTGCGTCGGATGGAGGCTCGTCCTTTGTTTCCCACCAAAGCTCGTGGGATCTATTCGGGGCTTGGCCGCGCGCTTGCGAGAACTTCGCGCTTGCCGGCATGGTTCGGCGCAGAGATCGCGCCTTCTTCTTCGAGGCGATCGATTACGCCTGCAGCCTTGTTGTAGCCAATCTTGAGGCGGCGCTGAAGATAGGAGGTCGAGGCGCGCTGGTCGCGGACGACGATGGCAAGCGCCTGGGAATAGAGATCGTCGTCTTCGTCGCCGGTGCTCGTCCCGAGCATGGCATCCATGACGGCAGACCCCGTTGAGCCATCTTCGGGCGCTTCGAGCACATCCATGACATAGTCGGGCTCGCCTTGTTCCTTGAGCCAGTCAACGACCGAGCCGACTTCCTCATCTGACACGAACGGGCCATGAAGGCGCTGGGATTTCTTGCCGGGGGCCTGATAGAGCAGGTCGCCCATACCGAGCAGCTGTTCGGCGCCTTGTTCGCCCAGGATCGTCCGTGAGTCGATCTTGGTCGTGACCATATAGGAGATCCGTGTCGGGAAGTTCGCTTTGATCGTACCCGTAATAACGTCTACGGATGGTCTCTGTGTTGCCGTGATCAAGTGAATACCAGCCGCACGGGCCATCTGAGCGAGGCGCTGGACACAGCCTTCAATTTCCTTGCCTGCGACCATCATCAGGTCGGCCATCTCGTCGATGACAACAACAATATTCGGAATATGATCCGTTGGCAGAGATTCTGTTTCGTAGATTGGCTTGCCGCGCTCATCAAATCCGGTCTGGACCTTGCGGACAAGTTCGTCGCCATTGGCACGGTACTTGGCGGCCTTGTCATTGAAGCCAGCGAGGTTTCGCACGCCCGCTTTTGACATCAGCTCATAGCGGCCTTCCATCTCGCGGACGGTCCACTGTAGTGCGTTCACGGCCTTCTTCGGATCCGTCACAACCGGCGCCAGCAGGTGCGGGATACCTTCATAGATCGACAGTTCGAGCATTTTCGGATCGATCATGATGAAACGGCACTGTTCCGGCGAGTGACGATAGAGCAGGGACAGGATCATCGCGTTGACGCCAACCGACTTACCCGAACCCGTCGTACCCGCGATCAGCAAGTGGGGCATCTTGGAAAGGTCGACCACGGTTGGCACACCGCCAATGTCTTCGCCGAGCGCCATTGGCAGGCTGGCCCGTGTGCCGACATAGGCTTCGGCCTGAAGCAGCGTGCGCAGGTAAACCGTGTCACGGTCTTCGTTTGGCAGCTCGATGCCAATCGCATTCTTGCCGGGAACCACCGCCACACGGGCAGAGATCGCGCTCATCGAGCGGGCAATGTCGTCCGCCAGGGAAATCACACGGGAAGATTTGACGCCCGGAGCTGGTTCCATTTCGAACAGTGTAATGACCGGGCCGGGACGCACTTCCTTGATGCGGCCGCGTACACCGAATTCCTTCAGAACATCGGTCAGGCGCGCAGCCTTCTCGAGCAGTGCATCTTCGTCCACCGTATCGCCGCGCTCTTCCGGCATCTGGAGCAAGTCGATCGAGGGCAGGCGCGTGGACTTGCGGCGGCGGTCCGATTTCGTCACACGGGGTTGGCTTGGCAGTTTCGGCTTGGAGACGGGTACGGACAGGCGACGCGTTTGAATCGGCGCGATCCCGTCATCTTCGTCTTCATACAGGTCTTCATCATCAAGTGACGTCTCGTCTTCCTCATCATAGACTTCGTCTTCGTCATCATAGTCGACATCATAGGAGTCTGCGTCGACATATTCGTCGTCGCCCTTGATGACGCGTGCGCGTCCCGTATCGCGATCTGCGTCCAGCTCTTCGTCATCCAGATCGCGCGGCTTCGGCTTGAGGAAGGACACAACCGAAACCAGGAACCCACCAATGCCGGTGGCCTGACGTGCTGCATGACGTCCGGACTTGGTCGCGGCCTGATGAAGAAGGTGTGCGTCGCGGCGTCGGAAACCCAGTGCCGACAGGGCGGCCCAAGCGGAGGCCGCGCCCAGGACGGCGCCCGCCCATGTGTTCGGAGATGGCAGCAGCAGCGCGCGGAACGGCATGGAGGCATAATAGAAGAGCGCATCACCCACGACGCCGCCAAGACCCGCCGACAATGGCCAGCTTTCCGGCACAGGCCAGGCGGCAAAGAAGGCGGCCGACAGTGGAACGAAAGCGAGGCCCGTCATCCAGCGGCGCACGCGCGGCACGCCGATCAGCACGGTGCGCATGGCGCCGCCGATCATCATGGCAAGACCCGCTGCCCAGGCAGACCAGCCAAGCATTTGACGGGACAAGTCCGCGAAGATGGCACCAGGGCCACTGAACAGATTCTGGACTTCTGCATCTGTGGCGGCGTTCCAGCTCGGATCGCTTGGCATGTAGGACCCTACGCTACCACATATGAAAACGCCTATTCCGAATGCCGCTGCCCCTGTGAGAATCCGCCAGACCGGGTCGCTGACGCTCGGGATATCGTCTTCGGTATAAACATAGTCTGTCATGAGGTGGGGCTGCTCCACTTGTGTCGCGGGAGCCCTCACTTTGACCCAATACGCTTAACGCCCGGCAAATGCCGGTAAAACTTCTGCAGGAAGGCTGTTAATCTTTTGGACCTCGCGAAAACGGGCTCAAAACGAGCAAACCGTCGCGATTTGATCTGAATCAGCCAGGCTGATCCCGTATCCGCACGCGTATGTATTCTCCGTAATATAAGGAACCAGAGCCTCCACGGCCTCATTGATTGCGTGAGACCAACACCAAAGGAGAGCTCGATATGAAACGCACACTGATTATCCCCGCAACCATCGCCCTGTTAACGAGTATGGCCGCAACCGCGCAGGAACCTAACACAACCGACATGGACGTTAACGCCTCCGCCGAAATGGAAGAAAGTTCTGATGTTCAAAACATTGACGAGCTGTCGATTGACGAATTGAACGCACTTCAACTGAAGGTTCTGAAAGATCCGGCGGCGTCTGACGCGACCAGCGATGTCCTCTTCACTGTCCAGTCCGATATGGATGTACCTGAAGAGACTTCTGCTGAATCCGACGACACAATGGTGATGGCACAGGCTGACACGACCACGAACGCGGAAATGGAGGCTGAGCAGACGACCGGTGCCACAGAAACATATGATCCCGCTATTACCAATCCGGAACAGACAGACCCGGCAGGCGACACGAAATCCTATGAGTGGGACGAGACGCAATCTGCTGACGTGACGACTGATGGCTCCGCTGAAGCAAATATGGACGCTTCGGTAACCGCAGAGACTGATATGGAAGTAGAGCCCGAAATCGGTATGGGCGGCCCGGACTATGCGTCAGAGACCGAGGCCATGGCTGATCTCGCCATGAAGGGCACGATTTCCGATATCGCCTCGGAAGATCCTCGCTTCACAACCCTGGTCGCTCTTGTAGAGCAGGCTGGCCTGACCGGTGAACTGGATAGCGACACCAAATACACAGTGTTTGCGCCGACCAATGCGGCTTTTGAAAAGCTCGACCCTGAGCTGGTTTCAAAGCTGAAATCCGGTGAAGCAAATGACAAACTGACCGCAATCCTCAAAGCACACGTGGTCGAAGGCGAAACCCTGAGCAGCGATATCGCCAATGGCGAAATGAATGTCGCTACGCTGGCTGGCTCTGACGTCGCCGTCACGAAGACGGACGACAGCGTGATGATCGACAATGCCACGGTTGTGGCGGCTGATATCCAGGCTTCCAACGGTGTTATCCACGCCGTCGATACAGTGATCATGCCGGATGATGAGTCCTAAGGACTGATCCTGCCCCGCAAAGACCAATAAAAAGCCCCGACAGATTGCTCTGCCGGGGCTTTTCGTTGGGTACTCTTATGAACCTAGTTCGCGAATTCCGGATAGGCTTCGAGGCCGATTTCTGCCTTGTCGAGGCCCATCTCTTCTTCCTCGGCCGTCGGACGCACGCCGATGGTGAGTTTCAGGATGTACCAGACAATCGAAGAGGCGATCATCACGAAGACACCGGTCAGAACCACACCAACCAACTGGCCAAGATAGCTTGGGTCACCCGCTTCATTCGGCGCGATGGCGTTCGTGTAGGAGAATGGAACGATCATCGTGCCCCAGATGCCGCAAACGAGGTGAGCCGGAATAGCGCCGACCACATCATCGATTTTCAGCTTGTCGAGCAGTGGCACGAAGATCACGACCAGGACGCCGCCCACACCACCGATCAGGACCGAAGCCAGCATGCTTGGTGCAAGCGGTTCTGCCGTGATGGACACGAGGCCACCGATAGCACCGTTGAACACCATGGTCGCGTCGACCTTGCCCTTGTAGAGGATGGCAGTCGTGAACATCGCCGCCATCACGCCGCCCGCTGCTGCGAGGTTTGTGTTCGCAAAGATCTGCGAAACGGAGTTGATGTCTGCGGCCGTACCGGCTGCCAGTTGGGACGCACCGTTGAAGCCAAACCAACCGAACCACAGGATGAATGTACCCAGTGCGGCGAGCGGGATGTTGTTGCCCGGCATCGGATTGACCTGCTTGCCGAAATACTTGCCGATGCGAGGCCCGATGATGATGGCACCTGCGAGCGCTGCCCAGCCACCGGTCGAGTGGACCAGCGTAGAACCAGCGAAGTCAGAGAAGCCCCATGCGGAATCGAGGTAGCCTGCACCCCATTCCCAGGACACGACGACCGGATAGATGAAAGCAGTAAGAATTGCGGTGAAGATCAGGAAAGGCCATAGCTTCACGCGCTCTGCCACTGTACCGGATACGATGGACGCAGCTGTTGCGACAAACACCATCTGGAAGAACCAGTCGGAGGCCGGGGCATAGCCTGCGTCGCTTTCGACGCTCAGATCGCCACCATCCCAAGGTCCGGGTGTGGTGCCGAGCAGGCCGCCAATCGATTCAGCCGGATAGGCCATGTTGTAGCCGACGACCCAGAACATGAGACCGGCAATGGAATAGAGTGCGACGTTCTTGGTGGACTGCATGGCGGCGTTCTTGGAACGCACAAGCCCTGCTTCGAGCATGCAGAAACCTGCTGCCATCAGCATCACGATGATACCGCCGATCAGAAACAGGTAGCTGTTGTCGACATAGGCGCTGGCGCTTCCCGCTACGCCCTCTTCCAGCGCGGCAAGCCGCGCCTCGATGTCTGCATCCTGAGCGTAGGCGGCTGCCCCCGCCAATAGTGCGGCTGGCAGCAGCGCTGCTCCGCGTATGGTATTTTTTAGTAGTTGGCCCATCTGGCCCCTCCTTCGTCACGAGACTGCAGAGCTCGGGACCCCCCGTGCTCTCCCAGAACCGATATGATTGTGAGCTTGAGGGAATGTCGCACCACCATGGGGGCAGACCGGTTTTTCAGGTAAGGCATGGTCAAAGCATGGGCAGTGATGCGGCGAATCGCCTAAATCTCCATCATCGCTGGACGATTGGCAGGAGGGCACTTAGCTAAAGACCATGACCAAAACAGCTGCTCAGTCTGACCGCGTGTATGACCTTGCCATAGTGGGGGCCGGACCGGTCGGCACCACACTGGCCATTCTGGCCGCGCAACGGGGCTTTTCTGTAATACTTGTTGACGCTCGGGACCCGAATGCTCCGGTACGCAAGGACACCCGGACCTTTGCCATCGTACGCGGCAGCTGGCGGCTGCTGGACGCGGCAGGTGTGACCAACGCAATGCGCGGATCAACCGAGCCTTTGAACGGACTGGAAGCGATCGACGGCGGAACCCACTGGTTCGGCGTGCCCGGAGTGCTGTTTGGCAATGACGACCTGCCGGATGATCCCGATGGCCAGCCCCTTGGACAGATGGTTCCGGCCGCTGACCTTCAGGCCGCCTTGGACGATGCCTGCGAGAAGGCGGGTGAAATAGAGTGGGTGCAGGGCAAGCTGTTCGAGTCGATGGAGATCGGTCCCGCTAGTGCCAGCCTGACTCTCTCTGATGGGCGCATAATCCACGCCCGGCTGGTTGCCGCATGTGACGGGATGAAATCATCCGTGCGAAGCGCCGTCGGGATCCAGACCGAAGGGCATGATTACAATCAGTCCGTCTTCGCCGCCAATGTGAAGCTGGACCGCCCTCATGGAGGCATTGCGCGCCAGCTGTTCACACCGGAAGGACCTTTTGCGACCCTGCCGATGCCGGACAATCGGGCGAATCTTGCCTGGTACATGAAACGCGGCGCGGCCGAAGCCATCGCGGCCATGTCTGTCGAGGACATCAATGCCGAACTGAATGCGCGCTTTGCAGATTTTGCGGGCCCCATGGAGATCGACGGACCGTATTCGGCCTATCCACTCGTCATGCAGCTGGCAACGCGCATGGTTGGCCCGCGTACAGCGCTCGTGGGCGATGCCGCGCACCGGATCAATCCGCTCGCCGGGCAGGGACTGAATCTCGGCTTCAAGGATGTCGGCGCGCTGATTGATGTTATGTGCGACGCTCGCGACGTCGGCCTTGATCCGGGATCGGATGTCAGCCTAGAGCGCTACGAAAAATGGCGCCGGTTTGATGCGACCGCAGCGGCGATGTTCATGGATGGAATCGACCGGGCCTTTGCCAATGACAGTAATCTGCTGAAGCCTCTGCGGGGCTTGGCCCTGACACTGGCGCAACGGGTGACTCCACTCAGGCGAGCCATGGCCCGCCAGGCCAGCGCGGATCAGGATCACCTGCCAAGCCTGATGCGTTAGGCTGGCACGGCCAGTTCCCGCAGGAATTTCCACGTATACAGCCCGGAATCATGTCCGTCAGAGAATCGGATGCGCACGGCATAGCGCCCGACCGGTTCGGCGCCGAGCACGGAGATATCGTCCGGCACCGGCGGCTGGGGAGGGCGTGGACCGCTGCCATGACCGCGGACCTCCGCTGACGGGCTTTCCTCGCGCAGGCGTTTGTAGCCGATGACTCCGGATACGCCGTCGTCGAATTCGATAAATAATTCCTGTGCGGATTTCCGGAAAGCCAGACGAGCAGGCCAGGATGGATCGCTCATGCGCCGGGCTCATCGTGAGGGGCGGTTTCGTCCAGATCGCGCGCCTCATCCGCCAGCATGATCGGAATGCCATTGCGGATCGGATAGGCCAGCCGCGCCTTTGGCGAGACCAGCTCGTCGGCGGCGCGGTCATAGCTCAACGGCTGGCGGCTGACCGGGCAAATCAGGATTTCCAGCAAGCGAGGATCAACCCCGGACGGGCCCTTGCGCGGCGCGCCAATTTCTTTCCCGGTATCTTCAGACATGAACGCCCCTATTGCAGCGTGCCGCCATCCTGGCCGGACACATCCATTTCCAGAAGGGTGATGAGCGTTTCCGCGCGATCTTTCAAGGTGGGCGCCTCAACGAGCGCCTGCTTCTCCATCACGGAGAATGGACATCCCGAGCAAAGCGCATTCACCAGGGTTTCGAGCGGGGCTTCTTCCACTGCAGACCAGTCCGTCGCCATGTCGTGTGTCTCGGTATAGTCGTGCAACGCACCGACGAGACGCTTGCGGTCCGGCAAGCGCGCAGGCGGGACATCTTTCAGGTCTTCGGCATAGGGCGTCCAATCGGGCGTCACCTGCCGATAGGGCGTCATCACCGAAAGCTCTTTGGAGACATCAAACCGCGCAATTCCCGACAGCGTGATCAGATAGCGACCATCCCCTGTTTCAGACCAGGCCGTAATACGTCCCGCGCACCCGGTTTGCGCAATATCCGGCTTGGCTCGTGTGCCCCCGATAGTCTGGACCATGCCGATCATGCGGTCGCCCTGAATAACATCATCAATCATGTTGAGGTAACGCGGTTCGAAAATGTTCAGCGGCAACTGCCAGCGCGGAAACAGGAGCGCGCCGGGCAGGGGGAAGATCGCCAGCTGTTCCGGCAGTTCGGAAATACGCGTGAAGCTCGGCTGGGTCATCGGATTGCGTCTCTTTCTGGATCGGCCTGAAAAGAGATGTGGAGCGAATGCTCCCTCAGGCAAACATCAGCGATGCAAGACGACGGCGACCGCTGACGGTCGCCGGGTCTGTCGCCCCTGCCGCCTCAAACATCTGTAGCAGCTTTTCCTTGGCCTTGCCTTCGCTCCAGTCGAGCTTGTGTCCGAGAATGATCAGCAGATGATCAATCGCATCCCCGAACCGGCCAGCCGCGCCATACTTCTCTGCCAACTCGAACCGCGTGTCATGGTCATCGGGATTGGCAAGGACGGCTGAAAGCGCCGCTTCGAACTCGTCTGGTTCAGCCGCCGAATCGCCCATCATTTCAATGGCGGTGCGGACGCCTTTGACGGCGCTGTCATTCTGCTTGTCCTCGGGGATCATATCGAGCGTCGCTGTGGCGCGTTCCTTGTCGCCATTGGCGAGGTAACAGCGAGCGAGCCCGGCGATCGCTGTGACGTTTTCTGGCTCCTGCTGAATGACAGCCGCATAGATCTGCGCCGCTGTGCCAATATCGCCTGCCTGGCTAGCCGCTTCAGCCTGTTCCAATGCCTCGGCAATCATCTTGCCGGCATCGGTTCCGCTCAGCAGCTTCTCGACGAACGCATTGATCTGGCTTTCCGGCAGTGCGCCCATGAAGGCATCGACCGGGCGGCCCTTGTCGAACGCATAGACGGCCGGAATGGAACGCACGCCAAGCTGCCCGGCATAGGCCGGGTTTTCATCAATATTGATCTTGACCAGCTTGACCTGGCCATTGCGGGACTCGACCGCCTTTTCGATGATCGGCCCAAGCGTCCGGCACGGTCCGCACCACGGCGCCCAGAAATCCACGATTACGGGCTGTTGCTCGGACGCCTCCACAACATCGGCCATGAAATCCTGGTCGGTTGTATCTTTGGTATGAAGCGAAGCCATTTCAGTCATGTGAGCGTGTTCCTTGAATATCTGCAGGGAACATGGGCTGGAGACCCGCTTTTCGCAAGGCGCGGTCCTGACACCAAACGGGCTGTGCGCGTTCATCTGGCAGTCAATCTGGACATGCGATTGGGTGAAGCTGAATGCGGTGCAACGAAAAGCGACGAAAATACCTTTTTCGCGCCCTGTTTCTGCAAGCCTGTCGCGCTTAAGTGTAGGTCCATTGGTCAACGAATTGAGGAGACCGCACAATGTTGAATTTCCTGGCAAGCCTTGGCGCAATCACCGCGATCGCCACGTCCCCCTTCGCAATGGGCCTGCAGATCACCGATGCCGCAGCCCCTGCTCCGCAAGTCGCTCAGCCTGCTGGCCTGACAGACAAACAACGCGCCGACCTGCTGGAACGCGCCTCGGCCGCGCTGGCCGCTGTGGAGACCGCAAGCGGTACGTTTGAACAACTTGCGCCTGACTATACTGAATCAACTGGACGGTTCGCCCTTTCGCGACCTGGCAAGGTGCGGTTTGAATATGACGCCCCAAGCCCGCTTCTCGTCGTAAGCGATGGAACAACTGTGGCGCTTCAGGATTCCGAACTGGAAACCACGGATCGCGTCCCCCTCGGCACGACCCCGCTCGCCCTGTTGCTGGATGACGACATCGATTTTGCCACCGAAGCCGACGTGCTCGACGTGCAAAACAGCAATGGTCGGGTCGAAATCACACTTCGGGACAAGTCCGGTGAAATGGACGGCACGCTGACCCTGCTGTTGATGGAAAGTGATATGTCGCTGACCGGATGGCGCACGATGGATAGCGGCGGAAACCTCACCTCCGTACAACTGACGAATGTGGAATCGGGCAAACGATTGAACCCACGCCTGTTCGTAATGAAGGATTTTGACGAGAATTGAGGTCGAACTTGACCGCTGGCGCCGGAAAACTGGACCCCAGACGACACAGCCAAGCATATAACACAATTTTCACTTGAATTTAATTGTGAGAGTGACATCTTTGCAACTGTGGACGACGCAGCTACCCCGCGCAGCAATTGACCCCCCGCTGCGACCAGATGCGTTGTCACCGTCGGAGCCTTCCCCTCCCGGCGAGACGTGCAAAGCAAGCGTCTGACGCGTCCGAGCTTCCCCGCGCTCGGGCGCGTTGACGTTTCTGGAAACACTGTTACGCAGCCTGAATGTCAAATTCACTCAAGATCGTCAGCTGGAACATCAATTCGGTCCGCCTGCGCGCCCCCAATGTGGAAGCCTTCGTCGCCGCTGAACAGCCGGACGTAATCTGCATGCAGGAAACCAAATGCCAGGACGGGGAATTTCCTGAAAAGGCTTTTCGGGAAATGGGTCTGCCACATCTGGTCTTGAACGGTCAGAAAGGCGGTCATCACGGCGTGGCCATTGCTTCGCGCCTGCCGATCGAACGTATCGAGGCCCCAGATCTGTGCCGCCACGGGCATTCCCGTGTGATCGCAGCAAAAGTGGCAGGCGTCGAAATCCACAATATCTACCTGCCGGCTGGCGGCGACGAACCGAATGCAGACACGAACGACAAGTTCGCGCACAAGCTGGATTTCCTTGAGCGGCTTGGACCTGGCTATAAGAAGCAGACCACAACACCGCGCGTTCTGGTCGGCGATCTCAATGTCGCGCCGCACGAGAATGACGTCTGGTCACACAAGCAGATGTTGAAGATCATCTCGCACACGCCGGGCGAGACAGAACGCCTGGAAGATTCGCGCAGTCAGGCGAGGTTCGCTGACATCGGCCGACTGGCCGTTGATGACCATCAGAAACTGTATTCCTGGTGGAGCTATCGCGCGAAAGACTGGGCCAAGAGCAATCGGGGCCGCAGGCTGGATCATATCTGGATGAACCCGGCTGCCCTGCCAGACACGCAGCTGGACACATACCGCGTCCATCTTGCCTGGCGCGGCGGCTGGAAACCCTCAGATCACGCCCCGATCAGCGTTGAGATGAAAGTCTAGGGCTGAAGGCGGTATCCGCCAGCATCAGTCAGCAACAGGCGTGCGTGTGCCGGATCAGGCTCGACCTTCTGACGCAGGCGGTAGATATGGGTTTCCAGCGTATGCGTGGTGACCGTCGCATTGTAGCCCCAGACCTCTGACAGCAACTCGTCCCGTGCGACCGGCTTGCCCTGTGCGCGGTAGAGATATTTCAGGATGTTGGTTTCTTTCTCCGTCAGGCGCACCTTTCGGCCATCTTCCGTGACAAGCAGCTTCATCGCCGGGCGGAATTCGTAAGGCCCAACCTGGAAGGTCGCGTCTTCAGACTGTTCGAAACTGCGCAGGTGCGCACGTACCCGCGCCAGCAGAACAGAGAATTTGAAGGGCTTGGTGACATAGTCATTCGCGCCGGATTCGAGGCCGAGAATCGTATCTGCATCGCCATCCTGTCCCGTCAGCATGATGATCGGTGCACGCACGCCCTTTTGGCGCATTTGCTTGCAGGCTTCGCGGCCATCCATGTCCGGCATATCGACATCGAGCAGGATCAGGTCGATTCGTTCGGCGAGCGCGTGAGTGATGCCCTCGTTCGCATTGGCGGCCTGCAATGTGGTGAAGCCATCGTGCAAGTCGAATTGCTCGGCGAGCGCTTCGCGCAGGTCCTGGTCATCGTCAACCAGCAGGATCGTCTTGTTACCTGTCACGGGCGTCTCCTAATTTCGGTCGTCGCTGTGTATTGCGGCTGCTGTCAAATGCCATATGACTTTGCCTAACGCGCAATCACAAGTGTGGGAGCAGTCCGTGAGCATGAAATTCACCGCAACGCAAACCGGCAAGTTTTCGGGGCCGGGCTTTACGGCCCGGTGCGTCCTGGGCAAAGGCGGCGTGGTGAAGGCATCGCAAAAGCGCGAGGGCGACGGGGCCTCTCCGGCTGGCACATGGCCGGTGCGGAATGTCTTCTTCAGGCCGGACCGTCTGGACCCGCCCGTCACCAGCCTCCCCCTGGTGCCGTTGAAACCTTATGATGGGTGGTGCGATGCGCCGGATCACCGCCTCTACAACCGGCCTGTATCCCTGCCATTTTCGGCAAGCCATGAAAAATTATGGCGCGACGATCATGTCTATGATGTGATTGTCGAACTTGGCTACAATGATGATCCGGTGACGCCGGGCCTTGGCAGCGCGATCTTCATGCATCTGGCCCGGCCGAATTTCGAGCCGACCGAAGGCTGTATTGCGCTCGAGCAGAACGACTTGCTCACCTTGCTGGAACTGATGGTGCCGGGCGCCGAGATCGAAATCTCTTTCTAGGCAGAAGAGGCACGCGGGCCAAACAGGGCAGACCCAACCCGCACATGCGTCGCTCCAAAGCGCGTAGCGATGTCATAATCTGCGCTCATGCCCATGGAGAGCTGGGGGAGTTCGAGACGCTTGGCGATCTTGGCCAGCAGGGCAAAGTGGGGACCAGCCGGCTCATCAACCGGGGGGATGCACATCAGACCAGTCACATCCAGTCCTTGCTCCCGCGCCACGCGGAGTAGCGCTTCGACGTCTCTTGGGGCAACCCCGGCCTTCTGCGGCTCTTCGCCGGTATTCACCTGGATCAGATAAGTCCGTTTCAAACCAGACTTCTGTTCGGCCTTGGCAAGTTGGCGGCAAAGCTTTGGTCGGTCGAGCGTCTCGATGACATGAAAAAGGTTTACTGCGTCTTCGGACTTGTTCGATTGCAAAGGACCAATCAGCCGCAATTCCAGATCCGGATAATCCGCGCGGCGCGTTTCCCAATGCTGGAATGCTTCCTGTACGCGGTTTTCTCCGAAGACGCGGTGCCCTGCCGCGAGGATCTCTTCCAGTGCCGCATCGGATTGGGTTTTCGTCACAGCCACAAGCGTGGGCGGTGTTTCAGCAATAGCAGCAAGATCGCCGAGGATCTCGGCGCGGCGCTTGGCAATTTCGGGGAAGTCCGTATCAGTCATCTTGATGGCGCAGAAACCCCAAGACGAGCCGAGACGCAAGCTGATCTCTGCGGCGAGACGCTCGCGGCGGCATTTGCCATCCTGGTTGCCACCCGCCCTTTTCCTGACCGATCCGCAACGGACACCGGACCCGGTTTCAGTTGCAGAAAACCTTCCCGCAGGCTGGGGCATTCTTTACCGTCACTTCGGGGCACGGCACAGTGTATGGCAGGCGCGCCAACTTGCAGACATCGCAAACAAGCGCGGACTTGCCTTGCTGGTTTCGGCCGATCCGGACCTGGCAATCGAAGTTGGCGCAGCGGGCGTGCATTGGCCGTATGCCCGGCGACACGAGGCCCGCAAATGGCGCGACCGGTTCGATCTGATGAGCATAAGCGCTCATGGCCGCGCCGAATTGCAAAAGATTGATGCACGCGTGTTCGATGCGGCACTGGTGTCTACAGTGTTCCCATCCAATAGTCCCTCAGCCGCGGCCCCCATGGGGCCACACACGTTACGCTGCCTGTCGCGGCAAAGTGCGTTACCAATCTACGGGTTGGGCGGAATCAATTCGCGCAATGCCGCCAGCATAAGCGATGCAGCAGGCCTGGCAGCGATTGAAGGAATAAGGGACCCGTTCAGATCCTAGAATTTGAAGGCAGACTTCAGCCGGATACCCGCTTCGACTTCGCGAGACTCCCATGTGGACGTGTCATTCAACTCGTCCGTGCCAACACTGACTTCACCGCCAACCGAGAATCGCGGGGTAATTTTGAAGGTCGCACCCGCCTGCATTTCCTCACGCGGTAGCGGAGAAAGGTCCGTACGGGAGACCTTGTCGAGGTTCAGTTGCCAACGGGCATTGCCGCCAAACTGCATTGAGAATTCGCGGTCAGGCTGGGCCTGCCAGACAGATTCGGTGCTAGCGGGTTTGGCCTGAGCGAACTGACGATACCATTCGGACTGCGCGGCCGAGGTTTCAGATATACTGGGCGTTGCCATTTCCATGGCGGGTGCAGACACGTCATCTTGCGCCGCGGCTGGCAAAGCCAGCGCGGTTAGCGCGATCACGAAAGTTGCAAAGCCCAGCTTCATCGAATTTACCTCTGCTCCCAGAAATAGTCGGAGGGGCAGGTAAAGAGAAGATTAAGAATCTGAAAGACCCGCTATTCTAGTCCGATAGTGTGATTTCTATCACAATCCCCTCAGGGGAATTTTTACCCGCCGAAACGCCAAAAGCGTTAGTTGGCGACAGGTTCAGGCCGTTGTCCGCGTATCCAAGGGTGAATCTTGCATGTTTTGTGACATTTCGCGAGACGCCCAATTTCCATGCATCTCCCTCTAGGCCTGTCAGATCATCTTCCGCGAATCCGTATTCGGCCCCTATCAGGTAATCGCCCACCGACTTGGTCAGGCCCACAGTCCACGCTTCATAGTCACCCCCCGTCTTGATGCCATTGTCGGAGACGAGCCACGTTGCACCGATGGATATCGTGTCAAATTCCGCCTTTGTCCCCACTGACCAGGTCGTGACCCGGTCATACAAATCCGATACGTAGGGCGGCGTCTCAATCTCTGCGGTACTTGCTGCAAGGGCACCGCTCAGCCTTACGCCCGCGCTGCGCAAAAGGCGCGAGGCATTGATGGACCCTTCAACCGCATTGGTGATTGTTAGGGGTGCAGCGCCAGGCAGATTACGGTCAGCATCCCGGTCGAGGCCGCGGACATCCGCCTTGGGCGTGATGCTGACACCCGCGCGCACTCCCACCAGACGAGGTGTCGCGTAAGAAAGCTTCACCGACGGCCCCGTCAGGTCATGCCGTGTCGTAACCATGTCCAACCCTGTTGGGTCCAACACCTGACGACCGCTGGCAAGCGTATCAAAAACGGAGGGTGCGCCTTCCTGAAAACGCGCCGCAACGCCCAGGTCCCGCCCCAACCGGAGCTGCCCATAGCCACCTTCAACATATATGTAAGCCGTTTCAATTTCGGCTCGGGTTTCGGTGTCATTTGGCGGAACGCCGACTGCCAACCCAGTGAACGCGCCCTGCAACCCCAGACCGCTCCCCTCTATACCGACCGGTACACCGCTGAATCCGGCCCGTTGGGAGTGGTCCTTCTGAAGTTCAGCCCGACCGGCAGCGCCGATTTCAAGGCCGCTATCCAGGATTCGATTGGTCGATACGCCAGCCCAGGTACGCGCCAGAATTTGCTCGTCAGCCTCCGGCATCATTACCAGACTGGCACCCAGATCGGTTTCGGTTTCCCACGGATTCCAGTCGTCCTCCCATTGCGCATGCGCGGCGGGGCCGGCAAGCGCCAAAGCGAGAACGGAGATTTGGGCGAATTTCATACCGGTCCTCCATGGGGGCGACACGCAGATCAGCACTGGCGAGCCAGTAAACCCCTTGTTATACAAACCGCCGTCAACAAGGTCTTGCACTCAGGAACTTTCTTCATGGTCAAATATGTTTTCTCTGCGGCGATTGCCGGCATGCTGATGGTTTCAGGCTGCCAGTCCAAATCGGGCGGCAACGCCGAAGCCCGCGTGATCCAGCAAAATATCGGCAGCGTGAATCCATATCTCTGGCGCGCCTCGCTCGACACGTTCGATGATCTTCCGGTGGCAACGGCCGACCCTATCGGTGGCCTGATCACGTATGACTGGAAGGCATATGCCGCCGCGCCAAACGAACGCGTCAAAGTCACGGTCTACATCCTTGATACGCGTTTGCGTGCAGATGGCGTGAAAGTTTCCGTGTTCCGTCAGGAAAAGAGTGAAGCCGGCGAGTGGACCGATGCTGTCGTTGATCCGGAAACCGCACTCCAGCTTGAGAACAAGATCCTGGATCGGGCACGACTGCTGAAGAATTCCCAGCTGGGCTAAGCTCCGGCTGAACCAATAATCCGGAAAGGTCAGGGGCATGGCGACCCGTTACGATCCGCAAATCGCGGAACAGAAATGGCGTGCAGCTTGGGAAAAGGCCGCACTCTTTCACGCAAAATCTCCAGCCGAGGCGGTCGATGCGCCCAAGGCCTATGTGCTGGAGATGTTCCCATACCCATCCGGGCGGCTGCACATGGGCCATGTGCGCAATTATGCGATGGGCGATGTTGTTGCCCGCCACAAGCGCGCCAAGGGCTATAATGTGCTCCATCCAATGGGATGGGACGCGTTCGGGATGCCGGCCGAGAACGCCGCCATGGAGCGCAATGTTCATCCGGGCGAATGGACCTATCAGAATATCGCCTCGATGAAGGCCCAGTTCTCAAAGCTCGGCCTGTCGCTCGACTGGAGCCGGGAATTCGCGACCTGCGACCCGGAATATTACGGCGCCCAGCAGGGTCTGTTCCTGAAATTCCTGGAAAAGGGCCTCGTCTATCGCAAGGCCTCGAAAGTGAATTGGGACCCGGTCGACAATACGGTGCTGGCCAATGAACAGGTCATCGACGGGCGCGGATGGCGCTCGGGCGCGCTGGTGGAACAGCGCGAGCTCACGCAATGGTTCTTCCGCATTACCGACTATGCCGAAGACCTGCTGACCGAAGTGCAAAAGCTGGAGCGCTGGCCTGAAAAGGTGCGCACCATGCAGGCGAACTGGATCGGCCGGTCGGAAGGGCTCCAGATGCGGTTCGAATTCGATGGCCCCGCGCCATCCGGATTTGGCGAAGGCATCGAGATCTTCACAACCCGTCCGGACACGTTGTTCGGCGCGAGTTTCATTGCCCTGTCGCCAGATCACCCGCTGACCGTCCAAATGGCGGAGCAATCGGATGAGCTGAAAGCGTTCCGCGCAAGATGCTCACAGATCGGCACCAGCGAAGAGGCCATCGAAAAGGCCGAAAAGCTTGGCTTCGATACCGGCCTGACCGTCAAACACCCTTTCGACGACACGAAGACCCTGCCCGTATGGGTCGCGAACTTCGTGCTGATGGGGTACGGCACCGGCGCGATTTTTGGCTGCCCGGCGCATGACCAGCGCGATATCGATTTTGCCCGGAAATACGGCCTGAGCGTCACGCCCGTTGTGCTGCCGGCCGACGCTGACGCTGCCACGTTCGATGTTGAAAACGAGGCCTATACCGGCCCCGGGAGCATCTTCAATTCCGGCTTCCTTGACGGGATGGCGATTGATGACGCCAAGCGCGCCGCCATTGAAAAAATCGAATCCATGGGGCTCGGTGAAGGCAAGGTGAACTATCGCCTGCGTGACTGGGGCGTCTCGCGCCAGCGCTACTGGGGCTGCCCGATCCCGGTCATCCATTGTGAAAACTGTGGCATCGTGCCAGTGCCGGAAGCCGATCTGCCGGTGAAACTGCCGGACGAGGTTTCCTTCGACCAGCCCGGCAATCCGCTGGAGCGCCACCCAAGCTGGAAACATGTCGATTGCCCGAAATGCGGCAAGGCCGCCCGCCGCGAGACAGACACGCTGGACACGTTCGTCGACAGCTCCTGGTACTATTCCCGCTTTGCCAGCTCGAACGACCTGGAAGAGCGCGCCTATTGGATGCCGGTCGACCAATATGTTGGCGGCGTAGAGCATGCGGTGCTTCACCTGCTCTATGCGCGCTTCTTCGCCAAGGCGATGCGCGATGTCGGCCTGCTGGACTTGCCGAATGGCGAGCCGTTTGCCGGTCTTTTCACGCAAGGCATGGTGACGCACGAGACCTACAAGTCAGCGGCCGGAAAGTGGCTGGAGCCGAATGAAGTCGCTCGCGATGGCGATACCTGGATCGAGACCGCCACCGGCGCGATTGCGACGGCAGGTCCGATTGAAAAAATGTCGAAGTCCAAGAAGAATACGGTCGACCCGGATGCTATCATCAGCCAGTTCGGCGCGGATGTCGCGCGCTGGTTCGTCCTGTCAGATTCCCCGCCGGAACGAGATGTCGAGTGGACCCAGTCCGGCGTTGAAGGCGCGTCGCGGTTTGCCCAGCGCCTGTGGAGCGTGTTCGATGCCCTGCCAGAGGATACCAGCACTGCCGCTGGCGAGGATGCCGACTCCACAGCGCTGCGGAAAGCGAACCACAAGGCCGTCGCAGCCATCGACAAGGCAATCGAGGAATTCCGGTTCAACTCTGCCGTAGCCACCATCCATGAATGGGTCACCACTTTGAAAAAGGCTGAATCGGCTGGCGACGCCGTGTTAGGCGCGCGTATTGAAGGCGCCTCCATGCTGGCCCGCTGTGTGACACCGTTCATACCGCACCTGGCCGAGACCTGTTGGGAACGACTGGGCCAACCTGCCTTCGTATCCTCAGCGCCCTGGCCCGTGGCGGACCCCGCCCTGCTGGCGGATGATGAGGTCACAATGGCGGTTCAAGTGAATGGGAAGCGCCGCGCGGAAATCACCGTGCCGAAGAGTATGGACAAGGATTCCGTCGAAGCCGTTGCGAAAACCCATGCGGATGTAGCCAGCTTCATTGAGGGCAAGTCCGTGAAGAAAACCATTGTCGTGCCCGGCCGCATCGTGAATATCGTGGTGGCATGAAACAGTTCTTCGCTCTTGTCGCCTTCGCCCTCATAGCCGGGTGCGGATTCAAACCGGTCTATGCGACGGGCGCGGGCGCCACTTATGGCGGCGCCATCACGGTCGAACCCATCGATGGCCGATCGGGATACATCTTGCGCCGGGCCTTGCAGGAAGAGTTGGCGATCGGATTGCCAAACGTGACAGAGGCTGCCTCGCTCCAGATTACGGTGAAAGAAAATCTGACTCGGTTGGCATTCCAGCAAGACGGCGCAGCGGCGAGATCAAATGTTACCTTGTCGGGCCGTTACGCTTTGTCTCAAGGCCAAGAACGGTTGACCGGCTACGCTGTTGGCGAAGTCAGTTTTGCGGTACCGAGCAGCACTTATGGAGACATAGCAGCCCAAAAGAGCGCCTCGGAGAGAGCGGCCGGCATCTTGGCGAAGAATATCGTGGACGACCTGCGGCGCAAATTGTCGGTTGAATAATGTTGTTCAAGGGCAAACAAGCGAGTGATTTTGCCCGCAAGCCCAAACCATCCGTTTGGGCTGTGCTGGCCTTCGGTGAAGATTCCGGCCTCGCCTCCGATGCCGCGATTTCCCTGATCAAAGCCTGGACGCCGAAAGGCGCCAATATGGATGTCACCACACTGGATGATGACTCCATAAAGAAGGACCCATCACTCCTGTTCGACGGACTCGAAGCGGTATCCCTCTTGGGAGACCCTCGCGTCATCCGCGTTCGGACAAGCGGCGACAAGATTGCCGCCCTGTTGATAGAGGCCATTCAGAAAGGTGAAACGCAGGAGGGCTATTATTCCGCCCGCCTGATAATCGAAGCTGGTAGCCTGCAGAAGCGCTCGAAATTGCGCGCCGCCGCAGAAACCGCCCAACTGACCGCCTGCCTGCAACTGTTCGCCGACGAAGCGGGCGATATTGAAAAACGGGTTCAGGATGCGCTGAAGTCCGAAAGTGTCCAGATCACACCCGAGGCGCTCGCACTGTTTGTGGGCGACCTGCCGGGCCATCGCAATCTGGCCAACTCGGAGATCGAGAAGCTCGCCCTCTATGCACGCGGTCTGGGCCGACCGCTTGATGTGGATGATATCCGGTCCTTGTCCGCTACCGATGTGGATCACAATCTTTCAGCCGCCATTCGCGCAGCGCTCGATGGCAAACCGGCGCTCGTCCATACCACACTCGACCGACTGGCTGTTGCGGGCACGAGTGGGATTTCGATCCTGCGTTCACTTGAGTTCGAAACCATGCGCATGCTGGACGCTCAGTCTCGGCTTGCATCCGGCCAATCGAATCCCGGCATGAAACTCCGGCCGCCCGTTTGGCAAAGCGAATGGAGCCTGTTCAGCGCGCGCCTCAGGAAGTGGCCGACCAAGCGGCTGATGCGGGTGATGGAACGGATCTATGAAGCAGAACAGCAAGCCAAGTCCGGGTCAGGCAGTGCGGACCCAGTAATCCGTGTACTGATGAATGAGATCGCCCGCGCCGCCGAAATAGCAAGCTGACGTTCAGAGAATGTTGCGCTTGGCAGTCAGACGTCTGCAGACATCGTCAAGTTGTTCCAGGTCGCGATACTTGATGCGAAGCTCGCCGCCATTCTTGCCGTGGCGGATGTCTACATCCAGTCCGATGGACCGGGAGAGATCCGCCTCGAGGGCTTCGGTGTCGACATCCTTTTCCTCTGACTTGAGTCGGGCGGATTTGGTTTCAACGGGCGTGTCTTCGCGAGCAGCCTTGGCATGCGCTTCGACCTCGCGAACCGTCAGGCCTTTCTCAACAGCAAGCTCCACCAGCGCTTCCGGATCGGGCGCACCCAGCGCCGCGCGCGCGTGTCCCGCCGTGACCTTGCCATCACGAACATACTCTCGAGCGCCTTCTGGCAATTGCAGCAAGCGCAGAGTGTTTGTGATGTGAACCCGACTTTTGCCGACGCTTGTGGCAAGACTGTCCTGAGTTCGACCGAAGCGCTTCATCAGCGCCTCATAGGCTTCAGCTTCTTCAATTGGGTTGAGGTCTGCGCGCTGAACATTCTCGATGATGCCGATCTCGAGTAGTTCCAACTCGTCGGTATCCCGTACAACAGCGGGAATACTGGTCAGACCGGCCAGCTTGGCGGCGCGCCACCGACGCTCCCCCGCTATGATCTGATACTCGTTCTTTTCCTTGGGATCCGGACGGACCAGAATAGGCTGGAGAACGCCTTTGGATTTCAGGGATTCCGCGAGTTCCTGAAGGGCGGCCTCGTCGAAGGTCCGACGAGGCTGTTTCGGATTTCGGCGAATCTTGTCGATCGCGATTTCGTTGGAGCTGCCCTTACTCCCACCTGCAGTGCGTGCTTCAGGCGGAGAGACAGCCTCCACTTCCCCAATCAGGGAAGACAGGCCGCGTCCAAGACGGGAAGGTTTGCTCTTGGTATCGTCGCTCATATGGGTCAGGCCGCGCGGGCTTTCTCTCTTTGAAGGACTTCGGATGCGAGACGGATATAGGCCTCGCTACCTGGACAGCGATAGTCATACAACAAGGCCGGCTTGCCGAAAGATGGCGCTTCGGAAAGGCGTACATTCCGCGGTATGACCGTATTGTAGACCTTGGCGCCAAAGAAGGCTCGCACTTCGTCGGCGACCTGGTCGGACAGATTGTTTCGCCGGTCATACATGGTCAGGACGACGCCCTGGATTTCGAGATTGGGATTGAGGCCAGAGCGCACAACTTCCACCGTGCGGAGCAGTTGGCTAAGGCCTTCCAGCGCCAGGAACTCACACTGTAGCGGAACCAGAAGTGCATCGGCGGCCGTCATCGCGTTCAAAGTAAGCGACGACAGCGATGGCGGGCAATCAATCAGAATATAGTCATACTGGACCAGTCCGCCCTGGACGGACCGCTGAACATAATCATGCAGCGCGTCGCGCAATTTGTAGGACCGGTGAGAGTCATTGGCCAGTTCGGTTTCTACACCAGAGAGGTTTTCATCGCCCGGAACAATGTCAAGACGCGGCACAATCGTTGACAGAACCGCTTCTTCCAGCGGGATCCGGTCCACGACAACATCATAGGATGTCTGATGCCGGTCCTGGCGCTCAATACCCAGCCCTGTGGAGGCGTTGCCCTGCGCATCGAAATCGACAATCAGGACGCGCCGGCCCACAGCCGCCAACGCCGTGCCGAGATTTATGGACGTCGTTGTCTTCCCGACCCCTCCCTTTTGGTTCACGACTGCAAAGATTCTAGGTTTACCGCTGACCACGCTTGAGCTCCCTCACGATCAAAATCACGCCTGACCCACCAGTGCGACTTGGAATCGCCTCATAGGCGAAGTTCCATCTTTGTTGGGCGTCCGTCAATTCTTCTTTCCAGCGTTCGCCCTTTAGAAAAACCCCTGTTGCACCGTTTTCCATCCAGGGAGCGGCGTAATCGAGCAGTTTTGGAAGGGGCGCAAACGCCCGCGCAGTGATAATATCCGCGGTGGAATTCGGCGCAGCCTCAATCCGGCCCTGATAAACCGACGCACTGAGACCAGCATCGCCGATAGCGGCGCGGAGAAAGGCGCATTTCTTCCCGACGCTTTCCATCATGGTCACATGACTGTGTGGTCGGGCCGCAGAAATGATCAATCCGGGAAATCCCGCACCCGAACCGAGATCGACGATCCGCGTTGATTCCGGAATAAACGGCAGAATCTGGTAGGAATCAGCCACATGCCGACCCCATATCTGCGGCCACTCACGCGGTCCAATCAGATTGGAGCGTTGCCGCCACGCGTCGAGAGTTAAGATCACGGCGTCCAATCTTTCCAATGTTTCACGTGAAACATCGAATTCGGCCAGAAAGGCCGCGCGATCTTCGGAATTCATCATGAGTGTTAACCAGCTTTCTTCCGGCGCTTAACATATCCCAAAAGGGCCGTTAGAGCGCCGGGCGTCACGCCTTCAATACGACCGGCCTGTCCCAACGTAGAAGGACGGACCGATTCCAGTTTCTGGCGAACCTCATTCGAGAGACCGCCAATTCCCGAATAATCGAGATCTGCCGGGATCATCAGATCTTCGTCGCGACGCAAAGCGGCGACATCTTCTGCCTGGCGTTCCAAATAGGAAGAGTAAAGGGCTTCAATCTCGACCTGCGTCCCGATCTCCTCGGAGATGTCTGATACTTCCGGCCAAATGGCGGACAGTGCATTGAGACCTATCTCCTTGTAGGAGAGATATTCCCATGCCGTCCTGACGCGGCCATCCTGATTGACCGCCCATCCGGCTTGAGCCGCTTTTGCGGGCGACAAGGTCAATGTTTTCAGAAGTTGGCGGGCAGATTCAAGCGCTCGGTGTTTCACGTGAAACACGTCTGCCCGGTCTGACCCGACGCATCCGGCGGCAATACCCTTTTCGGTGAGACGCTGGTCGGCATTATCGGCGCGTAGTGCCAACCGATATTCGGCGCGCGATGTAAACATCCGATAGGGTTCCGTCACGCCGCGCGTCACGAGGTCATCGATGAGGACGCCAATATATGCCTCCGCGCGATCAAATATAATCGGATCTTTTCCGCCCGTGGCGCGTGCCGCATTCAAGCCCGCAACGAGACCTTGCGCGCCGGCTTCTTCATATCCGGTTGTGCCATTGATCTGCCCGGCGAGATAAAGGCCTGGAAGCGCATGCACCTCAAGTGCGGACGAAAGCGCACGTGGATCGACGTAATCGTACTCGATTGCATAGGCATGTTGGATGATCTTGGCATCTTCGAGCCCGGGAATGGTCCGAAGAAAACGCTCCTGAATATCCTCTGGAAGCGATGTCGAAATGCCATTTGGATAAACAGTGTGATCGTCGAGACCTTCCGGTTCCAGGAAGATCTGATGGCGGTCCTTGTCGGCGAACCGGTGAACCTTGTCCTCGATAGACGGGCAATAACGCGGACCTCGGCCAGCAATCGCGCCGGAATAGACGGCCGATTGCTCGATATTCTCGGCAATGATCGCGTGGGTTTCCGGCGTCGTCCATGTAATGCCGCATTTGACCTGCGGCACCGTAATCTCATCGGTCAGATACGAAAACGGAATCGGCTGCTCATCGGCGGGCTGCATTTCAAGACGATCCCAGGCGATCGTCCGGCCATCCAGCCGTGCCGGCGTACCCGTCTTCAAACGCCCCATCGGGAGACCAAGCCCATAGAGCCGGTCCGACAGGCCAATCGCAGGGGCCTCGCCGACACGCCCGGCAGGGATACGTTTCGCACCTATATGGATGATGCCTTTCAGGAAGGTGCCTGTGGTGATCACGACAGAAGCCGCACGATAGATCTCGCCCTTCAGACCAATCACGCCCGCGACGTGATTGTCCTCCACGATCAGGTCTTCGGCGCCATCCTCAATGATGGCCAGGTTTGGATAGTCCGCGAGTTCCGCCTGCATGGCGTCGCGGTAAAGCTTTCGGTCGATCTGGGAGCGGGGGCCCCAGACAGCCGGACCCTTGGACCGGTTGAGCATACGGAACTGGATACCGGCCTTGTCCGCCAGCCGTCCCATGAGGCCGTCCAGCGCATCGATCTCTCTCACGAGGTGACCCTTGCCGAGGCCGCCAATTGCCGGATTACAGCTCATCTCTCCGATGGTTGCGCGCTTGTGTGTGACCAGAGCAGTGCGTGCGCCCGTCCGCGCCGCGGCCGCGGCCGCTTCGCAGCCGGCATGACCGCCGCCTACCACTATCACATCAAACTGTTTCATCTCGCTCATGGCGCTACTTCGGATCCGGATTTCAGAAAGCCGCTATATAGCGGCTCGTTGCCTCAAACCCTAGGGGTCATTTGCCGATGCAGAACTGGGAGAACACCGCACCGAGCACATCTTCTACGCCGACTGAGCCGACAACCGCTCCAAGATGCCGGATAGCCAGGCGCACGTCTTCCGCTGCGAGTTCCGGACCGGTGCCAAGCTCCAGCGCATCCCGCGCAGCAATGAGGCAAGCGAGTCCATCGACCAATCGGGCGCGATGCCGGGCGCGTGTTATGACCGGCGCTTCAACAGATGCAGCCTTGTTGGAAATGAAGTCCGCCAGTGCGGCTTCGAGTTCGGGCACGCCATCGCCATCTTTCGCGGAAATCTTGTAGTCGTATTCTGGGAGCCCGGCGGCCAGCTCGGTATCAGCCTTGTTTACCACGACTATATCTGTCGTTTGGCGAAACAACGAGTTCAACACACCCAGCTCAGATGTGCCCCCGTCAACCATAAACAGGCGCAAGTCGGCCTCAGCAGCCACGCGTTCTGCCCGCCGAACGCCCTCGGCTTCAATCTCATCTTGGGTCTCACGCAAACCGGCCGTGTCGGATAGCCAGACTACCTGTCCGCCCATCACGCGCCGTACTTCAATCACATCGCGGGTTGTGCCTGGGGTTGATGTCACAATCGCCGCGTCGCGTCCGGCAAGGCGGTTGAGCAAGGTCGACTTGCCCGCATTCGGCGCGCCGATAATGGCGATGCGAAATCCATCCCGGATCTTCTCTCCGATCCCCCGGTCGCCAAGCGCTTCCTCGATTTCGTGAATCAATCGGGTCAGCTTCCGGATGACCGGGGCCGTGGTTTCCTCGGGTGCATCTTCTTCGTCCGGAAAGTCCACAACCACTTCAATCAAGGCAAGTATGCCCGTCAGGTCAGCCCGCCATTGGTCGTACTGCTCGGTCAGACCGCCCGTCAGTTGCCGAAGAGCCTGGGCTTTCTGTGCATTGGTCTCTGCTTCGATAATGTCAGCGACGCCTTCGGCCTCGGTCAAATCGATCTTGCCCGCTTCAAAGGCGCGTCGCGTGAACTCACCCGGCTCAGCCAAGCGCACTCCAGGCTCACTCGTCAGTGTACTGATTGCATGGGTTATAACGGCTGGACCGCCATGCAGGTAAAGCTCCAGCGTATCTTCACCGGTATAGGAATGCGGCCCGGGCATGAAGACGACGAGTCCCTCATCAATGAGATTTCCATCCTCGTCGCGAAATTTCGTCAGAGTGGCATGACGGGGTTCCGGCAGGCCGCAATCGAGCAGGGCACCTGCCAGTTTCCAGATCCGGTCTCCTGATAACCGGATAATACAGATAGCTGCTGGGGGCTGGCCCGAGGCGAGGGCGCAGATCGTGTCGCGCTCGCTCATGGCCAGGCTCGCTCCGCTAGTTCTTCATGGCTTCGAAGAACTCATCATTGTTCTTCGTCTGGCGCAATTTATCCAGAAGGAAGTCAATTGCATCATTCGTGCCCATTGGGCCAAGGATGCGACGCAGAATGTAGATCTTGGACAGCTGGGCAGCTGGCGTGATCAGTTCTTCTTTTCGCGTGCCAGATTTCATGATGTCGATGGCCGGGAAGGTCCGCTTGTCGGCGATCTTGCGATCCAGCACGACTTCGGAGTTACCCGTACCTTTGAATTCCTCGAAGATGACTTCATCCATGCGGCTACCGGTATCGATCAGGGCAGTGGCAACAATGGTCAGCGAGCCACCATTCTCGACATTCCGCGCCGCACCGAAGAAACGTTTGGGGCGCTGCAACGCGTTGGCATCCACACCACCGGTCAACACTTTACCAGAGCTTGGAACGGTCGTGTTGTAAGCACGGCCAAGACGCGTGATCGAATCGAGCAGGATGACGACGTCACGCTTGTGCTCAACGAGGCGCTTGGCTTTTTCGATTACCATTTCGGCGACCTGGACGTGACGTGTGGACGGCTCATCAAATGTCGAAGCCACGACTTCGCCCTTCACCGTACGTCGCATGTCAGTAACTTCTTCGGGACGCTCATCGATCAACAAGACGATCAAATAGCATTCAGGATGGTTTTCCTCGATGGCGGAGGCGATGTTCTGGAGCAACACCGTCTTACCGGTCCGCGGAGGCGCAACGATCAGCGCGCGCTGACCCTTACCGATGGGCGCGACAATGTCGATGACACGTCCTGAACGATCCTTGCGAGTTGGATCCTGGCTTTCCATGCGCAGACGCTCTTCGGGATAAAGCGGAGTGAGGTTGTCGAAGTGAACCTTCTTGTTGGCCTTGTCCGGTTCCTCGAAATTGATGCGCGAAACATCCGTCAGCGCGAAGTAGCGTTCATTGTTCTGCGGCGCGACGATCGGCCCTTCGACAGTATCACCAGTCCGGATGTTACCCTTCTTCAGAACTTCCGGACTGACATAGATATCGTCTGGTCCGGGCAAATAGTTGGATTCCGGTGAGCGCAGGAAGCCGAAGCCATCAGTCAGAACTTCCAGCACGCCCTGGCCCGTGATTTCTACTTCGCTATCCGCCAATTCCTTGAGGATTGCGAACAGCATGTCCTGTGTCCGCATGGACGAGGCATTCTCGACCTCCAGCTCTTCAGCATAGGAGAGCAATTCCTCTGGCGATTTTGCCTTGAGATCGCTGAGTTTTACACTGGTGATGTCGTCGAGCATGGAAGAGGCCATGGATGAATTCCGGATGAGGGGCCGCCGTCATGTGTGTCGGCAACCGGATTTTGGTAAATTGGGAGTTCTTCGCCCGCGCAAGGACTGCGCAGCGGTTTTGCCGCTTATGGGGCCAGAATGGTCAAATCGTCAAGGGGTTGGGCACGGAGCCTGCCTAAAACGGCCTGACGATCACCATGATAACGACGCCGATCATCAGCAGGAAGGGCACTTCATTCAACATCCGTAGGCGCTTGGCGGGAATCCCGTCGCCTCCTCGGTCAATCTTCCTTCCGACACCGATGAAATAACCGTGCAGACCGGACAGGATCAGCACGAGCAGGAGCTTTACATGCATCCAAGGCATGCTCAGCAAGCCTTGATTCATAACAAGCATGGCAACGCCAAGCACCCAGACGAGGATAAGGCTGGGATTCAGGATGATCATGCGCAACTTGTTCGATGCTTCTTTCATCGTCTCGAAAAGAGGCTCGCCCGGCTGGCTGGAAAGTTGATGAATTTTGTAGCGGGGATAAACGAGCAAGCCGCCCATCAGCGCAATCACGAACACAACATGCGCTGCCTTCACCCAGAGATACAGCATCAGGCGATGTCCTTGCGAACGGGATTGGCGCGTTGGCCGACTTTCGGATGGGCTGTGCGGTTCGGGCAATTCTTCCAGTCGCCAGGGCAAAGCCGGGAGTCTGCGCATGATCGGATCGGCAAGTCTTGTCCCATTGTCTTCAGCACTTCATCGCGCAGCATGGAGATAAACTCCTCATGCACGCCCAGCGCTTCCACGCGGGTATAGCTCGCGGCGCCGTGCTCTTCAGCCACAAGTCGGTACTCTTCGCCAAGTTCCACCAGTGTCTCGATATGCTCGGAGACAAAGGCAATGGGTGCAATCAGGATGTTCTTGCCTTCCTTGGCCGCTTTTTCGATTTCATCCTCGGTCGGCGGGCCAATCCATTTCAGCGGTCCGACGCGCGACTGGTAGCATGGCACAATCTCCCAGTCGGTCGGCACCCGCCCGGCGATCATCTCTGCCATGGCCTCGCACTGCCACTGGTAGGGATCTCCATCCTTCACGATTTTTTCCGGCAAACCGTGCGCTGACAGGAGAAGACGAACATTGCCGGGTTCACCCGCAGCTTTGTGTGCCTTCATGATCTGGTCGACATGCGAGGAGATCAGGCCTTCGGCGAAGGGATAGCAGCAGATTGTCTTGGCAATACCCTTGTAAGCCTTGTTCCAGGCCGTGAGGGACGAGCCTGTCGTCGTTGTGGAAAACTGCGGATAGAGCGGCAACAAGATGACTTCGTCTGCGCCCCAGGCTTTTACATCAGTCGCGGCTTCTTCGGTGAAAGGGTGCCAATAGCGCATCGCAATAAAACACCTGACCTCATCCTCAGGCAATTTTTCCTGCAGCGATGCCGTAAGCGCATCCGCCTGTTTTTGAGTCTCAGGCAAAAGCGGTGACCCACCGCCAGCATCCATCATGGCGTAATTCTTGATCACTGATGGCGCACGGGTCGTGGAGATCAGCCGAGCGAGAAACCAGCGAATGGGCAACGGCGCACCAATAATGGCTGGATCTCGGAACAGGTTTTTCAAAAAGGGTTTCACGGTCTTGTCCGAATCCGGTCCTCCCAGATTGAACAGAACTACGGCGATCTTTCGGCCCATAATTTCCTAGCCCTTCCGAATGATTTCCAGCACGCGCTCAACATGCGCGATCGGGGTTTCCGGCCGGATTCCGTGTCCAAGGTTGAAGACATGCGGCCGACCTTCATAGGCAGAGATAAGCTCGCGCACCCGATCGTCGAGTCGCTGCCCCCCTTCAATCAGCAGGAGTGGGTCAAGATGTCCCTGTACCGGAAATCCGGCGGGCAGGGCGGCGTTCACAAAGGCTGGCACTGCTGCCGTATCGAGACCGACGGCCGTGATACCCGTCTCCTGAACATATTCCGGCAGCATGGCAGAGGCGCCGCGCGGAAATCCGATGATGGGAACCGTGACACCCATTTCCCTCAGCCGTGCGACCAGTTTTTTCGTTGGCGCGATAATGACTTCTCGGAAGATGTTATTGGGCAGACCCTCGGCCCAGCTGTCGAACAACATCAATGCATCCGCGCCGGCTTCCACCTGCGCGGCCATATAGTGCGCTGTTGCTTCGCTGATGAGATCCAACATGTTCGCCAATTCGTCTGGCTTGCCATGTGCCCATCGCCAGGCGAGCGACTTGTCTGTCTTGCCGCGACCTTCGATAGCGTAGAGCCCGACCGTCCAGGGTGATCCGGCAAAACCAATCAGGGCTGTGTCGTCGGGCAAGGCAGATTTCACACGAGCAACCGTCTCATAAACCGGAGACAATCGATCAGCCGCTTTCTGGGGTGTGACTTTTGCCAAATCAGCTGCTGTATCGATTTGCTGAACAATAGGTCCAACACCTTTTTCGAACCGCACACTCAGACCCATCGTATCGAGGATCAGCAAAATGTCAGCAAACAGGATGGCGGCATCCATGCCATAACGACGTACTGGCTGAAGCGTCGCTTCCGCCGCCATTGAAGGCGTGTAGCAGAAATCGAGAAAGTTCTTCGCGCGCGCCCTCAGCTCGAGATACTCAGGAAGGTGACGACCAGCCTGTCGCATCATCCATACCGGAGGCGGCGAGACCACCTGTCCCTCAAGTACCTGAATCAGCTTAGGCTTGGTGTTCATGCCTCAGGCCCCCTTCCATCCCAAAATCAAACAAAGCCCGTCAGGGCGTTTATAACTATTAGACCGTGTAATTCGTGGAGAAAGGCCACACACAGGAATTGTCCAGCTAAATCCACAGGCGAGTCACAGGGTGTCGCACCCCGGTAAGGTTTCGTTAACTGTCGATTTTACCGAGGTTAACGATGGGTTAACACCCCAGTTGGAGTCACAGGTGCGAACGAAAGGGGATTCTGCCGGAGTCGAATTCGCTGGCTGTGACTCGATTGTGAATCCATTTGGGGAAGATCCTCTATCCACAGAGGACTCACAGGTCTTGTGTGTTTTGCCAACCTCGGCAACACAGGGGCGATGAACAAGCCACTCGCCCGCCTAAGCATATACTTCAACGTTCACCTGGTCTCTGATAGTACCGGTGAAACCCTGAATGCCATCCAGCGCGCTGCCTGTGCGCAGTTCAAGAATGTTCAGCCCCTCGAGCACAACTATTATCTGGTCCGCTCAGAACGCCAGCTAGAGCGCGTGATGAGGGAGATCGAAGCTGCACCGGGTGTGGTCTGGTACACAATCTCCGACGAGACACTGCGATCAAAACTCGAAGCGTTTTGTCGCGAAAAGGGCGTATCCACTTTGCCCGTACTGGATGCCTCCGTTGCCATGCTGGGCCGACATCTCGGTGTGTCGGCGAATCGGATCGTCGCGGGACAGCACGCATTGGATGATGACTATTTCGAGCGGATGGAAGCGATCAATTTCACGCTCGCGCATGATGATGGCCAGAATGTCGATGGGCTACGGAATGCTGATGTGATCCTGCTTGGTGTCAGTCGTACGTCCAAGACGCCGACCAGTGTCTATCTTGCGAACCGCAAGGTAAAGGCTGGTAATATTCCGCTGGTTCCCGGTGTTCCGCTTCCAGGATTCGTGGAAGAACTTGGTCCGAAAGGCCCACTGATCGTCGGCCTGAAAATCAGCGCTGAGCGGCTCGTCCAGATTCGGCGCCAGAGATTGATTTCCCTGCAGGAAGACGAACACACAATCTATGCGGATGAAGCGGCCGTGCGTGACGAGGTGACCCAAGCCAACCGCCTGTTCCAGCGCAACAAGTGGAAGACAATCGATGTGTCCCGCCGGTCTGTCGAGGAAACTGCTGCCGCTATCCTGAATCTGCTGAATGAGCGGAACGCCCAACTATGAGCCAGCGCATCATTCTAGCATCCGGCAGTCAAAGTCGGCGAGCCGTGCTGACCGCTGCCGGCATCGAGGCAGACACGATCAAGCCGAATGTGGACGAAGACGCAGCCAAAGCCTCTTTCCGCGCGAGCGACATGAAAGTGCGCGACCAGGCGATGCAACTTGCCGAACTGAAATCGGTGAAGATTTCGATGCGCGAACCGGGCCTGGTGATCGGTTGTGACCAGATGCTCTCACTCGATGGAGAGGCGTTCGACAAGCCGGTTGACCTTGCCGATGCCCGGAACCATCTGGTGAAGCTGTCCGGCAAGGCGCACACATTGGAAACGGCGATTGTTATCAGCGAAGAAGGGAAACCTGTCTGGCGTTATCTGGCGAGGCCGAAATTGACTGTTCGCCCACTGAGTGATGCCTTCATCGACACCTATGTTGAAGCAGTCGGAGAACCGCTCTTGTCGACGGTCGGTGCCTACCAGCTTGAAGGGCTTGGCGCGCAATTGTTCACACGGATCGACGGAGATTACTTCTCAATCCTGGGATTGCCTCTTCTCCCGTTGCTGGACTATTTGAGGACACGTGGAGTGTTGTTGTCATGACCAAACTCTATGGAGTCGTCGGCGACCCAGTCAGTCATTCCCTGTCACCTGTGATTCATAATGCGTGGATACGCGAGCACGGTATCGATGCGACCTATGAGGCGATGCATATTCCGAAGGGTGAGTTTACGGATGGCCTGTCGTCTCTGGAAGAACGGATGGCGATGGGTCTGAACGTGACCTCTCCTCACAAGGAAGATGCCATAGCGCGGGCAGAAGGCACAAGCGACGTTGCGCGCCGCATTGGAGCAGCGAACACTCTGGTCCGGCTGAAGTCTGGCGGCTGGCTAGCGGAAAATACCGATGCCCCTGGTTTTACTGAATCCCTCGCCCAGGCGAACATTGAAATAGCTGATCAGAATGTCTGCCTGCTGGGAGCAGGGGGGGCCGCTCGAGCGGTTGCGCTGGCACTATCAGACATGCGGGCAACTCTGACGATCTGTAATCGAACGCGATCCCGCGCAGAGGATCTTGTGAAACATTTGAACATTGATGCTGATATCCGAGACTTGGAGCATGCCGAAGCAGAGATGGGCAAGGCAGACGTGGTGATCAACACGCTGAGTCTTGGCCAGACGGGCCAGTCTCTTGACCTACCGGAAGGTAAGCTTCGGACGTTTTACGATATTTCTTATGGCAAGCCTGCCAAGGCGATATTGGCGCAGGCGGATACGGCCGGGTGGAAGCCAATGGATGGGCTGAGCATGCTGGTCGCGCAAGCGGCATTCAGTTTCGAACTCTGGTTCGGAGTTCTGCCGGATATGGAGTCTGCGATGGCTCGCTGTCGTAAACTGGTGGAGGCAACCACATGATCGTCCTTGGGCTGACAGGGTCTATCGGCATGGGTAAGTCTGCAACAGCGGATTTGTTTCGTGAGGAGGGTGTTCCGGTCTACGATGCCGACGCGGCTGTTCACGCACTTTATGCCAAGGGTGGGGCTGCCGTTGCACCGGTCGAGGCGGCTTTTCCGGGGGTGATGGTCGACGGTGCGATCGACCGGATGGCTTTGCGCACGCATGTGCTGGATGATGCCGAGGCGATGCGGAAGCTTGAGGCCATTGTGCACCCCCTTGCTGGTGATGCCCAGAAGCAATTTCGGGACAAGGCGCGCGAGGATGGCGCACGTTTCGTCGTGCTGGATATTCCTCTTCTGTATGAGGCTGGCGGCTATGCGTATTGCGACTATGTTGCGGTGGTGACTGCGCCTGCGGAAGTCCAGCGCGAAAGGGTATTGTCGCGACCGGGCATGACGGAGGAAACATTCGAGTCCATCCTGGCACGTCAGATGCCCGATGCAGAAAAGCGTGCAAAGGCGGATTTCATCATCTCCACAGCGCATGGTTTCGAATTTGCTGCCGATTGTGTTCGCGCCATAGTATCCCTGATGAATCGTTTGGTTGAAGAGGCAAATTCATGAGTGAAGACATTCGCGAACTGGCATTCGATACTGAGACGACCGGCTTGCACCACCTTGAAGGGGACAGGGTGATCGAGATCGGGGCAGTCGAGATGATCAATCACATCCCGACAGGTCGCACGTTCCGGACCCTGATCAATCCAAAACGTTCTGTATCAGAGGATACGGTGCGCATTACAGGCATCACGGATGACGATCTGAGAGATGCCCCATTCTTTGAGCATCCGTCGGTTGTAGACGCGTTCCTTGAATTCTTGGGCGACGCCACGCTAGTGGCGCACAATGCCGGATTTGACCGGAACTTCCTGAACATGGAACTGGAAAAATGCGGACGTCCACCAATCCCTGAACCTCGCTGGATCGATACGGCGCAGATGGCCAGGAAAAAGTATCCGGGCGCGCCGGCAAATCTGGATGCGCTATGTCGCCGGTTTGAAATCTCGCTGGAAAGCCGGACCTTTCATGGCGCGCTGTTGGATAGCCAATTGCTGGCCAGTGTCTACCTGGAGCTGCTTGGCGGGCGGGCGCATGCCTTCACGTTCGAGAGCGAAGAAGAACTCACCCGCGGTGAGCGCAAACGTTCCGCCCGGCAACGGCCAGTGCCACTGGAATCTTTGATTTCCGACGACGAGCGCGCCGCCCATTCTGCCTTTGTCGACAGTCTGGGCGAAGACTCAATCTGGAAAAAGTTTGGCTGATCAGGCCTGGCCGGTCGGCGCAGCAGGCGGCGTCTGATCGCCTTCGGCTGCGGCCCGCTGGTATTGCGACTGGTAGAGTTGCACAAAGTCGACCGGATCGATCAGGAGCGGTGGGAAACCACCTTCGCGGGTGATTTCAGCAATGATGCGCCGCGCGAATGGGAAGAGCAGGCGTGGGCACTCGATCAGCAGCATCGGTTCCATCTGGCCCTGTTGGGCGTTCTGGATCTGGAAGAGGCCGGCATAATCGAGTTCGCAAATGAACAGGACAGCCTGTTCAGCGGTCGCCTTGGCAGAGAGCTTCAGCGAGACTTCGTAAAGGCCATTGCCGTCGGCGTGCGGGGTCGCGCCGACATCAATGCCGAGGTCTATATTCGGCTGGGCTTGCACCGGGCCGACGCCGGGATTCTCGAATGACAGGTCCTTGATATACTGTCCAAGAACGCGCATGGCGGGCGCCTGAGGCGGCGTGCCCTGCGGTTGGGGGTTTTGCGGTGCGCTGGCATCTGTCATGCTGATCCTCCCTGAATCTGAAGCCGCGCGCCTAGCATGTGGCCCCCTAAGGCGCAACGTATCACTGGCATCATTGGGCTGTTCGCCCTATTTATGGTGTTACGCAATCCATCGGAGGAAGTTACGCGTCCATGTTTGATCCTGTGATCCAAGTTGTGATCCTTGCGGCCATCGCGCTGTTTGTCCTGTTCCGCCTCTATACGGTGCTCGGACGCGGTGAGGACAATTCTCCTGTGCAACGCACTCAGCCGGCCAAGCCACGCCAGGTTGATCCTGGCGCAAATGACTTGCCATTGCCCAATGCCGACAATGACCGTCCGATCTTTACCGGCCCGGCAGCAGGCGGGTTGGAAGACATCTACAATGCTGACAACAGCTTCAATGAGGCAACGTTCATGCGTGGCGCGAAGGCGGCCTACACGATGATCGTGACCGCTTTTGCGGCAGGTGACCGAGATACGCTGCGGCCTCTGCTGGATGATGACGTCTATGAGGCCTGGGACCACGCGATTGCGGAACGCGAAAAGACCGGCGCCTCGGCGTTTGACCTCCTGCGCATTCGTCGAGCTGAAATCGAAAGCGCCGAGATGGACGGTAGTATGGCGCGCATCTGGGTGCGCTATGAAGCCGAACTGGGCGATGGTGAGACGACCCGCACGGCGCGTGAGCTGTGGGCTTACATGCATGATGTGACCGCAAACGATCCCAATTGGATCCTCGATGATGTCGAAGAAGCCAAATAGGCAGTCTTCCACCACAAAGCGCGCATCCGGGGCGTGACAGCCCGCCCGAAAGCATTCCATAAATGGCGCCATGCTTCGCCGTATCCTTCTGTTTGCCAGCGCGCTTGTTCTGGCCTCGTGCCAGTCTGCGCCGCCACCGCCGGCTCCGTCGCCCAAGCCGTCGCCGACCCGGCCTGTGGATGTTGGCCCGTTGCCGCCAGCTGCGATTGAGCGTCCGGCGAGCTTTCGGGAGTTGCCGAACTGGGATGTGGCACCCATCGAATTGCCGCTGAGTGCGTTCAAACGGTCGTGCGTGAAGCTGCAGGACCGGTCGGCCGGGGACTTCATGGCCAATGTCGCCCCCTGGGCCGGATACGTTGCCGAGTGGCTGCCTGCCTGTGATGCGGTGAATGATGCGCAGGATGATGAGAGTGCAAGGCGCATCCTGGAATCCCTGTTTACCCCGGTCGAAATTTCCGATCCGTCCGGCAAGAGCCGCTTCACGGGCTATTTCGAGCCGCTTTACGAGGCGCGCTACACGCCGACGCCGCCCTTTACCGAGCCTGTGCCCGCGCTGCCCGCCGATCTCGTGCCGAATGGCGCAAGTCCAAAACAGCGCCTGCGCAATGGCGCGCTGAGGCCGTATCCTTCCCGCGCTGAAATCACGACGTCGGGCGTCAGCGCGATTGCCTATGCCCACCCGGCCGATGTGTTCTTCCTGCAGATCCAGGGCTCGGGCCGGTTGCAGTTCCCTGACGGGCGTACCGTGCGCGCAGCCTATGCGGCGCATAATGGCCACCCGTTCCGGTCGACAGCCAACTGGCTGATGGAAACCGGCCGGATCACGGCGGGCGAGGCCAGCATGCAGGGCATACGTGCCTGGATGGACCGGGCCGGGCCGGTTGAGACACGTATGGCGATGAACCAGAATCCGCGCTTCGTGTTCTTCCGCGCCCTGCCGGAAGGGGATGCGGCGCTCGGACCGGAAGGGGCGCAAGCCGTGCCGCTGACGCCTTTGTCGTCGATGGCTGTGGATACCGATATCCATCCGCTGGGCGTGCCGATGTATGTGCAGACAACCGCGCCGGGCCTTGGCGGAGACTGGGCAGGCATGCTGGTTGCGCAGGATACGGGCGGCGCGATCAAGGGTGCAGTGCGCGGCGACCTCTATTTCGGCACGGGCCCGGAGGCGGGCGAGCGCGCCGGCACGATGAATGCGCCGGGCCGGTTGTGGGTGTTCCTGCCCAAAGGCGTGGCAGCGCGAATCCACACGTCTGACATGGCAACGCTTGGGTTCCATGCGGGCGCGCCGTAAGAGTGCGGTCATGACGAAACGCCGCCTGTCCCCGGAAGAATCCCGTGCATGGTCGCGCGTGGCCAGCACGATCAAGCCGATCGGCCCGGCAAAAGACAATCTTGAAGAGTTCGAGCGCGCGCTGGAAGCCGGCGAGCCGGTATCGCCAAACCGCGCCCGCAAGTCTTCCGCTGCCGGATTGATCGCTGCGGCGGGCCGGGCCCCCGAGAACCCCAAGGTCACGGCGCGGGCCGCCGACCGAAAAGGCGAGAAACGCGTCAAACGCGGGCGGCTGGAACTTGCCGGAAAGATCGACCTGCACGGCCATACTCAGGCGTCTGCCGAAGCGATGCTGGGAAGTTTCCTGCAGCGCAGCCGGGCTGAGGGTGCACGCTGTGTGTTGGTGATTACAGGTAAAGGGCGCGGGGGCGAGGGGGTTCTGCGTCGGAATTTCCTGGATTGGGTTCAGGGACCGTCGGCCAGTCATCTTGTGTCGGGCTATTCAGAGGCGCATGCGCGTCATGGGGGCTCGGGGGCGTTTTACCTGTTTCTCCGGCGGGCCGGCGTGCCCGGAACTCCTCGGACAGGGCGTTGAGCCTCCGCATGGTTTCCGCTTCTTGCGCTGCCAGCACTTCAGGGCTGAGGGCGTGCATGATCTGTATGGGGCCATAGAGATTGTCCAAAGGACGTTGTTCGAAGGCATCCACGTCAGCGTGCAGATAGTCCCGGTCTTTCGTGATGCGCCGCAGATACTTCACGATGGTCCGGTGACTTTGCAAATTATAGGTCGGCTGGAATTTCCGACGGAACGTGTTGCGGTGGCGGGCTTTGCGTCTTGGCATCGACAGGTCTCCTCCGAGTGGATTCTCGTTTCAGCACTCCAAGCCGGACTGGCGCGAACCATCCGGGTATCTCGTAGCCGTCCCCTCACAGAGCCGTCGGCGCGGCGGGCGCCGTGGCGCTCCGCCTGATGATTTGGAATGGCTACGGAATGGAGCGTTACCGCCCGCCGCGCCGGACAGGAGTTTCGGCGAGCACCCGCATGGGGGCCCATGGTCCCGGGTCTTCGTTACCGGTGCCGCGCGAACGGATCCATCGTGCTTTCACACGCATGGCTCATCCGGGGATTTCTCCCGTGCGACCGGACGAGGCGGATTCCCAACCGAGCTTCCTCGGCTCACCCTGGCCTGACCTGCCTAGGCGCGCATCAGACCGTCGCTCCGACCCGCACCATCCTGACCCTGCAACCCACAACCAGAACGGTACCTGATCCGGCTCCTGTGAGAACAGATGCTTAGTATGGGGCGGGGAGTTCTCAGACGGATTGGAGACCAAACCCTCACCCCGAAGATACCTGCGCAGGCAGGTATCCATCTCCTGAAGCTGCCTCATGTGCATGGGTAGAAGTCCCGAGATGGACCCCTGCCTACGCAGGGGTCATCGGGGGGGAGGAGTGGTCTCTATCCCACAAACCGTATCCCTGGCGTATGCCGGGGTGTCCTGCTGAAGCCTGCCGGACGAGACTCTGACATGCGCCGGAGAGGCGGGGGAGGGGACGAGCGAAGCGCGCAGCAGCTTCCGCTTCACATGAGTCCAAGCGTGGCATGGAAAGCACATACGCGGCAAGTTTGTGCGAGTGAATGTCAAATGCAGGTTGTTTTGGGGCGTGGCATCCTCTTAAAGACCCGCAACTCATTCTCAATATCAACAGGTATCCCTCATGCCGTTTTCCCGTCTTTCCGTCCTGCTGGCCTCCAGCGCGCTCGTATCCCTGTCATCTTATGCTGACAATGCCACCGCGCCGGGTGAGCAGAACCCGTACCGGATGTTGTCGACGATTGTCGTGACAGGCTCGACGGATGCGGTGGACGAAGTGGCCGGGTCGGTCTCCTTCCTGACGGATGCTGACCTGTCGGCGCAGGCCCAGAGCGATATCCAGCGCGTCTTGCGCGTCGTGCCGGGCGTAAACATCCAGGAAGAGGACGGTTATGGCCTGCGGCCGAATATCGGCCTGCGCGGGTCTGGCTCGGATCGCTCGTCCCGTATCGTGCTGATGGAAGATGGCGTGCCGATCTCGCCGGCGCCCTACGCCTCGCCGTCCGCCTATTATTTCCCGACCACAGCGCGAATGAGCGCCGTGGAAGTGACCAAGGGGCCCGCCGCGATCCTGTATGGTCCGCGCACGACGGGCGGCGCACTGAACCTGTTCTCGACGCCAGTGCCGGAAGAGACGTCCGGATTTGCGCAGGCATTCTTTGGCACCAATGATCGCCAGCGGGTCCATGCCTGGACGGGCGGACGGGCGGAGGTCGGCGCAGGCTGGAAACTGGGCGGCCTGATCGAAGTGTTCACCGACGAGACTGACGGGTTCAAGGAGCTGGACAATGGCGGCCCGACGGGCTTCGACGCTGATGATCTGATGCTGAAAGTCGGGGCCTACAAGGATGACGGCCCGATGCCGCAAAGCGTCGAGCTGAAATACCAGACGCGCGAAGAGACCTCCAACGAGACCTATTTCGGCCTGACGCTGGAAGATTTCGAGGCCAACCCCTATCGCCGCTATGATGCGAGCGCGGATGATGAATTCCGGGGCGAGAACGAGCTGTTCCAGCTGACCTACAAGATTGAATTCTCGCCAACGCTGAACCTGACGACAATTGCCTATCATCACGACTTTGCCCGCAACTGGTACAAGCTGCAGGGCATCAGCGCCGATGGTACAGGCGCGAGCGGCGATACGGGGATTTCCTCCGTGCTGGCCGACCCGGTGACCTATTCGGCCGAGTACAGCCTGGCGACCGGCGCTACCAGCCTCGACGATTCCATCGTCTACCGCGCCAACCGCCGCGCCTATTACAGCGAAGGCCTGCAAACCACGCTCAACTGGCAGACCGCGTTTGGCGGCCTCGACCATGATGTCACTGTTGGTATCCGCGTGCATGAGGACGAGGAAGACCGGTTTCAGGAAGAGGATGCCTATCGTCTTGAAGGTGGACGCCTGATCCTGACCAGCGCGGGCGCGGCGGGCAGCAATGCCAACCGCATCTCCAGCGGTGAAGCGGTTGCCCTGTTCCTGCAGGACCGGGTCAGCATCGGCAAGCTGACCGTGACCGGCGGCGCGCGCTTCGAGGATTATGAGCTGACGCGCGAGGACTATTCAACGGCAGACCCGACCCGTGCGACGGGGCCGACGCGCGTGCGGACCCTGGATGACCAGGTCGTTGTGCCGGGTCTAAGTGCGCTTTACGAACTCAACAAGGATGTGACCTTGCTGGCCGGTGTGCATCGCGGCTTTGCGATTGCCAGCCCCGGCGCAACCGAGGCCGATGCCGAAGAGAGCGTGAACTGGGAAGCCGGCGGACGCTTCTCGAAAGAGGGCGTCGATGTCGAGGCGATTGCCTTCTTCAATGACTATTCAAACCTGCTCGGCACCTGCACCGCCTCGTCCGGTGGCAATTGCACGATCGGCGACCAGTTCGATGGCGGCGATGTGGACGTGATGGGTCTTGAGCTGACGGCGAGCTGGGATGCGGCGGCGCTGTTCGACACCTCGCTCTCACTGCCGGTCGGCCTCGTCTATACGTGGACAGATGCCGAATTTCAGTCTGGCTTCGAGAGCAGCTATGAGCCGTGGGGCGATGTCGAGGCGGGCGACGAGCTGCCTTATGTCTCGGACCAGCAGATCACCCTGATGGCGGGCATCGAAGCCAGCCGCTGGGGCATGGATTTCTCCGCCAATCACGTCTCCGAAGCGCGTGCGCGGGCGGGGCAGGGCGCCATTCCGGCAGGCGAGCGGATCGATGCACGCTGGCTGGTCGATGCGGCGGCCTGGGTCGACCTGACCGAGACGCTGCGCCTGCGCGTGAAAGCGGAAAACCTGTTCGACGAGACCTATGTCGCCTCCATCGATCCGGCCGGCCTGCGCCCCGGCAAGCCGCAGGAGATTCTGGTCGGGCTTGAGGTGAGATTCTAAGCACCGGCGCTTTTGCGCCAAACCTCACCTGAGGGCCTTTCATTTCGGGGGAAAATGAGCCATAAGCCGCCCCTTGTGGTGGGATATCGGGTCCTGACCCGGCTGGACGACATCCCGGCCGTGGCCTGAGGCCTCAGATACTCACCCAAAACCCCCGCCAATTCAGGCGCTTAGACGAAACCCGCCGCAAGGCGATTGCAAGAAAGATACACGATGTCGATTACCGCTGAGAAGAAGCAGGAACTGATCGAAAAATTCGCCACAAAGCCTGGCGATACCGGTTCCCCAGAAGTGCAGGTCGCGATCCTGACCGAACGGATCAACAACCTGACCGACCACTTCAAGACGAACAAGAAAGACAACCACTCCCGCCGGGGCCTGCTGGCCATGGTCGCAACCCGCCGGAAGCTGCTTGACTACACCAAGCGCAAGGATGAGGCGCGCTACGCCAAACTCATCGAAGCCCTCGGCATTCGCCGCTAGGCACAAAATCAAGCCCGCCGGGCAATAGGGCCGCGGCGGGCTTTTCGTATGTGAAAAAGAAAGACATTTTGATGTTTGACAAGAAATCTGTGTCGCTGGAATGGGCCGGCCGCACGCTGACGATCGAAACGGGCCAGGTGGCCCGCCAAGCCGATGGCGCCGTCATGGTGACCTATGGCGATACAAAAGTGCTCGCGACCGCATGTTTTGCGAAAAGCGCGAAGCCGGGCCAGGACTTCTTCCCCCTGACCGTCAACTACATGGAAAAATACTACGCATCGGGCCGCATCCCAGGTGGCTTCTTCAAGCGTGAAGGCCGCCCGACCGAGAAAGAGACGCTGACGTCTCGCCTGATCGACCGCCCGATCCGCCCGCTTTTCGTCAAAGGCTTCAAGAACGAAGTCCAGGTCGTGCTGACCGCGATGTCCTATGATCTCGAAAACGATCCGGACGTGATCGGCATGATCGGTGCCTCTGCGGCGCTTGTCCTGTCCGGCGCGCCCTTCATGGGCCCGATCGGCGCAGCGCGCGTGGGCTACAAGGATGGTGAGTACATCATCAACCCGACGATCGAAGAACTCGAAGAGTCCGAACTGGACCTCGTCATGGCCGGCACCGCCGACGCCGTGATGATGGTGGAATCGGAAGCTTATGAACTGTCCGAAGAAGTCATGCTCGGCGCTGTCATGGCGGGTCATGAATCGATCCAGCCTGTGATCGATGCGATCATCGACCTGGCCGAACAGGCCGCCAAGGAACCGTTCGACTTCGAAGCCGAAGATCACTCGGCCGAACTGGAAAAAATCCAGAAACTGGTCGGCGCAGATCTTTCCGCCGCCTACTCGATGACCGAGAAGCTGGAGCGTCAGGCCGCTGTGGGCGAAGCCCGCGAAAAGGCCAAGGCTGCGCTCGTCGGCACCGAAGAAGAGCCGGGCGAAATGTCTGGCGAGACGTTCAAGTCTGCCTTCAAGGAAGCCGAAGCAAGCGTTGTTCGCGGCGACATCCTGAAAACCGGCAAGCGCATCGATGGCCGTTCGCTGGATCAGGTTCGCCCGATCGAGGCAATTGCCAGCTTCCTGCCGCGCACGCATGGTTCCTCGCTGTTCACCCGTGGTGAAACGCAGGCGATCTGTGTGGCCACGCTCGGCACCAGCGATGATGAGCAGTTCATCGACGGCCTTGATGGCACGTCGAAGTCCAAATTCATGCTGCACTACAACTTCCCGCCATATTCGGTGGGCGAGACCGGTCGCATGGGCGGTACCAACCGCCGCGAGACCGGCCACGGCAAGCTCGCCTGGCGCGCGCTGCAGGCTGTCCTGCCAAAGCATGAAGAGTTTCCGTACACGATCCGCCTCGTCTCCGAGATCACCGAGTCCAACGGCTCGTCCTCGATGGCAACGGTTTGCGGTTGTTCCCTCGCCATGATGGATGCCGGTGTGCCGGTGACCCGTCCTGTGTCGGGCATCGCAATGGGCCTGATCAAGGAAGCTGACGGCGTGGCGGTTCTCTCCGACATTCTCGGCGACGAAGATCATCTCGGCGACATGGATTTCAAAGTGGCCGGTACCGAAAAAGGCCTGACGTCCCTGCAAATGGACATCAAGATCGCCGGTATCACCAAGGAAATCATGCACACGGCTCTGGAGCAGGCCAAGGGTGGGCGCATGCACATCCTGGGTGAGATGGGCAAAGCGCTGGATACGTCCCGCGACAGCCTGTCGGAAAACGCTCCACAGATGGAAATCGTCAAAGTGCCAACCGACAAGATCCGTGACGTGATCGGGTCTGGCGGCAAGGTCATCCGCGGCATCGTGGAAGAGTCCGGCGCCAAGGTGAACATTGATGATGATGGTACGGTGCAGGTCTCTGCGCTGGACAAGGAATCCATCAACAAGGCGCTGAAGATGATCAAGGAGATCGTCGCAGAGCCGGAAATCGGCGAGATCTACGAAGGCAAGGTCGTTGGCCTGAAAGACTTCGGTATCTTCGTGAACTTCTTTGGTCCGAAGGACGGCCTTGTGCACGTGTCGCAAATGGCGAACGAGCGCGTGAACCATCCGAAAGACCTCGTCAAAGAAGGCGACACGGTCTGGGTCAAGCTGATGGGCTTCGATGATCGCGGCAAAGTGCGCCTGTCCATGAAAGTGGTCGACCAGACCACGGGCAAGGAACTTGCCAAGGATGAGGGCGGCGAAGAGGAATAGGATTTCCTTTTCCTGCAACAGGATACGAAAGGCCGCTCTCCGGAGCGGCCTTTTTTATTTTTGATCGTACTTGGATGTTCTGCGCAGGCCTTTCCAGAACAACAGTCCGATCATCCAGAATTCGCCAACTGTTGGTGGAATCGTGAGTAATCCGATCCAAGCGCCTGCGTGCGGTGCGAGCACTGCGATAAACACGCTCGCGACATAGCCAATTCCGCCAAGGATAAGTATCCAGCCGAGCGGGCGAGGGCCGAAGCGCTCCTTCAGGACGATCCAACCCATTGGGATTAACCAGAGCCCAAAGAAGATGGCGCCTGCGGCCCAGAAGTGGTGACTGGTGAGAACAAACAGATGGCTGATTGCCGGATCGGCGCTGCTGTGTCCCAAGGCTGTGTCGAGCGCCGCGCGCAACATCACCGAGCTGGCGAGCGTCGCGATCGCATTGACCATGCCGAAGAGTGCCACAACGCTCGCGGCATGCCGGTCGATGTGACTGAACAGTTTGGCGAACCATACCGCCGTCAACGCCTGGAAGATGGCGGACCCAAGCTCCAGCGCGATCCCGATGCGGGCAAGGCCTTGCTGCCCGGTCAGATTGGCGAGCGTTTGAACAGGATCATCTTCCGCAAAAAGCTGAGGTCGAACCGCCATGAAAACGGCGCCGCCGGTCAAACCGAGGCCCAAGTAAAACAGGCCAGTGAGGCATGCATCGCGTCGAAGGGAGGGGGGCAAGGCGGACATACTTGTTTAAACCTTACAATGTAAGTCTACGCCATGTGCTACCATGCAGTGCAAGAGTCTTGCAAGTGCCATCGCCACAAAGGCAAATGGATCCCGAAAGGAGACATGGCTGGCAATGAGTACACGGAAGCCTTTGACGCACACGCGCGTGCTTGATGCCGCGATGACATTGGTTGATCGCGAAGGCCTGCAAAGTCTGAGCATGCGGCGCCTCGGCAAAGAGTTGGGCGTCGAAGCGATGTCCCTGTATCACCATCTTCCAGGCAAGGAAGGCCTGCTTGATGGACTCGCCGAGGCGCTGGCAAATGAGATCACGTCCGCCGTTGATGAGCGTCCGGCATCATGCATGGCGGACTGGAAATCGGACCTGCGCAGCAGATGTCTGGCCGCTCGCACGGTGGTGATGCGTCACCCATGGACGCCTGCGCTTTTTGCGGCGCGGCAGTCCATACCACCGTCCATGTACCTCTATGTGGATCAGGTGATTGCATTGTTTGTGGACAATGGCTTCAGCTATCAAACGGCCCATCGTGCATTGCACGCGCTCGGAAGTCTGTTGTTTGGCTTTGCGCAGGAATTGTTCAGTCCGCCGGTGTCGGGTGGAAACCTGGACACACAAAAGACGCAGGCGGAGTTTGAGGAGATGGCAGAAAATCTGCCCTACCTCTCGGCCATGGTAGCGTCCGAGATGCATCAATCCGACGAGCCGGCTATGGGGTGGTGCGACAGCCAGACAGAGTTCGAATTCACCCTTGATCTGTTGCTGGGTGGACTTGAGCGACTCCGTAACTAGGGTCGCACAAACTACCCATCTTCCGTCAGCGCCTTGCGTACAGCCGCAATTGTTCGCGCGACATCCCCCTCATTCGTCCGCCAGCTGACGACGCTAACGCGCATAACGCGTTGACCCTGCCATGTCGTGCCGGAGAAAAAAGCTTTACCTTTTTCGTTCACCCGGCGAATGATCTCGTCGGTGAACGCATCATTCTCTTCCGCACTCGCGCCTTCGTGTTCAAACCGCACAAGACCCTGATTGAGTATCGGGTCATTCAGGGCGCGAGCGTTCGGCAGGGCGCCGATCCCATTCACAATTTCGGCGCAATACGCACATGAGCGGTCAACAAGGTCGGCGACGCCCTGACGGCCAAGTTCCTGAAGTGCGGCGTAAACAGGCACGGAGCGTGCCCGGCGGGAGAGTTCGAGGTTCCAATCCGTTGGATCACGCACGTCCTGACTGGGGGAGAGATAAGCCGCACTGAGTGACAGGGCGGCGCGGTGCGCCTCAGAATCGCGGACAATGGCAAAGCCGCAATCATAAGGTACGTTCAGCCACTTGTGACCGTCGGTTGCCCAGCTGTCAGCGAAGTCGATGCCGTCTGTGAGGTGTTTGAGGCGGTCGCTCGTGCGGGCGAACAGGCCGAACGCGCCGTCGACATGCACCCATGCGCCAGCGGCCTGGGCCATCGGAATCAATGTACGGAAATCATCGAATGTGCCGACATTCAGGTCTGCCGCGTTCAGGCATACAATTTTTGGCCCCTCCCATTCGGCAAGATGGCGGGCAAGGTCATCTGCGCGCATGTCGCCCATGGGGTTGATGGCGACATCTGTCATGGATGCCTGTCCAAGACCGAGGTGGCGAATAGCGCTGTCGAGGGAGCGGTGCCTGTTTTCACTGGTTAGGATGCGGATACGCGGTGCGCCGAACAAGCCGTCGTTTTCTGCATTCCACCCGGCCTTTTGCAACACGCCATGCCGTGCCGCTGCCAGCGCGGTGACGTGCGCCATCTGGCACCCGGTGGTGAACGCGAAGGAGGATGTCTGCGGCAGGTCGAACAGTTGCTTTAGCCACTCACCAGCAATCTCTTCAATCATGCTTGCAGCGGGTGCAACGGTGAACATACCCGCATTCTGGTCCCAGGCCGACACCAGCCAGTCGGCAGCAAGTGCCGAAGGAAGTGATCCTGCCATCACCCAACCAAAGAATCGTCCCCCGGCATTGGCATGCAGGCCGGGCTCGGCGTGCGTGGCAAGGTCGTCGATAATGGCGGCGGCGTCTCGCCCGGTTTCCGGTAGCGGGCCAGACAGGGCGGCGCGAAGGTCGCGCGCGGTGGCCGTGGCGCCTACGGGCCGGTCAGGCAGGCTGTCCAGCCAGCGGCGGGCATGGAATGTGGCGCGGTCGAGTGGATCAGTCATGGCGAATTTCCCCAGCGTGCATCTAACGGGACTGTGCGTGGCAAAGGAAGTGCGGCGGCGGCCTTTTTTCGTTGAAGCCAGCCGGGGTTTGCCGTTACACCCAGAGCCATGATGACAAAGCGCAAGCAATTCCTCGTCGCCATGTCCGGTGGCTCCGGATCTGGCAAGTCAACGCTGGCCGAAGCCCTGCTGGAACATTTGCCTGAGGGGCAGGCGGTCCTGTTTGGTGAGGATGCGTATTACTATCCGATGAGCCATTATGGCGAGCCCGGGAACAAGGAAGAATGGACGGCACTTGTTGCGGGCATCAACTATGATGCACCTCGCTCGAAAGAAGCCGACCGGCTGGTCAAGGATTTGCGCGCGCTGAAAGCCGGCGAGACGATCCAGCAGCCAATCTATGATTATGAGCGCCATGACCGCAGCGAGAAGACACGCGAGATCAAGTCTGCGCCGATCCTGATCCTGGAGGGCATCCACGCGCTGTCTTTCCCGAAAATCAGTTCCCTGATTGATCTGTCGGTCTATGTGGACACGCCAGACGACCTGCGCCTCGCACGGCGTATTCGCCGCGATGTGACCGAGCGCGGTCGCTCGCTGGAAAGTGTGCTTCAGCAATATCTCGGCACGGTCCGCGCGGCCCACTACCAGTGGACCTATCCGGCCAAATTCGAGGCCGATCTCGTGATTGCCGATGAAGGCCTGCCGGCCTATGGCAATGTGCGCCCGACCGAAGAAGCCATCGAGCGCATGATCGCTCCGGTGCTGGCGCGTCTGCAGAATTGTGGCGCGATCTGACCCGTTCCCGGCGCGGGACCAGTCTGGTATGACCAGCCTTTATTGGAACAGGAGACCGTCATGACCCATCGGCTTTCATTTCTTGTTGCAGGGCTGGCGGCGCCATTTGTCCTGTCTGCCTGTATCTATGTTGATGAAGGCTCCGAACCTGTCCGCAAAGTGGTGGTCGAGCGCGAAGTCATTGTTGAAACGGGTCCGGCACAGGATGATCGGTTGAACGCAACGCTCTGGGCGCAGCAGGCGGTAGAGTACAAGGCCACGACTGACAGTATATATGCGCTGGCGGCGATGAGATTGGACGAGGCGCTGGCTGATCCGGACTGGACCGCTGCGCCAGACCTGCAAGGCGGGGCCTATCAGGATTTGCCGCCCGCGATCATTCTCGACGCTGACGAGACCGTGCTCGACAACACGCCCTATGCGGCGGCGGATGTGCTGGTGGGTGAGCCCTTCAGCCCCGACCGCTGGAACGCCTGGGCAAGCGCTGGGGTGGCCAAGGCGGTGCCGGGCGCGGTGGACTTCACCCGCGCGGCTGCGGCCAAAGGCGTGAAAGTATTCTACGTCACCAATCGCGATGCAGTGACAGAAGAGGGGACCGCGCAGAATCTCCGCGCACTTGGTTTTCCAATAGGCGGCAATGTTGACACATTGCTGACCAAGGGCGAACAGGACGATTGGGGCTCGGCCAAGGCAACGCGCTGGGCCGTGGTGGCAAAGGATTATCGGATCCTGCTCATGCTGGGCGACAATCTGGGCGACTTCACCGATTCCTATAAAGGCAGCCCGGCAGAACGGCAGGCCGTATATGAGGCGAATGCGGACAAGTGGGGCCGGGAATGGATCGCCCTGCCGAATCCGGGTTATGGCAGCTGGGAAAGCGCGCCATTCGGTCATGATTACAGTCTGCCTGAAGACCAGCGGTTGCAGATGAAACGCGACCAGCTGCAGCCATGGCCTGAACGGCCGTAACACTTCTGTTCATGTTGGCGCGGATATGGTGCGCAAGACATGATCCTGCGCACTCTTTTCGTCGGCCTTGCGGCGCTTGCCGCTGGCCTGCCCGCATTTGCCTGTGACCTTGCCCTCACGGGGCGGGGCGTCGCAGTGGCCGATTATGTCGAGCAGGTGCGGCCCTGCTTCGGGAATCTGCCGGAGGGCTATGCCTTCGACGCACGCATGGAAGGCGAGTTCCTGAAGCTGACCAATATCGCCCGCAAGGAGGCGGGATTGCCGCCGCTGGTCAATCGCGCGGCGCTACGCAATACGGCGCGCTTTCACAGTCTCGACATGGCGTATAATGATTTCTTCGGCCATGTCGGACCGGACGGACGCGAACCGCAGGACCGCATCGCGGCCTTCGACCGGCGGGCAATCATTCAGTATTCAGCTGAAAATGTTGCCATGATCGAGATTGTTCGGGGGCGCTGGAATCTGGAACGGCAGGCCGTGAAACGTCTGCACCAGAACCTCATGGACAGCCGCGGCCATCGCGCAAACATTCTCAGCGAACAGGCCACGCATGTGTCGATGGGTGTGGTGCGGACAGAGACGGGTGTCTGGGTGACGCAGAACTTCCTGAACCTGTCGGGCAGCCTTGCGCGGGACGTGCCCGTGCGGATGCGTACCGGGGACCGGTTGCGGCAGATGCCGGTGCTCAACGGCTGGAAGTTCCGCGAGTTCGCGGCCGAATTGCCAAGCGGCGACGTGGTGCCAATGGGGCAGGGTATTCCGGCGGGTATATCGGGCGATATCCACATTGCCGCCGAAGGCCGCAAACCGGGAGAGAAGCCGCGCAGCTATTACACAATCCACCTGCCCGGTCCCGCTGTAACCGTGGGCGGCTAGAACATACCGAATTCTGTAGGGTTGAATTATCGTTCTATTTCTGGATTCATATCCGGAGGCAGGAGGGTTAACCATGGTTGATGTGTTTGTGAAAAAGGAATTCTCGTCGGATGTGGATACCGGCGATATGCAAACGGAGAAAAAGCAAGTCGTCCGCGATTACATCGCGAAAGGGCAGACATGTGACTGTCCACCGCATGATTTTGAGGAACTTCCAAAAAAAGGGGCTATTGCCCACGAACTCCGGGAGGGGCTCTTCCTCCATCAGTTCGAGGCATCTAAATCGAAGCATCGCCGAAATGGCAGGAAGCTCGTGCAAACCAGCTTTATCTGTAAGCCCGGACAGCCACGAAAACGCATAGATGTGATTGACCACAGCAAGTAGTTGCATGAACCTCACGTCCGAGTATTTCGCAAGTCTGTTCCGGGATCTGACCAATCGCATCTACACATTTTCTGCGATCGTTTTTGTAGCGGAACTGTCAGGAAACCATTCCACGCCCGTATCCATATTCGATTTGGAAGTGGAGGGACTAACGCTTGGGATTATTCAGGCGGGGGCATTTCTTGCAATCGCCCAAGCTGTTTTCAGCTTGATATTTGCGCTGTTCGTAATGGACAAGGCGGGGATGGAGAAGGCCTTTCAAGAGGCGACGTCATCTCAAGATGGTGAGGGTCTTTTCAAAAACCCGGTCTATGCGCGCCTCAGGGAAAGTGTGCAGCGCAAGGCGGCATCCGCAAAGTTGCTGTACAATATTTTCCACCTGCTCCTTCCCATGTGTGTAGGTATTCTTGCTATGCTGTGGAGCTTTCCGGATCTATGCAAGATTGTAGAAAGCTTTCCAGGCGCAGAATTCCGTTTGTGCGAAGATTAAACCGGTCCGGGATTCACAAAACTCCCAAATCGTGATTCTCTTCGATAGACATCGGAGTGATTCGAATGCCTGCCAAAACCGCAAGCCGCCGAACAGTTGTCTTTACCGAGAGCGACGGACGCAAAATTGAAGCTGTCCGATACACCAACCCTGACGGAAGCGCTGGGGGATGGGTGGCTCCTGATTTTCAGGCCGTGAACGTTACACTGGGCCCAGACGTCATCGTGTATCCGGGCGTTTCGATTTCCAGCGGTGCCATCATCACCGGAAAATGCATGATCGTTCCACACTGAGCTGGCGTTCGCTCGCTAGAACACGCGCATGATCTCATCCAGTGGCTTTTTCACCAGAGCGTGTTTGGGCACCATGGCATCGTCGGCTGGATAGCCCGCAACCAGGATCAGGAAGGGTTTTTCCGTTTCCGGACGATCACAGATCCGGTTCAGGAACTTCATCGGGTTGGGCGTGTGGACAAGGGTGGCGAGGCCGGCCTGATGACAGGCGGTCATCAGCATACCCGTGGCGATGCCGACGCTTTCGTTGATGTAGTAGTTCTTGCGGGTTTCTCCCGCTTGCACGCCGCCGCGGCGCTGGGCGAAGATACAGATCAGCCAGGGGGCGATTTCCATATAGGGCTTGTCGGCATCGGTGCCGATCGGCGCGAGCGCGTCGAGCCAGTCTTCCCCGGCGCGCCCTGAATAGAACTCACGCTCTTCAGCTTCGGCAGCCTGACGAATTTCGCGCTTTTTCTCCGCGCTGTTCACACAGGCAAAGAACCAGGGCTGGTGATTGGCGCCGGATGGGGCCGACCCGGCGGCGGCGACACAGGCCTCAATGATTTCGCGTGGGACGGGCTTGTCGGAGAAGGCGCGGACGGAACGGCGCGTCGCCAGAGAGTCGTGAAAGGCGCGGGCGCGGATTCGCATCTCGTCTTCGGGATAAGACGGGAACCCGCTGAGCGGGACATGGGTCTCGATACTGGTTTTCATGATGCCCGTGTTAGCAGGATGACGGGCGGACGCAATTCACATCAGCGGGACCGGCGGGCGGCATCAGCGCCGCGCCTTTCGGCCCGCTTCATCCATTTTGAGAGCGTCGCCTCCTTGGCCGTCTTCGCCGGTCCGACCTGCAGGATGCGTGCGGGATGTATGCCGACAAATTTCATGACGGGCTTCTGCACCTGTAACTTGGCGGCGCGACCATTCGATAGCCGGTCAAACCAGACTGGCGCGTCGGACGTCATCAGCACATCGCCCCGTCGTCCGGCCAACAGGCGATCCCAGAAGGGGTCCTTCTCGTGATATTTCATGGCGAAGCCCGGCAGGAAACTACGGTCGATCACGCCTTTCATCTTGGCGGGCATCCCGCCCCACCATTGCGGGTAGGCCCAACAGACATGATTGGCCCAGAGCAGGTTCTCCCGCCACGCTTCAAGGCATGGCTCAAGGGTCTTGCGGGCATGATAGCCTTCGGTGAGATCCGGGTCGAAGGTCATGTCTGACAAATTCATGCGCCGGATTTCGGCGCCGTTTGCCTCTGCGCCGCGCTGGTAGGAGTCAGCCAAGCCGTGGCTGAGCGATGTAGCGCGTGGATGGCCGACCCAGAGAAAGATGCGTGCTGGTATGAGATCCCCCCAGAACACGATTGAACAAAATATTTATTGTTCAATACGGATCTGATGGCAACCCCCAAACGGTGAAGGGTGCAATTTGCCAATATGGGGTTCGCCCTGCGTGTCAGCCCCGTTTCAGACGGGCAACGGCATCGGAGACGGGTGTATCACCATTGGTGAGTTCGATGATCTCATTGGTGATTTCCGACACGCCGATCAGTTCCGCAAGTGTCGCGGCGACATTGCCGCGCGCGACTTCGCCATAGGTGATCGCGCGGCCCGCCATCACTTTGCCATCGCCGTCATCATCTTTCAGCGTGCCAGGGCGCAGGATGACATAGTCGATGCCGCTGGTGGCGAGGGCCGCATCGGCGCGGCGCTTCATGGCCATGTAGTGTTCGAAGCCGTCGCTCGTGTCGCGGTCGCGGCCGGCATCCATGATGACTGAGACGAGATAGATGCGGTTTATGCCGGTGGCGCGCGCGGCCTTGATCAGTTTTTCCGGGCCCTCGCCATCAATAGCGGTCGTTTTGTCCCGGCCGCTGCCGGCGGCGCCTGCGGAAAAGACGGCCGTTTCGCAGCCCTTCATGGCGCCGGCGAGATCGTCTGCGGTCATGTCGATGATATTGCCGAGGATGGGTTCGACGCCCAACTTGCGCAGATCGTCTGCCTGTTCAGGTTTGCGGTGCAGGCCTTTGACCGTGTGGCCGGCCTCGACGAGTTTAGGGCTCAGGCGGCTGCCGACGCCGCCAGTGGCGCCGATGAGGAAGATGTTGGACATGGGGAACTCCCGCTGGTGTGTGGATCTGTTCCATCAACAGACCAGGCCAGCAGGAGTTCCGATTTGAAGGCATCCGTCAGCGATTGTCCATTTCAGAACGCACGAGCTGGAGGCCTCGGCGGGTGATGCGGTATGGCGATCCGCCGCGTGAGGCGATGGCTCGTCTGTGTTTCAGTTTTCGGAACAAAAGCGGGTCCATTCCGGCATAGCGCCAGCCATCCCGTGTGAAGCAATTTATTTCCGAAGGCTTGCGCTGTTCGTCGCGAATGATTTCGATATGCCCGCCTTGGGCAAGCAGGTGGAGAATGCGCTGTTCCGCGCGTGAGATATCCATTTTCTTGGGAGTCCGGTTTGCGCGTTAAGCGCACAAAAACGTCACCGGCGCGCAGTGGCACCGGGGCTATCGTTCTTGTCGGCCTGCCTTGCGCTGACGATCAGCGCCGAGACGGCAGGCCCCTTACCGGGACTCGGATATGGAATGTGTCATCATAACTCCGTTGCGACGCCAAGATGGTCTTACGGTCTCAACGGGTCAAGATCGGAAAAAGAAATCAGTCTTCCGGCAAATCCGGGACGCCGACGACGTGGAAGCCGGCGTCGACATGGTGGACTTCGCCGGCGACCGAGTGGCCGAGCTCTGACAGCAGGTAGAGCGCTGCGCCCGCGACGCCTTCCATGCGCGTGTCTTCCTTCAGCAGCGACCAGTCGCGGCCGGTGCCCATCAGGCTCTTGCCGCCGCGAATGCCGGCGAGCGACAGCGTGCGCATGGCGCCAGCGGAGATCGCGTTGACGCGGATGCCCTGCGGGCCGAGGTCACGCGCGGCATAGCGGGTTGCAGCTTCTAGCGCGGCCTTGGCGACGCCCATCACATTGTAGGAGGGTACGGTGCGCTCGGCGCCGAGATAGGTCATGCAGATCATCGCGCCGCCATCCGGCATGATCTCGCTGGCGCGGCGGGCACAGTCGATGAAGCTGTAGACGGAAATGTCCATCGCGCGGCGGAAGCCTTCGCGGGTCGTGTTGGCGACCATGGAGCCCTGCAGCTCGTCCTTGCCGGCAAAGGCGATGGAGTGGACGAGGAAATCGATCTTGCCCCATTTGTCCTTGATGGCGTCGAACGCGGCATCCATCGATGCATCATCGGTGACGTCAGCCGGGATCATCGTGTCCATGCCGATGGATTCGACCAGCGGGCGCACGCGGCGCTCCAAACTGTCGCCCTGATAGGTGAACGCGATCTCGGCGCCCTGGGCGGCCAGCTGACGGGCAATGCCCCAGGCGATGGAGTTCTGGTTGGCGACGCCCATCACGATGCCGCGCTTGCCTTTCATCAGGTCGCCTGCCGGCGGGGTCCAGTCATCAGCCATCGCGGCGTCTCCCTTCTTCAAATATCATTGTGTCATCAGGGCTAGGCAGCCCGCTTGCCCACGTCAAGCAGGCGCAGCGCTAGAGGACGTTCTTCAGGCCGACCTTCATGTCGAGGGCCGTGTAGACATGCTCGTCGTCAACATAGACGCGGCCATCGGCGATGCCGAGATTGAGCTTGCCGCGGCGCACGCGCTTTATGTCGATGACATAGCGGACGAGCTTCTTGTCGGGCGTGATCTCGCCGGTGAATTTCACTTCGCCGACGCCGAGCGCGCGGCCCTTGCCGGGGCTGCCGGACCAGCCGAGCCAGTAGCCGACGGCCTGCCACATGGCATCAAGGCCAAGACAGCCGGGCATGACCGGGTCACCGGGGAAGTGACATTCGAAGAACCAGAGGTCTGGCGTGATGTCGAGTTCGCCGACCACGCTGCCCTTGCCGAACTGGCCGCCATCCATCGTGATCTCTGTGATCCGGTCCATCATCAGCATCGGCGGGATCGGCAATTGCGCATTGCCCGGGCCAAAATAGCCGCCCGCACCTGACTTCAGCAGGTCTTCTTTCGAATAGGAGGATTGGGGCGTGTGGTAATCGTGCGGTCCGGACATGGCGGTTCCCTTGTTCAATCAGCGCAAGAGGCTTTACGAGCCTGTGCCGCGCGGCTTGTCAACAGGGAGAGGGTGTCCAGACTGCCCTTGCTTACAGGGTGGCTTCGCTAGTCGTTACGCCCCAGAGGGCAGCTGCCGGGACGAAGCCTTTATAGTTTCCGGCTTCGATGCGGCACCAATTGTCCGCGCATTTGCCAAGCTCCACCAAGACGGTCGCCTCTATGCGGGCGATCTCTTCGCTCTCCGGATCCGGCGCGTGATGCATGATCGTGTCGGTCTGCACCATGGCCTTGGCTTCTGGTTCCAGCATGCGGGCATGGACCCATACTTCTGAGCCGGACGGATCCCGTACACGGCGCCAGTTCTGGCTCTCCTTGATGATCAGCAGGGGCAAGCCCTGACGTTCGTAGCGCCAGAGGATTGGATGATCGCGGCTGGGGCCCGCCCGACCATTCACGGCATTGTATTTCAGGGTTTCGAAGCGCGGGACTTCCTTTCCGGAAAATTTGCTCACGCGCACATAGGTGGGACCCTCAGCCAGAGCCGAAGCGCAAGCAAAGACGAGCCCGGTTGAAATAATGGCTGCCCACTTCATGTGCAGTCTTTTCCCATGTCTGCGAGGGGATAGAATTCCATAGCCGAATGAATCTTGTGTAAAATATGAAGCGTTGGCGTGGTCTAATCCCTCTGCTAAGGCCCGAATGAGAATATTTGCAAAAAGAGTTCCTATGTCCGCGAAGAAGTTGAAAGTCGTTGTCACCCGCAAACTCCCGGCGCCGGTCGAATTGCGCCTCAAGGAATTGTTCGATGCGAGACTGAACAATGATGATCACCCCTTCACACAGGAGGAACTTGTCGAGGCGATGCAGACCGCCGACGTGCTGGTACCTACGGTGACTGACAAATTGGATGGCCGGATCATGGCCCGGGCAGGGGACCAGTTGCGCCTGATTGCCCAGTTCGGCGCGGGTGTGGACAATATCGACGTGCAGAGCGCCGTGCAGCGCGGCATCACCGTGACCAACACGCCCGGCGTGCTTACCGATGATACGGCCGATGTCGCCATGGCACTGATCCTGTCAGTGCCGCGCCGCCTGTTCGAAGGTGCGCAGATCATGAATACGGGCGGCTTTGACGGCTGGACGCCGACCTGGATGATGGGCCGCCGACTCGCCGGCAAGCGGCTGGGCATCATCGGCATGGGTCGTATCGGCCAGGCGGTTGCCCGCCGTGCGAAAGCCTTTGGCTTGCAGATCCATTATCATAACCGCAAACCGGTCAGTCCGCGCATCGAGGAATTGCTGGAGGCGACCTATTGGGACAGCCTCGACCAGATGCTCGCGCGCATGGACATCGTCTCGGTAAACTGCCCGCACACGCCCGCAACATTCCACCTGATGAATGCCCGCCGGATCGAGCTGATGAAGCCGGAATCCTATATCGTGAATACGGCCCGCGGCGAGGTGATCGACGAAGCCGCGCTGGCCCGCGCGTTGAAGGCCGGCAAGATTGCCGGGGCGGGGCTCGACGTGTTCGAGCGGGAGCCGACAGTGAATGAAGAATTGTTCGGGCTGCCGAATGTCGTTCTGCTGCCGCATATGGGCTCAGCCACGATCGAGGGCCGTACCGAAATGGGCGAGAAGGTCATCATCAACATCAAGACCTTCGCCGACGGCCACCGCCCACCAGACCGCGTAATCCCCGCAATTCTGTAAAGCGGGCTCAGTCCAGCGCGCCGATATAGGGCAGGCCGCGATATTTGCCGGCATCGTCCATGCCATAGCCGACCAGGTAGCGGCCCGGTGCATCGATGGCGCAATAGTCGACACCGTCTGCGCCGCGTGGGGCCCAGGGCTTTTGGGTCAGGGCGCAGGTGATGACTTCCCGCGCACCCTTGGACAGCAAATGAGTCTTGGCAAAGGCGAGCGTGCGGCCCGTATCGTAGACATCATCCAGAATGATCACGCCCTTGTCCTTTACGGACCGGGCAAGGTCTGCACGCACGACAACGCGGCCCGAGCTTTCGCGCGCGTCGCGATAGGATTCCAGCCAGATCACGTCGAGGGTCGGGTGGATGTCACGCCGGGCGAGCGCCTTCATCAGGTCTGTCGTGAAGGGCGTCGCACCGATCAGAATGGATACGATGGTCCATTCTCCCGTCAGGCGAGGGGCCAGCGTGTCGGCCAGCTTGTCGATCTGGGCCAACAGTTCGTCTTCAGGCACGATTACTTCGATTTTGGGTAGGTCGGTCATTCGGCAGGCGTTTCCGTTTCGGTGGCCAGGAGGTCTTCAGCGGTGGGATCAGGGGCGTCGTCCCGCAGCGGCATATCGGCGAGATCGACGAATTTGAGTTCGATCTCGAAGCTTTCCATCGGCGCCTGTTCGACGACGACCTGAAATGTTCCCGATTCGCCTGCCGCCAGTTGGTCCGGCCGGATGCGGCCATACTTGGTGGCTACCACGGCGCCGATTTCGTCTTTCAGGTCGACGCGCACCGCTGGCGTGTCGACGGTAGAGCGCGAAATGTTGAGGGCCTTGCCCGCCACAGTGACGACCGGGACCGTGTCATTGAAGGTGCGGCTGCGCTGGATATCTTCGAAGTCGAGCCCGAACCGGTTCACATTGAACCCGATCTGCTTGTAGATGCTGCCAGCCTGCGGCCAGAGCTTTACCACTTCGTTGCGGTACATGATGGCCCCAACGCCGAGGGAGAAGAACAGGCCCGCGGTGACCAGCCAGGAGAGCAGGGCGGCCGTACGGCTCTTGCGACGGCGTTGCTCACGGACTTTCTCGCGATAAATCTCGTGGGCCGCGGCCGGTGTGCGCCGGACTGTCTCGTCCAGATGTTTTGGTTCAACAAACCAGGATCCACCACAGGCGGCGCACTTCACAGTGCGGCCGCTTTCACCGATTGTTGAGTCATCGGCGAAATACTGGGTTTCACAATTGGGACAGGTGAGGATCATGTCTTGGTGTTTCCCGCAATTCGCCCCAATAATCCATTCGCCCGCGCACAGGACAGGAGCCTATGACTCTTTCCCGCCACGATCTGTTTGACGATGTTGCCGTACGCCTCGATGGTGTTTCGCTGCGCTATGACACGTCAGAGGATATCCTTAGCGGGATTGATCTGGTCCTGAAACCCGGATCATTCAGCTTTCTGACGGGCGCCTCTGGCGCAGGCAAGACCAGCTTGCTGAAGTTGCTTTATCTGGCCCTGAAACCGTCCCGGGGAGAAGTTTCCCTGTTTGGCCGACCGACGAGCCGTTTGACGCGGGACCAGCTGTCGGCACTGCGTCGCCGGGTTGGTGTTGTCTTCCAGGAGTTTCGCCTGCTGGACCATTTGACCGCATATGAGAATGTTGCATTGCCACTGCGGGTATTGGGCCGAAAAGAGTCGACCTATCGCAGCGATGTCGAAGAATTGCTGGCCTGGGTCGGGCTAGGTGAGCGGATGCATGCGCGCCCAACCACGCTTTCGGGTGGCGAACAGCAGCGCGTGGCCATCGCCCGCGCCGTGGTGACCCAGCCGGACATCCTGATTGCGGATGAGCCGACGGGCAATGTCGACCCGGAGATGGGCTCGCGCCTGATGCGGCTGTTCCTTGAGCTGAACAAGCGCCGGGCTACGACGGTGATTATCGCGACCCACGATCTGGGACTTGTGCGGCAGGTTGAGGCGCCGGTGTTTCGCCTGCAGCACGGCCTGCTGGTACAGGATGTGGAATATGGACCGGCCGCACGACGACGGACGGACATTTCCAAGGCGGTGGAATAGGCATGTCGAAGGAAACTCCCCTCCTGCCGCTTGAGGACGCTCGCGAAATGGCCCTGTTCTTCGTGGTAGGTGCGCTGTGCTTTCTTGCGGCGCTGGCGACGCTGTCAGCGAAGTCGACCTATGGTGCGGCGCGCAGCTGGACGGCAGAAGTCGAAGGCGAGCTGACCGTGTCGCTGCCGGATGCTGACCGGCGCGGCGCAGAAGCCGCGCGAAAGCTGATCGAGTCGACCGATGGAATACGTGAAGCGCGCTTGTTGTCGAAAGCGGAAATTGACGCGCTGCTGGAGCCGAATTTTGGTAGCCGGGGCTTGCCGGAAAGCCTGCCCCTGCCACAGCTGATCGCGGTCACCGCCGAGCCGGATGTGGAGTTCATTGGGCCAACTCTGGAGCGCCGTCTCACCGAGGCGGGATTTGTAAACGCCGTGGACGAGCATGCCGATTGGGCCGGAGATGTTCGACGCATGCTGGCGATTGCCCGGCTGGTGGCGCTGACAGCTGTCGCGCTCTTGGCATCGACGGCGGTCGCCGTGATCGCATTTGCGACACATGCCGCGTTGCTGGCGCGGCGGGATATTGTAGATGTGCTGCATCTGGCGGGCGCGCGGGATCGCTACATTGCCGGCCTGTTCGAGCGACGCTTCTGGTTGCTTGGCATTCGGGCGGGGGCAGTGGGGGCCTTGCTTGCCCTCGGCGCGGCAGCAGCGATGATATTTGCGGTCCATTCCAGCGGGGCGCGAACTGGCCTGCTGCCTGAGCTGAGCCTGGATTTCCTGGACCTGATCATTCTGATCCTGACGCCGCTGATTGCGGGACTTGCTGCGCGCCTTGCAGCACGTGTAACTGTCATCCGTTCTCTGAAGAGTGTCATGTGAGCGGTGAAAAACGACTGAAGAAACGACGTATCGGCGTGGTGCCGGCGATCGGAGTGGCGGTGTTGCTGTTGGCGGCGCTGGACTTTGTGCTGTTTGCGAACCGCGCCGCGAAGGCTGACCATTCACCAGAAGTCACTGGCGATGCGATCGTGGCGCTGACAGGAGGGTCCGGTCTGCGCATTGCTGCGGGCGTGGAACTGGTAACGCGGGGTCGTGGCGCGCGGTTGCTCATTTCAGGCGTGAACCCGGATGTGCCTGTGGAAGATTTGATCACTCTGGCGGGGGGCGCCGCTGATGTGTGGGCGTGCTGCGTGGATATTGGCTATGTTGCAGAATCTACGCGGGGCAATGCCGAGGAAACCGCTGCCTGGGCATATGAGCGCGATTACAAGAAGCTGATCATCGTGACATCTGATTATCACATGCCGCGCAGCCTGATCGTGCTGAAAAAGTCGATGCCCGATATCGAGTTGGTCGCGTGGCCTGTGCGTACGGTGAATGATCCCGCTTCAATTTGGAGCGATCCTGATTCCTTTCGGGGCGTATTCCTCGAATGGGCCAAGTGGCGCGTGACGACCTTCGAATGACCGGTTATCTGGTAGTCCAATGATGATGTTTCGTTCGATCCTGTTCGTAATCTGGATGTACGGCCTGATGGCCGTTCTGGGCCTGCTGGCCCTTCCGGCATTGCTGTTGCCGAAATCGGTGACGTTCTGGGCGATCAGCCTGTATGCGCGTGGCCTAATCTGGGGGCTGAAAGTGTTTTGCGGCATCAGCGTGGAAATACGCGGCCGCCAGAACATGCCGCGTGGCACGGTGCTTTATGCGGGCAAGCACAATTGCATGCTGGACGTTTTCATTCCTTTCCTGGTGATGCCTGCGCCGGCGATCATCCTGAAACAGGAATTGCTGTGGTATCCATTCCTTGGCTGGTACGCGCTGAAGGCGGCGATGATCCCGATTGACCGAGCGGGGAATACGAGAACGCTGAAGAAGATGGTCGCAGCTGCAAGGGAGCGCGCCGACGATGGTCGCCAGATCGTGATCTTCCCGGAAGGGACGCGCACGGTGCCAGGGGCCGAGCCTGCCTATCATGCCGCCGGTATTTCGGCGCTCGCCAAGGGTATTGAGGCGCCCATCCTGCCGGTGGCGACAAATGCTGGCCTGTGTTGGCCGGGTCGGGGAGTGAAGCGCAGCAAGGGGACGATCATCTACGAGATCCTGCCGCCCATTCCGGCGGGCCTGCCACGCAAGGAATTGATGAGCCGGCTGCAATCGGAACTCGAGACCGCATCAGACGCTCTTGTTGCCGAGGGCCGTACCGTGCAGGGTCGCCTCGCCCGCTAACTCGCTTCAGGACACGTCAATGGTCGAGCCCTCCACCTCTCGGAAAAAATCTCGGTTCTGGCTCTATGTGCCATTTGTCCTGCTGCTGATCCTCGTCGGCGCATGGACAGCCTACTGGTTCATTGCGAAAGACCAACTCGACAAGGGCATTGATGAATGGATAGCGGCAGAACGTGCCAATGGCGCTGAGCTTGAATATTCCTCCAAGTCGTTGGGCGGGTTTCCATATCGGTTCGAGCTGGTCGTGAACGATCCGGTCTACCAGCCGGCCGGTGCGCCCCGCTGGGAAGGTGAGCAATTGCGCCTCGTCATGCAGCCCTGGAACTGGCAGCATGTCATCGCCTATTCGCCGGGTCGGAACCTGCTAACGGAGGCAGGCGGGCTTCGCCAGACCGTGACACTGGACAAGACATCCGCCGCCAGCCTTTCCTGGAACAGCGATACGATTGAGCGCATCGGCCTGCAAATGGGAAATGCGACGGCGCTGATCGATGGCGAGACCTATGCGACGACCGGGTTTTCCCTGAACCTGAAACCGCGTGAAGGCGCAGAAGATGATTTGATGATCGCCCTGCAATGGGACCGGCTGACCATCAATGCAGCTCCGCAAGGCGCAGAGTTTCTTGGCGACACGATCGGACCTTCACGTCTGATCGGTGAAGTGCGCAGCTTCTTTCCGGCCTGGATTCGCAGCGGCGGCAATCCGGAACGCTTCCATCGCGCGCTCGTGCAGGAAGATGGCGCAGTCGAAATTGCGCAAGGTCTGCTTGATTGGGGCCCGCTGGATCTCGGCGTAAAGGGCGACATCAAGTTTGATGACGGCCTGGCGCATGGCTCCCTGGGCATGCGGATAGAAAGTGCGGACGAGTTGCGCGACGCGCTGGATGCCTCCGGCCAGTTGGGACAGCAGGAAAATGCCATGCTGACCATGCTGGAAACCTCATCTGCGGATGGTGGCTTCCTGACCTTCACCATCAAGGACAGTGAAGTGAGGATGGGTCTGATTCCGGTCGGCACACTGCCAGAGCCGGGCTATTGACGGCGCCCTCGCGGCGGGTACTGAGCGCGGCCTGCGAGACACTGGCCGCTGCAGACCCCGCATTGGCGAGAGCCTATGACGAACTGGGTATTCCGGAATGGCGGGTGGGCGAGCCCTGCTATGCGGCGCTCTGCCGGCTGATTTCCTATCAACAACTCTCTACCACGGCTGCCGGCAGAATCTGGGAACGCACCCAGGCGATGTTTGGCGAGGTGACGCCGGTGGCTGTTCTGGCTGCGGATCCCGAAGATATTCGGGCGTGTGGCATGTCCCGCCCCAAGGTTCGGCACATGATCTCGATTGCCGAGGCGATGACCACAGGCAGGCTCGACCTTGAGCGTGTTTGCACTTCTGATCTGGATATTGCGCGCAAGGAATTGGTCTCGGTGAAGGGAATCGGCCCGTGGACTGCGGAATTGTTCCTGCTCTATTCGGTCGGCGCGATGGACGCTTTCCCGGTGGGTGATGTTGGCTTGATGGAGGCGCACAAGCTGCTTCTGGAGGTCGAAACCCGTATGGAAATCAAGGAATTCACTGCGCATGCCGAGTGCTGGCGACCCTATCGCGGCGTGGCGGCACATCTGCTCTGGGCATGGATCAACGACCGGCGCGCCATGGCGGCCCAGCCGAGCCCTCAGGCCTGACCGTCTGGACAGCGTTGCAAAACGCCGCAACTGTCATAATCTCATTATGTGAATCACCTAAAGCAGGGGCGAGACGAAAAGGAGCTACGCCTTCAGTCGGTTCAAACAGACATATCTTCTCAGTGTCATGGAGGTGACCCATGGCTGAGATCATTTCGGCCCCCCCGAGTGGCCGGCCCGCTCTCGTATTGAACGCTGATTTTCGGCCGCTCTCTTATTATCCCCTTTCTTTGTGGCCCTGGCAGGAAGTGGTGAAAGCCGTGTTCCTCGACCGTGTCGATATCATCGCCGAGTATGATTATGTCGTCCGCAGCCCGAGCACGGAGTTCCGCCTGCCCAGCGTTATCGCGCTAAGGGATTTTGTTCGGCAGGATCGCCCGCCGGCTTTTACCCGCTTTAATGTCTTCCTGCGTGATGGTTTCGAGTGCGCCTATTGCGGCACGTCGGAGCATCTGACCTTCGACCATGTCATTCCGCGCTCCAAGGGCGGTCGGACAACATGGGAAAACATCGTCGCCGCCTGCAGCCCCTGCAATCTTCGCAAGGGCGGAAAACTGCTCAAGCATACCGACATGCAGCTGATGAGGCGCCCGGCTCGGCCAAACAACTACCAGCTTCAGGAGATTGGCCGAAAATTCCCGCCGAACCACCTGCATGAGACCTGGATGGATTATCTCTATTGGGACATCGAACTGGAAGGCTGACCGAAGGGGTTAGTGCCAGTCATAGGCAAGGCGCGCCTGTTCGATATGGTCGAGCTTTGCGTGCAAAGCTGACCAGTCGTCCGACTCGGCAATGGGCGCCCAGACCGCCTCGACTTCATCGATCACCAGGCTGACCGGGGCAGGGGCCTGGAAGTAGGCGTGCTGAAGGCGTTCGGGCCGGACCGGGCTACGAGCGACCAGCGCGTCCCGCACAGGCGAAAACCGGTCTTCCTTATAGAGCGCAGCTTGGGGTGAGGAGCTGGCCCGCGAGGTGCTTTCATGCCCGCCAAACCAGTCAAAGAAGGTTTGCGGCCAGCTCGCACCTGTCTCGGTCATCCAGGCATAGAACGCCTGCAGGAACTCCGTATCGGCATCAGGATCACCTAATGGTGCAATGCCGAGCATGGCATGAGTGTGAGAAACGAAGCTTTCCTGATAGGCGCGTTCATAAGGCTTGAGACCAGTGGCGAGGTCTTCCGCCCCGGCGAGGGGCAAGAGGGCGGAGGCGAGTTGTTGGAGTGCCCATCCACCCTGCAGGGGTTGGCGCCCGAAACGGTACAGACCCTGCTGGTCGAAATAGGCGGCGGTGAAGTTCGGATCGGAAATCGGCAGGAACCGCCAAGGACCAAAATCGAATGTCTCGCCCGTAATATTGAAATTGTCCGTGTTCATCACGCCATGCACGAAACCAGCGGTCATCCATTGCCCGATCATGTGACCGGTCGCGGACGCTATGGCCGAGAGCATGTTTACCGTCTTGCGACTGACATCCTCATCCTTCGCCAGAGGATGGAAGTTCGTCACCACATAGTCGACGAGCCGGGCCAGATCATCTGGCTGTTCGAGATAGGCAAGGCGCTGGAAGCTGCCGAAGCGGATGTGACTGTGTGACAGGCGAGTGAGTACGGCAGAGCGAGTCGGGGAGGGTTCATCGTTCCGGGCCAACTGTTCGCCGGTCTCTATCAGGGCGAACGGCTTGGACGTGTTTACGCTAAGGGCTTCGAGGTAATTCGCGGCAAGAATCTCGCGCACGCCACCCTTCAGTGTCAGGCGGCCATCGCCTTGGCGACTCCATGGCGTCTGACCAGAGCCCTTCGTACCTAGATCGAGCAGGCGTGAGTCCGTGTCGCGCACCTGTGCAAACAGGAAGCCGCGTCCATCGCCCAGTTGCGGATTGTAGGTGCCGAACTGGTGGCCATGATAGCGCAGGGCGAGGGGCTGTTGCAGATTTTCGGGCAGGGGCGTGAACTGGCCGAAATGGGTGGCTTGATCAGCCGCATCCAGATCGCCCAGACCTACCTCGTTGGCCCAACGCGTGTTCCAGTAACGTACTGAATGTTTCGGGAAATCCGCAGAATCGACGGGATCGCCTATAAAGTTGGCTATGGCGAGAATGGGGGGTGTCTGGGTCATGCGCTCTCACATAGGGCCTGAATGAAGAAAGGGCGACCCGCTGGGCCGCCCTTTCCGAAAAGATTGACAGGAACTGATCCTAGTATTCGTAGGTCAGCTCGAGGCCGACAAGGCGGCCTTTCTTGAGCGGAGCGAACGTGCTGAAACCAGGATCATTCTGGTAAGGTTGCTGCGTACCGGTCGACCGAGGGGCCGGGAAAGGCAGCTGCGTGTCGTTACCGGTCTGAACTTCGTCGAGCAGGTTCTTACCGTAGATCGAAGCGGCGAGACCATCTATCGGCGTTTCCCAAGTAAGGTTCGCATCCAGCATGTTTGCGGAACGAATCCAACCGAAGTTGCTGTCAGTGTATGCGATACGGTCACGATACTGGTAGTTCACCTGACCGACGAGGGCACCGGAGTTCCCGAGGTCGATGTCCTTGATCAGACCGACGCCCCAAGTTGCCTGTGGCACGCGTGGGAGGTCGAGTGCGAGATCACTGTCACCGACAACACCGTCAGCATCGAGATCGAAGAACACGTCATCATAGGACGCATCGATCATGCCGACATTGAACGTGGCGAGCCAGGAATCTGCGAAGGCGATCCGGCCATCGACTTCAACGCCCGTGATGGACGCATCGGCGGTGTTGATGATGTTCTGGACCACGCCTGATGAACCAGCGGTGTTGACCTCTCGCTGCATGTTCTGGATTTCCGTGTGGAACACAGCACCGTTGAGCTGAATGCGGCCATCTTCGCTGCTGGTCTTGAAACCAACTTCGAAGGCGTCGACTTCTTCCTCATCAAATCCGAAATCTCCGGTCTCGGCCACGAACTGGTAGAAGATCGGGATATCGGTGATCCGGAAGTTATAACCGCCTGAGCGGAAGCCTTTGGTGTAGTGACCATAGGTCTGCAGATTGTCGTTCCAGAAATACTGCACGCCGACTTTCGGTGTCCAGTTCGACCATTCATTGCTGTCACTGAAACCGTTCGGCTCTTGTGCGGCCCCACCCGTGATCAAGGAGATCAGAGCATTGGTGCCGTCCGGCGAGCAGGTGCCGCTGACGACAGAACATTCGCCGCGTGGACGGATGTAGATGACGTCTGCGTCTTTCTCTTCGTTGGAATAGCGAAGGCCGACAGTACCAACCAGCTTGTCCGTGAAGGAGTAGTCCACGTTGGCGAAGGCGCCCCAGACCGTATGGTCCTGACGGCCGCCACCATAGAAGCCCCACGGAATGGTAGCTGGCAGGGTCGGTGGGCGGGTGGTCGGCAAGTTACGTGTTTCAGTGTAGGCGATTTCTTGCTCGAAATAGTACAGGCCTGTCGTCACGTCTGCTTTGCCGAACGTACCGGCGTAACGCAGTTCGTTGGAGAACTGTTCCTGCGAGAGTTCTGCACCCGAATGGAAGAAGGTGATTGGCGAAGCATCAATGTCGCCGACCGACTCGCTCGTATAGTCGCGATAGCCGAAGATGTTGGTGATACGGCCATTGCCGAAATCGACATCATAATCGGTGCGCAGGGAGCCGAAGATGGTTTCGGATTCAGCCAGACCTGGTTCATTGATCGAGAAATCAAACGAGTCGCGGTCGAAATAGCCTGCGTTGGAGCCGGATGGGCCATCACCGCGGCTGTCCGTATACTCGACCTTGCCGAGGAAGGAGAGACGTTCGGTTGGTGTGAATTCCAGCGCGCCGCGATAAGTCGCAGCCTGGAGTTCGCCGTGATTGTCACCATTGTACAGGTTCTCGAAGTAGCCAGCATCGCTTGTATAGGAAGCGCCGATCTTGCCGTTCAGCACGCCTTCGATCAGCGGGCCGGAGACATAACCCTGCACAGTAGCGCTGGCGCCACCACGATCTTCATCCACAGGGCCATCGACCTTGGCGCCGAGCTTGTAGGTGAATTCGTCTGTCGGATTGCCGGAGTTGATGACAACCGCACCACCTGTGGTGTTGCGTCCGAAGAGCAGGCCCTGAGGGCCGCGCAGGATCTCGATGCTGTCCACGTCGAACAGGTCGACGACGACGCCGCTGTTCACGCCGAGGTAGACACCGTCAACGAAGACACCGACGGCCGGATCGATCGATGGGATGGACGAGTTCACGCCCAGACCACGAATGGCGAAGTTCGCCGTGCCGCGTGACGTGCCGACATCATCCAGCGATACGTTCGGGGATGAGTAGGACAGGCTTTCCAGCGTCGTGACGTTCAGCGCGTCGAGCGTGTCGGAATTGAAGGCCGTAACCGCGACGGGCACGTCCTGAACATTCTCGACGTCTTTTTTCTTTGTGGCGGTGACGGTGACCGTTCCAAGGACGCGATCGATTGCCGATTCGCGCTCAGTTTCGGCTTCCTGTGCCTGAGCATTGGTCGCAATTAGAAGGACGGCAGAAGCCGTCGCAAACAACGATTGTTTGAGATGCATAGCAGTTTCCTGATTGTAATATTATAGTTCCGGGAGGGTATTTCGGAGCCCGCTCTTGGCGGCGGGTACGATTAAAAATAATCGCTATTTCGATAGATTCAGCCTCAAATAACGAGTCTGTCGGGGATTGTTTTTTACTGTAACATTTGCGCCACAATCAGGCCATTTCCGACCTAATATGTTCAGAAATTGTGCAGGTCTGGATCACGCGCCGAAGTAAGACAACGTTGTAATCGTAACTTCCCTTGAGGAAGCCGCGGCGATTTGTTGCACCGCACAACAAAATTACCCTGTTTCCGTCCGTAAGCGAGCATATGCTGGCTGCGAGTGAGACATGAGCTGAACACTAGATTCGGCCGCTCACACCACGGGAGGAAGTATATGAAACACCAAATGAAAATGTGGATAAGTGCGTCTTGCGTTGCGCTGGCAGTCGGTATGCCAGCCGTCGCGCAGGAGGAAGACGGAAGCGAACTGCGCCAGTCGACCGTTACGGTTACTGGCTCGCTGATCGCGGGTACGCCAGAAGATGCCGCGCTGCCTGTTGATGTGCTGACAGCCGGTGAGCTGAAGCTTGAAGGATCGCCCTCCATTACGGAACTGATCCGCAATCTTGGCGTGTCTTCTGGTGTGGATGGACAGACCAACCAGTTCGCCTCGAACGGACTTGAAGGCACGTCCAATGTGAACCTGCGCGGGCTTGGCCCGGCCCGGACGCTGGTCCTGATCAATGGGCGCCGCCAGACCTATCACCCCTATGCGATCGGCGAGCAGGCGCAGCTGTTCATCGACACCAACATGATCCCGAGTGCCGCTGTCGGCCGGATCGAGGTGCTGAAGGATGGCGCGGCCGCGATCTATGGTTCGGACGCGATTGCCGGTGTCGTGAACTTTATCACACGGTCGGACCTCGACGGGTTTGAAATCGGCGCTGACTTCCAGCAATTCGACGGCACTGACGGCGAGTACAACATCAATGCCTCCTACGGCATGCAGGGCGGCAACTGGAACTGGGTCACCTCGGTGGGCTACAATTTCCGTCCGGAAGTGCCCCTGCTGGAGAAGGATTGGGCGATCCTGCCTTATGCCGATAACCCGGTCGGCGGCTGGTCCACCCTGTCCAATCCCGGCTATTACGTGCCACTGGGAATTACCCCCGGCGGCTTCGGAGCGATCCAGGGCCCAACCGGCGACCTTGGCTGTGCCGATACGGGCGGCTTCGTCAATCCGGCCAGCGGCCTGTGCAACTTCAACTTCACCCAGTATGACAACTTGGTCGAGGAAGAAGAACGCTACCAGGTCTTCTCCGAGTACAACCGGACCTTCGGCAATGGCGTCGAGTTCCACATCGAGGGCCTGTACGGCTACAGCGATGTTCCGGAATGGAAGACGTCTCCGTCCTATCCGCCGCAGGAACTGGCCACCCAGGTCCTGCCGGGAAGCCATCCGGGCCTGCAGCAGTACATGGCCGACAATCCGGGCCAGTTCCCGGCCGGCACGCTGGCGGCGCTGTTTATCGGCCGCTCGTTCGGCTGGGGCGGCTTCCCCGGATCGGATGGCGGACCGCAGGAAGGATTCCGTACCTATGAAAGCTATCGCGTGGCCAGTGACCTGGCCGGGCAGTTCGACAATGGCATCAATTGGGATGCCGCGCTGAGCTGGTCGACCACGGAAGGCGAGCGGATAACGAATGACACCTATATCGCCGGCTTCACCGCCGCGCTGAACGGATTTGGTGTCTGTACGGACCCGATCACCGGGAACGACCCGGCCACCGGAACCCAGCCCTATGCGGCCGGCTATGCCGGATCGCTGACGGCCGGTGCCGGCGGGTGTGAATACTACAACCCGTTCTCGAACGCGATTCCGGCCAATGGCATCACCGGGGCGGCGAACCCGAACTATGTTCCGGGCCTCGAAAACACCGCCACGCTGGCCGACTGGCTGACGGATGGTGTCGGCACCGTGGTGACCACGGACCTGCTGGTATTTGATGCCTCCATGTCCGGCATGAGCGGTATTCAGGCCGCTGGTGGCGAAGTGGGCTGGGGCATCGGCATGCAGGTGCGTCGGGAAGGCTACGAAGTCGACCCGAACGAAGTGACGGACCTGACCATCAATCCGGGTCCGGGCGGCACGGGGCCATTCTCCTTCCTGGCCGGTACGACGCCAGCGGATGAGGACCAGACCATCTATGCCATCTTCGGCGAACTGCAGGTGCCCCTCTATGAGGACATCGATATGCAGGTGGCCATGCGCTACGAGGATTATGGTGGCGATGTCGGCTCGACCTTCGACCCGAAGGTGGCGATCAAGTGGCAGGCCAATGACAACCTCGCCCTGCGCGGTTCGGCCCAGACCTCGTTCCGCGGGCCAACCCTGAACCAGCTGTCCGGCCAGGTCACGACCTTGCAGTTCGTTGGTGCAGCCTCGGCCTTCAAGGCGGTTGACCAGTTCGGCGATCCGGCCCTCAGCCCGGAATCGGCATTCAGCTTCAATGTCGGCGCCCTGTATGACAACCAGAACGGATTCACCGCGTCGATCGACTACTACAATTTCGACTTCTCGGATCCGATCATTGTCGAAGACCAGTCCTCGATCGTGAATGCCGCCGTTGCGGCCCTGTCGGCGGGGGATACGGAAAACCCGATCCTGTCGCGGATCACCTTCACCGACAACAATGGGGACGGCGTCAATACGGCCGACGAGATTGCCCGTATCCGGACAAATGTTGTGAACGGCCCGGACATTCAGACGTCCGGCGTGGATATCCGCGCCGAACAGGTCTGGGACATGAACACGGCAAGCTTCACCCTGGGCGGAGAAGCCACTTATACGATCGAGTATGATGTGGACGACTTCGACATCGAAGGCGTGATGATTGCGGGCGGAGACCGGGTTGGCCAGTTCAACCGGTCCAACTTCTCCCGTTCGCTGCCGCAACTGAAAGCCAACATCTTTGGCAACTATCAGTTCGGTGATCACAACTTCCGCGCCGTGATGCGCTACATGGACTCCTATGATGACGAGCGGGGCGACCTGACGGGGAATGGCACGACCGAGATCGATAGCCAGACTACGTTCGATCTGTTCTACACCTGGCAGTCGACCGCCTGGGATCTCGACCTCGGCCTGTCTGTGGTCAACGTGACGGACGAAGACCCGCCGTTCGCCCAGTTCGACCTGAACTATGATCCATATACGCACAACCCGTTCGGGCGTACGTTCAAGATCAGCGTGACCAAGCGTTTCGGCGGCAGCAACTGATTGCCACCGGATGCAGCACTGGGGGCGGCCTTCGGGTCGCCCCCTTTTTTATGCGCGCAAGGGGCAGGGGGGTCAGATCGCGCCGAGCGCCTTGCCAGCCTCGATGCCGGCATCCCGGATGGCGACGCGGACCGAATCCGACAGGGCGGTCATGTTCATGAAGCCATGTACCATGCCGGGATGTTCGCGCACGCTGACGCGGGTGCCGAAACTGGCCATCTTGTCGGCATAGGCCAGGCCTTCATCCTTCAGCGGGTCCCAGCCGCAGAGCACGAAATGCGCCGGCGGCAGGCCCTTGAAGGCGGCGGGTTCCGCGAACAGGGGCGAGACACGGGGATCCATTCGTTCGGCATCATTCCCGATATAGGCATCGCGGAAATACTCGAACAGATTGGCGGATATGAAGAAGCCGCCTTCCTGGAAACTCATCTTCTTTGTGCGGATATCCACAAACTGAACAAGAGGATAGAGTAACAGCTGGAAGGCAGGACCCTTTTGGCCCGTCCGCAACAATTCCTGGGCCAGAAAGGCTGACAGGTTTCCGCCAGCGCTGTCGCCGCTAACCGCCAACCGGTCCGGGTCGACCCCGCACGCTTCGGCATGGGTGGTGATCCAGCTCCATGCGGCGAGGGCATCTTCATGGGCCGCAGGAAATTTGTGCTCCGGCGCGAGCCGGTAGTCGACCGCGATCACCCGTGAGCGTGCGCCTTCAGCCAGCCGTTTGCAGATCATGTCATGACTGTCCAGGTCACCGAGCACAAAGCCGCCGCCATGGAAGAAGATGATTCCCGGACCGGGCGGAATACCCGCGCCGAGGGGGGTGTAGATACGGGCCTTCATCGGCCCGCCGGGGCCGGGAATGGTGATCAGTGAGATGTTTGCCATCTCCGGGGCGTCACGCTCGATCGCGCGACTGGCGACGTAGAATTGCTGGCGCAGACGATCGACCGAACCTTTCCAGTCAACGGCGGAAAAGTCCGGCATCTGGAATTTGTCCATGAATTGGCGGAAGGTGTCATCGAAGCCCATGACAGGCTAAATGGGGGTAAATTCCGGCCTTGTGAAGACGGCAATACGCCGCCAAGATGACGATATGAAAACCATAGACGTCTTTTGGTCGTTTCGTTCGCCTTATTCCTATCTCGCGACCAAACGCCTTCGCAGCATGAGTAACGCCTGGGATGTGCGGGTGCGTCCGCGTCCAGTCTATCCGATTGCCATTCGAACGCCGGAATTCTTCTCCGAAATACGGCCGCAATGGGTGCCTTATCTGATGAGAGATATAGTCCGCCTGTCGCAATATCTGGGGCTACCGCTTGGAGCGCTCAATCCGGATCCAGTCGTCATGAACATGATGACCCGCGAGATTTCACCGGAGCAGCCGCATATTGGTCGGTTGACCCGGATGGGGATTCTTGCGTGTGAGGGTGGCGATGCCGAGGGCTGGGCCCTTATGGATGAAGTCTCCAGCCTGATCTGGTCAGGAGGGGCTTGGACCGAAGGGACTGCTCTGGCTGAAGCTACCGCGCGTGCAGGGTTTGACCTCGCCGAATTAGACTCTCGGCAGGAAGCAGAGAAGGATCGGCTCGAAGCTTTGATTGCCGAGAACCAGGCTGCTCAGGATCCGCATCATTGGGGTGTGCCGCTGATGGTGTTCGAAGGGGAGGCCTTCTTCGGTCAGGACCGGCTGGATGTGCTGGAATGGCGACTGGAACAGTCTGGCGTGCAGCACCTGCAATTTAAAAGCTCGACAAGCTCTTTAACTGGCTGAGGTCTCCGCCGCTGAAATCCGCAGAGCGAACCATTTCAGCGAATGCGCGGCCCTTGGTTCCTTGGGGCAGGGTTTTCAACGCGGTTACGGCGGTCGCGCCCAATTGGCACATATCGAGAGAAGCCAGCGCCGACTTCGACGGGCCTTCCGCTCCGGAGGCCAGCAATAGTGGCATAATTTGTGGATCCGACATCAGGGACATCGCGACGCCTTGAAGTGCCGCTTCATCGCGAGACGTCAAGTTGCCGTGCTTTACGGGCCGCGTTTGGGCGTCTTCGATAGCCAAGAGCGCTATACTGATTGACGCAAACGAATAGTCGGTCAGTTCGGAGCCAAGATCTGCGAGGTCGGATGCGGCGGCCATTTGACCCGACAGGCCTGACGCTGTGTTGAAGTCCTGATATCGGCTGCCGGCACACCAGCGATGCTTGGAACGCGATGCGCTCTTGAGCTGTGAACGGGTCATATCCAGCCAGTCATCGACATGGCGCGTATCAGCCTTTGCCAAGTCTGACTTGTGCCGGGCCAATACCTTGCCAGCCTCTTCGATGGCAATTTTTGTATGATCGTATGCGTCGGCTTTGGCGAGCCGCTGATCCAGATTTGCGCGTGCCGCGGGATCAACGCGGTTGAGCGCGGACAGGAATGACTTGGCCGACTTTCCTGAGAACTCCGGATATTCCATCTCTGTTGTGGTGGCAGCGTCTTGCATCTGAGCAAGCGTGTGAGCGCTTCCGGGCGCAGCGCGGTTTCCGGAATGAGGCAGGTTGAGCACCGCGAAGAATGCACCTGCTACAACAGTCAGGGTGATCGCTCCGAAAACGAGCGTGTTCCCGCCTGATGATTTTTCCCCGCCTCGCGCGTCAAACGTCATTATAAGCCCCCCGATACAACATAGGTTATATCGGGAAAATACTGACAAAGACTTATCGGGACAGAAAAACCGTGTCGCTTCAAAGACTTCGCGCTGAAGTCGCGTCAGATTTACTTCAGGCCTCGGCCTGAACTGCAGCAACCACTAGCGAAAGCGCACGGCGCATCAGATCTTCATCCAAGGCCTCTGCCATGACTCGGATCAGGGGTTCTGTGCCAGATTTGCGTACAACCATCCGGCCGCGTTCGCCCAACAGCTCGTCCGCTTGCGTCAGGGCATCGCCCACGCCTGCGCTTTCAAGGGGATTGGAGCCATTGAAGGGAATGTTGATCAGTTCCTGTGGTGCAGGCTCAAACACGCGCATGATGCTGGAAGCAGGTTGATCACTGGCGGCGAGCGTTTTCAGCACTTGCAGCGCGGCCAGCAGTCCGTCGCCTGTGGTCGAGACGTCCGACAAGATGATATGGCCGGACTGTTCGCCGCCCAGGTTGAAACCATGTTGGCGCATATGTTCGCCGACATAGCGGTCGCCGACTTTGGTGCGGGCGAGGGTGAGATCCAATCCCTTGAGATATTCGGCCAGACCCATGTTCGACATGATCGTGGCGACCATGCCACCGCCCTTGAGACGGCTGGCGCGATGGAGTTCGCCCGCGATGAGCGCCATGACCTGATCGCCATCCACTTCTTCACCCAGCTCATCAATCACGAGAACGCGGTCGGCATCGCCATCGAAGGCAATGCCAATGTCCGCACCCGTCTCAGTGACGGTGGACTTCAGCAGGCCGGTGGCCGTGGAGCCGACCCCTGCATTTATGTTCAACCCATCGGGTATGTCGCCAATGATCGCTACGTCGGCGCCCAGATGGCGCAGTGCCGCCGGGCCAACTTCGTAAGCTGCGCCATGCGCGCAATCCAGGACGATCTTCAGGCCAGAGAAATCAATGTCCGTGCCCACCGTTTCAAGGCAGCGTTCCAGGTAGAGTGCGGTTGCACCTTGCATGTGATGCGGCGTAGCAATGGCGGGTGGCGGGGCGAAGTCGCCTTCAAAGGCTGATGCCATGGCGCCTTCCAGAGCCTCTTCTTCGGCGTCCGTAAGCTTGATGCCGGCGGGACTGAACAGTTTGATCCCGTTGTCGTGTGATTTGTTATGTGAGGCCGAGACCATCAGTCCGAGGGCCGCGCCGGTCTCGCGGGTCATCAAGGCGACGGTGGGGGTGGGAACAACGCCCAGCAACACGGGTTTGAGCCCCATACTGGTCAGGCCTGCAATCAAGGCCGACTCAATCATCTGGCCTGAGCGGCGTGTGTCGCGACCAATGACGACTTCGCGGCCGCCATTCGGAGCGAAAGTACGTGCTGCAGCAATCGCAAGCCGCAACGCGGATTCCGCGGTCATGGGCGGAGTATTCACGCGCCCGCGTATGCCATCGGTTCCAAAATACTGACGTGCCATAATCCAAATCCTTCGCCTGCGATTCTTGCAGGTTTGATGAGAAAAATCGAGATCGGGCCTCAGGCGGGGCTGACGTCGCCATATACGATGAAATGCGGATTGTCGTACCCACGACCGGTCTTGCCATAGAGCAAGGGTGCGCCTTCTTCTGTCAGGACGCGGCCACCAGCAGCTTCCACAACGGCGTGGCCCGCCGCGGTGTCCCATTCCATGGTGCGACCCATGCGGGGATAGAGGTCAGCTTCTCCGGCCGCAATCAGGCAGAATTTCAGGGAAGAACCTGCACCAACTGTCTCAGCCACATTGAACTTGCTGAGCCATTCGTCGGTTTCGGGCGAGCGGTGGGATTTGGACGCCACGGCGGTCAGGCCAGCCTCGGGCGCGGGCCTGATCTTCAACGTCTTGCGGTCCGTTGGCAGCTCGCCGCCGGGCTCAGCCATGGCCTGCCAGGCGGAATTGTGGCTCTCCGCAATAAACAGGCGGTTCTTGGCTGGCGCATACACAACACCCATGACCGGGCGGCCATGTTCGATTATCGCCACATTCACCGTGAATTCGCCGTTCTTGTTCACGAATTCCTTGGTACCATCGAGGGGGTCGACCAGCGCAAACCGATGACCATGTTCGGGCACCTTGCCTTCACTGAAGGATTCCTCGGCCACCACGGCGAGGTCAGGCTCCGCCTTAGCGAGACCTTTCAGGATCAGCTCTTCCGCGCGCTGGTCCGCTTCAGTTACCGGTGACGCATCGCCTTTGTGTTCCACGCCGAAGTCGCTCGTATAGATATCCATTATGAGCTTGCCGGCATCGAGGGCAATCCGGCCGAGTTGGTCCGCAGTAATCGTCACTATGTAGGGTCCCCTGATCAAATTCCGGCCCTTCCTGTCAGCCGCTCCGCGTTGAAGCAACCCAAAAATGCCCGCGGCGTTGACGCAGCAGGTTCGCATCGGCAGACTTGGTGCTCGGTCGTCAAAGAGGGTGAAGATGATCTCACGTCGACACATGATGCTTCTAGGAGGCGCTGCTGCCATGCCGTGGCCTGGGGAAACTCAGGAGACGCCTGCAAAGCCTCGGATTGCCTTGATCATGGGGAATGCGGCCTATTCCAGTGGCATCGGTACGTTGGCAAATCCGATCAATGATGCGGAGCTTGTGGCCCAGGGGATCGCAAAATGCGGCTTTCGACTCGTGTCAGGTGACATCGCCCGCGATGCGGACCGCTCAACCATGATGGCTGCGATCCGGGACTATGTGGACGAGCTGAAAGAAGCGGGTCCCGATGCGATGGGCTTTTTCTACTATTCCGGCCATGGCGCGGCCAGGGAGAGCGATGGAAACTACCTGATCCCGGTGGAAGAGGCGGATGTGCTTGATGATGCACTGTGGGATGATTCGATTTCGCTCGACTGGCTGATGCGCAAGCTCGACGCGCTGGACACCCCAAGCGTCGTGGCGATCGACGCCTGTCGAAATGTGCTGCAGCTTCCGGAGGCGCAGCGTTCGCTTGGTGGCGGCGAATCTTTCCGGGGATTACGCCGCACTGCTGGCGGGGCGGGGGAGCGCAACATGTTCCTGTCCTTTGCAACCTGGGAAGGCGAAACGGCCAGCGATGGTCGCGCAGATGACGGGAATGGGCCGTATGCCAGCGCGCTCAGCACCCGCCTGAGCAAACCGGCAACCACCGTTCGGGATATGTTCGAACAGGTGCGTCTCGATGTGTTGGAAAAGACTTTGCAGCGTCAGGAGCCAATGAATCTTTCGCGGCTGCAACGGCGGTCTTCTGATATCAAGATTGGCTCGTGGGAGTCGGACAGGGTCGAGATGACGCCGGGCGGAGCACGCTGGCCACTCCGACAAGCCCTGGTGATTGCGAATTCGTATTCAGAATCACAGGCCTTCTCGCTGTCTGGTACACATACTGACGGCGAGAAAGTTCGCGCGGCTCTGGAGGCCAGCGGGTATAGTACGGTGTATATTCCCGACGCTGAGTATTCGGAGTTTTTCGGTCATGTGGATGCGTTCATTGATCGCTTGAGAGTTGCCGGGCCGGCTGCCGTGGGGCTTGTTTACTTTGCGGGATACGGAACCGACATTTCGGGGGATAATTACCTCATGATGGAAGGCGAACTACCGCGTAATAAATTCGAGGCGGCACAGTCATCGGTTAGACTTGGTGACCTGGTTGCGCGTCTGGAAAGTTCGTCCGCCCAGGCGATTATGGTTTTGGCGGATTGCGGGCGTCCATTTAATGGAATGGGCCACCGGGGCGGCGACCCTGGCTTCAACGAAGACTTTGGTCGGGACAATGTGGTCGTCGCATATGCGGTTGCGCCGGGCACACATCGATTGAACCCGCAGACGGATTCGGAATTCGCCCACTCCTTCGCCCGGATAATCCAGTCTGAAGACCGAATCGATATCGAAACGGTCATGCGTCGCGTCGCATTGGATGTTCAGGCGCGCACGGACGGGGCGGAGCGGCCCTGGTTCCAGACGTCTCTGGACCTGCCGATCTTTTTTCGGGCAGATATCCGCCCAGAGGACGAGGCAGCTCAGACGGGGCCGGAGGACACGTATGCTCCGCCGTCAGACCCGTACCCTTAGTTGCTCTTGATGACGTCCAGCAGTTCGACTTCGAACATCAGGTCGGCATTTGCCGGGATTGGGCCGCCCGGGGTGCCTTGCGCGCCATAGGCGATATCTGAGGGGATATACATCAACCAGCGATCACCCGGCTTCATCATGGCGAGCGCCTCTACCCAGCCGGGGATCAGGCGATTGGAAGGGAATGTTTCCGGTTGCCCGCGCTGAAAGGCGCTGTCGAACATCTCGCCGGTCTCCGCGAGGCGGCCTTCATAATAGACGGCGACCATCTCGCCATTTACTGGGCTTTCGCCAGCGGCATCTCCGCTCTCCAGCTCGATGTATTGCAGGCCGGACTCCGTTTTCTGCACTTCTGGCAGTTCTGAATTCCACGGTGTGTACTTTTCCCACGCTTCAGCGTCGGCGGATTTCGGTTCCATCACTTCCACCAGTTCAACCTGGAAGACGAGATCGTCACCAGCCTTGATGACGTCACCGCGATTGCGATTGCCATAGGCCAGAGCGTTCGGAATATAGAACAGGTAGACGTCGCCTTCAGTCATCTGCTGCAGACCCTGCGTCCAGCCCGGGATGACCTGATTCAGGCGGAACATGGAGGGGGAGCCGCGATCATAGGAGGAGTCGAACTTGTCGCCGCCAGCCGTGCGGCCTTCATAATGCACGCGCACCATGTCTGTCGGAACAGGACTGGCACCGCCATCGGGGCCTTCTTTCAAAACGATATATTCCAGACCACCCATGCCGGTTTCCACGTCAGAACGTTCAGCGTCCCAAGGTAGATAGGTTTCAAATGTTGCATCCAGGTCAGCGGTGTCGGGAGTGCCGCCGCAGGCAACAAGCAGAGTGGCCGCGAAGGCTGCGATTATGGTCCGGATCATGTAACTCTCCAGTTGGCTGGGATGTTCAGGCGGGTTTAGTCAGGTCTCGCCACCAAGTCACCTTGGCGGCTGATATATCGATCAAAGTGAGCGCGGAGGATAGCCTGCCTGCGCCAATGCATCGATCACTTCCTGCGTATGCTGTGCGTCACGTGTCTCAATCAGGATATCGAATTCCGCCCCCTTGGCGGGCACATCCAGCGCGATCCGATTGTGCGCAACTTCCATGATGTTGGCACCCTGGTCGCCAATAATCTTGGAGACGAGTGCGAGCAGGCCGGGCCTGTCGTCGCCGATGATCCGGATAGAAGTCAGGCGGTGTTCACGGACGAGAGCGCGTGTCAGCACTGAGGACAGCAAGCGCGTGTCGATGTTGCCACCGCAGAGCACCAGACCGACCTTGCGGCCTTGAAAGCGGGCGGGATGAGCGATCAGGGCTGCGAGGCCGGCCGCGCCTGCGCCTTCGGCAATCGTCTTCTCGACTTCCGCGTACAGCGTGATGGCGCGCTCAAGATGTTCTTCTTCAACGAGAACGATGTCGTCGACCAGTTCGGCGCAGATCTGACGGGTCAATTCACCTGCTTCCTTCACGGCGATGCCTTCCGCGATCGTCGCGCCTCCGGTTTTTGGTGTCTCGCCACGAAGAGCGGCATGCATGCAAGGATACATTGCCGCCTCCACGCCGATGATCTGGATGTCCGGCTTCAGGGCTTTTGCCGCAATGGCGATACCGCTGATCAGTCCGCCCCCGCCAATCGGAACAACCAGCGTGTCGAGATCAGGTTGGGCTGCCAGCATTTCCAGCGCGATCGTGCCCTGGCCCGCGATGATGTCCGGATCATCAAAAGGGTGCAGGAAGGTAAGGTTGTCGCGTTCGCAAACCTCCATGGCAAACTGTTTGGCTTCGTCGAAGATCAGCCCCTCCAGCAGGACGCGTGCGCCGTGGCTACGCGTATGCTCGACCTTGCTGAACGGGGTGGTCTTGGCCATCACGATGGTCGCCGGGATACCCAAGCGTCGCGCATGATAGGCCACGCCCTGAGAGTGGTTGCCAGCAGACGCCGCAATCACGCCGCGTTGTTTCTGGTCGTCGGTCAGTTTTGACAGCTTGTTGAGCGCGCCGCGCTCCTTGAATGCCGCGGTGAATTGCTGGTTTTCGAACTTCACCCAAACTTCTGCGCCGGTAATATGAGACAGGGTCCGAGAAAGGTTCAGCGGTGTGTGAACGATCTGGCCTTCAAGCAGGCTGGCGGCCGCTTCGATATCGGACAGGGTCACGGGAAGATCTGGTGTGTGGGTGTCGGGCATGATGAGCCATTCTTGAGGGTGCAAAACGCGCGCACCCTATGCGCGCGGTCCGACAAGGGCAAGGCTGGAACTACTCCTGCCCGTCGAGGCTTTCAATCCATTCCCGGACCAGCGAGAGGCCGTCTTCATCAATCACGCTGCGGCCGAGTTCCGGCATTGCAATGCCCACTTCGTCAGAGGCCATGCGGAAGACCAGGATCGAATGGTCGGGCTGACCCGGTTCGACGACCGTGCTGAGCCCGCCTGAACCGCGCCCGGCGGCAGTCGGATGTTTGCCGAGACCAAGCTTTACAGGCTCGGTTTCGGTCCAGCCGAGCCAGAGGCCGGAGTTGGAGGCGGATCCATCGGCCTTGTGGCAGTGGGCGCAGTTTATATCCAGATATGCGCGGGCGCGAGGCTCGACAGGAAGGCTCGCATCCCAGACGGGAGGGACCACGGGTGGATGAGCCGGGACACCGTCGATTATGCCGCGGGCCTGCCAGTTGGAAAGTTGGCTGAAGCCTGTCGGCCCGTCATGATTGAGGTTTCGCGCTTTTGGCCCGATCGGTAGAACCGTATCTCCGCTTTGGTGGCAGGTCTTGCACTGGTTCTTGTTCGGTATGGCGTAGCGAATGCCCAGAGGCGTTCCGGAAGGGTCGATCATGTCGATATTCACTTGCTTGCCCGCGGGCGCGTAGGTCGCCTCGGTGCCGGACTCGTTCCAGATGTAAGGAAACGCGGCCCAACCATCTTCCTTGTGAATCAGGAGCCTTGTCTCCACCTTGTACCGATCTGCGTCGGGCGTCCGCATGTCCGGCGCGAAGGAAAAGGTTTTTACCAGTACGGTACCGACAGGAAAGCTGAAGACTTCCTTGTCCGAGTAGATTGCCTGTTCGCCACCCGGCACAAAAACAAAGCGATTCTTTACGGCGTGGTCGGAGAAGAGGGGATTTACGAGGTCATACGCCAAGACCTCTTTTGCGGGCGTCGCAGCGGTGCTGTCTGTAAACAATCCGTACTCTGATAGCGTTTTGGCGGGTGTGTCGCTCAGGATTGTTTCGAGTGATGGCGCGGCCGCGCGATCATAACCGCCACAGGCTGATACCAGCAGGCAGGTAATCAGAGAAAGGCGCGCAATCATCGTAGCGCCCGCTAGTTTGCATCCTGTGGCAGTACGACTGCCGATGGCTGCTCCACGGGGGTAGCACCGGGACGCTGGTTGGATGGTGCGATGCTGGCTGGATGAGCAGGATATTTGCCAATGCCCAGATCGATGAAGCCGACCGACTCATCCTCCTGAATTGAGATATTGGTTGTCGGAACACTGCCGCCTTCCCATGCGACCACGCCATCGCTTACGATTTCCGGCAGGATGCCTCCCATGGCTTCGGCGATGGGTTGCAGCATGCCTTGGGGGTCGTCGCCGCCACCAGAATAGGAATTGCCAACAAGGACGACATCACGAGGCACAGGGTTGTATGTTTTGTCGCTGAAGGGTTCAGGATAGGCTGTCATCAGAATGTGGGCCGAGCGATTGTTTGAGAAATTGTTCGAAAACACGTGCACGTTACGGTTGGCCATGATGATGACGCCCGTTCCGGATGGCACGCCTGCCACGATATTACCGGCAGGGGCGAAGTTACGGGTGTTGTTGTCGATGATCTGATTGTCGAAAATGCGCGTCGAGTGTCCGCCCGTTTGCGGCAGGTCAGGTAGATCGAAAACAAGAATGCCACCGGTATTGCGTTGGGCAATATTTCCGTAAACGTCCGCATTCATCGAATTTTCTATCTCGATGCCGGCAACATTGTACTCGGCAACCGAATTGCGAACGATGATGTTTTTGGACTGGCCGACATAGATACCCGCATCGGATGCGCCGCGTACAACAACGCGCTCGACGAGCACGTCTCGTGATTCGACCGGGTATACGCCGTACGCGCCATTACTTTCATCGGGATCGCCAGACCATTCCACGATCAGGTCACGATAAGTGATCCGGTCCGCTCCTTTGGATTTGATGCCGTCGCCCTTGGTGTCGCGAATGGAGAATTCCGCCAGTGTGACATCGTCCGACGTAACCAGAAGGCCCTCGCCGGCGCCGGTTTGGCCGGAGAAATCGAGTATCGTCTTGTCCGATCCCGCGCCAATAAGCGTGATGCCGTCCACGTCGAGGGAAAGCCCGGTTTCAAGTCGGAAATGGCCTTCAGGAAGCTCGACGGTGCTGCCAGGGACCGCATCAATCAGTGTTGTCTGCAAATTTGTGGCAAAATCGCCTTCGGCCGAAACAGTGCCAGCGCCGGGGGCGGCATCATCTTTCGGTGCGGCCTCGCTGCAAGAGGCCAGTGCGACAATACTCAAGCACACCGAGCCCAGAATAATGCGTTTCACAGTTCAACCCTCCCCTTGGTTTGACTCGAATTTCATTCCAAGGGGAGGTAAAGGCAAGTATTAGTTTGAAATCGTATCCTAGTGCACGCTCAGGGGTTTGAGGTCGTGCGACCGGGCGGCAGCAAAGGCGGCTTCGCGCCCCTGAACTACGGCTAGGCGGACTCCGTCGGCAGATGCCACGACGAACAAGTCTTCAGGCTCGTCGATCTGGTCGATGGCGTTCGCGGGAAGAATCCCCGAAAGCTCGCCGGCATCAAGATGGCGGATATATACGAAGGCATCGTTTTCAAACGGGTTCGTTTTCAGTTCTGTTGTCATCGCTCCAATCCTTTCCGTCGCAAGAGACAGACATGCCGAACGTCGGAACGATCTGTTCCACTGTTCACAATAAAGGTGGGGGATAAAGGTTCCCGTTCAAGGCCGACATTGGGGCATCTTGAAGGCATCGCATCACGATGATGTGCTACTGTGCAGCCGGAATATTCATGTGACGTTCAGGAAATCGACTTCCTGCGCGAGCCAGATTTGCGCAACAAAGAAAATGGTGGAGCCAGACGGAATCGAACCGACGACCTCTTGCATGCCATGCAAGCGCTCTCCCAACTGAGCTATGGCCCCGAACCGGAAGCGACGCAGTTACATCCGCCGCTTCCGTGATTCAAGTTTATTTTTCATCATCCTCGTCATCGAGCGGCAGATCATCGTCATCATCATCGCCATCTGCGTCAATTTCGAAGTCGGTATCGTCGTCGTCATCCAGCAGGACGTCATCGTCATCATCGTCGACACCCTCCTCGTTGAAGCCGGCAGGAACCTTGGCTGGTGTGTCGCCGTCCTCGTCGTCTTCGGATGCGCCTTCCAGGATCACTTCTTCTTCGTCGCCGCCAAGCTCCTTGGCAGCTTCCTCGTCGACTTCATCATCCTCGTCGTCGTCATCATTTGCGCGTGCGGCTGAGTCGTCCTCGTCGTCATCATCCTCGTCATCATCATCGGTCTTGACTGCGGCCTTGGCAGCCTTGGCCTTCACTTTTGTGATCGTGGTGCGGATGACTTCGTCTTCCGGGTCAAACTCCTCGCCACATTTCGGGCAGACGCACGGGCGTTTGTTGAGGTCGTAGAAGCGTGCCTCGCAGGACGGGCAGACCTGTTTGGTTCCAAGTTTGTCTTTCGACATGGGAGACAGCCTCCTTTAAGTCTTCTTTGAATTTGATATGGCCGGGCGCTTGCCATGAACGCCGCACGCTGTCAAAGCCCCATTTCACGTCGTCAATCAACCACGGAATGTACCTGAAATGGTCTGGACCAGCCGACCCGTAAAAAGTCTCAAGGGCGTTATACGTGCGCCGGGTGATAAATCCTGCTCTCATAGGGCACTTATCTTCGGGGGGCTCGCGGCAGGAAAGAGCCGATTTACCGGACTTCTGGAGGGCGAAGATGTGCTCCGCACAGGCTGGGCGATGGAGGCCTTGGGTGCAACGGTGAAACAGACGGGGCCGGGCGCCTGGGAAGTTACCGGTGTCGGAGAAAAAGGACTGGCCCAGCCGACCAAAGTACTGGATTTTGGCAATTCGGGCACGGGTTCGCGCTTGATGATGGGGTTGGTGTCCGGCTATCCGATCAATGTGGAGATGACCGGGGATGAGAGCCTGCGCTCGCGTCCCATGAATCGGATTTTGAAACCCTTGCGCCTGATGCGGGGCCTGGATACGGCTGGGCCGGACGGTCAATTGCCCTTCGCGATTGTTGGGACCGAAAGTCTCAAGGCGGTCACCTATGTGCCACCTGTTGCATCGGCTCAGGTGAAATCGGCCGTGATGCTGGCGGGACTGAACGCAGAAGGCACCACCATCGTCGAAGAAGCGCGCCAGACACGCGACCATACCGAACGCATGCTACGCGGCTTCGGTGTTGCGGTTGGTACCGAGCGGATTGGAGGCGAAGGTGTCCGCGTTTCACTGGCGGGTGGACAGATGTTGTCAGCGATTGATGCGGCTATTCCAGGAGATCCGTCTTCCGCCGCCTTCCTGGTCGCGGCCGGTATCCTCTCCCCGCAGGGCGATGTGATGGTTGAGGGTGTCATGTCCAACCTCACGCGTTCTGGCTTCTATGATGTTGCAAATCTGATGGGCGCGCATCTGGGCGCGGAGGAAATGGGGGATGCGGCCGGTGAGCGTTTGATCAACATTCATGCAGGGTCGGCGCATCTTTCCGGCAAGGCGGTGCCGGAACGCCTTGTGCCTTCGATGATCGATGAATTCCCGATTCTGGGTGTCATGGCGGCCTTTGCGGACGGCGAAACAATTGTAACGGGCGCCGAAGAGCTTCGCGTCAAGGAGTCGGACCGGATTGGTGCTGTTGTTGCCATGCTGCGTGCCAATGGGGTTCAGGCCGAGGAACGCCCGGACGGGTTCGCGGTCCAGGGCTGTGGCGGCCCGCCTCCGGGAGGTGGTCTGGTCGAGACGCGTCATGACCATCGGATTGCGATGAGTGCGCTGGTCATGGGAACGGCGTCTCAGAAGCCCGTGCGTGTTGACGACATCTCGATGATTGCGACGAGCTATCCGGACTTCCTGAGCCACATGGCGGCGTTGGGCGCGGAAATCTCGGAAAGCTGATTTCCGCAGGGTGAAAATTGACCAGACCCGATAAGCAGGCATCTTGGTCGTATGACAGACCTCAATTCTCCCCTGACTCTCGCGCACGGCCCAGCCCTGAAAAATCGGTTCATGCTGGCCCCTCTCACCAATCAACAGAGCCATGCTGATGGCATGCTAAGCGCCGACGAGATCCGTTGGCTTTCGATGCGCGCGGAAGGCGGCTTTGCCCTGACCATGACGGCGGCGGCGCAGATCGATCCCCACGGTATCGGCTTTCCGGGCCAGTTGGGTTGCTATGATGACGCCCAGTTGCCGGGACTTCGCGAACTTGCTGCGAACATCAATGCCGCAGGCAGCCATTCAGTGGTGCAGTTGCATCACGCAGGCATGCGCACGCCGCACGAGTTGATCGAGGGGCAGCAACCAATCTGTCCGTCTGACAATGAGGAATTCGGCGCGCGGGCGATGACGCTTGCTGAAGTGGAGCAGGCGCGCGACAGTTTCATTGCAGCGGCGGTCCGGTGCGAAGCGGCAGGATTTCATGGCGTCGAAGTGCATGGGGCGCATGGATACCTGCTCTGCCAATTCCTCAGCGCCGAGATTAACAAGCGCGATGATCGCTACGGGGGCAATCTGGAAAACCGGGCCCGTCTGACCTTCGAGATAATCGACGGCATCCGCGCAGCCTGCGGGGACGACTTTTCGGTTGGCCTGCGTCTTTCGCCGGAAAGGTTTGGCATGGACCTGATGGAGGTTCGTGATGTTGCACGGCGGGTCATGGCCGAGGGGCAAATCGACTATTTGGATCTTTCACTGTGGGATGTGTTCAAGACGCCTGTTGATGAAGCCTATCAGGACCGCCGGCTCGTCGACTGGTTTACCGATTTGGAACGGGGCGAGGTTCGGTTGGGTGCGGCTGGAAAGCTGACCACAGCCGCGAAATGCCGTGAAATGGTTGAGGCAGGTCTTGATTTCGTTGTGGTCGGTCGGGGGGCGATCTTGCACCATGATTTCCCAAAACAGGTATTCGCCAATCCGGATTTCGAGCCGACTCCGCTGCCAGTTTCGCGCGCGCATCCGCGCCAGGAGGGGCTGGGCGAGAGCTTTATTGACTATATGAGCGGCTGGAAAGGGTTCGTGGAGGCGGCGGCAGCCCCGGCTTGACTTGCCCCTTTGGATCGCTCACTTCCCGCCCCCATGATTATCGCCATTGATGGAACTACGGCGTCGGGCAAAGGCACGATCGCGAAGCGGCTATCAGCCCATTACGGCTTGCCGCACATGGATACAGGGCGACTGTACCGCGCAACCGGTGTTGCCGCGATGCGCGCCGGGGTTGAGCTGGATGATGCAGACGGCGTCGCCATGGTTGCCCGCAGCCTGGATCTTGCCGATTTCGACGAGGCCGACCTCCGCACAGCTGAGGCTGGCAAGGCAGCGAGCGTGGTAGCGGCGATTCCCGAAGTGCGCCGGGCTCTTTTTGAACTGCAAAGGGCTTTTGCAACCCAGCCGATAGGTGCCCTGCTTGACGGTCGGGATATCGGGACGGTCATTGCGCCGGAAGCGGATGCGAAGCTCTGGGTGGATGCCAGTGTGGAAGTGCGCGGTGCGCGGCGCTGGAAGGAGCTTTGTGGGCAGGGAAGCGATATCGCCCTCGAAACGGTGATCGAGCAATTGCGCGTTCGCGACCAACGAGACCAGTCTCGCAAGGACGCCCCGGCCGAAATGGCGGCAGATGCTGTCTTGATAGATACGACCGACCTGACTATAGAAGCCGCAGTGGAAAAGGCGATTGCGGCTGTTGAGGCGGCGATGGCCCGTGGAAACCGCGCCTGAAGGGGCTGCTCTCACATTTGAGAGACCTCAAATCCAAACAGGCCGCACCACTTCAAATGCAAGAGACCACGCTCTCGGGTCGTTCTGAGCAGGCTGCAATAGTGCACGCCTGCCTTGAGCCGTTCGACCCGCCCGAAGGAACCCAAATGTCAGATAACTTCAATCCCTCGACCGACGATTTCGCAGCAATGTTTGAATCGTCCACGGCCGCCAGCGCAATGCAGGAAGGCCAGGTCATTCCGGCCACCGTCATTCGTATCGACAATGACGCCGTGCTGGTTGATATCGGTCTGAAGACCGAAGGCCGTATCCCGGTCAAAGAATTCTCGATGGAAGACAAGGAGCCGGAAGCCGGCGACATCGTTGATGTCTACCTAGATCGCATCGAAAACGCCCTTGGCGATGCTGTCCTGTCCCGCGACAAGGCCCGCCGCGAAGAGCGCTGGATCAAACTGGAAAAATGCTTCAACGCCGAAGAGCCTGTCAAAGGTGCTATTTCCGGCCGCGTCAAAGGTGGCTTCACGGTCGACCTTGGCGGTGTGAACGCCTTCCTTCCTGGCAGCCAGGTGGACATCCGCCCGGTTCGCGACGTTGGCCCACTGATGGGCGAAATCCAGCCATTCCAGATCCTCAAGCTGGATCGTGCTCGCGGCAACATCGTTGTCTCGCGTCGCGCAATCCTCGAAGAGAGCCGTGCCGAACAGCGCGCTGAGATCGTTTCCGACATGGCAGAGGGCGACGTCCGCAAGGGTATCGTCAAGAACATCACCGATTACGGTGCGTTCGTCGACCTTGGTGGTATCGATGGCCTCCTGCACGTCACCGACATGAGCTGGAAGCGGATCAATCATCCGTCGCAGGTTGTGGAAGTTGGTCAGGAAGTCGAAATCCAGATCATCAAGATCAACCCGGACACCCAGCGTATCTCGCTCGGCATGAAGCAACTTGGTTCCGACCCGTGGGATGGCATCGACATCCGTTATCCGGTTGGTGCGCGCCTCAAGGGCCAGGTTACCAACATCACCGATTACGGCGCCTTCGTGGAGCTGGAAGATGGTGTCGAAGGCCTGATCCACGTCTCGGAAATGAGCTGGACAAAGAAAAACGTCCATCCAGGCAAAATCCTCTCGACCTCTCAGGAAGTCGACGTGGAAGTTCTGGACGTCGATTCCGACAAGCGCCGCATCTCGCTCGGCCTGAAGCAGACCATGGACAATCCATGGACCGCATTCCTCGCAGAGCACCCGATTGGTACGGAAATCGAAGGCGAAGTTCGTGGCATCACGGAATTCGGTCTGTTCGTTGGCCTTGGCCCGGACCTCGACGGTATGGTGCACATCAACGACATCGCTTGGGACAAGTCGGGCGAACAAGCCATCGAGGCCTTCAACAAGGGTGACATGGTCAAGGCGAAAGTCCTGGACGTTGATGTTGATAAAGAGCGCATCTCGCTCGGCATCAAACAACTGTCCGGCGATCCGATCGAAGCACCTGCAGATGGCGGTTCCGGCGTGAAGCGTGGCACAATCGTCACCTGTACTGTCACCGAGATCACCTCGGGCGGAATCGAAATTGAGTTCGGCTCCCCGGCGATGAAGTCCTTCATCCGTCGCTCCGATCTGTCCCGTGATCGTGCAGATCAGCGTCCTGAACGCTTTGCTGTTGGCGACAAGATCGACGCAAAAGTGATGTCGGTGGACCGTTCGTCTCGCCGTGTTTCCCTGTCGATCAAGGCCCTCGAAATCGCCGAAGAGGCAGAAGCCGTTGCACAGTACGGATCGGCAGATGCCGGTGCGTCGCTCGGCGATATCCTTGGTGCAGCGCTGGCTTCGTCCGGAACGTCCAAGGAATCATCGGAAAAGGTCACCCCGACCCCGCCGAGCACGGATGGCGTGGCTACGGCCGACGCGTCTGCGCTTGACGAGGGCGGCCGCCTGTCCGCTCCTCAGGGTGATGCCGACGATCTGAAGAAGATCAAGGGCGTCGGTCCGGCGTTCGAGAAGAAGCTGAATGAAGCCGGTATCTACCACTTCTGGCAGATTGCTGCGCTGACGGATGCTCAGCTGGCTACCCTCGAAGAGGAAGTTGGAACGTCCGGCAAAGGCGCTGAGTGGAAGGCCCAGTCGGAAGAACTGGCCAACGCCTGAGGCGGCTGATCCGGTCTCCGGATCAGTATTCTAAAATTGATGAAATGTTTGCGGCGGGGGCCTAGCGCTCCCGCCGCAAATGCGTGTAATATCAAAGACATGCTGAAGTCCGAATTGATTGCAAAACTCGCTGTGGAATACAGTCACCTGCGCCAGGAAGACTTGGAGCGTGTGGTCAATGTTATTTTGGAAGAGATCGGATCCGCTCTCTCGCGTGGAGATCGTGTCGAGTTACGCGGATTTGGGGCGTTCTCTGTTCGCCATCGGGATGCGCGCAAAGGTCGAAACCCGCGCACCGGGGAATCTGTTGAAGTTCCGGCGAAATCGGTGCCCTTCTTCAAGGCTGGCAAGGAGCTGCGCGCCCGGGTGAATGGCGGCGAGGATCCTGAAGCCCGTTAGGTTGCGACTGTTATTCCACTGAGTGTGACGACTTGACGCTCTTGGCAAATATGCGGCCTAATTCGCGCTCTTAATTGAAAGATCCTAGCAAAAAGGGGCATAGGGATGCTGAAGGAATTCAAAGAGTTCGCCTTGAAAGGCAATCTGGTCGACATGGCCGTAGGCTTCGTCATGGGCGGCGCGTTCGCAACGGTCGTAACGGCTTTCATTCAGGGCGTATTCCTGCCCCTGCTCGCCCCCATCATGGGCGGCATTGATCTCGCCTCCATCGCCTATACGATTACGCCAGCTGAAGTGAATGCGGCTGGTGAAGTGGTAAAAGAAGCCGCAGTCGTCGAACTGGGCAATTTCATCGCCGCGATCATCTCCTTCATCATTGTGGCGTTTGTCATGTTCATGATTATCAAGGGCATGAACAACATGAAGAAAAAAGAAGAGGCTGCGCCCGCTGCGCCACCGCGCCAGGAAGTGCTGCTGGAAGAAATTCGCAACCTGCTGGCCAAACAAAGCTAGGCGTGCGTCAACATATTCATGAAAGGTTAAGCACAGTTCGTGTACCTTCATGGATAGTAGAGTAACTGGTAGAGTATTGAGGGGCGGCCTGTTTGGTCGCCCTTCTTTTTTGCCTGCGCATCACCTCGCCCTAGATTGAATAGCATGAATGCTGTCGTATTTGGATCATCAGGTGGTGTAGGCCGCGCCTTGGTGGACGCCCTGTTGACGCGCGGGGTCTATCAAACCGTATTTGGTGTTTCCCGTTCCGGCGATGCCTCTGCGGGGGCAAAGGGCCTGAAGGCCGACGCACTGGATGAAGCCGCAGTTGAAGCAGCCGTACAGGAGGTGGCTTCAGCTGGAGATGTCAGGCTCTGCGTGGTTGCTATCGGGCGACTACATGAGGGCGAGAGCCTCCAGCCCGAAAAATCCTATCGCCATCAGAGCCGGGATGCCTTCGAACGGATATTCGCTGCGAATACGATTGCGCCTGCATTGATTGCCAAACACACGCTGGGTCGAATGCCTCGGTCCGGCCGGTGGGTGTTTGCGCCACTGTCAGCCCGGGTCGGTTCTATCAGCGACAACCGTCTCGGCGGCTGGCACGCCTATCGCGCATCGAAAGCCGCGCTCAACATGTTGGTTCGCAACTATGCCATTGAATGTGGTCGGACAAACAAGGAGTCGATTTGCATTGGGCTCCATCCGGGCACGGTTGAGACGGGATTGTCCGAGCCGTTCCAGGCCAATGTTCCGGATAGGCAATTGTTCTCCCCGGCGCAATCAGCAGGGCATCTGCTTGATGTCGTAGACGCGCTGAACCCAGATGATTCCGGCAAGGTGTTCGATTGGGCGGGAAAACTCATCCAGCCCTGACTGTTCCCGTACTGCCCTGACGCAAGGCAAAGTTAAGACCGGCCTGCCAGAGTGGCAGGATGGAAACCTTGGCCGCCTTTACTGCCTACCTGACCGACGAACGCCGTATGGCGGACAAGACGGTCGAGGCTTATCAGAGCGATCTTGCGGGCTTTTTGGGATTTCTGAACACGCATCTTGGCGAAGCACCGACGCCGCACCGGTTGGGCAAACTGAAGGCTCGCGACGTGCGAAGTTTCCTCGCCCAGCGCCGGCGGGACGGATTGTCAGATGCCTCAATCGCGCGGCTCCTGTCCTCTATCAAGGCGCTGTATCGCTGGCTGGGCCGCACACATGACATTGAGAATGCGGAGATCGCCTATTTGCAGGGCCCCAAGCGTCCACAGCGGCTGCCGCGACCGGTATCAATCGAGGCCGCGAAGGATTTGATTGAGGAAGCGGGGACCGACCCTGATTCCGAAGCCTGGATAAATGCGCGCGACGCGGCAGTACTGTCACTGCTCTATGGTGCGGGCCTGCGGATCTCTGAAGCACTCAGCCTGACCGGAGCAGACGTTCCGGCGCCGGAGCGACTGAGAATTGCGGGAAAGGGCGGAAAGGTGAGGATCATCCCCCTGATACCGGCAGTGCGGGAGGCCGTTGATACCTATGCCAGTCTTTGCCCATACATTTTGGGTCGCAACGATGCGTTGTTCCGGGGCGCAAAGGGTGGGGCGCTCAATCCGCGCCTGATTCAAGGGTTGGTGCAGAAGCTCCGCGCGGTGCTCGGCTTGCCGGATACGGCGACGCCACACGCGCTGCGTCACGCCTTCGCGACGCACCTTCTGGCGGCTGGCGCAGACCTCCGTGCGATCCAGACTTTGCTGGGCCACGCATCGCTTTCCACCACTCAAGTCTATACAAACGTCGATGCCGAGCGCTTGCGCGATGTGCATGCCGCCGCCCATCCAAGAGCCTGAATAGCCTTAGGAAACTCTTTCAAATTGCCCATTCCCGCCTCAATTTGAGGTAATCTTACTGCGATACTGTCGAGAGGTACGCAGAGAGGACTGACGCCATGGGTGTCAAAGGAAACGCAATTCTCGGGCTCATCACGCTGGCCGCTTTTATCGGGTGCGGACTAATGGCTCAGGCACAGGAAAGCCAGGTCGATTATGATGGCTTTGTGGGCCTTTCAGCTGAAATCTCAGATTACCGGTCTTCGCGTTTGATTGATCTCGACACGTTCAACGAAATGAAAACCGATAGCGATACGATTATCCTGGATACGCGCAGCGCTGAAGCTTATCGCTTGGGACACATCGACGGTGCTGCTCATCTGAATTTCTCCGACTTCACCGATGACAAGCTCGCACAACTGATCCCGTCAAAAGACACGCGCATCCTGATTTATTGCAACAACAATTTCACGGACAATATCGCGCCTGTTCCTGTCAAACGGATCGAGCTGGCGTTGAACGTGCCGACCTTCATCAATCTCTATGGCTATGGCTACGAGAATATATATGAACTGGACGGAGCCTACCCATTGGCGGAACCCAACATTCATTGGGTGGGAGAAGTCTCTCCGCTCTAGGCTTTCCAGAGCGCCAACTCTTCAGTAAAACTCAACTGTTCATCTGACGCATTGCATTCAGTGCGGCCTGACGTCATGTGACGCCGCGAGATAATGCAAGAGCGAGATGCCCTGATATGACTGCAGATGCGACGCCTGTTGCCGCCAAGAAGATCAACCCGAACGCGCCGACCGAGGAAACCGTCCTCGAGGTGAAACACTATACGGACCGGCTGTTCCGGTTCCGTTTGACCCGGCCGTCGACCTTCCGGTTCCGGTCAGGCGAGTTCGTGATGATCGGGCTATACAAGGATGACGGCCGTCCATTGCTCCGCGCATATTCCATTGCCAGCCCGAGCTGGGATGAGGAGCTTGAATTCTATTCGATCAAGGTCGCCGACGGCCCGTTGACGTCTCGCTTGCAAGCGATTCAGCCAGGCGACAAGGTTCTGCTGGGCAAGAAACCGACTGGCACCCTGGTGCATGACGCGCTGGTGCCGGGCAAGCGACTCTATTGTTTCTCGACTGGGACGGGCTTTGCGCCCTTCGCCAGCGTTGTGCGCGATCCAGAGACTTACGAGAAGTTTGACGAAGTCATCGTCACCCATACCTGTCGTGAAGCTGCTGAACTCGACTATTCCAAGGAAATCGTGGAAGAGACGCTGAATCATGAATTCCTCGGCGAACTGGCTCAGGGCAAGCTGCGCCGCTATGGCAGCTGCACCCGTGAAGACTATGAGTACAAGGGCCGCATCACGGACCTGATTGAAAGCGGGAAGCTGTTCGACGATCTCGGCGTGCCGCCTTTGGACCCGGAAACCGACCGTGTCATGATTTGTGGCTCGATGGAGATGATCCAGGATGTGAAGGATCTGATGATCAAGGCTGGCTTGACCGAGGGCTCGAACGCGTCGCCAGCAGAATTCGTCATCGAAAAGGCCTTTGCGGGCTAAGCCTGACCCGACAAGCATATTGGCGCTTTTGCGCTGGCATGGTTAATCTTCCTGTACGGGAGGACGTAGCGACATGCGTAGAGTTTCAAGTTTGACTGTGGGGCTTTTGGCCGCCGCCATTTCTTCCGGTTTTAGCGCATCTGCACAGGATCGCGCCTGTCGCGTGGAGGACACGCCCACTGGCGCCAAGGTGGTTGGCGGCGTCAACGCGCATCTTGCCAACTGGCCGGGCATCGCGTCGATCCAGCTGAACACGCAACGCGGCGCCTTCCATGTCTGTGGCGCTGCAGCGATCTCGAAAGAGTGGGTCCTGACCGCCGCGCATTGCGTCGAAGGCTTCAGGGTTTCGGAACAGAGCGGACGCGTTTTCGCCTTCGAGGATGCAGAGGACGGTGGCCCGGAGCGAAAAATTGCGGCCATTCGGGTCCAGCTTGGGACAAGCGATCTCGGGCGTACTCCAGAAGGATCACAGGCTGCATTCGTGACGAAGGTAGTCACGCACCCGGCTTATGCGGGCGCCGAAGATATCTATAAGGGCGCGGACATCGCGCTCATGAAACTCGACACGCCATGGGAAGGGCCGCTTGCGACCCTGTCGACAGATGCGACGACGGACAGATTGTCCAAGGCGGGTGAGGAGGCGTGGGTCGCTGGGTTCGGTAATCTGCTGGAACTCGAGCCGGGCCAACGCACCAAATGGCAGAATGCGCGCAATTTTGCACTCGCCGCGCCCAGCCTAGTCTTGCAGGAAACCTCGGCCCCAACCGTGGCAGCATCGGTGTGTCAGTCGCGCCTTCGCAAGGCCTCCATGCTGGAAGGATATCCCTCGGACTACCAGTCGCTGATTGTGGATAACACGCTGGTCTGCGCCGGGCTGGAGCAGGGCGGACAGGATGCCTGTCAGGGCGACAGTGGCGGGCCGCTGGTGAAATACGACAAGAATGGTTGTCCCTACCAGATCGGCGTTGTCAGTTGGGGTGTCGGGTGCGGACGGCAGGAGAGCCCCGGCGCCTATACGCGGGTATCTGCGTATGCGGACTGGATTCGCACCTATGTGCCTGATGCGAATTTTGTTCAGTATGCACAGGTGCCACCGCCGACGCGCGGCGTACCTGACCTTGTTTCCAGCGTGCAGCACGATTTTGATTCTATTGTCAAAGATATGCCAGTCACGTTGGTTAATGCGGCAGGCCACCCCGTGTCTGTTGTCGCGAACGGCCAAATGGTCGACCTGAAAGTAACCTTGCCCGTACGGGGAAAACTGGTTCTGTTCGATTACAATGCCGATGAAGTCCTGACCCAGCTCTATCCGAACCCGGTTGAAGCAGCGGGGCGCTGGCCGGTGCGTGAGGCAGGCGAAACCGTGTTCTTGGCAAAGGATATCTTCGGCGAACCGGGCCTGCAGGCCGGGCCGCCGATGGGTCCTCAATCCATGATCGCCATGGTCGTGCCGGAAGATGCGCGCCTGCCGGTTTCGCCCCAGCAGGGCTTTCAGCAGATTGATGCTCCGGTGGATTACATCACCCGTCTGGTGCGGACCGCACTGCGCCAACAGCAGACTGTACGGGGCCTGTTCCGCATCGCGGCGGCAGAAGGCGTTGGAGTACCGGAGGCTAAACCTGAGGTGGGCATCGAGGCTACGCCGGCAGAGCCAAAGTTGGCCATGGGTGTGTTGAATTACTGCATCGACTCGCGTATTTGCGGACCGGATATCGCGCCGACCGAGTGATACATCTAGTCTACCTTCCGAACTTGTTCTCGCCGAAAATCTCTGGCCGGTTCCCGAGATGGCATGATCTGCGAGGCGGGTGGGAAGGTCATGGCCGGTCCACCCGCACTTAGATGAAATTTGCAACAACGTGTTCAGCGGACAGTTACCGTGACCATGCTACGCGGAAGTCATGCTTCGCCGCCTCATCGCCATCCTGTTGACAGTATATGCGATCGCCTTTGCTTTTGGCGCGCTGACAGCTGTGCGGTGGCCGTCAATCATGATGGCGCTCAGCTGGGTGGTGCAGGATGATATTGCATCTGGGTTAGAGAGCGTGGACTGGCGCCAGCTCGGCATTGCACATGGTGGGCCATATCTGCTCGCGGCGCTTTGCTTCTATTGTTCTGCCGCGATGATTGCCGCGCGTCGTCCGGGCGGTGTTCTGTGGTATTTTATGGGCGTCGTTGCGGGAATCCCGTGCCTGTATCTTGTGACGTTCGAGCCCGGTTGGTGGAATGACCCCAGCGCAGCCGAGGGCGCCATTGCAGGGGCATGTGCTGGTGCGTTGCTGCTGATGCTCGCCGTGTGGGAACTGCGACTGCGGTCGCCGCGCAAGGCGGAATCCGCTGAGCAAGTGGCTCCACTGGTCCTTTCCCAGCCGGTGCTTGTCAGTGAGCCGTTGCCAGAGCTGCGCAAGCGGTCAGTTTCGGCAAAGCCCGCCCGCCCTGCCATGGTGCCTGCTGCGATTGCCCGTCAGCGCGCGAGCTTTGCCGCCCACGGCCGCAAGATGAATGCGCGTCGCCGCCGCGCCGTCTGAGAGCACCAGAGCCAGATAGCATTTGCCGTCGCGCCGTCATGGCCGTACCCTCACCGATATAAGGGATGAGGAGCAAACACGATGAACGTAAGGCGTATCATTGGCCTAGTTCTGGCGCTTCTGGGGGGATGGCTGTTCTGGGGCGGCGCAGCAACCGTCAACATGCTGGTTAATCGGGGTAGCGGTTTGTCGGACGCGCTTATGCAACCACCTACAAGCTTGGTACGACTGGTCGCAACAGGGCTCATTCTGCTGGGCGGGCTCGCTATCATGGCAGAAAAGGGATTTGGACGCTGGGTCGCACTGGCGGGAATCCTCATATTCACCCTGCTTGCAGGTCTGATGGTGTTGTCAGGCGCTGATCCGATCCTCTGGACGGATGAAGTCGTTATAACCGGTGTGTTTTGGCTGCTTTTCGCAGGGCTTGTCGTAACGAAACGCAGCTAATCCAAACTAGCAGACCCTGCCGCATTGATTTCAGAAGCAAAATGCCTAGTTTGGCGGCTCAATCCTACTGGGCCCTCTAAGCAAGGCAGATTTCCCCATGGCTGAGACATACGACGTCGTCATTATCGGTGGCGGCCCCGGCGGCTACAATTGCGCAATTCGTGCCGGACAGCTCGGCCTGAAGACCGTGTGCATCGAGGATCGTGGCGTGCTGGGCGGCACCTGCCTGAATGTCGGATGTATCCCGTCCAAGGCGCTTCTGCATGCTTCCGAACTCTACGCAACAGCGCAGAACGAGTTTGAAGGCATGGGCATCAAGACCGGCAAGCTGGAAATTGATCTCGAGCAGATGATGGCTCAGAAAACCGAAGCGGTTGACGGCCTGACCAAGGGCATCGAATTTCTCTTCAAGAAAAACAAGGTCGATTACATCAAGGGTCGCGGCAAGATTCTTGGGAAAGGGAAAGTCGAAGTCAAAGGACACGATGGCAAGACCCAGACACTGAACACGAAGAACATCGTGATCGCGACGGGCTCCGAGCCAGCCAACCTTCCAGGCATTGAGATCGATGAAGAACGCGTCGTGACAAATGTCGGTGCGCTGTCGTTGACCTCAATTCCCAAACGTCTCGTCCTGATCGGGGCCGGGGTGATCGGTCTCGAAATGGGATCGGTCTGGGCACGTCTCGGCTCGGAAGTGACTGTGGTGGAATATCTCGACCGCATCATGCCGGGTGCCGATGCGGACGTCGCCAAGGAAGCCCAGAAGATCTTCAAGAAGCAGGGCCTGAATTTCCGCCTCGGCATGAAAGTGACCGGCGTCGAGAAACTCAAATCCAAACTGAAGCTGAGCATGGAGCCGGCCGCAGGCGGTGAAACTGAGGTGCTTGACGCCGATGTCGTAATTGTCGCGATTGGTCGCAAGCCGTACACAGAAGGCCTCGGCCTCGAAGCGGTTGGAGGGACAACCGACAAGCGCGGCGTTGTGCAAGTGACCGATGGGCACTTCAAAGTGGCTGATGGCGTTTGGGCTGTGGGCGATTGCATTCACGGGCCGATGCTGGCGCACAAGGCTGAGGACGACGGCACGGCCGTTGCTGAGTTGATCGCTGGCAAGGCAGGCCATGTGAACTACGACCTTGTGCCAAGCGTGGTCTATACCAAGCCCGAAATGGCATGGGTCGGTCAAACGGAAGAGCAGTTGAAAGAAGCAGGCGTGGAATATGTGAAGAGCAAATTCCCCTTCATGGCCAATTCGCGCGCCCGCACGAACCATGAAACAGACGGGTTCGTCAAAATGCTGGCGGACAAGAAGACCGACAGAATCCTTGGGGTCCATATGGTTGGTGTCGGCGTGGGCGAACTTATCGCCGAGATCTGTGTCGCCATGGAATTCGGTGCGGCCTCGGAAGATATTGCCCGCACGTGTCATGCTCACCCCACTCTGTCGGAAGCGGTCCGTCAGGCGGCGATGGGTATCGAAGGCTGGACGATGCAAATGTAGGCATTCGGCAATTTGCTGAAATGTGTCTGAGATAAAGAGTGGACCCGATCATGTATCGGGCCCACTCTTTTCACATGTACACACATTCCGGAGCAGGCTGGCATATCCGCGACTTTGAACGCCGGGACTATCGCCCGTGCTATCAATTGTTTCGTGATTGCCTGAAAGAGTTTCCGTGGCGCGGGCCGGCGGCGCCCTATCTGAGACAATTGTTCAACTCCCTACCGACAGCGCGGGCTTGGGTCGCAGAGGAGCCGCAGGCGGGCGTGGTCGGCTTCCTGACTCTGCGTCCCGATTCCGGCTATGTCGATCATCTCTTTGTGGCATCGGACTGGCGCCTGTGCGGCGTTGGTCGCGGCCTGTTGCATGTCGGGCGAGACGTGATGGGAGAGCCGCTACTGCTTGATGTCGATGCGCAGAATTCGCCGGCTCGGAAGGCCTATGAGGCGCTCGGCTGGAAGGATTTTGCTCGGACCGGCGAAGCAGGCAATGAACAGATTCGCCTGATCGGGCCCTGACCCTTATTCTGCTGCTCGCATAAGGGCCTGCATCCGATCCAGCCAGGCCAGCCAAGCCTTTCGGCCATTCTCTGTCAGGTGGATGCGCGTTTGGGGGCGGCGGCCGACGAAGCGCTTTTCCAGTTCAATATATCCAGCTTCTTCCAGTTTCCGCAAATGCGTAGACAGGTTCCCATCCGTCGCTCCGACTTTGTCGCGCAGCTCTCCGAAAATTGCGGGACTGACACTGGAAAGGTAAGCCATGATGCCGAGGCGGAGGCGCCCATGGATGACATCGTCGATGTCGTTGTGATCGAAGGGGTTTTTCTCGGGCATGGACGTTACACTGTTTCCTAGGGTTCGTTCCGCATCAATAGAAGGCCTGGTAACAGGACACAGAGCGCCGCTACGGCTGATCCGAGAAGCACGATGTAAGGCGTCTGCATGAGGAGCACAGCTGGCAATGTGCTGGCCATGGCGGCGCTGCCGCTAAGAGAGAGGATGCGGTTTTGTGCCATCACGCCGGATACGTATTGGGCGAGGCCATAGAGCCCTATCACCATTGGGACTGACCACATGAAGGCGGCGGTACCCTGGCCCAACAGGGCCGCGATGAAAGCTCCCATGAAATAGGCGCCAAGAAAGTAGCCTGCCGCCTGCCAGACAATGCGAGAGACCTGATTACCCACTGAGGCGGCGCCCGGCTTGTGGGCAGAGAAGCCTGCCTGCATGATGAACATGCCGCCCATTCCGAGGACGACATAGCCGATCCAGAGGAAAGCGAACGCCACGGGCGCAAGACCCCACATGCCAGTCGCAATGGCGTAGTGACCGAGATAGGCCAGTGTAGTTAGAGCGCCCCACAAGATCAGGAAGCGGCCACCGAGGAGCGGCGCCTTCTGTCCGGCTTCTGCCAGATCGCGCACATAGGCAAGATCGTCGGTGAGGGATTGAGGGCTCATTTTCGTCCCCACAAATTACTTTGAAAAACAAAGTATACTGATATTTGGAAATGTCAAGCAATCCACATGGTTGCAATACGGAGCTTTGAACTTGGTCAGTAGATTGACTCAGCCCTCGGCGAGTCGTGCCATTTCCGCGTCGGACAGTTCAGAATTGTCGTAGACATTCTGCACGTCATCCAATTCGTCGAGCACATCCAGCAGCTTCATCAACGTGTCGGCGGCGTCGCCGTCTACCGGGACATTGTTCTGCGGTTTCCAGATCAATTTCGTCGATTTGGCTTCGACTTCTTCGCCAAAATGTTCGGTCAACGCGTCGGCTACGGTCTGGAGGTCTTCGCGAGCGGTATAGATCCAGTGGCTGTCAGCGTCGGATTCCACGTCCTGTGCGCCCGCAAGGATCGCCGCTTCCATGACTTCGTCTTCGGTACCCACGCTGAGAGGATATTCGATCTCGCCAACCTGATCGAAACTGAACGAGACAGAGCCCGTTTCGCCGAGATTGCCGCCGTTCTTCGAAAACGCTGTGCGCACATCGGTGGCCGTGCGGTTCTTGTTGTCGGTTGACGCCTCGACGATTACGCCAACACCGCCGGGCCCGAAGCCTTCATAGCGGATGTCCACATAATCTTCGCCGCCGCCGCCCTGGCCCTTGTCGATGGCGCGTTGGATATTGTCCTTGGGAACTGACTGGCCCTTCGCGTTCTGGATGGCCAGACGTAGGCGTGGATTTCCGTCCGGATCTGGTCCGCCCATCTTGGACGCGATCGTGATCTCTTTTGACAGGCGCGCAAAAAGGACCGCGCGCTTCTTGTCCTGCGCACCTTTGCGATGCTGGATATTTGCCCATTTACTATGGCCTGCCATGGAGCCCTCGTCGAATTTGGTCTGATCAGGAGAAGGGAGGCGTTTAGCGCAGGTTTGCGAAACGGCCAAGCTCCCACTGTGTAACGGGCCTTTATGGCCTTGGATGGCGGTTTCGCAGGTCGTGAAGCCAGGCTTTGCAAAATTTTCCGCGCCAAATTGACACTTACGTCAACGTCAACCTTGCGTCTTTTCTGTGCGGGCGTTAGGCACACCCCACACGAGTTTAATTCCAACTAATGTCTGGAGCGGTTGTATGAAGGTCCTGGTACCGGTCAAACGCGTCATCGACTATAACGTCAAAGTTCGGGTGAAGCCCGATCAGACGGGTGTCGATCTCGCAAACGTCAAAATGTCGATGAACCCATTTGACGAGATTTCTGTCGAAGAAGCAGTTCGCATGAAGGAAGCCGGCACGGCGACCGAAGTTGTGATCGTCTCCATCGGTCCGAAACAGGCTCAGGAAACCATTCGCACAGCGTTGGCCATGGGCGGCGACCGTGGCATCCTGATCAATACTGACGAAACCGTCGAACCGCTGGCAGTTGCGAAAATCCTTGCAAAAGTCGTTGCGGAAGAGAGTCCGGACCTCGTGCTCCTCGGCAAGCAGGCTATTGATGACGATTCCAACCAAACCGGCCAGATGCTCGCGGCGCTGCTGGACTGGCCACAAGGCACCTTCGCCTACAAGATCGAAAAGGACGGCGACGCCCTGACCGTAACCCGCGAAGTCGATGGTGGTCTGCAGACCGTGAAACTGGCCACGCCAGCAATCGTTACGGTCGATCTGCGCCTCAACGAGCCGCGTTATGCGTCCCTGCCGAACATCATGAAAGCGAAGAAAAAGCCCATCGATGAGAAGGCCCCAGGTGACTATGGCGTCGATATCTCGCCGCGCCTGTCGGTTGTGAAAGTGACTGAGCCGCCTGTCCGTGAGGCCGGTGAAAAAGTCGAAGACGTTGCGACGCTTGTTTCGAAACTCAAATCAGCAGGAGCGATCTAATGGCTGTTCTGGTTATTGCTGAACACGACAATGCGTCCCTGAACGACGCGACCCACAAGGTTGTCACCGCGGCTGCCAAGTTCGGCGGCGACGTTGATATCCTGATAGCAGGCGAAGGCGCAGGCGACGTAGCGGCTGCCGCTGCCAAGGTTTCCGGTGTCCGCAAGGTTGTCCACGCTGATGGCGCGTCGGTCGCCAAGCAACTGGCGGAAGCCATGGAAGCTCTCGTGGTGCCAATGATGTCCGGCTATGATGCTGTCTTCATCCCGGCCACGACGACGGGCAAGAATATCGCGCCACGCATCGCAGCCAAGCTGGACGTCATGCAGCTGTCGGACATCACGGATGTCATCGACACCGACACGTTCGAGCGTCCGATCTATGCCGGCAACGCAATCCTGACGGTTAAGTCTTCCGATGCGAAGAAAGTCATCACGGTTCGTGGCACGGCATTCGAAGCTGCTGGTGAAGATGGTTCGGCTTCGGTCGAAGCAGCTAATGCCCCTGCTGGCCCGTTCAAATCCGAATTCGTGTCGGAGCAGATGGTCAAATCCGACCGTCCAGAACTGGCCGGTGCCAAGCGCGTCGTGTCTGGTGGCCGAGCGTTGGGATCGAAGGAAGAATTCGACCGCCTGATTGTGCCATTGGCTGACAAGCTCGAAGCGGCTGTCGGCGCATCGCGCGCTGCAGTCGATGCGGGATACGCTCCCAACGATTATCAGGTAGGTCAGACCGGCAAAATCGTTGCGCCTGAACTGTATGTCGCTGTCGGCATCTCCGGGGCTATCCAACACCTTGCTGGGATGAAGGATTCCAAGATCATCGTTGCCATCAACAAGGACGAAGAGGCTCCAATTTTCCAAGTCGCCGATTATGGCCTGGTTGCAGACCTCTTCAATGCTGTCCCGGAACTGACCGAGGCGCTGTAAGCTTCTCACCCCTGACTGAATTCAACCCGCAACTCCTTAGGGGAGTCGCGGGTTGTTTTGTATAGAGCGAGCTAAGCCATGATCAGGAGATTGCATGCGAACAGCCATCGTGACAGGTGCAGCGTCGGGTATCGGCCGTGCAACTGCCGTGCATTTTGCCAATGAAGATTGGCGCGTCGCTGCGCTGGATATCGATCATGATGGTCTTGCCTCGCTCCCAAAAGACGGGATCCAGCCGATTTGGTGTGACCTGTCATCAGAAGAGAGTATTCGCGCCGCGGTCGCAGAAGCTGGGTTCGAACAGCTTCACCTACTCGTGAACAATGGCGGGCCAGCCGACCCGGTCGCCGGGCCCCTTGAAGAGATGAGTATCAATGACTGGAATAGCTGGATCGCACCGCATCTGAACGGTAGCTTCTTGATGGCGCGGGAATGCACGCCTTATTTGCGCGCTGCCAAGGGGAGTATCGTCAATATGACATCGACCCGGGCCTATCAGTCGGAGCCTGACACCTACGGGTATGCAGCAGCAAAGGGAGGCATTATTGGCCTGACGCATGCGCTAGCCATCGGTCTTGGGCCGGATGTCAGGGCCAACGCAATTGCGCCCGGCTGGATCAATTCAACTGGTGACGTGCTGTCTGGTGAGGCACACGCGCAGCATCCAGTCGGTCGAGTGGGGGAAGTCGAAGATATCGTGCATGCGGTGGCCTACCTGTCTGGTGCCGGCTTTGTGACGGGGCAGGTGCTGACAGTGGACGGCGGCATGACGCGCAGGATGATTTACACCGCGTAGCGCGGGATCGATCCTGGGTTTCCCGCTTCGGTGTTGTCGGACCGTCTGCGGGCGGGACCATCTTGCAGGATTGCGGATATACCCGCGGCGACTGCATCCCAGACTTGTGTTTGACGCACTGCACAAACAGGATATGACATCTCTCTTTTACGACGATCTGGACGAGACTTATGGCAGACCTGAAGACAATTGGCGTGATTGGCGCGGGCCAGATGGGGAATGGTATCGCCCATGTCAGCGCGCTAGCCGGATACGACGTCGTTCTCAGCGATATTTCCGAAGAGTCTCTCGCCAAAGGTATGAAGGCGATCGAACATAATATGGCTCGTCAGGTTGGTCGGGGACAATACGGCCAAGGCGATATGAACACCGCACTCGGGCGTATCAAGCCAACAACTGTCTTGAAGGACCATGAGGTCGCAGACCTTGTTATCGAGGCCGCCACAGAGCGCCGAGAAATCAAGGAACAGATCTTCCGCTCGATCTGCGAAATCGTGCCTGCGAGTACATTTCTGGCGACGAATACGTCGTCCATCTCGATCACACGGCTCGCGTCCGTCACCGACCGTCCCGAACGGTTTATCGGGCTGCACTTCATGAATCCCGTTCCGCTGATGAAGCTGGTTGAAGTGATCCGTGGGCTCGCAACGGATCAGGAAACCTACGAGACCGCCATCGGGTTTGCAGGGCGCCTAGAGAAGACGACCACGAATGCCGAGGACTACCCGGCCTTTATCGTCAACCGGATCCTTGTGCCCATGATCAATGAGGCCGTTTACGCTCTTTACGAAGGTGTTGGCACGGTTGAAAGCATTGATACGGCCATGCGCCTTGGCGCAAATCATCCGATGGGGCCGTTGACGCTTGCCGACTTCATCGGGCTCGATACCTGTCTGTCGATTATGCAAGTTTTGCACGATGGTCTTGCCGACACCAAGTACAGGCCCTGTCCGTTGCTGGTGAAATATGTTGAGGCAGGCTGGGTTGGTAAAAAAGTCGGCAAGGGATTCTACGACTATTCCGGACCTGAGCCGGTTCCAACGAGGTAGAACCATTCTCCTTCATTTCTTTTCACAGATTAGAGGGTGTCTTCCGAGGTATTTTGTTCCGCAGAGGTGGTGTCTGGTTGACTGGTATTCAACCAATAGTAATTTTTGATTCGTTAACCCGACACTGATTTACTTCAATACGAGGTGAAGGCAGATCGTATAGTGGGGACGAATTCATGATTTGTTATTTTGGCGGACGGATAAATGATGCGTATGAGCGCCCGACGTCCCGAACGCAGAAGAACATCCGCTTTCATGACGCAGGCGACGGGGGTGACCCGGCGGTTCGAAACTCACCTTCAGGCCGAGTACGCGGCCGTGGTTACAGAGCCTCTTCCCTACCGACTTCGGCAACTTCTCGACTCCATGAGAGAAGTGGAGAACTCGCAAAAGCGATAGGATATGTGATGGCATGACCGATTTCGCTGAAAATCCTGGCCCAAGCTGGTCCTTTGTTGATGAGCTAGAGGCATTGTTGCCCCAAATGCGCGCGTTCGCTCGTAGCCTTTGCCATGATGCAACGCTTGCCGACGATATTGTTCAGTCTGCATGCCTCAAAGCCTGGGCAGCGGCGGATTCTTTTGACCGAAGCGCAAAGATGAGACCGTGGATCTTGCGGATTGTTCGAAATGAATATCTCCAGCACAGTCGTCGCGCTTGGCGCAATGTTGATGTTGAAAGCGGATTTCTCGAAGAAACGCTTGTTGATCACACATCAGCTGAAATGCTGAGCGAAGCCTCGCATGCTGTGCAGGCAATCTACGCTTTGCCGATCAAGCAGAGGGATGCAGTCATACTGGTTCTGGCAGCGGGTCTCACTTATGAGGAAGCGGGCGCTATCATGGACTGCTCACCTGGAACGATCAAAAGCCGGGTAAGCCGGGCGCGCGCCGTACTGATGGATGAGTTGAATGGGATTGTTCCGGCAATCTCCAATGACACGCCTGAGCTTGCTGCACGGTCCACACTACACCAGTTGGTAATGCACGCCGAAGGGCTTATGGCTGAGGCTGCGTGATCGACATCAGGCCATGAGCAGGAAAACACTCACCGAATAAATGATCATCAGTGCGCCAGACTTGATGCCAGCAGACACAAGAAATGGCCGCAGATCAGACCAGGATGTATCTCGAGCGATGGCTGCGACGGACGTTGCAATCTCATGCTCGATCCCTTCGCGGGACTGACCCGCAAGCACGAGCATGACTTTCGAAGAGCGAGTGGACGGGGCAGATTGAGCTTCCATCAGGACTTGCTGAAACACATGCCCTGCCACGACCTCGCCGAGCGCGCGCTTGGGATGCCAGCCATAGCGAGAAAGTTCTGTCAGCCCAAGCCGAACGAAGGGCCACGTAACCCAGATATCTCGAACCAGAAACGCGGTGAGGACACCTGTTACCGCCCAGATAAAAAAGGGCGGATTAATAACGCCGCCATGGGACAGCCCCCAAAGCGTCGCGAGAATAAGCAGTTTTATTCCTGTCGCTATTGCGAACGACCGAAAGCTCTTTTTGAGAAAATCATCCGCGTGGCGCTTGATCTGGCGACGCGTTTCCACAGCGGCTGTTTCGATCACCTTGTTCTTCTGGGCGGATACCCCGCGTTCGAGGTATCTTCGGCCAAAAGCCAGTCCAGCGCCAACCGCTGAGGCAACAAGCAGAAATGATCTCATCCTACCAATATAGGAGCTTTGGCATGATTTGTCTGCAATTGGCGTCGCTACAGCAGACCGAGTAAAAGCCTCTGGGCATGACGTGTCGCCGTCTTCGGGTCACGCACAAGCGTGTATCCAAGCAACATCGCGCCCGCGGACACAGAGACAGGATATTTCTGAACCAATGATTTCAGAGTGTCGAACGGTAGGTCTGCCAACGCATTGGCTGTCGATTCCTCCAGATCATCAATCTCTTCTGATGACTTGCGATAAGGCAGGAGAAATATGTACAGCATCAGGGCAGAAATTGCCACAAGGATGGCGGCCACTGTAAAGCAGGCGGCCGTCAAACCGATGATAGATGCCAGCGCCAATATTCCGGCAACAGACAAAGCAAACATGCCGCCGAAACCGCATACGATTCCGGCGACAGCCGCGAACAGCCTAAGCTTTGTCGCGTCCATGAATTATTTGCCCCTCATCATTGCGAGGATAAGTCCGGCGCCAAACGCGATCCCGACAGCGGCGAGCGGATTCTTGCGGATTTCCGTTTCAACCTCGTCACGGGTTTCCTTGAACTGGCCAGAGGCTTTCTCGGCTATTTCCTTGCCTTTCTCGACGCCAGCTTGCGCCTTGACTTTTGCCAAGCCCCGGACGTCCTCCATCACGCTTTTCAAGTCGCCGCGAAGCATGGCGATGTCATCCTTGAGCGCAGCGTAATCGCCTTCGGTCTCAGCTTTTAGTGTAGTGGCTGTTTTAGTGTTCACGTTAAATCTCCTGATTTCGTGTGCGCCAATAAAACGGCTGATCAAGAAATTCGTTCCATCGGATGCTAGCAGTTTTCTGCGACGGAACCTTACATGTGAACATACGTTTTGATCGCATGGACGTATTCAGAAACAGACTTTCCCAATATGCCACTTTAAACGATGACGCGTGGACCAAATTTGATCAAATCGATTTTCAGACCCGCGCGTTTCAGTCCGGCGATGATATCATCCGTGTGGGGGAAACTCCCGCAAAGATATTCATTGTAAAGGATGGCTGGGCAATTCGCCATCGTTCTCTCGATGACGGTCGTCGCCAGATCGTTAACTTCATGTTGCCTGGTGACGTGTTCGATATGCAAGTGATTGCGGGTGTAAAGGCGGACCACTCAATAACCGCGGTGACGCGCACTGTCGTGGCGACCGTCATCGCGGACCAATTCATTAGCGTGCTGCGAAGCGACGCCGACGTCGCCGCTGCTTTCTGGTGGGCTGCGGTGCAAGAGGAATCAATTCTGCGTGAGCAGATTGTCCGTGTCGGTCGCAGATCTGCAAAGGAACGTATTGCCCATCTATTGCTTGAGCTCCAAAGGAGATTGAGAGCGGCAACAGGGGGAGCAGAAGATCACCTCCCCATGCCTTTGACGCGGACGGATCTAGCAGATGCGCTCGGCCTGACACCGGTTCATGTATCAAGGACAATGTCAGCCTTACGCCGCTCGGGACTCATTGATGAGTCCAGAGGCCAGGTCACTATTCTCGACAGAAAGCGCATGGAGAGTCTGTCGCAATTCGACACTGACTATCTCCATGTTCGCAAACTCGATTTCGCGGCGCCAGCAGACCTGCGCAGTGTTTCGCACTCGTCTTTGTCAAACGGCGCTATCTCGTCTCACACACATCATCCCCGCGTTCCCCGTAAAGACAACTGATCCCAGGGGATCACACTCAAACAGGATTGGAATAACCCATGCCAGACACAACCCATCAAGAAGAGGTCTCTACAACCGAGGCACGCCAGGGCCGTCGCCGGACAGGCTTGTTGAGCGTTATGGGGATAGGTATCGTCATCGCTCTCGTCGGCATGTTGCTGGTGCTGGCATTGACCGGCATGTTTGCGCCTGCCAGCGTCTAACGGATCTTGAATCCAATAACAAAGGCCGCCCGTACATCATCGTGTACAGGCGGCCTTTTGATTCCGCGACATAAGAAGTCTAGGCGTCCACTCGCTTTTCGTTGGCGGGATGAAAGAATAGCGCCTGGCCGATCGCTGCCTTCACCGTATTCTCCTGGAACGGCTTTGGAATCAGGTAGGTCGGTTCTGGGCGCTCACCAGTCAGCAGGCGTTCGGGGAATGCCGTGATGAAGATGATCGGCACATCGTGATCTGCCAGAATGTCGTGGGCGGCATCAATACCGGACGATCCATCTGCAAGTTGGATGTCACAGAGAACCAGTCCTGGCGGATTTGCGCCGAAGAGAGAGAGCGCTTCGCGATGTGTGGTTGCGATTCCGGTGACCGTATGGCCGAGGTCTTCGACCAGGCTTTCGAGATCTGCTGCAATAATGGGCTCGTCCTCGATGATGAGAACTTTCGTTGCGAGCTCGCCTTCAATTTCTCTTTGCGCATCTTGTTCGAGAACACGCTGCTCTTTTTCGGAAATGCCGAGGATGTAGGCTGCGTCCGAAGCAGAAAATCCCTCAAGGGCTGTCAGCAGGAAAGCTTGCCGTTGGATGGGGGCGAGCGACTGCAGTCGTTTGTCTGCAGGGTCGCCCTTGCCGCCATCTTTTCCTTCAAGCTGGGCACCTGTCGTACCCCAGATGACATGGAAAAAACGGTAGAGCGAAAGACGAGGATCTTCCACATTATCAACAACTTCTGGATTTTCGACGAGCGCTTGAAGCGATGCGCGAATATACGCGTCTCCGCTGTCTTGACTGCCTGTTAGCGCCCGGGCGTACCGGCGCAAGAAGGGCAGATGGGGGGCAAACGATTGTACCAAACTCATTGGGAACCTCTCTTCTGGGACCGCATTAACAATTCATGAAAGCTGCTTCGGTTCCACACTAGTGCAAAATACTGCATTAGTGTGGAACTTATATGGTGCCGGATTGTTTAACTATCAGACTCATATAGTTAGGTATCAGATCGTGAATCAGGATAGTTTGGACGGAATGGAAAAGAACGGACGCAAAAACTCCGTCAAATCCGACCTCGGCAGTAAGAGGCGGACGCAGCGCATTGGTGAACAATTGCGCCGCGTATATGACGAAGTAGCGCAAGAAGATGTGCCCGATGAGTTCCTGAGGCTTCTCGAAGAAGCCGATAGGGCTCGGCCATCTTCCACCTCAGATAAATCCTGAGGGGGCTTCCATGACAGACAATACGGAAAAACTCAGCGATGCTGAATTCAAACGCGAACTTGCTGCGTTAATCCCACATTTGCGGGCTTTCGCGCGCAGCTTGTGTGGCGATGCGACGCTGGCGGATGACCTTGCTCAGGATGCAATGCTGAAAGCGTGGAATGCGCGGCAATCCTTTCAGGCCGGCACGAATATGAAAGCGTGGGCCTTCACAATTCTCCGGAATGTTTTCTATTCAGAGAAGCGCAGGTCTTGGCGCCGCACACCGCTTGACCCTGAGGTTGCGGAAGCAACGCTGGTGTCTAACAGCAACCCATCCGACACGCTCGATCTGCTCGCCATGCGCAATGCGCTTGGCCGTTTGCCGATTGACCAGCGTGAAGCCCTCATTCTCGTCGGTGCTGGCGGTCTGCCCTATGAGGAAGCTGCAGAGATTTGTGGCGTGGCTGTCGGGACGATCAAAAGCCGGGTGTCTCGGGCCAGGAAAGCTGTCGTCGAGATTCTGGAATCAAACGGGGCAGGATTCAGCGACGACTCCGAAATGAGGGCGGAAGACGCCTTCAATGATATCATGCGCCAGGCAGATGACATTGCCGGTGTTGGGTAACCGGAGTGGGCTAGACCAAGGGGATAGCAAGGGCACGAACGCGGCACCTTTGCGCAATAAGCTCGTTCTGACCTTGGCAGCTGCACTAACACCGGTCCTCCTACTGTCTGCGTTCAAAGCCTATATTGACGCTCGGGACATTCGGGAAAGTCAGGCTCAGAATCTGGTCGTGGTTGCGGGCGCAGCGATTGACGGTGTGAACCAATCCCTGCAGCAGGCAGAACTGTTGCTCTCACTCTATGAGACGCGACTGACCGCAGGCGAGTGCAGTGGCGTATACAATGAATTGTCTGAATACCTGCCGTCGCTCACCAACGTTGTTGCGTTCGACAAGGACAGTGAAGTTGTCTGCGCCGCTGTAGGCACTCCCACACTCAGCCGTGACAATCAGGTTTTGCATGACAGGTTGCGGGCCGGAGGAGACTCCTTTGCCCGGAGTGACGCATTCTTCGGGTCCGCGAGCGACGAGTGGCTCTTTGCGCTCAATAAACGCGTCGAGGACGAGGCCGGAAATTTCGTGGGCATCCACACGTTTGCGTTGAGTGCAATTGAACTCGCCAATCTTGTTCAGGCCGGCTATCTGCCAGATTATGTTTCCCTTTCGATCGCAGATGAGACTGGCAGGGTGTTTGGAGATCCCATTGTCGGGCCGATTTCATCCGAATGGATTGAGCAGGTGAAGGAAACGCGCGCCGCCCAATTGTTCCGGGCGGAGCAGGCTGGTGGAGGCTCCACGGATGTTGTGCTGCGCCCCGTTGGTGACTCCAACATATTCGCAGTGATCGCGCGTCCCTCCTATGGTTTGTGGAATGATTTCTTTCTGCGGCCTGCGACTTCGTTCGGGCTGCCGCTGCTTGCGTTCGCAGTAACGTTGCTAGCGGCCTGGATGGCGATTGATGGATTGGTGCTGAGATGGATCTCTCGCTTGACCCGCACAGTTCGTATCTATGGTGCGGGTCGGTATCAATTCAAAGCGGGTAATTCTTTTGTCGATGCACCTTCGGAGATTCGCAATTTGGCGACCGCAATGGAGGTCATGGCGAAAGATATCGACCATCGCGACCAGGATCTCAAAGAGGCTATCTCGACGCGCGATGCGGCCGTGAAAGAGATTCACCATCGCGTGAAGAACAATCTCCAGATTGTTACAAGCTTCCTGAACTTGCAGGGCCGGCAGTTAAAAGACCCACAGGCCCGGGACGCAATTGCGGCGACGCGCCACCGTATCGATGCTTTGGCGATTGTGCACCAGACTCTTTACCAGAATGAGCGCTTGGAAACCGTCGATATGCGACCCTTCCTCACCGGGCTTCTCAATCATCTCTCAGATGCATTGGGCATGTCAGAGGCGGGCATAAACCTTGTCCAATCTTATGCCGAGATACAACGGGATGCCGACGATGCCATTCCGATGGCGCTGTTCATCGTTGAGGCAGTCACTAATGCTATGAAATATGCGTTTGAGGAAGACGGCGGCGAAGTTGCGGTCCACCTGTCGTTGGCAGGCGAGAAGGTTATTCTCGAGATCAGGGACACCGGACTCGGTTATGACACGGCTGATGAGGATTCCGGATTGGGTTCCAAACTGATGGTTGCTTTTGCAAGACAATTGTCAGCTGAATTCACGACTGAAGCGCGACCTGGGCTTGGCTGCTCGCACAAGCTCGTCATGGATATTTAAGTAGAAGACCCACATACGGTCCGCCTTATGAATCAGTATGCACAAGAACGCGGAACTCGCATCGCTTGGGCGCGTAGATTGTTCATGGTCAACGCAGTACACCTCCAGATAGACATTCAACGCCAATCCCGCAGTTTGGGCTCCCACCTTGATGTATTCCGTCGCTTGAATGGTCCGCGTCGCGTGGGCGCGATGTTTTCTGTGCTGATTATCGGACTTGGGCAGATCTGGACCTGTTTGCGCAAACACACAGAGCTGATGCGCACGAGCAAGCGAACACGAGTTTTGCTGATCTCCTATTCCGGCCAAGCGGTTCATTCCACACACTAAATAGTTCTTGCTGCCCTGCGAATACGGCTCACTTCCAAACATACGAGCAAAAAAAGACACGCCCGATTCGAGCGTGTCTTTGCAGGTGGGATTTGCGGCCCGTTTAGTCGTTGATGTCTTCTTCAACGTCTCGTGCGGTGTCCTGGATAACTTCGCCACCAGCTTCAACATCCTTGCCAACGCCGTCGACGGTGTTGCAGGCTGCCAGCAGGGTGGCGAGGGCGCCCAAGGCACCCAGTGTTGCGATCTTCACGGTATTTTTCATGATAATTCCTTTCCGCTTTAAGCAGTAAACAAACGTTACCCGTCTCCCTTGGTTCCAATGGTCGACTAAAAAATATTCGGGAACTGGGACGCCACCTACCGGGTTGTATTGTCATCGTATCGACCACGTTGCGTCGATTTGTTTGAGAAAAGGAGTTATAGTCATGCTCGGTTGGGCAATCGCATTTTTCGTATTGGCGTTAATCGCCGCAGTTCTCGGCTTTGGCGGCATCGCTGGTGCTTCGGCAGGTATCGCCAAAATCCTGTTCTTCGTATTCCTCGTTCTGTTGGTCCTGTCTTTCGTGGCGCGGGCCGTCCGTGGACGAAATGTGACCTAGTGAGGTCTGCATTTTTTGAAAAGGGCGTTGCAATTGCAGCGCCCTTTTTTGTGCTCTCTTTCCGCACAGGTTGCAATGGAACCAATTCCCCGCAGCGGCGTAAGTGATTCATAGCGTTACCGGGAGGAGATATAAGCTGTGACAGAAAACATGGCTTCCCCGGGTGCTCCAGACAACAAACGAGACGTAGTGCGCAATTGGGCGATCACTGGAATATTCTGGATCCTTGTGCTTGGTGCGCTGAGTCTTGCGCAAGGTGTATTTGTTCCAATCATCTCCGCGTTCATTCTTGCGCTGACTTTCAGCCCTGTGAGGCGTGCGCTTGGTCGAATTGGAATTCCGGCGGGTGCTGCGGCCGGAATTATCATGATCAGTCTTCTCGTCGTGTTCGGAGTTCTTTTCTACTTCATATCTGAGGCACTACAGCAGTATATGAGTGACGCACCGACTTTCGCTGCCGAAGTTCGCCGGGAGTTAAGTGGCCTCTTCGGTACGATTGAGCCCGTCCTGAAGGCTGGCGACCAGATCGATGCGCTTACAAACCAGGGAAAGCAGCAAACCGTCGCGATCCGCGAGCCTGGCTTCGTCAGTGTAATGACCCAAGCTACGCCGGCGGTGGTCAGCCAGTTGATCGTAACATTGACATTGAGCTTCTTCCTGATTGCATCAGGTGACATGTTCTATGAAAAGCTCGTGCAAGTCATGCCCAAGCTTAAGGATAAGCGACGAGCCTTGGCAGCCGCGCGCACAATAGAAAATCAACTTTCGACTTATCTGTTCACCATTACGGCGATCAACGCCGTACTCGGCATAGTCATCGGTTCGGTTATGTGGGCGATTGGCATGCCTAATCCGCTGCTGTTCGGGTTAGGCGCATTCTTGTTGAATTATATTCCGTACATAGGCTCAATCGGAGGAATCGCGATTTCACTCGTCACCGGTTTGGTGACCTTTGACAATACGATCCAGGCGCTGCTGCCGGCACTACTATATTGGTTGATCAACACTATAGAGGGTCAGTTTTTAACACCCGTGCTGGTGGGGCGACGTTTGAAGCTAAATGCGGTCGTCGTATTCATCTCATTTGCGTTGTGGGCGTGGGTTTGGTCCTTCATGGGAATGTTGTTATCGACGCCCATCCTGCTAATGGCGAAAGTCGTATCGGACAATGTGAATGGATTAGAGAGCTTCGGGAAATTCCTGGGTGATCGTGACGATCTGTCCGGCTCGGATTCAAGATTGATGAAATTCGTGTTCCGCCAGAAAGATGCACCACTTTCGGAAGAAGGATGAGTATCCTTCAGCCGTCGGGCATCACTATGGCCAAGTGGGACAAGACGATACGCGCCGGTCTGTGAGCCGAGAATTCTATACCCTCAATGGATGACATGTCGGAACCCGATTCGGATATTGCCCGGAGTGGAATCTGGAAAGTCGACGCTCCTCCGTTTCCGCTACCCCTTCCGAATTTGGATAAGTTGCCCATCTCATTTCGACCGGTCCCGGTAAGTACAGCCAGAACAATGCTGCCTGCGTCCTGCTGAGAAACGTTGAAAGTCAAGGTGAGACAGAAGCCGGCGTTGACCTCCCGGGTCAGGTTCAGTTCTTCGTGTGAGAAACGGACAGGCCCAAAGGGTGCGCGCTTCCAAACCATCTCGATTGCATTTTCTTGTTGTCCCAAATCAGTTGATTTGAGCACCAGCGCTCCCGCAGCAGAGGTGGATTCGCCGCCATACCAAGGCTTTCCAGTTCCGCTATTCTCTAGTTGTAGAGTCCAGTTGCCTACGGTTCTGCCATATTCGAAAATTGTCCCATGGTCGGGTTGGGTGGCGATACTATCTTCATGCAGCGTCCGCAGGCTTCCACGGTCTTTCATGGATAGTCCGTATCCGAATGGGAATAGGGGCTCATAAGGTTGCGAGTGCAGGTTATGCCCATATTGATCCGCATATCGGGGCCAGGAGAAGGGCAATTTGCCGGTGAAGTCGAGACCGTTCATCGCAAACAACATATCGGCGAGTGCGCCTGCCTGAGTGCCGGGAAGAAATGCTGCGATGAAGGCGTCGGACGCATTCAATGACGGGTTGACCCAAAGCGGTCGCCCAGAGAGGAAGATGCAGATGGTGGGGATGCCTGCCTTTCGCAGCCGTTTGAGCGTGTCGGCATCTTTCTTGTCACGGGGCTGAAAATCGAGCGTCGACAGGTCTCCGCGAAACTCGGCATAGGGGGCCTCTCCAAATACGTGAATGGCAATGTCCGGCGAGTCCTTGATGCGCCCGCCGGGTGAATAGGTAACTTTACTGCCATGCTCTTTGCCAACGCGTCTGATGCCCGCCACAAGGGTTTCGGCATGCGGATAGTCGGCCGGGTTGAGATTTCCGCCTTGCCATGACAGTGACCAACCCCCGCACATCATGCCGAGATCATCCGCAGCGCGCCCCGTAACCAGAATTTTTTGGTTCGATTGCAGAGGCAAAACCTGATTTGCATTTTTTAGCAAAACAGCAGATTTCCGGACGGCAGCAGCTGCAAGGTCCGTATGTGCCGGGCACCCGACAATACTTCCTCGCACAACCAGAAGCCGCTCGCTGGGAGCGGGTTGGCTGCACAGGCCTGCACGCATTTTTAGTCTAAGTACGCGGCGGACCGCATCGTCCAGACGCTCTCGGGTGATTCGTCCGGACTCAAGATGGCGCAACAGGGAGGCATGCAGGCCTTTCCAGCTATCGGGAGCCATATACATGTCCAGCCCCGCCATCAGCGCGTCGGGGCAATCGGTTGGGGTAGCGCCCTCAATTTGCCCGTGCCCGTTCCAATCTCCCACGACGACTCCATCGAAGCCCCAATGGGCTTTTAGAAGGTCTGTGAGAAAGGCTTCGTGTCCGTGCATTTTACGACCGCCCCAACTTGAAAACGAGGCCATCACAGTCTGCACTCCAGCTTCGAGAGTGGCGTAGTACCCGGCTGCGTGGACCTCCCGCAATTCGGCTTCTGAGGCGATCGTTTCGCCTTGGTCTCGTCCCGCCTGAGTGCCCCCATCACCAATAAAATGTTTCGCGCACGCGAGTATCTTGGCGTCACCGAGGAAGTTCTCGTTGCCCGAAATACCTTGTAGGCCGCGGACCAGGGCGGCGCTCAGCTCGGCGACCAATTCGGGGGACTCCGAATAGGCCTCATAGGCCCGTCCCCACCGGCTATCGCACGCGACAGCGACGGTTGGAGAGAATGTCCAATCCATACCTGATGCACGTACTTCACGTGCGGTGGCGGCGCCTATGCGTTCCACCAGTTCTGCATCCCGCGCGGCACCCAGTCCGACATTATGTGGGAAGATTGTTGCCCCAATCAGATTATTGTGGCCATGAACCGCGTCGGTGCCCCACAATAAGGGAATACGAGGGCCATCTGCACGCATGGATGCCGCCCAAAATTCATCGGCGAGTTCCAGCCAGTCCGCGAGACTGGCACGCTGATTTCCATTCGGGGCAGAGTTGCCGCCATTCAGTACTGAGCCGAGATGATAGGCCGCCACATCCTCAGGCGTCACAGATGCAATGTCGGCCTGAATGATTTGCCCAACCTTCTGCGCAGGTGTCAGCCACTCCAGAATTCGCTCAATCAAAGCCTCTGTTTTCTCGCACTGGAGGTGCGGCGTTCGCGCCTTCGGCCAATCGGATAGAACCAGCGTAGGATTACGTGGGGCCGTCATAAATTCAGTCCGACGCCGGACCGGTGTGCTGGCTCCTCGCCGGGAGAGTAGTCTGCGGGATAGTCTTTCATCTGGTCATACCAGTTGCGTTTCAGGAACACGCTGGTGATGGTCACAACTGAAAGCGCTGCAACCATTTTGGGCCAGTCCTGAATGACGAGGAAAATGGGGACGCAGATCAAAGCCGTCTGCCAGACAATACCAACGGCCACGTTAATCAGATCGCGCTTCAAGTTCGTATTGGGGATGACAGTTCGACCGTTGGCGGCGAGTGAATTGGCGACGGGTCTCCAAAGGCCCCATGGACGAGTTCTCAGGTAGAACCGTTCCAACGTTTCCATTTCGGTTGGCTTGGTCACCAGAGAGCCGATCACGACGGCGACAAGGCACGCGGCGAAGAAGAATGGGAAAGCTTGTAATGGGTTGATGTCCACGTGTGGCAAACCCAAGCCAAGCGCGCATAGGATACCCGTCAGCATGCCCCAGAAGTAACCATAGCCATTCATACGCCACCAATACCATTTCACCACATTGGCGGCCGTGTATCCGCCATAGAGACCCGCCGTGATCCAGTTGATGACATTGTCGATACTGGTCAGGAACACTCCAATGAGCGTGCCGACGATTACGAAGATCGTGGAGACGAGATAACTGATTCTAAGATAGGTCTTCTCGGACGCATTCGGCCTGATGTATTTCCGGTAGATGTCATTTACGACATATGCTGGGGCGGCGTTGAGGGGGGCGGCGAAGCTGGACATGAACGCGGCCAGCAGGCCGGCGAGGGTAAGGCCGAGCAGCCCGACTGGAATGAATTCGCGTAGTGCAAATGGCAGCACAGCCTCAAAGTCCGCATCTGTGCCCATCTCGCGCAAATAAGGACTGAAATAGACCAGCGCGAGAATCGTCAGGCCGGTGATCAGCAAGTAGCGGGGGACATTCAGGACAATGCTGACCAGCGCACTCATCTTGGCAGCTTCGATCGGAGTGCGGGCTGAAAGGATGCGCTGCATGTCGTAGTTTGGGGCCGGTCCGGCAAGTGATGTGAAGATGCCTTTCAGCAAGACAAGCATGAAGAATATTGCGAACAGCGAGTAGCCCTCACTCGCTATTTTGGCATCGGCAGAGGGAAGCAGACTGGACCAATCAAGGCCAAGCTCCCATCCAAAAAAGGGGTTGCTCCATCCTTCGGGGACCGCCACAGCCAGCGTCTCCGGTGCAACATGCATCATGGCGATCACGGCAATACCGACACTGGCAATCGTAATGACGAGGAATTGCATGACTTCCGTAAAGACTACGGAGTACATGCCGCCCTTGATGACATAGAGCGATGTAAGGAAGATCAGGATGACGCCGAAAATCTTCTCATTGAGCGAGACCATTGCGGCTTCCCTCTGGGCCAGGAGGTCACCGGCGAGATTGGGCGCCTTTAGGGCAGCAGGTAGGAAAACATCGAGATTAAGAAAGCCCGCGAGGTCCAGCGGGATGAACTGGACTGCGAGCTTGCCGATGCCGAGGAAGCTGTAGGCCATGTAGGCGAGCACCAAGATCAACGCGAACAACACGACGATCAAATGGCTTAACCGTGCGGCTGGGCCATCGCCAAATCGGAAGGTAATCCACTCTGCCCCGGTCATCGCGCCCGACCGGCGCAACCAGATGGATAGGAAGACCATCAGGAATACTTGGTTGAAGACGGGCCAGAGCCATGGGATCCAGACGCTTTTCAGACCATACACAAACAGGATGGATACGAGCCACATCGTACCAGCTACATCGAACATACCAGAGGCGTTCGACAGGCCCAGCGCATACCAGGGCAACCGATTGCCACCCAGAAAGTAGCTCCGCACACCCTTGTTGGCCTTGGTGGAAATCCAGAAGCCGATGAACAGCGTCAAGCCGATGTATGCCGCGATCACGGCCATATCAATCGGATGTAGACTCACGGTCCCCGACTCCTAGTTAGTGCGCGCGGTTCGCCCCGGGCGGGCGGCGGTGCACCGAATTCCTCCTTGCAGCCAAATGAGCCGCCGTCGCCAACGTTTTGTGCGTGCCTGACCATGAGAACATTCAATACAACCGGTTTCATTGCAAGCGGTCATGGTGTTTGATGATTGGATGGTTCCGCAATTCGGGCGAGGTGCACCGATGGGGAGCCTAAGAAAGCCGAAATGGCTTGCCGGAGAACTTAATGGCTCAGATCAGGGACGTCGCGAAGCTTGCTGCTGTCTCCCCCGCGACTGTGTCGCGGGCATTTTCAGATCCGAGCAAACTGTCCGCGACGACGCTCGAACGCGTCCTGGCCGCAGCTGAGGAACTGAAATATAAGCCGAGCTCATTGGCTCAATTGTTCCGGGAGAAGCGTACCAATACGGTGCTTGTCATGGTGCCGGACATTGCAAACGTTCTGTTCGCTAGGGTTATCTCGGGCATTGAGCGTGTCGCGGTAGAGAACAAGTTCAATTTGATCGTGTCTGACACCGGAGACGATGCGGCCATCGAATCCGTTGGTGTGGAGATGGTGGAAACCTATCGTGCCGACGGCGTGATCCAGCTGGGCGAGCGGCCGCTCGACCAGTTGCACCATGAGGGAGAACACTGCGCGATTCCCTTCGTACAGGCGATCAGTGCCGATCCGCGCGGCCAGTACCCGACGGTTGGTATCGATGACCGCAGCGCAGCGGCAATGATGGCGGAGCACCTTCTTGCGTCTGGGCATCGCCGGATCGCGGTGTTGGCAGGCCTGAAAGACCGGCTGGTAACGCAAGAGCGGCTGGCGGGAATTCGCGACGCGTTGGCTGCACGGGAACTACCATTCGATGAGACCGTGGTGGCGTACGGGCCCTACTCGATGGCGGGTGGGGAGAATTCGGCCATGCGCCTATTGTCACGCGAGCGAAATGTGTCGGCGCTATTCTGTATGAGTGATGAGATTGCGATTGGCGCAATCCGCGCGGCCCATGATCTTGGTTTCAACCTGCCGAACGACCTGTCGATCTCCGGCTTCGACAACATCGAATTCGGAAAATACTGTACGCCGCCCCTGACCACTGTGATGCAGCCCGCAGAAAGAATAGGAGAGGTGGCAATGACCCTGATGTGTGACATCCTGAGAGGCCAAATCGCGCCGGAAATACATGAAATGCTTCCGACAGAATTGGTGGTGCGGGCAAGTGTTCGAGAGCTGGGCGGTCTTCCCTCGGAAGAATAGTCAGATATCTGAATGAATTCCGGACCCTATTGCGGATTCGAAACATGACCGGGAGCGCCAGGGCCTCCGTGGTGAAGACGTATTGTCCTTAGTCTGTGAAGCAGGATCGTAGCGGGTGGTACGGCTTATCTCAGGCAACAAGGCGCTCGGTCGCGCGAATGAAGTGGCTCAGGCTTTCCACCAATTCTTCTGAGAACTTCCCGCTCTTGCTCATATCCCGCGCGACTGTTTCCAGAGAAAATGCGGCGGTGGAGATTTCGGTGTAACCAAAGCTTCCAGCGCTGCCGGCAATAGAGTGAGACAATTGACGAATCTCTTCCAGCACCACTTTGCGGTCTTCTTTATTTAGAATGGCCGCAAACTCTGCAGGTACCGTGCTGAGGTAGTCCCGATATTTGAGCTTCAGTTCTTCTATCGGATCCTTGGTGGGTAGCTGCTCGCTGGTAGAAGCGGCCGGGTCAACCGACTGGCTTGTGAGACAAGAAACGAGTGCATTCAGTTGAACGATATCAATCGGCTTGGGAGCGTGATCCGTCATGCCAGCTTTCATGCATTCAGCGATCTGCTCGGGTAGGACGTTTGCGGTCAGTGCCACAATCGGAACTTGACTGGCTGGCGCAGACAGCGCCCGAATTGCGCGTGTTGCGGCAATGCCATCAAATTCCGGCATCTGGACATCCATCAGGATGACATCATACGTGTCGCCTTTGCGAAGGGAGGTCAGTGCATCATGCGCAGACAGAAAGCCCCGAACCGAATGACCGAACTTTCCGAGCCCCAATTCAATCAGTTCCAAATTCATGGCGACATCGTCCACGGCCATGATCTTGAGCTTAGCGAGTTGGGGAGTCTTGGCAGTTGAGCGGAAGTCGGACATCAGTACTTCCGCAGGCTTGAACGGCAATACCAGTTTCGCAACCGTACCCTGTCCAAGCTCGCTTTCCAGGTGCAGTTCTCCCCCCATAAGCCGGGCAAGCGATCGACTTATGGAGAGCCCCAAGCCCGTTCCGCCAAACTTTCGCGTTACGCTATTGTCGGCCTGCTTGAACCCCTCGAAGACGCTTTCCAGTTTGTCATGGGGAATGCCAGGGCCCGTGTCGGCCACTTCAAATTTCAGCAAGTCTCCCTCTAGGGAGGCGCTGACTTGGACCGTTCCTTCGGTCGTGAATTTTGCGGCATTGCCGATTAGATTTGTGAGTATCTGTTTCAGCCGCACCTCATCAATGAGGGCGCCGTTGCTTTCCACGGTAGATGTCAGAGGTACGGATTGCGAGTCTCTGCCCGCGTGCACCAGATCAATCGTGTCCTGAACAAGTTGAGCAATGTCGACAGCCCTCTCTTCTAACTGGACGCTTTCTGCGTCTATTTTGGAGTAATCCAGAATATCGTTGACAATATCTCTCAACAGGCGTCCGGCCTTCGTCGCTCGGGTAGCAAACAGCTTTTGTTCATCATCCAGATCCGTCTGCTCCAGCAGTTGTGTGAAGCCGAGGATGCCATTCAGGGGCGTACGAATTTCGTGGCTCATATTCGAGAGGAACTCTGCCTTCGCCTTGCCAGCGGATTCGGCCTCAGCGCGCGCCTCGGCCAACGCTTGTTCCCTTTCCTTTCGATCCGTAATATCCCGGAAGGTCGATATTACTTCCCGTGGACGACCATCCTCGCCCTGAATCAACTTCGGATTACCTTCGAGCCAAATGATGTTCCCGTGCTTGTCCTTGGCACGAAATTCTCTCTGTACAGACGTGTCAACGGCAGTGTTCTGAAATAGCGCTTGTGTGAGCTCTGCGGCATGTGGTCGGTCCTCCGGGATCGTAAAATCCAAGGTCGACAGGCCGATGGCGTCTTCTGGCGAGATGCCCAGAATTTCGCATGCTGGCGACGCGTAAGTGATGACCCCGTCCAAGCCGAACTTTACAATAATGTCTGTAGAATTTTCCGCGAGGGTCCGGTACTTGGATTCACTATTTGCGAGTGCTTCAAGCACTACCTGTTCATCGGTGACATCCTTGAACACGCCGAATACTCGCTCGACCTTGCCCGTCTCGTCCAAGAGAAAATCGCCGATAGAGCGCACGCGTCGCCTTTTACCATCCGACTTTCGAACAATAGTAGCTTGAAATTCCCAGCCTTCCGCCTTGTTGACAGCCCGCTGAACCAAAGCGCGCACACGATCGCGGTCTTCTTCAGCGTAGAACATGACCGCGTCGCCATACATCGGGTTGAATTCTTCTTTTGTAACGCCGTGAATTGCATAAACTTCCGGCGACCAGTCCACTTCCTGGGTGGACGGGTTCAGAGTCCAGTGCCCGACGCCCGCCATGCGTTCGGCCAGATGCGCCTTTGTCAGCATTTCCTGTTGTTCGCGTGACTTGCGCGACAAGCGCTCTCGAGACCGCCTGATATGATTGATCAGTCGACGGCGATCCGAAGAGGCTGCTCCAACGGCGAGTCCTAGAATGGAGTTCGTCGCCAGGAATAGTTGAAGCGCCAAAATCTTGGATGTGATTTCGGCTGACATCAGATGCATTGGGCCGGTACCGGCCAAGGTGAACGGCAAAGAGATGGCCGTGATCATGAGTAGTCCGATGGCGGCTGCTTTTACACCTCCTCCAAAAGCGAGGAATACGAGCGCGGGAGGTACGAGGAAGAGGAATGGATAGTCGCTCTGGGCGAAAACGAAGAAAGTCGTCGCACACAAGAGTCCAAGCTTGAGAATATACTGGAGGTCAGGCGATGTGCTGACGAACTTTCTCGAGCGGTCCGCCAAAGACCAGATTATTGGAGTGAACAGAACTATGCCGAGAAAGTCCGCTGAAAACCAGACAAGGGCTTCAGAGAGTACGAGGTTCTCTCCAGTCGTGTACAATCCTATTGCTGCTATAAGGGATGACAAAAGGCTGCCGGCGAATCCACCGACGATTAAGGTGGATATTCCCGCGAGGCTAATGAAGCGTATCTTGCGCTGGTATACGAAAATAAAGGCGACGCAGCAGACTTCTGCTACATTTGCCAGGGCCAAGACGAACGCTCGAAGAATCGGGTCTCCTGAATAGATGTTTGCTAGCACCAGCGCGACCATCATTGCCGTGAGAAGAGCAACCCAGTTCCTGCGCGGGTTCTTCAGAAGCAATACAATTAGGATCGCGTTCGCGGGCCAGACGGCAGCCACACGCCCAGCGCCGCGCGTCAACTCGATCATCGCGACCGCAACGACGAAGATGACGATGCCAATACCCAGGCTCCCGGCAAGCATGCCGAGACGGTTTATGGCACGACTGGGTTTTCTGGTGGTTGATGGAGGGGTATGGGCTGCGCGTGGCATGGATCAGATCCGTGTTTGTGTTATTGTCTTGCGGTCCGTCTGCTGAGGAATCGTGTGGCTGCCTGTATTCTGCGGCGCGAGGAATCGTGCGGAGGCTTCCTCACGTAGAGATATCTTCAAATCAGAATGTGAGTAACGCAACATGGCGTTCACAGCGGTGTCGGCGCAAATGCTCGGAAATGGCCTTTAGTTTCTGCAGTACTGGTCACATCACGAAGATCGAACAATTGGCGATCACCATATTGTATCTGAAAATCTGGTACCGGTATCACCATCGTGTGTCCCCTCACTCGGTAAATAGATGAGCTGCTGATTTGGATGGAAACTTGTTTCAATTGAGTTTAGATCATCTGTTTTCCCGCAGTGGGAGAAATTCTGTGATAGAATGCTTCGACTAGCAGGCTGAATTAATCTCTTGATTGAGGCAAGGGACCTAGGGGCTAAGATGTTTTCGGATGTCGTTTCTTCAGAACTCAAATCCTTGAGATCCTATGCGCAATTGTTGCTGGGATCGGTCGATGCTGGCGACCAAGTGGTCTGTGATGTATTGGGAGACCTGATTGGATCCGTCCAGGCTGCGGGCCCAACGAGCATGGATCGGGCATACCTGTTCCAACAACTTGACCACAGGCTGTGTCACTTCGCCGAAGCCCATTTGGCCAATGATCGTGTTCATCCAATCCTGCATGGATTGTCGGTCGTAGACCGGCGGGTGCTGTTATTGTCCATAATCGGCAGATTTGGGGCGGAGGATTTGGCGTGGATCACGGGGCTGCATGTTTCGGATGTCATCCAAATTGTTGCGCGTATTGAATCCGTTGTTACGGCTGCCTCACGAATTGGCGTACTGATCATTGAAGATGAGCCCTATATGGCGGAGCTGCTTTCCGTGCTGGTGGAGCAAACTGGTCATTGGGTTGTTGGAACTGCTTGCACGCCCGACGAAGCCATGACCTTTGCGAAAAGGCGAGACATCGGATTAATCCTTTCGGACATAAACTTGGGTAGTGACGTCTGTGGTCGGATAGTTGTTCACGAGATTCGTGAAACGCTCGGCTATAACGTACCTACTATTTTCATCACGGCGCACCCTGAGCGGCTGCGCGAAGGTGAGGGCGAAAATCGGGATGGGGTGGTGCCAAAGCCGTTCGATATCTGGCGCGTGCGGGAAGCTGTAAACAGCGCCGTGAACTTGAACGCATCCGTTTTTGCCTAGTGTGGTGTCGAGAACCATTGCGGTCGGGTTCGTCTAGGGCAGGACCGCGTTGTCCCGTAGGTCACTATTGGTAGATGCGATCTTGACACTGACAATATAGGCCTTTTCGTTTTCCATGTTGGCAAGGATTAGGCCGGCTTGGTCGCTTGGAATGAGTCGCAAGAAGCCCGCCGCGAAGCCGGCATCCATTTGGTTGAATATCCCCGCTGCCTGATCCGGTTTCATTGCGCCGTACATCTGGGCGAGATGCTGGATGTCCTGATTGGCGGATTCCGCCATGCGTTGCCATCTATCGTCCAGCTGCATCTGGATCGATTTGAGGTCTTCCGCCTGCTGGTCGAGTTCCATCTTTCGGTTCTGAAACTGAACTTCCTCTGTCCGCAGGTCAGAAATGCGCTGCTCAATAGTTTTCTGGTCTTGCTCCATGGCTTCGACGAGGTCGCCCGTCAGGCAGACCTTTCGGACAGTGTCGGAATCGTCGACATAACTCTTGGGCAGCACGTCTGATGGACGGCTGCTGAGCGATTCCGCGCCTGTGGTTGCGAATGCCTGGGGCAGCCACCGGGTGCCGCCCGCGATCGTGAACAGAGCGCCGATCGTCAGAAGAACATGAGTGCGTCCGCTACTCTTTATGCCCATAGCTCTCATATACCCTTTTGGTCTTGATCGTGTCATCGTCTTCGAAAAGATAGTCGGAACTGTCCAGACTGGAGGTTGCCTGATTGGCGACGACTTCAAGCCGCTTGGTCAGCCGCGTGATTTCCGCGACCCGGCCCGATGACTGCACAAGTGCGTCGCGCATTGTACTGCGAATCTCCGCATCAGCGGCCTGTATCTTGCGGGAGACCTCCCGGTCCTTTATTTCGAGTGCGTCTTTCAACTCTGTCAGTTTCTTGCCTGCCTCATGCGCCTCGGTGAGGATTGCGGTCAGGCGGACTGCTATTTCTCCAGATTGGGCCTTCGCTTCATGCCGCGCTGATGACACTGCGGCGACTGATTCGGACATGGCGCGTATGGATGCGCCCAAGCCATCCTTGGTATTTTGCAGGGCCTTGAGCCTGCGGCTGAGCAGGGCACAGTAGAGGCATGCTGCAAAGGAAACGAGAAAGAGCGCTATGTCGGAGGGATCTAGAGGCATCATCTTACCGTAGCAGGAATTCGGTTACGAGCACGCCGTGCGAAGCATCCGCACCGAGCACGATTTCGGATCGCATCGCGAGTTGCTCCCTCATCTTCGGGTAGAAGTCAGCTGACTCGAAATCAGATAGCTGAAGCGCGCGGAGATAGCCGACGAATGCATCGACCAGCATGGGTTCGGCTTTCTTTACAGCGCTGACGTGACTGTTGTCTGAGATGACAGAAGTCTTGATCTTAACATAGCGAGTGGCTGGCTCATTGCCTATCGTAACAAGGATTTCCTGCAACTCAAAATAGACGTGATCCTCAAGTGCAAGCGGGGTATGAGCCGGCTTGCCATCTTCGCCTGGTGTGCATGCAAGTGCTGCCGCAGGGGCACTGGGCGACAGAAAGTAGACGACCCCGAATGCGCCAGCCATGCTGACGACAGCCAGCACCACGAGCGGGATCAACCCACCACCGGAAGACTTTTCCCCGGGAAATTCTGTGTTCGCGTCAGAGGCCAAAACCGTACCCAATAAAAAATTGCTGCTGACAAAGGCTTATTAATTTCTGGGTAAAGGAAGCGTTAATGATTTCGCGGAAAATATTAACCAATGGAATGATGGCGTTGGGATCGGGGTTTTCTGGCCTATGAAACTTTTAGACACACTCAAGGCGCTATCAACGGCGCAGAAACTCGCACTTGTGGGTGCGGTTGCTGGTGTGGTCTTCGCCATGTCGTTGCTCGTGCAAGGTGCAGTAAAGCAACCTATGGGTCTGCTCTATGCCGGACTGGACCCAATGCACACGGGTGAAGTGATCGCGGAACTCGAGAAACGCGGCGTCGAGTATGAGATCCGCGGCGAGGCGATCTTTGTTCCAAACTCCGATCGCGACTCGGTTCGCTTTGCGCTTGCGAAGGACGGGCTGCCGCAGCAGTCTGTCAGCGGCTATGAGTTGCTTGATGATGTGAACGGCTTCTCGATCACGTCGGAAATGTACAATGCGACGTACTGGCGAGCGAAGGAGGGTGAACTTACCCGCACCGTGCTTGCCATTCCGGGTGTGTCATCGGCGCGGGTGCATATCGGCGCCAGCCTTCGATCAGGTTTTTCCCGATCCGGCCCATCACAAACTGCATCCGTGACCCTGGTTTCCAGTAACCGGATCAGTGCGAGCCAGGCTGAGGCTATCCAGTACCTCGTCGCCCTCGCCGTGTCCGGGCTTGATCCGGCCGATGTCGCCGTGATCGATCCGAAGCGAGGCATGCTGGCGGGGCCGAATATCGACCGCATGGAAGAACCTGGCATTGTCGCGGAGAGCCAGTCGAGCACTCTGGAACAAAAGATCCTGCGCTTACTGGAGGCCCGTGTCGGCCCGGGTAATGCGAGAGTGTCCGTGACGGTCGATGTCAATCGCCAACGCCAGCGCGTGTCCGAAGTGGTGTTCGATCCGAATTCACGCGTTATTCGCAATCGCACCAGCAATGACACCAACGAAGCCAGCGGTGGTGGGGGCGGAGGTGTCACCGTTTCCAGCAACCTCCCGCAAGGGGCTGGAAGCCAGGGCGGTGGCAACAGTACAGTGAAAAACTCGACCGAGAGTGTTGTCTACGACATCAACGAGACACGCCGTGAAACCGAAACACTACCGGGTGAAATCGAACGCATATCTGTTGCTGTCCTGCTAAACGAGCAAGTCCTCGGTTTTGATGCCAACGCCGAAGACTCTGCTCCGTTGATGCGCAGCCTGGTGGCCGATTTTGAACAATTGATCCTGTCTGGGGCCGGTCTTAACGCCGACCGGGGTGACTCCCTGACCGTAGACTTGATGCCGTTCCAGGAACTGGAGGTCGAGGAGCTCACACCCGCTCCCGGCCTCGTTGAGACGCTCACAGAACGCTATTTCTGGTCTGCCTTGCAAGCTATTCTTCTGGGTTTGGTGGTGATTGTTCTCGGCTTCGGCGTCGTCCGACCCTTGCTGGCTCAGGGACCGAAATCTGATCTGGGCACTGAGGCAGGTGCAATCGCCGACACGACTCCTGCGCTGACCAATGATCCAGTCGACCCCTTGGACTATCTGAAAGACTATACTCGGGAGCGCCAGGATGAAACGGCGAGCCTGCTTCAGGAATGGCTGAACGAAGACCGGAAGGCACTGGTCAATGAGTGAGTCGCCCTTCGCCAACCTGCCGAGATTTGACCAGACTACCGACGACATGGTTGGCAGCGTCAGTGCAATGGCGGACACTGCAACCGCTGTAGATGTTCATGAGCCCGAGGTGCCCGCCGAAATTGTGCCGACACTCGATCCGAATGTGGAAATCCTTTTGAAGCGATTGTCGGAAGAGATTGAACGCACGAATGATCTTCTACTTGTTCAAACGACGAACTGGGTTACCGCGATAGCGGAAAAGTTGTTCCCAGAACTCTCAAAACTGTTCTTGGCAGAGGAGATTGGTCGACAGTTGCCAAGCCTGTTACCGGAATCAGCAAATCGGGTGGAAATCACAGCTCCTGAGCTTCTCGCAAACGACATCCAGAATGTTGTTCAACGCTCAAATAAACTTGCCAACCGGTGCGTTGTTTCTCCGACACCCGCATCCGAGCGTAAGAATGTGGAAGTGTCTTGGGTAACGGGCGGACTGTCGTTGGAATTCGACGGGTTGCTGGAGGCCTGCCTTGGCCGACTGCAGTCTATGCAAACGCATCAGAAGGAAACATCGTGATGGCTATTCCCGAAATGACGCCTTCGGACGAAAACATCATTGAGCAAGATGAGATTTTGCCTGGCGGCAAAGTCTACCGATCCATCTATAACGTCCCGGTCAATGTGATCGTCTCCATCGGCCAAAAGCGTCTGACCGTTTCGGAAATACTGGATTTGAAACCGGATTCGGTGATCGCGCTCGCGGCACGTATAGAAGATCCTGTATCTCTTTCGGTCGACAACCGGCTCATCGCGCGAGGCGAGTTGATCGAAACGGAGGAGGGCGGTTTAGGCGTAAAAATTACGGAGATCGCGGAGGATCCCGATGCTACGGGGACTTGAACACCTGCCGCGTTTTGCTAGCGGCTTGTTCATACTAGTTCTTCTGTATGCGCTTTCTGGCGCAGCGTACGCGCAATCCGTTGATCCCGCTCAGATAGCCATTCCGGATGGATTCCTTGGGAATGGCGGTGAGGGGGGGCTGAGTGGCTCCGTCGTACTTCTGCTGGTTCTGGTGACGGTGCTCAGTCTTGCGCCAGGCATCGCCATGATGGCGACCTGTCTGCCATTCATGATCATTGTCTTCTCATTTCTGCGTCAGGCCATCGGCGTACAGCAGGCGCCTCCAAACATGCTCATTATGGCGCTTGCCATGTTCCTCACCTTCTTCGTGATGGAGCCCACCTTCATGGAAGCCTGGTCTTCAGGCATTTCTCCTTACATGGAGGGAACGATTGACGAGGGGCAGGCTTGGACGGCCGCGACAACGCCTTTCCGGGAATTCATGACGGCCCGTGTCGATCCAGAAACTATCCCTGTTCTCGCCGATGCGGTGAACCGCCCGGTCGTGGAAGGGGAGGAGCCCACATTTGCTCTGCTTTCAACGGCCTTCATGCTGTCCGAAATCAAGCATGCATTCCAGATCGGTTTCGTAATTTTCCTGCCATTCCTTGTTATTGATCTGGTCGTCTCATCGGTTCTGATGGCCGTCGGCATGATGATGGTGCCGCCGACCGTAGTTTCGCTTCCTTTTAAGGTTGGATTCATAGTTCTGGCCGATGGCTGGTTGAAGATAACGGAAGCACTTTTGCGAGGATATGCCGGATGAGTTCGGTCGTAGAGTTGAAACAGCCGACACAAAGGCAAGCCGTGTCCAGAACTGGGCCACAAACCGGCTCCTCACGCATTGCGGGTCTGACGCGTGCGCAGAAGGCAGCGGTCGTCATTGCCATGCTTGGTGAAGCCGAGGCACGTCCCATCGTTGAGCGTCTTGATGACCAGACCATGGCTCAGGTCGCTGCAGCGTTGGAAACTGTTTCCAAGCTTCCTCGTGAACAGCTTGTCGAGATTGCTGTAGACTTCCTGAAAGAACTGCGCGCCGCAAGCGGTTCGTTCTCCGGAGGACAGGACAAGGCGCGTGAAGTCATCGCGAACATCCTCGATCAGAAGCGCTATGATCAGATATACGGGACCGGCGAGCCTCAACAGGAAGTCGTGGTGGAAGAGGTTGGCGACACCTGGGAGCGGCTTGAAAATTATGATGCGCAGCAGGTTGCAACTTATTTTCTGACACTGACCCCCAATATCATCGCGCTAATCCTGCGCCGATTGGATGTCGCTGCGGCGTCGGAAATTATCGGCTTTCTGGGTGAGGAGCAACTGGATCCGGTGGTTGGTCATCTCGTTGAAGATGAAGCGCCAGATCCCGAAATTTATTCCGTGCTCGCCCACATGGTCGAGATTGAATTGCTGAACAATACAGAAGCTGGTCCGGGCGCAACCGAAGATACGGCCCACTTGGAATCCATTGGTGAAATGCTCAGCCTTGTCCCGAGCGACAAGCGTGACCGGATCATGGCCTTCCTCAGCAGCGAGCATGAAGGCAAGATGAAAAGCATCGAGCGGGTTATGTTTACCATCAGCACCCTGCCAGAAATTTTGCCACGAGAAGCTGTTGCAATTGTATTCCGGGAACTTGGCGAAGAGACAATGGTCCAACTCCTTGCGAGTCTTCGCGAAAGCGGATCGGAAGTTTCGGATTATTTGCTCGGCAACATCTCGTCGCGCTTGGCGGACCAGTATCGTCTACAGCTCGAAGACGTAGGAAAAATATCTGCGGAGAAGGGCGAGAAGCTCCAACGTCAGTTCCTGATGTCCCTGATGACGCTCAAGCGGGAAGGGGCGATCAAGGTTGGCAAGCCTGAAGGAGACGACGAGGCCGAGTAGGGCCTGACACGGGTCAGCTCCTCTACAATTTATCTTACCTACTTGGTCAACGTATGATCAGGTCTGCGTGGAGCGCGCCTGCTGCTTTCATTGTGCGAATGATATCGGCTGTTTCCTGAGGTGTAACCCCTAGCGCATTCAGCCCAGATATCAGCTCTGAGAGCGACACATTGGGATTTAGCATCGCAATATTCTTACTGCCGGTCTGACCAATTGTGATGCGTGAGCGAGGCAGGGCGATGGACTCGCCACGTGCAAACGGGTTCGGTTGGGACACGACGGGGCTTTCCACCACCTTGATAGAGATGTTGCCCTGAGCAATCGCAACTTTGGAAATGGTAACATCCTCGCCGAGTACGATCGTGCCGGATTTCTCATCAATCACAATACGCGCTGGCACAGATACGCTAACGGGCAAGTTTTCGATATCTGCGAGGATACGTGAGGGCGTCCCATTGATCCCGCGAAGGTCCAGATCAATCGTGCCAGGATCACGAGTATAGGCGATCTGGGCACCATAGGCCGAGTTGATGACGTCTTCGATGCGGGCGGCTGTCGTGAAATCTGGATCGCGCAGCGCGAGTGTCAGGCTCTCGCGGTCGTTGAAGTCGAAGCCGATTTCGCGCTCGATGCGGGCTCCATTCGGGATCGCACCTGCTGTCGGCGTACCACGCGTTTCGCGCGCCGCGGCGGCTTGAACGTCAATACCGGAGACGATGATGCTGCCTTGGGCGACCGCATAAACTTCATTGTCTGCGCCCTTCAGGGGCGTGAGGATCAGGGTGCCGCCCTCGAGGCTCTTGGCGTCTCCGATCGAGGCGACCGATATGTCTATGGTCGATCCGTTACGTGCGAAGGAGGGCAGAGTGGCCGTCACAAGAACAGCTGCGGCATTGTTGGGCTTGATATCCTCACCCTGGACATTCACGCCAAGACGCTCAAGCATGTATGTCAGCGAGTCTTCTGTAAACGGTGAGTTGCGGACTGAATCGCCCGTGCCATTGAGGCCGACCACGATACCATAACCGATAAGATCGTTCTGCCGCACGCCTTCAACATCGACGATATCCCGGAGGCGGGTTTGCGCATCGGCAGGGGCGGCCACCCCGAGGAGACCAAAGCAGAGCGCAGCGATGAGGAGTGTTTTCCGAAGCATCATTTTTAGCCCAGATAATTCAGGAGTGACAGTTGGGACAAGCGGGCAGTAATCAGGTAGGAGGCTTCCAACGTCGTCTGCAGCGATTGCAGCTCCGTCGCGGCTTCATACTGGTCTCGCGCAGTCAAATCGTTGAACGACGCGGTCAGTAGTGTTTCTTCCGTGTCGAGCGTTTTTTGCTCGATCGCATTCCGCTCTTCATATACGCCGAGATCTGCCCGTAGATTGGTAATTTGCGTTTCGCTCGACGACAGGCTCAGAGATGTTTCCTGAACAAGCGTTTTGTAACCGTCTAAAGAGGCGAGTGGACCATCCGGACCAGAAATTGCCAATACCGCCAAATCTCTGATGAGCGACTTGATTGCGTCATTGTCTGCTGTAACGCTCTCCGGGTCGGACGCGATCGTGCTGCCTTGGTATATATTCTGCAACCAGCCGCCTGTCGGCGAGGTGAAATAGTCATCCAGCTGAGTCGTAAAGTCGGCACTGTCGGTTGCGCTATCTGCAATCAGTTCGATGTCAGCCAAAAGTGCGGACTGATCGGAAAAGGGAAGGGTGGATGTCGCGTCCCCTGCGAAGAGGAAGCGGTCTCCATATCGCGCATTCAGAGACGAGAGCGACGCAGACAAGGCAGCCTTCGCGTCCCGCGCTGCAATACCCACTTCTGTATCGTGCTCGCCGCCGATAGCACTCAGCATGTTTGCGGCGATGCCACTGGAACTCTCTTGAACTGTGCCCAGGCTTGTTTGGATCAGCGACAGTCGGGTCGCGCGCAGGTTCAGAACTTCGCGATCGGTGGAGATGTCCGCCAGCGCCTTCTGACCAAGCATGGCTTTACCGATCCTGCCAGATAGATGAAGCGTAAGGTCCTCATACCGACCCGTCGTGGCTTCCGTCGATGTTTTGCCGATCTGGGTCCGCAATTCAGAAATGTGCTGACCAAGGCTGGCAGTCATCAGGCCGGAGGAAATAGAGAAGCGGTCCATATCAGATCTCCATCAGCTTCTGCATCATCTGATTTGCAATCTCGATGACTCGGGCGTTTGCTGCATAGGCCTGTTCGATTGCAAGTAGGTCCTGCATCTGACTATCGATATCGACACCGGTCTCAGACAATTCGGCCTCAATCAGCAGGTCGTGCTGCGTGGATGCTGATGAAAGCACTGATTCGTGAGAGATGCGGGTTTGCCCGGCGAGTGATGCGACGTGTGCAACCAATTCGGTTGCGGAGAAGCCGCCCTGAATACCGTTCGAATTCATCGACTGTATCTTGGTGAAGGCGTTGGACATAGCCGAAAGAATGGAGTTGTCTCCGGGCGGGCCTTCAACTGCGGCGCCGATGCCATCCCTCAGCCGCCAAAGGCTACCACCTTGGGTTGGGTCAACTTGGGCGTTCAGGTCGATGCGTCCAGCGAGACCCGGATCGCCCGGCGTGCCTGTGTCGACAAACAGGCCGAAATCGCCGGGTACTTTTGTCGGATCAATCGAGTCATTGGACAGGCGGGTCACAAGATCGCTGGCGATCGTATCGAGTTGGGCTCCAAAATTTGGAAGGTCTGTGTCGCGCAAGGTGAAAAGCGCGCCGAACATACCACTTGATATAGCGGCGTAACTGGACGCACCCGGCGTCAGTTCCTGCCCATTCACCGAGAGGCCCGAAAGTGCGCCATTGTCCAGTGTCATATCCGCGCCAAATGAATTGGCGGGCGAGAATTCCAATTGCTTGGCAGTTCCCGCAACGAGGTAGACACCTTCGACGGTTATGACATCGACAACTCCACCGTCGCGCGGAATCGCTTCGATCGGCAGATATTCTGCGATTGTATCAAGTGTTCTGTCGCGATCATCCATCAGTGCGGCGGCCTGGGATGTCGAGCGGTCCATGCCCGCCAGCAAACCGTTGAGTTCTTCGACCTGTTTCAGCGCGGCATTTACGACGTTCACGCCGTCGGCGATCTCGCGATCAGCTTCCGAGCGTTGCTGGCTGACCAATTGCGAAAGATTGTTCAACTCCGTCACAACAGCGTTGGCCGAGTCCAGCAAAGCCGCCAGTTGGGTGCTGGATTCGGGAGAGGTGACAGAGGCAGACAGCGCCGCCTCAAACTTGGAAAACTTGCTGAAAAGCCCGGTGCCTTCAGCGTCATCCCCTATCCGGGATGAGAGCACCTGCCATGTACTAGCCATCAAGCTGGACTGCGCAACATCGCTGGAAAGGCTTCGGCGCTCTGCAGACAGCGCAGAATCGGCAGAGCGCGAAATACCCGAAGCTGCAACGCCGCTGGTCCGGCCGCCAAGCAATGTTTCGCCCACCAGCACAGAACGCCGGACATAGCCCGGCGTTGATGCGTTTGCGACGTTCGTGGCGACAATGTCGGCCCGAAGGCCAGATACCTTCAGGCCGGATTGTGCTGCGTTGATGGCGTGGGAAATACTCAAAGCAGAGCTCGCCTGTCAGAGTTGCGGATCAGCGCTTCAGATTGGTTGTCTCTTGTAGCATCTCGTCGACCGTCTGCACGATCTTCGCGCTGGAAGAGTAGGCGCGCTGTGTTTCAATCAGGTCTGTAAGCTCCGCAGCGATATCGGTTGTGGATTCCATCAGGGCGTAGCCCTCAATGCTGCCCACCGGCCCGGTGCCAGCGTCCCAGAGGTACAAATTTCCGCTTTCCGCAGAAACACGAAAGGCCTGACCGTCCAATGCCTTCAGTCCGTTCATATTCGGAACATCACCAACCGGAATCTGGTAGAGGGTCCGGCGGAAGCCGGTATTATAGATGGCTTGCAGATAGCCGTTCTCGTCAATCTCCACGGACTGGAGGTCACCAATAGGCGCTCCGTCCTTACTAACCGAAGTTGGTGAGAAATTGGCGGAGAGCTGAGTAATACCAGCGCTGTCATTCGGTCGACCTATGAACACCTCGACGTCACCGTGGGGCAGATTTAGCGTCACGGTGCCGGTCGCATCATCATACGTCGCACCATTGGAAGCAGTCACGCCGCCAGTGTCGATACGACCGCCATTTACGGCGCTGTCGGAGAAGTTGATGGCAAGATCGCCAATCGAAACGGCTGGGTCCCCAGCGCTATCGAATATCTCCACAGACCAGGCGTTGCTTGAGCCTGATGCGGGAACGTTAGGGCTGAATTCCAAAGACAGTGTTTGGGCGCGGCCCAGATTGTCGAAATACTCTATCGGCAGAGTGTAGCTTTCACCCGTCCCACCAGCTGTGGTGGCATCGGCCGGCAGATTGATGCCGAGTTCGATGCGGGATGTTGGGGAAGCAGTATACTGGGATGCCGCAATGTTGACTGGCTCGAGGTCGGTACCGCTATTACGGCTGACATTGCCGATTTCTCCATCGGAGTTTGCAGGCCAACCAAGCAGGAAGAGGCCGCTCTGAGTTCGGAGGTTTCCGCTTTCGTCCGCGTAGAATGAACCCGTTGGCAGCATCATCAAGCTACGTTCGGACGAGAGCGAGTTTACGCCCGTATTATCCGTAACCGGAACTAGGCCACGGCCAGAGACCGCAAGATCAGTTGCGTTGCCGGTAGAGATGAGCGATCCTGTTGCGGCGATGTCCTTGAAGGCTGTAACCCGAACGCCACCTGCGGCGTAAGCTGAGGACTGTTGTTGCAGAACCATGCTGGAAAAATCAACCTGGCTTCGCTTGTAGCCGTATGTTGATGAGTTCGCGATATTGTCAGAAATGGCGGAAAGACGGCTTGAATTTGAGTTCAGCCCCATCACGCCCGCATTCAGGGATGAAGAAATGCTCATGGTCGACTCCTACGACAGATGTACCCTATCACTGGAGTGCATTTGTTAATAAGCAGATAACCTTGATTCATCTTTGGACTGGACGTCCGTCAGAATGATGATCGAGATCCTCCGGTTCTGGGAGGCCGACGGATTCTCCGGAGCGAGTGGGTCGGTGTCGGCCCGTCCGGAGACTTCGCGTAGGCGAGATGGCATCATGCCTTTTTCGAGCAGAAGCTTGCGGATAACGTTGGCCCTGTCGGTGGACAAGTTCCAGTTATCGTAGTTCCCATCCAGACGGTATTGCAGGCTATCGGTATGACCGACGATCTTGATGTCGTTACGAAACGCGTCGAGTGAACCGGAAATCGACCCTAGCAGTTCCTTCAGGAGGGGGGTGGGGTTGCTGTTGCCAACGGCGAACAGGGGAGAGCTATCCGAGTCGATTACTTCGAGCACCATGCCCTCCGGAGACATCTTGATCATCAAATGCTCAGATAGCTGTTTAGACTTCTCGCCCAGTTCTTGTCGAAGGTTATGGAGATTTTCTGCGACCTCTTCCTTACTGGCACCGGACTGGGCTTCTCTTTTTGGTGAGTCGACCGTTTGTTGGCGCGTGCCGCCTGTGCCCATCTTGGCGTAGGTGTCTTCGGTGAACATGGAAGAGCCGTTCAACCCATCAGAGCCGCCGCCTGAGATCCGGCTGATCGGGATGGTCGGGTTGAAATAGTCGGCAATACCTTTCCGCTGATCTTCCGTGGTTGCGTTCAGCAGCCACATTAGCAGAAAGAACGCCATCATCGCGGTGACGAAGTCAGCATAGGCAACCTTCCAGGCGCCGCCATGGTGACCGTCAGCTTTGACCACCTTCTTGCGCTTGATGATGATAGGTTGCGTGTTTGTCGACTTAGGATCGACCATTTGGTGTCCGCCCTGTGTTCAAGAATGTCCGTAATAACAGGGCGAAATCAAATTACGGATAATCTCGGACGGTCGTTTGATGCGGTCTTGGTAACTATTCAGCAACCAAATTACTGAATTCCTACCAGAGGAACTGGTATTCACGTTTGCGGGTGTCTTGTGTCTTCTGTGCTGCAGAAAAAGATAGAGGCTGCGGGAGGCTTACCTCCGGCCGTCCGGCTGTGCGACGCGCTCTGGGCGACGCTATCTTCTGCTATCGGTCACTGGGCTCAGGACGTTTATGGGTTAACCATCATCCCGGCCATTTCTAGTCAGAAAGTCCTAACGGGGAGCGAACCTGCCAGATCATTTGAGGGTTCGTATGCGTTTGTCTCTGTTTCAGAGACTGTTGGCCCGGTCGTGGCTGTCGCAATTAATTCCATGGGTGCCCGCAAATATGCGGCAAGGCGGTTGCGACAGGATGCAAGTACTCTGAAAAGCGCGCCGGACCTGTTTCTGCGGCTTATGTCCGAACATGCTGCGCGCGGATTGTGGTCGCAAGTCGTTGCTTCAGCGACGAAGCAAACGAATGTTGGTTCACCCCATCTCGCCGATTTTTCCGCCTCTGGTGACACATTCAACCAAGATACCACCTACTTGAGCGTCGTCTATACGCTGGGCGGTGATGGTGGTGAAGACAGCTGGTTGATGGAAGGCGGTGACGATGCGCCAGAGATTCAACTGGTCTTGAAGATGGACGACGTAAAAAAGCTTGTCCGCACACTCCAGGAGCGCGTTGAGCCAAAAGCCGCTCCTGATGAGAGTGGTCGGGATGTCCTGCGGGAGCGGGTGCGAAGCACGACGGTTGTGCTCGACGCGGTGCTGGAATCCATGTCGATGACGATTGGCGAATGCTCACAATTGGAAGTGGGGCAGGTGATCACGCTACCAAATGCCAAAATGGACAAACTGGTTCTGAGCGCGGATACGGTCAGCGGCTCTTTGCCGATCAGTCAGGGCGAATTAGGTGCTTGGAAAGGTTTCAGGGCGCTGAAGTTGCGTTCGCCGGTTCCGGAAGATGTCATCAGAGAAATTGCGGAAATTTGAATTAGTCCCCGTGTCAGCGGAGGAATCGAAGGAGTATGTAGGTGAACGCAATAGCAGGTCTGGTTGTCACGGTAGTGATGGTCTTCGGCGGGTATATGCTTGCTGGTGGACATCTGGATATCATCATGCATTCGCTTCCGTTCGAGATGATGATGATCGGCGGAGCGGCCACAGGTGCCTTTCTCGCCGGCAATGACATGACCACGATCAAGCATGCCGGTGGGGACATGGTCGCCGCATTTGCGGGCCCCAAATGGAAGAAGGCGGACTATCAGGACTTACTTTGCCTGATGCACGAACTTCTGAATGTCTTGAAGAAGAATCCCGTGGATATCGAGACCCATATCGAAGCTCCTCAGGACTCCGATATTTTTGCCAAATATCCCAAGATCCTGAAGGACAAGCGCGCGATCGAAATGATCTGCGACACGATCCGCTCCATGATTATGAACTTCGACAATGTGCATCAGGTCGAAGAGCTTCTGGAGAAGCAGCTGGATAGCCTGATCGAAGAGAAATTGCATGGATCGCACGCGCTGCAGAACATGGCTGATGCCTTGCCTGCTCTTGGGATTGTCGCGGCAGTTCTCGGCGTCATCAAAACGATGGCATCCATCGACAAGCCACCAGAAGTTCTGGGCGGCATGATTGGCGGCGCGCTTGTCGGGACCTTTTTGGGCGTGTTTCTCGCCTATGGCATCGTCGGACCGTTCGCGACACGTGTGAAACATATTCGGTTGGAAGAGCATAATTTCTATTCGATGATTGGCGAGGTTCTTGTGTCGAACCTTCACAAGAACCCGGTCAATATCTGTGTCGAAGTGGCCCGCCGCCACGCACCAACGCGGGTACGCCCATCTTTCAATGAAGTGGAAGAAGCGATTCGGGGGTTGAAACAGGCCGCGTGATGACGAGTCGCCTCCCCGTGCTTGCCGGGCTCGCCTTCATGGCGGGCCTTTCGGCGTTCGCAGAAGCGCCAGCTAACGCGGAAGACGCTGGGCGCATGACCGAAGCAGATGAGCTTTCCGTACATTTTCGAGAGTTCGTTGATGAGGCGATAGGGGAGGGGTTGCTGACGCCGGCAGATCAGGCACCAGTCCCCGAGTCCGCACCCTCAAAACCTACGCAATTGTTTCGCGGTCGGTTGTCGCCGACCGACGCTACGGCGCCCGTAGAAGTCGACTCAGCCTGCATCAGCGACGCCGTCCTAGACCTTCAGGCTTTTGAGGAGTTCTCGACCTACGAACATTTCCTGAATTGGCGTGCTCAGCAGGTTGCCACGGGCATTGGCCTGACACCCGCAGACGTGGCCATGGCGTACATATCGATAGGTCTCTATGCTGAGGGACGCCTTCAGGTGTCTGGCATGGAAGACGCTGATAGCCGGTATATTCGCAATCTCTCTCGGCTGCTTGAAGACGGCTCGGTGCCTGACATCGAGCTGTTCGAGCAGGTCGCAGTCTGCAATATGTATGGTGACATCTGGTTGTCGCTTGCGCGCTTGTCGCTGCTCGACGAGAAAGGTGTGGATCTTCTGGATCGCAACCTGATGAGCTATCGACGATTGCCGTATCGGCTCAAGGTGCGCGCGGCCTCATTGGCAATCCCTTCTCTTGACCGCATGGGAAAGACGCTCCTTTCAGAGAAACTGATGGCGGATTTTTCGGCAGAAGAAATCAGACGGTCACAGCGCCTGGCGTTTACCCGCGCGATGATTGACATGAACCGGGGAGGGGTAGAGCGTGAGCGCCAGCTTCGGGAATTCCTCAACGTTCCAGAGTTGCGCTCCGAGACAGCAGCCGTCCTCATGCGGCATGGTTTGCAGGTTGAGGCTAGTTTGCAGGATGAGCTTGTTGGTGACCTACTGAAGAATGTCCAGCAATTGCCGCGTGGATCAGACGTTCGTGCAAGTTTGGAGACAATGCTGAAAGGTCCTGGGGAAATTTCCGACTACGAAATGATCTCAGAACTCGCTGAGCTTCCTGCCATGCAGGACCCCAAAACGAGGAAACTGTTGGGGGATCAGCTGGCCGCCCGTCTCCAGAAGGATTTTGAAGGCGAAGATCGTCTCGCCGGCCTCGCGGCGATGAGCGCCGTGGGTGAGAATAAAGACTTGCTTTCTGACAATTCTGATCACGACCGGATCGTCGAGTCGGCCGCCCGCTTTGCAGGCAACATCGGCCTCTTGAGTGTGATGACGGCCTTGGCGGAAGACGTGCCGGACAGCGAAGGCCTTACGTCAGAGCGAGCAGCGTTGGCCTTTCGGATGCAGGACTTCGCGAGTTTGCGGGATCTCACACAAACCCGGTCTGACAATCCCGATGTTATGCGTCTCTCTGCCATGGCTGCTGTGTTGACCAACGACCGGACCTGGCTCGCCAAAGTTGCCTCGAGAGTCGTATTGGACACGCCAACCGTGGTCGACCTCATAGAAACAGATGCCGTTTCCGGCAATTGGATCCTACCTGCGGCAGTCTATACAGCCGCAGAGCGGATTACTCAGGAAGACTATCGGCCGCGTGTTGATGCTGTCCTTGCCTTGAAGTTCGGTAAGGTCGAACCGAGACTCCAGCGTATCAAGTTGAGTGAAATTCCGGAACATCTCGGTCAGGTCAGTGCGGCTCTAAACTCGAACTTTCAGGAGATGCCCTGATGTCTAATGCGATCTATGCTGCTCTCACCAGACAAGATGGTCTGCTTCGAGAAATGCAGGTAATCGCCAATAACATGGCGAACTCGAGCACAACGGGATTCAAGTCCAACCACGCCATCTTTGCGGAGCACATCGCTGCCGTTGGCGACCAATCTGACAGCCTGTCCATGGGCAGCCTTGCCGGGCATAATTTCGACCTGTCCCAAGGTGGAATGAAGCATACGGGCGGTCAGTTTGATCTCGCCATTCATGGAGACGGCTTCTTTGTTCTAGATACGCCTGCTGGCGAGCGTCTCACCCGCTCGGGGGCTTTCCAACTTTCTGCAGAGGGCAACCTCGTTGACGCCTTTGGCCACCAGGTTCAAGGGGCCGGCGGCGGAGCTATCGCCATCCCGCAGGAGGTTACCAACATTTCGATTGCTCCCGATGGAACCATTTCGTCGGGCGAAGAAATATTGGGTCAGGTCGCGGTCGTCATGCCCGATGGTGAACTCAATCAAGAGGGCGGCACGATGTTCGCAGCTCCGAATGGTCACCAGCCGATCGAGGAGCCCTCAGTGATCCAGGGCACACTGGAACAATCCAATGTATCCTCAATTCTCGAAGTATCTCGCTTGATTGAGGTGCAACGCGCCTATGAGGCTGGTCAGACACTGATCGAGAAAGAAGACGATCGGATCAATCAATTGATCAAGACGATACGCCAGTTGTGAAGCTGGCCAAGAACCGTAGGGGAATGAAATGAAGTCATTGCAGATCGCCGCGACAGGAATGGCCGCCCAACAGATGCGCGTCGAGGTCATTTCGAACAATATCGCCAACATGAGTACCGCGGCCTATCGCCCGCGCACCGCCGAGTTCTCGGACCTTATGTATCAGCAACACCTGACGCCCGGCACGATCACGTCGCAGGTTGGTACCGTCGTTCCGGCGGGTATCCAGTTGGGTACCGGCGTAAAGCCTTCATCGGTCTCCATGGAAATCACTCAGGGAAGCCTTCGCCAAACAGGCGCGGAGCTTGATCTTGCGATTGACGGAACGGGCTTTCTTGAGATCACGCTTCCGTCCGGAGAGTCAGCGTATACGCGAGACGGCAAGCTGAACCGAAGCGCCGAAGGTGAGATCGTCACAATGGATGGATTTCCGTTGGCAGATGGTTTGGTCATTCCCGAGAATGCTCGAAGCGTTGCCATCAGCCGAGATGGCGAGGTGGTGGCCTATTTCGATGATGGGTCTGACGGTCAGGCCATTGGGAACATATCGCTTGTCCGATTCATCAACGAAAAGGGCCTTGAAGCCATGGGCGACAACATGTTCCGGGAAACCGAAGCCTCCGGTCCGGCTAACCAGCTCGTGCCGGGGACCGAGGGGATGGGGCTTCTTCGCCAAGGCTTCCTTGAGGAATCTAGCGTCGACGTAGTTCAAGAAATTTCGGAATTGATCGAAGCTCAGCGGGGTTATGAGCTAAACTCAAAGGTTATTACCGCAGCTGACGAGATGTTGGCTGCCACAACACGAGTGAGGTAACAGAATGATACCAGCTATTGCTTTGGGATTAGGACTGGCGGCGCAAATGCTTGGCGGCTCGTCTCTCGTGGTCAAGGAAGTTATTCGCGCTGGCGACACGGTCACGGCTGCCAACATATCGACGGAGACGGGTGCTTTGGTCGACACCGATAATCCTCTGCTTGGCCGAGAAGTTCGCCGTACGGTGTATGTTGGACAAGAACTGTCGATGGATGATACGCGCCCTGCGCGCCTTGTGCGCCGCAACCAACTCGTGACGGTAAAATTCGTCAGCGGAGCATTGGAAATCACGACAACTGGTCGGGCAATGGGGGAGGCAACTGAAGATGAAGCGGTTGCGATCCTGAATTTGAATTCGAAGAAGATCGTAAACGGTATTGTTCAGAAAGACGGGTGGGTGCTTGTGCAATGAAACACTATCTTACATTCACCGCAGCATTCCTTGGCATCACCGCGTGCGGTTCTGTGCCGTCGGCAGATGCAACATTCGATATGACTGCACCTGCAACCACCATGCCTGCCGTGATGCAGCAGGCCTATGTCGAGCCCGAAGGTACAAGTGATGCGTCGCTTTGGACTACCGCTCCAAATGCTCTGCTTAGCATGCGCCGGGCTAAGGCTATCGGCGACCTGCTGACTGTCGTTGTTGAGATGGACGATCAGGCAAGCCTGCAAAGCTCTCTGTCTCGGAATCGCAATAGCAGCGCTGACGTGAATGTCGATGCGCTGTTCGGTTTGCCGGAGTGGGCGAACGGTGTGCTGCCTGGCGGGGCGTCATTATCACCTGGCGTCGACTATAATCGTGGCTCGTCAATGGACGGAAGCGGTGCGATGAACCGGGCCGAGAAGATCGCCTTTACGCTTGCCGCACGCGTAGTCGCAATGGAGCCGAATGGAAACCTGGTCATTCAGGGTTACCAGCAAACGCGCGTAAGCAACGAGGTTCGCATGCTGACGGTCAGCGGCGTGATCCGATCACAAGATATCACCCGAACCAATACAGTAACCTATGAGAAGATCGCAGATGCGCAGATTTCATACCTCAACAGCGGTGATGCGACGTCGGTTCCGCAACAGCGGATTGGCCAGAAAATTATCGACAAGGTCGTGCCGTTCTAGGATCCTGAAATGAAGCAAATCGTTCCTTCTATTGTAGCTTTGCTCGCAATTTCTGCTGGCGGTGGCGGTGCCTATTTCCTGAAGTCCGGTTCCTCGTCTTCGCCGGCGCCTGCGGCTGAGCACGAGAGTGATGGCCATGAGAGTGATGAGGCCGCGGAACCCAAGAAGGAAAAAAAGGCCAAGAAGGAAAAAGACTCCCACGGCAAAAGTGACAAGCATGGCGCTGCTGATAGTGGCGAAGTGACTTATTACAAGTTCACGCGGGAGTTTGTCGTCCCCATGATTGAGGATGATCGGGTACAAAGCTTGGTGATCCTGAACCTCAACCTCGAAGTCGACACAAGTATTTCGCAAGAGTTGTTTTCTAAGGAACCTGTCCTGCGCGACAACATCATGACGACCCTAGTGAAACTGAGTAGTGGCGGGCGGACGCTGAACTCTATCACCGATGTCGATAATTATGAGACGCTGCGTGCCATGATCCTTACGAACCTCCAGAACGAGATTCCGAATGGCATTCATAACGTACTGATACTGGACATGGCCCGTCAGGATCTGTGATCTGCCATTTGCCTGACATCGCGAGGACCTGGCGGCTTTCTTGGCTAGCTCACAGCCTCGGAATATTTGTTCACGCTCGTAAGGTCGGCCGATAGGTGAGATGAGGTGCCGAAGCGGAGCCCGCCATTCTCGGTTGAGACATCGGTGATGGTGGTAATGATCTGAGGCGCTCCCAATCCGATGTATTCTTCACCTCGGTAGTAGTCGATGCTGAACTCGAAAATCTCGTCTGTCGTAATGGTGTTGCCGGAATTGGTCTGACCATTCCATGTGTGGACGCCGTGTTCCATGTCCAGCTTTTCAGACCAGACAAGCTCTCCCTCGGAGTCCCGCACGGTCAGGTATGCGTCGTCAGCCTCGGTAGGCGTGTTGGCCAGATAGCGGATTTCGGAGCCTGTGTATGGCACCCATGACGACTCAACCGTTACTGTCTCGCCCAGCCATTCACTGGCGAACATCGTGTGAAGTTCTCCGATCAATGACGAAATTCCACCCAGTGCAGAGTTTGTCTGAACCTGCTGTTCAAGCGAGGAAAACGTCGCGAGCTGGTCAACAAACTGTGTCGAATCCATAGGGGAGAGCGGGTCCTGGTTCTGAACCTGCGCAGTGAGCAATTTGATGAAGTTGTTGAATTCCTCACCAAACTGTTGGGTGGCTGCTGACGAGGCAGTCGTCTGCGTTTGTGCGGCGGTGGTCGATTCGATCGTGCTCATGAAGTCGAACTCCTATACCCGTATATCCAGACCGTTGGTGACGGTTCTGGAGGGAGTGGCTTGTTGAAGGGGGGAAGCAGCGACGGCCAAATTATCTGAGTCGTTGTCCAGAGCGTCGGCGTCAGTGTTCAACCAGCTTTGAGCCGGGTTTTGATCAGAGGCCTGCTCGCGAAAGGTCATATCCTGGCTAGACAAGCCGTGCTCGTCGAGTACCGAAACCAGGTCTGGGTGGAAAGCCCGTATTCGGCGAATCGCTTCGGCCGAGTCTGCTGTGACGAGCACATGCTGTAGGCCTTGCGAGTCAAACTTGAATTCAAGAGAGACCCGCCCAAGTTCTGGTGGGTCGAGCTGAATTCTCACGCGGTTCGACTGCGTGTCTGATGACAATTCCTGGGAAATGATGCTCGGAATATCGGCGGGTACGGCAACATAATTGGCTTGAGGTTGCGCGGGGGCGATTACGGCTTGCATCGATGGGGCGAAGATTGTCGGCGTAGTACCTGTTACGGCTGACAAGCCCAATGGTGATGCTCGCCCCGCATCAGATGTCGGGCCGGCAACCTCTGTTGCCGTTCCGGGCGCAAACCCTTGAGCTGACTCCGTAGACGCTGAGGAATTGGACGATACTGGAATGGGGGCAGGTGATTTCCGGTCTTGCGGCGTTCGATCCTGAGCTGTGTCGCCAGATGGAGTGGACTGTGAAGTTGCGGCGGTAGTGAAGGCGGTCTGCTGAGGGTGGGGGCCCTCCATATCGGATTCGCGAGCCGGGTCGGCTGGTACACCCATCTCAGCGGCGTCGTGCGCAATAGCCGATTCCATCAGCGCAACAGGTTCGGCGTCAGTGGCCTCGCGGGGCTCAGCTGTGGTTGCTTGAACCGGGAGCGCGTCATCAGTGGCAGCCATTTCCGAAAAACCCTCCATGGGCGCGTCGGCGGGCTGAGGTTCGGCCTCTGCAACCTCGACCTCCATATCGCTTCTGGCTGCTGGTGTAGCTAGGTCGGGCGAGGCCGCCGACACCGTCATGTCGTGGGTGGTAGCAACGGGAACCATTATAACTGGGTCCGTATCTTCGACAGTATCCGGATCGACACTCGAGGCGACCGGTAACGCTGAAACTTCCGGGGTTTCCTGGAGGCTTGCGAATTCGGTCGCGTCAGGGGCGGCTGGGTCTAACTCTACATCTATGACGTTTTCAGATTCCAGATTCAGAAAGGTGATCGGCGACGCATTTGCGGTGTCAGTGTTCACGCTTGCCATCATGATCTGATCTGGCGTTTCACCTTCAGGTATATCTTGTTTTGCCAACTGCTTCTGAAAAGCCTTACCTAATTCACCGTCCGCTAACGGAGATGCGTGCGGCGCACTGGCGGACGCATCGACTGCGGACATTCCATCGAAGCTCAGAAAAGGCGTCATAGGTTAATCCAGATTAGGTTTCTCTTAACCCTGTTTGGCCCAACACTGGTAAAATAAGTTTTAAGCAAACGCGGTTCGTTTCGTAGTCACCGGACTTGAGGAGTGAGAGCCATGACGAATATTCCAGTTGCGGGCATGCAAGCACCGGCCCTGTCTGGCAATTCGCTCACCGGAAACGGCCCAGGCAAGTCTGCCGTCGAAGAAATAGGTATAAGGTTCGAACAGTTGCTCTGGTCCGAAATGCTGAGCCATACTGGGCTCGAAGAAGCCTTCACCCAGTCAGGAGGGGAGGCGGCCTCTGCCTTCTCGCGAATGATCATTGAGGCAATTGCCGAAGACCTCGCCGAAAAGCACCCTCTGGGGCTGAACGCAACTGGCACACCAGCCTCAAGCGATGGCGCTGAACAGATGGGAATTGTTACCGATGACTGACACCACGCACGCTCAACACATCATGTCTCGGATTGAAGGCGTCCTGTCAGCCGAGAAGCATCTGCTCCTCTCGGGCCAAGTTCACCGTGTCGTGGAACTGTCTGAAGAGAAGGTCCAAGCCATTGCGGCTTTCGAGGCTTTGCTGCAGGAAGCTGGTCAGCTGCTGCGAGCGGAGACCATTCAAGCTCGTCTCAGGGGTATTATACAGGCAGCAAGCGAGAACTCCATTCACTTCCGCGCGGTTCAGAATGGCCTTCAGAACATGGTTACCCGGCTAGGCCGTGTATCTCAGGACTCCTATGTCGGCGCCTATCAATCCAATGGATTGCAAACTCCATTTTCAAACGCCACCGGGAATTATCTTAAGAAGGCATGACGGTTAACTGATTGTACACGGGTCCTGTATACTCAGTTACGGCGAACCAAGATGGGTTGCGGGAATTCCCGACGTCAGGACGACGTGAGATCGAACCTAGGCAGCGACATAGCCGCTCGCCTGACGAACATGGGGTACATTCAAAATGTCCAGTATTCTGACTAATAATAGTGCGATGGTTGCGCTGCAGACTCTGCGCGGAATCAACAGCAACCTCGAGACAGTCCAGTCCGAGATTTCGACCGGTAAAAAAGTTGCCACTGCAAAAGACAACGCCGCCATCTGGGCTATCTCGACCGTCATGTCGACGGACGTAGACAGCTTTAACCAAATCACAGACTCCCTGAACAAGGGTTCTTCGACTGTGGGCGTCGCCCGTGCCGCTTCCGAGCAGGTCACCAGCCTTCTGCAGGACATGAAAAACCTGATCGTTTCCGCTCAGGAAGATCTGAATGCTGACGACCGTGCGAAGATCCAGACGGATATCGATGCCAAGCGCACCGCGATCAGCAACATCGTCAACGCCGCTCAGTTCAACGGCCAGAACCTGCTGCAGGGTAGTGAGAGCATCAGCATTCTCGCCTCCCTCGACCGCGGTTCGGATGGTTCGGTCTCTGCGACGTCCATCACGGTCGCCCGTCAGGACCTGCAGACGAACGCAGCTGTTGAAGCCGCGGACAAGGTGTCGGGTGACGCTGGCTTCCTGTCGACCGCTGACTCGCCGACTGTGAGTGACCCGTCGATCGCTTCAGGTCAGGCTGGCTTCGTTGCTGCTACCGGCTTGACTTCCGACCAAACCACGTCGGGTGGTGATGCGACGCTCACCTTTACCGCAGGCGACCTTTCCGTTGGTGATGTCTTCTCGCTCGATGTTTCTGGAACTACGTTCGACTATACGGTTCAGGAAGGCGACACACTTGCCACGGTAGTGAACCAGCTTGCGGCAGATATTACTGCTGCGCACGCTGCGACCCCTCTCACGAATTTCGATGGCGTGGTTGCAACACCTGGTGCCGATCCATCTTCCGACGACTCAACACTCGTGTTGTCGGCGTCCAGTGGCAACCAGTTGACCGTCGAGAACATCGACTCAACGCGTTCTGAATCAGTAATTTCTGATGGCGATTCGGTGGCTGTGACTGTTGCCGGGGGTACGATCACTGCGGGGGATACTTTCACGATTGAAGTGGGAGGCTCTAGCGTTACCTATACTGCCCTTGAGGGTGATACGAACAACGATGTTGTAAACGGCCTGAATGATGCTATCGGCGAACTCAATAGCGGGGCAGGCGTGACGAACCTGACTGTTGAAGTCTCGGAAGCTTCTGATCCGGCAACTGAAGCCGCGACGATCACGCTGACTGCCGATGGTGACGATGTCGAATTCTTCACTTCCGGTCTCGCATCCCAGGATGCCGCAGTTGCTGCCGGTGGTCTTGGTGCCATTGCTGACCTGAGTGTTGCAACCACCGAAGATGCCACGACGGCTCTGAACACGATCGAAGACCTGCTCGATACGGCAATCAACGCTGCGACGGCATTCGGTTCGGCTCAGACCCAGATCGAAGGTCAGGGCGAATTCGTTCAGACACTGATCGACTCGATGACCGCCGGTATCGGCGCCATGGTCGATGCGGACATCGAAGCGGCTTCGGCCAAGCTTCAGGCCCTGCAGGTTCAGCAGCAGCTCGGCGTTCAGGCGCTGTCGATTGCGAACTCGAACCCGCAGACACTCCTGTCGCTGTTCAGATAATACCAATAGGATCCAGGCGCTGATTGGCGCCTGGATCCGCTTACTACCAACACTAGAGAGGGTGCATGCAACAACTGGCTTACAAGGCATATGGTGAGGTCACCAGCCGCACTGCCAATACCGGGCAGATTGAATACGCCCTGTTTCAGGATATCACGCAGGCACTTAAGAATGTTGACGAGGTCGAAATGCCGGCGCCCGCAGTCTGGGCCGACGCAATTGATCGCAACATGAAACTCTGGCAAATTCTTTCAACTGACCTGATGAGCGACGCCAACGAGTTGGACCCAACGCTCAAGCGCAATCTCATTGCGCTCTCTGAGTCCGTTCGCCAGATCAGCTACCAGGTTCTCGCGCGCAAGGCAGAGATTACGGAACTGGTCGAGATCAACGAAATAATTATGCAGGGCCTGGAAGGACAATCGACCTCGCCTGCGAATGTGGCGGCAGAATAATGTCAGGACTTGTACTCAAACTCGCAGCGGGTGAGCGCTTTGTCGTAAACGGAGCCACGTTGGAGAATGGGGACAAGCCTTCCACGGTCCGTGTGGTCGATGATAACGCTCGAATTTTGCGCTGTCGCGATGCGATGAAACCTCAAGAAGTCGATACGCCAACCAAGCGCGTATATTATGCAATCCAATTGATCATCACGGGCGATCTGAACGAAGCAGACGTCCTGCCAGCCATTCTGGAAGAATGCGCTCGGCTAGATGACGTATTCGAAACCATCGACCGTAAATTGCTGAGTGTTTTGCGTTCTATGCTGGATCGCGGAAATTTCTATTCCGCCCTGTGCCACCTGCGCAATATCATTGCGATCGAGGCGGAACTGTTAAAAGTCGCTAGTTTGAAACCACAGTTTGCTGAACAGGCGCAGGTCGCCTGACATGGTCTATCAGCCGGTCATCCCGATCACAGGATATGGCGGGTGGAAGTTCCTGGAATCCACGCTTGATAAGCAGATGGAGGGGTTCACTGACTCTGCCAGTATCAAGAATGACCGCGAATACTTTCAAGAAAAGATGTCGTCGCCAATCGCGATGGAAGACTTTCTGTCCGACAAGCGGCTCCTCCGCATCTCCCTTACGGCGTTTGATCTTGGGGGAGAGGAGTGGAAAGTCGGTTACATTCGTCATGTGATGGATGAGCAAGCTGATCCCGACAGTACGTTCCTGACCCGTCTGAACAATCAGGCATATACAAACTTTGCCACCACTTTCGCGGTGAATGACGGCAAGATTTCGCTGTCCTCGGATACGATTTCGACGCTGTCAGATAACTTTGAGCTGGCCTCTTTCCGTTCCGCCGTTGGCGATGTTGATAATAACATGAAGCTTAGTCTGAATTTCCAGGCGAAGATTGGCGACCTTGTTCGAGAAGAATCGAGCGATTCTGCGAACCTCTATCGTATTCTGGGGGATGTTCCGACTCGAACTGTTTTCGAGACAGCGCTGAATTTACCCACTTCTTGGCAGCAGTTGGACGTCGACCAGCAGGCAGATATTCTGAAAGAGCGCGTATTGAGCGTCTTTTCTATCAGCAAGATAACAGACTTGGCCAATGAGGACGTCATGGACAAGGTAATCCAACGCTTTCACACGATGGACTCGATCGCCAATGGCCAGTCCTCGCTTTCCTCCGGATCTGTGGCGTTGACGCTTCTGAATAATGCAGCTGGCTTCGGATCGACCGCCAGCCAAAACCTGTTTCTCAGCATCGTGTCCAGCTAGGATTTTTCGGCGGCCTCAACAGGGTCCAACAGGTCCTGAAGGTGCTGGAAGGCTTGTGGGATATGTCCAGTATTCGGCTCTGAAACGAAATTGTCCAGCTGCGGGAAGCGTTGGATGGATCGATCTCCGGCTGCGTCATGTCCTCGCTCATACAGATTGGCGCGCAGCATCGGCGCGATTTCTTCATAGAGTGCAATCGTCCGTCGGTAATCCTTGATGATTTTGTTTTCATCTGGTTTGGCCGCATCTGGCAGGCATCTCGAGACACTGCGCAAGACATCAATAGCGGGATACCGTCCGCGTTCGGATATCTCCCGCGACAGGATGATATGACCATCCAGAACCCCACGGACCATGTCTGCTACGGGCTCTTCCATATCCGATCCAGCCACCAGGACGGAAAAGATTGCGGTAATATCACCTTGGCCTTGCGCACCAGGGCCGGTCCGTTCCGCGACTTCTGCAATGGCGCGTACGGTTGACGGTGGAAAGGCGTTGAGGGCGGGAGTCTCTCCAGCCGAGAGAGATACTTCACGATGTGCTTCGGCAAAACGTGTGATGGAATCAAACAGGAAAAGGACCTGGTGCCCCTCATCCCGAAAATGTTCCGCAGTCGCGATCGCGCAGAGCGCGGCGCGTTTCTTGGCTCCGGGTGGGTCATTGGCAGTCGCAGCTACAATGACCGTTCGGGACAGGACGTCTTTGGGTAGAGTCTTATGGACGAACTCATTCACTTCCCGGCTGCGTTCGCCGATCAGGGCTATGACTACGCGATCTGCTTTCACGCCAGCGGCGAGCGAGCCGAGGAAGGTAGATTTGCCGACGCCCGACCCAGCAAACAAGCCCATTCTCTGACCTTGGCAGATTGGTAGAATCGTATCGGTGATCATCCACCCGGTGGAAAGGCGCTGGCCGAGGCTTTTGCGGGTTGTGTTCGCCGGAGGTGGTGCTCTTAGCGGGCGACGGGTGGTGTTGCCGGCAGGTACTATGGCGCTTTCACCGGAAATCGTGCCTCGGTAGTCCACAATTTTGCCGAGCCAATGATCGCCGGGCTCGACATAAGCTTCTTGCTCCAGCACTGCTCGATCGCCAATTTGGATTGCATCAGATTCACCGTAAAGCATCGCTTTCACGTGACCGCCGGAGACGGCGAGCACTTCTCCGAATACTTCACCCTGACGCGTGCGAACCCGAATTTCATTTCCCAGGCGAGCAAACTCGCTGATTCCGCCAATCAGGATCAGTCCCGGAGATACCTCCGTGACGGTTCCCCAGATTCGGTGCAGGCGATCAGGAAAATTGGGGGTCGGATGCAACAAGTAAACAGATCTCGCCTATTCGTTAACTCTTTCTTCAAATTACCCCGGCAATTCTTCCAAAGTATTAACTAGGAGCGATTCTGTGGCGATTCTCAATCTGGATGTCCTGAATGTTTACAGCGCCATGGCGCGCCATGCTGCTGAGAGCCAGAAAGTATCGGCGACAAATATCGCCCATGCCAACGATCCTGATTACAAGGCGCAACATGTCGAAGCCTTTCAGGACTTTCTCGCGCGAGCTGCATCAAGCGGAGCCGTCGATACCGGCGACCCAGCTTTCAAGACGTTCGAGATAGATTTCGCAAACTCGCCCAACGGGAACTCTGTAAACCTCGAGCTCGAAATGTTCCGCGCAACCGACGCGCAGGGTCAGCACGAGATGGCGCTGTCAGTCTACACTAAGTCGCTCGACCTGCTTCGCACAGCCATTGGCCGGAAAGGGTAATTCATGGACTCGCTCAAAGCCACGATGATGCAAGCCGTCTCCGGTATGCAACTCCAGTCGAAACGGATCGACATCTCCTCCCAGAACGTCTCGAATGCCGACACGCCTGGTTACCGTCGCAAGATTTTGTCCATTGAGCAGGCCCCGACTGCCGCTGACGCCTTCATTGCGACACGGGTCGAGCTCGATGAAACCGAAGGCGAGCGCAGTTACGATCCGGCTAGCCCGCTGGCGGATGCCGAAGGATATGTGACGGCGTCCAACGTGTCGCTGGTCACTGAAATGGCTGATATGCGCGAAGCGAACCGCGGGTATGAGGCCAACCTGAACTCGTTCCGGCAGGCGCGAAGCATGTACCAGTCACTTCTCGATATTCTCAGGCGTTAAAGGGGGGCAGAATGTCCAATGTAAGCTTCAGTGCATACGCAGCGCTCGGTTCGGTCAAGCCGACCCAGGTTTCTGACAAGCCAGCAACAAGCCCGGCCGAAAAGTCGGGGGTGGCAGAGGGGTTCTCGACCTTCAAGGCTGCTCTACAAGAGGCTGAGCAAACAGCCATGCAGACGGCTGTGTCCGGCGCGGACCCCCACGCCATGGTCGAAGCGCTAGCTCAGGCCGAGTTGGTCCTCGATGCCGCCGTGACTGTTCGGGACAAGGTCGTTGAAGCCTATCAGGAATTGCTTCGGATGCCGGTCTGATCAGGGCGGCTATACATGACCGAACTCGCGATCTTTGAAGTGCTTCGCGGTGCGCTCTGGGCGGCCGCTATGATGGCGCTGCCCATTCTTGCGGTCACGCTGGTGCTTGGTTTTGTGATTGGCTTGCTACAGGCGCTCACCTCCATTCAGGAAATGACGCTTACCTTCGTGCCCAAGATTCTGGCCGTCGTTGTCGTGTTCTTCCTGTCGCTTGGGTACATGACCCGAATTTGCCTTGATTTCTTCAACAATACCGTTCTCCCCATGATTTCGAATTAGGGCCTCCATGCCGACCTCACGCTTCTTCGATTTGTCAAAGCCGACCGCCATCCTTGCGATCGGCTTGATGGCAATTATTCTCATCATGGTGCTACCGGTCCCGGCTTGGGTCATGGACATCGGTCTCACGGCGTCCTTTGCGTTTGCCATTCTGATATTCACGACCAGTATCTTTATCGAAAAGCCCTTGGACTTTTCGTCATTCCCGAGCGTTCTTCTGGCCTCGCTGATGCTGCGTTTGGCGCTGAACGTATCATCTACCAAGCTGATCATCAGCCAAGGCCATACGGGTACCGACGCTGCCGGCAATGTCATCGAAGGCTTCGCCATGTTCATCATGGGCGGAAACCTGTTTGTAGGCTTGGTTGTGTTCGCGGTGCTGGTCATTGTGAACTTCATGGTCATCACCAAAGGCGCCGGCCGAATGGCAGAGGTCGGTGCGCGGTTTGCTTTGGACGCGATGCCGGGCAAGCAGATGGCCATCGATGCCGATTTGGCTGTCGGTGCTATCAGTCATGAAGAGGCGCGCAACCGTCGTCAGAAGGAGCAGGAAGAAGCTTCCTTCTTGGGTTCACTGGACGGTGCGTCAAAGTTCGTGAAGGGCGATGCGATCGCCGGCTTGCTCATCACCGCCTTGAACCTCGTTGCGGGCGTAGGCTTCGGCCTTGCTGCGCACGGGCTCAGCTTCACGCAGGCGCTGAACAACTATTCTATTCTGACCGTCGGGGACGGTCTTGTCTCCCAAATCCCATCCGTTATCGTATCAGTTTCGGCGGCAATGCTTCTGGCGAAAGGCCGGGAGGACGGCGCAATCGATCTGGCGCTCGGCGCACAACTGGGCGCGAATGCCACATCCCTGATGATCGTGTCAGGGATTCTCGCAATCTTCGCGCTGTTTCCTGGCCTGCCTTTTCTTCCTTTCATGCTGGCTGCAGCGGCGTTCGCGGCGGCATCATTCTATATTCGCCGGCGGGAGCGCGACCAGGTCGCGAAAGCGGAAGCCGACGAAATTGAAGAGCCGAAAACCGCCCTTGTCATTGGTGACTCCATTCACTCCGACGAGATCCACCTGGAGGTTGCCCCAGATCTGGTAGGCATGGTGCTGCAGGGGGCAGGTGGCTTCGAAAGCCGAATCGACAAGATTCGAAGGTATATTGCAGAAGAATATGGCTTCGTACTGCCTTCCATCAGGATGACGGACAACCCAACGCTTGCGAAGAACGAATACCGTATTCGAATTCAAGGTGTGCGGGTAGATACAGGTCTTGTGCGTCCAGGATCGCTTTTGGCGTTGATGGAGGATGGCCAACTACCACACCTCCAGGGAGAGAAGGTCAAGGAGCCGGTTTACAAGGCAGCCGCGCGTTGGTTGCCAAGTACAAAGAAGCAAGAGCTGGCGGCTGCTGGGATCCCGGCAGTCGAGCCTACGGAAGTTCTCGCGACTCATATGCTCGAAGTCATTCAGGCAAACTTCACACTCGTCTTTACCCGCATGGTCATGCTGGACACGCTGGATGCGTTGACTCATATCAGTGACAGCGAACGTGCGGCATCCAACAGGCGCTTCCTAGATGAGTACATCCCAGGGAAGGTCAGTCCAGAGCTGCTTTTGTCAGTGCTGCGCCTGCTGCTTGAGGAGCGTGTGTCGATCCGTAACCTGTTCCTGATTGTTGAAACAATTGCCGAGGTCAAAGCCCAGTCAAGCGCGCCGTCGCGCATTGTGGAACTCGTTCGACAGCGGCTTGGATTCCAGATTGTCGATCGCCTTCAGGACGGTCAAGGCCGCCTCCCATTACTCCAGCTCTCCACCAACTGGGAACAAAAATTCAACGAGCACGAAATCTCCCGCGAGGATGGCGGGTCGGATATTGCCCTCCCGCCAGAAATGTTTGGAGAACTGACGACAGCGGTGCAGGCCAAGTTGAACGAAATGGCCCAGAAAGGTGTCGTTGCCTCTGTGGCAACCTCGTCCCGGCGGCGACGTTTCCTGCAAACTGTTCTGGCGAGCAAAGGCGTGCGCAATTCCGTTCTGGCGTATGAGGAAATCGGTTCCAAGAGCAAGCCGTACATTGTCGGCGTCGTCTGATGCTGGAAGGACTTCCAATCGGGCCACAGCTCTCGGCTTGGATTATCCTTTTCATGCTGATCGTCGCCAGGTTGACCTTTGTCATTTTTTTAATGCCGGGTATTGGCGACCAGACCGTGCCCATGCGTGTGCGGATGTCCCTGTTGCTAGGCGTGGCCACCCTGTTTGCCATGTCCGGCATCGTGACGGCGCCTGTTGACATCTCAATTGCGAACTTTGTCGGTCTCCTGGGGGCGGAAACCATAATCGGGCTGGGCCTCGGAGTGTTGCTACGCACATCCATCTGGATTCTGAACATGGCCGGATCACTGATCGCCCAAACGATCGGGCTTTCGCAAATGCTCGGCATTGCGCTGGATGCTGAAGCGCAGACGGTTGTTTCGAACATGTTGGCCATGGCGGGTGCCGTTCTGCTCTTGTCGGCCGACTACCATGTCAGCGTGTTCGTCAGACTCGCTGAAATCTATATCGAAATTCCGGTTGGGGGGCTCACACAGTTCGACCAGTCCTTCGTCATTGAGGGCATGTTCAATGCCATCAAGTTCGCGGTGCTGATTGCCTGGCCTTTTGTGGCGATCAACCTGCTCTACAACATCTCGCTCGGTTTCATTAACAAGGCGCTGCCGTCGCTCATGGTGGCATTTGTGGGCGCCCCCTTTATGATCGGTGCAGGGTTTGTGCTTCTGGCCATTTCGGTATCAACCATCCTGATAGTCTGGATGGATCGGGTTTCCGGTTCGATCGGTTGGTGGTGAGGTAGGCAATGGCCGAGGATCAATCAGGTGGTGGCGAAAAGGAGTTCGAGGCTACCGAACAGAAACGACGTGAAGCGCGTCGCGAAGGGAATGTCGCCCAGTCCAAGGAAGCCAATACGTTTGCGCTATTCGCTGGCATCATCATAGCTGCCATCATGTTCAGCGCCATTGTGGCGGGGGCCATGTTCAGCGAGTTTTCTTCCTTGATGTATCACGCCGACAGCTATGCGGCGGACGTTTTCAACGACGGGGGTGGGGCAACAAAAGCTTGGCTCGCGCGCACATTGGTCAAGGTGATTCCATTGTTTGCGATCATGGCGGCTCTCGTGCTTGCCACGCTGGTTATCCAGCAGTCGATTGCCTTCTCGGCGAAGAAGATCAAACCCGAGTTCAACAAGATTTCGCCAACCGAAAACCTGAAAAAGAAATACGGGACAAAGGGCCTGCTGGATTTCCTGAAAGATATGGCGAAAATGTTCTTCGCTGGCGGGCTTGCAGCTGTGTTCCTGTACGGGTTTGCACAGCACTACTATGCGAGTAGCGCAGTAGAACTCAGCGATTTCTTCAATTTCACCTTCGGACAGGTGCTAACGCTCTTCCTTATCTTCGGCGTGTTTCAGTTCGTACTCGCCGCGATTGATCTGCCGCTGCAGCGTCAGTTGCATTCCAACAAGCTCAAGATGAGCCGAGAGGACATCAAGAAGGAGCAGAAGCAAAGCGAAGGCGACCCTCAGCTCAAGCAGAAGCGGCGCGAAAAGGCGTCCAGCATGAGCCGGAACCAGATGATGCAGAACGTCAAAACAGCGACCGTCGTCATGGTCAACCCGGAACACTATGCCGTGGCCTTGAAATGGGATCCGGAGGGCGGCCGCGCGCCCGTTTGTGTCGCCAAGGGTGTAGACCATCTGGCCGCCAAGATCCGCGAAACTGCCGCGGCCAATGATATCCCAATCTACCGGGATCCACCGTCGACTCGGTCCATCTACCGGTTGGTGGATATTGATGAGGAAATCCATCCTGACCATTTCGCTGCCGTGGCGGCTGCAATCAGTTTCGTCGACCGCATTCGTAAGCAGACCGGGGGCAGCTAATGAGAGATTCTCGCCCGAAATTGCTGAAGCTCGTCGCGCTAAAGCGCCAGAAAGCGGAGCAATCCCTTGCTATTGTGCAAGCCGAGCTGCGCGATCTTGGGAAGCAACTGGATGCATTGCAGGAGGAGTTCGCCAGTGCTGACCGGGCGGGCGGAGATGTGCGTGCGATGATGCTTTCAAGCCAATACGGTCATTCCAGGAGGGTTCTGCATGATATGGATCGCAAGCGGTCGGAGATTGCGGACGCGCAGCAAAGGTTCAACGCTGCGCGAGAGGAGCTCAAGCGGATCCTAAATTCCGAAGACCAGCTTATTCAGATGCGTGCGGGATCATGATGTCAAACGTGCGGGCTTGAGGATCAAGCTGCGTTGGAGGCCAGATCGTCTGACTGCACACGATTTCGGCCATTGCTCTTGGCCAGGTACAATCGCTGGTCAGCCTGTTCGATCAGACTGCTGACTGCGAGACCTGGCTGGTGCTGGGCAATACCGAACGAGGCCGTGATAGCGCCGATGGGCGTCTTGGTTCCCTTCAGGACGAGCTTTCGTTGAGACATCTGTTCACGGATGCGATCAATTAACTGCGTGGCCTGTTGCAGGCCTGTTGCAGGTAGGATAATTGCGAACTCCTCGCCCCCATAGCGCGCTACGAGATCCTTGCCCTTGATGTTATTGGTGACGATTGACGCAAAAATCTTCAGGATCTCGTCGCCCACCCTGTGACCGAAATTGTCGTTCACGCGTTTGAAATGATCTAGATCTGCCATTACGAGACAGAGGCTCGAACCCTGTTTGTTTGCCGCCTCAACTTCAGCGGCAACGCGTAGGTCGAAGGCGCGTCGATTGTAGATGGAGGTGAGCGGATCACGCATGCTCTCATTGCGAACCGCCTCGAGTTCATGTTGCAGGCGTTCGATCTGCTTCATGGAGGCCATCAGGCCATCGCTAAGGCGTCGACTCTGATCGGTCATCCGACGACTTTCCGACATCAGGCGCGCAACTGCGGAGGAGAGGGCAGCTGACGAGCTGGAATCAGACAGGTCGCGTTCAATTTGCGTCAACGCCACTTCGAACTGGTCGCTGTTCTCCATACTGGTACCCACAAGGTCCAGGATGCTGGAGAGTTGCTGTTCGACTTCACGTCCGATGTTCTCGCGCTTGGCGTGATCGTCGGTCGGGCGCAAATGAAGGTTGTAGACTTCATCTATTTCATATTGGCAGAGCGCGCCCCGCTCCAGCATTTCGTCGACCGCGACCACGACCTTGTTGTCGGACTTTGCTGCATAAGCGTACATCAGTGCGAATGTATTGGGGAATGGCGGCGTGCCATGTTCTGCGATCAACTGGCTGGCAGTATCAGCATGCTCATACACCTTGGCAAAGGCTTGCTGGTCCTCAGGACATACAAATACTGGCGTCTTGGATTCGCTCATCTGAACCCGTCCCCATCGGCAACTCATTTAACGTCGAGATTTACCTTGGGTAGGCGATCTTCAAATATCGTTAAATGTGGGCTTTTTAATTCACGGCTTGGCACGAACGATACACCAGATTAACCGCCAATTTCCGGGCGTTGTGTTGAGTTCGCAGCAGAAGTCGGGTGCTTCGCCAGTTGAACGCACGCCGCCAATGTTTCGGTGGGCTCTATAATCCACTGAGATGGTGATTGACGATGTTTCCGCTCACATGCGGAACTGCGTCTGGCGATCCCGGCGCGATTCGAACGCGCGACCTACAGATTAGGAATCTGTTGCTCTATCCTGCTGAGCTACGGGACCGCTTGAGTAGGGTTGGCTATACGGGAATAGTCGGAAGGATTGAAGTCGCCAATTGGCGGCTCTACGCTGCGACGCTGAGGATGGGCGAGTGGTATGGCGCGATTGAAGGTGGGGTTGGTGGTCTTCATGACCCTTGTTGCGTGCGGTGCGCCGGGTCCGCTGGACAGTCTGGAGCCGGGAGAGCGCGGTCGGGTCGTACGCGTTGTTGATGGCGACACGATCGTTCTCGATACCGGGCAAAGCGTCCGGCTTGTCGGGATTGAGGCGCCTTCGGGAGGTTACCGGGATCGCGCACCACAACCTTATCATACCGAGTCCAAGCGCATGATGGAAGACATGGTGCTCGGCCGGGAAGTCCAGCTCCACTATGGTGGCTTGACGCGTGACCGGTACGACCGGGCACTGGCCCATGCCCAGACTGTTGACGCGCTTGGGCCGACGCTTTGGCTTAATGCCGAGATGGTGAAGAGGGGCGGGGCCCGCGTGCGTGTTTACCCGGACACTGCGGCGGCCAATGCGCCCTTGCTGAAGTTCGAGGGTGATGCGCGTCGCGGTGAGATTGGCCTGTGGCGTGCCACGGAATACCGCATTCCCTATGCCAGCGATTTACCGAAGGCTTTTGAAGGCTTCCAGCTCGTGCGCGGACATGTATCCGGTATGCGGGGAGCTGAGGGGTTTGGCGCAGTCTGTGACTTGTCGCTGCAAAACTCAGCACTCCGGTTACAGATCCAGTCGGCTGCAGCATCCTTGTGCCAAGAAGCGCCGGGGCTGGGTGTATTGGCGCGCGGTTATGTGCGGGGGGACGAGATGGAAATTTCCCACCCGCTCAATTTTGAATTGGTTGAAACTCCAACCAATTAGGTGCCGGGCAGCAGGCCCGATTCGTCCGGGTCTCCCACAATACGTTCGAGCGCGCGACGCAGTTTGCCGAGTGCCTGATGTTCGATCTGCCGTACACGTTCCTTGGAAATTCCAAGTTCGTGGCCCAGCGTTTCAAGCGTGACAGAGTCTTCGCACAGGCGTCGCTGCATGATGATATGCGTCTCACGCGGGTTAAGCGCTTTCAGGGCATTGGCGATCCACTCCTTGCGGCGTGTCGAGTCGCGCGATTCCATGACCTGTTGTTCCGGAATCGGCGCGGCATCAGGCAGCAAGTCTTGCCATTCACCGTCGCCATCAACGGCCATGGGTGCGTTCAGGGATCGGTCAGACGCAGATAAGCGTGACGCCATGTTCTCAACATCCCGTTCCGGTACGCCGAGATGTTCGGCGATCCAGGTTCGGTTTTCCTTGGTCATTACACCGTCGCCAGTATCGTCGATTCGGGCGCGCAGGCGACGCAAGTTGAAGAAGAGAGATTTCTGTGAAGAGGTCGTGCCTGTTCGTACGATAGACCAGTTGCGAAGCACAAAATCCTGAATGGAAGAACGAATCCACCAGCTTGCATAGGTTGAGAAGCGCACCTTGCGGTCGGGCTCAAAGCGGGCCGCGGCCATCATCAGGCCGACATTCCCTTCTGAGACCAGGTCCGGCATGGGAAGGCCGTAGTTTCGGAACTTCGAGGCCATTGCGATGACAAGGCGGAGATAGGCGCGAGTTAACTCATGAAGTGCGCGTTCATCTTCTTCCTCGCGCCAGCGCCGGGCCAGTTCCAGTTCGTGCTCGGCTTCCAGCATGGGGGCCTTCATGGCCTTCTTGACGTATGATCGATCCGCCGGGCCATTGGAACTATAAGCGCTTGCCATGACGGGTCATCTCCTTCTGCGAGGGGGCTTGTTGCCAAACTAACACAGTCTCTACGGGCAAGAGCGCGCGCTGGATCAGATTCGTTCCCGATTTTAATCACTTTATGGAGAGCGCGATCGCCGACGCAGCGCGGGCTTGACCTGTAGGTGGGATCGCCCTTACGTTCTCGGGAACATTGGGCGAACAAAATTGAAGGACTCATGACGGAGCTTGCAGATTTCGGTGCCCCGGACACGCGGGCGGGCGAAATCGTCCGGGGGACCCGGCGTCTGCTCAGCGGGCTGGGATTTTTTGGCGTGACGGAAATGAGCCTTGCCAACAATCGCCGGGTGGACATAGCGGCGATTGGCCTGTCCGGCGAGATATGGATCGTGGAGGTGAAATCCTCGATTGCCGATTTCCGCTCGGATTCGAAATGGCCGGAATATATGCCCTATTGCGACCAGCTTTACTTCGCGGTCGCCAACGATTTCCCACAGGATCTGATCCCGGATGAAACCGGCCTGATCGTGGCCGACGCATTTGGCGGTGCGGTAGTCCGGGAGGCGCCCGAAGACAGATTGTCGGCGGCTCGGCGCAGGGCCGTCACCCTGCGACTGGCGCGTCTGGCGGCCATGCGATTGACCCAGGCGGCAGATACTGGCTGGACGGCGGCACCGGGCTTGCTTACCTGACCCTCATGAGTCATGCCTTTCCCATTGCGACACGTATAGAAGACGCCCTGAAGCCGGGCGTGAAGGTGGCGCGTACACGCGCAGAGGCCGAAGCCTTGGTGCCAGAGCACGAGATCGACTCGCTCGCGACCGATTGGATAGATGTCACCGAAGAAGAGGCCGAGGCCTACTTAGCATCGCATGCAGGTGAAAGTGGCCCTCATGGGCATCTCCAGAAATACGAAGACAACGAGGGCAACCCTGTTCTGGCTGTGACTTGGTGGAAGCTGGTCGATCAGGCGGGGATCATGCCCTTGCCGAAGGCGTCCAAGAAAAAACCGGCGGCTGAACAGCCGCCGGTGGAAGACCATACCGATGATCTCTATTTCCGGTCTGGCCGGACCAAACCACGCCGTAAACGCTACATTGATCCTCGCCAGATGGACCTGTTCAAGACCAGTTAGATCAAATTCTTTACTGTCTCGGCCACCTTGTCTGCGGTGATGCCGAAATGCTCATACAGTTTCTGGTAAGGCGCGCTTGCCCCGAAACTGTCCATGCCGACAAAGGCACCTTTTGGTCCGAGCCAGCGATCCCAGCCAAAGCGCACGCCAGCTTCGACAGCCACTTTTGGCAGGTCACCGCCGAGTGTGTCGCGCTGGTGTTTCTCGTCCTGCTCGGCAAACAATTCCATGCATGGCATCGACACAACACGGACATGGATCTTCTCTTTGGCAAGGTCGGCTTGGGCCTGAAGGGCAATTTCCACTTCCGAACCGGTCGCGATCAGCACGGCAGCTTCGCGCGACTTTACACCTGACGGCGAGATCACATATCCGCCGAGCGCGCTGAGATTTTCGTCCGTGTGCTCCTTACGTGACAGGGCCAGGCCTTGCCGGGTCAGTGCCATTGTGGCGGGGCCTTCGGCATTGTTGAGCGCTACTTCCCAACACTCGGCTGTTTCAACGCCATCTGCAGGACGAAAGACTCGCATATTCGGCATGGCACGTAGCGAGGCGACTTGCTCAACCGGCTGGTGGGTTGGGCCGTCTTCGCCAAGACCAATGGAATCATGGGTCATGACATGCACCACGCGTGCGCCCATCAGGGCGCCGAGGCGGATCGCGGCGCGGCTATAGTCCGCAAAGACCAGGAATGTGCCGGAGTAGGGGATGATGCCGCCATGCAACGCCATACCGTTCATCGCCGCAGCCATGCCATGTTCGCGAACACCATAATGGACATAACGACCGGCCCAATCAGACGGTGTCATTGCCGTGGTTGAAGAGGTCCGAGTATTGTTGGACCCCGTCAGGTCAGCTGAGCCCCCAACCGTTTCGGGCACGAGATTGGTGATGACTTCCAGTGCCGCACCGCTCCATTGGCGGGTGGCTTTCTTCTCGCCGCCTTCAACCACAGCCTTCTTGTGTTTGATGATCGCCTTGGAGAGATTCTTTGGTAGGCGTCCGGCCATGGCCGCATTGAACTCACCCTTGTACGGGGAGGCCATCTGACGCTCTTTCCAGGCCTTGCGAGCCTCGACGCCGCGCTCGCCAACTTTCTTCCAGGCTTTCTCGATAGCTGCCGGTACTTCGAACGGCTCATGCGGCCAGTCGATATTCTTTCGAATGCCCGCGATTTCTTCCGGTCCATAGGGGCCGCCATGCGCCTTGCCGGTGCCGGCGATCTTTGGCGCGCCATATCCGATAATGGTCTTGATGGCGAGGAAGACAGGCTGTTTCTGTTTCTGTGCCCATTTCAATGCGGCCTCGACGTCTTTTTCGTCATGGCCGTCCACTTTGCGAGTGATCCAGCCCGAAGCTTCGAGCCGTGCGCATTGATCGGTGGAGTCAGCGACATCGATATCGCCGTCAATGGTGACCGAATTGTCGTCCCAGAGTACGATCAGACGGTCGAGCTTCATGTGGCCAGCCAACGTGATCGCTTCTTGACTGACGCCTTCCATGAGGCAGCCATCGCCGACGATCACATAAGTTTTGTGGTCCACAAGATCGTCGCCGAAACGCGCATTCAGGTGACGCTCAGCCATGGCCATACCGACTGCGGTTGCAATGCCCTGGCCAAGTGGGCCTGTGGTCGTTTCGACGCCTTTGGTGACAAAGTTTTCCGGGTGGCCCGGGGTGTTGGCGCCCAGCTGACGGAAATTGCGGATGTCGTCCCGGCTGACAGATTTGTACCCAGTGAGGTGCAACAGCGAATAGATCAACATCGAGCCGTGGCCCGCCGACAGAATGAACCGGTCTCGGTCCGGCCAGTCAGGCTGGGTAGGGTCAAATTTCAGGAATTTCCGGAACAGTACGGTTGCAGCATCTGCCATGCCGAGCGGCAGGCCAACATGACCTGATTTGGCCGCCTCGACGGCGTCCATGGATAGGGCGCGGACGGCATTAGCCATGTCGCGGTTCGTGACAGCCATTCTGCTGGTCTCCTTTGGTTTGCGGAAGTCGTAGGCCAGACTAAGGCCGTTGCGTCAAGTCGCTTGGCGGATTGGGATAATACCGTTACTTCATTGTGTATATGAGTGAAATCGATCCTGCCATCCGCCAGCTCGACGAGGCGTTGTCACGACTGGAAGGCGCGCTCGACAGTCTGATGGCCCGCGCCGGCAATCCGGACGTGATCAAAGCTGAGCTTGCCGCTCTCGTTTCTGACCGTTCTGACCTTGCCCAGCAGCTTGATGCGTCGCTGGCGCGTGAGCAGCAATTGCAGGCGCTTGCCGACGAGGCGAGCGAAGCACTTGGCTCAGCCATTGAAGAAGTCCGCGCGGCGATCGGCCGGGAAGGGCAGCAGGATGGCTAAAGCGGATATCCAGTTGCGCGGCCGGTCCTATTCCATTGCCTGCGCGCCCGGACAGGAAAGCCGTATCGAGGCCCTGTCGAAACAACTCGACGCGCGAGTTACCCAGATCGCAGGCGCGGTGGGTGATATTGGCGATGAGCGCCTTCTGCTGATCACGGCGCTGGCCTTGCTGGACGAACTGGATTCAGCGCGCCGCTCAGCGCCCGGCAGCGCCACCAGCGAAGCCAGGGCCGCCGAAGCCCTGGTCAAGGCAGCAAGCCGGATTACGTCTCTGGCGGAACGCATGGAAAGCGGCAGCTGATCCCCGCGACGCTTTGCGCGTGGCAAACCGTCTGTCGCGCTCTATGCTCTCACCTTCATGCTGATTGAAAGGCTGCCTCATGCAAACCATTCTGATGACAGGCTTCTACATCGCGCTTGCGGCGCTGGTAATCGTGCTGGGGCTCGGCATCGCCAATCTGGCGCGGACCGATGACAATCAGGCAAGCCGTTCCAACAAGCTTATGCGCCTGCGGGTTCTGGTACAGGCTATCGTGATCGCGCTGCTCGTCGGTCTCGGCATGGTGGTTGGTGCCATCAAGATAGGATTCTGAGGGTAGCAACATGGTCAAGCTCGACAAGATATACACGCGCTCCGGAGACAAGGGAAAGACACGCCTTTCGACGGGTGAGCCTGTTGATAAATGGCACCCGCGTGTTGTGGCCTATGGCACGGTGGACGAGACCAATGCCGCCCTCGGTGTGGCCGCGCTCAAGGCCGAGGGTGATATGCTTGCCGCCATCCGCCGTATCCAGAATGACCTCTTTGATCTCGGCGCCGACCTTGCCACGCCAGAGCGGGGCAAGCCGCTGGAATGGACTCCGTTGCGCATCATTGAAAGTCAGGTGCAACGGCTTGAAACCGAAATCGACGCGATGAACGAGCATCTCGCCCCATTGGACAGCTTCATCCTGCCGGGCGGCAGTGATCTCGCCGCGCACTTCCATGTCGCGCGGACGCTGTGCCGCAGGGCCGAGCGGGAAGTGGCGGAAGTATTTGCGATGGAAGACGAAATCGTCAGCCCTGAGGCGCTTGCCTATATCAATCGCTTGTCAGACTGGATTTTCGTCGCAGGCCGTGTCGCAAACAATAATGGCGCAGATGATGTGAAATGGGTGCCGGGCGCCAACCGCTAGGCGCGCTGTGTCTCTTGCACTTCAGCCATCAGGCCGAACAATTCGATCACGGGTGTAACCACGCCGTCCCCGCGATACTCCCGGTAGAGCGTATCGACATTGACGGCGATGCGTTCGGCGTCGCCCCAGCTTGAATAGTCCCCGAGGGCAATATCCAGCGCAGCGTCGCGCGCACTTAGACCAGCTTCAAATCGCTTGCGCGCTTCTGTGTCGACGAATTTCAGATATTCGGCAACGCGTCGCACACCCGCCTTGTCCGTCACCGGACCATGCCCAGGAACGATAACATCGACATCCATCTCGCAAATTCGGTTGCAAGCGCCGATCCAGTTGGAGACCGGGCCAGCCCACATCAGTGGAGTGCCTTCAATGAACAGGATGTCGCCGGTGAAGACCGTCTTGTCATCCGGCACATGCACCAGCACATCGCCAGCTGTATGAGCCGGGCCGACTTCAATCAACTCAATCGCCTTGTCACCGACTTTCAAGTCCATTTGGCCTGTAAATGTCTGAGTCGGCGCGCGCTCTTCCACACTATCGAAATCGAACGGCGCAAAGATGTCGGCAAAATAGCTGCCGGCAGGCCCGAGCTGTCCGCCGAGCTTTTTGAACTGGGCAAGCATGGCAGGCGGGACTTCGATCATTTCCCTGGCGCTGGCCTCTGACGTAATTATCTCCGCCTGCGGACAGCAGCCATTCCCATGGCAATGATCGCCATTTGCGTGCGTATTGACGATGACACCAATGTCCTCTGCCGCAAGACCGGTCGCATCCTGCATCGCACCCAGCATGGTGCGGGTAAGCGGCATGTCGAACAGCGTGTCCACGAGCAGAGACTGGTCACCGTCCCGGATCAGGCCAGCATTGGACCAACCCCATCCGCCATCCGGCTGCAGCCAGGCATAGAGCCCGTTTCCCAGATCCTTCAGGCCATGTGTGTAGGTCCAGCGTTCAGCCATCATGTTCTCCCGTCCTCGCCCGCATCAAGGCGGGGAATGGACGGGAGGGCAAGGTCAGAACCGGTCGAGCAGGCGGCGAAGGTATTCGCGCTCTTCCTCATCATCGGATTCATTGTAGCGTTGGCGCAATTCTTCCAGGATGTCCTTGGCGCGCTGGCGTTCGGTGGCGTCCGGAATATTGACCTCTTCACCGCTGTTTCCCGGCCCGCCCGATGGGCGCCCAAATGGGTCGCTTTGCTGGGCGTCCTGTCCGTTGCGTTCTCGCTCCAGCGTGTCGAGCCGTTCGGCAAGGTCACGCGAAATTTCAGACAAGGCATTTGTTGCCATTTCCTGATTACGTGCCGCCCTGCGCTCATTGCCACGCTCAAGCGCATCTTCAGCCTGTCTCTGGGCGCGCCGAATATCTTCCAACGCGTCCGGATCGACCCGGCCTTCCAGGGCGTTCTCGCCCTCGATTCCGGCGCCCAGACCCTGTTCGCGGGCGAACTCCTCAACCAGCCGTCCCAGCCGGGCTTGTCGCTCGGCAAGTGACTCCGATTGTCCCGGCCCTGTACCTTCGCCCTCATTGCCTTCGGCAAATTCGCCGCCGCCGCTACCGGGGCGTTCGCCGTTCTCCTCGCCGCCGCCTTGTGGGGCTTCAGTCTGACCGCTACCGGCTTCTCCGCCACCGGGTTGACCGGAATCCTGTCCCTGCTGCGTGCCAGACTGTTGCCCGGACTGCTGGCCTGGCTGTTGGCCGCCCTGTTCCTGTCCAGACTGGCCGGGACGCTCGCCACGTTCCTGGGCCAGCGTGTCATCATTCAGCTGGCGCTGTTCCCGCAGGATTTCCGACAGACGCCGCATGGCATCGGTCAGTTCCTGTTCTTCGGGCGGCAGGTCTTCCTGTTCGCCATCGGCTTGCTGACCGGGCATGCCCGGCATGCCACCCGAGCCGGACTGACCCTGCTGGAATTCGAGATTCTGCAGCATGTTCGTGATGTCGGAAAGCAGCTGCCGGGCCTGATCCGTTGCGCCGGTCTCCGTGAGGTCCTGCAGCGCATTCAGCATGTCTTCGAAATCCTGCCCGCCGAGATCGGGCCCACCGGACATCGCTTCCTGATCCATCTGCATTTGCGGCTGCTCGCCGCCATTCGCGATAGCCTCGGCCATCTTGGCAGCGAGGTATTCATTGGCCGCATCACGGAAGGCTTCCATCCGCTGCTTGATCTCGTCTTCAGAGGCCCCGTCCCGCAAGGCCTGCTCCAGTGCACGCCGCGCCGCTTCCAGCCGTCTCAGGGCATCTGCGGCGCTGCCATACTCCGCGCGCAGAGCTAGTGCCCAGAGCAGGGGATCAACCTGTTCGGCCTCATCCTTCGTGGCCGCTGCATCCAGAATACCCTTGGCTGTCCGGAAAGTGAGGTACACGCCCTGATCGCGAATGTAACGCTCGCCTTTATAGGTCATGGCATCGAGCATCAGGGCGGCCTTCTGGATATCAGGCGGGGCGGTCCCGAGGCGGTTTGACGCCGTGACATTCAGTGCATCCTGGCGCAATGCGTCTTCATTCTTTGCCAGCTCTGCATAGTCGCGAGGTTCGCGCAGCACAGTCACACGCACTTCCTGAGCAACGCGCGCGATCGGATCGAGAAACAGTTTTTCCGGCAGCTTGAAGTCGACCGGTTCGCTCAGGCCGGTCTGTCCCGCCCCATCTGTGGCGACCAGGCGCAGCGTCACCGGCATACCAGCCCAGCGATGACGAGTCAGGTCCAGTTGGGTTATGTCCTCGGCCGATGTCGGCGCCGCACCAGATAACGGCACGGCGACATGGTCTGCTTCATCTGGCGCGGCTGGATTTGGGGTTTGCAGAGTGATCCGCAATTCCAGGGCCGAGACGCCATAGTCATCAGAAATCGACCAGGAAATTTCGGTCCGGTCTTGCCGGCCCATTTCAGGCGCTTTCACGAAGCGGGCCTCAGGGGCCTCATCAGGCGAGGTCAGTAGGCGCCAGCTTGCACGCTCGCCCCACCAGTTTACCGTCAGGCGCGTGTCTTCCATGATCCGGGCGCGCGCTTCAAAGGCGCCATCGGGGGTGGGTTCGAATTTCTGCTTACGTGTCGCTTCGCCCTTCAGAACCAATTTCGGCGCGCTATGCGCTTCGGTGCGCAAGGTGACTTCCGAGCCCTCCGGCACGCGGACATTTTGCAATTCCGGAGTGAGGAAAATGGGTGCGCGGCCCGTGTGTTCAGGGGGCGTGATCCACGCTTCGACCACCATGCCGTCTGCACCAACCAGGGCGCCATAATCTGGAAACAGGGCGCGATGCAGGCGCGCGCTCGCATCCGTACCCGCAAAAACGCCCATCAGGACCAGAAGCGCCGGAAGGACCGCGCGCATCCAGTATGGATCAAGGCGGCTCCACTCGCGCGACAGGGACGGCAGTTTCAAGCGTTGGGCTTCTTTCAAAAGGCGCAGGCGATGCTTCTGCCACAGCTTCTGGGATCCTCGGCTCGCGCTCGCCGGGCGGTCGGTTAGCGACGAGACAGGCCGCAGGTCTGACTGTCGGTCGAGCAGGCGAGCTGCATCCTCGCGGCTGACAGGCGTATAGCGCCGTCCGCCTTGCAGGATGAAGAGGATAGACCCGCCGAGAAACAGGATCGTCGCCACAGCGGCCATGGCCGAGCCCATGCGATCAATGACGCCCGCCAAGGCGATGGCGAGAAAGATCGCAACAAAGGTCAGGAAGGGCCAGAACGCCTTGAAAAAGGCGTAGACCGTCAGCTTCCGCCGCGTGGCGGAAACCTTGGCGTTGAGCGCCTTCATGCCGTCTTTGTGAGCCAATCAGGAACCTTTTCGAGGGCGATCATTTCTTCAAAGTCCGGGCGGCGACGGATGATGTCAAATGACGACCCGTTTACCAGCACTTCCGGAACCAGCGGTCTTGCATTGTAAGAGGATGACAGCACAGCGCCATAGGCACCTGCAGACATGAACGCGATCCGCTGACCGGGGCGGACAGCAGTCATTTCGCGGCCCTTGGCAAACTTGTCGGTCGACTCGCAGATCGGGCCAACCACATCGTAGGTCTTGCGCTCTGCGCCTGCACCAGCCTGATTGAGTGGCAGAATGTCATGGTGCGCATCATAAAGCGCCGGACGCATGAGGTCGTTCATACCTGCATCAATGATCAGGAAATCCGTTTCCGGCGCGGCTTTTTCATAAAGAACCGTGCTGAGCATGACACCTGCATTGCCAGTGATCACGCGACCGGGTTCCAGAATGACCTGAACGCCAAGATCCTGTGTTACCTCGGCGATCATCGCCGCGTAATCAGATGGAGGGGCTGGCGCGTCGCTGTCCTTGTAGGGGATGCCCAACCCGCCGCCGAGATCGATCCGGCCGATATCATGACCGGCCTCGCGCAGGCGCTTGGTAAGGCCCACGACCTTTTCGAACGCGGCGCGCATCGGGACAAGGTCGCCGATTTGGCTGCCGATATGCACATCAACGCCCACAATCCGGATGCCGGGCAGGGTGGCGGCTTCAGCATAGAGGTCTTCCGCATCGCTCCACGGCACGCCGAACTTGTCGCCTTTCTTGCCGGTAGAGATGTTCGGATGACCGCCGGCCGCGACATCCGGATTGACCCGGATTGCCACAGGCGCTTCTGCGCCGATCATGCTGGCAACCTCTGACAAGCGACGAAGCTCTGCGGCGCTTTCGACGTTGAACTGGTGAATGCCTGCACGCAGGGCAAGCTGCATTTCCTCGGCGGTCTTGCCGACACCTGAGAACACAATCCGTTCTGCGGGGATGCCTGCCCGGAGGGCGCGCTGCAATTCGCCGCCGCTGACCACGTCAGCGCCGCAGCCTTCGCGGGCAAGTGTCGACAGGACGCCAATATTGCCATTCGACTTTACCGAAAAAGCGATCAGACAATCCTGCCCCTCAAACGCCGCCGCGATGACGCGGGCATGTCGCACCAGGGTTGCGGACGAATACACGTAACAGGGTGTGCCGACCTCATCTGCAATCTTGTTGAGATTCACGCCCTCGCAATGAAGGCTGCCATCCTGGTAAGTAAAGTGGTGCATGGACTACTCGATTTCGCCGAGCGCGCCATTGTCTATGGGCGTCGTGGGTTTGGCGTCTGGGATGACGCCGCCCCATTGATTGGTGATCGGGCCGTCTGGTTCGGTCGTGTCGAGTTCCGTCGCCACCGCGACCGGTTCAACCGTTTCAGCGGGTGCGACGGCTTCGACGACCAGAGCCGCTGGCTGGCTCTGGCATGCGGCGGTGAGGCACAAGGCCGTAATGCCGGCGATCCATCGCGCGGCGGAGTTTGGCATGGGTAATTTCATTGACTGCTTCCTACGCGCCGCCGAGCAATTCATCATCGTCTCCGGTATCGCTATCTTCGTCTTCACGGTCCGGTAGGCTTGGCAGATTGTTCTGATTCTGGTCCGGCAATTCAGCAGGTTCCAGACCATCGGTTGGCTCACCCCAAAGCGGGTCAGGGCGTTTCAAATCCCCGGTCAGGCCACACGCGGCTAGATTAGCAGATGCGAGCAGCGCCGCAGCGAGAAGGGGGCGTTTCATCAATGACTACTCCAGTCGAAGTCTCTGTTTCCACTGTGCCACTTGTTCGGCAACGCGAACAGGGCTTGTAGCGCCATAAGATGTCCGAGATGAGGCAGACGCCTCAACTGTCAGCACATCGAATACCGCAACGGTAATTTCGGCGTTCACGCTCTGCATGTCGGCCAATGTTAGATCTGACAGATCGCAGGCTTTCTCCTCAGCCTTCGCGACCAATTGGCCAGTGACATGGTGGGCATCCCGGAAGGGAAGGCCGAGCTCGCGGACCAGCCAATCGGCAAGGTCAGTGGCCGTCGAAAATCCCTTCGCGGCTGCCGCGCGCATATTCTCGGGCTTGAAGTTGATCGTCTCGATCATGCCGGTCATGGCACGAACACAAAGATTATAGGTGTCGAAGGCTTCAAACGTCAGGCGCTTATCGTCCTGAAGGTCCTTTGCATAGGCCAATGGCAGGGCTTTGACCGCGCCCTGCAGGGAGCTGTAGAGGCCGGTAATCAGGCTGGCCTTGGCACGGATCAGCTCGGCGGCATCCGGATTGCGCTTTTGGGGCATGATGGACGAGCCGGTCGACCAGGCGTCGGTGAGTTGTGCAAACCCGAACTGTGCACTGGTCCAGAGCACGATCTCTTCGGCAAGGCGCGACAAATGCGTCGCAGCGATGGACAGGGCCGCTAAGGCCTCCAGCGCAAAATCGCGAGCCGACACCGCATCCAGCGAATTGGCCATGGGGCGGGCAAAGCCCAACGCTTCCGCGGTCATGTCTCGGTCGATGGGGAATCCGGTGCCAGCTAGCGCCGCAGAGCCCAGCGGGCACTCATTCAAACGCTCGGCACAATCGAGCAGGCGCGAGCGGTCGCGTTCCAGCATTTCGGCATAGGCCAGCAAATGATGGCCCAGTGTGACGGGCTGTGCGGTCTGGAGGTGCGTGAAGCCCGGCATCACGGTTTCTGTATTCTCGCCGGCGCGACTGACCAGAGCGCTCTGCAGGCCAGCGACCAATTGCATGGCCTCGTCGAGTGCGCCGCGGGTCCAGAGGCGGAAATCGGTGACGACCTGGTCATTGCGCGATCGCGCCGTGTGCAGTCGGCCTGCGGGTTCGCCAATCAGCTCCTTCAGGCGCGCTTCGACATTCATATGAATGTCTTCGAGCTCCCGGCGGAAAGGGAACGATCCGTTCCTTAATTCCTCGGCAACCGTATCAAGGCCGCCCTGAATGGCTTCATTGTCGGCCTCGGAGATGATGCCCATTTCAGCCAACATGTCGGCATGGGCGCGGCTGCCGGCGATATCTTCAGCGGCCATCCGGCGGTCAATGTCGAGGGATGCGTTGATTTCTTCCATGATGTCGGTCGGGGTCGCGGCAAAGCGTCCGCCCCACATTGTCTGGCCTTTGCCTGTCGTCACTGCCATATCCCTTCAAACTCGTATTGGAGACCGCGCCCCATGACCCGTCTGGCCTATATCGCCCTCTTCTTGATCGGCCTGATCGCTATTGTCTATGCGCTGATGAGCGCAGGGGGTGGAAAACCTTCAGAAAACAGGTTGGAAGCCTATGCAAGAGGCGAAATCGAGAAACTTGATTTCTCTCAGGCTGGAACATCCGCCTCAAACGCGCCCTTCTATCTGGAAGACGGCTCAGCCGTTTCGCTGGATGCGTTCATGGGGAAAGTTGTTCTGGTGAATTTCTGGGCCACATGGTGTGCGCCCTGCGAAAAGGAAATGCCGTCGCTCGGAGCGCTTCAGACCGCGCGGGGCGGGGACCGGTTTGAAGTGGTTGCGATCAGCGTTGATGCCCAAGAAGACCTTTCCTATGCCGCGCAGCGCCTCGGTGAACTGGGTGCGAGCAACATCACGTTCCACAGCGCAACGCCGGAACAGTTTGAGATCGTTTACGATAGTGGCGTTCAGGGCTTTCCCACGACGATCCTGTACGATGCGAGCGGCGTGGAGATCGCGCGTCTGGCCGGGGATGCCGACTGGAGTTCTATCGAAGCGGTCGGATTCATCGACGCGCTGCTAAAGAATTGAGGCTGCCAGTCGGGCCCGGGCGATCTGGGTTCCCATGGCCGGTTCAGGCGCAACCGCATCGACCATGACCGGACCGTCGCCGGGCCACATGCGGACCAGCAATTCCAGTTCCAGCACCAGGTCATCCGCGCCTTCCATATTTCGGGCCACGTCGCGCGCGGTCGCCGCATAGCCATATGCCGCTTGATAGGCCGGGGCGCGGTCAATCGCGGCATCAATAACGCCGACCCCATATTCGTCGCCGCAAAGTTCCAGCAGGAAGAGAACAAGATCCAGCTGTTCGAGGCCTGTTGCCTCCAGCGTCTCTGCAAGGTTGGCCTTGGCGGCGATGAGCGCGTCTTCAATGTCCTCTGCGGGTGTTCCGGCTGTTGCGGCGGCGTGGACAGTCTCATAGACGCTGGTGTCGAAGCCAAATGCGCCAAATCCGTCGCGTTCCGACTGGGTTTCAAGCGACACCGCGTGATTGAGTTGCGCCGCTGCGAGGTCTGGCGCGCCCGCGCGGTAGAGTACCAAGCCCGCCTCGATATGACCGGCGAGTACAGCGACGCGCTTGTCTGCCGTCAGGATGCGTACGCCGACCGACGTGCTGACTTCATTGCCTGTCAGGGCGCGGTCCGTTTCGATTTGCAGTGAATTTTCTGGTGGTGCAGTTTCCGGTGCCGCCGTGCGGGCCGGGGCCGGGTCATTGCAAGCGGACAGGGCCGCGTTACCAAGCAGGACAGATGCGGCAGCGGCCGTCTTCCGGGAAATCATTTTTGGCGTGGCTCCTGTCGTACGTTCTCAGCAGAACCTAGAGACAGGAACGCTACGGGGCAATGCAGCGGCTTGGTTTGCAGAACTACGGGCTGACTTGGCCCGATGTTGTCGATCTACGGTGCGGGCTGCACCAGTCTGGCTTTGGAGCACCGCCATCATAGTCCCAGACTTGGTGGCTGCCTTCGGCCACAAGGCGCGTGGCGAGATCTTCACCATCGATGCTGATATCAACGACGAGCCGCTTGTATCGGTCGAGACCATAATCGCGTGTCACAGCTATTTCCTTGCCACGAGTCAGTTCGATCACCCTTTCCTTGGCGATATAACCTTGTTCGCGTTCGGCTTCGCAGTCGGCCCCGCCAAGCTGTTTCAGACTGCGCGTCTCAGGCGCGTCGACACCATGCAGGCGGAATTTGGTGCCGTCTGGCAGGCGCCCGGAATCGCCGTCGGACCAATAGACGAGGCCGTCCTGTTCGATAGCGGCTTGAGCTGCCAGCGCGGCTGCGCCGCCGAGGCCGGCAAGGATCGCCACGGAATACAGGACAGATCTGACTTGAATGCCGCGCAACATGTTCGTGCCTCCTGAAAGTGTGAGGCGCACGCTGGCGATGGCGGGTTAAGCGAGGGTTAACCGGTCAGATGTGGGGTCAGTTTTGGAAATAGGGACCAAACGGAAAAACCCCGGCCAAAAGGCCGGGGCTTTCCACTATACGCATCATGCGAAGCGAAGAACGCTTACATGAAGCCTTTGAACTTGTCTTTGAAGCGCGAGACGCGGCCGCCACGGTCGAGCATCTTGCCGTCGCCGCCGGTCCAGGCCGGGTGCGATTTGGAATCGATGTCCAGAACAAGGCGGTCGCCTTCGCTGCCATAGGTGGAGCGCGTCTGATATTCGGTTCCGTCTGTCATCACTACGGTGACGAAGTGATAGTCGGGATGACCTTCTTTTTTCATGGCCTTCGCCTCTCTTGAACTCTAAGGACAACCGCGCTGCCATCGCTTGGGTGCGCGGGCTTGTCTCAGCCTGTTTTCGAAGTGGCGCGTGTAACTGAAAGACGCGACCTCTGCAAGAGGCTGCTGGCAGGGAATCTGAAAGGACTTATAGACGGGCATGACCGATACAGACAGCTCCTTCACAGAAGACCGCCGTGCAACAGAACCAGCAGGCGGCGAAGCGATCAACCGGCCCAAGGCAAAGTCGTTGAAACCACTGGCCTTGCTGATGCCCTATGTCGCCCGTCATTGGGTGACCGTGTCCATCGCACTCGTATTCCTGGTGGCGGCGGCGGCCGTTAGTCTCGCGATACCTTTGCTGCTCGGCAGCGCCGCGGATGCGGGCCAGGCCGCGCAGGGCAGCGCCGAGGAATTGTTGGCGCTGGTCGACCGCGCATTTCTCTGGGTTGCGCTGGCGGCCATTCTGTCAGGCGTGCTTGGCGCGATCCGGTTCTATTTCGTGTCACGCTTTGGCGAACGGATTGCGGCCGACCTGCGCAAGGATCTTTATGCGCACCTGCTGAAACTGTCGCCCCGCTATCATTCGCAGATGCGGTCTGGCGAGGCGGTGTCGCGCCTGACAGCAGACATCACGCTGATCGAAACCTTTCTTGGCTCGTCGGCGTCATTGGCTGCACGGACGCTGCTGACCACCACGGGCGCGCTGACCATGATGCTGGTCGTGAACTGGAAGCTCGGCCTCACCTTGCTGGCCATGTTGCCGGTGGCCGTTCTGCCCGTCATGGCGATTGGCCGGGTGATCCGGAAGATGTCGAACCGGGCGCAGTCACGATTGGCGGATGCGGGTGCGGAAGCTGCCGAGGCGCTAGACGCAATCGAACTGGTTCAGGCCTATAATCGGGAACAAAGCCGGCTGGGAGCATTTACCGAGGCGGTCGAGGCGACGTTTGATGCGGCGATGCGCCGGATCGGGGCGCGGTCGCTGATGATCGTTTTGGTCTCTGTGCTGCTGTTTGGCGGCTTTGTGGGTGTGCTCTGGATGGGTGCGCGGGCCGTCGCAACTGGGTCCATGAGCTTTGGCGATCTCGCCTCCATGGTGCTCTACGCGCTTTATGCAGGATCGGGCTTTGGCATGCTGGCGGAAGTCTATGGCGAAGTCATGCGCGCGGCCGGCGCGGCCGACCGTGCCGCTGAAGTGCTGAACGCTGAACCCGAAATCACCGCACCAGAAAACCCTGTTGCCCTGCCGGGCAAGGTGACCGGCGCGCTTGCCTTTGAGGATGTTACTTTCCGCTATGGCGATGAAGCTGTCTCGGCGCTTGATCATTTCTCCCTGTCGGTAAAGCCGGGCGAGTTTGTGGCGCTTGTCGGGCCGAGCGGCGCAGGCAAGACTACGGTCTTTCGCCTGGCATTGCGCCTATTCGATGTGCCATCAGGCACGGTCACGCTTGACGGCGTATCTGCCATGCAGGCTGATCCGCGTGACTGGCGTCAGCAATTTGCCTATGCGCCACAGGAATCGGCGTTGTTCACAGGCACTGCAGCGCAGAATATCGGCTTTGGTACCGACACGCCTGACGAGGCCCTGCTTGAGCAGGCTGCTCGCATGGCTGAAGCGTTCGACTTCCTGGCTGAAAAAGACGGGCTTGCGACGGATCTTGGCCAGAAGGGGAGGAGTCTGTCAGGCGGCCAGCGTCAGCGTATTGCGCTCGCCAGGGCGCTTGTGCGCGATGCGCCGGTGCTCCTGCTGGATGAAGCCACCTCAGCGCTCGATTCCGAAAGCGAAGCGGCTGTGCGCCGGGCCATTTCCAACGCCGCCGAGGGCCGCACCACGCTGGTGATCGCACACAGGCTCTCCACGGTGCGCCGGGCTGACCGGATCATCGTGATGGAACATGGACGCATCGTCGAGGAAGGTAGTCACGAGGAACTCGTGTCCAGGGGCGGCCTGTATGCCCGCCTTGCCGAATTGCAGTTTGCAGAGGGTTGACCCACCTATTTCTTGCGGAGTTTCTTGACCTTGCCATCAATCGTGAACGCGAAGGCAAGTGACAGAACCAGCGGCACCCAGATGGGCAGTTCTCCCAGCCCCGGCGCATCCAGCGCCGCCGCGAGATGATCGTCTACGCACCACCATAACAGCCATAGCCACATATCTTTGTTCCCTTCATCAAGACCCTGTATTTTCAATATAGGGAGCTCGACAAAAGAAATATAGCAAAACGCTATTCTGCGGCTTGCAAGACGGGCGGCTTGCTGGCGGCCTCTTCGGCCTTTGTGAAATCCATCACGCCATCGGCGATTGGCCCGCGGCGCAGGTTCTTGACGTCAGCGCTGTAGTTCTGGTGCAGCTTCCACGGTTTTTCCGTGTGCTGGCGGGGGAACTGGTCCATGACGCGTTGGAAATACCCGGATGAGAAGTCCACAAACGGTTCGGTCTGGTTGGGATATTGTTCGAGTTTCGGCATGGCCGACGTGTAGCCATGCTGGTCCATGTAGTTCAGAAGGCGGCAGACATATTCAGATGTCAGGTCGGCCTTCAGGGTCCATGAGGCGTTGGTGTAGCCGAAGGTGACCGCCAGATTTGGCATGTTGGAGAGCATCACGCCCTTATAGTTCAAGAGCCGTCCAGCATCGGTGCGGGTGCCATCAACGGACACGTCCACGCCATTCATGAACTGCAATTGCAGACCGGTCGCGGTGACGACGATGTCGGCCTCGATCTCCTTGCCGGATTTCAGCTTTATCCCGTTGGGGGTGAACGTCTCGATGTGATCGGTCTCGACGCTCGCCTTGCCAGACTTCAGCGCATTGAAAAGATCGGAATCCGGCACGAGGCATAACCGCTGTTCCCACGGGTTATAGGACGGATTGAAATGGGTCTCGACTGGATAGTCCGGGCCGAGTTCTTCTTTCACCATGCCGATTAGCCGCTCGCGGGCCTTGTCGGGATTTGAACGGGTCTGTTTGAAGAAAAATTGCTGCAGCAGGACATTCCGCCAGCGGATGAAGGAGTAGGCCCAGCTGTCAGGCAGTATCTTGCGCAGGAAATTGGCGAACTTGTCTACCGACGGGCGCGAAACAACATAGGTTGGCGAGCGCTGGAGCATGGTGACGTGCGCAGCCTTGTCGGTCATGGCAGGCACCAGTGTCATGGCGGTCGCGCCAGATCCGATGATGACGACTTTCTTGCCGGAATAGTTGAGATCTTCCGGCCAATGCTGCGGATGAATGAATTGGCCCTTGAAGGCGTCTTCGCCCGGGAAGTCCGGCCGATAGCCCTCATCATAGCGGTAGTAGCCGCCGCACATGAACAGGAAACGACACGTCGTGATTGAACGCGCACCAAATTCATCCTCGTGCGTCACATGCCAGGCTTGGTCGGGCGTGGACCAGTTGGCGGCGACGATGGCCGTGTTGAATTTGATGTGGGGTGTGACGCCATATTCGTTGGCGGTGTCCGCGACATATTTCCGGATCGAAGGCCCATCGGCAATGGCCTTCGCTTCGGTCCACGGTTTGAAGTTGTAACCGAGCGTATGCATGTCGCTGTCAGATCGAATGCCCGGATAGCGAAACAGGTCCCAAGTGCCGCCAATTGCGCCACGCTGCTCGAATATCTGATAGCCGAGGCCTGGACACTTCTTTTCGAGATGAACCGCGGCGCCGATGCCGGAAAGGCCCGCTCCGATGATGAGAACGTCGGTATCGGTATGTATCATGACTGCTTCCTGCCCATTTTTCAGCCTATAAGGCCAAAAAATGACGCGGGTGTCACGATCTTTCTGGTGTCAGGAGGCCTTGCCGCTAGGGAAGGGTTTAGTCCGCTTTCCGCGCGAACGCCGCAGCATGGCGCAGCTGCTGTTCGATCAACGGATGGAGCTCTTCATTGGCAGCCAGAACCGAGCCGGTCTTCATGAAGTCGCCGCCATCGATTTCGGCAACGGTTCCGCCCGCTTCGCGCACCAGCACGATGCCCGCAGCAATGTCCCAGGGTTTCAGGTCGCGCTCCCAGAATCCGTCAAACCGTCCCGCGGCGACGTAAGCGAGATCCAGAGCTGCGGAGCCATAGCGGCGAATGCCAGCGCATGCGGGCGTCATCGCAAGCATTTCGCGGGCAAAATTCGCGTGCATTTCTTCGGCTTTGCCGTGCCACGGCGTTCCGGTGGCCACCACAGCCTCATTGAGGCGGGTGCGAGCGGCAACACGCAGCTTGCGGTTCTCCAGCCATGCGCCGCGTCCGGTCTCAGCCCAGAAGATCTCGTTCTTCGCGACATCATAGACCACTCCGGTCAACAGCTTGCCTTCGCGCTCGAGCGCAATGGAGACAGCATAGTGCGGCTGGCCGTGCAGGAAGTTCAGCGTACCGTCGAGAGGATCCACGATGAATCTGTTCGACTTGTCTGTGCCTTCGACAATGCCCCGTTCTTCCATGACAAAGCCATAGCCGGGCCGCGCCTTCGCGAGCGCTGAGTAGATGATCTCTTCGGCGCGATGATCGGCGTTGGAGACAAAGTCTGCCGGGCCCTTCTTGGACACTTGCAGATTTTCGACTTCGCCGAAATCACGGGCAAGCGAACGGCCAGCTGCACGTGCAGCGGCGATCATGACGGTGCCAACGGGGGAGGGTTTGGACATGGGAGTTCCTAGTCGGAGCGACGGAGATAAGTGGAATCGGCTGTCTGGACGACAATGCGTTCGCCGGTGCCGACAAAGGGCGGAACCATGACCCGGACGCCGCCGTCACAGATTGCGGGTTTGAAGCTGTTGGCAGCCGTCTGGCCTTTCACAACCGGCTCGGTTTCCTGAACTTCGAGGATCACCTGTTCCGGCAGATCAACACCAATCGGCGTCTCGCCATAAAACTCAATGGAGACGGTCATGCCGTCCTGCAAGAAAGCGCCCTGGTCGCCGATAAAGTCTCGCTGGATCGCGATCTGTTCAAAGCTTTCCTGGTCCATGAAGGTGAAAGCGTCATCGTCCGCAAACAGGAATTGATGGTCTTTCTGCTCCAGACGGACCTTCTCAACGGTCTCGGAAGAACGGAAGCGCACGTTCGATTTCGATCCATTCAGCAGGTTGCGCAATTCGACCTGATTGAACGCGCCGCCCTTGCCGGGCTTGACCGACGCCGTCTTCAGGGCGCGCCAGACCGTGCCGTCATGCTCGATGACGTTGCCGGGCTTGATTTCATTACCATTGATCTTGACCATTGGGGCGTGTCCTTTTGAAGGTTTGGCGGGGGCGTAAGCCTTTGGCCCGAAACGGTCAAGCGGGCGGAGTGTTAATGCGGGACCGGTTCATGCAGGGTTTTACAGCGAGCTTGCAGCGTCAGGCCTTCGATGCATCGAGCCGGTCAAGAAGCGCATTGAAGTGGGCAATCGCTACCGGCGCGCCTTCAGGATGATCCCAGACCCCGGATGAGACCGCGAGAAAATCAGCGCCAGCTACAGCGAGCGGCTCGGCGTTTTCGACTGTGATGCCACCAATCGCGACACAGGGCACTTCCATGCTTTCCTGCCATATTTCCAGAAGGTCCGGATTCGCCTCGACCGTACCGGTCTTGGTACGGGTCGGGAAGAACGCACCAAAGGCGACATAATCTGCGCCAGCCTCGCATGCCTGCATGGCAGCATGACGTGAGTTCTTGGCGGTTGCGCCGACAATCATGTCCGGGCCGACGATCTCCCGGGCTTTCTTGACCGGCATGTCATCCATCCCGACATGAACGCCATCTGCACCTATCTCGACGGCAAGTTCGGCGCTGTCATTGACCAGCACGGCAACGCCGTAGGCCTGGGCCATTTCTGTAACGGCTGCGCCAACGGCGCGGGTGGCGTCGACGTCGATCTCGCCGGTATCAGCCTTCAGGCGCAGTTGGAGACAGGCGACATCGCCCGCTGACAATGCCGTTTCCAATAGGGCTGCAAAGCCCTCCACATCTTCGATGCGGGGCGGAGTTATCAGGTAAAGCCGCGTGCGCGGGCGGACATAGTCTTCGGTCTTGCTCATGGCGCGCGCTATAGCGCAGGGCGTGCCTAGCCGGAAGTCTTCAAAACCCGCTGCGTGCTGGCGGGGTAGGCGTCGAGTGGCTTGCCGCGCCGCATCGGCCGGGGCTCGAGGTCGCCGCCGCAGTTCGGGCAGCGACCATCGAGAGGACCGTCCATGCAATCAGAGCAGAACGTGCATTCGAACGAGCAGATAAACGCTCCGGCTTCATCCGGCGGCAAATCGGTATCGCAGCGTTCACAGTTCGGACGCATCTCCAACATCACTGCTAGTCCTTTTCAGCTTCCACACTGGGTGCGGACGCCGCGGCGTCGATCAAGTGCTGCTCATACGCTTTAGGCGACCAATCGCGCCCAAGGAAATCATGCACGAGTTCGGCGGCCGGTTTTGATGATCCGGCGCTCAGGACCAGTTCCCGATAGCGTTCAGCGGTGACTTCGTCGCGCAAGCCGTTTGCTTCGAACTGCTTGAACATGTCTGTCGCGATCGCGAGTGACCATTGATAAGTGTAGTAGATCGCAGAATAGCCATCGAGGTGCCCAAAGCTGGCATACCGATGGAGGTCCGGCAGGGTCTCGAACGGGCTGAGGCCAGCTTCCTGTTCAAGCCAGATCTTCTCGAAATCGACCTCAGAGGGTGGGCGATTATAGTAATTCATCGAGACGCCGGCATAGGTCAGCTGACGGAGCGTGCCGAGGCCGGTGCCGAAGTCACGCGCGGCGTTCATCTTCTCGACCAGTTCGACGGGAATGATTTCGCCGTCGGAGTTTACGGCGAACTTTGCCAGCGTATCATAATCCCACACCCAGTTTTCCAGCATCTGTGACGGGGCTTCAATGAAATCCCATTCAAGGCTGCTCATGCTGAGATCGGCGTAGTCTGGTTGGCCAGAGAACATCGCATGGATGAGGTGGCCGAATTCATGGAGGAAGGTTTCGACCTGTCTATGCTCCATCAGACCGGTCGTATGATCGCCCGCAGGGAAGTTGCACATCAGTGAGGCAACTGGCACGCCTTCAGATGTTGGGCCGAACCGAATGGGGAAGGCGGCCGCGTGTTTGAACTTGCCCTCGCGGGGATGCATGTCGAGGAAGAAACGGCCGACCAGTTCGCCATCCTTGTAGATTTCGTGAGCGGTTACGGTTTCCTGCCAAATCGGAGCATCGGTCCAGTCACGTATCTCGACTTCGAACAGGTCCTGTACCAACGAAAATATGCCTGACCGAACGTCATTGTAGGCGAAGTACTGGCGCACTTCCTGGGCGTCGAGCGCATAGTCGGTTTGGCGAATCTGTTCCGAAAGATAGCCGCTGTGCCACTGGCTGACCTGCGTCGCGTCGGGATTACTGTTTTGTTGAAAAGCCAGCAGGCGTTCGTATTCGATTTCAGCGGCGTTTCGGGCGGCGGCTTCGACACCGTCGAGGAAGTCGATGGCAACCTCTGGCGAGCCCGTCATCTTGTCTTCGGTGATATAGGCTGCGTAATTTTCATAGCCCAGCAATTGTGCAAGTTCGTAGCGCTTCTCGAGCAGTTTCCGGAGTGGCTCTACATTCTCCGGATACGCACGGTTGGCCGAGGCAATGAAGAGGGATTTCTTCAAGTCTTCGTTCGGGGAGTAGTTGAAGACAGGCATCAGGTCCGGATAGTTGGTCGTGATGACGATCTTGCCATCCTCATTGGGCGTGTGGGCGTCGATATAATCCTGTGGCAGTCCCTCCAGCGCGTCGACTGAATCGACTTCGACCTGTCCGACAATTTCGCGGAGGTTTTTGCTGAACTCAGTGCTGATCTCCGCCAGTTCGGCGTTCAGTTCCTCTACGCGCGTTCGCGTCGCTTCGTCCTTGTCGACACCGCTGCGCCGATAGTCTCTCAGAATGCGGGACAACATGAGGGCGGAGCGATCATCGAGGGCGTCGGCATCAATCGCGACCATGCGTTCGTAGATGGGGCCGGACAGGGAGAGCGTCGAGATGATGCTGGCTGTGTCTTCCTGACATGCGCTGCCGACTTCCCTCAACGCTTCGTCCGGGTTTGCTTCGGCCACGATAGCCGCTTCTCCATAGCCAACCGAAAAGGCGATATTTGTCAGCAGGTCAAAATCCTGAATGTCCTGAACACCGGGCGGCGTGTCGCGGGTTTCAAGATCGGTGATGAACTTTCCGGCGAGCAGCATCGCATTCTCGCAACGGGATTCGAACACTTCCGCAGAGGCCGGATTGACGACGAGCTCGGCCAGCATCGCGCTGGCTTCGTCCTGCAGGCTAGGCGTGTTTGCCTCTGCCTGTTCCAACGCTGTCGGCTCGACGGTTGCCATGCAAGAAGCAGCCGCCAGGAGCGTCAGCGCGGATACCGCGCCTGTTACGGTGTGTTTAATCATGCCTTTAAGTCCCCAATCGATTGGCGAACAAAAAATGCCGCCTCATGTTTAACATGGGCGGCACTTTGCTTTCGCGTCAGGCGCGAGTCTAGGACAAACCCGGCCTATCCGGCGCTGGATGCCGCACAAATGCGATCAATCGTGGCGGCAAGCGTGGAATTGAACTCTTCGTCGCTTTGCTGGGCCGAGAGGCCTTCGGTCAGGGCGCGGGAGAAGCTGGCAATCATGCCGGAGTTATTGGCAAGCTTGGCGCAGGCATCTTCGCGAGAATATCCACCGGAAAGCGCGACAACGCGCATCACGCGCGGATGATCGACCAGCGACTTGTACTGGTTTGCTTTGGTCGGCAGGGACAGTTTCAGCATTACCCGCTTGTCCTCGCCCAGCGCGTCGAGCTGCTTGGTGATCTCGGCCAGGAGAATATCCTCGGCCTCGGCCTTGTCGGCAATCGTGATCGTGACCTCAGGCTCGATGATCGGCATCAGGCCGTGGCCCAGGATCTGGCGGCCAACGTCAAACTGCTGTGCAACGATGGCAGCGATGCCTTCCTGATTGGCGGCATTGATAACCGAGCGCATCTTGGTGCCGAAGATACCCTTGCCGACCGCGCGTTCGAGCAGGTGATCGAGGTCCGGCATCGGCTTCATCATCTGGACGCCATTGGCTTCGTCTGCGAGGCCTTTGTCGACTTTCAGGAAGGGAACGACCTGATGGGCGTTCCAGAGGTATTCGGCGGTTGGCGTGCCATCGACTTCGCCATCCATGGTGCGTTCAAACAGGATCGCGCCAATGACCTTTTCGCCATTGAAGGCTGGTGCCTTGATGATGCGGGCACGCATCTCATGGATCAGGCCGAACATTTCTTCGTCATTGGAATAGGCGTCTTCGTTCACGCCGTAGAGGCGCAGAGCCTTGGGGGTGGAGCCACCCGACTGGTCAAGCGCTGCGATGAAGCCATTCTTGTCGGCAATCTGCCGGGCCATTTGAGGATTGGTCATGATTTTAACGGGGCGTCCCTTGCATGCGTGGAATTTGCAAACTTTGCATTCAAGTACCGTGCCTGTCTTCTGGGTCAACAGGCTGACAAGGATTGATGTGAGCGCGCTCGCACCCGCCCGAATCTCAGGCAGTACGGGCAGTTTCGGGGGAAAGGACTGCCAGAGACGTGTGGGATTCAGGGCCTGAAATCGATTTCATCTGGAACATCAATTTTTTCTGACGCCGCGCAGCAAACCGATGAGAACGTTGTCATTTGCAGCCGCCTGCGCGATTTGCCGCAGGCTGTCTCAAAAGGGATCAGGCTTTGAGAGCTTCCACACCGGGCAGGGGCTTGCCTTCCATCCATTCAAGGAAGGCGCCGCCAGCGGTTGAGACGAAGGTGAACTCGTCGGCGGCCTCGGCATGATTGAGCGCGGCAACGGTATCGCCGCCTCCGGCGACGGCGATCAGCTTGCCGTCACTTGCGCGGATACCCGCAGCTTGGGCTGCTGCAACGGTGGCCTTGTCAAAAGGGGTCAGTTCGAACGCGCCGAGCGGCCCGTTCCAGACCAGTGTCTTTGAGTTGCCCATCGCGGCAACCAGCTGTGCGATCGTCCTGACGCCAGCGTCGAGGATCATCTCATCGTCTGCGACCTCATCCGTTGCGCAGGTGCGGTTCTCGGCGTGAGCCTTGAAGTCCTTCGCGACAACAACATCGACCGGAAGCAGGATATTGCAATTGTTTTCTTTAGCGACCTGCATGATCTCGCGGGCGGTCTCAGCGAGATCATGCTCGCAGAGGGACTTGCCGACACTGATCCCCTGCGCGGCCAGGAATGTGTTGGCCATGCCGCCGCCGATCGCCAGCGAGTCGACCTGGGTAACAAGGTTCTTCAGAAGGTCGATCTTGGAAGAGACTTTCGCGCCGCCGACCACAGCCAGCACGGGACGTTCCGGCGTGCCGAGCGCCTTGTCGAGCGCGTCGAGTTCAGCTTCCATGTTCACGCCTGCATAGGCGGGCAGGAGGGTCGCGAGTACAGCCGTAGAGACATGCTTGCGGTGGGCGGCCGAGAAGGCATCATTGACGTAGATGTCGCCGAGTGCGGCGATTTCTTTCGCCAGTTCCGGGTCGCCTTTTTCCTCGCCTGCATAGAAGCGGGTGTTCTCCAGAAGGATCACGCCGGCAGGGTCGAGATCAGCAATGGCCTGCTTCACATGCTCGCCCTTGCAGTCGGCGATAAAGCTGACATTCGAGCCGAGCACTTTGGCGAAGGCGCCTGCAATCGGCGCAAGGCTCATGTCTGCAACGCGCTCACCCTTGGGGCGGCCGAAATGTGCGAGCAGGGCGACCTTGGCGCCCTGGGTGCGCAGGGTTTGCACCGTATCAATGGCGGCCCGCAGGCGCGTGTCATCGGTGACGAGGCCGTTTTCCATGGGCACGTTGAAGTCGACTCGGACAAGCGCGGTCTTGCCGGTCAGATCGCCGGCATCGGCAAGGCGTTTGAAGCTGGACATGGTATTTCCTCCAGAATGCCCGGCCAACCGGGTGCGATGCGGCATGGAAAAAGAGCGCCTCCCGGTTGGGAAGCGCTCTGGAGAAGGGTTTTAGATGAGTTTGGACATGGCGAGGGCAGTATCGCTCATGCGGGTCGCGAAGCCCCACTCATTGTCGTACCAGGACAGGACCCGAACCATGGTGCCTTCGATGACCTGCGTTTGGTCGAGCGCAAAGGTGGACGAGTGCGGATCGTGGTTGAAGTCTGCGGAGACGAGCGGCTTGTCAGTATAGCCGAGCACGCCTTTCATTGGACCGTCAGCGGCGGCCTTGATGGCCGTGTTCACTTCTTCGACCGTGGTTGGCTTGCCGGCATCGAAGACGAGGTCGATCATCGAGACGTTTGGCGTTGGGACGCGGATGGCGGAACCGTCGAGCTTGCCCTTCAGTTCCGGCAGGACCAGGCCAACGGCTTTTGCTGCGCCGGTCGAGGTCGGGATCATGGACATCGCAGCCGCGCGGCCGCGATAGAGGTCCTTGTGCATCCGGTCGAGGGTTGGCTGGTCACCCGTATAGGAGTGGACCGTCGTCATGTAGCCGCGCTTGATACCGACCGTGTCGTTCAGCACTTTGGCGACGGGCGACAGGCAGTTGGTGGTGCAGGATGCGTTGGAGACGACGAGATCATCTTTGGTAAGCGTGTCGTGGTTCACACCGAAGACGATGGTCTTGTCAGCATTTGTCGCCGGAGCAGAGACCAGCACGCGTTTGGCGCCCGCCTTGAGGTGAGCAGACGCTTTTTCCTTGTCGGCGAAGATGCCGGTACATTCCATTGCGATGTCGATATCCAGCTCGGCATGCGGCAGGTCAGCGGGGTCGCGTACGGCGGTGCAGAGGAATTTGCGGTCGCCGACGATGATCGTGTCACCGTCCACTTCGACCGTCTGGTTCAACCGGCCATGAACGGAATCATACTGGAGCAGGTGGGCATTGGTGGCCACCGGACCGAGGTCGTTGATCGAGACGACTTCGATGTCCTTGCGGTCATGCTCGATGATCGAACGAAGGACGAGACGGCCAATGCGGCCAAAACCATTGATTGCAACGCGAACGGCCATGAAAAATCTCCTTTGGAGCGGTAGGCTATAAATCTGCTGGCCCTTTACGACGCCCGCGCAATTTCGTCCACCCGCTGCCCATGCGGCCTCGCGCCGCTTACTGCCTGTTTTCGCTAACAGAGATCAGTCGTGGACTTGGCTTCAGCGGCCTCTTATGGCCTGAAGTCACGAGGAGGCGGTTTCATGCGTCAGGTAGGGATCGGAACGAGCGGACTGCGCGCGGGTGCTTTGGGCTTCGGTTGCTGGCGCTTTTTGGGACATGAATTGTCCCATGCGGAGAATCTTGTTGAGACCGCGCTCGATCTGGGCATGACTCTTATCGACACGGCTGACATCTACGGATTTGGCGGGGATGGATTTGGCGCGGCCGAGGTCTTGCTGGGCAAGGTGTTGAAAGCCGATCCTGCGCGGCGCACGAGAATGGTATTGGCGACCAAGGGCGGAATTATTCCCCCCGCGCCCTACAATTCGAGTCGTAAATACCTGATCGAGGCCTGCGAAGCGTCGCTTGCGCGGCTTGGCGTTGAGCAGATCGACCTTTACCAAATTCACCGGCCGGACCTGTTGGCCCCTTGGGAGGAAGTTGCCGATGCGCTGGAAACGCTTCTGGCCGACGGCAAGATCGGGGCAGCAGGAGTCTCCAATTTCTCCGTGGCGCAAACCCGCGCATTGCAGGCACATCTGGGGCCGAAGCTTGTCAGCACGCAGCCGGAATTTTCCGCCCTGCATCTGGCGCCCCTGGAAGACGGCACACTGGACTGGTGCCAGGAAGTCGGTGCGGCGGCGCTGGTTTGGTCGCCGCTGGCGGGCGGTCGGCTGGCCGATGGATATAGACCGCAGCCTGATGATCCTGAAAGGTTGGTGGATGTGCATCAGGCGCTCGACAGGATCGCGGCCGGGCATGGTGTGAGCCGCAGCGAAGTGGCGCTGGCTTTCGTCCTGATGCATCCGGCGCAGCCCATTGTTCTGCTGGGCACGCAGACTCCGGCGCGCCTGAAGGCGGCGACGCGCGCGCTGGAAATCCAGCTCAGCCGTGCGGACTGGTACAGTATGATCGAGACGTCGCGCGGCGCGGCGATGCCATGAATGGGCCCCAGCTTCAAAGTCGCTCTGCCGCTGATTGGGGGCTGTTTGCTCTTTTGACCCTGTTCTGGGCCGGGGCCTATGCGCTGACCCGGGTGGCGGTGGACAAGGGCAATCCGGATATGGGCCTGCCGGTGGCCTGGGTGCTGCCGGGGCGGTTGACGATTGGCGCGGCGGTACTGTGGGTGCTGATGTTGGCACGGGGGCAGAAATTGCCGCCATTGAGAGACCGCAAGCGCTGGGTGGCGATCATCGGGATGGGGCTCGCAGGCTCCGTCTTTCCCTTCTTCCTGATCACGACCGCTCAGGAGACGGTCAATTCCAGCCTTGCCGCACTTTACACGGCGGCTGTGCCGATCTTCGTGGTGAGTGGGGCAACCTTTCTGTTTGCGGATGAACGGATGAATCGCGGAACCGCGATTGGCGTGCTGACCGGTTTTGCGGGTGTGGCTGTTTTGTTCGGGCCGGATGCGATGAAGGGGCTTGGCGATGCGAGTGTTGTGGCGCAGCTGCTGCTGATCCTCGCGACGATGAATTACGCCCTTGCAAGCCTGATGGCGCGCGGCGCGCCCCGGATCGAGGCCATTCCGTTCGCGACCGGTTTCGTCACGCTGGCGGCGGTGGTTTCGTGGCCGCTGGCCTTCACGGTGCACCCGTCCGAGGTCAATGCCGACTGGACGCATTGGGCCGCCGTGGTGGGGCTTGGCGTGATCCCGACGGCAATTGCACAGGCGCTGTACATGTACCTGATCGCGCGGACGAGCGCGACATTCTTGTCCCTGACGGGCTATGCGATTCCAGTGGTCAGCGCCGTGCTCGGTTGGATATTCTTCCGAGAGACGCAGAGCTGGCAGGCGCTGATCGCGTTCGCCCTGATCCTGGGTGGTGTCTGGCTCGCCCGGCGCGGTGGGGGCGTGAGGGAAGGTTAGACCGCCTGTTCCTGCGCATGCGACGCTCGTGAAGGCGCTTGGAAGACAGTTGGATCTTCATCGGGACACTTCGCGTCAGGTATCGGGACGCGGCAGGCGCGTGCCGGTCGCACAGGGCCGACGTGGCATTGTGACGGCAGGGGCTGACTGAAGCCGCTCGCCCATCGGCACAGCCAAATCCAACTCCCCCATCGCCAGGCGGAAGCCTTTCGATGGCTCAAAGGCCAGCGGATCAGGTTTGATCGTTCCCTGCCCGTCCCCGACAGCGACAATATCGACCTCTCCGCGGGGTGATATGCGCACCATCATGGCGCGCATATCCCGCTGGATATGGCGCACGTGAAAGGTGAGGATCACGACCTGTAGCCAGATCCAGAACCGGTACGGCCGCAGGTGCGGCGGCAGGTTTCGCAAAGTGGCGAAGGCGTCATCCATGCTCTGATTATACCTCCGCCTGCGGAGGGGGAGGACAAGTCTTTTTGTTAACCCTGTTTTTATTGCATTTTTGTGACGAAAATAGGGGGTAAACTGTCATAAAACTCATACCGAACGCACTTAAGGGCGGGCATCATGACCCGTGCCGATCCTCGCCCTGATTATCGTTCGATCTTCATCTCCGATGTGCATCTCGGCAGTGCCGGATGCCAGGCCGATGCGCTGTGCGCCTTCATGAAGACGCATACATCCGAGCAGCTCTATCTGGTGGGTGACATCATTGATGGCTGGCGGATGCGCAAGAAATGGTACTGGCCGCAATCACACACGAACGTTATCCGCCGTATCCTGACGGCTGCAAAGCGCGGCACGGACGTGACCTATATCATCGGGAACCATGACGAGTTCCTGCGCGCCTTCCTGCAGTTCCGGCTCGCCTTTGGCGACATCAAGGTGAAGAACCGCGCCGTGCATGAGGGCGAAGATGGCAAGCGCTATCTGGTCGTACATGGCGACATGTTTGACGGCATGATGCGGGCCGACCGCAAATGGATCATGCATCTGGGCGATCATGCCTATAATTTCCTGCTCTGGACCAATACGAAGCTGAACGCGATCCGTCGCTGGTTCGGTATGCCGTACTGGTCGCTGTCACAGGCCCTGAAAAAGCGCACCAAGCGGGCGCTGAACCATATCCATAATTTCGAGGGCCATGTGGCGGATTATTGTCGTCGCAAGGAATATGATGGCGCGATCTGTGGCCATATCCATGTCGCCGAAATGCGCGACATTGACGGCATCACCTACATGAATGATGGCGACTGGGTAGAGAGCTGCACGGCCCTCGTCGAGCATCATGACGGTCGCTGGGAACTGCTCCACTTCCAGCCGCATGTGGTGAACGAAAAAGCGCCGGTCGCAGAGCTGGTCCGCGCCGAGGCGATGGCCTGATCCATCCTATCCCAAAAACGGTTTCAAACTGGCGCTGAGGCGGCGGCGGGCCTGGAATTGGCCGAGGAGCCAGAGCAAGCCGACTGAGATCAATAGGGCGAGGATCACGGTCAGGGTGACGCGCAACTCGGTTGGGATGTCCGTCAGACCGGTACGGCGCAGCAGAACGCCAGTCAGGTGGCGGACGGGCTCGTGCACACAATAGAGCGGAAACGAGATCAGGCCGAGACGCTCGCAGACCCCGGTAAGCCAGAGGCTGCCCGGCTGGACGCGCGCGCCGATCAGGATGAGCAGCGGGCAGAGCAGGCCGATGGCGATAAACTGATAGGCGCCTTTTGCGTAGACGGGAAACATCAGGATGCCGAGTGTTACCGCGAATACGATCAGCGTGGGCATCAGGCCTGTAAAGCGTGGCAAGTATCGGGCCACCGGGCCGGCAGGATTCTGGACCAGCCGGTAGATGATGATCCCCGCGAGGAAGGCCGAGAAAACGCGCGGAAAGCCGAAGAAGAAGGTCTGATGGCTCCAGCCGACATTGGCGGTCAGGTCATTGCCGGACAAGCGGGCCAGCGCGAGACAGCAAAACAGGTAGAGCGAGAAGGCGGCAAGGCAGGTGCCGACCAGTCGCCATTTCGGCAGGCGCGCAATCCAGATGAATGCGATGCTGGCGACAAATTCGTAGAAGATCGACCAGAGCGGCGGATTGGACGGGAAGAGTTCCAGCGTGCCATTCGCAGGGATCTCGTAATCGCTGAGCGCCGGGATGAAAGCGAAATGGCCGATATGGGTCAGGGTGAACTGGAGGGGGTTGAAGGCCCGCCCGGTCTCGGCAAACACGATCAGCATCGCGATGGCGCCGAGTACCACGCCGCCCGCGACAGTCGGGGCGAGCCGGGAAATCCGTTTGTTGGCATAGACGCCCGCAGGCATGCCGTCCCGCAGGGCCTTGGCATAGGCATGATAGATGACAAAGCCGCTGAGGATGAAGAACAGGTCCACGGCAATATAGCTGTTCATGAGCAGCCTGGACTGTCCGCTTCCAATATAGTGGTAGAGCATCACGATGATCGCCGCGATCCCGCGCATGCCGTCGAGGACATAGAACCTCTGGCTCGAAGAGCGAGCCTGATTCATGGCGGTCATTGTCACGCGAAGTCCCCATTGTTTCCGAGGGCTCTAGGGGAGTGCGCAGAGGCGGACAACTTCTAATTGGATCGACAGGCGGGTTTTTTCCGGGCGACAGGATCAAGGGCAGTTTCCTGCCAGATTGACCGGTTCGGGGGCAGGGGGTGTGGGCCGATTGCAGGCTCAACTTGACTTTCAATGGCGGCCCCGCCACGCAACGTCGATGAGTTCCACCCTGAAGGCCATTCTCGGCCCCACCAATACCGGCAAGACCCACTATGCCATCGAGCGGATGACGGGGTTTGGCACCGGCATGATCGGCCTGCCGCTGCGCCTGTTGGCGCGCGAGGTTTATGATCGTGTGGTCGAGCGCAAGGGCGCGGCCCATGTCGCGCTGATTACTGGTGAGGAGCGCATTGTTCCGCGTACGGCGCGATACTGGGTGTGCACAGTGGAATCCATGCCGGTGGATCTGAAAGTGGATTTCGTCGCGATTGACGAGATCCAGCTGGCCGAAGACCAGGATCGGGGCCATGTTTTCACCGACCGTATCCTGAATTTGCGCGGCAATCACGAGACATTGCTGCTGGGCAGCGACACGATGCGCAGTGTGTTGCGTAAATTGGACCTTGGCGCCGAGACCGAGCCTCGCGAGCGGTTTTCAGAGCTGCGCTATACCGGGCATTGCAAGATCACCAAACTGCCGAAGCGTACGGCCATTGTCGCATTCAGCGCGGATGAGGTCTATGCGATTGGCGAATTGCTGCGGCGCCAGAAGGGGGGAGCGGCGATTGTGATGGGCGCGCTGAGCCCGCGCACGCGGAATTCGCAAGTTGAGCTCTACCAGTCCGGCGAAGTCGACTACATTGTTGCAACCGATGCGATCGGCATGGGGCTGAACCTTGATGTCGACCGGGTCGTGTTCGCCTCACGCTCGAAGTTCGATGGGCGGCGCCATCGCCTGCTGACACCAGCAGAATGCGCACAGATCGCGGGCCGGGCCGGGCGGTTCCGTACCGATGGTGAATTTGGGGAGACAGCGACCTGTCCGCCATTCGATGAAGCGACATGGCAGGCCATCGAGGCGCATCGGTTCGATCCGGTGGATCATCTGCAATGGCGCAACTCTGCACTCGACTTCTCCAGCCTGCGCCGCCTGATCCTGAGCCTTGAGACCCCATCCGGGCATCCATCCCTGATCCATAATCCGCATGCACTGGATGAATGGGTGCTGCGCCGAATGGCGGAAGATGCGGCCATCGGGCCGAATGTGGCGGGTACGCGCGAAGTGCGGCGGCTATGGGATCTGGCCCGCCTGCCAGACTTCCGCAAAGCCGGGCCGGAAGGCCATGCACGGCTCGTGCTGGGCCTTGCTGAAACGCTCGCCAATCCGGATGCGCGCCTTGCCGACAAGGGGCTGGAGCGCCGGCTGGATGATCTTTCATCGACCCAGGGAGATATTGCGAAGCTGCAGCAGCGGCTTGCCAATATACGGACCTGGACCTATGCCGCCCATCGGCCTGACTGGCTGGAAAACCCGGAAAAATGGCAGGATCGAACACGAGAGATTGAAGACTCCCTGTCAGACGCGCTACACGAAGCGCTGACTGCCCGGTTCGTGGACCGGCGAACCACCGCTTTGCTTGCCAGCCTGAAGAAGGAAGACGCCCTCGTGACCGAATTGACCCCGGAAGGTGATGTCCGTGTGGAAGGCCATGTCGTTGGACGCCTGAAAGGCCTGACCTTCGAACCTGTTCTTGATACCCGTACGCTCGAAGGCAAGGCGGTGCGCAGCGCAGCCCAGGCCGCTGTGCGCCCGCTGATCCTGGAACGCCTGTCGCTGATCGTGGCGGCGCCGGATGATGCGTTCAAACTGAATGATGAAGGCCAGATCGAACACATCAATTCGCCCGTGGCCCATCTGGCCAAGGGATCGAGCTGGATGGCGCCGCGCGTCGAGATTGTCGGCGCATCCGAAGTCGACCCGGCCGAGCGTGAAGCTGCGCGCCAGCGGCTGGAGCAATGGGCCGCGGCCGAGACCGCCAAGATCCTGCCAACTCATACAAAGCTGGCCGTTGAAAAAGCGGGCGATGCGCTGGAAGGTCTCGCGCGCGGGATTGCCTTCCGTCTTCTTGAAACCGGGGCTGCGGTTGATCTTCGCCAGGATGACCCAAGTCTGCGTCTGACCGGCGACCAGCGTGAAGCCCTCAAAGGCATTGGCGTGAGAGCAGGCCGTGTCGCGGCACATGTGCCGGATGCGCAAAAGCCTGCAGGCCAGCGCATGATCGCCATTCTGCGCGCTGTGTTTGAAGGTCAACCTTTCCCACTGGCACCCGAGGGGGCCGGGTCATTTGCGCTTGATGGCACATGGCCGGAAGAGGCGCTTGCCGCCAATGGCTATCTCCGTTTCGGCCGCCGGGCCGTGCGCGCAGACCTTGCCGAACGTCTCGGCTGGGAGATCGCCAAGCGCCGCAAGGAAGCCTCGAAGAACGCATTCCCCATCGAGATCGACCTGGCTTCCGTCGTCTCTTGCCCTGCCGATGACTGGCCCGCCGTGTTGAAAGGCTTTGGCCTTGCGCCTGCGGAAAAGGACAAGGAAACGGATGCCGTTACTTTGTGGCGCTATGCGTCCCGCGCCCGTCCCGAGGGGCGGCCTGAAGGCGGGCGGCCCCAGCGCGGCCGAGATCAGAATGCCGGTGGCAAAGGCCCGAAAGGCCCACGCGGACCAAAACAGCAAGGCGGGGGCGGGCGGTCCAATTCCCGCAGTGCCTCGCAGTCGCGCCAGCCGGACCCGGACAGCCCGTTCGCGGCGCTCGCAGCCTTGCTGCCGGAGCCCAAGCAGGCGGCTAACAAACCAAAGAAAAAGAAACGCAAGCCAAAACCCAAGCCGGAAGCCGCCGCTGAAAGCGCAGCTGATACGAGCTTCGAGTACAAGCCCTTTCAATGACGGACACGCCGACGCTGCGCCTTGATGTGTGGCTGTGGCGGACACGGTTTTTCAAGACTCGCGCCCTGTCCGGAACGTATATTCGCAAGCGGGGCGTCCGATTGACCCGCAATGGCCAGACCCGGCGCGTCAACAAGCCGGGCGCCGCTATTTGCGTTGGAGATGTTGTCACGCTGGCGCGAGGCGCGCATATCAGGACCGTCGAAGTGCTGGATCTGGGCACTCGGAGAGGGCCGGCAGAAGAGGCGGCGGCAATGTACACGACGCTGGAGACCGACACATGATGAACACGCTGAAAAATCTGTTCCGGCAGAAAACGCCCGCCGAAAGACCGATGGACCCGCAAGTTGCGGCTGCGGCGCTACTTGTCGAGGCTGCCCTGTCTGATGGGGTCTATGTGAACATTGAAAGCGACATGATCGCCGAAATCCTGTTGGAAGCGTTCAAATTCGATGCAGACAAGGCAGATGCCGTGCTGGCCGAAGGCGAAGCCTTGGCTGAAGAGGCGGTCGGTTCCCACCAGTTTACCAAGCATGTGAAGAAGCTGCCGATTGCGGAGCGGATTTCCATCATTGAAGGCTTGTACCGGGTCGCGCTGGCTGATGGCGAAAAAAGCGATATCGAGGATGCCTATATCCGCCATGTCGCCTCGCTGCTGCATATTGACGATATTTCTCGCGCACAGGCTCGCCAGGCGGCGGAAAAGCGGATCGCCGACGCTTCCTGAAGACTCCTGTCAGAACACCTCATTGACATGAGCGCCTGCGCGCGCCATTTCGCCGGTGCACAAACCCCAGAAGGCCCTCCTGCCCATGACCTATATTGTCGTTGATGCCTGTATCCGCTGCAAATACATGGATTGCGTCGAGGTTTGCCCTGTCGACTGCTTCTATGAAGGCGAGAACATGCTGGTCATCCACCCGGATGAGTGCATCGATTGCGGTGTGTGCGAGCCGGAATGCCCTGTGGAGGCCATCAAGCCCGATACCGAGGATGACCCGGACGCCAAATGGCTGAAGCTGAATACCGAGTATGCGCAGACCTGGCCAAATATCACCCGGATGAAGGAACCGCCGGCAGACCGGGAAGAATTTGCGCAAGAAACCGGTAAGCTGGAGAAATATTTCAGCCCCAAACCGGGTGAAGGCGACGCCTGAATCTGGTCGTCCGAACCCTGATTTTGCTGGGTTTCTCAATAAACGTTAACAAAATCAGCGACCTTGGGAACTTTACTCTTGGTTAGCATCTGGGCGTGTCTGTTGAAAAAGCTGCACATTTATGCTATCGTTCAGACTTGAGTAATAACTGAAAAGATCCGGAAACTTCAACTCAGACCGTCAAATGCGTCGGACTGGGGGGGATTTTGTCGGCTCTAAATGCGTAGAAAAGGGCGATATCCAACATGGCTAAAAAAGCATCTGCGGAACTGGCGTTTGAAGTGGGTCAAAGCGTCGTTTACCCCGCACACGGGGTGGGCAAGATCACGAGCGTTGAGAAGCAGACTGTGGCCGGCATGGACCTGGAGGTCTATGTGGTGTCCTTTGATCAGGACAAAATGATCCTTCGCGTCCCAACCAATCGCGCCGAAGCCTCTGGCATGCGCGCACTGGCGGGTTCCAAGCTGGTCGAAGATGCGCTGAAGACCCTGGGTGGTCGTGCGCGCATCAAGCGGACCATGTGGTCGCGCCGGGCTCAGGAATATGAAGCGAAGATCAATTCCGGTGATCTGATTTCTATTGCGGAAGTCGTTCGCGACCTGCACCGCGGCGAAGATCAGCCGGAACAGTCCTATTCCGAGCGCCAGCTTTATGAGAGCGCCCTGGACCGTATGGCTCGTGAACTCGCCGCCGTCGAGAATATCGAGAAGGGCGACGCCATGGAAAAACTCGCAGAATCTCTCGCAAAGAAGAAAGTGGCTGCTTAAGCCTCCAACTCCTTTCGATCATGCAGACCCCCCGTACGGCCGCCTCGCCGTGCGGGGGTTTTTCATGTCCGAAGTCCTCAAATTGCATCAAAAATGAACAACCGGACCCGGAATATTAAAATAGCCGGGGTTTGGGCAGGTTCCTGTTAACCATACGGCAAAGGAGAGAAGGCACTCTTTGCCTGTCGCCGGAATGCTCTGGTGACGGATGGATGTCTTGGCTGACATGCCCGAAACAGGGTGGCGGCGAAGGCAGGGTGACAGGAGAAACAAGATGCCCTTTTCGGATATTGAAATACAGCCAGGTGGCCTGTTGGGCGCCGACGCAAATGCAGATGAGTTCTATCAGGCCGGTCTTGCTTGTGCCGCTGGTATCGGATCGGAGATGGATCTGATCTCTGCGCACAAATGGTTCAACCTCGCTGTGTCCAAGGGACATGAAGAGGCCCGCGTGCAGCGTCAGGAAATGGCTGATATGCTGAGCTCGGAAGAAGTCAAAGTAGCGCTGTCTTCAGCCCGCGACTGGTTGAGCCTCGCCAACTAGTCCAATATGATTGATAGCGGACGGCATGGGGGACGCCATGCCATCCGCCTTCTGATCAGCTGATGCGACGTGCCTGGTCCTTCCAGTAAGTTTCGCGCAAATCCTTGCGCAAGACTTTGCCGGATGGATTACGGGGCAGCACCTCAATGAACTCTACCGTCTTTGGGCATTTATAGCCGGCAATGCGTTCGCGCGCCCAAGCGATTATGCTGTCCTGAGTCGGCGCTTCGCCCGGCTTGACGACGATGATGGCCTTGACGGCCTCGCCCCATTTTTCGTCGGGCACGCCAATAACTGCCACGTCCGCCACGCCAGGGTGGCCAAAGATCGCATTCTCGACTTCGGCGGGATAAATGTTCTCGCCGCCGGACACGATCATGTCCTTTACGCGGTCGTGGATATAGAGAAATCCGTCTTCGTCGAAATAGCCCGCGTCTCCTGTCCGGAAGAACCCGGACGCGTCGACCGATTCCTTTGTGGCATCCGGGCGGTTCCAGTATCCTTTCATGACGAAGGCGGACTTGATGGCGATTTCGCCAACTTCGCCGGTGGGAACGGGATTCCCTTCTGCGTCGAGGCATCGCACGATTGTGGCCGGATAGGGCACGCCGCATGAGCGCAGCTTTCCCCAGGCCGGGTCATGGGCTTCAGGCGGCAAATAGGTTCCGCAGCCGCCCGTCTCGGTCAGTCCGTAGAGCTGGGTGAAACGCGCACCCATGATGTCCTGCGCATCAAGCAGCAAACTCTCGGCAATCGGAGAGGCGCCATAGAAAACCTGCTTCAGGCTCGACCAGTTGATGTCGCGCACATTCGGTATCTGGGTCAGCATCAGGATGACTGCGGGGACCCAGAACGCATGGGCGATCTTGTGCTCGGGGATCAGTTTCAAGATTGCTGCCGGATCGATTTCACGCAGCACGACAGCTTTGGCACCTTGTGCGGCCGTCAGGATACCGATGTTTACGCCCGCCACATGGAAGAGGGGCATCGCGTTCATGACCGCGTCGCCGACATCATAGCTCGCCCATTCCAGCATGCCGGCCTGCTCGAAGATGGCGCGGTAGTTGCCATTGGTCAGCTGCACGCCCTTGGGCATGCCGGTTGTGCCGGATGTATAGAGCTGGATGACATCATCGTCGTCGCGCGTCGTGAGGCCCGGTGGATCGGTCAGCTGGCTGTCGCGCCATGCCGAGTAGGCTTTCCAATCCTCCCGATCGCCATCAATCGCGATGATATGTTCAAGGTCTGGCAATTCGGCGCGGATCTGGTCAATCAGGCCGTAGAAATCCTTGCCGACGAACAGGACTTTCACCCGCGCATCCGACAGGATGAATTTCACTTCGGGTGCGGCGAGTCGGGTGTTGACGGCGGTCATCGTTGCGCGGACCTTGGCGGCGCCGAACAGCATCTCGTAATAGACAGCCATGTTCTTGGCGAGATAGCCGACCCGGTCATCCGGTTTCACGCCCAGGCCGATGAGGCCGTTGGCAATCTGGGTGGAACGTGTCTCCAGTTCGGCGAAGCTGGTTGTCTCGTCTTCGAACCAGAAAGCCTCCTCATCCGGGCGGATGCTGGCCTGGACGCGCGGGATATCGGCTAGATGAGGCATTGCCTCTACATCGATCATGGGTTCCTCCGATGAAATTCTTGTTTCTTTCAAGCTATTCTAGGGCAAAATCCCGAAGAGTCAGCCCGTCCCCACCTGCAATCACTATTGGGATAGCTGAAGTAGGCGACGTTTAGCCGTCTTGCGGTCGGCCCGGCTTTCCGGCACATCCCATGACATGACAGATACGATGATAGCCGACACCGTAGACCTCGCTGAAACCATGCTCGACATGGGCCGCCGCGCCCGTGCCGCGTCTCGCAAGCTGGGCCAGATGACGCCCGCTGACCGAACACGCGGTTTGCAGGCGGTCGCGGCCGCGATTCGTGCGTCTGCCTCCAAAGTCCTGGCGGCCAATGCGCAGGATATGGACGCTGCCGAAGCCAAGGGGCTCGACGCGGCCATGCTGGACCGGCTGGCCCTGGATGCCGCGCGCCTTGAAGGGATTGCCTCCAGTGTGGAAGCCGTGGCCGGCTTGCCCGACCCCATTGGCAAGGAACTCGCCCGGTGGGAGCGGCCGAATGGGCTGGACATTGCGCGCATCGCCGTGCCGCTGGGCGTGATCGGCATCATCTATGAGAGCCGCCCGAATGTCACCGCCGATGCCGGCGCGCTCTGTCTGCGCTCGGGCAACGCGGCGATCCTGCGCTGCGGGTCTGAAAGCACGCACTCGTCCCGCGCAATCATCGACGCCATGCGCGGCGCGCTGAAGGCCGAAGGATTGCCGGAAGACGCGGTGCAACTGGTCATGACCACCGACCGCGCCGCAGTAGGCCACATGCTGGCCGGCCTCGAAGGCAATGTGGACGTGATCGTCCCGCGCGGTGGGCGCAGCCTGGTCGAGCGCGTGCAAAAGGATGCGCGCGTTCCCGTGATCGGTCATCTCGAAGGGCTTTGCCATGTCATCGTCGACAAGGCTGCTGATCCCGAGAAGGCAGTTTCCATTGTCGTGAATGCCAAGATGCGCCGGACAGGAATCTGTGGCTCGGCGGAAACACTCCTGGTCGATGCGGCTGTGGCGGACGATGTATTGCCAAAGATCGCGGCCGGCCTGTTGGAAGCGGGCTGTGAATTGCGCGGAGATGACCGCGCCCGCGCCATCGTGCCAAAGATGATCGAAGCCACCGAGGCCGACTGGTCCACCGAATATCTTGCGCCGATCCTGGCCGTTGCGGTTGTCGATGATCTGAGCGCAGCGCTGGCACATATTGGCTCCTGGTCGTCCGGTCACACAGAATGTATCATCACTGAAGACTCTGATGCAGCAGACCGCTTCTTTGCGACGGTCGACAGCGCGATTTTGCTGCACAATGCCTCTACCCAATTTGCGGATGGCGGCGAGTTCGGCATGGGCGCCGAGATTGGTATCGCCACGGGTCGCATCCATGCGCGCGGACCCGTGGGGGCAGAACAGCTGACGACGTACAAATACATTGTGCGAGGAACCGGGCAGGTTCGTCCTTGAGCCGAGCAATTTTACCGGGACCATCGGCTGGCCTCCGCATCGGCCTGTTCGGCGGCAGTTTCAATCCGGCCCATTCCGGCCATTTCCATGTGGCATCCACAGCCATGAAACGGCTACAGCTAGATTGGGTCTGGTGGATCGTGGCGCGCGGGAATCCCCTGAAGACCGGACACGGAGATTTTTCGGGCCGCTTCCGGTCAGCCGAGGCGGTCGCAGACCATCCACGAATGCGGGTGACAGATATCGAGACGCGGCTCGGCCTGACTTATTCCTATCGTACCTTGTCGACGCTGACAGCGGCAGCGCCCGCTGCGAAATTCGTCTGGTTGATGGGCGCTGACAATATGGTCAATTTCCATCTCTGGGGCGCGTGGCAGGGGATTGCGCAGATGATGCCGATCGCCATCGTGGCGCGTCCGGGGATTGGGCCGGGTGCTCGCAACTCACCGTTCGCCCGTCGCTTTGCCAGTAGTCGTGTCCCGGCTTCAACTGCCGCCTCGCTGCCGGATCGTGATCCGCCTGCATGGGTCTACCTGCCTGCGCCGCTGGACCCGATCTCCTCGACCGCTATTCGCCAGAAGAAAGCAGGACAATGAGCCTCAGCCCGGAAGACCTCGCCCGGCACAAGCGCCACATCATGCTGAAGGAAATAGGCGGACCCGGCGTCCAGAAGCTGCGCGCGGCGTCGATATCCATTGTCGGGGCAGGGGCGCTCGGCGGGCCATGCGCAATGTTCCTGGCGGCTGCAGGCATCGGGCAGATCGAAATCTGGGATGATGATGTCATTGAGCGGTCGAATCTGCAGCGACAAATCCAGTTTGGAGAACGCGACCTCGGCAAGGCCAAGGTGGATATCCTGGCTGAGCGCCTGGCGACGGATCATCCCGGGACAAGGATCAGCACGCGTCGAAAGAAATGGTCGCCTTCCGACCCGCTGTCCGGCAGCATTCTGGTCGATGCGACGGACAATTTCCCGACCCGCTACGCCCTCAACGCAGCGGCCCACCTGAGCGAACGCTTGTTGGTGCACGGCGCAGCCGCAGGGTGGACCGGGCAAGCCAGCGTGTTTGCGTCCGGCTGCCGGGACGGCGCGCCATGCTATCGCTGCTGGGTGCCCGAAACGCCGCCGAATGCGGCGGCTTGCGATGAAGTTGGCGTGGTCGGGCCCGTGACCGGAATGGTTTCAACGCTCATGGCGCTTGAAGTCGTGAAGCTGGTCACAGGCGCCGGAGAACCGATGATTGGAAGCCTTATTCTGATCGATGGTTTGATGGCCGACGTCAGGAAAGTCCGGTTGCGGCGCGATGCAACCTGTAGTGTTTGTGGCACTGAGCGTGCGATTTGACTTGGCGCCGTCAGGGGGGCTTAGTGCCGATCACCTGATTTGAAACTGCGGGAGCCGGGAACAAGATGAAACGATTGCTAGTCGTGCTGGTGACGGTTGCGATCATTCTCACGGCGGGCTGGTTGATGCTGCGCCGTCCGGACATTTCCTACAATACATTGGAGTCGGTCTACTCGAAATCGAACAGCCGGTACCTGAAATCCGGTAGTCAGATCGAGCTGCATTTTACCGATACCGGTCCGCGCGACGCGCCAATACTTGTGCTTGTGCATGGCTATTCTGCCTCTCTGAACACCTGGGACGCATGGGTGCGCAATCTGCGTAAGGATTACCGGGTCATCCGGTTGGACCTGCCGGGCCATGGCCTGTCGCGCTGCGTCGACAATGATGAGATCGGCATCGAGCAATTCATTGCCAGTATCGACCGCGTGACGCATTCACTGGACGTCGACCAGTTCACCCTCGTCGGCAGTTCCATGGGCGGGCACACCGCCTGGGCCTATGCACTCGCCCATCCGGACAGGCTGGATGGATTGGTCCTGGTGGATGCGGCCGGTTGGCTCAGTGCGCCGGGCGAGGACGACAAGGACCCGGTGATCTTCAAATTGCTGCGCAATGGGTTTGCCCGCAATGTGATGAAGGATCTCGACATGTCAGCCTTGATCCGGTCGGGGCTGGAAAACAGCTTTGCGGATCCTGAACTGGTGACGGATGAAATGGTGGAGCGGTATTCGGCCATGTCTCGTGCGCCGTGCCATCGCGAGGCGCTGCTCAAGATCATGAGCGGCACGACACTGCGGGTGCCTGCGTCCAAGGAGAGGCTGAGCGCAATCGCCGTGCCGACGCTGATCCTGCATGGGGATACTGACAATCTGATTCCCGTGGCACATGCGGAAAAGTTTGCCGATGCCATCCCGGGGTCGAAGCTCATCATCTATCCCGAGACCGGACATATCCCGCAGGAGGAGCAGCCTGTTGCCTCGGTAGAAGACTTCCGTGCGTTTCTTGCCACCATTTATTCCGAAGAAACCGCAGAGCCTGAGGCGGTTGAGCCAAACGGCGAATAGGTCTCCGGGAAACCAGTCAGCAGGTTCACGCGTAGGAGGGGCATAGGAGAAACCCATATGCGCCTCGCCCTTTCCGCCATTGCCGCAGCCCTGCTTGCAGCCTGTACGAGCCAACCTGATTATCGCGCCAGTGATTCAACGCCGCCGACCGTGCCGTCTGTCGATCTCGATCGGTATGCTGGCCTCTGGTACGAAATTGCCCGCTATCCGAATGGGTTTGAACGCAATTGCACAGGTGTGACGGCTGAGTATGGCCTGAACTCCGATGGCACCGTGTCGGTGACCAATACGTGTTTCAAGGGATCGCTCGACGGAGAGAAAACGGTGGCTGAAGGCAAGGCCCGCATCGTGGAGGGGTCAGGCAACAGCAAGCTGAAAGTGAAGTTTGCGCCTGCATGGGTTCCGTTCGCAGAAGGGGACTATTGGGTGCTGGCGCTGGAGCCGGATTATTCAGCCGCCCTCGTCGGCAGTCCGGACGGCAAGTATCTGTGGATCCTCTCGCGCACGGCGCAGCTTGATGGGAAAACCCTGGAGCGTCTGAAGACGCGTGCCGAAGAGCTTGGATACGAAACGGCTCCGCTCGAAATGACCCTGCAATCGGAACAGGGGTGACGATTCTCGCGAGCTTTGGTAGGCGAACCCAATGAGCCTTCCCAATCTTGATGCCAACAATTTCGATGCCGAGCGCCAGCACTGGATCACCGTGCGGGTCTATTATGAAGACACCGACTTCACAGGCATGGTCTATCACGCCAATTATCTCCGCTTCTTCGAGCGGGGTCGATCAGACCATCTGCGCGACGCTGGCGTCTCCCATCAATCCTTGCTGGAACGGGAAGACCCGGCGGCTTTCACGCTGACGCGAATTGAAGTGGACTATCGCAGGGCGGCACGGGTAGACGACCTGCTGCATATCCGGACGCGCTACATCGGTACCGACGGACCCCGCATCCTTTTTTCCCAAACCTGTTTCAGGGGAGAAGAAATCATTGCAGAGGGTGAGATCACAGCTGTCATGATTCACGTCGATGGCCGCCCGCGCCGTCCGATCCGCGAATTGGTGAAGCAACTGGAAGCATATCGCTGGGAGGGCGAGTCTTGAAATTGATGCACTTGGCGCTGTGGGGCGCGTGCCTGAGCTATCCCGCGGTTGCGCAGGCAGAAGCAGACTTTGACGCAGAGCGCGGCTTCTATGTTGCTGTGCGCGGATACGGGTCGATCGGGGATCAGAACAATCTGATTTTCGATGACAGCCGCGAGATCGCCGGGGCCCTGGGCTACCGGGTCAACCACTCAGTTCGTCTGGAGGCCGAATACGGATTCCGCTGGGCCAATATCGCGGGACTGAACGGTGCGAGCACGGCAAGTGGCGATTTCACAAGTCGCTCGATCGGGGTTCATGCCTTCTATGATTTCCGGGAAGGCAAGCGGCTGCGCCCATTCCTGGGCGCGGGCGGCGGGGCAGGGGTGCTCGATTTCAACTTCTCTGGCCCCGCGGACATCAATCCGGATTTCATCGTGGTCGGCAAGGACACCAATTCCAGCGCCTACTGGAATCTGTTTGCGGGCGCGACCTATCATCTGTCGGACAATTTCCGTTTGTCGCTGGGCAGTGAATACGTCTCGTATTCGGATCAGGCCGTCGCGTCGAACCTTGGCGGAATTGATGGCATCAACCGCGCCTACAACTTCTATGTCGGCACGCGATGGTTCCTGCCCGACTTGTCCAATTGATCGTAGGCCCGGTGCCAAATATCGGCCGATTGCCCACGTTTCGTTAAGAAAACTCCCTTAGCCGTTAACTGTGCTGCGGAAACTGGCCATCCTGCCGTGTTTCTGCCGAATTTGGTGTGGATGAAGGGGTGTGCCGGTCCCGTTTGGGATGCGGCTGATCACCCATGACGCGTAGATAGGAGCTTTAGCCCCCATGGAATCAGAAGCGATAGGCACCGCCGCGAGTCATGCCGACTTCTCGCTCTTCAGCCTCATTATGGCGGCTGACCCAATTGTTAAGCTGGTGCTCCTGTTCCTGCTGCTGGCATCTATCTGGTCCTGGATGGTGATTGGCGAAAAGCTTTTCTCGCTGGGCGCTGTACGCAAGAAATCACGCCAGTTCGAAGAAGCCTTCTGGAGCGGACGCACCGAGGATTTCGACATGCGACCCGGTCAGGCAACCAATGACGCTGCCAGCCGCGTGTTTGCAGCGGCTGCGCGCGAATGGTCTGACGCCAAGCGTTTGCAATCTGGTTCCGGCGAGGCGGCGGCCCTTGTCAGCCGCGCCGAGCGATCAATGCGCGCTGCGGTGGATCGCGAGATTGGACGCGCCGGAAACGGTCTCGGCATTCTTGCGACCATCGGATCTGCGTCACCCTTTATTGGCCTGTTCGGGACTGTCTGGGGCATCATGAACGCCTTCCTCAACATCGCTGAACAACAAGATACCAGCCTGGGCACCGTGGCTGGCCCGATCGCCGAGGCGCTGTTCGCGACCGGCATGGGACTCGTTGCGGCCATCCCGGCGGTTATCTTCTATAACAAGTTCACCGGTGACCTGACCAAGCTGGGCGACCAGCTGGACACGTTCTCGCAGGATGTTCTGGTGCGTTTGTCGCGCCGTGCCTCTGAATCCGCGAGGGACTAGGCGATGGGATTGATCCTTGGTTCGGGTGGCAAGGGCGGACGGCGCGGCCGTCGCGCGCTGAATGCCGAGATCAATGTGACGCCTTTTGTGGACGTCATGCTGGTCCTGCTGATCGTGTTCATGATCACTGCGCCGCTATTGGTGCGCGGCGAGGAAGTGAATTTGCCGAAGACGAGTTCCGGCCCGATCAAGACCGAACCGAATGACGACCCGCTGGCGATTTCCATCCGCGAGAATGGCGAGGTCTTTATTCAGACCACCCTTGTTGAGGATATAGCCACGCTCGGTCCGCAATTGCAGGCAATTATTGGCGAAGGCTACGAACAGCCGATCTATCTTCGCGGTGACGAGAACACGCCCTATGGCCGGATCATGGAAGTGACGGCCGAAATCCGGGCAGCAGGTTATACACGTGTGTCCTTTGTGACCGAACAAAAGAAGTAGGAGCGACCAGCCCCACATGCTTCGCGGCTTTACCATCTCGACCCTTCTTCATGCCTCCGTGCTTGCCGCGGCGGTGATGACGTGGCCGATGAAGAAGAGCGATTGCGACAAGCAGATCGAACGACTGGAACGTGAGGAGCCGGGCCTTTCACCGGTCGATATCCTGCTGCGCCTGCCGCAATGCGCCAGCACGATTGATGTGCCGATCGACATTGTCGATATTGGTCTGGTTACGGACGTTGCGCCGATCCAGAAAGTGCAGGAGCCTGCCGAAGAGGAGCCTGAAGAGACCGAACCGGAAGAGCAGCCTGACCCTGTCGAGGAAGACGCCGAAATCGTCGAGGATCCGCCGGAAGAACCGGAAGAAGTGAACGAGACGCGCGAAACCGAAACAGCCGAAGAAGAGCCTGTTGTCGAAGACACCAAGGCCGAGCCGGAAGAAACCCCGAAGGAGCCTGAGCCCAAGAAGGAAGAGCCTCCGAAGAAGGAGCCGAAGCTGATCGAGAAGCAGAAGCCGAAATCGGAGTCTGACGAACTCGACTTTCTGAATGATTTCGAGGATATCCTGAAGGACAAGGCCCAGACCCAGCGCAAGGCTGCGCAAGAACAGGCCCCGCCTCCGATCAATAAACCGGTGCTTCAAGACGTCCAGCAGCCCCGCAAGGGGGCAGGGGAGCGGCGCGGCAACACGGCCTCCCTGCAAGCCGCGATGCGCCGACAGATTGGCTATTGCTGGAATGGCGTCGATGATCTGCCCAAGGATGACCAGATCAATGTGGTGATCCGGGTGAGGCTGAACCTGGACGGCTCGCTGGATGGCAATGCCAGCCTGGTGACGCCGCGCTCGATGCCGATTGGCCGCCGCGGCGTTGTGGTGCAGCGGGCCCTGACAGCCGTGCGCCAGTGTGCGAACTACCAATTGCCTGAAGACGATTATGACGAGTGGAAAGATATCGAGGTCACAATCGGGCCGCTAAAGGGGAATTGATGAATTACGCTCCATCCTATCGGTTGTTGGCGGCCATGATGGCGATCATGCTCATACCATCAGTGCTGCCGATGCATGCGGACGAAGATGCCGCTCGCTTTGATTTCGGGGCTAAGCTGCGTCGCCAGATCGGATCTTGCTGGAGGGGAGCAGAAAACCTTTCCCAGCCCGAGCGCGTGAGTGTTGTGTTGAGATTCCAACTGACGCCGAGTGGCGAACTGGATGGCGACGTCACGCTTGTATCCCCGGAAGCTGACGAGGTTTCCGCAGTGGCGATTTCCAGGGCTACAGATGCGATCTTGAATTGTGCGCCATACAATCTGCCAAAAGAACACTATCATATTTGGGAAGACGTTGAGGTCACCATAGGTCCTCCCAAGAACAATCTGGTTTCCTGAAGGAGAAAGAGATGATCCGCTTAGCAAAACTCTGGTTGATGGCCGGGCTTCTCGCCTTTGGTCTCGCCATGCCTGCCGCTGCGCAGCTGCAGGTCCGCGTCGACGAGGGTAATTTCCAGCCGACCCCGCTGGCCATTCCGGACTTTGAAGTCCGTGGCGCGAATGCCGAAATGGCCGAAGACATCGCCGATGTCGTCCGGGCCGATCTGGAATCGACTGGCCTGTTCGACATCCAGAACCCGGCGTCCTTCATCCAGAAGGATCTGTCGATCGACGTCCAGCCGCGCTTCCCGGACTGGCGGATCATCCAGACCGAGGGCCTTGTCGTCGGCGCGTATGAAGAATTGCCGGATGGCAAGATCGCCGTCTCGTTCCGCCTGTGGGATGTTTATGGTGGGGAAGTCATGCGGATCAATGGCCAGCCCGGCCGTCGCCTGACCACGACGCCAGACAATTGGCGCCGCATCGCGCACAAGATTGCGGATTCCATCTATAACCGCCTGACCGGTGAAGACCCATATTTCGATACGCGGATCGTCTATATTGCCGAGACCGGCCCAAAGACCGAGCGTGTGAAGCGCCTGGCGATCATGGATGCTGATGGTGCCAATCAACAATATCTGACTGCGGGGACGAACACGGTGCTGACGCCGCGCTTCAGCCCGTCAGCGCAGGAAATCACCTACATGTCGTATGAGGGCGGCCGTCCGCGCGTCTACCTCTTCAATATTGAGACGGGCCGTCAGGAATTGCTGGGCAATTTTCCGGGCATGACCTTCGCGCCGCGCTTCTCGCGGGATGGGGAGAGTGTGTTGATGACCCAGGCCCAGGGCGGCAACTCTGAAATCTACCTCATGAATCTGCAGACACGCCAATCGCGTCGCCTGACAGACCACCCGGCGATTGACACCTCGCCCTCCATGTCACCGGACGGACGCGCCATTGTGTTCACGTCTGACCGTGGCGGCAGCCCGCAGCTCTACATCATGAACACCGATGGCAGTCCGCGGACCTGCCCCTCCGGTGGTCGGGATGTTGCTTGCCGCATCACCTTCAACAAGGGCCAGTATTCAACACCGGTCTGGAGCCCACGGGGTGATCTGGTCGCGTTCACCAAGCAACTCGGCGGTCGATTTTACATCGGCGTGATCGGGACAGATGGCAAAGGCGAGCGCCTGCTGACCGAATCATACCTCGATGAGGGCCCGGACTGGTCACCAAACGGGCGCGTGATCGTGTATTTCCGCGAAAGTCGCCCCGGCGCTGGGCCACAGCTCTGGTCGGTAGATCTTTCAGGCCGAAATGAGCGCAGAATGATGACCCAGACGGACGCCTCCGATCCGGCCTGGTCGCCATTGTTGCAATAAATTCATGGCTTTCGCCCCCGGTTTTCGTCCGGGGGCGTTGCTTTTTGGAGACAAAACGTCAAAATAGTATCGAATCTGGGCGTTAGCTCTGCTTCCGCCCGATTGTCGCCCGAATTCTGTCAGAATATGGAGACAGATACCCGCTACACCCGGCACAACGTTGACAAACGCCAGCCGTTAAGGCGTCAATTAGCACTCAGGACATCCAGGGGAGTCTGAATAGCAATGAATACCACTTTTAAACTCGCAGCCGCAGCCGCGGTTGTTCTTTCGATCAGCGCGTGTGCATCCCAACCAGAGCCTGTTGAGCAGGTCGAGGAACAGGCACCAGTTGAAGTCGCTGAGCCAGCACCGGCTCCGGCTCCAGTTGAAGCAGCGCCAGCCGCACCGGTTGGTCCGCTCGCAGGCTCGCTCGAAGACTTCCGCGTCAACGTTGGTGAGCGCGTCTACTTTGACCTCAACGGCTACCGCCTCGATGTCGACGACCAGGAAATCCTGAAGCGTCAGGCTGCTTGGCTGTCGTCCTATCCGGGCGTTCGCATCATCGTTGCAGGTAACTGTGATGAGCGCGGCACCCGCGAGTACAACCTTGCCCTTGGTGAGCGTCGTGCTTCTATCGTGAAGGACTATCTGGTCAGCCTCGGCGTCGACCCGTCCCGCGTTGACACGATCTCCTACGGTAAAGAGCGTCCAATCGCTGCTGGTTCCGACGAGCAGGCATGGGCCCTGAACCGCAACGGCTTCACGCAAATCGTTTCCGGCGCAAACAGCTAGGTTTCTGCCGCGAATAGCTTCACAAGATGCAGCCGGGTGCCTTATTTTGGCCCCGGCTGTTTTTGTATGTTCGCCCACAATCCTCCGGAGGCTTCCCCCATGTTCAAAGCGCCCGCTCTTGTCCTCGCCAGCTTTTGCCTGATTGTTGGTCCTGCCGCCGCTCAGCGCGCTGCACCCATAACGCAAGGGGTCACCAGCTCCGACCTGTCGCAACAGGTGGCGCAGGCCCGCCAGCAAAGCGCGCAGGTTCAGGTCGAGGTCAATGGATTGACCGGGGACGTGATGCAACTGACCGGGCGGGTGGAAACGCTTGAATTCCAGCTCCAGCAACTGCGCGAGCAAAACGAGAACCTGTCACGCGACAATGAAGCCCTCATCGACGAGGCCGATGATTTGCGAACGCAGCTGGAAAATCAGTCTGCAGATATTGCCTCCCTGAAATCCTATCTTTCAGCGGCGGGCATCATGCCCGAGGCCGACCCCATGCCGGGCAATGTCGGCGGAGAGTTCGGGACGATGCCGGAAATGGGCGCAGCGACTGACCAGAGCTTCAATTCTGGCCCACGCCGTCTTGATGCACCCGCCTCCATGGGTGAAACGACTTCAAATACCTCCGGCCCGACCCGCCTGACCATGGGCGGCGCAGCCGCTGCCGGCGAGTCTCTGCCGGAAGGTTCTCTGGGCACGATTCCTGCCAGCGCCCTGCCAGGCGAAGCGGGACCGCTCTTCGCCCTTGCGAAATCCAAGCTGATCCAGTTCGACTATGCTGGTGCGGAAGAGGCCTTTCGCGCCTTCCTTGAGCGGTTCGGCGATGACCCGCAGGCTGGTGAGGCACACTACTGGCTGGGAGAGTCGCTCTATCAGCAAAAAGCGTATGCCGACAGCGGCGCAGCCTATACGACGATGATCCGGTCTTATCCCGACAATCCCCGCGCGCCGGATGCGCTGGTCAAGTTGGCGCGGGCAATGCGTCTGATCGGTGACAAGGAAAAGGCCTGTCTGGCCCTTGGTACGCTGCCGAGCCGCTATCCGAACGCTTCGGGTGTGACGCGGGATCTGGCTGCGGTTGAGCGAACCAAGTCCGGCTGTGACAACTAGACGACTTCCTGACACATGATGGATGCGTTTGATCGGCTCTGTGGCACCGCTTCAGGGCCGATCGGCATTGCGGTGTCCGGGGGCAGCGACTCGCTTGCCCTGCTCGTGCTGGCCCATGACTGGGCCGCGCGGTCTGGTCGTGATCTGATGGCGTTTACCGTAGATCATCGCCTGCGGCCTGAGGCCGCCGACGAGGCCCGCCACGTGGCCAGTATTTGTGGGCAGATCAGCATAGCTCATGAAACATTGGTCTGGGAAACGCCTGTATCAAAACAGGCGCTGGCCCGGCGAGCGCGGCATGGCCTGATGGCCGCGGCACTTCGGGCGCGCGGAGGGGCGCGCCTGCTGCTAGGCCACACGTCTGACGATCAGTGCGAAACATTCCTGATGCGGGCCCGGCAGGGTTCGACCTGGTATGGCCTTGCTGGCATGCAACCGCGCGCCGTGTCGCCGGTTTGGCCCGAAGGGCAGGGGGTGATGATTGCCCGGCCGGTTCTCTCACACAGCCGCAGCGAATTGCGGACATGCCTGACTTCGCGTGGAATCCTTTGGGTCGATGACCCATCCAATCGCAACCTGGCCTATGAGCGGGTGCGCGTACGGGCGCAGCTGGACGGCCATGCTGACCTGAAAGCGCGCATCCTTGCCTGTCAGGCGCGTCTGCAGGACGTGCGGCGGCTGGAAGAGCGTCTGATTGGGCGCTGGATGGCCGATTGTGTTGTGTGGGATGGAAAAGGTCGCGCACGGCTGAATCTGTCCAGGCTACCGAGAGAGCGTCTGGAGCGCGCCCTCGGCCTGATGCTTCAAATCGTCGGCGGCAAGGAAACACCTCCACGGCGGGATGCCGTGCAGCAACTGGCGGGTCGACTTTCAGGCAACGAGGCGTTTCAAGGTGCCACGCTGGGCGGCGTCCTGATCTACCGCAAGCGGGGTGATGTAGTCCTGTCGGCAGAGCCTGGAATAGCAGGTACGGCCGCCGATCCCGCACTGGCGCGCGCCCGTTTTGACGCAATGCGAGCGCTCTATGTCGGCGATACGTGACAAAACAGCCATTTTAAGAGCTTTTGAGTCGTTTTCATGCGATAAGCCCCCTATCTTACGGGGTGAACACCGGAATTTGGAGCGAGACGAAAAATGAACGTCAGAAACTTGGCTATCTGGGGCGCAATTGCCCTCCTGGTCATCGGCATGGCCGTGGCCATGGGTGGAAACCCTCAGGCAGCACGTGCTGAAAAGGCCAAACTGTCTGTCATTTATGAACTGGTCGAGGATGGAAAAGTCGCGGATGCGACCCTCGGTGACCAGCGCATCATCGTCACCACCACCGACGGCCGGACCATGGTCAGCGAATTGCGGTCACTCGACATGACGACCCAGCAGTTTCTCGAAGAGAACCAGGTTCCCTTCACGGTGGATGCTGACAGCGGCCAGAATACGTTCGCGTCTCTGATCTTTTCCATCCTGCCAATCCTGCTGATCGTTGGCTTTGTCTTCTTCATGATGCGCCAGATGCAGTCTGGTGGAGGTCGTGGCGCGATGAGCTTCGGCAAGAGCCGCGCACGCCTCCTGACAGAAAAGCATGGCCGCGTGACGTTTGACGATGTTGCGGGCGTGGATGAAGCCAAGGAAGAACTGCAAGAGATCGTCGAGTTTTTGCAGGATCCGTCCAAATTCCAACGTCTTGGCGGTAAAATTCCGAAAGGCGCACTGCTGGTAGGCCCTCCGGGTACGGGTAAGACTTTGCTGGCACGGGCCGTGGCAGGCGAAGCAGGCGTGCCGTTCTTCACAATTTCCGGTTCGGACTTTGTCGAAATGTTTGTCGGTGTTGGCGCAAGCCGCGTCCGCGACATGTTCGAGCAGGCCAAGCGCTCGGCGCCTTGCATCATCTTCATTGACGAGATCGACGCGGTCGGCCGTTCACGCGGCGCTGGCCTCGGCGGCGGCAATGATGAGCGCGAGCAGACGCTCAACCAGTTGCTGGTTGAGATGGACGGTTTTGAAGCCAATGAGGGCATTATCCTGATTGCTGCGACCAACCGTCCTGACGTGCTGGATCCGGCATTGCTGCGTCCCGGTCGTTTCGACCGTCAGGTCACTGTCGGCAATCCTGACATCATCGGTCGTGAGAAAATCCTGCGCGTTCATATGCGCAATGTACCCTTGGCCAAGGATGTCGAGGCGCGGACGATTGCGCGCGGCACGCCGGGCTTTTCCGGGGCAGACCTTGCCAACCTCGTGAACGAGGCGGCCCTGCTGGCCGCCCGTCGCGGCAAGCGCGTTGTCGCCATGCAGGAATTCGAGGATGCCAAGGACAAGGTCCTGATGGGACCAGAGCGTCGCTCCATGGTGATGTCCGAAAAGGAAAAAGAACTGACAGCCTGGCACGAAGCTGGTCATGCCGTCGTGGCGCTGAAAGTGCCGGCTGCAGATCCCGTCCACAAAGCCACGATCATTCCGCGTGGTCGTGCGCTGGGCATGGTCATGCAGTTGCCGGAAGACGACAAGCTGTCCATGTCCAAGATCGAGATGACTTCGCGTCTCGCGATCATGATGGGCGGGCGCGTGGCCGAAGAGCTGAAATTCGGCGAAGACAATGTCACCGCTGGTGCAGCCTCTGACATTCAGCAGGCGACACGCCTTGCACGCGCCATGGTCACCCGCTGGGGCTTTGCCGACGCGGTCGGCCCAGTTGATTATGGCGATGACCAGGGCGACGTTTTCCTCGGCCAGCAGCTGATGCAATCCTCGCATGTCTCGGAAGAGACCTCGCGGAAGATTGAGGAAGAAGTACGTACGCTGATCCAGACCGGCATGGATGATGCTCGCCGGATCATGACCGAGTGCCGGAAGGATTGGGAGGCGATTGCAACCGGTCTTCTGGAGTATGAAACCCTGACGGGTGACGAGATTTCGGCTTTGCTCAAAGGCAATCCACCATCGCGTCCTGATTTGGGCGATGATGACACGACGCCGGGCTCGGCGGTGCCGGTGATTGGCAAACGCCGCAAGCCCAAGGGCGATGGCGGCCTTGGCGATCCGGAGCCTAATCCGGCCTGATCGCTGGGGTCCCAGCAAAAAGTTTGAAAAGCGCGGTCAGTTCGGCCGCGCTTTTTTGCTTTTATACAATGGCTTGCCTTTCGCCTGCTGAACACTACCGTTATCCAACGAGTCAGGAACGTTCTTCTTGTCGACGGGTTCTGCCATTGCGCGCGCCTCTTCGCGGGCCTTGCGCGACGAGAAACAAAGCGGAGGCTGGCAGGCTTCATGTGCAATGCGCCCCTTCACGTGTCGCTCGACACTGGACACGACATCCTGTTGAGGCCCGTCGGCCTGGATGACGAGCCACGCTTCCAGCAAATATTCCGATCCATGTCGCCGGAGTCGCGCTATTTGCGCTTTTTCAGCGGCGCCAATCCTGTGCCCGATGCGGTTGTCCACAGTCTCGCAAATGCGGATGGCAAGGCTCATATTGCATGGGGCATTCTCGACACCAGCGAAGACGAGACACCACTCATGGCAGCGGCCCATGCCATTCGCGCAGAGCCGGACAGCAAGCGCGCCGAACTCGCGCTTGGTGTACTGGACCAGTACCAGGCTCATGGCCTGTCCCGCCTGTTGATTGCGTCGGTGGCGCTATCCTGCCGCGCGCAGGGCATCACCACGCTGGAGGCTGAAACCCTGCCAGAAAATCGAAAGGCCAGCAGCCTCTTCAAGGCGCTCGGGGGCAAGGTAATTCGACCGTTGCCGCCGACGACGGTGTGGGAATTCGAAGTGGATGACCTGATCGACCAGCTCAAGCATATGGAAAAGCCGGAGGGCTTGCGAGCCGTGTTCAGCACAAACGGGTAAGTGCTTGTCTCACAGATAGTTCATGGCAAGTTCAAGGGCCCGGCAGACGATGTAGATGACGAGGGCGAAAATCCAACGCCAGGCACCGACTGGTTGGGTCAGGTATTGAAGACTGTCGACACGGTCCCAAAATACATGACCATCTTCGCTCAGCGTTCGGGCGCATATGATATGGGTGATCAGGCTGATCAATGGAATACCGAGCCCCATGCCGGCAAGCATCGCCAGGGCTGAACGCTTCAGGCTGGACCGGAAGGACAGCCGGCTTCCAATAATGTTCCGTATTCTGATGCCCATCAGGGCCTTGCCGGGCGTATTTCCCAATTGGGAAACGCAGAATGCCTCAAGCACAGTGAAGGTCAGTGCGTGAAGCACGAGAAAGACGCCCACGAAGATATAGCCGTCGAAGAAAGCCTCATCCATCGGCCATGCCAGCAGGGTCGCCACAAAGCCGTAGATGAAGATAAGCCCCATCATGATCGCGAAAGAGGGGATCAGGCAGAGGTAGAAATCGATCCATTTGGCCAGGAAGCGAGCCCAGATGCGGGGTTTGTGCTCGGCTGCCAAGTCAATTCGGGGGCGCTCACCCTCCGGCGCCTCGCCAAAGACATCAATGTCAGGTGAAGTCGACATATAAAAAAGCCCCCATCCGGATCAACCCGGGATGGAGGCTAATTTGGATTCGCGGATCAGGAAACCCGTTCGACCATCATGTGCTTGATCTTGGCAATCGCCTTGGCCGGATTCAGGCCTTTCGGGCAGACCTGCGCGCAGTTCATGATTGTGTGGCAGCGATACAGTTTGAACGGATCTTCGAGATCGTCCAGACGCTCGCCGGTGGCTTCATCGCGGCTATCGATCAGCCAGCGATAGGCCTGAAGCAGCGCGGCAGGGCCGAGATATTTGTCGCCATTCCACCAATAGGACGGGCAGGACGTCGTGCAGGAGGCACAGAGGATACATTCGTAAAGGCCGTTCAGCTCTTCACGGTCTTCCTCGGATTGCTTCCATTCCTTTTCGGGGTCTGGCGTAACCGTCTTCAGGTATGGCTGCACATAGGCATGCTGGGCATAGAAGCTGGTCAGGTCCGGGATCAGGTCTTTTACCACCGGCTGCGAGGGCAGGGGCGCAATCGTGATGACGCCGCCCGGCAGTTCGTCGAAGCCCTTGGTGCAGGCAATCGTGTTCTGGCCGGCAATATTCATGGCGCAGGAGCCGCAGACGCCTTCACGGCAGGAGCGGCGGAATGCCAGCGTCGGGTCGACATTGTTCTTGATGTAGAACAACACGTCCAGGATCATTGTGCCGGCGCGATCCATGTCCACCCAATAGGTGTCCCAGCGTGGATTACCGCCCTCTTCCGGGCTGTAGCGATAAATCCGGAACTGGCGGAGATTGGTCGCGCCTTGCGGCTTCGGCCAGGTCTTGCCCTTTTTGGGCGCGGAGCCTTTGGGGAGAGTAAGTTGAACCATGTCGTGCTCGCCTTGATATCCTAGTAAACCCGGGCCTTGGGCTCGATGTAGCTGATTTCGTTCGAAAGCGTGTAATTGTGCACTTCGCGATAGTCGATCGTGACCTTGCCGGCCTCATCGCACCAGGCGAGCGTGTGTTTCATCCACGTTTCGTCATTACGCTCCGAGAAGTCTTCGCGGGCGTGCGCGCCGCGGCTTTCCTGACGGTTGGCCGCAGAGTTCACGGTGACAGCAGCCTGCGCGATCAGATTGTCGAACTCGAGGGCTTCAACAAGATCCGTATTCCAGACCATGCCGCGGTCTTTCACGTCGATCCCGGGCGCTTTCTTGTAGACTTCCTCGATGGCATCGACGCCGTCCTTCAGGACATCGCCGGTGCGGAAGACGGCGCAATTGTTCTGCATGCCCTTTTGCATTTCGAGGCGGAGGGCAGCGACAGGTTGGTCGCCTGTTGCGTTGCGCAGGCGGTCAAGGCGCGCGAGGTGGCTGTCGGTGGCGCCCTTCGGCAATTCCGGCTGGGTTGCGCCCGCTTCCGTGGTGGCGCCACAGCGCTGGCCGGCCGCGCGACCGAAGACGACAAGATCGATCAGCGAGTTGGAGCCGAGACGGTTGGCGCCGTGTACGGAGACACAGGCCGCTTCGCCGACGGCCATCAGACCGGGCACGACCGAATCCGGGTCTCCATTCTTCTTGGTCAGTACTTCGCCATGATAATTGGTCGGGATGCCGCCCATATTGTAGTGAACGGTCGGAAGCACCGGGATCGGCTCTTTCGTGACGTCCACGCCAGCAAAGATTTTCGCCGTCTCGGAGATGCCCGGCAGGCGGGCCGCCAGGACTTCTGCGCCGAGATGCTCGAGATGGAGGTGGATATGATCCTTCTCCGCGCCGACACCGCGGCCCTCGCGGATTTCCATGGTCATGGCACGGGAGACCACGTCGCGAGACGCGAGGTCTTTTGCTGACGGAGCATAGCGCTCCATGAAGCGCTCACCTTCGGAATTGGTCAGGTAACCGCCTTCGCCGCGCGAACCTTCAGTGATCAGGCAGCCGGAGCCGTAGATACCGGTCGGGTGGAACTGGACGAATTCCATGTCCTGCAATGGCAGGCCGGCGCGGAGCACCATGGCATTGCCGTCACCCGTACAGGTGTGAGCCGAGGTACAGGAGAAGAAGGCGCGGCCATACCCGCCGGTCGCAAGCACGACTTTCTGCGCGCGGAAGCGGTGCAGCGTGCCGTCATCGAGTTTCCACGCGGTGACACCGCGGCAAGCGCCTTCCTCATCCATGATGAGGTCGAGCGCGAAATATTCGATGAAGAATTCGGTCTCTTCCTTGACGCACTGACCATACAGTGTGTGCAGCATGGCGTGACCGGTACGGTCAGCCGCAGCACATGTCCGCTGGACAGGGCCCTGACCAAAATCACGTGTCATGCCGCCGAATGCGCGCTGGTAGATCTTGCCTTCCTCTGTTCGCGAGAAGGGCATGCCCCAATGCTCAAGTTCGTAAACCGCAGCAGGCGCTTCACGGCAAAGATATTCGATGGCGTCCTGATCGCCGAGCCAGTCTGACCCTTTGACCGTGTCGTACATATGCCAGCGCCAGTCATCCTCGCCCATATTTCCAAGCGAGGCGGCAATGCCACCTTGTGCAGCCACCGTGTGGGAGCGCGTCGGGAAGACTTTGGAGATACAGGCCGTTTTCAGGCCTGCCTGTGCGGCGCCCAAAGCTGCGCGGAGGCCAGAGCCGCCGGCGCCAACAACCACGACATCATATGTATGGTCGGTCCAGGTATAATTGCTCATCTTATGTTTCTCCCGCGAGGCTAGACGCCCGCGCCAATCCAGATTTTGAGAACCGACAGGGCCACCGTCACGAACAGCGCGATGCACGCAAAGCTGTTCAGGATGAGCAGGGCCGACTTGGTTCCTGTCTTCGCGATATAGTCCTCGATCACCACTTGCATACCAATGCGCATGTGAAAGAACGCCGCGCCGGCAGTCAGGATCAGCAGGATGGCGTTCCAGGGCTTGGCGGCCCATGCCTGAGCGTCAACGATATTGCCGCTCATCGCGTTGATGATGGAGTAGACGAACCACGGTACGAGGAAGATCAGCGCAATCGCGGAGACGCGCTGACGAATATGGGTTTCGGTGCCGGACTTGGCCGAGCCGAGGCCACGAGCCATTTTGGCTGGCGTAATGAAATCGTGTGAAGACATGTCCGTCGCCCCCTAAAGCCAAGTCGTTGCGGCGAAGATGGCCGCAGCGCCAATAACGGCGAAAAGATAGATAAACACCGACACGGTGCTGGCTGTTTTGGGGTCAAATCCGATATGCGGCCCATCCCAGAGCAGGTGACGGATGCCATTCGCGAAATGATAGAGTACCGCGACAGCCCACAGGAACAGGATGACCTGACCATACCAGACTGAGATGACGCTTTCGATCACACTATACCATTCGGCATTGGTTGCGAGCGCGACGATCCAGGCGGTGATAAGGAAGCTTCCGAAATACAGGGCTGTGCCGGTAATTCGATGGGTGATGGACGCGGCCATCGTAATGTGGAAACGCCAGATCTGGAGATGTGGCGACAATGGGCGAGGATCTGCCCGGGAAGTGCTTGCCATGAGGGATGACCTTGCTTGCCTGCAATGAACGCTTTGGCTTGGGTTCTAGGTTTCTCTATGGTCCTGTCAACGCCACAGGGCTAGGGAGCGACAATATGAAACCTTTTCTTTTTGCACTTGCCGCAGGGGCGCTCACAGCTGTGCTGGCACAGGGAGCTGCTGCAGATCCGCTCGACGCGCTGATTCCAGCCTATGAGTCTTATGTGGACGCCGTCAGTCCTGAAGATGCAGCACGGGAAGAGAATCGCGCGCCAGATCGCTGGGCGGATGTTCGGCCGGCCTCTATTGCGGCCCAAACGGACGCCGCGCGGGCCCTTCTGAAAGATGTGCAAAAAGCTGAAACCGAACATGTCATCGATCAGGCGATCCTGATTCGCCTGTTGAAATCGGACATCAACTGGGCGGAGACTGATTCGGCCCGCATCCCGTTCACGGGTGACTGGGGTTTTCAGGCCGAACCTGTCTTTGCCGCGATGCGGACAGATATCGACAGCGTGGAATCCGCCGAGGCCTGGATTGCACGCCTGAACGACGTGCCACGCTATTTCGCCGAGAATATCGAGAATATGAGGCGCGGGATCGAAACCGGGTGGACCGCCAACCGGGATCCCCTTGAAACCGTGATCGACCAGATCCGGGAACAGATCATGGACGATGCGTCTGAAAGCGGCCTGTACGCGCCGTTCAAGGCTCTGCCGGAAGGCATCGACCCCGAAATCGCTGCGCGTCTCAGGGCGGAAGGCCTTCAGGCGACCGCTCGTGCCATTTCCGCCTATCTGGATGTCCTGCGCTTCCTTGAAATCGAGTATCGGCCGTATCTGCGTCAGGGTGCAGGAATCGCAGATCTCGAGAATGGACGCGAGGTTTATGCTGCGGCGGTTGAACACTACACGGCCGGGGCGGGCTACAGTCCGGAGGAGATCCATCTTCTTGGCCAGTCGGAAGTCACGCGGATCCGGTCCGAGATGGAACAAATCATCGCAGAAATCGGCTTTGAAGGCAGCTTTGAGGACTTCCTGACCTATCTGAGGACTGATCCGCAATTCTATGCCCAGTCTGCCGATGAGTTGATGGAGGCTGCCGAAGAAATCTCCTCACGCTTGCGCGCCAGTTTGCCGGACTATTTCGGGACGCTTCCGGAGCTGGAATTTGAGGTCCAGCCTGTGCCAGATTCGATCGCGCCGGGCTATACGACCGGCCGTTATGTATCGGGCGATCCGGAGGAGGGTCGCCTCGGTATTTACCTTGTGAATACCTATGCCCTCGACCAAAGACCCCTTTATGAATTGCCCGCCTTGTCTGCGCACGAGGCCGTTCCCGGCCATCATCTTCAGATTGCGCTGGCCCAGGAAATGTCGGACCAGCCGGACTTCCGGAAGAACTATTATGCGACAGCCTTCGGTGAAGGCTGGGGGCTATACGCTGAGCGGATTGCGGGTGAAGCGGGCATTTATCGCACACCTTATGAGCGCTTTGGCGCTCTATCCTATGAGATGTGGCGGGCTTGCCGGCTTGTCGCGGATACGGGCCTGCACTGGTATGGCTGGACACGGTCACAAGCCGAAGCGTGTTTCATTGAGAATTCCGCGCTCGCCCCGCTGAACATCCAGACGGAGGTGACACGCTATATCGGCTGGCCGGGGCAGGCAGTTGCCTACAAGGTGGGCGAGCTCAAATTCCGGGAGCTGCGGGCCAAGGCGGAACTTGAACTGGGTGAGGATTTCGATCTACGCGCATTTCATGATTCGGCGCTTGCAGAAGGCGCTGTACCCCTCGATGTGCTGGATGTGCGCATTGATGACTGGATTGATACCCAACAAATCAGTCCCTCGGCTCCCAACGTCTTGCCAAACTGAGCCTTCATGAAACTCACCATTATCGAGACCGGGCTCGTGCCTGAACCCATTCGGGCGGATTTTGCGGATTATCCGGAGATGTTCCGGAACCTGATATCTGCCGCAGACCCGGATATCGAGTACGAAACCGTGTCCGTCATTCAGGGAGAGCCTTTACCTGATATCGCCGGGCTGGAGGCGATCCTCATCACAGGCTCTCCTGCGGGCGTGTATGATGACTATGACTGGATCGCGCCGCTGATGCAGTTCATCCGGGATGCGGCCTCAGCCAGCGTGCCACAGGTCGGTATCTGTTTCGGTCATCAGATCATGGCAGAAGCATTGGGCGGAAAGGTCATCAAATCTCCCAAGGGTTGGGGGATCGGTCGGCATTCCTATGATGTGAAAGCATGTCCCGACTGGATGGGGGGCGATTGCCCGGCAACGATTTCCGTGCCGGTCAGCCATCAGGATCAGGTCGTTGAATTGCCGCCGGGTGCCAGCGTGCTGGCGCGGTCAGATTTCACGCCTTTTGCGGCGATAGAGTATGGCAAGACGCCTGCGATATCCTTCCAGTGCCACCCGGAGTTTGATGCTGACTATTCGGCCGCGCTCTACACGATCCGAAAGGGTCGTCCGCTGGCCGCAAACGCTGTCGACATGGCGATCGGGTCGCTGGAACAACCGCTCGACAATCAGCGTTTGGGAAGCTGGATCGCCCGGTTCCTGACTCAGTCCTGAGCGGGGGCAGGGGGAATCCGCCCTTGAAACTCGCAGGTTTCCCCTGTGGCGCGAAACCTGCATACTCTTTGTCGAAGTGACACATTCGTGTTGTAGGGACGCACAAAATCTTCGGAGACGTACGCATATGATGCCCAAACCGCTGGCTGACATTAAGCCAAACACGCTGGAATTCGAGATTCTGCCGCTGGTGAAGCCAACAGGCTTTCGCGAATATGATGCGCGTTGGTGGTTCAACGGAATCGGTAAGGAGAAGGCACCGGAACTGAATTTCACCGGTGTTCAGGCGCTGGGCCTCGGCATGGCAACGCTGTTCCATGAATTGGGGGTCGAGCCCAAAGTGGTGACCGGGCATGATTTCCGCTCGATCAGTCAGCCGATCAAGAACGCGCTCATCCTCGGCATGGTGCAAGGCGGCTGTGAAGTACTGGATGTGGGCCTCGCGCTTTCGCCAATGGTCTATTGGGCACAGTTCGAGCTGGATGCAGCCTGCTGTGCCATGGTGACAGCGAGCCACAACGAAAACGGCTGGACCGGGGTCAAGATGGGGGCCGACAAGCCGCTAACATTCGGACCAGTTGAGATGGGCCGCCTGAAAGAGATCGTCATGGGTGGCGAGTTTCAGCCCCGCGCGGGCGGCGGTCATTTCCGGGTCGATGATTTGCGGGACAAGTATATCAAGGCAGTCGTTGGCGATACGAAGCTTAGTCGTCCGATCAAGGTGATTGCGGCGTGTGGCAATGGCACTGCGGGCGCGTTTGCGCCGGATGCGTTGCGTATGATGGGCGCAGAAGTTGTCGAGATGGACTGCAACCTCGACAACACGTTCCCGAAATATAATCCCAACCCGGAAGATGCAGAAATGCTGCATGAAATGTCGAAAGCCGTCAAAGATCTTGGCGCAGATGTCGCGCTCGGTTTTGATGGTGATGGCGACCGCTGTGGTGTTGTGGACAATACAGGCGAGGAAATCTTCGCGGACAAGATCGGCCTGATGTTGGCGCGCGATTTGTCGAAACTCTACAAGGACGCGACTTTCGTCGTCGATGTGAAGTCAACCGGCCTCTACAAGACCGATCCCGTGCTGAAGGAAAATGGTGCGACGGTCGATTACTACAAGACCGGCCATTCCTACATCAAGCGCCGCACCAATGAGTTGGGCGCGCTGGCAGGGTTTGAAAAGTCCGGTCACTTCTTCTTCCAGCCTCCAATTGGGCTTGGTTATGATGATGGGCTGGTTGCGGCGAAGGCCATTCTCGAAATGCTGGATCGCAATCCGGGCAAGACAATGGCCGATATGAAGGGGGAGCTGGGCGTTGCCTATACTTCACTCACCATGTCACCGCATTGCGATGATGAAACCAAATATGGCGTCGTCGACAAGATGGTCGCAGAATATGAAGGCCTGAATGGCACCGAAATTCTTGGTCGGAAAGTCATTGATGTGAATACTGTCAATGGTGCCCGCGTGACACTGGAAGACGGGTCCTGGGTTCTTATACGTGCGTCCTCCAACAAGCCGGAACTGGTTGTGGTGGTTGAATCCATGACGAGCGCCGATGATATGCGCGATCTCTTCCACAAGGAAATCAAGCCGCGCCTCGGCAAGCACCCGGAAGTCGGAGCATATAATCAGGAAATCTGATCCCTTTCTGCCAAGGGAAACTCTTTAGAACATGATCAGGCCTGTATCGCCCGGAGCGGGCCTGATCCATTTTAACCGGGCAGAATGTCTCGCAGCATCCCGCGTGGGCCGGGTGTGAAGTGCCCTCTGGTGAACTGGCCAGAATGGCACACTCAGCCCCTTGACCAACTGGCATAAAAATCGCACCCCCTGCCGCGAAGACACTAGTATCTTGTGAGGATTTTTCATGCGCGTTGCGATGATTGGAACGGGCTATGTCGGCCTTGTCAGCGGAGCCTGTTTTGCCGATTTTGGGCACGTTGTAACATGCGTCGACAAGGATGCATCCAAGATTGAAAAGCTGGAAGCCGGCATCATGCCGATTTTCGAGCCCGGGCTCGACAGCCTGGTTGAGAAGAACGTCAAGGAAGAGCGCCTGTTCTTCACGACCGAAGCCAAGGATGCGATCCGCGATGCCGACGCCGTCTTCATTGCGGTCGGCACGCCCTCACGGCGCGGCGATGGACATGCGGACCTATCCTATGTCTACGCGGCGGCTGAAGAGATCGCCGAACTCATGGATGGCTTCACCGTGATCGTCACCAAATCGACTGTTCCGGTCGGCACGGGCGACGAAGTTGAGGAAATCATCCGCAAGAAGCGCCCTGATGGCGAATTTGCTGTCGTCTCCAATCCTGAATTCCTGCGTGAAGGCGCGGCGATCAAGGACTTCAAGATTCCCGACCGTGTGGTTGTTGGAACCGATGATGACCGTGCCCGTGAAGTCATGCAGGAACTCTATCGTCCACTCTTCCTGAATGAGACGCCGATTCTGTTTACGGCCCGGCGTACATCTGAACTTATCAAATACGCCGCCAACGCCTTCCTCGCTGTGAAGATCACCTTCATCAATGAGATGGCGGATCTCTGCGAAAAAGTCGGCGCGAACGTTCAGGAAGTCTCTCGCGGCATTGGCCTGGATGGTCGGATTGGCAAGAAATTCCTGAATGCCGGTCCCGGCTATGGGGGGTCCTGTTTCCCGAAAGACACGCTGGCGCTGACCAAGACGGCCAATGACCATAATTCTCCCGTTCGCATCGTCGATACGGTGGTTGAGGTGAACGCGGCGCGCAAGAAGGCAATGGCTGAAAAGGTCATTGCGGCCATGGGCGGCGACGTGAAAGGCAAGACAATTGGTGTGCTGGGCCTCGCGTTCAAACAAAACACGGATGACATGCGCGACGCGCCAAGCCTGGATATCATTCCGGCTCTGCAAGCGGCCGGCGCCAAGATCCGGGCTTATGATCCGGAAGCTATGGATGAAGCAGCGCATCTGCTGAGCGATATCGAATTCGCAAAGAGCGCGTATGACGCCGTTCAGGATGCCGACGCGATGGTGATTATCACCGAATGGGACCAATTCCGCGCATTGGATTTTGAAAGAATCAAGGAAGCCCTCAGCACAAACATTGTGGTAGACCTCCGGAACATCTATTCACCGGACGACATGGCGGCTCGTGGTTTCAAGTATACATCCATCGGTCGCCCGTCTATCTGAGGCGCTTAGGCAAACAGGATCCTGAACATGAAATTCTTCGTAGATACTGCAGACACTGGCGATATTGCTGAACTGGCGGCGACCGGACTGATTGACGGGGTTACCACCAACCCGTCACTCATCGCGAAGTCGGGCCGCCCATTCGCGGATGTCGTCAAGGAAATCTGCGAGATCGTACCCGGCCCGGTCAGCGCGGAAGTTGTTGCGACCGACTATGACGGGATGATCTCTGAAGGCCGTAAACTGGCGAAGATCGCTGACAACGTTGCCGTAAAGCTTCCGCTGACGCTGGAAGGCCTGAAGGCCTGCCGGACGCTGTCGGATGACGGCACGATGGTCAATGTCACGCTTTGCTTCTCGGCCAATCAGGCACTGTTGGCGGCCAAAGCCGGCGCAACATTCATCTCGCCTTTCATCGGACGTCTCGACGACATCAATGTCGACGGCATGGAGCTGATCGCAGATATTCGCCAGATCTATGACAATTACCTGTTCGATACGGAAATTCTTGCTGCGTCGATCCGGACAGCCAATCACGTCAAACTGTCGGCGCTGGCTGGCGCAGATGTGGCGACCATGCCGCCATCTGTCATCAAGGGCCTCGTCAAGCATCCGTTGACCGACAAGGGTCTGGAAACCTTCCTGGCTGACGCAGCGAAGGCCGGCATCAAGGTCTGATCGACATGGCAATGCCAGACGGCCCTCAGGGCCGCGTCCTCATCATCGCCGGATCTGATTCCAGCGGTGGTGCGGGTATTCAGGCTGATATCAAGGCAGTCACCATGCTTGGCGGTTTTGCGATGACCGCCATCACCGCCATCACAGCGCAAGATACGCGCGGCGTACATGGCGTGTGGCCCGTGCCCATTGAGGGCGTGATCGGGCAGATGCGGGTCACGCTTGCTGACATCGGCGCCGACGCAATCAAGACTGGTATGCTGGGGTCCGCCCCTTTGGTCGAGGCGGTCGCGGAACTGTTGTCGGAGCGTGCTCAATTGGTGCCGCGTGTTATCGACCCTGTCATGGTCGCGACATCGGGCGATCGGTTGGTTGACGCAAAGGCGGTGGAGGCGATCCGGTCCGAACTTGTCCCGAACGCGCGCCTTGTAACGCCCAACGCCCCCGAGGCGGAAGTATTGACCGGGAAGGCGGTGGACTCGGTCAGTGACCAGCGCCGTGCGGCCGAGGCTCTGCTGGAGCTTGGTGCGAATGGCGCGCTGGTCAAAGGCGGGCATATTGGCGGAGATGTCATCACGGATGTGTTGCAGACGACGACGGGCGAATGGGTGTTTGAAAGCCGCAGGATCGAGACGAGATCGACCCATGGAACGGGTTGCACACTGGCGTCGGCCATTGCCGCGCTTCTGGCACAAGGAAAAAGTGTTCCGGACTCGGTTGAACAGGCCCGGGAATACTTGCTGAAAGCGATTCGCGCGGCCAAGGGGTTCGGGACCGGCCATGGTCCGGTTCATCATGGTTGGGTACTTGACGAGGAATAGACCGCCTCAACGACCGTTCAGAAATCATCGTTTTTCCAAGTACGCGTCCCGTGGCATTCAGTCGTCCTGATTGGAGACTCTGTCATGCCGACTTTGCCGTTCTACCAAATTGACGCCTTTGCTTCAAAGCGATTCGAAGGCAACCAGGCGTGCATCATGCCGCTGGAGACATTCTTGCCGGATGAAACCCTGCAGGCGATTGCGGCAGAAAACAACGTCGCCGAGACGGCCTATATCGTTCCGGCGGGGGAGGGAGTGTGGACGCTTCGCTGGTTTACGCCGTCGGTTGAGGTTCCCCTTTGCGGTCACGCCACTCTTGGAACTGCACATGTGCTGTACCAGGAGCTTGGGTACACCGGTGAGGCAATTGCGTTCGACACGATGAAGTCCGGCCGCCTGCATGTTCGGCGTTTGAAAGATGGACGATTGGAAATGGACTTTCCATCGGCCCCCATTCAAGAAATTCCGGTAACGGATGAGGTAGCGGATACGCTTGGCACGCGCCCTGTTCAGGCATGGGGCGGCATGTTCTATGCGGCTCGGTTTGAAACACCGGAGGACGTACGTGCGCTCAAACCGAACCTGAAGGCGCTAAAGGATCTTGGCGCGCCGGGTGAAGGCTGGGATCGTGGGAATTTCGGGTGCTTTGCCGCTGGCGGGGATGGTGTCGCCGTCACCAGCCGCTTCTTCGCGCCGGGAAGCGGAATCGATGAAGACCCTGCAACAGGTAGTTGGCATACGATGCTGGCGCGGGTCATGAGCGAGCGATTTGGTCTGGACGAGATGTCTTGCTACCAAGCCTATCCGGGCCGGGGCGCAAAGATCGATACGCGTCTTGAAGGCGATCGCGCCAAGCTTGTCGGTCGTGCAGTAACAGTGATCGAGGGCAGCTTCCGTCTCTGAATCCTTATTCATTGCCCCAAGGCGCAGGAGGTGGCGCAACGGGTTGTGAAGTATCGAACTCGATTCGGAAAAAGCGTTTCGGGCGCTTCATCTCATAAGCGAACAAATTGTCTGACGGACGCACCTCGATCGCCCAGGTGTTGTCTTTGGACTGAGGAATACCTTCAGAATCGAACAGGGCTTTCGTGGCGTCATCCGCCGGAAAGGCCATTCGACTGGCGCTGGCCTGGTCATTACCTGCGCCGCCATACCATGTGATTGCATCGGGGCTGCCATCCTCATGCGTGTGCGTATGGTGCAAGGCCAGGTGGGGTCCATCATTGTGGAGTACCCAGACACGGGAGCGGTCATCGCCGACATGAAGCGGAATACGGACTTCCTGTGGAGAACACTCCCGAACATGCATAACAATACGCTCTGTGCGCCACTCATCATCTTCTGGATCTTTGCTGACAATCTCGCCCTCAAATGCCTGCCCGCACAGGGTCGTCAATCGAGACATGAATTTTGCGTCCGAATCCTGTTTTGCTGGCTGGCCGCAGGCGGCTACCAGAGCCAGAACGACAAGGCTTGCGAGTAGGGGAAGCTTCATCTTGGACCTTTCTCTAGTGGCGGAAGTGGCGCATGCCAGTAAAGACCATGGCGAGGCCAGCCTCGTCGGCGGCGGCGATGACTTCATCATCGCGGATCGAACCGCCCGGCTGAATGACGGCTGTTGCGCCCGCTGAAGCGGCCTGAAGCAGCCCGTCTGGGAACGGAAAGAATGCGTCGGATGCGGCAACGCACCCTTTGGTCTTTGGCTCGGGCCAGCCTGCGATGTCTGCGGCGTCCTCTGCTTTGCGCGCGGCAATGCGTGCGGAGTCAATCCGGCTCATCTGTCCCGCGCCAATGCCCACAGTTGCACCGTCTTTGGCGTAGATGATGGTGTTGGACTTCACATGCTTGGCGACGCGCCAGGCGAACAGCATGTCATTCAATTCCTGCTCGGTTGGGACTTTCTTCGTCACGACCTTCAGGTCTGCCTTGCCGATGCGGCCAAAGTCACGATCCTGCATCAGGAAGCCACCGGAGACCGTCTTGACGAACCGGCCAGCCGAAGCGGGGTCCGGCAGGCCTTCCGTAATCAGGAGGCGGAGGTTTTTCTTTTTGGCAAACACTGCTTCAGCGGCTGCATCTGCTCCCGGTGCTATGACGACTTCTGTGAAGACCTGGGAAATTTCCTGAGCGGTTGCTTCGTCCAGCGGGCGGTTCAGTGCGACGATCCCGCCAAAGGCAGAAGTCGAGTCACATGCCAGTGCCGAACGATAGGCTTCGATGATGCTCCGGCCTTGCGCAACGCCGCATGGATTGGCGTGCTTGATGATGGCGACGGCAGGGATCTCATCACCCAGTTCGCCAATCAGTTCATAGGCGGCATCTGTGTCATTGATGTTGTTGTAGGACAGTTCCTTGCCTTGCAGCTGTTTTGCAGTTGCCACGCCGGGACGTTTCTCGCCGGTCACGTAGAAGGCGGCTTTCTGGTGCGGGTTTTCGCCATAGCGCAGCGATTGCTGAAGCTTGCCCCCAAGGCTGGCCCAGTCTGGAGCGGTCTCGCCAAGTTGGTCTGCATACCAATTGGAAATTGCGGAATCATAGGCCGCTGTACGGGCATAAGTTTTCGCGGCCAACTTGCGGCAGAGTCTGACGCTGACATGGCCATCATTTGTCTCCATTTCAGCAAGCACTGCGTCGACATCAAAGCCATCGGTGCAGACGGCGACGAAGGCACCATTTTTTGCCGCCGCACGCAGCATGGCCGGACCACCGATATCGATGTTCTCGATGCAAGTGTCGAAGTCTGCGCCAGAGGCAACCGTCGCCTCAAACGGATAGAGATTTACATAAATCAGGTCGATCGCGCCAATGCCGTGTGTTTCGGCATCTTTCACGTGGGAGGGATTGTCGCGCAGATAGAGCAGACCGCCATGCACCGCCGGGTGAAGCGTCTTGACCCGGCCGTCCATCATTTCCGGAAAGCCTGTCAGGTCGGCAACATCTTTCACATCCAAGCCGGCTTCTTTCAGAAGTTTCGATGTGCCGCCGGTGGAGACCAGTTCGACCCCCTTGGCGGCAAGCTTTTGAGCTTGTTCCACCAGTCCGGTCTTGTCGGACACGGAAAGCAGGGCGCGGCGAATGCGAACGGGAGCTCCGCGGGTGGCGGCATCTGTCATGTTGAGAATTCCTTTGGCGCAGGCTGAATGCTTGTGCCGCGGGGCGTATCATGACCGCGGCGTGGGTCAAGCGCTCCAGCGTCGCGCCTTTTCGGCTCGCTCGCTGGCATATTCCGGAACGAGAACGCCCAACAGGCGGAGGGCTTCAGAGCGTTCGCGCCGGGATGCCGCCTCGATCAGCTCCCCGAGCCGCTTTTCAAAAAGCTCGGAAGGCGCATGCAGGTTTTCGACCTGCCAGATGCCGTCCACTTTGGTGGAGACCACGGCTTCATGCTCATAGGTCAGCACCTCATGCATCTTTTCGCCATCGCGCAGGCCGGTCGTGGTGATCTTGATGTCGACCCCTGGAACCAGGCCCTTCATACGGATCATGGTTTCGGCCAATTGCAGGATCGGCATGGGTTCGCCCATATCCAGTACGTATAGGCCGGTTTCTGATGTGCGATCCTGAAGTGCGGCCGATTGAAGGACGAGCGAAGAGGCTTCCTCGACGGTCATGAAGTATCGCGTCACGCCGGGATCAGTCAGAGTGACGGGGCCGCCCGCCGCGATCTGGCGCTCGAACAAGGGAACCACTGATCCTGATGAGCCAAGGACATTTCCGAAGCGAACAATAGAGGCGGCCATGCCGGTTTGCGCTGCAACCCGAGATACGGCCATCTCGGCCAGGCGTTTGGTGGCGCCCATGACATTGTCCGGATCGACCGCTTTGTCCGTGGAGATAAAGACAAAGCTCTTCGCGCCGACAGCCGCCGCGGCTTTGGCCGCGTTCACTGCGCCCGACACATTGGTCAGGATGGCTTCGCAAATGTTACGTTCCATCAAGGGAACATGCTTCAGCGCCGCCGCGTGGATGACGACATCCGGCTTTGCGCGCGTGAACACGTCGCGGACACGGTTCATATCGCGAACATCGCCCAGTCGGGCCGTGTGCCGGTTGGGGGGCAGGATGCCCGCCAATTCCATGTCGATTGAGTAGAGATTGAATTCTGAGGCATCGAACACGGTAATCGACGCGGGTTCGAGCCGAGCAACTTGGCGTGTAAGCTCCGAGCCGATCGTTCCGCCACCACCTGACACCAGGACGTTCGCATTGCTCACAAGAGCGCGGACCGGCTCAATGCAGAGATGGCGTTCCGGGCGCGACAGCAAGTCGGACGGGCGAACGGGCTCCAGCACTTGGGCTGTTTCATCCCGATTCAGCGCCATGATTTCGGCGCCATGGTTAGAAGCGGTCTCAAGTACGCGGATCGTCGTCTCGCGTTTACGCGCAGCGCCCGTCACAGCCACCCATGGCGTTTGTTTGTAGCGCACCGTCAACACTTCAATCAGGTCACCCAATTCGTCGAGAGAGCCAAGAATCGGAATGCCGCGAATGGCGCGGCCCGGCTCGGTCGCCTCCACGTCGACCAGGCCGAGCAGACGAATCTTGCTGCTTTGGGCCGATGACTGGATGCGGCGAATGACCTGAACACAGCTCTGTGAATCACCAACGAGAAGAACCGGCTGACCGTTCTTGGCGACCGGGCTGAAGATTTGAAACGGCTCGTGTGTCGTGCGGGAGAGGGCGAACATGCGTCCGGCAAACAGGCCAAGCGTCCACAAGATGAGCGCAACGCTCAATGTGGCGAAGGGCGTGGCCAGCAACCCGTTCAACATGAGCATGACCGGCAAGTAGATCAGGGCTGCAAGACAAACCCCCTGGAAAATCCGCACCGCATCCGGCCAGCCCATATGACGCCAGACCTGCTTCTGGATGCCAAGCACGAGGAAAGACAGTGCGACGGCTGCAGCGAAGAAGGCGGTGCTGATGGCGATCGAGTTGAAGGGCAACTCAGCGCGGGGCGCCTCGGACGACCAGACCAGTAATCCGGAAAACGCCATGGCAATGATCGCGATGCTGATGTCGAACCCGAGGGTCAGCGTCATAGCGCGTCGAGCGGCCTGTTTTGGCGTCATGCGGATCTTTCCTTCAGAAATGCCCAGCGAATACAATTCGGCGGCTGTTGTCCGTCCCCGTTAGGATCTGCAAAACCAGCCATAACGATTTGCTCGGGTCTTTCAACCACACCGCGCGCAAGATAAACTGTACGTTCAAGGCGCGCACCTTCATGGCTTGTCTTGAACTTCCAGACCGTACCGTCATCGCACACCAAACGAATGGCATCTCGGCCCATGATGGCTGTGACCGTAGGATGTAGGTGAAAGCGAATTTCAAAGCCAATGAACTTCCGGTCATCCGACGGCGGCTGAGAGACTGGTCTCACAAGGGAGTCCTCGCCCGTCAATCGCTGGCCATCGCCCGACATGAAAAGGCGGCGACGATGCAGCAATCCACACGGTGCCTTGTATCCGCCATGCTGCGCATCGAGCCATATCTCGTCGCCTTCTTCCAGGCGTTTGGCTGAAATACCTTCCGGTCCATGGGCGGAAAGAAGACGTGATTCGTCATTCAATGAGAATGTGGATGAGTCCCGACCAGCCAGGATCAGTGTGGAGTGGGCCCCCGTGCGCCGCACGGCGGCTTGCCAGTCCACATTCACCTCGGCGCTATAACCGCAAGAGGTAACAAGACGGCTTGGTCCGTCCGAAAGCTCGAATCCAAGCGCGCCTGCATGGGCAAAATCGCTGAAGGGGCGCTCGGGCGCTTCGCCACAATCGAGGATCAGCCGAAGACTATTTTTTTCCAGCTTCTGAAAGCCGGATTTGGGCGCGAAAGTGAACCGGCGGGGTGGAGCGGACAAATGGGCGAGCGCCGCCTCGACAACTTCCGGTCTCGCCTCGTCGCTATCATTGAACGGGCTGAGCGCGCCGTCGGCGGCTCGAAAAAAGGCGACCATTGCACCCATGCGCAAAACCCATTTCTCCAAGAAGTCCGGTTCCGGGTGGCCAGCGCGTCGGAACAGGTCCCGAAGCGTCAGAAGATGCACAAGAGCGCGCAGGTTTCGCGACGGGCTGCGGCTTACATGCCCACCATCGGGAAGGATTTGCGCCGTGCATTCTGCGTCCAGTCTGGCGAGGGCGGTCTCCAGGCTCATTGCGCGGTCTATGCACAATGCGCCTGCAACGATTGTGACAGCACCGTACCAGCGCGCTTTGGGATCGGTTGCCGCGTCGATTTGATCAGAAAGATAGCGGATTTGCCGAACCAGGCATTCCGAGCGGGTTCGTTGGGCATCTGCGGAGCCTGATTCGAAAAGAGCCGCGCCACACAACATCCAGTTCCAACACCTCACGCTGGTAGGCGCCAGCCTCCAGGAGAACCCATTGAAGCTTCCATGGGATTCGATCCAGTCGTCGACAAAGCGTCTGGCACGTTCTGCCCCAAGGTCGCCCTGATCAAACAGATCAGGCAGCCATGAAAACCGATGCAGCCGATCCGCGAAGTGTTTGGAGGGAAGGGGAGTCGACCATGGCGGTTGGCCCGGCGCGAGGGTCAGACGCTCCATGCCGATGCGCCATATGTCCTGCATCAGCGCTTCGCCGCGCCGGTCATCCGTCGGCACAATTGGGGTCAGATGATGGGAAAAAGCATCAGGAATTGGCCCAGACAGCTTCAGCCGCTGCAGGACACCGACTTTGGCATCATCGCCACAAGCTCCACGAAACCTGCGCCAGAGAGCGGCGTCATCTGCGCCGGTTCTCGTGCGGTCAGCAAGGATTTCGCTATCTCCGCCTCCCACGTCCACCGTCCATTCCGTCAAGAACTATACTTTTAGATTTGGTCTGAGCGACCTGATGTTGTCAGCATAGGCCGACCCGCCGCCCTTGAAAACGGCTGACCCGGCAACAATTGCACTAACTCCCGCGGCGATGGCTTTTGGAGCAGTCTCCGGATTCAGGCCGCCATCGATTTCCAGGATGATATCTCTGCCAGTTGAGTCGATCATTCGTCGCAACTGTTCGACCTTGCGTAACTGGCTGTCGATAAAGGTCTGACCGCCGAAACCGGGATTGACTGACATCACCAGGATCAGGTCGATATCGTCCAGCATGGGCTCCACGATACTGGCGGGTGTGCCCGGATTTAAGGCAATTCCTGGCTTCATACCGGCAGCGCGAATCGCCTGAATCGTACGATGGATATGTGGTCCGGCTTCCGGATGAACCGTGAGGATGTTTGCGCCAGCCTTCGCAAAGGCAGCTATGAACGGGTCCACGGGGGCGATCATCAGGTGCACATCGAACGGCTTGTCCGTGCATTTGCGGAGCTTTTCGATCACCGGAGGGCCAAAGGTCAGGTTTGGCACGAAATGCCCATCCATGACGTCGATATGGATCATGTCTGCGCCAGCATGGTCTATGGCGGCAATCTCTTCACCGAGGCGAGAGAAATCTGCAGAGAGAATCGAGGGAGAAATCAACACGTCGCGCATGCGCAATCCCTAAGCTGGAACAGCCGGCCACACAAGGTGGCCGGCTGTCCGAAAGTGTAGAGATTGGGCCTAGTAGCCGCCGGCCGGAACCAGTTTCCAACCATCAGCCCCGGCAATGATATCGACCGGTGTACCTGGCGCGATATAGACATCCGCGCCCTGAATGATTTCCTTCACGTCACCCGTCGAGAAACGGACAATGTAGGCATAACCCTGTTGCTTGCCGACAGCCTTGCCAGCTGCGTTACCGGCGATGCCGCCGATGACGGCGCCACCAATGGCTCCCGCAGTCTGGGCCTTGTCGCCGCCACCAAGCTCGGAGCCTGCCAGACCACCCAACACGGCGCCTGTTGCGGTACCAATCAGGGACCGGTCAGATTGGATCGTTACGGCACGCACCGAAGTCACTGTACCGGTATAAACGGTAGAAGCCTGACCGACCGCACCTGGCGTGGCTGTTCCAGCGCCATAATTGCTTGCACATCCGGTGAGTGCCAAAGCGAGGGCAGCAAATGCGCCCACAGCAACTTTCCGGGGAGAAAATTCGGTAATCATGTTGAGTGCTCCCTGCACATTAGATGGGTTATCATTGCACAGTTCGCCCTGAATGGCAGATGAACTCTGCGAGACCTTTTTGTGGCAAGTCTGTTTACCGCTTGAAAACCATGCGCGGATTGAAATCGATCAAATCCGCTGCAGGCGCGCAATGTAGAAGGCATCATGCCCCGCGCCGTCTTGCGGCAGGGTCAGCAGATCGCCCTCTGGCGTCAGGCAATGCTCGAAACCGGGAATTTCTGCTTCGGATACAGGCTGACGTGAATAAAGCCCCGCCGTAATCGCCTGATCGACGATATTGCGTCCTTCGGAGTCAAGCGGGGTGCAGACGCAATAGATGACGATGCCGCCCGACGTGACCATGTCGGCGGCGGCTGTCAGGAGGCGCGTCTGCGCTGCTGGAAAGCGATCAATTTCTTCCTCTCGCTTGATCCACGCGCCCTCTGGATGACGTCTCAAGGTGCCCAATGCGGAGCAAGGGGCATCCAGCAGCAATTTGTTCACCGGAATCTCCGGGCGCCATTCATCGGCATTGGCCGCAACGATGTCCGCAGACAAGCCCGTTCGCGCAAGGTTTTCCCTGAGGCGCTCCAATCTCGGCTTGGACCGATCGACGGCGGTCACTTTCGCACCGGTGGCCGCCAGTTGAAGTGTCTTGCCGCCTGGCGCCGCGCACAAATCCACGACCTGATCGGTCCCGGTCACATTGAGCAGTTTTGCGGGTAGGGCAGCGGCGGCGTCCTGAACCCACCAGCCGCCTGCTTCAAACCCGGGCAGGGCCTCGATATTCGCGCTGTTCAGCCGGATGGAACCGGTTGGCAGCAGGTCGCCGCCGGTGGCCTCAGCAACCTGAGCCGGACCGGATTTTGCGGACAGGAAGATAGGCGGTTCGTGCAGTTGGTGCGCGGCGAGTTGCTCTGCGCCATCGGCGCCAAGATCATTCGCGAACCGACTGGCCAGCCAATCCGGCCAGATCAGGCTCGCGGGCATTGCATCAAGGCCAGGCGGTGTGTCGGCTGCGCGCCGTAACACGGCGTTGAGAAAACTGCCTCCCGAACGCGCATCCGGCCAGCCCTTGGCCGCTTCAACCGTCTCCGACACAGCGGCATGAGGCGGTGTTTCCAGCCGCCAAAGCTGCACTACGCCAACGCGCAATAGGGCGCGAATGGCAGGGCTGGTGGCGTTGAGTGGTCGCGACAGCAGGGGTGAGAGACCCGCATCAATGCGGCCAAGTTCGCGCAGGGCGGCACTCGCCATCAGTCGGGCAAAGCCCCGATCGGGCCCTTCCAGCTCGTTGAAGCTGTCAGACTTGAGCATAGCCTCGTCCAGCGTGCGGCGGCTTTCCAGCGCCAGCATGAGCAATTCGGCTGCGGCGCGCCGTGCCAGGGCGCCGCTCATGAGTCTGACTCCATGATCAGCCCCACGGTCCGGCTTGGCGACGCGGTGCATCCGCAGTCTCGGAGCTGACGCCCATCTCGGCTGCCATGCGGCGCAAGGCCTCGATCCGGTTCGCGGTTGCCGGATGGGTTGAGAACAGATTGTCGGCGCCGCGTCCATTGAGGGGATTGGCGATGTACATGTGCGCCATGGCGGGGTTGCGCTCGGCCGCCATGTTGACCGAGGCGCGGGCACCGCGTTCGATCTTCTGAAGCGCGGAGGCCAACCAGAGCGGATTGCCACAAATCTCTGCGCCTCGCTTGTCGGCCTCGTATTCCCGTGATCGGCTGATGGCCATCTGCACAAGGGCGGCCGCCATCGGCGCGAAGATCATGATTGCGAGAGAGCCGATGAGGCCCGCCCGCTCTCGGCCAAAGAACAGCGCGAAATTTGCCAACATGCCGATCGCACCCGCAATTGTTGCGGTAACGGTCATGGTCAGCGTGTCGCGGTTCTGCACATGCGCCAGTTCGTGCGCCATAACGCCTGCGACTTCCTCGCGGGTCAGCGAGCCGAGCAGGCCAGAGGTCGCGGCGACGGCGGCGTTTTCGGGATTGCGCCCGGTCGCAAAGGCATTCGGTTGCGGTGTTTCAATAATGTAGACGCGCGGTGCAGGCAGGCCGGCGCGTTCTGCCATGCGGGCCACATCACCCGCAAATGTGCGCAGCATGGGGGAGGAGGTCTCCGGCGTGACCTCTTTGGCACCCTGCATGCGCAGGACAATCTTGTCGGCATTCCACCACGAAAATACGTTCATGCCAGCGGCAGCGACAAAGGCGATTGCCATGCCGAGAACACCGCCGATCAGATAGCCGACCGCCATGAACAGCGCGGTTAGCGCAGCCAGTAACATGAAGGTTTTTGCGGTACCCATGGGTGACACGTCTCCAGTGGTTTCAGTCGGGGGATGTTTAAATTCCCCAGAAACCTATATGGGGATTGTTAACGAAATGGGGAGTGCAGATGAGCACACCGGACTTTCCTGATGCGGCCGAAATTGCGCGTCGCGAGACCCTGACACCAGAGGCGCGTCGCGCGCTGGAAGAAGCAGATGCGCGTCGAATCGAGATGGCTGAGGACGTCTCTAAGCTGCCGGAGAACGAGCGTGGCGGCCCTCGCAAGATCGAGCCAACCCGGTATGGCGATTGGGAACGCAAGGGTATTGCCTACGATTTCTGATCAGACGGGCGCTAGAGACCCAGCACCTTCTTTGCGATGATGTTGCGCTGAATCTCGTTGGTGCCGCCATAAATCGATTGGGCGCGCCCTCCGAAATACGTCGCCACATCCGGCGCGGCATAGGGGGGCAGGGTGGCTGGAAGGTCGCCGGCCTTGCCGAAGGGCTGTCCGAAATGGCCGACGGCATCCAGCATCAGTTCGGTAATCTGCTGGTGGGTCGTGGTTGCCAGGATTTTTACTGTGGATGCGGCATCGCCCGGTGATCCGCCTGCGGAGAGCGCGGAGAGGATGCGGAAGACAGTCATCTCCAGGCCATCCACCGCCATTTCTGCTTGGGTCAGCTTTTGCGCAAAGCCCGGATCATCGATCAGGCGGTAATTGCCGCTCTCAGGCAAGGAGCGAGCGATCTCGCGCACATGGCGCAACATGGCCCGTTTGCCGCCGATGCGAGCATAGGAGGTGCGCTCAAACCCGAGCAGGTACTGCGAATAGGTCCAGCCCTTACCCTCTTCGCCGATGCGAAACTCTTCCGGCACGGTGACATTGTCGAAGAAAACTTCGTTCAGCACATGCTTGCCATCAATCGTGATGATCGGCTTCACCGTCACGCCGGGCGCATCAATGGGGCAACAGATGAAGGTAATCCCTTCCTGCTTCTTCCCCTCATTGGAGGTGCGCGTTAGCAGGAAGATCCAGTCGGCATGCTGGGCGGCCGAGGTCCAGATCTTGTGGCCATTCAGCGTATAGGTCCCGTTTTCCAGCACGGCGCTGAACTGGAGCGATGCGAGGTCTGATCCTGATCCCGGCTCTGAATAGCCCTGTGCCCAGCCGACCGAGCCGTCGCGGATGCCAGGAAGCCATTTTTCCTTCTGAGCGTCCGACCCGAATGTGTAGAGTACAGGCCCGACATAGACGACGCCCATAGGCGTTACGGTTGGTACGCCAGCGCGCTCCAATTCTTCATCAAAGACGTATTGTTCCTCGACGGACCAGCCGGGGCCTCCATATTCTTCGGGCCATGCCGAGGCGAGCCAGCCTTTCGCGCCGAGCGCCATTTCCGACTTTCGGACCTCTGCTGTTGTCAGCGCGTGACCTGCGCGGTTTTTCTCAAGAATGTCCTTCGGAAAATCCGTTTCAAAGAAGGTGCGGACGGTCTGCCGAAAGGTTTCAGTTTCCGGGCTGAAATCGAGGTTCATAGCATTTTCTCCCTTCCTGAAAAGCGTAGGGCAGGGCCTGCCTCAAGCAAGCCCTGTCCTCGCGTCGCCCGGAAGGGCGCTAAGCTCGCAGACTGGATCAGGCCGCTTTTACTTCCTCGATCCACTGGTCGACGCGGCGTTCGAGGATTTCCAGCGGCAGAGCGCCGCCGCCCAGAACCGTGTCGTGGAAGGCGCGGATGTCGAACTTGTCGCCAAGCTCGTCTTCAGCCTTCTTGCGCAGCTGCTGGATCTTCATCATGCCGATCTTGTAGCTGGTCGCCTGACCCGGCATCACGATGTAACGCTGGATCTCGGAGCGCGCCTGCATCTCGGTGATGGCCGTATTGTTCAGGAAGTACTGAACGGCCTCTTCCTCGGTCCAGCCCTTGGAGTGGATACCGGTGTCGACAACAAGACGGATTGCCCGCCAGATTTCGGAGCCGAGGCGACCGAAATTGGAATACGGATCTTCATAAGTATCCGGGAATTCCGTGGCCAGCCATTCGGAATACAGCGCCCAGCCTTCGATGTAAGCGGTGAAGCCGGCCTGGGTGCGGAACTGCGGTACGCCTTCCAGCTCCTGAGCAATCGAGATCTGCATGTGGTGGCCCGGAATGCCTTCATGATACGCGATCACTTCCAGTTCGCGTTTCGGCATCGCGGTCATGTCGGACAGGTGAGCGTAATAGGTTCCTGACCGCGATCCATCCGGCGTTCCCGGATAGTAGTGCTGGGCAGCTCCGTCCTGTTCGCGGAACGGCTCAACGCGCTTCACGACAAGGTCGGCCTTCGGCAGGATGCCGAAGAATTCCGGCAGGTTCGCCTTGATGTTTTCGATGTCGCGGGTCGCGTCGTCAATATAGGCCTGACGTCCCTCATCCGTATTCGGATAGTAGAAGCGTTCATCATCCTTGGAATCGCGCAGCATGGTGAAGAATTCCTGCAGCGTGCCTTCGAAGCCTACTTCCTGCTTGATGGCCTCCATTTCTTCATGGATGCGCGCCACTTCGGCGAGGCCGATCTCGTGGATTTCGTCGGCTGTCAGGTCGGTCGTGGTCTGCGTGGCCAGCAGGTGGTTGTAATAGTCCTTGCCGTTGGGCTGGGTGTCCGCGCCGACCGGGCTGTCCGGATCCGGCGAATTGGCCATGTCTTCTTCCGCGAAAGCGATGATGGCCTCGTACGCAGGCTGGAAGTTATCGACCAGCGCGATGCGGGCCTGTTCCAGCTTGGCGTCAGCCTCTTCCTCGGTCAGTTCACCGGCTTCTGAAAGTTTCGCGATCTCGGATTTGACGTCGGCGTAAAGCGCGCTGTCTTCGCCTTCGGTGAACGGCGCACCTGTGATGACCTTCTTCGACTGGTCGATCACGCCTTCATAGGCAAATTTCGGGGCATGGACGCCGCGTGAAGCAGATTCCCTTGCAATCAGGATCGCCTCATTCATGGCGCGACCAGTTTCGCTGATCCGGTTGACGAGGGCGTCGAAGTCTTCGACCGTTTCCACATTGTGGAAATTGATCAGGAAGGTGGGCATGAAGCCCTGTGGGCCGTTCATCTGGTCGAAGATGTAGCCATTATAGAGATATTCTTCGCCGGCGACTTCCTGCTCGGTCTGGTACTTCCAGATATCATAGGAGATACGGTCTGCTGGTGAGAGCGCATCATAGTCGAACTCGTTTTCCATTTCTTCGGTGGCTGCAACGCGCCATGCCAGCTGCTCTTCGTGGCACTCAAGGGTAAAGCAATCGATCTGGTCATTCTTGTCCTTGCGGCCCAGGAAAGTCAGTCCAATCGGGCTGAATTGCAGTTCTTCTTCGTATTTCGCGTCAAACCACGCATTCAGGCGTTCGCCATTGGCTGCCATTTCTTCTGCCGTCACAGGTGCCTTTTCAGGTTCGGCGGCGGGAGTGGGCTGGCCACAGGCGGTCAGCGCAAGCGCAAGGGCAATCGCGGTGGCGGTTTGCTTGATCATGAGAGACTCCGGAAAATTTTTCTCGAATAACGATAAGACTTGGTATTCCTTTCCGCGGCGCTGTGTCAATTGGCAAGTCCGCTTGAGGGCGTTAGGGGAGGGGGATGACTGATCCACGTATTTCTCCCGACGACACGTCCCGCCGCGACCAGCGTGTGCTGCGCATTGGCACGCGCGGCTCGCCGCTCGCGCTCGTGCAGGCCCGGCAGGTGGCGGCGGCGCTGGAAATTCACTCCGGCGGTGCATGGCGCGGCGAGATCGTTACCTTCACGACGTCCGGAGACCAGCTGACAACTGAGCGTCTGATTGATGCGGGCGGCAAGGGTCTGTTTACGCGCGAACTCGATGCGGCGCTCGACCGAGGGGAGGTGGACGTGACCGTGCACAGTCTGAAAGACGTGCCGTCTGTCTTGCCTGAGGGGCAGCGTTTTGTGGCGTTCCCGGATCGGGAAGACCCGCGCGAAGGTTTTCTGTCACCACATGCAACCAGTCTGAACGAATTGAAACAGGGTGCACGTGTGGGCACCGCCTCCCTCCGCCGGGAAGCGCAGACTTTGGCGCTGCGCCCCGACGTTGAGATCGTGACGTTCCGCGGCAATGTTGCGACCCGTATGCGCAAGTTGGAAGAGGGGCTCGCAGATGCGACCTATCTCGCCATGGCCGGGCTGACGCGCCTCGGCATGGCGCATTTGGCGCACCCGATCCCGCTGGAAGACATGCTGCCAGCCGCCGGGCAGGGGATCGTCGGCGTTGTGGCGCGGGAAAATCTGGCTGAAGATGCTGCAGAGGCGTTCAAGAAGATGAACCATGAGCCGACCGAGTCCGCTGCCCATATCGAACGGGCTTTCCTTGCAGCACTCGACGGCAGTTGCCGCACGCCGATTGCGGCGCACACGTTTGACAAGGGCGACACCTGGTCTGTGAAGGGCGAAGTTCTGTCGCTGGACGGCAAGCAGACTTGGTCTGCCAGCGGATCGTGTGCCAAGGCGTCCGCATTGCAGCAGATGACGGATCTGGGGGCCAGGCTTGCCGCTGACATCCGCGATGCGGCGGGCGGTGAACTGCCAGCCTTCGGCAGCGCATGGTGAAGCCACCGGTCATCGTGACCCGTGCGGAGCCCGGTGCCTCCGAGACCGTGACAAGGCTGATGGATATGGATTTTCATGCCATTCGGTCTCCCATGCTCGAGCTGAAAGCGCTCGAAGCGCCCATGCTGGACTTGTCGGGCATCTACAATTTGGTCTTCACGAGCGCGAATGGTGTTCGGTTCTTCGTGGAAGCTGTCGGAGGTATCACGGAGCACCTCGCTGATCTGACTACGTGGTGTGTAGGGCCCGCGACGGCGGATGCGGCTGAAGCAGCAGGCTTCCAGAGAATTGTACGGGGAGATGGAAATTCTGATGAACTCGCCCGCTTGATCCTGTCTTCGGAATGCACAGAAGACGGCTTTCTTCATATTGCGAATTCGGCGGCAGCCGGAAACCTGGTAGCGCAACTGTCCGCTGCCAAATGCGATGCCCGATTTCTGGCACTTTATGAGACGGTTCCCGCATCAGCGCTACAAGCGGATGCGGTTCAGACGCTCCGCTCCGGTTCGGGTGCGGTTGTTCTGGTTCATTCAGCCAAGGCTGCGCATGTTTTTGCGGCCCTGTCTGAAAGTATACCAATGGTGACCAATATCTGCGTCGCAATTTCGGAGGCCGCCGCAGCCCCGTTAAAGTCTTTGCAGGCGCGGGCACTTATATCTGCTGTCAGGCCCAATGAGGACGCGCTCATGGAGGCTTTGTTGATGGCTTGCAAAGAGCTTTGATCGCTGCCGAACTATATGCGATTGTGGCTCGAACTCCCGTCTGAAGGGAAATGTGATTGATGACCGAAGATTCGACACCGGAAGACGACCATATCGACTCATCTGAGCCGATTGATGCTGATTTCGAACCTGCCCCTGAAGAAGGCGCACGGGGACGCGGTGGCGTTTCTGCGGGGCCAGGCTGGCTGGGTGCACTCGTTTTGTCCCTGTTTGCGGCCGGTCTTGGCGGTATTCTCGGCATGGTCGGTTCACGATATCTGGCAAACAATCCGACCAATCCCGGCATGGTGGATTCGCGCCTGACGGACATGGAGTCAGGTCAGGAAGAAGTCTCCATCCGGCTGGCCCGGACGATCCGCGAGCAGGACGGATTGAGTGCGAGCATCTCTGCCCTCGCAACCGAGGTCGAAGCGCTGGCCCAGCGCGAAACCGGGTCCGCAGCTACAATAGATACAAGCGCACTTGATGAGCTTCAGCAGCGCGTCGTTGCGCTTGAGTCTATCGACACGACAGGTGAAGTCAGTCCGGAAGATGTCTCCCGCGCTGTTGCCAGCCTTGAGTCTCGGATGGAAAGGCTCGCCCGATCAGTTGAGCAATTGAAAGCGGCACCGAGCGGCGTCCAGATCGAACGGGTGATCGAGGTTGAAACCAAACTGGCCGAACTGCGCGACGATTTGAGTGAAGCCAAGCTCTCGAACAGCCGCGACGCCGAACAGATGGCGGGCCTGATTGCGGGTATGCGTCAGGATGAGGCCGCTGCGCGCGGGGCAGCCGAAGCAGCGTCCCAAACGGCCGACATGGCCCGTGCGGTGTCCGCAATAGAGGCTGCCTCCCGAAAAGGCGGAGGTTTTGCGCCGGAACTGCGCATGCTCAGGTCGCAACTACCGGACGATTCTTCGGTTCGACAGCTGGCGTCCATATCCGCGGAGGGGGCGCCGACGGTTGCAGAGCTCCAGGCTTCTTTCGATGTCGCGCGATTGAAAGCAGAAGCGGCCATTCCGGACACGTCGGAAGAGGGACTGTCCTGGCTCAATCGCGCTTTTGGGGACGCTGTCAGTGTGCGGCGGCTGGACGGCGGGGACAGCGAACCGGATGCCATTCTTGCCAAGGCCAGTGAAGCGCTGGCAATCGGCGACCTCGAAGAGACGGTCGAAATGATAAGCCGACTTGAAGGCGAGCCCGCCAGAGCTATGGCCGACTGGACCGCGCAGGCAAACCGGCGCATCACTTTGGAAGCGGCGCTGGAAGCCTTGCAACAACGCCTCCTTGAAGGGAAACAATAAGCCCCCATGAATCGGATTGTCCTGTTTGTCGTAATCTTGCTGCTGTTTGCAGTGGCGGCTTCTTTTGCCTGGTGGGCATTGTCACTGCCGGGTGCGGTGACTGTTCCGTATGGCGAGCAGGAGATCTCGATCCAGTCGGGTCTGGCCGCGTTTCTCATGCTGTTGCTCGGCGGCGTGATCGCCTTTGCCTGGTGGATCCTGAGCGGCCTGTTCATTCTGCCCGGAAAGATCGGAAAGTCCCGCCAGGTATCGCGCACGCGTAAGGCCAATTCTGCGCTGACAGAAGGCTTGCTTGCTGCCGAAGCCGGCGATGCCAACACCGCGCTGAAACTGGCTCGCAAGGCCGGGAAGCATGCGGACGACGAACGATTGCAATTGCTGCTCGAAGCCCGTGCCGCCGAAGCCAATGACGACTGGGCTGGCGCTGAGCGCGCTTGGGGCCAGTTGACCCGCCTGCCGGGCGGGCAGCTGGCGGGCCTGCGCGGATCAGCATCGGCTGCGGCTGAGCGCGGTGACCAGCAGACGGCGGAGTCCCGGGCGCGAGAGGCGCTGGGCATAAAATCCTCGGCCGATTGGCCGTTCAACTCGCTGTTCGATTTGCAGGTCGCGCGAGGGGAGTGGACCAGGGCGCTGGAAACGCTCTCGATCGGTGAGAAGCGCGGTCTCATCAAGGGCGATAGTTTACGCCGTCGCCGGGCGGTATTGCACACGGCGCGCGCCGCTGGCTTGCCGCATAACCGCAAACTGGAAGCCCAGAAAGAACTTGCCGAAGCCATGCGATCTGCACCGGCATTCTCTCCTGCGGCTTGGCATGGCGCACGCCAGCTGATGACCGATGGCAAGGCAAAATCAGCGCAAGGCGTGTTGGAAACGGGCTGGAAGGCGCGGCCACATCCGGCGTTGGCACAATTGTCTCGTCGCCTTGTTCCTCAGGACACACCGGAGAATGTTTCAGCACGCCTCAAGGCCCTGATTAATACGAACCCCACTCATCGCGAAAGCCGTATCCTGGAGGCCGAACTGGCTATGGATTCTGCCGACTGGACAGGTGCGATCAAGGCGCTGGCCTTGCTAGTCGAAGAAAATCCGACGGCACGGCTTTGCTTGCTGATGGAGCGCGCCTTGAAAGGCTATGGTGATACGTCTGAAGCCGAACGCTGGGGCCGCATGGCCGTTTCCGCGTCGCGCGAGCCGGACTGGTCGGATCTGGATCCGAAAGGTATGGCGTTCGACTTCTCGCAGCGCAATTGGAGCCGGCTCGTCTACACGTTTGGCGATGTCGGAGACCTTGTCCATCCACGTTATGAATCCTTCGGACGCGAGCTCGAGGCCGGCCGAGTCATGGCGCTGCCGTCACCCGACGAGGAGGATGATCTCGCCACTGCCACTGCGCCGAGCGAACCCCGCATGCCACCGCTGGATTATGTCTCGGATGATGACTAGGCTTGGCGACTGCAGCTGCTGGCTCGCCACGTACAAAAGCATCTTGCGAAAATAGGCCTCTGTCGGTATGACGCGGGGCTCATCAGTGGATTTGCCGCTATAGCTCAGCTGGTAGAGCATCGCATTCGTAATGCGGGGGTCAGGTGTTCAAGTCACCTTAGCGGCACCATTATTTTGAAAAAAACACAATAAAAACAGCGAATTATATCTCGGCTTGAATTGTTGGACCACCTTCCGGGCCACCTATGGACTGCTATTTGGAAAGAAGGCTTGAACTAGTAGGCAGCGAGATCCGCCTGGTGCATACCGAACCGACGCTTAGTGAGTGCTAGGCCATTCTGGTTTCGATTTCGGACGTGGCACGATATCGTAATCGTTCAATTGCTTCATAACTAAGTCAGTGAGCTTTTCCGTAGCGGCGTCGCCTTCCAATGGAGTTTTTGCAGATGCGAAGTTTCGTCTAACGGTTTTTGGGGCAGTCCGAAGCGCGACGAATATATTTTGGCGGATCTCTTTCATGCTCCTCTTTTAGGAGGAATTTCCTAATTATATAGATGACAAAGCAAGAAAAATCCCCTACTGATTCCGGCGACAGGCCGGTACATCATGAGAGCTACGGCGTGACGGAAATAGTATGCGCTGTGGTTGACGAGCTTATTGATCACTTTTCCGGTGATTGCATAGCCATTCCTGAATCTCAGGCGCGGCTTTTAGCTGACTCAGTTGTGTGGCGCCTTCGGGATGGTCGGCGCCACGCTCAAGGCAAATTGATAGAGATGTGACCAGAAAGAACGCTCGCTCCACGGTTTGCAGGATTCGTTCAAAATCGGCCTTCTTGTAGACGCGCCCCGATGTTCGGATGCGGGCTATGAGCTGAAGGGCCTCTTCATCTGTCGGGCTGCTATCTTTCTGCAAGTGCATATCGGCTAGGATCATAGCATACTTGTCCGTATCAATGAGAATAACGGAGTCGGGCAATTGGGTCTCGGTCGCCCACAGATGGTGGGCAATCTTGTTGCGATCCTTATCGGCACCTTCGGTAACGGCCAGTACGGCACTCAGCAGGTCTTTTTGCTCCCCCGACATGAATAAGTCAGCGGCAGCCAGGATGGCCTGGTTGCGGATACGATTTTTGTTGATAACCGCCAATGCGGCGAGGGCGGGTTTAGGGTCTTTTCCCAATAGTGTGACGCCAAGCGAGTAGATGGCGGCATCAAGTTTGGAGTGTTGCATGATAATGTTCATGCCCATCAAACTGAGTTGTGGTCTTTCGGCGGCGGCTCGCCCTATTGTGAAGTTCGGATTATTCAGATTGTCAGGAAACATTTGAGGCATGGCTCACTCCAAAGAAGACAAACAGTTCAACGAAACCCTCAAGCGGATGATGGAGAAGAAGCCAAAGCCGCATGAGGAAATGAAGAAGGGGCGCGAGCAAAAGCCCGCACCCCAGAAGTCACCGCGCTCTAAGAGCGCTTCTTGATGGTCTCCACCACGGTTTTGCTGGGGCGCTGTTTCGCCTGCGCAATCGTGATGAATTGACCGGACGTGGCGTCGCGGCCAATTTTGAAGGAGTCATCCTTCTTTGGAGGTCTTCTTTTGGTTCCCATGATAGGCCCCTTTTATTAAACGAGGGGCCGTTGACTGCTTAGCATATTTGCGGTTCAACAGAATCGCATCATCAAATTATGCACTGATCGACACGGCCCCTCAGGTGGTGTCGATTGGCGATTCGGGTCCCGCTAAGGCCCGAATCGCCACAATCACTGCACATCATGTGGTAAACAAGTGAGGGAGTCGAGTCCCGCGCACCCCCTATTTGTTCCGCTTCGCGTACCAGCGCTTAAAGCGCCTAACGCGCTGCTTATGCGAGCGCGGCTTCACCAGTCCGCCGATAGGTCAGGCGCTTACCTGCAACCATTTTGAGAAGCGCGTTGTGGCGATCCTCATCCGTAAAGCCAAGCTTGGTGCGGCGGTTATAGCGGAAGTCAAACTCAGTCAGGTAGCGTTGCAGGTGAGCTTCTCCGCAGTGCTGGTACACGCCAATCATGCCGCGCTTGAAGATCGAGAACACGTTTTCGATTGAGTTCGAGTTCACGTCGCCACGGGCATACTCGCCAGCGGAGTGATTGGTGGTCTGGTGACGGGCAAATTCTTGGCCTGTCGTTGTATAGAGGCGAGATTCATCGGTGTGCAGGCGCGATTTGCGGTCTGCATTCTTCACGAGGATCTCACGAACGGTTTTCTTGGTGGCCACGTTCACATGAAAGGTGCGGGTCTGCCCGCCGCGCTCGATAAGGCCGACGATAACGCGCTTCTGTGTGCCCCCAGACTTGCCGGACTTGGTGTAAGGACGCCCTTTGCGCTGTGGAGATACATAAGGAACGTCACGCTTGCCGTGGTACATTTCGTCAGCTTCGATCACCTTGCCTTTGCCGCCCAGAGGGCCGGACGTTCCGTCCTCTTTCATGGCTTCGCGGATGCGATGGAACATGAACCATGCGGTCTTGTAGGTAACGCCAATTGTGCGGTGCAGCTGGTGGGCCGACATGCCCTTCTTGGAGGAGGTCAGCAGGTAGGTTGCCAGCAGCCACTTGTTCAGCGGAACCTTGGAACGCTCAAACACGGTGCCGACAGTGACAGTGAATTGCCTGCGGCAGCCGTTACACTGGTACAGGCCCTTGCGCTCCACGCCCTCAGGATGGGCAGCGGATGGACGAGAGAAGGCACCTTTGATAGGCGTGACATGATCTTCGCCAACGCATCCGCAGTGTGGGCACACAGCGCCATCGGGCCAGCGTTGAGCTTCAAGATGCTCGCGGGCCGCGTCAGCGTTATGGAAGATTGGGTTGGTGAGGTTCGTCATGTCGTTCTCCGTTGAGAACAATATGCTTTTTGGTCACTGCTTTGTCAAGTATATAATTAGGAGGAATTTCCTATATTGAAACACGCCTTCTCGGTTGATCCACAGAATAGTGAGAGCGCCCAATTTGGATCAGCTGCGTCTGAATCCTTGAAAACCGCACCATGCGGTATGATGTAGGCTTATAGTATACAACATGTAGGGGTGTGAAGTGTAGGGTGAGCGGATCGGGTCCGCCTGAGCCTAAAGGGCAAAGCGCAGCTGGCGACGCACTCAACGAGTCCCCAAACCCCGCTCAATCCAGGCCCGACACGAAACGCCAGTCTTCCAATCCGCGATCAGTTGAGCCTGTGGATGCTGCTCGATGGGCGAAAATGGCGTACTGGACTCCGGAAGAGGCGGCCTGTGTCACCGTTGGATACGAGCCGGAAAGTGTTTGGCCGCTCACTTTGGAAGAAGTCTCTGCAAATGAGAAAGAAATCGAAGCGGTCGATTGTCGCTTCGTCTACATATGCAGAGAAATAGATATCGGCAGGTTAGATTCGAAGTTGCAACCAAAGGACGTCTTTCGTTGGCTCGATGCGATTGATGAAGATTATCCGCCTGAACTCTACGAAGTGGCAAGCAAGATTAGGCCCTATGGGCGGATGGTCGACGTGGATCCTGATATCGGAAGAGACGCGGGGACTGGCGCACCGAACAGTTCGGGTGAACCTATTTTGCCCTACAGTTCATCCGCCTTAACTCGCAAGAATGCTACTTTACGAAAAATGATATTGGCAATGGCTATGGATTGTTATGGGTACGATCGCGAAGCCAAACGCAGTACAATAGTAAGTGATATCGAAAGCGCACTGCATCGGGCTGGGCTAGAATTGAGTGATGATACCATCAGAACGCACTTAAAAGCCGCAGCGGATGCGTACTGGATCAATACTGAGAAATAAACCGATCGCCGAATTAGCCTATCCGGATTGCCGATTAGGCCACTGATCCAAATTCACCCGATAAAACATCATCACCTCAAGCAAGACAGGGTGATACAATGTTTGATGAATATGAGTTTCCGCAGACTGGTTTGGTCCGCATAAAGCAGATCATCGCGCCTTACGGGCCGATACCAGTTTCCAAAAGCACTTGGTGGCAGGGGGTGAAAGACGGTCGCTTTCCGAAACCCCGCAAGCTGGGTGCGGGCATTACCGTCTGGAAGGCTGAAGAGATCCGCGCACTCTTCGAGGGCGAATACAATGACGCCGCTTAATGTGGTTCGTCTGCATGGCGGCGGTAATTCGCCTCGACTGCTGAATGCCAACGCCCCTCATGCGCGCATTTATGCGGACTGGCGCCATCTCGATGCTTTCACGAGTTTGACACCGCTGCAGCGCGTCTTGCTGGAAGACATGCTGATGGATTTTTCCAGGGTCACGGGCAATCAGATTCGCCTCACCTGCAAAGGAGTCATGGGGCGCTACGGTGTGGGGCATAGAAGGGCGAAGAAAGCGATTGCTGGCCTTGAAGAATTTGGGTGGATCACGCGCATCGGTCTATCGCCCGGCCCGACAGGTCAGGCAGGGGGCGTCTACAAGATTGAGTGCATAACCGCGCAGGGAAAACCGATCGGTGGCCGATACCAGACCTGGACGAAAGACTGACCCATTAAGCGAATTAGGGGTGTTCGATAATCGAGTCAGGGGTGTCAGATGATTGAAATAGGGGTGTCATATGAGCCAGTTTCGGTGGATTAGAGGAGTGCGGGTCAGTTGGATAAAGTTCCTATGCAACAAGGGCTTGCAGGCATTTGGCAGCGTGAATTGAAATCGGCTGGCACCCACCTACAGAACTGTAGAACAGCTACTGCTTCGAGAAGGAGCAAAGGCTTTTCCAAGAGCGAACGGCCAGAGGGGCGGGGCCAATCAAACAGCGCAAGCCTCTCTGGCCGTTCGTCGCGCGTCATTGATAACAATTCCGGTGCAACGCCGTCCGGCACTATCCACTTTCCACATGATTGCGAAAAAGGGAGAAAACGAAAATGGGCGGGTTTGGATCGGGTGCCCAGAGTCGCTGGGCATCGAAGACAGACGAGTTTCACAAGCTGGATCTCGCCACTTTCAAGCGGGAATGGTTTGAGAACTGGCGGCGGGGTTCCATGCGGTGGTCACGCGGCGGGGTGCAGACAAGCAGCATCAGCTATCGCCTGACGCCGGTTTCCATGCGCTTGATTTACAGTGTTCCCAGCCAGGGCGAGCGTGTCTCGATCGATGAACGGTTCAACTTGGTTTTCACTGAACAGCCCTTCGGCGGTCGCCGCCGGTGGATCCTCTGCCGATCCTGTAATCGCCGGTGCCGCGTGCTCTATGGTGGGGCCTATTTCCGCTGCAGGCAATGCTATCAGGCCACCTATCCCAGTCAGTATGAGACCATACGTGTTAGGGGTCTGTCTCGCGCTGAACGTATCCGCGATCAACTCGGCGGCGAGCCGGGATTCCTAAACCCGTTTCCTGACAAGCCTAAGGGCATGCATTGGCGGTCCTATCGCCGCATTGAGCGTCAGGACTGGGCGGCGGCTGACGCGCTGGATCGGGCGTTCCATCTTCGTTTTAACCGGCTCGAATTATGATGCGTGAAACCCTGGCCAACTATAAGAATTTCCAAACAGTGGTACGTTCCACGCTTGGCAGGGATTCATGCATACAGACTAGTTTAATTTTCTAAGTGTGTTGATTGTCAGCATTCGCTTAGATGGCCCGTCTTTCCAAACAATCTTCAATGTGTGGCCTGCGGTTGAAAGATGCACAATCGCATTCTTTCCCCCGACATCATCCCATGCCTTCACGGCTTTACTCAGAAGATCCAGAAAGCCGCGATCTGGGACTTCAACTTCTTTGTCCCAACTACCGGACAATATCTCGATGCGCGTTCCAAGAAATGCTGTTTCAACCATCAAACCATCATCCTCGCCACGAATGAGAGTTGTCTTCGGGATTTTTCCTCGAGCGCCGGCAGGGGCGCGCTTCGGCCCGAGGTGACTTGCTCCATTAAGCAGGTTGCCTAGGCGAATTTTCACGCGATTGGTCATCTTTTCTTGCTCAATTTTCTTTCGATTAGCGGGGCGCGCAGCTGTTCATAACGTGCGAAGAGGAACTCGACCCGGTCACGTTCACTCTCAAACGGTTTTTTGCGATACAAGCGATCGACGGTAAGGTCATTCTCTCGGTGCGCTTTGCGCAGGTCCGGCGGCATAGCGTCGGGATCGTAAAGGTCGGCCAACGTGGCTCCGGGATGGTTTTCTCGCGCTTTTAGAATGGCTTGTCCGGTTCGAGTCAGAGCTGCGCGCACCTTGTCGTTGAGTTGGGGCCAGGGGAAAGTGTTATAGACCAAAGTATTTGCGTACCGATAATCGCTCTTAATTCTGCCGCATGTGTACCGCATCCAGCACATGTGCATTGCAGAAATCATTGCAGCAAACGTATCGACGCCGCCGTCCGGAACGCAAGTGCAACTATTGTGTGCAATGTCGTTCGCACTGAAGAAACCAAACGGTACATATTCTCGGCGCTCTGATGTGTGTTGCGGGATAGCGATATAATTCGTCGTAGGCTGTCGAATTTCCATGAAGAGCTGGGGATAGTCGGCGGCTTTGCGTGTAGCAGGCTTTTTGCTTTTTAGGCGAAATGCTCGCACAGCTCGGATTCGTTCTTGAATAAATGGCACTGATCTAATCAGTTGGGGCGGCGCATCCACCAGCCAGAGACAAGACCGCATCGAGTTGTAGAGGAAATCCCGATTCCCAATGAGCCTTCTGACGAAGGGTCTTGTTTCAGGAAAATTTTCGATAAGCGCTGTGGCTTCCTGTTCATCCAAAAGCAAACTTCCGCCGTCTGCTGGTTTTGAACCATACAGAGTGCCCGGCAATTGTTCCGGCTTTTGATGGGTTTGAGAAACGACCAGCTTTGGATCAAGCATTTGTTCCGCATTGAACAGGTATGGAGATATGGCATCAACCAACAAGCCTTCAGGCTCCTTATCAACAGCTTGATAATCAAAGAGTAGGCGTTTCAGTCGGGCATTCTCCCGCTTTTCCATCCCCACAATCACGACGTGGACGTGTGCTTTTCCTGAGGCGTCAGAACCCCAGCCAAATGTTCTGTGAGCGAATGCAATTTCAAGCCGGTATGTATTGAATAGTATAGGCCAAAGGTGACCTACTTGTTCACCCTGAGTTATAGAGTTGGTTGCGACGAAGGCACATCCTTTTGGTCGGTCATGCTGATTCAAGTAGTCACCAGCTTTCAAAAACCATGCGGCTACAAAGTCCAACACTTCGGTATCAGCGCCAGCTGCTTGCACAGTGCGAAGCAGACCATCGCTTTGCTCAGGGGACATTTCGCTTTTGCCCCGAAAAGGTGGGTTGCCCAGCACATAGTCACAATGCTTCGGCGCAATCACATCCGACCAGTCCAGTTCTAGCGCATCTCCGCAGACAATATTAGCTGACTTGCTGAGAGGTATCCGGGCGTAGTTTTGACCAAATGCTCTTGAGAGTTCGTTGTTCATGATATGGTCCATCATCCACATCGCGGAACGTGCAATTTCGGCGGCGAACTCCCCAATTTCAATGCCGTGGAACTGGTCCACGTCAAGTTTCGAAAGTGTTGTTGCCAAGATTTCTGCGGTGAACTGGCCAGAAGAATCCCTCTTCATGTCGATCAGATCTCTGATGATCTCGATCTCCAGTCTTCTTAGCTCACGATAGGCGATGATCAAAAAGTTTCCGCAACCGCAGGCAGGGTCGAAGAATGTCAGAGAGCCCAATTTTTCCTGTAGAGCTCTTAGTGCCTGCTCTCGTCCGCGCTTGAGGTTTCGTGCGCGCGAATACTCATCACGCAAACCGTCCATAAATAGAGGACTAATCACTTTCATTATGTTCTTTTCGGTCGTGTAGTGCGCACCTGTTGCCCGGCGCTCTTCGGGTAACATAACGGATTGGAACAAGCTGCCGAATATCGCAGGACTGATCGGCGACCAGTCGAAGCGACTGGCGACGAGCAGGCTTTCGCGCATAGCGGCATCAAAAGCCGGTATTCGGGTCGCGCCTTTGAACAGGTCGCCATTCACGTAAGAAAAGGCCGCAAGGTCTTCATCCAGGTGGGCTTCGCGTTTGGCTTCGGGAGTGTCCAATGTTTGGAACAATTGCGCCAGCTTCGGACCAAGGTCGGACCCATCATCGGCAGTGCGCTGTTCCAACCATTCAAGGAACTGGTTTCGCGGCTGGAAAACGCCCGTATCATCCGCAAACAGACAAAATACGATGCGGACTAGGAATTTTTCGAGATCCGTTCCGAGGAAGCCCGCTTCCTCCAGCCGGTCATGTAGATTACCGACCAATTCAGCGGCCTCGATATTGACTGGATCCTGATCCTTGAAAGCAACCTTCTGGACTCCCATGATGAAACCGAAGCGTTCTACATTGTCCGGCAGATCTGCTAGCAGGAAGCTATGCTTGGTCCGTTCGGAAAGGTCGTAGAGGTCAAAACTCTGGAAATCACAGGCAAGGATATAGCGCGGGCGTTCCTGCTCCTTCAGCGCCAGGAAGTAATCTTCAGCCTGTATGCGTGCCGCCGTTAAATCCCGTCCGGCGCTTTTCTGTTCGACAAGTAGGACTTGCGGCCAAAACAGGTCGATGTAACCCGTATTGCCCGCCAATCTTTCGACCCGCTTTTCATAGACGCCGACTGAGCGGCGCTTGACGTCGAAGATATTGAAGAACTCGTTGTAGAATGTTTGCGTTTCGCTCGTTTCGCGCGTTGCATCCGCAAACTCACTTGCGAACGCTGCTGCTCGTGCCCTGATTTCATTCCAGCTAAGTCGCATAGTTGCCCCGAAATTCCATCATCTTAGCTATCAAGTAAAATGCTAAACATCTACTGAGGGTTTAGATGGCTCTGGGGGTATCTTTGTGAATATCGAGCTTTGGCGCCTAAATTTCTTAGACCCCACACACGAGTTCTCTGACTCAGCCTGAAAGCATACCGTTTCCAGAGACGAAGCGTGCCCAACTTTCGTACAAGGGTTTTCTTTGCTCCAGATAATCGGTGCGTCGGTAGGCGCGTTCGACGCTTCCTCCGACCGTGTGTTGCACCATTGTTTCCTTGATCTCAAAGCTCGCATCCGTCTGCTCTTCCAGCCAGACTCGCAGACTGCTTCTGAAGCCATGCGGCCGCGCCTTGAGCCCGCGACGTTCCATCATCCGGCTGAGCGTTGCATCGCTCATCACGCCTTTGCGGAGTGAGGGAAACAGGAATCCGTCTCGAGAAAACAACTTTGCCAAGTCGATAACTTTCATCGCCTCGCCGGACAGGTGGCAGCGAAAAGCCTCGGTTGTATCCTTCTTTCCCTTGAGCAGTTCTGGTGGTGTTGTCCAGATGTTGCCCTCAATGTGCTCTAAACGGAGAAAGCGGACCGGTTTCACGCGATGGCCGGTTAAGATCAGCAATCTCATTGCGAGGTTGGCAATCGTGGGATCCTGCAGGCTCGCATAGAAGGCAGGGACATCCTGCCAAGCCATCGCTTCAATATGTTTCGGGCGGTGGCGCTGCTTTCCAAGCAGTGCTTTCGCCTTGGCGGTGGCCTGGATGTCGACATCCAAGCCAAGTGCTGCGGCGTGCTGGAGAACCAGGCCCAAACGGTTCATGGCCTTGCGAGCTGTCACCGCCTTTTCGTGCCAGATCGGTTGAAGCGTATCTCTGATAAGTCTCTGGTCGATACTGGTGACAGGATAGGTGCCCAGCTTGGGTAAGACGTGGAGTTCTAGCGGCGAGAACCATCGGCCGGCTTTGCCGTCATCCCGCAACTCTGCTTTGCGTGCTTCGAACGCTTCTTCGGCGATCCTTCTGAGTGTGTTGTCGCGGCGGATTGTTTCCCTTCGCAGTTTTTCCTTCTGAACGATGGGGTCGATGCCCTGTTTGACGAGTTCGCGGGCGCGGTCGGCCGCTTCCCGTGCGCGTTGCAGGGGAACATCTGCGAGCGTGCCCAAACCCATTTCGCGTCGTTTGCCGTGAAGAGTGAAGCGATAGAACCACTTGGCGCGGGTCTCGTTGACGACGTGGAGCCATAGCCCGCCGCCGTCATTGTGTTTACCCACGGGTGCCGACTTCACGAATGCGGCTGACAGCTTGTAGCGGGTGCGATGACAAACCAATTCTGGACCACCTTTTAGACCACCTTTTGGTACTGGATGCGGTCGCATCTGGCAAGACTAATCTGGACAGTTTTGATTTGATAATAAAGTAGTTTTTATGCCATCCTTAGTCTTGGCTGGATCCGGGTGGATTAGTGTTCAAGTCACCTTAGCGGCACCATTCTCTCTTCCCGAAAATTCAATACCCTCAAGCGCTCGCCTATCTGCGTGCGCATCCCCAGATACGTTTCATGTACCGGTCTCTGCCAGTGAATGCTCGGGAAGCAGGTGATTTGCGGGAAGGCGCCTGCTGCGAGAGAATGCGATCAGTTTGTCGACTGCCATAGGGTGCCCCGTGAGGTAGCCTTGGATCGCATCGCAGCCGAGCGCCTTGAGTGCATCATAAGTGGCTTCATCCTCGACACCTTCGCACACCACCCGCATGCCCAGCGCATGTGCAAGATCGAATGTGGATTTCAGGATCATGCGGTCACGCTGGCTGTCCCGGACATCCGAAATCATGCTCCGGTCGAGTTTCAGTTCATCGGCCGGCAGACGCTTGAGATAGGCAATTGAGGATTGCCCTGCGCCATAATCATCAATCGCCAGCTTGATTCCGGCATCGCGGAAGGCATTCGCTGAGCAGATGGCGAGTTCAGGCTGCTCCATCACAGCCGTTTCGGTGATCTCGATCGCAATCGTCGCGCCGGACTGATTGATCGTTTCAGCGAGCTGCCGACAGAAGTCGATCTCAAGCAGGGACCTGGCAGACATGTTCACGGCAATGGCGGCATCTACCCCCATCCGGCGCATCGTCGATTGATCTCGTATCGCCTGCTTGATCGCCCAGAGCGTCAGCTTGTCGATTGCACCGGTTTTCTCGGCGACGGTGATGAAGCTGTCCGGCGCGATCTGACCGAAGGTCGGATGGTTCCAGCGCATCAACGCTTCGACGCCGACGATTTCGTTGCTTCTGGTACATATCTTGGGCTGGTAGACGAGGTGGAACTCATCACGGTCCAGTCCCGCGTTCACTTCCGTCAGCAGGGCGAGCCTGAGCTGGGGATCTTCAAACTGGGCCTCTCCCCAGCGAACCAGGTCGCGTCTTGTCCGTCGGGCGTGGTCCAATGACAAGGAGGCGCGGGACAACGCTGTCTCCTCATCGTCGGTCTGGCTTGCGATCATGGCGACGCCTGCCGAGAGCTCGATATGGAGCGACTGACCGGCGACGACGATCGTGTGTTGCAGCGCCGATCGAACGTCATCGATGCATTTGTCGACGCTGTCCTGGTCGCCCACTCTGATCAGCGTGCCGAGGACAGATGCTCCCAAATGGTAATGTGTAAGACCTGTGCCGGTTTCGTAGAGACGTTCGGCAGCCGACCGGATCAGGGTTTTTGCGTTGGTGTAACCAATCGCGCCGCGTAGTTCGCCGAACCTCCTGATGCCGAATGTGACAACGAGTATGCTCGCCTCGGGGTCTGTTCTGTGCAGGTCCGTCAGGGCGGCCAGCATCGAGCGACGATTGGGCATGCCTGTCTCGGAATCATGTTCGGCCATATAGGTCAGATAGTTTGATTCCTGCTCGAGAAGTGCGCGCTTGTGCCTGGAGAAGGCATTCCAGATGCCCGCAGCGGAACTCCATCCCAATGCGAAGATCAAACTGGATGTGTTGATGCTGATTGGAAAGAAATTCTGTATGATGAACGGAATGACAAGAACGGAAGACATCACAAGAACATGGATGCCGAACAGCTGTCGCAGCGGCGTATGTCTTGCCACCACACTGGTTATCATGAGCAGCGCCATTCCGAGGATGAGCATTGGAAGTTTGGACGGGCTGGTCAGGGCTCGGTTTTGAACAAGGCTCTCATAGCCCAGCGCATGCACATAGACGCCCGGCATGGCAGGGGAATGCGGAGTAGAAAGCAGGTCTCCCAGTTCGAGTGCCGTGGCACCGATGACGACGCTGCGGCCAGCGATCAATTTGGGATCAAACCGATTGTGTAGGACATCGTCAAAGCTGATCGTATCTATCTGGTCTGCATCAATACCATAGTCGATCATGAATGCGCGTGTATCGCTGGGCTCCGCTCCGGCAAGAAGGCCTCCCAATGTGGGAATGTACTTTCCTTCATGGACAAAACCGCGACGATACTTGCGCAGGCGCCCGTCGCGGGAAAGCTCCACATTCACACTTGCGATGACGGCGTTCTCTGCCAATTCACCAAATGGAGTATTTGACTGCCTGTAATCCCGCTGGAGGAAAGCCGGCAGGGCGATCCAGCCCGCATTGTCCTGGACAGCCTGAACCAGTGCCGCATCGCCCTCCGGTGACGACCGGGCGCTGAAATCCACGTCGAGGGCGATCATGCCAGCACCGGCGGCGTTCAGATTGTCCAGTGCCTGTGCGAAACGCTCGCGCGGCCATGGCCATTCGCCAGCCTTGCTGATGCTTTCAGCGTCGATCGTGACGATCGTGACCGTGCCGCTTGGCGCGAGCGACAGCGCATTCATCCGTGCAGACGCGAGATTGTTGTCGAGGGATACTGATGCACCGGAAAAAGAAAATACCACCAGGCTCAGGCAGCCAATCAGGCACCCGCGCATTCGCCAAAAAAGATCATAGACAGCGGAGAGTTTCGGACTTTTGGACACAGTGATTAGTCGTCGTCCCGATCGTCGTCACCATCATCGCCATCGTCACCGTCGAAATCGTCCGACCCATCTCCGTTTCCGTTACCATTGCCGTTTCCGTTCTCGGCACCGTTTCCGTTACCATTGCCGTTTCCGTTCTCGGCACCGTTTCCGTTACCATTGCCGTTTCCGTTCTCGGCACCGTTTCCGTTACCATTGCCGTTTCCATTCTCGGCACCGTTTCCGTTACCATTGCCGTTTCCATTCTCGGCACCGTTTCCGTTACCATTGCCGTTTCCATTCTCGGCACCGTTTCCATTGCCATTCCCGTTCCCTTTATCAGCGCCATTTCCATTCAGGCTGGCATTCCGAGCATTGGTTGCGGCGGCGAAGGCTGCGGCTGCCGCGTTGGCATTCGGTCCGCCAGCGTGCTCGTCTGAACTCCCCTCAGAAGCGGTGTTCGCCACAGAGTTTCCGAGCCCCTGATTGCCATTCGACCGGTCTTGCGCGGCTTCGACGCCAGCTTCGACAGGCTCAAGCAGGTTTTCCGAGGCTTCTGCGTAATCGATTGGAGGTACATTCAAGCCTTCAACACCGTTGGATGCGTCCTTCGGACCACGCACGGTGATTTCGTCAGGCGCACTGCGAACGATGGACGCCGTTTCGCCGGGGTGTACGTCTACAGAGTTACCTGCGCCTTGCGAGCGCACTTCTACCAAGCCATTTGACACGTGTACCCTACCGGCTTCCGGGCTGGCTGAGACCGTGAAGACCGTACCCTTCACCACAGCTGCGATGAGCGCAGTGTCAACGCGAAAGTGTTTCGACTTGCGGCGATCGACTTCATATGCAGCTGAACCAGCATCCTGACGGATACGGGTCATTGCGTCGGAGTTTTCCGACAGGACCAGCCGGCTCTCGGAGGCGATATTGATGCGCTGGTCATTTCGTACGAGTGTGGCCGTGCCTGTCTTGCCGGTCGTGACCAATGTTCCGGTGGGAAGCTCCATGCCCGACCGCGCCTTGGCGATAGCCGTTCCAGGCACCATGACGCGAACGACACCATGACTTTCCGCGAGTTGCCAGGAGTCTGAATCCGCACACGCGAACTGAAAACTTGCCGCTAGGCACGCGCTGAGAATACTGGCAACCAGAAATCGAAACATCTTATATAAACCCCATATATATCAGGGTATTATTAGACATCACGGCTCTAAATACCGAGTTAATATGAAACGCAGGTATTTAAGATGGCATTCACAAATTCCGAATAGGAACGAGTCTCATACTCTAATAAATGGAACACGGTCTTGCGAGCTGCGCGCACGAAAAATCTTCGCTTTCGCCTGCTCGCAGTTGCGTCGATGATAACGGTATCATCTGTATTGGCCATTCCAGCACACGCGTTGTCGAGCTTGCTGCGGGGGCGTCTCGAAAGTCCGGAAAACGTTGCGCCATCATGTCAACTTGGCGACGAAGGATGCTTCACTCTTCTGGGTGTATCGGTCGTCGGTGCAGTAACGATTTCGCCTGAGCAACTGTCATTTTCTTACGACAAGCAGTTGGCCAAGCCGACTCAAATGTCAGATCTGGTGATCATCGCGGATCGTATTACCCAGGCCTACCGGGACGAAGGCTACTTCCTGTCGCAAGCGGTGGTTGACCGGCAGGCGCTCGAGTCGGGCATCGCCACGATCACGGTCATTGAAGGTCACATCTCACAGGTTGAGTTCGATGGCACACGTACTGACCTGGCGTCGCCCATCATGAAGGGCTTCACCGACGCACCGATTGCGCATCTCCCAGACCTTGACCGTCGACTGGCCCGGATCAAGGCGATCCGAGGCATGTCTGTCACCTCGCGTATCCGGCCCGACCCGGAGGATCCTTCCCGCCACGAATTGGTGCTGACGACAGATTTCGATCCGGTGGAAGGTTATGCAGGGCTGAGCAATCGGGGGTCTGAACGCGTTGGCCCATTGCAGGCATATGGAGGAGTGGCGTTCAACTCCGTCCTCGCAGATCGCGACCAATTCCGGCTGAACGTGTTCACAACGCCCGTTGACCCGGGCGAGTATGCCAGGGTGAGCGCCAATTATCGCTACTCGTTCCAGCCGGGCGACAGCCTGATTTTTGGGGCCGCAACGGCTTTGTCGCAGGACGGGCACAATCCGAACAGTCCCGAAATTGGCGGAGAGTCCCTGTCACTCTGGATGAAGTATGAGCGTCCCCTCATTCAGCGGCGGACGCACCGTTTGTATGCGAGCGTGCAATTCGACGCGGCACATTTGGAGAATGACTGGACGTCAGGGGGCGGGTATCGAGACGAATTGCGAGTTGCACGTGTGGCGCTTCGCGGTCTCCAGACGGATGATGGATCAAAAACCTACTTTTTCGTCGAACTCTCATCCGGGTTGGACATTCTCGGCGCGTCTGGCGAGTCCGTTGAGTTCCGATCCCGCTACGATGCAGATGCGAGTTTTACCAAGCTCTACGCAAAGACATCCTACTATCACGACATTGGGAAGTATTTTGGCATCTACGCTTTGCTGTGGGGGCAGGTTTCCGATGGGCCATTGTTGTCCGCAGAGGAATTCTCTGTGGGCGGACCGGTAATGGGACGCGGGTACGGCTATGGTGAAATATCCGGTGATGAGGGCATCGCTGGCCTGTTGGAATTGCGCGCAGGCTTTTCGCCTGAGAGCGATCTGATCTCGTTTGCGCAAGGCTATGTTTCATACGACGCTGCGATGGTCTGGAATGACACGCCGACCGGGGTCCGACAGAAGGACATGGAGTCAGCTGCGCTAGGATTGCGGATCAACATTCTTGACCGACTGTCGGCAGGAATCGAACTTGCCAAGCCTCTCACCCGTACGCCGTATGATGAAGACAACCGCGACTGGCAGCAGTTCTTCCAGATGTCGGTGACCTATTAGGCCAGCTGCCGGTCAACCCAGCACATAGTCGGCCTCAGCCACATAGCGGCTGGGTCCATCGCCCAAATGGCTCGAGTACAGATGGAAGCCCTCGGCCCAGAACACAGTGCTGCGATAGGCATGATGGCGTTCGACCCATGCCGCGGCTTCGTCGAGCAGAGTGCCGTGCAGGTAGGCGAGGGTAACGTGCGGCGTGAACGGGCGCCGGTCCGGCGCAAGGCCCAGGCGACGGGCGGCTCGTTCGCATTGCGCGGACAGCGCACGCAAGGCATCGCTCTCGCGCACTCGTGCCCAGACGGCGGAAGGTTCCCGCCGGCCGAACCATCCCATGCCTTCCAATGACACCTCGAACGGCGCACAGGATATCTCGGCAAGCAATTCGTCGAGGTCGCGAGCGTCGGCGTGTGAGACGTCTCCAAAGAAACGTAATGTAATATGAAAATTCCGGGGCGGTCGCCAACGGGCACCGGACAGGCCGGTTTGCGTCTGGATCAGGCCCGGATGAATTTCTTCCGGAACAGGGAGGGCGGCAAACAAGCGATACATGGACCGGTTGAACAGGTTTCCGAAGTGTTCTGCCAACAAATAGTAGAACGTCACGCGTGACTTTGAGCCACCTTCGGCGCTCATCTGGTCGCAAACTGCCTTGATGGCTGCGTCCAGCTCGCCTTGAGTGTGCGGCAGACCCAGCTTGCCGCGGCACCACTTCTCGCGAATGCGATCAAGTTCAACAGAATCGCTGCAGGCGACAATGGAACTGTCCCGATTGCGCAAGGCAATCCCCAGTCGTCCCACGATCTTTTCTGCTGCGGCCTGATTGTAGCCTTTCGCATATTTCTTGATGTTTTCGGCATATTCAGATGCGTCTGCCATTTTTGTCCCCTTCATTCTTGGCGTCCCCACTGTTGGAATTACGCCAGAACACGAAAATTAACCTTGGGTAATTTCAAGTCAATCCATAAGACCTGTCTGATTGCAGCAGGAAAGGGCCTGATCCTTCTCCCAAATGAGCTTTCAGGACAACACATCGCGCCGGAGGTCAGGATTCATGGCAGGTTCTACTAATTCGACATAGGCTCAGATGCCTGATCGCCTGCGGGCATTGCGAACGGAGGCGGTCGCATTTACCGCTGGTTTAACTTGCTAAACTTAACTGTCAGCACCATATTCGAGATCAGTTTGGCGGGTGATAAATCCCCGCCTTTCAACCAGAAAGGGTATTGCACCTATGAATGACTTCAATCGTGCCTATTCGCCGGGGCCATCGGGCCAGACGATGGACATGTCGGTCAATGAAGGTCTGCGCAGCTTCATGCTGGGCGTCTACAACAAGATGGCGCTTGGCCTGCTGCTGACCGCAGCATTGGCTTATGCCTTTGGCGCGCTGGTGCCGGAAAGCGTCACACTGACCCTCCTGACCGGACCAATCGGTCTTGTCATCATGTTTGCTCCATTGGCGATCCTGCTTCTGTCAGGCTTCGTCATGAAGAACCCGTCGCCCACAGCGGCGAACCTTGTTTATTGGTCGGTCGTCTCCCTGATCGGTGTCGGCATGGGCGCCATCGTGTATGTCTATGCCCGCCAGCCGGACGGCATGCTGATCGTGTCGAAGGCCTTCCTGACAACGGCCATCGCGTTCGGTGGCCTGTCGCTCTACGGGTATACCACAAAGCGCGACATGTCCGGTTGGGGCGTTTTCCTGATCATGGGCGTCGTTGGCATCATCGTCGCGTCAATCCTGAACATGCTGATCTTCCAGTCGAGCATGATGCACATGGTGATCTCGGTGGTCGGCCTTTTGGTGTTTGCTGGCCTGACCGCATATGACACCCAGCGCCTGAAGAACATGTATTTCCAGATTGCCGGCAATGCCCGGGCCATGGCGGTTGCCACAACCTTTGGTGCGCTCAGTCTTTACCTGGACTTCGTGAACATGTTCCAGTTCCTGCTGGCCATCATGTCGGGTCGCGACTAGCGTCGCTGGTTTGATAAGAGTAGACAAAGCCCCGCTCGCAAGGCGGGGCTTTTTTATGTGCGGTAGGCGGGGGATGTCATCATGGCCATAGGTCCGACAATCGAGACCGAACGATTGCTCCTGCGTCCGCCTCGCGCAGAAGACATCCCCGCGTGGAACGCCTTTCATGCCGATGAAGACGTGATGCGCCATCTCGGCGGCGTTCAGGGGCCGGAGCTGACTTGGCGATCAATATGCACAATGACCGGTGCGTGGACGATTGAGGGCTTCTCCATGTTTTCTGTGATCGAGAAATCTACTGGAGAATGGGTGGGTCGGCTCGGCCCATGGCGGCCGAACGGCTGGCCGGGCACGGAGATCGGATGGGGACTCGTGCGGTCGTCCTGGGGCAGGGGATACGCGACCGAAGGCGCGACGGCGGTGATGGACTATGCAGTGGATATTCTGGGCTGGAGTGAGGTGATCCATACGATCCTGCCAGAGAACGCAGCCTCTGTTCGCGTAGCCGAGCGTCTGGGTAGCCGCTTCATGAGAAAACAGGAAACGCCGCCGCCGTTTGAAGGCATGATGTGGGATGTTTACGGCCAGACGGCCGATGAATGGCGGGCCCGCCGCAACTGATAACGACCGATCAAGCCTGTGTGAGGTGTGCCGTTTACGCCTCGCCACTGATCCTGCATGCGGGTAAGGCTGGTGCACAGACTTCAGAGGAGACGCCCCATGATCCGTACGCTTACTCTTGCCTCCGTGCTTGCCATGCTGCCAGCGGCGGCGAACGCTCAGGATGCGGCCGATACAATCACAGCCTCCCCGGATACGGCCACCGAGATGCAAACACCTCAGATTGGTCTGGCGCTTGGTCAATCTGCGCCTTCGGTAAATCTGGTGAGACACACTGGAGAGGCGACGAGCCTGTCTGAACTCATGGGAGAGAAGGGGATTGCGGTCGCCTTCGTGCGTTCAGCGGACTGGTGCCCTTACTGCCAAAAACAGCTTAAGCAGATTGATGATATCTCGGCCAACCTCAACGACTTGGGCTGGCCTCTTGTCGCAATTTCGTATGACGATCCCGAGATTCTGTCCAAGTTTGCCCGCAAGAACAGTCTTGGATTTGAACTCCTGTCCGATCCCGGTTCGGAAGCTATTTCGGCGTTTAATTTGCTGAATGAAGAGATGAAGCCTGGCTCGCGCTATTTCGGCATTCCCCACCCGGCGATCATGTTTATCGGCACAGATGAGACGGTCCGGGCAGTATTGCGCGAGGAAGGTTACAAGGACCGCCCATCGCTCGACGTTATCCTGCAGATTGCTGAACAACTTTAGGCAACGGGGCTATTCACTCTGCTCGAAGGACATGTAGTCTTGCGCTGCATAGATCATTGAGAGGCACAGCGGATGAGACAGATCAGGCATATTGCGGGAATATTGGCTGGCATGGCCATATTGGTCGGTGCGCCGTCCTTCGCGCAGGATGCCGACCTGTCGCCGGAAATCGCGGCAACGACGGATCAACTGATCGCGGATGCTCTGCTGGATGAGGTTGGCCTGCAATTTGTCGAAGACCTGACGACAGAAGTCGGGGCCCGCCTTGGCGGCTCGCCGGATGAGGCGCGGGCGCGTGTTTGGGCGATGAACGCGCTCAAGGAGCTGAATTTTGACCGCACGCGCGTTGAGGATTTCACGATCCCGTATTGGGCGCGGACCCGTGAATCGGCCCGCGTGATTGGCGCGAATGCGCAAGATCTCGTGATCACGGCGCTCGGCGGCAGTCGTGCGACGCCTGAAGGTGGACTGGAGGCTGATATCGTCCGGTTTGAAACCCTTTCCGATCTGAAGGCGGCTGATGCTGACAGCCTTGCGGGAAAAATCGCGTTTATTGATGAGCGCATGTACAAGACCCAAGATGGCTCGGGCTACGGGCTTGCCGTGCGCAAGCGGGGCGGGTGTGCCAATACAGCCGCCGAGAAGGGGGCGGTTGCCTGCCTGATCCGTTCTGTCGGTACACAGCCACACCGCATGCCGCACACAGGTGGCATGTTCCGGGAAGGGGCGCTCGGCGCGCTCCCCGCAGCGGCCTTGTCTGGCCCTGACGCTGATCAGCTGACACGATTGTTGGACAGGGGCCCGGTCCGCGTGAATCTCGATATTGGCGTTGAGTATGCCGATGCTGCGCCGTCCGGAAATGTGATCGCTGAAGTCGAAGGATCTGATCTGGAAGACGAAATCATCCTGATCGGATGCCATCTCGACAGTTGGGATCTTGGTACCGGCGCACTGGATGATGGCGCGGGCTGCGGAATCGTCGTCGGGGCCGCCAAGCTGATTGCGGACTTGCCGGGAAAACCTCGCAGAACGATCCGTGTCGTTCTCTACGGCTCTGAGGAAGTCGGCCTGTTTGGAGCGAATGCTTACGCTCGGCAACATGGGGATGATCTCGACAAGCATATGCTTGCGGCTGAGAGCGATTTTGGCGCCGGCCGCATCTGGCGTTTCCAGACCAATTTTGGTGAGGCTGCAATATCCTATGCGGATGTCATGAAGCAGGTATTGACCCCACTGGGTGTGTCAGAAGGCGACAATGCAGCCGGCGGAGGGCCTGATATCGGCGTCCTCCGCAGGGCAGGGGTGCCTGTCGTAACGCCCGCGCAGGATGGCCGGGACTATTTTGACTACCATCACACCCCAGACGATACATTCGACAAGATTGATCCGGAGGCATTCCGTCAGAATGTTGCGGTGTACGCGGCGTTCACATACATTGCGGCCCAGACAGGATGGGATTTCCGGAAGTCGGAGCCGACATTGATGGGTTCGGACTGACGTCCTCGTATGTCGGCGTCTGAAAAAGTGGGGCCAGCCCTCGCGGCCGCGCTCGAGGGGCTGAAACTGGCCCACCGGGAACTGGATCATGTGGATCAGGATCCCGAACGTTGGCGCTGGGTTGCAGTTGGTCTCGTCACGGCGATTAATTGCGCGATCATTGCTGCCCTCTCCGGATATGAGACCGCTTTGGAGGAAGATACAGCTGATCTGAAAATGCCTGGAAGAGTTGCACCTCTGAAATTGTTGCTGCGACGCGCGCGGTCAGATCGATATCTCTTGCCTCCAGAGAAGCTTCCCGCAACGTCGGGCCAGGTCGACGCCGTCCTTCGGCTCGCTGAATACCGGAACGAGGTCGTGCACGGCGTTCTTGCCGGACGGCCGAGCACGATTATTCGAGACGGGCAGATCGTCGTCGGGATGGTCACGCATCTGGTTTGCCTTGCTCCGGCCTTTGATCGGTCGAATCATGCCGTCTATTGCGCACTGATTTCCGATCAGGTTTCTGCGATCAGAGAGCGACTTGCCGTGCTTGGTTAATATTGAAGTCATGACCGACTGCAATAAGGGAGAGATGAGCGCATTCTGGCGACCCCTGACAGTATCGATTGCGGCGTTTGTCTTGACGGCGGCAGCGCCGGATACGTTTTCCCGGGAAGAGTTGCAGGCACTCGAAGCTGAGCGGCAGGCCGCCGAGCAAAAGCTTGAAGCGCTGCAGGCCGCCGGCGAAAATACGCTGAGCGATTTAAAGAACATCGACAGCCAGTTGATTTCGGCGGCTATGGAGTCCCAGCGCCGTGAAGAACAGGCTTCGAACGCCGAGAAATCCCTGATCGATCTTGGTGCGCGTCGAGTATCGGCGCAGATGAGCCTGCTCGAGAACCGCCAGGCTCTGGAAGACCTGCTTGCAGCGCTTGCCGCATCCAATCGCCGGAAGCCGCCTGCCTTGATCGTGTCCCCGAGCAAAGCGAACACGGCTGTGCGCCGGGCCATCCTGATGAGCGAGACAACTCCGCGCCTTGCGACGGAATCGGAAGAATTGTCGCGGGAAATCGATACGCTGAACGAGCTTGAGCGCCGTATCCGCGGCGAAAAAGCCAAACTCGACGCTGCCGAAGCGACACTAGCTTTGAAACAGGTCGAGATTGAGCGGCTCGCCGCTGCCAAGCGTGGGAATTTCGAGGATTTGTCCGGCGATATCGCGTTGTTGAAGGCACACGCGGCAGGCATTGGTGCCAGGGAAGAAGATTTGAGATCATTGCTGGCATCGCTCGAGGCTCAGGCGCCGTCTGCGCCCGGCGCCAAACCGGACCTCAGACCGCGCCTTGTGTCCAATTCGCCTTCGTCGAAACCGTCAGCCACGTCCGCTGTTGCGCGTACACCAGCTTCGCGACCACTGGGGCGTGCTGTCATCGGGGCGCTGAAGCCCCCCGTTGCAGGTTCGCTTGCGCGGGCCTTTGGCGAAAAGTTGCCCACTGGTGGCAAGTCGGAATGGGTCGCCTTTGCCACGCGGGCAAATGCCCAAGTGGTCGCACCGGTTGGCGGTACGGTTGAGTATGCGCGGCCATTCCGAACGTATGGATCAATGTTAATTTTGCGGACGAGTGACGGTTACCATGTTATTCTTACAGGCATGAGCCGGATCTATGTCACTGAAGGCCAAGGCGTTTCTGTGGGCGAGCCTGTTGGACGCATGCCTGATCGAGCCGAGCCGGTTCCCGAGCTGAATATGGAATTAAGGCTTGGCGACAAGGTTATGAATCCGGCAGACTGGCTGCCAGGCCGGAGCTAAGGTCAAAAGGATTATGGAGGACTGGAATATGCGTTCACTACTGACAGGGGCTGCCCTTGGTGTCGTTCTGGGTGGCGCGGCTGTCGGATTTTCCGCCTTCGCCTCTCCTGAGGACCGGGCTGAAGATCCGCGCATGGTCACCTACCAGCAGTTGGACCTGTTCGCAGAAATCCTCGCCCGCGCCCGCCAGGATTATGTAACGGAAGTCGACGAAAAGGCCGCCATGAAAGCCGCCATCAACGGCATGCTTACCTCACTCGACCCGCATTCCAGCTATCTCGATCCGGATGATTTTCGTTCGATGCAGGTTCAGACCAGCGGAGAATATGGTGGTCTCGGGATTGAAGTCACAATGGAAGATGGTTTCGTCAAAGTCATCTCTCCGATGGATGATACACCTGCGAGCCGTGCAGGTATCCAGCCGGGTGACCTGATCACATCCATCAATGGGAAGCCGATCATCGGCCAGACACTGAACGAAGCCGTCAAGGAAATGCGCGGCGAAAAGGGCACCGATATCGATGTCACGATCCTGCGCGAAGGCGAGGATCCCTTTGACGTCACTTTGACCCGGGAAGTAATTCAGCAGAAATCCGTTACCTGGAAAATGCAGGAAAGCGATATTGGATATATCCGTATTTCAACCTTCAACGAGCGCACGACTCTGCTGCTTGAAGAGGCAGTCGAAGGCATCGCCAAAGAAACCGGATCGCGTCCACGCGGCTTGATTGTGGACTTGCGCAACAATGGCGGCGGTTTGCTGGATCAGGCTGTTTCGGTCTCCGACATGTTTCTCTCTGGCGGTGAGGTTGTGTCGACGCAGGGCCGACGCATTTCCGACATGGAGCGCTATAACGCCCGTTCCGGGGAAGTCTTTAAGGGCGTCCCGATGATCGTGCTGATCAATGGCGGCTCAGCCTCGGCTTCCGAGATTGTCGCTGGCGCTTTGCAGGATCGGCATCGGGCCACCGTTTTGGGTACGACCAGCTTTGGCAAGGGATCAGTGCAAACCGTTATTCCGCTTGGCGCAGATCGCGGCGCAGTCCGCCTGACGACGGCGCGCTATTACACGCCAGCGGGTCGCTCCATTCAGGCGCTCGGCATCGACCCGGACATCGAGATCACCCAGGCACGCCTGTCTGAAGAAGAGCTTGCCCAGATCAAGCGCTGGTCCGAGGCCGACCTGCCGCACGCGTTGGCCAATGAAGACGGTGAAGCGCGCAAAGATGTTTCCTTGCCTGATGAGCAGCCGCCTGAAGATTGGGATGGTGAGGATTTTCAGCTCAAGAGAGCGATTGAAATGCTCAAGGAAGGCACTGTCACGGCCAGTACAATCAGGCGCGCAGGTTAACCGGATGTTTGCAACCTGTTAACCAGTTGGATGCAATTCTGATTGTTCAGAATTCTTTTAAACTGGTTTGACGAGGTCCATCGATGGCTAGCCGCAGGGATGCCGACCCATCTCCTTTGCGCACGGGTCTGACCCATGCTGCTATGAGCCTGCTTGTATTTGGTGGAGTGGGTGCCAGTCTTGGTGCCGCGATCCATTATTCCGGCAATCCCGCAGATTCCGGACCGAGCGAAGTGCTGGCCTTGTTTGAGACCAGCCAAGGGTCTACCGCCGCTCTCAAATCCCGGCTGAAGGCGGAGACGCCCCAGGATCTGGGCGCGCGTGTTGTTTTGGCAAAAGATGATGCGGTTTCTGATCAGCCAAGCTTGGGCGTGGAATATGCTGAGGCTTCTGCGCCCCGTCCGTCGGAAGTCCCGACCGGGCAGGGGGATGAAGAGTCCTCAGGTGAGGGCATTCGGATCAATGGAAAGTTGGTGCGTCCCGGCGAGTCCTATGGCGAGGTCACGCGTGTAGCGTCGCTCGATACAGCGCCTGTTCCGGGCCTGACGGAGCGGATCAACGGACTGTCCCTGCCGCGCATTTCTGCTGACGGCCAGGCACCGTCCGATGTGTATGCTCGCCCCTTCGCCAATCCCGGCAACCAGCCGATCGTGGCGGTCGTCATTGGCGGACTTGGCATCAATGCGACCCATACCAAGGCAGCAATCGAAGAGTTGCCGCCTGAAGTGACCCTGTCCTTCGCGCCAGACGCGGGCAATCTACAGTACTGGGTCAACAAGGCGCGCGAAAAAGGACACGAAGTCCTGATCGAAGTGCCAATGGAATCCTTCGAGTATGGTCGCATGAAGATGCATCCGCAAACCCTGTTGGCCGGCGACACCGGTGAACGCAATTTGCCGCGTCTCGAAAAGCTGCTCAGCCGGGCAAGCGGATATTTTGGGATCATCAATTATCAGGGTGCCAAATTCGCCGAAGATCCCGGCGCTGTCGGCCCCGTCCTTCAAGCCCTGCATGATCGCGGCATCGCCCTCGTCGAGGATGGCAGCTTCCAGACGGGCGCCTTCGACCGCGCCGCCGGACGCACACAAATGAAATTTGCACGCGCCGCAGCCACAATTGACGCAAAGCTGACCGCAGATGACATCCGGACCGAGTTGCTGGGCCTCGAAACGCTCGCGAAGGAAAACGGCGCGTCCATGGGAACTGGATATGCCTTCCCGCTGACAATCGAGATCGCCAAGGACTGGACGAAGGACATGCAGAAACGTGGGGTCGTTCTGGCACCGGCGTCTGCCCTGATTTCGGTGTCTGCAAAAACTTCCCAACCGAAGCGCGTCCAGACTGGAAGCTTGTCTCAGGCTCCGGTAAACCCGGAAGGGTGACGATACACGCGCCCGATCCCGACCTCTACAGACCCAATGTCGGTCTCGCCCTGTTTTCAAAAGCAGGCTATGTTTTTATTGGGCGGCGCATCAATGGCCGGGGAGCGTTCCAATGGCAGATGCCGCAGGGTGGCATCGACAAGGGCGAGACGCCCTTGGTCGGCGCACTCCGCGAACTCGAAGAAGAAGTCGGCGTACCGGAAAAACTGGTGGATGTTCTCGAGGAGACGTCGGACTGGTTATTCTACGATTTCCCACCTGATTTGAAGAAGCGTTTGCCCGGGCCCTATATTGGTCAGCGGCAGAAATGGTTCGCTTTCCGGTTCAAGGGGGCCGATAGCGATGTTCGCCTCGACCGGCATACGCCGGAATTCGATGCTTGGCGTTGGGCGCGGCTCGAGGAAGTTCCTTCGCTGGTCGTGCCGTTCAAGCGCATGGTGTATTCTGAAGTTTCCCAGCGGTTCACCAGTTGGGCCGAACCGGTCCCCGGTCACAAGGAAGTTCAGGGTTGAAACCCTCCAAGCAATAGAGGCGTAAACCGATGACAAAATCCTTGCTGATGATCCATGGGATCGGTTGTGGCGGTGAGGTCTGGGATCGGATGCGCGTGGGGTTCGAGGCTGCAGGCTGGAACTGCGACGCTCCAACACTGTTTCCGGACCAGCGGGTGCGTGACTCTCCTCCAGCTTCGCTGTCTGATCTCGGCCTGGATGACTATGTGAAATTCATGGCGGATACGGTTCGCCGGATTGAGAGTGAAACTGGCAGCCCGCCTGCCGTGATTGGCCATTCGATGGGGGGCTTGATTGCCCAATGCCTGGTCGAGCAGGGGCTCGTGAGTCAGGCGGTCTTCCTGACGCCGGCTCAGCCCAAGGATTGCAGCGCGGTGACCCTGTCGGTCGCTTATACATTTCTCAACATCCTTATCAGCCGGAATCGTTCGAAAGCTTACAAAGTTTGGGAGTCAGGATTTCGTTATGGCGTGCTCAACGAGGTGCCGTCGCGTCGTCATGCAGAGATCTACGCTGATGCGCTGTACGACTCCGGGAAGGTTTACGGCGACATCGCAGATGGAATCGAGATCGACGAGACCTTGTTTACAATTCCAACACTGACGATCGCTGCTGGTGCAGACCGTGCGACGCCTGCCAAGGCCGTCCGCAAGGTGGGGCAAAAATACGCAAAAAGCCCAGTAGCGGGTGACTTTCTGGAATATCCGAACAATGCCCATTGGATCGTGGATGAGCCGGGTACTGACAAGGTGGTTTCGGACATTGTTGCCTGGCTTGCAAAGACGAAACCTGCTGCTTGAGGCGGTCATGAAAAGAGACACCCGCCGATTGGCGAATGCCTCTAAACCCGTTCAGTCCTTCCAGCCGATCAGTCGGCAGCTGTGATCGTTGCCGTGCCGGATTGGCCCGCAGTATTGGTAAAGCCAGTCGAGAAGCCGACGTCTTCGCCCAGTTCGTCGAAGGTTGCACAAATATCACCTTCGGGTGTCTGACCACAGATTGTCTTGGATTCTTCATCCATCGTGTACGGAATGGGATCGCCTCCATCCATGGAGGCCGTGCCGTTTTCATAGAATACAACAAGCGCGGTTGTGCCATCGCTGCTTGCGAATTCAACCGTGGTGGATTGTGCCATCGCAGGCAGGGCGAACAGCGTAATTGCCGCACTCGCCGCTAAAAAGAGTTTCATGGAAGTCTCCTCCGTCTTTCGGGATTGTTCTTTTGCACTCTACCTCGGTTTCGAGGCTATCAATGCTGGGGACGGAGTCCATAAAAAAACCCCGGCATTGAGGGCCGGGGTTGATCAATTCTGAGAGAAAGTCGGCTCAACCCTTGCCGGCCATACGCAGGAAGCGATTGCGCAAATCGGCATCCGATTTGAACACGCCAGTAAACTGCGTGGTGATCGTGCTGACATCCTTGTGGTGGACGCCCCGTGTCGACATGCATTCATGCACGGCATCGATCAGGACCGCCGTGCCCATCGGGGCAAGGCTGTCGGTAATCGCATCACAGATTTGCGCGGTCATGGTTTCCTGCGTTTGCAGGCGCTTCGAGAAGATCTCTACGACGCGTGCCAGCTTGGAAATACCAACAACGGCTGCCGACGGCATGTAGGCGACATAGGCCTTGCCAAGGAAGGGCGCCATGTGGTGCTCGCAATGGCTCTCCACGTCGATGTTGCGCAGCATGACGATGTCATCATAGCCCTGCACGTCCTCAAAGGTACGCGACAGGTATTTGACGGGATCTTCCTCGTAGCCGGAAAACCATTCCTTGTAGGCGTTGACGACGCGCTTTGGCGTGTCGAGCAGGCCTTCGCGACGCGGATCGTCGCCAGCCCACGCGATGAGCGTGCGCACGGCTTCTTCGGCCTCTTGAACGGTAGGGCGCTTGATGGGCTCTGCGCGTGCCTTGTCTTTATTGGGAGTGATGGCATCCATGGCCATGATTGAAGTTTCCTTCGACTGAGGGACGAGGGTCGAGCCGAGGCTTGGTCTGGGAAAGCGTAAAAATGCTCCCCTGCCCGGACTTAACGCCCGCCCGGAGTTGATACCCTCAGGGCGATATGAGGAACATAAGGGTGCGATGGCCTTGTTTCCAGCCCTTTCTACGCTGACGTCGCGCGACTGGATGACTCCATTCTTGGCTTTTCTGCGCGCCGATGATATCGCCGTCGACATGGAACGTGTTCGATTTTGTTGTCGTCCTGCCTGCCGGTGTTGCTGTTAACGCATCAACACGCCATTAGGGCTGGCCAGCTACCCGTAGCGCCAGCGATACGTCCAGACTTCCGAAATCGAGCCCAAAAACCATGACAATCCGCATCTACGACACCGCCGCGCGCAAAAAGCGCGTTTTCCATCCGCAGGATCCGGCGCGCGTGACGATGTATGTCTGCGGCCCGACTGTCTACAATTACGCCCATATCGGCAATGCGCGTCCGCCCATTGTGTTCGATGTCCTGCGGCGCCTGCTGATGAGGGTGTATGGTGAGGATGCGGTGATCTACGCGCGCAACATCACCGACATTGAAGACAAGATCATCAAGGCCAGCGTCGAGACCGGCGAACCGATTGAGACGATTACGAAGAAATTCGCCCAAATCTACAATGCCGACACGGCTGCACTGAACGTGCTCGCGCCCGGCATTGAGCCTTGGGCGACCGATCATGTCGGCGAAATGATCGAGATGATCGAGAAACTCGTCCGCAAGCGCTATGCCTATGTCGGCAAGGAAGGCGTCTGGTTTTCGGTCAATTCCATGCCGGATTATGGAAAGCTGTCTGGTCGCAAGCTCGAAGACAATGAAGCCGGCGCACGCGTTGCTGTCGACGAAGACAAACGCGACCCCGCCGACTTCGCGCTCTGGAAATTCGCCAAGGAAGGTGAACCAGAAGATGCGATCTGGGACAGCCCGTGGGGCAGGGGACGTCCCGGCTGGCATATCGAATGCTCGGCCATGGCCGCAAAGCATCTCGGCAAGACGATCGACATTCATGGTGGCGGGATTGATCTTCAGTTTCCGCATCATGAAAACGAAATTGCCCAGTCCGAATGCGCGCATGGTGAGATCATGGCGAACTATTGGATGCACAATGGCTTCCTGGATATGGGCGGCGAGAAGATGTCGAAATCGCTCGGCAATGTCGTTCTGGTGCACGAGCTATTGAAGCAATGGCACGGTGAAGTGCTGCGCTTTGCCATGCTGAGCGGGCATTACCGCGCGCCGCTCGACTGGACGGAAGACTTGCTGAAACAGGCCAAGACAACGCTCGACCGGATTTATGGCGCGTTGCGCCGTGTGTGGGACGCTGAAGGCGGTGAAGTCGATGACCGGGGCGTCTTCGACGCACTTTGTGATGATCTGAACACACCCGAAGCGCTCGCTTCGCTCTCGCGCATTGCCGGCGAAGCGAACATGGCGGCGGACAAGGGAGATACGGATGCTATGGCGACGGCCCGCGCAAATTTGCTCGATGCCGGCGAAATGCTTGGGCTTTTGACCCTGACTCCCAAAGCCTGGGAACAGGGCGGGGATGATGATGGCAATGACCGCATCAATGGACTTGTTCAGGCGCGTATCGATGCGCGTGCAGCCAAGGACTGGGCTGAAGCTGACCGAATTCGTGATCAACTTGCTGCCGAAGGTATTGAGATCATGGATGGGGCCGGTGGCTCGACTTGGCGACGTATTTGATTTTTCAGGCCGACTGCAATTGCCCCGATGACGGAAGCTTTAATTGACCTTAACAGGCCGCTCCTGTGTGTTCGGGCCACGGCCTGAGCGCCCCGTTTTCAATGCACGACACGCCTTTGCCGCCTGCCTCGCGTTCGCGCCTGAGTCAGGCGGCATTTTTTGTCACCATGCCTCAGCCTTGCGCCGTGCGCCTGCGAAGGCCATGTTTCAGGCGATGAGCGAACTGTACCATAATCGTGTTCTCGAACTCGCAGCAGACATCCAGCATGTGGGTGATCTGACAGATCCTGACGGGTCTGTCCTGAAGGTATCGCGTGTGTGCGGTTCGACCGTGAAGGTTGATCTGAAATTGGACGAAGCGGGCGCGCGCATCATGGCCATCGCAGTGGATCCAAAGGCTTGCGCTCTCGGGCAGGCGGCTACCTCGATCCTTGCTGAACACGCTATCGGTGCAACGATCGAAGAGGTGATCGCGGCGCGAGACGCTTTGAAAGACATGCTGAAAGACAATGGACCTCCGCCGGAAGGCCGCTTCTGGGAGCTGCGCCATCTGGAACCCGTGGCCGATTATCCCCCTCGCCATACGTCCACGCTGCTGGCTTTTGAGGCGGCGGTTGCTGCCATCGAGGAGGCATTGGCAAGCCGCGGTCTCGCCCGCGAGACGGCAGGCTGAGATGGCCGGTTTGCGGCGTCGATCAGCGAATGGTCTGCTTTGGGTCTACAAGCATGGCCCAAGCCAGGTGTTCTACGCGTTCGGCGCGCGCTGTCAGCACACGCCAACCTGCAGTGAGTATGGCGCCGAATGTGTTGCGCGGTTTGGATGGTGGCCGGGCATATGGATGGCGCTGGCGCGTTTCATCCGGTGCCGACCGGGCGGCAGTCTCGGCAAGGACCCGGTGCCGGAAACCCTGCCAGATGTGCCGGTCTGGCAGCCTTGGCGGTATGGCGAATGGTCGGCGCGCAAGGCCATGGAACGAATTGAAAACCGCCCGTCGTCATGCCATATGAAACCTGATGAGTGAAAATCGTTGCCTTCTTGGCCCTGTTGGCCTGACCACACGAACTCGCCGGGGTGCCTGACGCGCCCCTTGGCTGCGCCTTTGTGCGCGCCCGCTTCATGTACCCATAAACAGCCCAAAAGAAGCCCGGATAGGGTCCGAAAACCCCGCCACTGCGCGAGAAATGCGTATGGGGTGGGAAATCTGGTGAAGTCGCGTTAAGCAGACGCCGGATAAAGGGCCTGACCGGAACCGAATTTGCCGCGCTGTACAGAGCGCAAGAATGCACGAAAAGATTAGACCATGATCAAAGTATCCCTGCCAGACGGCTCCGTCCGCGAATATGAAGAGGGCGCGTCGCCCTTTTACGTCGCCAAATCGATTTCCAATTCCCTCGCCAAGAAGGCGCTCGCCGCCCGGGTTGACGGCGAGCTGAGAGATTTAATGCGCCCGCTCGATGGCGACGCAAAGGTGGAACTCGTCACGGCGAATGATCCCGAAGGCCTTGAACTGATCCGCCATGATGCGGCCCACGTGCTCGCCCAGGCGGTACAGGAACTCTATCCCGACGCGCAGGTCACGATTGGCCCAGTCATTGATGATGGCTTCTATTACGACTTTGCCCGCGAAGAGCCGTTCTCGACGGAAGATTTCGAGAAGATCGAAAAGAAAATGCGCGAGATTGTCGACGCGGACTATCCGATTGTCCGCGAGGTCTGGGACAAGGACCAGGCCATCGAGACGTTCAAGAAGATCGGCGAAGACTACAAGGCGCGGATCATCGACGACATCATTCCGCCGGGCGAAGCAATCACAGTCTACAAGCAAGGCGACTGGTTCGACCTTTGTCGCGGCCCGCACCTGCCCAGCACGGGCAAGTTGCCGAAGGCCTTCAAGCTGATGAAGCTGGCGGGCGCCTATTGGCGTGGCGACTCCAAGAACGAAATGCTTCAGCGCATGTACGGCACGGCTTGGGCCAATGAGAAAGACCTCAAGGCGCATCTGCTACGCCTCGAAGAGGCCGAAAAGCGTGACCATCGCAAACTCGCGACGCAGCTCGACCTGTTCCATCTCGACGGCCTGGCGGCAGCCGGGTCCATCTTCTGGCACCCGAAAGGCTACCAGATCTGGTTGCAGATCGAATCCTATATGCGCCGGCGTCTCGATGCGGCCGGCTATGAAGAGATCAAGACGCCGCAATTGATGGATTCGGTTCAGTGGGAGAAATCCGGTCACTGGGGCAAGTATCGCGAGAACATGTTCATCGTGCCGGATTTCATTCCTGAAGGTGATGAAGGCGTGGACATTTCGGTGCCTGACGATGCCAAACTTATGGCGTTGAAACCCATGAACTGTCCGGCGCATGTCGAAGTCTTCAAACAGGGCCAGAAATCCTATCGCGACCTGCCGCTGCGCTTGGCGGAATTCGGGTGTTGCCACCGCAACGAGCCGCATGGCGCGCTGCATGGCATCATGCGGGTCCGTCAATTCACGCAGGACGATGCGCACATCTTCTGCCGTGAAGACCAGATCGTCGAGGAGTCTATCCGCTTCTGTCGCCTGCTCGAAAACGTGTACCGGGATTTCGGCTTTGAGAATATCGCCGTGAAACTCTCCACACGTCCGGATGTCCGGGCCGGGGATGACGCAACCTGGGACCGGGCCGAGAAAGGCCTGCAGGACGCCGTTGATGCAGCGGGCCTGCCCTGTGAGATCATGCCCGGGGAAGGGGCCTTCTACGGACCCAAGCTTGAATTCCAACTCACGGACGCGATCGGCCGGGTTTGGCAATGTGGTACGTTGCAGCTGGACTATGTTCTGCCAGAGCGTCTCGGCGCTGAATATACGGCGTCGGACGGTTCAAAGCAGCGCCCGGTCATGTTGCACCGCGCCATCCTGGGCTCGATGGAGCGCTTTATCGGTATCTTGATCGAGGAGTTTTCCGGCGCTTTCCCTATGTGGCTGTCACCGGTGCAAGTTGTCGTTGCGGCGATCACAGACGCAGCGAACGAGTACGCTGAGGAAGCAGCGGCTGCTCTGCGCAAGGCCGGACTGCGCGTCGAGACCGATCTTCGCAATGAGAAGATTAACTACAAGGTTCGCGAGCATTCGGTTCAGAAAGTGCCAATCATTGCGGTGGTTGGTGGTCGTGAGGCTGAGGACCGTACACTGGCGTTGCGTCGGCTTGGCAGCAATGGTCAGCAAATGATCTCGCTGGAGGATGCCTGCCGCGATCTCGCCCAAGAAGCCCTCGCACCAGACCTGAAGTCCGACTAGTCCGGATCAACAGGTGACAGGTACTGCGGAACACGAAAAGATGCGCGGCATGAGCTACGCACCTTTTCTCGCCGCGGCCTTCCTGTTGTGGCCTTTGACCTCCATGGCAGGGACGCAAGGTAACGTCCTGCTGCTCGCGCTGGCTGCGATTCCTGCATTATTTGTTGCACGACCCGGTATCCGTCCGGCCCACTACCTGCTGGCGGGCATGGCCTTTCTGGTCTGGGCCGTTGCGAGTGAGTCCTGGTCTCCGGTCTCGCGAGGAATCATCAGTGGGACATTGATGGGCGGCGACTTTGCCATTCGGTCCGCCGGGCTGCGCATCATATTGACGCTTTTCTTCACCACGCTCTTGATAGCCGGTGCATTGCGAACTGCGCCCGGGCGCGCACAGATCTCGTCCCGCCTGATATTGGGAAGCCTCTCCATACATGGTCTGCTGATCCTGCTCAGCCCGGTCTTCGCGACTTCAGTGATGCCCGTCTTCTACGGGGATGATCCGCTCAATCATTCCTCAGGCTTTCAGAACCTTGATCGGGGTGCGAACGCTTTTGCGCTCGTACTGCCTATACTTGTAGCATATGTCGGGGCCCGGCCAGGCTTGGCATGGAAGGGGCTCGCACTGATGATTGCGCTGGCCAGCCTTGTCAGCTTCGGCGTTCTCGGATCGTCAGCCGCCATGTTTGGCGCGGCTTTGATGCTCGTCGCTTTCGTTATTGTTCGGGTCTTCCCAAAGTATGGCCTGCGCGGCCTGTTCACGACTGTCGCTGCCTATATTGCGCTGGCGCCGGTCTTGATGAGTGGACTGCTCTACATGCTGGAGCGAAGTGGTGTGAACTTGCCGGGGTCTTTCCAGTCTCGCGCCTGGTCGTGGGAAGTCGTGATCGGGAAGATTCAGGAGGCACCGCTGATGGGGCATGGTATCGAAGCATCAAAATCCTGGCAGGACACGTATGCAGCCTATCCGGAATGGATGGCGCAGTTGCCGGATTTCTGGGCGCGGTATCCGGTCGTTCCGGGGCATCCGCACAATATGGCCTTGCAGATATGGGCCGAGACGGGCGCAGTTGGTGCATTTGTTGCGGCACTCGCCGTTCTGCTGATCGGATGGCGACTGCCAATTGGGCACAATTTACGCGCGGATATTCACTACGCGATTGGCGGCATGCTGGCGGCGGCGTTCTGCCTGTTCAGTTTTTCCTATAGTGTCTGGAATGAAGCTTTCTGGTCTACCTTGGCGCTCGCTGTCGTTGCGCTGATTGTTCTGTCTCGCCGTGTGAGAGGATCGCTTGGATGACTCTCCCGACAATTACGGCGATCGTTGTGACCTATCATACCGGCCCTCGCTTGCATGAATGTCTCTATGCCCTGAAGTCCGATCCGGACATTTCTGAAATTATCATTGTCGACAACGGAAATCGGCCAGAGGAACAGTCCTGGATCGATGAGTTCGAGGCAAATTCAGATAAAGTCCACATCGTCCGTGATGGCACGAATCCCGGTTTTGGGGCCGGGGTGAACAAGGGTGCGGCGGGGGCGCTCGGCAATCTGCTTCTCGTCATCAATCCGGATGCGGTTCTGCGCCGCGGTTCGCTTGCAAGACTTGTGGCGGCAATGGAGAAGCGTGCTGAACCCGTCCTGGTCGGCGGCAAGATTTTTGATATCCACGGTCGTGAGGAGCGAGGCGCACGACGCAACACGCTGACGCTCTTGCGTGCGATGGGGTTTGGGAAGTGGACGTTGGAAAATGACCCGCCGCCCCGAAACTCCATCGAAGTTGGTGCAGTGTCAGGTGCCTTTTTCATGATGGATCGTCAGGCCTTTCGCAAGATGGGAGGGTTCGACGAGGGCTATTTTCTGCACGTCGAAGATGTCGACCTTTGTCGCCGGGTCCTGAAGTCTGGCGGTAGCGTAGTCTATCAACCTCATGCGGGCGCGTTGCATTATGGGTCGACGTCGGACGTTCCCTCTGAGGCTGTGGTCGAGCACAAGGCGCGCAGCCTTGTGAAGTATTTCAGGAAATTTGCGAACGGCCCGTTGGAGCGTCTGATGGTGACGCTGATTTCACCAGTCATGGTGCGCGCCCTCAAGGCTCGTCGCTAGACGGTTGGACGCCAATCATGGGGGGCCATTTCAAACCCGCTAAATTCGAAGCCCGGGGCAACAATACAACTGACCAGTGTCCATGCGCCCAGCGTTTCCGCTGTCTGCCAGTGTTGCGAAGGGACGACAAGTTGCGGGCGATGCCCAGCCCGCAGGTCAGGACCGAGCGTCACCGCACTTGCCCCTTGGCCGTCGGGTGGCGATAGCGTGAGGGAAAGAGGGCCGCCCGCATGCCATAGCCAGAATTCGTCAGCATCTACCCTATGCCATGCCGAGACTTCGTCAGCTTGCAGCAGATAGTAGATCATCGTGGAACTGGCGCGGCTGCCGTCCGATGTCGGCGCGCGATACGTTTCCCGGAAGTGTCCTCCCTCTGGGTGAGGGGTCAGATCCAGCATGCGGATGATCTCTCGGGCGCCGAGATCTCCGGAAATACCCCGCATCAGAAGCGGTCCTTGCGTCCACGTATTTCGGCGAAGGTTTCGACGGTGTTGCCGGGATGACCCATCGCCGCCTGGAGTACAGGATCGTCGGCACGCAAGAATGGGTTCGTGGCAAGTTCTTTGTCCAACCTCGTTGGAACAGTTGGAAGGCCCTCTGCACGACGCTCGTCAATCCAGAGCGCGTAATCCGTCAGTGCTTTATTCTGCGGGTCGACCGTGACGGCAAACCTTGCATTGGCCTGTGTATATTCATGCGCGCAGTAGAGCTGGGTTTCTGGCGGCAGAGCTTTCAGCTTGGTCAGGCTGTTCCACATCATCTCCATCGTGCCTTCAAAAACACGGCCGCAACCTAGTGCAAAGACAGCGTCTCCGACAAATGCGACGTCTTGATCTGAGAAATGATAGGCGATGTGGCCTAGCGTATGCCCGGGCACATCCATCACGCGCGCGTTCGTACGCCCAAATTCGACGATATCGCCTTCGGATAGTTTCACATCAATGCCGGGAATTTTTTCCGCTTCACCGGCTGGTCCGTAAATGGTGCATCCCGTGACTTCCTTGATCCGCAAGTTCCCGCCCGCATGGTCGGGGTGCCAGTGCGTGTTCAGGATGTGCGTAACCGTCCAGCCTCTACGATCGGCCTCGGCAAGGTACTTTTCGGCATCCGGCGTATCGATTGCCGCAGTCTTTCCTGAGACAGGTTCATGAACCAGATAGCCGTAATTATCGTTCAGGCAGGGAAATTTGTGTATGTCGAGGTTGATTTTCGTCATTAGCGTCTCCTGCAGACCAGACTAGCACAGGCCACTTCATGCGTCAGGATGCCGTCACCTTGCAACGTTTCTATGCCTCGCCTTTGGGGCAGGCAGCGACGCGCATCCTGTCCGGCAAGCTGACGGATCTCTGGGGAGATGCGCGCGGCCTCTCTCTGCTGGGTCTGGGATACGCCATTCCGGTGCTCGAGGCCTTTGGTGCTGCGCCGGGGCGCAGCGTGGCAGGTATCCCGCTCGATCATGGACCTGTCTCATGGGACCCGTTCGGTCGCGGCAATGCGGCGGTCGCCATAGGCGATGTTCGGCTGCCCTTTCCGGACGGCATGTTTGATCGTGTGATCGTGCTGCATGGGATCGAGGAATCGGGCAATCCGCGAGCCTATTTGCGGGAAATCTGGCGGATAACGGCTCCAGAGGGTCGTATTGTATTGGCGGCGTCCAACCGGTCCGGCTTGTGGTCGCGCGCGACCAAGACGCCGTTTGGCCAAGGCCGCCCCTGGACACGCGCCCAGCTCATGAATCTGCTTTCGATCGGGCTGTTTCAGGTTACAGCGTCCAGTAGTGCGCTTTACATGCCGCCAATGGCGACACCTTTGGTGAGTTCGGGGGCCGAAGGCTGGGAAGTGATGGGCCGAATGCTCGCGCCGGGGCTCGGTGGCGTGGTGTTGGTGGAGGCAGTGAAACGCCTTTATGCCTCTCCTGGAGGCGGCGCTACAGCACCAGTGACCGAAAAAGTGCGTCTGGCGCGGCCTGCGACAAGCAATGGTCGCGAAAGCCATTGACGCCGCTACGCGCGCCTCGGTAGTTTAGAAACTCCTAATTCGCATTACAGATCAAAGGATTGCGTGCCATGAAACTCGTAACAGCCATCTTCAAGCCGAGCCGATTGGATGCGGTGATTGACGCGCTGTCCGAAGCTGGCGCGACAGGACTGACCGTATCGGAAGTGCGCGGCTATGGTCGCCAGCTTGGCAAAACCGAAGTTTATCGCGGCGCGGAATACGAAGTGCGCCTCCTGCCCAAGGTCAAAGTGGAAGTCGCCTGCCCTGACGCCTCGGCCGAGCGCTACGCCGAGGCCATCACGCAGGCCGCCAATACGGGCACAATCGGTGACGGCAAGATCTTCATCTACGATCTCGACAGCATTATCCGGATTCGCACCGGTGAGCGCGACGAACAGGCTGTGTCCGGCTAGTTCTGGTCTTCCGACTTGAAGCTTGCCTGTTCAGCGCCATGGTGGAGCTGAAGGTTCAGCAACACGCCTTTTGCAACCGGTAACAACCACAAGCACAGTCCAATCACGGCCGCACATAGCGCGATGAAGGCAATGACCATCGGCACCAGGGGCAGCGGACTCATCGGCAACAGGAACAGAAACGGCGCCAGCAATAGCAGCACACCGAAACCTACGAAAAAGGCCGGGCCGTCTGCTGTATCGGCCGCCGTCATGTCACGTCCGCAAACGGGGCAGGATTCGTTGAGCTTCAGGTAGGAGCTGTACAATTTGCCTTCGCCGCACTGGCCGCATCGCTGACGGATACCGGAAATGATGGGGGAGGGGTGGCTCATGATTCTGGACCTCTTTGAGCCGGATGCTTGGTCAGACCTTTACCGGCACTTTCCATACCTATGTAAGGACCGCTTGGTTGGTGTCATCTGCGGTAGATGGTTGCAGGGGCATGAAGGCCTTGACGTTGGTCGCCGTATTCCGCACCAGAACGGGCGAAATCTGACTGCAGGAACACCATGACCGAACCCGTCTTCAACAAGATCGCCATCATTGGCGCCGGCCTCATCGGCGCGTCCATCGCGAGGGCGGCTGTGCAGTACGGCGCGGCTGGGACTGTGAGCCTTTATGATTCCAGCGAAGATGTGCGCCTGCGCGCCGCTGGAATTGCGTTGGGGGATGTCGCGGACAATCTTGCCACTGCTGTGGCAGAGGCAGATTGCGTGTTCCTCTGTGTCCCCGTCGGTGCCTTGCAGGCCGTTGCTGCGGACGCTGTGCCGCTGATGAAGGCAGGAGCCGTCCTGACCGATGTGGGCTCAGTGAAAGGCCAAGCCACCGAAGCGCTTGCGGCCGCCGCCGATGGCCGCGTGCACATTATCCCGGGCCACCCCATTGCCGGTACGGAGCAATCCGGTCCGGAGGCGGGCTTTCCGACCCTGTTCCAGAATGCCTGGCACATTCTGACACCCCTGGCAGACGGGGACGACAATTACGACGCTGCTGTATCGACGCTGGAGGCGTTCTGGACGCAACTTGGCGCAACGGTTGAAACGATGGATGCAGCGCGGCACGACCGGGTCCTCGCGATCACTTCGCACCTGCCACACCTGATTGCGTTCAACATCGTTGCAACCGCGTTCGATATGGAGACCGTCGAGCAGGGCGAAGTCGTGAAGTATTCTGCTGGTGGTTTCAGGGATTTCACCCGTATCGCCGCCTCCGACCCTGTCATGTGGCGCGATGTTTTCCTGAACAACAAGGACGCCGTACTTGAGTGCCTTGGCCGGTTTTCCGAGGATCTTGCCGCGCTGCAACGCGCGATCCGTTGGGGCGACGGAGAAACGCTTTTCAACGAGTTCAATCGCGCCCGTTCAATCCGCAAGGCCATCATTGATGCGGGCCAGGATTCTGGGGCAGTTAACTTCGGGCGGAACCTGCCCAAGGGAGATGAGGATGAAGGCGCTTGAACTGACCGAGGAGCGTCGCGCGACGTTGCGTGGCCATTTGCAAACTCTGTTTGCAACCGAATTTGACGAGCGCCTCAGCGATTTTCGGGCAGATGACATCGTCGACCTGATGCTGACGACGCTCGGTCCGGCCGTCTACAATCAGGCTGTCGCAGATGTCCGCGCTCACCTGCAGGGCAAGCTGGAGGACCTCGACGGTGAAGTCTGGGTCGAGGAAGCTGGCTGACATGATGCTCACGCGCTTGTGTGTCGTGCGGGACTGAACCTTTCGGTATGGTCCCGCGTATGAACCGCATGACCCACACGATTTCCCGACGCTCGCTGCTCCTGTCCGGCGCCGCTTCACTGGGCCTTGCCGCCTGTTCCATCAATTCTACATCGGAAGCAGCAGACGCTGAAAACGCCGATAATGAGGAGCAATATGCTGATTCCGAATGGCGCCGACTTACCAATGATGACTGGCGTGCGCGCTTGAGCGCGGCCGCCTACGGCGTTATGCGGGAAGAGGGTACCGAGCGTCCCTTTACATCGGACCTGAACAAGGAGGCCCGCACAGGTACCTATCATTGCGCCGGGTGTGACCTCGCCCTGTTTTCATCGGACACCAAATTCGATTCCGGCACGGGCTGGCCGAGCTTCTATGATGTCTTGCCGGGCGCCATGGGAACCAAACCTGATCGCAAGCTGATTTATGTGCGCACGGAATACCACTGCGCCCAATGCCTGGGCCATCAGGGGCATGTATTCGAGGATGGGCCGGAACCCACCGGCTTGCGGTATTGCAACAATGGCGTTGCGCTGACCTTCAAGCCGGCCTGATTCCGGATCACTCGATGATTTCCATGCCCTCGGGGATTACGAATGGCGTGGTAGCGACGCCGACATTTCCGGCTTCAACTACCTCACCAGGACCGCCTTCCCGACGCTCATAAGCCTGAGCCAGCGAGAGATATGGCGGGACGTGAACCCAGCCCGCACCACCATCATTTTGTGTGATTTCGAAATGAAGGTGAAACGTTGTGGGCGTGCCGCCGAAATCATTCGAGACATACCCAATATGCTGGCCGGCCTCGACTGGGTCCCCCGCCTTTACCTGCAGCTTGTCCATGTTCATGTGCATGTATTTGAAGATACGTCCGCCTGCGCGCAGATTCACGCTGTAAGTGCCAACGTGTGAGATGACACCATCAGACACGGCGACAACCTTGTGCAGGGTGCGGTCACTGGCAGCTGTCCTGCGCAGTGTATTGCATTCCTGTGGTGTGCCGACCCGAATGTCCTGCCCCTGGTGGACCTTGGGTTGGGGGCAGTAAGGAGAGGTCCGATTGGCGCTGCGTACTTCGCAGAAATTGTCCCGCCATGGATAGGCGTAGTTGCGGGAATCGCACTGGTCGCCCCCCGCGACACCCCCGCCAAAGCTGAACACTTGGGACTGTAGGTAAGTTGGTGCATCCGCGATAGGAAATACAAGATCAGGTGCGTATGCAATCTGCTCCGGTGCACCTTGGCCTGAGCCAGGCAGAAGCGCTCCGGCTTCAAAATAGCTGAAGGTTGGTTCGACCGGCTCAACAGGGTCGGGCAGGCTGGCAGCGTCGTCGCCATCATCATCACTGATATCTTCAGCCGGAATGTCCGTGTCATCAAGCGTGTCGCCCGGTGTTTCGGTATCCGTGTCCGTATCGGTGTTAGCATCCGTTTCAGGGTTGGTGTCCTGGTCCGAAGCGTCATCATCTTCAGGAGTTGTCGCGGGATCAGTATCTGGTGTGTCGACGTCGGGAATGTCGTCGGTGGGGGTGTCGACATCAATCGGATCGGTAGCGGGGTTGTCGGCGTCTACTGGATCAGGTCCGTCCCCGAGATCATCCGTATCAGGCGAGTTGGCTGTATCTTCCGCATCATCCGCAGGGTCCGTTGGTGTGTCCTCACCGTCTGCCCCATAGGGATTGTCGACCGGCGCAGACGGCGGCGGAGGTCCGGGCGCTCCGGGCGGTACAGCAGGCCCCGCATCCGGCGTTGTCGGACTTGGTCCGCCATCTCCCGGAAATCTGACAAAGTCGCAGGCGGACAGCATGAGGGCTGCGCTCGCCAGCAGCAGCAATCGTGTTGGTTTCATCAACGCGTCCCCGCAATTACTAGCTTGTTGGTCACATCGAGAGCTTCTTGCTCCGTGATGCAGTCGGCTTCACCTCCCTTGATGGATTTGCATTCAAATTCCACGAGGTAGTCTGCGCCATAACGAGAGAACGAGACTTGTGCTCCACTCATCGTTGGCGTGTAGGTCAGGACGGGCGTATCGTCTTGGGCATTGGTGGTATCAACTCCAATGACTTCATTCGTGCCATTGACGACAATGTCATAGTCTATGCCGGGATAGGCAGCGAAATAGCCGTCCGACATGGGTTGAAAGCGGATGCCACTCTCGGCGCCCTGTGGCACGACGATGCCGGTTGGAAGCAAGACCGGTACGGGCGGCGCGGTGCCGCCGGATTCCACCTGGAAACTCGTCTCGCGCTGCTCGCTGGGTGTGGCAGCAAGATCTGCTCGTGCAGCGTCCCAGTCGATTGTTGCAGTGCTGGCGACCATCACCGGACCGTCAGGTTGATCTGGAACGAGCGTAGCTTCTTCTGCAGGAGCAATTTCCGGCTCTTGGGTTTCAACCGGTGCTGGTTCGTCGCGGTCTCTCGCAATCAAGAAGTCGCATGCGGTAAGCGAGAGCGCGCACCCACCGACAATCAGGATGGTACGGATAGATGTCATTTGCGTTTGTCCTCTCCGGGATGAGCTACGAAGTCAGGGTCTGCATAGGCGACGCCATCAATTGACAATATCTGTTGGCGGATTTCTTCAATTCGCCCGCGTGTCGCCTCGACACCGGCGGGCAGTTGGTACACCAGATTGATTTCGCCGGAATAGCTGGCGCCCACGAGACGGAAATCCTTCAGGATGGGGATGTCTTCTACGAGATCCGAATATGCCGCATCAGCGGTCTCGCGATCGCGTTTGAAATTGCGCGCAATCGTATCAACTTCAGACCGCCCCTTGAGGCGGACGATAAAGGTGACTTCCGCACCGCTCGAACTGGACGAGCTGCTGCCACTGACGGCAGCAGGCTTGACCTGTTCTACACCCACGGTGCCGATTGGCGGACGTGGGTCGGTCGCCGCCTGTGTGGCGGGGCTGTCCTGTTCAGGCCGTGATTGGGAGCTATTGCGGTCATCACTCCCCACGATAACCAACCCCACCGCGCTGGCCAGCAGGGTGACCCCTGCAAGGCCAAGCGGCCCGCCGAGATGGACGGGAGAAGGGCGCCGTTTTGGCATCAGTCTCCGCCACCGCCGGTCGGCCGTTCCGGCACCATGGCGAGGTCGAGCAAGCCTTGACCGCATGGACGTGTGCACATGTCGGGGCTTCCCTCAATCGGAGTGGTGCCCGGGTAGAGTGCACATGAGCCAGAGCATTGCATCGCAGATCGCGGGCTGGATGCAGCGAGCAGGGTGGCTTTCAGCTCTTCCGGCGTGGCGTCAGGATCGCGTGCCTTGAGGAGGGCAAGTGCTGCTGAGACATGCGGCGCTGCCATCGATGTGCCCTGTTCGAAAGCGTAGAAGCAGTCTTCGACGGCTTCACCCGTGACCGGGTCATAGCAATTCGTTGCAGCCTTGGTGGACAGGACGCCATCTGGACGACCGTCCCCATTGTCGTCCCGTGTCAGGTCTCCACCAGGGGCGAGGAGATCTACTTCCGGTCCGAAATTGGAATAGGGGGCTATATGTCCCCGGGCATCGCCGGCGGCGACTGTGATCACATTCGCGCAGCCACCCGGCGCATAATACTGCGTCGCAACGCGGGCATTGCCGGCTGCCGAGACGACCAGCACACCACGCTCAGTGACCGAATCAATCGCATCCTGCAGCGATGCAGGACAGTATTCAAACAGCCCGATGGAGAGGTTGATTACGTCAGCCGGATTGTCGTTCCAGATCTCGTTGCCTTCCGCATCCTCGGCCGGGATCAGGCCGCCTGCCCACCGGATGGCATCATTGATGTCGGAGAGACGTCCACCACATTTGCCGAGCGCGCGCACTGGAACGATTTTGACGTTCCACGCCCCGCCCGCGACCCCTGAGGCATTGTTGGTCGCGGCTGCGCCAATCGTTCCCGCCACATGTGTGCCGTGAAATGTGTCTTCTGCAAATGGGACCGACGGATCACAGAGATCGCCCGGATCGTTCGGGTCGCCGTCACGGCCGTCGCCATCATTTCCCATACGTGGATCGGAGACCATATCCCAACCCGGTGCGATGTTGGGGGAATCCTTGATGTCGGGGTGTTCCAGTTGCAGGCCGGTGTCTACAACAGCCACGACAACATCTGCTGATCCATCTGTGCCCTGACGGGTCCAGAATTCCTGGAAGCTTGAGCCCCCTACGGACTCGCCTTCGCCTGTACCATTGTTCTGGAAATGCCATTGAAGTTCCCAAAGCGGGTCATTCGGGGTGATGGTTGTGTCGGTGATGACGTCCGGGGTCACATCGGTTCCGGTGGCCGGTGTGTCGGGGCGTGGTTTACGAGCGAACTGGTTTTCGAAAATATAGTCTTTCTCGACATATTCGAACTGACCAGACGCTTTCAGGTCTTTCACGATACATTCTGTCGCGAGCACCGGGCTCGACTGAACGGTGACCATATCAGGATTGTCTGGGCATTCGAGTTTCGCATCGACGGCGAGGAAATTCTGCATCGTGTTGCGAGGGGATCCGGCTGGCGTGAACCGAGTGGGGCTGCCACCATCCTCGCCGATTTGTATGACCATCTGCCCCTCGCGAGACAGGGCCACTTCGCCGCCCATTCCATACTTCGACAATGTGTCCAGCATTACGGAATTGGCATCGCGTTGCGCTGTAATGGCATCACGACTGATAACAGAACGACGCGCAAGCTTGCGCGCTGCGACTTTTTCCTGAACCGGTGCAGATTCCAGGGAACGGGGATCGAGGGACCGGGTGCGCGCCGTTGGCGATGGTTCTTTCGCGGCGGTCTGTTCCAGTTGCCTGGATGCCTTGTCAATTTCCTGCAGAGTTTTTTCTCGTGCTTTTGGATCAAGCTTCACCTTGGGCATGACGCGTGCAGGCTGAACCGACAGGCTGCGTGACGGCGCAGGCGCAGAAGTGATCGGTGCGGTGGCATCGGACTCTGCAGCAGGGGCGCTTTCAGCCTCGACCGGATCGTCGGAAAATTCGTCAAAGGCTTCCGGATCTTCCAGGAAGACTTCATCGTCTTCCACGACCGCCATGGCTTCAGCAGGGGGGATGTCCCGTGGCTTGGCAATGATCGATCCGACCGCAAACATCGGGCTCGCGCTTGCCGTTTCGAAATTCATGTCATTGCGCAGCGTACCGGCAATGGCTCGGTCCATGACGTCAGCTGCTTCCAGCGGTTTCGGAGCGTCCGGTTCAACAATGGTCCGACCGCTCAACTGGTCCATAGTTGCCTCGGCGAGATCACGAGCGCGTTCGAGCCTTGTGTCTTGCTGGTCGCATGAGGACAGCACGAGCAGGCTGGCCAAAGCAGTTCCGAGCGCGAGGCGGCCCGGCGTCGATATCAGTTTCCGCAGCATGTGAGATATCCCCGTGTGTTTCCCAAGATACTCCCAGCTCCTTAGATTAACCCTTTAGCAAGATTATGACGAGGGTGGGGCATTGTCCAATGCAAACGCTTTTCAACCTGACACTTGTTGACGTGAAATCGGAAGCCCGGCTTTCCTTACGGCACCATTTTCTTGTTGCTGGACATTTCCAGAAGACCGGCCGATGACATGAGAATGAGCGAGGGGCAGACGATTCCACCAGACGTGTCCAGACCGGACCGGCGCAACGCTTTCTTCCTGTTGTTCTTCTCATTGATGGCGATCGGGGCTGGCAATACGATGCTGATTGCCGCCGTATTGCCGCCACTGACGCGAGAGATTGGTCTTCCGGACTGGATGGCCGGGGCTATCTTTGGATTGTCGGCGCTGTGCTGGTCGTTGATGTCGCCGTTTTGGGGTGGTCGGTCCAACCGCTGGGGAAGGCGGCCTGTCGCCGCCTTGGGACTTGCGGGATATGGCATCTCCATGCTCCTGCTGTTCCTGACCGGCTGGCTTACCATGACTGGCGTACTGACCGGCACGTTCATGATGTTTGCCTGCCTTGCCATGTCGCGTTCGATTTTTGGGTTGCTGGGCTCTGGCACGAACCCGGCTGCGCAAGCTTATGTTGCTGATCGCACCAGTCAGGCCGAGCGACAGTCCGAAATCGCGTTCATCACATCGGGTTTCAGCGTTGGCACGGTGATTGGCCCCGCTTTTGCCGCGGCGCTGGTGGCAACGCTTGGCCTGCTGAGTCCCTTGCTACTGACGGCGGTTATTGCCTTTACCATGTCGGCCTTGATCTGGTTCCGCCTCCCGGAAGAGCGCGAGCCGGTAACGGATGCGACCCAGTTTGAAGAAATTCCCGGTGCGCGGGGTCTTTGGCGATCCGGGCCGGTATTGCCCTTCCTTGTGTTCGCCGTGTGCCTGTCGCTGACGACCGGTGTATTGACGCAGGTTTTTGTCTTTTCAGTAATGGACAAACTGGGCGTTTCCGGAAAGGAAGCGGCGCAATTTACCGGGCCGGCCTTTACCGTTGGCGCACTCGCCGTACTGCTGGCCCAGCTTGTGTTGATCCCTCGCCTCAAGCTCAAGAACAAGACACTCATGTGGGGAGGCTGCCTGCCTTTGCTGGCTGGGGCGTTGCTGATGGTCTTCGCAAATGACTATGCAAATTTGATCCTGGCGCAGTTCTGCATTGGCCTCGGGCAGGGGCTCGCGCGGCCGGGATTTTCAAGCGGGGCATCACTGGCCGTCTCACCTCAGCTTCAAGGCAACGTCGCAGGTCTCGTAATCTCGGCGAATGGAATGGGTTTCATCATCACGCCCTTCTTCGGCTTGTTCATCTATGAGTATGTGAACCCGCATCTTCCGTTCATATTCTGCGCGGGCCTGCTGAGTTTCATGATCCTGTATGCCCGGTTCGGGTTGAAGGATGGCGTCGGCGAACCGGATGAGGAAGCCGACGCAGTTTGATCAATTTGTGCCGGACGGGCTGGATGCGACACCAACATTCGCTTCGCCAGTGACCAATGCCAGGGCCTGCTTTGTCGGGTAGCCGTCCGCAACGAGGCCCCTGGATTTTTGGAATGCTTGCAACGCGCCCTTGGTCTTGCGACCGGGAATGCCGTCCACGCCGCCTGCGTCAAAGCCCTGGGCGTTGAGGGCGGCCTGAAGGATCTTGATCTCGCTAACGGTGAGAGGTGTCAGATGTGTTGGCCAAGACGCGATGGGCCCATTCTGGCCTCCCATCGCATCGCCGGACAGGCCCACGGCGAACGCGTAGGAATCGGCATTGTTGTAGGTCTTGAACGCCTTGAAATTGTTGAACAGCAAGTATTTCGGGCCTTCCGCACCGGCTGGCAGCCAGAGTTCAGCATAATTGGCTCCGCCTGTTTCGAAGGTGCCGCCGCGTGCAGGTACCAGGCCTTCAGTTGCCCATGTTTCGATCCGGCGTTCATTGCCATCTGCCAGTCCGAAATCGAACCCGGTGCGGGCCAGCACTTCAATGCCCCAAGGCTGATTCAGTGTGTAGCCGGAATTTGCCAGATAATTGGCGGTCGAGGCGAGGGCATCAGCCTCACTCTCCCAGACATCCTTCTTGCCGTCGCCGTCAAAATCTTCGGCATAGGCGATGAAGGTCGATGGCATGAATTGGGTATGGCCCATCGCGCCGGCCCACCCGGCGATCAGGTCGTCGCGCTCTGCATCGCCTTGTTCGAGAATTTTGATCAGGGAGAGCAGTTCACGCTCAGCGAGGCTCTTGCGTCGACCTTCCACAGCCATGTTGGCCAGGACGTTTGGCGCGTCGAAACTGCCTTTCACGGCACCAAAGCTCGTTTCCATGCCCCAGATCGCGACGATGGCTTCGCGGTCTACGCCATAGGCGGCTTCAAGAGAGTCGAAAAGTGCCGGGTTTTCAGCAAGGCGCGAAGCACCTGTGCTTATGCGGCTATTGCTCATCGGCACGCGCAGATAATCCCAGATCGGCTTGGCGAATTCGGCTTGGTCTTCGATCCCTGTCTTAGCGGGTTGGAAAGACGATCCAATCCAGAGTTCTAGCGGAGATATGCCGGTAAGGACAGATTTGACGACCTCGCGATCATGACCAGCGGCGAGTGCTTTTTCAGAGAACGCTACGCGCCAAATGTCCATTCCGGCATGGCCGGAGGAGGCGTAGGTGATCGCGCCTGTCTCGGGAGCGGGTACTGGCGCGGCGATCGGTGGAGGCGCAGCCTGGCCCGGACTATGGGCACAGGAGGCAACCAGCGCGGTCATCGCCGCAGCCGCGATGATATGTGAGCGCCGCAGCGCAATCTGTGCCATTCTTCCAGCTCCTGAAACCGCACGTTCATGACAGCGTGCAACCTTGACTCTTCTTACCGGATTCATTACCCGCTCCGCTTTCCAATTCCTTATGATCCACAGGCTAGGCCCATGAAAGTCCGCTCGTCTCTCAAATCGCTCAAGTCGCGCCACCGCGACTGTAAGATCGTGCGCCGCAAGGGCCGCGTTTACGTCATCAATAAAACTGACCCCCGCTTCAAAGCAAAGCAGGGCTGACGTGAACATGAACAGGCAATAAGGCGGCACTATGGCTGCTGAAATTGCCCTGTTCGACCTTGGGCATGTGGTCCTCGACTGGGACCCTGCACGACTTTACGCGAAGATCATCGATACGCCGCAGGAACGTCAAATGTTCCTGGCGGATATCTGTAACATGGCGTGGCATACACGGCATGATGCTGGTGCAAGCTTTGCCGAGAATGCCGTTGATCTGATCCGGCAATATCCTCAGTACGAAACTGAAATCCTTGCCTGGGGTCGGCGATGGATGGAAATGTTCGACGGCTATGTGGAAGGTACCGCCGAACTGATCCGGCGCCTGGATGCCCGCCAGGTGCCGCTCTATGCCCTGACGAACATGCCAGCCGATCCTTGGGACGAAATGCTCCAGGAGTTCGAGATCCTGCGACGGTTCCGCGATGTGATCGTGTCTGGCCGGATCGGCCTGATCAAGCCCGGCACCGAAATCTATCATGTCGCCCTGGAGGTCATGGACCATCCGGAGCCAGCAAACGTGCTGTTTATTGACAACAGCCTGCCCAATGTTGAAGCGGCTGACGCGCTTGGCTTCCGGACACATCATTTCAAGCATGCAGAGGGCCTGGAGACCGCTTTGTTGTGTGAAGGCCTGCTGTGACAGCAAGTTGTGGTTGCCCCGCCCGGCGCGCGGCATAATATCGGACTGATGATAAGAGCGCTCCTTCTGGCCGTCCTGTTCCTCGTGGGCGCGGCGCATGCGGAACCATCCGATGAGATGTTCGAGAAGCTGCGGACTGCGCCCAGTGACAGCGAAGCCAATGACGTGGCCATGGATATCTGGGCCTCCTGGATGGAATCCGGCTCACCGACGGTGGATGTCATCATGGAGCGGGGCGTCGATGCGCAGACCGCAGGAGATTTCGAGACGGCGCGCGCCTTCTTTGATCGGGCCATCCTGATCAAGCCAGACTATCCCGAGGCGTGGAACCGGCGAGCTGCCCTGTTCCTGATGGATGAAAATTACACCGAGGCATTGCGCGACCTGAACGAGACCTTGCAACTCGAGCCGCGCCATTTCGGCGCGTGGTCCGGGTTGGGCATGATGTTCGAAAGCATGGGATCTCCCAAGCATGCGCTCGAAGCCTATCGCGAGGCCATTGAAATCTATCCGCGCATGCAGCAGGCACTGGCCGCAGAAAAGCGGTTGTCCAAGCTCGCTGAGGGCCAGGGTCTTTGAGGGGCGTGATTACGGCAACAGCCCTCGGCATATGCGTGCTCGGTACGGGGGCTTGCGTGACCAGTGCAGCCTACAAGAACAAGGTCGAAGCCACCCACCCACCAATTGGTCGGTCCGTATCGGTAGGAACTGAGACTGTGCATGTCATTCAGCGTGGAGAGGCAGGCCCACCTGTCCTGATGATTCATGGTGCCAGTGCCAATGCTCGTGAGTTCACATGGACGCTCGCGCCTCGGCTGGAGGGCGCTTACCGCGTTCTGATGGCAGATCGGCCCGGGCACGGTTATTCCAGCCGCCCGGAAGACGCGCAGGATCTTGGCGTGCAAGCGACACAAATGGCGGGCGTGTTGGACCAACTCGCACCGGACGAAAAAGCCATTTTGGTCGGCCATTCCTTTGGTGGGGCCGTTGCCCTGCGCGTGGCGCTGGACCGGCCTGATCTTGTAAAAGGGCTCGTCCTGCTCGCGCCGGTGACCCATGATTGGGGCGGAGGCGGTCAGGCATGGTACAACTCGTTCGCTGCTCAGCCAGTCGTTGGTCCTGTGTTCAGCCAGCTCTTGCCATTGGTTGGCCCTGGCCAACTTGCCCGAGGGATTGACGGCGTCTTCGAGCCAGCACCTGTGCCGGACAATTACTCTGAAAATTCCGCCATCGGACTTCTGTTTCGCCCGCCAAACTTCCGGGCCAATGCCCGTGATGTGAAGGCGCTGGAAGATCAGCTGGCCGCGCAGTCCAGACGCTATGGTGAACTGGAAGTGCCAATCACGGTGTTCTCTGGCAGCGGCGATACCGTGATTTCCCCAAAACTTCATGTAGGTGAATTGAAGAAACAGGTGCCAGTGGATCTCGTGATCCTGCCGCATGAGGGGCACATGCCACACCATGGCGAAGGTGCAGCTGTTGCTGATGCCATTCGCCGTCTGGCCAGCGAGTGAAACTCCCGCTAAGACGCGCCTTCTTTTCCGATCCCGATTACCAAGGAGCCTCTCATGGACGACGAAGCCTCGATCACCCATCTCACCGAAGCGACCCGCGAGAAACTCCGCCAGACCGTCGCCAAGATCGAGCGTCTGGAAGAGGAGAAGAAGGAAGTTGCCGAGCAGATCAAGGAAATCTACGCTGAGGCGAAGGCTTTCGGTTTTGATACCAAGGCACTGCGTCAGGTGATCAAGCTGCGCAAGGTCGACCGGGCCGAGCGCGAAGAACAGGAAATGGTGCTCGACACCTACCTGCTGGCACTTGGCGAAGCCTGACCCGGTTTGCCTCCGGCACAATAATCACCATATTCTCTGCCAATGGGCCGAGATGTCGACGAACGCAAGAAACGCGCAGCGCTCCGTAAACTACGGAAGGCGGCGGCATTGGCTGAGCAGGGGCTTGGTCCGCCCTTGTCTGACTGGGAAAAACAATTCCTTGAAGAGGTCGAGGAGCGAATCGAGACCTATGGGTCTGCGTTTGCAGATCCTTTGAAAGGGAGCGACGGCGAAGCCCTTTCCAGCCTGCAGCAGATGAAGCTGAAGGAAATTGACAAGAAAGCTCGTGGAAAGGCCAAGACTGGCTTCGGCGCAAAGAAAAAGCCCGGTGGCTTCAACAAGCGGCCGACGCCGCGTGTGCGCCAGTTGGATGATGATCTGACGGAAGACCCGGCCCCTCGACATTCTGAGCCGCCCACCCGGAGCTTGCCGAAATTGGTCCGTGCGTCGGAGTTGACGCCTGTGGAGCCCACCTCTCCTGTCTCGGGATCTCCCGAAGATGAATCGCCGAAGAAACGTCCCGCCTTCCGGGTCATTGAAGGTGGAAAGCAGACCGAGTAAACCCGAACACGAGTTTGATGCGTATAGTTTCCATATTCCCCGAATTGGAAGGACGACCCGCATGAAGACCGTTGTAATCACAGGTGCATCGACCGGTATTGGCGAAGCGACCGCGCTCTACCTCGCAAAGCATGGGTGGCGCGTCTATGCCGGGGTCAGAAAGCAGTCCGATGCCGATGCGCTATCCGCGAGCTCCGAAGGGGATATTCGCCCGCTTATTCTGGATGTGACGAGGCAGGAGCATTTGGAGACCGCTGTGCGGACTGTGTCCGAAACCCTGAAGGGCGAGACGCTCACGGGTTTGGTCAACAATGCAGGTATCGCAAATATGGGGCCGCTCGCGATTCAACCGCTTGATGATTTCAAGGCCCATTTCGAGGTCAATGTTTTCGGCCTGTTGCGCGCATCTCAAGCCTTCGCGCCACTGCTTGGGATGGACAAGACTCGCACCGGTGCTCCCGGTCGGATTGTCAACATCACCAGCGTGGGTGGTCGCATTTCGGCACCCTTCCTTGGGGCCTACACGGCCACTAAGCATGCCGTTGAAGCGATCACAGACACGTTGCGCCGGGAACTGGTGATCTTCGGCATTGATGCCATTGCCGTGGGGCCGGGATCAGTGAAAACGCCGATTTGGGATAAGGCAGAGGAAGCCAATTCAGATGGCCCCTATTCTGGAAGTGCCTGGTCGGACGCGTTGAAGCAATTTGAGCAGGTGATGCTGAAGGGGGGGCGCGACGGCTTGCCGCCTGAACAAATTGCGAAAGTCATCGAAATTGCGTTGGAGGACGCCACTCCCAGGGCGCGTTATTCCCCTGTGCCGAACAAGCTGACGAATTGGTACATTCCGACGCTGCTGCCCAAGCGTGTTCTGGATGGGGTCTTCCGCAAGCGATTCGGCATGACGAAGCCCGGCAAGTAAATTTTCCTGCGGGCATTGACGAACCGCGGGGAAGGGGCGCGCATTCTCCTGAAAAACGAAAACGGGAGGAATACGCACATGGCCAATCTTGACGGCAAAGTCGCCATCATCACGGGAGGGGCGAGCGGCATCGGTCTTGCGGGAGTCGAGACGTTTGTTGCGGCTGGCGCGAAAGTTGTTGCTGGAGACATTCAGGACGAGAAGGGCATGGCGCTTCAGACGCGCTTTGGCGACGACAAGGTCCTGTTTGTCCATTGCGACGTGACGGACATGGCCGAACTGGAAGGTATCATGGGCAAGGCCGTCGACCATTTCGGACGGTTGGACATTCTCTGGAATAATGCGGGGCATGGTGGCACGCCGGATTCGGTGGAGGAACTGGATCTTGATGCCTATGACCAAACCATGTCTCTCCTTCTGAAACAGGTCTTTGCCGGAACCAAGTTTGCTGTTCCACACATGAAGGAAAATGGCGGCGCTATTATCAACACGTCTTCAATCAGCGCCGTATGCGCCGGATATGCGCCAATCACCTACTCTGTTGCCAAGAAGGGGGTGGCACATTTCTCCAAATTGGCGGCTGCAGAGCTCTCCAAGTATGGCATTCGCGTGAATGCGGTCCTGCCGGGCTTTATCGCGACCTCGATCTTCGGCGCGTCGCTCGGCTTGCCGCGCGAGCAGGCAGACCAGATGGCGGCCATGCTGGTCGAAGCAGGTGGCAGCATGCAGCCAGCTGGCCGGGTTGGCAAAGGTGAAGACATTGCCGAAATGGCAGCCTTCCTCGCCTCCGACGCAGCGAGCTTCATTACGGGCGGCGAATTCCTCGTGGATGGCGGCATGACGGTCGGTCCACGTCATTCTTGGGACGAGGCCGCCGGCGGTCCACTCCTGGATGCGCTTGGTATCACGCCGGAACAAGCCGAACAGATGCGGGAACAGATGAACAGCTAGGTCGTTGGTGAGGCGCTACGGGTCTTCCGTTAGCGCCTCAAGGCCTGGAATCAGCTCCACTTTTTTCAGTAGGGCGGGGAGTGTTTTTGCACGAGCGACCGGACGACCTCGCTCGTCGGCTATGACAAAGCCGGTTTTTGACTTAGTGAGCGGGAACCGGCGCCAATGTGCGCGAGTCCTGAATATCCAGACTTGGTCAGGTTCGCTCCCTGAAGCGGCCCAGCCGGTCCACATGTGATCGGCTGGCAATTCCCGCCAAAGACGGTCGATCTCGTCAATTTCGGAAGGCGTAAAACAGCCCATGGATTCTCGCCCCGATCAGTCTCAGCAGACAGACCTAGAGGTGGGGCCCGCACCGCGCAATATTGAAGGCGCGCTCTGGATGCTGGCCTCCGGGGCCACCTTCACCGTGTTCCTCACGCTTTCCAAGGTCCAGTCTGCAACCTTCGATCCAGGCTTCCTTGCCTTCTGGCGCTCTGGCGTTGCGTTGATCGTCGTCATTCCGGTTATCCTGCAACAGGGCTGGAGTGTGATGAAAATTCACCAGCCGGGTCTTATCTTGCTGCGCAGCCTGTTCGGGACGCTTGGCTTTGCCCTCGGCTTCTATGCCGTGTCGGACGCGGTTGGCCTGCCGCTCTCCGAATTCAATGCGATCAGTTTTTCCCGGGCCATGTTCGTCACCTTTCTCGCGGCCTTCATCCTGAAGGAACGGGTCGGTGTGCATCGTTGGGGCGCCACAATCGCCGGATGTGTCGGGGTCATGATCATGATGCAGCCCCAACTCGGTATTAGTCTGGGCATGGTCCTCGCCGTATCGGCGGCGTTCTGTCTGGCTGGGGCGATCACACTTGTGAAATCTCTGACGCGCCTGCACAGGCCGGTGACCCTGTTAATCTGGGCAAACCTTCTGTCGTCGATCCTGTTATTGCCGCTCGCCATCCTGACGTGGCCGGACGTGGCGCCCTCTGTCATCGACTGGTCCTGGATCGGTCTGATGGGCGTATGCGGTGTGACCGGCCAGTACTTCTACATTCGCGGCATGAGCGTTGGCGATGCATCTTTCCTGTCGCCGATCGACTATATGCGTCTGCCGATGGCAGCACTGGTCGATTGGGGTCTGTTCCACATGCTGCCGGGCTTCTGGACCTGGGTGGGCACTGCAATCATCATTGGAGCCACCCTGTACATCACAATCCGGGAACAGCGCCTGCGCCGGCTGGCCGCGCCGCCGCTCTAGGTCAGGCGACTTCGGGTGAATGAACGGCGCCGCGGAACGTCGCGCCTGCCGCGATGAAGCTGAACAGCGCCATGATGGCAGAGACCACGCCATTCCAGCCCGCCATGGAAAGGCCGAGAATGTAGAAAGGCGCATCCGTGCAGGACGGCACATGCATCGGCTTGCTGAAGTCCTGAATCGCCATTGGATCGATCACCCCTTCACCGGAACAACCATCTGGTGGCGGCAGCAGGCCCCACTCGACACCGGAATGGTAGAAGGCAACCACAACACCGACGACAAAGACGAGTCCGATCATCATGTTGAGTGCGACCAGGAACCGGCGTTTCGGGATCCATCGCCAGAGCACAAGGCCCGTCAGCGTCATCGCGATCAGCGCCCAATAGACTTCCCGCTGCCGCAGGCAGAGTGGGCAGGGAGGCAGGCCGCCAAAAGTCTCAAACGCGTGGGCGGCTGCCAACATGAAGGCGGACGCCGCCACGGCCACCGCGGGCCACTTCCAGTCTTTCAGGAGAGATCGCATGAAATCCATGCTTCAGCTAAAACCGGACTGCGTCGTGACCACAATGCGGCGCAAGGTCACTTTGCCGTTATTTATCATCCAAACAGGCTGACCGCACCGAGCATCACAGCGCCTATCAGACCGCTGACCCAGGCTGTTCCTATGATCAGGCCGCCAATCACCATCAAGCCGTCTTTCTGCATGAGACCAAAAGACGCTATGGCCACGGCAAAGCCCGGCACCGTGTTGGTCATCGGCAACGGCACGAGGATTGACGCGCAGAATATGCATAGAAACAGGCCAATGACGCGCTCCGACCGCTTGCCGGTAATGACGGTCAGGCGCGGGCGTACAATGTGCTCGATCCAGCCGAGCCATTTGCGGCCGCCAGACGCCATCTGGGTAAGGCCATTGCGATCAATGTGGCGATTGGCGAGCTTGTCCGGCATCCAGGGCTGCTCGCGGCCCATCGCCATTTGGGCCGCCAGGGCCATCATGGGCAAGGATACGACCTGCGGCACCCCATAAAGAAACGGAATGCAACAAGGAAGGGCAAGCAGGAACAGGCCAGCGCCAAATGCACTCTCATCCAGTTGATCAAAGATTTCCCGCAGCGAGAACCCGTTCTCGGGCGCACCTGCGGCAAGCGCTTCGATGGTCTGCAACAGGGTTTTTTCGGTCGGAATCTTGGTGGAAGACATGCCTAAGCTGTTAGATGTCTTTGATCGCTACGTCGAGTAGATTGACAGGAGGCCCAGCTATGCGGCAGGAGAAGCGCTCCCTGCAAAGGGCCTCTGTGGCGGAACTGGTAGACGCGACGGATTCAAAATCCGTTTCTGGTGACAGAGTGCCGGTTCGAGTCCGGCCAGAGGTACCAATTGCATAGGACGCGCGCTGATCCTTTTATGGGTAACTGGTCTGGCTTGCGAACTCACATTTTGACAGCGACCCTAAAATTTCTCTGTGAACGAAATTCGCTTGGTTCCAACGCAAGATGACGGGTGCTTACTCGACTGAGGGCGGTCCATCGCAAACCGTAGTAAATTCTACAGCATGCGGTCCTGATCCGGTGTTCGGCGCTTTGCTGAAACGATCGGATTCTGGGGCAATCAAAACATGAGCAACCTCGTCCCGCGCGAATGCCGATCTCTCGCCAGACCGCCTGATTAACCTGACGATCATCTGTTTTTGCAATCAATTGCAGACGCTGGATTAAACCTGAATCCAGCGTGGAGGACATGCGATCATGAAACTTGGAACGCTATTCTTGCGGCTCACACTGGAGCGCCGCGCGTGCACCGCGACGTGCGAGCAAGCCGGCCTGAGAGTCGGGATACTTTCATGATCGAACTGGTGCTTCTCGACCAAGCGATTCCTGCCATGCCGTCGCCTGTTCAGGCGGACCTTCGCAGCTTGTATGCGCAGGGCGTGGAAGCGAGGTTCGCCGGACGTTTCGACGAGGCTCTTGGAATGTTCGAAGCGTTGCTCGCCACAAATCCTGAAGACGTAGACTCCCGTTTGAACGCGGCACTCTGCCTGATCGCACTGGAACGCCTTGATGAGGCCGAAAGCGAACTCGAACACGTCATTGATCAAGCTCCCGACTATGTGGATGCCTATACCGCGCTGGCGCGCGTGCGCAGAATGAAGGGAGACGCACAAGGTTCCCATGAGTTTATCGACGCTGCAGAAACCTTGTCGTCCGATCATGCCGACTACGCTGCCATGCGCGAACAGGCATCCCGGCAGGATCGCAATCGTATTACGACGAATTTGACAGCAAGCCGCAGCAGTTTGACGAAGGACTTGCCGGACTGGACCAGCCTGTCCCCGGCAGTGGCAGTCCGAGTATCAGATACGCTTACACTCAGTGCCTCCGCGCTATACGCCGAGCGCTTCGACCGCTCGAACACGAATGTGCACATCGGCGCCGCAAAGCGTACGGGGTTCGGGCATGTCCGAATGGAAATCGGGGGAGGGACCAACACGACCTTCCTGCCCAACACCACAGTTCTCGTTGGCGCAGGTGTTGCCACGCACTATCCGGGCCTGGAACTCCTGTCGGACATCAGAACTTCAGAATACCAGAGCGGCCGGGTGACGTCCTTTCTTCCGGGCGCCCAGTACACTTTCGCTGGCGAGGCTGCGGAGATTGAAGTGCGGTACATCAACGTGCGAGACGAGAACGACCAGCATCGCTCAGGCTATCGTATGCGCTCGACTTTCAGGCCGACAGGACCTTGGGCGGTGCATCTCTATTACGCCGACGCACCGGAAAGTTCTGATGGCGCAACAGTGGAAGTGCAGTCCTATGCGGCGGGACTGGAAATGCGCTTCGGTCGAACCACCGCGCTACGCCTGACGGCCGGCAAGGAACTTCGCACTGCCTACGATCGCACAGATATCTCCCTTTCGCTTGCGCGGAGTTTTTGAGGGTGAATTATCTCATCCTGATATGGCAGATTGCATGCGTATTGGTGCTTGCGTCCCTACTGTGGATGATCACGCTGATACTTCTTCGGATTATCCGTACGCACAGGCAGTCACTCTACACAAAGCAACGCCAACAGATTCTGGAGGCAATGGCGCAAATCCTGTGGGATGAAAAGGGTGAGGCCGCGATTCCCGACGAGACCCTCTGGAAATCCCCCATGGTGCCGGAAGTCTTTCTTGAATTCGTTGCGCTGGTTAGAGGCGAAGAGCGCGACCGTCTGATCGCGCGGATGGTCAGGTACCGGGTGGACGATGAATTCCGCCGCCTCTTGCGACATCGGTTCAGATTTGTTCGGCACGCTGCCGTTGAGGCACTGGCCTATTTTCCCGGCCTGCCAACGGCCAAAGCCGTTGACTCGCTGGTGGAGCGGTCAGCAAACCATGATCTTCGCATCGCTGGAATACGAACGCTGGTCGCCGTTGGTGCCTATCCAACAGTGCCGGATGTCATGCGTGAATTCTCGAAACTGAACGGCAGCACGCGTAGCCTGCAATCGGTTCTGTCGAAACTGGCACTGCACCGTTCACGGGACATCCTGGAATACCTCGGACGGCCCGGAGTTCCGGACCTCGAACGCGCGGCCTTGCTGTCCGCCTTGGGCGGGAGTGCGGATTACTCAGTCCTTAATATTCTCGAAGCGGCGCTCTCCAGCGATGTGCCCCTGATCCGTGTCGCGGCACTCGACGGACTTGCAAGTCTGGAACACCCGGACGCTGCTCCGGCCATTGCCAGTTGCCTGAAGGATACCGACTGGAGTGTGCGCGCTGGCGCGGTGAAGACACTTTGTGAGATATCCTATGATACGTACGCGGCCCAGGTCGCGGACTTGCTTTCCGATCGCGTGTGGCTGGTCCAATTTGAAGCGGCGCAAGCTCTGGCCGACATGGGGGCGTCCGGTCGAGAGCTGCTGGAAGTGTCGGCAATATCAAAGGGCAATGAAAGTGCGAACCGTACCGCAGCCCTGGCGCTTGCGGAGCTGAGTGCGATGGAGGCTGTCCAGTGATGGAATCCGTTTTCATCGTTGCGAAATATGTGGGGCTGCTGGTTATCTTTGCCGGTGTTGTCCAGTACACTAATTATTTCGTCCAATTGCTGTTAGCGGCGTTCCAGCTGGCCAAATCGGGGCGTGCCGCGAAGGCTGACGCCCTTTGGCGCCGCTACTCGGATTCGGCGCCGCCCATCGCGATTCTCGTGCCGGCTTATAACGAAGAGAAAACTATTGTCGAAAGCCTTTCATCGCTGATGGCTATTCAGTATCCGAATTATGAGGTCATCATCATCAATGACGGAAGTTCGGATGCCACGCTGGAGGTGCTGAAAGATGCGTTCAACCTTGTAGAAACTTCGCGCCTTTACTCCCCTTTGGCGCCGCACCAACCCATCAAGACGATTTACCGGTCCCAACATCAAAAGCGTCTTGTCGTGATCGACAAGGCAAATGGTGGAAAAGCCGATGCGCTGAACGCAGGTATCAACGTGTCCCGGGCACCTTTGTTTTGCTGCGTTGATGCAGATTCCGTTTTGGAGCCGGATGCGTTGTTGCGCACTGTGAAGCCGTTCATGGAAGACCCAGAGCGGACGATTGCGGTGGGGGGGACTGTCCGGATCGCCAATGGCAGTGTCATTCGGAACGGTCAGATACTGAAGGTGCAGTTGCCCAAGAAGATGCTCCCGCTCCTGCAGACGGTCGAATACCTGCGCGCCTTTCTGATGACCCGAATCGCTTGGAGCCGACTGAATACCGTGCTCATCATTTCAGGGGCCTTTGGCTTGTTCCGGCGCGACGCCGTCCTGAAGGTTGGCGGTTATAGTCTCGGGACGGTCGGTGAAGACATGGAGTTGGTGGTCAAACTGCACAGAACCCTCATAGAGCAAAAACAGGATTATCGTATCCGGTTCATCCCGGAGCCGGTCTGCTGGACCGAGGCGCCCGAGACTCTAAGCGTTCTGCGCAATCAACGGGCCCGTTGGCAGCGTGGTACACTGGAAACATTTGAGCGTCACGGCATGATGGCGCTCAATCCACGCTACGGATTGGTGGGTGTCCTGGGTTTCGGAAATGTGCTGATCACAGACGTAATTGGACCAGTCGTGGATGCTATCGGGTTCATCCTGTTTCCGATATTGGCATTTACGGGCTCGCTTCCACTCGACTACTTCCTCGCCTATATCGCAGTGACGTCAGGCTTTGGATTGGCCATTTCTGTGGGTTCTCTTGCATTGGAAGAAGCGCAGCTGCGCCGTGTGCCCAAGGCATCTGACCTGGCGCTCTTGACGGCAATTTGTGTGTTGGAAAATCTTGGATACCGCCAGCTGAACAGCTTGTGGCGCGTTCAGGGGTGGGTTCAATATCTCAAGAGAAGCGGCTCTTGGGGCGTGATGACCCGGAAGGGGTTCACGGCAAGTTGATCGCTTGGGGGAGGTCGCACCTGCAAGAGCTGCAAAATGACCCGAGATAGATCAAATTCAATATAGTTCGTTTGACGGATGTTTATCGTAATTTGGCACACTGAGCTGAGTAAAAACCTCGCTTGCAGAAGGACTCTTGCAAATGTCCAATAAAATTCTAGTCGCAGACGATGATCGCTTGTTGCGCGGACTGCTCGAGCACAAGCTCGCGGTTGCCGGATTTGAAGTCGATATCGCGGAAGACGGCGGTGCAGCCCTCGAACTCGCGCGCACCATGAAGTATGACCTGATGGTGCTTGATGCGATGATGCCCGTGATGGACGGGTTTGAAGTCCTGCGTCGACTGAAGAATGATCCCGATACGGCCAGCTTGCCGGTGGTGATGCTAACAGCTCGTCGCGGCGAGCATGATGTTCTGGATGCACTGGAGCGGGGTGCCGCTGAGTACCTGACCAAGCCTTTCATTCCGGACGAACTGGTTCTGCGTATCCGCAAGCGTATCAAGGACGAGCGCGCCCGTTTGGACGTGTCTGATCTCCAGCAGGAAGCTCCGACCGAACGCTTCGCGTAGGTCCGACGAACCGTCCCGAGCGAATGCTTACCGGTCCGTTGAAGGCATGTTCATTGTAATTGAGAGTTCTGTGCCAGCTTCAGCAATGTAGACGGACCCCGGTGAAAAGCTGACGCCATCGGGGAGCGGGGATTGGGGTATCCAGTCCGTATCCAGATCCAGGCGAAGACCCTGTATGGGCAATTCGCTGTCCACCGTGATAACCATCTCGTCTTCAAAGATGCGGGCGTCGACCGATACGCTATCGCGCATGGTCCACCAATCGCCAAATTGCTGCAGTGTCCCGAACCAGGCGAAACGCTTCAGTTCAGGAACCACGGCGTTGAGGAATTCGATTTTTTCTTTCGTGACGTTGGGATGGATCAGCACGACATAGCAGCCCCCATATTCGGCGAGCCGCTTGGCGAGGTCCACGGCCGGTTCCTCCCGCAAGTTCATGTGCGGTGGAATTTCGTCTTCGATGGCGATGGGGAACTGGAAAACGCCTGTTGCACTGTCGTAGCCCCTGCTGAAATTCATGCGGTAGGGCAAATGCGTCAGAACATTTCCCGATGTGGCACTGGAGGCGTATTTGTACCCGCTCGCGTCCAAGGCTTCAGGAAGGCGCGCCGGTGTGGCGAGGTAGCCTGGACGAAACGATACCACTTCTGTTTCCGTGACCTGTTCCAGCAGATACTTGCTCACGCGCAGTTCGCCCAGAATTGAAGCATTCCAGGTTCTGCCTTCATTCAATACGCGGGGCTGGTAGTCAGGAAAGCGCTCGGATCCCTCGCCAAGCGGCATGTCCGAAAAAGTCTTTGCATGCGTCACCGAATGGCTGGCGACCTCCATTCCGGACTCGTTTAGATGCTGAACAATGGGCAGCGTAAAATCATTGAAGAACGCCTTGTCGTTGTAGTCGTCGAAATACTTCGTCTGAATGAAGAAGGTTCCCGGAATTCCGAGCTCTGACAGGAGGTCGCTGAATGCCCTCGTATTGGTCATGGAGTTCGAATAATCGATGTCGAAGGATATGACGACGGCGAGATCTCGCCCTTCCGGCGCGGAGTGAAGCGTGATCGCGGCCGGTTCACTTTGAGTGTAGACGGATTTTATCCATCGCAACCATGTGTCGACAGATGGCTCATAGGCGTTCGCGTAATTTCTCGACACGCCACCATTGCGCCCGTTTGCGGACTTCAGGATGAAGAAGCCGAGATCAAAGCCGATAGCATAAGCTTGTCCACCCTGTTTGGAGGCGTGCGCCACCACAGCTGCGGATCCATCATCGTAGGTGGCCAGAATATTTGTCGCGCCAACGAACGCTTGGGTGCCGATGCGGTGTAGGTCCTTATCAGGGTTTCCAATCCTGACGGTCCTTTCTTCTGGCCGGTCGATAAAGGACAAGGTGGGGTGAGATCCGGAAAAGCGAATCTCCGAATGGTCACGGAATTCTTCGATGCGGTCGAAGCCAAACACGCCTTGCAATCCTCCGCCAAGGATTTGCGTCGCGATCAATGTGCCGCCGGATTCCACGTGCTGGGCGAGGGTCTCCAAGTCTTCGGCATCCAGCAGACGACCTGAAATTGCTGGATACGCGAGCACGACCTTGTGTTGGACAGCCGCTTTGGTGTTTCGCGTGATCAAGAAGGGGACACCGATGCTTTTCAACCCTTCAGCCAGTCCGAGCCAGGAGGAATCTTCATCGGTCAGCAGGATGGCGAGTCGCGATTCCGATCCATCGGCGTGAACTGACCAACTGGACGATTGACCATCCGCAATGATGCTATCTGCGGTGGGACCATTCAGACCTGCAAGTCCCTCGAGCGATGGGCGCCGCACATATGTGAGGATGCTTATGGTGATCGCCGCAATTATCAGGGCAGAAATCAGGACTGCGACGCGTTTGTTCCAGAACATCCATTTGTGCCTGTTGAGAGGGTTTCATCCCCAGAAACCGTGAAACCACCTATATTTCGTGAACGCGTTGAATAGTAAGTCCTAGTACTCGTATTTCTCGATGTGAGTCAGCTTGAGCGTATAGGCGGCGTCCGCCAGTTCGCTCTCCTGCGTCTCGGCGGTTAGGATGCCTTCAACCCAGACGGCCTGCGCCAGATCTTCCAACAGGATGGGCTCGTCCGTCGTTACGAATACGGTTTGATTTGGTGGCGGGGGTGGGGCGTGGATACAGGCGCCGAAATAGGGGACCATAAGGAATTCGCTCACTTCGGCTTTTGAGCCATATTCAAACGGCACGGTATAGCCCGGCAACCTGATCGATTTGCCGTTGAGTTCCTTGACGGTGTTGAACGTGCCGATCTGCACCATGGCGTCCGCAGCCGATCCTTCTGCTACGCCTCCGCCACCATAGAGCATCGACATCTGGCTCTGGTACATCTGGGCGAGACGTTCTTCTTCGCCTTCCGGCATCAAGTCTTCCCAGCCGATCTCGGTCACGCCGCGCGCTTCGGCCTCGGATTTTTTGCGGGCCTGATCTGCGGCGCGCGCGGCAATCGTTGCTTCGCGTTTGGCTTTGCGCTCAGCTTCGCTTTCGCCAATCTTGTCGCCAACTTGTGGGGTCGCTGCATCTGGTGCTGCTTCAGCAGGTGCGGGTTCGGCTGGCGTATCTGCTTCGCTGCAGGCTGCCAGTAAGCCTGTCATCAGGGCGGCGGTCAGGAGGGGAGAGAGTTTTTTCATGATGCCAATCTAGGATGCGCGGGGTGACCCCGCCAGTGGGTGTGAGCGGTTAGAGCCGAAGGGATAATCCATCGGCCAGCGACCTGCGGAACGCCATCCAGGCGGGTATCGCCCCGGCGACCAGGGCGGCGCCCGTGACCGCCAGCAGTGTATACAGGTCGTTCAGGCTGGGCCCGGTGCCAATTAGGGATATGCCGTAATGCGCTGAAACAAGCGGACCGATCACTGCCAGCAGCCCATGGATGAGAAGAATGCCTAGCAATGCGCCAAGGAGGCCCACCAACCCTGCTTCAAGCACCAACAGCGTGAAGATGTGACCGGGTCGAGCACCGACCGCACGAAGGATCGACATTTCGCGTCGCCGCTCGTTGAGGCTGGTGAGGATGGAGGTCAAAATCGAAACCACGCCCACCGCGATGACGAATATCGAGACGGCCAGCAACGCCCGTTCGGCAATTGCGGTCACACTCCATAGTTCCGTGAGCGCCTGTGATGGAATGATCGCCATCAATGGCTCGCCCTTGTTGGTGTTGATCTCGCGGCGTGTGGTCAAGATGGTGCCTTTACGTTTCAGGCCGAGATAGATCGCCGTGACAGTCTTGGGTGTGAGATCGAAGGACCGCACGGTCTCTTCGGAAATACTGTCGGCTAGCGGATTCTTTGCGCCGGTTTCCCAGCCGACATGGATGGCGGTGATGGCTTCCAGTGAGACATGTACCGTCTGGTCCACCGGCGTACCAGTCGGGGCAAGAATGCCAACAACCCGGAACGGGCGGTTTTCATGACTTGAGCCAAAGTCGGCTTGGCCCAGCCCATGCGACAGGACCATGGGGCTATTGATCGAATACCCCAGTTCGCGAGCCACATCGGCGCCGATGACCGCATCGAACAGATCGTCAAACGGTTCGCCCTGCGCGATCATCAGGTCCTGATTGCGGCCAAACTTGTAGCGGTCAAAATATTCGGGCGTTGTGCCCATGACGCGGAATCCGCGATGGCTGTCTCCGAGGGAGATCGGAACAGCCCAGTCTATATCCGGCCGCGTGGCGATCTCCTGATAGGTCGGCCACGAAATTTCTGCTGTCGCGCTGCCCATTCGAAAGACCGAATAAAGCAGCAAGTTCACGCTGCCGGTAGGTGCGCCGACAATCAGTTCGGTGCCAGAGATAGTGTTGCCGAAGCCTTCGCGGGCGCCTGTGCGGGCTTTGTCTACGCCCAGAAAAAGTGCCACCGACAAGGCAACTGCCAACAGGGTGAGCAAAACAGATCCCTTGCGGTTCATGAGGCTCTGCCAGGCGAGAGACAGGATAGCGCTCATGCTGACACTCCCGCGCGATTTATCTCGCCGAGGTCTACCGCCCGGTCGAAATGTGTGGCGAGCCCGGCATCGTGGCTGACGAAGAGAAGTGCTGCGCCTGTGCGCCGCGCTTCCTCGCTCAGTAGATCAATGAATTGATCACGGGCATCCGCATCAAGCGCTGAGGTCGGTTCGTCAGCGATCACGATTTCGGGGCCGCCGATCAGGGCGCGTGCGGCAGCGACACGTTGCTGCTGACCGACAGAAAGGTCAGAGACGCGGCGTGCCAGTAGAGTCTCGTCCGTCAGGCCCAGCCGCGAAAGCAACCGTCGGGCTTCATCGTCTTCGTTACCGTTGATTGCTGCGCGGCGCTTGGGAGAGAAACGTAGAGGCAGCGTGACATTCCCGATGACGGAGAGATAAGGCACGAGATTGAACATCTGGAAAATCACACCGAGATGGTCCGCCCTCAGGCGGTCCCGCGCTGCGGGTTCCAAGGTCGCCAGATCCTGTCCGAGAACGATGACCTCACCAGAGCCCGCCTCCAGCACACCAGCGATGATGCCGAGAAGGGTGGATTTTCCAGAGCCGGATGCTCCGCGCAGAAACAAGCGCTCGCCCGCCTTCAATTGGAAGTCTGAAATGTCGAGGACCTCATTGCCTGGCGTCCAGGCAAAGGAAAGATTCGAAATAGAGACAATCGGTTCTGCCATGTCAGGATCCGAAGGGCAGGAAAGGGCTGTCCGGTGTGAGTGACGCAGAATTGGATTCCCCTTCTTCACCAAGATAGATGGCGTCGACTTCCTCAAAGGCGGGATAGTGTTCAAAGCCGGTGAACATGAGGCCATCCAGCTGGCTGGGGCGCTTGCAATCCCAGACTATGGACAGGGTGAGTGCAGCATGATCGCCCGATCGGCGCACTTCTGCAGAGCGCTCGACAAGGTCGCAGCGCGCATTGCCCATGAGTTCTGTCAGGCCCTCGGCATATTTTTCAAGCTCGGTGGATTTCTTCTTCGTTTTTTCCGATAGGCCGTAATTTACGAGCGGGGCGTCAACGGTGATCGTGACGAAACTGGTGTCGAGCGCAACGGCCAACTCTGCAGCGCCGTGTACATGGGCTTCGCCGCCAGCATATTCACCATGGTCCTCGTCATGACTATCATCGTCACGGTGCTCTGCCGTATGAGCCGAGTACTCCGTATCTGACGCAGGAGGAGTGGATTCGACCGTCGGTGGAGGCTCCACTGCAGCCGGTTCAGGTTCGTATGGCACTTCTGCGCTACAGGCGACGCACAGCGTCAAACCGGCACCCGCCAGAAGCATTTTTGCGCCACGGCCCCATGATCGGTCTATCATATCGCTCCCATTGCCCCGATTGGGGAATTCAGTGTTTTCGGAAAATCTGCTCGCAAGCTGAATAATGATACCATATAACACTTCTTCGCAAGGCCGCAGGACGCGGTTATAGACCGCACCTGACTGTTAACGGACCGGCTTACCGCTTTCCATGTTTGAATCCATGCAGGCCCCTTTGTTTTTCGGCTTGATCGCGGCCTTTGTGACCACGGTCGGCCTCATCGCTGTGGCGATGCGGGGCGATTGGAGTGCGCGGTTCTCTGCCGTCATGGGCCTCGCGGCGGCGGGCATGCTCGTCACGCTCAGCCTGTTGCACATTGCGCCGGAAGCCTTTGCCGAAAGTTCTCAGGCGCCATACTTCATGCTGGGCGGATTCCTTGGCGGGCTGATACTTAATTACGGCCTCAACACATTCTTCCCGGAAAGCGTGAATGGCGGCCGGATGGCGGCTGTCACCCCCATAATCGCGATTGCCATCCATTCCTTTATCGACGGCGTCATCTATTCGGTGACCTTTGCCGCGAGCTTTTCCGCAGGTGTCTATGCGGCGGTCTCGCTGATCCTGCATGAGTTTCCGGAAGGTGTGATCGCGTTCGCGATCCTGCGCAGGCACAATTTTTCGAACCGGCAATCCTTCCTGTGGGCCTTCCTGGCTGCGTCCGCCACGACCCCGCTGGGCGTGATTATGTCGTCGCCCTTCATGTATTTCCTGGGCAGCGAGGCGGTTGGCGCTTTGTTCGCGGCCTCCGCCGGCCTGCTCCTCTACGTTGCGACCGGCCCCTTGATGGCGCCGATGAAGGAGGAGCCGCCGCTGCGCAGCCTGTTGGCTCTGTCGGCTGGTGTCGCCATAGCGCTCGTGCTGTCCTTCCTGCCGGTACATGACCATGATGATGACCATCACGAGGCCATCCGTATGGAAGCGCCGCATCCGCTGCCGGACGAGATTTGATGCGGCATCGGCTCATCGCCTTTCTGGCATGCTGTCTGATAGCCTGCCTTGCTGTCACATCTGCGCCGCAAGCGGCGTTCGCCCACCCGGAAGACGAGCTTTGCCTGCCGGGGGGAGGGATGGACCCCGCTTTGTGCCGGGAGCTTCAGGAACTGGACAGGGCTGGTGACGCAACTGAAACAGGAGACAACGTCTCAGGCAGCGAGGTTGAACTCGACAGATCCGGGATCGAGACGGCGATCTTCTATGTTCGGATCGGATTCGAGCACATCCTGCCAATGGGGGTGGACCATATCCTGTTCGTCCTGGCGCTTTTCCTGTCCAGTCGGCGGATAAAGCCGCTGCTCTGGCAAATCTCCGCCTTCACGCTGGCGCACACATCCACGCTCGGCCTTGCGGCTGCCGGGGTGATCTCGCCTCCGGCAAGTATCGTCGAGCCACTGATTGCTCTGACAATCGCCTGGGCCGCGCTTGAGAACATCCTGTTCAAGGAACCAAGCGCCTGGCGTCCGGCACTCGTATTCGGCTTTGGCCTGATCCACGGCATGGGTTTCGCCGGTGCGTTTGGGGATCTCGGCCTGCCACCGGGGATCTTCTGGCCAGCTTTGATCGGATTCAATGTCGGCGTTGAGATCGGCCAGCTCGCCGTTATCGGCATGGCGCTTGCAGTGTCCGTTGTCATCAGGGGCGCCCTGAAGCAGGCCGGCCGGCCAGACCTCTACCGGCCAGTTCTGGTATGGCCGGTATCGGCGGCCATCGGAGCAATTGGGCTCTGGTGGGCAATCGAGCGGACCTTCCTTAACTCTTAGCCTGGCAAAGTGCGCTTCGACTCGGAACGGAACGCGCTCAATGGCCTCTCGCGACTGGATCAGACATCTCAGCTCGGCTCTGCTGGCTTCGGCACTGACGGGTTGGATTGGTTTTGCAGAATACGCATCGGCGTATGTGCCCCCTCCAGCGAACGTTGAAACGACCTCGCCGCGATCACTTCTGAAGGAGCCTGGCCTTGCCCTGAGGCAGGTCTATGCTGAGGCAGCCGCATGGCGCGGTGCCGAAGCAAAGCAGGCGCGCAATGCCATGATCGCCGCCTGGCTTGGTGGACTGAACGATGCTGGTTTGGCGGACTATTCAGTACGCCATCTGGACAAGGGCTTGATCTATGCAATCCGTTTCCGAAACCCTGTTGTCGAGGATGACATCCATGCGCTTTGGGTTGCGGTGCCGGATGGTCCGGATCTGCCGTCATCGGTCCTGCTACGCACACCTCATCGCGGCGCGGCTGACCTGACCATTCTGGAACTGCAGTCGTGTACCTCTCGTCGGACACTGCAAGTATCCGATGACACCTTACTGACGGAGCAGGCTGAGGCCCGTGCAGTTTCTCAGCTTAGCGCCTATCTCGACACACCTGATCCGATGCCCATCACGGTATTGAGCGAAGCACGAGACATTTGTCGTCAGATTGCGCGAGTCTTGCCCACACCTGAGAAATAGTCCCAAAAGCTCAAGCCTGTTCAAGACGTTTTTCTGAGTCGCTCCGTGGCGGCTTCGTCGGCATCCCGCATCGTGAAGCGCTTCGTGAATTCAGTTACGCGCGGAGCGATCTCGGTCTGAAAGCGTCTGCCATTGAATACGCCGTAATGGCCAACGCCCGGCTGGATATAGTCGGTCTGCATGTCTTCCGGCAACTTCACACATAGGTCGTGTGCAGCCTGTGTTTGACCGATGCCGGAAATATCATCCTTCTCGCCTTCAACCGTCATCAGCGCGACATCGCGGATCAGTTCCGGTTTGACGAGATGTGTTCCGCGATAGCGATACATGCCGCGGGCCAGCTGGTGCTCCTGAAACACGCGTACGATTGTTTGCAGGTAGAATTCTTCCGTCAGGTCGAGCACCGACAGGTATTCATCGTAGAATTCCCGATGCTTGCCGACATTGTCGCCATCCCCTTCAACCAGATGATTGAAAAAGTTCCAGTGCGCATCGACATGGCGCGACCAGTTCATGTTCATGAAGGAAGCGAGCTGGACAAAGCCTGGATAGACTCTCCGGAACATGCCCGGGTAGGGGCCCGGCACAGTGTGGATCATGTTCTCTTCAAACCACGAAAGCGGTTTTTCCTCGGCCAGCACGTTCGGAACGGTCGGACTAAGCCGTGTGTCGATCGGCGACCCCATGAACGTCATGGAAGCGGGCCGGGCCGGGTCATCATCCTCGGCCATCATGGCGACAGCAGCAAGCACAGGCGGGCCTGGCTGACACACGCCAAGTACATGGGCGCCCGCGCCCAGATGAGTCAGCATCGATCGTATGTGATCAATATAATCGTCCAGATCGAACCGCCCCAACCAGACAGGTGCCATACGAGAGTCCTGCCAGTCAGTGATGTAGACATCATGGGTCGGCAGGAACGCCTCAACTGTCCCGCGCAGCAGAGTGGCATAATGGCCAGAGAGCGGGGCAGCTATCAGAAGACGGGGCTGAGGGCCGAGCTTTTCTGTATTCCGGGCGGCGGCAAGCGCTTCTGGATCCTTCTTGAAGTGGATCATGTTGCACCAAGGCGAGCGCCACGCCACAACAGGGGTCACATCAATGGGCGCGCTATTGATCCGCACCGTATCGATCCGCCATTCCGGTTTACCGTAATAGCGTGTTGCGCTTTCAAATACGTCCGCCATGGCGGACAGCGAGCGACCATAGTCGGTCTGCCCCATCAGGTTCAGCGGCGAACTCAGCGCTGCGCGACTGGCGCGCGCGGCAACCCGCATGGGTGCCATTGCCGCCCGGTTCATTTCGACAAGTGAGTACAGCATCAGCTACACACCTTTCATGTTGCGGTGCAGCATAGATGGCAATCCCTAACAGGGCAAACATATTCGCCAGATAGGCGTGTGTCGGGACGGGAACTTCATGGTTTCATTTTTCTGCAAAATTGATCGAATTCAGCAAGCTTCAGCTTAACCGGGACAAGGTAAATTGTCCCCGAAATGGAGTGATTGCCATGTTCCTCAAATGCCAACCCAATCCCCATCGTGGCGGTCGCATGACCCGGGCCATCATCTATGAGCAGGCTCCAGGCCAGCATTTTGCGATTGATGCGGAAACTCTGCACAAACAGCCGGAATTGCTCAATGATTTCGGCAGCTACATGCACACGCGCTTTCGTGTTCTGGACGCGTTGGCCTATTTCATCTGCCTTGCGGGTGTATTGGCATCTCTGGCCTTTGTCTGGTGGATGTTCCTGCCGGGCATTGCAATTTGCACCATGATGCTGGCTGTCAATCGAAAGGCCGCTGGCGAGATTGCGCTGCGAGCTGCCCGGAAATCGGCCGACAATTTCAGAAAACTGCACGAAATGGGCTGTCTCTGGCTCGTATTCGCCTGATCCCCGCTAGATGCGGATCATGCCGAGTACGACTGATACAATCGCCACCAACGTAAACATCAGGGACAGGCTGACCGAAATGGCGCGCTGACCCTTGCGGCTCGTGCGTTCGCCCTTTTGCTTCTTCCCGGGTGTCAGCATCCAGCGATTGGAGAAGAATCCGAAAGCTGCGAGCAAGGCGGTGACGGCGGCTGCCCAGCTTGATGCGAGCAGGAAGAACGCGCCGGAAGCGAGCATCATGCCGGCAATCGGCGTGGACGTCTGGAGCAGCAATTCCCGGACGTGGCGATCAGCGCGCGATCCGTCCAGCTTGTCAAAGCTGCAATTGGGCGACGCAATGGCCGCGACCCAGGACGCGCCCACGGCCATCGCACCAGCGAGCAGACCAAGATGCGTGGCGGTGGTGGAGATTCCTTCGAACATGCGCTGCAATATGCGCCGGATTCGCGGGCTGGCCTAGAGAAAGCTTCGAGAGACGACGGCGGCGATCATCTTTTCATCGTCGGGCAACTGGCCATCCAGTATCAGCATCGACAATCCATGCACGATCGACCAGGCCTGAAGGCGTTTGACCATCTGTAATTCGGGCGGCGTATCCTTCGGCAACACATCCCCCAACGTGTTGGACAACATAGCGAATGCGCCGGTCTCTTTCGCCTGATTTGGCTGAAGCACTTCGGCGCGAGGCGCTTTCGTCATCATCAGGCGAAACAGAGACGGATTGTCTATTGCAAACCGGACATAGGTTCGCCCCATGACTTCGAACGCATCAATGCCCGCTGGAGTTTTGGATAGGGCATCCCGGAACGTATCAGACAGCTTCACGCTCCCAACTCCGCACAAAGCGCCTAGAAGCGCGGCCTTATTGGGAAAGTGTCGATAAACTGCCGTCGCTGAAACACCGACATTCCGGGCAATTTTTCTGAGGCTCACTTTCTCGGCCGGGCTGTTGCTGATCTGCGCCAATCCTTCTTCGATCAGGGCGGCCCTTAGATCACCATGGTGGTAGTTCCCGCCCTGAGCGTTCATGTTGACACTGTTATCATTCATCGGCATGTTATCAGTGTAAACATTGCGGCGCAGACAACAAGCCGCGAGGATGATCTCCATGCCCAGCCCTGTGAAAACAGCTATTCGGGGAGTCGTGACAAAAGGAGTCATGGCGGTGGCGGGATTCAACCGCAGCCGGCGCAAGGCAACACAGCCCAACATCTTTCTTGAAGGCGTTCATACCCCGCTGACGGAAGAGATCACCGAAATTGATCCAAAGGTGACGGGGGCGATTCCCGCTGGTCTGAATGGCCTTTACGTCCGCAATGGCCCGAACCCCGTTTCGCCGGTCAATCCAGCTGCACATCATTGGTTTGTAGGGGATGGCATGTTGCACGGTGTCCGCCTGCAGGATGGCAAGGCGCTTTGGTACCGCAATCGCTGGGTGAGGTCCAACAGTGTGAGTGATGCCCTTGGCGAGCCGCGTGCGCCCGGTCCGCGTCACCCCAGAATTGATGTGGCGAACACGAACATTGTTGGTCACGCAGGAAAGATCTGGGCGATTGTTGAAGCGGGTGGGTATCCCGTCGAAGTGTCCGAGGACCTGGAGACGCGTGCGCATTCGGACTTTGACGGGACTTTGGGTCAATCTTTTTCCGCGCATCCGCATTACGACCCCGACACAGGCGAGATGCACGCCATCTGTTACGAGTCGCAGCAAACCAATCTGCTTTGGCACAAGGTGCTGGGCGCTGATGGCCGCGTGCGCCGGGATGAGCCAATCCCTGTCGAGCACGGCCCAATGGTTCATGACTGCATGATCACCCCGAAATACGTGATCGTGATGGACCTTCCGGTGACGTTCTCCATGAGTGCCATCATCAGTGGCATGAGCTTTCCGTACCGATGGAATGAGAACCACAAGGCGCGTATTGGTCTGTTGCCGCGAGAGGGGAGTGCGGATGATATCATCTGGTGTGATGTCGATCCCTGTTACATCTTCCATCCTGCGAACGCCTATGAAACCGCGGACGGAAAAGTCGTGATGGACGCATGTGTTTATGATCACATGTTTGCTCCTGACAATACTGGCCCGGACGGCGTACCGAAATTTGAATCCCTGACGATTGATCCGGCGACGCGAACCGTGTCACGGCGTGTGATAGATGACCGCGCTCATGAGTTTCCGCGCTATGATGAGCGGCTGACCGGAAAACCCTATCGCTATGTTTACACAACGGCTGTCGCGGCCGACGGCTTCCTCACCGAAACACGCATCTTCAAGCATGACCTGACCAATGGCAGCTGCGAAGTTCGCGATTTTGGATCAGGACGGGTGCCGGGCGAATTCATTTTCATTCCTGCCAGCGAAACGGCCTCAGAGGATGAGGGCTGGCTGATGGGCTATGTGGTCGACACCAATGCCGGCCTATCCGAATTGGTCATTCTCGATGCCGCAAATTTCACCGCACCGGCGGTCGCAACCGTGCACATTCCGCAACGCATTCCGCAGGGATTCCACGGTAATTTCATTCCAGTTGGCTGAGTGGGGGGACGAGGGGGCCGTCGATGACGGCCCCCTTCCACGTATCCTTAAAGGGCGGCCTCGTAGACCTTTGCATAATCATCCGCACTCATAGGCTTTGGATTGCCGAAATGGGCGAGGTCCTTAAGTGCATACTCAACCACGCCGGGGGCGTCGTCTGCCGACAATCCGATGGCGGACAGGGTGGCTGGGATGCCGATATCGGCATTCAGCTCTGCAATTGCGTCGCCAAGATCCGCGCCGGGTTTCAGACCCATGGCCTGACGAAGACGCACATATTTCTCATCGGCTGAACCCTCATGGAAGCGTAGGATATGCGGCAGGAAGATCGCGTTCAGCGTGCCGTGGTGCAGTCGCTTGTCATGCAGACGGCCCGCCGCGTGTGACAGGGCGTGGACCCCGCCAAGGCCTTTCACGAATGCCAGAGCGCCTTCATAACTTGCCATCATCATGTGCCAGCGGGCGTCCGCGTCCGAGCCATCCTTGACCGCCTTCTTCAGCCAGCCATTCCCGACAGCACGGAACACGCCCTCATACGCAATGCCTTCGGCAGGCGGATTCACGGTTGGGGACAGGACTGATTCAATGCAGTGTGTGACGGCGTCCATCCCAGTGGCGGCCGTCAGTCCGGCAGGAAGGCCAAGAGTCAGGTCCGGATCGCAAATGGCTGTGGCAGGGATCAGGTTTGGAGAGACGATGGTCTCCTTGCGGCCATTCTCCAGTACAAGGACCAGGCCGACTGAGACTTCTGAACCCGTACCGGATGTGGTCGGGATGGCGATCAGCGGCGGGATCTTGCCGATCTTCTTGGCACCGCCGGTGATGGCGGCATAATTTTCGAGCGGTTCATCATGACTGACCAGCAGGCCGATTCCCTTGGCATGGTCCATGGACGAGCCGCCGCCGAGTGCGATCAGGCCGTCGGCGCCGCATGCCTTGTAGGCGGCTGCCGCTTCCTTGGTCTGCTTCTCGGTCGGGTTCGGCACGGTCTCCGCGAACACGCCTGCCGGTGCAACGCCCAACGCATCTTCGACCTTCGCCAGAATGCCGGCGGCCTTGATGCCGGGGTCCGTCACAATGAAAGGCCGGGTCATGCCGAGCTTCTTCGCCGTACCGGCGAGCTGCTTCAAGGCACCTGAATCAAAGATGCAAGTGGTGAGATAATTTATGACGGGCATGGTGTGGTCCTCATTGGGATAGTTTCCTCACCCTCCATGTGCCCCAGCGGAAGCGCACAGTTCAAGCCTGACCGTGGGAGAACCGGGATGGTACGCCGCAGCAGGCGGATGGATATAGCTCGGACGGAAGCGCACCGAACCAAGATCTCAGGAAGTGCTCACCGGCGCAATTGGGAAGAATACCTAGTCGCGATGCCATGACGCGCGACACGCGCCCGCGCGTCAAAACGGGCAATTATCCTCATCAAATCATCGGAGTAGGCGTTTGGCATCCGGCGCGAATTGGTGCGCCAAAACAGGAGTTAAACGACATGAAACAGCTTCTCCTTGCTACTCTGGTTGCCGGGGCAACTTGGGTCGGGACAGCACCTGCTGCCTCGGCAGACGAGAATCCCTGGATGGTCCGCGGACGCGTCATCGGGGTCCTGCCGGATGAGTCCGGCGATCTCTCCGTCGCAGGGTCGCGCCTTGCAGGGGATGTGGACATTTCAGACCAGTACGTGCCCGAATTGGACATTACTTACTTCTTCACGAAGAATATCGCTGCCGAGCTGATCCTTGGCGTGACGCCACATGATGTGAAAGCCACGGGCGTGACCGTTCCGGGCGCACTCGATAATGCAACGATCGATCTGGGCGATGTCACGCTGCTGCCACCCACTCTGACGGTGCAATACCACTTCGTGAATGACAGCCAGTGGAAGCCCTATGTCGGTGCCGGCATCAATGCGACCTTCTTCTTCAACGAGGATGAAGGCCCTGTCGCAGACGGCATAGATTACGACACCAGTGTCGGTCTCGCGCTTCAGGCGGGCGTAGATTACGATCTTGATGGCGAGCCAGGTGGCTGGGCTGTCAACGCAGACATCAAGAAGATCTGGATAAATCCGGATGTGACTGTGGATTTCACCACGGCGCTGGGCGCAACAGTGGATGCTGACGTGGACATCAATCCACTCGTGGTGGGACTGGGGCTCGGATATAAATTCTGAGCGCCATACCATGAGGGCAGGGCTTTGACCCATTGCGCCCTGTCCTCACTCTCTCTTGGGCCGTGCTATTTCCCGACAGCGCGGCCTTTTTTCCGCTTTCTGCAGAGCGGTCGTTGCACGCCCCGCCCGCGCGTATACAGAATGCCAGCATGGCTATTCTTTCTGTCAAAGATCTTCGTGTTTCCTTCGACACACCTGACGGTGTCGTTGAGGCTGTCAAAGGTATAAGTTTCGACGTCGCCAAGGGCGAATGCCTCGGCATTGTCGGCGAAAGCGGCTCCGGGAAGAGCCAGTCTGCGCTCTCGGCTCTGGGTCTGTTGGCGGGCAATGGCACTGCAACCGGCCGGATTGATTTCGATGGCACCAATATGCTGGAGGCTTCGGACGCAACACTTCGCAATATCCGGGGCGCGCGGATGTCGATGATTTTTCAGGACCCGCTGACCAGTTTGACGCCGCACATGACAGTCGGCGCGCAGATGCGCGAAGTGTTGGCGCTCCACAAGGGCCTCAAGGGCGAAGAAGCGGATCGCATATGCGTCGACTGGCTGGAGAATGTGCGCATTCCGGAAGCAGCCCGGCGCATGAACCAGTTTCCGCATGAGCTTTCAGGTGGCATGCGCCAGCGCGTCATGATTGCCATCGCCATGCTTTGCAATCCTGAACTGTTGCTCGCGGATGAGCCCACCACAGCGCTGGATGTGACCGTGCAGGCGCAGGTTCTGGAACTGATGGATGAGCTGAAACGCGAGACGGGTACCGGCATCGCCCTGATCACTCACAATATGGGTGTGGTCGCCCGCATGTGCGACCGCGTCATCGTCATGCGTCATGGCGAGATCGTCGAGCAGGGGAGCGTCGACGATATCTTCTACAAGCCTCAGGCCGACTATACGAAGATGCTGCTCAATGCTGTTCCGCGCATCGACGAACCAGATCGCCCCGGTCGACCCGTCCTGTCGGCGCCGCCGGCGCCTGAAACTGAGCCGGTTCTCAAGGTAGAGGACATGAAAATCCATTTCCCGATTGCGGTGAAGGGCGGTCTGTTTGGCAAGACGAAGCCGTTGAAAGCGGTGGATGGTGTTTCGTTCGATTTGAAACCGGGCGAGACGTTGGGAGTTGTCGGAGAATCCGGGTGTGGCAAGTCCACGCTCGCGCGCGGCGTGTTGAACCTCATCCCTCCAACCGATGGCACGGTTGCCTGGCTGGGGCGCGACATATCCAAGGCGAGCCGCAAGGAAATGAACGGCCTGCGCGACGATCTCCAGATCGTGTTCCAGGACCCGCTCGCCAGCCTTGACCCCCGCATGACCATCGGCGCTTCCATTGCCGAACCGTTGCAAGTTCACCAACCCCGCCTGTCGCGCGCGGATCGGGAAGCGAAAGTACGCGAAATCCTGCCGCGGGTCGGGCTCGACCCGAATTTGATCAACCGGTACCCGCACGAATTGTCTGGGGGCCAGAACCAGCGGGTTGGCATTGCCCGTGCCATGATCCTTCAGCCGAAACTGGTGATCTGTGATGAAGCGGTTTCCGCGCTTGATGTGTCTGTCCAGGCGCAAGTCGTGGATTTGCTGATCGAGCTGCAGAAAGAGTTCGGCCTCGCCATGATCTTCATCAGCCACGATCTCGCCGTCGTGCGGCAGATCAGCCACCGGGTAATGGTGTTGTATCTTGGCCGCGTAGTGGAACTTGCCGGTCGCAATGCCATCTACACCGAAGCGCGCCACCCCTATACGAAAGCGCTGATTGCGGCTGTGCCAAACGCCGATCCGACCGGGGAGCGCACGCGGGAACGCTTGCGCCTGACGGGCGATCTTCCGAGTCCGCTCGACAGCCGTGCATCGCTGCGCTTCATGAAGTCCAAACTCATTGATGATGGGGACGCGGAACAGTACCAACCGAAACTGGTCGAGATTGCTCCAGGCCACCTTGTGGCAGAGCATGACCCCGTGATGGGCGGCGCAGGATTGCGAGCCAGTTAAGCGCTGCAGGCAGGGCAGGGTGTGCGCTGTAAGCTTGGCTTAAGACGAATGTGTCATGGTGCAGGCTGAGTTAATGCCGGAGCCCGCGCGTCTTGCCCCAATTGATTGGTCTTGTTCTTGTGGTCGTCCTCGTGATGGGCGGCCTCGTCCTCACGGGCGGACACGGTGCCATGCAGGCGCTGCCGTTCGAACTGGCCCTGATTGGTGGCGCCGCGGTCGGCACCATTCTGATCGGTAATTCGCCGAAAGTTGCCAAGGAGGCTTTGGGTGGGTTCGTTCGCTCGTTTCAGGGCAGCCGTTGGCAGCGTGCCCAACACCGCGAATTGCTGGTTCTGCTGTCCAACTTGATGCGCAAGGTACGCCAAGGCGGGTTTGTCGCGATTGAATCGGATATCGAAGACCCGGATGCGTCGCCCTTGTTTGCTTTGTCCCCTGCGGTGCTTTCCGATCCTGCTGCGCGTGACATGATCTGCGATTCCTTTCGCCTGATGGCGCTCGACCTGTCAGACCCGGCACGGGCTGAGGCGCATATGGAGCAGTCTGTGGCCCTGCATGTCGATCAGCGCATGAAAGCAGTGAATGCACTCAATACTGTAGCCGATGCCTTGCCAGCGCTCGGTATCGTGGCGGCTGTGCTGGGCATCATCAAGACCATGGGGTCGATTGATCAGTCGCCTGCAGTGCTTGGAATGATGATCGGGTCAGCTCTGCTGGGCACCTTTCTCGGTGTATTTTTGGCTTATGGCGTAGTTGGGCCTGTCGCCGCTCGCTTCGGACAGATTGTCGAAGATGAGGCCCAGCCTCTTGATGTGATCCGCACGGTGTTGTCTGCATTTGGCGGCGGGGTTCAGCCAGGCATTGCCGTAGAACTTGGCCGCACGGCCATTCCCGTAGATCAGCGCCCCGACGCGGAATCGGTTGAACGGGCACAGACGAGCGCCCGTTTTGCTGAACGCGCCGTCGCCTGAGACAGCCGCCATTCTGCGTTGACCCCGCAGGCATGAGGCCGCATCACCGATGAATGCCTGATATTCGTTTGGCCACGTTCAATTGCGAAAACCTGATGATGCGCTGCGATTTCGCGCGCTCAGGTCTCGCCAATGCGCGTCGCAAGCTGACCGATGTCGACGACGCCCTGGTCGCCGAACAGGTGGATGCGGTTTTCGATGTCCTGTCCGAGGATGACCGCACCCTGACCGCTCAGGCTCTGGTCGCGACCAAGGCCGAAGTGTGCGCACTGCAGGAGGTCGAAAACCTCGTCACCTTGACCGCTTTTGACAATCGCTATGTCGGGCGCTGGGCCGGAAAGCCGTTTGGCGAACGTGTGCTGCACGAGGGGAATGACAGCCGCGGGATTGATGTGGGTCTGTTGTCGTCGCTTACGGTTGCATTCCAGCGCAGCCATGCGCGGGCGACCTTCGGACGGTTGGGCATTCACCCCCCCAAAGGGGCTTCCATCAATGACTACGTCTTTCGCCGGGATTGTCTGGAAGTGGATGTGGAAAAAGACGGGCGCCTTTTGACACTTTTTGTCTGCCACTTCAAATCCATGCATGGTGGACGCAAGAGGACGGTTGCCATGCGTGAAGCTGAAGCTCAGGGTGTGCGCCGGATTGTAAGCCAGCGATTTGATGACCCGGCAAAAGCGGAATGGGTTATTCTGGGTGATTTCAATGATTATTGGGAAGTAGATGGCCGCCCGGCACGGCCGCATGGTCTGGGGGCGCTGGTAGGCGACGGGTTCGCCATCGATCTGGCCAGCCGCGCCATTGCAGACCCCTATGACCGCTGGACTCACCATTATAGCGGCGACGACACCTATGGCGCGCTGGATCACATCTTCCTGTCACCCACGCTCGCCGCCCTGAATCCTGCTGCCAGGGTTGAGATTGTGCGGGCAGGATCGCCATATAGAGCCGCGAGATATGATGGGGCTCGCTTTCCCGGCGTTGGCTGGATTACGCCCAAAGCATCAGATCATTGTCCGATGGTGGCGACTTTAAAATTTGAAGGTCGCCCTGCGGCACCCTAATTTATGTTGGCTTTGGTAATGAAGGGGGCCGTCAGGCTGTGTCACGTTTTGATAATCTGATCGAGACGGTGGAGGCCTATCAGGCCCTCGCTGCTGAAAATTACGACCGAATCCGCACACTTGCGGAAGAAATCCGCAGCGGGTTTTGCGAATTCCTTGGCTCAACCGATGGCGTTTGTGTCCACCTCGTCCCGCCGGCCGGGGCCTACAAACCAAAGGCACATGGGGATGCAGCCTTTTCGATCCCGCCGCGAGGCTTCCGGCTCCTGGGGCCAATATCGTTCGGCCTTGCTGTGCGCGTCACGCGCGATACGGACTGGCTGAGGCTGGTGATGCAGTGCCGCAAGATCGGCGACAAATTCAAAATTCAGATTGAGGACGGTTCGGTATACGAATTCAGCCTGCCGCTGAAAGATGCTGACCCTGAACCATTCTATGAACATCTTTACCAGCACATCCTGCTCTGGTTCTCCGACCATATCGAACGCTACAAAGAAGGCGATTATGGTACCCGCGAGATCGGATTTGACTTTGCTGATGACATAAACGCGGCTCAAGCCTAGTTTTCTGATCGCCCGACGGGCAGAATGCACCACGAAACGGGGCTTTTATGGACCAATTCAACTTTGCACTGGCATCCGCCGGATCCAGCGAGCTGATCTTCGCCTGCGCCCTGATCGGGGCGCTGGGAATTGGTGCGCAATGGGTCGCTTGGCGTATACAGGCACCCGCCATTGTGCTGATGGCGTTGGCAGGTTTGGCGGTCGGTCCGCTGTGGACTGTGGTTTTCGGCGAGCCTCTGCTCAATCCTGAGAAGGTGTTCAACAGTGGCAGCAGCGAATTGTTGCGTCCCATCGTGTCGCTGGCCGTTGCCGTGATCCTGTTCGAGGGCGGGCTCGTCCTGAAATTCGAGAACCTGCGTGATGCCGGTGCAGCTGTTCGGCGCATGGTATTCCTTGGTGGCCCGCTGGCTTGGGCGCTGGGCACTTTCGCAGCCCATTATGCCGCCGGTCTCGATTGGGGCAGTTCTGTTGTGTTTGCGGGCGTACTGGTGGTTACCGGGCCCACCGTGATCATGCCATTGTTGCGTCAGTCCAAACTCGGCGGGCGAACCGGTCAGTTCCTGAAATGGGAAGGCATCGTCAACGATCCGGTTGGCGCCCTGTTTGCCGTGGCTGCTTTCGAAATCATTCGCGTGGCCGCCACGGGGGAGTCGATCCTGGGTAAGGGCGCCATGATCATCGTGGCCGCTGCACTGGGTGTCGGGCTGGGCTTCGCCTTCGGTTGGGCCATCGTGCGCGCCTTCCGTCAGGGGTGGACTCCGGAATACCTCAAGGCGCCGATCATCTTCGCGTCCATCATTCTCTGTTATGCGCTGGCAGAAATGATCGAAAAGGAAATCGGCCTCGTTGCCGTCACGGCCTATGGCATGACGCTGGCCAATTCGCGCCTTGCCGGGCTCGCGGAACTCCGAAAATTCAAGGAGGATATCGCCGTCTTGCTCGTTTCGGGCGTGTTTGTCATCCTGACGGCGAACCTCACGCCAGATGTCATTCGCCGCGCACTGACCTGGAATACGCTCGCCTTCCTGTTGGCGATGCTGTTCATCGTGCGGCCGCTTTCGGTGTGGATCGCCACATTCGGGACGTTGAAACGCAATGAAGCAATCCTGCTTGGCTGGATTGCGCCCCGCGGGATCGTGGCGGTTGCCGTTTCCAGCCTTTTTGCAACCCTGCTGGAGGATCTCGGGCGGCGCGGAGATTCCCGGTTCTATTTCTCTGGTGCAGAACAGATCACCCCGCTCGCCTTTGCCATGGTGTTCGTGACCGTGGTCCTCCACGGCTTTACGATCGGGCCAATGGCCCGGCGATTGGGACTCGCCCGCAAGGAGCGACCCGGCGTCTTGCTGGTAGGTGTGAACCCCTGGAGTATCGATCTGGCCAAAGTGCTGAAGGATGTCGGCATTGAACCGATCCTTGCAGACAATAACTGGAGGCGCTTGCGACCTGCACGCGAGGCCGGGCTCAACACCTTCTTCGGCGAAGTCCTGTCAGAGGAAGCGGAGGTTCGGCTGGATCATGCCGCCTTTGACCAGGTTGTTGGCTTGTCTGCCAATGAGCCGTACAACGCGCTCGTTTCCGGACATTTTGCCCCCGAACTCGGCCGCCACAGGGTCTATCAATTGTCGGCACAGGATACCGAAGAAGAAGATCCCCGGGCCATCGGCATGGGCACACGCGGGCGAACACTGATTCGTCGGGGCAGGGGCTATGACAGCCTGATCCGCGACCATTATCGCGGTTGGACCTTTGGCAAGACGAAGTTGACGGATGAATACGACCTTGAAGATTATCGCAAGGATCGACCGAAAGTGGACCTGATCGCTGAAATTCGCGCAGATGGCACGCTGATTTTCCTCGGGCCGAATCGGGAGGCCAAGGGCGGCGACGGGGTCACGTTGATCAGCTTTGGTCCGGCGCGCGATGTCGACGTTGCAACTGAACCTGAAGAGGTTGCTGCCAGCTAGGCCGCACTATTCGCCGGCTGCCTGCAAGCCAGCGCCATGCTCACGCAGCCATGAGCGTTGCCGCTTCCAGTCGCTGCAGCAGGTTGCAACATGCGCCCAGAACCGCGGGGAGTGGTTCATTTCCAGCAAATGTGCACATTCATGGGCCGCCACGTAGTCAAGCACTTCAGAGGGCGCCATGATCAGGCGCCATGAGAACGACAATTTACCATCGGCCGTGCACGAGCCCCAACGCGAGCGGGTATCCTTCACCGAAATGCCATTGTACGAGACGCCCAACGTGGCGGCATGACGGTTTACTGAGCGGGTGATATCTGCCCGCGCCTGTTTCTTCAGGTAGCGGGTGACCCGCAAATGCAGTGTTTCCGGGTCACCTGGCGCGCAAAGTGTGTTCGGCTGACCGGTTATCATGCGGGCTACGCGGCCCGAGCCTTCTGCGGTCAGGCGGCAGGGAGCACCCCGATACGAAATCAGATTGTTTTCTTCAAAGCGAACAACTTCTGGAAGGTGTTGTAGGCGCGTTGAAATCCAGTCGATTCGCTCGGCTGCGAAGGCGGCGGCGTCCTTGATCTGCCGCCGCGATGGCGCAATCGCGACCGCTTCCCGGCGGCGTTCATCCAATCTCAAAATCAACCGGCGTGCCTTCGAATTCACTTCAAGGCGAACACGAATTTCGTCCCCGTCGGGGCCATTGAATGTCACGGTCTGGCCATTGTTGTATGCCATGTTAATAATCTCACTCTAGGTGACGGGCGCAAATGAAACGCTGGCATCAATCATTAAAGGGACCAAACATGAAATATCTGCTCACAGGCGTTGCCGCCATCGCCATGCTTACGGCTTGCGGAGACAAAGACAAGCCGGTTGATGGCGCTGGCTCTGAATACGCCACAGATGCCGCAAAGGACGTCAAGGCCCGCAAAGGTGATCCAGCAACCGCGCCACAGGCGCTTGCGGCTTTTGCTTTGGATGAAGCCGACGACAGCCGCATTTCCTTCGGCAGCAGCACGCTGAACGGGGACAAGGCCGTATTCACTGATGTGACGCTTCTGGCAGGCGACGATGTCGGGTCCGACGGCGATGAAGACGGCACGCACCTGGATGGTGCTGATGTAAAAGCGAAAAAGCTGGAATTCGACGGTCTTGCCATGATTGACGGCAAAGCGAGCTTCTCGCGCATGGTCATGTCCGACATTTCGCTGGTTCCGACTGATCCCGAAGAAGCAGAAGATGGCAGCGCGTCCATTGGCTCCATCGAACTGGTCAATCCTTCACCTGCGCTGGCAGCATGGGTCGCGAGCGTGTTTGCGGACGCAGAACCTGCTGACATGCCTACAGGGGAAGCGCTCTCTTTCGATCTGTGGACCATGAACGACATGAACATGCAGATCGATGAAGACGATGGCGAAAGTGGTACCTTCCTCGTGGACACGATTTCGGTCTCTGGGATGAAGAATCAGAAGGCTGCTCAGATGATGCTGAAGGGCCTGAAGTTCGACATGTTCGATCCTGAAGACGACATGACCGTCAAGGCCAATCTCAGCAATGTGGATATTCGCGGGTTTGACTGGTCGGTGTTTGCACCAGCTGAGGGCGACTCTCTGGAAGACAGCTTTGAGTCTGGCTTCATGGCTGGCATGAACCCGAAAGATCCGGCCAATCCCGGTTACAAGTCGATCAATCTGAAAGATCTGAACTTCGATGTTTCAGGCGTCAATTTCGACATGCCTTCGCTCGTATCCAATGTCAGCCATGACAAGCAGGGCCGTGCCGTAAAAGTGATCACTGAGCCTGTCAAAATGGTTTTGAACGCTGGTGATGGTGAACTTGGCCAGCAGTTGGGCACCCAGCTTGCGACGCTCGGGTACGAAAAGCTTGAGCTGACCATGGCCAGTGAACAGGCTTACGATCCTGATGCAGACGTGGTGACGCTGGAAAAAGGCAAGAATTACTGGGAGCTGAAAGATGGCTTCCGCTTGAATTTCGGCGCGAAGTATGAAGGTGCCAGCGCGATGGCAGCGGCTCAGGCTGAGCAGGATATGGACTCTGCAGATCCATCGGCAATGCTGGGAGAAGTCATGGAGAAGCTTACGCTCCACTCCATCGACCTGTCTTTGGATGATGATGGCATCGTGGACCGTGCCTTCAATGCCTACGCCGCGCAGAGCGGTGAAGACCCGCAGCAGCTGCGCAATCAAACGGCTGGTCTGCTGGCCATGGCACCCATGATGGCGTCAGGTTCGGGGATCGACATGGAACTGGCAACTGAGGCCTCCACGGCCCTGTCCAGCTTCATCACGGATCCGAAGACGCTGACCATTTCGTTGAACCCTGCGACACCGATCAAGATGTCGACATTTGCAGAGATGGAAGACCCGTCTACGCTGACCAAGTCGTCGCTCGGCTTCTCGGCTAGCAACGAATAGAGTCTACTGGAATCCGCTCTAAGCGCGCGCGTGCCGACTGGGCGCGCGCGCTTTTCTTTGTTCTCAGGCCGGGGCATAGACTTTTCGCCATGAAAATTGCCTTTTTTGGAGATGTGGTCGGAAAGCCTGGCCGACAGGCTGTCCTGGACCATTTGCCGGGCCTTAAGGCGCGCATGCGTCTGGATTTTGCTGTAGTAAACGCTGAGAATTCGGCGGGGGGCTTCGGCCTGACAAGCGTCATTGCGGAGGAATTCTTTGCCGCAGGTGCTGATTGCCTGACTCTCGGTGATCATGCCTGGGATCAACGCGAGGCTTTGACCTATATCGAACGCGAACCCCGTTTGTTGCGCCCCATAAATTACCCATCGGCTGCCGGCGCACCTGGCAAGGGAGCCAATCTGTTCAGCTTGCCGGATGGGCGTCGTGTCGGGGTCGTCCAGGTGCAGGGGAATGTGTTCATGCGCCAGACGCTGCCGTGTCCCTTTGCGGCCGTGGATGCGGCATTGGATTCCATGCCGCTTGGCGCTGTGGCGGATGCCATCATTGTGGACATGCATTGTGAAGCGACCAGTGAGAAAATGGCTATGGGCCATCACTGCGATGGGCGGGCAAGTCTCGTGGTTGGAAGTCACACCCATGTCCCCACAGCCGACACGATGATCCTTGAGGGCGGCACGGCTTATCAGACGGATGCCGGAATGTGCGGTGACTATGACAGCGTCATCGGCATGCAGAAGCAGATTTCCCTGTATCGATTCCAGACACAATTGCCTGGAGAGCGTTACCAGCCCGCTTTGGGGGAGGGGACCTTGTGCGGAACCTATATAGAAACCGATGACGCCACAGGACTTGCCACAAGAATTGAAGCTATCCGCATTGGCGGCCGTTTGAGCGATTCTGTTCCGGCCTGAGCGCTGCGCGGACGCACAGAGAGATTTCATTGATGAAAATTGTGGACACGGTCAGGCAGGATTTGCGCTTAAGAACCGCTGACCATCATGCGCGCGTGGACGAATTGATCAGCCGCCATGACCTCACTCGGCCGGAAGGGCTTGCCGCCTTTCTCGCAATCAATCATCTCGCCTATACGACGGTTGAGCGTCATTTGCGGCCGCATGGCGGGTTCACATTGCCACACTTGTCCCTCGAAGAAATAGAGGCTGATCTTGCCTCACTCGGCGCTGGAATACCGACCTGGCAGGCAGAGCCCAGTATGGAGGCGGCGCATCCAGTTGGAATAATTTATGTTATCGCGGGTAGCCGCCTCGGTGGTACGGTTCTGCACAAACGATGGCAGCAGGCCGATGATTCGAATGTCCGGCTTGCAGGTCGCTTTTTGAGCCGGATGACAGACCGTTCTTGCTGGACAGATTTTCTTGTCCAGGTTTCAAACGCGCAAATTAGCCAATCGGAATTTATTGATATAGTAGAATCTGCGAAGGGCTGTTTCTCGATTTTTGAGGCGGCTTGCCAGGACGTGACCAGAAAGTTTGCCTATGATCCGCCACAGCCCCGAAACTGACGGGCCCGCGAGCGATGTTGACCTGACGAATTGCGACCGTGAACCCATTCACGTCATCGGGCGTGTACAGTCCTTTGGTGGCCTGATCTCCATGTCGTCAGACTGGATCGTGAACCATGCTTCGGTAAACGTCAAAGAGTTCATCGGAGCCGCAGCGGAAGAGCTGATAGGCAAGCCCCTGAGAGACTGTTTCTCGGAACAGGCCTTGCTGTTGATTCGATCCCGCATGCCGATGCTGGCGTCGCCAGATGCTGTTGAGCGCGTATTCGGTGTGGCATTGACCGGGGATGAGCGCTTGTTCGACCTCTCCATGCACCTGTCGGGGCGCTCGATCGTTATGGAGTTCGAGCCTCGGGACGATGCGCGCGATACCAACTATGTGAACTATGTTCGTCCCATGGTGGAGCGTATATCTCGCGCCGATTCTTCGCAACAATTGTGCGATGAGGCGGCGCGCCAGTTGCGCAACCTGATTGGGTTTGATCGGATCATGGTTTACCGCTTTGCAGAGGATGATTCCGGCGTTGTCGTATCTGAATCCGTCAAGCCGGGAATGGATAGTTTCAAGGGTTTACATTATCCGGCGTCTGACATTCCAAGGCAAGCGCGAGCACTCTACAAGCGTAACCTTCTGCGTATCATCGCGGATGTATCGGATTCGGGCGCGGAGATCATTCCTGCCATCAATCCAGAGGGTGTGCCGCTCGACTTGTCTATGAGTGGTTTGCGGTCCGTCTCGCCCATTCATCTGGAATATCTGGCAAATATGGGCGTTCAGGCGTCGCTCTCCATTTCCATCCTGAAGCGGGGCAAGCTCTGGGGGCTTTTCGCCTGCCATCATGAGAGCCCGCGAGTGCTTGGCTATGAAGTTCGTACGGCCGCGGAACTGTTTGGGCAGCTTTTCTCATTTGTATTGGACCAGAAAGAATCTGACGAGGGCAGGGATGAGCAGGAGCGCGCCCAGTCCCTGCATGACCAACTCATGGCTCAGCTTGCCGAAGATGCGTCGATATCTGACAATTTTGATACCATCATCAGCGGTATCGCCTCGGTCATTCCTTACGACGGAGCCGTTGGGTGGGTTAACGGAGAATTCGAATCGATCGGACATACGCCGAGCAAGGAGGAATTTCTTGGCTTGGTGAGTTTCCTGAATACGACGGCCGCCAGCCGGATTTATCACACGGACAGTGTTGTTAAAGCCTATCCCGCTGCTGCTGGGTTTGTGGATCGCGCTGCCGGTATGCTCGTCTTGCCCGTGTCGCGGGCGCCGAGAGACTATATTGTGCTGTTCCGCAGGGAGCTTGCAAAATCTGTCACATGGGCCGGGAATCCGGATAAACCCGTCGTTTCTGGTCCGAATGGCGACCGTCTCACCCCGCGCAAGAGTTTTGAGGCATGGCAGCAGATTGTGCGGAATACATCTGCCCCCTGGCAGCCCGCCGAAGTGCGCGCCGCTGAAGCGCTGCGGCTGACATTGCTCGAAGTCATTTTGCGTATGTCGGACGCAACATTGCGCGAACGGGCTAAAGCGCAGGAGCATCAGGAACTTCTGATTGCCGAGCTTAATCACCGAGTGCGGAATATCTTGAGCTTGATTGGTGGGCTTGTTGAACAGAGTGGATCCGAGGCGCGCTCCATCTCTGAGTTTACGCATGTTGTGGGTGGTCGGATCCATGCACTCAGTCGTGCCCATGACTTGATCACGAGGCAGCAATGGGAGCCTGCTTCAGCACGAGAACTGATACGCATCGAGGTAGAGGCCTATCTTGGGGCAAACGCCGAGAAGGTGAAGATTCAGGGGCCGGACGTCCACTTGCGACCAAAAGCCTTCACGGCTGTGTCACTGGTCGTGCATGAATTGCTAACCAACTCGGCCAAATACGGGGCGCTTAGCAAAACAAATGGCGTCGTGCAGATTGGCTTCGCGCGGCTCTCGGACGGGGCCTTGTCAATATCGTGGTTGGAGACCGGTGGCCCGCCCATCCAGTCGCCTCCTGTACGCCGCGGCTTCGGGTCGACCATCATTGAGCGATCGATTCCGTATGAGCTGGGTGGTCGAGCCGAGATTAGGTTTGAGGTCACCGGAGTCTCAGCGGATTTCGAAATTCCCCCTGCACATGTCGATGGATTTTCCGATGCCTTGCACCCGGAGACCGGAAACAAGATGGATGAACGCAAGCAGGCCAGCCTGTCTGGGCATGCGCTGGTGCTGGAAGACAATTTGATCATAGCGATGGATGCGGAGGACATGCTTCGGTCGCTAGGTGCGACGGAAGTGTTCGTGGCGTCAAACGTGAAGGAAGCCCTCGATTTCATCGAGAGCGAGACCCTTCAATTCGCCTTGTTGGATGTCAACCTCGGATCAGAGACCAGTGAACCGGTCGCCGAACAATTGCACGCACAAGGCATTTCCTTTGCATTTGCGACGGGATATGGAGATTCCATCGATTTGGCAAAGCGTTACTCATCCGCGCCAGTGGTCAAGAAACCATACGATATCGACTCGATCAAAGCAGCTTTGCCAAATTGAATTCGCTTTCAGTGCCTTCCGTGCGCTGATGGCACGGAAGGTCAGGAGGAAATCTATTTTTCCGGCTGAGGAGTGTAGCGCAAGTACGGCTTCACCGCCTTGTAGCCTTTCGGAAAGAGCCTGGCGATTTCGTTCGGGTCAGTCAGAGAAGGCACGATGATCACATCATCTCCGTCGTTCCAGTTCACTGGCGTCGCCACTTTGTGGCCGTCCGTAAGTTGAAGGCTGTCAATCAGGCGGAGGATCTCATCAAAGTTCCGACCTGCGCTTGGGGGATAGATGATGGAAGCGCGAATTTTCTTGTTGGGGTCGACGACATAAACTGCCCGAACCGTGACTTTGGCGTCCGCATTTGGGTGAATCATGTTGTACAGCGTTGCCACGCTGCGATCAGGATCGGCAATGATCGGAAATTGAACACTGGTATTCTGGGTTTCCTCGATATCAGCGATCCACTTCTTGTGGTCTTCGAGGCTGTCGACTGAAATGACGAGGGCTTTTGCGCCACGCTTTGCGAATTCATCCTTCAGTTTCGCTGTATAGCCAAGTTCGGTGGTGCAAACCGGTGTGAAATCTGCCGGGTGGGAGAAGAACACGACCCAGTCATCGCCAGCCCATTCGTGGAAGCGAATGCGGCCTTCTGTTGTCTCGGCTTCAAAATCTGGGGCGACGTCGCCAATCAGAAGGCTCATATTACCATACTCCTGTCTCTTGATTTCTGACCAGAAAATGGTGCCTAAGAAGAAGCAATCCAATGCGCGGCACCTGAAGCTGTCGATAAGTTTTTCTAATGCCCGATCCGGGAAGAAGGAATTGGAATGAAGCGCCTGATCCTGATGCGACACGCCAAGACGGAGCCTTGGGGCGAAGGGGTAGACGATTTCAGCCGCGCTCTGACGGCAAGAGGCAAGGAGGACGCGCAGCGCATGGCCGAGGAACTGGTCGCGATGGGATGGTGCCCGGAGCGGATTTTGGTATCCAGCGCCCGCCGCGCCCGCGAAACCTGTTCTGAAGTTGCCAGGGTTGTGGAGGGCGAGAAAGTACGCCCGATGGAGTCTCTCTATTTGTCGGGTGTGCGCGGCTTGACCGAAGCTGTGCGGCATAATGATGGTGCCGGTACGCTCATGATCATCGGTCACAATCCGGGCCTGCATGACTTCTCGATGGAAATTCTTCGCGAAGCCGGTAGCCAGGACCATCAGGAATCGATCCGGTTAATAGAAAAATTCCCAACCAGTTGCTGTGCCTTGTTCGAGAGTGATGAGGATGAAGCGTTTGTGCCTGCCCATTTCCGACTTGCGCAGGTCCTGCGGGCAAAGGACTTCCGGGAAGCCGACGCGAATTCCTGACAAGAAAATGCCCTGCTGGTGAGAGCAGGGCAAGGATCCGGACCGGGCGGGCGTGTGTTTGGAGAGGCAGGAGGCCCGCCAGAGCCGAAGAAGATTAGTTGGATGCGTAGTGAACCTTGGTGAAGGTCGCATCATCCACGAAGGCGACGACCTTTTTCATCATCGAGCGTTCGCACTTTTCGACCACATAGTCCTTCGCGAAGCGAAATGTGTCATGTTCGGCGGCGCAGCGCTCATGAACATCCTGACGAATGCGCTTGTATTCTTGGATTGCGCCTTCCTGCGTCTCAAGTTGCGTGCGGTTCAGATCGATTTCCATCTGGAAATTGTCGGACGCGGCGAAAGCAGGCGCCGTGGCGATGGAAGCGGCAATGGCGATGGCTGTGATTGAGCGGATCATGGTGAGATTATCCTTCTGGGCTTGTGAGTGTGGGGGCGGGGGGAGGCCGGCGCCACGATCGGCAGGGGAACCGATTGTCGCGGCGCCGGCAGGCGGGCTTAGTGCGCTTCGCGGCGGGCGAAGCGGCGGCGGCGGCGAACCAGAAGATTCTGACGATCCTCCGCTTTGACATCATTGGCCGGCCGGGTCCGGTGAGTTGCCTCTCCGGTCATGATGGAGAGGGCCATCACGTCATTCTTGGCGGGAGTGGCGATGTCGGTATGACGAGCGCGGGGGATCATGATTTTCAATTCCTTCTAGCTGTTTTCTGAATGTCCTTGGCGAGACCATCCCGCCGCCGACACAAACAATCTAGGTTGGAAATTATCGAAAATCAATAAGTTTTTATCGAAAAAAGATAAATACGAGCAATTTCAAGGCTCTGTTATTTGTTGAATATCGATATGGATCGGCCAATTGCAAGTCAAGCCGAAGAAAAAATCTGAAGCAGAATTAATGCAAAGGATTGTATTGTGCTGCCCCCCAATCAGGCTTGGCTCTGCAAATCAAAGCTGAGCTGGATTGGGCTATGGCCTGAGCGCTTTGCTGTCATGTTGCGGCAGATAGTTGACCTTCTGATGCCCAGCGGCTTTCGGGCAATAGAATGAAAGGGCAGTGGGCGAGACGCCCCGTCAGGGGAAAGCCTGCGTTTTGCTTCTCGGGCGGCTGCGACATGGTCCACCAGCGGCATAGGGTAGGATTGTCCGAGAATGATGCCGTGCGCGGACAGGGCCGACTTGGGAGCTTCCCAGGGTGCATGGAGATACTGGTCGGGCAGTTCGGCGATCTCGGGAATCCATTTGCGGATGAACGCGCCGTCTGGGTCACGAGACAGGGATTGCCTGACGGGGTTGGGGATATATGGCGGAGCTGCTTTGGAGAGGCCGATGACTTGGCTGGCACTTCCGTAGTACATCGCCGGAGCAAAATCGGTGCAGAGTTGCGCCAGGACTTGAGCCGGGCGAACCGGTCCCAGCCAGAGATGACATGTTGCAAAGGAAAGAAGCAGGCTCCTGAGGCTCGATTCCAAATGCCCGGTGGCCTGAAGACACCGCATACTCGCATCCAATAGCGGAAACCCCGTTTTTCCATTTGTCCAGGCAGACAAACGAGGATCAGCCAAACTGGCTTCTTCTCGGTTATGAATGTCGACCGGGAGCAGGGACGTGTCGGTCAGACTGACCCGGGCAGATGCCTGAACACGTCGAGATCGCTTGGCGAGCTTTTCGGTGAAGCGGTGAAGTGCCGTGGCAAAGGTCTCGTCCCCATCGGTGACCAGTGCCGCCTGGGCTTTCATGGCGGCTTGCCAGACTTCGCGTTCTGACACTGAGCCTATCGTCAAATGAGCGGACAGTCGCGATGCGGTCGCCTCACATGCCGTTATGGACAAGTTTGCCTTCCCAGCATTGCGACCACCGCCCGACAGGAACCACCGCAATTGAAGGATCGCATTGGTCCGCCCGCCCGTTTGTCGGTCTGGGCACCCGTCTGATTCCAGACCGAAATCAGAAGCGATCGGCCAGCCTTCCGATGGAATTGACAGCGGAGGAAGAGCTGCGGGCGCCGCGATACGAGGCTTTCTCATATGTCTGCGCCACGCCGTATCCCAATCAGAATGCGGCGAAATTGAATGTTGTATCCCGGTATGCTCTCTCAGGGGAATCCCAACCTTGAGCGCCCAGGTGCGAACCTGCCGGTCCTGTTCCGCCTCTGCAGGCGTATTGCCGAGAGAGTGGAAATGAAGGGAAGCGATGCCATGCTGGGCATGCAGGCGTGAGAGAACTTCCGTCACCACGCCGGATCTGAGGCAAAGCTGACTACCGCGTTGGCGCAGGGCGCGATCAAGATCAGCAAGAGATTCCACTGCAAACTCAAATTGGCGTTCCGACGTGTCGGCCCGTTGCCAATAATTCGGCTCGAATATGAAAAGCGGCACAATCTGTCCGCCCGCTGCGCAGGCAGAAGCTAGTGCGGCATGATCGTGAACCCGAAGGTCCCGTCGAAACCAGATGATGTTGAGCTCAGACATAGAACAAATATAGAACAAACTTTGCGAGAGTCTATATATTTCTATCAATTGGGGCATTCGTTGCGATCTCGAAACGAATTCAACTTGTGGTTTCTTGAGCTTCGTCCTCTTTACTCATCAATGCATTTCATGGGTGGTGATGCGGCGTCCGCGCGGGAGAGATTTCCGCAGCATTTGTTTGATGACCTTGCTGAGCCTCCGCCGGACGTGCGTCTGGCGGAAAGGGCAGCGGAGGCGTTCCCTTCCCGATTCCAGGGCATGTCTGCAAAGACAGGACTTGACGAGGCACAGTCTCGTTTCGTCGGTCGGAGCGCGGCCACACTTGGTATTTTGGGATTGTTTGCGCCCGGGTTGATCCTGACTGGGCTTGGGACGCTCAGCCTGGTCATCTTCGTTCTCATCATTGCGTATAGACTCGCATTGGCGATCTTTGGGGACAGTCGCGCCTACCTTCTTACCGATCCAGCCTCCCTCTCCTTGTTGCTGCCGGTATATACGATCCTGATAGCGCTCAAGGACGAGGCCGCCTGCATGCCCCAGCTATCAGACAGCCTGATGTCGCTCGAATATCCGCGGCATTTGCTTGATGTGAAACTGTTGTTGGAAGCCGGAGACGACGCAACGAAGGATGCGATCCATGCTCAAATATGGCCGGAAGGAACCGAGGTTCTGGTCCTGCCCCCCGGCAAGCCACAGACCAAGCCCCGCGCGTTGAATTATGGCCTCGGACGGGCCCGTGGGGCATTTGTGACCGTCTATGATGCCGAGGACCGGCCCAATCCGGGGCAGCTCATGGAGGCGGCACGCCGGTTTGCGTGGGATCCGGACCTGGCTTGTGTACAGGCTCCCCTGTCTGGGAATGTGCGCTTCGGTAGTTGGCTGTCCCGACACTGGGCACTGGAGTATGCAATTCAGTTTCATCGGCTCATGCCAGCGCTTGCTCGGCTCGGCATGCCCATACCGCTCGGCGGAACAAGCAATCATTTCCGCCGCAGGGCGCTACTTGCGTCGGGCGGGTGGGACGCTTGGAATGTGACTGAAGATGCGGACCTGGGTCTGCGGTTCGCACGCCTTGGCAAGAAGATTGATGTCATCGCCCCATCAACTGTTGAGCTACCGCCACAGCATCTGAATGTCTGGCTTGGTCAGCGGTCGCGATGGTTGAAGGGCTTCGTGCAGACTTGGTTGGTGCTGATGCGCGAACCCGTCACTGCAGCACGTGAAATGGGGGCGCTGCGCTTTGTCTCAATGCAGCTGACGCTTGGCGCCTCCATTCTGTCTGCGCTCTTTCACCTTCCTTGGCTGGTCTGGTGCGTGGTCTGTATCGTGTCTCCGGATGCCAACCTAAGCCGCATCAGCTGGGCGATGCTCACCGTTTCTTATGCGGTTGGTGCTGTGACCGCCCTCACAGTGCCGTCGGCTTCCTTCGCAATACGCATGCGAGACCTTATCACATTGCCATTTTATTGGCCGCTGCAGTTCTTCGCGATGGCGAGAGCCCTCTACAGCTTGGCGCGCAGACCACATTATTGGGTCAAAACGCCTCGAGAGGGCGTGCCTGGCGCGGGAGGCGCGCACCAATTCTAACGCTAGGTCAGTGCTTGGCGGTGCTATCTGATGGGCATATGGTTGGGCAAAGTTCTGTTGCCCCTTCAGGAGTCCGATATGGCGTATGATGAATCTGTCGATTTAGAGCAATTCCGTGCAGAAACGCGGGAATGGCTTGAGGAGAATTGTCCGCCGTCTATGCGCACGCCCATGAAGGATGACGAGATCGTCTGGGGCGGTAAGCGCGAAAAGTTCAAGAATCCCGAAGCAAAGCTCTGGTTGGAGCGTATGGGCGAGAAGGGGTGGACCTCTCCTGAATGGCCAGCGAAATATGGGGGTGGCGGACTTAGCCGCGCGCAGAATCGTGTGCTTCAGGAAGAGCTACGCCGCATCAAGGCGCGCCCGGCGCTGTTCTCCTTTGGCCTTTGGATGTTTGGCCCGGCCTTGCTTGAGTTTGGCAACGAGGAGCAGAAACTTCGTTTCATCCCGGACATCGTGAAAGGCAAGACGCGCTGGTGTCAGGGATATTCAGAGCCCGGCGCGGGGTCTGACCTTGCCGACCTTCAGACGCGTTGTGAAGACAAGGGCGATCACTACCTGATCAACGGACAGAAGGTATGGACATCTTACGCCGACAAGGCCGATTGGATCTTCTGTCTCGTTCGCACTGACACGAGCGTGAAGCATGAAGGCATCAGCTTCATTCTGTTCGACATGGAGAGCCCGGGCGTTGAGGCGCGTCCGATCCAGCTGATTTCGGGTGAAAGCCCATTCTGCGAAACCTTCTTTTCCGACGTCAAGGTGCCGAAGGATCAATTGGTCGGCGACGTGAATGGGGGCTGGCAGATCGCCAAGCGGCTGCTTCAGTTTGAGCGCTCTTCAATCTCTGCTGGCGGATTTGGCGGCACGGGAGGCTCCGGCATCCTTGGGCCTGAAGAATATGCGAAGATGCATATCGGTACCGACAATGAGGGACGTCTCATCGATGGCGATCTACGCGGACGGATCACGGACCACAAGATGTATGCGAAGGCGTTCAATCTAACCGTCCAGCGCCAGGCCGAACAAGCCAAGGCTGGCCAGCAGGTGGGCCACACAGCTTCCATCCTGAAATATGGTGCTGCCAAGATGAATCAGGATCGTCACGAACTACTCGTCGAGGCGCTTGGAACTGAGGCGCTTGGCTGGGAAGGGGAGGGCTTTGACCCGTCTGCCAAAAAGGTTACGCGCCAATGGCTTCGCTCGAAAGGCAACTCAATCGAGGGCGGCACGAGCGAGATCAATCTCAACGTGATCTCGAAACGCGTACTGGGTCTCAAGGACCACAAATAAGCATGTCGTCCACGCAGATCATCATTCTGTTTCTTGGCACACCGTTCATGGCCGGAGTCCTGGCTCCGTTTTTCCGTGGGCGCTGGCTTACGCAGGTGGCTGTGTGGACACTTGCGCTGTTGTCGACCCTTGTCGTTGTCTACGTATGGGCAGGCATGGAGGCAGCGCGCCTCGAATTGACAAACATCCGGCTGGTTCTCGCTGCCAGCGCCCTTTGGAGTACGGCCGGTTTGGCCGGTCTGCTCGTGGGGCGCGAAGCGGAAAATGTCCGCCGTGATGCAATGAACACCAGGGAAAAACGCAAGGCTTCGGAGATATTCAGATGACGTTCCTTTTGACGGAAGACCAGGAAATGCTGCGCGACACCGCTATGGCGTTCGCGCGTGACGAAATGCCAGTGACTCGCCTGCGCCAACTGCGCGACAGTGGAGCAAATGGCGTAGACGCAGAGACACGACAGAAACTCGCCGAACTCGGCTTCTTTGGTGTGATCATTCCGGATGAGCCAGGTGGTGAACACTTCGGCCTGGTCGGACTTGGCCAGGTTCTGGAAGCGCAAGGCCGTACACTGGCGCCAACACCGGTTCTCCAGACAGCCCTGATCGCGGCCAGCGCCCTGCAGCTGGGCGGCAGCGCAGAACAGCAGGCGGAATGGTTGCCCAAGATTGCCGGAGGCGCAACCAGTTTTGCCTTGGCGCTCGACGAAACTGCGCATTTCAATCCGCTGGGCGTCGCCACCGAGGCGGAGAGCAATGGGCAAGGCTACACGTTGAACGGCATGAAGCGGTTTGTGCCGGACGCTCATCATGCCGAGATGCTGATTGTTGTGGCGCGTACCTTTGGCGAAGCAGGTGACCGTCACGGCCTTACGCTGTTCATGGTTCCGGCGGATGCAAAGGGGGTGTCTATCCAAGCGCTGAACTCCGTCGACTCTCACGGCGCGGCTCATGTCGTGCTGGAAGATGTGATGGTTCCGGCAACAGCTGTCATCGGCGCAGTGGACAAAGGCGCAGACGTATTGGAGCCGGTTCTGGACCGGGCGGCGATCGGCCAGGCGGCGGAAATGCTGGGAAGTGCAGATGCGGCGTTTGAGATGACATTGGAGTACCTCAACAACCGGAAACAGTTCGGCCAACTGATTGGATCGTTCCAATCATTGCAGCATCGTGCCGCAAAGATGTTTACTGAGCTGGAGCTGACGCGTTCCTGCATTGCGGCTGCGCTGGCGGCCGTTGATGACGGCAAGCCAAATATTGCGGAACTGGCAAGTCTGGCCAAGGCGCGCGCCGGCGAATTGATTCATCTCGTATCAAACGAGTGCGTGCAGATGCATGGGGGTATTGGCATGACGGATGATGCAGACCCTGGCCTCTACATGAAGCGGGCTCGCGTACAGGAAGCGCTCTATGGTTCTGCCAGCTGGCACAGGGATCGCTACGCGCGCCTTGCTGGATACTGATCCAGCATTCAACGCAAAAAAAGCCGGGAAGGTTACAACCTTCCCGGCTTTCTTTTTCTCCCGTGAGGGAAGCAGTGCTTAGCCCTTGAGGACCGAGCCCTTCTTGAGCGCCTTCGCGATCAGGTAATACATTACCGGACGATGCTTTGCGCGAACGGACTTTCCGTACTTTGCAACAGCATCCGCAATCGCGGCATCGGCTTTTGCGTCGTCAGTAACGCCAAGCTTCTTTGCGATAAAGCCCTTCTTGATGCGACCCAGCTCTTCCTTGTCGGAAGCAGCAACAGTTGCGGAATCGGCCTTGTAGATCGTCGGCCCACAGGCTTTGACGGCTGCATCCAGAAGCGCCATGTCAGAGCGTGTCTCACCAACCTTGTCTTTCAGGTCAGTGATGTACTTCTCCATCAGGACTTCCTTCGGTGAAGGTGCCTTGGCTGGTTTCGTTGTCTTGGGTGCAGCAGCTTTTTTTGGCGCCGCAGCTTTCTTGGCTTTGGTTGCTTTTGCCATGGGAGTGTCTCCTCAATGGGCCCGACGGACGGGCGTGTTTAAATTTACGCAGCTCACAACACGAATCAGTTTGAAACGCTGTTTGAACACTGACCCGTTTTTCCACAGCCTGCCAACCCCTTTTCGGTAGTGCAACAATATCCCTAAGTAGTGCGAGTACAGATTGAATGACCAATATGCCGTCTTGGGCGGTTCGCTGGAAGCGTATGGATACGATTGATTGACCTCTCTATGCGAGGAGTTCACACCCAATGGCGATACTGGCCGTGAAGTGAGGATAAAATGTTTCGTTACCTGCCTTGGCTCGCAACTGTTCTGCTGCTGGCGCTATGCCTTGTGTTTTGGCGACAGCACAGCTGGTTGATCTACCTCGCTGTCGCCTTGATCCCTTTGGCCCTGACAGGTCTGTATGATGTGCTTCAGCGTCGACACAGTCTTTGGCGAAACTTTCCGATTTTCGCGCGCATTCGATGGCTCGCGGAGGAGTTGCGACCTTTCCTGCGTGCCTACATTGTCGAAAGTGAAACGGAGGGGCGTCCCTTCAATCATGAAGAGCGCACATTGGTATATCGGCGTGCAAAGGATGTTTCGTCCGTTGAGCCGTTCGGCAGCCATCTTGATATCGACAAACCGCCTTATGAATGGCTGGCGCATTCCATAGCGGCGAAACATCCGGAAGAGGCAAACCCGCGTGTGCTGGTTGGCGCGCCGGAAACATCGCAGCCTTACTCGGCAAGCGTTTTCAATATCTCTGCAATGAGTTTTGGCTCACTCGGCGCGCACGCAATTGAAGCCTTGTCACAAGGCGCATCCCTGGGTGGCTTCTATCACGACACAGGAGAGGGTGGCGTGTCACGTTACCACTGTGAGGGCGGCGGCGATCTTGTCTGGGAACTGGGCTCTGGATATTTCGGGTGCCGCGCAGCTGACGGATCTTTTGATGCGGCCAAGTTCGCGGACACGGCCTCTGACCCACAGATCAAGATGATTGAAGTAAAGCTGAGCCAAGGCGCAAAGCCGGGGCATGGCGGCGTGTTGCCGGGAGAAAAGGTAACACATGAGATCGCCGAGGCGCGCGGGATCGCAGTTGGACAAACATGCGTTTCGCCGCCCGCGCATTCCTCCTTCTCGACGCCAATCGAGATGCTGGAATTTGTTGCGAGCCTGCGCGAGCTGTCAGGTGGCAAACCGGTCGGGATCAAGTTTGCTGTCGGCAATCGTTGGGAAACATTGGCCATCTGCAAAGCCATGTTGGAAACTGGGTTGCGGGTTGACTTCATGGTGGTCGATGGTGGGGAAGGGGGCACCGGCGCAGCGCCTGCTGAGTTTCTTGACCATGTCGGTGCACCCTTGAGACAGGCCCTGGTGCTGGCTCGCAACGCGCTCGTGGGGACGGGTTTGAAGGGTGATGTGCGGCTTGCCTGTTCCGGTAAACAGATCAGCGCTTTCTCCCTTGCATCTTCCATGGCGCTGGGAGCTGACTGGGTGAATACGGCGCGTGGCTTCATGTTCTCGCTCGGCTGCATTCAGTCGCTGAACTGCCACAACAATACATGCCCGACCGGCATTGCGACATCCGACAAAGCGCGCCAGCGCGGATTGGTCGTGGCCGACAAGGCGATCCGCGTCAGGAACTACCAACGAAATACGGTCAAGGCATTGATGGAGGTTGTTGGTGCCGCAGGATGTGAACATCCGTCCGAGCTGACCCCGCGCCACGTGATGCATCGCGTGACCGAGGACATCGCCTACACCGCGGAACGCGCCTACCAGCTTGTGCAGGCCGGACAATTGTTGAATGCCCCGGATGAAACCCAACTTGCGCAAGAATGGCGCATGGCACAGGCCAACAGCTTCCTGCCAGTAAGCTAGTTCTGTGATTTGGCGGGAACCATCTCCGCGCTACTCAGATTTATGGTAGTGCTCACAAAGCGAGCAGGGTGGGGGTTTCTGCACTCAGGTACAGCGCTATGCCTTTGGCAGTGATGCGTCACGCGTTAGACGGGGTGAGACAGGATGGGCAATGACAGAACATAAAGTTTCAAAAGGCTCACGACTGATCGCAGTCTCAAACCGCACCGCGGCTGGACAGGAAAGCCGAGCCGGAGGGCTCGCAGTTGCGCTTTGGGATACGCTCGCCGACACACAGGGCCTCTGGATTGGCTGGAGCGGCCGTATTCTCGACTTTCCCAGCAACCGCGCGAAGCGGTCTGCAGAGGACGGCGTTGAGTTCGCCCTGACTGACTATTCCCGCGACCAGTTTGACGGTTTCTATCTCGGTTATTCAAACAGTGTGCTCTGGCCGGTCATGCACAACCGGATTGATCTGGCCGTGTTTGATTCCGCGTATTATCGGTTCTATGTCGAGATCAATGAGAAGTTTGCGGAAATCGTACGGCACCAGGCAGACGAAGCCGACATTGTCTGGGTCCATGATTACCACTTCCTACTGCTAGGCGACATCTTGCGGGAAGACGGGTGGCAGGGAAAATGTGGTTTCTTCCTGCATATTCCCTTTCCCGCACCAGAAGTGTTCCGTGCCATTCCGGAACACCGCAAGTTGGCAAAGGGACTTTGTGCCTATGACGTGGTCGGCCTTCAGTGCCGCAAGGACCTCGCCAATCTCGCGCAATACCTCGAAGAAGAATTCGGGGCCGAGGAACAGCCGGATGGGAAGTTCAAAGTAGAGGGCCGCATTGTCCACCTGCTGCACTGTCCTATTGGCATTGATAGTGAGGGCTTTGCTGCGGCGGCAACCAAGGAGCCAGCAGACCGGGCGGCGACCCGCCTGTCACGTTTTCTAGGTGAACGCGACCTCGTCATCGGGGTTGACCGGATGGACTATTCGAAGGGTCTGCCGCAGCGGTTTGAAGGTATGGCCGACTTGTTCGACCGGTATCCGGAATTACACGGCAAGATTTCGTTCACTCAGATCGCACCGCCCTCACGGTCTGTCGTCGAGGAATACGCCCAGCTTCGTGAACAGCTTGATGCGCTGTCCGGACGGATCAATGGCGACTATGGCGACCTTGACTGGATGCCGATCAGATATCTGGCGCGCGGGTACGACCGCGAAGAAATCGCCGGGCTCTACCGTCTTGCAAAGGCCTGCTTGGTGACCCCCTTGCAGGACGGCATGAATCTTGTTGCGAAGGAGTTTGTCGCCGCGCAAGACCCTCAGGACCCGGGTGTTCTGATCCTGTCGCAATTTGCCGGTGCGGCAGAGCAGATGAAGGAGGCGATCATCATCAATCCATATGACAGCTCGGCCATCGCGGAAGCCGTTAAGCAGGCCATAGAGATGCCGCTCGACGAGCGGCAGGACCGTTGGCAGAAGCTCTTCGACAATATTGCCCAGCAGGACATTAACTGGTGGCGCCACCGCTTCATGACGGCGTTTGAGGGCGTTCCTGCATGAGTAATTCCTCTGTCATGCCGCCGGCGCTTGACCAGGGTGTCGCCTTGTTCCTGGATTTTGATGGAACGCTGTCTCCGCTTCAGGATGATCCAGATGCCGTGTTTCTGGCGTCAGGTCTGGATTCGGTTCTCATGCGTGTCTCTCAAAAGCTCGATGGTGCATTGGCAATTCTCTCTGGCCGTGACCTGACAGATTTGTCGAAACGTGTGCCTGATACGCTTTGGAGGTTCGGCAATCATGGCCTGAGATCAGCCGCGCCCGGCGCGGCAATGACCGAAGGTGTGCCGTCCGCGCCCGAGTCTCTGCTCTCCGGCATCTCATCCGTCGTGGACGTGCATGATGGTGTACGCTTGGAAGAGAAAGGGCCGGTTCTCGCAATCCACTATCGTGCGGCACCTGAAAAGAGTGAGCAACTCACTCACGAAATCAGTAGCGTAATTTCTCAGTACAAAGATTACTCGTTGCAATCGGGAAAGATGGTACTTGAGGCAAAGCCGAGTGGGGCCAATAAGGGCGTTTGCCTGCAAGCTGCCATGGAGACTGCGCCGTTCGCTGGGCGCCTGCCGGTGATGATTGGCGACGACAAGACAGATGAAGACGCCTTCCTTGTGGCCAATAAGCTCGGTGGCTGGTCGATCAAGGTCGGGGAAGGCGAGAGCGCGGCAAACTATCGGCTGGCGTCTCATCGCGACGTCGCTACCTATCTGGAACAAGTGTTGGGAGAAGTATGAGTCTCGATCTGGGAATTGTTGGCAACGGAACCATTGCGGGCCTGATCAATGCGCGCGGTGACTATGAGTGGTTCTGCCTGCCACGCTTTGACGGGGAGCCCGTCTTCAACAAGCTTTTGGGCGGTGGCGGTTCATTCAGTGTGTGGATGGAGGGCCTGTCCAAGCGTACGCAGTCCTATGACCGAAACACCGCCATCCTGCGCACGCGTATGGAGTCTGAAGATGGCGCCATCCTGGAGATCGTCGACTTTGCTCCGAGGTTTGAACGCAAGGGTCGCACGTTCCGGCCCGTCAGTCTGGTGCGACGGTTTGAAGTTATCGCGGGCACGCCACAGCTGAAAATCTCCCTGACGCCGGAAACTGACTGGGGAGGGCGTCGGCTCAAGCCCATACGCGGTGTCAATCATGTGCGGTTCGTCGATGAAGAGTTTTCATTCCGAGTCACGACTGACGCGCCGGTTTCCTATATTCTCACCGAAACAAGCTTCGTTCTAGACAAGGATGTGACGTTTATTCTTGGGGCAGACGAATCGCTGACAGATTCCCCGAGTGTCATCGCACGCGACTGGGAGGAGCGCACACGTCAATACTGGGCGAAATGGGCGCGGAGCCTGGCCGTTCCGTTCGAGTGGCAGGATGAAGTTATCCGCGCGGCCATAACACTTAAACTGTGCGTTTTCGAAGAGACTGGCGGCATTGTGGCGGCGCTGACCACGTCCATTCCGGAACATGAAGGTTCGTCACGCAACTGGGATTATCGCTTTTGCTGGATCCGGGATGCCTATTTCACTGTGACAGCGCTGAACCGGCTCTCAGGCATGGGGACGCTGGAGCACTATATGAGGTGGGTGCGGAATATTGTGGCGCATTCCAAAGGCGGCCACATCCAGCCAGTGTACGGGATCGGGCTCGAGGCAGACTTGACCGAAGACCTCGCACCGAACTTGCCGGGCTTCCGCGATTCAGGACCGGTGCGTCGGGGTAATCAGGCCGCCGAACATGTACAGCACGATGTTTACGGCCAGGTCGTACTCGGCGTCGCGCAATCCTTTTTCGATCACCGGCTGCTTGCGCAGCCCGGCATCGCCGAGTTTGAACAACTTGAGCCCGTGGGCGAGCGCGCATTCGCGGTCTATGACACACCGGATGCAGGCATCTGGGAGTTCCGGACCATTGCGCATGTCCACACATCGTCGGCGATCATGTGCTGGGCAGCATGCGATCGCCTGTCGCGTATTGCCGTGCGGCTCGAACTCGACAATCGCGCGGCCTATTGGCGTGAGCGGGCGGACATCATTCACGCCACCATTCTGGAGAAGGCCTGGAGTGCAGACGTCGGCGCGTTTACAGCGGCCTTTGGTGGCACCGACCTTGATGCCTCTGTCCTGCTGATGGCCGAGATCGGCTTTCTCCCGGCAGGCGATCCGCGTTATGTCGCAACCGTTGAGGCTGTCGACCGCGACCTTCGAATGGGAAACCATGTTTATCGCTACAAGGTCGAGGATGATTTCGGAAAACCGAAGACTGCCTTCACGGCGTGTACTTTCTGGTTCATTGATGCGCTCTACCGGGTGGGGCGCGTCGAGGAGGCGCGCGAAATCTTTGAAAGCGTGCTTGCCAGCCGCAATCATGTTGGATTGCTGTCGGAGGATGTTGATCCGGAGACCGGCGAGCTTTGGGGGAACTTTCCTCAAACCTACTGCATGGTCGGGATAATCAATTCTGCGGCCCTACTGAGCAAGCCTTGGGCAGCGGTTACCTGATATTGCGCAGTTTGTACGAACGCAGGCTATTGATCATCATGATCGCTGACTGAGTTTGTTGAAACTATCCAGCGTTTGTGTGTTGCTGGGTCCATGGCTGATGGTGAGGACGTATTCGACGAGATGCATGGATTTGGCGAAGGCGTGCGAGCGCCTTATGCCGGATACAATGGCTGGTTTGACAACACGACCCCTTCGGCTCTGCTGAAGAAATCACGGGATGCGCAAACCTTCTTTCGGCGAACCGGTATCACCTTCAACGTTTATGGAAAATCTGAAGCTGACGAGCGGCTGATCCCGTTCGATCTGGTGCCGCGCATTATCGGCGCCAGCGAGTGGGCCTTGCTGGTTCGCGGCATCGAGCAACGGGTCAAGGCAATCAACGCTTTCCTGTACGATATCTATCACCGACAGGAGATCGTCCGCGCCGGTCGCCTGCCGGAACACCTTATCCGCGAGAATGACGCCTTTCTTCCGAAAATGATCGGCTTCGATCCACCGGGAGGGATTTACACGCATATTGTCGGGATTGATCTGGTGCGCACCGGCCCCAACGAATTCTTTGTGCTGGAGGACAATGCCCGCACGCCCTCTGGCGTGTCCTATATGCTGGAAAACCGGGAGACCATGCTGAAGATGTTCCCGGAACTGTTTGCGCAGATGTCGGTGCAGCGTGTTTCGGGGTATCCGATGGCGCTGCGGCGTTCGCTCGAACGGTCTGCACCGGCACAGGCCTCGGGCCGACCCACGGTGGCGATCCTTACACCTGGTATCCATAATTCAGCCTATTTCGAGCATGCCTTCCTGGCGGACCAGATGGGCGTTGAGCTTGTCGAAGGTCATGACTTGCGCGTCGTCGACGGACGGGTCGCCATGCGAACCACGCAAGGCTACGAAACCATCGATGTGTTGTATCGACGAGTTGATGATGATTATCTCGATCCACTGAATTTCCGCTCGGAATCCATGCTGGGCGTGGCGGGCATCTTTGATGTTTACCGGGCTGGGGGCATTACGATTGCCAATGCTCCGGGCACCGGCATTGCCGACGACAAAGCGATCTATTCATACATGCCGGACATCGTCGAATTCTATACGGGGCAAGCGCCGCTGCTGAAGAATGTGCCGACTTGGCGCTGTGCGGAGAAAGACTCCTTGTCCTATGTGCTGGAGAATCTGGAAGAACTCGTCGTCAAGGAAGTTCACGGCTCCGGAGGCTATGGCATGCTGGTCGGGCCCGCAGCGAGCAAGAAGGAAATCGCTGCCTTCCGAAAGAAGCTTCAAGCCAAGCCATCCAATTATATAGCCCAGCCCACATTGGCCCTTTCGACGGTGCCTGTGCTGACGAAAGCTGGCCTGTCACCTCGCCATGTCGACTTGCGCCCATTCGTACTTGTTTCATCTGATGGTGTTGAGGTGACGCCCGGCGGATTGACCCGCGTTGCCATGAAAAAGGGATCGCTTGTTGTGAACTCCAGCCAGGGCGGGGGCACCAAGGATACTTGGGTCCTGAAGGAGGGCTAAGTCATGCTGGGCAGGACTGCATCGGGTCTGTTCTGGATGGCCCGGCTTCTGGAAAGAGCCGAAAATACCAGCCGCCTTGTCGAGGCGGGCTTCCGCATGGCGCTCACCCGGACCCAACCGGGCGAGGAGGAGTGGCGATCTGTGCTCGTCACTGCTGGCTGTTGTGATGCCTATCTGGCGCGTCATGACACAATCACGGGCGACAAGGTTGCCGATTTCGCTCTGCGAGATCGCAGCAATCCGTCCAGCGTGATGTCAACGCTGCATGCGGCGCGAGAAAATGCCCGCATGACCCGCACCGCGCTGACGCGGGAAATGTGGGAAGCGATCAATGACTTCTGGATGGCCGTGCGCGATGCGTTGAAGCGTGCGCCATCCGAGACGGACCTGCCAGAAATCCTGACCATGATCCGCCAGCAGGGCGCGCAGGTAAGAGGCGCGACCACAGGCACTATGCTCCGCAATGACATCTATAATTTTATCCTGTTGGGCATCATGTTTGAGCGCGCTGACAATACGGCGCGTATTCTCGATACAAAATACTACGTCCTGCTACCGTCCAGCGCCTCGGTCGGCTCGTCGCTCGACAATGTGCAGTGGGAGATGATCCTGAGGTCGGCTTCGGCAGAGCGGTCTTTCCACTGGCTCAATGGCGGCAACATCACGCCGCGAGCGATAGCCGATTTCCTGATCTTCGACACACGTATGCCGCGCTCGCTGGCCTATTGTTACGACACGATCACCCACCAACTGGATTGTCTGTTCCGGCAATATGGCCAACGGCTGGGGACCCATGATCTTGCCGAGTCTCTTGAGGCGAGCTTGACGGCCACGACGATTGAGAGCGTGTTTGAAAACGGATTGCACGAATTCCTGTCGGACTTCCTGAGGCGGAATGCATCCCTCTCGGCGCAGATCGAAACAGATTTCAGGTTCGCGGAGTGATGAGATGCGACTGACCGTAGATCATTCATCGACCTACACATACGAACATGGCGTGTCCTATGCGCTCCAGCAGGTTCGCAAACGGCCGATCAGCCTTCCGTCGCAATCAATCCTGTCTTGGGACGTGTCGATTGAAGGGGCGCACTGGGAAACAAGCTATACCGACCATCATGGAAATCTGGTGGATCTGATCCAGTTGGAGCCGGACGTCATGAGCGTGTCGGTAAGTGTAAAAGGTGAGGTCGAGACGCATGACACGTCCGGTGTCATGGGGGGGCACAGTCAGCTTGTGCCGCTCTGGCTTTACCAGCGACCGACCGAACTCACCATGCCGGCGAAAGGATTGCGGGCATTGGCGGGCAAGTTCAGTCGAAGCCCGTCACAAGATATTGGCGTCCTGCATGAGTTGATGGTGGAAATTGCGGACAAGGTTGCCTACCGGACCAATGAGACAGACTCGCGCACCACGGCAGAAGATGCGCTGCAGCAGGGGCAGGGGGTCTGTCAGGACCATGCGCATATATTCATCACGGTCGCGCGCCTGCTTGGCTATCCTGCGCGTTATGTCAGCGGATACCTGATGATGACGGACAGGGTGGACCAGGACGCCGGCCATGCCTGGGCGGAGGCTTGGGTCGATGGCCTTGGATGGACGGGGTTTGATGTTTCCAATGGTATTAGCCCGGATGCGCGCTACATACAGGTAGCGACTGGCTTGGATTACAGCGACGCGGCCCCCATCAGAGGTTTAGTCTATGGCGCGGGTGCGGAAAATCTCGTGGTTTCCATTCAAGTCCAGCAGTAAAGTTAGTCGAGATATTGATCGGAGAATCATCAAGTGACGTATTGCGTTGCGCTTCGGCTTGACCGGGGGCTTATCTTTATGTCGGACACTCGCACCAATGCGGGCATCGACAACATTTCGAAGTTCCAGAAGATGTTCACATGGGAGGTGCCCGGCGAGCGGGTCATCACCATTTTGACTGCGGGAAATCTCGCCACCACGCAGGCCGTGATCAGCCTGTTGGATGAGCGCCTGAAGGCGCCGGAAGAACGAAACCCCAGTATCATGGCAGCTGATACAATGTTTCAGGTTGCCAGATTGGTCGGAGACACGGTGAAGGAGGTCATCCGCACGCAGGGCGATGGAGGGCCGGAATCAGAGGCGGCTTTCGGCGCGACGCTCATCGTGGGGGGACAGATCTCCGGGATGGAGCCGCGTCTGTTCCTGGTCTATCCCGAAGGCAACTTCATTGAGGCCAGCGACGAAACGCCTTTCTTCCAGATTGGCGAGACCAAATATGGCAGACCGATCCTGCTGAGAGCCTTCAGCCCGGACATGACGTTCGAAGAAGCGGTAAAACTGCTCTACGTCTCATTTGACTCAACACTCAAGGCAAACCTCTCGGTGGGGATGCCGCTTGATCTGCAGACGATTGAAAAAGACATTTACAAAGTCACTGAGAAGCGACGCGTCGAAGAGAATGACCCCTATTTCACGGCGATCTCTTCGCGTTGGGGAGACGCGCTGAAACTGGCTTTCAACTCGCTGCCCGACTATGAATTCTGACTTGGCCTAAAAGGTCGGTTCCGGGACATGGTTGCGGTAGAGCCTCTTGGCGAGCTCGACACGGGCCAGTGCATCCAGGCCCTCAATGTCTGCCTTCAGAGTCGCGTTCAACAGGGGGCGAATGCCGATCCGGTTGGCGACCTGAATCGCCAGGCCGGGACGGGCATTGAGCTCCAGCAGGAGCGGCCCCTTGGTCTTGTCCAGTACGATGTCGGCGCCGAGATAGCCGAGCCCGGTTACATCATAGGCCTTTGCTGCCATTTCGAGCATTGTGTCCCAGTGTGGCACCGAGAAATTCCGCAGCGGGTTTGCCGTGTCAGGATGGATGTCAGTGGTTTTGCCATTCTGCATGCCGCTGAGTGTCTTGCCGGTCACAAGATCCAATCCGACACCAACGCCGCCCTTATGGAGGTTTGCCTTACCGTCAGATTCTGCGGTCGGCAGACGCACCATGGCCACGGCAGGAATGCCCCGCACGACAATGATCCGGATATCCGGTACGCCGCCGAATGAGATCGGATTGAAGATTTCGTCGAACTTCACCCGGTACTCAAACATCGCCACATCCGGTTGGCCGCTTAGGCTGTACATGCCCGACAGGATGTTATTGACGTGGAAACGGATGTCTTCGAGCAGGGCGCGCTGCCCATTGGAACGGCGCCAGCCGCCACGCATTGGCTCCATCAGCACTTGAATCCCATTTCCCTGAGAGCCATTGGCGGGCTTGATGACCACGCCATCCGGCTTGTCGAGATAGGATTCCAGATGGCGCATGTGGAACGGGTTGGCGATCACACCATAGAGTTCCGGTGTGGGAATATTGGCTGCGTTCGCAAGTCGCTTCGTCTCGCGCTTGTCATCAACCAGCCGGATCAGTCGCCTCGGATTGAGCTCATTGACGAGCCGGACATTCCGCTCGTTGATTCCGAGCAGTCCGGCACGTCGCAATGCCCGGTAGCGTCCGATCATTTCCGGTCATCCAGTTCACGGAAACGGATCAACTCGCTGAGGCGCAGGCCGGTATATTTCCCCATCAGCAGGCAGATCGCCATGATCACCAGAAGCAGTTCAGGGAAATTGAACATCAGATATTCGACATGCGTGTTGGTCATCACCAGATACGATGCTGCCGCCACCATGAGACTGCCAATGCCTTGCTTGATGGCCTCTGTAGCTGAGTATTCTTCCCATGCGATCGACATACGCTCGATCGTCATCGTCAGAATGACCATGGGGAACAGCGAGATCGATAGACCGATGCGCTGACCGTTATTCGCCATGATCTGGGCGATCACAGCCATACAGATAACAATGAACACAACCACCGTCGCCAATCGCGGCACCAGCAACAGCTTCAATTTCTCTAGATAGAAGCGCACAGCGAGGCCCAGCGCGATCAGTGCGGTGAACAGGATCACGCCATTCACAAGAGCGGTTTCACGGAACGCAATTCCGATCAGGACGGGCATGAACGTGCCGAGTGTCTGAAGGCCGATGAACTGACGCAGGAAGACCAGCATCAGAATGCCAACCGGGATGGTGACGAGCACCTGATAGACCAGCTGAGTGGTAATGGGCAGTCGGTTGAAGGAGAACCATTGCATGGCCGAGCCTTCTGCTTTGGCGACGCGCTGCATGACATCCGCCACGTCTGCGTTTACCGGCTGCAGGCTGACTTGCAGGTCCAGGTCCGAAATGCCTTCCGCGCGAATAAAATCATTCGTGCCATGCCAGATCGTGAAAAATTCTTCGGGGTCCGGGCCGGGGAAGTAGCGTCGATCGGCTCCATCGGCATGGTATTCAAGCCAGTGACGGATTTCGGCCCGTCGGCGTGCCTGGTCCATGTAAACACCATTAGCGACCCGCGCTGGAATTCCCTGACTTGTCAGCACATCACGTGCGAGTGCAAGGCGGGCGATCTGACGGGTGAGTGTGGGAGACAAGAGCGCTTCCACCTCATCGACATCGCCGTCCACGAATATCTCTTCCAACACCAGATCGGCGAGAGATTCATCGTCAGCGGATCGCCGGCGCAGATCTGTCGACCAGACCAGGAAGGCTTGCCGTTCAAGGTCATTCTCGGCTTCAGGCGCGGCGCGGCGCAGCTTGCGCTGCATGCTTTCCGGCAAGGGGCTAGCGAGCGTTTCGCCGAGCAGGCGCGCGCGGTAGCGGAGCACTTTCCGGTCATTCGGATAGCGGTAAGTCCAGATCGCGGTCCGGCCATCACCCTCGCGCGCATTCAGGCGCAGACCAAAGGCGCCGTTGTAGAATTGCTCCTGAGACACCCTGCGGTTTTCACTGTTCGATGGAATATAGGTTTCCAGTCGGACGGGTTGGTTGCTCGTGTCGAAATCGAGGTAGATTTCGAAATCCCATGTGGTCGTCCGTTCGCCGGGCGTCAGGGGATAGTCCAATTGCAGAACTTTGGTTGCGAATATGCCGAGGCCGATAGCGGCCAGAACCAGCGCAAGTAGTCGGGTATGTGTAAAACTATTCACTGTCGTCTTTTTCGCAGCTGCCTTCGGCGATGAATGTCGAAGAGGAATCAACAAGCACGCGGGATGCCATGAACTCGCGGCCTACCAGGAAGTCGTACTCGAAATCCTCGCGGTCAGCCAAATTGACTTCAGCGAGTCCACTGACGCCGCCGATGCAGAGCGGCAAGTGGATGACGGGACGCCGGATGGTTCCGCCGGTTTTCAGCTTGATCAGCGCGAAGCGACGGACATTCTGGTCATATCGCACTGTGCGACCATTCTTGCCGACCAGACGAAACCGGACCCAGTCATCCTTGCCAGATTTATTGTAGATATGGACGTCACGGGCAAAAACAGAGCTTGAATCAGCGCCGGTATCCAGCTTGCCCTTCATCTCCAGGCCGAGCTTGCCGACATAAACATTCTCGACATAGCCCATCACTGCCGGTTCGCTTGAGCGGTCGCGACTGTCCGCAATGGCGGAAACTATGGGCAGTGAAAGAACGGCCGTTGCGGCCAAGACGTGTCTCAGATACTTCACGAGAATTCGTTCCTCTTGCCTCAGGATCGGCATTTTTCGTCACCTAACATGCAAGGCATGCGGGCGATAGCTATCCGATCACTAGGTGGTCCCAAAACGGGACGCAAGGATGATTGAATAGTTCCCTTAACAGCCCGATTCCGCCTGAAAAACCTGATTTCGTGGCATTTCTATGGTGAATGCTGGGATCGTCTGTGGCCTTGCCTTTGCACCCAAATAGAATGGCGCTTGGCAGGTGTGCCATATCCCGACAAAAATTAACCAAGAATAGAATTTGAAAAAATATCTATTTCAGGTTGCGTTCATTGGCTGCTGCTTTACAGTAGTTTCTGGAGGGAGAGAGCTGAGTCTGTCTCACGGAACACAGTAGAGGGTTTTGACACGTCTTAGCAGGTGCGTTTCCCTTATCTGTGTTCAAATGTACGAGTCACGTCCGTCCTCGAAGAAATCGGGGTCAGCAAGCAGGAAGGCTTTATGAGTCTGTCGGTGGATCAGGTTCTGGACCGTGTTCGTGAGAATGTCGGGCTATTCGTTCGCGACGGTTCCCTGCGAGCGGACGAGCAGGGCGCTCGTTCTGTCACACTTCCTGCAATTTATCCTGAATGGTTGGGGGATGCAGCCTTTGCGCAAGCGCATGGCGCGCGCTTCAACTATGTCGTCGGCGAAATGGCCCGCGGGATTGCGACGCCGAAGATGGTGATAGAAGCCGTTCGCGCGGGATGCGTTGGCTTCTACGGCAGCGCGGGGCTGAAACCTGAAACCATTGAAGAAGGCGTGCGCGAGATCAAGGCTGGTATCGTACCGGGGCAAACTGCTTGGGGCGCGAACCTGATCCACTCTCCGCAACAGCCGGGCTATGAAGCGCGCGTCGTCGATCTCTTTCTGGCAATGGGAGTCCGGCGGGTGTCGGCTTCAGCCTATATGAGGCTTTCGCCAGACATCGTCCGTTATACAGCGCTTGGTCTCACACGCAGCGCGGACGGCAAGGTCCAGCGCGCCAACCACGTATTTGCCAAGGTCTCTCGCGCGGAAGTTGCCACCCAGTTCATGCAGCCTGCGCCTGAAAAAATACTGAAAACGTTGGTTTCTGAAGGGAGCATTTCTGCCGAGCAGGCCGAACTTGCTTCGAGAGTACCAGTAGCGCTGGATATCACCGCTGAAGCTGACAGTGGCGGTCACACCGACAATCGTTCTGCCGCTCCGCTCTTTTCCTCGTTGTCTCTGGCGCGAGACCGTGTCGCTGCAGAAACAGGCATAGACGCAAATGCGATCCGTATCGGCCTGGGCGGGGGTATAGCGACGCCACATGGCGTGGCCGCAGCATTTCAGATGGGCGCAGCATATGTGTTGACTGGCTCCATCAATCAGGCCGCCGTAGAATCCGGCTTGTCTGAACCTGCGCGACAATTGCTGGCCAAGGCAGGGCCGGCTGATATCGGCATGGCTCCCGCGGCCGACATGTTTGAGCAAGGTGTCGAAGTGCAGGTGCTGAAGCGCGGTACGCTCTTCGCGATGCGGGCACGCAAGCTGCACGCGCTCTACAAGTCTGGTATGTCTTTTGAAACCATGGACCAGAAAGATCGCGACTGGCTGGAAGGCGTGCTCGGGGAATCCTTCCAGAGCGCTTGGGAGCAGACGCGGACCTTCATCTCGGAGTCGAATCCAAAGGAGGCAGCCCGCGCCGAAACCGATGGCAACAAGCGGCTCGCGCTCGTTGCGCGTCGCTATTTGTTCATGGGGGCTCAATGGGCACGTGATGGTGCTCCTGACCGCGTTTCCGATTACCAGATCTGGTGCGGCCCGGCGCAGGGTGCGTTCAATGAATGGGTCGCTGGCACATTTCTGGAGCCCATCGAGAACCGCACAATCCGCCAGATCGCCCTGAACCTGATGGAGGGCGCGACGCGTCTGACACGCGCCGGACAGATGCGCGCCTGTGGGATTGGCGTGCCACCCTCAGCGTTCTCCTACACGCCTCGAAAGTTTCTCTGATACGATGAATGACAAGGCCAGCAGATCATGAGCTCAAAAGCTGCCACTCCGATTGCCATTGTGGGCATGGGCGCAATCTTCCCGGGCCGGGGAGACGTGACCGGCTTTTGGCGCGATATTTTCGAAGGGCGGGATCTGTTGTCCGACGTGCCAGCAAGCCATTGGCTCGTGGATGACTATTATGACTCCGACCCGCTGGCGAAGGACAAGACGTACGGTCGGCGCGGTGGGTTCATTGATCCAGTTGCCTTCGACCCCCTGACGTTCGGCATCCCGCCCAAAACGATGGAAGGGACCGACACTGCGCAATTGCTGGCACTGATCGCGGCCTATGCGACCTTACAGGATATCGAGCGGGACAGTGAAGGCCGGATCGACAAATCCCGCACCAGCGTGATCCTCGGCGTGGCGTCGGCGACAGAACTGACCGCTCATATGGCAGGCCGTCTGCAGCGCCCGGTCTGGGTCAATGCGATGCGCGAAGCAGGCATGCCAGAAAGCGAGGTTGTCGCACTCGCTGAGCGGATCGAGAACCATTATGTCGAATGGCAGGAGGCAACATTCCCTGGCTTGCTTGGAAACGTCGTGGCCGGGCGGATCGCCAATCGCTTTGACCTGGGCGGCAGCAACATGGTCACCGATGCCGCCTGCGCCTCCAGCCTGTCAGCCCTCAGCATCGCCCTGCACGAACTTCGCGCCGGAGACAGCGATACGGTCCTGACCGGAGGTGTCGACGCACTGAACGATATCCTGATGTATATGTGCTTCTCGAAAACACCGGCCCTGTCGCCGACGGGCGACTGCCGACCGTTTTCGAATAGTGCCGATGGTACCATGCTGGGGGAAGGTATTGGCATGCTGGCGCTGCGCCGGTTGGACGATGCCGAGCGCGACGGCAACACGATACATGCGGTAATTCGTGGACTGGGTGGCGGTTCGGACGGGAAGGGGACGGCGATCTATGCACCGGTTCCTGAGGGACAGGCCCGCGCGCTTAAACGTGCCTATGTTCAGGCCGGATATGGTCCGGAAGCTGTCGACTTGATGGAGGGGCATGGCACAGGCACCAAGGCTGGTGACAAGGCAGAACTGGACGGCCTGCATCTCGTGTTCGGTGAAGTCAAATCAGACGAACCATGGTGCGCGCTCGGATCCGTAAAATCACAAATGGGGCATTCCAAGGCGGCTGCTGGCGTTGCGAGTCTCGTCAAGACTGTCAACGCGCTCAGTCGTAAAGTCCTTCCGCCCACGATCAAGGTTGAGGAGCCCGCGGATGTCATCAAGGAAAGTAGTGCTTTTTACCTGAACACCGAACCCCGTCCCTGGATCACGACAAAGAAGCGACCGCGCCGGGCATCAGTCAGCTCATTCGGGTTTGGTGGAAGCAATTACCATGTGACCCTGGAAGAATATGTCGGCAAAACCGCAATACGGCCGTACCGGGTCTTTCCGGCGGAGCTTTTCCTGTTCAGCGCAGACACGCCCGACGCCCTCGCCACAGCAATAGAAGCCAGCGCATCCGGCGTGGATGACGCATCGCTGGCGTACGCCGCTTCACAAACACATGCGGGCTTCGAATCGAAAGCTCCAGCACGGGCTGCGATCATTGCTGAAACCGCAGACGATCTCAAAACCAAGTCGGAGAGTCTCGCAAGCCAGATTCGGGCAGGGGAGGTAGGTATTCGTCCGTTCAAGGCCGATTGCTTTGCCTCATTCGATGCGCCTGTGGATGGCAAGATCGCCTTCATGTTCTCCGGTCAGGGCAGCCAATATGTCGGAATGGGCTCTGATCTGGCCATGGCGTTCCCGGAGGCTCGGGCAGTATGGGATCAGGCAGCCAGCCACAAGCGCACGGGCAAGCTGAGGCTCGACAAATTGTCCTTCCCGCCAGCGGCTTTCGATCAGGTTGATTTCGGCGCGCAGACCCAGACACTGACGGAAATGCAGCATGCCCAGCCAGCCATCGCAGCGGTGGCCTTGTCGCAGCTGGGCCTTCTGTCACAGCTCGGCTTGCAGGCAGACATGGCCGCAGGCCACAGCTTCGGTGAGATCATGGCTCTGCATCTGGCTGGCGTGATGGATTCCGACACGGCCCTCACGGTGGCTGCGGAGCGTGGTGCGCTCATGGCCAAGGCGGCGGGCAACACCAAGGGCGCCATGTTGGCAGTCCAGACCGATTCCGCGACAATAGCGCCGGTATTGAAGAAGATCGGCCAAGGCCTCGTACTTGCCAATGACAATGGGCCGGACCAGGTCGTTCTGTCGGGTGCGCAAGACATTGTTGAAAAGGCAAGACTGGAGTGCGAAGCGCTTGGCCTGAAGGCTCGCATGCTGACGGTGGCGACAGCGTTCCATTCGGAGATTGTTGCCGAAGCCGTGCCGCCTTTTGCCAAAGTGCTTGCAAAACAGAAACTGCGCACGCCGAAGCTTGATGTCTTTGCGAATGCTACGGCGCAGAAATATGACGCCAAGGTCGCAGATCTTCCGGACTTCATATCCGATCAGCTAATCCAGCCGGTTCGTTTCCGTGAACAGGTTGAGGCGATGCATGCGGCCGGAGCCCGCGTGTTCGTGGAAGTCGGCCCTGGCGGCGTGGTCACGGGGTTGGTCGGCCATATTCTGGCTGGCAAACCCCATCTTGCGATCTCATTGGATCACAAACGCCGCAATGGCGTGAACCAGTTCCTCCTTGCCATCGCAACGCTCGGCGTCTCAGGCATCGACCTCGACTATGCCGGCCTGTTTGCAGAGCTTCCGGCCCAGCCGCCAAAGCCCGCGCCCTCCAGGCACGCCGTGAAGATTTCCGGCGGCAATTACAACAAGCCTTACCCTCCGGCGAATGGTGCGGCAGGCCGCGCTCCATCAAATCCGGAAAGGCCAGCAGTGCTGGAGAGCCCAGCCGCGCAATTCCCATCCACCAGCAATCCCGTTCAGGCGCAGTCTTCCCCACGCCCCGAGCACAAAGTCCTTCCAGAACAGACAGGCAGTCCTATGACCCAAGACCCATCCTCAAAAGGCCCTGAATACGCCGTGCAGCCCCGTTCCTCCGCTGCGCCCGCTGCAACAGTCTCTGAGCGGATCATGCATGAAGTTTCCCAGCGCCATGCAGACTACATGTCTGCCATGTCGACAGCGCATTCGGCTTTCCTGAATATGGCCGCCCAGATGGCGGGCCAGGCACCCCTCGAACCCGCACGTATTCACGCGCCCGTTGCCTTGCCAGCTCCTGCTCCAGTGCCAGCGGCGCCGGTCCAACCACAGCCTTCGGTCAGTGATGTGAAGCCAAATGGCGCCTATCGCGAAGTAGAGTCCGCAGCCGCTCCCGCGCCGATGGCGGTCCCTGTACCCGCGGCCCAACCCGCGCCCCAGCCACAAGCCTCCGTTCAGCCTGCTCCAGTGGTGGCTCCGGCTCCAGCACCCTCTGCATCAGGGGGAGATTCCATCAGCCTGGTCCGCGGCATCATCGCCGAGAAGACCGGCTATCCCGAAGACATGCTCGAGCCCGACATGGACCTCGAAGGGGAACTCGGCGTCGACTCGATCAAGCAGGTCGAGATCCTGTCGACCCTACGCGAACGCATGCCAAGCCTGCCAGAGATTGATCCGGAACAGCTCGTGGAGTTGCGCACGATTGCCGCGATTGCGGGCATGATCGACGCGTCGGGTGTCGCCTCGGCGCCTGTACCAGTAATGAGTGCGGCTCCGGCGGCTGTGACGGCCTCGTCCAATGGCGGCGTTACGGCCGACACGGTCCGGGCCCTGATCGCGGAGAAGACCGGCTATCCGGAAGACATGCTCGAAGATGACATGGACCTCGAAGGAGAACTTGGGGTCGACTCGATCAAGCAGGTCGAAATCCTGTCGGCCCTGCGTGACCAGCATCCGGAATTGCCGGAAGTCGATCCCGAAGTGCTGGCGGACCTTCGCACCATCCGGGCCATCGCAGATTTTTTTGCGTAAGGGGCGGCGGGGCGCCCGCTGCGCTCTCCCGTCCCGGCCCGCCGGCCGTTCCGGTTCCCACCTATGAGAGTTTCGTTCGGCTAGTCTCGCCCGGGTTTGCGCAGCCCTGGGTGGCCGCTCAGGACCTTTCGGCATGGGGGCCGTTTGCCGTATCGGCTGGGGCATTGGAGATCGCAACCGAACTGGTTCAGGCGCTCACCGGACGAGGTGCTCAGGCGGACCTTCTGGGCGATAGCGTTCAGGGTGTTCAAACGGTGATCGTAACCGAAGGCCTTTCGCATTTGCCGGTAACGGAACGACACTGGCAGGTTCTGGACATTTGCAAGCGGCTGTATGCGAGCGGTGCCCGGATTGTGATTCTGGAGCATGCGGGCGCTGGCGGTTTTGCGCAGCTTTGCGGTCTGAAAGGCCTCTCGCGTACACTCCGTCAGGAATGGCCTGATCGGTCCATAGTAACGTGGTCACTTCCTGCTGGCGTGTCGCTGAACGCACAGGCTGAACTGGTCCTTGCCGCCGTCGCCTCCAATGCTCCCGAGGCAGATCTTGATGCGGCGGGTACTTCGGTGATGGAGATCGGCGCCGCACCTAGGCTGGTGCAAGCCGCTCCAACAGATGCAAACGTCTGGTTTGTGCCGGGAGGTGCGCGCGGTGTGACCGCAGCCTGCGTATCCGAACTGGCGCGTCGACAAGCGGGATCGACCTTTATTCTGGCAGGCCGGTCCGGCATCACGCCCTGGCCAGAAGGATTGCAGCCAACAAGCGACGTGAAACTTGTCCGGGGTGCGCTGATCTCCGCAGCCAAGGCGCGCGGCGAAAAGCCTGCCTTGCCTTCCATTGATCGTCAGGCGCGCGCGCTGCTGGCAGGACAGGAAATTCGTCACACACTGGACGTCATCGCGGCGGCAGGGGCGGGGGCTGTCTATTTGCAGGTAGACATGTCGAATCGCGAGAGCGTTCTCGCCGCCGTTCAGAAGATTACGGCTGAGTGCGGGCCGATTACTGGCCTCGTGCATGGGGCAGGGGTGCTGGCAGATGGGCTTGCCCTGAAGAAGACGCGAGAAGATGTGGAATATGTCTTCGGGCCGAAGGTCGAAGGCTTGGCAAACCTGATCGCCGCTATCGACCTTTCGCAGCTGCGCCATGTCGGCCTGTTTTCGTCCGCCTCCGCCGTATTCGGCAATACGGGGCAGAGCGACTATGCGATGGCCAATGCCTGGCTTGGCGCCGTTGCGCGGAAGCTCGCAACGCAACTGCCCGCCGCGATCGTCAAGAGTTTCTGTTGGGGCCCTTGGGATGGCGGCATGGTCGACGCAACACTGGCGGGACATTTCGCAACACGCGGCATTTCGTTGATTGGCCTTCAGGATGGCGCGCGCATCTTTGCTGACCAGATTCTTCAGGGAGACAGGCAAGAAATCGAACTATTGATCGGGGATGAGTGGGCAGGATGACGGGTGATTGCCGATTTGAGCCGATTGCTATTGTCGGCCAGGGCTGCGTGCTGCCGGGGGCCATGAGCCCGGCGGAACTTGGCGATCTCGTCTTTGACAAGCGCGTGGTCTACGGCCCGGTGCCTTCTGAGCGGCTTGGGCTTTCGGAAGCAGATGCAGCTTCCCGAAACTATGTATCCGGAACGGTGCAAGGATTCGAGGATATCTTCGATGAGGATCGTATTCCGGTAGCGTGGCGCGCAGCTGCCAGGATCGACCCGGTTTGCGCCTGGTCCGTTCATGCCGCGTTGGATGCGTGGAGCAACGCACGTCGTCCGAAGGTCCGAAAGGGCCGCGCAGGTGTCTTTGTGGCCAATCTTTCCTACCCAAGCGCGGCGCATGCAGACTATGCCGCACGCCATTGGGCGGGGCAGGCGCTTTCGGAACCGCTTGCGACGTTCAATGCTTCTCTTCCGCCCCAACTGATCGCTCAGACGCTCGGCCTGTCCGGGCCAGCATTCTCGCTTGATGCGGCGTGCGCCTCATCGCTCTATGCGCTGGAGATCGCCTGTCGACGGCTTCAATCGCAGGCGATTGATTGCGCCGTCGTTGTCGGCGTCAACGCGGCCGACAATCTGATCCTCCATATCGGGTTCGAGGCGTTGAAGGCACTCAGCCCGACCGGCCAGTCACGACCCTTCGTGAAGGGCGCAGACGGATTAGTGCCATCTGAAGGAGCGGTCTCGGTTGTCCTGAAACGCCTGTCTGATGTGAAGAAGAAGGATGTCGTTCACGGTGTTATCCGGGGCATCGGCCTCTCGAATGATGGTCGGCGCAAGGGTTTGCTCGCCCCGTCCGGCGAGGGCCAGACTGAAGCCATGACGCGCGCATACACAATGGCGGGCGTGGATCCGAAGAGCGTGTCCTATCTGGAATGCCATGCGACCGGCACGCCGACTGGTGACGGTGTCGAGGTGCAGGCATCGGCGGACATGTTCGCAGGCAACAAAAATCTCGCCATCGGATCCCTGAAGGCCAATACAGGGCATCTCATCACGGCGGCGGGCCTGGCCAGCCTCCTCAAGCTGACCGAAGCGTTCAAGCGCGAAGCCCTGCCGCCTACACCGATTAGAGGTAACCTGATCGAAGTTGCTAGCCGGAACGGTATGACAGTTCTGGGGGAGGCCGCATCGTGGGAGCCGCGTAACGGAATTCGCCGCGCAGCTATTAGCAATTTCGGTTTCGGCGGCAACAATGCGCATCTGATCCTCGACCAGTATAATCCGGAATCGGATTTGGTTGAGGCGCGGGAGGCCAAGCTGTCCGAGCAGGACATCGTGATCTGCGGGACAGGCCTGCTGGCGGGTTCTGACCGCGGGGCGGACGCCGTCACGCGCCGCATCATGAACCAGCCGATAAAGCCTGCCACAGCCTGCCGAAAGGTGGGCGCAGATCCGAAGACTGCGCGAACTCCGCCAACGGATTTGCTTGAGGCGGAACCTCAGCAGCTCGCCATTGTCGATGTGGTGGAAGAAGCGCTGCAATCGGTAAAGCCTGTCGCATCCGATCGGGTGGGCATTTTTACCGGCATGGGCTGTGCGTCAGATTCGGCGCGTTGGCTGTTTAGAGAACGCTTGGCAAATCTGGCAAGATTACCCCGGAACTCCGAGGAGCTTGCCACTGCGCAGGCCCTCGTTGCGCCACCGCTTCATGCAGCCACCGTTCTAGGTGCCATGGCGAACATGACCGCCAATCGCGTGACCTATGCGCATGATTTCCAGGGCATGGGGTTCTCGGTGTCTGCCGAGGCGGCTTCCGGCCTTGCCGCGCTGGACCTCGCCGTCGAAGCGCTGCGCTTGGGTCAGCTGGATATGGCCATCGTGGCCGCAGCAGACTTTGCGACCGAACCGGTTCGTGCCGCTGCGCTCGCAGATATCGGCATTACAGTGCGACCTGGTGACCAAGGTGCGGCCATCGTCCTGAAGCGAAAAGACGACGCTGAAGCCGCATCGGATCGGAACTTCGGGTCTCTCCATGACGTCAACTGGTCTAAGGGCGGAGCGTCCGAAACAGGCGTCATAAATCGCGTATTCGGCAAGGCTCCTTGCGCCTCGGTCGTGTTCGAACTGGCCCTGCAAGCGCAGCTCTGCGCACGGGGGCATGTGCTGACGGCGGAAGGCGCGGTGCCGGACATACGGGAAACGTCTCTTCCGGTCGACATCTCGGTTGCAGCAACGCAGCTCAACACCGTTGGCTCCGTCACATTCGATCCTGCAGATGCGGTGCCCATACCAGATGCGCTGCGGCCGACACCCTTCCTGTTCTGGGCCTCGGCAAAAGACAAAACGACGCTCGCCGCGCGCGTGGCATCCGGCAAGACAGGGGGCAGGGGCAAATGCCGTATTGCGATGGTTGCGCCCACTGAGGAAGCGCTCGCTGAACAGTTAGATTCTGCGCAGCAGATGCTGGAGCAGGGCAAAGCCCCTGTCGGCGACGGCGTCCACTTTGGCGAAGGCAAGCCTGAGGGCGAACTCGCCTTCATGTTCACTGGATCTGCGGCCGTTTATCCCCGCATGGGACGTGGTCTGCTCTCGGCCTTCCCGGAATTGCGCCAGCGTCTCGCCAAACTCGACAAGGCGGACGAGATCGCCCCACTGCTCGCCAAGGCCAGCCTGACGGAATTTGAACAATTGTGCGCTGGCACGCTGATGAGCCAGGCCCACGCAATCCTGTTGCTGGACCTTCTCGGTCTCAAGCCAGATGCGGCGCTCGGCCTGTCGCTTGGCGAGAGCAACGCGCTGTTCGCTTTCGGCTTCTGGCGTGATCCCGGCGCTCTGCTGGACGAGATTTCCGATGCCGCCATGTATGAGCGCCATATCGGCGGCGAGTTCGAAACGGCAAAAGAGGCGTGGGGCCCGAACGTCCCGGCGGACTGGACCAATTGGCGTGTCCAGGCGCCGGTTGATGCCGTGAAGCGTGAAGTCGCCAAACATACTGGCGTCGAGATCACGATCATCTATTCGCGAACAGACTGCATGATCGGCGGCCCGGCTGAGGCCTGCCGCAAGATCTGTGAAGTTCTTGGGCCCGGCAGCGGCGCAAAGATGCACCAGCATCTGATTGTGCATGCCAAGGCCATGCGGCCCTTCGCGGAAACGTGGCGCAAGCTGCATACGCGCAAGATGCATGATGGGGACGGGGTGCGTCTCTACGCCAATGCCGTCAATGCCGCCTATGAGCCGACCAGCGAAACCTCGGCAGATATGCTAACCCGGCAGGCCATCGATACAGTAGATTTTCCGCCTACGGTCGAACAGGCATGGAAAGATGGCGTGCGCACCTTTGTGGAGCTTGGCCCGCGCGACACGCTGACCGCAGCACTTGGCAATATCCTTGAAGGCAAAGACTACAAGGCGGTCGCCACCGACCGCATTGAAACAGCGGACTTGGGACAGGTCGCCGACCTCGCCGCCTTCCTGTTCGCGGACGGGCGCGCTCCCAAGATGAAGCTCATTGCAGGAACGCTGGAGGACGGGAGGCGCAACAGGACCGTGCGGCCTGCGCCCTGGGCGCTGACACGCGATGTCCCTTACGCCAGGCCTATTGTTCCGGCCCTAATCCCAACAAGCCGGATGCCGGTTGCGCCGATTTTGGCCGCCGTGAACTATCCTGCGCCATGCGATTCAAAAGTCAGCACCACGCCGGTGCCATTCCCCGCGCCGCCAGCAGACCGACCGCTGCCCGCGCCGCGCAAGGTGACTGCTGGAACAGAGCCACTTCTGCCGCGATCACCCGCAGGACCGCACTGGAACTATCCCGAGATCGAGAAATCCGCGCGTGAGAAGATGTCTGACTTCTTCGGCGCCGCATTCAAACCGCAGGACAAATATGCTCGTCAGGTGCGCCTGCCAGCGCCCCCTTTGCTGCTCGTCGACCGGATCACCGGAATCGATGCAGAGGCCGGAGTCGAGAGTACCGGCATCATCTGGACCGAGACCGATTTGAAGCCGGATCAATGGTTCATCCATGATGGCCGGATCCGACCCGGTCCGCTGATCGAAAGCGGGCAAGCTGACCTGACCTTGATCGGCTGGATGGGGGCGGACTTCAAGAACCAGGATGACCGGGTCTATCGCCTTCTGGGGTGCGAAATCACATTCCATGAGGGCGGCCTGCCAGAGCCCGGTGAGACGCTACACTTCCAGATCGAGATCACCGGGCACGCGACACTCGCCGGTGTCCGCATGTTTTTCTTCCAGTATGATTGTATGGCGGGCGACCGCCGCGTCTTCTCCGTGCGAAACGGTCAGGCCGGCTTCTTCAGCGATGACGAACTTGCCTCCGGAAAGGGCGTCATGTGGGATCCCGCCAAGGATGCACCGCCTACCGCAGACCCCACGCCATTTGCCGCCGAGGGCGCGAGCCGGAAGCGAGCTTTCAGTGCCAGAGATCTGGACGCTTACCGGGTCGGCAATGCCTGGGCGTGCTTTGGCGACGGGTTCGAACTGGTGGCCGCGCAGTCACGTCCGATCCGTCTGCCGGACGACAGGCTGGCTCTCTTCGATGATGTCAAAGCCTTTGACCCCCATGGCGGGCCGTGGGGCAGGGGATATTTGAAAGCCCGCGCGCATGTGCCGGTCGATGCCTGGTTCTATGAGGGTCATTTCCACAATGACCCCTGCATGCCGGGGACGCTGATGGCTGAGGCCGCCGTACAGACACTGGAGTTCTATGCAGCGGCCGCGGGCCTGCTGACCGAACGTGACGGGTATGTCTTCGAACCGATGCCGGGCCATATGGCGCAATTCGTCTGCCGGGGGCAGGTCATTCCGGATACGGACCACGAGGTGACCTATGAGGTCTTCATCGATGAGATCATCGATGGAGAAACCCCGGAAATTTACGCGTCCCTTCTGGCAAGCAGTGACGGCAAGAAGGTGTTCTATTGCCCGCGCTTCGGCCTGCGCCTGCGCCGTGATTGGCCAGCACCACGCGTCGCCGAAGCACCGATCCGAACCGGGCCGATGGGGGAGAGTCGGGGTGACCATGATGCGCTGCTAGATTGCGCCAATGGTGCGCCATCGGCGGCCTTTGGCGAAATGTATGATCGGTTCGATTCCGAAGGCATCGTACCCAGACTGCCGCAAGAGCCATATCACATGATGACGCGGGTCATCGACGTGTCCACACGGCCGGGCGTGCAGGAAGTTGGCGCAAAAGTTCGCGCCGAATACGACATTCCTACGGATGCCTGGTATTTCGAGGACAACAGGAATGGGGCCATGCCCTTCGCCGTCCTGTCGGAGATCGCGCTGCAGCCGTGTGGGTGGCTCGCCAGCCATTGCGGTTTTGCCTTGTCCGGTAATCTGAAATTCCGAAATCTCGAAGGCGATGGAGTCCTGCATCGCGAGCTCAGCCCAGACGATGGGACTATGGTCGTTGAGAGCGAGTTGACGGCCTTCTCCCGTGTCGGACCGATGACCATTGTGACCTTCGGCGTTGTGGTCACGCTAGCCTCAGGCGAACCTGTCCTGGACCTGACGACCCAGTTCGGATTCTTTCCAGCTGCCGCGCTCGTGCGCCAGGCCGGCCTGTCGGCCAAGCCGCATTTCTCTGCTGCGTTCGACCTGCCGGGCGAAAAAGTGAAGACGCGCATGATTGAAAAGCGCCTTGCAGGCGGCAAGATGCGCATGCTGGACGCGGTCGACTATTTCAACCCGACCGGCGGAGAGGCCGGGCTTGGTCTGATCCGGGGCCGCCAAGCAGTTGATCCGAATGCGTGGTACTTCAAGGCGCACTTCTATCAGGATCCGGTCCAGCCGGGGTCGCTCGGCCTTGATGCGCTCGCACAATTGCTGGCGCACGCCATTCTGCTCAAGGGACTGGATGAGGGCATGAGCGACCCGCACTTTGAAACCATTGCGACCGGCGCACCGTTCAAATGGAGCTATCGCGGACAGGTGACGCCCGACAAGAAAGAAGTCGTTACCGTGATGGAGATTGTTTCCATAGAGAACCGCGACAAGGGCTGGTTGGTCACTGCACGAGGAAGCCTGTGGCGGGATGGCCTGCGTGTTTACGAAGTCGGTCCCTACAGCCTTGCGCTGGTGGACAAAGGCTAGGCGCACTCGCTCGCGACGCAAGTGACAATGTCTCCGTGCAGGAAGCACGAAATGTCGAATATGCGATCCGTATGCGATACTTGTCCCTGGGAAGTCTCACCAAGGATGAGGCTTGCGGATAGGTTGATCGTCGGTGCCCCCATGCGGAATCCCTGACCGGCGGCTTTCATGATGGCCTCCTTGATCGTCCACAGCCTGTAGAATGGGAGGAGATCGTCGTTAGCGATACCGCTGAATATCTTTCGCTCCGAAGCCGAACACATCATCGGCAGCATCTGTCGCCAATCGATGTCGCGAACCTTTTCGATATCAATTCCGACCGCTTTGTCATGAGAGGTGGCGAAGGCAGACCAGCCCCCGGTGCGAGAAATCGACAGATACAGTTCCCGCATATTTCGCAGGGAAGGCGCCCCGAGCGTATCATGTTCGAGAACTATATCCGCCTTCGCTTGGCCGAGATGATTTGAAAGGCCGGTTCGCACAGCTGCGAATGAGCGTTCCAGATCAAGACGTATGTCTGGATCGAACAACTTTCCAAGGCGCGCGTACTCGGTATTTGTGAGGACCGATGACTGCGTCTGTACCTCCGAATGATCCAGAATATACGCCGAGATGCTCGGCTGCTCCGGCGCGCGGGTCTGAGATGAGGGAATGTCGAGTTGGATCATGTCAGGCAGGCTGCAAGTGATATACCGGATCAGCGCGGGAAATGATCCAATTACAGCCAAGAATATACACACACCGCTTGTTTCCGCTAGAAGTCGGAATGAGCCCGTATATGCACTTCCGGACCTGACATTGACTATGCCATCCAGCCTTTCTTACAAGTTTTCGATCGCGCCCATGATGGACTGGACGGACCGGCACTGCCGCATGTTCCATCGGAGCCTGTCGAAACATGCGCTGCTCTGGTCTGAAATGGTGACGGCTGATGCCGTCATCCATGGAGACCGCGGCCGCTTGATTGGCTTCTCCGAAGCCGAGCATCCCGTCGTCCTGCAACTGGGTGGCAATGAACCTGCAAAACTGGCGGAGGCTGCAGCCAGCGCCGAGCAGTTCGGCTATGACGAAGTCAACATCAATTGTGGCTGTCCGTCTGACCGAGTTCAATCAGGCGCGTTCGGAGCTTGCCTGATGGCGCGGCCGGACGAAGTAGCCGCGTGCGTTGACGCCATGAAAGCCCGCGTGTCCATCCCGGTCACGGTAAAGTGCCGCATCGCCATTGATGATTTGCCAGCGGAAGAAACCCTGTTCGATTTTGTCGAGAAAGTCAGCGCGGCAGGTTGCGAGGTTTTCACCGTTCACGCGCGCAAGGCTTGGCTTAAAGGCCTGAGCCCGAAGGAAAACCGCGATATTCCGCCGCTTGATTATGACCTTGTGGCGCGCCTGAAGGCCGTGCGGCCTGACCTGACCATTATCCTGAATGGCGGCATCACCACAATCGAGGCTTGCCGCGACCACCTCGATACTTTTGATGGCGTCATGCTGGGTCGTGCCGCTTATCAATCCCCAGCCCTGCTGGGCGAGGTGGATTCCGCATTGTTCGGAGTCGGCGAGCCTGTCTCACCAGAGGTAGCCCTCGACGCGTACCGGCCTTATATGGCAGCGCGTCTGGAAGAGGGCGTCGGGTTGCATGCGATGACCCGTCATATGCTGGGCCTCTTTAACGGACAGCCCGGCGCGCGCCTCTGGCGGCGAACACTCTCTGAGAAAGCCGTGCGTAAGGGCGCCGGTCTGGAAGTGTTGGATGAAGCGCTTAGCGCGGTCATGCTCGACGCCTGATATAAAGCAGGTTCAACTTTTCGGAATTTCGTTCTTTATTTGTTCGCAATATTCTGTTAACCATTTGCCCCATGCTGACAGGGGTTGGAGATGGTTTGCAGGGTTACGACGTTTGCATTTGAGGGCGTAGACGCCCAGCCCGTGGACGTGCAGGTCCAGATGACCGGCGGCCAGCCAGCGTTTCATATTGTCGGCTTGCCGGACAAGGCGGTTGGCGAGAGCCGTGAACGTGTCCGGGCTGCTTTTGCCTCCCTTGGGCTCGCACTCCCGCCGAAACGGGTCATCGTGAACCTCGCCCCCGCTGATCTTCCCAAGGAAGGCAGCCATTATGATCTCGCCATCGCGCTTGCCCTGCTCGCCATGATGGGCGTGATCCCACCAGACCAGTTGGAGGCCTACGCGGCCATTGGAGAACTTTCGCTTGATGGCGCGCTGGGCGAAACGCTCGGGGTCCTGCCAGCCGCCATGGCCGCTGAAGGGATGGATTTACAACTCATCTGCCCACAGATTTGCGGCGCTGAAGCAGCCTGGGCAGGCGGCAGTGTTATTGGCGCAACAGGCCTGATTGCCCTGATCAATCACTTTACTGGCCGCGCTGTTATCAGCCCTCCGCAGCCGGGCGAGCTGGCAACCCCGCCCGCCGGGCCGGATCTGCGCGATGTGAAAGGTCAGGAAGGTGCCAAGCGCGCACTCGAAATTGCAGCCGCCGGGGGGCACAATCTCCTTTTTTGCGGCCCGCCTGGGTCGGGGAAGTCCATGCTGGCCCAAAGATTGGCTGGCATATTGCCGCCATTATCTGCGCGGGAATTGCTGGAAGTTTCGCAAATTCAGTCGATTGCGGGCCTGTTGGAGCGCGGACGCCTCTCGCGGAGACGACCCTTTCGCGCGCCCCACCATTCGGCCTCCATGGCTGCTTTGGTCGGGGGCGGAATCAAGGCCAAGCCCGGTGAAGTCTCGCTCGCGCATCATGGCGTGCTTTTTCTTGATGAATTGCCGGAATTCCCCGCAACGGTGCTCGACAGTTTGCGACAGCCGCTTGAGGCGGGCGAAGCCGTGGTGGCGCGGGCCAACCGGCATGTGCGGTATCCGGCGCGGTTTCAGCTGATCGCTGCCATGAATCCATGCCGGTGTGGGGGAGGGCCCGGCGCAGCCGCCTGTCGGCGGGGTCCCCGCTGTGCACAGCAATATCAGGCCCGCTTGTCCGGTCCGTTCCTGGACCGGATCGATCTCTACTACGACACGCCACCAGTTACCGCCGTTGATCTTGCGCTGCCGCCGCCCTCGGAAGGCTCTGAAGAAGTTCGCGCGCGCGTCGCCCGGGCGCGTGACATCCAGACAGAGCGGCTGGGGCATATGGCAAGTGACACGATCCGATCGGTTAACGCCGACACGCCTCTTTCCGAACTGGAAAAGTCGGCAGCGCCTGATGAGGCTGGTGCCGCTTTGCTGGCGGATGCCGCTTCGCGGCTGCAACTGACCGCGCGGGGCTACAGCCGGGTGCTCAAAGTGGCACGCACCATTGCAGATCTTGAGGGTTGTGACGGCGTGCGGCGGCTTCATGTCGCTGAGGCACTATCCTATCGGCATCGTCCGCCGGGCATGCCCGAGCCAGCCGTATCTGCGGCGCGCGGCGCTGCAGCCGGGAGCATGGTCGGTTAAATGAATGCTAAAGGCTTTGCGATAAGTCTGCTGCCCGATGACAGACTCACAAAAGCCTCCCGCAAATCCCGCCAAGCCGGAAGACACCTTCCTGGCAACGGCGAGTCATGAAATTCGCACGCCCCTGAACGGTATTCTCGGCACAGTTTCCCTGTTGCTTGAGACCGAACTGGCCCCAGCGCAGCGCGAATATGCCGAGGCGATCAAGATGAGCGGCGGGCGCCTGCTCGATTTGCTTAATAATGTGCTGGATTATGCCCGGCTCGATGCTTCTGCAGTGGAACTGGAAGTCGAAAATTTTTGCCCGGTGCGTCTGGGCCGGGAAGTGATCGAATTGCTCAGCCCGCGTGCGCATGCGGCAGGGCTCGACCTTGCTGTTCGCGCGCAGCCTTTGCCGATGCCGACCTATTCCGGCGATGCAGGTCGTATACGACAGATCTTGTTCAACCTGGTGGGCAACGCCCTCAAGTTCACGCGCCAGGGTTCGGTCCTGCTGGATATCGCGGCTCGAACGGATGGGCTCGAATTCCGTGTCATCGACACCGGTCCCGGCATAGCTGAAGCGGATCGCGTCCAATTGTTCAGCGCGTTCAAACAATCGGCCACGCAGGATGCTTTCAATGATGGCGGAGTCGGGCTTGGCCTTGCCATCGTCAAGCGGCTGACGGAGCTGCTGGGTGGACGGGTAGACATTGATGGTGCTCCCGGCCTGGGCACCGCCTTCAAGATATTCCTGCCCCTGGCACGTGCAGACATGCCGTCCACGCATGACCTGCCGCAACTCGATATGACCGTTGGCCTCGTCGGTCTCCCGGCCGCCACCACGCTTGCAGCCGCGTCTGCGCTTTCCGGGTCCGAGGCCAGGCCTTTTCTGATCGACCCAGTCGCGGGGCGTGTGCCCGGTCACGTCGATATATTGTTGATTGGCGCTGATTTACGCGAAAAGCTCGTCAGAGAATTTGCCTGCCAGCGTCCAACCCTGGTGGTCCTGCGTCCCGAAGACCGTGGCGCGATCGAGCGGTTTCGGAGTCTGGGCTGCACAGGCTGGCTGGTAAGACCGCTGCGCGCATTCTCGATTGCAGAACGTGTCTATGTCGTCCAATCAGGTGAGCAGGCGATAGACGAGCCGGAGCAGAAGACAGGGGCAGGGCATGTGCTGATTGCCGATGACAATCCGGTAAATGCACTGATCGCACGACGCGCCTTGGAATCGGCCGGTTTTACCGTCACTGTAGCCTCCACCGGAAGCGAAGCTGTGGAGACTGCAACGCAAATGAACATCGCCCTCATCCTGATGGATTTGCGCATGCCAGTCATGGATGGCTTTGAAGCCATGCGCCGCATTCGCGACAACGGGTCGGACGTTCCGATGCTGGCTGTCTCTGCGGAAATGAATCCGAACATCGAGCGACAGGCGCGCGCGGCTGGCGCAAACGGCGTGGCTGCCAAGCCTCTGGATGCCGAGGCACTCCGTCGCCTTGCGCTGCACTGGACGAGCGCGCCGGTCCGGCACGAAGGCGCTGCATGAGCGACACCTCAGCGCCAACGCCTCCTGAAGTTCGCGAACCATCGCGCGCTGTCCGCGCGCTGAAGGCCCTGAAGGATCGCCGCATGGCGGCTATGCTCATCCTGTCATTTGCTGCCAGCATACCATATGGCGCGGTGGTTGGTGTCTTGTCGGCCTGGCTTACTCAGGAAGGCGTCGACACAAACACGATCGGTGTGCTCGCGCTGGTCTCTCTGGGTTACTCGTTCAAATATCTCTGGGCGCCCATGTTTGGCCGCGCTCGAAACGTACCATTTCTGCGCATCGGGGGACGCCGATCCTGGCTGATCGTGTGCCAATCCGTGATCGCTTTGCTGCTGATCATCCTGGCCTTTAGCAATCCACCGGAAAATATTGGCCTCGTGGCGCTGATCTGTTTCGTGATCACGCTCATTGGACCGACCCATGATCTGATCCTTGATGCCTGGCGGATCGAAGTGGCGCGCTCTGAAGAGGACAAGGACCTCATGTCCGCCCTCTACCAGTTCGGCTACAAGTCCGGCGGTTTCATCTCCGGCTTTCTCGCCTTGCTGGTGGCCGCACGTGTCGGATGGACCGTGTCCTATGTGATGATGTCGGTGTTCATCGCGCTGACCGTGCTGGGCAGTTTGCTCGCGCCGGAACCGGAATCTTCGTCCCGCCCTGATACGAGCCGTATGAGTTTCCTGCCCTCGCTGCGCAGAAAAGTTACTCTTCCGGCCGTGATCGTCGTCGCACTCAGCTGGCTCATCGGCTTCACGATGATCGGCACTTTTGTCGTGCGCAAGCTGGCCTTGGGCGCAGACATATCCTCGCGGGTGTTCGTTTCCGAACAGGGGCCCGTCATTGTCTTGCTGACCGTGGTCCTGCCAGCCGTCGTTGCCGCCTTGCTGGTGTTCACACAAAAGGCTGTTGCAACAGAGGCGCCCTTGCTGGTGGCGGGACAGAGCCGCGGCGACAAGCTGTTGGCCACCCTGTTTCGGGCGATCTTCGACCCATTGATGGAACTCATTTCCCGGCTCGGCTGGTGGACCATTCTCGTGCTCGCACTGGCACTGACCTACCGGTTCACCGATGCGGTCTGGGGCTCGTTTGCCTATCCTTTCTATTTGCGCGCAGACCTTGATGCGTTGGGACATACGCTCGACGATGTAGCCATCGCCTCGAAATTCTTCGGTGTTGTGGCGACCATCCTCGGCTCGCTCATCGGTGCGACGCTGATCGCGGTGCTCGGCCGGATGCCGGTCTTTTTTGTTGGTGGGATCGTCGCGGCGGCGACCAATTTGCTTTATGCGGACTTGGCGGCTGGCGCGGCGACGGTTGATGCTTTTCTGGCGTTCACCCATCTTGATGCGCCATTGATCACCTTTGCGGATTGGGCCGCAAAACTCCAGCCTGAGGAAGTGGCAATTGCCTCTGACCAGGGCCAGCGCATGGCGCGCCTGATGGTGACGATCTTTGCGGAGAACATTGCAGGCGGCTTCGCGCTCGTCGCAATGACGGCCTATCTTACATCAGTGGTCAATCCGCGTTTTGCCGCCGTTCAGTATGCGTTGCTGGCCTCGCTCACAATGCTGATCGGCACGCTGGGCCGGCCTTGGCTGGGCGAGATGATTGAACAGAACGGGTTCTATGACGTGTTCATCATTACCTTCTGGCTTGGGGGTGTTGCGGTCGTACTCAGTGCCATAGAGTGGGGCCGTCAAACCTATCTCAAGCGGTCGGTATCGGCCGGGTAAACCTCATTAATACTGGAGGAAGTCTCATGCGTTCAGCCCTGATTGCGTTCGTCATGCCCCTTGCCATATCGACCTGCGGGACTGTTCCGGCCCAACCGGCTGGGGTGAGCGTCGCGTTGGAAGTTCAGGAGGAGGCAGCCATCACGGCGATGCTTGAGGCGCAAGACGCAGCCTGGAATCGCGGTGATATACCCGCCTTCATGGACGGATATTGGAAGTCGCCAGACTTGCGCTTTGCGTCTGGCGGCAACATTGCGCGCGGGTGGGACGCAACGCTTCAACGCTATGAAACACGCTACGATACGCCTGAAAAAATGGGCACGCTGGTGACGTCCGACTATGAGATTGAAATTCTGTCGCCCGATGCCGCCATCGCACATGGCCATTGGATGCTCGAAGTCGAAGGCGACAATCCGTCCGGACTGTACACGCTTGTCCTGCGCAAGATCGATGGCGGTTGGGTGATCATTTCCGACACAACCACGTCAGCGGACTAACGGGTTGCGATGACGCCGACATAAGCCATTCCAAGCCTTGGCAGTCGGCCCAGTTACGGGCAAAACGCCGTGTGGCCTCACGACCGAAGGGGAGCCGGCACAGACCATGAAACGCGCAACACTCGATTTTGAAACCCATAATTCTGCGCTGGAGCGCGTGATCGAGCGGCCATGGTTCCGGCACCTGGTGATCGCCTTGATCATCGTGAACGCCGTGATTCTTGGCGTGCTGACCTATCGCGAGACACTGCCCGCGGGTCTTGTCGTGTCGCTCGACGCAGTTGACCAGACGATCACATATGTCTTTGCGGTCGAGATCCTGCTGAAACTGGTAGTCTATCGGTTGCAATTCTTCCGGCGGGGTTGGAACTGGTTTGACTTCATCGTCATTGGCGTTTCGCTGATACCAGGAACTCAGGCATTCGGCGTATTGCGTGCGCTCCGGGTTCTGCGGATTCTCCGATTACTGCATATCGTTCCAATGATGCGCCGGATTACCGAGGCGCTGATGAAGGCCCTGCCGGGCATGGGCGCCATTTTCGCAGTGCTGGCGCTGATCACATATGTTGCCGCCGTAATGGCGACCAACATGTACGGCAATACCGAGAATGAAGAGGTCACCGAACTGTTCGGGGATCTGCCGCGTTCGGCCTATTCACTTTTCCAGGTCATGACGATGGATGGCTGGCGGTTCGAAGTTGTCCAGAAAGTGATTGATGATGGCAATCCCTATGCCTGGATGTTCTTCCTGATCTTCATCTTCATCGCCAGTTTCGCCATTCTCAACTTGTTCATCGCCCTGATTGTGGATTCGCTCGCGGCCGAACAACAGGCGATCATCGAGGAGGGACTCGACGAAATCGAAGGAGAATTGGAAGGCGAACTCATGACCGCCGAGAAGGAGCGCGCCGCCGTCCTTTCGGCAATACAGGAGATGCGATCAGAGATCGCCGCCTTGAGAGCCTCGGTTGAGGCGCAGTCAAAGTAGAGAAGGCCCGCCCCCGATATGTGGGCAGGCCTTCAGCATCGCTTCGCTTTGCAGATCACCTTAGCCTTTGGGCAGAAGGACCTGGTCGATCACATGGATGACACCGTTGGAGGCCATGACATCGGCTTTCACGACGGTGGCGCCATTCACCGTTACGCCGTCGGTGCCATCGATTGCTACGTCGCCATTCAACGTGCTTGCGGTCAGTGTCTTTCCGGCGAGCTGGTCAGAGGTCACCTTGCTGTCAGCGATCACGTGCAGTTTGAGAATGTCGGCAAGTTGGTGCTTGTTCTCCGGCATCAACAGGGTTTCGACCGTACCCTCGGGAAGGGCGGCGAAGGCAGCATCGGTTGGCGCAAACACGGTAAGCGGGCCTTCGCCCTTCAGGGCATCGACCAGACCAGCTGAAGTCGCGGCAGCCAGCAGCGTGTTGAACTGGCCAGCTTCGGCGGCGGTGTCGACGATATCCATCTTGGACCATTCGCCTTTGACGAGTTCGGCCTCGACATGGCTAGCCATGCGATCCTTGGAATACTGACAGGTTTCTGCGAGGGCCGGGGCGGCCAGGAAAGCGAAAGCAGCGGTGAGCGTGAGAAGACGTTTCATGATTAGGGGTGTCCCAATTCAGAAATTTTCCGATGGAACCATATCCATCGATGCCACCCTTTACGGGTCGTCCGTCCCGGAGGATCAGAATCTAAAAAAGAATTCATCTTTGGAAGTGTGAGCAGGACTTCACGCAACTGTCAGCATGCCGCGCTCCCAAAACTGCCAAAATAGGGTATAGAATTTCCCGAGATGTCTTTGTGGACCCGAGTGCTTGAGGGCGGACGGCGCCTGTTCGATCCTGACAACTCTGACGGCATGCTTGCCGACGGGGCTGATTTTGCGTGCGCGCCAGATCCGAATGATGTCGGGTTTACTGCGGCGGTCGTGGGGCTCGGTGCAAAACTTGCCGTAGCTGACGGCACCGTATCGGATCAGGAAATCATGGTGTTTTCGCGCGTCTTCCGCGCCGCGCCTGAAGATGCCGACAGTGTTCGCCGTGTCTTCAATATCGCCCGCCAGACTGTGCGCGGCTATGAAGGCTACGCTCGCAAGATCGGCCGGAAATACCGAGACCGCCCATGCTTGCTGGAAGGCGTGCTGGACGGCCTGTTCCAAATCGCGGGTGCGGATGGCGTCGTGACGGCGGATGAGATGGACTATTTGCGCACCGTATCCGATGCCTTCGGCTTTGATGAGCTGACATTCCGCCGGATCAAGGCCAGCCATTTGGGCCCGGATAGCGACGACCCATACCACATTCTCGGCGTCTCCCATGATGCAGAGTTTTCCGATATTCGTGCCGCCTATCGTCAGTTGATGTCTGATCACCATCCGGACCGTGTGGTGCAAATGGGCGCACCACGCGAATTCGAGGATGCCGCGCATGCCAAGGCGGCATCGATTACAGCCGCCTATGCGCAAATTCGGACCGAACGCGGTCTGCTGATCCGGTCGGATTGAGGCATTTCCGCGAATTCACATAGTATCGGCATGCCATTCCATTGACGGAACGCAGCACTGGCGCCATGTTTGCACTGTAAACGAGAGATTCATGACCCAAGCAGCTTCCAGTTCCGGCCGTTTCAATATTGCAGACGCATTTTCGAGTGCGATCAGCCTTGTGGCGCGGCTATGTATTGGGCTCTTGCTGGTGCTGTTTGCCGGATTGCTAGCCGTGATGACCGCTATCGCAGGCGTCTTGCTGGCTTCGGCGGCCTTGTTCATGCGGTATGCTGGCCGGAAGGGCATCCGCCCGCAAGCGCGCGACACGGCTGAAGAGCCGCTCATTCTTGACGCCCGCCGCACGCCGCGCGGCTGGACTGTCGAATAACAACTCCGAATTATCTGGAATTTTGAAACGGATGGGGAGCCTGAAGCCCCCAAAAGCGCTCGCTTGACACTGGAGCGCTACAACTGTAGCGTACACGTGACTTTGATAGCGAGATTTGCATGTCCCAGCCCAATCCTTCCGAACTCAGCGTGTTGAAACATCTCTGGTCACATGGCCGGCAAAGCGCACGTGAGGTGCATGATGCCATCGGTCCGGGGCAGGGGTGGAAGCCGTCGACGACCCGCACCGTCATTGCCAGGATGGAAGAGAAGGGCTGGGTCAGCCGTCAGGACATGCATGGCATCGCAGTGTATGCCGCCGCTATAGACCGGACCGCCACATTGGGCGGATTGGTCCGTCATCTCGCCCGCCAGGTTCTGGATATGGACGGGCCGTTGCCGGCGGCCTTGTTTGCGGAAAGTCCACACCTCTCCGATGCCGAACTTGACGAACTCGACGCCATCATCAACGCGGCGGCGGCCGATACGGAGGGCAAGGCATGAGCTTGTTCGGACTGATCGCACTCGCCTTTGGTTGGAGCGCGGCGCTCTGGCTGCTCGCCACCGCGCTTTGCACGCTCAAACCCTCACCCAGGATGGCTCAGGCCATATGGCGCGGCGCTGTAGCTTTGATGTTCGCACCATTCCTGGCATCTGCTTTCATGCCGGGCCTGACGCAAGTTGCCGCACAGGCCTTGCCGGACTTGCCGGTCATGGATGCGCTGACGGTCCAGTCTGATGCCGTCTTTGTTGAAGAATCTACCACAGAATTCCGTATACCGCCGGTTGCGACACTGGTGCTGTGGGCGCTTGTTGCCGGGTGGTTCGTGCGCGCGGTCTGTTGGGCTGTGGGGCAGGCCAGACTTCAGCGCTTGAAGCAGACATCCCGTCCGGTCATCCGCCCGGTTCGCCACTGGGCCGACGCGATTGGATTGCGGCGCGTGCCGGATGTGCGGGTTATCCCCCGGGGTGCGCCCTTCCTTGCCGGTATCGTGCGCCCGGTCGTCTTCATACCGGCAGCGCTCATCTCGAAACAACACACACCACAAATCATCGTGCACGAACTGGTTCACCTGAAGCGGGGTGACCTGCTGACCCGCCCATTTGACCGTATGGTCGCAGACATATTCTGGTTCTCTCCTTTTGCCTGGGCCATGCGCGAGCGCCTTGATTATTGGCGCGAGGCGATCGTCGATGAAGAGACCGCCGAGCTGACGGGTGACCGGATCGCCTATGCTCGCGCCTTGACCCAGGTGGCGCGTCATGCCCGGCCTGCGCTCATCCTGCCGGTTGCAGCATTCACGCTCAAGAAAGAAGGAACCCTCAAAATGCGCTTGACCCAACTCCTGAGTGAGACCCACCACCGGCCGAAACGTCTTGGCTTGGCAGTCGCGGCAGCGCTGGCGCTCGCGACCCCGCTCGCCTTGGCGCAGGGATCACTGATCCGGGGCGCCGCCGCGCTGCCGACCGACGCGGTTACATACAGTCATGCCGTGCTGGACAAGGCGAAGCTGACCAGCGCCTTTGGCGTGCGTAAACACCCTGTCTCAGGCGAATTGAAACAACATCAGGGCGTCGACTTGGCAGAGGAAGAAGGCAAGCCGATCTATGCGCCGACTTCAGCAATCGTGACCCGCGCAGAAATGACAAATGGATACGGGAATCTCGTCGAAATCGCTGCGGGTGAGACTGTGCTCCGCTTCGGGCAGTTGAAAGATATCAAAGTGTCACTGGGGGAATCCGTCTCCGCAGGTACTGTGATCGGCTCGCTGGGCCAGTCCGGCCAAGCCACCGGGCCACACCTGCACCTTGAAGTCTGGCGCGCAGGCCAGGCGGTCGATCCGATGGCAGAGCCCGGGCTCATCCTGGCGGACTCCCTGTTCATCACGACAAATTCCGGCGCGAAGGTTCCACAGCCCCCCGCGGCTTCTGTGCCGGATGCCGCGCCCAAGCCTGCCTCCATCCCGGCTGCACCGCTGGCACCAATCAAGCGCGATGTGGCTTTTGAGGAGATCCGAGGTGAAGTTGGCGGTTGCGAGGTCATCGCAAACTGGGCCGACACGCGCGAAAAGTCTGCCGTCTGGTTGGCAAGGCTGGATGCATCCAAGGCCGAGAACAAGCTTGCTGGCCTGTCGCTAAACGCAAACTGGACGCCTGAGGCTGTGAATTATCCAAGGCCATCCTATCCTGCCGACGCGGCCAAGAAACGACTCAGCGGTGGCTGCATGGTCCTGTTCGATCTTGGCACTGATGGCGTTCCGCAGAACATGCTCGCAGAATGCACCGATCCGGTCTTCGAATCTTCGGCGGCAGCACTGAAGGGCGCGACGTTCAAACCGCTTACCAATAAGGCAGGCAAGCCTGTCGACGTCAAAGGCATCACATATCCGATGGAATTCTGTATCGCCTAGCGCGGACTGGATGACGATGCTTGGAACTTTCTGATCCGCCGACGCGTCTAATAGCAGGCGCGTCGGCTGTCAGGAGGATTCTCGATCATGGCAAACCCCAAACCGGTCGGGAAATCCACTCCAATCATTGGGGGTGTACTGACATTTGCCCTGTTTGGAATCCACCGTCTGTTCGTCGGTCAGATATATTCCCGATCCGAGGCGGTGAGCCTTGTGGAGGCGCTGTCGGATTCGTCCCTCTATTTCGGATCGGCTATCGCCAGCGCGTCGGCCACGATCCTTGCCCTTATGCTCACCATGCTCGGGATGATGCACAACAGTAGTGCCGACATCGGCATCTGGTTGTTCAAGCGCGTTCGCATGATTGCCTGGTTCGCCACGATCAGCCTGTGCAGCGCTGTGGCGCTTTTGACATTCTCATCCATTCCAATCGGGGAATTCGAAGATATCCCGACGAACTGGTATGTGATGTCGTATTACGCCATTGCCACGCTGATGGCTGTGCTGGCGGGTTTGCTGGTGACGAGCATCCTGTTGATCCTCGGCGCGGTCCGGTATTTGGTGAATCGGCTGGCGCCTGAAGTCGACTAGTGAGTCCTAGCGATCGAACAGTTTCGAAACGCTTTCCTCGTTCGCGATACGGCGAATGGCTTCGCCCAATAGCGGGGAAATGGGCAGGATGCGGATAGATTCCGATTTGATCGCATCTTCGGACGGCTGAATCGAGTCGGTCATCACCAATTCGTCCAGCACCGATTTCTCGATCCTCTGAACGGCATTGTTTGAAAGCACGCCATGCGTGACATAGGCAGAAACCGATTTGGCACCATGCTCTTTCAGGGCGGCGGCGGCGTTTGCCAGCGTGCCCCCGGAATCACACATATCGTCCAGCATGATGCAGCGCTTGCCGGACACATCGCCGATAATGTTCATGACTTCTGACTTGCCAGCTTCGGGGCGGCGTTTGTCGACGATGGCAAGGTCGGCCTCCAGTCGCTTGGCCAGCGAGCGGGCGCGCACCACGCCGCCAACATCCGGAGAGACCACCATGAGATCCTTGTTCCCGTAGCGCTCCTTGATGTCATCGACCATGACGGGACTGCCGAACAGGTTGTCTGTTGGAATATCGAAGAAGCCCTGAATCTGGCCGGCATGCAGATCGACGGTCAATACGCGGTCGGCGCCCGCGCTGCAGATCAGGTTTGCGACCAGCTTGGCGGAGATGGGCGTACGACCATCCGTTTTACGATCCTGCCGGGCATAGCCGAAATAGGGGATGACGGCGGTGATGCGACGGGCCGAGGCGCGCTTCAGCGCGTCCATGCAGATCAGCAATTGCATCAGATTGTCATTGGCGGGGTAGGACGTGGACTGGATCACGAAGACATCTTCGCCGCGGACATTCTCGTCGATGCGGACAAATATTTCCTGATCCGAGAAGGTCTTCACCTCAGACCGCGTCAGGCGCGTGTCAAGATAATCGGCGATGGCTTCCGCCAATGGCCGGTTTGCGTTGCAGGAAAGCAGTTTCATGATGGAGCGCCCGTGCTGCCCAATTGGTGTCGCTTTTGTAACATAGGGCGGCGAGTCGCAACCGGACTCTTACGACTTTTTCAGAAAATTACAGCGCAAGCATGATGACTGAGGCATTTCGGCCATAGTCTGGCTCGCCCCGCTGATTGCGCCGCCGGTTGGAAAAATAGGAGTCTTTCAGCGCGCATGTGTCCAGCCCGGTGTCGTGAACGCTGTGGACGCCGAGCCCATCCAGCCTTTGTCGACAATAGCCCGGCAGGTCGAACTGAAACCGGTCTCCCTTGCCAGGCAAGAACAAGGCCGCGTTATGGGGGGAGGCGTCCAGGAAAGTGTTTCGGAATTCGGGGCCGACTTCATAACTTGCCTGCTGGATCGTGGGACCAATGGCTGCGCGAATCCGGCCAGCTTCGGCGCCAAGTTCAATCATCGCCGCAACAGTGGTGTCGAGCACACCTCCGATGGCGCCTTTCCAGCCCGCATGCGCCGCACCAATCACGCCCGCTTTGGCATCGGCAAACAGAACCGGCGTGCAGTCGGCCGTCAGGATGCACAGGGCGATTCCCGGAATTTTCGTCACCATCGCATCGGCCTCCGGGCGCACGCTCCACGGTTCGGTGACATGTGCCACATCGGCTGAATGAATCTGGTAGCAGGAGAGCAGCGCGCGCGCGGACATGGCGGTGCGGATTCGCTCGCGATTGGTCGCGACGGCGCCGGGCACATCCCCTGAGCCTTCCCCGGCATTCAAACTGGTATAGAGACCACCCGAAACACCGCCCTTTCGGCCAAAGAATCCATGGCGGATCTCCGGCAGGCCTGAAAGATTATCACTCGTTTTAAAGGGGGGCGTATCGGTCATTGCCCTAGCCGTGGTTTGCTGCGGCGCGCCTGTCAAGCGCGCCGCCGCGATACCATTCAGAAGTGATAGGCGGACTCACCATGAGTTGCTGAGTCGAGGCCATTCTCCTCATCCTCGGTAGAAACCCGCAAAGGAATGAACAGCTTGATGACGAACAGGATCGCTCCGGTCATGATGGCCGAATAAACGGCGACGACTGCTACACCGAGCAGTTGCACACCAAACTGCGCACCGGTGGACATCTCCAGTCCCGGCGCCAGCGGACCTGCGGCTGCGAGGAATGGGATCAACAAACTGCCGAGAATACCGCCAACGCCATGCACGGCGAACACGTCGAGGCTGTCATCGATCTTCAGACGTTGCCGGATCAAGCCAACGGCTGCGTAGCAGACGCCTGCGGCCAGGATGCCGATAATGATGGCACCGACCGGGCCGACGGATCCCGCCGCTGGGGTGATCGTCGCGAGGCCTGCGACCATGCCGGTTGCGATGCCGACGAGTGTGGGTTTGCGAAAGCTGACCCATTCGATCAGCATCCAGACAAGTGATGCTGTGGCGGCCGAGATGTGTGTGACCAACATGGCCTGCGCCGCGCCATCATTGGCACCGAGGGCCGAGCCAGCATTGAAGCCGAACCAGCCGACCCAGAGCATGGCCGCGCCAAGCATCACGAATCCCGGACTGTGGGGCGGACGCATATCCTTCGGAAAATGGCTACGACGTCCCAGCATCAGTGCGAAGACGAGTGCGGAGATGCCGGCTGTCGTGTGCACCACGATACCCCCTGCGAAATCGATCACGCCTTGCTGGGCCAGCCAGCCTCCACCCCAGACCCAATGGGCAACAGGCGCGTAGCAGAGCACGAGCCAGAGCGCGGAAAAGATCAGCACAGCCGCAAAATTCACGCGCTCCACGAACGCGCCGACAATCAGCGCCGGGGTGATGATGGCAAAGGTCATCTGGAACATGAAGAACAAGGGTTCGGGAATGGTCTGCCCGTCGAGTGGCGCGCCGGTGACGTTTGCAAGCATGCTCTTCGCGAACCCGCCGAGATAGCCCGTCGCGCCCGGACCGAAAGCGATGGAATATCCACACACCAGCCAGACCAGACTGACCAGGCAGGCAATGGCAAAGCACTGCATGAAGATGGAAAGCAAATTCTTCGCTTGAACGAGGCCGCCATAGAACAGGGCAAGTCCCGGCAGGGTCATGAACAGGACCAGCGCCGTGGCGGTCAGGATCCAGGCTGTGTCTCCGGTATCGGCATGGGCGGGCAGGGCAAGTGCCCCGATGGCGGCCACAACTAAGCCTGCGCGTGCAGCGCCTTTTATTGATTTCAGCATTTCACTCCCCGTTTTTTCGTCATTTCTGACGAAGCTCGAACGGTTCGTCAATCAACGAGCACCTGTCTCGCAGGGACAGGGAGTGTGCAGATATCCACGCGCTTTGGAGGTGTAACCACAAAGGCATCATAGATGCTGTAATCGCGTTTGGAGGTCTTCAGGTCTTCCCATTCTGCGCCGGGCGTTGCCATGACTTCCCAGCGTGGGCGCAAACTTTCGGGCATGTCAGCCGCGAGCCCGACAGACAGGATCTCATTGGCGGAGAGGGCCTGCGCGCGCGCCGCAAATGCTTTTTCGGATGTGTCCGGATTCTGGAAGGATTCTATCTTGTCCTCCTGCACAGGCTCCACGCGTTCCAGTCGGTTGATATGGGCCATGCCCGAAATGACCCGGCCAAATATCGTATAGTTCCGATCAAGATACCGGCGCTGACCGATGGGAACAAAGAATTCGGTCGAGCCGGTCTCCGGCGGGGAATTGCGCGCCATGCCAAGGGCGCCGGGACAATGCAGTAACCATTCCTGTCCGCTCTCTCGGCCAACTGCGAAGCCATTCCGGTGGCCCACCTGACCGGCGAACAGGTCCTCATTGCCCAGGGGCACGAAGCCGTCTGCGTCCACGGCCCGCTCGGCTTCCAGCGGTAGCTCGGCCCAATCTTCCAGAAGGTGTTCGAATTCGAGTCCTGCCTGCGCCACATGGCCATCGATCACGCGATAGAAATATTCGCCATTATAGAGATTGCTCCGGATCGCCTCACGAAACTGTGCCACATGTTTGGGGGCTGCCTCAGGGGCGAGTTCGATCATGACATCCCCTGTCACCGTTTTCACGACCACAAGATTTTCAGGAGCCACCTCACGCCATGGCGCCACAGGGGCCGGAGCGTCTACCATCTCGGAGGCGGGGGCAGTGCTCGGATCGGGCGCTGTTTCGCAAGCGCCCAATAAGGAGATGCCGATGGCAACTGCCATGAGAGATATCCGCACCATCTTTGTGTCCTTCCCAAGAAATCATCCGCCTGCTAAGCGCCGCTCATGTATCAGATAAGTGCAAAAGGCGCGCGGGCGCCAGTTGAAACGGCGTGGGACGCGCTGGCCTGGGCCGATCCGTCGCCAGCGGGCGCGGTTGATGCCAAGGAGGACAGCCGGACCAGTTGGCGGCTCGATGCGTTCGCGGAAACGCTCGAAGACGCCGAAGCCTGCGTTGTCATTATCGAAGAAGCCGCGCCGGATCTTGTCGCGCGGATCGAACAGGTGATCGAGCAAGACTGGGTGACGCTGTCACTCGAAGGCTTGCCACCGGTCAAGGCCGGACCGTTCGTTGTGGCGGGCAGCCACGCCCTCGCGCGACAGTCACCGGGAAAGATTTCCGTGCTGATCGAGGCCGGCCCTGCGTTTGGAACGGGCCATCACGGCACGACGCTCGGATGCTTGCTGGCGCTGGATGATGTGCGCCGCCGCCGGTCCATCGGCAAGGTGCTTGACCTTGGCACGGGCTCCGGCGTTCTGGCGATTGCTGCCCTGAAGGCGGGGGCATCCTCGGCGATCGGTACGGATATCGATCTCGATAGCGTGCGTGTGGCGAATGAGAATGCCCGCAAGAATCATGTCAACGGCTTCACCGCCTTGCATGTCACCGGTGCGAACACGCCGCGCATTCGTCAGGGCGGGCCGTATGACACCGTGTTTGCGAACATCCTGATGCGGCCCCTGATCGGGCTCGCACCGGATATTGCGTCTCTCACGGCGCCGGGCGGCACAATTATCCTGTCAGGACTGTTGCACCACCAAGCGCCGCCAGTCCGAAATGCCTTTGCGTCCCGTGGGCTCGACTTCCAGACACGTATTCGCGAAGACGGGTGGTCGACGCTGGTGTTCCGGAAGCCGGGTTAAGCCCTGCAGGATCAGTAAGCGGCGCGGCGCGCCCAGCGCGCAGAACGGCGTGCCAGGATTTGCGGACGCTGGCTTTCGGCGCTCTGCAGCGCGTTCACGAAGGCTGGCTCAGCCATCTCGTTGACCATCAGCGAACGGCCCTGGCCGTTGAGGATTGCCATTTCTGGCGCAGTAATTGTGTTTTGACGTCTCATAGTGCGTCCCTCTTTTTGTATTGTGCGGCGCACAATTTTTTGTGTGGGCGCTATGTAGCGTAAAAGCATAAACAAAAAAGCATAGAAAAGCGGAAAATTGCATGAATAAATGCATAGCTACGATGCGGCTTTCTATGGTCAAAACCACGCTTTCGCACTAAGTAGGGGACATGAGACAGACATTTGATATCAAGGGCGGTCCGCAGGACGGCCGGGCGCATCTGCCCCTCGTTCGCGAACAGCTTTCCGCGCAGGGCCTCGACGGCCTTTATGTTCCGCATGATGATGAATACCAGAACGAATACCTGCCTGACGCCAATGAGCGCCTGGCTTGGGTGAGCGGGTTTACCGGTTCGTTCGGTTCTGCATTCGTCTTCACAGACCGCGCGGTGATCTTCGCCGATGGCCGCTACACGCTGCAGGTCGCCGACCAGACCGATCCGGATCTCTGGGAAGTTCAGGCTGTGCCGGAGCCCGGCCCGTTCGGCTGGCTCAAATCGCAGGACATGACCGGCAAGCGCATCGGCTATGACCCGAAACTGATGAGCCCGAACGATGTCGCGGCCATGGGCACGGCCGCCAAGGCGGCTGGCGCTGAACTGGTCAGCGTCGCGAACAATCCTATCGACCTCGCCTGGGCCGACCGGCCAGACCAGCCCGCCGCGCTCGTCGTGCCGCATGAGGTAAAATTTGCAGGCGTCGCGCATGACGAAAAGCGTGTGCAGATTGGCCACGATCTCAAAGCCGAAAAGCTCGACGCGGCTGTGATCACGTCGCCGGCGTCCATCGCCTGGGCTTTCAACATTCGCGGCGGTGATGTCAGCTGCACGCCGCTGCCGCTCGGCCGCGCCATTCTGTTCGCAGACGGGTCAGCTGACCTCTTCCTTGATGAAGTGAAAGTGTCCGACGCGCTCCGACAGCATCTCGGCAACAGTGTCACGTTGCGCCCGTTGGCCGATCTCGAAAAGGGCCTTTCAGAACTGAAAGGCAAGACGGTCAGCGTTGATCCGGATGTGGCCTCAGCCTGGTTCTTTGACCAGCTCGAACAGGCTGGTGCAACGCCTGTACGCCAACGCGACCCGGTCGCTCTGCCCAAGGCTTGCAAGAATGACGCGGAACTCGCAGGCTCGGCCGCCGCCCATCTTCGTGATGGCGTGGCCCTGACCCGCTTCCTGCACTGGCTTGATACGGACGCGCAGAGCGGCGAGATCACCGAGATCGACGCCGCCATCAAGCTGGAGGAATTCCGCGAAAACCTTGGCGGCCTGAACGATTTGTCCTTCCCGACAATTTCCGGTGCCGGCCCGAATGGCGCGCTGCCGCATTACCGCGTTTCGACAGCCTCGAACCGAAAGCTGGAACGTGGCAGCCTCTATCTTGTCGACAGTGGCGGCCAGTATCTGGACGGCACGACAGACGTGACGCGTACGGTTCCCATCGGTGATCCGAGCGCGGACATGCGGCGTCACTACACGCTGGTCCTGAAGGGGCATATCTCGCTGGCCATGGTGCGCTTTCCGAAAGGCACGACCGGAACCCATCTCGACATTCTCGCGCGCCATGCGCTCTGGCAGGCCGGGCTCGACTACCAGCACGGCACCGGCCATGGGGTCGGCGTCTATCTCGGCGTCCATGAAGGCCCGCAGCGCATTGCCAAGGCGTGGAATTCCGTGCCGCTGGAAACCGGCATGATCGTCTCGAATGAGCCGGGCTACTACCGCGCCGGACAGTACGGCATCCGGATCGAGAACCTTCAATATGTCACGCCACCGGCGGCCATCGAAGGTGGCGAACTCGACATGTATGGCTTTGAATGCCTGACCTTCGCGCCCCTCGCGCGGGACCTGATCGATCTGGCTCATCTGACCAAGGATGAGCGGGACTGGGTCGATGCCTATCACGCGCAAGTCTACGAATTGTTGGCCGACCGTCTGGACGGGCCGGTGAAGGACTGGTTGCGCGCGGCCTGCATGCCGCTTTAGGCAGTCTGTGAAAATCGGGCTTGTTCCGGTTTTGTTCTAATGATAAATCATGGCCAGTAGACTCTTTGGAGACTGGCCATGATCCTTTCATTGTCGATACGTGATTTCGTCCTGATTGACCGCCTGGACATCGAACCGGGCGCCGGGTTTACGGCGCTGACCGGGGAGACCGGGGCGGGCAAGTCCATCATTCTCGATGCCCTGTCGCTTGCGATGGGGCACGGGTCCGACCGTGGGATGATCCGGGCGGGGCAGGACCAGTCGAGTGTGGCGGTTGAGTTTTCGCCCCCGGTCAGCCATCCAGTCTGGTCTGCACTGGCCGAAGCAGGCATTGACGCTTCGCCGGACGAGACCCTGACCATGAAACGCGTGATCCGCCGCAACGGCCCCGCGCGTGCCTTTCTCAATGACCAGCCGGTCAGCGCGGCGCTCCTGTCGGAGATCGGGGACCTCTTGGTCGAGATTCACGGCCAGCACGCGGCCTCCACCCTGCTGAAGCCATCATCTCACCGCCGTTTGCTCGACCAGTTTGCAGGCAATGAAAAGCTTTTGGACATGTGCGCGACCACTCATGCTGCGATGGCGGAGGCCAGCGCCCGGCGTCAGGAACTTGAAGACGCGCATGCCGAAGCCATCGAACATCGCGAATGGCTGGCCGAGGCTGTGGCCGAGCTCTCCAGCTTGAATCCGCAGGAAGGCGAAGCCGCCATCCTGACAGAGCGTCGGACCCTGTTGATGCAGTCGGAACGCGTCACCGAGGCCGTGCGTGAAGCCGAAAATGTGTTGGAAAAGTCCGGCGTGGAAGATGCCTTGTCCAAGGCGGCGCGTGCCACCGAACGGATTTGCCGCTTGCCGGGATTTGAATCCTCTCAGGACACGCTGCCGGTTGCCGCACGTGCCGCCGCCGAAGCAGTCGAGCGGGCCTTGATTGAAGCGCGCGAAGCAGCAGGCGCGATCAGCCAGCTCGAACGGCTTGTCGATCATGATTCTGCTGAACTGGACGGCGCCGAGGCGCGGCTGTTCGCCTTGCGGGCCGCGGGTCGGAAGCATGGCTGTGATCCCGATCTCCTGCCAGACATGCTCACTTCATTGAGTGATCGGCTCGACCTGGTTGAAGCGGGCGAAGACGCGCTGATTGCTGCCCGCAAGGCTGAAGCATCTGCCCGGGCCGACTGGCATCAGGCGGCTGGCAAGCTCAGCGACGCCCGGCAGGCGGCCGCCTCGCAATTGGAAAAAGCCATCGCGCGCGAGCTGAAGCCACTGAAACTTGGTCGCTCGGTCATCCGCGTTGCAATCACTCCTTTGGCAGAGGGGGAGGGCGGCCCGAACGGAATCGACTGGGTCGAATTTGATGCCGAGACCAATCCGGGCGCGGGCTTTGGCCCGCTTCGGAAGATTGCGTCCGGCGGCGAACTTGCCCGCGTCTCGCTCGCCCTGAAATGCGCCCTCGCCGAAGCAGGCTCTGCGCTGACGCTGATCTTTGACGAGGCCGATCAGGGCGTCGGCGGTGCGGTGGCGGCGGCCATTGGCGAACGCCTGATCTCGCTGGGCCAGGCCCGGCAGGTCTTCGCCATCACGCACAGCCCGCAAGTGGCCGCGTCCGCCTCAGCCCAGTGGCTTGTGGAGAAGGAGCAGGATGGGGCTGGCGGCTCACGCATACGCGGGCTAGATGACAGCAGCAGGCAGGAAGAAATTGCCCGAATGCTGTCAGGCGCCGAAGTTACCGCTGAGGCCCGCGCAGCCGCCGGGAGGTTGTTGGAGGGTGCATGAGCGAGGCAACACCGGTCGAGAATCTGACGCCGGACGAGGCGGCCGCTGAACTCGCGCGCCTTGCGGCCCTCATCGCCGAAGCCGATGCGGCCTATTATCAGGAAGACGCGCCGGTCCTGACCGACGCCGAATATGATGCGGCTCGCCAACGCAACCTCGCCATCGAAGCCCGCTTCCCAGAGCTGAAACGTGAAGACAGCCCGTCCGACCGTGTGGGCGCGGTCGCGCAAGACGGCTTTGCCAAGGCAACCCATGCCGCGCCCATGCTGTCGCTGGACAATGCGTTTTCAGACGAAGACGTCACCGAGTTTGCCGGGCGCATCCGGCGCTTCCTCGGACTGGACGAGTCCGAGACACTGGAACTCACCGCCGAGCCGAAAATTGACGGTCTGTCGCTCAGCCTGACCTATGAAAAGGGCAAATTGAAACGTGCTGCAACACGCGGAAACGGGCTGGTCGGCGAAGACGTCACCGCGAACGCGCTGACACTGAATGACATCCCGACGAAATTGGCTGGCAAGGATTGGCCCGATTTCATCGAGATCCGCGGCGAAGTCTATATGAGCCATGCCGACTTTGCGGCTCTCAATGCGCGCGAAGACCAGGCGGGCCGCAAGACTTTTGCCAATCCGCGCAACGCAGCCGCCGGCAGCCTGCGCCAACTTGATACCGAGATCACCAAATCCCGGCCGCTGAATTTCTTTGCCTATGCCTGGGCGGCTGAAAGTGCGCCCTTCGCGGAAACGCAAAGTGAAGCGGTCGCCAAGTTTGCAGAATGGGGATTTCAGACCAACCCCCTGATGGCCACCGCTGCGACCGTGGACGACCTGATCGCAACCTACCGCAACATCGAGCAGCAGCGTGCCACGCTCGGCTACGATATTGACGGTGTGGTCTACAAGGTGAACCGGTTCGACTGGCAACAGCGCCTTGGCTTTGTCAGCCGCGCGCCGCGCTGGGCCATTGCTCACAAATTCCCGGCCGAGAAAGCCACCACGACGCTGGAAGAGATTGACATCCAGGTCGGCCGCACTGGCTCCCTCACGCCGGTTGCGCGCCTCACGCCCGTTACGGTTGGCGGCGTTGTGGTCTCGAATGCGACGCTCCACAATGAGGATGAAATCGCCCGGCTTGGTGTGAAACCGGGTGACACGGTCGAGATCCAGAGGGCAGGGGATGTCATCCCGCAAGTCCTGCGCGTGGTGCAGGATGGCGGCGGCAAGGTCTGGCATATGCCGGACACGTGCCCGGTCTGTGGATCGGCCGCTGTGCGCGAGATCGACGACAAGGGCGAGGCCGATGTGCGCCGTCGCTGCACGGGCGGGCTCGTCTGTCCGGCGCAGGCAGTCGAGCGACTGAAGCATTTCGTCTCCCGCAAGGCGCTCGACATTGATGGCATCGGCGCGAAACAGGTCCAGCTCTTTCAGGAGAAGGGCGTGGTGAAAGCACCGCAGGACATTTTCCGATTGGCCGCGCGCATTGAGGCGGAAGGCCTGCCGCCACTTGAAGAATGGGAAGGCTTCGGAAAAGCCTCAGCGAAGAAATTGTTCGACGCGATCGATGCGCGCCGGACTGTGCCATTTGCGCGCTTTCTCAACGGGCTCGGCATCCGCCATGTCGGCCAGACCACGTCCCAGCTCTATGCCCGGCATTTCCTGAATTGGGCGCCTTTCTGGGAAACGGTCGTGCACGCAGCCGAAGGCGGACAGGAATCAGAATCCTTTGCGGAACTCACTGGCATTGATGGCGTCGGCAAGGCGGCGGCGGGCGCGCTCGTCGATTTCGAGGCGGAGCCCCACAATCGCGACATGCTGAGCGCGTTGCTTGAAGAAATCAGCGTCGAAGCCGAAGAAGCTGCCTCATCGGACAGCCCTGTCGCCGGCAAGACTATTGTCTTCACGGGCACACTGGAGCGGGTGACGCGCGACGAAGCCAAGGCGCGAGCCAATGCGCTGGGTGCAAAAGTGTCGGGGTCTGTTTCGGCGAAGACGGACATCCTCGTCGCCGGTCCGGGCGCGGGCTCAAAGCTGAAAAAAGCCGAAAGCCTCGGCGTTCAGACGCTGACGGAAGACGAATGGTTTGAACTGATCGGCGGCTGATCCGCCGGGCGGTTATTTGCCGCCGGGAATAATCCGCTGCAACAGCGTGCGGCGGGTCTCGGCGTCCAGCGCTTCAGGGTCCAGCCCTTCATTGGTCAGCAAGCGATAGCTCATCTTGTACCAATCGCTATTGGGATAATTGTAGCCAAGCGTCGATCCGACCGCGAGCGCCTGATCCCGCAGGCCAAGCGTCAGATAGGCTTCGACCAGACGGTGCAATGCCTCGGGGGCGTGAGAGGTCGTGTCATAGGTCTTCACAACCGTGCGGAAGCGATTGACCGCAGACAGGGTCTGATTGTTACGCAAATACCAGCGGCCAACCGTCATTTCCTTGCCAGCCAGCTGGTCGCGAACCATGTCGAGCTTCACGCTGGCATCACGGGCATACTGGCTGTCTGGGAATCGGCGGACCACGTCCACCAAGGCATCACGCGCGCGTTCCGTTGTTGCCTGATCTCGACCGACATCCGTGATCTGGTCGAAGTAGCTCGCCGCAATCAGGTAATACGCATACTCGGCCTCGGAGCCGCCAGGATGAAGCGCAAGATAGCGCTGGGCGCCACTGATCGCTTCGTCATAATTGCGGGATTGATAATGGGCGAAAGCCGTCATGACCATCGAGCGGCGGGCCCATTCAGAATAAGGGTGCTGGCGCTCGACTTCGTTGAACAGCAGGACCGCCTGATCAAAGTCGCGTTTGTCGAGTTCGCTAGCCGCCTGATTGTAGAGCGCCTCCACGGGGCGTTCGACATAGGCCAGTTCTTGACGGCGCTTGTCGCGCGACTGGCACGCCGTCAGCGTGAGGGCTGCAGTGGCAATGAGGAGGATCGGGAACTTGGAGGACAGTCGCATGGCAGGGCAGGCGCTTTCTGCTGTGATGATCTGGCTACCTGCTTAGCGCGAACCAGCGGGGTTTTCCAAGCAGGTTTCTCAGGGATCGGCGGGGCAACGCCTCAGACGGCGGCCGACCGGCGCGTGTCTATGCGGGTTGCGTCTGCCGTATCGGTTTCCCAGCACCAGGCTGAAGGCGTATCGAGCAGCTTGCGGACCAGCAGATTGTTGATCGAGTGACCGGGCTGAACCGCTTCATAAATCCCGGCAATCGGTGCACCCGCCAGCATCATGTCGCCAACGGCATCAAGCATCTTGTGACGCACGAATTCGTCCTCTGAGCGCAAGCCCTCAGGATTTATGACTTCACCATTGTCCACAACAACCGCATTTTCCAGCGACCCGCCCCGGGCAAGGCCCATCGAGCGCAGCATATCCACATCGCGCGCAAACCCGTAGGTGCGGGCAAAGGCCAGGTCGCGGGCAAACATGCCTGGCGCGAGTTTAAGCGCCATCTCCTGCACGCCGATCAACGAGTCGTCATATTCAATGCGCGCATTGAGCGTCAGAAACTTGTCGTCGGAAGGCGACAGGCGTGCCCGCTTCGGGCCGTCTTCAATCTCGATCGCTTCCAGGATGCGAATGCGGCGTCGCGGCGCGGACTGGCGTTGCAGGCCAGCCTGCATCAACAGTTCGCAATAAACTGCCGAGGAGCCGTCCATGATCGGCACTTCCGGCCCGTCGATTTCGATGAGGAGATTGTCGATGCCCATGCCCGCGAGTGCGGCCATCAAATGCTCGACCACTGCCACAGAGACGCCATCATCATTGGTCAGCGTGGTGCCGAGTTGGGTGTCGGAGACGTATTCGGCATCGGCCTGAATGGCGGTATCGCCGCTTTTCACGTCGGTCCGGCGGAAAACGACACCTGTGCCAGCAGGGGCAGGCTTCAGGACGAGCTTTGCCTTCTTGCCGCTATGCACACCGACACCTGCACATACTGCAGGCCGCGCGATCGTTTGTTGAAATTCTACACTACCGGACAACACACCAACCTCCAGTTTCGGAGCTTAGTTTGGGGTGTATGTCTCCAGGATACAAAACACGGGTTGTTTCGGCGTATTACAAAGCGGGCGAAGACACCCGCCTCCGCCCTGTAATCATTGGTGATTTATTGTAACAATTCGCGGTCGCTGAGACTGCAATCGAATGCGAAATCAGTGATTGGCCGACCGGCGCAGGAAGGCCGGTATTTCGAGGTCTGCATCATCGAACGGGGCGGGTTCGGGGTGATCGTCCGGAGAGGACACGATTTGTGAGCCGGATTCGGCAGACGGAGCGTGATCATTCTCGCCCTGAGCGCCGCGGCGCCAGCCGAAAAGGTTCGAGAAGCCGGACGGACTCGGGCGGCCGTCTTCCTCGGCCGGAGCTTCGGTCTGCTTGCTGAAAACGGCGTCGGCCTGGATCTGGTCTTCGCCTTCACTGCCTTCAAAATGTTCTGCGGGTAGGGACTGTCCCGTGAAGTCGTCCCGCGGATCGACATCGCCTGAACGGAGCGGGGAGGCATGATGCAGGATCACTTTCGGGCGATCGTCTTCTTCTGCAGCCACTTCCACTTCGGTCTCCGATTCAACTTCGGCGACGGGCTCCACATGCTCTTCCTCAATCGGCTCTGCGATGGGCTGGCGCACAGTCTCTGCGACCGGTGCATCCTGCTTCAGAGATGGCATCACGGCATCGACGCCTGCGGCGACGACGGAGACGCGGATCTTGCCTTCGAGTTCGGTATCGAAGGCAGACCCCAGAATGATATTTGCATCCGGGTCGACCTCGCGGCGCACCTCATTGGCGGCCTCGTCGAGTTCAAACAGCGTCATGTCATAGCCGCCGGTAATGTTGATCAGCACGCCCTTGGCGCCGCGCATCGAGATATCGTCGAGCAGCGGGTTGTCGATGGCCAGCTTGGCAGCTTCGAGAGCGCGGTTTTCGCCTTCGGCTTCGCCCATGCCCATCATGGCTGCGCCCATGCCGCGCATGATCGAGCTGACGTCGGCGAAATCGAGATTGATCAGGCCGGGCATGACCATCAGATCGGTAATGCCTCGGACACCGGAATACAGCACATCATCTGCCATGCGGAAGGCTTCGGCGAAGGTCGTACGGTCATTCGCGATGCGAAAAAGGTTCTGGTTCGGCACGACGATCATCGTGTCGACGTATTTCTGGATGCCAGCGAGGCCTTCTTCCGCAAAGGTCATGCGGCGCGTGCCTTCAAAACTGAACGGCTTGGTGACCACGGCGACGGTCAGAATGTTCATTTCCTGCGCGGCCCGCGCAATCACCGGGGCTGCGCCGGTTCCGGTTCCGCCGCCCATGCCCGCGGCGATGAAGACCATGTGGGCGCCTTCGAGGCGCTCGCGGATCTCATCCATGGATTCTTCGGCGGCTTTCGCGCCAATGTCCGGGCGGGCGCCTGCGCCAAGGCCAGAGGTCGTTTCCGGGCCGAGCTGGATGCGGTTTTCCGTTTTGGAACGGGAAAGGGCCTGAGCGTCAGTGTTGGCAACGATAAACTCGACACCTTGCAGGTTTGCCTCGATCATGTTGTCGACGGCATTGCCTCCGGCACCGCCAACACCAAAGACCAGGATCCTGGGCTTGAGTTCATGTGTCATTCGTCGTCCTCACCTTACCGCCATAAGCCATGCTGAAGCGCTAAAATGACGCGTTGCAGCTAAGAAGCGGTTAAGTGACTCGCGATTGGCATCAGAAATTTTCTTTCAACCAATGGAACGCCTTGTTCACGGCTCCGCTTCGGGCTTCTGCTCCGTATTCCTTTGACGCAATGCCAGCCCGTACTGCGTCTGCGAACCCCAACTCGGGATACAGTAGCAGACCTGAAGCTGTAGAAAAAGCTGGTGTTCCCAGTGTTTCGCCAAGGAACTCAGCATTTGTCGGACGGCCGAGCCGCACCTGCGCTTCAAGGATGCGCGTGGCGACGTCGCGAACGCCCGGCAACTGGCTCGCGCCGCCGGTCAGCACCACGCGGCGTGGCAGTACTTTGCGTACACCACTGCCTTGCAGGGTTTGCTGAACATATTCGAAGATTTCCTCGACGCGCGGCGCGATGATTTCAGCGAGCTTGCCCCGTTCCATCCGGGTGGCTTGCAGACGGCCATCATCACCCAGGCGAGGGGCCTCAATCCGTTCTGCCAGGCCCGGGCCTTCGAGGTTGGCGGTGCCATAGACACTTTTGAGGCGCTCGGCGGCGGCGAATGTCGTGCCGATGCCCTGCGCGATATCGGAGGTCACATGTGTGCCACCAGCCGGGATAAGGCCAAGCCATGCGGGCGAGCCGTTCAGATAGACTGAGACCGCCGTAACGCCGGCGCCCATGTCGATACAGATGGCACCATTCTCGATTTCGTCGTCGATCAGCGTGCCTGCACCGCTGGCAATGGAGGAGGGGATCAGGGCATCGACGCTGAGATGCGCGCGGCCGACGCATTCGACCAGATTCCGGACGATGGACTTGGGCGCGGTGACCACAGACAGCATCAGGCCGAGTGTGTCTGCGTACATTCCGGCGGGCTCACGCACGCCTTCCTGCGCATCCACGCGGTAGGCAACCGGCCAGGCAGCAAGCACATCGGAGCCCTTGGTTGAGATCTGCGCCATGGCCTGAGCCTGAACCCGGCGGATGTCCTTGGGGGTCACCTCGCGGGCGCCGATCTCGGTGGTCGCGGTGACCAGTTGGCAATTCAGTTTCGGCCCAGTTATGCCCAGCATGACCTGATTGATCTGCTCGCCCGCTTCGCGCTCGGCATCTTCGACGGCCAGACGGATCGAGCGTTCGAGACCCTGCATGTCGGTGATCGTGCCGCCACTGAAACCGCGAGATTGTTGGCGCCCTGCGCCAAGGATCTGGAAATTGCGGGGGCCGGTGCCGTCATTTCGGCCTATCAGGCACGTGATTTTCGAACAACCGATGTCCAGCGCCGCAACGGGGCTGGACGTGCGCGACCCCACAAGAGGCTTACGCCGGGCCTGAACGTTTGCCATCAGCTCCGGGCCGCCTCTTTGCGTGCTGTGAAGTCAGGATCGTTCACCGGGTCCAGATAGACCCGGCCTTTATTGCGCAGGTCGATGGTCTCTAGCGGGCGCTGCATCAGCGCTGTGCGCACCTGCAGGGTCGACAGGCTGTCCAGCGCAGCCACCATCTGGTGATCTTCCGGCATGCGGACCGTTGCGCCGGAGACAAGACGCATGTCCCAGCGGCGATCATTGATGCGGGTAGCGATCGCGATGCGCGGCGCGACGTCCGGCTCAGCTTTGAGGGCAGTTACGAGGGCCGGGGCGGCCTTGGCGGCGCCGCGACCCGCCAGACGGATGAGGTCCTTGTGGTCATCGGCGCGGGCGTCCGGAATGACGCGACCCAGACCGTCAACGACGGTCCATGCCTTGCCGTCATGCCACAGCGCAACCGGCTCGGCGGCGTCCGCGATGATTACGACCTGGTCCGGCCAGAGTCGATGGACGCGCACATTCAGCACCTTGTGGGTGCCTTCGACCCGGCGACGGATGACATGCGGGTCTGCGCGAAACATGTTCTCGCCGGGCTCGATCATGGCGGCGGCGCGAATATCCTGTGCGAGGGCCGGATCCTGTTCCAGCCCGATGATGGACACGTCATTGACGGAAATGCCGACCGTTCGCGCCGTGTCGTCCATGAAGCTGGCAAAGCGGTTCTCGACCTGGGATATCGAGCCGCCCATCCAGGCAGCGGTTGCCACGACAATCGCCACAAGCATGACAAAACCAAAGACGACGGACGAAACGCGAACCTCTTCACCCGTCACTTCATCTACGATGACAGCAGGGCGGCGGCTCGCCTTCTTCTTGGACTTTGGCACAGTCTGATTGCGGGTTACCTTTGGCATGAAGCATCCTCGATCATCCAGGCGACCAGCTGTTCGAAGGACATACCAACGAAAGCGGCCTGTTCGGGGACAAGCGAGGTGGGCGTCATGCCGGGTTGTGTATTTGTTTCCAGGATCACGAGCCGGTCTCTCTTGTCGTCATAGCGAAAGTCGGACCGCGTCGCGCCCCGGCAACCGAGCGCCTGGTGTGCCTTCAGCGCAAATTCCATTGCGGCTTGGGTCACAGGGGCAGGCAGGTCTGCCGGGATCACATGCTGCGATCCACCAGCTTCATATTTTGCATCAAAATCGTAATAGTCTCTTAAGGTCGTGATCTCTGTGACAGCCAGTGCTCGGTCGCCCAGCACGGCCACGGTCAACTCACGGCCGGGGATGAATTCCTCGGCCATCAGATGGTCGCCATAATGCCAGTTCGGCCCGGTCAGCTCCTTGGCCGGCCCATTGGCACCCTCGCGCACGATCAGCACGCCAAAACTCGATCCTTCCGCGACCGGCTTGATCACATAAGGGGGCTTGAGAGGATGCGCGGCAGCCGCTTCTGCGCGGGTGACCTGCTTGTCTTCCGCAATCGGAATGCCCGCCTGCCGGAAGACCGCTTTCGACTTCAGCTTGTCCATGGCGAGCGCCGAGGACAATACGCCTGAATGGGAATAGGGCAGGCCCAGCACTTCCAGTACGCCCTGCACACACCCATCCTCGCCCCAAGGTCCGTGCAGGCCATTCAGCACCGCGTCCGGTTTCGCATCGGTCAGTTGCGCAGCGAGGTCACGACCGGCATCAATTTCAACAACATCATACCCGGCCGTGCGCGCCGCACTCGCCATCTGCTTGCCCGAGGTGAGCGACACGTCCCGCTCGGACGACCAGCCTCCATAGATCACGGCAACACGTTTCATGAGATTTTCCTGCAAGCTGGCGTTCTGACTATACATCGCGTCTGCAGGGTTAAAGCGGCCTTAGCGTGGCAGCTACAAAACCTTTTCTCGGCAGGATGACAAAAAATATAGGTTTGGGCCTGTTGCCATATTTAGACTACGTATGTAGTCAATATCGATATTCGACATAGACGCGGTGGTGAGACACCGGATTTTTTCCAGACATCTGCGGGGAGGATACGCAGCGTGATCCCTTTCACACGGCTTGCCGCCAGTGCATGCTTCAGCTTGGCCACATCATTCATCGCCCTGTCGGCTGTGGCGGATATGGCACCGGAAACCACACCCGGTGCAACCATCTACACGATGGACGATTTCAGTCAGTATGCACCGCGCACGGCGCTCGAAATGGTTTCGCGCATTCCGGGATTTTCGATCCAGGGCGATGATGACGGCTCTCGCGGATTTGGTCAGGCCAGTGGGAATGTGCTGATCAATGGTCAGCGCGTATCTGGAAAGTCCAATGGGGCGACCGAGTCGCTGGACCGGATATCCGCCTCCAGCGTTGTGCGGCTCGAACTGGTCGATGCGTCAGCCTTTGAAATTGCCGGCCTGTCCGGGCATGTCGTGAATGTCATCACCAATGGAGATGGGGCGGTCTCAGGCACTTGGCGCTGGCGTGCCCGGTTCCGCGACAACCTCCCGCCGTTCTACAACGGCCTCAATCTCACACTATCCGGCGGGCAGGGGGATATCAGCTGGTCATTCGAGGCTGAGAGCAGCCCGGAGCGCGGCGCCTCCAACGGTCCTGAATTTGTCACCGACGGCATCGGCGACCTGATACAGCGCCGTGAGGAAGACTTCACCTATGCCGCCGAATATGTCTCCGTATCCGGATCGGTTGGCTGGACGCCAGCCTCGGGGGCTATCGGAAATCTCAACGCAAAGACCACACTGTTCCAGCCAGACAGGAAAGAAACCTCGAAACTCTTTCCGGTTAACGGGCCAGAGGGGCGGCGCCTGTATGAGGGCGCTGAGGATGAAGTGTTCGTGGAAGTCGGTGGCGATTATGAATTTGGCTTTGGGCCGGGCCGGCTAAAGGCAATCGGCCTGGTTCGCCGAGAGGACAGCCCCATCATTGACCGCGTATTCCGCGGTAATGTTGATGGGACGGATATTTCCGAAAGCCTGTTCACGCGCGATATTGAAGAGGGCGAATATATTCTCCGGACGGAGTATGGTCTTGCATTTGAGAATGGAAACGACTGGCAATTCGCGCTGGAGGGAGCCTTCAACTATCTGGACCAGCAATCTTCTCTTGCCAGTTCCGATGGTGGAAGTCCGCTGGAGCTGCAGACTCTGCCGAACGCAAATTCACGAGTTGAGGAACAGCGCGGAGAAGTCTCCGTGACGCATGGTCGTCGGCTTTCCCCCTCAGTGACCGGGCAAGTTTCCATGGGCGCTGAAATATCGGAACTTTCCCAGTCCGGCGATGCGTCCAATGTGCGGACCTTCACCCGACCCAAAGGCTTCGCCAGCCTGTCCTGGCAGGTGGATCCGTCATTGAAACTGGTCACACGCCTTGAGCGGGAAGTGGGGCAGCTGGACTTTTTCGATTTTGTCTCATCGGTCAATCTGAGTGCCGGGAACGGCGAGAATGGCAATCCTGAAATCGTTCCTGAGCAGAGCTGGCGACTGAGCGCCCAGGCCGAGAAGAATTATGGCGGCTGGGGCGCCGCGACGCTCGAAGTCTTCTATTCCGATATCGAGGACATTGTTGACCGTGTACCCATCGGGACGGGCGACGGTCCCGGAAATCTCGACTCGGCCTGGCGGGTCGGAGCGGAGTGGGACGCCACGTTGAAATTCGACAAAGTCGGTTTTGCCGGCGCGGAATTGTCCTTTGAAGGCGAGTATTTCGAGTCGGAAGTGAGCGACCCGCTCACCGGAGAGGTGAGGCCGATCAATGACAGTTCGAAATACTGGATGCTCGCCGAGATGCGCCAGGATGTTCCGAGAACGGATTGGGCCTGGGGTGTCGGGTTCGAGCGCTGGGAACGCAATCCGTATTACCGCCTGTCCGAGACAGGGCAGGAAGGGGCGCGCCCAGGATTTGGGTTCGCCTATGTCGAGCACAAGGATCTTTGGGGCATGACCGGTCAGGCCATGATCGGGAACGTCGCGAACCAGAATGATACGTTCCGCCGGCAATTGTACGACACAAATCGCCTTGGCAATGTCGTGCGCGTTGAAGACCGCGCGCGGGATTTCGGCCCGATCGTCACAGTCCAGCTGGAAGGCAAGTTCTAGGTTCGCGGTGCCTGATCAGGGGAGGGGAGGCTTGATGCGGCCGATGCGGCGCACTTCCCAGCGCAGCTTTACGCCCTGAGAGTCCCATACTTGCGCGCGAACAAGCTCGCCCAGCGCTTCGAGGTCTGCGGCTGTGGCATCGCCGGTATTGATCAGGAAGTTGCAGTGCTTTGGCGAAACCTGTGCGCCGCCGACCTTCAGGCCGCGGCAGCCCGCAGCGTCAATCAGTTTCCATGCGGACCGCTGGTTTGGCGTGCCGGGCGGGTCGGGGTTCGCAAACGTGGATCCGGATGTCTTGTCCTTGATCGGCTGCGTCTCGGCCCGGCGGGCCTGTAGGGCTTCGATTTCTGCAAGGATCGCGTCTGGTGCGCCTGTGCCGCTGCCTTCCAGGGTCAGCTTGGTGACGATCAGGTCAGTGGGCAGGTCGCTGTGTCGATAGGAAAACTGCGCTTCCGGCAGATTGCTGGCCCGGCCCGGCCCGCGATAGGCGACATGGGTGCCATCGCGCAGGTAGGCTTCAAGGCCGACCAGCACGTCCCGCAATTCCTGACCATAGCACCCGGCATTGGTGCGGGTCGCCCCGCCGAGCGATCCCGGAATGCCGGACAGGAATTCCAGCCCCCTGATGCCGTGCCGGGCGGCAGTCTTGGCGACCGACAGGTCCAGTGCACCCGGCCGCGCCGTCAGGGTCAAATCGTCCCCGGCTTCCACACTCCCCCAGTATTTTCCCATCAGGCGGATGACCACGCCCTCGATGCCGCCATCGCGCACGATCACATTCGAGCCAACGCCGAGTACGGTCACCGGAATGGCCGGGTCGAGCGTCTTCAGGAAGCCGGCAAGGTCGGCTTCGTCTTCGGGCAGGAACAGCCAGTCGGCCGGCCCGCCCACCCGGAACCAGGTATAGGGCGCGAGGTTCGCGTCCTTCAGCAGCTTGCCGCGAACAGGGGGAAGTGTCGTCATCATAGGGCCTAGGCGTTCGGGCACTTCCCCCTCCATGTCAAGCAGCGGGGGCGGAGGTCCGCTCACCATACCAGTCAATGTTGCGGGTCATGTACATGGTCAGTGCGATGGCCGCGAAACTTGCCAGAGCGCCCGCCAGCAAGGCATGGCTCTCGGCCCGCATCAGCACATAGATCAGCGTGTAGATGCCGGACAGGATGGCCAGCGCGCGCAGGCCATAGAGCCGTGAGCGGAATACGCTGGCCGCATAGGCGGCGGTCAGCAGCACGGTCATGCTTGCGGCGATCAGGAAGGCTCCGTCAAAGCCGATACGCTCCGACATGGCGAGCAGCAGGATGTAGAAGATCGTCTGTGCCAGTCCGACCAGGACATATTGCGCGGGGTGGGCGCGTGCGGCGCTGGTCACTTCGAACAGGAAGTAGGCAAGGAAAACGAAGCCGACAAACATGACGGCATATTTCAACGCGCGCTCGACGCTCTGATAGGGATTGCCTTCCTTCATGAACCGGACAGCCATGTCGCGACGGTTCCATTCGGTCAGTTCGCCAAGGTCGAGATTGGCCCCTGCGCCGGCAATGCCGCGGGCCAGATAGGGCACGCGCCAATGCGCCTCGAAGCCTTCCGACTGGCCGTCGCCTGCCGTATGGCGCTCGGGCAGTACGCCGCCCTGGAAGCTGGGATCATTCCAATTGCTCACAAGGTCGACCCGCGTATCCTTTGCAAATGGCGCAATGGATAGGCGTTCGGCCCCGGACAGGCGCATGTTGGAGGTCAAGGCGATCGGTGATGTGGCAGTTTCGAGACCAGCAATATGGCCGCCCGCAAGGGTCACACCGGAGGGCGGCACAGGTTGGTACTTGCCGGCATTGGACGCGTAATAGGGCGTTGGTTCGATGGCCAAGTCCGTGCCATTCGCTGTGACGGTGATCGCATCCCGGATGCCGCGCGTGTCCGAGACCCCGAGATAGACCCTGGCATCCGACCAGATCGGGGTGGCGTCGTCGGGCAAGGCGGCGCGCAAGGCCGCCGGATCGAATACAGCGTCCATGCTGATCGTGGCATCGAAGACAGGGATGGCGTGAATGCCGCGGGTACGCATCTGAACATCCACATCGGCCGAGGCGGTGCCGGTATCGGCATAAGCGACCACATAGCCGTAAACCAGTTCATTGTGCCTTGGGCCGAGGGTGCGTGAATAGGGTACGGACAAGACCGGTCCCAGCACGGATTGTTGGCCTCCGACCATTTCACTGACGTCGGCAAGCGCGCGATCCGCGCCCATGCGGCGATCCTGGACCACGGAATGTATGAAGAGGGCGGGAATGGCCATCAGGAGGGCAAGTCCGCAGACGAGCAACAATTTCAGGCCGACGGACCGTTGCGGCACAAGGCTCGCGAACGGCGATGGAGGTTGAGACGTATCGGTCATGTTTGGGGTCCCCAAAAAAAGATTGGAGACACGGTTTATGACCCGCTGGTCGCGGCGGAGGTGGGGCGCAGCCGGGGCCAGTCCAAGGTTACATTGCGGTCATCTTGTGACGTGGTTACCGGTTGGGCGATCCATCCTGATCCAGCTCGTCGGAAATCTCGTCGGCCGCATCAGACACTTCATTCGCAAATTCGGATGTTTCCTCGGGCAGATCTTCCAGCGTTGCGTCCATGCGCGCGCCAGCGCCTTCGAATGAGCCTTCCTGCAGATAGAACCAGCCGAGTGCGATCACGAATGCGACGCAGAGGAAAGCGATGATGGCGGTGAGCGTGCGGCCCATGATGAGTCTCCTTGAGAGTATTCATCAGGGTGAACGCGGCGTTTACTACGAGGTTCCGATTTAGCGCTTTACCCGATCTATTTTACGAGGTGGAAAAGATCATCCACACAGTCTGCAATCGGTCGGCCAGCCGTATCGACTGTTCCTGAAATCTGGGGGTTCGGCTCCCAGATACGCTCGCGGCGTTCTTGAAGACTGATAGGCAGCAAGCCGTCGATGCCCGTCTCACGAGTGCGCAGCCTCATGGCGGCTTCGTCTTCATTCGTACACACAATTTCGATCTCGATGACGCGCGTGCCTGTTTCCTGAGCGATGGCTCTCCAGCCCTCGCGTGCCGGTTCCACCGCATTAACGGCGTCGGCGATTACGTCTTTGCCTTCCAGAAGATGGCGCCGGGCATGGTCGTAGCCAATTTGGTATCCTTGCGCGCCGACATCAAAATCGCTGCTATTGACGTTGCGCAAATCCTGCTCGAATACGTCGACCCTGAGAAGGATAGCGCCTGAGAGGTCACTCAGGCCTTTCGCAAGCGTAGATTTTCCGGAGCCCGGCAAGCCCGACAGCACGATGAGCCGGGCCAAAGGACTAGGCCTTCTGCGTGGTCAGGGCGCCGTGGCAATGCTTGTACTTCTTGCCGGAGCCGCATGGGCAGGGGGAGTTGCGGGGCGTGCTGGCCCAGCTTTCCTCTGCTTGATGCAGGGCTGGTCCGGGCGGCGGCGTGTCGTCGCTCGACATCTCATTATGGCCCGTATCCGGATCAAGATGCGTTTCGCGCATTGGCGGAACAGGCGCCGGCGCTTGCGGCACAGGGCGTCGCTGTTGCGCTTGCTGTTTTTCTTCCGGTGTCTGAACCCGGATATGCATCAGTGAGCGGGTCACGGTCGCGCGCAACTCGTTCAGCAAATTGTAGAACAAGTTGAAGGCTTCTTCCTTGAACTCGTTCAGCGGGTCGCGCTGGCCGTAGGAGCGCAGATGGATCACTGACCGCAATTGGTCGATCATCTGGAGATGCTCGCGCCAACGCATGTCGAGGACCTGAAGCAGGATTTGTTTTTCAATCCGCTGCATCTGCTCAAGACCGACTTGCTCTGTGATCGCCTCATAGACTTTGGCGATTCCATTGTGAACGCGCTCAGCCACTTCCTGATTGGCAACGCCTTCTTCGGCGGCCCAATCCTTCACAGGCATGTCCACGGCAAAATCATTGCGCAGGGCTTCGGCCAGCCCATCCATGTCCCACTGCTCGGCATAGGCCTTCTCGGGCATGGTACGGGCGATCAGGCCGTTGATCACGTCTTCGCGCATATCAATGATCGTGTCGGAGACATTCTCGGCGCGCATGAATTCCATGCGCTGCTCAAAGATGGCCTTACGCTGATCATTGATCACGTCATCATATTTGAGGACGTTCTTCCGGATCTCGAAATTGCGCTGTTCAATCTTCTTCTGCGACGTTTCCATCGCCTTGTTCATCCAGGGATGGGTGATGCCCTCATCTTCCTTGATGCCAAGGCGACGCATAACATTGTCCATCCGCTCTGCCGCAAAGATGCGCATGAGGTCGTCTTCGATGGAAATGTAGAATTTGGACTTGCCCGGATCACCCTGACGGCCTGTTCGGCCGCGCAACTGGTTGTCGATCCGGCGGCTCTCGTGACGCTCGGTACCCAGAACGTAGAGGCCGCCAGCGTCCAGCGCCCGCTTTTTCTTGACCTCGATGTCGGCCTTGATCTGGCTGGTCAGCAGGGACAATTCGCCTTCGGTCAGTTCGCGGCCAAGCTTGGCTTCCTGTTCGGCCTTTTCCTGTTCAACGCGCATTTCGAAGTTGCCGCCGAGCTGAATGTCGGTACCGCGTCCGGCCATATTGGTGGCAACGGTAATGGCGCCCGGCACACCGGCATTGGCCACGATCTGGGCTTCCTGCTCATGGTGGCGGGCGTTCAGCACTTTGTGTGGAATCTTGGCGGTCGTCAGCAGGTTCGACAGGACTTCGGATTTTTCGATCGACGCCGTGCCGAGCAGGACTGGCTGACCCTTGGCATGACACTCGCGGACGTCCTTGACGATCTCGGCATATTTCGCACTTGCGGTGCGGTAGACGACATCATCCTCATCAATCCGCTGGATCGGCTTGTTCGTCGGCAGGTCGATGACACCGAGATTGTAGATATCGGCAAATTCGTCGGCCTCTGTCAGCGCCGTACCGGTCATGCCGGCCAGTTTGCTGTAGAGGCGGAAATAGTTCTGGAACGTAATCGACGCCAGGGTCTGGTTTTCCGGCTTGATGTCGACCTTTTCCTTGGCCTCGATGGCTTGGTGCAGGCCTTCCGACAGGCGGCGGCCTTCCATCATGCGACCCGTGAATTCGTCAATCAGCATAACCTGACTGTCTTTGACGATGTAATCCTTGTCGCGCGCATACAGTTTGTGAGCGCGCAATGCCTGATTGGCATGGTGGACGATGGAGATGTTCGCCGGCTCCCACATGGAGCCTTCCAGCGTGCCGGCCTCGGTCAACCAGCCTTCGATCTTTTCCGTGCCGGTTTCGGTATACGTGACCGAGCGCTGTTTTTCGTCGAGTTCGTAATCCTCATCCGTCAGGCGCGGCATCAGGGCATCAAGCGCCATATAGAGTTCGGACCGATCATCGGTCGGGCCGGAGATGATCAGCGGCGTGCGCGCTTCGTCGATCAGGATGGAGTCGACTTCGTCGACGATGGCAAAATGGTGTTCGCGCTGGGCCATTTGGTCCAGCGAATATTTCATATTGTCGCGGAGATAGTCGAATCCGAACTCGTTGTTCGTGCCGTAGGTAATGTCAGACGCGTAGGCCTTGCGGCGCTCCTCGTCGGAAATGCCATGAACAATGATGCCGGTCGACATGCCAAGGAAGCCATAGACCTGGCTCATCCACTCGGCATCGCGCTTGGCGAGATAGTCGTTGACCGTGATGACGTGAACGCCCTTGCCCTCAAGCGCGTTCAGGTAAACCGCCAGCGTCGCGACCAGTGTTTTGCCCTCACCCGTGCGCATCTCGGCGATATTGCCGGAGTGCAGCACCATGCCGCCCATCAACTGAACGTCGAAATGGCGCATGCCGAGCGAGCGTCGCGCGCCTTCGCGGACAACCGCAAAGGCTTCTTCAAGCAGGCTGTCGAGTGTGGCGCCATCGGCGAGGCGTTTGCGGAATTCGTCCGTCTTGCCGCGTAGGGCTTCGTCGGAGAGCGCCTCCATCATCGGCTCGAGCGCGTTGATCCGGTTGACGCGCGCGTGCAGCGGCTTCAGCTTGCGATCATTAACTGAACCGAAAATCTTGCGGGCAACAGAAAGCATATCAGGTAGCACCAATTGATCTGGGGCGACAAAACTCTAATCCTGACAGCGGAACCGGCAGAATATTTGTGGGTTCTCCCACAGCACACTCGCTGGCTGAAACCCCTCGACCAGCGTTCGGGTCAGACTTAAGAACGCCGCATTGGGGTGTCAATGCAGCGCCCTCAGCCTAAAGGAGACTTTACCGTGCTGCTTATGAAGCCCTTTTCCCGCGCTTTGCCTGCACTGCTTGCCGCTTCCGCGCTTTTATTGGTCCCCGCCTGTAACCGGCCAGTTGAAGAAGAACCCGTCATTCAGGTCGAGGCCGCAGCCGCCGTCACGGTGAATGGCGATCCGATTTATGTCAGCGAAGTTGAGCTGGAGGCCGTTGCGCGCGGCCTGATTTCACCGGGCGACGCGTTCGGCCCCGGCGATGAAAACTATGATCTCGTCCTCGACCAGTTGATCGACCAGAAATTGATGGCACAAGAGGCGCTGAACCGCCGGCTCGACAAGGGCGCCGCAGCAGAGCGCCGGCTTGAAGTTGCCCGCGAGCGTATTCTCGGAAATCTGCTCGTGGAGAGCCTGGTTGCGTCTGAAGTGAACGAGGACAGTATCGAGGCCATGTACAAGGAGCAGGTCGCCCTCCAGCAGGAGGACGACGAAGTCTCGATCGCGCATATCTTGGTTGAAACCGAGGAAGAGGCCCGGGCACTTCATCAGCAAATTCAGGACGGCGCCTCGTTTGAAAGCCTCGTCGTCTCCAACTCGCTTGATACCACCACGCGCATGGAAAATGGTGACCTGGGCTATGTCGCGCCAAATAATATGGCAGATCCGTTCCCGGTCGTGATCGCCAACACAAAGGTCGGCGAAATCTCTGAACCCTTCCTGTCTGCCGATGGCTGGCACCTGTTGAAGGTGAAGGATCGCCGAACCAGCCCACCCAAGACCCGCGCCGAGATGCGGCCGGAGATCGTGACCTTCCTGACGCTCAACCAGGTCAGCAAGATCCTGCGACGCCTGCGCACCGAAGCGCAGATCGAAAAGGGCGAGAAATCGACAAACATTGTCCCCGATGCTGCACTTTCGCTTGAAAGTGAGGGCGATCTCCTCAAAGAGCAGCCCGCATCTGATGAACAAGGACGTGAACTTTGAAACTGACCCCATCTCCCTTCGCCCCGGCTCGCTTTCCAGACCTGCCGGTCGTCAAGGGCGTGCGCGCGGCCACCGGTTCGCGCGGCTTCTACGCGGCACGTGGCATGACGCGCGATGACGTGTTCCTGTTCAGCTTTGAGGAAGGCACCCATTGCGCCGGCGTGTACACGCTGTCTCATACCGCGTCGGCAGATGTCATCTGGTGCCGGGAGGCCTTGAAGTCAGGTGCCAGCAAGGCCCGGGCCCTGATCGCCAATTCGGGCAACTCGAATGCCTTCACCGGTGCCAAGGGTGTGCTCAAGAACGAGGCCACCCTGAAGGCGCTGACCGAAACGCTCGGCGTGGAAAAACAGGAATGTTTCCTCGCGGCGACTGGCGTGATTGGCGAACCCTTGCCAGACCCGAACTATGTCGGCGCGTTCGTGCCCGATCTTGCGGGCAAGCTTTCGGCTCCTGACTGGGAAGCTGCGGCACGCGCCTTCATGACGACTGATACTTTTCCCAAGGGCGCAGGGCTTGCGACCAAGATCGACGGCGCGGACGTCAATCTGGCCGGTATCGCCAAGGGCTCGGGCATGATCGCGCCCAACATGGCGACCATGCTAGCCTATGTTTTCACCGACGCCGCCATCGCGCCAGACCTGCTGCAAGGTCTGCTGGAAGAGGTAACGAACCAAACCTTCAACAACATCACGGTGGATGGCGACACGTCGACGTCCGACACGCTGATGGTATTTGCCACCGGCGCCAACGGCATGGCCGAGATCGCCACACGGGACGATCCCCGTTTCGCCGAATTCGCCGCCGCCTTGAAGCAGGTCTGCCTCGACCTCTCCCACCTCATCGTCAAGGATGGGGAAGGGGCCAGCAAGTTTGTCACCATCACGGTCGAAGGCGCAGTGTCGGAAACCTCCGCAAAGGTGGTCGCCTGTTCGATTGCCAACTCGCCCCTCATAAAAACGGCCATGGCTGCCGGAGACGCCAATTGGGGACGGATCGTGATGGCCGTTGGCAAATCGCTTGAGCCGATAGACATGGACCAGCTCGCCATATGGTTTGATGATGTCCAGGTTGCCTCTGCGGGCGGGCGCATGCCGGACTATAGCGAAGCAGCCGCCGGCGGGGTATTTGCCCAGCCGGAATTCACCATCCGTGTCCACCTCGGCGTGGGCGAGGCGTCTGCCACGGTCTGGACTTGCGACCTGACGCATGGCTATGTCGACATCAACGGAGCCTATCGTACATGACGCGTAGAATGGTGCTTGTGGTCGCCGCTGCGCTCTATGATGCCGAAGGCCGTATCCTGCTGGCCCAACGCCCCGCTGGCAAACCGATGGCGGGCCTCTGGGAGTTCCCGGGCGGAAAGGTCGAGACGGGCGAGACACCGGAGCGGGCGCTGGTGCGGGAATTACAGGAAGAACTCTCCATCATGGTGGACGAGACCTCTCTGAAACCGATCACTTTTGCCAGTCATGCTTATCCAGATTTTCACCTTTTGATGCCACTGTTCTCAACGGAGAGTTGGGAAGGCGAGCTTTCGCCCAGGGAAGGACAGGCCTTGGCCTGGGTCAGATCATCGGACCTTCATCTCTATCCGGCGCCTGCGGCAGACATTCCCCTGTTTGACGTGCTCTCGGGTAACTAGACAGACTCGGAGCGAACATGATGGCCTCGAACACAATGATACGCCGCTTCCTGCGTGACGATACGGGCGCAACCGCCGTGGAATACGGACTTCTGGTAGGACTGATCGCCGTTGCGATCATGGGCGGCCTCGTGGCCGTGGCCACATCCATCAACCAGACATTCACAACCGTTGAAACGGAAATGTCCTGATCGATCACTCGTCAGGTCTTGCGACCAGACGTCAGGAAGATTTGTGACTTCGTACAGCGTCGGCGAGGCTGACCCTGGCGCTTCCGGGTTTTAGCGGTTTGGGTTGGGAGTCTGCCGGGCTCCAGCCAGACATATGCACCACTTCAAATGATGCGCGCACACGCCCGTCTGGATCGCTATGGTCATTTGCGTAGATTTCCATGGCACGCATCAGCACACGGCGCGGCAGGGGCCGCATTGTCCCGGCTGCGAATGCCGCCCGCTCGCCCATCCCCTTCAAATCGGCCAGCAAGCCCATCGGTGATCTGTACCGAACCACAACCTGATCGCGATCAACGACTGGCAGGGCAAAGCCTGCCCGCTGCATCAGGCTTGCCATATCGCGCAGGCCGGGCAGGGGGGAGACACGTGCCGCGACGCCGCCGGTCAGTTCCGTCTCCGCCTCCATCAGGCTGGCCCGCAGCTCACTCAGCGTGCCCGCACCGAATAGCGCGCCCAGGAACAAGCCGTCCGGTTTCAGCGCCTGACGGATCTGCACCAGCGCACCGGGCAAATCATTCACCCAATGAAGGGACAGGGCCGACACGATCAGGTCCAGGCTGGCCTGTGGAAATGGCAGGCCCTCTTCATCCACCTGCTCTGCGTTCAGACCGCCGGCCCGGCTGAGCGCCACCATGCCGCTGGATATATCCCCGGCTTCGACAGACCCGACCTGGTCGCTGGCCTGAAGCAGTTTGGCGAGTTGGCCATCATGTGCGCCGAGATCAAAGGCGCGATCAAAGGAATGAGACGTATCCGCCAACCGGTCCGCGATATCGCTCGACACGCGCGCTTTCAGGAAGTCATATTCTTTGAAACTGGCTGCGGCCCGGCTGCGATTACGGGCCACCCGTTCGCGGTCGAACAGGCGGGGCGGCGCAGAATTCGGGGGGACCGGAGAAGGCATGAGCAGCGATATGGACCACCGGGCCCGCATGGCAAAGGGGCTAATGCGCGGCGCGGCTGAATTTCTCTGGCCCCAACGCTCCCTCGTCAGTGGCCAGCGCGGCGCAGGCAAGGGGCCGCTCTCGCCGTCCGAATTCGCCGCCATCGGATTCCTTTCCGATCCTGTCTGCGAATGCTGTGGCCGGCCAATGGAGCTGGACCTTGGGCCAGGGGCGCAATGTGCGCCCTGTATCGCCCGCCCGCCGCGTTGGGACCGGGCCCGCGCGGCGCTCGTCTATGAGGCCGCCAGTCGCCGCATCGTGCTTGACCTCAAACGATCCGGCCGCCGGGACGGGCTGCATGTCATGACCGGCTGGATGCACCGGGCGGGGGGGCAACTGGTCGCCGAAGCCGATCTGATCGTGCCCGTGCCGCTGCACTATACGCGCCTTGTCAGTCGAGGCTTCAACCAGTCAGCCTGGCTGGCACAGGGTATTGCCCGCCGTGCCGGCCTGTCCTGCCGCGTCGATGTCCTGAAACGCCGCCGCCGCACGCCCACTCAGGGTGGGCTCAGCGCGAAGGCTCGCCGTCGCAATGTGGCGGGGGCATTCAAAGTCTCTGACCGCGCTGCAACCCATGTGCACGACAAGCGTATCCTGCTGGTGGATGATGTCCTGACGACGGGTGCGACCCTGTCGGCCTGCACGCGTGCCCTGAAACAGGCAGGCGCGCGACAAGTCGACGTGCTGGTGCTTGCGCGCGTTGTGCGGGAAACGGATGTCACCATATAAAACCGGAAGAAACTATTCAGGAGCCCCTCAATGGCTGATGTCACAATCTATACGCGCCAGTTCTGTCCTTACTGCACGCGCGCTGTCTCCCTGCTGAAATCCAAGAACGTCAATTTCAATGAAATCGACGCCGGAATGGATGCGCAGAAAAAAGCCGAAATGGTCGAACGGTCTGGGGGCGGTCGCACCTTCCCGCAGATTTTTATCGGCGACAAACATGTCGGCGGCTGCGATGACATGATGGCACTTGAAAGGTCCGGGAAGCTGGATTCCCTGCTCGGCGCATAATCTGGGGCAGCCATGATCCGTTACGCGCTCATTTGTTCTGATTGCGACCATGACTTCGAGGCATGGTTTGCGTCGTCTTCGGCGTTTGACGACCAGTCCAGCCGGGGCCTTGTCAGCTGCGCGATGTGCGGCGGCGAGAATGTGGTCAAACAGATCATGGCGCCGTCTGTGCGCACATCCGACGGTCGCAAGGCCGCGCCGGATGAGGCGGCGATGGCGCGGGAATTTCTTGCGAAGGCACGCGACCATGTCTCGCGTAACTTCGACTATGTCGGCGACAGCTTCGCAGACGAGGCGCGTTCGATGTTCTATGGCGAGACCGACAACCGGCCGATCTGGGGCGAAACCTCTGCCGAAGAATCCGAAGCCCTGCGTGAAGAGGGTATCCCCGCAGCGCCCTTGCCACGGGCAATGACGCCCAAGCGGCCCAAATCGAACAAGCAACTAAACTGAACTGGAGCGCTTTGACGCGCTTGACCCTGCTTCGCCCTGATATATTACGCAGGTCACAAGGTTTTTGACGGGGAGTGCCCTAAATGGCTGCCAGTGAATATCATCGTGGAGACATGGACATCAGCGCCCAGAAGGCGACTTGGGATGGTTTCATGGTGGGAAGCATCTGGGGCAGCCTGCTCATCATCCTGACCGTCGGCTATGCAACGCTCGCCGTTGCCATTGGCATGAACTGGATGATTGCCCTCGGCCTGATGACCGTATTCGGCATTGTCTCCGGCCTGGTCATGAATTTGGGTGGCCGCTGGATGGCCACTGTCGTGCTGATGGTGGTGCTGGCCTTGGTCGTCCAGCTGTTCATCGCACTGTTCGGACTCGTCCTTTAGAACACTCAGACCGACAGGTTTTCCGGTTCCTTGCAATCGGCGCATGTCGCGATGGCCGGATCAGCCTTGAGCCGTGTCAGCGGGATTCTGGCGTCACATCCTGTGCATAGGCCATAGCGCCCCGCTTCCATGCGGGCGAGGGCGGATTCGATCCGGGCCAACTGTTCTGCGTATTTCTCAAGGGAACCAGGCGGGCGCCGGATTCCGTCAGCACCTGCATCTTTTGTCAGGCGATCCAGTCCTGAAAGGGGAGGCATCGTCTTCATCTGGAATGATGCTGCGACTCCTTTAAGGGCTTGGCAAGGCGTTTCGGGCGATTGAGGGTAATCCATATCGACAAACACTAACGACCTGACGTCGATTGCCTACAAGGACGCCATGCCGATGCCCTCATCGCCCCTGATCATGACCTCTGTCACCAAGCGGTTTGGGACATTTACCGCCGTGGACAACCTGTCCCTTGAAGTGCCGGACGGCCAGATCATCGGCTTTCTCGGCCCGAACGGCGCTGGCAAATCGACCAGCTTGCGCATGGGACTCGGGATCATGGAGCCGGATTCAGGCGAGGTGGAACTGTTCGGTGCGCGGCCGAATGTCCGCGCGCTTCAGCAGGTCGGCTTCCTCCCGGAAGAGCGCGGCCTGTACAAGAAGATGACCGCGCGCGACACGATCAGCCATTTTGCGCGACTGAAGGGCCTGTCAGCGCATGATGCACGGACGCGCGCTGACGAACTGCTCAGCGCGGCGGGCCTTGAGGAATTCAGCCGCGCGCGCATCTCGAAATTGTCCAAGGGCATGGCCCAGAAGGTCCAGATCCTGTCCACGCTGGCGCACCGGCCCAAATTCCTGATCCTGGATGAGCCCTTTTCAGGCCTTGATCCGGTCAACCAGCAAGCCCTTGAAGATCTTGTCCGTGCCGAGCATGCACGCGGCGCGACCATCCTGTTCTCCACCCATGTCATGGAACATGCCGAACGCCTCTGCGACCGCATCGTGATGATGGCGCGGGGGCGCAAGGTTCTGGACGGAACGCTGAAGGAGGCCTTTGCCACGCTGGGGCAGGGGGCACGGATTTCCGTCGAGAACGGGTTTGATCTGTCGAGCGCACTCGGCCCGAAAGGGTTCGAGGCGGTCCGCACGACAGATGCCGGACATGGCGAGACCTGGCGGATCGATCTGCCGCCGGGCCGGGAGGCGCAGGACGCCTTGCGCGCCGCAATTGAGGCCGGCGCACCGATTACCGGCTTTGCGCCCGAAGAGGCCCGCCTGCGCGACGTGTTCGTGTCGCTGGTGGGCGAGGCAGATGCAGCCGCTCTGGCCGCATCGCTTGCAGAAGATGAGGCCGCCTGATGCGCAACATATTGCTGATCTTTCGCCGGGACTATCTTGGCTATGTAAAGGCCTGGGGCTTCTGGCTGAGCCTGGCGGCTGTGCCGCTCTTCATGATCATCGGTGCGGCGCTCGCCAGTTTTGCGGCGCAATCCTCGCCGGTGCGCTACTATGCCGTCATCGAGCCGGGCGGCATCTATGCCGAGGCGATCGAAGCCGAGTTCCAGCGCCGGGAGGCGGCCAATGCGGAACGTACAAGCGAACTTGCCGAACAGCTGGACCTGCCCGTCATGAGCGAGGATGAAGCCCGCGCCGCCGCCGAAGGAGCCAGCATTGCCAGCCGGAAATTCATCCCGGTGCCTGCGCCCGCAGATTCCATTGACGGATTGCGGCCCTATCTGCTCGGCGAAAAACTGGTCTCCGGTCCGCTCGGCGACAAGCCGCTCTTTGCGGCCTTTGTGCTGGCCAAAGATGGCGGCGAGCTCGAATACTGGAGCGATGACGTCAATGTCGACCAGCTGCGCTATCTCGCCCAGGATGCCATGCTGCGCCTTGCCCGCCGCGATGCGCTCAACGAAGCCGGGCTTGGCGAAGACTTCCTGCAGAACGTGGATGATGCGGCCTTTGACGTGCCGGCACGCCGTATCCGCACGATCGAGGAACAGGATGCCACCGGCGCCGAAGTGACGATGGCCGACCGCGCGCCCATGTTCGTCGCGGGCGGGCTCGCCTATTTCCTCTGGCTGATGGTGTTCTCGATCATCCAGTACTTGTTGATGGGCACGATTGAGGAGCGCTCGAACAAGATTTTCGACACGCTGCTGACCTCGGTAAAGCTGCCGGAATTGCTGGCGGGCAAGATGCTCGCCGTGTTCGCGGTCACCTCCACCATGATGCTGTCCTGGGGCCTGTTTGCCTTTGCGGGCGGCACATTGGTCGCGACACAGATTCCGGGTGTTGGCAGCATTATCGAGCCATTCCTGGCGACGCTTGCCAATCCGGCCATCATCGTGCCGGGCCTGATCAGCTTCATTCTCGGCTATATCATGTACGGCATGATCTTCATGGCGCTCGGCTCGCTCTGCGATACGATTCAGGAAGCGCAGACCCTGCTCAGCCCAATGATGATCCTGCTCATGCTGCCCATGTTCGCGATTTTCATCGCCTTTCAGGATCCCGGATCGCCATTGGTCGACATCGCCTCATGGATCCCGTTCTTCACGCCCTTCCTGCTGATCCTGCGCATGCCGCATGATCCGCCGCTCTGGGAAGTGCTCGCCCAGATGGGCCTGATGGCCGGGTTCGCGCTGCTGATCCTGTGGCTGTCCACCAAGGTCTACCGCGCAGGCGCCGTGCACGGCGCCGGCATCGGCGACATGGGCGGCATGCTCAAGCGGATGGTCGGCCTGAAAGGGAAGGCGGTTTAGGGCGAAGCATTGGTGCGGCAGGTTGCATGATGAGAGTTCAAGCCGCAGGACGAGTATTCACATCGCATCTCTATAGAGCGGTGACAGAGCGGATTGCTTTTCCAATGAAGTGGTCGGCAATCGGCAAAAGCATCAGACCACCCACCAGACCTATGCCAATCATATACCACCGATATGGCTTAAGACTGTCAAAAGTGAAGAACGTCAGAAACCCAATAGCCGCGACGACATAGGCCGCCAAATCGAGTAAGACAAATAAAAGAGCCGCCAACATCCAGAGAAGTACAGCCATGGTTCCCCCAAAACTTGTTGACCCGTTTCTCCTCGCTCGGAGAGAGTGGTTCCGGCAATTGCTGAGTACCTGAATAGAGTCTTTCGCGATTGAAGCAACCTGATCAGGGCGATTTCAATCACTCGCTAACGTACGGATTGGCACCGAAAACGGCTCTTCCAATAGAAAAAGCCCCGACTGCTTGAATCTCTGTGACTGTCGGCGCAGCGCGCTTTAGCTTTTTACCGCAATCATCTCGACAGGTGCGATGAGGCCTGCGGCGATATTTGCCTCCATGTTTCCTACCTTCTCGGCTGTGCTGTGCTGCATCAATGTGTGAAGCCCGAGCGGTGGCGGACCGCCACGGGTCGCGTTGGCTTCCCGGATCTTGCGGAAGAAATCCAGTGCGAAAGCACCCCGGTTGTTCTCAGTCAGACACTCAAACCCGGCTGCCTCAAGCGCTTTCCTGTAGCCTTCCGGCCCGGTGAGCCAGCTCGTGTCGCGACTGCCGGCCCATGGCACTGGATAGGCAAGGTCACCCTCGCCCGTGCGCATGATATCGTAAATGCCGAACCGCGCACCTGAGTCCAAGACACGGTGAACCTCGGCAAACAGGGCCTCCTTGGCGTCGATATTCATGCCGACATGCATCATGTAGGCACGCTGGAATTCGCGATCAGGAAAGGGCATGGACAATGCGCTGCCTTGCCTCAGAGACACCCGGTCGGACAGTCCCACCCAATCGCACAGCACCTGACCCGTCTCCACATATTCCGGTGTGAGGTCAATGCCTGTGACCTGAGCCTCATAAGTGGCCGCCGCAAACCGCGCCCCACCGCCAAGGCCGCACCCGACATCCAGCACTGTCATGCCTGCATTGATATCAAGCTGGTCGAGAAAGTGCTTGCTGGCGATGCGGCCACCAATATGAAATTCGTCAACCGGTCCCAAGTCGTCGACCGTGACCCTGTTTGGACCCAGTCCAAGATTCGACAGGCCGTCCTCGATTGCCTGCAGCAAATCGCCGTGGCGATAGTGCGCAGCAATCTGTTCATTGATGGTCATGTGCGTGCCTGACTGTCAGCTTGCCGATGGCGATGATCTTGATCGCGACCACGCTCCAAATCAACTCCAAAAGCAAAAAGCCCCGCCAGCGCGAACTGGCAGGGCTTTTATGGAAACCGGTAATCCGGAGAGGCGTCTATACGATGCCTTCGCGCTGGGCGCGCTTGCGAGCCAGCTTGCGGGCGCGGCGAACCGCTTCAGCGCGCTGACGAGCTTTCTTCTCGGATGGCTTTTCGAAGTACTGACGGGCCTTCATTTCCCGGAACAGGCCTTCGCGCTGCATTTTCTTCTTCAGCGCGCGCAGAGCTTGCTCGACATTGTTATCGCGGACGACGATCTGTACGATTGTTCTTCTCCATTCGTTAGGGGCGTCGCCCCGATTCAATTCGGTTGAGGCCTACAGACCTCGGAAGCGGGGCCTATATCACGGCTCTGGCCGATTGGCCAAGCCCCTAAAGCCATCAGGTTCAGTTATGACACAAACACCGTCCGAAGTCCTCAGGTTCCGCTGGCTGGACGCAATGCTGCCGGATGTCCCCTTTGATGGCTGGACAGAGACCACAGCGGCCAGGGCCGCGAAACAGGCAGGCCTCAGCGAGGGCGAACAGGCGCTGGCGGCGCCAAATGGCGTACCCGACCTGATTGACGCTTTCTTTGACCGGGCGGGGCAGGCGGCTCGCGAGGCGCTTGCGGATCAGGATATATCGGCCCTCAAGACGCCCGCGCGCGTAAAGGCGGGTGTTCTGGCATGGCTTGCTGCGCTGGAGCCGAACCGGGAAGCGGTCCGCCGCGCCGCCGTTCGGGGCCTGCTGCCCTGGGGCGCGGCCTCTGCGGTCCAGCGGACCTGGCGCATCGCAGACATGGTCTGGGACGAGGCGGGCGATACATCAGAGGATTACAATCGCTATTCCAAGCGCGGCCTGCTGGCGGCGGTGATCCCGCCGATCATCATGTACTGGCTCGACCAGCCGTCGGATGAACAGCTCGATACCTATATCGACCGGCGTCTCAGCCTTGCCTCGGGCATCGGCCGGAATCTCGGGCGAATTGCCAAGCCATTGCTTGACGTATTGCCGGTCTCGCGGCCCAATGGGTCCACGAAGGCGTAGGTTAATTGTCAGGGAAGGGTAAGTTGTCGGACAGAAGCTGAACAAACGCCCCAGGGGGCTGGGGGGGCTGATGGGTCCGGGGTGTCTGCTGAACACCTCCGTCCGACAATTAGAAGATGATTGTCGTCGGGGGCGGACGCAAGGCGTAAACATGGCAAAACTGCCCCAATTACCCCCGTTTTGCATTAAATCGCGGTTAGGCGAGCTTACCAGCCACCTTTTCGCGTCTCAGGAGAAACCAGAAAGGGAAAAATGGCTGAAAACACGCACCGGATAACGCCCCCGGAACCGCGAATCGCTTTTCACAAGACCGAACTCCAACCGATTCTCGACGTCTATGGCCGATTGGTCATGGCCGGCAAGGCAAGGGACTATGCCATTGGCATGCACAAGGACGTCGCGATCTTTGCCATTTTCAGGCGACACGCCGAAAACCCCACCTGGCGGATCGAGAAACAGCCCCATCTCGCAAACATGCAGGGCCAGTATGTGGTCTACGGACAGGCCGGTCAGGTGCTGCGCCGCGGCCGCGAACTGTCGCAAGTCCTGCGCGTTTTCGACCGCAGCCGTTTCCGCGTCATTGAGTGAAATTCGATCGAATGCGTTAACACGCTGTTAACTAAAAAATTCTTGCGGAACGTTCTGGAACATTATAGGAACATGCTCATCAGAACGGAGCATGAACATGGGTATCGACGTAAGATTTCGGGGACGGTCAGGCAAAGCCTGGGATTTCAAACGCGTTCCATTGGATGCGCCTTGGGCGCGCACGGCAGGCGTGGCATTGTTTGCCGCTCCGGACACATATGGATGGCGCATCATCCGCACGATTGAATTGTCGGGCAAGCCAAACGACGTCCAGCCAATCTGGGCACTCGCCGATGCCGAACGCTACGGCGCGCGGGCGGTCTTCCTCGCCACGGAATTCGATGCGCGCACGCGCCGCCTGATCGTGAACGATATCGAGGCCGGCTTCAGCCCGGTCTGCGTAACGGATCGCAGCCGGGCCGACGCCGCACCCATCGCGGCCTGATCTATTCGATTTCCTGACCCGGCCTGTTCAGGGCGGCCTGTGCTTCGGCCGTTTCTGCCAGCCGGGTCAGTTGTACGAATTCCGCGCGATAGCCGAATTCATCCGGGCCCTTGGCGCCATTCGCCAGATTTCGGATTTCCTCCCAGCCGAAACCGGTGCCGAGGGCCTCTCCCCCTTTCAGCATCTCGCCATAGCCTGCCACCGACGTGGCAAAGCGCGCCCATTGCGGGGCGGCGGCTGTGCTGGCCACACGGTCGGAAAGGGTGACAGGACGCTCCAGCAGGATGGAGTCCTCCGCGCCGGGGGCCTTGTAGCGCAGTTTCACAAACGCATATTCCCCGGACGGATCGCTGGCCGACGTATCCGTGTCACCATAGCGCAGCGGATCGATCTGAGCGGCGTCTGAGCCAACCGGCGTGATCTCATAGATCGCGGTGACACTCGTGCCCGCGCCAATATCGCCGGCATCGACCTTGTCATTGTTGAAGTCTTCCCGGTCCAGCATACGGGTCTCGTAGCCGATCAGGCGATACTCGGCGACGCGCGCCGGATTGAACTCCACCTGGATCTTCACATCATCCGCAATCGGAAAGATATTGCCCGACAGGTCATCGGCCAGAATCTTGCGCGCTTCGCTCAGCGTATCGACATAGGCCGCCGTGCCGTTTCCGGTCTGGGCGATCTTCTGCATCATCGCATCATTGTAATTGCCGCGCCCGAAGCCGAGCACGGACAGGTAAATGCCGGTCTCGCGCTTGCGGGAGACGAAATCCTCCAACTGTTCCGGGTCGGAAATGCCGACATTGAAGTCTCCATCGGTCAGCAGCATGACGCGATTGACGGCATCTTCCTTCAGGCCCTGTTCGGCCAGCGAATAGGCAAGGCGCAGGCCTTCACCGCCCGCGGTAGAGCCACCGGCTTTCAATTCTTCCAGCGCCGCAACAATCTTGCGCTTCTCGCTGACCGGTGTCGGCTCCAGGATTTCCCCGGCGGCGCCCGCATAGACGACGATGGCGATCGTATCGGTTGGCTTCATCTCCTCCAGCATCAGCTTGATGGCCTGCTTGGCCAGCGGCAGCTTGTCGTCGGAGAACATGGATCCCGACACGTCCATCAACAGGGTGAGATTGATGGGCGGGCGGGCATCGCGGTCTATGTCCCGGCCCTGAATGCCGATCTGCATCAGCTCGCGTCCCTCTGCAAAGGGTGAGGGCATCACATTCACCTGGGTCGAGAAGGGGGCCTCGCCTTCGGCGGGCTGGGGATAGGTATAGTCGAAATAATTGATCAGCTCCTCGATGCGCACGGCATCCTTGGGCGGCAGGATGCCGTCTTCGAGAAAGCGCCGCACATTGGCATAGGAGGCCGTGTCGACATCAATCGAGAAGGTCGAGACCGGTTCTTCGCTGACCAGCTTGACCGGGTTCTGCTCGACATCCTCATACTGGTCCCGGAATTCGGGTGCGGGCGCCAGGATCACTGGTGCGGCCATTGCTTTGCCGAGCATGGCCCGGGATTCCATCACCATTTGCGGCGGTGGCGGAGCAGGGGGCGGTGGGGGCGGCGCGGATGAGTCCTGCTGGCTGCCCGTGACAGTTACCGTTTGCAACTCCGCGTCGCCTGCCTGACCGGTCTCACTCGTTTCACAAGCTGTCAGTATTGCGGCGGCGGCCACTCCGGCCAGAACCATTCCTCGCATGCGCATGATGTCCCTCCTCATTGCGTCCTTGAGGTGACAAAATGGTAAGCCGCGCATGGCGTCAATAAGGCGAAGCCCGGATAGTTTGTGGCAAAAAGCCTAGTTCGACAGGTCGACTTTCGAAATGTACCAGCGCTCCACATCTCGTTCGAGCAGGGAGAGGGGGCGCGGTCCGCCGCCAAGAACAACGGCGTGGAATTCTGCCAGATCGAAATCGGGGCCGAGTACGCGTTGGGACCGTTCGCGCAAATCCAGTATGCGTTGCGCGCCCACCCAATAGGCGGCTGCCTGTCCGGGCCAGACGGCATAGCGGTCCACTTCCTGGGCCATGGCCTCTGGCGATTGTCCCGTCGTCTCAGCGAGGTAGTCGATTGCCTGCTGGCGGGTCCAGTGGTCTCGATGCATGCCCGTGTCGGCCACGAGACGTGCAGCGCGGAACAACATGGACTGCAGGAACCCGATCCGGCCCAGCGGATCGTCCGTGTACAGGCCGCGATCATGCGCGAGGATTTCGCCATATACAGCCCAGCCTTCGCCATAGGCTACATTCCAGATCATCTGACGGATCAAAGGCAGGTTGGCGGTCTCTGCGGTGAGAGCGCTTTCCAGATGGTGCCCCGGAATCGTCTCGTGGAAGACCAGCGTCGCCAGCATGAAGTCCGGCCAGTCCGTCATATCACTGAGATTGATTTCGAACTGGGCCGGGGCCGAGCCATTGGCCGGGGCCGCGCTGTAGAAGGCCGATGGGGCAGATGCTTGCAGAAAATCCGGCACGGCACGGATCGTCACGCCCGTCCGCGGCATGCCGGGCATGATTTCGGCCATGTTCGTCTCTGCGCGAACCATATGCGTCCGCATGCGTGCCAACAGGGCCTCGCGCCCTTCCGGCGTGTCTTCATACAATTGGCCGTCGAGTAGTGACAGGGCCGCCAGCCGTTCGGTCAGCGTGCCTTCGACCAATTCCTGTGCCTCCAGCGCGGCCATCAATTCTTCGGTCAGTTGGGCCACTTCGGCCAAGCCCTGGGCGTGCAGGGCTTCGGCGGTGATCCCTTCATCCGTATAGGCTGTCAGGGCGGCGTCATAATAGACATCCCCGCCGGGCAGTTGCCAGACGCCGGGCTCTTCCGGCGCGTCGTCCATCAGCGCCTCCAGCGCGGCGGCGAACTCGGCATAGGCAGGCAGCACGTCATTGCGCACAAGCGCGTCGACGCGGGCGGCGAGTTCTGTCTGCTCCTGCAGGCTGAGGCCATCCGCGCCTGAGGCGAGATTGTTGAAGGTCGTGACCAGCAAATGTGCCTCGGCGGGCCTTGCGCCGATTGTTTCCGCCAGTGTTTGCATACGCGCCAGCACGAATACGGGCGGCACGATCCCGGCGCGGGCATCAGCCTGAAGACGGCGGCGCTCGTCCTGCAACGCGCCGGGAAGCTGCGCCAGTCGGCTGACATAGTCGCGCGCATCTTGAGCGGTGCCAAACGGATGCGCGCCGGTCAGCAGGTCCGGCACATCAATATACGCCCCGCGCATATGATCGGCGACATAGGGGTAGGCGTGGCCAAGACCGGTCTGGCCATGACCGGCGACAAACAGGGATTCCGCGGTCTCATACGCCTGGATAACCGTGTCGAGGTGCCGGGCCTGTTGCCCGCCTTCGACCGGGCGCGGCGCGGCCAACAAGGCTTCCAGGATTTCGAGCCGTTTGACACGTGTCCGCTCAAACGCGGCCTGTGAGCGGTCGGTGAGATAGGCGTTGAAATCATACCCGGTGGCGTCCTCGGACAGGCCCAGCCGGGTCGCCATTTCCGGATTGTCAGCAAGTTCATTCGCGGCAATCGAGGCCATCAGATCATCAACCTGGCGCGCAATCCGGCGGGGTGTGCCCGCATCGTCCACAGCCGGCGTACAGGCAGCCGCCAGCGACAGGACAGCCAGTCCGCTGAAAGCGCCTTGGAAAACAGATCGCATTGAGGCTGGGAAGCGCAGTTTCATTGGAGAAATATGACCTTTTCCTGACTGTAGTTCCCACGCTTTGGGGTGTTGTGGGCTGTGGCTATTTCCGGTAACGATCCGGCAACAATTTCGGGAGTCTCCAACGTGAACACAACACCTGCAACCCCGCCAGCGGGCGGACAGCCGAACCTTTCCGGCACCGTGATGTTCTACAAGCAGCCTCAGCCGCTGTCTGCAGAAGCTCATGCTGGCCTTGGCGTCAAACAGATCGAACAACCTTTCGCGTTCCTGCGAGAGTCCCATGCTGTACCGGTAACGGTTTCCGAATTCGGAAGAGCGGCGAGTTTTTACCCGCTGATCTTCGTCGGCGAAGAACGCACACCAGTTGCCGTGATGGGCATCCGTCAGGGCCAGAACCTGTATGTCGACAATAACGGATTCGTGGCTGACGACCATTACGTGCCGGCCTTTGTGCGCCGCTATCCATTCGTCTTTGCGTCTGATGAAGGCTCAGACCGTCTGGTCCTGTGCGTCGACCGCGCCGCGCCGATGGTCAGCAACCAGCCGGAAGTGCCTTTCTTCGAAAACGGCCAGCCGAGCAAATTCACCAATGACGCCATTGAATTCTGTAAGGAATTCGAGCGCCAGCGTCAGGCCACCGTCGAATTCGGTCGCATCCTGAAGGATATGGATCTGCTGGAGCAGAAGACGGTTTCCTTCCAGCCGCGCGACAATCAGGGCAATCCGGTTGGCCAACAGCAGAAGATCGCTGACTATTGGGCCGTTTCCGAAGACAAGCTGAACGCGCTGCCAACCGAGAAATTCCTCGAACTGCGCAGCAATGGTGCCCTCGGCGCAATCTATGCGCACCTGATTTCACTGATGAACTGGCAGGTCGTGATCCAGCGCGCGGTCCGCATTCAGGCGACCGAGGCGGTCGCAGCGCCCGTCAACTAGGCTTCACGCCCATCGAACAGGAAAAGCGGCTCCATCCGGAGCCGCTTTTTTCTTGCGCGCCATGCCATGGTCACTGTGTCATCACGTTTGAGCGAGGCCCTTCATTCTGCGACCAATCGCAGGCATACGGGCACACCAGTACATATGCCGCCTAAAGGACCTCTCATGATCAGAGCTCTCACCCTGCCGTTTCTCGCCGCCCTGATGGCGATGATGCCGGTTGCCTACGCCCAGCCCGTCGATGGGGGCCGGGCCATGGTCGAGCTGATTACCGAACGCGAACGCGTTGAGCCCGGTGAAACATTCTATGCCGCGATCAAGATGGACCTCGATGCGGGCTGGCATGTCTATTGGCGCAATGCCGGGGATGCTGGCCTGCCGCCGCAAGTCGATGTGCTGGACGGCAGTGACATTACCGAAGCCTCCATCGGCCCCTTTGTCTGGCCCATTCCTCATCTGCTGCCGGTCGTGGAAGGGGAGATCATGGATTATGGCTATGATGACCGCCTTGTCCTGCCATTTCCGCTGACCATTCCCGCCGATGCGATGGGCAGCGTGCAGCTCAATCTCCTCGCTGATTATCTGATCTGCGAAGAAATCTGCATTCCCGAAACCGCCGAAGTGAGCCTGACCTTGCCCGTCGGCCCCAGCGAGCCGCACATCGAAGATGGCATGCTGATCAGCAAATGGATCGCGAAAGCGCCGCGTGATTTTGATGGCGAAGCGCGTATCGACGCCAGCAGCAGCCTCTGGAAGCTGAGCCTGAAAACCGAAGGCGGCTTCGATCCCGGCTCCAACATCCGGTTCTACCCCTTTGGCCATGAAATCAGTCACCCGGCAGACCAGCCGCTCAGTTTTGGCAGCGATGGGGCCACGCTCAGCCTCACGCCTGCCGATGACAGCCTGGAAGCAGCACTTGAGGGCATTGTCGTCGTCGAGACCCCGGACGGAGACCGCGCCGGCTATACGATTGCCGCCGATCAGGGGAGTGTCTTCGAGAATACGGCGGGCATCGCCGCCCGGTCGGCATCGTCCGGCGCAGGTGGCAAAAGCCTGATCGCGCTCGCATTGGCGGCGGTGATTGGCGGCCTGATCCTGAATCTGATGCCCTGCGTCCTTCCGGTGCTCTCCATCAAGGCGATGGGCATGGTGCATGCGGTCGCGTCCGGCCATGAAAGCGAAGTGCGCAGCCACGGGCTCTGGTATACGGGCGGCGTCCTCCTTTCCTTTGCCGCGCTTGCCGCCGCCATCATCGCGATCCGCGAAGCTACCGGCACGGCCAATCTCGGCTTCCAGCTGCAGAACGGCCCAACCGTGGCCGTGCTGACGCTGATCATGTTCGTCATCGGCCTCTGGCTGCTTGGCATGTTCGAGCTTGGCACGTCGATCCAGAATACCGGCAGCAGCCTCGCCTCGCGCAGTGGCTCGATGGGCGCCTTCTTTACGGGCGTGCTCGCCGCTGTGGTGGGTGCGCCCTGTATCGGGCCCTTCCTCGGCGCCGCGCTTGGGGCCGTGCTGGATCGTCCGGCGATCTCGGTCCTGATTGTCTTCCTCGCCATGGGGCTTGGCCTGGCATTGCCCTATCTGGTGCTCAGCTTCGTGCCGGGCCTGTCGCGCCTGCTGCCCAAGCCGGGGCGCTGGATGGAGACATTGAAGCAGTTCTTCGCCTTCCCGATGTTCCTGACTGCGGCGCTGCTGCTGTGGACGCTTGGTGCGGTCTCTGGCCCGGCGGCGGTTGCATGGACCGTGGCGGGCGGCACGCTGATCGCCTTCGGCATCTGGCTGGCCAAACGCGGCGGGGGCGCGCTCGCCAAGGCAGTCGCCGCGATCGCCGTGATTGCGGGGCTTGTCTATCCCGCGCTGACGGCGAACTCGTCGGTGGCGGCAGGGGAGGGCAACGCCCAGTATGCGGAGAAATATGAAACCGAAGCCTGGAGCCCGCAGCGCGTTGCGGAACTCACCGCAGAGGGGCGCCCGGTCTTCGTGGACTTCACCGCAACCTGGTGCGCCACCTGCCAGCTCAACAAGGCGACGACGCTCAAGTCAAAAGCCGTCCAGAACGCTTTTGCCGCGCATGATGTGGCTTTTCTCGTGGCGGACTTCACCCGCAAGGACCCGGTCATTGCCGAGGAGCTGAAACGGCGCCAGCGGGCGGGCGTGCCGATGTATCTCTGGTATGCCGCCGGGGCGACCGAGCCGGAAATCCTGCCGGAAGTGCTGTCTCAAAAGCTTGTGATTGGACTTGTCACGTCTGAGTGAGCATGATGCCAACTCCACGACATATTGGAGGATCCCGCATCATGATGAGCCGACGCAACTTTTCCCTCGCTGCTGGCATGGCCACCGCTGTGGCACTCAGCGCTGGCGCCCTGATCGCCTCGACGGCCCAGGCCGCCCCCGATGCAAGCGAGCCCATGATCGCCCCGGACTTCACCGGCACGACCGCCACCGGCGAGACCGTCTCCCTGTCGGATTATGCCGGCAAGCGGGTCGTCCTGGAATGGACCAATGATGGCTGCCCGTTCGTGCAGAAACATTATGCCGTGCCGCCTGCCAATATGCAGGGCCTCCAGACGGATGCGTCCGAGAGCGATGTCGTCTGGCTGTCCATCATCTCCTCGGCCCCCGGCAAGCAGGGCCACCGCACCGGCGCGGAAATCCTCGACATGAATGAAGGGCGCGGCGCGACGCCTGAGCATGTCATCATCGACGAGAGCGGCGATATTGGCCGCCTCTACAAGGCCAAGACCACGCCGCACATGTTCCTGATCACCGAAGACGGCATGGTGGCCTATCAGGGCGCGATTGACGACACGCCATCCGCGCGCGTCTCCGATATCGAAACGGCCACCAATTACGTCTCCGCCGCCATGCAGAGCGTGGCCGCCGGGGAGCCGGTCGAAGTCGCCAGTTCCAAACCCTATGGCTGCTCTGTCAAATACTGACGAGGGATACAGCAAACCCACTGCGTCCAAATCGGCGCAGGAAGAAACTGTTGCTTGAACCGGGTGGCAATGCGCCGTACACGCGCTCGCCATGCTCCAGATTGTGCCCGAAACCCCTGAACTCCATGCCGATGCGATCGAAGACCTCTTCGCGCGCACCTTCGGCTCGGGCCATTTTGCCAAGACAGCCGAGCGGTTGCGGGAATACTCCCATTCCCTGCCGGAGGTGAATCGCGTCGCGGTGCTGGATGGCAAGGTGATTGCCGTCTGCCGCGTCTGGCCACTCAAAGTCGGCCCCAGCCGGGATCGCGCCCTGTTCTATGGCCCGGTCGCCGTTGGCCCGTCGCACCGGGGCAGCCGCCTTGGCCTGACCGTGACGGGCGAGGCGCTGGAGGCCGGCAAGGCCGCTGGCTGGCCCGCCGCCATCCTGATCGGCGCGCCCGCCTATTTCGGCGAGATCGGCTTTACCGTCACGCCAAAGCACCAGCTCATCTTCCCCGGCCCGCAAGACCCCGCCCGCGTCATGGTGAAAAGCCTTGCGGGCGATGCCAGCCAGCTCTCCGGCCGCGTCACCGCCGCCTAGCCACACTTCCCGCTTCTTTGACGTTGGGGCAGGGGCGCTAGGGCTCATGCAACAAAAGATCAAAGGGAGGCCCCGGCCATGAATTATGATGAGGTCGTCAAATCACGCCGCAGCATTCGCGGATATCTCGACAAGCCGGTGCCGAAAGAGCTGATCCGCGAAATCCTCGAAATCGCCATGCGCGCGCCGACCTCGATGAATTCCCAGCCCTGGAATTTCTATGTCGTGGCCGGTGAGGTGCTGGACCGGATCCGCAAGGGCAATGTCGAGCGCAATGTTGCCGGCGTGCCCGACAGCCGCGAATTCCGCATGGGTCCGCCCTATGCGGGCGTCCACCGGGATCGCCAGGTCGAGATCGCCGTCCAGCTGTTCCAGGCGATGGGCATTGAGCGCGGCGACAAGGAAAAGCGCATGGACTGGGTGCTGCGCGGCTTCCGCCAGTTCGACGCGCCGGTCTCCATCGTCATCACTTATGACAAGGCGTTGGCGGGCGGCGACATCCCGCCCTTCGATTGCGGCGGCGTGGTCAATTGCATCGTCAACACGGCCTGGTCGCGCGGGCTCGGCTGCGTGATCAATTCGCAAGGCATCATGCAGAGCCCCGTCGTGCGCGAAGAGGCCGGCATCCCGGACGACCAAGTCATCCAGACCTGCGTCGCCATGGGCTGGCCCGACGAAACCTTCCCGGCCAATGCGGTGGTTTCAACCCGGAAGTCCGTAGACGAAGCAGCGGTGTTCCGGGGGTTTTAGGGGGCGCGGCCGGTACATTCTGAGTTCTGTGAGAGCTATTTCGCAGAAGTCTTTTCGCTGTCTTGACTATCAATTATTGCTTTGATGCTTGCCCTAAGATCGCGGGGATTGCGGCGCTTCACGGCCCCAGCAAGATTGATCCACTGTTCCTGACCCTCCACAATAACCTTGTCTTCTATCAGTTTCTCAACGAAGTCCGCGAGATTTCGTGAAAAGAAAGAAAAAGATTTCGCATGCTGGCGCAGGCGCTCGATCTCCAGTGCAACTTTCTTTTCCCTGTAGTCCGTTATCTCCTCGCCTTGGGCGAGGGCAACGGCGAGTTCACTGACTGATTTAAAGTTCTGTTTGTCTTCCTCGTTTGCTCTGATTGGCTGGGAACGGAATGGCGAGAGCGGCCATGGGGAAGCGAAAGTTATTCTTTCGAGGGAGGATCGAAGTTTTTGATACTCTGAGAACTCCTGTTTGAGTTTTTCCTGCTCTCTCTTTTTTTCTTCGATAGCGGCGGAGTCAGATACTAAATAGTACGTGCGTTTCGCTTGCTCAAATCTCCACATTTGAGCGCCAGCAAACAGAATAGGGGTTACTTCAATAATGGCGAATGCGTTCGCGAAGTTTGAACTAAGGACGATCCAGGAAAGGTCTCGAGCAGCTTGAAAATCCATCCAGGGGATAGGTGGGGCGAACATCAGGCATAAGACGCCTATTACTCCGAGTGCACCCAAAATCCGGGCTGCGTGTAGCAATCCCGGCGTCTCGGATGGGCGGAATATGCCGTCTTCATTTTGGACTTGCTTGCCCTCAGCCTCATTCTCAGGCGCAGTGCTTTGGTGTTTTGACTGCAGGCGTTCAATCTCGAGTTCGTATTCTCTAGCTTTGCTGCCGTAGCGCCGTGCCAAGAGAATGGCGCACGCGGCAAAGAAAGCAAACAATATCAGCCAAAACCACTTTTCTAACCAAGTCCCTTCTTTCCACAAATTTTCAGGTGGTGATCTTGCAGCCGATCCTTGATCTGATTGTACCGATAGAGGTCCGCTATTGAGGCTTCCGAAGTCTACACTTGACTGCGAAATACGAAGTTGGCTACCCAACAAACAACCCGCGCGATCTATATGCTCTGGTTCAGCCAGGATGGGAATCACTTCAACAACTGTATCGCCTAAACCAGATAGCTTTTGCGCCGCAGTGCAGAGGTCTTCGCCACAATTTGGCGTTTCGCTCAGGTCACTGACGATGTAAACCTTGTCAGGGGCAGAATTAGATGAAGTTAATGCTGACCGCAACGCAGTGCCGAGTTGAGTGCTTCCATTGGCGCTTATCGCCTGTGGACGACTTTGTTGAATTGGAACTGCTGGGGCTATGAGAACATTGTCGCCGCACCGGCCACCATTGCTGCCGCCTATATAGGTTCGGGAGACCCAAACGTTCGGCGATCTGTCTTGAAGCTCCTCGATTTTTTCCGAAACTCTATTTTCAGCTTGATCCAGTTTCGTTACCATCGAACCGCTAACATCAATCAAGAAGATAGCGACATCCTCTTGATTGTTGTGAATCTGGACTGACTGAGTGGAACCACTCATACTGACTAGAATGCAGCAGAAGATCAGTATGAAAAGTCTCATGTCGTTGTTATCTCGACCGCTTATGTTCTATGTATGTTCATGTTGCGCCAAAAGGCAAGCCTTGATCGTCTGTTAGTTGAGAGTGCAGATCCAATCATAAATTTCCCCCAATCCGTCTGATAGCCCCCGCCCCTAGACTCTCCTGCATGAACGGGATGGCGGCATTCATCGAACAGGGGCTCAAGGCCGCGCAGGGCGCGGTGCTGGATGTGCGGGCGCAGGCCGGGCTGCATCTGGAGCCGGACTCGGTGTCGCGGCGCGTGCGCGCCAGGGTGCGCGGGCGGCTGAAGGCCATTGAAACGATTGTCCGGCGGCTGATCATCCTGATGGCGGCGGCGCTGGACCTGCCGCCCCTGCCGCGAGCCAGCGCCGGCCAGACCGGCGCGGCGGTCTCCGCCCCGCGCCCGGCGCTTGTCGACACGGTGGAGGATGTTACGGACACTTTTGGGACCAGTTATGGACCAGTCCATCGCCTCTGCCTGACCGGGCGGCGCACCGCCGGTCTCATGGATTGGCAGGACGCCTTTGCGGGGAAGGGGGCCGCGCAGGCGCTTGTCGCCGGGCCGGTTCCCGCCGCGCCGCTGATCGCGCACATCATTGCGCTGCAACGCCTGCTGAAAGATCCGGCGCCGGCCGCCAAACGGCTCGCCCGCCATCTGGCGCAGATGAAGGCAAGGCAAGAGCCGCGCCCCGTCTGCCCGCCCAGCACCGGGAATTTCCGCCTCGGCGCAGAGCTGGGCAGCGTGGCCAGCGCCCTGCCGGGTCTTGTCAGCCGCGCCGTCGCGGACTGGCCCGACACGTCCTGACCTGTCGTGAAATTTGAACCCGTTGCCGGGGCGCGATCCGCGTCTCCGGTCACCGGCGCAGGCGGCGAGCTTCGCTCTCCTTCGACTTCGCTCAGGATGAGCTGATCTCTTGAGGCGGCTTACGGACTCATTCCGCCTCCCTTGCTGACTCATCCTGAGCGAAGTCGAAGGATGAACGCGGCAAGGGAAGACAAGGCCCGGCACGGGGCGGCGCCTACTTGCCCTCAAAGAAGGAATAGACCGCATCTTCCGGATGGCTCGCGCCAATCGGCGTGCGCGGGCCGAAACGCTCGGCCTCTGTGCCCGGCGGCAGGGGCATTTCCTCGGTCCAGTCGAACACGACGAGCCGGTTGAGCACGCGCCACTCGCCATCGCGCTTCACGAACCAGTCGAGATAGCGCCCCTTCATGTCCCATTGCTGCATCTGGCGGTCGGCGCCCGGCTGGCGCTGGAAGGCAGAGAAATAGCTCTCCACCGCCGCGCCGCCCTCGCGGAACTCGATCAGGATGTTGTGGATCTGGTGAATGCCCCGCTCGATATAGGGAAGCGTCTTCATCGCCCAGTCGACAAAGCCCGACGCGCTGCCCTGGTAAGGCCCGTGATGATCGGTGCCATCCGGCCAGTAGGCCGAACGCAGCATTTCCTCATCCGCCCGGTCGATGCCGCGCGCATAGCGAAACAGGCAATCCCGGATCGCTTCGCGCGCCCACAATTCCTCGACTTTCTGTTCCAGCGTCAATTCGGCCATGGCGGCGCTCCCTGTTTGATTGCCTGCTAGGTACAGGGCTTTTCCGGAATGTAAAACAGGTCAGAGCGGCCTGAAATGGGGCGGTGCCAAATATGCACTGGGCGGGCAAGTGGATCACCACGCCTTCGCCAGCGTGTATTTGGGCGAAACGTGCTTCACCGGACAAGTCCTTGTTACAGATGTGAAATTTGAAGATTTCGCCCGGATGAAAGGGCAGGTCTCCGTGCAAGTGAAAGTGACTGTAATTCGCATAAGGAGCAGTTCGCCGCCGACTTTTCCGGGCCGTCTTGTTCGCCCCGCCTGCTTGCGTCAGGACAAGGCAAAAATGACGGAGGTCTCCCATGCTGAAACTGAACCTGCTGGCTGCGAGCGCTTGTGTCTTCGTGACCGAAAGCCTCGCAGAAACACGGGTCATCGGCGAGGCGGCCATTTCCAGCGGGCTCCATGATCGCGGCGAACAGATCGGCCCGCTGACACTGGAAACAGAACTCCTGCTGGAGACAACCGGCGCGCATGGCACGCTCTATGGCGGCCTCTATCGCCTGACTCCCATCGGCGCAGACCGGGCGGCCTTCGCGGACGAGACCGACTATGTCATCGGCTACCAGTTCGACACCCAGGGCGGCAGCATGGACCTGACGGCAAGCTGGCTGACCTATCCGGGAACAGAGGATGAAGAAAGCCTGGAGCTTGCCGCAAGCTTTACGTCCGACTTGCCCTACAGCCCGGCGCTCGCCGTGTTTCACGATGCCACGCTGGGCGATTTCGGCGCCGAAGTCTCCGCCGGCCCCTCCTGGAAATCTGGTGCATGGGATGCCTACGTCCTAGCCCGCGCAGGCTTTGTCGATGCCGGGGACGAGTCCGGCGATCGATCCCATGCAGGCCTCGAACTGGGCGCGGCAAGGCCACTTGGCCAGCAGGCCGAAATCGGCCTCTACGCGCGCTACGACATATCCGACGCGGACAGTTTTGCCCGCGAGATAAATCAGGGCGTGGTGACCGAGTTTGCCAGTTCCGGCCTCGCCGTCGGTGCCGTGATCGGCGTGGTGATCCCCTAGATCACCGCCCTTCACGGCGCCAGGCGAGCAGCAGCAGGCCAATCAGCAGCGCCGCCGCAATCACCCCCGGCAGCAGAGGCTGGCTGCTAGACGACCGCACGGCATAAGCGCCGCGCTCTCGCAGGCCGAGCCAGTTGCCGCCCGCCGAATTTCCCCGCGCGCTGGTGCGCCGAATGTCCGGCAAATTCGTGCCGCTGGCATTCAGGCGGAAGACGCCGCCACTGGTCGCGTCGGCCAAAGGCTGCAAAACTTCGGTCGTGGACTGAAGGTCTGCATATTCCTTCGGATTGGCCGGCCCATTCAGGGCGACCGCTTCCAGCCCGCCCGCTTCGGCGCGGTAGAGGCCGAGCTGGTCAATCGGCGCCTCAGCCACGAACCGGCCCGGCCCGTCCTGGCGCCATTGCGGCTCGAGGAAGCTGCCTTCCGGCGTCTCGACCACCAGCGGCGGTGCGCTATCCAGCAGCGTACGCAGTTCCACGCGCGCTGTATCGCCTTCGGCCACAAGATTCAGCTTGCGCTCTTCCAGTTCCGGCTCCTTCATCATCCAGTGGACAACGCGGCGCATCAATTCGGCAAACGGTCCGCCCCCATCATGCCCACGCGCCCATAGCCAGATCTGATCGGTCATCAACATGCCGACGCGGCCATCGCCCACGCGGTCCACGATCAGCAAGGGTTTGCCGCGCGGCCCGCTCATCAGCACATCTCCGGCTTGGGCTTCGGCATCGATATAGCGCATCCAGCCGCCCCATTCGCGGCTGGCCAACGGCATGGTCACGGCGTGGCGCTGGCCCGGCTCGGTCAGTTCTGGTGTGTACTCCCCGGTATAGATATCGCCCGTAGGGGAGGCAGGCAGCACTGAAGCCAACGGCGAGCGCGCCAGGCTACCCGGCCCGGCAAACGGCTCGCCCGCTGCAATGAACAGCGCGCCGCCTTCGGTCACATAGCGGGACATATTGGCGAGGTAAGACTGGGTGATCACACCCCGGCGCTCATACTGATCAAAGATGATCAGGTCGAATTCTTCCAGTTTCTCCTCGAACAATTCCTCGGTCGGGAAGGCGATCAGGGCAAGCTCTTCGGTCGGCGTATAGTCCAGCTTGTAGGGCGGGCGCAGGATGGTGAAGTGGACAAGGTCCACCGAAGGATCGGATTTGAGCAGGTCGCGCCAAACCCGGCCCGCCTGGTTCGGCTTGCCGGTGACGAGCAGCACGCGCAGCCGGTCGCGCACTCCAGAAAGGGTCGCCGCCGTGCGATTGTTGGCCAGTGTCAGCTCCTCGCGTCCCTCTGGCGTCTCGACCACGATGACATTTTCGCCGCGTCGTTCAATCTCGATCGGTACACTCGTATTCTCGCCGGGCGTCACATTCATCCGGCGCGGGGTGCCGCCATTGACAGACAGTTCAATCTCCACCTGCCGACCGTCTGGCAGGTCGGGATCATCCACCCGCACGACCAATTCAGCCATTTCGCCCACGATGCCAAAGTCCGGGGCATCGACAATCGACACGCGCCGATCACCCCGGTTGGGGTCGCCTACGATCAGCCCATGCAAAGGGCCGATATGGCGTTCGTCAGAGTCCGGTTCCGGCAAATCATGAACCTGTCCGTCAGTGATCAGGATGGCGCCTGCAATCCGGTCGCGGGGGACATCAGCCATCAGGCCTTCCAGCGCGCCATAGAGATTGGTGCCATCCGCACCCGGATCGCTCTCCAGGATGCGCACTTCCAGGGATGGGTCCGCTTCCAGTTCAGCATTCAGCGCGGCGAAAGCCGCTGAGGCCGTCGCTTTGCGTTCGCCGAACTCCATGCTTTCGGACCGGTCGAGAATGATCGCCGCCACCGAGGGCAGGGGCTCACGCTCTTCCTGTACGAGTGAGGGGTTCGATAATGCCGCAGCCAGCAAAGTCAGCGCCAGCCCTCGCGTTAGCCACGCTTTGCCGCGCAGAAACGCATAAGCGAGCCATGCCAGCGCAGCAAGCGCCACGACTGCCCACAGGATCGGCCAGCCAAGAAAGGGCTCAAAGCCGAGGCGCGTTGCGTCAATCATTGCGGCCCTCCATCGGGAATGCGGGTCGGCAGGCGGACCGGGCTTTCATCCAGCTGCTCTTCGTCGCCATTGCCGAGACGTTCCAGCAGAGCCGGGATGTGCACCTGGTCGTCCTTGTAGTTTCCAGTCAGCACATACATGACCAAATTCACGCCGAAGCGTCTCGCCATTTCACGCTGTTGCGCTCCGCCGTCCACGGAATAGAGGTCGCGGCCCTGTTCATCCACGGCCCAGGCCGAAGCCCAGTCGGCATCGCCGATAATGAGGCGTGAAACGCCGTCGCCGCGCGGTGCACTGGCATCGCCCGCCTGCTCGATCCAGAGATTGCGCTGCGCATAGCGCCCCGGAAAGTCGTCCAGCAAATAGAAGGTTCGCGTCAGAACATGGTTTTCGCCCACCGTCTGCAAGGGCGGTGCATCAAGCCCTTCCAGCAAGGTCTCCAGGCGGGTCACATCGGTCTGCGTTCCAATCGTTCCGCCTGCGCGCGTATCAATCACCAGCGCCCCGCCAGAGCGCAGGTATGTATTGAGGTGGGCAATCGCAGTGTCCGACAGCGGCGGCATGGAGTCGGGTATGTTGAGATAGATCAGCGGGTACAGCTCAAGCGCGTCGGTCTCCAGATCGACACTATGGGGATCAGCCGGTTCGACGGACGTACGCAGGCGCAGGATATTGGACAGACCGAACAGGCCGGCGCGCGTACGCGCATTGAGCGAACGGTCAGGTGTTTCCACATAGGCCAGGCGCATCTCCAGCGCCGCGTCGATCTCCTTCTGGGTCGCGTTTCCGTTGGGCGGCAGTCGGATCGTCTGCGGATTATTGTCCACTCGGCGATAGGTGCCGTCCGGCAACAATTCATACTGGAAGGGTTGGGCCGCCGCATCCGGTGTCGGCACCGCGACCAGCGCGCCACCAGCCACCACACATGCCATCGCTGCGCCCTTGCCAAACCGGCGCAGCCGTCCGGCCACGAACAGGGCGATGAAAAGGTCCAGCGCCAGCAATACGGCAGCAAGGGTCAGCAACGGCCCTGCAAGGCGCAACGACCGGGCCTCGGCATCGCCCAGCAGACGAGCCGAAATTGGCCAGTTCGCGATCAGCTCCGGCCGCTTGCCGGCACCCGCATTCAGGGCGCGCGATCCGGCTGGCCCACGATAGAGCCCCGGTGGGTGAGCTTCAGACGGTTCGGTCGTTGCAAAATCGGTGGCCTTCAAGGGCGCGGCATTGGCCCCCGCGGCCGACAGGCGCCCATAGCCGTCCAGGGTCAGGAAAGGGGCGTAAGCCCCCTCCGCATCGCCGACGGATTCGCCACGTCCGGCTGCAATCGACCGGCGCAGCATCTGCGAGAACGTGCCGGAATAGGCAAGGTCGGCCCAGTCCGGCCCGGCGGTTGTGTGGAACAGAATCAGCGTGCCATCGCCGCGCATGTCGGCGGTCACCAGCGGAGAACCATCTGCCAGTCGCGCCCACGTCTTCGATGCGAGTTCCGGCCCCGGCCGCGCGAGCACTTGCTGCTTGATGCGCACGTCACCGGGAATGGGCAAGCCTGCAAAGGGGGAGGTCTCCGGGAACGCCGCCATGGCTTGCGGCTCATCCCAGGCCAGCGCTCCGCCGAGCGCGCGAGAAGACCGGCGCAGCGCAACCGGCAGCAGGTCATCGCCCTGCGCGGCGAGGCGCGGACCGGCAAACCGGATCAGCGCGCCGCCTTCCTCGACCCAAGCGTGCAGCAATTCGGCATCCTGCGGCAGGATCTGCCCGATATCACTCAAGATGATTGCATCCGGGGACGCGGCCACAAGGTTCTCGATACTGCCTTCGGATATCGTCGCGAAAGGCTCCAGCGCCTTGCGGATATAGTGCATGTCCGACAGCAGCGGCTGGGCCGTGCTGCCTGCATCGACGAGACCCACCCGGCGTGAGCGATCGGCGGAATCCCATAGCCAGACCGTACCTGCGCCTTGCTGGCCTGTGACGCTGAACCGGGCAACGCGGGCGAGTGCTGCGGCAGGGATGGTAAACTCGGCGGCCGCTTCGGTCTGCCCATCGGCAAATTCCAGGGGCGCAGTCGCGAGGGCTGAACCATCAATCGTCATGGCAGATACATATCCGGTTGCGATGCCGCGCGTGGAAGCGCGGCGGGCGGTCACGCTGACAGAATCTGTTTGCGACCGAATGCCGGAAATCACGACCGGGCCCGTCGGCGCTGCGGCATAGACGGTCAGCGGCGCGAAACTTGACAGCTCCGCGGCAAAGGCCTGGCCGTCCTTGCCCTGCAAGCCGTCGCTTGCCCAGAAGATGCGGTCAGGCTTCAAACTTGAGTCATTCAACCGCCGCAACGCATCGGCGCGGTCCGGAGCCCAGGCCTGCGGCCTCAGCGAGGTCAAGCGCTTGCCCATGTCGGCGCGGGAAATACGCTCGGCCGGGTCGGGATTGAATTGTTGCGGCGCGGTCAGCAACAGATGGACCGGCGCGTCGCGATTGCCCGTGTCCAGCGTTGCGGTCGCGGCATTGACGAGGTCCGGCCAGCGCGGCGCAGACGGCCAGCCATTGTCGACCACGATCAGCAGACTGCCGGTGCCTTCCACAGTCTCGGTCTGCGCGCCCGGCGCATAGACGGGTTGGGACAGGCCGAGGATCGCGGTGGCAATCGCCAGCGTACGGATCAGCCAGACCCACCACGGCGTGCGCGCGGGTGTCTCTTCCTGCGGCTCGATCCCGTCGAGCAATTGTAGCGACGGCAATTCCGCATGACGTGGGGCAGGGGGCGTTGCCCGCAGGATCCACCAGATGATTGGCAGCGCGGCCAAAGCGGCAAGCGCCCACGGCGCGCCGAGCAGGAATGGGCCGAGCGAGGTCATGCCTTGGCCCCGAACGTCTCGACCTGCGCCTTCAGCCGGGCGGCGCCTTCAAGGCTGGACGTTCCGACTGTATGCGTCACCAGCCGCCAGCCCATTTGCGTGGCCAGTCTGCGCAATCCGTCCCGCTGTTCGGCAAAGCGGCGGAGGTAAGCCTCACGCATTGTCTCGGCCCGGCCAAGGATACGGTCGGACTCGGTGCCGGGGCGGCTGAGCTTGGTGCGGCCTTCAAACGGGAAGCTTTCCTCGATGGGTGCCGAGATCGCCAGCAGCACGCCTTCCGGGCATTTCGCGGCAAGCGGCGCAAGGCGGGCCTGCCAGTCTGCGAGCGGCGCGTAAAAGTCAGACGCCAGAATAATCGTTGCCGCTGATTTCGGCGGCGAGGGAAACTGGCCATGCGTGCCGCGCTCAAGGTCTTCGGCGAGCCGCGCCACGGCCTTTTTGCCAAAGCTGGCTGTCCGGCCCGCGCCCAGCATGCCGATGCGTTCGCCATCCTTCGACATCATGATGCCGATGGCCAGCATCAGGAGTTGGGCTTCTTCGGCCTTGGTGCGCAAATCGCCCTCGCCCTTCCAGCGGAAACCCGGTGCATCATCACTCCAGAACAGTACCGTACGCGCGGTTTCCAGTTCTGTTTCGCGTACGAACAATTCCGTGCCCTTGGCGGAGCGGCGCCAGTCGACCCGGTCGGCGGCGTCTTCCTGCGCATAGCGGCGATACTGCCAGAAATGCTCGCCCGTGCCCGCGCGGCGTCGGCCAGCCGACCCGATATGCGCGGCTTCGCTCGCTTCGGCCTTGAAGTTCAGACCGGGCAATTGGCGGGCAAGGCTCTCGGCCTCAGAACGTAGATCGGCGGACGGGGTCATCGAGCCAGAGCTTTCCGGCATGCCATTGCTTCAGCGGCAAGTGCCTGCGGTGATGTGCTGTTGGCTTCGGCTTCAGCGATTGCGGCATCAGCAGCGCCTGAATAGGCGTGCAAGAGTGTGGATGCGCGCTGGGCAAGTTCGTCCGCGTCCAATTTGTCATCCCGGAGCAGTTCGTTCTGGCTGGCGATAACGGCCTCCAGCAGCGCCGCGTCGGCTTCATTGGAAGCACCCTCCAGCATAGCAATTGCTGACATATGCATGATCAGGCAAGAATCGAAGTTTGTCACTCCAGCAGGCGTCGCCTGCTGCCCGCAGGAAACAAGCCATACAGTCGCAATCACCAAGGCGGATGCGTGTTGATGTTCGCGGGCGGGAATCATTCCTAGAGCGCTAAGCCACCTTCCGGGCAAGGTCATTGATCAAATCGGTCAGGCTCGGTGCCTCGCCCGTCGGATCATAGCGCATTGCCATGCGGTGGCCGAGGCAGGGTTCTGCGAGCGCTTCGACATCCTCGATGCTCGGCGCAAGACGGCCCCTCAAGAGCGCGCGGCTCCGTGCAGCCAGCATCAGCGCCTGACCGGCACGAGGCGAAGGCCCCCAATCAACCAGCCGCTTGACGCGCTCGTCGCTTGTCTGTTCCGGCCGGGCATCGCGCACCAGGCCGAGGATCGCCGAGACGATCTTCTCGCCCACCGGCATCCGCCGCACGAGCCCTTGCAGCGCGATCAGCCGGTCGGCGTCCAGCGCCGGGCGCACCACGTCATCGTCGCCGGTCGTCGTCTCGATCAGGATGCGGCGCTCGGTGTCGAGGTCGGGATAGTTCACGTCGACCTTCAGCAGGAAGCGATCCAGCTGGGCTTCGGGCAGGGGGTAGGTGCCTTCCTGCTCGATCGGGTTCTGCGTCGCCAGAACATGGAAGGGCGCGGGCAGGTCATGGCGCACACCGGCCACGGTGACATGGCGCTCCTGCATCGACTGGAGCAGGGCAGACTGGGTGCGCGGGCTGGCGCGGTTGATCTCGTCCGCCATCAGCAGCTGGGTGAAGATCGGCCCTTTGAGGAAGCGGAAGGTGCGCTGCCCGCTCGGGCTTTCGTCCAGCACTTCAGAGCCGATAATGTCTGAGGGCATCAGATCCGGCGTGAACTGGATGCGCTGGTTGGCGAGACCAAGCGCGGTGCCCATCGCCTCGACGAGGCGTGTCTTGGCCAAGCCGGGCGCGCCGATCAGCAGGGCATGGCCCCCGGCCAGTACGGCGGCGAGCGCCAACTCGACCACGCGGTCCTGTCCGAATACCGCCTTCGCAATTTCGGCTTTCACCTGCGCCAGCGTTTCGGCGGCGGATTCGGCTTCTGCGATGATTGCATCACTTACCTGGTCAGTATCGGCCATCAAAAGGGCGCCTCCGGGTTTTCGATCTGAATAAACAAACCTATGTCTAAGGCCGGATCATGGCGGAGCAAAACGTGAATTCCAGTGCCACAACCACAATCAGTCTCGAAGAGACGCTTAAAGCGATCCTTCCCGATGGCAAGGTAGATGGCAAACTGCCGCCGGTTCATCTGTGGAATCCTGAGCGCTCAGCTGACATCAGCATGGAAATCCGCGCGGATGGCAGTTGGTGGCATGAAGGCGACCCAATTAATCGCGAGCGACTGGTGAAGCTGTTCTCGCGCATCCTGCGCAAGGATGAGGACGGTTCGGTCTGGCTCGTCACGCCCTACGAAAAAGTGATCGTGCATGTGGCCGATGCGCCTTTCCTTGCTGTGCGCGTCGAGCGGGCGGGCGAGGCCGGACCGCAACAGACACTGGCCTTCGTCACAAATCTGGGCGATGTGACGCTGGCAGGGCCGGACGCGCCGCTGCGCGTCGAGACCGATCCCGAGACCGGAGAGCCTTCCCCCTATGTATTGGTGCGCGGACAGCTCGAAGCCAAACTTGCCCGGCCGGTCTTCTACGAACTGGCCAATATGGCAGAACCTGCACCCGACGGATCAGATATGCTGGGCGTGTGGAGCCAGGGTGTCTTCTTTCCTCTCGGACCGGCGGCCTGATCCGGCATGAGCTGGAACGGGCTGGACGATTTCCTGACGCGGGTCTCAGACCGGCTTGACCCGCCCCATGGCGAAGGGCGGCTGACCGAATATGGCGACCTCGACTTCCTGACGCCAGAAGAACTGGCGGTAATCCGCCCGGCGGCGGTGCTGTTTGGTGTCATCCCGCGCAAATCCGGTCCGACCGCGCTGCTCACCCTGCGCCCGGACACGATGGCCAATCATGCCGGACAGGTTGCCTTTCCGGGCGGCAAGATCGATCCGATCGACGTGGACGAAGTCGCCGCCGCCCTGCGCGAGGCTGAGGAAGAAGTCGGCGTGAACCCGGCAGAGGTGGAGGTTCTGGGTCGCGGCGCGCCCTATGTCACCGGCACCATGTTTCGCATCACGCCGGTCGTGGGGATTCTGCCCGCCGATTTCGAGCCCAAACCCGACCCGACCGAAGTTGCGGACGTGTTCGAAACGCCCATCGATTTCCTGATGAATATCGCCAACCATCAGGTCGGCCGAGCCGTCTACAAGGGCAAGGAACGGCAATTTTACGAGATGCCGCATGGCGGCTTTCGCATCTGGGGCGTGACCGCCGGGATTATACGGAAACTGTATCATACACTGTACGACGATTGATCCGACCCGGTTTTAGGGGTTTGTTCAATCCATCCACGCCTTATCTAAGGTGAAACAATCGGAGGGAACGACACCTTGGCCGGACGCATCGTCTTTGAGCTATTCATCTTCTCGATCCCGTTCATCGTGTTCGGGCTCTACCTGCTGGCAACGTCGAATGCAGAACAGGAGGGCAAACGCAAATGGCCCATCAATATCCTGTTCCTGTGCGGCATTGGCCTTGCGACCGTGGCCTGGTTCGTTCTGATCCTGATGGAGCCGAAAGAACGCGACATCTGCCACGAGCCGGCCCGTATGGAGAATGGCAAGCTGATCCCGGCCCGCGATTATCCATGCGAACATGATGTGACCAATGTCGGCGTTCCCCGTGAACGCGACAGCGTCCGTTCTGCGCGGGGCGCGACCGGGCCCGGCACGGATATCCATGATGCCGGCGAGATCCGCGCAACGGCGCCGGATACCGAAGATGCCGCGCGCCGGGAGGAAGAGCCGGTGATCCTGGCCCCGGACCCCGATGCCGACACACCGGAGATCGTGCGGCCGGACGATGACACGGACTGACCTGACGACCGCGCCCTGGCTGGACTGGCCGGGCACACGCGCCGTGATGGCTGCGCTGGAAGTGGCGCGTCCTGGTGGCGCGCGCTTCGTCGGCGGCTGTGTGCGCAACGAACTGCGCGGCATGCCGGTCGATGACATAGACATCGCCACCCAGTTGAAACCCGATGAAACGCTTGCGGCGCTGGAAGCGGCCGGCATTCGCGCGATCCCGACCGGGCTGGAGCATGGCACCGTCACTGCCATCTATGACGGCCGCCCCTACGAGATCACCAGCCTGCGCCGCGATGTCGAGACCGATGGCCGCCGCGCCGTGGTCGCTTTCACCGAGGATTGGGCCGAGGATGCCGAGCGCCGTGATTTCCGGCTCAATGCTATCTACGCCGCCGCCGATGGCCGCCTGCATGAGATCGTGCCGAACTCGGTGCAGGATGCCATTGATGGGCGGGTGATCTTCATTGGCGACGCAGACCAGCGCCTGCGCGAGGACTATCTGCGCATCCTGCGCTTCTTCCGCTTTAATGCCTGGTATGGCGCGGGCATGGATGCGGAGGGTCTTGCTGCATGTGAGCGGCAAAAGGATGGACTCGCAAAGATTGCTTCCGAGCGGATATGGAAGGAATTGAAACGCCTGATGGAAGCGCCCGATCCGTCCGAAGCCATGCTGGCCATGGAAGAGACGGGCGTGCTGGGAGCTGTGCTGCCGGGCGCGAACGCATCGGAAATACCATCTCTTGTTTCGGTGGAGCAGGGGGCCGGCCTTGCGCCAGATCCATTGCAACGCTTGATAGCCATGATTCCCCGCCGCGCCCGCGATGTGACCAGTGTCACGGCGCATCTGCGGCTATCCAATGCCGAGGCCAGCCGACTGGCCGAGTGGGCCGACCCTGCGCTAACTCATGTTCTTGGCGTCCAACCGGACGCGCTGCGTCGTCTGTTTTACCAGTTTGGCCCACGTGCGGTGCTGGACCGCGCCTTGATTGAGGCCGCGCAGGTTTCTGGAGCGGATGCCCTGACGACGATCAAGGCAGCGGCAGTCGACTGGCAGAAGCCGGACTTTCCGCTGGGCGGCGCAGATGCCCTTGCAGCAGGGCTTAGCGGTCCGGATGTCGGCGCAGTCCTGCGCACATTGGAGCAGAGCTGGGTGGCGTCGGATTTCAGTCTGACTCGAGACGAATTGGTCGCGCGCCTCAATTCGTGAACAGGATGTACGCGTTGAGGTATCCGGCGAAACTGATCCAGACCAGATAGGGGATTTGTAGCAAGGCGGCGAGGTGCGAATAGCGCCAGAAGTCCTGCATCATGGCCACGATCAACAGCCAAAGCGCCACCAGAATGCCGAGCGCCAGCGCGACCTCGTTCATGCCAAAGAATGCAAGGCTCCAGCCCGCATTGAACACCAGCATCGAATAGTACAGGCCGAGCGGGCTGACGGCACGTTCAAATGAACCGGCCCGGTCCAGCACCAGCAGGGCGCCTGCCGCCATCAGTACGAACAGAATTGGCCAGACAAGGGCAAACATGACGTCTGGTGGGGTGAGGAAAGGTTTGCTGAGCGCAGCGTACCAGGGGTCGGAACTGCCGCCCGAAATCACTGCTCCTGCTGCGGCGGCTGTCACCGTCGCTAGCAGGAGCAGTATCCCTGCCCCCCAGGGAAAGGCTTTCGCACTGGTGACCATCGACCACGCTTATACCTTCGAATGAAGTTTTCGTCATTTCCGAAACGTTAATTCGAGCCACAATGCTCTGATCGTCATCGCTTTTTTCCGTCGGTGCCCAAAATCCGGACGGGATTTCGCGACTAGTCCTCGTCCCGGTCCAGTATATCGCCCGGCTTGCAGTCCAGCGCGGCGCAGATCTTGTCCAGCGTCTCGAACCGTACGCCTTTGACGTGTCCCTGTCGTAGCTGCGACAGGTTCTGCTCGGAAATGCCGATTGCCGCGGCCAGTTCTTTGGACTTCATCTTGCGCAAGGCAAGCATCACATCGAGGCGGACTATGATGGCCATCAGATGAACTGCTCGTTTTCATGGGCGATGTCGGTCGCCTGAGTCAGGATCTGACCGATTACCAGAATCACCGCGCCAATCATCAACAAGATGACGGTATTGGAATTGATTCCAAGTGTGAGTGCCCGGTTACCCGGTCCATTGTCATAGGTCAGGCCGAGCACCATCAGCGTAGGCAGGATCAGTTGCACGGCAGCAAACAGGAAAATGGTCAGGCCCAGGAAGCGCACTGCCCGGACAGCGGCGGGCGCAAATACCACGCCTTTCTGGAACACGCTGAAGACACGCGCAGCGCCGATGACGATCAGGGTGAGGCTGAAATAGCCGATCGCTGCCAGGACATGCAGGAGCAGTTTCTTTCCCCCGGAATAAGAGACGTCCTCCCGGACATGCGGCTGAAGGCCCTCCCAGGCCGAATCCAGGATGGTGGATGAAACGTCCAGCAGGAAATAGGCTGCCACCATCAGGACGAGGATGAGGAGTGCGAGCCATTTCAAGACGCGGCAGACGAGGCGTGTCCGGTCAGGCAGGAGTGTGGGAGTGTTCATTATTCGTCCTTGCCAATTAAAAATTCATGTTTTACGTGAATTAGTTATTGAAAGAAGGGTATCTGCATGTTCGCCATTATCGCAAGGATTTTCGTCATCGGCGCAGGTGTTTTTCTGCCCATGGCCTGCGCAAGCGTGCCGGTGACCAGCCTGCCGAAACTCGCTGCGCTGGATCCGACGACCATGGATGCCAGCCAAGTCGAGGTCGCTGTGCGCGCGCCGGATGACTACGACTTGCCTGAGGACGCAGCAACGCTCGTTTTGTCAGTCTGGCAGGAAGAGGGGAACAAGACCCGGGAAGAGCTGTTCCACCTTGTCCCCGTGCCGGACGCGCCAACCCGTTTCCTGAACAAGCGCGCAAAGGCAGGGTTCATGATCCATCGGCTGCATATCCACCCAAAGGACGCGCCGCGCATGGACGATTTCCGCGCGCATATGCTGAGCCTCAAGGAGGCACCCGGTCAGAAAAGCCTGTCCGTCAGCGTCACCACGAGGCCCTGCCTGAAGCCGGGTGCCAATCCCTTCAAGGACCCCCGTGTCGCCATCTATCTGCGCCCGGCACAGGATGAGGAATATTTCACCCTTGTGAAGGAGCGGAAAGTCTCGATTGAAATGCCGGATGGCGACGCACATTATTGCGCGACAGACTAGGGCCTCACGGCCACTTCACGACAGGGGGCATGGAGGAGAGGATGCTCGTCACGTTGCCGCCGGTCTTCAGGCCGAAGGTCGTGCCGCGGTCGTAGAGCAGGTTGAACTCCACATAGCGGCCGCGCTGGATCAGCTGTTCCTCGCGTTGGGCTTCGCTCCAAGTCTGGTTCATGCGCCGGGCGACCAGTTTCGGGTAGATCTCCGCGAATTGCTTGCCGACTTCCTGTGTGAAGGCGAAATCGGCGTCCCAGTCGCCCGAATTGAAGCGGTCATAGAAAATGCCGCCCGTGCCGCGTGGCTCATCCCGGTGAGCGAGATGGAAATAGGTGTCGCAGGTCTCTTTCATCTGCGTGAAATCGGCGCCCGGATGCGTGTCGCAGGCGGATTTCATGGCGGCGTGGAAATCGACCGTGTCTTCGAAGTCTTGATCGCGCTGGTAATCGAGCAGGGGATTGAGATCTCCGCCGCCGCCGAACCAGGACTGGCTGGTCACCAGCATGCGGGTATTCATGTGCGCGGCGGGCACTTTCGGATTGCGCGGATGCGCGATCAGCGAAATGCCCGAGGCCCAGAATCGGCCATCTGACTTGTCCGCGCCGGGGATTTGGGCAGCGAAGGCTTCAGAGAATGTGCCGTGGACTTCGGAGAAGTGGACCCCGACTTTTTCGAACACTTTGCCGCGCATCAGGCCCATACGGCCGCCGCCCAGGTCTTCGCTGCCATCGCCGCGTTTCCACTCGGTCAGTTCGAACCGTCCCGGTTCGCCTGAATAAAGGGGGCGTTCCGCCGCATTTTCCAGCGCTTCGAACCGCGCGCAGATGTCTTCCTGCAACACCCTGAACCAGTCGCGTGCGCGAGTCTTCTTCGTTTCGAGATCACCATCTGTCATGGCGCGACACATGGGGCGAGGACTGCGACACTTGCAAGCGCCCTGTTGTCACAGGCGCCAAGTCAGGATAACGCGCTGCCAATAGTAGTTTATGGGGAGGCACCCGCGCCCACTTGCCGCAATGTGCAAGGGGGCGGGCTCCTGTATGACGGGCCCAGATTTCTGCCTTCGCAAGGGACGGGATAAGCGTGACTGACACACCTGCACACGAACACGGCGAGATGATCGACGACGATCGCCGCAATTTCATTCACATCGCCACTGGAGCGGTCGCCTTTGGCGGCGCTGCCATGTTTGCCTGGGCCGCTGTTGACCAGTGGAACCCGGCCGCTGACACAAAGGCCGCTTCGGCGCTGGATGTCGATGTGTCCAAAATCCCTCTGGGCGGCGAGATCCGCGTCCTGATCGGCGGCAAGCCGTTCTTCGTGCGCCACCGCACAGCGGCTGAGATTGCTGCGGCCGATTCGGTGAATGTCGCGACATTGCGCGATCCCGAGACCGATGATGCGCGTCTGCGTCCCAAGGCTGACGGGTCGTTGAACCCGGCCATTCTGGTCACCTCGGGCTCTTGTACCCACCTTGGCTGTGTTCCGGTTGGTCCGGCGCAAGGCAATACAGGCGATTTCGGTGGCTGGTACTGCCCATGCCACGGCTCGCACTACGATACGTCTGGCCGCATCCGCAAAGGCCCGGCCCCCACAAACCTCCCGGTTCCGGACTACAATTACGTGTCCGACTCCGTGATCAACATTTCGCTTTAAGGGAAGGATACCGCAGATGAGTGGACACGAATCCTCCTACACGCCGACCAATGCCTTCACGAAATGGCTTGATACGCGTTTGCCGCTGGTCCGGTTTGCCCAGGACACGGCGATCAATTTCCCGACCCCGAAGAATTTGAACTACTGGTACACTTTCGGCGGCATCCTTGCCGTCTGTCTCGTGATTCAGATTCTGACCGGTATCATCCTGGCCATGCACTATGAGGCCAGTGTCGACGGCGCGTTTGCGTCTGTTGAGCGTATCATGCGCGATGTGCCGTATGGCTGGCTGCTCCGCTACATTCACGCCAATGGCGCGTCGATGTTCTTCCTTGCCGTCTATATTCACATGTTCCGCGGGCTCTATTACGGCTCCTACAAGGCGCCACGCGAAGTGCTGTGGATCCTTGGCTGTGTCATCTACCTTCTGATGATGGCCACCGCCTTCCTCGGCTATATGTTGCCTTGGGGCCAGATGTCCTATCACGGCGCAAACGTCATTACGTCGCTATTCGGTGCCATCCCGCTGATCGGCGAGAGCCTCCAGACCTGGATCCTCGGCGGACCATCGATTGGTAACCAGACACTGCAGCGCTTCTTCTCGCTGCACTATCTGCTGCCCTTCATGATCGCCGGCGCAGTCATCCTGCACGTCTGGGCGCTTCATGTGCCGGGCAACAACAACCCGACCGGTGTTGAGGTTCAGGACGTTGCGAAAGACACCGTGCCATTCCACCCGTATTACACGGTGAAGGACGCCTTCGCGATCGTGATCTTCCTGATCATGTTTGCCGTCTTCGTCTTCTACGCACCGAACGTGCTGGGCCATGCCGACAACTATATCGAGGCCAACCCGCTGGTGACGCCTGCGCACATCGTGCCAGAATGGTACCTGCTGCCATTCTACGCCATCCTGCGCGCCATCACGTTCGATCTCGGCCCGATCCCGGCCAAGCTGCTCGGCGTGATCTTCATGTTCGCAGCCATCGCGGTCCTGTTCATCCTGCCTTGGCTCGACACGTCGAAAGTGAAGTCCATGCGCTACCGTCCGGTGGCCAAGCAGTTCTTCTTCGGCTTTGTCGCCGTCTGCCTGCTGCTCGGCTGGTGCGGCGCGGCCAACCCGGACGATGCCGTCATCCCGGCGCTGCAGGGTGATCCGAAACTGGTGGTCAGCTATACGGCGGATGGTCAGGAAGCGACCAGCGAATACAAGGGTGGTGGCGAAGCCTATATCGACGCGAAACGGTTCATGGAGAGCCTGCCAGCTGACGCGAACCCGTCTCTGTCGGCTGTGCCGGCTCCGACCTTCATGTTCCGTCACTTCTCGCTGATCCTGACCTTCTGTTATTTCGGCTTCTTCGTTCTTCTGTTCTTCCTTGGTCTGACCGAGAAGCCGAAGGAATTGCCGGAATCGATCCATAAATCCGTGCTGAAGCGCCACAAGGCGTCAGCGTCGGCCGTGCCGGCTGAATAGGGAGCTTTGGGGAAAATCATGAAAGCGTTCCGCATTCTTACTGCCGGTCTTGCCGGTCTCATGATCGCCGCGTCAGCGCATGCTGCCGGCGGCGCTGCTCACCCGCACGAACCGGAAGAGGGCTGGCCCTTTGAAGGCGTGACGGGTCAGTTCGACCAGGCCTCGCTGCAGCGTGGCTATCAGGTGTACCAGGAAGTCTGTTCGTCCTGTCACTCCATGAAGCTGCTCAGCTACCGCAACCTCGGCGATCCGGGTGGCCCGTTCTATGACGAGGCCTATCCGAACCCGAACGACAACCCGTATGTGAAGGCTCTGGCCGCGCAGAACGAAATCCTCAGCCCGACGCCAAATGAAGTCGGTGACTATGATTTCCGTCCGGCGACGCCCGCCGACACATTCCGCAGCCCATATGCGAATGACAGTGCGGCCCGTGCGGCCAATGGCGGCGCTGTGCCACCAGACCTGTCAGTGATCTACAAGGCCCGCCATGATGGCGCGTCTTATGTGTACAGCCTGCTGGCAGGCTATCCGGACGAGGACGTATTCTCAGAGCGCGTTGTCGCTGAAGCATCTGACGGGGGCACGCCGGATGATCCGAGCGACGATACGCCTGCCGAAGTTCAGACCGTTATCGACGCGTCCAAGCTGCATATTGGTCATGGTGATGACCATTACGAAGGCTACCTGATCCAGAATGCCGGCCAGTACTACAATCCGTACATGCCGGGCGATACGGTTCCGCAATTCGAAGGCGATCCCCGCCATGCGCCTCCGGGTGGCTTCCTTGCCATGCCGCCGCAGCTCGTTCCGGGCCGCGTCGAGTATAGCGACGGCACCGAAGCGACCATCGACCAGATGGCCTATGATGTTGCGCAATTCCTCGCTTGGGCAGGTGAGCCGAAACAGACCAACCGCAAATCGCTTGGCCTTGCCGTGATGGTGTATTTTGGCATCCTCGCGATCCTGCTCTGGTTCTCCTACAAGCGCATCTGGCGCAACGTAGAGCACTAGGCAGTTCTGACAGAACCTTGAATTGACGACCCCGTCCCTGGCTGATCCAAGGGCGGGGTTTTCTTTTTCCGGAGCAGATCATGAGCAAATGGACCCTCGGCATTATCGGAGGCTCGGGCCTTTACGAAATTGACGACCTGGAAGACCGCCGCGAGGAACAGGTCGAGACTGCCTGGGGCAAGCCATCTGACGTGCTGGTGCGCGGCCGGATAGGGGAGGTGGAGCTGGTCTTCCTGCCGCGCCACGGAAGAGGTCACCGCATCACGCCGACCGAGGTGCCTTACCGCGCCAACATTGCTGCACTGAAGGCGGCGGGTGTGACGGACATCCTGTCAATTTCGGCTTGCGGCAGCCTGAAAGAGGAATACGCCCCCGGTGACTTCGTCGCCGCAGACCAGTTTATCGACCGCACCTTTGCGCGCGACAAAACCTTCTTCGCAGCCGGCATGGTGGCGCATGTCTCCATGGCCTACCCGGTCTGCCCGCGCCTGTCGGGGCTTGCAGCAGATGCGGCGGAGGCTGTCGGATCAAAGATGCATCGCGGCGGCACGTATCTGGCCATGGAGGGACCGCAATTCTCTTCGCTCGCGGAATCAAAACTCTATCGGCAATGGGGTTGCGACGTGATTGGCATGACCGCGATGCCGGAAGCCAAGCTCGCCCGAGAGGCCGAGTTGCCCTACGCTATTCTTTGCATGGTCACCGATTATGATTGCTGGCGGGCAGAAACCGAGGCGGTATCGGTGACGAATGTGCTGGAAATCATGGGCCAGAACAGCGCGGTGGCCCGTAAGGCTGTTGTACGGCTTGCTGAAGCCCTGTCCGGAATGGAGCGTACGTCGGATCCGAACGGCACGGATACGTGTCTGGATTATGCGTTGATTACTGCGCCACAGGCGCGCGACCCGGATTTGCTCGACCGTCTTCAAGTGATTGCAGGACGTGCGCTCAAGGGCTAAGGTTTACCAACACTTAACCGGTCGCCATGCGGGGGAAGCATGGTTTACGGTGGACGCGTTGAGGGGATCTCAGAATGAGTGAAGCGCAATTCTACACATTCTTCACCGGCGGGCTCGGCCTGCTTATCGCAGCAGCATTGATGATCGCCTGGCAGCTTTGGCGGCTAAGGGATGAAGAACGCGATGGCGCGATCTCCGCCCTCGACGGCATCAGCCATGAGATGCGAATCAATCTCCAGCGCATGGTGAATGAGGTCGCCCAGATCGTCGACACGCAGGAAGCCGGACCAGATGTCCTGCTGCCGGTCCAGCATCCGCAGCTCGACGGTGTAAACGCTTCCCTGATCAAGACCAATCGCAATGCGATCGCCGTGATCGGCGCGACCTATCAGGAACTTGAGGCGCGCAAGATGGCATTGCGGGCGGTGCTGGCCCAGAAGCGCGATCTCAGCGCAACGCTCGACGACGCGATGGATGCGACGATCAACGGCATTGCGACGCTCTATATGTGGGAAGAGCACGCCGGTGTACGTCCTTCAGAGGCGGGCACTGTGCGCAGCTGGCACGTGCGCGACTGGATGAAAGCGCATGGCTTCTCGGCAAATTCCTTTCCGGGCATGCATCTGCGCGATGAAGTCGTTGAACGTCTGCGCCAGTACGGTCTGCACCTGACGCCGCGCCCGCTGACCCATACCGCCCATGAATATTACAGCATGCAGTATGACCGGAAAGCCGACCCGCATGCGCCGTTCTGGAAGCGCAAGCCGAAGACCGAGGAAGTCATGGCCGTCGCGGCAGCCGACGAAGCAGCTGAATATATCGATGAGGACTTCGAGGACACCCATGAGGGCGAAGCCGATATCACGCCGTCGGAAAACGTCGATGCCGCCCTGGCCGAGATTGAAGCGATGGACGACGACCTGCCGGAAGAGGACGAGGCCTATGCCGAGGAAGACTCCGACGAAGCCGGCCGCTTGCCCAACTGATCCCCGCTAGCGTTTGAACGTGCCCATGATGCCGCGCAGGATGTAACGGACGATCTCCCGGCTGGCCGTTCGGGCTGCCTGATTTCCCGCTTTCTCGAGCGAACTCATCCGGCGGGAGCTACGGCGCGTGGTCGTTTTCTTTTTCTTCTTGTCCAGCTCGGCCTGAGCCTTGGCCTCTTTCTTGGCAAGTTCCTCAGCTTCCTTGGCGGCTTTCACTTCGCGCGCTTCCAGCACTTCATAGGCCGACTCACGGTCAATCGACTTCTCGTACTTTCCGGCGACGGGACTGGCATTCTGGACCGATTTGCGCTCCGCGTCCGTTGCCGGGCCAAGTCGTGAGGCTGGTGGGCGGATCACGGTCCATTGTACCACGCTTGGCGCGCCCTTGGCGTCCAGCGTTGAGACCAGTGCCTCGCCAACGCCAAGCTGGGTGATGACTTCCTCTGTGTCAAAAGTCTCATTCTCGCGGAAGGACTGCGCCGCGGCGCGTACGCCTTTGCGTTCGGCGGGCGTATAGGCGCGCAGGGCATGCTGCAGCCGGTTGCCCAGTTGTGCGAGCACGCTTTCCGGCAGGTCGCGCGGGTTTTGGGTAACGAAATAGACGCCTACACCCTTGGAGCGGATCAGCCGCACGACCTGCTCGATCTTCTGCATCAGCGCCGCAGGAGCGTCGTCGAACAACAGGTGGGCTTCATCAAAGAAGAAGACGAGGCGCGGCTTGTCCGGATCGCCAATCTCGGGAAGCTGCTCGAACAGTTCCGACAACAGCCAGAGCAGGAATGTGGAGTAGAGTTTTGGACTGTTGATCAGGCGGGTGGCATCCAGCACGTTCACGATGCCGCGCCCATCGGTATTGGTGCGCATCATGTCCGACAATTCCAGTGCGGGTTCGCCGAAGAAGAAATCGGCACCTTCGCGTTCCATGACGAGCAAGTTGCGTTGCACCGCGCCAAGCGACGCAGAGGCAATGTTGCCGTATTCCTTGCTGAGTTCGTCGCGGACCTCCTTGTCGCTCATATGAACGAGCAGTTTGCGCAGATCCTTCAGGTCAAGCAGCAGCAGGCCATTATCGTCGGCATATTCGAACGCGATGTTCAGCACGCCTTCCTGCGCGTCGGTGAGGTCCATCAGCCGCGAGAGGAGCAGGGGCCCCATTTCGGAAATCGTGGTGCGGATCGGATGGCCCTTCTCGCCGAACACGTCCCAGAACACGGTTGGCGCAGACGTGTACTCATACTCGCCGAGCCCGATCTTGTTGGCGCGTGCAACGAATTTGTCGTGCAGCTTGTGATCCGTGCTGCCGGGTATGCAGATGCCCGAAAGGTCACCTTTCACGTCCGCGCAGAAGACAGGAACGCCCGCATCGGAAAAGCCCTGAGCCAGGTTTTGCAGGGTGACTGTCTTGCCGGTGCCGGTTGCGCCCGCGATCAGGCCATGCCGGTTTGCGATTTTCAGCAACAGGTTCTGCGCCACATTTGGCGTGCCGGTGCCCTCGGCATCTGCGCCCCCGATAAAGATGGAATCCATCATCCTGTCCCCTTCATTCCTTACAGGCTGCGACGCTAGAGAATTCGCCGGATTCGGCAAGGGTGGAGGCGCAGGCTCTTGACGGCGCGCGAGGCTCTCCTCACCCTGTGGTAACCACAGCTCCGGGGGATATTATGGATCGCGCGACGAAGACCGGCATCTGGATCATCGCGACCGGCGTCATCCTGACCTTCCTTCATTTTGGCCGCAGCATCCTCGCGCCCTTTGCGCTGGCTGTGTTCCTGTTCCTCGTCATCGAGGGCTTTGCCACGATGATCGACAATTGGTCTCGCGCGCTCAAGATCGGGCACGCCCGGGTTTTCGCGGTCCTGATTGTTTTGGGTGGATTTTTCGGATTCATGGCGCTGCTCGCAAATGGCATCGCCGAATTTGGGCGCGACGCCGGAGAGTATGAAAACCGGATCAACGACATGATCGCGGACATGTATGAGGTGGTGCACATGTCGGGTGCGCCGACACTGCAGGAACTGCTGTTCAACGAAACCGGACAACGTTTCTTTGCGACCATCGCCAACGAAACCGGTGACCTGTCCGGCGATCTGGTCCTGATCCTGATCTATGTCGCCTTCCTGTTCCTGGCGCAGTCCAGTTGGACCCGGAAACTGGACAATATCTTCCCCGGTTTCGAGCAACGCGCGCAGGTGCGCCAGGTGGGCGATGAAGCGCGGCGCAGTATCGAAACCTATCTGTGGACCCAGACTGTGATCTCCGCCCTGATCACCGCATTGACCTATTTCTCATTGCTGGCCTTGGGGGTGCAAAATGCGCTCTTCCTGTCGGCTTTGATATTTGTGCTCAATTATATCCCGACTGTGGGGTCAATTGTTGCGGCACTGGTGCCCCCGCTGTTTGCCATCGTGCAGCCGGAACTTCCGGCCTGGGTGCCGGGCACACCACCGCAAGACAACTACATCTATGCGGCGATCGTGTTTGCGGCCGTCAGTTTCTGGCAGTTCTCGATCGGCAATTTCATCCAGCCGCGCATGATGGGGGAGTCGCTGAATTTGTCAGCTTTGGTCGTCCTGCTTTCCCTGGCCATCTGGGGTGCAATCTGGGGCATTCCCGGCATGTTCCTGTCGGCACCTTTGACGGTTCTGATGATGATATTCTTTGCGCAATCTTCCAGCACCAGATGGATTGCAATCCTGCTTTCTGCAGATGGTAATCCACAAGGCAAGGGTACCAATACGGAGCTGTCGGATGCAGTCAGCGCTGCTCAGACCTATGGTGAAAATCGATAAATTATGCGAAGTGTTAGGCAAGTTAATAATTGCGAATCCGGTTCAGAGCCCATACTCAATTATTGGTAACATCAGGCGCTGCTGACGAAGACTTGTATTCGGCACAGCGCTTGCAAATTTAGTGAGATCAGGCCCTCCGCGTGCGTCCCCCCACCCAGCCTGCGGAATAGGCCTGTAGGACCCGCCGGACACGTCCCCGTTCGGCGGGTCCGTTTATATCGGGCCCTGAGGGCCCAAGATTCGATCCCCCAAAGACCCGTCATGACGCTGGGGCAATTCATTTGCCCCTATGTGTTGTGCCGGTGTGCCAACGCAGTCTAGATGGGAACATCGTTAAGTTCTTTCGCGAGACACCCACATGACAGTAAATTCTGCTTCACATGAGCCGTTGGAGCAAGTTTTCGACCAGATTCAGCGGGAATCAGGGCACGAAGACCTCACCGGACTGACGGATGGCGACCTAAAATTTCTTGCGCGCCGCCATTGGGAATGGGCAGAGACGGTCGCTCCGGGAGAGCAGGATGTGCGCGTCCTGCTGGAGGTCGATGGGGAAAACGGGGACTCCCTGTCACGTACCATTCTAGAGACCGCCAGCCCGGACATGCCATTCCTCGTGGATTCGGTGCTTGGCGAGTGCGGCGCGCAGGGGTTTGAGGTCGCGGCCCTGTTTCATCCGATTGTCAAACGACAGGACGGGCGCAGCGTGTCCGTCATCCAGGTTCATTTGCCGATCCTGACCCATGATGAGGCGGCGCGCCTGAAAGCCGGAGTTCGCCTGGCGCTGGCGCACAATGCGGTTGCCGTATCGGACTTTGAGCCCATGCGGGCGCGCATGCAGCAGGAGATCGACCGGCTGAAGGGCGTCACGCATCTCAAAGAGATGGACCGCGACGAAGCAGTTGCCTTCCTGAAATGGCTTTCGCGGGAACATTTCGTGTTCCTCGGCTGCCGCGAATACGAATTCGAGACAAATGCCGATGGGCAAGTGCTGCCCGAAGAGCCGATCATGGTGGAGGGCTCCAATCTGGGCGTGCTGCGCGATGAAGAACTGAACGTTCTGTCTCGCGAGGCCGAACCCCTCGTGTTGACGCCTGAGATTGGCGCACATCTGTCGGAACCGTATCCGATCCTTGTTGCCAAATCGACGCTGACCAGCCTCGTGCACCGCCGGGTCGCTTGCGACTATGTCGGCGTGAAGAAATATGATGCGCAGGGCAGGGTGAATGGTGAAGTTCGCTTCCTCGGCCTGTTCACCGCCGAGGCCTATGACGAAACGGCCCGTTCCATCCCGCTGATCCGCCGTCGAATCGCCGCCATCCTCGAAGCTTCTGGCGCAACGCCCGGCGGACATACCGAAAAGGCGTTGACCAATCTGCTGGAAACCTGGCCGCGCGATGAGTTGTTTCAGACCTCGTCGAAAATCCTCCATCCGATCATTGTCGGCGCGCTGCATCTGATCGGGCGGCCACGCACGCGCCTGTTCGTGCAACAGGACCAATTTGACCGGTTTGTCACCGCAATCGTCTATGTGCCGCGTGAAGCCTATGACACCGCCATGCGTCAACGCATCACGCAGGAACTGGTCACCGCTTATAATGGGCATGTGACGCGCTTCCGACCGTATTTTGATTCCGAGACCCTGGTCCGGGTCCATTTCGAAATCTGGCTGGGACAGGGCCATCCCTTGCCGGACCTTGCGGCGCTCGAGAAGCGTATCGTCCAGATCACGCGAACATGGGAGCAAGGCTTCCGGTCGGCGCTGGTCCAGTCTGACCTTGAACGCGCACATCAGGAAAATGCACGTTCCTTCATCGGGGCTTTCAATGCAGCCTATCGCGAAGCCTTCGGGCCTGACGAGGCGATGCGCGATGTTGCGGCGATGGCAAATTTGTCTGCCGGTCACCCCATCCTGACGCGCGCCTACCGGCTGGAAGGGGATTCCGACAACAAGATACGGGTCAAGATATACTCCCGCAATGGTTCGATCCCGCTGTCTGCCTGTGTGCCAATCTTCGAGCAAATGGGTTTCTTCGTGGATTTCGAGACCGGCTATCCGGTCCGTCCGACGGAAAAGCCAGCCGACGATGCGCCCGAGACCTACTGGATCCACGATGTTGTCATGTGCGCGACGGCCGGCGCAGCAATTGACCTTGATGCAATCCGAACCGCGCTGGAGGATGCGTTTGTTGCGGTCTGGAGCGGACGGGCCGAAAATGACGGCTTCAACCGGCTGGTGCTCAGCGCTGACGCAAGCTGGCGCGATGCGGCCCTGATCCGGGCGCTCGCCGGATATCGCCGCCAGAGCGGCATGGATCAACCGCAATATGTTCAGGAGACGGCGCTTTCGACTTATCCGGCGATTGCCCAGAAATTGCTGGACCTGTTCGCTATCCGCTTCGATCCGGCGCGCGATATGTCACTCGCCGAACGCACGCATGAAGCCGAGAAAATGCGCGCAGAGATCGAGGACGCATTACGCGACGTGTCGGCGCTGGCAGACGATCAGGTGCTGCGCCGTCTCGCTGATCTGATCCTGGCCGTTCAGCGGACCAATTTCTACCAGACCAATGGCGATGGCGCGCCCTACAGTTTTGTCAGCCTCAAGATTGCCAGCCGCGAACTGGAAGACCTGCCGGAGCCGAAACCCTTCCGCGAGATATATATGTCGAGCCCGCGGGTCGAGGGCGTGCATTTGCGCTTTGGCGCGGTTGCGCGCGGGGGGCTGCGCTGGTCGGACCGTGCATCAGACTATCGCACCGAAGTTCTGGGCCTTGTGAAAGCGCAGCAGGTGAAGAATGCGGTCATCGTGCCGGTCGGCTCCAAGGGTGGATTCTTGCCAAAGCAATTGCCGGATCGTTCTGACCGCAATGCCTGGTTCGAGGCTGGACGGGATGCCTACAAGGAATTCATCCGGGCGTTGCTCGGTATCACGGACAATCTCGTGGAGGGGCAGGTCACCCACCCGGCGGACACGATTGTCTGGGATGGTGAAGACCCCTACCTCGTCGTGGCGGCGGACAAGGGCACGGCGACCTTCTCCGACACCGCCAATGCGATCAGTGAGGAGATGGGCCACTGGCTGGGCGATGCGTTCGCGTCGGGTGGTTCGGTTGGCTACGATCACAAGAAGATGGGTATTACTGCGCGGGGAGGCTGGGAAGCGGTCAAGCGTCACTTCCGCGAACTCGGCAAGAACATCCAGACCGAACCTTTCACCGTGATCGGTGTGGGCGACATGAGTGGAGACGTGTTTGGCAATGGCATGTTGCTATCGCCGGAAATCCGGCTGATCGCGGCCTTCAACCACATGCACATCTTCATCGACCCGGACCCTCAGGACGCTGCCAAGAACCTGACTGAACGTCAGCGTCTGTTCGACAAGCCGCAATCGAGCTGGGCGGACTACAACAAAGGAATCCTGTCGAAAGGCGGCGGAATCTTCGAGCGCTCCGCCAAGTCGATCACGCTGAGCGATGAGATCAAGGCGCTGAGTGGCTTGTCAAAGGATGCGGTCACACCCGACGAGTTGATCCACGCCCTGCTGAAGACGGATGCGGACTTGCTCTGGTTCGGCGGCATTGGCACCTATGTGAAAGCCGCGCATGAAACTCATGCGGCCGCCGGTGACCGTGCCAATGATGCGATCCGGGTTGATGCAAATCAGCTGAAGGTGAAAGTCATCGGGGAAGGGGCCAATCTGGGCGTCACCCAAGCCGGGCGAATCGAGTTTGACCTGCATGGGGGACGGATCAATACAGACGCGATCGACAATTCCGCCGGCGTCGATTCGTCTGACCACGAAGTGAACATCAAGATTCTGGCTGCTGAGGCGGTTCGTGAGGGCGACCTCGATCCGGCAGACCGCAACGACCTTCTTGCGGAGATGACCAGTGACGTGGCGGCGCTTGTCCTGCGTCATAATTATACACAGACCTTTGCGCTGACCCTGGCCGAAACGACGGCCAAGGAAGACCATGATGCGCTTGAGCGCCTGATGGAGTATCTGGAAGACCGAGGCGTATTGAACCGCGCGCTGGAAACCTTGCCGGAGACCGGTGAGATGAAGGTGCGTGCCGAGCGCGGCCAGCCATTGACCCGGCCGGAATTAGCCGTCTTGCTCGCCTGGTCGAAGATCACTCTGTTCGACGATATTGTGGCCTCCGATATTCCGGACGATCCGTATTTCGAAGACCTGTTGGTCAATTACTTCCCGAGTCCGATCAACACCTATTCAAAGGCGATGTCGAACCATCGCCTGAAGCGGGAAATTATCGCGACGATCATTGCCAATCGTGTGCTGGACATGGCCGGGCCGGTGGCCCTGCTGCGTCTGCGCGAAGTGACCGGCGGCGACAATGCGCAAGTCGCGCGCGGGCTCGAAGCGGCGCGTGCCGTTTTGAACTTTGACGGCTTCCAGCGCGAGGTCGACCAGCTCGACACGATCGTGCCTGCGGATGTGCAAATCGATCTGCGTCTGCATGCGGCAAGCGCCATGGTCGATGCGGCGCTCTGGTTCATTGAAACCCATCCGGACCTGCATGTCGGCGACGCCGTGCAACATACCGAAGCGCCTCTGAACGAGTTCAAGGCCATTCTCGCCGGCATTCACTCGCCGTTCCCGGCTGCGCGCATCGAGCGCGAAGTGCGTAGCCTGATGAAGCGCGGCGCGTCGGAAGAGATTTCGCGATGGGCGGCTGCGATGGGCCAGTTTGCCCAAGGGCTGCTCGTGGTCGATCTGGCTGGCAAGGCGGGTGTCAGTGTGGAGGCGGCCGGCAAGGCTTTCTACACGATTGGCGACCAGCTGCGCATCGACCGGCTTCGCGCCATGGCGCGGGACAATCTGCTGCATGCAGATTATTGGGATCGCGTGGCGGGCCGTCGCCTGTTGAACGAACTGGTTCGGATGCAGGCGGATGCAACAGAGAAGGCTCTCGCCGGAGACGGGGCAGATGCCTGGCTCGCCGAGCGCAATGATGCGCGCAAGGCATTGCTCGCAGAGTTGCATACGCTGGGCAAGGATCGCAATTGGGCGTTTGCGCGATTTGCGCTTGCGGCCGACGCGTTGCGCCAGTTCATGCGCCACTGATCGTTGCACCAAGAGCCGGACAGGGCGTGTGCCCTTCCGGTTTCCTGTCATCCAAGGTCCTTGCGGACGGAAGGCGGCGCCTTCGGCAGGGACGGTATTCATATTGGTGTGGGAAGTCGTGCCCCTGCAGCGGGCCGCCTCCCATCCGCTGGCCGGGGCCTGAGCATACCCCGACCGGACCGCCGCTTCCCATTTGGGCAAGAAGCGACCCGGACAAGATACAAGCCGGAGATCTCAGACAAATTCGATCAGCGACAAAGCCCGTTATCCGGGCCGTGCCGGGCCGATTACTGTTGGAAGAAGTTGTTCACATCCAACGCTTTCTGAGCCCTTAGCGCGCTGCAGAGCGTTGCCTTCTCCGTGCCCTGGGCCAGGGATCGCTCATAGCCTGGGATCAGCTGCGCATTCTGTTGAAAGAAGTCTTCCGCCTCTGCGGCCTTTCTGACGCTGCAGAAATATCCCGTCAGGCCCGCGAGCTTTGGCTGACGGATTTCGGGCATGCGCTCCACAACCGTCTCGAAGTTTGTGGTTATCAAATCCCATGCGGTGTCTTGTGCTGCCGGGTTGGCCATGGCGCCATAGACAACCGTAAAGACTTCGTCGGTCGAGTTCGGGCCGTTCAGAACCGCCGAGAACAGGTCTGACACGACATCCTTGCTTCCGCGACTGGCCAATACTCTCAGGATTGTCGAGCGTTCATTCTGATTGGTTGCAGTGGTGACGTAGGCCTTGGCAGCTTCATAGAAGTCAGCGCCGCCATCCTCTATGCCGATGATCATGGCCGTGGAGAGATCCTCCGGCGCAAGCGCCGTCGCGTCCGGGCTGCCTTCGAGTCCGACATACTGCCGGGCACGGGCGAGCAGGGCGCGGCGCTCAGCGGGGCGCTCGCCATATTCCAGCAACAAGCCATATAGCCTGTCGCGCAAAAGCATCTCCTGCTGGCTCAGCGCCGTGGCCGGACGGGATTCCAGATATTCGGCCAACGGTCCATAGGTGCGCTGGACCCACGCGCGAAGGCCCGCTTGCTCGGATGGCTCCAGCATGCGGTCGAGCGTGCCAATAATGCCGAACCCTTCAGAAACCGCACGCGGATGACCGCTTGAGGTTGCGGCCAGTCCAGCCATCAGGTCATCGGTGCTGATCCGCCCTGCACGGAAACCGGAGGTCAGTGCATCCGCAAACATGATCTGTTCGGCGTCAGACAAGCTGTCAAAGTTGGAAATCAGCGCCGTCAGGTTTTCCGCATTCGTATCGAAGCGCCAATAGCCCGTGCCGCCGGCATTTGGCATCACCCAGTCGGGGCAATCGCCATCCAGAGGAATCTCGGTGACCGGTGCGGTCAGCATCTGCCGGATCGTGCGATCACCCACAGGCCCTTTCAGGCGCGCAGCAAACGGCACGTTCCAGGTCTGAGCATTGGTATCAATATCAGAGCCAAGCGGCGCATAGCGCTTTTGAGTGACCGTGATCAGGCCCGCATCTGGAGCAGGGCAGGACACGGCGACATCCAGCGATGGGATGCCTGGCTGGTTGATATAGCTGGTGAAGGCTTCAACAATATCCGGCTGGCCGGACCCGTCGGCGAGGCTCTGCATGAAATCGTCGGCATCAGCGACGCCATCCTCGAAGCGACGCATGTGCAAGCGGATACCTTCGCGAAAGGCTTCTTCGCCCAGATAGGTCTCGAACATGTTCAACACGCTGCCGCCTTTGCGATAGGTAATGGAGTCGAACGCGTCGAGAATATCGCCATTGGTGTTGATCGGATTGCGAATCTGGCGCGCCGATTGAAGACTGTCGGCCCCCATCGCGCTGAGCCCTGCCAGGATTGGGCTGAGGCCCCACTCGCCGTCCGGGTCAACCCCGTCCATCGTCTTGTAGCTGATCCAGGTCGCAAAGGCCTCGTTCAGCCAGATATCGTTCCACCATTTCGGCGTGACGAGATTGCCGAACCATTGATGGCCCAGTTCGTGGGCATGTGTCGTCAGGATGCGGCGGCGGCGTGACAGGCTGGTCTGTTCGTTCATCAGGAGGGCGGCTTCGCGATAGATGATTGCGCCGGCATTCTCCATCGCGCCATAGGCAAATTCCGGCGCGGCGATCAGGTCCAGTTTTCCATAGGGGTACGAATAGTCGAAATAGTCCTCCTGCCAGAGCAACATCTCGTCAGTGATGTCGAGTGCCTCGCTGAGCTGGTCTCTCTTGCCGCGGGCAGCAAAGCCGCGCAGGGGCACCGACGCCTCGCGCAGGGCATTGGCCGGAATGGCCGGGGCGGGCCGCATCTCGTAAGGGCCGACTGCGAGGGCGACCAGATAGGACTGGATCGGGCGAGTTTCGGCAAAGACATGCCGGGTCCAACCGTCTTCGGCCGGTTCGGCGCTGATTTCCTCGCCATTGGAGACGACCTGCATGCCTTCTGGCGCGGTGACGGTCACGCTCCACGGTGTCTTGAAGCGCGGTTCGTCAAATGAGGGCACCATCCGGCGCGCATCAATCGCTTCCATCTGGGTGGCAAGATAGTCCGTATCGGATTGAACCGCCTTGTAGAGACCGGCAAGGCCCATATTGTAGGGCGCTGTATAGCTGATTTCGAGCGTGGCCGTGCCCGCCGGGATCGGCGAGTCGAAGTCGAGCCTTGAAACTCCGCCCGGTGCCTGATTGCCAGTAAAAGTTGCCGGGATATGTGTTCCATCGTCCAGCACGGCCTTGGTCGACAGCACCGTCTGATCCACCGAATGCAACCAGATGCGCGCATGCGGCGCTGTCAGGGCCACATCAATGGCTACATTACCCGAGAAACTGTCGGCATCTGGATCAGTTTTCAGCTCCAGCCGGTAGGCCAGCGGTGTAACATCCGTCGGCAACTGCCCTGCGGGCGGTACTTGAATCTGGACAGGCTGGGTCTGCGAACCGAGGCTTGCCTCAGAAGCGGAATTCGCATTTCCGCAGGCGTGAAGTGCAAGGAGAGAGACCGCGCCCGCCAAGGCAGCGCGAAACCGGAAATCGTGCATGAATGTGGTCCTGTAACGGTGGAAACAGTTTGAAGCCAAAAAACATAGGATACGGCCCAGCAAAAGCGATCAGATGCAGCTGAATTTAACACCCCTTTCAGTGATGCCATGAGAAGTTGAACCCATGAAACGGCTCTACCATTGGCCTCTTGATCCGGCCGGACGGCTGGTCCGCCTCGCCTTGGGCGAGAAAGACGAGGGATTCGAGGCGTTGGAATCGCCGCCCTGGTCAGCTCATCCGGACGTGCCCCGCCTCGCACATGGGGCTGTTGCGCCCGCTTTGGTTGAGATCGACAGCGAGCCGCGCATGTTTGCCTGCGGCACGCGCGCCATATGCGAGTATCTTGAAGAGACCTCCAGCGGACGGGGCCTGTTGCCATCAGATCCGGCGGCGCGCGCTGAAGTCCGACGCCTGTGGGCCTGGATTGAAGCTGCGTGTGAAGAGGTTACCGATACACTGCTGACCGAGCGCGTGATGCAATGGGTGCGCCGCGATCGGCACCCGGATTCAGCGCGTTTGCGCCGGGGGGCGCATGCGCTGCGCGGACGTCTGACCTTCCTGAATGGCCTGCTGGAGCTGAATGGCTATCTTGCCTGCCGGGAGCTCACCCTGGCCGATCTGGCTGCAGCGGCGCACTTGTCTGCCTATGACTATTTCGGCGATGTCGAATGGAATGCTGTGCCGGAGCTGAAAGACTGGTATGCCCGGATCAAGTCGCGTCCGAGCTTCAGGCCCTTGCTGGCCGACCGGTTGCAGGCGGTGCGGCCCGTAGCGCACTATACCGATTTGGATTTCTAGACCTTGCCTGATCCCCTCCACATCCGCGTCAAGCACCTCGCCCGGTCGCTTGGCTTTGATGACGTGGCGATAGCGCGGGCGGATGAGGCGTGGGACGCAGGCGACCGGCTGGAAGCATTCGTAGAAGCTGGCCATCATGGCAGCATGGACTGGATGGAGACGACGCTGGAGCGGCGCAAGGCGCCGACTGCGATGTGGCCGGATGCCAAATCTGCCGTCGTCGTCGCGCTCAATTACGGCCCGGACCATGATCCGCTCCACACTCTGGAACAGAAGGCGCTTGGTAACATCTCCGTCTACGCACGGGGGAGGGACTATCACGACACGTTGAAGAAGCGGCTGAAACAGCTCGCCCGGGAGTTCGTGGCCGAGACCGGCGCTGAGGTGAAAGTCTTTGTCGATACCGCGCCTCTGATGGAAAAGCCGCTGGCCGAAAAGGCCGGGCTCGGCTGGCAGGGCAAGCACACCAATCTGGTCAGCCGCGAACTGGGGTCTTGGTTTTTCCTGGGTGTGATGCTGACCGCCGCGGAACTGGAACCTGATCAACCGGAGGCGGATCATTGCGGTTCGTGCCGCGCCTGTCAGGACATCTGCCCGACCAATGCGTTTCCCGCGCCCTATCAACTCGATGCGCGGCGCTGCATTTCCTATCTTACCATCGAGCATGCCGGGCCAATCCCGGCAGAGTTTCGCGCGGCGATGGGCAACCGCATCTATGGGTGTGATGATTGCCTTGCCATCTGTCCGTGGAACAAGTTTGCCGAAGCCGCCAGCGAGATCGCCTTCCATGCACGGCCCGAACTCAAGGCGCCGGGGCTGGATGAACTTGCCGCGCTGAACGATGCCACATTTCGGGAAGTGTTCTCCGGTTCGCCCATCAAGCGGATCGGGCGGGACCGGTTCGTGCGCAATGTCTGTATCGCCATCGGCAATTCAGGGGAGGGGGCGCTGGTCGCCAGCCTGCTGCCGCTGCTGGATGATCCGGCGTCGGTGGTACGTGGGTCTGCTATCTGGGCGCTCGCCCGCCTTGATCGTGCCCGATTTGCGACGGAAAAGGCCGTCCGGATGGAGCCGGAAACGGATCCGGGCGTTCTGGCGGAATGGATGACAGAGTGATGAGCGGTTTCTGGACCTTCCTGACATGGGCGGTGCGCATTCTGGCGGGCCTGTTTGTGGCGTTTCACCTTTATGCGCTGGCGCTGATCTGGCTGCCCATTCCGGGCACGGTGCTGATGGTGCAGCGCGCGGCAGGTGGCGAGACGGTACGGCGCGACACGGTGCCCTTGTCCGAGATTTCGCCTCACCTTGTGCGCGCGGTCATCGCGGCGGAGGATTCCCGCTTCTGCGAGCATAATGGAATTGACCGTGCCGCGATTGAAAAGGCGCTGGATGAACGCCGTCAGGGCAAGCGCACGCGCGGCGCCTCCACGATCACACAGCAGACCGCCAAGAATGTCTTCCTCTGGAATGGGGGCGGTGTGCCGCGCAAGCTGGGCGACATGTGGATGGGAGTGTTCATCGACAAGTTCTGGGGCAAGGCCCGGGTCATGGAAGCCTATCTGAATGTCGCCGAATGGGGCGATGGCCTGTTCGGCGCAGAGGCCGCCGCGCAGGCGCGGTTCGGCAAGTCCGCGGCAGACCTGAGCGAGCGCGAGGCCGCACTGCTGGCCGCCGTTCTGCCGAGCCCGAACAAATGGCGCGTCGATCCGCCGGGGCCATATGTCAACACACGCGCCGGCACGCTGCAGGCGCGCATGCGGGTGGTGCATAGCCAGGGCTTGGCGGCCTGTGTGCTGGGCGATACGCCGCCTCCGGCACGCCCGCAGCCGCAACAGGGCCAGCCGGCCCCGCAGCCTGATCGTTTGCCGGACCTGCCACCTGAACCGGAGACCGGGCCCGAGGCAATCGAGCCTGAAGAGGTGCAGACCGTGCCAGAAGATGACGAGTTCGATGCGTTTTTGGAAGGCGCGCAGGAACGGTTTGGCGAGGCCGGGCAATCCCCTGAACCCATCGAGGAAGCGCCTGAGCCGCTGGAACCTGAAGCCGCAGCGAGCCAGTCGGAAGCGCGGGATGGCGGGCCGACCGATCTGCGTCCGCGGTCTCTGGAGCCGGTTGAAGACCCGGCCAGTGAGGACTCCCCCGAGTAGCGCGCCGTCTTAATCGGCTTCCGGCGGTCGCGCTTTTGTTTCATCCTGTTTCACACTGTCCGGTTCCGGCTCATTTTCCTCCGGTTCCGGTGCGGGGGCCGGATCAGGTGTACGCTTTGGGCGGGATATCTCGACCTTGAGCGCGGAGTCCGGTTCGATGAACAGCTCCTTGCGGCGCAGCGGCACGGACATGCCATTCTCGGTGAAGCGTTTCCAGACTTCGCGCAGGATGTTGGAGCCGACATTGGCCGTGCCATTTTCCGGGTCGATGATCCAGAAGCGCATCTCCAGAACAATGCACTCATCGGTGAAGTCTTTGACCAGGCAGACGGGTTGCGGCCAGCTGATCACGCGCTCGGTCGCCTTGGCGGCGGCGATGACGATGGCAATCGCCTCTTCCAGGTCGGACGTATAGTCGATGCGCAACTCCTTGTGGATGCGCACGCGCTTGTTGGAAAAGCTCCAATTGATCACCGTATCGGTCATCAGCTTTTCGTTCGGGATCAGGAATTCCTTGCCTTCCTGCGTCGTGATCGACGTGTAGCGCAGGCCGAGGGATTCCACGACGCCGAACGTCTCGCCGACCTCGATTACGTCCTGCGGCTTGATCGAGCGCTCCGAGAGCAGGACGATGCCGGAGACAAAGTTCGAGACAACTTTCTGCATACCAAAGGCAAAGCCAAGGCCGATGGCACCGGAGATGACCGTTAGCGCGCCGAGCGGAATGCCGAGCCCTGCGAGGGTGAGCAGGGCAGCCGCCACAATGAAGACAATCTGGATGGCATTGCCGATCAGGATACGGATCGAGGGCTCGACTTTGGGAATATGGTTGACCCGCCGCTTCATGGATTTCGCGGCTCGGTTGGCGATGAACAGCAAGACGGCAGCGGTCAGGATGGCCTGGAAGATGAAGACCGGGCTGATCCGCCGATTCCCGAAGGATGGACCAATACTCGAAAGCCAGTTCATGACATCCGGCAGGACGCCGAGGGCGAAGAATATCGCGAACGTCCATGTCAGGAATGATGCAAGACCGCGCAATTCTTCCGGCAGGAAGGTCATGGTCACGCGGATGGCAAGCCAGGCAATCGCGAGTGACAAGGCTGTCCGAACCAGGATCAGCGAGTGGTCAATGGAGCTGAGCAATGAGACCGCAAGCCCCAGAAGGATGGACCAGAGCGCCGGACGAACCGCCTTGTGCAAGACGTCCAGTCCTTCGCGGCGGGGCGGCTCGACAAAGCGTCGCAGCGTGACCGTGATCAGGCGCTTGAAGGGTGGGGTGAGCAGGGCGCCCAGCGCGAGCGCCAGGATAATACAGCCGAGCTGGATCAGGATGGGATAGAGAAATTCAGGCTGTTGCGCCTTTGTCTGAAGCCAGCCGGCTGGGTCGTCGAGAAAGGGTCGAGCAGGCTCTATCCATTTGAGTAGCGGATTAATGACGTCTTCTACCGGCGGAAGGATATCCTCCGATGGCGGAGTGGCTTGTCCGGTCGCTTCCGTCGCATCCACCGGACGGCAATAGGTTTCCCCATCACCGCCGGTGATGCATTTCTGGTAGGTGACGCCATCTTCCGCCAAGCGCTATCCGCCTAGACTGGGTCGTAGGGGAAGACACTGGCCGAGGCGCCCATGTCGAAGAAGTTGGCTTTCATGGCGGGCATGGCCTGTTCGAGCAGGCTTTCCGGCGTCCAGCCCTCCATACGCGCCAGCGACTTGACCGGACGCGGCTGGTCGAACAGCACGACTTCATTGCCGCGCACGGCAAAAATCTGTCCGGACACGTCATTGGCCTTGTCGGCGCAGAGGGCGACGGCGAGCTGTGCCACCTGGTCGGCCCGCATGCCCTGGCGCATCCGCTCGACACGCTCTGCGCCGGCTTCGTCCTTGACCGGGATGGAGGCGATCATGCGCGTCCAGGCAAATGGCGCGATGACATTGGAGCGGACATTCTTGCGCGCGCCTTCCATGGCGACGATGCGCGACAGGCCGACAATGCCCATCTTGGCGGCGGCATAGTTCGCCTGGCCGATATTGCCGATCAGGCCGGATGTGGAGGTGAAGAGGACGAAATTGCCGTCTTCCTTTTCGCGGAACAGTTCGATGGCCGCGCGGGTGACGTTGAAGCTGCCCCGCAGGTGCACGTCGATGACGCTGTCCCAATCATCTTCGCTCATCTTGTGGAACATGCCGTCCCGCAAGATGCCGGCCGGGTTGATGATCGAGTGCAGGGCGCCAAACTCGTCCTTGGCCTGTTCGATCATGCCTTGGACCGCTTTCATGTCGGTCACGCTTTCCGAGTTCGAGACAGCCTCGCCGCCCGCCTTGCGGATTTCCTGAGCCACGGTTTCGGCCGGGCCTGCACTGCCTTCATCGGCGCCGGTCAGGCTGCCGCCCAGATCGTTGACGACCACTTTTGCGCCCTCGCGCGCCGCCAGCAGCGCGGTTTCCTTGCCGATGCCATTACCACCGCCGGTCACGAGGACCACTTTGCCTTCCAGAACGCCCATCAGACGAAACTCCCTTTATATGTTGCAGTCGCCGCCACACTAGAACTCGGCCCGTAATGTTCAAGGTTTGAAATCGTCGCTGGTGCGGGTAGAGGTGCTGGCATGACAAAGACATTCCAAGCTGTAATCTGGGATTTCGGGGGCGTATTCACGACCTCTCCCTTCGACGCCTTCACCCGTTACGAGGCCGCGCATGGCCTGCCAAAGGATTTCATCCGCACGGTCAATGCGACCAATCCGCTGGACAATGCCTGGGCCAAGCTCGAGCAGAGCCTCGTCACGGCGGCAGAGTTCGACGGCATGTTCCGCGAGGAATCAAAGGCGATGGGGCATGAAGTGCCCGGCGGGGAAGTGCTGGCGCTATTGTCCGGCTCGCTGCGGCCACGCGTGGTCAAGGCGCTGAGCGTCTGCAAGACCAAGGGCAAGGTTGGCTGCATCACCAATAATGCGCCGGTCGGCAAAGGCGCCTCGATGACCAATGACGAGGCAAAAGCACGCGACGTGGCCAAGGTCTTCGACATGTTCGACCATGTGATCGAAAGCTCCAAGCTCGGCATTCGCAAGCCCGATCCGCGAATCTATGCTCTGATGTGCGAGACGCTCGATGTTGATCCGGCAAGCTGTGTCTATCTGGATGATCTCGGGCATAATCTGAAACCGGCCCGCGATATGGGCATGACAACGATCAAGGTGCTCAATGAAGACCAATTGCTGTCGGACCTTCAGGCGGCGACCGGGTATGAACTGGGCTAGCGCCCTCGTCGGCGCGCTGGGGGCCGCGCTCCTGGCGGCGTGCTCGCCTGCGGCCGAGCCGGAACGGCCATTGGTGCCGGATGAATCCCTGATGCAGCCGCCACAGGTGCCTGAGCCGGTCGTGCTGACTGAAGAAGCAGAGGCGATGCGGGACCAGCTATTGTCGCATGCGAAAGCCGGATCGCTCAGCCGTTTGTCGCGGGTGGCCAATGCGAATGACGGCTTTGTCTCCAATCTGGGCGGTACGCCGCACCGGCAGTATTGGGATCTGATGCGCCGGATTGGCGCCGATCCGAACCGCAGCTTGCGCAAATTGTTCGAACTGCCTCCCGGCATGCGCGAGATTGATGGCGAAGTCTGGTATGTCTGGCCAGACCTTGCCGCGCGTGACGCTGAGGACCTGATCCCGGAAAAACTGTCCTTCCAGGACCGGCGACGCCTCATGGAACTGATTGGCGAAGAGGGAATTGAACGGATACGGCAGGGCGAAGGCTATCCTGGCATGCGCACCGCCATCGCGGGCAATGGCCGATGGGTCTATTATGTACTCGGTCAGGATGCAGAGGACTGAGCTATGACAGACAGGATTGGCGCAGATGCGGCGCTCTCAAAACTGGACGGCTGGGCAAAAGGTGCCGGCGATCGCGATACGATCGAGAAGACGTTCAGGCTGGCCGATTTCAAGACGGCCTGGAGCTTCATGTCGGCTGTCGCACTGAAAGCCGAGCAAATGGACCATCATCCTGAATGGTTCAATGTCTACAACAAGGTCGAGGTTACGCTGACGACGCATGATGTGGACGGTGTGTCTGAAAAGGACGTTGAACTGGCCCGGTTCATGGACGAACTGGCCGCGAAACTTTCCTGATCCTCCTGGCAGGACTGTCGCTTCTCCCAAGGTCAAGCTGGCCCGGTTTCGAGTGCACTGTTACGGGTAGGAAAACCTGAAACAGTGGAGGAGACAGGCATGGGTCGCGTACAGGGCAAGAAGGCATTTATCACCGGCGGTGCGCAGGGGCTGGGCGAGGCAACGGCTCGCATGATGGCTCGCGAAGGCGCCAAGGTGACCGTCACGGATGTGAACGGGGCAGGGGCCGAAGCTGTCGCCGCCTCGATCAATGACGAACATGGCGCAGGCACGGCCTTTGCCTGGCAGCATGACGTGACCAATGAGGCGCAATGGCAGGAAGTGCTGCAAGCGGCGCATGATGCGATGGGCGGCCTGAACGTGCTGGTCAACAATGCCGGCATCGGTTCGCTCGGCTCGGTCGAAGACGAAAACTACGACATGTTCAAGAAGGTGCAGACCGTCGATGTCGATTCCATTTTTCTCGGCTGCAAGTACGCCATTCCGCTGATGCGCGCGCACGGGCTTGGTTCGATCATCAACATCTCGTCCATTGCCGGTATCATCGCGAGTGCGAACTACGTCTCCTACAACACCGCCAAGGCGGCCGTGCGGCATATCTCGAAATCCATCGCGTTGCATTGCGCCAAGGGCGGCCAGATTCGCTGTAACTCGGTGCATCCGGTCTTCATCAATACGCCGATCCTGGACCGGACGAAGGAAATGTTCGGCGAGGAAGAAGCGCTCGCCAAGCTCGGTCGCCAGATCCCGCTCGGCAAGGTCGGTGAGCCGGACGATATCGCCTATGCGGTGCTCTATCTCGCATCGGATGAGTCGAAGCTCGTCACCGGAATCGAGCTGAAAGTGGATGGTGGCATCTCGGCCATGTAAAGGCTTGTCGCTCCCGGCTGTTCCTGTTATGTTCCATTCTGTCCAATTGATGGGAGGGACTTATGATCGGGTATGTAACAGTCGGGACGTCAGACCTGCAGCGCGCGGCGAAATTCTATGATGCCATTGCGGCCGAGATGGGCACTGGGCGGATGATGGATTTCGACACATTCATCGCCTGGGGCACGCCCGGCGGTGCAGCAGGCGTGGCGGCGACCCTGCCATTCGACAAACAGCCTGCCACTGTCGGCAATGGCACGATGGTGGCGCTGCAGGCCAGGGACAAGGATCAGGTGCACAAGCTGTATGAGATCGCGCTGGCAAATGGCGGCAGTGATGAAGGCGCACCCGGACCGCGTGGCGATGAAGGGTTCTATGCCGCTTACTTCCGGGATCCGGATGGCAACAAGCTCAATGCTTTCACGATGGTGTAAGCGGGCGTTTCGACGTCACGATCACGGCATAGACGGCGAGTGTGCCGACCAAGCCTGCCGATACGTAGAGCGGGAGTTCCGGCATGAATGAGTACAGCATAGCCCCGATAAGGGGGCCGAAGATGAAGCCGGCCGGGGGCGCTGCCGCGAGCAGCGCTGCCGCTGAGCCTTGCTCCTCGCGAGAGACCGAAAGGCTGCCCAGCGCATTGGCGGCGGGCACGGCCAGCGCCGCACCACACCCAACAGCAAAGAAGCTGAGTGCGAGCGACCAGAACGGGAAGAAGAGGTCGGCTGAAACATAGCCCATGGCCACAATGGCGAGGCCGATGGGCAGGATGCGTCGCGGATCGGGTTTGCGCGGCTGAACAAAGCCGAACTGCACCATGATCATGCCCGCAGCGATGCAGGCGAAGGCAATCCCAGAATGAAGCACGACGGCTTCGCCAGCAGAGCGGCTGGCTGTGTCCACAAACTGGTAGCGATCTTCGATGAACCAGCTGATCGTCTGCTGTACGATTCCGATTCCGATGAAATAGGTGAACAGGAAAAGCAGGTGCGGGAAGACGCGCGGGTCGCGCACCGCGAGTGGGGTGGGGCGTTTGGCTGATTTCGGGCGCGGCCTGGTCGGGGGCAGAACCACTGCCAGAACAAGCGCTACGATCAGATTGAAGGCGATAGTCCCCCAGATCGGCATCAGCGCCCCAAACGGGGCGAGCACGGTGGCACCTGCCGGGCCGAGGATGGATCCGATGCTCATACAGGCGCCAAGCATGCCGAGCCCGCCGGCCCGGTCGAGCGGCGTGGTGGCATCCGTCATCGCGGCCATGGCGGCTGGTTGCAGACCGGGCGACAACAGGCCGAACCAGAGGCGCACGAAGACAAGTGTGAAAAAGGCGGTTAGCCCGGTCAGGACTCCTGCCAGCGCGGCGCTTAGGGCGAACACGAAGATCATGTTGGTCAGGCCCATGGCCGCCAGCGAGAAGACCATGACGCGTTTGCGGCCGAACCGGTCAGCCAGCCGGCCCCAGGTTGGAATGAGCAGCGCATAGACGGCCGCAGACAGGGTCAGGATACCCGCGACCTGAATTTCGGTCAGGCCAGCCTTGCGGGCGAGGGGGGCAACGACCACGAAGTTGATGCTCATGCCGGCGCCCATGGCCACCATGGCAATGCCGATCATCGCTTTCTGGACCCCGGTGAGCGGAAGCAGCGGCCTGTCCGGATCTGTCATGCAAGCGGGCTCCCTCGGCAATTGTTATAATTGTTTGTGTTTGCCCGCCTTGCCAAACGGAATGTGTTCCCAACTGGCAAAGCTAGAGAGAACGCCTTGCACAAGCTAGGGGCATCACCCTAAGTGAAGGCAACAACAGAAAAATCGGAGCGTCGCCCCATGGCCGCCATTCTTGATCTCATCATGGTCGTTCTGCGGATCGCCACATTCATCATCATCATTCAGGCTGTCTTGTCCTGGCTGGTCGGTTTCAATGTGCTGAGCCTCCAGAACCCCACCGTACGCAGTGTCTGGGGTGGATTGCAGCGTATTACCGAGCCGGTTTACCGCCCGATCCGCAACATCCTGCCGCCCATGGGTGGGCTGGACCTGACGCCTATGGTGGTTCTGCTGATCATTTTCTTCCTCGAGCGTGTGATCGCGCGCTACGGCTACGGCATCGTCCCGTTCTGATCGCATGCACAGGCTGATCGTTCGCGTTCAGCCGAACGCCTCGGCCGACCGGATCGAAACATGGGAAACAGACGCTGCGGGCCGGACCTATTTGAAGGTTCGTGTGCGCGCCGTGCCGGAAAGCGGAAAGGCCAATGCGGCGGTTGAAAAACTGATCGCGAAATGGCTGGGCGTGCCAAAGTCTGCGGTCAGGGTGGTGACGGGCCCAAAGAACCGGTTAAAAGGCCTCGACATTGACGGGCCGCCCGATCTGGCGGCGAAACTGGCCGGGGATCAGGGCAATGAGCGCGCAGGTAATTGACGGAAAATCGGTTGCGGCAGATGTCCGCGCAGACGTGGCAAAAGCGGTCAGCCAATTGCCCGGACAGCCTTCACTGGCTGTGGTCCTTGTGGGGGAAGACCCTGCGAGCCAGGTCTATGTGCGCAACAAGGTGCGCCAGACCGAAGAGGTTGGCATGGTCTCCGTGCACCACCGCCTGCCGGATACGGCCAGCCAGGCCGATGTCGAAACCCTGATTGCAACCCTGAATGCCGATCAAAGCGTCGATGGCATCCTGCTGCAGTTGCCGCTGCCCAAGGGTCTCGATGCTGATGCGGCGATCGAGAAGATCGACCCCGACAAGGATGTCGACGGACTGACCGAAGTGTCTGCCGGTCGCCTGACGCTCGGCAAGCCGGGCCTGCGCCCGTGCACACCGACCGGCTGTGTGATCCTGGCCAAGCGCGCGCTGGGCAGTGACCTCTCCGGCAAACATGTCGTCGTGATTGGTCGCTCTATTCTCGTCGGCAAGCCGGCCGCGCTATTGTTCCTGGCCGAGAATTGCACGGTCACCATCGCGCACAGCCGCACAAAGGACCTGCCGGCCATGTGCCGCGAGGCCGACATTCTCGTGCCCGCCGTCGGACGTCCGCAAATGGTCAAGGCCGATTGGGTGAAGCCGGGCGCGACCATTATCGATGTCGGGATCAACCGGATCGACGCGCCCGAAAAGGGCGAGGGGAAGACCCGTCTGGTGGGCGATGCCGACTATGCCGCCAGCGCGGAAGTTGCGGGTTACATCACGCCCGTGCCGGGCGGGGTCGGACCCATGACCATTGCCTGCCTGTTGCGCAACACGGTGCTGGCCGCCTGCGCCCGGCGTGGCTGGCCTGTTCCAGACGGTCTGTGAGCCAGTCCTTTTCCCCGCCGGACACGCCGCGATTCCGGCAACTTTGGCAAGATCAGGACGGCCTCTGCGCCCTGTGTGGAAAGCCCATGCCCCCCAGCCGGGCCGATGTGGCGCATTCCACGCTCTGGAAGAAATGGCGGCCGACATTCGACCATATCATACCGCGCGCGCATGAGGGGTCGGACGAGATCAGCAATCTCCGTCTTGCCCATGCCATTTGCAACAAACGCCGAGGCACCGGAAAGGGCTAGGCGAGGCCTGCAGCCCGGACATTCGGCTGGTAGGTGCGCGAAACCGGTGCTTCCTGACCGGATTTCAGGATGAGAACCAGTTTGCCATTGGTGCGCCGCGTATCGGCGACGCCATTGTGCGAGACCCACCATGAGCGATGAGTCTGCAGGCCGTTGTCTTCGCCCAGTTCTCGCATCGCATCGGCCAGCCGCATCAGGATCAGTTCTTCTCCCCGGTCTGTATGAACGCGCAGATAGTGATCTTCCGAGGAGATGGCCCAAAGATCTGCCCCCCGATATCGCACTGGCAGGCGCGACAGGAAGCCCGCGACCCGGTCTTCCGGTTCGGCGTCTTCCAGCTCGGCCAGTTGGCGGGCCCGATCAATGAGGAAACCACCCGTCGTGATGACGAGCGAGATCGCCAGCACATAGGCGAATTGGATGGGGATTTGCGCCAGGGAAATGGACGCGCCCAGAAAAGCCAGGAAAATACAGAGTGAGATCGTGACCGGAATTGCAAGCAGGACGGCCGCGGCCACAATTCTCAGGGCCGGGTGGGACGTCTTCATGTGCGTGTGGAAGACAAAGGGTACGACCCAATAGGATGCGACCGACCCGACCAGCATTGTGACGAACCACATCAGGAATCGGAGTTTGAGTGAGCCGCCGGTGCCATAGACTCCGAACCATGTGAAGCCAGCCGCCAGCAGGGTGACTATGCCGAGTGTTTTTCCAATATCCTTCAGGGCTGATGCCATCGTGTCATCCCGTGTATTTCGCGCTTCGTGAATGGGTTTGCAGGTATTTGGCGAAGGATTCCAGCCCGTCCGCGCAATCTGCGTAGCGCCGATCCGGCCCGCGCCACACCCTGTCTTCATCACCCGCCACGGGGCGACCGCCCCCACACTATGGAGACATCAAATGAACATCAACCACACACTCGTATCGATCCTGGCCGCCATTGCCATTGTGCCTGTTTCGGCGTCTGCCGCTGACCTGACACTCAAGGTGGAGAATGTCGGCGAGAATACCGGGGCGCTGCGCATTGCGATCTTCGACGCAGGCGGCTGGTCCGGGAATGACGCTGTTGCGGCGGACAGTGTCGACGTTTCAGAAGGCGCTGATTCCGTCGTCTTCGAAGGGCTGGAGCCCGGCACATACGGTGTGAAGCTGTTTCACGACGTAGATGGCGACGGCGAACTGGCGCGTGGAAATTTCGGTATTCCGACAGAACCCTATGGTTTCTCCAATGACGCGCCGGTTCGCTTTGGCCCGCCAAGCTTCGGCGATGCCGCGTTCGCCCTGCCGACCGATGGCGCCGTCCACACAGTCACGCTGCGCTAAGCCTGTCGCCAAGGAGACCTGCCATGAAAAGCCCTGCCTTTGCCCTGCCATCCGGACTGCCCCGCCTGTCGCTGGGACGGCCCAGCAACCGCACCGTGATCCTGATCGGCCTTGCCGCCTATGCGGTGATCAGCTGGATGATCCTGAAAAGCGCGGACAATCCTCCGATCCGGTTCAGGCTGGATGCCGCGCGTCTGACCGAGTCGCCGGTCGTGCTAAAAATGCACCTGGCGGGAGCGCTCAGCGCGTTTGGTATCGGCACGGCTTTGATGATGGGCGTGAAGGGCAGGGGGCTGCACAAGCGGCTTGGCTATGCCTGGGTTGTGGCGATGGCGATCACGGCGATCAGTTCCTTCTTCCTGACAGGCCTCAATGGCAACAGCTTCAGCTGGATCCATGGCCTGTCAGCCTGGACAATCATCGGCCTGCCCATGGGCATCGCTGCAGCGCGGCGAAAGGACATTGCGAAGCACCGCAAGGAAATGACCGGAATGTTCACAGGGGGCATGTTGGTTGCCGGCCTGTTTACCTTCCTGCCGGGCCGCATGATGTGGTCGATCTTCTTCGGCGTTTGACCGGAATAAGCCTCTTACCGACCCCTCCAAAGACCGCTACACCTATTGCAGGTAGAGGTACCTTGGAGGGGTAGAATGAAACGTATTGTCAGTGCGATTGTCGTTGCAGGGCTCGCGGCGTGTCAGGCGCCGGGGCCGATCACCATTCCGGGCATAACGCGCGCGCCGCAGAGTGCCGAAGACGCGCTCGACGCCTATTACCGCACATTGCCGGAAGAGTTTTATCCGACCGCGCCCGCCGGATTGCCGCTGCCTTCGAAAGACTCTGTCCTGTCGCGCGTGCTGGTTGGCTCTTGTCATGATGAGGAAGAAGCCGGACCGTCCGATACATTGCAGCGCATCGCCGCCGAAGACGCGGACCTTTTCCTGATGATTGGCGACAATGTCTATGGCGACAAGGACGGCATAAGCTATGCCACCAATCAGGCTGAGCTCGACGAACTTCGCGAGAGTTTTGCCGATCTCGCCGCCCGTAGCGACTTTCAGGCCGTGCGGGCAAGCCATCCGATGATGGTGGCATGGGACGACCATGACTATGGCGCCAATGATGCGGGCCGAGAATTTCCGTTCCGTCGTCTTGCCGAGCGCGTGCACGAACGCTTCTGGGGGATCGAGAACATGGATGTCGGCGCCTGGCCCGGCACCTATTATGCGCGCAGCTTTGGCCCGGAAGGCCAGCGCACCCAGATCATCATGCTGGATACCCGCTTCTTCCGGTCGCCGCTGACCGCGACAGACGAGTATGGCGTGACCAGCAAGGAGCGTTATATCCAGTCTTCCGATCCCAATCAGGACATGCTGGGCAATGACCAGTGGACCTGGCTGGAAAACCAGCTGCAAAAGCCGGCGGATTTGCGCCTGATCGTCTCGTCGATCCAGGTCTTGCCGACTGATGGGCATGGCTGGGAAAGCTGGTCGCGCCTGCCAGCCGAACAGCAGCGCCTCTACAGTCTGATCAGTGAGACAGGTGCGAACGGCGTGGTGTTCGTGTCAGGCGACCGGCACGCATCCTTCCTCTATCGCAGTGAGACGGCGCTGCCATACCCGGCCTATGAGCTGACGGCGTCATCGCTGAATGTGTCGTTCCAAGATACGACGGACGAGATGGACTCAGCACAGGTCGGCGAAGGCTTTTCGCAGGACAATTATGGTGCAATCGGCATCGATTGGGCCGCTGGGTCTGTCGATCTTGAGATAAAAAACGCCGCAGGCGAGACGGTTCGTCAAACAACCGCCCAATTCCGGTAGCTATGCCACGCGGCAACGGAAAGGCCGCCTGTAGATTATGACCGATACCCGCAATGTCTTCGCCCTCATCCTGGCGGTGATGATCCTGCAAATTGCGGGCGGCTTGTTGAGCATGTTGACTCCGCTTGGGCTCGAAGCGCTGGGCACGGCGCCCCAATTCATCGGTGGCATCGCCGCGCTCTATGCGACGGGCTTCATGCTGGGGGCATGGACCGCACCTGCAGCGCTTGCCTCCTTTGGCAACATCCGCCTGTTCGCTGCTGCCGCAGCAGTCACTTCGGCGGGGTCCATTGCCTTGTCACTGTGGTATGAGCCCGGCTTCTGGGCCATCGTACGCATCGTACAGGGTGTCAGTTTTGCCTACATGTTCACGAGCGTGGAGAGCTGGTTGGGTCAGGCCGTGCCGGACAAGTCGCGCGGCAATGTCATGGGCCTGTATCACATGGGCGCGAAACTCTCGCTGATGATTGGTCCGTTCTTCGTGGCGGGCCTGTCGCCGCTCGACAGCCGCGCCTATAGCTGGGCCGCATTGTTTCTGACCTTGGCGCTCGTGCCGATCTGCCTCACACAGCAGGAACAGCCGGAAGCGCCGGATCGCAAGGCAATGCCGATTGGGCGCCTGTACAAACTGGCTCCGGCGGCTGTCATCGGGGTGATGCTGGCGGGCGTGATCAATACCGGTACGCTCGCTTTGCTGCCGATCTATTTTGAAAGCTTCTCCATTGGCGGGGGAGGGACGGCGGCTGCCGCAACCGCCCTGGCGGCTGCGTGGCTGGGCGGCTTCATCATTCAATGGCCTGCAGGGCGGTTGTCCGACCGAATCGAGCGCCGATTGGTGATCGCGGTATTGTGCGCCATTTCGGGCATGGCTGCGATGGTGATCGCGATACTCGGACGCAGCCTCGGAGAGGTTGGCGTGATGATGGTGCTGGTCGTGTGGGGCGCCGGTGCGTTGACGTTTTTTGGATTATGCGTGGCCCACGCCATTGACCGAACCCCCAAGGGAAAGATTCCGCAGGTCATGTCCGGTCTGCTTTTCATTTGGGCCGGTGGATCAATTGTGGGGCCACTATTGTCGGGTATCGCCATGCGCGGTGCAGGTGCGACAGGCCTGTTCGGTCTGTCTGGCTTGTTGCTCATCCTGTTGGCGTTGATCATGGTCTGGCGGGTTTCCGCAAGGGCAGCTCCGGAAGAGCACCAGCAGGAGGATTGGAGCCCGATCCTGCCAACGCCTCTGGCCAGCGTGGAACTCGATCCGCGCAATCCGGACCGGGAAGCCGAAACCTGAGTCCAGACTTGAGTACTCAGCTGGTTTACGGGCCTGCCAAGACTGTTATATAGCGCGGACAATCAAACGGGCCGGCCTGTGCCGGCTCTTTCCGCAAGCCAGGGCAGACAAGGCAAGTTTCCATGAACATACACGAATACCAGGCCAAGGCCGTGCTGAAATCTTTCGGCGCTCCAGTGGCAGAAGGCGTACCCGTTCTTTCTCTCGATGATGTGCAAAAGGCGGTCGATACGCTGCCGGGGCCGCTCTGGGTCGTGAAGTCCCAAATTCATGCCGGTGGACGCGGCAAGGGCAAGTTCATCGAAGCCGCAGCTGGCGAAAAGGGCGGTGTTCGCCTCGCCTTCTCCAAGGAAGACGTTCTGGATCACGCCAAGGCGATGCTGGGCAATCACCTCGTCACCGCGCAGACCAGCGATGCTGGCAAACAGGTCAACCGCCTCTACATTGAAGACGGCGCCGACATTGACCGCGAACTCTATCTCTCCCTTCTCGTTGACCGCGCCACGGGCCGTCCGGCCTTTGTTGCCTCTACTGAAGGCGGCATGGACATCGAGGAAGTTGCGCACGAGACGCCTGAGAAAATCCTCACCCTGCCAATCGACCCGACGGCTGGTGTGACCGAAGCCGATGCGGCGCAGCTCTGCGACGCGCTGAAGCTGGACGGTGCGGCCCGCGAAGATGGCATGAAACTCTTCCCGATCCTCTACAAGGCCTTCATCGAGAAGGACATGGCGATGCTCGAGATCAACCCGCTGATCGTCATGGAAAATGGCCGTCTGCGCGTGCTCGACGCCAAGGTCAGCTTTGACGGCAACGCCCTGTTCCGCCACCCTGACATTGTCGAGCTGCGGGACACGACCGAGGAAGACGAAAAAGAGATCGAGGCCTCCGAATGGGACCTCGCCTATATCGCCCTCGACGGCACGATCGGTTGCATGGTCAACGGCGCGGGCCTCGCCATGGCGACGATGGACATCATCAAGCTCTATGGCGAAGAGCCAGCCAACTTCTGTGACGTTGGCGGCGGTGCAAACGCCGAGAAGGTCGCTGCGGCCTTCAAGATCATCATGAAGGACCCGAACGTGAAGGGCATCCTCGTGAACATCTTCGGCGGCATCATGAAATGTGACGTCATCGCCGAAGGCGTGATCGCCGCGGTGAAGGAGACCAACCTCGCTGTGCCGCTGGTTGTGCGCCTCGAAGGTACGAACGTCGAAATGGGCAAGGAAATCATCAAGAATTCCGGCCTTAACGTCATCCCCGCCGATGACCTCGACGACGCCGCCCAGAAAATTGTTGCCGCTGTTAAAGAGGCCTAAGGAAACATGTCCATTCTCATCGACAAGAATACCAAAGTCATCGTCCAGGGCCTGACCGGCAATACGGGCTCTTTCCACACCAATCAGGCGCTGGAGTATTACGGCACGCAAATGGTTGCCGGTACGCACCCGAAGAAGGCTGGCCAGAAATGGACCGCTGACAACGGCACCGAACTGCCGATCTTCGCCAATGCCGGTGAAGCCGCCAAGGCAACCGGCGCCAATGCGTCCGTGATCTACGTGCCGCCAGTCGGCGCCGCCGCCGCCATCGAAGAAGCCATCGATGCGGAAATCCCGCTGATCGTCTGCATCACCGAGGGCGTTCCTGTGCTCGACATGGTGCGTGTGAAGGCGAAACTGGAAAAATCCAAGTCACGCCTGATCGGTCCGAACTGCCCCGGCCTGTTGACGCCGGAACAGTGCAAGATCGGCATCATGCCCGGCAAGATCTTCCAGAAGGGCACTGTTGGCGTTGTGTCGCGCTCCGGTACGCTGACCTATGAAGCCGTGTACCAGACCTCTCAGGCGGGCCTCGGCCAGACGTCTGCTGTCGGTATCGGTGGTGATCCGGTCAAAGGCACCGAGTTCATCGACGTGCTGGACATGTTCCTGTCCGATGATGAGACCCAATCGATCATCATGATCGGTGAAATTGGCGGCAGTGCCGAAGAGGAAGCTGCGCAATTCCTGATCGACGAAGCCAAAAAAGGCCGGAAAAAACCGATGGTCGGCTTTATTGCGGGTCGGACTGCGCCGAAGGGGCGCACGATGGGCCATGCCGGTGCTATCGTTTCAGGTGGCCAAGGCGATGCCGAGAGCAAGATTGCGGCGATGGAAGAGGCGGGTATTCGCGTTTCCCCGTCACCTGCACGTCTCGGGACAACCATGGTTGACGTATTGAAGGGTTAGCGCCCGGATATACATCTAAGCCAGGACGGCCCGTCCGGGCCAGTCTGGCGAGGCCAGCATCTGTCCCCGCACAGGCCGTCCTGGAGAACTTCAGTCCCGGTAGGAACCGGGCAAGTATTTTGTTTCTTAATGTCAGGGAACAGGTCCCAAAGGACGGATTGAAAATGGCAGATGATGGCAGCCCGGTAGACGGCTCGCGCGGCGCAGGTAACAGCGCCATGCTGGAAACAGCGTTCCTGTATGGCGGCTCGGCCCAGTGGCTGGAGCAGATGCAGGCCGCATATGCGAAGAATCCCGCGTCAGTTCCTGAGAGCTGGCGCGAATTCTTTGCAGAATTGGGCGATGATTCGGGCGACGCCGCGCGCAATGCCGGGGGCGCCAGCTGGAAACGGGGCGACTGGCCCCGTCCGGTCAGCGACGAACAGGTCGCGGCTTTCGATGGCAACTGGGCGCTGGTCGAGCCAAAGCTCGAGAAAAAGCTGAAATCTGCCAAGCCGGGCGCCTCTGCCGAGGAAATCGCGCAGAACGTCAAGGATTCGATCCGCGCGATCATGATGATCCGGGCCTACCGCATGCGCGGCCACCTGGCCGCCCAGCTGGACCCGCTTTCGCTCGACACGCCCGAAAAACAGCCTGAACTGGACCCGGCCAGCTATGGCTTCGGTGCAGAAGACATGGGCCGCAAGATCTTCATCGATGGCTATCTTGGTCTGGACCATGCGACGGTCAGCGAGATGCTCGACATCCTGCAGCGGACCTATTGTTCGACCATCGGCATCGAGTTCATGCATATTTCCGATCCGGAAGAGAAGGCCTGGCTTCAGGAGCGGATCGAAGGCCCGGACAAGGGCGTTGCGTTCACGGATCAGGGCAAGAAGGCGATTCTCGCCAAGCTGATCGAAGCGGAAACCTTCGAACGCTTCCTGCACAAACGGTATCCAGGCACGAAGCGCTTTGGCCTTGATGGCGGTGAAGCGGCGGTGCCGGCGCTGGAACAGATCATCAAGCGCGGCGGCGCGCTTGGCGTGCGCGAGATCGTTGTCGGTATGCCGCACCGTGGTCGCCTCAACATGTTGGCCGCTGTGATGGGCAAGCCCTACGAGCAGATCTTCCACGAATTCCAGGGCGGTAACACGCAAGGCGCGGGCGAGTTTGGCTCGGGCGATGTGAAATACCATCTCGGCGCGTCGTCTGACCGCGAGTTCGACGGCAATGAAGTTCACCTCTCGATGAACGCCAACCCGTCCCACCTGGAAGCGGTGGATCCGGTTGTGCTGGGCAAGTCGCGCTCCAAGCAGGAAATGCTGCATCGTGAGAGCGGGACGCTGGACCGCTCGACTGTGCTGCCATTGCTGCTGCACGGCGACGCCGCCTTTGCGGGGCAGGGCGTCGTGTCGGAATGTTTCGCATTGTCGGGCCTGTCGGGCTATCGCACAGGCGGGACGATCCACTTCATCGTGAACAACCAGATCGGCTTTACGACAAGCCCTATCTATTCGCGGTCTTCTCCGTACCCGTCGGATGTCGCCCTGATGGTTCAGGCACCGATCTTCCACGTCAATGGGGATGATCCGGAAGCGGTCACCTATGCGGCCAAGATCGCGACCGAGTACCGCCAGAAATTCGGCAAGGACGTTGTCATCGACATGTTCTGCTATCGTCGCTTTGGGCACAATGAGGGCGACGAGCCCATGTTCACCCAACCGGTGATGTACACCAAGATCAAAGGTCATGCCTCGACCCGTGAGATCTATGCGGAACGCCTCGTCAAGGAAGGCATTCTGACGGCTGAGCAGGTCGAACAGCAAGTCGTCGATTTCGAAGCCTATCTCGACCGCGAATTCGAAGCCGGCAAGACATTCGAAGCCAAGAAGGCAGACTGGCTGGACGGCGAGTGGAAAGGTCTCGGCCTGCCCGATGATGACGAGCGCCGTGGCAAGACCGGCGTGGCCAAGAAACGCCTGCAGGCGCTTGGTCAGACCATCACCACAGTGCCCGAGGGCGTTGACATTCACCGCACACTTGCGCGCGTCATTGACGCACGGGCGACGGCCATCTCGAAAGGGAAGGGGCTCGATTGGGCGACGGCGGAGCATCTGGCTTTCGCGACCCTGCTGGATGAGGGCTTCCCGGTCCGTCTGTCCGGTCAGGATTGCGGTCGCGGGACGTTCTCCCAGCGCCACAGCCACATCATCGACCAGACCAATGGTGATCGCTACACGCCGCTGAACAATATCAGCGACAAGCAGGCCCATTACGAAGTGATCGACTCGCTTCTGTCGGAAGAAGCTGTTGTCGGATACGAGTACGGATATTCGCTGGCCGACCCGAACACGCTGACCATGTGGGAAGCCCAGTTCGGGGACTTCTCGAACGGTGCGCAGGTCTTTTTCGACCAGTTCATTTCGTCGGCTGAGCGCAAATGGCTCCGCATGTCGGGCCTGGTCCTGCTCCTGCCGCATGGCTATGAAGGTCAGGGTCCGGAGCACTCGTCAGCCCGTCTGGAGCGCTTCCTGCAAATGTGCGCGGAAGACAATTGGCAAGTCTGCAATCTGACGACGCCGGCGAACTATTTCCACGCCCTGCGCCGCCAGATCCATCGCGACTTCCGCAAGCCGCTAATCATCATGACGCCGAAATCCCTTCTGCGTCACAAGCTGGCAACGTCCAGTCTGGACGATCTGAGCACGAAGTCGTCCTTCCACCGCATCTTGTGGGATGATGCCGAGACGCCGGGCCGTGAAGGCAAGGTGAAACTCGTCAAGGACAACAAGGTGCGCCGCGTCGTCCTGTGTTCGGGCAAGGTCTATTATGATCTGTTCGAGGCGCGCGAGGAAAGCGGTGTGGACGATGTCTATCTGCTGCGCGTCGAGCAATTCTATCCGGTGCCACGCAAGTCGCTGATCCATGAGTTGAAGCGCTTCCCGCAGGCCGAGATTGTCTGGTGTCAGGAAGAGCCACGCAACATGGGTGGCTGGACATTCATTCGGGACGAGCTGGAATGGTGTGCGAACCAGGCTGGATCATCCTCTCCGCGTCCGTCCTATGCGGGTCGTCCGCCATCTGCTGCTACGGCAACAGGTTTGCTGTCCAAGCACAAAGCTGAGCAGGATTCCCTGATCTCAACAGCCCTTGGCAAAGACCCTGTAGCTGACAACATCGTCGCCACCTGATTCTGATTTATTACAAACGGACTGATTTCATGACCGATATCACAGTGCCTACTCTCGGCGAGAGCATCACCGAAGCCACAGTTGGCCAATGGCTGAAAGCCAAAGGCGACGCTGTGAAGAAAGATGAAGTGCTTGTCGAACTCGAAACAGACAAAGTGTCTGTCGAGGTCTCCGCCACCGAAGACGGCGTCTTGTCCGAGATTCTCGCCAATGAAGGCGACACGGTCGAAATCGGCGCGCTGTTGGGCAAGCTTGGTGGTGGGTCCGGCGCATCGGCGAAGTCCGAAACGGCTGCGGCGGCACTGCCGGCACATGGCGGTCCGAAGGATCCGGGCGGCGTTCCGGGCAAGGCCGACAAGGGCGAACTGATGGATGTCGAAGTGCCGACCATGGGCGAAAGCGTCGCCGAAGGCACGCTGTCTACATTTCTCAAGGCACCAGGCGATGCGGTCAAGAAAGACGAGACAATCGCCGAGATCGAAACCGACAAGGTTGCACTGGAAGTACCTTCACCCGCTGACGGCATTGTCGCCGAACTGCTGGTTGGTGAGGGGGACTCGGTTACGCCGGGATCTGTTATTGCGCGCATCAGCGCGGGCGGGTCGGCTGCGGCCGCTGCGCCGGCGGCGTCGAAACCTGCAGCCACCACATCGGCTCCTGCCGCAACGGGCGAGCGCCCTGTCTCTCCATCCGTGCGCCGCATTTCATCAGAAGCCGGCGTGAACCCCGCTGATATTCCAGGCTCAGGCCGTGATGGCCGCGCGACAAAGGCTGACGCGATGAATTATGTGAACAGCACGCCGAAGGCTGCTTCGGCTCCGGCAGAAGCCAAGGCACCGCGCGACATTGGTCCGCGGGAAGAGCGCGTCCGCATGACGCGCCTGCGCCAGACAATCGCTCGCCGCCTGAAAGAGGCTCAGGACAATGCGGCCATGCTGACGACATTCAATGATGTCGACATGGGCGCGATCATGGACCTCCGGAAAAAGCATCAGGAAGCTTTTGTTGCCAAACACGGCATCAAGCTGGGCTTCATGAGCTTCTTCGTGAAAGCGTGCGTCAACGCACTGAAGGAAGTGCCTGCGGTGAACGCCGAGATCGATGGCACGGACATTATCTACAAGAACTATTATGACATCGGCGTCGCGGTCGGCACCGACAAGGGCCTTGTTGTGCCAGTTGTGCGCGACTCCGATGACCTGTCTCTGGCTGGCATTGAGAAGTCTATCGCAGACCTTGGCAAACGCGCCCGCGATGGCTCGCTGACGATTGGCGACATGCAGGGCGGTACGTTCACCATCTCCAATGGCGGGATCTATGGCTCGCTGATGTCGACCCCGATCCTGAACCCCCCACAGTCCGGCGTGCTTGGCATGCACCGGATCGAACAGCGCCCTGTGGCCATCAATGGCGAAGTCAAGATTCGCCCCATGATGTATCTGGCGCTGTCCTATGACCACCGGATCGTGGATGGCAAGGAGGCCGTGACCTTCCTCGTCCGCGTCAAGGAAGCTCTGGAAGACCCAGAGCGGATGCTGCTCGAAGTCTAGGCCTTCGCGGTCAGCCAGCCTCGGATAAGTCCTGCCTGCATGCACTGTGCGGGCAGGGCAAATCCAGCACTCTCCATCATGTGTTCAACCTTTGCCGGTCCGTGGCAGGCAAACTGTGAGCCGAACATCTGCTGGTAGTGAGCCCGACCCTCCGGGGTCATGCCCGTACGGGACAAGAGGTTCAGCCAAAGCTCCATCACCATCGGGAAGTCGGGCGCGTTCATGTTGGCGCACAAGTCGGCATTGAAGAGCGGTGCACCGGGGCGCAAGCGATCCGCGATGGAACGGAAGTAAGCGGTCCGCGAGTCTGCCTGGGTCAGGAAGTGCGAGACGAGCAGACTGGTTGCGCCCTCAAAGTCGAATGCTTCGACCTCCGAGACATAAGCATTGTGAAACGTGCAGCGCGCCGCGAAGCCTTCAGCCTCCGCATGTCGGCGAGCGACATCCAACATGGCGCTGGAAGGATCAATGAGCGCAAACTGCCATTTGGGAAATCGTGTGGCGAGGTAGCGGACTTCAGCGCCGGTCCCGGCCCCGGCGACAAGAATGCGTGCATTGTCCGGCAGTTTTCCCAAACCGGTTTCCAGTATCAGATGCAGCAGCCCCTTGATGGCCTGCAATTCTTCAAACTGATTGTCATATGCTGCGGCATGATCCGGGCCGAAGGCTTCAGACAAAGCGAACTTGTCTTGCGACATGGGAAGCTCTCCATACATGTTATTTTATAACATTAACGTTTGACCCATGTGACCGCAACCGGAAAAACGGTCGAGAATGCCTTTGCGGGGTTTTTTGCGAAATTGACGTGCGGGTTCACGAAAAAGGGCAGGTGCGTTTCTGCACCTGCCCATTCGCGTCGTCCCCTTATCGCGGCCTGCCAGGGGGCGTCTCCCCACCCTCCGCGATGTGTTGTATTTATTACGCGTCACAACACAGGTTATGTACATAAGGGGGGCTGATTGAATGGTTCCCCAATGCCTTGTTATTTCACGTTCATTTGATCCGAGGTAGCAAAAGCGGTACGCTTTGGTGCGCTCCGTGGTCGAAATCGACTTCAATCCCTAGTGTGGGTGAGCGCACACAAACGGAGGCGGTGGGCATGTGCTGGGCTGGCATTTTCCAAGCGAAATTTGTTGGCACGCGCAACCAGGGGCTCCCCCAATGCGTATCTGATTGAGCCTCAACTGGCGCAACACAACTAAAGGGGACTAACTTCAATGGACGAATTCTGGCGAAATACGGTCGATCAGGCGCAGGCCTATGGTCCACAGCTGATCAAGGCCGCCTTGGTCATGATTGCCTTCATCATCGGCGCTTTCATCGTGCGCTGGCTGATTGCGGCAGCCATCGACCGGACAGGTCTGGCCAAGAAAGCCAACGCATCAACGGCCACCAGTGACAGCAAATCGCTTGGCACCAGCCTTGCGCAAGCGGCATTCTGGGTCACGATCCTGATAGGTTTGATGCAAGCGCTCGCGATCGCAGGCGCAACGCAGATTTCGAGCGCGCTACATGGCGTGATCGATCCGATCCTGTCCTATCTGCCAAATGTCATCGGTGCGGCACTGATCTTCGGCATTTTCATCATTATTGCCAATGTCGTGCGTGAGACGCTGAAAGCCGTACTTGTATTCGGTGACGGCATGCCGGAACGCTTCGGCTTGGCGACCGGACGCGTAAACATCTCCGGCATTGTGGCATCCGTGGCATTCGCCGTTCTGGTGATCATCGGCGCTATCATGGCGTTTGATGTGCTGGCCATCGAGGCGATCTCCGCCCCGGCAAATGAGCTGCTGACCGACATTATCGGCATTATCCCGAATGTACTGGCCGCTGGCGTGATCCTCGCAATCTTCGTGCTGATCGGCCGATTTGTTGCCAATCTGGTGCTGAAGACGCTGCCAGGTACAGGCGTGGATTCGGCTGTTTCCGAACTTGGCCTGCTCAAGGGCGCAGATGGCGGGCTGACTGCCAGCACGGTAATTGCCCGGGTTGCGATGTTCCTGATCGTGCTGCTTGGTCTGGTGGCTGCGCTGAACGCGCTGGGAATTGAGTCGCTGACCTATGCGATGAATGTTGTACTCGATATGGGCGTCCAGATCATCTTTGGCGCGCTGATCATCTTCGCAGGCGTGTTCATTGCCAAGCTTGTGAGCTCGGCCATGGATTCCACTGGGGCAGGGGCAACGGATGTCACTGCACGCGTTATGAAATGGATCATCATCGTGCTTGCCGTGATCCTCGGCATCTCCCGCATGGGCCTCGACCCTACGGGTGGCGTGTTCATTCTGGAAGTGGCCAAATGGATTGTCATCGGCGGTGCCGCAGCCTTTGCCATCGCCTTTGGCTGGGGTGGCCGCGAATGGGCCGCCCGGATCCTCGAATCCTGGCGCAGCACACGCTAGACAGCGCTCAACCCATAAAACAGGGGCCGCGCGAAAGGGCGGCCCTTTTTCATGTCCATGTGGTCTGGAGGCGCTTCGTCGCAGCTGCTTTGTTGCGGTGGCGATTGGGGTCATATATGCGCAAACCTCTCGGCAACAGGGCATATTCCGCATGACCACCTACACTTCCGATCAGCGACGTCACTCATCCGAGACGGCTGAAACCATGTCCGATGTTCGTTATGAGATCGACCGGATTGATCGTCTGCTCGTCGAAATCCTGGCAGAGCGCCAATCCTTCATGGATGCTGCGGCGCGTATCAAGCCGGACCGGTCGAAAGTGCATGACAACGCGCGGATCGAAGATGTCGTGACAAAGGTTAAGGCTGCTTGCGAAGGCGCGGGCTTGTCGCCGGCCATTGCCGAGCCGGTCTGGCGGACCTTGATTGACCGTTGCATTGCGTATGAGTTCGGCAGCTATGACGCGCGGCGTGGCGGCGACGACGTAAACTCGTAAAGCACCTGGGCGACCTCTTCGAGCGTGTCCCCCAGCGCATCCTTGATATCGCTGATCATGACTGCAGCGGCCGTGACGCTGGGCGGGGTCTCTGACCGGCCGGCTTTTTCGGCTTTTTCACATTTCGACGCCAACAGGATGGCACCAATACCAAGGCTGGCGCCCTTGAGCGTGTGGGCGGCGTCGGCCCATTGGCTCGCCTCGGCGTGCGGATCCAGCATACGTGACCAGATTTCGGCCTGATGCCGGAAGATTTCGATGACTTCCACGGCGAGATCATTGTCGCCTCCGGTCATTGCTTTGAGGTGCTCGCGATCGAGTAAGGCAAAGGTCTCGGTCATGTCAGGCGTCTCCCACAGAATTTGACCGTGACACGAGGCTGCTGCCCAATCGTTAATGATTTTAGCTTTTCAGAGAATCTTTGATCGGGCTGAATTTATCGATTGTCGAAAAGGCAAACTTGAATTATTATTCATCTGTGCCGAGTTTTGACGTGGCACAATTCGTATTTGGCTCTGGGGAATTGCGATGTTGGATTTCGTCGTGTTGGTTCGTAATCTGGTTTTGGCAGCTGCTTTGGCGTGGCTGGGACTGGAATTTGCGCCGGAGCAGGATGACAATTCCGAAGCAGCCCGTCAGGACTCTGTGGTTACGGCCCTGCTGGCCCGTTAACGCATTCGGCCTTCCAAACCTAGAAATGCACACATTCTGGTCTCGCGCCGGTCGAATTGTCGCGGTATACTCCGGCTATGACCGAGCCGTCTGCCGCTCGCCCGTCTGGCCGCGATCTGCTTGTCAGGCAAGAGGCGTCTGAAAACTTCGAGCTCGCCCGCAGTGGTGGCAGCTGGATGGTTGTGACCGGTTTTGTCGTTGCAATTTTCTGGATATTCGGCGCGGCTGCGATGGCAGTTGGCCTTTGGGGTGTTGATGGCCTGAAGGAGTTACAACCATTGGTCTTGGTCGGCGGAGCCATGGCATTGGTCGTCCCGGCGCTGCTGATGATCATGGCGGGCTATATGGGGCGCACCAATCGTCGCTCTTCTGCTTCGAATGCGCTGGTGATGGAAGCCGCCGTTCGCCTGATGGCTCCGGCGCGTGAAGCTGGCACCGAGGGCATCACTTTTGCCGAACAGATGAAACAGGCCGCAGCTGAAGTGGATCGCGCCATGGCGCATGCGCTGTCAGCGATGAAGGCCATGGCGGGAGAGATCGGAGACGAGCGCCTGCGGTTGGAATCGGTGGCTTATGCCAGCGCGGACAATGCCCGCGACCTGACCGAACGGCTTGGCCAGGAAAGACAGGCTCTGGAAGGACTCGCCCGAGACCTGCGCACGCATATGCAATCTCTGAACGAAGCCATCCCGCGACAGGCCCAGATGATGGTGAGTGCCACGCGGGAAGCCAGCGAAGAGGTTTCCCGCGCCGATGAAGCGCTGGCGCGCCGTCTGGAAGCCATGCAGGTGGCGGGTCGCACATTGTCTGAGAAGCTGATCGAGCTGGATGCGCTCGCAGGTGATGCTGCCACGCGCACCGAAACGCTTACCTTTGCGGTCACACGCGTCGAGGAAAAGCTCGACCAGTCCCGCCGCACGGTAGACGCTGCTGTGCGGGCAGGGGAGATCGCTGCAGCTGCCGCAATGACAACCGGCGACGCCTTGAAAGACGCCGTATCTTCAGCCCTGGATGGTGCTCGCCGGGCGAACAACGAAATCAATACTTCTACGCGCGAGGCCGCCGAAAACGCGGCGCGCGCATTGGCCCGGCTGCGCGAAGCCGGCGAGGAAGCTGCCGCAGCTATCCGCTCGGCGGAGTATGCCGCCAAGGCCGACACGGTCCGAATGGACCGCAAGACACGTGAAGCTGCGTCTCTGGCGTTGGCAAGGGATGATCTTGCGAAACCGGTCGTGCCTGAGCGCGCGCCTGAGCCGGAGCCGAAACCCAGCATCATTCCCGCTTCCGCACACCAGTCCGACGAGCTCCACGACGATGACGGTCTACATGATGACGAAGCGTTCGAGCCAATGCCTGTCCGCAATGGCAATGGGCATACGAATGGTTTCCATCTTGAGGACCGCAACGGCCACACGCCAGAAATGCCTGAGACCCCCGTCGCGCCAAAACCCAAGCCTGCGCCACGTGCCAGCATGGATGACGAACTGTTCGATGCGGCGGCCGACGCCTTGGCCAGCGCTGCGCTGACGGACAAGCCGGACAACAAGCCGGACACATCGGCGCAGGACGACACCTGGGATCTGAGCCGCGCCCTCGAAGAGAAGGCACCTGAACCGGTGACGCAGCCCCTCCGCCGCCGCCATGATGACACACCCGCCGTTACTGAAAGCCCATTCGATGAAACGCCGCGCCGGCGCGCAACAGACTTGGTTCCTGACGAATCTGATATTCTGGAGCCCGAGCCAGTAGACGAGCCGATGCCGCTCGTACCTGTGCGGTCGTCCTCGCCGTCATCGGGTGCGGAAATGGGCTGGCGCGACATCATTTCGGATATGAGCCGCGAGGACAAACCCCTGCGCGACCGTGAAGATGTCGCCGACGAACTGATCGACCGGCTGCAGACGTCCGGTATCGTCCTGCCCGAGGCAATCCGCCCGAAAGCCAAACGCAAGATTGCCGAAGCCGCCCGGCGCGGCGACAAGGAGCGCAAGTCTGCAATCCTGTCCCAGGCGGGTCGCCAGGTGGAGCGCGTCACACAACGCCTGCGCAATGACCGCGACCTGATGGATCTGGCGCGGGACTTCCTCGATATGGAAGCTGACGACGCGTTGCACGCGCTGGAGCAAACGCAGAAGACTGGCCGCAATGCCAGCGCCCGGCTTGCCGCTTATCTGCTGCTTGATGCGGCACTCTGATCAGCCGCCAAGCAATACAATCCCAATCACACCCGAAGCCACGAGCAGGATACCTGCCAGTTCGCGCGCCGTGATGCGCTCGCGAAAGACCACATGTGATGCAATCAGGGTAAACAGGATTTCGACCTGACCGACAGCCTTTACGCTGGCAGCGTCCTTGAGCGTGAACGCCATGACCCATGCCATTGATCCGAGGAAGCCGATCAGGCCAACCCATCCGGCTTGTCGCCATGCCCCGAACAGCTTGGCGACCTGGCCGGGCTCGCGCAGTCCGAGCCAGCCGAGCAACATGACCGACTGGATTATCGTGACGAAGGCGAGCGTGGTTGTGGTGCTGAGCAGCAGGCCGACCTCGCCAAGCGACAAGGATGCGCCGCGAAGCGACACGGACGATACGGCGAAACAGGCTCCCGACAACAGCCCGATCCAGAGCGAACCGTCCGGCGTCCATTTGTGCCCGTCAGCTCTGGAAAGCGAGATCAGGATGATCCCCAAAATGCTGGCAATGATCGCCAGAAGGGCGGGCAAGGTGAGCGTATCGCCGAGCAGGATAATGCCGACGAGCGCAGCCTGAACAGGTTCGGTCTTGGTAAAGGCCGTGGCAGCCGCGAAATTGGCCTTGGAGAACAGATGGATCAGTAGTCCGGTCGCGAGCACCTGACTGATTCCGCCTATAATCGTATAAGCAAAGAAGGCAGCGGGCGGCGCGGGCAGGGGCGTGCCCCGCCCGATGGTCAACACCGCCAGCAGGCCGACTGCCAGCGGCGCTGCATAGACGAAACGTGAGGCCGTCGCGCCCCATGTGCTCAGCGTCTGCTTCAGCTGTTTCTGAAGCGCTGAGCGACCATTCTGGCAGAATGCAGCCGCCAGCGTCATGGGAATCCAGAGATCCATGCAGCAATACTCTTTGAGAGAAGACGGGGCTTGCTAGGCGGCCTGCGACCGCTTCGCTTTGCGCGCTTCCAACTTGTTCACGGCGTGGAGGTAGGCTTTTGCACTCGCGACAAGCGTGTCCGGATCCGAGGAACGACCGGTCGACATGATGCCGTCGCTGTTGAGACGAACAGACACGGTCGCCTGGGCATCGGTGCCGCCAGTGACGGCGTGGACCTGATAAAGCTCCAGCTTGCCTTCATGCGGCACGATCTCGCGAATGGCGTTGAACACCGCATCCACTGGGCCATTACCGCGGGCGATGGCGAATTTCTCTTCGCCGTCCACAACGAGATCAATCTCGGCCGTTTGAGGGGCGTCTGTTCCTGCAACCACACGCAACCGCTTGAACGCGATCCGTTCGCCTTCTGCAGCCAACTGGTCATCGACCAGTGCGATAATGTCATCATCGAAGACGTGCTTCTTGCGGTCGGCAAGGGCCTTGAAGCGCTTGAACGCATCATTCAAGGGATCGCCTTCCATCGTGTATCCGAGCGCTTCCAGCTTGTCGCGGAAGGCGTGACGACCGGAATGCTTGCCCATGACCAGTGATGTCTTGGCAACGCCGACATCTTCGGGCCGCATGATTTCATAGGTCTCGGCATTCTTCAGCATGCCATCCTGATGGATGCCGCTTTCATGCGCGAAGGCGTTCTTGCCCACGATCGCCTTGTTGTACTGGACCGGGAAGCCGGTGATGCGGCTGACCATGGCAGAGGCACGGGAGAGATAGGCGGGTTTGATGTCGGTCTCGAAGGGCAGCGTATCGCTGCGCACTTTCATGGCCATGACAATCTCTTCCAGCGCGGCATTGCCGGCACGTTCGCCGAGACCGTTGATGGCGCATTCCACCTGACGCGCGCCATTGGCGACGGCTTTGATAGAGTTCGCGACAGCCAAGCCAAGGTCATTGTGGCAGTGGGCCGACCAGATAACCTTGTCAGAGTTCGGGATTGTCTCGATCACACGGCGGAACAGGGCGCCATACTCATCCGGATGTGAGTATCCGACCGTGTCAGGCAGGTTGATTGTGGTTGCACCGCTGGCAATGGCCACGTCGATACATTTGCACAGGAAGTCGAAATCGGTGCGCGTGGCGTCTTCGGCGCTCCATTCAACATCGTCAGTATGGTTGCGGGCCTGGGCGACCGAGCGGCCTACCGCTTCGAGCACGGCATTCGGCCCCATTTTCAGCTTGTGCTTCATATGGACCGGGCTGGTCGAGATGAAGGTGTGAATGCGTGGGCGGGCCGATTTCTTCACGGCTTCGGCGCAGCGCTCGATATCGTTCGGCGTCGAACGGGCGAGGCCGCAGATGATGGCTGACTTCGACTGTTCGGCAATGGCGCTGACGGCGGCGAAGTCGCCTTCGGAGGCGGCAGGAAAACCGGCTTCGATCACATCGACACCCATGGTTTCCATCAACTCGGCGAGTTCGAGCTTTTCATTATGGGTCATGGACGCGCCGGGTGATTGCTCACCGTCGCGCAGGGTCGTGTCGAAGATACGGATATGAGGATTGGATGACGTGGACATTTTGGAGCTACCGGGTCTGGGAATGGGAAATAAGGCTGGTGATCACCCCTGACCGCGCGGCTGCCCTGGCTGACCTAGGCAGACATCACCGGCCAGGGGCCGGTAAGCAGTAGCTGAAGAGGCATTTTATTCCACATGGGGTGTTACATCGGCCTATGGGGCGGCGGTGTCAACCTCGTTTTGCGGGATCAGGGCAACAGATTGCCCGGTTTTGCGCATTCGGGCACGGGCATAGGCGGCGATGGCAATATAAACGCCGACGGCGGCAGCGGCCGCTGCAATAGCAACGAGTGGATTCCCCGTGAAGGCAGCAAGCAGGCTTTGACCGGCGAAGGCGATCAGGGCGATCTTGGGAATGATCCCCACCCCCATGCCGGCCCAGTAATGGAGAAATTTCGCATGACTCACGCCGAAAGCCATATTGACCAGCAGGGCAGGGCCCGCAGGCACATTGCGTACGATCGCGCTCGTCATCATGGCATTGCGACCAACGAACGTGGATAGCTTGTTGGCGGTTTCACCCGCATACCGGCGAAACGCTTTTTCGCCTGCAAGGCGCCCGGCATAGAAGGTGGCGGCGCCTGCCACCATGTTGGCGATCCAACCAAACATCGCGCCGAGCCAGGGGCCAAACATGGCAATCGCGATGGCCAGCAATGCAAATTGGGGAATGCCGAGAAAGGCGCCGACCACAAATAGCAGGATCAAAGCTGGCAGGGCCCACGGGCTGGAGGCGATATCCTGCATGAGGGCCTGCAAGGTGGCGATGTCCAGCAGATTGGTCGTCTTGCCGATTGCGAACAGCAAGATGATTACAGCCAGCGCGATACCTCCAATGATGGCGCCGCGACGGGCATTGGCATCCAGGACTTTCTTGGGGGCGGGCCGAGTATCCATGACAGGGGGCTTTCAAGCTCGAGCCGATTTACGTCAATCCGCCGCCTGCCGCAAAGTTAATTTCAGCAGTGGTTGATCCCGTTGGTCCCCCCGGATACGTACTCCGCCGAACTCTAGTGTCGCTTAAAAGGATTCCGCGCATGACAGACCTCTCCCCTCGCCATGACTGGACCCGAGATGATATCGCGAAACTCTACGCCTTGCCGTTGGACACGCTGATGGCGCACGCATTGACGGTGAAGCAGGCCAACTGGCCGGATGGGAAAGTTCAGAAGTCTCAACTGCTATCGATCAAGACGGGCGGCTGTGCTGAGGATTGCGGCTATTGCAGCCAGTCAGCCCATTTCGATACCGGGCTCGATGCCTCGAAACTGATGCCGCTCGATGAGGTGGTCACCGCCGCGCGCAGAGCCAAGGAAAATGGCGCGGACCGGTTCTGCATGGGAGCGGCCTGGCGCAGCCTGAAGGATCGCGATGTCCCCAAAGTTGCCGCCATGATCGAAGCCGTGAAGGCCGAAGGGCTGGAAACCTGCGTCACGCTGGGCATGCTGGATGACGGCCAAGCCGAAGCGCTGAAATCGGCCGGGCTCGATTACTACAATCACAACCTGGACACTTCACCGGAATATTACGGCAAGGTCGTCTCCACTCGCACCTATGATGATCGGCTTGAAACGCTGGGGCGTGCGCGAACGGCTGGCCTGAAGCTCTGTTGTGGTGGCATTCTGGGAATGGGTGAAAGCCGAGAGGACCGGATTGGCCTGATCCATGAATTATCCAAACTGACGCCGCACCCGGAAAGCGTTCCGGTGAACATGCTGGTGCCGATTGAAGGCACGCCGCTCGGCTACAGTCCGGCCATTTCGGTCATCGAGATGGCGCGGGCCATTGCCGTCTGCCGGGTCGTGTTTCCACAAAGCTGGGTACGTCTGTCCGCGGGCCGCGAAGGCATGACGGAAGAGGGGCAGGCACTCTGCCTGCTGGCGGGTGCGAACTCGATTTTTGTCGGCGACCGCCTTCTGACAACCGACAATCCGGAAATCGACGAGGATGATGCGCTGATGGGTCAGATGGGCCTGGAGGCCGCCGGCCGGGCAGAAATGGAAGCCCCGGCGCGGCGGACCACGCTGATCGGCGGCTGATCCCTATCGGGTCTGCCCACCGTCCACAGGCACGATGGCACCGGTGATGAAGCTGGCCACCGGGCTGAGCAGGAAGGCTGCCGCTGAGCCGATCTCTTCAGGCTTGCCGAAGCGCTGGAGCGGGACTTCGCGCTTGATCCAGCGGGTCCAGGCGTCTCCACGCTCACCATTGATGCGTTCTTCCCATTCTCCATCCGGGAAGATGATGTTTCCAGGAGCGATGGCGTTGATGCGCACATTGTTGCGGCCGGATACCCGGGCGAGTTCCTTGGTCAGATGGTTAATCGCGGCTTTTGACGTGCCATAGGTCAGCGGCGTGCCGAGGCCGGTGAGGCCTGCAATCGAAGAGATCATCAGGATGGCGCCTTCGCCACGCGGGTCCATGCGTCGCAAGGCCGACCGGGCTAGGAAGAAGGCGGAATCGAGGTTTTGCGAAATGCCGGCATCCCAGGTGGCGTCGTCGACTTCAAATCCGGGCGGACAAGGGTGCAGGCCGACATTGGCGACCGCGCCCCAAAGCTCGCCGAGTTCGTTCTCGATCGTGTCTATCATCGTCTCGACCGTGCGGGAATCGCGCAAGTCTCCGGCGCGGGCCCAGACATTTTCCTCGCCATACTGGGCGGCGAGCCGCGCACGTTCCTGTTCCAGCTTCTCTTCCCCACGAGCGGCGAGGGCGACTTTCGCGCCTTCTGCGAGGCAGGCCTCTACGATGCCAAGGCCAATGCCCCGGCTGGCGCCTGCAACGAAGATGGTTTTTCCCTTTAGGCCCAGATCCATGTGCGTTTCTCCCTTTTGGTTATGCCCAGCAGACTAGACGCCGCGTCGACAAAAGAAATCCCCGCCCTCAGGGAAGGCGGGGAAGGATGAGGTGCATATCTCAGGATCAGGCCGCCTTGCGATAGCGTTCATTGACGCTTTCATCGAGACGTGGGGACCGGCCGGTAGCGATTTTGACAAGGCGTTCCAGGGCCGGGAAGAACCGGGCGCGTTCCAGGACCGGATTGGTGTAGTTGGTAATGACGCAATAATGGGTGTCCTTGCCCATGCGGTGATGGGCGGCGTGATGCTGGAAGGACTGGGCGAAGCCGGTTTTCTGCAGGGCGTTGATCAAACGGCCATTCTCCTTCGGGCTGCGATGGGCAGCGCGATGGAACTCATTGGCGAAGACGCCGAACAGGACAGCCGAACCGGTGAACAGGTTCAGCGTGCCCGTGGCCCAGAAGCCGGCGAGGAACAAGGCGCCAAGCACGAAGACTTCCTTGTTGCGCGACAGGAATGAGCCAGCCAGAAATGCACGCGGTTTGAAATGGTGTTCCTGATTGGCGCGGATCGTATGGCCCAGCACAGGCCATTTCGGATTTCCGTACCGGTCTTCAAACCAGTGGATGAGGCCTGAAATGAAATCGGCCAGAAACAAGCCTCCGAAAACGGACGCGGCGGTTTTAAGGGCAGTCGCGACAATCGTGACCGGCATGGGGTCATCTCCTTCTTGCTGTCGAACACTCTTGTGAGGTTAGTATGTGATCATTTGCTCGCAAAAGAGGGCGAAATTGTGGCAAGTGAGAGATCAATCACTCGATTCCTGTCCGGGTCTGAGAGCAGCAGGAGAGGGATCTATTCGTCGCGCAGGGGTTTGCGCGTGATCACATAGACAGCACCGACGGCGATGAGGCCGAGGCCTGAGCCCAGTACCCACGGCTTATGATAAGCAAACGCGGTGACAATCAATGCGGCCAGGCCCATACCGCAAACAGCGGCGATTTTCGCTTCACGCGCCATGGCGCCCGTTTCGAGGAAGGTCTTGATTGCCGGGCCGACGCCCGGCTGACGATAGATCCAATCCGCCCAGCTGGGATTGGATTTGGCAAAGGCCAAAGCGGCGACAATCCAGAAAATGGTCGTGGGCCACACCGGTAAGGCAAGGCCTATCGCGCCGAGCGCGAATGCCACAACTCCGACTGCTCGCCAGATCCACATGAGAAACCCATTCCGCGCTGTGGGGTGGCTGGCAACCCCCAAAGCAGGCCACCTCAGCTGAATGCGGCTGAAATTTGCAAGAATTTCTTTGATTTGACCCATTCACGCCCTGTTCGCGCCGTGGCGAAGATGTGTAAGAGTTGTAAGAAAGCTCAAAGGAGAGGGTTTCCATGTCGCACTTCATATCGGGCACGCGGGGAATTGGTCGGACACTGGTCACAGCCATGATGATCGCCGTGCTCGCGGCGTGTGGAGGCAACAAGGAAGACCGACAATCTGATACTGCCAGTGATGAAGGCACGATTGTCACGCGCTCCGCCGCTGACAATGTGGCTGCTCGCCAGCGCGAACGCCGTCGTCAGGCTGCGATTGACGAGGTTGAGCAGGATTTCTCCTATTTCCGCTACCGTATCGATACCGCCACCGAACAGCCGCTGGCGTGTTTCGTCTTTTCTGCGCCGCTTGATCCGGAAGCGGATTACTCGCCGTATCTCGAATTCCGTCCCGCTTTCCGACCTGCGCTCAGTGTTGAGGGACGCGAGCTGTGTGTTGGCGGTCTGACTTTTGGGTCGGAACGGTCTGCAACACTGCTTTCCGGCCTGCCTTCGGCTGATGGCCGCACATTGAAGAATGAGGAAGTTGTTCCGATCGATTTCGCCGACCGGCCACCTTATGTCGGCTTCAAGGGAGCAGGCGTGATCCTGCCGCGCGAAGATGCAGATGGCCTTCCGATTGAAACGGTGAATGTCGACGAAGTTGAAGTAACCGTGTCGCGCGTCAATGATCGCGCGCTGGCCTTCAAGTCCATTACTGAAGGCCAAACCAATGCCCAGGGCCGCTATGCCTATACATGGGGTGAAGACAATCCTGAGGATGTTCAGGAAATTCTCTTCACGGGACGGATGGACGTGGCCAGCGAGCAGAATGCGCCCGTAGTGTCGGTCTTCCCCTTGCAGGACGTCGTCGGCCCGCTGGAGCCGGGCGCGTATTATGTTTCGGTCAAGGACGCCGCAGACCTGGATAGCGCCGAGCAGCCGCCAGCCTCTTCCAGCCGGTGGATCATGATGACCGATCTGGCCATCACCGCCTATGAAGGTGGCAATGGACTCGATGTCACGCTGCGCTCACTGCAGGACGGTCGCCCAGTGCCCGATACAACCGTGCAGCTGGTCGCGCGCAACAATGACATTCTTGCCGAAGGCCGCACAAATGAAGTTGGCCGGGTGGCCTTTGATGCGCCAATCACGAATGGCCAGGGCAATATGGAGCCCAAATTGATCATGGCCTACAGCGCCAAGGGCGAACTCGCTGTGCTGGACCTGACCCGCGCGCCGGTGGACCTCTCAGAATATGCTGTAGGTGGCCGCCGGGTCTCCGGGGACATCGATGCCTTCATGTATACAGAGCGTGGCATCTACCGCCCTGGCGAAACGGTACAATTGACCGCGCTGCTGCGTGATCATACCGGCAAGGCTATTGAAGACCGTGCCGGCAATATCGTCATCTACCGCCCGAATGGGCTGGTGGCCGGGAAGATACGGTTCGATGATCCTGAAGCGTCTGCAGTTGTTGAGGGCTATGAACTTACCAAGGGTGCATCTCGTGGCCAGTGGCGTGCGACGGTGGAAGTGGACGGTGTGTCGGGCGCATCCGGATCAGTCAACTTCGCAGTCGAGGATTTCGTGCCACAGCGCATTGCCGTTGACCTCGACACTGACAAGGACGCGCCCGTCTTGTTGGGTGAGAGCCGCAGTGTCGAAGTTGCCTCGCGTTTCCTTTATGGCGCACCAGGCGCGGGTCTGACGGTGAAATCCGAAGCCCGCATTGAAGCGGCGCCGACCCCATTCCCGCAATACAAGGGATTCAAGTTCGGCAGGCATGATGAGAGTTTTCGTGAACGCATCCTTGAAATGGATGATACGACTACGGACGGAGCCGGGATCGCGACGGTCACGCTCGCGCCGGGAAATGCCGGCAGTAATGCTGGGCGGCCACTGCGCATCAATGCTGTGGTTAGCGTACTTGAACCCGGCGGACGCGCGGTCACAGAAAGCGTGCGCATCCCGTATCGTCCGGAACGCCTTTATGTCGGTCTGAAACCCGGTTTCGAATATTCGGTCGAAGAAGGCCAGGATGTGGCCTACGAAGTCGTGGCCATGAACGAGAAGGGCCAGGCGATCGCGCAGCGGCTCAACTGGAAACTGCTTGCCATCGACTATCATTACGACTGGTACCGGGACGGTGATCAATGGCGTTGGCGCCGGTCTCGCACGGTGACCAAGGTCAATGAAGGCATTGTGACGACGCCGGAAGGCGGCAGCACCGAGATCCGCGTTTCCGGTCTGGATTGGGGCAGCCATGAACTGGTTGTCGAAGGCAGCGATGCGAATGCGTCCGCCGCGTCCAGTGACGATTTCTATGTCGGCTGGGGCGGAGGTGTCTCAGAGGATGGTGCCGAAGCGCCAGACCGTGTCCGCATCATAGGACCTGAGAAAGCCCCCTCTGCAGGTCAGAGCGCCGATATCACCATTGTGCCGCCTTATGAGGGCCAGGCGCAGATCGTTGTGGCTACCGATCGCATTCTGTCGGTCCAGAATTTGTCCGTTAGTGCACAGGGCACCAATGTGACCCTGCCGGTAACCGATGAATGGGGAGAGGGCGCCTATGTGATGGTGTCGGTCTATACAGAGCGCGATCCGATTCTGCGGGCAAAGCCGCGCCGTGCGGTTGGTGTGACACATGTGCCCGTCGATATGGGTTCGCGGACGTTCGAGTTGACGCTCAATGCGCCCGATATTGCCCGACCTGTTGGGGAGCAGGTGATTGAGGTCGAGTTTGATGGCGGCCCACGTGAGCCGGTCTTCCTGACACTGGCCGCTGTCGATGAAGGCATCTTGCGCCTCACCAAATTCGAGAGCCCTGACCCTGTCAGCTACTATTATGGCAAGAAGGCGCTCGGTGTTGAAATGTACGACGATTACGGTCGGTTGCTTGACCCGAATATGGGATTGCCAGCCGAAGTCCGCTCAGGGGGAGACCAACTTGGCGGTGAAGGGCTGTCGGTCGTCCCGGTGAAATCGGTCGCGCTCTTCTCTGGCTTGGTTGATGTCGGCCGGTCGGGTAAGGCAAAAGTTCGCCTTGAACTGCCGGAATTCAATGGTGAGCTGCGCTTGATGGCCGTGGCCTGGTCGCGATCTGGTCTGGGGTCAGCGGAGTCCAGCATGATCGTGCGCGAGAAAGCACCGTCGGATCTGATCATGCCGCGCTTCATGGCGCCTGGCGATGAAGCTCAAATTACTGCCAGTATCGACAATGTCGAAGTCGGGCCTGGAGCGTTCACAGCCGAGATTTCAGCGGACGGCCCGATTGATGTTGCGGATGGCAAGCTGACGCGTTCGCTTGCAACGGGTACGCGCGCGGATGTGCCAGTTCGGATTGGTGCGGATTCAGAAGGTATCGCAACGGTCAGGTTGGCGGTGACGGGGCCAAATGATTTCGAAACGGACCGGACTTACCAGATACAGACCCGTTCGCCCTATCTGCCGGTAACAAAGAACAGTCGGCAATTGATGGAACCGGGCGAAAGCTATTCTGTTGACGCTGATCTGCTGGAGGGCCTTGTGCCGGGGTCTGCTGCGATCAGTGTCGGCTATTCGACGCTGCCAATGGATCCGGCGACGCTCTATGCTTCGCTCGACCGCTACCCTTATGGATGCACCGAGCAAACCACTAGCCGGGCCTTGCCATTGCTCTACTCCGAACAGCTGATTGCAATGGGGGCTCCAGAACGTCGCGATGATCCGAAGATGCGGATTCAGACTGCGGTGAACACGCTGCTCAACCGTCAGGGATCTGACGGAGCGTTCGGCCTGTGGCGGGAAGGGGATGGCTACGCATCCCCTTGGCTTGGTGCCTATGTGACGGACTTTGTCTATCGCGCGAAACAGGCTGGCTTCTCTGTGCCGGACGAATCCTTGGAGCGGGCCTATGGCGCTCTGCGGCAGGTTTCGACTGGCGATGCATGGCGCGTTTATGGGTACGACACGGATGTCTATGAGAGCCGCTATTCCAACGACACTGCAGAGAAGCTGATGCAGCGCTCGTCGGCCTATGCACTTTACGTGCTCGCAAAGGCGGGCAAGGCCGACATTTCTCGCCTGCGCTACCTGCATGACCGCGAGCTCGATTCCATCGATAGCCCGTTGGCACGCGCCCATATCGGCGCAGGCCTTGCCATGCTGGGTGATCGGGCGCGGGCTGCCTCGGCCTTCAAGGCAGCGGAAGACGCGCTCGGTTACGAGAATACCGGCGATTACTACCAGACCCCGCTGCGCGATGAGGCGGCCATCCTGGCCCTCGCATCCGAAGCGGACATGCTGGATGTGGTAGAGCGTCTTGCCGCCAAACTGGGCGAGGATGCGCCAGACCCGACCGGATTGACAACGCAGGAAAAGGCTTTCGCGCTGCTGGCTGTGGACTCCCTGAACAAGGGGGCTGAAGGCTTCCGGCTCACCGTCGAAGGGCTTGGCCGTGGTAATAATAATGACCGGCAATATGCCCTGACCGAAGCGCAGGCCACGGAAGGTGTGACGTTCACGCTGGAAGGCAAGGCGCCGATGTTCCGGACAGTTATGGTCAGCGGTTCGCCAGAAACGGCGCCGCCCGCTGCGACATCCAAGATGGGCGTCGACAAGACATTCTTTACACTGACCGGTGGTCGTGTGAATCTGTCCCGGGTCAGCCAGGGGGACCAGCTGATCGTGCGCTTGACGGTGTCGCCACATGAGCGCCGCCTGAACCCTGTGATCGTGGCGGACCTGCTGCCCGCCGGCTTCGAGATTGAATCGGTGCTGCGCCCTGCAGATGGCAGGCGTGAATATGGCGGATCGGGCGCGTTTGCCTATCTCGGCCAGATTGCGAATGCACAGACTGCCGAGGCACAGGATGATCGGTTTGTGGCCGCCGTCGATGTCTATGCGCAGCCGGTCACGCTTGCCTATGTCGTCAGAGCGGTAACGCCGGGCGATTTCGCAATGCCGGGTGTGGTGGCCGAGGACATGTATCGTCCGGAAGTGTTCGCCCGGTCCAAGCCTGGCCGCGTCACGATCAGCGCAGCGCCCGGAACGATGGGAGGCGGTCAGTAAGCCATGCTGACGCCTCGGCGTATCGTCATCGGGATAGCCGCAGTGTTTGCTGCGGTTATCCTGATGGACTGGGTACTGCCGCCGCCAATTGACCGCGCGGGAGAAATCTCCGCGCTGGTGACCGACCGGGAGGGCAAGCCCCTGAGGGCCTTTCCGACCGAAGACGGACGGTGGCGGTTCCGCGGAGATCTCGACAAGATCGATCCAGAGTTCATCGAGGCGCTGCTTCGGGTCGAAGACAAACGTTTCTATAGCCATCGCGGGACAGATTGGACGGGGCTCGGCCGGGCTGTGGCAGACTCGGCGCGGGCCGGGCGGATCGTATCTGGGGGCTCCACGATCACGATGCAGACTGCGCGCCTGCTGGAACCTCGGGACCGCAATGTCGGGTCCAAGCTGATCGAGATCGCGCGCGCCTGGCAGATCGAACGTCGCTTGTCGAAAGATGAGATCCTCGAACTCTACCTTACGCTGACGCCCTATGGCGGCAACCTTGAAGGCGTGCGGGCAGCAAGCTGGAGTTATTTCGGGCACGAGGCTGACCGCTTGTCCGCTGACGAGATCGCACTGCTGATCGCCCTGCCGCAATCGCCCGAAGTGCGCCGCCCGGATCGTCGGCCACACCAGGCGCAAAAGGCGCGCGATTGGGTCGCAACCAAGCTCGGTTGGTATGGTGTTTTCAGCGAGGCTGATGTGGAGGAAGTAGCCACATCGCCGGTCCCGACGCGGCGGCGTGATTTTCCGATGCGTGCCTGGCACGGCACAGAGAAAGCGCTGGCGAGCGGGCCGCGCGAGGACGTGCGCGCCACGCTGGATGCGGGTCTTCAGGCTGAACTCGAATCCATGGCCTTGCGCAAGGCTGAGGCGGAAGGCCCTGACGTTCAGGTCTCGGCGATTGTGGTTCACATTCCGACACGTGGTGTGCGCGCCCTGATCGGATCTGCCTCGCGCGACCGGGCAGGGGGCTGGCTCGACCTGACCGCGCAAGCCCGCTCGCCGGGCTCCACCTTGAAACCGTTCATTTACGCCATGGCGTTCGATGACGGGCAGGCCGCACCGGATACGCGCATTTCCGATCTGCCCAAACGGTTTGCGTCCTATCAGCCGGAAAATTTCGACCGGATGTTTCGCGGTGATGTGCGGGTTTCGGATGCTTTGCAGCATTCGCTCAATGTGCCGGCGGTGCTTATGCTGGATCGGGTCGGGCCAGAGCGGTTTGCGGCGCAGTTGGCGCTGGCGGGCGCGCGACCACGCATTGGCGGCGGCGCAAATCACGACGCTGGCCTTGCCCTCGCGCTGGGCGGTGCAGGCCTGACAGCGCGCGAATTGGCTGTCCTCTATGCTGCTCTGGGCGATGAGGGTGTGGCCAAGCCTCTGGTCTGGCGCGCCAGTCAAGAAGCTGCAAGTTATGAACGGATGGGACGGCGGCTGGTCAGCGCCGAGAGTGCGTCAGATATCGTCCGTATCCTGCAAAATGGTCCCATGCCGGAAGGCCGTATGCCAGGGCGCCTGACTGCGGGCGCGCCGCAAGTTGCTTTCAAGACCGGCACATCGTACGGCTTCCGCGACAGCTGGGCAGCCGCAGTTTCCGGCGAACATGCCATTGTCGTCTGGGTTGGCAGGGCCGATGGCGCGCCGCGGCCTGGCAAGACCGGCCGGGTGACCGCATTGCCCTTCCTGTTCGAGATTGCTGATCGAACTGCCCATCATTTACGAGATGAAGGCGAAGCTCGCACACGCCTGACCACGCAGCGCAAAATCGAAACACGCGGCGCGCTACATGACTTTTCGCCTGAAGCGCCGCCCGTAATCCTGTTTCCACCCGCGAGCGCGGAATTGTGGGCCGGCAGTGTTGATGGCAAGTCGGCCCGGCCCTTTGTATTGGCTGGACGCGGGGAGGGGCGCGTCTCTTGGTATATCGACGGAAAGCCCAGCCAGATCGATGATGCCGGTGCGCCGGTCTGGCAGCCGACGCAGGCGGGATTTTACACGATTACGGCCGTCGATCAGAGCGGGCGGTCCAGCCGGGTCAGGGTCCGTGTGCTGATGGGGCCGTCCTGACATACTTCCTGCCATGCCAATCAGCCTCATTGCTGACGCAGTTTGGCAACACGCAGGCAACACATTTATGTTAGGACTGACTTTCTGGCCTTCACGGCGGACGGGAGACCGCCATATGACGGACAGAACGCAGCGTGTGTTTGCTGCGACTGTATAGAGTATCGGGAACTGCCATGCGTATGCCATCCGCCCCCACCTTCACCATCGCCGCTGGCTTGGCCGCCATGGCGCTTGCGTTCTTCTCGAATGCGGGCGCGCAGGACCAACCCCTGGCAGAAACGGCCCCCAAGCGGCTGTCTTCGGCCATTTTTGCGGGCGGGTGTTTCTGGTGCGTTGAGTCTGATTTCGACAAGGTTGATGGCGTGATCGACACCGTGTCCGGCTATACGGGCGGTGAAATCGCCAATCCGACTTACAAGCAGGTCTCCAAGGAGAACACCGGCCATTACGAGGCCGTAAAGGTTACCTACGACCCGGATCTGGTCAGCTATGACACATTGGTCGAGTATTTTTTCCGGCACGTGGATCCCACAGATCCCTATGGTCAGTTCTGCGACAAGGGCGACAGTTATCGTACCGCGATCTTCGTCAACACTGATGACGAGCGCGCGGTGGCTGAAGCCGAGATTGCCGAGATCGAGACGTCAGGCGTGCTGAAGGACCCCATCGTGACGCGGGTGATTCAGGCCGAAACATTCTGGCCGGCCGAAGATTATCATCAGAATTATTACAAGAAGAACCCGCTCAAGTATCGCTACTATCGCGCTTCATGTGGCCGGGATGGCCGGGTCGAAGATCTTTGGGGCGAGTCAGTCGGTCATTGATCGGTTGGTGATGGGCAGGGCTCAGGCTTGAATTCCGTCTGTCCATCAAAACGTTCCTCCCATTCGGGTGTCCGGTCCTGACGGTCATATCCGGTACCCAGATAAAGTTGGAATTCCCGCAAGATCGGGCATCCATTGCTACGCGTTCCAAGCGGAATTGAGATCACGCCCACATGGTCAAAGGACTGGAAATCGCTTCGCAGTTTCGGGCGCATGCCGGGATGTAGCGACGCGATGAGTACGCGATCGGCCAAACCGCCCTCAAGTGGCTGGGCTTCTGAAAAACTCTTCGGTCCGGCATAGCGGCGCCATGAAATCATCGGCGTGGTGCGCTCGCGTGCGTAATAGTCCAGGCCGTGCCAGGCTTCTCGCTCATCCACGAGCACTGAGGTTGCGCCAAGTGCATCGGCGCGCGCAAACAATTGCTCAGCGGCGCTATCCCAGCCACGAGTGCGTTTGAGGGCGTTGTCGAAACCAAGCGAGGTCGACAGGGAGGCGGGCAGTAGCGCGAGGGTCAGCAGGGCCAGCATCAGAGCAGCGTGCAGAGACAAACTGGTCCAGAGCAGGCCGGACGGGGAATGGCGCACAAAATGGCCGTAACCCAGAATGGCTGCTGCGACTATGGCACCAATCAACAGGCGCGTGGCGAATGACACATCCGGCGCGAGCAGAAAAGCGACGAAGCTGACCGCTGCAATGATGTACCAAAGTTTGCGATTTGGCTTTGCGCGGGCGAGCCATGAGGCCACCAGCACGCTCGCGGCCGGATAGGCAGTTGCAGCCCAATTGGCATTGGCGCGCGACAGGACCGCTTGTGCCATGATGATCAGCAAGACCGGCAGGATAAAGCAGAGCAGCCAGCGGTCCCGGCCCATGATGCCGTCATCCTCGCTACGCATCACAAAGATGCCGAAGACGAGCGCCAGGAAACTGATTGGCCCGAACACGCCAAGCTGATCGACCAGGAAGGTGAGGGCGTTCTCAGGATTGATAAGGTCGCCGCCAAGATTGGCATTGTCGACCGTGTGGCTCACCGTCTTGAAATCATTCGCGGCATTCCAGGCGAGATGTGGCGCAAAGATCGCTGCTGCCACGGCCAAGGCTGCGAGGCCTTTCCAACTCAGCAGGGCACGGCGACTCTGTACGTCAATCAACAGGACCAGCACGACGCCGATCGCGAAATATAGCATTGCGTATTTCGACAGGAAGCCGAGTCCGACCGCGACGCCGAGACCCAGCGCGCTGACCCATGCGCCTTGCCCACTGCGCAGGCGCCACAGAGCCCAAAGGGCGGCGCACCAGAAGGGGATGAGTACGCCATCTGTGGAGATCACGACAGAAGACAGTATGACAGCCGGCATCAGTGCATAGCCAAGGCTGGCAAACATGCCGACACGTGCACCATACATGTCTCGCGCAAGGAAATAGATGAAGGTGGCACCGGCCGTGTGCAGGAAGGCCGCGGGAAGCCGTACGGCCCATTCTGCATCACCCAATACAGCTGTCACAGCATGGATGACCCACGCAATCATGGGAGGCTTGGAATAATAGCCCCATTCCAGCGTATCGCCCCATCGCCAGTACTGCGCTTCATCTGCATATAGGTTCAGAGGCGAAATGCCTGTGAATACAACCCTCAGTACAAGCAGCATTGCCAGCGCGGTGAGTGTGATGGTCTGCCAGCGGCCAGGCGATTCGGATTCCTCGACGGTCATGGGGTGCTATTCCTTCTCAACTTGAGACTTATGCCGCCCCACCGAGGCAGAATATACCCTGAACCGCACGTAATCTGCGCATGTCCGCCTCCAAACCGTGTCTTTTTTGCATCGCAACATATCGATCCACCGTGATCGCAGCCTTATGTGCTGAACCTTCAAGATCTTGTCACTAATCTGTCATCCGGTGTCGTTATCCGACCCGCAGTACCGGCGACCCGCAAGGGGCGGTTGTCGGCGCATCACCGACTAGGGGAATAGTCATGACAAATTGGACCACTTTCGGGCGTGGGGCAGCAGTATCTGCCATTGCGCTGAGCATGGCCGGCGTCGCTATGGCGCAGGTTACAACTTCAGCCGTCCGCGGCGCAGTGACCGATGATGACGGCCAGGCCGTATCCGGTGCGCTGGTTACCATCACCGATCCTTCCACAGGGCTGACACGGACTGCGACGACCAACCAGACCGGTCTGTACAGCATCCGCAACCTGCCTGTTTCCAGCGGCTATGTCGTTACGGTGACTTCGTCAGAGTTCCAGGGCCAGTTCATCGAAGATGTGGGCCTGAACCTCGGCGATGCGACCCAGGTCGACTTCACGCTCACCAATGATGGTGAAGCGCGTCAGGAAACGATCGTTGTTACGGCTTCCGTCTCCGATCTCGCACCGACTGCTGCTGGTCCTTCGGCGACCTTCGGCCTGGAGACGCTGCAGAGGGCCCCGGCCATCAACCGCAACATCACGGATGTCCTGCGCCTCGACCCACGCATCTATGTTGACGAATCCCGTGGTGATATCAACGCAGTCCAGTGTGGCGGTAAGAACTCCCGCTTCAACTCGCTGACCGTTGACGGCATTCGCATGAATGACAATTTCGGCCTGAATTCGAATGGTTACCCAACCGAGCGCATCCCATTTTCTTATGATGCCATTGAGCAGGTTGCGGTCGAACTGGCTCCCTTCGATGTGCAGTATGGTGGCTTCTCCGCCTGTAACATCAACGCGGTCACGAAATCCGGTACGAATGAATTCCACGGCTACCTCTTCGGCGACTACACAAATGACGGCCTGCGCGCCGACAGCCTCGAAGGCGACGACATCACGACGGGTGAGTACGACGAAACCCGCTACGGCTTCGGCGTCGGTGGTCCGATCATCAAGGACAAGCTGTTCTTCTTCGCGGCCTACGAGAAACTTGACGGCGTGAACCTGTTTGACCGCGGCGCGATCGGCTCCGGCGCTGTCAACGAAGTGAACATCACTCAGGCCGAAGTCGATGAGATCCGCAACATCGCCATGGAACTCTATGGCTATGATCCGGGCACGATCCCGAGCAGCGCTGATAACTCCGACGAGAAGATCCTGGTCAAGCTCGACTGGAACATCAGCAACGATCACCGCGCATCCTTCACCTATAACTGGAATGATGGTTTCAACATCGCCCAGTCGGACGGTGACTCCGATGAGCTGGAATTCTCCAACCACCTCTATGAGCGTGGCGCGGAACTGACGTCCTATGCCGGTTCGCTTTATTCTGACTGGACGGACAATTTCTCCACTGAAGTCCGACTTGCCTATTCCGAACTGGACAATCGTCAGATTTCTGTCGGCGGTACCGATTTCGGTGAGATCACGATCGAGACCGACGATGTTGATGTCTACCTCGGTGGCGACGACTCCCGCCAAGCAAACAAGCTGTACTACGAGACCCTCAGCCTCGCGCTGAAAGGTTACTACACGACGGGCAACCACAATTTCAGCTTCGGCTATGAGCGTGAAGCCCTCGACGTGTTCAACATGTTCGTCCAGCACGTCGAAACCGAAATCGACTTCGATGGCAATCCGTCCTCTGGCGGAGCATTCGACGATGCGATTGAGAACTTCCGTCTCGGCATCGCCGACAACGTGAACTACAACAACTCCCCAACAGGCGATCCGAACAATGCGGCTGCTGACTGGGGATATGAGATCAACACGCTGTACGCCCAGGACGAAATTGACTTCGGCAACGGTATCGTGGTGATCGGTGGCCTGCGCTACGACTGGTACACAACCGACGACGCACCTGAAACCAATGCAGACTTCCTGGCTGACTATGGCTTCACAAATGGTGAGACGCTGGATGGTGAAGGTCTGCTTCAGCCACGTCTCGGCTTCGAGTGGGACTTCTCCGACAATCTCGACCTGCGTGGTGGTGTCGGCCTCTACTCCGGTGGCAACCCGAACGTGTGGCTGTCCAACACCTACTCAGCAAACAACGTGCTGCAGTTCGGTTCGGACGGTGGTGCATTCGGTCTTGAAAATGGCGTGACATCGCTCTTCGACATTGACTACGGTCTTTGTGAAGACGGCGTGCCGACGGGACCGGGCTACTGTGTGCCACAAGACATGATCGACGCTGTCGCAGCTGGCGAAGGCTCGAACTTCGAGATCAACTACCTTGATCCGAACTTCGAAATTCCATCTGAGCTGAAATTTGCTTTCGGCGGTACATACTATGCTGACGCGCCTGGGCTCGGCGGCGAGTATGTCCTCTCGGGCGACATTCTGTACACCGTTGCTCAAGATAGCGCTGTCTGGATCCGCGGTGATCTCGAGCAGACTGGCACAACCACAGTCGATGGTCGCGAATACCCGACCTACAGCAGCGTTCGTGAGGCAGCCTTCGTGCTGACCAATGCGAAAGAAGACGCCAAGTCTCTGCTGGTTTCCGGCTCGATCTCGAAGTCCTATGACTTCGGTCTCGACTGGGCCCTGGGTTACGCCTACACGGATGCAGAAGACGTGCACCCGATGACGTCCTCGGTGGCCTTCTCGAACTACGTCAACCGCGCATTCGGCGACCCGCAGGATGTCAGCGCTTCGACGTCTGACTACAACACCAAGCACCGCTTCACGGCACTTACCAATTATGAGCGCGCTTTCTTCGGCGACAACATGACCACGTTCTCGGCCTTCGGCCAGGCTGTGTCGGGTCGTCCATACAGCGTGGTTTACGGTGGTAGCGCGAACGGTATCAGTGGCTTCAACCCTTACCTCGAAGGCAACCCGTACCTGGCTGCTGGTGCAGAGCGTAACGGCGAAGAAGGTTCCTGGTGGGGCAAGGTCGACATCAAGCTTGAGCAGGAATTCCCTGGCTTCCTTGATCACAAGGCTTCCGGCTTCATTGTTGTCGACAACTTCACAAATCTGCTGAACGACGAGTGGGGCGTACTGCGTGAGCCTGGCTTCCCAGCGGTTTGTGCGGTTGACGACTTCCAGGCTGGTGATTGTGAATCTCGTCAGGGCGACGCGTCGCGCTACGAAATTCGCTTCGGCCTGCGCTACGAGTTCTAGTCACTCGGAACTCCGAAACTGAAAATCGGGAAGGGCGGCTCTGAGAAGAGCCGCCCTTTTCCTTTGGAACAAGGTGTGGCATGGCGCGCTCAATGTCTGACATGAAACCTCATCTCCTGCCCGAATGGGCCCCTCATGCTGCTCTCTGGGTTGGCTGGCCGCGTCTTCTTGAAGAGTGGGGCGGCAACCTTGAAGGTCCACGCAAAGATATCTCCGGATTCATCCGCGCCGCATCGGACTATGTGCCGATCCGGGTCGCGGTAGGGTCAGATGAAGCCGAGGCAACGGCGGGTGCAGCCGTAGGTGATTGCGCTGAGGTCTGCCGAATTCCGACCGGTGACATCTGGATGCGCGACACCGGGCCAATCATTACAGGAACGGGCGATGCGCGCCGCGCGCAGGCCTTCCGCTTCAATGGCTGGGGCGGAAAATACCTGATGCCAGGCGACACGGAAACGGCGACGGCCATTGCGCAGCACGAAGGCATTCCGGTTTCGCAGCACGCGATGGTTCTGGAAGGCGGGGGCATTGATGCGGACGGCACAGGCCGCCTGCTGACAACCGGACAATGCCTGCTCAATCCAAACCGAAATCCGGGTATGGATCAGGCCGAGATCGAGATGGCGATTGCCGAGGCGCTCGGCGTACTGGAGTTCATTTGGCTCGGCGACGGCTTGCTCAATGACCATACAGATGGCCATGTCGACAATATCGCCCGTTTCATCGCGCCGGGACATGCGATCTGCCAGCATCCATCGGGCGCAGACGACCCGAATGCTGATACGCTGCAGGAGATTGAAACAACGCTCCGCAGGGCTGGGCTCGAGGTTACCACCATTCCCTCACCCGGGCTTGTGAAGGACGAGGATGGAAATCCGATTCCGGCAAGCCATATGAATTTCACAATCACGAACGGCGCGGTCCTCGTGCCCGTTTACGAAGACCGTTACAGCCTTGTGGCGCAGGCCGAACTGAGCGCTCTGTTCGAAGGTCGCAAGGTGATCGGCCTGCCGGCACGCAATATTCTCAATGGCGGGGGCAGCTTCCACTGCATGACCCGCGAAATTCCAGCTTGATTTCCAGGAGCGAGCCATGCCCCGTACCCTAACGCTTGCCTGCATCCAGTTTACGCCATCAGACGATGTGCAGGACAATATCGACCGCGTGGCGGAGCGTGTGCGCGAGGCCGCAGAGCAGGGGGCCGACGTTGTGCTGCCGCCGGAACTCTTCGCGGGGTACTATTTCTGCAAGACACAGGAAGAACAGCATTTTGCGCGCGCCTATCCCTGGCGCGAGCATCCGGCTGTCGAGCAACTGTCGGCGCTGGCCGAGGAACTTGGCGTCGTCATCCCCGTCTCAATCTATGAGAAGGACGGTCCGCTCTATTACAATTCTCTGGTCATGATCGACGCGGATGGGTCGCCTCTGGGCGTATATCGCAAGAGCCACATTCCGGACGGGCCGGGCTATCAGGAAAAATACTATTTCCGCCCAGGCGATACCGGGTTTCGCGTATGGGACACAATGAAAGGCCGGATTGGTGTGGGAATCTGCTGGGACCAATGGTTCCCGGAAGCTGCGCGCGCCATGGCGCTAATGGGCGCGGATGCGTTGCTGTACCCCACAGCGATTGGCGCTGAGCCGCAGGATGCGGGCCTTGATACGGCCGCCCGCTGGCGCCGCGCGATGCAGGGCCATGCTGTCTCGAACACCATCCCGGTCGTCGCGGCAAACCGTGTGGGCGACGAGGAAGGGCAGGTCTTCTACGGAACCAGCTTCATCGCGGACCCAACCGGCGAGATCGTGATTGATTTCGGTCGTACCGAACAGGGCGTGCTGGTGGCAGAATTCGATCTGGATGAAATTGAACGCGAACGGGCCGCCTGGGGGTTTTTCCGGGATCGGCGGACCGACCTCTACAATATTCTCACCTAATTTCGACGAAGCGGCGGGTCATTGCGGACAAAGCGGGTCTCTTCCCGTTTTTCAGGCTTGGGCGCTTTCAGGTCGGCCACGTGAATGATGCCGGAATCCGAGGCGTAGTCTGCGGCGAGGCTGGTGAGAACCGTGTCGAATTCGTCGAAACTGGCGCGCCGATCCAGATTTGGGTCGAAGCGAGCCGGATTTCCCAGCGTGTCGTCGCGGGTCGGCTGGCTTTCCGCCCATGAGAGCTGTTCGAGCGGGCTGAGATAGCCGTCCTTATTGGAATCGGCCTCAAGGAAGGCAGCCTCAATGCCCGTGGCGAGTTCTTCCGGGGTGACATTGCCATCCAGGTTGGCATCGAAACTGACAATCAATCCACCTCCCGCCACAAGGCGTTCTGGGACATGTCCATTCGCTTTGGCACCGCGTCTTGTCGGGCCGGGATAAGACTGCCCCGGCAGGCGCACAAGATCGTCGCCCTCATCTTCGGCACCGGCAGATGCAGGTGCACCAAGACAAACGAGTGCCGCCACGGAAAGGGCAAGGGCCAGATTACGCATGAAGAGACTCCCAGAAGGTTCGAGGGATCAGACTATGTCGGTGTGGCGTTTTTGCAACATGACGTTTCAGTTATCTTGTCTGGACATCGGTCTGGCATTAGCGTCTCGTTAACGCCGCCTTAACGCAAAGGGAGCAATCCGTTAACCAGTTGCGGCCGCCGACCGGTGGTCGATTCGTGCGATTTGGATTGAAGACACTATGGCAATCACGGCGGACCAGGTCCCTATCATCATGTCTGCTGGTGCGACCGCGCTGGGCCTAGCCGCCTTGCTATGGGCGCTGCGCGTGTCTGATGGGGCACGTGGCGCGGCGCGCAAATACAAAGACCGGTCGTCCGATCTCGAGACTCTTCTGGCAGAGCACCGCTCAATCCTTGGTGCTCACCCGGGCGTGATCCTGGTCTGGCAGGGTGAGGCGCTTGAGCCCGACAGTGAAGAAATGACCCCGCCGGAGCTTTACGGTTCGCCGGTGGCATTGGCTGGCCTGCTCAGCTTCACCGACGATGCGATTTCGCCCGATCCGGCGGTGCGCATCATCGAAGGCCTTGCCGACCTCGAAGCGCGTGACAGTTCCGGACAGGACACGACGCTGCGGATTCGCATGCGCGAGCTGCGCGATACTGGACAGGCTTTCTCGCTCACCATCATCGGGCCGTCTGGCCGCTTCCTTGAGGCGGACGGGCGGACGGCTGGCGCGCGGGCGGTCGTCTGGGTCACCGACACCACCATCAAGGGACTGGAAGAAAGCTCCGCCCGCGGCAAGCTGGAAGAGGCGCGCCAGGTTATCGCGCGCGATCCGACAGCCTTCCTTGACATGCTGGGTAAGGCGCCGTTCCCGGCCTGGCGCGTATCCGGCATGGGCAAGCTGCAGTGGGTGAACCCATCTTACATTGAGGCAGTCGATGGGGTGAACCTCGACCGCGTCCTGGATCGGCAGATCATGCTGGACCAAGCTTCAGCTGACCAAGCCCGCAAGACTATTTCTGAAGGTGCGGATATCGACGAAACGCGCCACATGGTCGTGAACGGAGAGCGGCGCGCCATGCGTGTGCTGACCTTCCCTCTATCCGGCGGGGCAGGGGCGATGGCGTTCGATGTGACCGCCCAGGAAAATGCGCGCGAGGAACTGAACCGCCATGTTCGCGCGCATGACGAGACACTGAACCATGTTGCCGATGCTGTCGCGATCTTCGGGGCGGATCGCAAACTGACCTTCTACAACAAGGCCTTCCGCGACATGTGGGATCTCGATGAGAGCTTCCTGCTGGACCGCCCGAACCACGGGCAGTTGCTGGACCGCCTGCGCGAGCGCCGCAAGTTGCCGGCCCGTACAAATTACGCCGAATGGCGGGCGGAGGAGCTGTCCTACTACCTCGATATTGATGGGGTAAAGGAAGATACATGGTCACTGCCGGATGACCGGACTCTGTCCGTCACACGCCAGCGCCACCCGATGGGTGGCCTGTTGCTGTTGTTCAAGGACATCACAGGCGAACTGAACCTTCAGACCAAGTTCAATGCCATTGTGAAGACGCAGGCGTCCACGCTCGACAATCTGCACGAGGCAGTTGTCGTGTTCGGCGGCGACGGGCGGCTGAAACTGTTCAACAAGGCTTTTGAACGGCTCTGGTCCCTGGACCATGACGAGTTGAAAGACCATCCGGACTATAGCGATGTGATCGAGGACTGCGTTCCGCTGTTCCATGACCTGGATGTCTGGGACGCGATCAAGGGCCATATTACGGACCCGTCCGCCCGCGCACGCCAGTCCACCACCGGAGAGATGCGCCGGTCTGATGGATCTATCCTGACATATCTGACCCATCCGCTGCCGGATGGAAACACGCTGATCGCCTTTGCGGATGTGACGGCCACACGCAGGGTTGAGTCCGCGCTGAGAGATCGGGCTGAAGCATTTGAGGCTGCGGACCGTCTGAAAACGGAGTTCGTGCGCAATGTGTCCTACCAGCTGCGGTCGCCGCTGACGGTCATCTTTGGCTATGCTGAACTGCTGGAAACAAAGCGCAATGGCGATCTGACCGAGCGCCAGACAGACTATGTCAGCGCGATCCTGTCAGCTTCCGACCACCTCTCGAAACTGATCGAGAACATTCTCGACCTTGCCATGATCGAAGCAGGCCGTATGGATCTCGATCTGAAAGATGTGGATCTCAGCCATGTCATCGAGGAAAGCATCGACATGGTCGTGTCAAAGGCAGAGGACACGCAGATTGCCGTTCGCGCCGACATCAAGGGCAAGCTTGGAGTCATTCGGGCAGATGAGCGTCGCATCAGGCAGGTCTTGTTCAACCTCATTTCCAATTCGCTCCGCTTTACCGAATCCGGTGGTGAAATCGTCGTCTCGTCCCAGCGCGTGGGCGACATGGTGACCCTGTCTGTGCGAGACAATGGCCGCGGGCTAGCAGCCGATAAACGCGCCACCAGCTTCGACAGTTTCGTTTCGGGCGACCAGCGCGGGGCCGGCCTCGGTCTTGCGCTCGTGAAGCATTTCATCGATCTGCACGGCGGAACGGTCGGTATGAAACCGGTCGATGGCGGCGGTCTGGAAGTGACCTGCTGGCTGCCGGTGAAGGTCACAAAAGTTGTGCAGAACCAGGAAATGTTGCTGACTGAGAGCCTGCCAGCCTGATTACCTGAGGGCCTGTTTAGGACGTCTCACAAACAAGTTTACTGACTTTCTGCGCGCCATGCCTACATGTTGGTTTGACAAAACCAAGCAAGAAGGCACGCAACATGGCTGACGATACCTATATCCCACCGAAGGTCTGGAAATGGGATGCTGAGAGCGGCGGGCGTTTCGCCAGCATCAACCGGCCGATTTCGGGCGCGACCCATGACAAGGATTTGCAGGTTGGGAAACATCCGCTGCAACTTTATTCGCTGGGCACACCGAACGGCGTTAAAGTCACTGTAATGCTTGAAGAACTGCTCGCGGCGGGTCATTCCGGCGCTGAGTATGATGCCTGGTTGGTCAACATCATGGAGGGCGACCAGTTTTCCAGCGGATTTGTTTCTGCCAACCCGAACTCCAAGATCCCGGCCCTGATGGACCATTCGACCAATCCGCCCACCCGCGTGTTCGAATCCGGATCGATCCTTCTGTACCTGTCAGAGAAGTTTGACGCTTTCCTGCCCAAGGATCCGCGCAAGCGCACGGAAGCGCTTTCCTGGCTGTTCTGGCAGATGGGATCGGCGCCTTATCTCGGCGGTGGCTTTGGCCATTTCTACGCATATGCGCCAATCAAGATCGAATACGCGATTGATCGGTTTGCGATGGAGGTGAAGCGGGAACTGGACGTGCTGGACAAGCGGCTCGCCGATAATGAATTCATGGCTGGCGACGAGTACTCGATTGCAGATATGGCAATCTGGCCCTGGTACGGCGCTCTGGCGTCGGGTGTCGTGTATGATGCGGGAGAATTCCTGCAGGTTCATGAGTACGAAAATGTTCAGCGCTGGACCAAACAGATCGCCGAGCGTCCGGCAGTCAAGCGTGGCCGCATGGTGAACCGCACTTTTGGCAAGCCGGAGACCCAACTGCGCGAACGCCACGACGCCAGCGATTTTGATACCAGGACCCAGGACAAGCTGGATCCCGAAGGCTCCAGCTGATCCTGTCTTTGGTCAGGATTTCTCGAATTTGAGAATGTAGCGATCCGTCTGTCTCCGGATAGACGGATCGAATACGTTCAGCGTGCCATCGTCGTCGGGATTCGCGAGTAGGTCACTCTCCTCGACAAGGACGAGGCCGACATCGCCCATCATATCCATCAAGGTGTCTTGCGCCAGCCGATGTGTCACGCCGCCAGTTGTTGCGGGCGCACCGTCAGGCGCGCGGTGATCAATCACGACGAAATGCCCGCCGGGTTTCAGGACGCGCGCAATTTCGGAAAAGGCGACATCCGGATCTCCGAGTGCACCCGGCTCCGCGCCTTCCGGCGTGTACCAGAGCTCATGTGGACCGAGAAACCAGGTTACGAGATCCACCTCCATATCGCCAATGGGTTCGAAATCATCGAACGATGTCTGGATGTGAGTCACGTTGATCAGCCGGCCATCCATGCGTTTCTCGACCGCATCGCCGAGGAAGGTTTCAAACTCTGGTGGGTTCTGAAGGTAGACTTTTCCCTCTTCGCCCACGACCAGTGAGAAGAGTTCGGTATAGATGCCGCCGCCAGCTTCCATATCCAGCACTGTCATGCCCGGCATTACTCCGGTGAATGCAAGGATCTGCCGCGAATTGCGAAGCTCATACTGCTCGAAATCATCTTCCGGTCGACCATCATGCACGAAGACGGAATCGTAATCGAACGCAGGGACGGTAGTTTCCGGCATTGTTGGCATGCTCTCGGGAATCGGCGCAGCACATGCGGCCAAGCTCAAGCAAGCAGCTGCGAAACTTAGTGAATGTCTCATGGGAATGTCCTCTGTCCGCTCAGGCCTTGCTGAGCATGGTCTCGCTGATATCCCAAAGCCGCTCGGCTTTTTCGTCATCACAGATCCAGGGTCGGGCGTGCTCCCAGCGTTGACTCTCTTCGGTGGCAAGCTTGGCAATATCGCAATCTTCGCAATAAACGCCGCCCTTGTCCGCCAGGGCAGGGGAAGTAGCGGCCCAGACGCTGGTGGATGCGCCTTGCTCTGGTGTCTTGAACATGGCCTGAACTTGAGGCGGGATTGTTCCGTCGGGGTTTTTCCAACCGAGTTCGGCCATTTCCTCATCAGTGAGGTGGCGTTGCAGAGGCGTGAAAATCCCTCCCGGATGCACCGAGAATGCCCGCACACCGATATCCTTGCCGCGATGGTCCACGCCCAGAGCAAACAGGGCGCACGCTGATTTGGACTGGCCGTAGGCTTCCCATTTGTCATAGGGATGGGATTCGTAATTGGGATCGTCCCAGATCACGTCGGAGCGCACATGCGCTGTTGATGAAAGGGCGACTAAGCGCGCGCCGTCCGCGCGTTCAAGAGCGGGGGCGAGCGCGAGGCTCATCGCCATATGCGCGAGATGGTTCACGCCCAACTGGCGTTCCCAGCCGGGCCCAACCCGCGTTTCAGGGCAGGCCATGACACCCGCATTGTTAACAAGGATATCAAGTGCGCGGCCTGTGTCCTCAAAATCAGCGGTGAATTTTCGCACGGTGGCGAGGTCTTCCAAGTCCATCGCCGCAATCTCGATATCGCCGGGAATGTCAGCGAGCGCAGCCTCGGCGGCGTCGACGCGTCGCGCAGGAACCGTCACGCGCGCGCCTGCGCCCGCCAGGGCGCGAACGGTTTCCAGGCCAATCCCCGAATAGCCGCCAGTGACGATTACGTTGCGTCCGGTCAGGTCGATGCCGTCGATAACTTCCTGTGCCGTCGACTTTGCATGAAAGCCTGATCCGATCGGCGTCTGGTCTGTTGCGGCCATGTGTTTCCCCTTTGGTCGTTTGGTTTCTTATGCTGAGCCAGCCGGTACGACGGCAAGCGATCATGCGTGATGTTACCAATCTGTAAGCAGCGGTTTACATGGACGCACTCCGTATCGCCACTTATATCCCGAATATAACCAAGGGAGAAATTGCATGCGTATTCTTGCCGCCGCGATATCTGTTGTCGCCATGTCAGTCGCTGTTCTTCCTGCTGCTGCGCAGTATGGTCAGGTTGAGCGGACCCAAGCGGAAATTGCGCTCGAGGAAGCTACGGCTAACCTTGAGACCAATCGCGTCACACGCACCGAAGCCAGTCAGGCCTGTGACACCAGGGATTATCAAGCCTGCTTCGAGCTGGCCGATATGTATCGCAAGGGGCTTGGCGGCGACCAGGATTACAAGAGCGCTGCGGACAATTATCGCAAGGCGTGCGATGGAAAAGTCGCAGAGGCCTGTTCAGGACTTGCCTATCTGACTGTTCAAGGGCGCGGCATGGATGCCGATACCGCTCGGGCGCGCCAGCTTTATGATAAAGCGTGTGATTATGGCGACGTGAGCGGATGTGCAGCCTATGGCAACATGATCTATACCGGCCAAGGTGGTTCCAAGAACGTTGCGGAAGGCACGCGCCTTCTCCAGGAATCCTGCGATAAGGCGTATGAATGGGCCTGCGAACGCCTGTCGACGCTTGGGGCCTATCAGCCCGATGACTCGACTTGGGAGCGTCTTGAAGACGTCAGGCGCCGCTACTGATTTTCACTCAAGGTCGACAGTTTGCGCGCAAGGCTTGAGCCTGGCAGCGGGCTGGCGGGTCGGTTCGGGTCGATAGCGGGGGTCTCGGAAACTGTATCAGCAGTGATATGCTCAGGTGTGTCCACAGCCTCATGCGTCGGTATGGGGCCATCGGTTGCGACGTTGAGGTCAGCGGTCATCAGCGACCCTGCGTCAACGCGGATGCTGCGGGTGAACACCTTTCCGGTGACAACAGCTTCATTCCATATCTCGAGGCTCTCATGAGCAGTCACATTGCCCGTCAGCTTGCCATGTACGACGATGATTGCCGCCTCCAGCGATCCTTCGATATGACCGGTCGCTTCGATCAATACCAGCCCGTCCGATTTGACCGGACCTTTCATATGGCCTGCTACGGTAAGCGGGCCAGAGAAATTGAAGCTGCCTTCCAGCGCGCATTCCGTGCCGATGAAGCTGCCCTGACCTGAGCGGCCCTTGCCGGCAGCATTGTCCGTTTCGAATTTGGCCATCACCCATACTTTCCCATGTTCTGACCTGATGCACCTGTTGTCGGCGTTGGGGTTTTCATCCGGGCCAGAGAATTGATTTCATTGCTCTTATAGCGCGCAATTGGCCGCGCGCACAGTTCCAAGCAGAGATTACCTTGCAAGATACGGGCAAGTTTTCCTCGCCATAAGGCCATATTCCTGTGTTGAAACAGCTCATGAGCCTGTTTCGGTCCGTTTCATTTACCTTGATGCTGGTTGCAGCGGCGTGTTCACAATCGTCTGAACCGGTTGCAGGCGGTGTTATCCCGTTGCAATCCGGTTTCACCGGCATTGACCTGTCGCACCATAATGGTCGCATCCGCTGGGACGAGTTCGAGGCCGCACCCGTCGATTTTCTTTACCTCAAGGCTACCGAAGGTCGGGACTGGAAAGATCCACGTTTCCTGGAAAATTGGCGCGAAGCGACAACGCGCGGCTGGACGGTCGGCGCTTATCATTTCTACCGACTCTGCCGGCCGGGAGCCGAGCAGGCCCAGAATTTCATTCAGTCCGTGGAAGTGCGGGCAGGGGCGCTGCCGCCCGCAGTTGATTTGGAATATGCGCACAATTGCGAGCCGCGCGGCAGCACGACTGAGACTTTGGGAGAATTGGACACATTCCTGACAGCGCTAGAGGCCGAATATGGCGTGCGGCCGGTGATCTACACGACGCCAGAGTTTCACACCGACTGGCTGGCCGGCAGTTATGATGACTATCCGCTCTGGTTGCGCGGCCTTGGCGAGACGATGCCGCGGACCATCAACGGCCGCGTACCGGACATCTGGCAATACACCATGTCCGGCCGCGTACCGGGAATTGACGGCCGGGTGGACATGAACCGGGTTCCGGACCGTCCACCCGGATAAGGTTTAGTTGCGGGATTTGTCGACCAGGCGATCGTTCTGGGCCCAGTGCATCATGCCGCGAAGTTTCTCGCCGACTTCTTCGATTTCGTGGCTGTTCATGCGCTGGCGCATGGCGTTGAAGCCCGGTGCGCCGGCCTGGTTTTCGAGGACCCAGTTGCGGGCAAACGTGCCGTTCTGGATGTCTTCGAGAACCTTTTTCATGTTGGCCTTGGCTTCGGAATTGATCACGCGCGGGCCGGAGACGTATTCGCCATATTCGGCCGTGTTCGAGATCGAGTAGTTCATGTTGGCGATGCCGCCTTCATAAATAAGGTCAACAATCAGTTTGGTCTCGTGAAGGCATTCGAAATAGGCCATTTCCGGCGCGTAGCCAGCCTCGACCAGGGTTTCATAGCCAGCCTTGATCAACTCGACGATGCCGCCACAGAGCACAGCCTGTTCGCCGAAGAGGTCTGTTTCGGTCTCTTCGCGGAATGAGGTCTCGATGACACCAGCGCGCGTATTGCCGATGGCCTTGGAATAGGACAGGGCAACATCCTGTGCCGTGCCGGTCGCGTCCTGATGGATTGCGATCAGACCCGGCAAGCCGAAGCCCATCTGGTACTGGGCGCGCAGCGTGTGGCCGGGGCCTTTCGGGGCGGACAGCGAGACATCAACATCGGGGCGTGGACGGATGAGGTTGTAGTGCACGTTGAAGCCGTGGCCGAACATGACATGCTGGCCAGCGCGCAGATGCGGTTCGATCTCGTTTGCATAGAGCACGGCCTGCTTTTCGTCCGGGATAAGGATCATCAGCACGTCGGCCCACTGGGCGGCCTCGGCGGGCGTGACCACTTCAAGGCCCTCGGCTTCTGCTTTGGCGCGGCTGGCCGACCCCTCATAGAGGCCAACCTTCAGCTGCTTCACGCCGCTGTCGCGCATGTTCAGAACGTGGGCGTGGCCCTGGCTGCCATACCCGATCACGGCGACTTTCTTGCTCTGGATGAGGGAAAGGTCTGCATCCTGTTCGTAATAGATTTTCATGGGCCTCTACTTGCTCCGCTGGAGGATTGATTGTTGGGGTAAGGGTCTTCAGGTCAGTTGGACTTGCACACCCAGCCATCTGAAAAATTGGCGACGCCGATAACGCTACGGTTCAATTCGGCAATTATGTCTGTGGCCTCCGAATGGCGCGAAAACTGTTTCAGGCCATTGGTGGTTTCAATTGAGGTGATGATGTCGTGCGACGCCAGCAGCAGCTCATAGCTGCGCGATCCGTCGGCATTGACCACCATTTTTTCCCGCGCGCCATAGGCGGGCAGTCCTGCATCGCTGGTGGTCAGGAGAGACAAGGCGACCTTGCTTGCGACGGGGGCAGGCAGTTGGGTCTGCAGGCGACAGAGCGGAATATGTGTGTTGGTGTCGGAATCGACCGGTACCGTTCGCGCATCCAGCATCATTGTGCCGTCTGCATCGACGATATCGTAGACATAAGCGGCCCCGCTGGGCGCTGCGGTGTCCACGATGCGCAGGATGGGGTCATTGGAGGAATCAAACGTTGCATCGGCCCGGTCGGCAATCAGGGCCGCACGGTCGATATCGCATTGCAGCTGAGCCTGATCGGCATCATCTGCAAGCGCCAGGGCCGAGCCGGCCACTTTCGGGCGGCAGCTTTCGGGCTGTTCTTCTATGGCGTGCGCATTGCCAGCGAGAAAAAGGACGCCGAGCGCAATCAGGCTGGTGCGTGTCATCCCTTCTCCTTTCCCCTCTTGATCGACAGAACACCTGTCCGGCTTACCTCAACCAAGCCGAGCGGTCGCATCAGATCCACAAACTGGGTGATCTTTTCAGAGGCGCCTGTCAGCTCGAAAATGAAGCTCTCATTTGTCGTGTCTATCACATTCGCGCGGAAAATCTGAGATATGCGCAGCGCTTCAACACGGGCTTCGCCTTTGCCGGCGACCTTGATCAATGCCAGTTCGCGCTCGATGCCGCGCTTGGACTTGGTGATGTCGATCACCTGTTCCACGGGCACGATGCGCAAGAGCTGGGCTTCGATCTGCTCCAGAATATGCGGTGTGCCCTGGGTCACGATGGTGATCCGCGAGCGGCGCTCATTCACGTCGACCTCGGCCACGGTCAGGCTGTCGATATTGTAACCCCGGCCAGAGAACAGTCCCACAACACGGGCCAGAACGCCTGGCTCGTTATCGACCATGACGGCCAGTGTGCGGCGTTCGACGGCCTCGTCCTCATGAGACAGGAAATAGGCCGATTTCGGATTGCCAGCGGGGGGCGTAGCTGTTGATCCATCGCTCATGGCTGTGTCTCCGGTTTCGGGGTGTCACGATTCCAGAAGTCGATGGAGAGGTCGGGACGGCGAGTCAATAGCTCGTCCCGCAGCGCTCCAGACCGGCTGATCGCGTCGTCCTGGTGTTTCTGCTTTTGTTTGGTGTAGCGGCCCAATAGCTGGTCCATGCGCCGTGGATCGAGATGGGCTTGCAGTTCAGAGACCAGCAATTTGCGGCAAGCATCGATGAAAGCCGCACTGTCCTCGCTTGTCGGGCCGCCTTCGCGGGTCAGGGCATGAACCTCTTCATGGGCCCAGACGAGGCTGTCCAGGATCGGCGCGCGGAAGCCTTGATATGCGCCATCCTTGTTGAGGCCATGACGGTCAGGCGCAAGGTTTGGAAAGAACATCCGTCCACGGTCAATCAGGGTCGACAGGTTAGTCAGACTGTCTGCGCGCGCCTCCTGGAAGGCGCGGTCGGAGTCCATCACGTGGCGGTTGCGCGCCAGCATGGCAGCAGAGGCCAGCGTTTCGATGGCGGTATTGCCCCAGTCGAGGCTGGCGCTGTCGATGCTCTGGCGCAGCTGTTCGGTGCGCAGCTGGTGTTGTTTGCGGGTTTCGGCGCGGCTTGCGAGCGCGCCAAGTACAGCCGCAATGGCGGAGACCACGGTCACGATCGTGCCGATATTTTCCATTCCCCACTGCCACAGATCACTCGCAGCCATCACATTCGTCCTATCAAGCTCCCGCCGGGTCTGGTCGGTCAGACCAGTCCCTTGCCAGCTTCGCCAATCTCATCGCCCTTGATTTCGCCAAGGATCATCTCGTTGTGCGCTGAACCCGACGGTATCATTGGCAGGCAGTTCTCGGCCTTTTCGACACGGCAATCGAACAAAACCGGCCCGGGATGGTCAATCATCTCGCGGATCTTGTCGTCCAGCTCCGCTGGATTGTCACAACGGATGCCATGTCCGCCCATTGCTTCGGCAAGTTTCACGAAGTCGGGCAGGGTTTCCGAATAGGAGTGAGAATAGCGCTCGCCATGCAGCAATTCCTGCCACTGGCGCACCATACCCATCCATTCATTGTTGAGGATGAAGACTTTGACCGGCAGCCTGTGTTGAACGGCGGTGGAGAGTTCCTGCGTCATCATCTGGATTGACGCTTCGCCCGCAATGTCGATCACGAGGGCGTCCGGATGCGCTGCCTGAACGCCCACTGCGGCGGGCAGGCCATAGCCCATCGTGCCGAGCCCACCGGAGGTCATCCACCGGTTCGGCTCGTCGAAATGATAGAATTGCGCCGCCCACATCTGGTGTTGGCCAACTTCGGTCGTGATGTAGGTCTCGCGATCACGGGTCAGCTCATACAGGCGCTCAACGGCATGTTGGGGTTTGATGACCGTGTTGGAGTTTGCGTAGGTGAAGCATTTCCGGGCGCGCCAGATGTCGATTTCCTGACGCCAGGGTTTCAGGTCCGGCTTCTTGGCCTTGCGGGATTTGAACTCTTTCAGGATTGCGGCCAGCGCCTCTGCGCAGTCGGCAATCACGGGGATATCGACTCGGACGATCTTGTTCACCGAAGAAGGATCGATGTCGATATGCACCTTCTTGGAGTTGGGTGAGAAGGCGTCGATACGGCCGGTCACCCGGTCATCGAAGCGCGCGCCCACGCAGATCATCAGATCGCAATCGTGCATCGCATTATTGGCTTCGAAGCTGCCATGCATGCCAACCATGCCCAGCCAGTCCGGATGGGAGGCAGGGAAGGCGCCAAGCCCCATCAGTGTAGAGGTCACCGGATACCCCGTGACGTTCTGGAGCTCGCGCAGCAGATCGGACGCCTTCGGACCGGAATTGATGACACCGCCGCCAGTGTAGAAGACTGGCCGCCGCGCGTGCATCATCAGATCCACTGTCGCCGAAATCGCATCCGGGTGCGGTTTGGTAGTGGGGTGATAGCTCGGCTTGTGAACGCCCTCCTTGCCGACATAGGTGCCGGTGGCGAACTGGATGTCCTTGGGAATGTCGACCACGACCGGTCCGGGCCGACCGGATTTGGCGATCAGGAAGGCTTCGTGGATCGTGCGTGCGAGCTGGTTCACATCGGTAACCAGGTAATTGTGCTTGGCACAGGTACGGGTGATGCCGGTTGTGTCGCATTCCTGGAACGCGTCGGTGCCGATCAGGTGTGTCGGAACCTGTCCGGTCAGGACCACCATCGGAATGGAATCCATCATCGCGTCTGCAATCGGGGTGACCATATTGGTCGCGCCGGGGCCGGAGGTGACGAGGCAGACGCCGGGTTTGCCTGTTGTGCGGGCATAGCCTTCGGCCGCGTGGCCAGCGCCCTGTTCGTGGCGCACCAGAATGTGGCGAATTCCATCGGAATTGTAGAGCGCATCATAGATCGGAAGAACCGCCCCACCCGGATAGCCGAACATGACTTCCACGCCCTGTTCCTTGAGCGCCGTGATGACGATTTCGGCGCCTGTCATGGTCAAGGTTTCAGCTGCGGGCTTGGTCTTGGTGTCGGTTGTCATGGGGAGATCTCTGATGGAACTGAGTTTGGACTGTATCGGAAAAGAAAAAGGGCTCCAATGGAGCCCCGTTTTGTGCGCGCATCCGCAACTGGCTACTTAAAGCCAGCTACGGATGCTTAATAACGAGTACCACGTATTTGCGCACGGTGCGTTTCCTCCAACGTCGGGATTAGGAATAATCTGCCTCAACCGGCCTGTCAATCTCCCTATACAAGGCAAGAATAACCCTCAATCGATCTTCTGGCTCCGGTGAAGGAATGCGCGGCCAGAAGGGAAATTGGCGACCGATCCACGTGAATTGCCGTTTTGCGTAGCGTCTTGTGTCGCGTTTTGCGTTTTCTGCGGCAAATTCTGCCGTTATCTCTCCGCGTGCGAAGGCTGCGAGCCACGGCATTCCATGTGCTTTCATGGCAGGAAGTTCCGGGTCGAGATCGCGTTTTATCAGTTGGCGGGCTTCTTCCATCGCGCCCTGCATCAGCATGCCTTCAAAACGGCGGTCGATCTTCTGATAGAGTTTTGCGCGAGGTGGGGTCAACGCAACGCCCATCCATTCATTCTCCTGCAGGACCGGCGGCTGGCGGTTGCGCTGGAAGTCGGTCAGCGGTTTGCCGGTCGCCAGATAAACCTCATAGGCGCGTGCGAGGCGCTGGCGGTCGCCGGTGCCCAGTCGGTCAGCGATTTCCGGATCGACCGGGGCCAGTCGGGCACGCAGGCCGTCCGCGCCCTCGGCATCGGCAATGGCGCGCACGTCGGCGCGGACATCGTCGGGTACAGGGGGAATATTCGACAGGCCTTGAGTCATTGCGAGCAGGTAAAGGCCGGTGCCGCCGACCAGGACAGCGCGCTTGCCGCGCAGTTCAAGCGTGCGAATGGTCGCGCGGACCTCTTCCAGCCACTCGCCAGTGGAGTAGCGCTCGGCCGCGTTCACATGGCCGAAGAGATGGTGCTTCACACCGTCCATCTCTTCTTCGGTCGGGCGAGCTGAAATCACTTGCAAGTCGCGATAGACCTGCATGGAATCGGCATTGATGACCTCACCGCCCAGACGGCGCGCCACTTCGATGGCAAGCGCGGTCTTGCCGCTGGCCGTGGGTCCGTGAATGAGTATTGCCGGTGTCATCCATATAGACGTAAGGGCTTGTCAGCGACGAGGAAACCCGTGAAGAGGCGGGAATGATTGAGAAAGCAGTTAATTCCATGATCCTGATCGCCGCCGCCAATGCCCCGGAAGACAATATTGCCTCGCGCCTCGGCATGATCCTCGGAGATCTCGGCATTGCCCAGACCTTGCCTCAGATAACAAGGCTGGGGCAGGTCGGAGATGTCAGTGCTGTGGAGATTCCGCTTGCACCGATGGATGCCGATTTCCAGCACGCAGCGCTCGTTGCGCTGGAAGCGGAAGAAATGGACGTGGCCCTGGTGCCCGCAGGAAATCGTCGCAAACGGTTGCTGATCTCCGACATGGATTCCACGATTATCGGACAGGAATGCCTCGATGAATTGGCGGATTTCGCTGGTCTGAAAGCGGAAGTGTCCGCGATCACAGAACGTGCCATGCGGGGCGAGCTGGATTTCGAGGGCGCGCTGACAACCCGCGTGGCCATGCTGAAGGGGCTCGACCTCAAAGCGCTGCAAGACGCCTATGATGCGCGCATTTCGCTGAATACCGGCGCGAAGACACTGGTGGAGACGATGAAGGCGCAAGGCGCGATGACCGTGCTGGTCTCCGGCGGGTTCACCTTCTTCACGGGCCGGGTCGCCGATGATGCCGGGTTTGCTGCCCACCGCGGCAATACGCTGATCGATGATGGCGCAGTGCTGACCGGGGAGGTGGGCATGCCGATCCTCGGACGCGAAGCGAAACTCTCGGCGCTGGATGAGTTTTCAGCGGAAGCGGGCCTCAGCCGGGCAGATTCACTTGCACTCGGCGATGGGGCGAATGATCTTGCGATGATCCAGGCGGCGGGCCTCGGCATTGCCTACAAGGCCAAGCTCATCGTCGCGGCTGAAGCGCATGCTGCGATCAATCACACCGATTTGCACACAGCGCTGTTCTTCCAAGGCTATCACGCGGACGAATTCGTCACTGAATAGACTGCCGGATCAGGAATTGGTCAGGTCGACCGAGATGAACTGATCGAACCAGCCCGCTTCGCCGCGACGCTTCACGCGGAGCAATAGTGGCTGGCGCGGTGTGGTCATCGCCGCTTCGACCTTGCTGATCGTGTCGGTAACCGTGGTGACGCGCTCGAAATTCACTTCAACCAAGACGTCGCCGCGTTGGAGTTTTCCAAAGGAGCGCCCACGCGCAGAGACCGTTGTAACTACAACGCCGTCAACATCCTTTGGAATGCCATAGCGGCGGCGGATATCATCGTCGAGGCTGGTCAGTTCTGCGCCAAGATCGTTGGAACTCGCCGGCGCATCCAGCGTGGCATCGGCGGCGGGCGTATCGGCCTCGTCTTCCAGTTCACCGAGCGTGACATTGACAGTGCGTCCCTTCCCATCTCGCACAATCGCGATGGGAACGGTGCGGCCGATCTCGGTATCGGAAATCAGGCGTGTCAGTTCGCGTACGCTGGTCACGGTCTGGCCATCGAAGCGGAGCACAAGGTCGCCGACTTCCATATCGGATTTTGCCGCCGGTCCTTCATCGGAGATACGGGTGATGATCACGCCGCCCTTGCCCGTGGCCTTGTACGCGCGCACGAGTGCTTCATCCGCATCCTGTACATTGACGCCCAGCCAGGCGCGACGCACGCGGCCTTCCTTGATGAGCTGGTCGGAAATGCGTTTCACGAGATTTGCCGGCACGGAGAAGCCGATGCCGACCGAGCCGCCCGTAGGGGAGATGATCGCGGTGTTCACGCCGACGACTTCGCCGCCGAGATTGAACAAGGGCCCGCCGGAATTACCGCGGTTGATGGCGGCATCGGTCTGGATGAAGTCATCTGAGCGACCCGCATTCAGGTCGCGATTGCGCGCCGAGATAATGCCAGCCGAGACAGAGCCCCCGAAGCCGAATGGGTTGCCGATGGCGATAACCCAGTCACCGACTTCTGCTTTGTCGCTGTCGGCGAGGTCCACATAGGGCAGGGCAGTCGAGGATTTCACCTTGAGCACGGCGAGATCGGTGTCGCGATCACGACCGACGAGTTCCGCCTTCAGGACGCGGCCGTTCGAGAAATTGACGTCAATCTCGTCGGCATTCTCGATGACATGATTATTGGTGATGATGATGCCGTCAGCCGAGATGACAAAGCCGGAGCCAAGTGATCCTTCACGCCGGAAACCGTCTTCATCCCGACCGAAGAATTCGTTGAAGCGCTCCATGGGCGAGCCTTCCGGAAAGGTCGGCATGCCATCGGGCGCAATTGTTTGCGATGTTGAAATATTGACCACGGCCGGCATCAGGCGCTTGGACAAGTCACGGAAGCTTTGCGGTTGGACCTTCTGATCGATTCCATCGACTGCCGTCGACAGGCTGTCCTGAGCATGGGCAGGCAGAACGGCGGTTGCCGAACTCATCAGGAACAGGGCAGCAAGGGCCGGGATACGCATAGGCCGCTGAGCCTCCTTTCGAAGCATAATATACACTAATGTCTGTAAACTATGGCGCTTTGCAGGCGTCTTGCAACAGCTTCAACAGAACCGAACTGCAATGACGATGAAGATTGCGCCGATTGCCGCGGACCCGATCCCGGCAAGCGCAATCTCGCGTCCCGGCATACGCGCTAGATACTCTGCCATACGCCGCATGAATTCGGGGGCGACCGCATAGATCGCCCCCTCAATGAATAGCCACATGCCGATCCCGATCAGGATCAGTTGTATGGACATGCCAAGCCCGTCCTAGCGTGAGCCGCCATTGGCCCGTGCGCGATTGATAAACTCATCACACAAGCCCAGGGAATCCGGCGCCACGACAATGCGTGTGCCTTCCTGGATGGAGTTTTCACACGCGATGAGCGCGCGCTGGAAGCGGAAGAATTCCGGATCCTTGTTATAGGCACTGGCGTATATCTCGGTGGAGCGAGCATCGCCTTCACCGCGAATGACTTCTGACTGTTCCCGGGCCTGGGCCTCAAGTACGGTCTTCTCACGTTCGGCTTGCGCGCGAATCAGTCGGGCGCGTTCTTCACCTTCGGCACGGATGCGCTCGGCTTCCTGCTTACGGGCTGTCTGCATCCGACTGTAGACACCATCGGCCACTTCGCGCGGCAGGTCTGCCTGACGAATACGGACATCGATGATCGAAATCCCCGCATCTGCCAGTTCATTGGCAACCTTTTCGCGGATATTTTCCATCAGTTCGGACCGCTGGCCTGAAATGATCTCAGGCACGGGCACATCGCCCATGACTTCCCGAATGGACGCCTTGGTCACATCATTCAGCTGGTTGGCGGCGCCCGGAATGGTCCGGAGGCTCTGATAGAATTGCAGCGGGTCGCTGATTCGCCAGCGTACGAACGCGTCCACAGCGAGGCGACGCTGGTCGGATGCGAGAACCTGAATATTCTCGATGTCGAGTCCCAGATTCTTGCGGTCGAGTTTTTCAACCGTCTGGATGACCGGAATCTTGAAATAAAGACCGGCTTCATCCGTGCCCGGCGCGTTGATCACCGCGCGTGGTTCCCCAACTTGCAGGATCAGAGCCTGCTCGTCCTGGCGAACAACATAGAAAGAATTGAAGATAGCGACCAGTACGATCGCGACGATGGCAAGGGCAAACCAGCTCAGATTGCGCATCAGTTCTCTCCTCCGCGGTTGGCAGGTTGCACCCGGTCAAGCGGCAGATAGGGAACCGCGCCGGAATTGCTATCAAGAATGGTCTTGTCAGTGCGTTCAAGCACGCGCTCCATGGTTTCGAGATACATACGCTCCCGCGTGACGCGTGGCGCCTTGCGGTACTCCTCATAGATTTGCTCAAAACGGGACGCTTCACCTTGGGCGTCGGCGACGATCTGGTCACGATACCCTTCAGCTTCCTGCAGCAGTCTCTGAGCCGTACCACGGGCCTGAGGCACGATCTGGTTGGCGTACTGGGTGGCCCGGTTGATATTGGTTTCGGCGTCCTGTTCGGCGACGTTCACATCATTGAAGGCCTCGATGACCTGCTGAGGCGGGTCGGCCTTGTCGATCTGAATACTCACGATCTGGATGCCTGCGCGATAATCGTTCAGCAGGGTCTGGACCTGATTGGCCACTTCGGTCTGAACGACGTCGCGTTCAGTCGTGATGACACTTTGAAGGCGCGTTTTGCCGACAACTTCGCGCATCACGGACTCTGCCACCATTTCGACAGCGATATCGGGCTGTTTCACATTCAGGATGTAATCCTGTGGTGCTTCGGGCTTCACGCGCCAGAAGACGGAGAACTGAATGTCGACGATATTTTCGTCTTCAGTCAGCATCAGGCTCTCGTCCATGGTCTGGCCGATCTGAGTCTTTCGGCGGGCTTCGACCTCGACCAGTTCATGCTCCTCGAAGGGGGCAGGCAGGTGGAAGTGGAGGCCGGGGCCAAAATTGGTCTGCCATTTGCCGAAGCGGAAGACGGAGGCCTGTTGGCCCGGATCTACCATAACGACGCTGGTGGACAGCCAGGCAAGCAGGGCGATACCTGCGATGACCAGAAAGCCGAGCGGACCGAAATTGGTTCCGCCGCTGCCGCCACCGCCGCCACGTTTGCGACCACCGCCGCCGCCGCGCTGCCGGAAACGTTCCTGCATGCGCCGCATCTGGTCTTCGAGGTCATTGCCCCCATTGCCGCCCGAGCCGCCGGGACGGTTCCAAGGAGAGCCGCCATCCTTGCCGCCTCCATTGTCATTTCCGCCCTCGCCGCCCCAAGGGCCGCTGGATTTAGTTTTGTCATCCCAGGGCATGAGCCCTCCCTGTATTACTGTGCATGGGTTCTATATAGGCGCTTTGGTGATAAGTGCATGCCTGTTTGCAGGCATCAAGAGCAGCGGAGTCGCAGATTTTGTTCGGATCTAGGGATAAATCACGCCGGAAACTCGAAGAAAAGATCATCGAAGCCCTCGGTCGGCCCGATTGGCTCGAATCGGTTTCGGTGGGTGAAGACGGTCGCGCGGTACTTGTGATCGAGGCAGACCCAGCCGCGCCAGAGGCCGCTGAGGCGCGCCGGATCGAGGCTGAAGGCAAGGTCGAACTGGTCTCCGGGGTCAAATCCGTGAGCAGCGTTCTGACCGCCGAACGCGTTGCGGTCGCTCCGGCGAAGGAGGTTCATCTGTCTCATGCGCCCGCCTCAAAACGTGTGCGCAAGGGCGCCCGCCTGTCGGATGAGGCGATGCAGCAAGGGAATGTTCCGGCCAGCACACCAAAGTCCTCAATCCCCGGTATTTCCAGGATTCTAGTCGTGGCGAGCGCCAAGGGCGGCGTCGGCAAGTCTACAGTCGCGGTCAATCTGGCTGCGGCGATGGCAAAAGCCGGTATGAAGGTCGGCCTCATGGATGCCGACATTTATGGCCCCTCTATCCCGACCATGCTGGGGACAGTGTCGGCTGAGCCAGTGACGTCCGCGGAGTCCGGCAAGCTGCAACCTGTCGAAGCCTTCGGCATGAAGACGCTGTCGATTGGATATTTGTCCGATCCGGACTCGCCGATGATCTGGCGCGGACCCATAGTAATGTCAGCAATCACACAGATGTTGAATGATGCGGAATGGGGTACCGTGGATGATCCGCTGGACGTGCTGATCATCGACACGCCGCCGGGAACGGGGGATGCACAGTTGACGATAGCCCAGCGCGTGCCCGTAACGGCGGCGCTGATCGTCACCACGCCCCAGGAAGTCGCGCTGGCGGATGTGCGTCGCGGCGCGGCCATGTTTGCCAAGACTGAAGTGCCGGTCCTTGGCATAGTCGAGACAATGAGCTGGTTCGAAGATCCGGCGGGCAATCGCCATTATCTGATGGGGCAGGGCGGGGGCACCGCCACGGCGAATGCTCTTGGCCTGCCAGTGCTGGCTGAGCTTCCGATGCTGCAAGCGATCCGCGAAGGTGGCGATTCAGGCAAGCCGGCGGCGCTGTCAGATGAAACAACGGGCCAGCTTTTTCATGAACTGGCCCGCCGCGTTGCGATGGGGTTGGATACGCTTCAATCGAAGCCCGCGCCGCAGATCATCTTCGAGGACTAGGTCGGCTCACTGAAGTATTCTTCAGCGAGCGTGCTCGCTATGGTCAACAGATTCTCATAGCCGACCGTATTGTTGTTGAGGACGACGATGACACCGTCTTGTTCCGGAAGGAGCAAAACAAGGCTGAGATAGCCGATCAGACGTCCATTATAGAAGATGACCTCCGTCGGTTCTCCGCTGCCGATGGTCATTTGAGTCACCGTCCAGGCCATCGGCGCTTCCGGATTGAAGGCCTCCTTCCGGCCAGTTTCGGACAGGAGGTCTCCGTTAAGAACGGCCTGTCCCCAGGCAGACAGATCATCAACCGTTGAGTACATTGAGGCGGTTCCGCGGAACAGGACGGGGTTGGTGATCGGGATGATTTCGTAGCCGCCATCTTCGGAGCGCAAATAGTTGGCCGCCAGATCAATTTCGTCCTGATAGATTTGCCCGGTACGGTCGAGGCCGAGCGGATCGAGAATCTGCGATCGCAAATAGTCTTCGTATCCGGTGCCTGCATGGCGGTCGATGATGCGCGCGAGCAGGTAATAATTCACGTTTGAATAGAGGTAGTCGCTGCCGGGCCGGAATCTCAGCTCGAGCGCCTCAAGAGTGTCCATGAAGGACTCATCGGTGAAGGATCGCTTCACCTCATTGTCGAACCAACCGGGAATGTCGACATAGTGCGGAATGCCGGATCTGTTCTGGAGCAGGTGGCGCAGGGTAACGTCACGCGCATAGAGCGTCTCAAAATCGGGCAGGAGTTCTTCCAGTGACTGGTCCAGATCGAGTTTTCCCTCATCGACCAGTTGCAGGACAAGCGAAGCGGTGAAACTCTTTGTCATCGACGCAATTGGGAAACGGGTGTCGGAATTGACCGGTTGCACGTCTTCGGTTGGCCATGCGTTCACAGCCTGACGCAGGATGATTTCTTCTTTTTTGCCAACAAGAATGCTGCCAGAAAATTCCAGCTCTTCCAGAACGCCCGTGATTTCCCGGGAGGGTTGGTCGTTGGTGTCTATCGCCGGTGCATAATAGGAGGCGGCGTGTTCCGGCGTGCAGCCGATGGTCAGGAGTGCAGCCATCATGACCAAAATCGTCGCGTAGTTCATGGTTCGCTCCAAATCGTCAGCGCTCCGATCTAGCGGCGCTGGCCGGCATTGCATATCGAAAAGCTGAAAGTTTTTTGAGGCCTTGGCCGAAGCGAACCGGGTCTAATCCAGCCGCTTGCGGACGATATTCTCGCTGCTTGCAGACAATTCGAATGCCATGCCGTCTTCGCCCATAATGATCGGGCCATCATAGGCGTCATCCGTTCCTTTCAGGAATGCCGGGTATAGAAGGCGGCTCGGCACCGCCGGAACGAAATGGCTGAAGACCAGCATGCGCGCACCTGCTTCGCTGGCGACTTCCGCGCCCTCGACCGGCGTCGTGTGGTAGTCGAGGATATCGTTCATGATGGCCGCGAGGCGGGCCTGTCCGTTCGCATTGAGTTGGTCGCGGATTTGGCTGACCATGTCGGCATTCAACGCTTCGTGAACGAGTATGTCCGTGTCCCGCGCCAAGGCGACCAAGCGTGGATCCTTGACCGTATCTCCGGAAATCGTGACGGACCGTCCTTTGTAGTCGAACCGGTAGGCTACAGCTGGCTCAATTGGATCATGATCCACTGAAACTGCGGTAACGCTCAGGCCATCGCGGTCATACACTTTGCGAGCTGTGCTCGCAGGCGTGAATGGAACAGCATCTGCGCCTTGTCCAGATGGGGACAGGACACCCGCTCCGTGATGGGCGACACGGTATGCAGAATCCAGAGCATAGGCAGCGTCGAAGCCAGCGACGACCTGGCCGACGCCATCCGGACCGTGGATCGGCAAGGGTGCCTGTGCGCCACCGGCTGCCCAGTGTTGCAGCAACACCTCTCCAAGTCCATCAATGTGATCGGAATGGAAATGGGTCAGGAACACCGCCTCCACATTGGCCCACGGCAGACGCAGCTCTCCGAATCTTCGGCCTGATCCGGCCCCGGCATCAACGATAAAGACGCGGTCTCCCGCAACGACCACCGTCATGGGTCCCACACGCCCCGGATCGGGCAGGGGAGATCCCGTGCCGACAAGTACAACGGTCAGACCGTCTGGTGCGTCGGCAAGCGCATTTTGCCCCAAGGTCGATTTGACCGCAGCTTTGAACGCAAACTCGCCAATTTGTACGCCGAACAGGCTGCGTGCGCCAATCACGGCGAGCACCAGGACTGTGGCGGCGATCAGAATGATTTTGAGAACTCTCATCGCTTATCCTCCTGAATTGCAAACTAGGCGTTGAAGTTCAGTTTCAGGCCCGGCTCCGGCCACCGGCATTTGGCAAGCTGGCCGGTACTCGACAGGGTAACGTAGGCATCCTGCATGTCGTCGCCGCCAAAGGCGATATTGGTGACGATCAGGTCGGGAAAAGCCGTGTGGTGAAAATCTCCGCCCGGCGTGATCGTTGTGATGCCGCCATTCAGAATGGTTGCGACACAGACATTGCCCGCCGCCGTCATGGCCAGGCTGTCAAAATACTGCAGGCCCGGCATGGTGGCGACTACGCGCCCGCCATTGAAAGGGGAGGCAGGTTTGATGATGCCGGGGCTTTCCAAATCAAACGCCCACATGCGTCCGGTCATGGTGTCGGCCATGAAGACGGTCTGCTCATCAGGAGCAAGGCCGACACCATTTGGACTACTATAATGGAAGTCCAGTTCCTTGGCTTCGCTGGCACCATTGGCGAGGAAAAAGAGCCCGCCGAAATCGCGGTGGCGCGAGTAGGTTTTGCCATGATCGGTGAAGTAGAGATTGCCTGCCTTGTCGAAGACGAGATCGTTGGGGCCTTTCAGGGGGTGGCCACCGACTGTGTCCAGTACCCGGTCAACCTTGCCTGTAGAAAGATCAACCCGTTCAATGCGGCCACCATCATAATCGTCCGGACAGTTTCCGGGGATGAGCAAACCGTCCATGTTAGTATAGATGAAGCCGCCATTATTGCAGACCCAGAGTGCGCCGTCCGGACCGATCGCAAGGCCGTTGGGGCCGCCGCCGGGCGTCGCGATCACTTCGGTCTTGCCGTCTCCCCAGCAGCGCGTGATGCATTTCTTCTCGATCTCGACAACGATAATGCTGCCATCGGCCATAACGACCGGGCCCTCCGGAAACCGCAGACCGCTCGTGATGATTTCGAATTCCATGTGGCTGTTTCCTCCTCGCCCTTTTTTGGGAGGAGGTTAGGCGTCGCGATGGGGAAGGACAACGCGTGTCCTAGGGGGAAGTGAACGCGCTGATCCGGTCGAGCTGGCGGATGGAGAAGGCGAAATCATTGCCTTCGCCGGCCTCGAACTGTTCTGCGCCGGTTTCTTTCCACTGGTTCGCGTCTAGTTCCGGGAAGTAAGCGTCTCCATCGGGTGCGGCATCGACTTCCGTAAGATAGAGGCGATCTGCAATCGGCAGGGCCAGTTTGTAGATGGCTTCGCCACCGATCACGAAAACCTTGTCGGCGGCGGTTCTGGCGGCCACGGCGCGGGCGGAGTTCGTTGCCGCCGCAAAGCTGGAATAGACACGGGCGCCTTCGGCATTGTAGGCCCAGTCGCGGGTCATCACGATGTTCTCGCGACCTTTGAGCGGGCGCACCGGCAAACTTTCCCAGGTCTTTCGGCCCATGATGATTGGGCACCCAAGCGTCGCTTTCTTGAAGAATGCGAGGTCACTTTTCAGGCGCCAGGGCAGATCACCTCCAGAACCAATCACATTGTTGCTGGCCCTGGCGGCAATCAGGCAAAGTTTTACATGTGCCGACATAGTGACCGGTTCCAATCTACTTGCATCCAATTTCGCGCGCGGCCCTTGTGACCAGAAGCGTCTGCGTGAATACATGCAGAGCCGAGTTTGTATGGTGAATGCAACCTTCTTTCATCAGTTTTCACAAGCCCAAAGACAGTTCCGTGGGGGATAATCAGAATGAAATCGATTGTAGCGATTCTGACCAATGGAAACCCGGAACAAATCGGACTGGCAATTCCTGCTCTTCTGTTGTCGTTCTTGGCAATATGGCTGCTCAGAGGGCGCGGATGGGCGCTCATTTATGTCGCACTCATTCCCTTTTTGAACTGGTCGTTCGGGATCATCCCGGAGTTTCAGATTCTTGCCCCGACAGGCACCGGACTGACCGCTCAAGGCGTGTCTCTCCATCCGATGACAATGGTAACTGGAATGGTGTTCGTGGTCCGCGATTTCGTGCAACGCGAAATGGGTCACCGGGTGTTGCTTGTGATGGCCATGGCGATCGCCTGGTCGTTTTACTATGCGTGGCCCGTGATTGCGCTGGCCAGCGGCATCGCATTTGCCATTTCCGAGGGGGTGGATTGGCTGATGTTCACCTTCACCAAATATCGGCTATCGACCCGGATTCTGCTCTCCAGCGCGCTGGCAGCGCCGGTCGATACGACTGTGTTCCTGTATGGCGCTGATCTCGCCAAGCAGATGGAACTTGGCATGGACCCCGGAAACTCGCTGCATGTGTGGAACTGGATCGTGTTCGTGATCGGCAAGATGGTCGGCGCGGTTATCGTTTCGGCAGTCATTCGGCGGCGGGAAAACCTCGGTCTCGTGGATCCGGCGGCCGCCTGACTGTACTATCCGGGAATATCCATATTGCTGATGTCATAGAAACATGCATATTTGCGCAAATATGCAAATAAGGAGTCGATCATGGCGGACGGCAAGAAGGACTATGGCGCGATAACGGGTGCGATCAGCGAGGGAATATCCGGGCTTCGCGGCACCGGGGCCACGGAGACGCTGACGCAGTTCAACGCGATGGCGAAGGCCGCTCTCGCGGATGGGGCGCTCGACACGAAGACCAAGGAACTGATCGCGCTCGCCATCGGCGTTGCCAAGCAGTGCGATGGATGTATCGGCTTTCACACCAAGGCGCTCAAGAGGCTGGGCGCGACGGATGAGGAAGTGGCCGAGACGCTCGGCATGACCGTTTACATGGGCGGTGGCCCAAGCCTGATGTATGCGGGCGACGCCTGGACGGCTTGGCAGAGCCTCAATGATTCCTAGACGGCCACCGGCGCCTTGATGTGAGCGTGCGGTTCGTAGCCTTCGACCGTGAAGTCTGAATACTCCCAGCCGAACAGGTCGATCTTGTCGGGATTCAGGATCATGCGGGGCAGGGCACGCGGCTCGCGGGTCAGCTGGAGCCGGGTCTGCTCCATATGGTTCATGTAGAGGTGCGCATCGCCGAATGTGTGGACGAACTCGCCGGCTTCCAGCCCGGTCGCGCGCGCCATCATCAGGGTGAGTAGCGCATAGGATGCGATGTTGAACGGTACGCCAAGGAAGACATCGGCCGAACGCTGGTAGAGCTGGCAGTTCAGCTTGCCGTCCATGACATTGAACTGGAACAGGCAGTGACAAGGGGGCAGGGCCATGTCGTTCACATCGGCCGGGTTCCAGGCGGACACAATCAAGCGGCGGGAATTGGGATTGGTGCGGATTTCGTCCAGCACCCACTGGATCTGGTCAATCACCCGGCCGTCCGGCGCGGCCCAACTGCGCCACTGCTTGCCATAGACGGGGCCAAGGTCGCCATTCTCATCGGCCCACTCATCCCAGATCGAAACGCCGTTCTCCTTCAGATACGCGATGTTCGTATCGCCTTTCAGGAACCAGAGCAGTTCGATGATGATTGAGCGCAAATGCAGTTTCTTGGTGGTCACCATTGGAAAGCCGTCGGCAAGGTCGAACCGCATCTGACGGCCAAACACAGCGCGTGTGCCCGTGCCGGTCCGATCTCCGCGTTCATGGCCATTGTCCAAAATGTCCTGCAGGAGATTGAGATATTGCTGCATGTCGGCCTCGGTCGGGAATCGATTTTCAGAGTTCAGGATACCACGGAAACAGGCTGTGGGGGCAAGGCCCGACAGCGGGTTTTAACCAGATGGTCCAGGCCCAATCAGGGTAAATGCTGTCTTTCCCCACTGTACCAATTTTGAGGCCATATCTGAAGACGCAGGAAATCAGTCTGAGCGAAACTCAGGATTCGCAGACAGGTGCTGACGATCGATGGGGCAAGTGATGGATATGTATCCTGCAGACAGGCAATCGCACTCACTCGCGCGCGATGATCGCGGCAATCTGACTGTGCTCACTGCGTTCATTCTGGCCTCTATGGTGGCGCTGGTTGGTTTGGCTGTCGATCTCGAGTTTATCTTCAGGCAACAGGCGCGCGTTCAATATGCGATGGACTCGGCGGTGCTGGCTGGGGCGTTGTCGCGCCAGGCGGGCGCGACAGATGAGGAAGTGACCGCAGACATTCGCGAATACATGAGCCCGCTGATTGCGAGCGCTGGCGGCGGTATGACATGTACACCCGTCACTGTGGTCTTCACCGATGACAGCGAAGACATTCTCGGGAAAATGAATTGCACCCAACCGACCTTCATTTCCAACATCATGGGAAATGACGACATGAGCTTCAACGTCGCTTCGACCTCGACCTTCTCGGTCGGAAAGATCGATGTCTCGTTTGTGTTCGACGTATCGGGCTCCATGAACAGCAACAATCGGCTAACCCTGTTGAAAGAGGCTGCGGTCATCGCGTTTGATGAATTGCTGCCAGATGATCAGGTGCGGGATGGCACGGTCAGGCTGGGCATTGTGACCTACAATAATGCGGTCAATGCGGGGGCTTATTTTGATGAGGTGACGCGCGCGGTCACCATTCCGGCCGACACTTCCAACAGCAATGGGTTGAGCAATTACAATTCCTACAATAGCGCGCGGATGTATGACGACGCGACCGGCAAGCGTTTCATGTACTACGAAAACGGCACGTGCACCGAAAGCGATCCGGATGAGTGTGACCAGCATGGTGACTATGACTGGGACGTTGCCCGATGGTTCTGGGAAGACTCGTCAGCCACCGACACGTGTGTGTACGAGCGGACAGGCACCTATGCTGATAGCGATGCAGCGCCGGGCAGCTTCGCCTGGATCGGGGCAGGCAATCCACGCTGGAACTTCTATGATAGCGATCGCGACAAGTATCGCGGCGAAAACGAGATCGAAAATGGCGGCGCAAATGGCTCTACCGGCGCACTCGATTTCTACTATGCGACGTGCCGCGCCACCGGGCCGGTCCCATTGACCGAAGACAAGGCAGCGCTGACGGCCCATGTGAACAGCATGACGGCGAATGGCGGCACCGCCGGACATCTGGGAGTGGCGTGGGGGTGGTACCTGCTGTCGCCGAACTGGCAGAATGTCTGGCCGGAGACGGCTAAGCCCTGGGACTATGACGAGGTCAATGTGACCAAGGCCGTGATCCTGATGACAGATGGAGATTTCAATACAAACCATCCCAGTGCCAGCAAGAACTCCTTCAGGCAGGCCATGGATTTATGCGACGCCATGAAGGCCGAGCCGTCCAAGGTCCAGATTTACACGGTCGGTTTTCAGGTGCCATCCTATGTGCAGACCACGTCTGATGGGCAAACCATTATGGAATATTGCGCGACAAGCCCGTCTTATGCTTTTGATGCGTCGAGTGGGGACGAGTTGAAGGAAGTCTATCGCGAGATCGCCCAGTCGATTTCAGATCTGCGCATCAAGAGCTAGGTTTCAGGGACTGCCATTCCGTCATCTACGCGCACGGTTTGCGCCCGGTCCCCAAATGCTTCGAACAGGAAGGCTTCGGTGCCGGTCAGCCAGGCTTGCCCTCCCAGCGCTGCCAGCTCATCAAACAGTGCGGCGCGCCTGTCCGCATCAAGGTGGGCGGCTGCCTCGTCCAACAGCAGCAGGGGAGAGGGGCCATCGCCGCCAGCGCGGAGCGCCGCAGCCGATGCGAGGATCAAGCCGATGAGCAGGGCCTTCTGCTGGCCGGTCGAGGCGTCCTTGGCGGGCGCACCGGTTGGCCGGTGAATGACCGTGAGGTCTGAGCGATGCGGACCATCAATGGTGCGTCCGGCGGCGATATCGCGGCGACGGGTCGTTCGGAAGGTTTCGGTCAGCGCTTCGAAGATCGTCTTGAAGTCGTCGCCGCGAATGGCGGCTTGTTCGGCCTTGCCTTCCAGTGCGAGGTCAGCCTTCGGGAAATAGCCTTCGGGTCTTGCATCAATCGCCACCTGCAGGGATTCCAGCACATGGGCGCGGTTGATGGCCATTTCTGCTCCGGACTCCGCCATGCGGGCCTCGATGGCATCGGCCCAGGCCGGATCCACATGACCGCGTTCCAGCAGGGCATTGCGTTCGCGCATCGCTTTCTCATAACGGCCCGCAGCGGTGCCATGGGTCGGCATATGTGCCATGACCTGACGGTCAAAGAAGCGCCGCCGGTCGGACGTGCTGCCACGAAACACACCGTCCATTGTGGGCGTGAGCCAGACGATGCGCACAAGATCTGCGAGGTCGGATGCGGTTGCTGGCGCGCCATCAATACGTACCGTACGTTTCGTACTGGGGCCGGTATCGACACCTACGCCGATCCGCTGATCGTTTACGAGTGCGGCGGAAACAGTCCAACCGCCCAGCGCGTCTTTTCGTATCATTTCCGGCAGGGTGGCCGAACGCAGACCTCGGCCCGGCCCCAATTGGCTGACGGCTTCCAGCAAATTCGTCTTGCCTGCGCCATTCGACCCATAGAGACAGACATGCCGGCCATCGAGTGGCAGGCTGAGCGACTCGTAATTTCGAAAGTCAGTCAGGGTCAGGCGGGTCAGGGCGGTCATTCAGGCTGTATGGAGGGGCCAGAGGTCAGGAGTCGAGACCATGGCCGCCTTCGGGCCGGGTCTCTGCGATGCGTTCCATGCCGGCGATCATTGGGCGGCCCTTGGTGATGGCATCCCGTACGCTTGGCATCGACAGGCTCGCCGTGTGGCTTTCCTGACTATCCCAGGCTTCGGTTATCCAGATGGCGTTCGCGTCGGTTGGATCGCTGGCCACGATATAGCTGAGGCAGCCGGGCATGCCCGAGACGCCATCGATAAGGATGCGCATCAGCGCGTCGCGGTTGCCATCCGTTGCCGTGAACTTTCCGATGAGGCCGTACATGCTTGTTTCCTTCCGGGTCTGGATACCACAGGCCGCCAAGCCGGTCGCTGCGGTTGCGCTGGCAAGAAGGGTCCGGCGATCCAGCGGCTCCACAGACAAACTACACCCGCAGCGGCATCAACACATAACGCGCGCTATCATCTGATGGGTCCAGCACGAGCGCAGGCGACGCAGGATCACTGAACATGAACTCGGCTTCGACAGCCTCGATCTGGCCGGCAATGTCGAGCAGGTATTTCGCGTTGAATCCGATTTCCATCGCTTCGGAGCCATACTCGGCTTCGAGTTCTTCATTGCCCACACCCGTTTCAGCGTGATTGACAGCCAGCACCAGCTTGCCATCAGACAGGGACATTTTTACCGAGCGTGAGCGCTCGGCCGACACGGTCGAAACGCGGTCGACAGCGGCTTCGAAGGCCTTGTTGTCGATGGTCAGCTTCCGGTCATTCCCTTTCGGGATGACGCGGCCATAATCCGGGAAGGAGCCGTCGATCAGTTTAGAAGTCAGGACGGCGCGACCTGCACGCACGACGATCTTCGTGTCGGAGACTTCGATTTCGATGTCGTCATCCACCCCGTCGACGAGGCGGCGCGCTTCCGCAACCGCCTTGCGGGGCACGATGATGCCTTCGAGATTTTCCGCGCCGGCGGGAGCCGGAAGTTCTGCCAGGGCAAGACGATGGCCGTCTGTGGCAACGGTGCGGAGCACGGCCGTACCGTCTTCGGTCTTGGCTCCGTGAAGATAAACGCCGTTCAGATAGTAGCGGGTTTCTTCAGTGGAGATCGCGAAGCGGGTCTTGTCGATCAAACGGGCGAATTCCTTGGCGCCAAGTGAGAATTTGGTCGGCGTGTCGTCAGAGCTCATGGTCTGGAAGTCGGATGCTGGCAGGGTCGGCAGTTCAAAGTGCGAGCGGCCTGCGGTGATCGCGAGGCGCTGGCCTTCGGGTTGGACTTCCAGTTCGACTTCGGAGCCCGCAGGCAGTTTGCGGACGACGTCAAACAGCGTACCGGCCGGGGCCGTGACCGCGCCTTCGCGCGTGACGGTTGCATCCGCGCTGTCCACGGCCTCGATGTCGAGATCGGTCGCAGTGAGTTTCAGCTCGCCATTGCTTGCTTGAAGCAAGACATTGGAGAGGATCGGAATTGTGTTCCGGCGCTCCACCACATTCTGCACGTGAGAGAGTGCGTTCAGCAGGTCGCCGCGTTCAATCGTCAGTTTCATCGTCCGTTCCGTTCATCGGGGGGCCTTGGAAAAGGCCCGGAATTCTTCACCAGTCCTGCCGCTTCCGCCCGGAACCGGCGGTCCGGAATGGAATCGGCCCGCTCTGTGGGGAGAGCGGGCCGAGCACACTTACTCAAACAAAGGCAAAAGCCAAGCGCCGATCGTAGATTCGCCGCTCTCAGCTGGGTTTGCCTAATTCATGCCTGCCGCCTGTAGCTCCAGGATGGTCTCGTTCACGGCTTTGATGTGCGCGCCCAATTCATTGTTCTCAGGCAAGGCCTTGGACACTTTGCGGTGCGCGTACAGGATCGTGGTATGGTCACGCTTGCCGAAACTGTAGCCGATCTGCGGGAAGGATTTCCCGGTCAGTTCGCGGCAGAGATACATGGCAATCTGGCGTGGATACACCACGGCGCGTGCCTTGCTCGGGCTCTCCATGTCAGCCTTGGAAACCTCGAACACTTTCATGGCAGCCTTCTTGACCAGTTCGATGGAGGGCTGGCGGACATCGCCTTCGGTCCGGCGGATGATCTTGTGAACCATTTCCATTGTGGGCGTGCGGATGCCAAAGGCCGCTTCGGTGTAGAGGTTCCAGATCGCCCCCGTCATCTCGCGGGCCTGACCACGGATGCCGGCATTGAACTCGGCGATCATCTCGTCGGTGACCGCAAAGTTCGGGTGACCGGCCTCGATGTGGTCAGCGAGGTGGCGCATGATTTGGTGCCGCATGCCTGCATCCGGTGCGCCAACCTCAACAGTGGTCGCGCCTTTCAGCTCACTGATCATGCGCGGGCTGAACCCGGTGACATCGCCGGGGGCCTTGTCACCCGCCAGCACGACATGGCCGCCATTGGCCGTGACTTCGCGAATGTTCTGAAACAGTTCCGTCTCGGTGCCGGGCTTGCCGCTGATCCGGTGAAGATCGTCGATCATCAGGATCGTCGCCGCGCGCAGCCGCTTCTTGAGGGCGCTCGTATCCTTCACCTTCACGCCATCAGTGTAGGATGAGAGGAACTCCTCGGCCGTCAGATAGACAATGTGACAATCCTCGCCGCGCTGCTCTGCAGCGGTCTTCAATGCGTGCAGGATGTGTGTCTTGCCAGTGCCTTGCAGGCCGTAGAACAAGGTTGTCAGCGTTCCGACCGGCAACCCGCCTGCAATGCGTTTGGCCATCTGGACAGCCAGCTCGTTCGCCTCACCCGTGACGAGCGTCTCAAAGCTCATAACAGGCGCGCCGGAGCCGGAACCGGCAGGTTTCGCCTGCTCGGGCGCGGCCTCGGCGATCTCCGCCTTGGCCCATGGGTCCTCGACAATGTCGAGCAGCTCAGCGGGCGCGGTGCGCCAGCAGACGAGCTTGATCGCTCGGCCTGCCGGGTCATGCTCGCGCCAGATGCGCTGGATCGCATGGCGGTGTGCGCCATACACGCGGTCAAAAGACAGCGGGTCGCGCGCCGCGATCACCATTTCGCCATTGAACTCAGCGACCAAGCGCAGGCCATCGATCCAGCGATCATAGTCTGCGGTGTTGAGGATTGTCGCAAGATGGGCTTTGACAGTCAGCCAAATCTCCTTGCCCGGAGCATTCTTGCCTTTATTCATCTTCTTGAAGTCTACGCCAGTTTTTGAATCAAAGAGTTTGTTCCCGTCCATGCCGAGCCCCATTTTCTAGTTATAATTTCACCCTGACCAACTGGCACGCAGTTTCCCTTCCGAACCGAAATTCGGTCACACTCAATACTCCGTGTCGGGAGAACTTTTCTGTTGGTAAATTGAAATTACTCACTGGGGGTTTTGCTGACAAGTGCTACTTTTATGCGACAACAGGATTTGATGAGTTGACTCTTCGTACTGTACCTCAAACCGCAATCAAATCAGGTGCTTGAGCACTGATCTTTTTTTGTGAGTGAGTCGCCCCACACATTTGTTCGCACCTGTTCTGTCAACAGGGGGCGCGGGTATAAGGCTGTGGATATCTGCAGAAAATCGACGTGTTTCTCAGGATCGCTGACGAGTCCCTACATTACCGCAACCCGGACCCCGTCAGTCAGCCCAAATTCGCAATCCTACCATGAAACATCCAGTAGAAATGATGTTGAAACTCGAAAGGTCCAATTTGTTGTATTAGGAGATTGACATGAAAAAACCCGCCTGAACCATCAGGCGGGTTTCAAATTTCCAATCGGGAAAGTCCGATCAGCCCATCGCTTTGACGCGAGCTGACAGACGCGAAACTTTCCGAGATGATGTATTCTTGTGCATGACGCCTTTGGTCACGGCGCGCATCAGTTCAGGCTGAGCAGAGCGCAGCGCTTCCTGGGCAGCAGACTTGTCGCCAGCTTCGATTGCTTCTTCGACCTTGCGAACAAAAGTACGCACGCGCGAGCGGCGGGCTTTGTTCACTTCGGTGCGGTTCGCAATCTTGCGGACCATTTTCTTGGCGGAACGGGTATTAGCCATATTAAACTCCTGTGGCCCAAAGGGCTCCCTTCGGGCTGAAGGCGGGGGAATACATAAACGGTGCGAAGGCGTCAACCGCGCAATTGAGGCTGGTTGCAGGAAATAGCAGGTGGGCCGGGGCTTTCAGCATCATTTGTCTTTGAAATGAGCGGAGCGTTTCTCGACATAGGCGGCCATGCCCTCTTTCTGATCATCCGTGGAGAACAGGGACTGAAACATGCGGCGTTCAAACTGGATGCCTTGCGAAAGCGGAGTCTCATAGGCCACTTTGATGGCTTCCTTGGTCAGCATGGCGGCCGCCAGAGGCATGGATGCGATCGTGCGGGCGAGTTCCCGCGCAGCATCCATAAGGTCGTCGGCAGGGACGACCCGGCTGACAAGGCCACAACGCTCGGCTTCTTCAGCCTCCATCATGCGACCAGTCAGGCAGAGTTCCATCGTCTTGGATTTACCTATCACGCGGGCGAGGCGCTGTGTGCCGCCGGCGCCCGGCATGACGCCGAGGCGCACTTCCGGCTGTCCGAACCTGGCGGTATCCGCTGCCAGTATGATGTCGCACATCAGGGCCAGTTCGCATCCCCCGCCAATGGCATAGCCGGAAACGGCGGCCACAATGGGTTTGCGGGCGCGAGCTGCGCGTTCCCAGTTCCGGCTGATGAAATCTTCATAATAGGACTCAGGATAGGTTTTTTCCTGAATTTCCTTGATATCTGCGCCACCCGAAAAGGCTTTCTTGCCGCCCGTCAGGATGATGCAGCCAATGTCCGGATCGGCTTCAAATCGATCCAGCGCATCTGTCAGCTCATTCATCATCTCTTCGCAGAGGGCATTCAGGCTCTCGGCGCGATTGAGCGTGATCACGGCGAAGCCGGCTTCCTGGTCAATCTCGGTGAGAAGCGTTTTGTAAGACATTCATTAAATCCTGCTCGTCGCGGTGTGGCGCTGGCAATTTGACCTGCAGCAGCCTTTAACTTTCGGGACACTCTACATTCGGCTGCCCGGGGCCGGCAAAATCTGGAGGGCGATGCGCTTTTTCTGTTGCGGATCAATTCGCGAAGGCGGGCCTATACCGCGAACATGACGCATTTGTCATCCATTGCGAGTCATATGGCGGGAAAGGGCGACAATATACGCGATTGGTTGTTTTCAAGGCAGCACCCTATATCCCACCCATGACGGACGACACACAAACACCCCGTGACCCGGAGCGCAACCGCTTGTCGGGCCGGATTGCGCGCAGCGCACGGGTTGGTGCCAACCTGTCTGGCGCGGGTCTAACCTTCGCCACGCAAAGCCTGTTCGGGGGGGATCAGGGAGATGAAAAGATTGCCCGTGCGCTGGCCGCTGCGCTCGGTAAGTCCAAAGGTCCGCTGATGAAGGTGGCCCAGATGGTGTCGACCATTCCGGATTTCCTGCCGCCCGAATATGCCGCCGAACTCAGCCAGCTGCAGGCTGAAGCCCCTGCCATGGGATGGCCTTTCGTGAAACGCCGGATGCGCGCTGAACTGGGCGCCGACTGGCAGGAAAAGTTCGGCGCGTTCGAAAAGGAGGCCTCGCATGCCGCCTCGCTTGGCCAGGTCCATGGCGCGACCCTGCATGACGGGCGCCGGGTCGCCTGCAAGCTGCAGTATCCTGATATGGCCAGCGCGGTGGAATCCGATATTGGCCAGCTCAGGACCATGCTTGGCCTGTTCAAGCGGATGGATGGCTCTATCGACCCGAGCGCGATGGTGGTCGAAATCACCGACCGCCTCCGTGAAGAGCTCGATTATGCGCGCGAGGCCAAGCATATGGCGCTCTATGCGAACATGCTGGCCGATCGTGATTTCGTCACTGTGCCGGATCCTGTGCCCGAACTGTCCACCGACCGGTTGCTGACCATGAGCTGGGTATCCGGCAAGCGGCTGGATGCGTTTGAGGATGCCCCGCAGGAGGTGCGCAACCGGATTGCGGAAATGTTGTTCTGGACATGGTGGGGGCCGTTCAACTCCCATGCCGTGATCCATGGGGACCCGCACCTCGGCAATTACCAGGTGACCGGGGAGGGGACCGGGCTGAATCTGCTCGATTTCGGCTGCATCCGTATCTTCCCGCCGGAGTTCGTCAGCGGCGTGGTCGATCTCTATCGCGCGATCCTGGCGGACGATTTCGACGCGGCCTATGCCGCCTATGAGAAATGGGGCTTCAGCGGCTTGTCCCGCGAGCTGGTCGAAGTGCTGAATATCTGGGCGCGCTTTATATATGGACCACTGTTGGACGACCGCGTGCGTTCAGTCGCAGACGGTGTGACGCCCGGCGAGTATGGCCGCAAGGAAGCCTTTGCCGTTCGCAAGCTGCTCAAGGAAAAGGGCCCCGTTAAGATCCCACGCGAATTCGTCTTCATGGACCGGGCCGCTATCGGACTGGGCGCAGCCTACCTCCGCCTTGGAGCAGAATTGAATTTCTATCGCCTCTTCAATGAAAGCCTCGAAGGCTTCGATATTGAGAAGGTCGCCGCGCGGCAGGCTGAGGCCAAGGCTGCTGTTGGGCTCGACTGACCCAAAGGAAGTTTGTCTCGCCTCTGGCACTCTCAGGCAGGAGGCGCTAATCCGATTCCCATGAGCGACGATCTTACCAGAAACCAGACTTTCGACACGCCTGAAGGCTATTCCATCCTGCCATGGCATCGCGGCTTTGGCCGCCAGATTGGGCCCCTCTTCGAGAAGCGGGACGAGACCGGCTTGACGCGTGCCTTCAGGGTCGAGGAATACCATACCAACGGCATGATGAACGCGCATGGCGGCATGATGATGACCTTTGCCGACATGGCCTGGGGCGCTGCGGTCGAAAAGGATGAAGACACGTGGTGGGTCACGGTCCGTCTGATGTGCGATTTCCTCTCCGGCGCGTCGATGGGCAGCTTCGTCGAGGGCAAGGCCGAAGTTGTCGGTCGTCAGGGCGACATCTTCACGGTCGAAGGCCGCATCTGGACGGGCGACAAATTGCTGATGCGGGGCACGGGCATCTTCAAGGTGATCGAGCGCCGCGACGGCCAGCAGAAGCCCTTCAAGCGTGCCAGCCAGGACGCCTGACCGCCTGGCCAATGGTTGACTCCGGCCGGGTGGCTGCGTATCCGGCGACGCAATGAACATCGCACTGCACCACCATCACCATCATTCGTGACGCGCCGACGAGGCGCGAACCGGTCCGGCTGCGCCTCCTGAAAGTGTTCATTCTTCCGAACCAGACCAGATGAGGCAGGCCGCGCCCGGTCCGCGCTGCGCCGACGTGTTGCCTTTCCAATCTGTGCGTCTCCGTCTATGCGGAGCGCGTCGGCAACCAGGACCTGAGACGATCATGAGCGACAAGGACACACCGCCCCTCACCGGCAAGGATCTTGCCCGCAAGCCGCGCGGCTTTCCGGACAAGCGCGAGAGCCTGATCCATGCTCAGGCCGGGCTAGTCGAGACGATCACCGGCGTCTACCGCCAATGGGGCTTCGAGGCGTTGGAAACCAGCGCCTTTGAATATGCCGACGCGCTTGGCAAGTTCCTGCCCGATGATGACCGGCCGAATGCCGGCGTGTTTGCCATTCAGGATGATGACGATCAGTGGATGTCGCTACGCTATGATTTGACCGCACCGCTGGCCCGGTTCGTGGCCGAGGCGGGCCAGTCGCTGGGCAAGCCGTTCCGTCGCTATGCCGCCGGTCCGGTCTGGCGGAATGAAAAGCCGGGTCCCGGCCGGTTCCGCGAATTCTGGCAGTGCGATGCCGACACGATTGGCGCGCCGGGCTATCATGCCGATGCCGAGATGATCGCCATGGGCGCCGAAGCGCTGCGCGCGGTTGGCATGGCACCGGGCGAGTTCATGATCCGCGTGAACACGCGCCGCTTGCTCAATGGCGTGCTTGATGGAGTCGGCGCGACAAGCGCGGACACGCGCCTCGCGATCCTGCGCGCGCTGGATAAGCTGGACCGTCTTGGCGCCGAGGGCGTCGCGGACCTGCTCGGCGCAGGCCGTATGGATGAGAGCGGGGATTATACAAAAGGGGCGGGACTCGGCGCCTCAGAAGTAACCCGCGTACTCGCCTTCGCTCAGGCGGGGGCCGACACGCGCGCTGAAACGCTGGCCAATCTCGTCAAGGCGACGGGGGATACCGAAGAGGGCAAGGCTGGCCTTGTTGAACTCGAAGCCATCGCAAAAGCACTTGAAGCGCTCGGCGCGCCGGAAGGCGATGTCGTGATCGATCCATCGGTTGTGCGCGGCCTCGAATATTATACCGGTCCTGTCTATGAGGCGGAACTGCTCCGCGAGGTGACCGGCGAAGACGGCAAGACCTATCGCATCGGCTCCATCGGAGGCGGCGGTCGCTATGATGACCTGGTTGCGCGCTTTACTGGCGAAACAGTTCCGGCCACCGGTTTCTCTATTGGCATTTCCCGTCTCGCGGCGGCGATGCAGATCATGGGCGAGACCGAAAAGCTCGATGGGCCGGTCGTCGTGCTGAATTTCGACAAGGAAGACCCGACCAGCGCCTTGCAGCTCGCAACCGAACTGCGCCGGGCTGGTATCCGGGCCGAGGCCTATATGGGTGCATCCGGCATGCGGCCGCAGATGAAATATGCTGACCGCCGGTCATCGCCTGCTGTCGTCATGGTGGGAGAGGACGAGCTGGCCAAAGGCACGGTCACGATCAAGGACCTTGAAATGGGCGCGCTCAAGGCGAAAGCCATCAAGTCCAACGAAGAATACCGGGAAGCCCGTCCGGGTCAGTTCGAAGTGCCCCGCGCCGAAATGGTCGAAGCTATTCGCAAGATCACCGAGGCCCAGAAATGACGCACGAGACTCTCGCCGCTGCAGCACGCGGCGTTTTCGAGGCAACGGGCGCCGAACCGGTAGACCCGGCCTATATCCTGCCGTCTGATATCCCGCTGGAACTCTCCGGCGAAGCGGTGCGGGCACGTCTCTGTGTGTTCTCCGATCATCGCGGCAATGAAATGGTCATGCGGCCAGACCTCACCCTGCCGGTGGCGGGGCAGGAGGCGGACAGGCGCGCTGCGGGTGGCGACGGAGCCAAGGCCTACACTTATGCCGCGCGGGCCTTCCGACTGCCGGCCTCTGCTGGCGACCCGATGGAATTCACCCAGGTCGGCTTTGAATGGTTCGGCAAGGAAAGCGGCGCAGATGCGGACGCTGAAGCTTTTGCGCTGGTACGCGAAGGCGTTGCCGCTTGCGATGTGTCGCCCACGGCGACTGAAATGGGCGACCTCTCGATTTTTCCAGCCTTTGTGGACGCGCTTGGTCTTGCGCGTATCACGACAGACCTTTTGAAGCGGGCCTTCCGCCAAGAGGGCGGGGTCAGCGAGCTGCTCGATGCTGCGCCTCAACCGCCGGCGTCAGACCTTCAGCCCGTTCTGGATGCAGGCGGCGCGAAGGCGGCGGAAGACGCATTTTTGAAAGTTCTGAGTGATCGCGGCATTCCGATGATTGGTACCCGCAGCGTTGCCGAAATCGTCGCGGGTCTGCGCGGAAAGGCGGCGGTGCATGCCGCAGGTGGTGTGCCGGAGGCGGCGCGGGCAGCGCTGTCTGACCTTGCCGGTGTGAACTGCCCTGCAGGGGAGGCGGCTGACGTGCTTGCCACCATCAGTGACAAACACGGGCTCGCGGCCATGTCGTCCGTAATCGAACGGGTTGCCCGCCGAATGGAGGCGATTCTGTCTGCAGTGCCGGGCGTCGCCAGCGAGGCGCGCTTCCGGTCCGGCTTCGGTCGGCGGTTTACGTATTATGATGGCTTTGTCTTCGAATCGTTCGGTGAGAATTTGACCTCCCGCCAGCCGCTCGCCTCGGGCGGGCGCTATGATGGCCTGATCGAAGGCCTGTCCCGGTCCAGGGCCTCGGCGTCAGGTATTGGCGGCGTGGTCCGGCCAGATCGCATCCTGCGTGCGAAAGGAGAGGCGGCATGAGCGTTCTGTCACTTGCGATCCCCTCCAAGGGACGGCTGAAGGAAAAGTCCGAGGACTGGCTCAAGGCCCGCGGCTTTGAAGTGCGCCAGATCGGCGGCGAGCGCGGCTACCAGGCGGAAATTTCGGGATTGGGCGAAGTCGATATGCGGCTTCTCTCCGCGCGCGAGATCGCACAGGGGCTGATCGATGGCAGTATCCATGCGGGCGTGACGGGTGAAGATTTGTTGCAGGACCTCGCGCCGACGGGGCCAGAGGATTTCCATGTGTTGGAACGACTCGGCTTTGGTGGTGCAGATGTGATCGTCGCCGTGCCGCAGGCCTGGATTGATGTGGACACGATGTCTGATCTGGAAGCTGCCGGGGCTGCATTCCGCAAAGCGCATCATCGCCGTCTCAGGGTAGCCACCAAATATATGCGGCTGACACGGCGCTTCTTCGCCGCCAAGTCCGTGGGTGAATATCGGCTCGTCGAAAGCGCGGGGGCAACCGAAGCAGCGCCGGCCACTGGCGCAGCGGACGTGATTGTCGACATCACTTCGACCGGCGCGACGCTGAAGGCGAACGGGCTGAAAATTGTTTCAGATGGAATAATATTGAAAAGCGAGGCCGTTCTGGCGGTCTCTGCAAATTCCTCCTGGAGCCCGGCCGCGCTGAAGGCCCTGTCAGTATTGGGCGGTGCAGCAAATATTGAAGAATTGCTCATATTGAAAAATTTGAATTCACAATCTTGACACACGCAATAAAGCGCGGCCATATGACACGGCAAGTTTCTGGGAGGAAACGCTGCAAACGGTGGAAGGCGCGGAAGCTGGTGGAAGCTCTCCGCGCCTTTTTTCATTTCCGAAAAAATTCAGGTCCACCAGGACGGTCCGGAGCAACGGCTCAGGTGAGGTAGGGGGCGTTTTGGACATCACCCCGGTCCGTCTTGGCTTCCTGATTATCAATAAGGGATTATCGATAAACGTCAATCATAATTATCGTTTTTCGATTAAACTTTTTTCATGATGCGGATCAGTACAGCTTAATCGTCAGCTTGTAGCGGGCGTGCACCAGCCCGTGAGTTGACTTCGCCCATCGGCGCGGCCAAGCGTGGACCAAACAGGATTTTGCGCACGCAAGGAGTTATCATGAGCGATCCGCGCCAGCACATCATGCCGGTCTACCGGCCGCCAGAGCAGGTTTTCGAGAAGGGGGAGGGCGTCTGCCTCTTCACCGAGGACGGCACGCGATATCTCGATTTCATCGCCGGCATCGCCGTGAACGCGCTGGGCCACGCTCATCCCGCCATGGTCGAGGCCCTGCAGGAGCAGGCCGGCAAGCTGTGGCACACTTCCAACATGTTCCGCGTGCGCGGCGCCGAAGAACTGTCCGACAAGATCTGCCGCGATACATTCGCTGACCGCGTCTTCTTCACCAATTCCGGCACCGAAGCCGTCGAATGCGCCATCAAGTCCGCCCGCAAATACCACTGGGCGAATGGTAATGAAGCGCGCATCGACATCATCACCTTTACCGGCGCGTTCCACGGCCGCTCGCTCGGCGCAATCAATGCCGGCGGCAATCCGAAATATCTTGAAGGCTTCGGCCCGAAACTTCCCGGCTTCGTCCATCTCGAATGGGGCGACATGGATGCGCTGGAAAAAGCCGCCGCAGAGCCCACTGCCGCGGCGATCTTCATCGAGCCGGTGCAAGGCGAGGGCGGCGTGCGCGCCCTGCCGGATGACCAGCTGAAGCGGATGCGCGATCTGTGCGATGAGCAAGGCATCCTGCTGATCTATGATGAAGTCCAGTGCGGCATGGGCCGGACGGGCAAACTGTTCGCCCACGAATGGGTTGAGGGCGCTGCGCCGGATATCCTCTGCTCGGCCAAGGGCATCGGCGGCGGTTTCCCGTTTGGCGCCTGCCTGACGACCGAAGCGGTCGGCGAACACATGCAGCCCGGCAGCCATGGATCGACCTATGGCGGCAACCCGCTCGCCATGGCGGTCGGCAATGTCGTCTGGGACATCATTTCCAGCGAAGACTTCCTGGCTGAAGTGCGCCGGGTCTCCGGCACACTGGCGCAGGGCCTGAAAAGCCTCGCTGACAGCCATCCGGACAAGGTCGAAGCGGTGACCGGCAAAGGGCTGCTCACCGGTCTCAAGATGAAGTCCGATCCGAAGAGCCTGCAAGGCGTCTGCCGTGACAAGAACCTGCTGGTCGGTGTGGCCGGGAACATGGTTCTGCGTCTCGCGCCGCCACTTGTCATCACGGACGATAATGTGCGTGAAGCCACCGGCATCATCGACGCTGCGCTGTCAGAATGGGAAGGCTGAAGCCAAAATATCTCCTGGCGGCCCTATTGGCGTCAGGGTGTACGCCCGATGCCCCTGTGACCGACCTGTCGCAGGAAACTCTGGCTGATGCAGCAGAACTCTGTGAGCTCGTCCGCACCGACTATGCCTATTACCCGGACCGGCAGGAAAATTGGGAGGCCGCGTGTGCAGGCTTCGCCGGCATGCTCGGCCCCGTCACGACTAAGCCGGAACAATTGCGCGCGCTCGAAACACTGGTCGATGCGCTTTACGATCCACATGCGACGTTCGGTACGCATTCCGGCATGTCGCCGCGTGTCGTGCCGTCAGGGTCCGACTATTGGCTCGAAGGTGACCGCGTCACGGCTGTGCGGCCGGGCAGCGCCGCGGCGCGAGCGGGTCTCGTAGTGGGTGACCAGATTGTCGCCATCAATGGTCGCCCACTGGCCGATGCGATAGTTACGCGCCTCCACCCCAAGAACGCTTCCTCTAGCGAGACCCAGAAGGCCTGGGCGCTGAACGCGGCGGCGGCGGGTTACCGCGATGAGCCCCGTTCGGTGACCATCTCGCGCATTTCCGAGTCTGAGACGCTGTCTCTTGATGGCTATGTCACTGACGCGCAGCAGGTGCCGCTGTCGTCCCGGATTCTGGACGGGAATGTCGCGTATATCCGCCTGCATGACTCGCTCGGGGATTCGCGCACGGTCGCCGCCTTCGATGCCGCGATGGACACGATGCGAGAGGCAAATTCATGGATCGTCGATCTGCGCGACACACCCGGCGGTGGCGACACGAACGTGGCAGAACCCATACTGGGCCGCTTCCTGTCGAAGGCGGCGGAATATCAACAAATCCGTCCGACGGACGCGCCGGAATGGGTGAAGACCGCAGAGCCCCATGGAGACTGGACGGCGAAAGGCCCGGTTGCTGTTCTGGTCGGTCGCTGGACAGGCAGCATGGGCGAAGGGCTGGCCATTGGCTTTGACGGCATCGAGCGGGGCGAGGTGTTTGGCAGCGACATGGCGCGCCTGGCTGGAGGCGTTGAAGATTACCGGCTCAGCCAGACCGGCTTTCCCATCCGCCTACCCGCTTACGACCTTGCCCATTTGAATGGTACGCCGCGCCATGAATGGTCTCCGCCCCATCAGGTTGTGGCTGACAATGGCGACGGACCAGACCTTGCGCTAGCAGCCGCACTCGACTGGATCGGCAGGCCAGAGGATTGAGGCTGGCATGGCTGCGCGGCTACGTTAGAATGAACATATGAGCAAAGTACGTGTTGCCTGTGTCCAGATGCGGTCTGGTGTGGAGATCGCCCCGAATATCGTGGCGGCCTCTGACCTGATCCGCGACGCGGCGGGGCAGGGGGCGCAACTGGTGGCAACCCCGGAGATGACCAATCTGCTGGACATACGTCCCGGCAAGGCACGGCCAAAGATTGTTCCGGAGGCGGATGACCAGACGCTCGGGGCAATGCGCGGGCTGGCGGCTGAGCTTGGCATCTGGATGCTGATCGGTTCCATCGCCGTGACCCTCGCAGGCGAGGACCGGCTCGCCAATCGGTCTGTCCTGATCGCGCCGGATGGCTCCGTCCGGGCCCGCTATGACAAGATCCACATGTTCGATGTCGAAGTGGGCGACGGGCAGAGCTATCGCGAAAGCCGCGCTTACCGGCCGGGCGAGCGCGCCGTGCTGGCGGAGACCGAGTTCGGCAAGCTGGGGATGACCATCTGCTATGATGTTCGCTTCCCGCATCTCTATCGCAAGCTTGCGCAGGCGGGCGCAGGCATCCTGACGATCCCGGCAGCGTTCACGCGCGTGACGGGCAAGGCGCACTGGCATGTCCTCGTCCGGGCGCGCGCCATCGAGACCGGCAGCTTCGTCATCGCCCCCGCGCAGGGCGGCAAGCATGAAGACGGCCGCGAGACCTTCGGCCACTCTCTGATCGTCTCCCCCTGGGGCGAGGTGCTGGCGGAGAAGGCGGATGCTGAGCCCGGCGTGATCCTTGCCGATCTGGATCTGGACGCTGTGGCGAAAGCGCGGCGCCGCATCCCGTCGCTCGGGAATGATCAGGACATTCGCTTCAAGGACTGACGATTAGCGTCCCAAGCGCCGGCGGAATTCCTCATAGCCAAAATCGGACAGGCTCTCGATGATGCCGTCTTCCCAGCGGACCGCCAGATTTGCCAGCGGCGTGCCGTTGAACGTGTTCGTCTTGACGAAGGAATAATGCATCTGGTCGGTGAAGATGATTGTGTCGCCGGGCTTAAGCGGCGCGTCAAAGGAGTATTCGCCGATCACGTCACCCGTCATGCAGGTCTTGCCGCCGAAACGATAAGTGTGTGCCTTCTGGCCGGGCTGGCCCGCGCCGATCACGTCCGGCCGGTAGGGCACTTCCAGCACGTCCGGCATATGGGTCGAGGCGGAGGCATCGAGAATCGCCAGATCCACCTCGTTCCAGTGCAGCGCCAGCACGGTCGCATACAGCTCGCCCGTGTTCACGACGAGGCCGGCGCCCGGCTCCAGCACGACTTCCACGCCAAAGCGCGTCTTGAACGCCTTGATGGCCGCGATCAGCGCGTCGACGTCATAGCCTTCCTTGTTCAGGAAATGGCCACCGCCGAAATTCACCGTGTTCACCTGCTCGATATACTGGCCGAAATTGCCGGCGACGAATTCGATCAGGCCGACCGAGCCCTCGTGCAGGCTCTCGCACAGGGCGTGGACATGGAAGATGTCGATGCCGGACCAGTCGACCTGGTCGAGCTTTGACGGCACTTCGCCAAATCGGCTGCCTGGTGCGCACGGATTGTAGAGGTCGCCGCCCAGGGTTGCATTGGAATAGCCTGGATTGACGCGCAGGCCGATCTTGGCGCCGCCATCGCGGGCAATGTCGCCAAAGCGTTCCAGCTGTTCGAGAGAATTGAAATAGATGTGCTCGGCCACCTCGGTCAGGCGGCGCACTTCGGCTTCGGTATAGGCCGGGGAATAGACATGTACTTCCTTGCCAAAGCTTTCATGCCCCATGATGGCTTCCTGTTCGCCGCTGGCCGTGGTGCCGTCCAGATAGTCGGTCATCAGCGGAAAGGCCGCCGGCAGGGAGAAGGCCTTGGTCGCCAGCAATATCTTGCATCCGGCCGCCTCGCGCACGCGCTGGGCCGTTTCCAGATTTGCGCGCAGGCGCGCCGCGTCCAGCACGAAGACGGGCGTCGGGATATGATCGGGCAGGGCGGGTGGGGTCATGGTGTCTGGTCCTTGGGTGCCCGCTTATGCCTCATCAACGGGCCTTGAGCGAACATTATTAGCGGCGCGCACGTTCCGGCTTTTGCGGAGTGTGCAGCGCAGATAGGATGCGGGTCGAATGACGGTAACATCTTCCCTGTATATGCGAGTCGCCACGCTGGACGACATTCCGGCGATTGAGGCGCTGATGGCGGAGTCCATGGCGCGACTCCTGCCACACTTCCTTGATTCAAAACAGGTCGAGCGCTCCAGCGAGAGCATGGGTGTCGATACGCTGCTTGTCGCGGATGGCACCTATTTTCTCGTCTTCGAGGGCGACGCGCTGGCCGGATGCGGGGGCTGGTCGCGGCGGCGCACGCTTTATGGCGGCAACACGACCGCCGGCCGGGACGATTCCCCGGCGGACCCCAAGGCCGAGCCGGCCAAGATTCGCGCCATGTATACCCATCCGGATTTCGTCCGGCGCGGCATTGGCCGCATGTTGCTCGACGCCAGCGAAGCTGCCGCGCGGGCCGAAGGGTTCTCTGCCATGGAGATGGGCTCAACCGCGCCCGGCGTGCCACTCTATGAGGCGTGCGGCTATCGGCTCGTCGAAGACCTCTCCAGGCCCAGCGAGGATGGCACCATCGTGCCGATCCTGCGCATGAGGAAAGAGCTGGCCTAGGTCTCCACCGCGAACAAGTCTTCCTGATCACCACCATCAACGTCGATGACATGCCAGGGCAGGCCGCGTTTGGCGACGTCTTCGAGGAAGGGCTTGGACGGGAATTGCTCGACATTGAATACGCCGTGGCCGGACCATTCCCCGCGGAAGAACATCGCCGCGCCTGAAACGGGCGGCACGCCGGTCGTATAGGAAACGGCCTGCGCGGAGACCTCTTCATTGGTCTTGGCATGGTCGGACACGTTGTAGATCATCTTTGCCTGTGGCTGGCCGTCCTTTGTGCCCCGCACGATCACGCCAATGCTGGTCTTGCCGGTATAGCCTTCGGCCAGGGATGACGGGACGGGCAGGAGGTCCTTCAGGAACTCCATCGGGATGATGTCCATGCCCTTGTGCTTGATCGGTTCGAGGCCGATCAGGCCAATCGATTTGAACACTTCGAGGTGCTTGATATAGGCTTCGCCAAAGGTCATCCAGAAACGGATCTGTTTCAGGCCCTTGATGTGCTTGACGAGGCTTTCCTCTTCCTCGTGATAGATCAGGTAGGAAGCTTTCGGGCCGACTTCCGGATAGTCGATCATCGTCTTGATCGACAGGGCAGGGATTTCCACCCACTCGCCGTCCTTCCAGTATTTGCCGTCCTGGGTCACTTCGCGGAGATTGATCTCCGGGTTGAAGTTCGTGGCGAAGGTCTTGCCATGATCGCCGGCATTGCAGTCGACAATGTCGATATATTCGATCTCGTCGAACAGGAATTCCTGCGCATAGGCGCAATAGATATTCGTCACGCCCGGATCGAAACCGCAGCCGAGAATGGCCGTGATGCCCTTGTCCTTGAACTTGTCCTGGTAGGCCCACTGCCAGGAATATTCGAACTTCGCGACATCGCGCGGCTCGTAGTTCGCCGTGTCCATATAATTGCAGCCCGTTTCCAGGCAGGCATCCATGATCGGCAGGTCCTGATAGGGCAGGGCCATGTTGATCAGCAGATCCGGCTTCACCTTGTTGATGAGCGCGACGACCTCCGCAACATTGTCGGCGTCGACCTGGCTGATCTCGATCGGTGTCTGGCACAGCTTGGCGACCTTCTCGCAACTTTCCAGCCGGCGCGAGGCGAGATGGATGTGTTTGAACGTGTCGCGGTCCATGGCGCATTTTTGCGCGACGACGGATCCGGCGGCACCGGCACCGATGATGAGAACATTGTCCATGAGTGATGAAGCTCCCTGGCTGGATGGGCACTGATGTGCCCGTGACATAGGGCAATCACGTCATCTTCGCCAGTATCGATCTGCGGGGGAGTTTCGGAAAGGAATTGCCGCAACGCAGGTGAGCGTATGGGAGGAAACGAGGTGGGCAAAACCTCGCCCTGCGTTGCGGCAAAGGGGTATCAGGCAGCGCGCCGGGGCGTATCCAGGCGGGATATTTCTTCGCTCAACCATGTGTAGTGCTGCTCCACACGATTGATCATCGTGTCGGTAGTGTCCGGGCGGCAAGTCAGCTCGTTTCGCCAGGCTTCCAGAACCGTCATCTGGCTCTTCAGCCAGCAAAGCATAGCGGTATCATCAATTGGCAGACACATGGGGCGCTCCTGTTGATTTGCGACTCGTTCTCAACTTATGTATTTCATGCCTGTCGGATGTTTGCAAGTCATTCTCAATTAGAATTTATTCATCTTGTCCGAAAGCTGGTGCAATTGCCCGGCCTGACTGGAATAATTGTCTGAAACAGGCTATCTGCCCCGCTTTCCCGCCCGCCTCAGGAGTATCTCCGGATGACAAGCTCAACCGCCCCGCGCCATTTCATCGACCTCTGGCATCTGGAGTCCGCCGAACTGCGCGAGATCCTGGATATGGCTCATGTGATGAAGAAAGCACGTGCGGGTTGGCCAAAGGGACGGGTGGACACGGGGGCCCCGCTGGAAGGCCATACGCTGGCAATGGTCTTCGAGAAATCCTCAACCCGGACGCGCTTTTCCTTCGACATGGCGATGCGCCAGCTGGGCGGCTCGTCGATCACCGCGACATCAAATGACATGCAGCTGGGACGGGGTGAAACGGTGGAAGACACTGCGCGCGTCCTGTCGCGCTTCGTCGATGCGGTGATGATCCGCGCCAATGATCATTCCGATGTCGAGACCTTTGCCGAGCATGCCACCGTGCCGGTCATCAACGGCCTGACAGATCGTTCGCATCCCTGCCAGATCATGGCGGACCTCCAGACACTGGAAGAGCATGGCCTCACACTTGAAGGTGCGCGGCTGGCCTGGGTTGGCGATGGCAACAACGTTTGCGCCAGCCTGATCCATGCCGCGCCCAAGTTTGGCTATTCTCTCGCCATTGGCACGCCTGCGCGCTTCGCGCCGGATGATGAGGATATTGAAATCGCCCGCGACCTGCAGGGCCGGATCGACCTCTATGAAACTGCGGAAGAAGCCGTGGCCGGCGCCGACGTCGTGATTGCCGACACATTTGTCTCCATGGGCGATGCAGACGCTGAACGCCGCCTTGAAATTCTTGAGCCATATGCGGTGACCGAAGAATTGATGGAGATGGCCGCTGGCGGTGCGAAATTCCTGCATTGTCTGCCAGCGCATCGGGGCGAAGAGGTCGACGCCGAAGTCATTGACGGGCCACAGAGCCTTGTCTTTGACGAGGCCGAGAACCGCATGCACGCCCAGAAGGCCATCCTGCGCTGGTGCCTCGATAAATAGGCGTCAGCGCTCCTGCACTTCCTCAAGACCCATGGCGACCGGAATGGCGAGCGCGCTCATAACGGCGAGCAAGCCGAGGACCGCTGCTTCTCTTGCCATGTGCGCAACGATGCTGAACCCGCCACCTAGAATGAGCAGCGTGCCGATGATCGTGTTGGAAAGGGCGGTATAGGCCGCACGGTTGTCCTGGCTCGCCATATCCACCAGATGCGTGGAACGACCAAGGCGCACGCCCTGATAGGCTATCATCAAAACGAACAGAACAAGCGGGAGTGCCCAGACATCCTGCAGTCGCCCCGCCGCATTCAGGCCGAGTGTCGTCAACAGGGCAAGCGTTGCTGCGGCCGCTGTCAGGATCAGCACTTTCCGGCTCGACCGGTCAGCAAGCCGGCCCCAGACATAGGAGCTGAGCAGGCCTGCGCCCGCAGATGCAATAACGAGCAAGCCGAGTCCCCCAAGCATTTGGTCAGCTTCTTTGTTCCTTGCGCCCATCGCGACCATGAAGGGCGGAGCAAGTGCAGTTGAGATCAACAGGCCACGGGCCAGGATGAAACGGCGCAATTGCTGGTCTTCAGCGAGCAGCTTGAAGTTGTCCCGGAAGGATTCGATGGGGTTGCCGCCGCCTTCGGTCGATCCGGGTTCTTCTTCCAATGTCATGAAAAGCGCTGCGCCCGTCATCCAGAGCCCACCCGCGAGCAACAGCCCGCCACTCACGAGGTTCATCCGGTCGACCCAACCGACGGTCAGGAGCGCGCCATAGATCAGGACCGCTGCAGCGCCGACCGTGCTGGCCGCGCCGGTTGCCGTTCCGCGCCGGGATTTGGAGACCGTCTTGCCCAGAACGTCCTTGTAGGTGACCGAGCAGACCGACCGGGCGAGCGCGAGAACCGCCAGCGCGCCAAGGATGGCATAACCCGACGTCTTACCCTCCAGGAAAAACGCTGCGAGCCCCATACTGGCCGCTGACAATCCCTGGACTGCCGAGCCGACTGACCAGGCCCACTTGCGCTGGGGCAGGCGGCGCAGCGCGGCGGCCGTGAATAATTGCGGCAACAGCGCTCCCGCCTCGCGTATGGGGACAAGCAGGCCGATCATCCAGCCGGGTGCGCCCAGCGTGGTCATCAACCAGCTCAATACAAGCTTGGGGTCGATCAGCCCATCCGAGATCTTGCTGGTTGACAGGCTGGCAACATGGGTGAAGAAATTGCCGGCCTCTTCGCGACAGGCGCTGTCGGGAATGTCTCTGCACACCCGGCCATCATCGCCTGAGGTGAGCATTTCGAACACTTGCTGCTGGGTGGTTTCAGACATGACGGCCAAACTAGCGCTCACGACGAGTACGGCAATCTTCACGTTAGGGTGTGCTGCTGCAAAACCGCTGGAAGCGCCGCCGGATCGCGCTAAACGTAGATGAATGGCCGATAGTGATTATACCCCGACGAAATTTTCTGACCCGAACGTGACGGCGAAGGGCGAGACCCGCGCCAGCGTCGGATGGACGGGCTTGAAGACGCTCTGGTTGAACACCGGAACGATGTGCAACATTGAATGCACCAATTGCTACATTCAAAGTTCACCCCGCAATGACCGACTGGTTTATCTCAGCCGATCTGATGTGCGGCAGTTCCTCGACGAGATCGACCAGCCCATCGAGATCGGCATTACGGGCGGCGAGCCCTTCATGTGCCCGGATATTCTCCACATCATGGAAGATGTTTTGTCGGATGGGCACAGCCTGCTCCTGCTGACCAATGCCATGCGCCCGATGATGCGGCCGCGCATCCAGCAGGGTCTGGACCGGCTGGCGGCGCACTATGGCGAACGGATGGTGCTGCGTGTCTCGCTGGATTCCCATGATCCGGCCATTCATGACGCTGAACGCGGAGAAGGGGCCTTTGAAGAAGCCTGCAAGGGCCTGAAATGGTTGGGAGAACGCGCCGTACAGGTGGCCATTGCCGGACGTCAGGCCCTCAATGAGGATGATGCCGAGGCCCGCGCAGCTTATGGCGCGCTTGCTGGCGCACTGGGTCTGTCGATAGATCCCACCAATACAAAGCAACTCGTCCTGTTCCCTGAAATGATCGCCCGGGACGACCCACCTGAAATCACCACGGATTGCTGGGGCATTCTGAACAAGTCCCCTGACGACATCATGTGCGCCAACCAGCGCATGGTGATCCGCCGCAAGGGTGCCGGCAGGGCGACCGTGACAGCCTGCACGCTATTGGTGGACGATCCGACCTTCGAACTGGGCGCCACACTTGCCGAAGCGACAGCCAATCCGGTCAAGCTGAACCATCCCTGGTGCGCCAGCTTCTGCGTGCTCGGCGGAGGTAGCTGCTCGGCCTGATCCCCCGTCTGACAGGTGGCCCTCTTGCGATAGGCGCATGCCGCTGCCACATGGGGGCACCTAATCGAGGTATTCTCCCATGACCGACGCTGCTTATGCCGTCACCGACTTTGTCACGAATTTCCAGATCGTGGACCGTCCCATTCGCGGGCGTGCCGTTCGTATGGGCGAGGGTAGCCTGTCGGGCATCCTGCAACGGCATGACTATCCGAAGAATTTGGCGCGCATCCTTGGCGAAGCCGTGACGCTTGCGACGCTGGTAGGCGCGTCGCTGAAATTCGAGGGGCGTCTGCTGGTTCAGGCCGAAGGTGATGGTCCCGTGTCGATGCTGGTCGGTGAGTACCGCTCTGATGGCGGTGTGCGCGGCTATGCCAAATTTGATGCCGAAGCCTGGGCGCAACTGGACAAGGTGAACAAGGGCGACGCTCCGCACATGCCTCAACTGTTCGGCCCGAGCGGGCGTCTGGCCCTGATCATCATCCAGGACAATCCGGCGATCCAGCCCTATCAGGGAATCGTGCCTCTTGCGAAAGGGACTCTGAGTGAATGCGCTGAGGACTATTTCGAGATGTCGGAACAGGTGCCGACGCGCCTCAAACTGTCGGTCGCCGAACTGGACCGGAAAGACGGGCATCCGGTTTGGGTGTCTGGCGGCATGATGGTGCAGAGGATTGCGGCAGATGATGCGCGCGGAGAGACCGAAGAGCCTTGGCGTGAAGCCGAGGCCCTGTTTGCCACGCTGACCGATGCCGAACTGGCCGATCCGGACCTTCCAATGGAAGAGCTGCTCTATCGCCTGTTCCACGAACAGGGTGTGACGATGGAAACGCCACAAGCGCTGGATGACCGGTGCACCTGTAATCAGGAGCGCCTCGTTGAGACTCTGAAACAGATGCCGGACGAGTCCCTGCGCGAGATGACCGAAGATGATGGTACGCTGGGTATCGACTGCCAGTTCTGCAATCGCCATTACGATGTCGCGATCGAGGATGTAACCGGCGATACCAACTAATGAGACTTTCGCCTTTCACCTTGTAGGGCGGGGGGAGGCGAGAGGCTCCACAGTTTCATGATTGCGCGGGCGCGCGGGCGCTGGCACAGGTGACAGCCATGAATTTCAAATGGCTCCCCAATGCGTTGACCATCGCCCGCTGTGTGTTTGCCGGGTTTGTGCTGGTCGGTTTCTGGCAGGCTATGCGCCTCAGCCCGTTGCCGAATGGACTTGATGCCGACGCCGTGTCCCGGCAGATCACGCTGCAACAGCTCTGGTTCCAGTTTGCCTTCCTTGCTTTCCTGGCCGGGGCAATCACGGATTTCCTGGATGGCTGGCTTGCCCGCAAGCTGGACGCGCACAGTCGGTTCGGGGTCTGGCTGGACCCCATCGCCGACAAGTTGCTGATCGCGGCGGCCCTGCTGGGTCTGGGGCTGAAATTCCAGACCTGGCTAATCTATGTGCCGGCGGCCATGATTATTGCACGCGATGTGTTTATGACCTGGTTCCGCGCCACGCCGCGCGGACGCTCTGCCATCGTGCCCTCTAATCTGGCGAAGTGGAAAACAGGGTTTGAGATGGCGGCGATCATCGGCCTTATGTTGCCGCTGGCTGTCTTGCGCCCGGATGCCGGGGGCGAAGTCTCCACGGGAACGTCAGTCTTGGCGATTGTGGCCACGGTCGCCGTTGTCGGACTGCTCTGGACGGCGGCGGTTCTGTCCTGGTGGACGGCCGGACAATATATGAGAGCAGCCGGCCGGGTGAAATAGAACGCTGGCCCCAAGGGGCAGAGCCAGCGTTCCGCATTTCAATTCGCGAGCGCAAGGATGAGGGGCAACCTTGGCGCCCGGAAGGGCCGTTCATGCGATGGGGCGTGTCTGCTTTCATGTCCCACCACGCATTTACAATCATCCGCGATGGCAAAGGTTCCGTTAAAACTTGCGGCATCAATGGGGCAGCAAAATCACGAACTTTCCGGCGAATGGCCCGCATTGAGACTTAATGTCGGCAGACAAGGAGTGGATGAGATCACGCACCACTCCCACGACCCGTCTGGTCATTGTCGCGCTGGCGGCGCTGATGTTCCTGTGCCTGCCAGCCTTCCTCGCAATGGCGGGTGCCTGAACTCAGCGTTTTGAGTCGGTCCAATACGGGCTGAGGGGTGCTTTCCCGTAGAATTCTACCAGTCTCTGGTGCGTCCCGTTGGTTGTTCCGTCAGGTAAGTCATCCGGCGAGCACCATCGTGTTTCGGCAATCTCGGCGACTGCCGTTGCCTTGCCTTGCGTCCATGTTCCCGAAGGAATGTGATAGAGCAGGACATGGTCATTCGGGAAAGATGCGTGATTGGAGAACATCCCGACCAGGCTCGGGGTCCCGTTCAGCAGAATGCCGCCTTCTTCCTCCACTTCCCGGCGGAGCGACTCGATGCAGGGCTCGCCCCGCTCCACACCGCCGCCAGGCATGTGCCAGCCTGCAATATACGTGTGACGTACCAGCAGGATCTTTCCGTCTGGATTCTCGACGAGGCCGCGCACGCCCAGAGTCATGGGACGGCGAAGGCGGGCATAGATGTGGAACAACCTGGTTCTGAGGGAAGGCATGCGGTGTCCTGACACTATGGGAGGAGCGCGTCCAATATGAAAAATTACGCAAAGAGAGGCCAAACTTCCTGCCGTTTGAGGCTCGCCAAGCCGTGCAACGCACGCTATTAGCGGTGCAAAGCATGGAAATGCTCAAGAAAACAACAGCGAGACGGCACCATGATCCATCCTTCTCTGATCGCCATTGCCTCCATAGTGGTCGTGTTCGGCATCCTGAATTTCATTGAATACAAGCGCCTCGACTAGAAGCGAGCCTGGCGAATGCCTGATTTAACCCTGATCGCCGCCCTGATCGGGGGGCTTGTTATTATGGCGTTTGCGGGGGATTTCCTGGTAAACGGCGCGGTTGCCGTTGCCCGACGCGTCGGCGTATCTCCCCTCATTGCCGGTATCTTCATCGTCGGTTTCGGTACCTCGGCGCCCGAAATGGTCGTGTCGCTGAACGCTGCGCTGGAAGACCGGGCTGGTCTCGCGCTCGGTAATATTGTCGGCTCCAACATTGCCAACATCTTTCTCGTCCTGGGGATTCCGGCGCTGATCATGCCTTTCGTCGCCGGTGGGCACGGTCAGGGCCGCGCGCTGACGGCGATGCTCGTTGCCACAGCCGTCTGGATCCTGCTGACCGGAATGGGCCCCCTGACTGTATTGGGCGGTATTCTGTTTCTGGCCATTCTGATCGCTTATTGTGTTGTCACTTTCTACATGGCGCGCAAGGCTGTTGCGACGGGCGAAGATCCCGGCGTGGAACTGGAAGAGGCGCCAAAACTCAGCCTGCCGCGCTCTCTGGCCTATGTCGTTCTCGGCATTGGTGGCCTCGTGCTGGGTGCGCACCTGATCATTGCCGGCGGCGTTGGAATCGCCGAGTTCTACCACGTGCCGCAGGAATGGATCGGCCTGACCTTGCTGGCGATTGGGACGTCCCTGCCAGAGATCGGCGCGGCCATTGCCGCCGCCCTGCGCCGCCATGGCGAGGTCGCTATCGGCAACGTACTAGGCTCCAATGTTTTCAACATCCTCGGGGCGGGCGGCATCATCTCGCTCTTCGGGCCGATTGAGATTGCACCGACTTTCACCCATTATGACCACTGGGTCATGGCCTTCGCCGCGCTGTTGATCGGTGGGTTCATCCTGACCCGCGCGCGGCTTGGTCGCCTGATGGGAATATTGATGCTGCTGATCTATGCGGTCTACATCTACGGACTGGTGAACGGGTTCGACATATTGGGCCTGTTCCTGATCCCTCCGGCATGAGGCCGGGCGCGGCGCTCGTCACCGGCGCAGGCGCGCGGCTGGGCCGGGCCATGGCCGAAGCGCTGGGCGCCGATGGCTGGCAGGTCATCGTCCATTACAATTCCTCCGCTGATGGCGCCGAAGAGACCGCCAAGGCCATTCGTGCGGCAGGTGGCGCGGCGATCACGCTTCAGGCCGACCTCTCGGATGAGACTGCAACTGGCGATCTGATCCTGCACGCCGCCGAGAAGATCGGCCAGCCGGTGACCTTGCTGGTCAATTCCGCCTCCGTATTCGAGGAGGACTCTGTCACCAGCCATACTCGCGCGAGCTGGGACATGCACATGAATGCCAATCTCCGCGCGCCGGTGCATCTGGCGCAGGCCTTAGCGGATGCGCTGCCGAAAGGGGAGAAGGGGCTGGTCGTGAACATGATTGACCAGCGGGTCTGGAAACTGACACCGAACTTCTTCACTTACACGCTTTCCAAGGCCGCGCTCTGGCAGGCAACGCAGACCTTGGCGCAAGCTCTCGCGCCGGATATTCGCGTCAATGGCATCGGGCCAGGGCCGACGCTGCGGTCTAAACACCAAAGCGAAGAAGAGTTCGCTGCCGAGAAAGCCGCGACTTTGACCCAGGAAGGCTCCAGCCCGGAAGAGATCATCAAGGCTTTGCGCTATCTCATTTCCGCCAACAGCGTGACCGGCCAGATGATCGCCAGTGATGGTGGCCAGCATCTGATGTGGCAGACCCCGGACACGCAAATCTGATGAATTTCTCTTCCGACACATCCGCGCCAGCCCATCCGAATGTGCTGAAGGCGCTCGCCGCCGCGAATACGGGACTGGAGGCGAGTTACGGGAATGACGCCGTCACGCAGCGTTTGCGTCCCATACTGGCGGATGTGTTCAGTACGGATGATTTCGACTATTGGCTGACCGCCTCCGGCACAGCGTCGAACGCCTTGGCACTGTCCTGCTTTTGTCCGCCTACCGGCGCTGTGCTTTGCCATGCCGGGGCGCATATCGCCGTGGACGAGCGCGGCGCGCCGGAATTTTTCTCTGGCGGTGGTAAGTTGCATTTGTTGCGGGGGCCAGATGGAAAGATCGGCGCGGCGCAACTGGACGAGGCACTGGCTCGCATCAATCATGATTTCGTGCATGAGACGCCGGCGCATGTCCTTTCACTGACGAATTTAACGGAGAACGGCACAGCTTACAGCGTCGCGGAAGTTTCAGACTATGCCGCAAAGGCGCATGCGACGGGTTTGGTGGTTCATCTGGACGGCGCGCGGCTGGGAAATGCGTTGGTCGCGACCGGGGCCAGTGCAGCCGAGATAAGCTGGAAGGCAGGCGTCGATGTGCTCACCTTCGGCTTGACCAAGACCGGCGCGATGGGCTGTGAGGTCATTCTGCTGTTCGGCGAGGCGCGGCAGAAGAAACGTGAACTCGAAGCGCGCGCCAAGCGCTCCGGCCACATGCCGCCCAAGATGCGTTATCTGGCTGCGCAGGCCGAAGCGATGCTGGCGGATCGGCTGTGGCTAGACCTTGCGACGCATGCGAACGAGATGGCGCGGCGCATGGCTGAGGGCTTGCGGCGGCAAGGCGTGGACTTGGCTTTCGAGCCACAAGGCAACGAAGTCTTCGCGCTGCTAAGCGAGGCGCAAGTCTCGGTACTCCACAATGCAGGTGCGGTGTTCTATCCCTGGATGGGCGGCAGCCAGCGGCTGGTCTGTTCCTGGGCCACAACGCCTGAGGAAGTTGATGCCTTCCTTGGTGTGCTGAAGGGCTGAAGGCGGACCTGTTCATAGCCCGCCTTCGCCAGATGGTAACTCAGATTGGGGTCAGTTGCCCCAAAGCTTTTGCCACCAGTTCTTTTTCTCTTTCGGCTCGACGCTGACATTGTTCAGGATCGCGTCGGAATAGCCGAGCGATGCCATTTTGGTCTTGATGGCATCGAAGTCGCGGCCGGTCAGCTTGGCGAGCTGATTTGCTTCGTCGTCCCAGCGCTCGACCAGATTTACGGCATAGTCGCCGGCTGCTTCACACTCACCATAGTCGCCGCGCCAAGGGTGACGCAGGACGTAGCGACCTTGGTAATTGGAGCGGTCGCCGGTAACCTGGAATTCCAGATCTTCCGGGAATGTCTCGGCGTCATAGCGCACATGAAGGCGAGTCACGAATGCATCGACCGGCTGGGGACCGAAGCCGGGGCGCATGTCATCATCGGTGTCTTCGTCCAGCCACATCACGCCAAGTTCGCGCAGTTCCGAGCGAGAGAGCGGCTCGGCCGCACACGGATCGCACCAGGACATGTCCCAGGCATATTCCATGAACACGGCCTTGCCGTTTTGCTTCTCGACCTGATGGGCGAACATGTCCTTATAGAAATCGGCAAACTCGTCCTTGATATAGATCGGCACATCCATGTCAGAGGGTAGTTTCACGGTGCGGTAGTTCTTGGTTTCCACACGGCCTTCGCGAGTCAGGGCGAAGACGAACAATTCCTGCTTGCCTTCAGCGTTCACTGTGCCGAGACGGATCGGCAACATGAAGTCCTCATCCTCATAGGCAACCTGAAGCGGACGCAGCATGGACGAGTCGTCATGGCGTTCGAGGTTTACCTTGGCGACGAAGAATTTCATTCCGCGCTTGAGGTAGGCACCTACGGTTTCTTCTGCGCCATCTGGAATCTTGTAGCCATTATTGTTCAGCCAGGTGATCAGTCCATCGGACTCCTCTGCTGACAGGATCAAGATATCATATTCGCCAACCTCGTACTCGGCTTCAATGGTGACGCCGAGCTCTTCGGCCTCTTCCATCATGCCGGCGGCGGTTGGCGCAGGCATCATTGCCATGTCTTCCATCATCTTTTCGCGGCGCGCCATCTCGCAGGGGTTCTCGTCGTAATATTCGACAAGACGCGGGGCAGTGTACGCGTCGATATGGTCGATCAAGGCCGGGTTGGCGACGTGGATCTGTTCTTCGGTCGGAATATCGGCCACGGGCACGACCATCGCGAATTCGGAAACATCACCGCGAAAGTCGGATGCCATCGTGATGACGGTGCGTTCGCCGTCACGGGCGAGCACGACCTTGGAGGCGTCGTTGAAGAGGTCGGTATCCGCCTTGGCGACATAGAAGCCGCAAAAGGCCGAAGCCGGCGCTGCGAAGGCGAGGCCGAGCGCGGGCAACGCCAAGGCTGCGGCTAGCGATTTGAGTCTCATGGGTGTGTCTCCTTTGTCCCCTGAAGTGGCATGAGCGAATAGTTCAACTGTTTGGGCGAAGCGGCCGACCGTGGCTGGCTCCACTGGAAGCGGTGGGCGGGCAGAAACCGGTCCAGAACCGGTGTGGTCCAGGCGAGGGCGGCCAGCGCCATCAGCGGGGCGCCGCGCACATTCGGGCCGATTGTGAACCAGGCGGCGAGGCCGGCGACCATCAGCGCGAAGAGAATGCGGCCAAGGCGGCTGTCTGGGGTGGAGCGCGGATCAGTGATCATGAAAAAGGCAAAGATCAGCAAAGCGCCGGAACTCATCTGGTGCATCGGGATCACCATCGGGTCGCCGAGCCAGGCCGCGCGGACAAACAGGATTGCGGCAAACCCGAGCAGGAAGCCGAGGGCGATATCGAGTCGTTTGGCGCTGGACAGGGTCAGTGCGGCCAGCGCCATCGCATAGCCGGCGACCAGGGGGGCCTGACCCCATTGACCGGGCGAGACCCACGCCTTGTTGCCGAGCAGAAGCATCATGATGACGATGCCGATGCAGCCGGGATTGAAAATGTGCTTGCCATCAATGCGCACGAGAAATTTCAGGGCAATGCCGACAAAGCCCGCCGCGAACCAGATCCACGGATCGGCCGCACGTAGCAGGAGTGTGATTCCAAGTGCTGTGATCAGGGCAGACTTCCATTCGAAGCGATACAGGAAGGGATTGCCGTCTCGGGCATTTGATATTGTGGTGCCGAGCAGTTGCGCGATCATGGCTCCGGTAAATGAGAGGCACAGGGTCGGCAGGGTGACGCCGAAATCGCTGGTCATCCAACTGAGCGTGAACAGTCCACCCAAGGCCGCGACCTGCCAATGGCGCGGATCGGCGTCCATTTGTCGGTAGAGACGGAAGGGAAATCGAGCCACGGCATCCATAGGATTCAGAACATACAGCAAATGCGATCACATTACGGCAGGGTCATGAAACCTTTTTGCCCGCGCAACTGGACGGATCGGGCGACGCACGGCAAACAGGGGCGATTGAATTCACGGGGAAGGGGTTTCGTGTCCATCATGTCCAGTCGTCTACACGCTGCAATGCTCGCAGCAGCTCTCGCCACGTCCACACTATCTGCTTGCTCGACCGCCTATTACGGCGCGATGGAGCAGTTCGGATACCAGAAGCGCGATTTGCTCGTATCCAGGGTCAATGATGCAGCGGATGCCCAGGCGGATGCAAAGACGGAGTTTTCCAATGCGCTGGAAGCCTTCCGGTCGGTTGTGGCGTTTGATGCTGGCGAACTGGAAGCGTCTTACGACTCCCTGAATCGCGCCTATGAACGGTCCGAGGAGAAGGCGGATCGCGTGCGCGAACGCATCAAGGACATGAAACAAGTCTCCCGCGACCTGTTTGTGGAATGGCGCAAGGAACTGGAAGAATATTCCGATCCGGGCCTGCGCCGTGCCTCGGCCGAGCAATTGGAGGCGACACGCGACCGCTATGCCGTGCTGGTCGAAAAGATGGACCGGGCTGCCGCGTCGATGGATCCGGTGCTGGCCGTGTTCAAGGACCGGGTCCTGTTTCTCAAACACAATCTGAATGCGCGCGCGATCGCGGCGCTGGGCGATGAGACACGTAATATCGAGACCGATGTCGCGGCCCTGATTGCCGAGATGGAGCGTTCCATCGCCGATGCGGATGCCTTCATCCAGGAAATGCAGGCCGGTTCGGTCTAGCGCATTTTCAACGGGAAACTTGTTCAGACAATGGGGCCAGATGGCCCCATTGTTGTATCGTGCTTTGAATGCTGCACAAATGACGCCGGAAAAGGCGCTTTTTTTGGGAACCTAATTGTGGGGCGCGAGTTCTGTTCAGGTCTCTGGCAGGGGCAAGCTCACCGAAGTCTGCTCATTCCGGTCTCGGCCGGAATCTGGAATTGAGGGGACACATGTTTCAATTCCAGGCCTCGAATGCGTTCGGGGTGAGCAGATACCGCCCCGCTCGGGTTCAAATCCTGACATGGCTGCAAGAAATGCCCGCGAAGGCGCAAAGCTGAGCGGGTCAGCTTTGGCTGTGCCCGGCATATCACCAATGACCGCGATATGGACCGCGCCGGACGACGTGATTTGCACCAGCATCTGCCGCGCATCCCTGCGAACATGGCGCACAAAGAAAGTCAGCACCACAATCTGCACCCATATCCAGAACCGATGGGTCTGGAGATGGGGCGGCAGATTTCGCAATGTGGCGAAGGCGTCAGTCATGTGCGCAGTGTAGGCTCGGCCATGGGTGCGTCGGATAAGTTTCTGGTCAGATCAATGGCGACACAGGGGCCGGACTCGGCATGTGTGGGATAATTCCTCTGGGCAAGGTAGGATAAGGCGGGCTCCGGCAGGTTGCCGGGCAAGAGGGAGAAATAGCTGATGACTTATGTCGATTGTTTCATGGCGGCCGTGCCGGAGGCGAACAAGGCGGCCTACCTGGCGCAGGCGAAGATGATGGCCGGCCTGATGAAGGAATACGGCGCGCTGAGCGTCACCGAATGCTGGGGCGTGGATGTGCCGGAGGGCAAGAAGACATCCATGCATCTGGCGGTCATGCGCGAAGCGGACGAAGGGATCGTGTTTTCCTGGGTGACCTGGCCGTCAAAGACGGTGCGTGATGCGGCCTGGGCGAAGCTGGAGAGTGATGAACGGATGCAGGGCATGGAGATGCCGTTCGATGGTGCGCGCCTGATCTTTGGCGGGTTCGAGACGATGCTGGAGGCTTAGGCAGCGTCTCAGGGGCATTTCATATCTTTTCATGGGGTTTCATATGCGGGGGGCAGTGCGTGCACATCGCGTCTCGCTTCCCGGCAATTGATTCTCGGGCAGGAGACCAGCCCTTGCTTGCGCTGCGGACCTCTTCTTCCTTCATTCGATCCTCGATCAAATGCTGCCGTATAGCGGCACCGGGAAGTAAGACCAGACGGCCTGTAAGCCGGGTTCTGTTCGCCGTGTTGCCACGGTCTGGCAGCCATTCCTCTGGGATGCCTGTTGCCAGGCACCTCACGCGACACACCCGGGGCACGGGCGTGAAACAGCCCATATGTGCCCCCTATTCGGTCTTGCTCCGGGCGGGGTTTACCGTGCCAGTCCTGTCGCCAGGCCTGCGGTGGGCTCTTACCCCACCCTTTCACCCTTACCTCTCCCGAAGGGGAGGCGGTTTGCTTTCTGTGGCACTTTCCCTCGGCTCACGCCGGGCGGCCGTTAGCCGTCGCCCTGTTTCCCTGGAGCCCGGACTTTCCTCCAGTACGCAGTTACCCGCGCACCAGCGGCTGCCCGGCCGTCTGGTCCAGAGGGGGATATAGGCGGAAAACCTGCTCGGCGCCAGTCATGCTTCAGTCGCCCGAGAAGTCGGGGGTGCGCTTTTCGAGGAAGGCGCGGATTGCTTCGGCCTGGTCATTCGACTGGCTGGCGAGCAGGAATTGATCGCGGTCCATGAAACTGGTGGCAAAGGCAAGGGGCTGGGCGGCGGTGTCGATGGCCTGTTTGGTCATGCGCAGCGCGATCGGGGGCAGGGCCGCATAGTCGCGGGCGAGACGGGTGGCAGCTGTGAGCGTCTTGCCGGACGCGGCAATCTCGTCGACGAGGCCCCAGTCCAGCGCCGTCTGGGCGTTCAGTTTCCGGCCCAGCATGATGAGTTGCTTGGCGCGCGATGGCCCCATCAGGGCGACGAGCCGGGGGACCGAGCGCCAGCTCATATTCATGCCGAGCGGGACTTCCGGCAGGCGAAATTCCGCCGTGTCCGAACAGACCCGGTGGTCACAGGATGCGACGAGAGCCAGACCGCCGCCTATGCAGAAGCCTTCAATGGCGGCGATGGTGACCTGTTCAAGATCGGCCCAGGCCTGGCACATGTCCGGGCCGAGCCGGACGGCACTGCGTTGCTGCAGCAGCGTCATCTCGTCACGGCCCTTGCGGTCGGGATCCTTCAGGTCTGCCCCTGCAGAGAAGACGGATGTGCCGGTCAGGACAATAATGGAACTGGAATCATCGTCTGCCAGTGCCCGCGCCACATCCCGCAGTTCGGTCATGCCCTGGATGGAGAGCGCATTCAGTCCGTCGCCGCGATCATAGGTGACGGTGACGAGGCGGCCTGCGCGTTCCAGCGAAACGAAGTCGCCAAAGCGCTCTGTCGTGGTTGTGTCCGGCATAAACCCTCCCGTCCGGCTGGCCGCCTTTCCGGCGTGCTCCCTGTCAGCGTCACGATCAGGGTGCGGGCGGTGGGAAGTCAACTGCGAACCGGACGTCAAGCTGGCTGGCCATCAGGTCCGAGAGGAGAGCGTCGCGCTCTTGGGGGGACAAGGCACTGAAGTTCAACGGACGTTCGGCCCGGCCCGAGACGATGAGATCGGCCAGCCCGTGCGCCATGGCCCAGGAGGCCATGACGTGTTTCATCGCGCCGGGATCATCGGGAGGATTGTTTCCGACGACGCTGCGTACGCCCGACATCAGTTTCTCATAGGCAGCGATGGAGGCCGCTCCGAGATCGGCCACAGTTCGGTCAGGCTTTTCCGAGCTGAACATCAGGCGAAACAGGGCCGGGTTCTCCAGCGCGAAATCAATATAGCCAAGCCCCACCGCAATCTGTTGTGAGCGCACATCGCGCTCGGCCGCGTCCTGACGGGCTTCCTGTGTGGCGACCAATCGCCGGAAGCCGGACGCCGCCAGCGCGGTGAGCAGGCCGCGGGCATCCCTGAAATGGTGGGCAGGGGCCCCGTGGCTGACGCCCGCGCGCTTGGCGACCGCGCGCAGGGAAAAGGATTCAATACCGTTTTCGGAAAGTTCCCTCTCGGCCGCGCGCAACAGTTCACTGGCGAGATCGCCATGATGGTAAGTTTTCCGGGAAGACTTTTCAGTTGAGGCCATCCGTCTTGATAGCACGTCACTTGACACTGTCTAGATGCGCAGGCAAAGACAATGTAGACAGTGACTAGATGAAGGCTGGCGAAATGAGAAAATGGATTGTCAGGATCGTGTTGGGCGTTGCGGCCGTCATGATGGTCGGCGCGGTATCTTCCTACCTGTTCATCGATCGTGAGCTGACGAGAATGTATGGCGGCCTGACCGAAGTGGCCGATCCTGCATTGTCGAAAGAGAGTATGGACAGTTATGCCATCTTCCATGTGAACGTGCTTGCGCCGGAAGGAGATCGCTTTCTGCCGGACCAGATCGTGACGATCAGGGACGGGGAAATCCGATCCGTTGGCGATTCGACGACAGTTCCCAGAGGCATCCCCTCGCTTGTCGGGCGCGACATGTATCTCGTGCCGGGTTTTACAGACTCGCACGTCCATCTCTGGGAAAGCGAGAATGATCTTCTGCTCTATGTGGCCAATGGTGTGACGCAGGTGCGGGACATGAACAGCCTGCCGGTCAATCTGCGCTGGAGGGACGAGATCGAGGGTGGCAGGATCGGACCGGACATTTTTGCGGTCGCGCCGCAATTTGCGACCTTCGGACCGATGGAGGGCGCATTTGTCGGCTGGGTGCAGCACAAGACCATCGTGCGGACAGCAGAGCAGGTCGACAAGGCCGTCCAGGACTATGTCGCCAAAGGGTATGACGCGCTGAAAGCCAGCAGCTATCTGGATCGCGAAGGTTACATCGCCCTCAGCGCAGCGGCGGCCAAGCATGATATTCCGCTGGTCGGGCATTTGCCGGTGGCGACCGGTCTGGAGGATTTGTGGGCATCCCATCAGAGCGAAGTCGCCCATGTCGAAGAATTCGTCAAAGCGCTGGACCGCGAGTTTGGCGGTTATGGTGCCGACACAGCGGAAGACTTCCTGACCTTTGTCCGGGGACGGAGCGAGGATGTCGCGGATCAGATGATCGCGCACGACATTTCCGTGACCTCCACGCTGGAACTGATCGACAGTTTCCAGAGGCAGAAGTCGGACCTCCAAACGGAATTGGGCGCTGCAAAGCTGGTCTATGAAAATCCCGGCATCGCGGAAGGCACCGTGATCACGTCACGCGGCATGGGGTGGCTGCCGGATGTGAACATTTACCGCTGGCCAGACCAGTGGGATGATGATCGCAAGGCGCGCAGCCGCCTCTATTGGCAAACCTATGCCGAAGCCCAGCACATCCTGTTCGAGGCGTTCATGGCGCGCGGCGTGGCGATCATGACCGGGACAGACGCAAACGTGCCCGTCCGGGTGCCGGGCTTTTCCCTTCATGGAGAAATGACAGCTTTGCAGGCGGCTGGCATGAGTCCGGCGCAGATCCTTGCCTCGGCCACGTCAGTTCCCGGTGATTTCATGGGTACGTCCACGGGCCAGGTCCGTCCTGGCCAGAAGGCAAATCTCGTCTTGTTGCGGGAAAATCCGCTGGAGGATATTGGCGCGACGGACGCCATTGAAATGGTCATTATTGGCGACAGTGTTTTCAACCGAAAAGACCTGGATCAAATGCTGGATACGGTGAAGGCCGCAAATGATGCGAGCCGGACCGTGCCGATACCGGTCGCTGAAGGCGGGTGATCGCCCGTCTGCCCGCCATCGCGCCACGTCAGGACTGGGCAAGGGAAGGCAGGCTGGGGTAGCGTGAGCCATGACCGAGATCACGACTTACGAGACCTTGCAGGCGGCGCTCAATGCACTCGCCCCGGAATTGGCCGACCGGGCGGCCGAGATGGACGACGCGCGGCGGCTGCCTGCCGACCTTGCCGGGAAGATGGCGGCGGCGGGCGCGTTCCGCATGATGACGCCAAAGACCTATGGCGGGCTGGAGTTGACGGCGCGAGAATTCATCGAGGGCGTTGAACAGATCGCGCGCGCCAATGCCAGCGCCGGGTGGTGCTCCATGATTGCCTGCACGACCTCCATGAACGCCGCCTATATGGCGCCGGACATGGCGACGGAAATCTATGCTGACCCGTTGACGATCACAGGCGGCGTGTTTGCGCCGATGGGCCGGGCTGACGTGGAAGGCGATGGCTATCGCGTCACCGGGCGCTGGCAATGGGGCTCCGGCTCAGCCAATTGCAGCTGGCTGGCGGGCGGCTGCATGGTGTTCGAGGATGGCGAGCTGAAACGCCTGCCATCCGGCGCGCCAGATCAACGCATGATGGTGTTCCCGGCCAGCGAGGCGACCCTGCACGACACATGGCATGTGATGGGCCTGAAAGGGACTGGTAGCGGCGATTTGTCGGTGGATAATATCTTCGTGCCGGCGGCGCGGTCTGTTTCTCTGATTACGGATGTTCCCCGCGAAACGGGGCCGCTCTATACGTTCCCGGCCTTTGGCCTGTTGTCATTGGGCGTATCGGCCGTGGCGATGGGCAATGCGCGGGCGAGCCTCGATGCTTTCAAGGATCTCGCCAGCGCCAAGAAGAGCCAGGGCAGCAGGAAAACGCTGGCCGAGCGCCAGACCATTCAGGCGAGCTTTGCCGAGGCCGAGGCCCAGTGGCGCGCAGCCCGTGCCTATATGATGGCGGAGCTGGACGAGACCTGGGCCGTCGCGCTTGGCGTGAAGCCGGGTGAAGGCATTCCGGTCGAGCGCCGCGCAGCCTTGCGCATGGCGTGTACGCACATGACGCGGACCGGCGCAGACATCTGCCGTACCCTGTATGACCTTGGCGGCGGCGCGTCCCTGTTCGAATCCTCTGATCTGCAGCGCCGCTTTCGCGACGCGCACGCGATGACGCAGCATATCGTGACCGCCCCCGCGACATGGGAACTGACCGGGCGATTGCTGCTGGACCTGCCGACGGATGGGGGCATGGTCTGACGGGTCAACTGTTTCCAAAAATCAGCGGCTCTGCTGCTGTGCGGATCAGTGCGACCAGATCGGTGTCCATGAATTTGTAGTCGTCCGGAATGTCGAGCACGTGCAGGCGTTTGAACCGGATATCCTGACGGAAATCGGCCTTGAGGCGTGCGGCATGCTTTTCCTCCATCACGAGGATAAGGTCAGCCCAACGAATGTCTTCCAGCGAGACCTGCCGCCGTGCACTGCTTGCCGTGCCGGCAGAGCGTGTCGCAATGCCGTCGGCTTTGGCGAAGATCGCCTCGCCAGTGGGGCTGCGCCACTGGTTTTTCGAGCAGACGAACAACACGTTTACGGGGTCGGCCTCGGCCATCAGTTTCTCCCATTCGCGGCGGGGCCACAGCTTTCCGAGCTGTTGCGCGCGGCGAAGTTTCACGCTTCGCCCATAAAGGTGTTTCCATTGCTTCTCAACGCCATAGCGGTCGATCCGCTGGCTGCGGGAAAGGTATGTGTCCGGGCGGTGGCGATTGATGCGCCGACGCGCCCCACGATCCTGTGGGTGTGTCATGGTGGTGATCCTCATACTGTGCGGGTCAGCAGCCGCGGCAATACGAGGAATGCGGGGGTCATAGCGTAATGTGTCCCTGTCCGGCAAGGGGCCGGAAAGGACCAGATAGGGAAAAGGTGGGACGGGGACGCGAATTGCTCCATATGGAAGGTCTCACCAATGGAGGCTGTATGCTGAAGTGGATCAAGAAGCTGCCTGTGCCCCAGCCGGTCCGCCACTGGGTGATCTCGCCGCTCTGGTGCGCCATTGTCCGCCTGTCGAAGCCGGAAGTGCGGATCGTGACCGGTGGGATCAGCTTCTATGCCTTGTTCTCCATCTTTCCGATTGTCTATCTGACCCTGACCTTGCTGTTTGCGCTGCTACCGGCAGATCTCAGCCGCCAACTGGGCGATACGGTCGATCAGGTGTTGGTCTCAGCCGTGGCCCCGCTCAGCAAGGCCGACCTTGATGTGATCCATGAGTCCACGCCGCAGGGCGTAACCTTTCGCGCGCTATTTGCGGTGATTGTGGTGTTCTACACCGCAAGCTCAGGCGCGAAGGCTGCGATTACCGGCATCCGCATGGTGGCAGGCAGTGAACGGCGTACACGGATTATCCGCTTCCAGGGCGTATCGATCCTGATGACGGCGCTGCTTATCCTGTCGGTCTGGATCCTGGGCGCGCTGCAACTGATCCTGTCGCTGATCACCGAGCGGGAAGGCTATATTGCGTTCGAACTGGCGCAGACCGTATCGGACATTGCCTCCACCCTGTGGCTGGGGAAGGGGATCGCCTGTTTTGCGGTGTTCTATCTGATTATTGCCCTGTCCCTGCACGGGCGGGTGAAGGGGCACCGGGCCAAGGCAATGGGGGCTGCGGCTGGCGCACTGGCCTGGCTGGTCGCGACCTGGGGCTATCACCTCTACCTCAAATTCAGTGCGCTCGACACATTTTACGGCGCGCTGGCCTCGGTGATCCTTGGCTTCATCTGGTTGTCAGTGTCGGTTTCGGCGCTTCTGTTTGGCGCAGCGCTGGCGGTCGAATGGGCCGCGCGTATGCAGCGGGAAGAGGTGATTGCGGAAGATGAGGATGAAGAGATCGAAGCGGTTGAGTCTCAGGCCGTAAACAGCGCTTGAATGACGCCAATGCGGCGCAGCGTATTGAGGTCGGCTTGCCCGGTGACATGCTCTGGCAGCCAGCGGCGCTGGAAGGCGGTGATCACCTTCTCGCAGGTCTCGCCATAGATGTCGGTCACGTCGAAGCCATAGCCGATTTCTGACAGCATGGTCTGGAGACGCCAGACGCTGGAGCCGGAGGTGCCGCGTTCGAGCCCTTTGCCGATGATCTCTTTCGTCGTGCCGTCGAATTCCGGCCACAGGCTGATGCCGGCGCGGGCGAGCCGTTCCCACGGGAAATGCTCTCCGGGGTCCTGCTTGCGCAGGGGCGCGATGTCGGAATGACCGAGGATGCGCGTGGCTGGAATATCGTGGCGACCGAGAATGTCGTGGACGAGATCCAGCAGGGCATGGATTTGCGGGCGCGGATAGGGTGGCAGGCCGCCATCAGGCAAGGGGAAGTCATGCCCGCCATTGACGATCTCGATGCCGATGGAACGGGAGTTGAGATCCTGCTGCCCCTGCCAGCTGGCGACGCCTGCATGCCAGGCGCGCTTGTCCTCATCGACCAGCTGGGTGATGCGGCCATCCTCCCAGACCATGTAATGGGCAGAGACTTCGGCGGCCGGGTCGCACATGCGCTCCAGGGCCTCCTCGCCGGTCGCCATGCCGGTATAGTGCAGGACCAGCATGTCGAGCTTGTGCTTGCGCATGTTGAAGTTCGGACTCGGCGTTTGCGTGATGTCCATCAGCTGCCTCCGGATCCCATTTTCTTGACGATGGCCGCATCCGGCAGGGTCTTGTTCTGGCGCACGGCGATGACAAATACGCCAGACAGCGAGATGACGGAACCGAGTATCAGGCGTGCCGTGATGGGTTCGTTCAGCAGGACGATGCCGAACACGACGCCCCAGACGGGCGTCATCAGGGTGAGCGGTGAGAGCAGCGAGATGTCATATTTCTTGATCAGCGTATAAAAACCGCCATGGCCAAAAATGGACACGCCGACCACGGCGAACAGCCAGGCCACGGCCAGCTGCCATCCGCCGCGTGACAAGGCCTCCAACTGGCCTGTCTCGATCATGCTGGACGTGATCAGGAGCGGGGCGAAGCTGAACAGGCCGACCCAGGCCTGCAGGCGCAATGCCTTGATCGGGGCCATACGCTTCATCAGGATGCCGCCCACCGAGCCGACAAAGGCAGCGATGGTGATGTAGACCAGTCCGATGGAGATGGTGAAACTGGCCGGGTCGAATGCGATCAGCACAACGCCGGCAAAGGACAGCATGATGCCGAGACCGCGCCGCCAGCCGATGGTTTCGCCGAGAAATGCCATGCTCATCAATGTCGAGAAGGGCGCGCCCAGTTGGCCGGTGATCGAGGCCGCGGACGCTTCGGCATTCTGCAATCCCATGAAGAGGAGAGAGAAGTGTACCGCGCCAATGAACATGGCGATCAGGAACAGCATTTTCAGGTCTTCGGGCTTTGGCCGCAGGAATGCGAGCAGCAGCAGGGCGACTCCGGCAAAGCGGATGCCCGCGAAGAAAATCGGCGGCACGCCGATATCGGCAACAACCCATCGCGTGACGACGATGTTGAGGCCCCAGACAAGGCACACGGCGAACAGGAGAATGAAATCGCGAAAGGACATGCTTTGGCGGTTAGCAGGATTTATCCGGGCTGGGCAGGGGGCTTTGGACTTTCTCTTGCTGGCCGGGCAGCTGTAGAGCAGATTGGTATATTCAGCTTGCAGTCAGGTGCGGCTTGCGAGGGAACTGACGGCTGCGGGATGCGCTAAACAATCGTTAAGAAGATGTTATAGTCATTGGCAGGTGGAAGGCGGGGCCAATCCGGACCTGTTATCAGGAGGTGTGGTGTATGGGACTGATCTGGTGGATTTTGCCAGCAATTGCGGCCGTGATCGGTCTGATGTTGCTGTTTGCAGGTTTTGGAAAACTGGCACGCCTGAAAGCAGGTTCCGGTGCCGTTCGCCTGACCTTTGGCGCCGGAATGCTTGCTTTGGCGGGGGTCGTGGCCTTTGCCGGGCTCAACCTGCAGACCTACAAGCGCCTGACAAAGGAACGCTACGCCGCCAATATCAAGTTTGAAGCGGTCGAAGGCGAAGCTAACGCCTACACACTGGATCTGACATTTTCCGATGGTCGCAAACTGGTCGAGGCCAATGGGGCCCAGCCAGTGCTGCGCGGCAACGAATTCGAGATCGGTGCGCAGGTCATCAAGTTCAAGCCGATGGCCAATATGCTGGGATATGACTCGATATACCGGCTCGACTTCATCGAAGGCCGCATGTCGCGCCGCTTCACACCGGATTCAGTGACCGAGGCGACAACCAATGGGATCGCCCTGGCAACCAATCCGGGGCTGGATGTGCATCGCCTGGCCGAGGAGCAGGGCGGGCGGTTCGGCATTGACGCGCAGTACGGCTCGGCCACTTACCAGCCCATGGGCGACCGGTTTGAGTATGTTGTGAACATCTCTCAGGACGCGCTCATTGCGCGCCCATCCGAGGCGACCAAGACGCTGATCCAGAAACAGCGCTTCCCGGGCTATTCCTCCACTGAGGAGCCGGGTCAGTGAACCCGTGGGATCGCTACGTTGTCCCGCACATTGTAGCGTGTGCCTGCAGCACCAAGCCGATCATGAAACAGCGCGAGAAAGTCGTGCCGAAGGCCACCGGCCAGGTGCTGGAAATCGGTGCAGGATCCGGTACGAATTTCGCGCTCTATGATGGCAACAAGGTCGACCATCTCTATGCGCTGGAGCCTTCCGAATTGATGGTCAACAAGGCTCGCCGCGAAGCGGGACGCCTCGGCATTGGCCACCATATCGATTTTCTTCAGACCGGAGCAGAATCCATTCCGCTCGAAGATGATTCCATCGACACGGTCGTCATAACCTTCGTCCTGTGCACAATTCCGGACTGGGAGGCGTCGCTGAAGGAAGTGCGACGTGTTCTGAAACCCGGCGGCAAGATCCTGTTCTCCGAACATGGCCTTGCGCCCGATGAAGGCGTGTCGAAGTGGCAGCGACGGATCGAACCTGTGTGGAAGCCGCTTGCGGGCGGTTGCCACCTGACGCGCGATACCGAAGCCATGTTTGCCTCGGCCGGGTTCCGGCTGGAAAATGCTGAGACGATGTATCTGCCATCAACGCCCAAAGTGGCTGGCTTCGTCAGCTGGGGCACAGCGGTTCCGGTCTGACACCAAGGCATGCGTGCACCACCCTATCTGCCTTTTCTGGACGGGCCACCCAGCATTGCGCCGGGACTGAAGCCGATTGCCCCCGAAGCCTGGTTGTGGCCGGACACCGAGGCCGCGGTGTGGCTTGCCCCCAAACGTGAATTGATGCGAACGCGCCGATCAGACGTCTTTGCAGCCCATACCGCAGACGCCGAAATGACAGAGGCTGCGACGACTGTACTGGCAGCAACCGGTCCGGCAGTTGGCGACTGGTCCACCCCGCTGGAAGCGGCTTCCGCAATGGTTTCGGATGATCTCTGCATCATGGTGCGTGACGCTGAGGGGCTATGGAGACTGAAGGCCGCGAGCCTCTGCACGCCAACCTATTGGAGCCTCGCCGAGAAGTTTGGCAAGCCGCTTGGCGGACTTCACGCGCCGGTGCCGGGTGGTGACCCAGGCCTTGCGGCGCGTATCTCTCGCATCTTTGATGGGCTTAGGCCGGGCCTCGTGCTGGAACGGTGCAATTGGTCGGTCCAGCCAGGGGATGAGCGGTTCACGCCCAGCTCTGCGCCCCTGAAAGTACGCGCACAGGCAATGCAAGAGGCAGACGCGCTGGACCAGCTGCACCTGCGCGTGGAACGCCAGACGATCCGGAAGTTGCCGAAGACGGGCGCGTTGCTTTTTACCATCCGTATCGTGATTGATCCGCTGCGCGCAGCGATCTCGACGTCGCACCATGCAGAGGCTTTTGCATCGGCCTGGCAGAGTGTTGATCCGGCCATGGCACGCTATAAAGGCTGGGCAATCTATGATCGTCTGGTTCGGGCTGCACTGGACGCCAGCCTGAATCCGGTTACTTCCAAACGCAGCAGAAAAGACGAGGCAGGATAAATGAAATACTGGCTGTTCAAATCCGAACCCGACGCGTGGAGCTGGGACGAGCAAAAGGCCAAGGGCGATGAGGGCGAGGAATGGTCCGGCATCCGCAATTATCAGGCCCGCAATTTCATGCGCGACATGAAGATTGGCGACCGGGCCTTCTTCTATCACTCCAACAAGGGACTGGAAGTCGTGGGCGTGGTGGAAGTTTCTGCCGAGAGTGCACCCGATTCCACGACAGATGATGAGCGTTGGGACTGTGTGTATCTGCGCGCGCTGGCCGACATGCCCAAGCCCGTGAAGCTGAAAGACGTGAAGGCCAATCCGAAGCTGGAAGACATGAGTCTGGTCACGTCATTTCGCCTGTCGGTTCAGCCTGTGAAACCGAATGAATGGAAGGAAGTCTGCCGGATGGGCGGGCTTGATCCGAAGACGTTAAAGCCGGTCTGACCGCAGGTAAAAAAGCCAAAAAAAGCGTCTGGCGTAAAAAATGTTAGCGTGCAACAATACGCCCCATAAGGGGGTGTATGCGCATGGTCGCCGCCCCTGAGAAACGTCACAGGGAGACCGGCATGGCTATGCAACGGCATGAAATTCTGAATAAATTCAATCTTCTGGGGGCGGCGGCATCCATCGCGCTGTTGACCGGGTGCGCGAGTCTGGACGCACGGGAGACGCCTGCTGAGCTGGTGGAGACCACGGTCGAGACGGCGCCGGTAATTTTGCCCTATATGGACGCGTCCCTGAGCCCGGAAGCCCGCGCCAGGGATCTCGTTAGCCGCATGACGCTGGAAGAGAAAGCCGCCCAAATGTATGACAAGGCTGCCGGCATTCCGCGCCTTGGTCTGCACGAATACAATTGGTGGAACGAGGCCCTGCACGGGGTCGCGCGCGCAGGGCACGCAACCGTCTTCCCGCAGGCGATTGGCCTGGCCTCGACCTGGGACGAAGACCTGATGCTGGAGATCGCCACGACGATTTCCGACGAGGGCCGCGCCAAGCATCACTATTATGCCTCTGAAGATGTGTACGCCATGTATGGCGGGCTGACCTTCTGGTCGCCGAACATCAACATCTTCCGCGACCCGCGCTGGGGCAGGGGTCAGGAAACCTATGGCGAAGACCCGTTCCTGACGGGCCGCATGGCCGTCAACTTCGTCAACGGCATCCAGGGCGATGACGACAAATACCTGAAAGCCATTGCGACAGTGAAACATTACGCCGTCCATTCCGGTCCCGAGCCGTCGCGCCACCGCGACGATTATCACGCCTCTGATGCCGATCTCTGGGAAACCTATCTGCCGGCTTTCAAGATGGCGTTCGACGAAACAGATGTCGGCTCGGTCATGTGCGCCTATAACGCCGTCTGGGGTGCGCCAGCCTGTGGCAGCGAACGGCTGATGGTGGATTTGCTACGCGATGAATTGAAGTTCGACGGCTATGTGGTTTCCGACTGCGGCGCGATTGGCGACTTCTATTATGACGAAGCGAAACATGAGGCTGGCGAAGCGCCCTATGCGGCGCATGACTATGTTGATACGCGCGCCGAAGCAGCAGCCCTGTCGGTGAAGATGGGAACCGACCTCAATTGCGGGGATGGCGAAGGCAACAAGATGGATGCCCTGCCAGACGCCGTGGCACAGGGCCTGATCGATGAGGCCACCATCGACCAGTCGGTTGAGCGGCTCTACACTGCACTGTTCCGTCTTGGCATGTACGATGATCCGGCATTGGTGCCGTGGGCCGATACGCCGCTCGATATCGTGGCGAGTGACGAACACATTGCCCTGTCTGAGCAGGCAGCGCGCCAGTCCCTTGTCCTGTTGAAGAATGACGGCATCTTGCCGCTGGCGCCCGAGACCAAGGTTGCCGTGATCGGTCCGAATGCCGACAATTGGTGGACGCTGGTGGCAAACTATTATGGCCGCCCAACCCAGCCCGTTACGGCGCTGGAAGGCGTGAAGGAAAAGATCGGTGCCGAGAACGTCACCTATGCAGTCGGCTCGACCATCGCGGGCGACAATTACTCCAACTACAAGCCTGTGCCTGCATCCGCTCTGTTCCATGAGGATGCCGACGGCAATCTCGTGCCGGGCGTGAAGGCTGCCTACTATCCCAACAAGACGCTCGAAGGCGAGCCGACGCTGGAACAGGTCGAAGAGAAGATCGACTTCTACTGGGACCGCACCCCCAGCACAGGCGGTTTGAATGACGAATTCAGCGCGACGTGGGACGGCGTGATCGTACCCGAAGCTGATGGCGTCTATCGTTTCCAGCCTTCGCGCTGGAGTGAGGTCGAGATCAATGGGGAAGCCGTCGGTGAGATGGACGGCGTCGAAATGCAGGCAGGTGAAGCCTATTCGGTCCGTATGGTGCTGAAATTCGACAGTGGCTGGCCGCGCGACCAGCTGGACAAATACGCTTATCTCAACTGGACAGATGTTTCGCGTGACCTGAAAGCCGAAGCCATGGCGGCGGCAGAAGATGCAGACGTGATCCTGTTCTTCGGCGGCATTGATGCCAATCTCGAAGGCGAGGAAATGGGCGTCGAGCTCGATGGCTTCCTTGGCGGTGACCGCACGCATATCAAGCTGCCGGAAAGCCAGGAGACTTTGCTGAAAGCGCTGCACGCCACGGGCAAGCCTGTCGTGATGGTGAACTTCTCCGGCTCGGCGATGGGCCTGAATTGGGAGAACGAGAATTTGCCGGCCATCGTGCAGGCCTTCTATCCGGGCGAGCAGGCGGGCAAGGCCATTGCAGACCTGCTCTGGGGTGAATTCAGCCCGTCGGGCCGGCTGCCGGTGACCTTCTACAAGTCAGTCGATGATCTGCCGGACTTTGGCGACTATTCGATGGCGAACCGGACGTATAAATATTACGAGGGCGAGCCGCTCTATCCATTCGGCCACGGCCTCTCTTATACCAGCTTCGACTATAGCGGCCTGTCGGTGCCGGAGACGCATGACGCTTCAGAGCCTCTGCCGGTCAGCGTGACTGTGACAAATACGGGCGACATGCCCGGCCGGGAAGTGGTGCAGGCCTATATCCAGCATCAAGACCGGGCGCACGCCGCCATTCCCCAGGTCGAGCTGGTGGCGTTCGAGGTCGTGGAACTTGCCCCTGGAGAAAGCCAAACTGTCAGCCTTACGCTATCGGCAGAGCGCATTGGCTACTATGCGACCGATGGGAAGTTCGTCACGCCGAAGGGCACCGAAGCCATCCTCAGTTTGGGCAGTGGTCAGCCCGGCTTTGTTAAGGATAGTGCCATCGAAACCAGTTCTGTTCGCTTTGAGCGGAACGAGTAGTTCTACCTCACAAGTTGATGGATAGTTGAGACGGGCCTGCCTCCAAGCAGGCCCGTCGCCTTTTACATGACAGGTGGACGCCAGTCCTTGCAAACGACTTGCAAAACCCTTTCGATCCTGTAGTGTTTATTACAGATTGTGCGGGGGGATGATTGCCGGAAGTGACGACCTGTGCCGACAAGTGGAAAGACGGTTACGGCGTCAGGCAGTCTGCCCGTTTCCGTAACCGTCCCGCGTCCCACTTTGGCAATGCAGTATCGGAATGCCACCCAGCCTGGTGTCTAGTTGGTGGTACCTTATCGGGAACGAACCGTTCTCGAGCCTCCACATTGGTAATTTTACATACCACTGGTATGTTAGATCGACAACCGAAAAGCTAAACATGTCCAACCGTCGATCCAAAAAGGCCAGTGAGACACGCTCAGCCATTCTGAGCGCGGCGCGGCAACGTTTTACCGATGAAGGATTTGAAGCGAGTCTCTCAAGTATTGTGGAAGATGCGGGGATCACCAAGGGTGCCCTGTTCCATCATTTCGAGAACAAGCAGGCGCTCTATTATGAGGTCTGGCGAACCTTGCAACAGGAAATGAACCAGGACACGCAGGCGGCCGCCGCGGAGGGCCGGTCTCCGGGCGATCCATATTCGGCAATGCTCGCTGGTGCGCGCCGGTATCTGGAGTGGGCCGCGCGGCCCGACTATCAGAGGATTGTGCTGATCGATGGTCGTGCGGCACTGGGACGGGACTGGTATGAGGCCGATTTTGATCTCAGCCAAAAAAGTGTGCGGGTTGGCGTCCAATACCTTGTCCAACAGGGGGCTATAGCGACCGAAAATGCGGCATCTTCTGCAGTCATCCTGCAGGGGGCGTTGAATGGGGCGGGCGTCGCGCTCAGCCGGCAAGTGCCGGGTGTAACAGTCGAGTCGATCTACAACACGATTGAACACCTATTGCGGAAATTGTCCTGATTCAGTTGGCCGTCGCTCAGTCCAGCGGGATCGCGAGCCCATTTATCGCCGGATTTACGCGCCACCACCCTGCAATGCCATAGCGCAGACGCGCTGTTGGCTCGACGGCATGCGGGATCGTCTCCGACAGCATGAACACCACCCCGCCGCCTTCCGGGACAATGCAGGCAACGGGAGAGGCTTCATCGGTCGCGCCTTCAGGCCAGACCAGCAGCGCGCCACCATCGTCTACGCTCCAAGCCTCGTTCAGGTAGACCACGATCGACACGATCCGATTTTTCGCGCCTTCGAAACTATCGAGATGGCGATCATAGAAGCCCCCTTCCGGATAGACGGCGTAGCAGGCTTCGAACTCGAACAGGCCAAGCAGAAGGGTGCGGTTGAGAAACTCCCGCCAGTGTTCAGCCCATTCGGCAAAGGTCAATTGGGCGGCGCTGGAGCCATCAAGCCATGTGATGCGTGTCTTGCGGATGGAGCGGTCGACCTGAAAGTCATCATCGCGCCCGATTCCGGCCGGGGCCAGTGTGGCGTCTGCGTCCAGTCTCTGAATCTCTGCGCGCATGGCGGCCAGCAAGGTATCTGGCAGCAAGCCCGGCTGCCATGACCAGCCCTGGCTTGCGAGGTCTGCGGCGACGCAGCCGAGACGGTTGTCACCCGGTAGGGGAAGGGGAGCGTCCATACTGGGCCGGAATGTCGGGCGCGGTGGCCGGTATCAGGACTTGTGCGCGGCCATCAGGTCCGCAAAGCGCTGGAACAGGTAGAAGCTGTCCTGGGGGCCGGGACTGGCTTCCGGATGATGCTGTACGGAAATGATCGGGCGGTTTTTCACGGCGAGGCCAGAATTGGTGCCATCAAAGAGTGAGCGATGGCTCTCCTCGACCCCCTCAGGCAGCGTGGACGGGTCTACTGTGAAGCCATGATTCATCGACACAATCTCGACCTTGCCGGTGACTAGGTCTTTTACCGGGTGGTTTGCGCCATGGTGACCCTGAGCCATCTTCATGGTCTTGGCGCCAAGTGCGAGGGCGAGCAGTTGGTGGCCAAGGCAAATGCCGAGAATTGGCAGGCCCTTGTTGATGACTGCGCGGATCATGTCGCCGGAACGGGCAATCGTCGCGGCGGGGTCGCCGGGACCGTTGGAAAAGACCACACCATCGGGATTAAGGGCGAAAATCTCGTCTGCGGTGGCATCGCCATTCACGACACTGGTGCGGATGCCAGTCTGGGCCAGATTGCGCAGGATGTTCTTCTTCACGCCGAAATCAACAACGACGACATGGTGTTTGGCGTCGGCCATGTCGCTATAGCCGCCGGAAACCTGCCACAGGCGCTGAGCATTCTCGAAGGGCGCATCTGTATCTACATCTGCGGCAAGGTCAGCAGTTTCCAGGCCGTTCCAGGCGCGGGCAGCCTCAATGAGCGCATCAAGGTCGATATTACCGTCCTGCTTGTGGCAAATTGCAGCTTTCTGCATGCCTTGCTCGCGCACGATGCGCGTGATGGCGCGGGTGTCAACGCCTGACAGGGCAACAATATTGCGGCGGGTCAGCCAGTCGCCGAATTCCTCGCCAGACCGCCAGTTGGACGCCGCTGTGATCGGCTCGCGGAAAATCGTGCCGCAGGCCCCATTCGCGCCGGGAATCGAGGATTCCTCGTGATCATCAGCATTTGCGCCGACATTGCCCACATGCGGGAAGGTGAAGAGCACGATCTGCGATGAGTAGGAGGGGTCTGTCAGGATCTCCTGATAGCCTGTGATGGCTGTGTTGAAACAGAGTTCACCGACGTGTACGCCCTCGGCACCTGCACCTTTTCCCAAGAAAATAGTGCCGTCAGACAAGGCGATAGCTCCCGTGGCGGTTGAGCTGGCTTGCTTTTTGCTTTGTTCGGACATATTTGGCTGGCCTTCCGGGATCGTTGTCAGACGGTTAACTCTCTCCGCCGACATTTTTCCGGGTAATGGGACTGAGTCCCTGCAACGTCAAGCATAGACGAACGTTGCTGGTGTGAAAGGCGTATTTTGAATGGGCCACGAAGATAAATCTGACATGATGACGCTTAAAGCGCGCGTTGCGCAGGCATTGCATGCCGAGCGCGAAAAGGACGGTGGCTGTACCACCCGCCTGTCGACGCTGCGCCTGATTGATGCGGCCATTCGTGACCGTGATGTGTGCGCCCGTGGGCGTGGCGACAGCGAAGGCTGTCCGGATGCCGACGTGCGTAACGTGCTCGAAATCATGATCGCCCAGCGCGAAACAGCAGCCGACGAGCATGATGATGCCGGCCGTATCGAAGATGCCATTCGTGAGCGCGAAGAAATCGAGATTATCCGCAAATTCCTGCCTGAGCCGCTCTGTACGAAGGCGCTTGAAGAGGCTGTTGAAGAAGTGGTTGAAGACCTCGGCGCCAGCAAACTGAAGGATATCGGTCGGTGCATGTCGGCGCTGAAACAGCGCTATCCCGGAAAGATCGAATCCAGCACCGCCGGCAAGGTCATGCGCAAGGCGCTGACATCGAACAAGGCGGCGGCAAAATAGCCGGCGGCCCAGCTGGTTAATTCTGCGAAAGGTTGGAACAAAGGTCGCTAGAGGTCCGTTGGTTGTGCATTGATCACAACGAAAGGACTTTGAAATGAAACGGCTTTTTCTGACTACGAGTGCGGCTGCCCTGATGATGGGTGTTGTGGCCTGTTCGGGCGCTGATACCCACACGCAGACCGCTGAGACCGATACAACGGCGATGACCGAGACCGCGACCTATGATGGCGAGTTCGACACCGAAAATGATGTTTACGGTGACGCGACGACCGAGACCAATATGGCCGAGGCTGACCGCGACGACTATGTGCTGACATCCGGCGAATTCCTCACATCTGAGCTGATCGGCGAAGAAGTCATGGACTCCAATGGCGAGGAAGTTGGCGAAGTTGAAGACGTCATGCTGGCGTCGGGTACGATGGAACCAATGCTGATCATTCGTGATGGTTTTGCCGGTGATCTGCACGCCGTGTCATTCGAGCAAGCCTCAATCTGGTTCGATGAGGAAGGTGAACCTGCTGCGCGTATGGATCTGACCGAGGAAATGCTGGATGACCTCCAGGAGTTCGAGCAGAATGGCATGAACGACTATCGTCTTGCGTCAGAGCTGACTGGCACGAACATCAATCTGGCTTTCAATGACAAGGATGTGCGCGTCACAGACCTGATCATGAAGACAGACGGCCAGGCCAAGTATGCTGTTGTGTCTGATGGCATCGTCGAAGCTGTGACGGACAAACGCTTCCTGATCGATCCATCGAAAATCATGGTTGCCCAAGGCGACAGCGATGGCGAGATCGTCATCGACCTGAGCGAACAGGAATTCAACAGTGCTTTGGGTTTCACGGCTGACATCGACTAAGCCATTTCCTTTGGCATCAAGATCAGGCCCCGCTCGCGCGGGGCCTTTTTTGTGCAATTCCGGTTCCTCAGCAGGCAGGGGAGCGTTCCCCCAATTCCCCATTGAGGCTACACTGCGCCGCTATGAGTTCCCCTGTCCGCATTCCTGATGGCTTCGTCGATGAACTGAAGGCCCGTATCCGGCCTTCGGATGTGATCGGCCGCAAGGTGAAGCTGACCAAGAAGGGCAAGGAATGGGTCGGGCTGTCGCCGTTCACGGCCGAGAAGACACCGAGCTTCTACGTCAACGACCAGAAGCGCATCTTCAAATGCTTTTCGTCCGGCATGGGTGGTGATGTCATCAGTTTCGTAATGGAGACCGAGCGGCTCTCCTTCATGGAAGCGGTTGAGAAGCTGGCCGAAGAGGCCGGCATGGAATTGCCGAAGTCCGATCCGCGTGCCGCCGAAGCCTATGACCATCGCAAACGGTTGCAGGGAGTCTGCGAGGCAGCCGCGTCGTATTTCGAAGAACGACTGCAATCGTCCGAAGGCGCCCAGGCGCGCGAATACCTTGAGGGCAGGGGATTGAAGCCCGCGGCCTGGAAACGCCACAGGCTGGGCTATGCGCCGGATGATTGGCGCAAGACGAGCGCGCACCTGAAGGCCGAAGGGTTTACCGCCGCCGAGATTCTGGAAGCTGGCCTGACCAAGGAAAGCGACAAGGGCGGGGAGCCCTATGATGCGTTCCGGGGCCGACTCATGTTTCCGATTCCTGACAGCCGGGGCGGAATCATCGCCTTTGGCGGTCGCGGGCTGACGCCGGACGCGAAGCCGAAATACCTCAATTCCGGCGACACGCCGCTATTTCACAAATCTCGCGTGCTCTACCGCTACAAGGCGGCCCGTGAAGCACTGGGGCATGGCGAAGGCGGCGGCCTGATTGTCTGCGAAGGCTATATGGACGCCATCGCACTGACCGAAGCCGGTTTCGGACAGGCGGTTGCCCCTCTTGGCACGGCGCTGACCGAGGAGCAGATCAGCCTGCTCTGGCGCGCTGGTCCGGAGCCGGTATTGTGTTTCGATGGTGACCGGGCTGGTCTTGGCGCCGCCTATCGCGCCGTTGACCGCGCGCTGCCGCATGTCGAGCCAGGCCGGTCCTTGTTCTTCGTGCTGTTGCCAGACGGCATGGATCCGGATGACCTGATCCGCGAGCGTGGACCGATGGCGATGGGCGAAGCACTGGACGGGCGAATCGCCCTGTCTGAACTGCTCTGGCTGCGCGAGCGCGATGCCGAACCGCTGGATACGCCGGAACGTCAGGCCGGATTGGAGGCGCGGCTGATGCAGGCTGCAGCCCAGATCAAGCATCCCGGCGTCAAGGCGGCCTATGAGCGTGACTTGCGCGCGCGCATGAAGGATCATTTCTGGCAGATCCGTCAGGCCAAACGGCAGAGTTCCTTTACCAAGGGCAAGCCCGGAGGACGGGGGCAGGGCGGCGCGTCCCCCTATGGAGGCAGCCCATCAACAGGTCCGCAAACCGGCGGCAAACAGAGTCCCGGTGTCCTGTTGCTGATGCAGGCCATTGCCAGTCCTGCAATCTTGTCCGGGATGGAAGAGACGCTGATCGCGGCGGATTTCCGCAATGTAATGTCCAACCGGTTGCGCGACCTGCTCGTTGATTTCCTGATCGAAAACAGGGAGCTGACTTTCGACGCCGTATTGGAATTGCTGGCGCGGGAGGGGCATGAGCGGGAAGTCTCCCAGATCGACATGACGCAGGTGTCGCGGATCAATGTTGACGATCCGGCCTACCGGTCCTGGAAAGCTGCGATCGAGGTGTTCATCCCGGTCGATACCGCCCCATCTGCGGATGACGAAGTGCGGCGTCTCAAATTGAAACGTCGACTGGTGGCCGAGAAGCGTAAGGCCTATGAGGAGCGTGTTCTGGTCGATCAGCAGGAAAAGGCGATGGGCAAGGCGAATATCGGCGATTTCTGGAAACAGTTCGAAGAGAAGAACCCCTGGTTCAAGCCAGATGGCTCCAGCAATTAGGCATCGCGGGTTCAAACGCAGGAAAACCTATTGACCGCAACGCAATCCATGCCCATTTACTGTAAGCAGGGAACATGCGCGCTGACAAACTGCTCAAACACTATCCTCATCTGCCTCTGAACGCGGTTTTTGAACCCGAGGCAAAGGACTGGCCAACGGCCATCGAGCAATTTCTGGAAGACGGACGTTCACACGAGCCTGCTCTTGACCGTGGCATGGATGCTGCGTGCAAGGGATCGACCCTGCCGTCATGTATATGGCACAGGCGTCTTCAGCTCGTTGAGAACCGAACGGTCCCGCGGGACCGCATGTACGAGGCAGCAGGAACAGTCAGCGAAAGCTAACAGGCAGGTATTATTTTGGGAGAGTTCTCGGCAAGCGCAGTCGGGGTCCTCACAGGAGAGATTTGAATGGCAACAGCCACCAAGAAAAAGAACGTCTCCGGCGATGGCGACCGTGATGACGACAAGGACAATGAAAACGGCCTGGTCGATTTCAATGCGACCGACGTCAAGAAAGTCCTGAAGCGCGCTCAGAAGCGCGGCTTCATCACGCATGACGAAATCAACGCTCTGCTTCCCAATGACGAAATGACCTCCGACCAGATCGAGGACGTAATGTCCCAGATTTCCGAGCAGGGCATTGCAGTGGTCGAGAGCGAAGAAGAAGCCGAAGCCGAAGGCAAGGCGCTCACCAAGATTGAAGACAAGAAAGTCGTTGCCAAGAAGGGCAATGCGCGCGGTTCTGACCGCACCGATGATCCGGTCCGCATGTACCTGCGCGAAATGGGCGCTGTTGAGCTGCTGTCGCGTGAAGGTGAGATCGCGATTGCCAAGCGCATCGAGGCTGGACGTGATGCGATGATCCGCGGCCTGTGCGAAAGCCCGCTGACCTTCGAAGCCATGATGGTCTGGCGCGACGAGCTTGTGAACGAGCGCATCCTGCTGCGTGACCTGATCGACCTTGAGGCCACCTATGGCGCGGAAAACCCGCCGCCTGAGCCAAAGCCCAAGGAAGAAGAAGACGAAGCGGACGAGGCGAAAGCCGAAGGCGAAGAATCCTCAGACGATGATGACGACGAGGACGAGGATGATGCTGCGGCAATGTCCATGTCCGCCATGGAAGCCGAACTGCGCGATGGCGTTCTGGCCAAGCTGGACGAGATCGCCGACGATTTTGCGAAATACCGCAAGCTGCAGGACAAGCTCGTCAACCGTCGCCTCGAAGGCAAGGACCTGACGCCGAAGGCTCAGGAAGAGTATGACTCGCTGTCAAACTCGATCGTCGAAAACCTGAAGACGATCCACATCAACAATGCCCGGATCGAAGCGCTGGTCGAACAGCTCTATGCTATCAACAAGAAGCTGATGGGCATGGAAGGCAAGCTGATGCGCATGGGCGATGCCTATGGCGTGCCGCGCAAGGAATTCCTCGAGAACTATTTCGGCCGCGAGCTGGAGCCGGACTGGATCGAGGCTGTTAAAGGCCAGTCGGCCAAGTGGAAGCGCTTTGCCGAAGGCAAGGAAGCCGAGATCACCGAGTCCCGCGACAACATTTCTGAAATCGCGCAGGAAATCGGTATTCCGATCGATGATTTCCGCCGCATCGTGCAGACGGTGCAGAAGGGCGAACGCGAAGCGCGCATCGCCAAGAAGGAAATGGTCGAGGCCAACCTGCGCCTCGTGATCTCCATCGCGAAGAAATACACAAATCGTGGCCTGCAATTCCTGGATCTGATCCAGGAAGGCAATATCGGCCTGATGAAGGCGGTCGATAAATTCGAATACCGTCGCGGTTACAAATTCTCGACCTATGCAACCTGGTGGATCCGTCAGGCGATTACCCGGTCCATCGCGGACCAGGCCCGTACGATCCGTATTCCGGTGCACATGATCGAGACGATCAACAAGATCATCCGTACCCAGCGCCAGATGCTGCACGAGATCGGCCGCGAGCCGACCCCCGAAGAACTGGCCGAAAAGCTGGGCTTGCCGCTGGAAAAGATCCGCAAGGTTCTGAAGATCGCGAAAGAGCCAATTTCGCTGGAAACGCCGATTGGCGACGACGAGGATTCAAACCTCGGCGACTTCATCGAGGACAAGATGGCGCTTCTGCCCGTCGACGCCGCGATCCAGTCGAACCTGCGCGAAACGACGACGCGCGTGCTCGCCTCGCTCACGCCGCGTGAGGAACGCGTGCTGCGCATGCGCTTCGGCATCGGTATGAACACGGATCACACGCTGGAAGAAGTCGGCCAGCAATTCTCGGTGACCCGCGAACGAATCCGCCAGATCGAAGCCAAGGCGCTCCGCAAACTGAAGCATCCGAGCCGCAGCCGCAAACTGCGGAGCTTCCTGGATACATAAGGCGCAAGCGCCGATCCAAGTTTGAAAAAGGCGGCCCGTCGAGGCCGCCTTTTTTTGTTTTTGTTTTTGTTTTTGGATTTGTCGAAGCGTGACTAGCCTGCCGCGTTTAGCGCCTGATCCAGATCTGCGATCAGGTCGTCGGCGTCTTCGATGCCGATGGAGAGGCGGACCGTGTTGGGCGCGGCGCCAGCGGCGATCTGCTGTTCTTCGGTTAATTGGCGGTGCGTGGTGGAGGCCGGGTGGATGACCAGGCTGCGCGCGTCACCGAGGTTCGCGACATGGCTGAACAGGTTCAGGCCGCCGACAAATTTCGTGCAGGCTTCATAGCCGCCCTTCAATTGGACCGTGAACAGCGCGCCCGCACCCTTCGGGCAGATCTTCGGAATACGGTCCTTGTAGGGGGAGGACTCAAGCCCGGCATAGGTAACGCCGGCAACCGCGTCATGACCTTCCAGCCACGCGGCAATTTTCTTGGCGTTTGCAATGTGTTTCTCCATCCGCATGGAGAGCGTCTCGATGCCCATCAGCGTATAATGCGCCGCCTGCGGGTTGAGCGTCATACCGAGGTCGCGCAGGCCGATGGCAATGCCGTGGAAGGTGAACGCGGCGGGGCCGAATGTCTCGTGGAAATTCAGGCCGTGATAGGCCGGCTCTGGCTGGGAGAGGGACGGGAACTTGTCAGAGGCGGACCAGTCGAATTTTCCGGAATCGACAATCGCGCCGCCGGTCACCGTGCCATTGCCGGTCATGTATTTCGTCAGCGAATGGACGACGAGGGTCGCGCCATGCTCGATCGGGCGGCAGAGATACGGTGTGGCCATCGTATTATCGACGATCAGCGGGATGCCCGCGCCATCGGCAATTTCGGCGATCGCGTCGAGGTCCGTGATATAGCCGCCCGGATTGGCGATGGTCTCGCAGAAGATGGCGCGCGTGTCGTCGTCAATCGCGGCCTTCACGGCGTCGAGATCGTCAAAGTCCACGAAGGTGGCCGACCAGCCGAAGCGTTTGAAGGTCTGGCTGAACTGGGTGATCGTGCCGCCATAGAGGCGCGTGGAGGCGACGATGTTGCGGCCGGGGGCCATCAACGGGAACAGCGCCATGATCTGGGCCGCATGACCGGACGAACAGCAGACAGTGCCCGCGCCGCCTTCCAGCGCGGTGATCCGGTCGCCAAGGGCGGCCACGGTCGGATTGGTCAGGCGGGAATAGATATAGCCGACTTCCTGCAGGCCGAAGAGCGCGGCGGCGTGGTCTGCGTCGCGGAAGACATAGGCCGTTGTCTGGTAAATCGGCACCTGACGCGCGCCAGTGGCGGGGTCCGGGTTTGCGCCCGCATGAATTTGCAGGGTGTCGAACCCCATTGGCTTGCCGTCGGTCATGTCGGCTCTCCCTCTTTGAATGGTGTTGTTTCCCCCCGTTCGGGCAGGGGCTCAGTTGAACGTATCACACTGGCGGGGGTCGCCGCTCTCATAACCCCGGGTCAGCCATTCCATGCGTTGTTCGGCCGAGCCATGCGTGAAGCCTTCGGGCGAGACGCGACCGGTCGAGCGCTTTTGCAGCATGTCGTCGCCAATGGCATTGGCGGTCTTCAGTCCCTCTGCCATGTCACCGCGTTCGAGTGCGACCTGGCCATTGGAGGCCTCTGCAGCGCGGGCGGCCCATACGCCGGCATAGCAATCGGCCTGCAGTTCGAGCGCGACCGAATACTTGTTGGCTTCGGCCTGATTACGAGCCTGTTGCTGTGCCTTGCGGACCTGTTGTGAGGCGCCGGTCAGCGTCTGCACATGATGGCCGAACTCGTGTGCGATGACGTAAGCGCGGGCGAAATCTGCGCCGGACGCGCCCAGCTGGGTTTCCATCTGCTGCCAGAAGGAGAGGTCGAGATAGATGGTCTGGTCGGCCGGGCAATAAAAAGGCCCCATCGCGGCCTGGCCATAGCCGCAGCCCGTGCCCGTGCCTTGCGTGTAGATGACGGTATTCGGCTTCTTATAGCCGTCGAGCAGCTCGGCCCAGACATCGTTGACGTTCGTCCCGACAACATCGACGAACTGGCCGGCCTCATCCTCTGGGGTGCCGACTTCGCCGGATTGCTGTTGCTGGCCGGATGACATGCCGCTGCCGGCCTCAAGCAGGGGCTGGGGGTCAATGCCCAGGAAATAGGACACGACCAGCGCGATCAGGACAAAGCCGATGCCGCCGCCCGCAAGCTTGCCGCCGCTCATGCCGCGCCTGTCCTCGACGTTTCCGCCTCTGCGTCCACCTTTCCAGCGCATGTCCCACTCCGTGCAATTGGTTAATCCAGGTAAATATTTGGATACAGGGCGCAGCGTGAGCCGTCACCCCGCAAAGTCATCTGCCGATTGCCCGGCGCAAGATGGACAGGTATTCGGAAGCGATGCAGACCCAACTCACGATTTCGACGCGCGGTTCCGGCCTTTATGAGTTCACCCGCGATGCGGCAGCCTTCGTGGCCGGAGAGGGCGATGGCCTGCTGACCCTGTTCTGCCAGCACACCTCCTGTTCGCTGCTGGTGCAGGAGAATGCCGATCCGGACGTGCAGCGGGATTTGCAGGCCTTCTTCCGGCGCCTTGTGCCGCCCGCCAATGACCCTTCCATGGACTATCTGGTGCATCGCACCGAGGGGCCGGACGACATGCCTGCCCATATCAAGGCCGCGCTGACACAGACCTCGCTCTCCATTCCCGTTTCGGCGGGGCGCATGGCGCTCGGCACATGGCAGGGCATATATTTGTTCGAGCATCGCGACGCCCCGCATACCCGGCGCGTGGTTGCTCATTTCCTCACATCAGGCTGAGGATTGCTGGGCGGGCAAGCCAAACGCGCTTCGCAAATGCGCATCGAAGCGTTCGAAGTCTGCCGCGATTGTCGGCGCCTTGGAAACATCATATGCCGCAAAGCTCGGCAGGGCCTGCATACCGAAAAATCGGAAATTCAAATGCACCGGCCAGAGCAGGTCTTCGACGGAGCGACCTTCAAAGAAATTCTGGTTCGGATCGCCAAATGCCATTCGCGGCGCATTGAGTGTGAGCGACAGCATGTATTGCGTTTCGGTCAGGTGACCGCCGCTGCCATATTGGCGGGACGGGTCCTTGCGGCTGCGCCCGTCTCCCTTTGACAGGCGGCCATCCATACCGGCGGTGTATACCTCATCGAGATAACGTTTCAGAGGCCAGGGCAAGCCCATGGAGTTCAGGGGGAACTGAAAAAGTATCTGACCGGCCCAGAGTTGATTGGCGACCTCTTCTTCCGTGTCCCATCCATCTGCCACATGAGTGGTGCGAATGTTCCAATCGGCCGCCTCGAATATACGCCGAGCGCGTTCGACAAAGGCAGAGTTCAGTGTACCGGGAGAGGTTGGAAAGGGCTGGTGACCATTGACGATGAGGACATTTGTCATCCTCTCCTTCTGGCCGGGCCACTAAAGGACCGCAACTGCATGGGGCCATAAGTGCTGCTAACAGGGGAGGGTTATGGTCGCGTGAGCGGATCAGCCGCCCAGTGCTTTCCAGCGTATCATGGCCTCGCATGTGTTTTCGCCCTGGAAGGCAGACTTGGCGGCGCCATTGAATTGATCGGAGACGGATGCGGCCCAGACCGCAGCGGCCGCGTCATAGGATGTGAATCCGATCTCGGAAAGGCCACGCTCAATCCGGTTGCAGATCAGGCCGGCAACGTCCGGGTCAGCCGAGCTGTTGAGGTAGGAGATGCGATCTGACAGGTCGAGCCGTGAGAAGATGTAATCATACACGGTCAGGTCTTCACCAACATCAAAAGCCAGGATGTCGCCTGAAGTGACGCCGGTAAAGTCCGGGTATCCGGTATCCGAAACACCTGCTGTGAAAATGGACGGGATCGGCTGGTCCAGATACACGGCCCATTGACCGATGGCGCCTTTGCCGCGCGTGTCCTTGATATCATTCGTGTCCGGCAATTGTGCGGAGACAACGAGGATCGGCTTGTCGCTCCATGCCTTCACGGAAAACGCGCTGACCGATTGCTCCGTGATCGACTGACCGAACAGGGTGCTGGTGGAGTTATTCAGGAAGTTGGAAGCCTCCATCATCAGGGGCGCATTGAAATAGGTGACCAGTGTGGAAGTCGGTGCGATCAGATTGGCGGCGGTGGTCAGCGCCCCCATCACATTGGCGCTGGCTGAAGATTCCTTTTCATCCGACAACTGCAGGCGAAAGCGTGCCTCAATGGTCGTGTTGGGTCCGACCTTGAAGTAAGGCGTGGCATAGACCGAGATGCTTTCGTTCGTCGTCCAGGATTCGCCCTCGCGGTTATTCGAGGAGAAGGTGGAGGAGAAGAGCGCGTTGGTTGCGGTGATGTCCGGCTTGGCCACATCGAATTCGGCGATCAGGGTGCGGGTAATGCTGCGCGAAGACATCATGCGAGAGAACCAGCCCCGGCTCTCCTCGTCATAATTGCGAGCCTCAACTTCCTGACTGCGCACGCCGGACGTCACGCCTTCCATGTCATAAGCGTCGGGTTTCAGCGTGACGATCTGGATGCGCGTGTAACGGTCCTGCAGCATGTCTCCGAACTCGGAATAGACGGCTGCCTCGTCAATCGCGACATCGATATAGGGGAGGTAGTCCTTGGCGGGCACGGCGCCGCCGCTGGCGCGGCCCGTATGGCGCCGCACGGTGGGGGTTGGCGCGCCGAGAAAGTCATCATCACCGGGATTGGGTATGCCGCGCACGGGTCCGTTGGGTGCCTGCCCGTCTGCGGGCGGCGGAGACGCGGGTGCGGGGTCCGGGCTGGACGCGCAGCCGGCGACGATCATTGCGATGGCGATGGCGCTTGCGGACACCTGTTTCATGTCGTTCTTCCCCTGTATTATTCCCCAGCCTTACAGATTGTTAACAGACGAAATCCTGCAAGGCGACCCATTTTGATACGGAATTCGCGAGATAGGGGTATGGGAGCGAGGGTATGTCATGACCTCGCGTGAAGGTGAGGCCCAAGCGTCCAATATCGTCTTTACTCACATTTGCTGCGATGCAATAAGCGCCTTGCGCAAGGCCGCAGGCCTTCCTATATGCTCACTATGAGCATAATTATGCGCTCATAATAATCCGGGAGGATCCATCCTTGTTGCTCAATATGCTGAAAGCGAAACTGCATTCTGCGACCGTCACGCAGTGCGACCTTCACTATGAAGGCTCGGTATCGATCGACCAGGACCTGCTGGACGCCTCGGGCATCTTGCCGAATGAGCGCGTGGATATCTGGAACGTCACCAATGGCGCTCGCATTCAGACCTATGCTTTGGAAGCTCCTCGCGGTTCGAAGACGATCGGTGTGAACGGCGCGGCGGCCCGCCACTTTGCGGCCGGTGACAAAGTCATCATTGCGGCCTTTGCCGGGATCGATGCCGACAAGGCCCGCCAGCATGCGCCGACCGTTGTGCTGCTGGACGACCACAACGAGATCAAGCGCCCCGTCTAGCCGGGGCGGTCATCAAACGACAATTCAGTCTTTCAGGACGTTCGCGATGATTTCGAACGAGCGTAGGCGCTTGTCGACATCATACATGTCGGAGACGATCATCAGCTCGTCGGCCTGTGTGCGGGCGAGCAGGGCCTCGACGCCGCGTTTCACCGTATCCGCGTCCCCGATGATGCTGAAATTCAGCATGTGTGACGCGCGCATTTTCTCTTCCGGCGTCCAATAGGTGTCGATGTCGTCAATCGGCGGCTGGGTCAGCTTGCGGTCGCCGCGCACGAGATTTGCGAACGACATCTGCTGGGAGGTGGCGAGATATTCCGCTTCCTCATTCGTCTCGGCAGCGATGATGTTCACGCCGATCAGGGCATAGGGGGTCTTCTGCTGATCTGATGGCTGGAAGTTGGCGCGATAGGTAGCCAGCGCATCATCCAGCGCCTGCGGGGCGAAATGGGAGGCAAAGCCATAGGGCAGGCCATAGGCGGCCGCGACCTGCGCGCCGAACAGGCTGGAGCCGAGGATCCAGAGCGGGACATTCGAATTGGAGCCGGGGACAGCCTCGATCTTCTGGCCGGGCTCGACCGGGCCGAGAAAGGCCTGCAGTTCCAGCACATCCTGGGGGAAACGGTCGGCGCTGTTGGGATCCCGGCGCAGGGCACGCAGCGTCATCTGGTCGGTGCCGGGGGCGCGGCCCAAGCCAAGGTCGATTCGGCCCGGATAGAGCGCCTCCAGCGTGCCGAACTGTTCGGCGATGATATAGGGCGCGTGATTGGGCAGCATGATGCCGCCAGCGCCCACGCGGAGGGTCTTCGTGCCAGCCGCAATGTGCGAAACGACGAGCGAGGTGGCCGCCGTCGTGACGGCCCGCATATTGTGATGCTCGGCGACCCAGAGCCGCTTGTAGCCCCATGTCTCGGCGTGCTGGCCGAGGCGTCGGGCATCGTTCAGCGCGTCGGCGCGGGTAAAGCCCTCGCGCACGCGTCCGAGTTCCAGGATCGAAAGTTCAGCCACATCAAGGCCCCTTGCATTGCATCCCTGAGACATGGGGACCGCGCCGCCAAAGCCAAGCCCGGCTTGCGCAGCGGAAGGGGGGGAGTTGGTCGGAATCGGGCGGTTTCGGTGTTGCCTCGCCTTTCCATCCAAAATAGCCTGAACGCAGTTATTGGGGAGATCCTGCATGAGAGTATTGGTCCTCGCCGTTCTGGCGGCATGGCTCGGCTTTGGCTTCAACACGGCCAGCGCCGAGGTCACCCATCCGCCGCTGGAAGCCTATGGCGACCTGCCCTCAATCCGGTACATGGCCCTGTCTCCGGATGGATCGATCGTTGCCTTTGCCGAGCGCCGGGAAGGGGCGGACTATCTGGTCACGTTTGACTTCGCGACGCGACAGAAGACCTATCACGTGAAGATCGACGACGTTGCCACGCGTGACATCTGGTTCGCCGATGAGGAGAACATCGTCATCCTTGCTTCGGAAACGAAGTTCGTGATCGGGTTTCGGGGGGAGTTTGAATATTCGGGCGCTTTCTCTTTCAGTCTGAAGACTAAGAAACTGACATTCTTGTTGAGGGGTACGGACAACATCTATCCAGCCCAGGGCGATCTTGGGCGGATTGTCGGTGACGATGCCGACCCCGGCTACATCTTCATGCCGGCTTATGTCGGAGATCGCTATTCTCATCCGAATTACAGCCTGCTGCGCGTCAATTTGAAGACCGGCAAAGGAAGACGGTTCAAGAGCGGTGTCGACAATACGGTTGATTGGTTCGTGGACAAGGATGGGACGGTACTTGCGCGGGAGGACTATAATAACACCACGGATACCTACAGGGTTTATACCTATGTGAACGGGAAGCGTGAGCTCATCTATGAACTCGAAACATCGCAACTGCCCCCCGGTGTCACGGGTATCAAGGCTGACCGGTCCGCCTTGCTGTTTTCCGACGGTAGTGATGCCGATGATTCCGGAAACGTTTATGAGCTCGATTTCTCGGGGCATTTGACGCCTGCATCGCTCGGCGGGAAGGGCGGTACGATCGAGCGGATCATCAAGGATGGGAACCGGTTCGTTCTCGGTGTCGAATATTCCGGCGCAGTGCCCTCGTACAAGTTTTATGATCCGGATGTGGACGCGGCCGTCTCGGGCATGGTGAACCAGTTTTCCACGGCCTCCGTAAATCTCGTATCCTGGACCGATGACTGGTCGAAGCTACTCTACCTGATCTATGGCAGCGACACGCCCGGCAGTTATGTCCTGCAGGATCGGGAAACCGGCCAAATGATGCTCGTCGCGGATGAGCGTGACAACATACCCCCAGACGCCGTCGGCCAGATGGTTTCTGTCAATTATAAAGCCCGGGATGGGCTCAACATTCCGTCGATCCTGACCTGGCCGGCAGGCGTGGATATTGAAACGGCCAGCAAGCTGCCTCTGGTCGTGATGCCACATGGCGGACCAGAATCGTATGACGCGGTGGGGTTCGATTGGATGGCGCAGTATTTCGCCAATCGGGGCTACCTCGTGCTTCAGCCGAATTTCCGGGGGTCGTCAGGCTACGGAACTGAGCACCGGATTCTCGGCAAGGGGGAGTGGGGCGGCAAGATGCAGGATGACATCACTGATGGCGTGCAGACGCTGGTGGAGCAGGGCCTGGCAGACCCGACACGTGTCTGCATTGTCGGGGCCAGCTATGGCGGCTATGCGGCGCTCGCGGGCGGTGCGTTCACACCTGACCTGTACAAATGCGTCGTGGCGATTGCACCCGTGTCGGACATTCGACCCCTCCTCGTGGATGTGAAGTGGGATAATGGGCGCAAGCATTGGGCGCTGGACTACTGGCAGGAAAACATAGGCGATCTTGATGAAGAGCGCGAGAAGCTGGATGCTATCTCGCCAGCCAGAGCCGCAGACAAGTTCACGGCACCCGTACTGTTGATCCATGGCAATGACGACACCGTCGTGCCGATCAAGCAGAGCGAGATCATGGAACGGGCTCTCGAAAAAGCCGGCAAGGATGTGACCTTCCTCGAACTGGAAGGTGAGGATCACTGGATGTCGGATGGCGATACGCGAATTGACGCATTACGCGCTATGGCGACATTCATAGACCAGCATATCGGCGCTGAAGCCGAGTAGGGGCGCCTAGAACCCAACCGGCGCGGGCAGGCCCGTGCTCGACAGGCAGATCGCCTTGAAGCGGCTGCCCATGTCTTTCGGGTCGATCAGCCGCTGGGCATTGTTGAAGATCGCGTCGGCATGGTCGGGATTGGCCTCGACCAGCTGGTTGAGCCGTGCCTGTGCCCCGAGCCCCATCAGGAACATGCCCTGCGGTGTCGGCCCGGCCACATCCAGTCCCATGCGCGCGGCAAGCCGTTTCAGGCGTCCGAAATCCACGTCCACGGTCAAATCGGTTTCGCCGGGGCGGGCGAGGGGGGAGACCTGCTCGCCCTGGCTGAAGGCGCGGAGGCTGTCGCCCGGCGTCGCATCGGCGGGGCCGTAGTCAATGAACAGCGCGCGCATCGGCGCGGGGCGGGTGAGGAGGTCTGCAATCAACAGGTCGAAGCCGATCTGGACCTCGACCGCCTCTGACGTTTCGGCGGCGCCATCGGGCGCGCGCTGCTCGTCGGCGGCAAGACCGAAGGCCAGCGCTCCGTCCGCATCCAGCCCGACCACGCATTCGCGCCACTGGCCATCCGCCTTGCGGAACTGGCGGGCGGGCAGGCAGTCGAGATATTCATTCGCGACCAAGATCATCGGCCCGGCGGGCACATTGCCGAGCGTGTCGGCAAAAGACGGCGTATAATCGCTGAGACGCTCTGCCTGCACCTTGCGCAATTCCGGGCTCGGCTCGACGAGGGTGAGTTTGGCGGCATCGGCAAATTCGCGGCCGCCCGCGACATAGGCGAGGCGCAGCGCATCCGCCATCAGCGTGCCGCGACCGGGACCAATCTCGACCAGATGAAACGAGTCCGGCGCGCCCATGGCCCGCCATTCATTCACGACCCACAGGCCGATCAGTTCGCCGAAGACCTGGCTGACTTCCGGCGCCGTGATGAAATCAGTGCCAAGGCCGGGGCGCGTGGCATAATAGCCTTGGGCCGAGTCATGCAGGGCAAGCTGCATATAGGTCGAAACCGGGATGGGGCCGCCGGTCTCGATCAGGCGGATGATGCGATCCTTGAGGGTCATGGGCAGATCAGTCCGCGGCTACAGGCTTTGTCTTCAGCGCATTCCAGACCAGCCAGGCGCCGCCGATCCACATCGGGATGGAGAGCAGCTGGCCCATCGTGATCCAGTCCGGCAGGCCCTCGACGAAACTGTCGGGCAGGCGGAAATTCTCCACGATGGTACGGCCGGTCGCATAGATCAGCAGGAACAGGCCGGCGATAAGGCCGGGCCGCTTCAGCGCACCAAAGCGCCAGATCAGGATCGATCCCACAATCAGCGGTAACCAACCCTCCAGCACGCTTTCATACAGCTGGCTGGGGTGGCGGGCGGTCTCGAAGTCTGTATAGGCCCATTCGCCTGTATCCCAATTATAGGCCGGCGGCGTCGAGCCGCGCACATAACCTTCCGGGAACACCATGCCGATGGGCGCATCCGTGTGGCGACCATAGAGTTCGGCGTTCACGAAATTGGCGAGTCGGACGAGGCCGATGCCAATAGGCGCGACGACGCCGGCAATATCGCCAATCGAGAGCAGAGACACTTTGCGACGGCGCGCGAACAGGATAAGCGCGATGGTAACGCCCAGAATGCCGCCATGAAATGCCATGCCCCCATCCCAGATCTTGAAAATGGTCAGCGGGTTCGCCGCGATCACGTCGAACTGGTAGGGCACCATGTAGAACAGGACATAGCCGAACCGTCCGCCGAGAATGATGCCGACAATGATCCAGAACATGATGTCGTCGAGCTGGTCCTTGGTCAGCGGGCTGGTGCCGCCAAACAGGCGCGGACGCCGGATCATCGCGCTGGCATACCACCAGGCAAGCGCGATTCCGGCCATGTAGCCGAGCGCGTACCAGCGCAAATGGAAGGTGCCGAGGCCAAGAAAGCCGAGATCAATGGAGACCAGCGCCGGACTGACATCCGGGAAGGTCAGCGCCGCAGCGGGCAGGAGGGTTGCAGCGAAGCTCATCATATCCAGCATGCAGCGTCTTTTCCCTGTATGGATAAGGACCTATCTGTTAGGGGACCGAGAACTTGTCCGCCCGATGCCGCGAAGGAGTAGCCGCATGGCCACAACAAATCCACTGCTAGATGACATTGCAGGTCTGATGACCGGCGCAATGGGTGCTGCACGGGCCGCAAGCGAAGAGGCGAAGACCGCTGCCCAGGCCCGCGTGAAGGGCCTGATCGCCGATATGGACCTGGCGGGCCGCGACGAAGTCGAGGCACTGAAGACGCTCGCCACGGCGGCGCTGGAGCGTGTCGAAGCGCTGGAAGCGCGTGTGGCAGAGCTCGAAACGGCCGCAAAATCCAAATAGCGCAACCCACAGACTTTATATGCCTACCTGTTGTTCGGGGTGGACGCAGACCCTGCGCCGCGTTTCAACGGGGATGGCCATTGGGCACGAATCCTGTGTCCATGACTTCAGAAAGAAGGGGAGACTTTCATGAGCCTTGATCTTTCACGCGAAGAATTCGAAGGGATCGATCCGCTCGATCGCGTCGAAGAGGCCCTCGAAATCGCCGGGTGGCAACACGAACGCGACGAAGAAGGCACTATTCAGGCTGTGGCTGAGACCCGTTGGGGTGATATGGGCGCGCTGTTTGCGTTTCGCCCTGAGCCAGCCGCGATCCACTTTTCCGTCACCCTCGACATCAAGCCGATTGCCGATAAACGCCGTCAGCTGTCCGAACTGATCATCATGGCCAATGAGCGCCTCTGGCTCGGCCACTTTGATTACTGGGCAGACGAAGGTGTGGTCATTTTCCGATATACCTTTTCCATGATGGATCGGGATGAAGCCTCGCTGGGCGAGCTCCGTTCGACCATCGCGGCGGCCGTCAGCGCCGTTGACCGGTTTGTGCCTGCGTTCAACTTCCTGATCTGGGCTGGCAAGAGCCCACGCGAAGCGATGGATGCGGTCATGTTCGAAACCCACGGCGAAGCCTGAGACCCGGCGCGTGGCGGCGGCACAGTCAATTGTCCTGATCGGGGCAGGCCGCATGGGCGGCGCACTGGCGTCCGGTTGGCTGTCGGGGCGATCCAAGCCTAGTATTTCCATCGTCGCGCCGCGCCCGACCCCGCAAGTGCAAGAGTGGGCTGAAGCCGGCCGCATCACGCTCAACCCGGACCCGTCGCCTGCGCGCATCGTCGTTCTGGGTATCAAGCCCCAGCAATTCACGCGCGCTGCTGAAAGCATCAAGCAATACATCGATGAGAGAACATTGGTGATCTCTGTCATGGGCGGGATCAAGCTGAGCCAGCTCGAAGACCGCCTCGGCACACCGCATGTGATCCGCGCCATGCCGAACACGCCGGGGTCCGTCGGCAAGGGCGTCACGCTGCTGTCGGCGGCCTCGTCGCTGGGCTCTGTGGATATTGAAACCGCCCGCAAGCTGCTCACACCGCTCGGGCTGGTCGAAGGGCCGATGGACGAGAAGACGATGGTTGCCGCGACTGGCATTTCAGGATGCGGCCCGGCCTATGTCTTCCTGCTTGCTGAGGTGATGGCCGAAGCCGGAGAGGCCGAAGGCGTGCCAAAGGACATGGCGGCGCGCCTTGCCATCGAGACGATCATCGGCGCGGCGGCCCTGATGGAACACTCTGGCCAGACTCCAAATGCGCTCAGAAAAATGGTCACTTCCCCCGGCGGCATCACCCAGGCCGCTCTTGACATCCTTATGGATGACGGTGGGATGCCTATATTGCTGAGGAAAGCCCTGCGCGCTGCTGTGACCCGCGACCGGGAGCTTTCCAGAGAGCCGGATTAGAGGACAGTTACCGATGACGACGCAGGCGGGCATATTGGAAAAGGGCCTGCTCGCCGCACTGGAACTTGCCGACGAGACGCCCTGGGCCGATCTGACACTGTCGGCCATTGCGGAGGCCGCAGATACCAGTCTTTCCGAATTTCATGGCCTTGCCAGCAAGGATGATCTTGCCGCACATGCCGACCCCTATTTCGACAAGGCCATGTCGGAAGAGGGCGTGTCGCATGATGAAAGCCCGCGGGAACGCCTGTTCGACGTCATCATGCTGCGGTTCGAGGCAATGGAAGCGCACCGTGCCGGTCTCCTCTCGCTGATGAAGTATCGCGACCATACGCCGTCGCTCTTGCTCTCGCTTCCACTCGCCCGAAAGCGCAGCGCCGACTGGGCGCTTGTCTCGGCCGGGCTCGACAATCGCTCCGGCGCGCCGGTGGGGCTCAAATCCGTCGCAATTGGTTATGTGATCGACACAGCCGAACGCGCCTGGCGCAAGGAAACAAGCGGCGATTTCGCGCTGACCATGGCCGCGCTCGACAAGGGCCTGCGCGACGCCGAAGACCGGATGGAGCAGCTTCAGCGCTTCACCGGCTGGGGAAAAAAGAAAACACGGCAGGACAACACTGCCGACGAGGAAACGAAACCGGAGGAAACATGAATGAGTCGACCAGGCCTCGACGCAGACCCGCTCTCATTGGGAGCGGATTGGTTCAATGCGCTATTTGGAGAGATCGGTATTGACGCCGAGGTTGCTGGCCTCACCGCAAAATCCATCGGCACCGGACAGATCGGCGAGAATGTCCGCTTTGTTTTCGACTATGCGCGCAAGGGGCCGAATGCTCCGGCGACACTGGTAGGCAAGTTTCCGTCTGACAGCCCCGAAAGCCTGATGACTGCCAAGCTGCTCGGCCATTATGAGCGGGAAGTAAAATTCTATCGAACTTTTCCGAAAGTGGCCGGCGTGATTACACCCGCGGCATTTTACACAGATTATGACCCGGACACGAACCGGTTCGCGCTGATCATGGAAGACATGGCGCCGTCAGAGCAGGGCGACCAACTTCAGGGGTGTAGCGTTGCCGAGGCCGAGCGTGCCTTGTCGGCAGCGGCTGTGTTGCATGCCGCGTACTGGAATGATCCTTCGCTTGATACGCACGCCTGGTTGCAGGGCAGTGACCTTGCGCCGCCACCCGCGCTGACACCGGAAGCAGTGAGTGGGCTCTGGCATGGATTCAAGGATCGGTATGGTGAACGGCTGGAGGCTGACGACATCCTTGTGGGCGATGCCTATGCGGCCGCGTTGCCAGCCTGGAGTGAGGGTTATGACGGCCCGCACGCGCTTACGCACAATGATTTCCGGCTCGACAACATGTTGTTCGGCGCGGACGCGGCACCCAAGCCACTGGCCGTTGTAGACTGGCAAACAGCTGGCAAGGGCGCGCCAGCTGGCGATGTCGCATACTTTATCGGCGCCGGCCTGACGCGCGAAGACCGGCCAAAGCACGAGCAGGCATTGCTGCGCTTCTATCATGCGCGGCTGACCGAGCAGGGTATTTCCGACTACTCGTTCGAGGCGCTCTACGATCATTATCGCTGGTTCAGCTTTTACGGCATGTCGGTCGCTTTCGGGGCTGCGATGCTGGTGAAGCAGACGGATCGCGGAGACGAGATGTTCCTCACCATGCTGCGACGTCACGCAGCGCAGGCGCGCGACAATGATGCGCTGGCATTGCTGCCGTAATCCAGGCGAAAGTTATACTTTCTGTAATGAATCCAGCCGATTCCCACAATTTGTCCCGGCCCGGTACAGCTTTCCAAACATTCCTCTAACCGGGGGAGTAAAACTGACCGGGTCGCTTACGCCTCGGCTTAAACCCCACCCTGTATGTTGATTTCCATGGCGCCCGGAGAAGCCGGGCAGTCCTGTCATAGCAACTAGAATGGTGTGGACATGGAACAGCACAATGCACGTAACATCAGCGTCCCCGGCCCGGATGGCCAGATGCTGACCCTGGCGGATCTTCCGTCACCTAACATTTCGCGTTGGGTTACGCGTCGCAAAGCTGAAGTCGTTGCAGCAGTCTCCGGGGGGCTCCTGTCCCGCAAGGCTGCTTGCGATCGCTACAGCCTGAGCGAAGAAGAGTTCGAGACGTGGGAGAAGCTTTACTCCCGTCACGGAACCAAGGGACTGCGGACCACACGTTTGCAGCAATACCGCCGCTAGGACGCGTCACGGTTAACGGACTCCTCTCCGTTAAACACAAATTTAAATGCCAGCGCCTATCACTGGTCCTGAATGCCGGAAGTTTACCCGGCAACAGGAGTGGCGAATGGACCATAAGCTCGCAAAATTCCAAGGCAGCGCGATGCTCTCCACACGAGCAGTCGCGCTGTTTGCGCTTGTCATTGCTGGCGTGCTGGGCAGCTGGCGTGCCAGCGACCTGTTCACCCAGCCCGTTGAATCCTGGGTGCCTGGATCAGCCATTGAAACTTCCCTGATGGGTATTCTTGAGCCGGTGGCTGGCACGGGAAATATCCGCCTTTCCGTGTCCGGCGATGGTCGCTCAGGCCGATCGGTCCTCATCCTGCTGGCGTCAGATGCGAGCGAGACCGCACCAACCCTGCAACGTCTTGCAAGTTCCGCCATTCTCCTGTCGCCTGAAACCGGCGATCAGTTGATCATCGAACAGGCTGACTTCGCGCGCGGTGTTGCCGGTCGTCCGGATGCAACTGGCCGGACCGAGCTTGGCCTGTACGCATTGCTTTGCGGTTTGTTGGCATGGGTTGGTTTTCGTGCCCCGCTTGATGCGGCTCCCGCGGCGACGAGCACCGGCGCGCCAGCTGACCGAAAGTCGACCCGCATCGAATCTGCCGACATCATTCCGGTGTCCAAACCACGCCCGGTCCGCCAGCCGGACCCGGACGCCGCATCCCTTGTGCGCAAGGATCCCGCGCGCACCGCATCGATCCTGCGCAGTTGGATGCGCGGTGAAGGAGATGCCGCATGAGCGCGCTGGCGATTTCCCGGCCGCGCGGCACGACCGGGCTTGCTCGGTCGGCGCGTCTGATGCGCGCTCTGGGGCCTGAGGCCGCGCCAGTCTGGAGCGAATTGAGCCCGCAGGAAGCCCGCGCACTTTCTGCCGCAATGGACGCGCTGGATGATGATTTGCGTGATGAGACTGATGCGCTGGAAAGCTACAAACAGGCGCATGCGCGCAGCGGCGCATCTGCCGAAGCCGATACGCCAATCTGGGCTGAAGTGTCTGAACTTGAAACGCGGGACCTTTTGAAATTGGCCGAGGGCCAGCACCCGCAAGCACTTGCCCTGATGCTTTCCCGCCTGGATGGCAAAGCCTCGGCGCGCATGTTGAAGGCGCTCGAGAAACCTGTCGCCGTCGATGTGATGCAACGCCTGTTACACTTGGGTCCGGCGCATCCAAGCGCGGTCGCAGCGCTCGAAACAGCCGTGTCTGCATGGATGGCCGGTGCGGCGCCAGCTTCCCGAACCGGTGGTCATGAAGGTGTCGCCCGTATCTTCGACCGGATGGATAGCCGTTCAGAACAAAGCCTTTTGTCCGCGCTGGAATCCGCTGTGCCAGGCGCAGGACAGCGCGTCCGCTCATTGATGTTCACTTTCGACGATCTGGCGAATCTGGATGCGGGGGGACTGCAGACCTTGCTGTCTGCCGCAGACCGTACACGCCTCACCTTTGCGCTGAAAGGCGCACGCGAAGAGACCTGCGCGGCCTTCTTCCGAAACATGACGCAACGCGCTGGAGAATTGCTGCGCGAGGAAATCGACATGCTTGGCGCCGTGCGCCGCAGCGAGATTGAAGCCGCACGAATGGAACTGGTTGATCTGGCCCGCACGCTGATCGAGCGCGGAGACATTCGCGCAGGGCGTCCGCAAGATGAGGATGAACTCGTCGAATGATCCACCGCGCTGTCAAATCTGTTACGCAATTTGAATTTCGCAGCGATTTCAGTCCGGGCGAAGCGGCTCCGGTCGAGCTCGACCCACCGGTGAAGCTGACCACGCCGGAATTGCTGGAAATGCTGGCGGAAGCCCGTGCGGAAGGCGCTGCCAGTGTGCGCGCCGAAGCGGCCCGCGCCGACAGCGAGCGCTTGCAGGGCGTGACGAATGCACTCAACGAAGCCCTCGCCAATCTCGTGGCGCTGACAGGTCATCTGGAGGCCTGCGCCTATGAGGAGGGTTTCAGTGACCGGGCCCATGCGTTAATAAGGGCCACCGCCCGCACCATTCTTGACGGGCAGGGTGATCTGTTCGACGCCCGGCAATCTCTCACGCGTGTTACACCCGAAGGTACCTCATGACTGATTCTGCCAATCCCGCGCTGAAAAAGAGCCTGATGGATGTGCCTGTCCGGGTGGATGTGGTGCTGGGTGAACTGCGGATGCCCATCGAGGAACTGATGGCCATGGCAGAAGGGGACATCGTTGCCCTGGAACGCCATACGGGTGAGCCGGTTGACATCTATCTGTCAGATCGCCTGATGGCGCGGGGCAAACTGGTTATTGCGGATGGCCAATTGGGCGTGACCCTGTCGGAAATCGTCGACGATCGCGCGGCTGCCTGACGCTTAGGCAATTATCATTAAAACATTGCAAGGCCGCTCAATTCCTAACGGAAGAAAGGAAGTTGTTAACCTTTGCCGGTGTTAACTGCTTCCAACGAAAGCATGTCCTGTCGGCCTATTGGGGTGGCGATCGGCGGGGTGATCAACACAAGGGAACATGCAAACATGCGCATGAAGATGTTCGCCGCGGAGACCCTTGAGGCCGCCAAAGCGATGATTTTTGCCGAAATGGGAGCGGACGCGGTCATCCTGTCTGAACGGGAGATCGACGGCGGTGTGGAAGTTCGCGCTGCAACGGACAAGCTGGGAGGCGGCGTTGTTCCAAGCGAACCGCTATTCCTGCGAGAAGCCCGTGGCACCGGCCATGGTCGTGGCTCTGAAAACCCTCTCTACAGTCGCGTTCGCGACGCTCTTCTATGGCATGGCGCCCCCAAGCGCTTTGCGGATCGGGTGGCTCATGAGGGCGCTGATCAGAATGCGGTTCCGGGCGACTCGCCAGAGGATTCGATCGCGGCCGGTCTGGAGCGCATCGTCACCTGCGATCCGATTGCGGCCCGCATGGAACGCGACATCATCCTCGTGGGGCCGCCAGGACATGGCCGGACCTCCACTGCAGCGAAACTGACCCGCCGGGCGGCGGTTGCCCGTACGGCCATCCTGCCAATCGCTGCAGACCTTGATGGAACTGCAGGCGGCGCTCAGCTCGCAGCCTATCTGGAACAGGAGCGTGGCCAGATTCGCACCGCTTTGACGCCAGATGCCCTTTTCGACACGTTGCGCACCGCACGGGCCGCCGGGCATCGCTGTGTGATTGACCTGCCATCGATCAATGCGTTCGACCAGGATGACATGGACAGCCTGCAGGACCTGATTCAGGTCGTGCGCGCCGAGCCCGTACTTGTCATGTCAGCCGAAGGTCACCCGGAAGATCAGGCAGATGCTGCCCGCATCTTTGCCCGCGCTGGCATACGCCGCGCTATCCTGACCAAACTCGATATTGCCCGCAGGCGGGGAGGGGCCATTTCGGCTCTGTCTTCTGCGGGAATCGCCTTCTCGCACCTTGCCGTTACGCCCTTTATAGGCGGCGGGCTGGTGCCGGCAGCGCCGTCCCGGCTGGCTGCCTTGTTGATGGAAGATGCCCCCGGCGATGTGATCGCCCTGAAAGGAGCTGCGTAGTCCTATGAGCTTCATGCTTCGAAAATCGCAGGAACGTCCGGCTCAGCGGCCGACCCCTCGCGTCGCGCCAGCCTCGATCATCGCTGTTGCGAGTGGCAAAGGTGGTGTCGGCAAGACTTTCATGGCCATTACCCTGGCCTCCGCTTTTGCCCAGGCCGGCAAGCGCACACTGTTGGTGGATGGCGATTTGGGCCTTGCCAATGTCGACGTTCAACTCGGCATCGCTCCGGAAACCGACCTCGCCGCGGTCATCGCAGGCTGGGTCGAACTGGATGACGCTGTGACGGCCGTCGATGGCGGCGCAGCAGATGGCGGCTTTGACGTATTGCCTGGCCGATCCGGCTCTGGCGCGCTGGCTGAGCTTCCGCCTGAGGAAGTTGCCCGCCTTGCTGCAGGCCTTTCGGCGCTGGCGCTGCAATACGACCAGGTGGTCGTGGACCTTGGCGCCGGGATCGAAGCCAATTGCATGCGCTTGGCGCGCGCCGCCGACAAGGCGCTCATGGTCATTACCGACGAGCCGACCTCGATGACGGACGCTTATGCGTTCATCAAGGTGTTGCGCGGTTACGCGCCGAATGTCGAACCGGTCATCTGTATCAATCAGGCCGAGTCTCGGGCCGCAGGCCAGCGCACCTATGAAGCGATTGCGCGCGCTTGTCAGACCTTCCTCGGCTTCCGTCCACATCTTGCGGGCACCGTAATGCGGGATCCGAAAGTGCGCGATGCGATCCGCTGCCAGAAGACGCTGATCTCCACAGACCAGCAGGCACAGCCGATCCAGGACGCAATTGCAATTTCCCAGATGCTCATAGGCGCCCGTCAAGGTGTCGATATTGGCTATTAATCTGTGTGAAGAAAGTAGAAGTTTTGGGGGCGGATCGTACGGCTTGTTAACCTTCGTTAAAGGAACAGCCCGTAGGATTCACATTGACAGGAAATGCGGCTAGCTTGGTCGTAATGATGATTCGGGAGACGAGAGATGCGCGTCCTGCTGATTGAAGATGATAGTGCGGTGGCTCGTTCCATCGAGTTGATGCTGAAGGCTGCAGGCTTCAACATCTACACCACCGACCTCGGCGAAGAGGGCGTGGACCTCGGCAAGGTCTATGAGTACGACATGATCGTGCTTGACCTCTCACTGCCTGATATTTCCGGGTACGAAGTGCTCAAGCAGCTGCGCATGGGCCGTGTGAACACGCCTGTGATGATCCTCTCCGGCAATCCCGACATTGAAGCGAAGGTGAAGACGCTCGGCTACGGCGCCGACGACTATCTCACCAAGCCATTCAACAAGGACGAGCTGATCGCCCGCATCACCGCCATTGTGCGTCGCTCCAAAGGCCATGCCGAGAGCGTGATCCGCACGGGCGAAATCGTTGTGAATCTCGACGCGAAGACCGTGGAAGTGGACGACGAGCGCGTTCATCTGACCGGCAAGGAATACCAGATGTTCGAGCTTCTTTCCCTCCGGAAAGGCACGACGCTGACCAAGGAAATGTTCCTGAACCACCTCTATGGCGGCATGGACGAGCCAGAATTGAAGATCATCGACGTCTTCATCTGCAAGCTGCGCAAGAAGCTGCAGAATGCGACCAACGGCAACCACTATATCGAAACGGTCTGGGGGCGCGGTTATGTTCTGCGCGATCCGCGTCCAAGCTCGAAGACGGCGGAAGTCGAAGCGGCGGCCTGACGCCCAGAGTTTTGAAGCTTTAAGAGTGCTTCCCGAACCCCGGCCGAAAGGTCGGGGTTTTGTTTTGCGCGCAAATGGCTTTTGCACGTTCCGGCTTGCAACCAGGCGCAAATAGCTGACATTGAACGCCATGTCCCAGAATTCTGCCGGTCCTGAAATCCTTCGCCTGATTGAACTGATCTCGCGCCTGCCGGGCCTCGGGCCCCGGTCTGCGCGGCGCGTTGCCCTGTTCCTGTTAAAGCGTCGCGACACTTTGCTGAAACCGCTGGCCGACGCGCTGGCTGAGGCAGGCGAGAAGATCGAACGGTGCAAGGTCTGCGGGAATTTCGACACGGTGCAGCCTTGCGCAGTGTGCCAGGCAGGTGGGCGCGATGATGCGCTGGTGTGCGTGGTGGAAGACGTGCCGGATCTCTGGGCGCTGGAGCGCGGTGGCGCGTTCCGGGGGCGTTACCATGTGCTCGGCGGCGTCCTGTCGGCGATCGACGGTATTACGCCAGATGACCTCAACATTCCGTCATTGGTGACCCGCGTGGACGCGGGCGGCATACGCGAAGTGATCCTCGCGCTCAATGCCACTGTTGATGGCCAGACGACAGCGCACTACGTGGCCGAGTTGCTTGAAGGGAAGGGCGTCAGTGTCACGCGTCTGGCGCATGGCGTACCTGTGGGCGGCGAACTGGACCATCTCGATGATGGTACGCTCGCCGCCGCACTCAGGTCACGCCGCGATATCTGATCGGGCCTATTCGGCTTCCGCTTCAGCGATATCCACGCGGAATATGCCGTCGAAATCCTTGGTCGCGACATAGAGGTGACCATCGGGGCCCTGAACCACGTCACGGATCGCATATTCTTCGTCAAACAGTGACTGCTTGCCGACCACTTCTCCATTTTCCATGTCGATCCGCGTCAGCTCCAGTCCGGCCGGACCGTTCATGCCGCCCGTGAAAAGGTCGCCTTTCCAGCCCGGATAAACGTCGCTGGTCAGCATGGTGAGGCCTGAAGGAGCAATTGATGGTACCCAATAAGTGAGCGGTTGAACCATGCCTTCGGCTTCGGTCTCATTCGTTATGATTGTGCCATCATAATTCACGCCATAGGTGATCTTGGGCCAGCCATAATTCGCGCCGGGCGTGGAGATGTTGAGTTCGTCGCCGCCTTTGGGGCCGTGTTCTGTCTCGTACAACGTGTCCGTGGCGGTGTCGTAGTAGAGCCCCTGCACATTGCGGTGACCATAGGACCAGACTGCGGGCGCACCGGCTTCACCATCGGCAAACGGATTGTCTGCAGGAATAGAGCCGTCTGTGTTGATGCGGACGATGGTACCATGCGTATTGGTGGGATCCTGAGCATCCTTCATGAAGCTGAAGCCCTCGCCGAGGGAAACGAACAGGGTGCCGTCATTCGCAAATTGCAGGCGCGAGCCATAATGGTAGGCGGTATCGCGCGCATCGGCCCAGAAGATTTCCTCAACATTTTGCAGCGCGCTGGCATCGTCGCTGAGGCGGCCCTTGATGACGGCTGCTGCGTTCGCGGCACCATCGCCCTTGGAGTAGGAGATGTAGACCATGCGGTTGGTCTCGAAGTCCGGATCCAGCACCAGGCCAAGATATCCTGCCTGACCTTCAATGAACGCTTCCGGCAGGCCGGTCACGGAAGAGGGGGTGCCCTCGCCTCCAGCCACGAATTTCAGGCCGCCTTCCTTCTCTGTGAACAGCAAATCGCCATTCGGCAGGAAGGCGAGACCCCAGGGCCACTCGGCCTCGGTCACGACGGGCGTGAGTTTCACGTCAAAGTCGCTTGTTGCGACCGGCGTGGTTTCAGCTGGCCCGCCACAAGCGGCAACAATCAGTGCGAGCGGAAGCAGGGGGATGATAGGGCGCATGAAGGCGTCTCCGTTTGAGGCAGGGAGGTTTGCTGGGACCATAGGACGAGCCTGCCGATTGGCCAAACAAAAAGGGCGACCTCGAAAGGCCGCCCTTGGAATTCAAACGAGTCCGGGTCCTACCAGGACTTCTTGACCGTGACGCCGTAGAGAGCTGGCTCGGTCAAGAAGGCGTTGGTGAACAGGCCTGAGGAATCGTCGGTCAGGTACGTGCCGGTGATGACTTCCTCGTCGGTCAAGTTCTTGGCGAAGACTTCCACGCCCCATCCGCTCTCTGGATTATTGAGCAGGATCGACAGGTTGACGTTGGACCAGGATTCCAGTCCATCGCGCGGCGTGTTCCAGATACGGCTCTCGCTTTCCGACTGCATGTAGTAGTCGCCGCGGATCGTAAGGTCCCAGTTGGAATTGCTGATGGCTGGGAATGTGTATTCCGCCGCCAGGTTCAGCGTCATGTCCGGGGCGCCCGGCATGGAGTTGCCATCCAGATTCTTGGCATCCCCTTCGATGGGCTGCAGGGCCGTGGCCGTCTGCGTGTCGCCATTGGAGTCCGTGTAGGTCACGGTGACGCCGTCCAGACCGAAGGCGGCTTCCTGCCCGGAGAATGCGCCGGTACAGAGGCCAAGCGTGGAACCCGGAGCAAGCAGGCCGCCCTGAATGGCTCCCAGCACTGTGGCATAGCCCTGAGCGGACACGACACAGTTCGAATAGGTGCTGGAATTCTTCAGCGCGACGAGATCTGCTCGTCCATTGGTGCGGTCGAGCACGTCGATGCCATAAGTGTCGACGACTTCGGCATTCAGAAGGCCGAGATTAGCCGTCAGCAGCCAATTGTCTGCCGGCGTCCACAGGGCTTCCAGCTCAAGACCCTGAAGCTCTGCGTCCACGTTGATGTTCACCGAAGAGCGGTTGATGATCTGCGTGATCTGGTAGCCTTCATAGTCATACATGAAGCCGGTCAGGTTCAGCTGGGCGGTGCCGCCTGCAAACGTGTTCTTCGTTCCGATTTCATACGAGTTGATGAATTCCGGATCGAAGGTCTGCGGGAACAGGTTTGCACCTGCTGGCTGTGGCGGGTTGATGCCGCCACCCTTGTAGCCCTTGGAATAGAAGCCGTAGATCAGCGTATCTTCTGTGAAGTCGAGATCAGCTGTGTAGTCAAAACCGATACGGCCAGTGATTTCCTGGAAGTCGGCTTTCAGCTTGCCTTGAGACGCAAGTGGGTCTGCGCCTGCTGGTTGTGGAGTGAACAGGAAGGTCGAGACGATGTCCTGTTCCTTCTGGTCATCCGTATAGCGAAGTCCCAGCGTGAGCTGGAGATCGTCAGAGACGTCATAGTAACCTTCACCAAAGACAGCGAAGGATTCCAGCTGGTAGGGGGACAGCGAGCGGAAATAGTTCCCGCCGTCACCATTCAGGGACAGGTCGAACAGGGACGCACCATCGGAGGTCGTAGAGCCGCTATCGAGCGGAACATTGCCGCCGAACAGGGCGCCACCAGCCGCATTATTGATCTGCGTCAGAGCCGTCAGCGCGTTCGACAGAACGTAATAACCGTCTTCAGCATTGTACGGATCGATGGATTCGAAATCCACCTTGATGGCACCAAGGTTGAAGTTGAACGGACCATCATAGTCGGACTGGAGCCGAAGTTCGTGAGTGGTCTGCTCACTATTGCCACCAGACAGGTCGAAGGTCCGGAAGGAATTGGCAGCGCCAAGTTCCGGATCGGTCACGACGCCGCCTGGGAACAGGAGGGGATAGAGTGGTGCCAGGGCCGGGTTGATGAAGGGGCCGGCCGTTGTGTTGAAGGTCAGTGATGCAGAGGCCTTGTTGTAATCCTCACGCGATACGACCGAGCTCTCACTATAACTGCCGAGATAGGTCAGCAGTAGATTGTCGCCGATATCGGCTTCAGCTTTCCATGAATAGAGCGTCTGGTCGGCCTGGTACATTGGGTCGAAGGCCGACTCAATCTTGCGCAGGTCCGAAATGGCCGGGGCCAGGTTCACATCACCGTTCAGGAGGCCGGCAAAGATGCCGAGGCCGCCAGCGAGGGTGGCCTGCGAATTCACGCGGTCACGGGACTGGTCGAGCGGAGCATCTTCACAGCCGAGTGACGTCGCCAACTGGTCAACAGCTGAGACCGGAATGCCCATGAAGCTGTCGAAGCCTTCGTCCTTGTCGCACAGCTGCTTACCGGAGCGGAGGCGGGAATCGTCTTCTTCGAAATGCTCAACCGAAATCCAACCGCGGGCCCAGTCTGTGGGCTCGAATGCGAGGGTCGCCCGCACACTATAGAGGTCACGATCATCGACATCATTGCCGGTTGTCAGATTGTCCACATAGCCGTCACGGCCGAGATAGGAGCCAGCCACACGCAGGGCGGCGTTTTCGCCAAGGGGCAGGTTGACCATGCCCTTGCCTTTGAACGTGTTGTAATTGCCATAAGTCAGCTCGGCATCTGCCTGGAATTCGCCCAGTACCGGCTTGGCAGTAATCAGGTTGAACACACCGCCAGTCGCGTTGCGTCCATAAAGCGTACCTTGTGGGCCACGCAGGACCTCGACACGTTCAACATCATAGAACTCGGCTTCGAAGAGGCGGTTGGCCGTAAGCGGAATGTCGTTCTGGTGGATACCCACACCCGCATCACCGGATTGTGCAACCACGTCGGCGCCAATACCGCGGATCTTGAAGTTGAATGATGTGAAGTTGCCTTTGGTGAAGCTGACGTTCGGAATGGATTTCACCAGGTCAGGGCCACCGGCAAGCTGGAGCCGGTCGAGGGCATCTTCATCGAACGCGGAAACCGCGATCGGAACATCCTGAATGGATTCCTCGGTTTTCTGTGTCGTCACCGTGACCGTTGACAGGGTGCGCGGGCTTTCGTCGGAATCATCCTGAGCGGCGGCCACCGGCCCCACCAGACCGACCACGAGAGCGGATGCCCCAGCCAGCCAGACGGATTTCGAGTGTCTGATATTTCGCATGTTTTGTTTCCTCCCCTCGGGCCGCTTTAGTGCTGCCTCGAGCAATTTTAGCCGAGCCGGCCTCTTTTGGGCCTGCTTCAATTGTCATCTGAATGCATTCGTGACGGGTCTGTCAACATGACGCTGGGGTAATGACGGGTTTTAAAATGCGGGTGTTAAAAATGTAACGCCCTTGCTTGGCCGCGTTGCCCATGCCTGTTACAGGCGCAGCATGTCACATTCTTCTACCGCCGCACTGGTCCTCTTCTCGGGAGGGCAGGATTCCACGACCTGCCTGGCATGGGCGCTTGAGCGATTCGGGCGCGTAGAGACGGTCGGTTTTGACTACGGCCAACGCCACCGGATCGAACTCGATTGCCGGGAGACGGTACGGCGGGGTCTGGCTGGCCTAAATGCAGACTGGGGCAGCCGTCTTGGACCGGACCATATGCTCGACGCCACCGTGCTGAAGTCGCTCGGAGAAACGGCGATGACGCACGATGTCAGCATCGAGATGACAGAGGCCGGCCTGCCTTCCACATTCGTGCCGGGCCGTAATCTGCTGTTCCTGACCTTGGCGGGCGCTCTGGCCAGCCGCCGGGGCATTTCTGTTCTGGTCGGCGGGATGTGCGAAACGGACTATTCGGGCTATCCCGACTGCCGCGCAACGACGATGGACGCCCAGGCTGAAACACTGAGGCTGGGCCTCGATGTTCCGATGCAGATCGACACGCCACTAATGTACATAGACAAGGCAGGGACGTGGGCGCTGGCAGAAGATTTGGGAGGCCAGGCGCTGGTCGATCTGATCGCGGAAGATACCCATACGTGCTATCTGGGCGAGCGCGGCCAGCGCCATGAGTGGGGCTATGGCTGTGGGGAATGCCCGGCTTGTGAGCTGCGCGCAAAGGGCTGGGCAGGCTGGAAAGCCGGTGTCTGAACACCCAATTCACTTGCAGAAGAAGCAGCCATAACAACTGGACTTTTCGAGCTTTTTCCAGCAATTGGGCGCCAATCCGCGCCTCAAGCACTTGTTGGCGCAAAACCGCACGAGAATTGAAACGAACCGATGACCACACAGACTGACCAGACCAGCACCTCAGCCGCGGCGACCAGCCCGGAAGGCCGCGTGTTTGCGATCTCGAAATCTGTGAATTTCGAGGCGGCCCATTATATGGGCGGCAAGCCTGAAGGGCATCCCTACCGCAATGTGCACGGCCATTCCTTTGTACTGGAGGCGACGGTTGAGGGCACGGTCAAGCCAGGCGAGCAATGGGTTGAGGATTTCTCTCATCTGACCGCCTGCCTGCAGGCTACGGCATCGAAGCTGGATCACAAGCTGCTGAATGACATTGAAGGGCTTGAAGTGCCGACGCTGGAGCGGATCTGCCTCTGGGCAGCAGCCGACCTGAGAGAAGGCCTGCCGGGCCTGACGAAAGTCGCCATTTCCCGGCCAAGCCTGAATGAGCGGTGCGAGCTGGTTCTCTAGCTGCCGGACGGCGTCGCGGCTGTCAGTTCTTTCACGAATTTGCGGGCAAACCGGTCAGAGGCGCGCTTGGCGTCCTGCCAGGTCGAGATACCGGCATAACGAATATCAGTCTCATACCAGTCATAGGTCAGGTCGCCTGTCGCTTTGCCGCTGGCATCAAAGGCCGTTGCTGACAGTTTCATGCCACCAATGCTTTTGGAGTCGCCATAATCAAGGCCCGGCGTATCGCCCAATTGCTTGAACGTCGGCTTGTTGGGCTTGGCGTCAAGGATGGTCACATCAATGCGGGCTATGTCGAGCCCGGCCTTGCCGAGTTCGCGGGTCAGGTCTTCCTGCACTTCTTCTATCAGGTAATCAGCTTCGCGCATGCCATATTCATCGTTCAGCTCCTCGGTGAATTCCGGGCTGAAGGTGACATTGATTTCGCCTGCGAGCGCGGCCGGGGCGGCCAGCAAGGCTAGGGCGGCGAGGGGAACTAGTCGTTTCATCGAAGTCTCTCCAAAACTGCTATGGATTCATCCTACCACGCTGCCCATGCCCGTAGAAGTCACAGGCCTGTGAGCGTGGAGTGCACCTGTCAGGGGTTCAAACACTGCCTTCCTGCTCGACCACAAGGATGCGGGCTTCACCCCGGGGGTGAGCGACATGTTCGCATCCAATCCCGGCGAAGAAAATGTCTCCTGTTTCCAGCGTCACGATCTTCTCTGCACCGTCTTCGCGATAGTGCATGTCCACGATCCCATCGAGGACCGCGAACACCTCCTCGCCCTCATTGACGTGCCAGATATAGGGCTGGTCGGTCCAGTGAAGGCGTGTGGTGATCCCGTCCATGTTTGCGACATCGATCGCACCCCAGGCCTTGGGCGCGGTAAACGCCTTGCCGCGGATAACTTGCATCGTGTGACCTCCCACAACCAATAAGACCGAGCCGCATTGCGCTGCGGCCCGGTCTTCGAAGTAACGTGGCCGGAGGCAGAGATCAAACCGTGTCGACGAACACGATCTCGGCGTCGGCAATGCCCTTCACCGTCAGGGTCTCGGGGCCGGTGATGGCGGCCCCGTCGCGTCCGGTCATGACAAGGCCGTTCAACTCGACAGATCCGTCGGCCAGCACCAGATATCCATGACGGCCTTCCTTCACTTCATAGGTCAGCGTTTCGCCTTCCTTCAGTGTCGCGCCGAGCACATTGGCGTCCTGATTGATGACGAGGCTGTCGTCTGCGCCGTCACCCGAGGCCAGCACCGCCCAATTGCCGGACCGCTCCCCTTTGGGAAATTTCCGGGCGCCCCAACCAGGTTTGCCACCTGCTTGACGCGGCAGGATCCAGATCTGGAACAGGGTGGTTTCCTCGTCTTCGGCGTTCCACTCGGAATGCTGCACACCGTCGCCAGCGCTCATGACCTGAACGTCCCCGGCCTCGGTACGGCCGGTATTGCCCATGGAATCCTTGTGCGTGATCGCGCCGGTGCGGACATAGGTGATGATTTCCATCGAGCTGTGCCCGTGCGGCGGGAAGCCGGTATGCGGCTGGATCGTGTCATCATTCCAGACACGCAGGGCGCCTTCGCCCATGCGCTTCGGGTCGTGATAACCGGAAAAAGAGAAATGGTAATTGGCATTCAGCCAGTCATTCTGGAACCGGCCGAGCTGTTTGAAGGGTCTGTGTTCAATCATGGCGATTTCCTTTCGCGCTCGTGTTGCAGCGAATATGACGCGTCCGGGCGCTGCCTGTAGATTGCGGCCAGCCATCACACCTATGCGCACCGTGCATAAGTGGAAACGGGCGGAAAACCCGCTAGGTTCCACCCGATATGACACTGCCCATTATCCACCATGTTGACTATGACGCGAAAACGGTCGCCGATGACCATCGCTTCCCGATGCGCAAATATGCGCTCGTGGCCGAATTTCTCCGCGACGCGGGCCACCGTTTCATAGCGCCGGAGGCCGCGCTGGAAGACTGGCTGCACCTCGCGCATGACGAGGCCTATGTCAGCGCCATCATGACCCAGACGCTGGACGCGAAGGCCGCGCGCAAGGTCGGGTTCGAGATCACGCCCGCCATTGCCCGGCGCTCGGCTGCATCGGTCGGCGGCACATGTCTCGCCGCGCGCCTTGCTCTGGAGCAGGGGGCCGCTGTGAACCTTGCCGGCGGCAGCCATCATGCCGGGCCCGACGGCGGCGCGGGTTTCTGCGTGTTCAACGATGTCGGCGTTGCCGGAAAGCTCTTGCTGGAAACGAAGGAAGTGCGCCGTGTGGCGGTCATCGATTGCGACGTCCATCATGGCGACGGCACGGCGCTGATCTTCCGCTATGATCCGCGCGTCTTCACCGCCTCGCTGCATTGCGAACAGAACTGGCCGCGCGAGAAGCCGCCCTCTGATCTGGACATCGGCTTGCCGAAGGGCACGGGCGATGCCGCCTATCTGGCCGCGCTGGAAGACTTGGTCGAGGCCGCGCTCGGCACATCGCCGGATATCGTCTTCTACAATGCCGGGGTCGATCCGCATGCAGAAGACCGTCTGGGCCTTTTGTCCCTCAGCGATGAGGGGCTGCGCGCGCGAGATGGATTCGTGGCGCGGGCCTGCCGCTCAGCCGGTATCCCGCTCTGCGGCGTCCTCGGCGGCGGCTATGCCCGTGACGCCCGCGCCGTCGCCCGTCGCCATACGTTTCTTGTCGAGGCGTTCGGCGCGGCTTTCCAGCGCGTCCCGGACTGACTGGAAGACGAGCAGGACCGGTGCCAGCAGGATAATCAGCACGGCCAGTCCGACCATGCAGATGAAAAACCATCCCAGCCAACTGGGCATATCTCCGACACCAGAGATTTCATCAGATTTCAGGAAGGCGAAAGACAAAGGAAACCCGACAAACAGCAATGCCCCAATCGCCAATCCGACAATCAAATTCGGACGGGATGATTCACCTGTCGGCGTGTATTCCACACTGCTGTACTCGGCCCAGGTCTTGATACTCGTTTTGGGATTCGCGCCCAGCTTGTTGCGACGCCCCCGGCGGCGGAGCAGGCGTTTGAGTTGCTTTGTCCGGTCACGCGAAGGAGTTCGACTGGTGGTCACGCCTCGGTCTCCTGTCTCTTTTCAGAGGGCGAAGGATCGCTGTTGGCGGCTTTGGCCTGACGTTTCGCGATGATGCGATCGGCCCGCGCGATGAGCCGTTTCCGGACGGCCGGGCTGTCCCCATCCAGCTGTTTCCAGAACCACATGAGCGGCGCGAGCAATGCCAACCCAAAGACACTGGCAACCAGCAGTAGCGCCAGAACAATGGTCGTGCGGATCAACATCTCTATGACATCACGAGAAAGGGATTCCAGATTGTGAGGGTCTACATTGATGATCAGAGGGCGCATCAGCGCGATGGCGACCGGAAGGACATAGATGAAAATGATGGCCAGAATAGCGACAATCCAGCGTGTGGTCGGCGAATGGCTGGAGCCGGGCGTGTGCGTATAGCTGCTGTGCCAGGCATGCAGGGTCGTGTCGGTGTGGGGATTTGCACCGGCCTTGCCGCGACGTCCACGGCGGCGGAGCAGGCGCCTGAGACTTTCAGTGTGATCACGGTTCGGCGTGTTGCCGGATGTCATGTCCTGTCATCCCTCCCTCTCTTCAATCTGGGGGCGATTTGCACCTTCTGCAAGGTGTTGCACATGCCGCTCTTGCCCCGACTCACTTGCGTCGCCACAAGAGGCTGATGCCTGCCCAGCCAACTCTTGATGATGCCCGCGCGCTGCTGAAGCGCGTCTATGGCTATGACGCCTTTCGGGGGTTGCAGGAGGCGGTGATCTCGGATGCGCTGGCGGGCAAGGACGGCCTCGCCGTGCTGCCGACCGGCGGCGGCAAGTCGCTCTGCTACCAGATCCCGGCGCTGTTGCGCGACGGTATCGGCATTGTGGTTTCGCCGCTGATCGCGCTGATGGCCGATCAGGTTGATGCGCTGAAACAGGTCGGCGTGCGCGCCGAACGGCTCGACTCCTCGATGGATTTCAATGCCCGCGCCGAAGCGCTGGAGGCGGCCGCGCGTGGCGAGATGGATCTGCTCTATGTCTCGCCCGAAGGCATGGGCACGGGGCTCGCCCAGCGCCTCGCCCAGATGAAGGTCTCGCTGATTGCCGTGGACGAGGCCCACTGTGTCAGCCAATGGGGCCATGATTTCCGCCCGGACTATCGCGCGCTGGGCCGGCTGAAGGATATGTTTCCCGGCGTGCCGCGCCTGGCCGTCACCGCCACGGCCGACACCCGTACGCGCGACGACATTCTCGCCCAGCTCGACCTGACGCAACCAGCGGTCCATGTGGCGAGCTTCGACCGGCCCAATCTCGCCCTCGCCGCCGAGCCCAAGGAGGGCAACCGCGCCCAGCGGGTCGTCTCCCTCGTCAAGGCGCGTCCGGGCCTGTCCGGCATCGTCTATGCCGCCACCCGCAACGCCACCGAAGACCTCGCCGAGGCCATCGAACGTGCGGGCATCACGGCGCTCGCCTATCATGCGGGGCTGGATGCCGATGTGCGGGCCGAGCGCCAGCGGCGTTTCCTGCTGGAAGATGGCCTCGTCATGTGCGCCACCGTCGCCTTCGGTATGGGGGTCGACAAGCCGGACGTCCGCTTCGTCATCCATGCTGATCCGCCCAAGACGATGGAAGCCTATTGGCAGGAAGTCGGCCGCGCAGGCCGCGACGGAGAGCCCGCCGAAGGCGTCGCGCTCTACGGCCCCGCCGACATGCGCCGCTCGCTCAGCTGGACCTATGAGGGCGACGCGCCCGAAGCGGTCAAGCGCGTGCAGATCACCAAGACCCGCCAGCTGTTTGCCTTCTTCGATGGCGATGAATGCCGCCGCGCTGCCGTGCGCCGGTATTTCGGGGAAGAGGGGGTCGAGGCCTGCGGCGCGTGTGATTCCTGCCGGGGCGAGACCGGCGAGCCCTATGATGCCACCCGCTGGGCGCAGATGGCGGTCTCCGCCGTGCTGCGCTGCGGCCAGAAGATCGGGCGCGGCCGCCTGATCAATCATTTGCTCGGACAGGCCAAGGACAGTTTCGACGAGGAACTCTCCACCCAGTCGACCTATGGCATCGGCAAGGACATGCCGAAACAGGGCTGGGGCCGCGTGTTCGACGCCTTGCTCTATGATGGCATGCTGGCCGAGGGCGGTGAGATGAACCGGCCGGCGGTCGTCGTGCCGGATGCCGAGGCCGCCCGCGCCCTGTTCCGGGGCGACCGCACGCTGATGCTGCGCGCTGACCCCGCCGCCACCCGCAAGCGCGCCAAGGGCAAGAGCCGCGTGGCGGCGCAAGCGCTGGCTGACATGTCGGAGCGCGACCAGATCCTGTTCGACATGCTGCGCAGCTGGCGCACCGAGACCGCCAAGACGCGCGGCGTGCCGCCCTATGTCATCTTCCATGACCGGACCCTCGCCGAAATCGCCCGCGAGCGCCCCGCCGACGCCGACGAGCTGCGCCTGATCAGCGGCGTTGGCGAGAAAAAGGCCCAGCGCTACGCCGAGGATGTCTCCCGCATCGTCGGCGAGGCAGCCTGATCGCGCTGGCCGCTGTCACAGGTTTTCGCGCGGACAGGCAGGTCCAGCCTTGACCCGGCGCGCGTGGCACCTCACCTATAGGCTCAACCAGATTTCCCGCCTTTCGGAGTCCTCATGAACCTTTTGCACCGCCTCGATGACGAGACAGAAGAAAAGCCTCAGTCCGAGCCGAACGCCTTCCTTGAGGAAGCGCTGTTCAAGGCCCGCACCATCCTGCTGACAGGCGGCATCGATTTCCATGCCGCCCGCCGTGTCAGCCAGCGCCTGCTGGCCTTGTCGGCCGAAAGCAAGGAGCCGATCCTGCTGGTCCTCTCCTCGCCCGGCGGTCACGTCGAAAGCGGCGACATGATCCACGACATGATCAAGTTCGTCGAAGCGCCCGTGAAAATCCTTGGCACCGGCTGGGTCGCCTCGGCTGGCGCGCTGATCTATGCGGCGGCGAAGAAGGAAAACCGCTTCTGCCTGCCGAACACCCGCTTCCTGCTTCATGAACCGCGGGGCGGCGTTGGCGGCCAGGCCACGGATGTTGAAATTCAGGCCCGCGAGATCATCAAGATGCGCGAACGCCTCAACAAGATCTTCGCAGCCGCCACCGGCAAGTCGCTGGAACAGATCAAGGAAGACACCGATCGTGACTTCTGGATGAGCGCGGAAGAAGCCGTCAAATACGGCCTCGTCGGCAAGGTCGTGAACCATCGCAGCGACGTCAACTAGGCGCGCCCCCGCGCTGAAAGATTACCGAATTGAACGCCCGGTCCTCCAAAAGGATCGGGCGTTCATTTTTGGTTAGGGATGTGTTTGCCGCACGTAAAGGTTTATGGAGCAAGGTGTCTTCTTAACCTGTGTAAGGACACCGTCGCTTTCATGCCGGTACGAGTAGAAGACATTGCGGTCGCTGTGCGGCCTGTACCCACAGCTGCGACCGTGTCAGCGGTCTTTACGCGGTTGCTCGCCCATCCTGATGTATTTGCCGTGCCGATTGTCAGCGATGGCGCTGCGCTGGGCATGGTCTCGCGCCGGTCCGTGTTCGAGGCGCTTGCAACCCCCAGCGCCTGTCAAGCCAATGGCACCACACGCATTACCGAAATCATGATCGAGCATCCCATCATGTGCGAGGCTGGAACACCGATCGGCCTGGTGGCAAAGCTTGCCGCGGATGGCTCGACCTCGGCGCTGACCGATGGCGTGATCGTCCTGTCTGACGGCAAGTATCTCGGCCTGATCAGCCCCGCGGCGATGCTCTCCGCCGTCGCGCTGGAAAACGCCGCCCGCGCCCGCGCCATGCAGGTCGCCCAAAAGCGGCTACAGAAATCACGGACGGATACGGGCGCCTTCGAACAAGAGAAGGCACGCTTCCTGGCATTTGTCGGGCATGAGATCCGCACGCCACTGACCGGCATTCTCGGCGTTGCTGACCTGTTGCAGGACAGCGTGAGCGGCGGTGAGCCGAAACGCCTCGCGCGCACCATTTCGGAAAGCGGGCACCATCTCGACCGACTGCTGAGCGACCTGCTCGATCTGTCACGCCTGGAAGCTGGCAAGCTCACCGTGAACAATGCGCCGTTCGACCTGCACGATTTCGCGAATGAGGCGCGCGACCTCTGGCAGTCGCGTATTGCCGGCAAACGACTGGACCTGCGCATCAAGGTCGCCGGCGGCGCGGTGGCAAGGCTGGAAGCCGACGCGATGCGGCTGCGCCAGATATTGTTCAATCTGATGAGCAATGCGCTGAAATTTACCGAGCGCGGATATATCGGCGTCGAGCTGTCCACATTCGAAGCCGCGGGAAACCTTAAATTGCGCATGACGGTGGAAGACACGGGCTGTGGCATCACCGATCTCGACAAAGCGCGCCTGTTCGAAGCCTTTGAACAGGCCAATGCTTCTACCGCCGCCACGCATGGCGGATCCGGCCTGGGTCTGTCCATTGCCAAGGGGCTGGCCAAGCGTCTCGGCGGCGAAATCCTGCTGACAGACAATCCCAATGGCGGATCAATCTTTACCGTCACCATGCCCGTCGAACGGGCGGGGCCGCGGCTTGCGGTCACCGGTGCGCCGCCGAAGCCGCGCATGCGCGCCTTCGATCTCGGCCGCATCCTGCTGGCCGAAGACCATGCCGTCAGCGCCCTTGTCGTCACCCGCGCCCTGTCAGCCGCCGGCTGGCAGGTAGACTCGGTCCAGACCGCCGAAGACGCGATCGACCGCGCCGCGACCAACACATATCAGGCCATCCTGACAGATATTCACCTGCCGGGGGCCACCGGCGACGAGGTCCTCAAGGCCATTCGCGATGGGCGAGGCCCGAATGCACTTGCGCCGGTCATTGCGGTGACCGCGGATGTCAGCCCGGAGCGCCGTCTGGCGTGCGAAGAGGTGGGCTTCACCACAATCATCGAAAAGCCGATCCGGCCGCGTGCGCTGGTCGCGACGCTTGTCGACATCCTCCTTGCGGATCGCGCAGCAGCGGCCGAAGCAGACCACCGCCAATTGGCCTGATCCGGGCATGACGGGTCACACGCCTGCGCAAGACCAGAACCCAAGCCTGATGACCGCCATAGGGCGAGGGCTTCGATTTCGGTGTCCCAAATGCGGGCAGGGGCGGATTTTCCGGGCTTACCTGAAACAGGCCGATGCGTGCGATCATTGCGGCGAACCGCTTGGCAGCATTCGCGCCGATGATGGCCCGGCCTGGTTGACCGTCCTGTCGCTCGGTCCGTTCCTCGTGGCAATAACCTTCTTTGTATCGTTCGGCCACTTCCCGCTCTGGGCGGCTCTGCCGGTGGCCGCCATCGCCGTCACCGGGGCGGTGCTCCTCCTGCTTCCCCGCATCAAGGGTGCCTTCATCGCGGCGCTCTGGGTCTCCGGTATGGGCAATGGGGCAGGGACGGCCGATTGAGGGCCCGGAATTCTCCTGCATCGCGTGCAGGCCGGGTGCTTGCGGAGGCGGGAAACCGCGTGTATGAGGCGCGCTTCGCAACAGCGAAACGGTTCGGTAGCTCAGCTGGTTAGAGCGCGCGACTCATAATCGCGAGGTCGGGAGTTCAAGTCTCCCCCGAACCACCACCTGCCAATTTTGGCATTGATTCCATTGAATTTTTAGACGGAAATTGCCCCACGGACGAAAAAAGTGGGGCACTTTGTTCGCTATACCTTCTAATCGCGGCATCTGCGAGCCGCTGTTGGTCCGCGCCTTTCGTGTAGATAGATGCGGACCTGGTATCGCTGTGACCGAGTTTTGCTGCGATCTCATTTTCGGTCGCGCCAGCCTCCGCCATGCGTACGCCATCAGCCTTTCTCAGCCCATGAAGTGTCAGCCCTTTCTGTAGTCCAGCTACTGCTACCCAGCGCCGGACGGTCGCCCCAAAGCCCTTCTCTGAATACGGCTTGCCCCACTCGGTTTGGATGTAGTGCAGGCCTTTCGAGGGTGCGGTATCGAGCGCCTTTGCCAAGTCCGGGGTGATCAGGATCGCGACTGGCTTTCCCGTTTTCTTCTGTTCGATGCGCAAATGCGTGGCGTCGCGATGCTGACGTCCAATCCGCACCACATCCGACCGCCGAAGCCCCGCATCGAACGCCAGATGAAATGCCGTGCGCGCCGTCGTACCGTAAGGGTGCTGCTTCTTGAACTGCTCGCGTTGTTCCTTGGTCCAAGGCTTCCAGGTACTCGCGCCCATCTTCAGTCGTTTCACGCCCTCAGATGGATTGTGCTTCACATGTCCGGCTTCCATGCCCCACGCATAAAGCGACTTCACGACCTTGATCATATTGTTTGCCGCACCGGGCGTCTTGGCGCGCTTGTCCCGTCCTGCTTCGACAGTTTCACGGGGCAGGGTACGGCAGTCGCGGTGACCATGTTCCTTCGCGATATTCAACAGAATTGAACGGCGCTGAATTTGAGTCGCAGGCTTGGCCTGTGCGAATTCGGTGCTCGCCATATACTGATTGATCAACCAGTAGAAAGAGTATGGTTCGACGCGCGCCAGTCTCGGCTTTTCGTCTTCGCGGAGTTCGGTCAGGTGCCGCTGGTACTCAGCTACCCATTCCTCGCTGCCTTCAGGAGCATGAATACGTTTCTTTCGGTTCTGACCATTCACAACGAGCCGCACATACCAGCGCTTTCGACCGTGCCGGTCGAAATCGTACATCGTGAACTTGTACCGAACCGAAGCCATTTTGGCCCTCATAGCGACTGCCCCGCCCACTCATTTGCAAGCGGCTCGCCACAATGAGGCAGGCTATCTGCATGTTCGTCAAGGTCGCGGATATCCCAAAGCCGTTCCCCGCCACGCTCCAAAGGTTGCCGGATCGCGCCGGAATCGACCAAGCGACGAAAGTTGGTTCCGGACGTCCCGATGTATGCCGCCGCGTCCGCCACCTTCATAAGGCGCGGCCAGGCACTGTTTGTTCGTCTCTTCGTCACAAGTCCGTACTCTCGATTGAAGCTGACGCCAAACCACTTGGCGTCGCTTCTAGAAGAGCAGAAAATTGCCGTGAGCGCCGCAAAAGGCGCTGGCAGGAAACAGCACTGATAAGAGCAGCCTATTCTTGTGAGGAATGCGGAGCTTCCCGGTTCAGCTCTTTCACAATTGACCGCATCGCTGTTACTATCTGTTCTTCACGAACATCGGGAACAATCTTCTGAACAACTAAGCTTACAAACTGAAATGCTGGCGTTAGTCCGCTTCCCTTGTGATAATCAATAGAGAACTTCTGCTTTAATAATTTTGCCCAGACGTAAGCTAAGCGACGTATTAGCCCTAGAAGGGGATAATCCGGCTTACGGCCCTTTGGAACGGTGGAGTTATCTAGTGCAAGATCAGTTGCATCTTCCAACAATGATAAAAGGCGTTTCAGCTCCAGCAAATACGGTTTGCCGCGCGTGCGCTCAAAATCTGTAATCTCAGGAAAGTCAGTCTGCGGCGCGGATTCATTTTTGTGAAGCGCGGCCCAGTAAAGATCAGAGGCCAGATCACTATATTCCGGTTGGTCCAGAAATGTTCGGAACTCTAAAACTTTCTTCTTCAGCGCTTTATAGTCAGCTCCAACGGATCTGAGATCGAACTCGTAAGAGCCGAAAATCTTATGATCCAGGGCATAACGACGAACTGCAATACGAAGTTCATTGCGAACGTCTTCTGCAAAAGGATCCAACCCCAACGAATTTGAAATGTCATCCAATGCGGAATCGGAAAGGATCGATTCCAACTCCTGCAATGACATATATTCAGGTGCTTCTTCGGACATAACTAATTCCAACAGTTCGCGTGGGATCAGCTTTTCTTTGGTCCGCGCGTTGATCCCTTCGATTCTATCTTGTCCGCATTTGGTTTGCGAAGGCTTTCAGGGGCACGAGAAGATTTGGGGAGTCTGTTGTTAGATATGGCAGAGTCCGGTTTCTTTGGAGGAAGTGGTTTTGAGCTGCCTGACTTCCGGGACAACAAGTCAATGATGACTTGCTGGGTTTCGATCTCTTGCAGATCGATCTTTGATTCTGGGAACAAGGCGGCGTGCGTGAGGATCGCCAGCGCTGAGTCGATAGAAGCGATCTGTTGGCGACGCTCTCCTTTTTTCACATCCGCAAGCAACAATTCAGCTAAATGCTGAGACACAAACTCTCGGAATTCATCGAACGGCTCCCGGTGACGTTCGTCTACAAAACCGAGTTTGACAGCGGCGCGGATAATCCCGGCAAACTCAGCGCCCGAGAATTGCCTTATGAGCAAGTCCGCCAGGTTAGGCACATAGCGAACATCGGCTTGCTCCTGAAAGATCGCTCTGGCCTGAGCGAAGGTGTTGGTAGTGACGAAGTCCAGGAAAGCGTCTTTGTCCCCGAACCGGACATAGAAGGCACCAACTGAGATTCCCGCGGCCTTCGAAACCTGAGAGACCGACACCTGATCGAGGTCGCGTCGAGCGAGAAGGGAGCGCCCTTCCCGATAAAGGGCGAGCGTTTTTGTCTCTGCCAAACTGGCAACGACTCGCTTCCGACCTCGGCGGTTCGATCTCTTTGCGAGAGGGGCCATTTCAATTCACAAAAATATAATAAGAATTCATATTCTGAAAATTCACTAGTTATTTCTTCGAATGCTACTTTTAGTAGGCTTAGGCAAGAACTGCTGTTGTCTTTTTTTCACAGCTCAAGCGGCAGCAATCAACTTTTCGTTCCTATCGGCGGCGATCACCATTTCCAACATTTCACATTCTCCGGATTCCGCTTCCACACATAAACCATCATGATGGCTGCAGCGCTGCGCGACCTTCGTAACCGGACAGTCTGGCTTGGTAAAGTGCGCCGTTGCGTACCATTTAAAATTGTCCCTGAAATAACTATCAGTTATCTTGGTCTCCTCGTCCCAAGTTTACGGTAGTAGTGTCTGCGAATGTAAGGGCTATTCATCTTCTCTCTTTGTTGGTGGCGGCATGAACCTACTCTTGATATTAATAAAATATCAATAAAAACTGAAGGTTCTACACTTATGCATATACATTTGTTTGATTGAAAACTACGCGCTATGAAACCATATACGAGAACTGAAACGATGGGGGACAACATAGAGTTTACAGCTGTTGATCTATTCGCCGGGGCCGGCGGATTTTCGTTGGCCGCTATTTTAGCGGGTTTCAACGTTAGGTTTGCCGTCGAAAATGATAAACACGCCAGTGAGACATACAAGAAAAACATCTGCGAAAGGTTGTCCCAGAACCGAACAGCGCTTTATTCTGAGGATATCACCGAATTATCCGCGAAAAAGTTACGCCTGAAGCACTTTCGAGATACCGATTGCGATCTCATGTTAGGTGGTCCGCCGTGCCAGGGGTTTTCTGCACACAGAATACTGGGCTCAGGCGTGGACGACCCAAGAAATAAATTGATCCTCGAGTATTTTAAGTTTGTGAAAGTTCTCAAGCCGAAAGTATTTCTGATGGAGAACGTGCCAGGGATCCTTTGGCCTCGTCATCAAGAATACTTAGATCAGTTCTACGATCAGGCTACTCGATCAGGCTATAATACGTTTCCTCCTGTAACTCTGGATGCTCGAGATTTTGGAGTACCGCAGCGCAGAAAGCGAGTGTTCGTTTTGGGTGTTAGGGAAGACCTGGCTCTGGCAGGGCTAGATTGGCCACTAGCTGCCAGCCACGTGAAACCGAATTCCAAACTTGGAAAAAAGCCTACTTGGGTAAATTGCAGTAGTGTGTTCTGGGAGGCTCCCAAAAATGACCCAAACGACCGACATATGCGGCATACAGAAGAAATTATTCGAGCGTTTCAAAATACCCCGAAGAACGGTGGTAGCAGGAAAGATTCTGGGCGGGTCCTGCCATGTCATAAAGGCCATGATGGACACAAAGATGTGTACGGTCGTATCGATCCCAACGCACCTGCGCCGACAATGACAACGGCCTGTATTAACCCATCGAAAGGTAGGTTTGTGCATCCTGAAGAGAATCACGGAATCACTGTGCGCCAGGCCGCCCGAATTCAAACTTTTCCTGACCATTTTATTTTTTACGGTGGATTGATTGCCTCGGGAAAGCAAATTGGCTGTCCGTCGTCAGGTAATTTGAGACTTCAGGCTGCCTGACTTAAGGAGGGTCTGGCGCATCTGGTTTGAGTTAAGCAGCGGATTGGGCGTGCTGCAAGCGCCGTAGTTTCATCGTCCTCCTTTTGAT